>Ga0208183_1000002_pt1 | contig 856507 bp, 835 predicted proteins | sample MalvirDeepMed_51_FD_184251 | JGI IMG/M metagenome (GOLD analysis project Ga0208183, IMG submission 184251) | Marine viral communities from the Global Malaspina Expedition - Malaspina viral metaG DeepMed_51 (SPAdes) (version 2) | ecosystem: Environmental > Aquatic > Marine > Oceanic | place... | reverse complement strand
CCCCAAGCCTGGCTTACATGGGTGCTCCAGCGTCTACCCGATCACAAGATCAATCGCATCGACGAACTCATGCCATGGAATTGGCAGGCCGAAATCGCCTGAAACCGCGCCTCAACCGGACGGATACCTTTTTTGTATTCTTTAACAGCTTTCTTGTGCTGCTTTTGATGCTTTTTGTCATCGTGCTTATCATGCTTGGCCAAGGTCACCTGCGGTGCCGCGACATCGTAATGCCCCGACGCGCCATAGGAGGCAGAGGCCGCCTGTACGGCCGGGCTGAAGGCCAGCACGGCGAAGGCGCTTGCGGCGAGGGTAAGGGTTTTCATGCTCGTTCTCCGTTACAGTGTCGATACAGTAACAAACGAACGGCGCGCGGGTTTCCGTCGCTGGGACGAGACGGCGGGAACCCGCTTGCTTTTCCCTGTCAGCCGTTGCGGCCGCGGGTTTCGAAACGGGGCAGCATGGCAGAGAAATCCTTGCCGTTTCCGTCTTCGTTCTCGACGAATTGCGCATAGAGCGCGCGGGCCAGCTCTCCCATCGGGGTGTCTGCATCTGCCATCTCTGCTGCCTGCTGCGACAGCCCAAGATCCTTGAGCATCAGCTCCGCCGCGAAGCCCGGCGTATAGCCATTGTCTGCGGGCGAGGTGGGGCCAACACCGGGGGCAGGGCAATAGGCGTTCATCGACCAGCAGTAGCCCGACGAGGTGCTGACCACGTCGAACATCTTCTGCCGGTCTAGCCCCAGTTTGTCGGCCAGTGCAAAGGCCTCGCAGGTGGCGATCATGGTGACGCCGAGGATCATGTTGTTGCAAATCTTCGCCGCTTGCCCCGCACCGGCATCGCCGCAATGCACCGCCTTTTGCCCCATGATGTCGAACAGGGGCTTGGCCTTGGCAAAGGCTTGCGTCGATCCGCCGGCCATAAAGGTCAGCGTGCCGCCAGATGCCCCGCCGATACCGCCAGACACGGGGGCGTCAACGGCCATTATGCCTGCATTTTCAGCGGCTTGCGCGGTGTTCTTTGCGCTTTCCACATCGACGGTGGAACAGTCGATGAACAGCGTGCCCTGCGCCATATGGGGGATCGCCTGCGCCGCCACTTGCCGCAGGATCGACCCGTTGGGCAGCATTGTGATCACCGCGTCCATGCCCGCTACGGCGGCTTCAAGGCTGTCTGCAACGCGCACGCCCTCTGCCGTGGTGCCCGCGACGTCAAAGCCCGTCACCTCGTGGCCCGCTTTGGCGAGGTTGGTCGCCATAGGCGCGCCCATGTTGCCCAGTCCGATAAATCCGATCTTCATGCTCATGTGGTTCTCTCCAGTGTCAGGGCGTCCTCGGCCAGCGGGCGCAGCATCTTGGCTGTCGCGGCAAGGGGGACGTTCATATCGGCATATTGCCAGTTGGGGCTGCGGTCCTTGTCGATGATCGCCGCGCGGATCCCTTCAAGGAAGTCGCCATGCTCCATCGCGCGGAAGGTAAAGCGGTATTCCATATCCAACGCCTTCTCGATGCTCAGCGAGGGGCCGCGCAGACGGTTGATGATCTCGACCGTGCAGGCCATCGCCAACGGGCTGCTGCGCTGCATCTTCTTGCGCGTGTCTGCAGCAAATTCGCTGTCGGATGCGCGCAGGGCGTTGAGGATATCCGCCAGCGTTTCGCCGCCAAAGAAGCTGTCAATCTCGGCCGCCTGCGCCTCTAGTGCAGAGGCGGGCGGCGTGGTGCTTGCGGTTTCCAGAATGGCCACATCGCCTGAATTTTCAAGCGCGGCGATTACGTCGGGCCAGTTTAATTCTGCGATGTAAGTGTCCGCGAAACCGGCGTAAATCGCATCTTCACCCTTCATCCGTGACGCGGTTGTGCCCAGATATTCGCCCACCCGTCCGGGGGCCAGCGCCAGCATCAGGCTGCCGCCCACATCGGGCACCAGACCGATGCCACATTCCGGCATCGCGATCTGGCTGCTTTCCCCCACCACGCGGTGCGAGCCATGACAGCCGATGCCCACGCCGCCGCCCATGGTGAACCCCTGCAAGAAGGAGACGACGGGCTTGGTATAGGCGAAGATCTTGGCGTTCAGCCGGTATTCATCCGCCCAGAACTTGCGCCCGTAGGCGTAGTTGCCCTTGGTGCCCGTGGCGTAAAGTTCGGCGATGTCACCGCCCGAGCAAAAGGCACGATCCCCTTCGGCGTCAAGGATGATCAGATCGACGTTCGGGTCATGCTGCCAAGCGTCAAAGGCGTCTTCGATGGCCAGACACATGTCGTAAGTCATGGCGTTCAGCGCTTGCGGGCGGGTGAGGGTGATCCGTCCCGCGCGCCCTGAAATACGGATGGAGATATCGGTCATCGGTTCTTCAGCATATCCCGCGCCACGATGACGCGCATGATTTCATTGGTGCCTTCAAGGATCTGGTGGACACGCAGGTCACGCACCAGCTTTTCGATGCCGTAATCCGCCAGATAGCCATAGCCGCCGTGCAGTTGCAGACATTGATCGACGACCTTGCTGCCTGCCTCTGTCACGAACTTCTTGGCCATGGCGCAGAACTTGGTGGCATCCGGCGCGCCCGTGTCCAGCTTCCACGCGGCTTGGCGCAGGAAGACGCGGGCGGCTTGCAGTTCGATCTCCATCTCGGCGAGGCGGAATTGCAGACCCTGAAACTGGTCGATGGGTTTGCCGAATGCTTTACGCTCGCCCATATAGTTGAGCGTGGCGTTCAGCGCGGTCTGTGCAGCACCCAAGGAACAGGCGGCGATGTTCAAACGGCCGCCATCCAGCCCCATCATCGCATATTTGAAACCTTTTCCCTCTTCTCCCACCAGATTTCCGGCAGGAATGTTGCAATCGTCAAACTGCACTTGGGACGTGGGTTGGCTGCGCCAGCCCATTTTATCCTCTAGCCCGCCAAAGGAAAGCCCTGCCGTCCCGTCTTCGACATAGACAGTGGACACGCCCGCGGCCCCATCGTCCGAGGTGCGCACCATCGCGACATAGGCGTCGGAATAGCCGCCGCCCGAGATGAACGCTTTGGTGCCGTTCAGGGTGTAGCCTTCGTTCGTGCGGGTGCATTTCGTCTTGAGCGCCGCCGCGTCAGAGCCCGATCCGGGTTCCGTCAGGCAGTAGCTGAGCACGGTGTTCATGCTCAGGATGTCGGGCATGATCCGCGACTTGAGGTCGTCACTGGCAAAGCTGTCCAGCATCTTGGCGCACATGTTATGGATCGACAGAAAGGCCGCGACCGACGGGCAAGCCATGCTGAGCGCTTCGAACACCAGCGTCGCATCAAGCCGCGTCAGGCCGGATCCGCCCGCATCCTCGGACACGTACAGCCCGCCAAAGCCCAGCTCTGCAATCTTGGGCCAAAGGTCTTTGGGGATTGTTTCGTCTTTCTCCCACTTCTGGGCGAAAGGGGCGATATGTTCCTGGCCAAAGCCATAGGCCATGTCGAAAATCGCGGTTTGCTCTTCTGAAAGTGCGAAATCCATAAACGGTGATCCCTCCCAAGACCGGTCGAATTGAACGTGTGTTTAATTGTAAGCATGCACGTGGGCGTCGCGCAAGCACCCTCCGGCGGGGGAGCCGCCGAAGGGCGAGGATGGGGCTTATTCCATCGGCTTGAAGTTGAACTCGCCGCCTTCTTTGATGCCCGAGGGCCAGCGCGAGGTCACGGTTTTGGTGCGTGTGTAAAATTTGAACGCATCCGGCCCGTGCTGGTTCAGGTCGCCAAAGACCGATTTCTTCCAGCCGCCAAAGGTGTGATAGGCGAGCGGCACGGGGATCGGCACGTTGATCCCGATCATGCCGACGTTGACGCGCGCTGCAAAGTCACGCGCGGCGTCGCCGTCACGGGTAAAGATCGCCGTGCCGTTGCCCATTTCGTGATCCATCGCAAGACCAAGCGCCTCTTCATAGGTTTTGGCGCGGACGGTGGACAGCACCGGGCCGAAGATCTCGTGCTTGTAGATGTCCATATCGGGGGTGACGTTGTCAAAGAGGTGCGGGCCGACAAAGAAGCCTTCCTCGTAGCCTTGCAGCTTAAAATCGCGCCCGTCGACAACCAGCGTGGCCCCCTGATCGACGCCGGTCTGTACCAGCCGTTCGATGTTTGCCTTCGCGGCTGCGGTGACCACGGGGCCGTAATCGACGTCATTGCCCGAGGTATAGGGCCCGACTTTCAGCTTCTCGATGCGCGGCACCAGCTTTTCGATCAGACGGTCGGCGGTTTCCTCGCCCACAGGCACAGCGACCGAGATCGCCATGCAGCGTTCGCCCGCCGCGCCATAGCCCGCGCCGATCAGCGCGTCCGCGGCCTGGTCCAGATCGGCGTCCGGCATGATGATCATGTGGTTCTTGGCACCGCCAAAGCATTGGACGCGTTTGCCATTCGCGCAGCCCGTGCCGTAGATATATTCGGCAATGGGGGTGGAGCCGACAAAGCCGACCGATTGAATGACAGGGTGATGCAGGATCGCGTCAACCGCTTCCTTGTCGCCATTGACGACCTGAATGATACCTTTGGGCAGGCCCGCTTCTTCCAGCAGTTCGGCCAGCATCAGGGGCACGGATGGATCACGCTCGGACGGTTTGAGGATGAAGGCGTTGCCGCAGACGATGGCGGGGGCGAACATCCACATCGGGATCATGGCGGGGAAGTTGAACGGCGTGATGCCTGCGGAGACGCCAAGGGGCTGACGCATGGAATACATGTCGATGCCGGGGCCCGCGCTGTCGGTGAAATCGCCTTTCAGCAGCTCGGGCGCACCGATGCAGTATTCCACCACTTCCAGACCGCGCTGCACGTCACCGGCGGCGTCGGGCAAGGTCTTGCCGTGTTCGCGGCTCAGCGCCTCGGCGAGCTTGTCCATATCGCGGTTCAGCAGGTCCACGAACTTCATCATCACCCGCGCCCGACGCTGGGGGTTCACCGCGGCCCATGCGGGTTGAGCCGCCATGGCGTATTTCACGGCCTGATCCAGCTCTGCCTCGCCAGCCAGCGGGACTTTCGCCTGCACTTCGCCGGTTGCGGGGTTGTACACGTCGGCAAAGCGGCCTGACGTGCCTTTGACGTGGGCGCCGTTCAGGTAATGGGTCAACTCTTGCATGGAATGCTCCTTCTGTGCGTTTGGCGGCAGGTTAGGCTTGCAAAAAACAAAGCAAAAGAGGCATGGCGTCAAAATCGTTTTGCATTATTGCAAAGCCTAGCGCGGGCTGAAAGGGTAGGATGGGGCGCTGCCCCCGTCCTTCGGACGCCCCCGGAGTTTACGGGCAAAATGAAGTCTGTGCAGAAAACGAAGCGTGAAAGGAGCCGTTGCCGATGATGGGAAACTGGGACGACCTACGGCTATTTCTGGCCGTCGCGCGCGAGCAGAGCCTATCGGGCGCGGGGAAGCTGTTGCGGTTGGACCCCGCGACCTTGGGGCGACGCATGGCGCGGCTGGAAAAGACCATGCAGGCGGTATTATTCGTGAAATCGCCGTCGGGCTACGCGCTGACCGAGGCGGGCGTGCAGTTGCTGTCGCGCGCCGAAGCCGCGGAGCAGGCGATGCGGCAGGCCACGGCGGATGTGGTCGTGCCGTCGGACCAACTGGCAGGGCAGATCAGGATCGGGGCACCGGACGGCTGCGCCAACTATCTACTCCCACAGGTCTGCGCCCGTTTGGTGGCGGATAATCCGGGGCTTGATATCCAGATTGTCGCCCTGCCGCGGGTGTTCAACCTGTCGCGGCGCGAGGCGGATATGGCGATCGGGGTCAGCGCGCCCACGGCGGGGCGGTTGGTTGTGCAGAAAATCGCCGACTACCAGCTGCATCTTGCCGCCGCCGATAGCTATCTTGCGGCGCGTCCCGCGATCCGGACCGTTGCAGACCTGCAGGGGCACCGGTTGGTGGGGTATATCCCTGACATGATCTTTGACCGCGAGCTTGATTATCTGGCGGAGCTTGGCATGACGCGGGTGCCGCTGGCCTCTAATTCCGTGTCCGTTCAGGTGAATATGATCCGGCAAGGGGGCGGCGTCGGGATTGTGCATGATTTCTCGCTTCCTGCGACGCCGGGGGTGACGCGCATCCTGACCGGCGACGTGCATCTGAGCCGCGCCTTTTATTTGATTCGCCACGAAGACGACCGCCGCAATCTGCGTCTGAGCCGCTTTGCGGAAGCTCTGGCGCAGGGCGTCCGCGCCGAAGTGGCGAAACTGGAGGCAATTGCTTGACACGCAACAGTATTAAAGGGAACCTGACCTATAGGTAATATTCTTGCGAAGGGGCCGACCATGCTAGTTTCCCAAATCCTGAAAACCAAAGCGGATGACAGTGTTACGACGGTAAAACCGGGCACGCGTATCTCGCAGGCGGCGGCGATGTTGTCGGAAAAGCGGATCGGGACCCTGGTCGTGTCAGCGGACGGCAAAACGCCCGATGGTATCCTGTCGGAGCGTGACATCGTGCGCACCCTTGGCCGCGAGGGCGGCGGCTGTCTGGACGACACCGTAGAGGCGCTGATGACGCGCGATCTGATCACCTGCGCCAAGGATGAAACCGCGGATGATATCCTTGCCAAGATGACGCAAGGCCGCTTCCGCCATATGCCTGTATTGGAGGATGGGGTTCTGATCGGCCTGATCTCTTTGGGGGATGTGGTCAAGGCCCGTCTGATGGAGCTTTCGATGGAGAAAGACGCCCTGGAGGGGATGATCAGGGGCCACTAGCCCACCGAAATTGGCGTTGCATCTTCGCGGTGTAAATGCTTGCTTGCACTTCGAATAACGACTTGAAATGACTGGACTCTCCCATGCGCGTAGGCCTTTACCCCGGCACCTTCGACCCTATTACTTTGGGTCACATCGACATCATCCGGCGGGCGGCGACGCTTGTTGATAAACTGGTGATCGGTGTCGCGATCAACCGCGACAAGGGGCCATTGTTCGAGCTGGAAGAGCGTGTCGCCCAGATCGAAGAGGAATGCCGCAAGCTGAACCAGGAGACCGGGACAGAGATCGTGGTGCATCCCTTCGAGAACCTGCTGATCGATTGCGCCCATGATGTGGGGGCACAGATGATCATCCGCGGGCTGCGGGCCGTGGCGGATTTCGAGTACGAGTATCAGATGGTGGGGATGAACCGTAAGCTGGATGACAGCGTCGAGACGGTCTTCTTGATGGCAGAGGCCGAACATCAGGCGATTGCCAGCCGTTTGGTCAAGGAAATCGCCCGGCTTGGCGGGGACGTCAGCAAATTTGTGACGCCCGCCGTCAATACCGAGCTGTTAAAGCGTTTCTCGCAGTAACGATCAGAGGGTTTTCGCAACCTCGCGCGAGGTGTCGAGCATACGGTTCGAGAACCCCCATTCGTTGTCATACCAGCCCAGAACCCGCAGCTGTGTCCCGCTTTGGACAGAGGTCTGATCAAGGGCCACGACACAGGAATGTGAATCGTGGTTCAGGTCGATCGACACCAGAGGACGTTCAACCAGACCAAGGATGCCTTTTAGCGGGCCTTCGGCGGCGGTGCGCAGGGTGGCGTTGACCTCCTCCACCGTGGTGTCTTTCGACAGTTCGACCACCAGATCGACACAGGATACATTCGGTGTGGGCACGCGGATCGCGGTGCCGCCGATCAGCCCGTCAAGCTCGGGCAGCACTTTACCCAACGTCTTGGCCGCACCGGTGGTGGTGGGGATCATCGACAGCGCCGCGGCGCGGGCACGGTACAGGTCGCTGTGCGCCGTGTCATGCACCGGCTGGTCACCGGTGTAGCTGTGGATTGTGGTCATATGGCCGTGCTTGATGCCGAAGGCGTCATGCAGGGTCTTGGCCAGCGGTGCCATGCAGTTGGTGGTGCAGGAGGCGTTGCTCAGCACAGTGTCTTCGGCGGTGATCAGATCGTGGTTCACACCGTAGACGATTGTTTTCATGGCGTCTTTACCGGGGGCAGAGATGACGACCCGTTTCGATCCATTCGCCAGATGTTTGGCCGCCGCCTCGCGCGTGGTGAAGATGCCGGTGCATTCCAGCACGATGTCCACATCGCCCCAAGGCAGGGCAGCGGGGTCGCGTTCTGCTGTCACGCGGATCGGGCCTTGGCCCACATCCATCGTGTTGTCGCCCAGGGTGACCGGACGGCCAAAGCGCCCGTGGACCGAGTCGAATTCGAACAGATGTGCGTTGGTTTCCAGCGGGGCGAGATCGTTGATCGCCACCACCTGCAAATCATCGTCGCCACGCTCCATCAGCGCGCGCAAAACATTACGACCGATACGGCCAAAGCCATTGATTGCCAATTTTGTAGCCATGGGGCGTCCTCCTGAATTTGATAGCGCTAACATCGACATTTATGACAAAGAGTCAACCTGTGCAGGGCAATATTGCGCCGGAAGCGATTGGAGGGAAGGGGCCGACTGTCGGATCAGCGCCAGAACGCCACCCATTCGATCAGGTCGACAAATTTCTTGGTCAGGAAAATCAGATGTTCGCTGCCATAGATCAACGCATCAATCCCAAGTGCGGTCAGCAGTACAGCAGCGAGAGAGACAGCGATGGGGGTGTCCATGGGGGCGGTGGTCCTTGCCTGCGGGTGGCCCAGATATGACAGGGCAACCCGCGCGTCGCAAGTCTTAGCCCAGTTTGCCCATGGCAACGGCGACATCGGCCATACGCACAGAGAAGGCCCATTCATTGTCATACCACGCCAGGACACGCACCAGACGGTTGCCAACGACCTTGGTCTGGTCGGGTGCGAAGATCGACGAATGTTCGGTGTGGTTGAAATCAACCGACACTTTCTGTTCCGCATCATAGGCAAAGACCCGCGACATCGGGCCGTTTGCAGCGGCGCGCATGGCCTCGTTGACCTCTTCAACCGTGACATCACGGCCTGCCATAAAGGTCAGGTCAACCGCGCTGACGTTTGGCGTTGGAACGCGCATGGCGGTGCCATCCAGCTTGCCTTTGAGCGCGGGGAGCACTTCGCCCAAGGCTTTCGCCGCACCGGTAGAGGTCGGGATGATCGCCATCGCAGCGGCGCGCGCGCGGTACAGGTCTTCGTGGCGGCGGTCCAGCGTGGGCTGGTCGCCGGTATAGCTGTGCACGGTGGTCATGATGCCGCTTTCGATGCCGAACGCATCATGCAGCGCCTTGGCCATCGGGGCCAGACAGTTGGTGGTGCACGACCCGTTCGATACCATTGTGTCCGAGGCCTGCAATTCGCCGTCGTTCACGCCGTAGACCACCGTGCGGTCGACGTTCTTGCCCGGTGCCGACAGCAACACGCGTTTCGCGCCCTGATCCAGATGCACCTTTGCCAGCAGCCCGTCGTTGAACTTGCCCGTGCATTCCAGCACCACGTCGCACCCTTCCCAGTTCAGCTCGTTCATCTGGTAGGTCGACATGACCTCCATCTCTCCGCGCCCCAGATCCAGCGTGCCGTTGCCGACTTTGACGTCATTGGGAAAACGCCCGTGGACGGAATCGTATTTGATCAGATGTGCCGCAGTCTCCAGCGGGCCGGTCGCGTTGATGCGCACCACCTCGATGTCATCCCGGCCCGATGCCGCGATATGTGACAGGGTGCAGCGGCCGATGCGGCCAAATCCGTTGATACCGACTTTGATGGTCATGGGGGCGTCCTTTGGCAAAGATCTGGAACTTTGCCGGTTCTATATCTGGTGGTCGTGAACAGGGGAAAGGGCTAAAACCCCCTAATTTCCGTATGTTAGCGATAAATATTCGTGTTAGCGATAACCCTCAGATCGGCTTTGCCTTCTGCCTGCGCTGCGCTACCCTTACGCCAACAAATATGGAGAGACTGAATGAGCGGCCTATTAGCCCTGTTGGATGATGTAGCAGCGATTGCAAAAGTGGCCGCGGCCAGCGTGGATGATGTGTTCGGCCAGGCCGCTAAGGCCAGCGCCAAAGCCGCGGGTGCTGTCATCGACGACGCCGCCGTGACCCCGAAATACGTCAGCGGCTTCGAGGCCAACCGCGAGCTGCCGATCATCTGGCGCATCACCAAAGGGTCGCTGAAGAACAAGCTGGTTTTCTTGTTGCCCGCCGGTTTGCTGCTGTCGAATTTCGCGCCATGGCTGATCGCGCCCTTGTTGATGTTGGGTGGGGCCTATCTGTGTTTTGAAGGCGCTGAGAAGATCGCACACGCGCTTGGGGTAGGGGGAAAAGGCCACGAGGATCATCCCCCCGGTGCCGATGAAAAGGTGATCAAGGACCCTGCCAAGCTGGAAGAGCAAAAGGCCAAAGGTGCGATCAAGACCGACTTTATCCTCTCGGCCGAGATCATGACCATCGTGCTGTCAAACCTCGAGGTGTCAAATTTCTGGATGGAAGCCGGGGCGCTGGCCGCCGCCGCGGTGATCATCACGGTCGCGGTCTATGGCTCCGTCGCGCTGATTGTAAAGATGGATGATGTAGGGCTTTATATGGCCAAGAACGGCAATCTCGGCCTGACCCGTGGTCTGGGCCGCGGGATCGTGCGCGGCATGCCGTGGTTCCTCAAGGCGCTGACCATCATCGGGACGGCGGCCATGCTCTGGGTCGGCGGATCGATCATCGTGCACGGTATGGAAGAGCTTGGCTTCGGCGCGCTTGGCCACCTGATCCACGACTACGCCGTCGCTTTCGGCCATATGGTTCCGGTCGCGTATGAAGGTGCCGCCGAATGGATCGCCAAAGCCGCGATGGACGGTGTGTTTGGTCTGGCCCTGGGGCTGGTGCTAATCCCCGTCGGCGAAAAGATCATCACCCCGCTGTGGCGCGCGGTCTTCAACCGCAAGGATGCCGGCGCACACGCGTAAACGGGGCGTATATGAGGGAGAGGAAGGGGGCGCAGGTTGCGCCCCTTTTTTGTGTGCGCGCGCTCAGCTTGCCTAAAGACCGTGGGGCACGATTTACCGCTTCGTCGTCTACATTGCGCCTAAATTGCAAGCTAGCGGTATTCGAGACGGCACAGGGAACCCCTTTTTGTTTCACACCTCGTTTAGATATTTTCTCGCAGCGACGTCGGCTGCGATGCTGGTCTACTTGGGCTTGACCCTAGACCCGTCGAGCCGCGCGGAAAACGAACGCTTCGCGGCGTGCAAAAACGATACTTCGTCTCAATGCCTCTCCAGCTTGGGCGTAGAGCAGGCGATGGATGCGCGCTTCGTTCCGCCACACATGCCTGAAGTGAGCATGTTGGCCCAGATGGGTCGCATCGACGACGCTTTTGCCTTGGCGCTACGTGCTGAAAGCGAAAATGAGCCGCTGCCAGAGGACGTTGAGGCGACCGTCAACAGGATGCTTGCTAGCCACCGTCTTACAGGGGCGCTTCGCGAGGGCAAGAGCCTGCAGGAAGCGATGGAAATGACACCGGGCGTTGGTGCTGGCACCCTTTGGATCACTGCGCTGGATTTACTTGGCCGCAGGCCCTACGGGGTGCCTGCGCGCGACGGAAGCACCGCGGACGCAATCCCGCGTGACGTAGTATCAGAGATCGCACAGCGCATCGTCGATATTGCACAAAATGAACCCGCCCGGCCGCGCATCAGCCACCTTGTGGAAGCGGCTGAGTTGCACGCAGCTTTAGGGAGCCGAGACGAAGCATTAAAGGCGCTTCAATCTTTGCCGCGAACGGACGACGCCTCCATCAACCCAAGTGAAAACCTTATGCGGCTCGTTGGGCCGTCAACATTTCTGCAGCTCTATCGCGAGGCAGGCGGTACGCATCTTTCCATACTTTTGACCGCCGCGGCGGCAGAGCCGGATATGACCCTCGCAGCCACGTATCTGGAAGAGGCCTTTACCGCGTTCTCGACCAAAAAGCCCTTTCCGGAATATGTCTGGATGGAGCGCATTATTGAACGCGCCGTCGACCTTGGCTTGCAGCCACTTGCCCTTGAGTTGGCGCGCGCCTTCGAGGATCGAGCTGACACCGAACCCGCGATCTTCCCCGTCTTTGCACATATCGAAGCTGCGCGTGTTTTGTTACTTGCTGGTGCCGACGAGGGGGAAGTTCAGGCGCGGCTTGACGTGGCGCTTAGCACGTTCCGCACGAAGGATGGGAAAACTGCAAGTGACGCTTCTGAGATCGGGAGTATTCGGTGGGGCACTCGTCGGCTGGATGCGCAGGCACGGCGTGAAATGGCGACGCTAAAGGCGCGGCTCGGAGAAACTGAAACAGCCATCGCCTATATGGCAGGGTTGGAACAACCATTGTTTTCTTGGATGAGTATGCTGACCTCGGAGATTCCGGTTCAGGACGTGGATCTGCTTTTGCTAGCGGCGCGTGGTGCCCTTTCCGATGAAGAGCTCGCCTATGCAAAGCTGCAGCATGCGCAACAGTTGTTGCTAAGTGATACGGGCGAAGGGCAACGTGTTTGGGCGCAGGCGAAAGCGACAGAGCTAGCGCAATCCGACATGCTGACTGGTGAGCACGCGGTTCGCGTTTACAGTATGCTGTCTCGAATTGGGGCGCTTGTCGAAGACCAAAGACTTGAACGGTTAGGGTTGGAACAAATGGCTGAGGCCGCCCTGAAATCCCGCCGCTACCAAGATTTGTTGATGGCTGGCTTTTGGTGGAACCGATCACAGCAAATGCCGTGATTTCCACCTAGGGTGTCTGCCCCTGAGCCACCGCAGATCTACAAAGTGCGTCGATCAGATAGACTGTGGCGACTGCTATGGTCGTCGGATCGAACGTTTCCTACGCCCCCCACAAACCAAAAAGGGGGAGCAAAATGCTCCCCCCATTCTCGTCTCGCTAAACAGCTCAGATCACAGCAGCGCTTTGGCCTTGTCGGCGACGTTCTGCGGGGTGATGTCGAACTTTTCGAACAGCTCTTCCGCGGGGGCGGAGGCACCGAAGCGGTCCATGCCGACGAAATCGGCCTTGTTCCACTTGCCACGCTCGCCGGTGAGCCAGCGGTCCCAGCCTTGGCGTACGGCGGCTTCGACGCCGACGCGGACGGGGCCGGCGGGGAGGACGCGGCGGCGGTAGGCTTCGTCTTGGGCGGCGAACAGCTCCATGCAGGGCATGGACACGACGCGTGTGCCGATGCCCTCGGCTTGCAGCAGGTCACGGGCTTTCAGCGCGATCTCGACTTCAGAGCCGGTGGCGATCAGGATGACCTGACGTTTGCCTTCGGCGTCCGCAAGAACATAGGCACCCTGTTCGGTGAGGTTCTTGTTCTTGTGCTCAAGGCGCACGGTGGGCAGGCCCTGACGGGTCAGGGACAGCACCGACGGCGTCTTTTTGCTGCTCAGCGCGATTTCCCAGGCCTCGGCGGTTTCAACCGTGTCGGCGGGGCGGAACACATAGGTGTTGGGTGTCGCGCGGCTGATGGCCAGATGTTCGACGGGTTGGTGCGTCGGGCCGTCTTCGCCCAAGCCGATGCTGTCGTGGGTCATGACAAACACGCTTGGCACCTGCATCAGCGCGGCGAGGCGCATGGCGGGGCGGGCGTAGTCGGTGAAACACATGAACGTGCCGCCGTAGGGACGGATACCGCCGTGCAGCGCCATGCCGTTCATCGCGGCGGCCATACCGTGTTCGCGGATCCCCCAGTAGACGTAGCGCCCACCACGGTTGTCCACATCAAACACGCCCAGATCAGCGGTCTTTGTGTTGTTTGAACCGGTCAGGTCAGCCGAGCCGCCCACGGTTTCGGTATAGAGCGGGTTCAACACCTCGAGCGTCTTTTCGCTGCTGGCGCGGGTGGCCAGTTTCGGCGCGTTTTCCGACGTCTGCTTTTTGAACGCCTTGATCGTCGCGCTCAGCTTCTTGGGGGCGTCACCGGCCAGCGCGCGGTTGAACTCTTCACGCTTTGTGCGCGACATGGCGTCGAAACGCTCTTCCCAGGCGCGGCGATCGTCTGCGCCGCGTTTGCCGATCTCTTCCCAGGCGGATTTCACGTCGGCGGGGACTTCGAACGGGCCGGTTGTCCAGCCATAGGCGGCTTTGGCGGCGGCCATTTGGTCCGCATCGGTCAGCGCGCCGTGACCTTTCGAGGTATCCTGCGCGGCGTGACCAAGCGCGATATGCGTTTTGCAGGCGATCATCGTGGGCAGATCGGATTTGCGCGCCTCGGTCAGGGCGGCGTCGATCTCGTCGGGGTTGTGGCCGTCGATTTCGATAACGTGCCAGTCAGCCGCCTTGAACCGCGCGACCTGATCCACTTTGTCGGACAACGATACCGGCCCGTCGATGGTGATGTCGTTATTGTCCCACATCACGATCAGTTTGCTCAGCTTGTGGCGACCCGCAAGGGCAATCGCCTCGTGGCTGATGCCTTCCATCAGGCAGCCGTCACCCGCGATCACATAGGTGAAGTGGTCGACGATCTTCTTGCCGTATTGCGCGCGCTGGATTTCCTCGGCCATGGCAAACCCGACAGAGTTCGCGATCCCCTGACCCAGCGGGCCGGTGGTGGTTTCAATCGCATCGGCCAGGAAGTTTTCAGGGTGGCCCGCGGTGCGTGCGCCCATCTGGCGGAAGTTCTTGATCTCTTCGAGGGGGAATTGCTCGTAGCCGGTCAGGTGCAGCAGCGAATAGATCAGCATGGACCCGTGGCCCGCCGAAAGGATAAAACGGTCGCGGTCAGGCCACAGCGGGTTGGACGCGTCGAACTTCAGGTGCTTTTCAAACAAGACAGTGGCGACATCCGCCATGCCCATCGGCATGCCCGAGTGGCCGGAATTGGCGGCGGCGACAGCGTCCAGCGTCAGGGCGCGAATGGCGGTCGCTTTGGACCAATGGGCGGGATGGGCTTTGGCGAGGGCGTTCAGATCCACGGTGCAAGCTTCCTTATAAGGGGGAAAAGGGATTGCGCGGATCAATACCAGCCACCCCGCAAAGATCAAGGCCCAGAGGGCATCGCCCGCAGCAGAGCTTTTCCGCCGGGCCAAGGCATTGTTCTTAAAGGGGCAGTATTCCGCCTTTGGTTTCGGTAGGATCAGCGGAAACCACGTTGACCAGCGATTCGATGGTTGGCAAACTGCATTTTACGACTGACATACGACGTTTTACGAGGAACCCTGCGATGAGCGACATAGAACACTTGCAAGGCCGTATTCTGGCGGCGCTTGAAAGGGCATCGCGCGGAGCTGACAAACTGGCCGTCGCCAAGGCGGAGGTCCCCGATCTTTCGGAAGAACTGGCGCAGGAACGCGCTGTCAACGCAGAGCTTTCTGAACAGGTCACTGCCCTGAAAAAGCGGCTGGAGGATGAAACCGCCCATCTGCGGGCTGAGCTGGCCACAGCACAGGCGCGCAACAACAGTGCGGCCGCGGCACAGGCCCAGACCGAAAAGCTTGATCTGGAAATCCAGCGGGTGCGCCGCGCCAATGCGCAGCTGGCCGATGCCTGCGCTGCGCTGCGCGAAGCCAATGCCGAAGGGGTGGGGGACGCCGATCTGATCAATGCCGCCTTGCAGGCAGAGCTTGACGCGCTGCATGCCGCCCGTCGCGCCGATGTGGCAGAAGCGGACGCGATCCTCTCTGTTCTTACCCCGCTTGTTCCCACTGCCGAGGAGTCTGCCTGATGCCCGAAGTTTCCATCTCTATCGGCGGTCGCCAATTCGAAGTTTCCTGCCAGGAGGGCGAGGAAGACTACCTGCACGCCGCAGCCAAGATGCTCGACGATGAAGCGCAGGTGTTGTCGGATCAGGTGGGCCGGATGCCCGAAGCGCGGATGTTGTTGATGGCGGGCCTGCTGCTTGCCGATAAAACCGCCAGCGTCGAGGATAAGATCAAGGAAGCCCGCGCCGAATTGGCAGAGCGTGACGCAGAGCTTGCAAGCCTGCGCAATGTCGTGGTGGAGCCAGAGCGGATCGAGGTGCCTGTGATCCCGCAAAGCGTCACCGACAGCCTTGCCGAAATGGCCGCCCGCGCCGAAGCCTTGGCGAGCGAGATCGAAGATAAAGCCCGAGACAAGGCCCAAGACGGGGCCCAGTGACCCTGCCGCGCGCCATCGCATTCGGGGCCGCGGCGGCGTGGTGGATCGGGGCGGGCGGTAGCGCTTTGGCGCAGGCCATGCCGGTCACTGCCACCTATATCTGCGAGCGCGGGGTCGAGGTGCCGGTTTCCTATGCCACCCCCGAACAGGGGGAGGCGACGGCTGTGCTTTATGTGGAAAACCGCATGGTCACGCTGGTCCGGACCCGCGCGGCATCAGGGGCGCGCTATGCATGGCCCTCGGACGGTTCTGGCTATGTCTGGTGGACCAAGGGGGACACCGCGACGCTATTCTGGCATGATGCGGCGGCGGATGAAGATGTCACGCTCTACGCGGCGTGTCAGGCGCGGTGACGTGTTCTATGCAGGGCGCGCGCCGGTTTGCGTGGCGCGGTTCGGGTGCCCCTTGATCCAAGGCGCACCCGTTTTTTGTCAGCCGACCGTTAGCCGTTAGCTTCGCGGATCTTGTCAGCGGCTTCTTTGTCGAAGGCGACGCCGTTGTCTTCCAGCAGCGTGTCCAACTCGCCCGACAGCATCATTTCGGTGATGATGTCACAGCCGCCGACGAATTCGCCCTTGACGTAAAGCTGCGGGATGGTGGGCCAGTCAGAGAAATCCTTGATCCCCTGACGCAGCTCTTCGTCGGCCAATACGTTTACGTCGGTGTAGTCGACATTCATATAGTTCAACACGCCCGCCACACGGGACGAGAACCCGCACTGCGGCATCGTCTTGTTGCCCTTCATGAACAGCACAACATTGTTGGCGGTGATGGTTTCCTGAATTTGCGTCTTTGCGTCGGTCATTTCGATTTGTCCTTTGGTATAAAGCGTTTCGCGTATTCTTGAGGGTCGCGGGGGATGCGGTAGTTGGTCTGATGTCCGCCGCCGCCGCCACCCGAATGATAGGTCGCGTCAATTTCGTGATAGCCCTTGCCCGGCTTTGATCCGCGTTCGGTATCGCGTGTGTGTTTCAGCGCCTGTAGGCCGCGCAGAACCGCCACGATCAGCACCAAGACGCTGAGGATCAGGACCAGGATCGGGTCCACCGGATCAATCCGGCGCTTTGGTTGTCAGCGCCAGCGCGTGCAAATCGCCGTTCGATCCATCCATCCGGCCCTTGAGCGCGGCATAGACGGCACGTTGCTGTTGCACACGGTTCTGGCCACGGAAACTTTCGTCGATGATCATCGCGGCCATATGCACGCCGTCATTGCCTTCGACGGTGATCTTGGCGTTAGGAAAGGTCTCGCGCAGCAGGTCTTCGATTTCGCGGGCTTGCATGGGCATGTGTGGGGCGCTCCGTCTGGCATGTCATTGCCCAAGATGTAGTAGTGTGCAGGGCGGCGTGCAAGTTATCTCCCCGTTATCTCATTGAGCGGGGGCATGGGACGCCCTACATAAGAACAGTCGCCGCCGCGACAAGGTAAGGAGACCACCCGCCATGGAGATTTTCGAGAACGCACCGGAACGCGCCTATGCATGGGCACAAGCGGGTCGAGGGGCCGCGCTGGCCACGGTGGTGGAGACATGGGGCTCTGCCCCGCGACGGGTTGGCGCGCAGCTGGCCATCGCCGCAGATGGCGAGATGCAGGGCTCTGTCTCGGGCGGTTGTGTCGAGGGGGCCGTGGTCGTCGAAGCGCTCGAGGCGATCGAGGACGGCACGCCGCGGTTGCTGGAATATGGCGTCAGCGATGGCGACGCCTTTGCCGTGGGGCTGGCCTGTGGCGGAAAGATTCGCGTGTTGGTCGAACCTGTGGGCGCAAAGGCGATGCCGTTTGACGTTCTGGGCGACCTCGTCCGCGCCCGCGCCGCGCGCCAGCCCGTGGCCTATCAGGTGCCCCTGTCGGGCGGGGTGGGGCGCTTGGTCACGGGCGGCTATGCCGACCGCTTTCGCATGGACCGTTCCGGCGTTGAAGAGGATGGCGATACATTTGTCGCGATCCACAACCCACCGCTGCGGCTGGTGATCGTCGGGGCGGTACACATCGCGCAAGCCTTGGTGCCCATGGCGCAGGTCGCGGGCTTTGACGCCGTGGTCATCGACCCGCGCGAGGCGTTTGGATCGCAAGCGCGTTTTCCCGATGCACAGGTGATCAACGACTGGCCGGACGCGGCGATGGACACCGTCGGCGTCGATACCCGCAGCGCCGTTGTGCTGCTGACCCATGACCCCAAACTGGACGACCCCGCGCTGCATATCGCACTCCGGTCTGACGCCTTCTATATCGGGGCGCTCGGGTCGAAACGCACCCATGCCTCCCGCGTGGCACGGCTGGAAGAGGCGGGGTTTACCGCCGCAGACATCGCGCGCATCAACGGCCCCGTCGGGCTGGACATCGGGGCCGCCAGCCCGCCCGAGATCGCGGTGTCGATCCTGTCGCAGATGATCCAAGCCCTGAGAAAACCGTGAAGTTCGGCCCCATCGACACGGCGCAGGCCGAAGGTGCCGTGCTGGCCCATTCCATCGCACTGCCCTCGGGCCGTTTGCGCAAGGGGTTACGGCTTGAGCCCGCCCATCTGGCCGAGCTTCGGGCAGAGGGCATCGACAGCATCATTGTGGCGCAGCTCGCGTCAGGGGATGTGGATGAAAACACCGCCGCGGCACAAGTGGCGCAGGCCGTTCTGGCGGCGCATCCCCATCTGACGATGACACGCGCCTTTACCGGTCGCGTGAACCTGCTGGCCGATGGGCCGGGGGTGGCGCAGCTGGATGTGGGCGCGCTTGAAGCGTTGAACGCCGTGCACCCGATGATCACGCTGGCCACGGTCCCGCCATTCCAGCAGATGGCAGCGGGGGGCATGGTGGCGACGATCAAGATTATCTCTTACGCCGTCGCGCAAAGCGATCTTGCCGCCGCCTGCGACGCGGGGCGCGGCGCGATCCGGCTGGTGCCACCGCAAATCAAGGACGCGACGCTGATCATCACCGAGATTGACGGCGGCGCGGGCGACAAGGGGAAAAAGGCCATCGCAGACCGGCTTTCTGCGCTGGATGTGGATCTGAAAAAAGTCGTTATGGTCCCGCATGAGGTCACCGCCCTGCGCGATGCCATTGCCGCGGCGGATACGGCGCTGACGCTGATCCTCACCGGCTCTGCCACCTCTGACATTGATGACGTGGCCCCGCAGGCCCTGCGCACCGCGGGCGGAGAGGTCTCGCGCTTTGGCATGCCGGTTGATCCGGGCAATCTGCTGTTTCTGGGGCAGATGGGCGATACGCCGGTGATCGGCCTGCCGGGCTGCGCGCGATCTCCTGCGTTGAATGGGGCGGATTGGGTGCTGTCGCGGGTGATCTGCCGCATAGAGGTTTCCCCGCGCGATATCGCCCGCATGGGGGTGGGCGGCCTGCTGAAAGAGATCGCCACCCGTCCGCAACCAAGACGCGGCTGACCGACCCCGACGCAAGGCCCGTCGCCGCGCCGCGCCCGCGAAGTTCAACCCATGCGAAAAATTTCTGTTCTCAACGCCCCTTTGGCGTGCTTAACTCTACCCAACACATGACATAAAACGGGAGGAACATCATGACCGAGGTCAAAATGACCGTGAACGGCAAACCTGCATCCGGTGCCGTCGAAGGGCGCACGTTGCTGGCGTCATTCCTGCGCGACAACCTGAGCCTGACCGGCACGCATATCGGCTGCGACACCAGCCAGTGCGGGGCCTGCGTGGTTCATGTCAACGGCGAGGCGGTCAAGGCCTGCACCATGCTCGCGGTCGAAGCGGACGGGGCCGAGGTCAAGACGATCGAATCCATGGCCAACCCCGATGGATCGCTGACAGTGATCCAACAGGCGTTTCAGGACCACCACGGGCTGCAATGCGGTTTTTGTACACCGGGCATGATCATGTCGGCCTCGGCGCTGCTGAAAGACAACCCCAAGCCGACCGAGGCAGAGGTCCGGCACTATCTGGACGGCAATATCTGCCGCTGCACCGGCTACCATAACATCGTCAAAGCGATCATGGCCGCATCCGGTCAGGACGTCAGCGCGCTGGCTGCCGAATAACCACCGTGCGACGTGCGGCCCTGTTGATGCAGGGGCGGGAGGACACGGCGCACCCATCCTGAAAACCGCGCTTTCCCACACAAACGGGGAACCGCAGCAACCCATAGATTGACGACATAAGAATAAAGCCAAACGCAAAAGCCACATACGACGGTGCGGACCCGATCCGTGCCCCATAGGGAGGAATTGACCATGCCAAAGGACGGCGGAATTGGTGCCAGCAGCAAGCGGCGCGAGGATATCCGGTTTTTGACCGGTGAGGGGAATTATACCGACGATATCAACCTGCACGGACAGGCGCATGTGTTCTTTCTGCGCTCGGATATTGCCCATGGGGTGCTGAATTCGGTCGATACATCCGCGGCAGAGGGGATGCCGGGGGTCGTGAAGATCTTTACCGGTGCCGATTTCGCCGAGGTCGGGTCGATCCCCTGCGGCTGGCAGGTCACGGACAAGCATGGCGCGCCCATGCAAGAGCCGCGCCACCCTGTGCTGGCCGAAGGCAAGGTCCGACACGTTGGCGAACCGATTGCGGCTGTCGTGGCGGAAACCCTGTCGCAGGCCCGCGATGCGGCAGAGGCGATCGTCGTTGACATCACCGATCTACCTGCCGTCGTCGATATGAAGCAGGCCGTGCAGGAAGGCGCGCCCAAGGTTCATGATGATCTGACCTCGAACCTCTGCTACGATTGGGGCTTTGTCGAAGAGAATAAGGCTGCCGTGGACAAGGCCTTTGACGACGCGGCCCATGTCACCACGCTGGAACTGGTCAACAACCGTCTGGTCGCCAACCCGATGGAACCGCGCGTCGCCGTCGGCGACTATGCACGCGGGACAGGCGATCATACGCTTTACACGACCAGCCAGAACCCCCATGTGATCCGCCTGCTGATGGGGGCCTTTGTTCTGGGCATCCCCGAACACAAGCTGCGCGTCGTGGCCCCCGATGTGGGCGGCGGCTTTGGCACCAAGATTTTCCACTATCAGGAAGAGGCGTTCTGCACCTTTGCTGCCAAAGCCTGTAACCGTCCGGTAAAATGGACCTCCAGCCGGTCCGAGGCCTTCATGTCCGACGCCCACGGGCGCGATCATGTGACCAAGATCCAGATGGCGCTGGACGCAGACAATAACTTTACCGCGCTGCGCACCGACACTTACGCGAATATGGGGGCTTACCTGTCGACCTTCGCGCCGTCGGTGCCCACATGGCTGCACGGCACCTTGATGGCGGGCAACTACAAGACGCCGCTGATCTATGTGAACGTAAAGGCCGTGTTTACCAACACAGTGCCAGTAGATGCCTATCGCGGCGCGGGCCGGCCGGAGGCAACCTATCAGCTGGAACGGCTGGTGGATAAATGCGCCCATGAGCTTGGGGTCGACCCGATTGCCTTGCGGCGACAGAATTTCATCACCGAATTCCCCTATGCCACGCCGGTCGCGGTGGAATATGACACGGGCGATTATGTGGCCACGATGGACAAGCTTGAAGAGATCGCCGATTTCGCCGGTTTCGACGCGCGCCGCAAGGAAAGCGAGGCCAAGGGCAAGCTACGTGGGTTCGGCGTGAACTGCTATATCGAGGCGTGCGGCATCGCGCCCTCGAACCTTGTGGGACAGCTTGGCGCGCGGGCGGGTCTGTATGAATCCGCCACCGTGCGGGTCAATGCCACGGGCGGTCTGGTCGTGATGACCGGCAGTCACAGCCACGGGCAGGGGCATGAAACCGCCTTCCCGCAGGTCATCGCAGAGATGATTGGTATCCCCGAAGAGATGGTCGAGATCGTGCATGGCGACACCGCCAACACCCCGATGGGGATGGGGACCTACGGCTCGCGCTCCCTTGCGGTTGGCGGGTCGGCCATGGTCCGCGCCACAGAAAAGATCATCGCCAAGGCCACCAAGATCGCGTCGCACCTGCTGGAAGCCTCGGAAGGGGATATCGAGCTGAAAGACGGGGCCTTTACCGTGGCGGGGACGGATAAATCCGTTGCTTGGGGGGATGTGACGCTGGCCGCCTATGTGCCGCACAACTATCCGCTCGAGGATATCGAGCCCGGTCTAGAGGAAACGGCTTTCTACGATCCCTCGAACTTTACCTATCCGTCCGGCGCCTATGCCTGCGAGGTCGAGTTGGACCCCGAAACCGGCCATGTCACCATTGACCGCTTTGCGGCGGCGGATGACTTTGGCAATATCGTCAACCCGATGATCGTCAGCGGTCAGGTCCACGGCGGGATTGCACAGGGGATCGGGCAAGCACTGATGGAGAATTGCGCCTACGACAGCGACGGTCAGTTGCTCAGCGCGTCCTACATGGACTACGCGATGCCACGGGCCAGCGATCTGCCGTTCTATACCGTTGACCATTCGTGCCAGACGCCCTGTACGCACAACCCCCTGGGCGTGAAAGGCTGCGGTGAGGCAGGGGCCATCGGGTCGCCGCCTGCGGTGGTGAATGCAGTGTTGGACGCCATGCGATCGGGCGGTAAGGATGTCGGTCATATTGACATGCCTGTCACACCGGCGCGGGTTTGGGCGGCGATGAACGGATAAGAGGATGAGACAAGGCGGGGGCTGCCCCTTCGCGCTGTGGCGCGAAAAAATAGGTACAGCGGGGGCCAGCCCCCGCGCCCCCGGAGTTTATTGGCAAAATGAAGAGCGGCGCAGAGGCCAAGGCCCGCTCTGAGATTGGAAGGACGCAAGATGTATGATTTTCATGTAGTGAAACCCGCGACAGTGGCCGAGGCGGTCTCGGCATTGGGGCAGGACGAGGCGCAACCGCTAAGCGGCGGGCAAACGCTGATCCCCACACTGAAGGCGCGCTTGGCGATGCCGTCGGTTCTGGTGTCGCTGAGCGGGATCGAGGAAATGCGCGGTGTGCGTATGGGCGATGACGGTCGTCTGTGTATCGGTGGGGGCACCGTACATGCGACCGTCGCCAAAGAGGCAGAGGCGCATTACCCCGGGCTGGCAAGTCTGGCCGCGCGGATCGGTGATCCGGCCGTGCGAAACCGTGGCACCATCGGCGGATCGGTCGCGAATAACGACCCCTCGGCCTGTTATCCGGCAGGGGTGCTTGCCAGCGGTGCGACGATCGTGACCAACGCGCGCGAGATCGCGGCGGATGATTTCTTTGAGGGGATGTTCGCCACCGCTCTGGACGAGGGCGAGATCATCACCGAAGTGCGTTTCCCGATCCCCGAGAAGGCGCATTACGAGAAATTCATCCAACCTGCCTCGCGCTTCCCGCTGGTGGCCGTGTTTGTGGCAAAATTCGCTGACGGTGTGCGGGTCGCGGTGACGGGGGCGTCGGAGGATGGCGTCTTCCGGTGGAGCGATGCAGAAGCCGCGCTGAGCGGGAGTTTTGCCGTGGATGCCCTGTCGGGGTTGAGCCTGCCCGGGGACGGTATGATCAGCGATCTGCACGGCAGTGGGGACTACCGTGCGCATCTGGTTGCTGTGATGACAAAACGGGCAGTTGCCGCGCTGACCTAAACCACTCGATACTTCAATGAAAACCGCCCCTTGGGAAACCTTGGGGCGGTTTTTTGCTGTCTGGATGATTATCACTTGCGCAGGGTTGGGAACGATTTTGCAGCACCGGTGTTGTGCCGTAACGCTGCCCGAACGGCGTCCATAACCCCGTGAGGATTAGGAATGTATAAACTTTTGAAATCGACGACCTCTTTGACCATGTGTTTGGCGCTGGCCTTGCCCACAGGTGGTTTTGCCCAGACAACAGAAAGCTGCGTGGCCGAAGGGGAGCAAACCGTGTTCCCATGCGTGCTGCCTGACGGCAGTGTCGTGGCGGATGCGGATCAGATGATGACTTTGCGTGCCGATGGCGATCTGGCGCAGGCTCTTGGTCTTGAGGCGGAAGCCCAGGCCGACGCGCAAGCCGAGCCAGATGCAGAAGCCGCCGCTGAAACCGTAGACGCCGCGGAAGAGCAGGCTGCCGCCGCCGCCGAAGCCGAAGCCGCTGCCACCGCAGAAGCCCAAGCCGCCGCGGAAGAGCAAGCCGCTGCCGACGCGGAGGCCGCCGCCGCTGCCGCTGAAGCAGAAGCTGCTGAGGCGCAAGCTGCAGCCGATGCAGAAGCCGCCGCCGCCGCGCAGGCCGCTGAACAAGAGGCCGCCGAAGCTCAGGCCGCTGCAGACGCACAAGCCGCCGAGGCAGAGGAAGCTGCTGCCGCCGAAGCGCAGGCCGAAGCAGAGCGTGAAGATGCGGTCGCTGCACAGATCGCCGCAGACGCTGAAGCCAAGGCTGCAGCCGAAGCCGAGGCAGAGCAAGACGCCGCTGCGGCTGCCGAAACCTCGGCAAGCCCTGAAGCGCAGTCTGCCGAGACACAGGCAGATGCTCCTGCCGCTGAAAGCGATGCTGGCGTAGAGGCAGAGGCGCAAGCTCAGGCCGAGCCGGCAGAGACTGAGTCGACCGAAGAAACCCAAGCCGAGACCGACGTGCCGGCAGACAGCTCTTCCGACACTGAAACGCAGGCGGAGGCCGAAACCCAGCAGCAAACGGAAGAGCAGATTGCCGCTGATCTTGCCGCCGAACAGGCTGCGGAAGAAGCCCGTCAGGAACAGCGCGCCGCTGATGCAGCCGCTGCTGCCGAAGCCGCCGCCGCTGCTGACAGCGGTGAAGCCAAGGCCGACGTTGTGGTAGAAGAGATCACCGAAGAAGACACGCGCGCGTCGAATGAAGAATTTTCGACGGCCGTCACCGGTGACACCTCTGCCGAAGCCAATACGCAAGCCAAAAAGGATGACGACGACGGGCTGAGCAAGTTCGAGAAAGCCCTGCTTGTCGGCATCGGTGCCGTGGCTGTCGGATCGATCCTGAACAACGGCTCGAAGGTCGTGAGCAACTCGGGTGACCGTCTGGTTGTTGAAGATCCGAATGGGGATCTGCGCGTTTTGAAAGACGATGATGCGCTTGTGCGTCAGGCCGGTGACGAAGTCCGCCGCGAGACGTTCAACGACGGTTCTTCGCGCACCACTGTGATCAAGCCTAACGGCAGCAAGATCGTGACCATTCTGGGTCGGGACGGCACCGTATTGCGCCGGATCAACGTCGATCCGCAGGGCAATGAATATGTGCTGTTCGATGACACCCAAGCCGAAGAGCGTATCGTGGTGAACGAGCTGCCTCAGGTCCGTCCGCAGGCCAATACGCTGGCCAGCCAGCAGAACGAGGAAGCGCTGCGTGCCGCGTTGCAAACCCAGCTGCGTGGCGATCAGGCCCAGCGGTATTCGCTGCGTCAGGTGCGTGATGTCCGTCAGGTCCGTGCCCTAGCACCAGAGATCGAGCTGGACGCTGTGCGTTTCGCCACAGGGTCGGCTGCAATCCAGCCTGAACAGGCCCGTGCGCTGTCCAAGATCGGGACCGCGATCAGCAATGCGATCAAGGATGATCCACGCACTGTGATCCTTGTGGAAGGGCACACCGATGCGGTTGGCAATGCGGGCTACAACCTTGCGCTGTCTGACCGTCGTGCCGAAACCGTTGCATTGGCCCTGACCGAGTATTTTGACGTGCCGCCAGCCAACCTGATCACCCAAGGCTACGGTGAAAGCGCGTTGAAAGTACCGACCGAGACCGCCGAACCCGCCAACCGTCGTGCGGTCGTGCGCAACATCACAGGTCTGCTGCGTCAATAAGCGCGACCTTCAAGACATAGAAAAGCCCCCGCAGGAAACTGCGGGGGCTTTTTGCGTCTCGGGACTGAAAGACCCGGAATTATTTGCTTGGCAGCGGCCCGATGAGCATGACCATCTGGCGGCCTTCCATCTTCGGGAAGTTTTCAACGCGGCCAACCTCTTTGGTGTCTTCGGCAACGCGTTCAAGCAGCTCGCGGCCAAGGTTCTGGTGGGCCATCTCACGACCGCGGAACCGCAGCGTGATCTTTACCTTGTCCCCATTGTCGAGGAACTTGAACACGTTACGCATCTTGACGTCATAGTCATTGGTATCGGTGTTCGGGCGGAACTTGACCTCTTTGATCTCTATGATCTTTTGCTTCTTGCGCGCTTCGGCTTCACGCTTTTGCGTCTCATACTTGAATTTGCCAAAGTCCATGATCTTGCACACGGGCGGGTTGGCATTGGGCGAAATCTCGACCAGATCAAGTCCGGCATCAACAGCCATTTCCATGGCGCGATCCGGTGTCACGACGCCGACGTTTTCCCCATCCGCACCGATCAGGCGGATTTCGTTGGCGCGGATGTTTTCGTTGATGCGCGGGCCGGTGTCTCTTTGCGGCGGCGCGTTATGCGGTCTGCGAGCGATGATGGTCGTCCTTTGATTGTTGTACTGATGTCGAGCACGGAAGGTAAACCTGCTCATGGTCTTCTTCAAGTCGCAAAATGGCGCATATACAGGGTAAAACCGCGTATTTTTGGGGGATTTACCCAAGGGGAAGCAGCGTATCGCGCATTTGACGCTATGTGTTGGCATATAGTATGTGCAGCAGGGGATTAACAAAGTTCAAAGGAACCACAGCATCATGAAAAACCTCATCTGGATTGTCATCGCAGGGGTGATCGCGCTTGGCGCGTACATGTTGTATTCGGGCCGTTCGGTCCAGGAGATTGCGACCGATGCGTCGGATGCCGTCAATGCTCCCGCCGCGCTGGAAAGTGCGACCGAAGCTGTGGGCGACGCTGTCGAGGCGACAGAGGGCGCAGTGACCGAGGCGGTAGAAGCCACCACCGAGGCCGCGAATACCGCAGCCGACGCGCTGTCGGAAGCGGCCGAGGATGTGGCCGACGCCGCGGCAGAGGCGGGCGAGGATGCCATGAACGCGGGCAAGCAGATCGCCGAGGATGCAACGCAAGCGGCGAATGATACCGCAGAAGGCAATGCGGAGGTTTCCACCAGCGCAGAGGCCGATGCCATGGCTGCCACCGATTCAGACGCAAGCGATGCCGCCAGCACCACGCAAGCGGGCACGGCATCCGCCGCTGACCCGCAAGCCGAGGCAAACGCCGCAGCGGTTCAAGAGGAAGAAGCCGCCGCCGTCGCCGCGACAGATGCACAGGCAAGCTCAGATGCGGGGGCTGCTGCCGATACAGAAGTTCAGGCCGACGTTACCGCCGATGCCAATACGCCAGAGCAGTTGACCACCGTCGATGGCTTTGATCTGGAGAAGGTGCAAACCATGATCGACACTTCTGATCTGCCCGCCACGCAAAAAACACTGCTGAAGCAAGGGCTGGTCACCGCCGGTGAAAATCCCGATGCCCTGCGCGCGATCCTGGCACGGATCCGCGAGGCGCTGGCGCTTTAAGCGCGGCCCACGCAAAGCCGATCCGCCAGACATGAAAAAGCCGCGCCTCGAAAGAGAGCGCGGCTTTTGTTTTATCCCTGGTGCCCCATGCAAGGGCACCGCTGCATCGGATCAGCCGACAAAGGCCTTTTCAACGACGTAGTGTTTGGGGTCGGAGTTCGCCCCTTCCTCGAGCCCGAAACCTTCAAGCACGTCCTTGATATCCTTGTTGAATTCAAGGCTCCCGCAGACCATGCCGCGATCGGTGTCGGCGCTGATCCCGTCGATGCCGAGGTCTTTGAACACCGTGCCGTCCTGCAGCAGATTGGTGATGCGGCCCATCTTGGGGCTTTGCTCACGGGTGGTGGTAGGGTAATAGACCAGCTTGTCGCCGATCATCTCGCCGATCAGCGGATCATCGGCAAGGCTCTCGACCAGCGTGCGGCCATAGTCCAGCTCGGCCACATCGCGGGTGGTGTGGGTCATGATGATCTGGTCGAATTTCTCGTAGGTTTCCGGTTCGCGCAGCAGCGAGGCAAAGGGCGCAAAGCCTGTGCCGGTGGCGAACAGCCACAGACGTTTGCCGGGCAGCAGCGCGTCATGCACCAGCGTGCCGACCGGCTTGGGCCGCAGGATGATCTGGTCGCCGGGCTGGATGTGTTGCAGCTTCGAGGTCAGCGGGCCGTCCTGCACCTTGATCGAATAGAACTCCAGCTCTTCGTCCCAGGAGGGCGAGGCGATGGAATAGGCGCGTAGCAGCGGCTTTTGTTTGCCGGTCTCGGGGTGCGGATCGCCCATCAGGCCGATCATCACAAACTCGCCCGAGCGAAAGCGCAAGGACGCAGGGCGGGTCACGCGGAACGAAAACAGCCGGTCCGTCCAGTGTTTGACAGAAGTCACGGTCTGCGCGTCAGGCAACGTGGGTACGGGTTTGGCGTCGGTTTGGGTCACTACATTCTGCTCGGTCATAATTTCATCTACGCGCGGATCGCGGCACGCAGCCTTTCTCTAGGGGAAGGGAGGGGGCAGGGAAAGCATCTTGGGGCGAAAACCCCGATCAGCCGCGCAGGCGCGCCTGATAATTATGCTCTTGCCAGTTTGCACGGGCCAGCCATTGGTCCTGCGGTTGACGGGCGGCCAGATCATCGGGGATCTCGACCTCGTCAAAGCCCGACCGGCGCGCCATGGCGTATTGGTCTGCAATCACATGCCCATGTGCCCGCAGCCGCCCGGTGTAGCCGCGCAACCGCAGCTGGCGCGCGATGGTAAAGCCACGCCCGTCGGCCGAGCTGGGGAAGGCCACGCGGATCATCGAGATCGCACCATCAACAGGGATCGTTTCCGGCTGCACGTCAGAGGGGACGTCAAGGGCGGTCGCCCCGGCTTCTGCGCCTTCAGCAGCATCGAAGGGGGCGTAGGGCGTGGCGAAATCATCCGCCACAAACCCCTGATCATTGATCAACTGTGTCATGTCTTTGCTCCTGTGCGGACCATCTTGCCATCGACAAAATGGATGCCGCATTCTTCTTTTTCAATGTTTCTCCAGCGACCGGCGCGGGGATCTTCGCCCGGTTTCACCTTGGTGGTGCAGGGGGCGCAACCGATGCTGGGGTAGCCTTGGGCCACCAGCGGGTGCCGCGGCAGGCGGTTCTCGTCGATATAGTCCGACACGTCTGAGGCCTGCCAATGGGCCAGCGGGTTCACCTTGATCCGCGCAGGCGCATCGGCGGGGGTTTCGACCTCGAAGAACGGCAGGCTGGCGCGGGTGCCGGACTGGAACCGCTTGCGCCCCGTGATCCAGCCGTCGAACCCCTCTAGCGCGTGCTGCAGGGGCACGGTCTTGCGGAAGGCACAGCAGGCGTCCGGGTCGCGCAGATGCAGCGTCCCGTCGGGGTCTTTCTCTGCCACGTCCTGCGCCCGGATCGTCTGCACATTGCGCAGCCCCAACCGTTCGCTCAGCTCTTGCTGATAGACCAGCGTTTCAGCAAAGAGCATCTCTGTGTCGATGAACAACACCGGCAGATCGCGTTTCACCATAGAGGCAAGGTGCAACAGGGCGACGGATTCCGCCCCGAAGCTTGAGACAAGCGCCAGATTGGGCACGTTGTCGATCGCGGCACGCAGCACGTCGGTGGCGCTGTGATGGCGTAGGCCATCGTTCAGCTTTTCCACCTGACGGGTCAGCGCTGCGACGCGGTCCGGCCCTTCGGGGAGGATTTTTTCCCCATTTGGAAGTGTCAGTTGATCACGCGGCATTGGCTTGTGCTTCCGGGTAGAGGACGGCCTTGAACGGGGCAAGACCGAGGCGACGATAGGTTTGCAAGAAGGTCTCGCCCGCGTCGCTGCGCAGGTCGAGGTAACCTTTTACCAACCGTTCAATCGCCGGAATAATGTCGTCGGCGGAAAAGCCCGGACCGGCGCGCTCTCCGATGGCGGCGTTTTCGGTGCCGTCACCGCCCAGAGTGATCTGGTAGTTTTCGACACCGGCGCGGTCGAGCCCGAGAATCCCGATGTGGCCCACGTGGTGGTGGCCGCAGGCATTGATGCAGCCCGAGATCTTGATCTTGAGCGGACCGACATCGTGTTCCAGCTTCAGCTCGTCAAAGCGGGTCGCGATTTCCTGGGCAATCGGGATCGAGCGGGCTGTGGCCAGCGCGCAGTAGTCCATGCCGGGGCAGGCGATGATATCGCTGATCAGGCCGATATTGGCCGTGGCAAGGCCGACCTCTTTCAACGCCGCGTGCAGCGCAGGCAGGTCGCCGCGGTGCACATGGGGCAGGATCACATTCTGCTCGTGGCTGATGCGCAGTTCGTCATGGCCGTACTCGGCCGCCAGTTCAGCCATACGGTGCATCTGTTCGGCAGTGGCGTCGCCCGGGGTCTTGCCGTGGGCCTTGAGGCTGATCGACACGATCGCGTAGGACGGATCGCGGTGGTCGGTCAGGTTGGTGTCGGCCCAACTTTTGAACACGGGATCGCTGTCATAGGCAGCAGTATAAGCGTCCGTCGGGGCGGTCTTGAACGTCGGGCTGGCGAAATCCGCCTCGATCCGCGACAGCATCTGCTGGTCGACGCCGGTGAACTGCGGACGGATCAGCGCATAGCGGGCGTCCACGCGTGCGCGGATGTCGTCGATGCCGTTCTCATGCACGGTGATCTTGATCCGCGCTTTGTATTTATTGTCGCGGCGGCCCAACAGGTTATAGACCGAGACAATGGCCTCGAGCGTGGGCAGCAGGTCTTCGGAGCTGACGAAGTCGTAAAGCACCTTGCCGATCATCGGGGTCCGGCCAAGGCCGCCACCGACGATAACTTGATAGCCGATCTCGCCGTCTTTCTCGACGATCTGCAGGCCGATATCATGGGCCTTGATCACCGCACGGTCATGGGGCGCGCCAGAGACAGCGACCTTGAACTTCCGCGGCAGGAACTGGAATTCGGGGTGGTCGGTGGACCACTGCCGGATCAGTTCGGCCACGGGGCGCGGATCGGCGATTTCATCCGCGGCGGCACCGGCGAAATGGTCGGCGGTCACGTTGCGGATGGTGTTGCCGCTGGTCTGGATGGCATGCATGTTCACTTCGGCCAGCGCGTCCAGCATATCGGGGACATCACGCAGCTGGGGCCAGTTGTACTGGATGTTCTGGCGCGTGGTAAAATGGCCGTAGCCCTTATCCCATTTGGCAGCGATATCGGCCAGCTTGTGCATCTGGCGGCTGCTGAGCGTGCCATAGGGGATCGCGACCCGCAGCATATAGGCGTGCAGCTGCAGATAGAGCCCGTTCATCAGGCGCAGGGGCTTGAATTCATCCTCGGTCAGGGAACCGTCGATGCGGCGTTCGACCTGTGCGCGGAACTGTGCGTTGCGTTCGGCGATGAAGGCATCGTCAAATTCGGTGTAACTGTACATTATTGAACCTCCTGCTTGCCGTGGGTGTAGTTGCTTGGACCCTTGGCGCGGAATGCTTCGCGGAAATGCGATGGCTTGGGTGTGTCTGTGCTGGTGTCGACATCGGCCAGATAGGCCCCGACGGTCAGGTCTGCTTGCTGGATCGCATCGATCAGACGCACATCGGCGACGGCCTCGTCGGTCAGGACTTCGGCCTCTTCCAGTTTGCGGGTCCAGCCGGTGGCGGTCTGGTAGATCACGTCGCCTTCCAGCAAGGCATTGGCGGTGACGACTTTGGGGGTGAAGGGCTTGGCCATTATGCCATCTCCTCTTGAAACAATTCGGTGGTGGCGCGGGCGGCGGCACGGGGTGCCAGCCCATAGAAAGTCAGGGCGGGGCCGGTCAGATTGGCCGCGCTCAGGTCGGTGGGCAGACGGTCCAGCGTGGTCTCGACAATCCGCTGATCCGCGCGCGAGGCGTTTTCGACCAGCGTGACAGGCGTGCTGCGATCGGCCCCGTGCATCAGCAGGCGGCCTTGGATGAACCGCGCGGATTTCTTGCCCATATAGATCGCGGCGACCTCGCCCGGGCGGGCCAAAGCGGCCCAATCATGATCGGCGAACCCTTTCATGTCATGGCCGGTCAGGAACCGGACAGAGGCGTTGCGCCCGCGTTTCGTCAGGCTTTGCCCGATGGTCGCGACGGCGGCAGAGGCAGAGGTGATCCCCGGCACGATGTGCCAGCCGATGCCATGGGCGTCCACGGCGTCGATCTCTTCGTCCAGGCGGCCAAAGATGGTGGCGTCGCCGGATTTCAGACGTACCACCTGGGCCCCCGCTTGCGCGTGTTCGACCAGCAGATCGTTAATGGTTTCCTGCGCGGTAGAGGGGCCGAAGCCTTCCTTGCCCACGTCGATCATCAGCGCCTCGCGGCGGGCGAGCTCGAGGATCTCGGGGCTGATCAGCCGGTCGTAGATCACCACATCGGCCTCGTCCAATGCGCGGCGCGCCTTGAGGGTCAGCAGCTCGGGGTCACCGGGGCCGCCACCGACAAAGGCGATGTGACCGGCGCGTGCAGCGCGGGACTGGTGGTCGGACAGCAGCGTGTTCAACGCGTTTTCGACGGCGGCCTTGCCATCCGCTACGGCGCGGGGGCCGGCGGCAAAGTAATAGTCACGCCAGAAATCGCGGCGCGGACGGCCAAAGGGCAGGGCGTCGGCCATCTTGCGGAAACCCTTGCCGATCCGCGCCAGCGTTCCCAGCGTTGTGGGCAGGCGTTCCTCCAGATCGGCCTTGATCGCACGGGCCAGCACGGGGGCCGCGCCTTCGGTGCCGATGGCGATGGTCACGGGGTCACGGTCGACGATGGCGGGGGTGATAAAGGCGCTGTCGTGCAGATTGTCGACGATATTGACCAAGGCCCCTTCGGCACGCGCAATCGCGGCGGTGCGGGCGTCTTCGGTCTCGTCTTCATCGGCAGCGTAGAAGAGTTTCGCACACAGCACATCGCCGTGGCGCAGGGCGCGGGTGTGCAGCGTCAGACGACCCGCATCGGCCCATGCCGCGATCTCGGGCGCGGGGGTCGGGGCGAAGACGCTGATCTTGGCTTCGGTCTTGAGCAACAGGCGCAGCTTGGCCAAAGCCGCTTCGCCACCGCCTGACAAGACGATGCGCTGGCCCTTGGTGGACAGGTAGATTGGGAAATGATCCATGTGGTTCGGTCCTTGCGCTTAGCTTGAGCTCTATATAGGAAATAATTCCAATAAGGCGCTAGGTGTCTGGGGATATAAGGACGTACGTTCCATTCAGCCGCGCAAACAGAACAACAGACCACAGAGTGAAGGAAAAGCAGAATGGACGTTCGGATCGATGACGTGGACCGGAAAATTCTAGCGCAGTTACAACGCGATGCCAGCCAGTCATTGGACGATATCGCGCGCGAGGTCGGCAGCTCCAAGACCCCTGTGTGGAACCGGATTCGTAAACTGCGCGAGGCAGGGGTGATTGGGCAGCATACGGTTGTGCTGGATGCAGAGGCGCTTGGCTTCGAGGCGTGTTTCTTCGTGTTGATCCGTACGTCGTCCCACGAGGCCGACTGGCAGGCGGCGTTCCTCAAGGCGTTGAAAAACCGTCCCGAAGTGCAAGAGGCGCACCGGCTGGCGGGGGACATCGACTATATCCTGAAGGTCCGCGTCAAGAACGCCCGCGCCTATGACGCCTTTTATCAGGCGCTGATTTCAGAGGTCCGCGTGCACAACGTCACAGCACTGCTGTCGATGGAAGAGATCAAATCGACCACGATGCTGCCGCTGTAACGCCGTGTTGCGGGGAGGCGCGACTTAGATCGTCACCATCAACCGTTCCAGCTTGTGGAAATGGTAGGTATTGGCAAAGCGCGGTGCTTCGGCCAGTTGCAGGTTCGGCGCATGGTCAAAAAGCGCACGCAACGCGATCTGCATTTCCAGCCGAGCCAGCGGCGCGCCGACGCAGAAATGCAAACCACCGCCAAAGGCCGCATGGGCCTTGGCCGGACGGGACGGGTCGAACACATCGGGCTGGTCGTAAAGCGCGGGATCGCGGCCTGCGGCCCCTAGCACCAGTGCAATTTTGCGGCCCTTTTCCAGCGTGACATCGCCCAGTTCGATATCCTCATAGGCGAAACGTTCAAAGACATGCAGGGGCGGGTCGTAGCGCAGGATCTCTTCAACCGTGGCGTTGATCGCATCGGGGGCGAGGGCGCCGGCGGGCGTGTCATTTTCCAGCAAGCAGGCGATCCCGTTGCCAAGCGCGTGTACCGTCGCCTCGTGCCCTGCGTTCAGCAGCAGGATACACGTGCCGATCAGCGCATCCGTGCTCAGTTTTTCGCCGTCTTCTTCGGCGGCGATCAACTGGGTGATCAGGTCGTCACGCGGGTCTTGGCGACGCTCATTGACATAGCGGCGCAGGAAGGCGGTGAAATCGGCGGCGGCGGTATTGGCGGCCTCTTCGGTCGCGCGGGTCCGGCCGATCTGGTAGACGGCGACCATATCATTGGACCAGCGCAGCAGGTCGGGCCACATATCCTCGGGGACGCCAAGCAGCCGCGCGATGATGCGCACGGGCAATTGGGTGCAAAAAGCGGGGATCAGGTCAATGGCCTCGCCCTTGGGCAGGTCGGCCAGCAGGGCTTGGGCGATCTCTTCGATCTCGGGGGCGAGACCGGCAATCCGGCGCGAGGTAAAGGCACGCAGCACCAACCCGCGCAGGCGGGTGTGGGTTGGCGGCTCAAGCTCAAGCATCGATTGGTCTTCCACCGCATAGAAGTCGCGCATGTGATCGGGCGTGGGCTTGCGCTGGTCGGCAGGGGTCTCGCGGCCCAAGCGGCGGTCACGTAGCAAGGCCTGCACCGTCGCCGCATCAAAAGCGGCCATCATCCCGTAGTCTTGCCAGAACAGCACGGGGCCCTGCGCACGTGCGCGCGTGTAGGCGGCATAGGGGTTTTGGACGAATTCGGGATCAAGCGGGGAAAGGTTCAGTGTTTTCATGGGGCCTAGCAATAGCTGCGGCTCTGGTCTTTGCAAGCGGGTCTGTGCCAAATAACGCCATGACCTCCGGAATGCGCCGCCGCGTCGCGACCTTTGTGCTGTTTCTGATCACCGTGTCGGTCCTCTCCGGCGGGGTCTGGCGCTATGCCTATCTGCAAGGGCTGGACCAACTGCGCGCGCGGGGGCAGGCGGATCTGTCGCTGGTCAGCGACCGTCTGGTCGGGCAGTTGCAGCGGTACCGCGATCTGGCGGTGTTTCTGGCGGATCACCCGCAGGTGGCGCAGGTGCTGGACCGGCGTCCGGCGGTCGAGGCACAGGCGTTTTTGCAAGAGGTCGCGGATAAGACCACGGCGCTGGATGTACAGGTGCTTGACCGATCCGGCGATGTGATCGTGGCGGCACTTGGCGCGGAAGCGGTGCGGGTGCCACGCGCGGATCAACGCTTTGTCCAGCGGGCCTTGCGCGGTGCGCTTGGCTGGGGGCATGGCCCCGCCGCGCCCTTGACCGACCGCGCCTATTTCCACGCCGCCCCTGTCTTCGCGCCCGACGGGCAGGTGCGCGGTGCCGTTGTGGTGTCGACTGATCTGAACGGCATCGATTATGACTGGCGCGGCAGTAATCCGGCGGCGTTCTTCACCGATACCGACGGGGTCGTCCAGATCGCCAACCGGTCAGAGCTGCTGTTCTGGGCGCGTCCCCGTGCGGCGCAGGGGCTGGTGCCCCCGGATGGTGCGGCGCTGGATTTCGCGGTGTCTGACGTGCGCGGCCACGAGATCTGGCATATGGGCTGGGGGCCCTATTTGCCGGACGCCGCCTTGCATCTGACCCGCGCCTTGCCGGTGGTGGGGATGACGGGCGAGGTGCTGCTGGATATCGAGGGCGCGCAACGTTTGGCACGGGCACAGGCGGCGGCGGTGGCAGCGCTTTGCCTTGCCTTTGGCGCGCTGCTGTTTCTCGCGACCGAGCGCCGCCGCGCCCTGTCAGAGGCGAACGCGGCGCTTGAGCGGCAGGTCGCCAAACGCACCGCCGCGCTGAACGCCAGCAACACCGAATTGCGCCGCGAAGCGACCGAGCGGGAAGAGGCGCAGGCCGCCCTGCGCCGCGCACAGGCGGATCTGGTGCAGGCGGGCAAGCTGTCGGCGCTTGGCCAGATGTCGGCGGGCATCAGCCACGAGCTGAACCAGCCGCTGATGGCGATCCGGTCCTTTGCGGAAAACGCGGTGAAGTTCCTTGAACGTGACCGCCCCGACAGGACGGCTGAAAACCTGACCCGCATCTCGCAGATGGCCGACCGGATGGCGCGGATCATCCAGAACCTGCGGGCCTTTGCGCGGCAGGAAAGCGTGCCGCAGACCCGCGTTGATGTGACCCGCGTGGTCGCCAGCGCGGTGGAACTGACCCAAAGCTATCTGCGCGACGCGGGCGTGACCCTTGACTACCAGCCCGCCAATGCCCCCGTCTGGGTGCGCGGCGGCGAGGTGCGCTTGGGGCAGGTCTTTGTAAACCTCATCACCAACGCCGTCGATGCCATGAGCAGCAGCGACACCAAACGGCTGAGCATCACAATCGATCCCGCCGACCCCGTGCGGGTGCAGTTCCGCGACACCGGACCGGGAATCGAGATGCCGGACAAGGTGTTCGACCCGTTCTACACGACCAAATCCGTGGGCAAAACCGTGGGCGGCGGTGCCGAGGGTGCGATGGGGGGCATGGGGCTGGGGCTGTCGATCAGTTACGGGATTGTGCAAAGCTTTGGCGGGGGGATCCGTGGCACCAACCTTGACGCGGGCGGTGCGATGTTCTCTGTCACGCTGGAACGCGCCGATACGGGCGAGGAGGGGCAGGCATGAGCAGAACCGTTCTTTTGGTCGATGATGATGCCTCTGTCCGCGAGGCGCTGGCGCAGACGCTGGAGCTTGCCGATATTGATGTTGTCGCCGCTGGGTCGTTCGTGGCTGCCAAGGATAGGATCACCGAACGGTTCGATGGCATCATCCTGTCGGACATGCGCATGCCCGGGCGCGACGGGTTTCACCTGCTGGCCTATGCCCATGAACAGGACCCCGATCTGCCGGTGATCCTGCTGACAGGCGAAGGCGACATTCCCATGGCCGTGCGCGCGATGGAGGCAGGGGCCTTTGATTTCCTTGAAAAACCCTGCGCCCCCGCCGCGCTGGTCACTGTGATCGAACGCGCACTGAAAACCCGCGCGCTGGTGCTGGAAAACCGTCGGCTGCTGCATATCGTGGAAACTGGCGATCCGGCGGCGCGGATGATTTTCGGGTCGTCGGATCTGTCAGAACGGCTGCGCGACAAGGTGCGGCGCGTGGCGCAGGCCAATGCCGAGGTGCTGGTCACCGGCCCGTCGGGCTCTGGTATTTCGAAGGTGTCAGAGGTGATCCACCTATCCTCGCGCCGCTCCAAAGGGCCCTTCGTCAAACGTGCTGCCGCGGGGCTTAGTCCCGATGATGTGAGCGATGCGCTGCACGCCGCCTCGGGCGGGTGCCTGTTTCTGGACGAGGTCGCGCAGCTTCCCGCGCAGACCCAGCTGAGCTTGATCGAAGCGCTTGAGCAGGTGCCCGATGTGCGTCTCATTGCGGGCAGTGCGCGGGAGCTACAGTCTTTGGTGGCCGAAGGGCAGTTCCACGCGGATCTCTATTACCGGCTCGAGGTCATGACCGTGCGCATCCCGTCGCTGGCCGAACGCCCCGAGGATATCGCCACGATGTTCCGCCGCTACGTCGATCAGGCGGCAGAGCAGTCGGGCGTGCAGCCGCCAGAAGTGACGCCGCAAATGATCGCGGGGCTGATGGCGCGGGACTGGCCCGGCAACGCGCGCGCGCTGATGTCAGAGGCGATGCGCTTTGTCATGGGGGTCTCGGACGAGGTGACGCCGGATGCGAACCTCGGGCTGGCGGACCAGATGGCGCAGGTGGAACAATCCCTGCTGCGCGCGGCCTTGCGCCGTGCCGAGGGGCAGGCGAGTGCGGCGGCGCAGGCGCTGAAACTGCCGCGCAAGACCTTTTATGACAAGCTGGCCCGCTACGGGATTCGGCCCGAGGACTTTCGCAGCTAGTCTGTGCGGATTTTCGCACAACTGCGCTGCGTGCTGTGCGGTTATCCGCACAGGTAGCGTGCATCGCGTTGGTTCGTAACCTTAACTAAATTCACCAACGCTTTGATAAGTAATATGTTTAACGCGATCCGCATCTTTCAACCTCTCTTCCTTGTGAGGTCGGCGAAATAACGCTCTAGTAACGCCACCGCATTTGGAACGACCGGATGCCGAGACTTGAAAAACAGTTCTCTGGGAGGAGACATCACATGAAATTCCTGACAACCACTCTGGTGGCTATGACCCTTTCCGTAAGCGCCGGTGCTGTTGCCGCGGCGTGCGACGATGGCGAAGTCGTCATCAAGCTGAGCCACGTGACCAACACTGACCGTCACCCCAAAGGCATCGCCGCTTCCTTGCTGGAACAGCGCGTCAATGACGAGATGAACGGCAAAGCTTGCATGGAAGTGTTCCCGAACTCCACGCTGTACAACGATGACCAGGTTCTTGAGGCGCTGCTGCAAGGCGACGTTCAGATGGCCGCGCCGTCGCTGTCGAAGTTCGAGCAGTTCACCAAGCAATTCCGCATCTTCGATCTGCCCTTCATGTTCAAGGACATCAACGCTGTAGACGAGTTCCAGAACTCCGAAACCGGTGTTGCGATGAAAGAATCCATGACGCGCCGTGGCCTGCTGGGACTGGCGTTCTGGCACAATGGCATGAAGCAGATGTCGGCGAACAAGCCGCTTAACGTGCCGTCGGATGCCAATGGTCTGAAATTCCGCGTCCAGAACTCTGACGTGCTGAAAGCCCAGATGGCGGCAATGGGCGCATCGCCCCAGCCGATGGCCTTCTCGGAAGTTTACGGCGCGCTGCAAACCGGCGTTGTCGACGGTCAGGAAAACACCTGGTCCAACATCTATGGCCAGAAGTTCTTTGAGGTGCAGGACGGGACAACCGAAACCAACCACGGTGTTCTGGACTACATGCTTGTGACCTCCACCGACTGGTGGGACAGCCTGGACGCCGATGTGCGTGACCAGCTGGCGACCATCGTTCAGGAAGTGACCGACACCCGCAACGCGGAATCGTCCAAAGTGAACGCCGAAGCCAAACAGGCGATCATCGATGCCGGTGGTGTGGTCCGTGAACTGGACGACGCGCAGCGCGAAGCCTGGGTCACCGCGATGAAGCCCGTCTGGGAAGAGTTCACCGCAGACGTCGGTCAGGAAAACATCGACGAAGCCCAAGCGATCAACGCCAAGCACTAAACCTGTTCTGCCCCGTCTGGCGACGGACGGGGCATATCACTTGCGTCAGGCCCCGACATGCCCCGCGGCGTGCGGGCCTGATCCACTCTCCTCTCACAGCGGAGCATTCCCATGTCACATGGTGTTCAATCTCATTCTGCGCTCGGGCGCATTGTCAACGAGCTTGAGGAAACGGCGATTGCCATCATCCTTGGTCTGATGACGCTTATCACCTTTATCAACGTCGTCCTGCGCTATGGTTTCAACACCGGCATCATCTGGGGGCTTGAAGCGGTGACCTTCCTCTTCGCCTGGCTGGTGCTGTTTGGCATGAGCTATGCGGTCAAGGTCACGGCGCATCTGGGGGTGGACGCGGTCGTGAACCTGTTTTCGCTGCCCAAACGCCGTGTGCTCGCGCTGGTCGCGGCTGTGATCTGCGTGGTCTACGGGGCCTTGCTGATGAAAGGCGCGTGGGATTACTGGGCCCCCTTCGCGGGTCTCGACGCCACCACGGGCCGCTGGTTCCCTACAGGCTTTGCCGATAGCCGCGATCAGGCGTGGTATGAAACCGTCGATATCCCCATGCCGGATTGGCTGCGCTTTATCGAGCCGATCATGAACGAGGGCGAAACCTACGGCAAACTGCCACGGTTCATCCCGTATTTCATGCTGCCCTTCGGTATGGCGCTGCTGTTGTTCCGGTTCATCCAGGCCGGTGTGCGTGTCTTTACCGGACAGGCCACAGCGCTGATCGTCAGTCACGAGGCCGAAGATGATATCGAAGCCGTCAAACACATGAACGCGGAGTCCTGAGCGCATGGAAGTCCTTATCCTATTTACCATGATCGTCGGGCTGATGTTGCTGGGCGTTCCGATTGCCGTCAGCCTTGGCTTCTCGTCGATCGTCTTTCTGCTGGTGCTGTCCGACAGCTCGCTTGCGTCCATCGCGCAGACCTTCTTTCAGGCGATGGCGGGGCACTATACGCTGCTGGCGATCCCGTTCTTTGTGCTGGCGTCGTCCTTCATGTCGACGGGCGGTGTGGCCAAGCGGATCATCCGTTTCTCTATCGCGCTGGTCGGGCATTTTCCGGGTGGTCTGGCGATTGCGGGTGTCTTTGCCTGTATGCTGTTCGCCGCCCTGTCGGGATCATCGCCTGCCACAGTGGTTGCCATCGGGTCCATCGTGATCGCGGGGATGCGGGAGACCGGCTACACCAAGGAATTCGCCGCCGGTGTCATCGCCAACGCGGGCACCCTGGGCATCCTGATTCCGCCGTCCATCGTGATGGTTGTCTATGCCTCTGCCACGGATGTCTCTGTGGGGCGGATGTTCCTCGCGGGCGTTATCCCCGGTCTGATGGCGGGCACCATGCTGATGCTGACCATCTACATTATGGCACGGGTCAAGAAGCTGCCACAGGGCGAATGGCGCGGCTGGGGCGAGGTCTTTGCCTCGGGGCGTGAAGCGGGCTGGGGGTTGATGCTGATCGTGATCATCCTTGGCGGTATCTATGGCGGAATCTTTACCCCGACCGAAGCCGCTGCCGTGGCTGCTGTCTATGCCTTCTTCATCGCGGCCTTCGTCTATCGCGATATGGGCCCGCTGCACGTCGAAGGCGAGGGGCGCAACCTGTCGCTGATGCGCAAGCCCTTGGCGCTGGTCACTGTCTTCTTCCACCGCGATACCCGCGATACGCTGTTCGAGGCCGGCAAGCTGACCGTCACCCTGATGTTCATCATCGCCAACGCGCTGATCCTCAAGCACGTGCTGACCGACGAGCAGATCCCGCAGCAGATCTCTGCCGCGATGCTAAGCGCCGGTTTCGGGCCGATCATGTTCCTAGTCATCGTCAACGTGATCTTGCTGATTGGCGGGCAGTTCATGGAGCCGTCGGGCCTGTTGATCATCGTCGCCCCGCTGGTCTTCCCCATCGCGATTGAACTGGGCATCGACCCGATCCATCTGGGGATCATCATGGTGGTGAACATGGAAATCGGGATGATCACCCCGCCGGTGGGTCTGAACCTCTTTGTGACCTCGGGCGTGGCGAATATGCCGATGATGAATGTGGTCAAGGCCGCGCTGCCCTTCACCGTGGTGCTGTTCATCTTCCTGCTGATGGTGACCTATATCCCGGTCATCTCGACCTGGCTGCCGACCCTGATGATGGGGCCGGAGATCATCACCCGCTAGGGCGAGACATTACGAGAGAAACGAAAAAGGCGGCGCACCCCATCGGATGCGCCGCCTTTTTATGTGTGTCATGCCATGAGTTTATTTGGCAAAATGAAGATCAGGTGGCAGCGAGCGCCTGAAGGATCGGGACGAAATCAGCGGGTGTAAGGCTCGCCCCACCGATCAGGGCACCGTCCACGTTATCGACCTTGAAGATCTCTGCCGCGTTGTCCGGTTTGACCGAGCCGCCATACAGCAGCCGCAGCGCGTCGCTGACATCCGTGCCAAAGCGTTCGGCCAGTGTTGCGCGGATGACGTCATGCACCTCGACGATCTGGTCAAGCGTCGGGATTTTACCGGTGCCAATCGCCCAGATGGGTTCATACGCGACGACGGTATTCTCGCCTGTGCAGCCGTCGGGCAGGGAGCCTGCAAGCTGTTCGGCGATGACATCCAGGGTGGTGCCCGCGCTGCGATCCGCCTCGCTTTCGCCGATGCAGATGATGGCAGTCAGCCCCGCGCCCCAAGCGGCCTGCGCCTTGGCCGCAACGTCGGCATCCGTTTCGCCATAGGCATCGCGGCGCTCGGAATGGCCGAGGATCACATAGGTCGCGCCGACCTCCCTGATCATCGAGGCAGAGATATCGCCAGTGAAGGCACCTTTCGGCTCTGCGTGGCAATCCTGCGCGCCGATGCCGACGGGGGTGCCTTGGGCTTTGGTGACCGCTGGCAGGAGGTAGGGGGCGGGCGGGCAGATCACCGCCTCTGCACGGGTGCTGTCCATCGCGGCGGCCACATCGGCCAACATGTCCAGACCGGCCAGCGTGCCGTTCATCTTCCAGTTTCCCGCGGCAAGCTTGCGGCGCATATGCATATCCTTCATGTGGTTTTTCAAAGGGATACCAGCGCCACCCCGACAGGGCAACGGCAAGCTGGGGTCACGCCCCGCCAGCGCGGCGTGATACCGTTAGCCGAATTTGATGGATTCGCCGCAGCCGCAGGCTTCGGTCACATTGGGATTGCGGAACTTGAAGCCGGATTCCAGCAGCGAGGTTTCATAATCGATCTCGGTGCCGAAAAGGAACATCTGCGCCATCGGCGCGATCATCACACGCGCGCCGTCCTGTTCGACGACCTCGTCATTGGCGTCGGCCTCGTTCACATACTCCATCGTATATTCCATGCCGGCGCAGCCACCCTTCTTGATGCCGATGCGCAGACCAGCGTGGCCGGCGGACGTCATCAGCTTGGTGATCTGATTGGCGGCTTTGGGGGTGATGGTGACGGCTTGCTTGCCTGGGATTGCGAACATGCTGAATACTCCTGTTACCGACAAGATAAGGGCTTTGGCGGGGTTTCTCAAGCGGGGGGATGCACAATAGCGAAAGGCCGCCCCCGAAGGGACGGCCCATGTCTTCACGCGCGATTGCGCCGGATCAGACCCCGTAGGTTACAGACCCATGCAGTTGGCATAGTAGGTGACGGTTGCGGGCCAGTCAGAGAAGACCCCCTTGACGCCAGCGTCCTGTGCCAGCACGTCCAGCGCGACCAGATAGTCGCTGTCGTCGGTGATGATGTCGCCAACGGATTGGAAATACCAGCCACCGCCCGTGGACAGCGGACCGGAGCGTTCGAGCGTCCAGGCGATCAGGTTCAAACCGGCTTCGCTGGCTTTCTTGGCATAGTCAGAGGCGGCCAGAGCGCCGTCTTTGTTGGTCAGCAGCATGTTCAGCGACGGGGCCAGATACTGCACGCCTTGCTCTTTCAGCTGGGCGAAATCCTGTGTCCAGGTGCTGGGGTCCTGTTCGTCGAAACCTTCGCTCCATTCCACGAGATAGACGGCCTGTTTGCCGAACTCGGGTTCTGCCTTGATCCAGTAGAGCACGTCATCCAGGTTGAACGACTGCGCCCAAACGTCCGAGGCAGGGATGCCCGCGGCTTTGTATTCGTCGATCATCTTCTGCGCATAGTCTTCCTGGCTGAAGCCGTCATGGGGCATCTCGACCGAAGGGGACTTGAGCTCGGGGGTGAATTTCGCGCCGAGGGATTTGAACAGCTCGATCGATTCCGCGTGGGTCATCAGATCGGCACCGTCGCTGTACAGCTGGGTGCGGAAGCTGGCCACGCCGCCCTGATAGTCCTCGGCGGTGGTGGCGGTGGCGTCGGCGCTGTCCATCTTGGGCGTCAGGGTGCGGAACTCTGCCAAGGTGATGTCCGAGGTGCGGCATTCCGCACTGGCACCTTCTTCGCCCGCAGCGGCGGTGAAGCCGGTGGTGCATTTCTCGGCCAGATCGGAGATGAGGATATTGGTGGTGGTGTGCAGATCGTTCTGCGCGTGACGGCAGACCAGTTCGTGATCGGCGGTAAAGGTCACGTCGCATTCCAGAATGCCTGCACCCTGACGGGCGGCGGCAACGTTGGACTGTACGGTATGCTCAGGGAACATCAGCGGCGCGCCGCGGTGCCCGATGGAGAAATCGGATTTGGACGCGGTCTGGCCCATGCAGGACGCCAGCTTGTCCTTGAGGTCGCCATCGGGAAGCTTGTCCACCAGATAAGCAGGACGGGCACCGTATTCGACAGGGACGGGGGTGCTGTGGGCGTCGGCCAGCAGCGCGGTGGGGGCCAAAGCCAAAGCTGTAAGGGCAGTAGTTAGTCGCATGATCGCTCCAAATAAAATCATCTGGCAGCGGTGTGGCTACCCTATGTTACAATGATGCGACCATTGCGTGAAACTCATGTAAAATCAACCGGGACGTGAAATGCGCCCCGGTTTCGGCCTATCGGCTTACATGAAGCCCAGTTCAAGACGGGCTTCGTCAGACATCATATCCATGCCCCATGGGGGCTCCCAGACCAGTTCCACGTCGACGGTTTTCACGCCGGGCAGGGGTTCGACCGCATCGGCGACCCAGCCGGGCATCTCGCCTGCGACGGGGCAGCCGGGCGCGGTGAGGGACATCTTGATGTTGACCTCGTTTTCCGCGTTGATGTCGATCGTGTAGATCAACCCCAGCTCATAGATATTCACCGGAATCTCAGGGTCATAAACAGTGCGGCAGGCTTCGGTGATCTGCTCGTACAGCGGATGATCCGTTGACGAGGGCGCAATCAGAGGGGTGCCTTCAAGAGGTTGTGTGCTGTCGGTCATCAGGGCCTCGCTCCTTTTTCTTATCGTTTATATAGGGATTGCAGCGGGCACCGTCCAGAGGGCGGACCCGCGATCCAATGCGGAACTTAAGCTTTGCGCTTGCGTACCGGCTGCGGCTTTACCCGCGCTTCGATCATATCATAGACCATGCCGACGATATCCTTGCCGGTGGCTTTCTCGATCCCTTCGAACCCGGGAGAGCTGTTGACCTCAAGCACCTTTGGCCCGCTGTCCGACCGCAGCAGATCCACACCGGCCGTGCCCAGTCCAAAGGCCCGAGCCGCACGCAGGGCGGTGTCGCGTTCAACCTTGGTGATGCGCACGACCTGAGCGGTGCCGCCACGGTGCAGGTTGGAGCGGAAATCGCCATCCGCGCCGGTGCGCTTCATCGCGGCCACGACCTTGCCATCCACCACAAGACAGCGCAGATCCTCGCCCGCGGCTTCCTTGACGAAATCTTGAACAAGAAAGTTTGCCTTGAGCCCGCGGAAGGCATCAATCACGGATTCCGCCGCCTTCTTGGTCTCGGCCAGCACCACACCTTTGCCTTGGGTGGATTCCAGCAGTTTCACGATGAGCGGCGCGGTGCCGACCAGCGCCATGAGGTTCGACGTGTCCTTGGGCGAGGCGGCAAAAGCGGTGGTCGGCATGCCGATTTTCTTCGACGCCAAGACCTGATGCGCATGCAGCTTGTCGCGGCTCGACAGGATACCGGCAGAGCCGTTGACGCAGTAGGTCCCGATGGTTTCGAACTGCCGGATCACCGCGCAGCCATAGGGCGTGACCGAGGCACCGATCCGTGGGATCACCGCGTCATAGCGCGGCAGACGTTTGCCATCGTAATGCACTTCGGGAGCCATGGCGTTGATCGCCATATAGCAACGGGTGGTATCGATCACTTCGACAGTATGGCCACGGGCCTCGCCGACTTCGACCAGACGCGAGGTGGAATAGTTGCTTGCCTCACGGCTCAGCACGGCGACCCGCAAAGCGCGTTTGGGCGCGCGGTGGCGCACAGCGGCGGTATGGTAGACGTCATAGCTCAGATCCGGTTGCAACCGTTTCTCGGTGGGCGAGATGGTGATGTGATCTGTCAGCGCCTGACGGCCCAGCAACATGCGGCTGGTCATGCCCGCACGGTTGGTCAGGGTCACGTCAATGGGCCAGCTTTGGCCTGCGACATCCATCTTGGTCGAGATGACATAGCGCAGCTCTGCCTCGCCATTCGACGAGGTGACCTCGCGCCGGTCAATGATGGGCGCGGAGCAGGTGATGGTGATGTCTTCGTTGCCAGCCACAGGATGCACGTTGAACCGGACCTTGGGCTTGGACGCGGGGCCAAAGACTTCGATGTCATGGGCGTGCAGCGCCGATGTGCGCGCGCCGGTGTCGATCTTTGCCTTGATCGCGGGAAGCCCCAATTCGGGAAGGGCGACCCATTCTTCCCAGCCAAACGTCAATTCTTGCATGTCACGCACTCCGGCACAGCTAAATCATCCCGCCGCCTAGCAGGTCACCCGCGTCTACTCAAGCCACGACACGGGCTTCCAAATGGCATAAATCCCGGGGTCCGGGGCAGCGCCCCGGCGGTTCCGGCTGGACATAGCGCAGATTTACGGTGCTTCCATGACAGCCTTATGGAACGCGCGGCTAAACTGCGCGATTGCGCCTATGCGGGGGACATCTTATAGCCGCAGTCATGAAAAAATTCTCGTTCGATCTTCAGGCCCGCGATGGTGCGGCGCGTACCGGTGTCATCTCTACCCCGCGGGGCGATATTCGCACGCCGGCCTTCATGCCTGTGGGCACTGCCGCCACGGTCAAGGCGATGATGCCCGAAAGCGTCGCCGCGACCGGTGCGGATATCCTGCTGGGCAATACCTATCATCTGATGCTGCGCCCCACTGCCGAACGGATCGACCGTTTGGGCGGGCTGCATAAGTTCATGAACTGGGACAAGCCGATCCTCACCGATTCCGGCGGGTTTCAGGTGATGAGCCTGTCGGGGCTGCGCAAGCTGACGGAAAAGGGCGTGACCTTCAAAAGCCATGTGGACGGGTCGAAACACGAACTGACCCCCGAACGGTCGATGGAGATTCAAAAGCTGCTCGGCTCCGATATCGTCATGTGCTTTGACGAATGTCCCGCGCTGCCTGCGGATCGCGCGCGGATCGCGGACTCGATGCGGATGTCGATGCGGTGGGCCAAGCGCAGCCGCGAGGCCTTTGGCGACCGGCCGGGCCATGCTCTCTTTGGTATCCAGCAGGGCGGTCTGGAACGTGACTTCCGCGAGGAAAGTGCCAAGGCGCTGATCGACGTGGGCTTTGACGGCTACGCTGTGGGCGGCCTTGCCGTGGGCGAGGGGCAAGAGGCGATGTTCGGCTGTCTCGACTTCGCCACCGATATGCTGCCCGTGGACCGGCCGCGCTATCTGATGGGGGTGGGCAAGCCGGATGATATCGTCGGGGCCGTGGCGCGCGGCATCGATATGATGGACTGCGTTTTGCCCTCACGCTCTGGCCGGACGGGGCAGGTGTTCACGCGTCACGGCGTTGTGAACATCAAGAACGCACGCCACGCCGATGACCCGCGTCCGCTGGACGAAGCCTGCACATGCCCTGCGTGCTCGAACTACAGCCGCGCCTATCTGCACCATGTGTTCCGTAGTCAGGAAATGATCTCGGGGATGCTGCTGACATGGCATAACCTGCATTATTTCCAGGAAATCATGGCGGGTATGCGCGACGCGATTGCGGCGGGGACATTTGACGCTTGGCAGGCTGATTTTCATAGCCAGCGTGCCCAAGGCGACATCGAGCCGCTTTAGGAAAACCCTGCGGTGAATGGAATAAACCTTTCGCCCCGTCCTTGCGATGACGGTGCGGAAGGTTAGGTGCTGTAGACAAGAAACAACACCGCAAAGGAGTTTTCCATGACCGAGGCATTATTCACCCCCCTGAAGGTCGGTGGCATCGAGGCCGCGAACCGCATCGTGATGGCCCCGCTGACCCGCAGCCGCGCCAATGACGACAGTGGCGAAGTCGGCGACATGCACGTCGAATACTACGCGCAGCGCGCCGGTGCCGGGATCATCATCACCGAAGCGTCCCAGATTAGCGCCGAAGGCAAAGGCTACATCAAGACCCCCGGCATCTACACCGAAGGGCAGGTTGCTGCCTGGAAAAAGGTGACGGACGCGGTGCACGCCAAGGGCGGCAAGATCGTGATCCAGCTGTGGCACGTAGGCCGGATCAGCCATGTGGACATCCAGCCTGACGGACAAAAGCCCGTCGCCCCCTCGGCCATCGCGGCAGAGGTGAAGACCTTTACCAAAGACGGTATGACCCCGACATCTGAACCGCGCGCGTTGGAGTTGGACGAGATGCCACGCATTGTCGCCGATTATGTCCACGCAACCAAGATGGCGCGCAAGGCAGGCTTTGACGGGGTCGAGGTCCACGGGGCGAACGGCTATCTGCTGGACCAATTCCTCAAGACCTCAAGCAACAAACGCGACGACGCCTATGGCGGGTCGGTCGAGAACCGCGCGCGGCTGCTGTTCGAAGTGCTGGACGGTGTTGTAAACGCATGGGATGGCGATCACGTCGGCCTGCGCCTGTCGCCTTTCTCGCCTGCGAACGGCATCGCGGATGGTGACCCGCAAGAGACGTTTACCTACGTCGTGGATGCGCTGAACAAATACAATCTGGCCTATCTGCACATGGTTGAAGGCTCGACCGGCCAGTCGCGCGATCTGGATAGCGGCGAAGACCTTGGCAAGCTGCGGTCGCTGTTCAACGGCGTCTACATGGCAAATAACCTTTATGACCGCGACATGGCGATCGATGCCGTGGCCAGCGGCAAGGCTGATCTGGTGGCCTTTGGCCGGCCCTATATCGCCAACCCCGATCTGGCAAAACGGCTCGAACTCAACGCGCCGCTGAACGAGGGGGATACGAAAACCTTCTATGCCGGTGGCGAAGAGGGCTATACCGATTATCCCTTCCTCGAAGAGGTCGCGGCAGAGTAAGCTCGTTCAACGCGAAAAAGCACATTTCCGGCCCGTTTTTTGTCATTCGGGCCGGTTAACCATGGTTCTTGGCGGTTTTCGCGGATAATGATACGATCCGCGCTTGTCTGTCCGCCGGTGGCGGTTCATTCTAGGGCGACCCTCACGCCAGATGGCCCGCATACGAACGGATCACAGCATCATGGGGATTGAAACAGGCGGGTAGGGTCCCCAGATATCCTACTCAGAACAGGAGATGAACGAACGGTCGCCTAAGATAGGGGCCAGTGTCATCTTGCAGTATAAGGAAAAGAGCATGTTAGAGCCTCTGAACGCGTCCTACCCGGTATTGCCTTTGCGCGATATTGTGGTGTTCCCCCACATGATTGTACCGCTTTTCGTGGGCCGCGATAAATCTGTTCGCGCCCTCGAAGAAGTCATGGCCGATGACAAGCAGATCCTGCTGTCGAGCCAGATTGACCCCGGCGTGGATGACCCCGATTCTGATGGTATTTTCAACACCGGCGTCCTGGCGAATGTCTTGCAACTGCTGAAGCTGCCCGACGGCACCGTGAAGGTGTTGGTCGAGGGGCAGGCGCGGGTGCGCATCACGGAATACCTTGAAAACGATAGCTTCTTTGAAGCTTCTGCCGAATATCTGACGGAAGAGCCCGGTGACGAGACCACCACTCAGGCGCTGCTGAAGTCCGTCGCCGAAGAATTTGAGCGTTATTCCAAGGTCAAGAAGAACGTTCCCGAAGAAGCGCTGTCGGCGGTGACCGAAGCGTCCGAGCCTGCACGTCTGGCCGATCTGGTCGCGGGACATCTCGGCATCGAGGTCGAGCAGAAACAAGACCTGCTTGAAACCCTGTCCGTCTCCGAACGGCTCGAGAAAGTATACGGGCTGATGCAGGGCGAAATGTCCGTTCTGCAGGTCGAGAAAAAGATCAAGACCCGCGTCAAATCCCAGATGGAGAAGACGCAGCGCGAGTACTATCTGAACGAGCAGATGAAGGCCATTCAGAACGAGCTTGGCGATGGTGAAGACGGCAAGAATGAAGTCGCCGAACTGGAAGCCCGCATCGCGGACACCAAGCTGAGCAAAGAGGCCAAGGAAAAGGTCGACGCCGAGCTGAAGAAGCTCAAGAACATGTCGCCCATGTCTGCCGAGGCCACCGTGGTGCGCAACTACCTCGACTGGATCCTGTCGATCCCGTGGGGCGTGAAGTCGCGCACCAAGAAAGACCTCGCCAAGGCACAGCAGGTGCTGGATGATGATCACTATGGCCTTGAAAAGGTTAAAGAACGCATCGTCGAATATCTTGCCGTGCAACAACGGTCCAGCAAGCTGAAAGGCCCGATCATGTGCCTTGTCGGCCCTCCCGGTGTGGGTAAAACCTCGCTTGGGAAGTCTGTTGCCAAGGCGACGGGGCGCGAGTTTATTCGCATCTCGCTGGGGGGCGTGCGTGACGAATCCGAGATCCGCGGTCACCGCCGGACCTACATTGGGTCCATGCCCGGCAAGATCATTCAGGCGCTGAAAAAGGCGAAAACCACGAACCCGCTTATCTTGCTCGACGAAATCGACAAGATGGGTCAGGATTTCCGTGGCGACCCCGCGTCGGCCATGCTCGAGGTGCTTGATCCGGAACAGAACGGCACATTCGTCGACCACTACTTGGAAGTGGAATACGATCTGTCGAATGTCATGTTCCTGACCACGTCGAACAGCTACAACATGCCCGGGCCTTTGCTTGACCGGATGGAGATTATCCCCCTGTCGGGCTATACCGAGGATGAGAAGCGCGAGATCGCGAAACAGCACCTTGTGGCCAAGCAGGTCAAGAACCACGGTTTGAAGGCAAAGGAATTTGCCATTGAAGACAGTGCGTTGACCAGCATGATCCGCTACTACACCCGCGAGGCCGGCGTGCGGAACCTTGAGCGCGAAATCGCCAAGGTTGCGCGGAAATCGCTGACCAAGATCGTCAAGAAGGAAGCCGACGAGATCACCGTGACGGGCGACAACATCGAGGATTTCCTCGGCGTGAAAAAGCACCGCTACGGCTTGGCCGAGCTTGAGGATCAGATCGGTGTCGTGACCGGATTGGCCTATACCTCGGTTGGGGGCGAATTGTTGCAGATCGAAGCCCTGCGCCTGCCGGGTAAAGGTCGGATGAAAACCACCGGTAAGCTCGGCGATGTGATGAAGGAATCCATCGACGCGGCCAGCAGCTATGTGCGGTCGATTAGCCCCAAGATCGGGGTGAAGCCGCCCAAGTTCGACACGCTGGATATCCACGTCCACGTGCCCGATGGTGCGACGCCGAAAGATGGCCCCTCTGCCGGTCTGGCGATGGTGACATCGATCGTGTCGGTGCTGACCCACATCCCCGTGCGCCGCGATATCGCGATGACGGGGGAGGTGTCCTTGCGCGGGAATGCGATGCCAATCGGCGGCTTGAAGGAAAAGCTGTTGGCGGCGCTGCGTGGTGGGATCACAACGGTTCTCATCCCGACCGAGAACGAAAAGGACCTGCCGGATATCCCGGATAACGTGAAAGAAGGGTTGACCATCATTCCCGTCAAACACGTGTCCGAGGTGCTGAAACATGCGCTGGTCCGCGAGCCCGAAGCGATCGAATGGGATCAGGAGGCAGAAGATGCCGCCGCAGCCGCCGCGCTGGCCCGTCGCAACGCTGCAGGCGATAGCGCCACAGCGCATTAAGCATCGATCAAACCGACATCAGGCCGCCCTTCGGGGCGGCCTTTTTCGTGCGCACATCCCCGATTTTCGCGCAGGGCTGCGTCATCCCCAAGCACCGCTGGATTTCCCCCGGTGGCCCCGCTAGGGTTTGGTGAAACCTCCCCAACGGACGAGACGTCAAATGACCACGCCCAAGAAAACCACAACGCCTAAACCAGCCGCACCCGACACCGCCGCAGCACCTGCTGTGGTCGAAGCACCGCGCCCTGTGATCCTCGGCCCCGTGATGCGCAAGAAAGAGCTGATTGACACAGTCGTCGAAAGGTCGGGCGTGAAGAAGCGCGATGCGAAACCCGTCGTTGATGCCATGCTCGCCGTATTGGGCGAAGCACTGTCGGACAGTCGCGAGCTGAACTTGCTGCCGTTCGGCAAGCTGAAAGTGATCAACGAGAAAGAGCTGAAAAACGGCAAGATGATCCGCGTCAAAGTGCGGCAGGTGGCACAGGGGCAGGGCGGCGGCGATACCGCTGATCAACCCGACGACTGAGGGCGAAAATCGCTGAAAATCTCCGGCGCAAAGTTACGACGCCCGCAGCAGCCCTTCACCTTGGTGAGGGGCTTTGTCGTATCAAGGTCTTTGCCTTGCTGATGCCACAAGCCGCGCAGGCAATCCCTTGACATCAAACGCATAAAACCCTGTCGCCGTCGGCGCAGGTTGCGTTGGTAGAACTGAATTGTGGTGGTGGAGTGGTGGGTCGTGAGAGGCTCGAACTCCCGACATCTTCGGTGTAAACGAAGCGCTCTACCAACTGAGCTAACGACCCGGTAGCGCTCTACTACCCCAAGGTTCAGCCGGGGTTCAACCCCATTTTTGCCGCCCCGGTGATTATTTTCGATTTTTTTCTGACGACGCCCCAAATCAGCGGCGATTCACACGGTAACATTGCGTTTTCAAACGGTTTTGCCGCCTCCGGCAGATTGCGACGGGGCGAATCCCTGCGGTTCCGTTACCCTTGGGGAAGTCACCGCGCTGAAATCGGCGGATGACCGATAGACGGGCTGTGTTTGGCGCGCTACTCAATGCACAGTCACGTAAAAGGTGGGAGAGCCTTTTGCATATATTCAGCAAGCCCTTGCAGCAGCAAGGCACCGGGGCCGACCACAATTGCCGGCCCCATAGGAGGAGGAATTCACATGGCCGTTCAGATTGATCCGACCAGCTACCGTAACCTGGACATCAAGGCGCATGACGATGGCGTTTGGGTGGTGACCCTGAACCGTCCCACCAAACGCAATGCCCTGGACATCGACACGATCGAAGAGCTGGTCACCTTCTTTTCCGCCGCACCGCGCGCGGGTGTGCGTGCAGTGGTACTGGCAGGCGCGGGGGATCACTTTTGCGCCGGGCTTGATCTGATCGAACACCATGACGAAGACCGCAGCCCCGCCGATTTCATGCACGTCTGTTTGCGGTGGCACGAGGCGTTCAACAAGATGGAATACGGCGGCGTGCCCGTGATTGCTGCATTGCAAGGGGCCGTTGTCGGCGGCGGGCTGGAGCTTGCCAGCTCTGCCCATGTGCGGGTGATGGACCAAAGCGCGTATTTCGCGCTTCCCGAAGGCCAGCGCGGTCTGTTCACCGGCGGGGGGGCTACGATCCGTGTGACCGATCTGGTCGGTAAGGCGCGGATGATCGACATGATGCTCACCGGGCGCGTCTATCAGGGGCAAGAGGCCGTCGATCTGGGCCTTGCGCAGTATATCGTCGAAGGGTCCAGCATGGACAAGGCGATGGAACTGGCGCGCAAGGCGGCGCAGAACCTGCCGCTGTCGAACTTCGCGATCTGTAGCGCGGTGAGCCATATGCAGAACATGTCGGCGATGGATGCCGCCTATGCCGAAGCTGTGGTCGCCGGTGTGGTCAATACGCAGCCTGACGCACGCGCGCGCCTTGCGGCCTTTGCCGACAAAAGCGGCGCGCGGGTGCGGCCCAACGCGGAATAAGAACCGAAAGGATCACGCGCGGGTGCTGCGCGTGATCCCGCTTTCGCTGCGCCCTTCGGCATAGCGGGTCAGGCGTTGTGCCAGCAGCCCGACAGAGAGATGCAACAGCACTGTCAAACAGGCGAGCATGATCAACGCGGCGAACATCAGGTCGATCTTGGCGCGACCATTGGCCAGCAGCATCAGATAGCCAAGCCCCTTTGACGCGCCGACCCATTCGCCAATCACCGCACCGATCGGCGCATAGACCGCCGCCAGCCGCAGCCCCGTTGCAAGGCTTGGCAGCGCGTGGGGGATTTGCACGTAGCGCATGAACCGCAACGGTCGCGCCCCCATCGATTGCGCCAGATCGCGGTAGCCATCAGGCACGCGGGTCAGACCGTCGTGAAAGGCCGATGTCACCGGAAAATAGATGATCAACACCGCCATCACGATCTTGGACCCCATGCCATAGCCGAACCACAGGGTCAGCAGCGGTGCGAGCGCGAAAACCGGCACGGCTTGGGTAAAGACCAGCAGCGGCAGCAGCAAACGCTCTGCCGTTTTGGACAGCGCCAGATGGATCGCGGTAACAGCCCCCAGGGCGGTGCCGATCAGCAGCCCCAGCAGCACCTCGACGGTGGTGACCCATGCGTTCTCGATCAGCGTCTCACGGGCGCGATATGCCGCCTGCGCCACGCGCCACGGCGAGGGCAGGATATAGTGCGGCGCGTCGGTCAGCAGCACCGCGCCCTGCCAAAGACCAAGCCCCAGCAGGATCGCAAGCGGTATGTCGTATCGTCTCATGCAGGCACCCCCCGCAGATGGGACAGCAGCGCGCTTTGGCAGGCCCAAACCTCGGGCGCGGTGACGGGGCGCGGCGCGGGAAGCGCGGGGACGGGCCAGCTTTGCACGCCCGTGGCAGAGAGGATCAGGATGTGGTCGGCCAGCCGCGCCGCCTCTGCCGGATCATGGGTGACCAGCAGCACGGTCCGCCCTTGCAACAGCTCTGCCGCGAGCTCTTGCATCGCGGCGCGGGTGCCCGCGTCCAGCGCCGAGAACGGCTCGTCCAGAAAGACCACCGCGCGATCCTCCAGCAAGGTCCGCGCCAGCGCTGCCCGCTGCCGCATCCCGCCCGACAAGGCGGCGGGTTTCTTATGGGCATGATCCTGCAGACCGACCCGTTCAAGCATGGCGGAGGCACGGTCCCTGTCAGGCGTGGTGCCCCGCAGCCGGTCGCCGATCATGATGTTTTCGATCACCGTAAGCCACGGTAACAGCAGGTCGGATTGCGCCATATAGCTGATCCGCCCCGCCAGCGGTTGCCCGTCAGAGGCGGTGATCGTGCCGTCAAACGCGCCGCCCGTCTCAAGCCCCAGCAGCAGCCGCAACACCGTGGATTTGCCCACCCCCGACGGGCCGAGCAAGCAGGTCCACGCCCCCGCGGCGAGGGTCATATCCACGTCAAACAGGGGGCGCGCGTCAATCCGGTGTTGTCCCGCCAGACGCAGCGCGGGCGGCGGGGTCATGGCAGGTCCAGCCCCATCTGCCAAAAGCCTACCTCTAGCCGTGTGGCCGTGGAAAAGCGGTTTTGCAGTGCCGTGCGACGGGCGGCGGTTTCAAGGTCACCGATCCGCCGCGCAACCGCCGCGTCGACCATCGCGCCCACCGTCTGGCACAGCGCCTGATAGTCGGGGTCGGCGTAGGTCTCGATCCACTCGGCATAGGGCGTGTCGGCGCTGCGGGTCTGGGCCAGGCGCTGCCCGATCTCCCCATAGCCCATGACGCACGGCAACAGCGCCGCCATCAGATCAAGGAAATCCCCCTGCATCCCGGCATCCAGCACATAGCGCGTATAGGCGAGGTTGGCGGGGGCTTCCGTCGCGGTGAAAAGCGCCGCTTCGTCGATACCCGCCGCAGCACAGGTGCGGATGTGCAGTGCCATCTCGTGATTGACCAGCGCATCTACCGTGGCAGCGCAGGTTTTCATCTCTTCCATCGTTTCCGATTTGACCACCGCCATCGACCAAGCGCGAGAGAAATGCACAAGGAAAACATAATCTTGGATCAGATAGTTCACAAAGCAACGGCGCGGCAGGCTGCCGTCGCGCAGCCCTTCGACAAAGGCATGGTGGGTATAGTCCTGCCAATCCTGCGCCGCAGCAGCGCGCCAAATCGCGAAGCTGCGGCCATAGTCCGGCGCGGTCATCGGGCGGTCACATCAATGGCGATGGTCGACACAGGAGAGGTGTCGGGGATCAGGCCCGCGTCATGCAAGAACGTCTCGAATGTGGCGTAGCGTCCAGCATCCATCGCCGTGGGGCGCAGGGCGAAACGGGGCAGCGTATCTTTCCACGCGCGGGCGTTCAGCTCGTCCTGCAGATTGGCAGAGGTGGCGGCGAAAACCTCCCAGCTTTCTTCGGGGTGGTTCACGATATATTGCGTCGCTTTCTCGGTCGCGGCCAGAAACCGCGCGATCATGTCCTTGTCCATCGTGTCGCGGTTGGCGACGTAGATCAGCTCGTCATAGGGCGGCAGACCCTCTTCCTCGACGTAGAAACAGGTGCCATCGACGCCTTCGATATCCATCTGGTTCAGCTCGAAATTGCGGAAGGCCCCGATGACCGCATCCACCTGACCGGACATCAACGAAGGCGAAAGCGACCAGTTGACGTTTACCAGCTCCACATCATCCAGCGACAGCCCGTGATGGGTCAGGATCGCGCCAAGCACGGCCTCTTCGACACCGCCGACAGAGAATCCGACCTTTTTGCCCGCCAGATCCGCAGGAGAGGCGATGGGACCATCGGTCAGCGCCAGCAGGCAGTTCAGCGGCGTGGCCACCAGCGTGCCGACCCGTTGCAGGGGCAGACCTTCGTGGATTTGCAGGTGCAACTGCGGCTGATAGGAGATCGCAAGATCCGCCTTGCCCGCGGCGACCAGTTTCGGCGGGTCAGAAGGATCGGCGGGGGCGATGACCTCTACGCTCAGGTCCTGTTCGGCGAAGTATCCTTTTTCCTGCGCCACGATGATCGGCCCGTGGTCGGGGTTCACGAACCAGTCCAGCAGCAAGACCATCTCGTCCTGCGCCAGCGCCGGGCCAGAGGTCAGCGCCAGTGCGGCCAGAATGTTACGAAGTTTCATCGGTTTGTCCTTTCAACGGGGAAGGCTCGCCCATGGCGAGCAGGGTAATGGGGCCGTGCCAGTAGCTGGCCAGATGGGTCGCCGCCTGCCACGCGCGCAGGCCCGAACGGCAGGCGATCACCGCGCGGGGCTGATGTGTGGGGCGGGGAACGTTGCGGAGGAAATCGGGCAGGGTGATGCGCCGCGCTGTGGGTGTCGCAGCTGTGGGGGCCTCATCCGGGCCGCGCAGATCAACGACCCAATCGCTTGCGCGGATCAGTGAGGGCGCGACAAAGCCGAAACCGTGGTCAGGCTCCGGCGCGGTATCAAAGCGGAAGCCGCCAAAACGATAGGAGGCAAGATCAAAGCTGATCAATTGCCCCAGAGGGGACGGCGATAGTCCAAGGAGGCAGGCCAGCGCCATCTGTGCTTGGGCGGCACCGATCGTGGCGACGACCGGCCCCATCACCCCCGCCGTGTCACAGCTGGCCGCGCGGTCCGGCAGATCGGGAAACACCGCCCGCAGCGACGGCGCGCCGCCGCAGAACCCGCCAACATAGCCGCCAAACCCAAGGGCCGAGGCGCTGATCAAGGGCAGACCCGCGTTCAGGCAGTGATCCGATAGCACATAGCTTGCTGCGAAGCTGTCGGCGCAATCCAGCACGAGCGTCGCATCATGGCACAGCTTTGCCACGGTATCCGGCCCAAGGGTCACGGGGTGGGCCACCACGGTGCACGCGCTGTTGCGCGCGGCCAGGGCGCGGGCGGCGGCGGTGACCTTGGGCGTGCCGATATCGGCTTCGGTAAAGAGCGTCTGGCGGTGCAGGTTTGACAGGGCCACGTCATCACCGTCCACCAGCGTGATATGCCCCACACCGGCCCCCGCCAGCAGGGGCAGTACCGGTGCCGCCAGCCCGCCCGCGCCGACCACCACCACCCGTGCCGCCGCCAGCGCCTCTTGGCCCGATGGGCCGACCTGCGGCAGGATCATCTGGCGGGCATAGCGGGTCATCGGGTTGCCCCCAGCCATGCGGTGATGCGATCCTCGGGCGAGGGGTTCAGGGTGATGTCGGTCACCGCCGCGACGCAATCGGCACCGGCGTCAAAGGCACCCGCCGCGCGGTCGACCGACATGCCACCGATGGCCACAAGCGGGGTCTGCCCCACCCGCTCACGCCAGTCGCGCAGACGGTCCAGCCCCTGCGCGTGCCACTTCATCTGCTTCAGGATCGTCGGGTAGATCGGGCCGAGGGCGATATAATCGGGGCGCAGGTCCAGGGCGCGGGTCAGTTCGGCCTTGTCGTGGGTGCTGATGCCCAGACGTGCGCCCGCATTGCGGATGGCGGTGAGGTCGGCGCTGTCCAGATCCTCTTGTCCCAGATGGATAAAATCACACCCTTCGTCGAGCGCGATACGCCAGTGATCGTTGATGACGAGGGTACAGTCGTGCTTGGCGCAGATCGCCTTGGCCTGCCGGATGTCGCGCCGCAGGGCAGGGGCGGGCGCATCCTTGATCCGCAGTTGCACCAGTTTGATGCCAAGGGGCACCAGCCGCTCCAGCCAGGCGGCGCTGTCGAAGATCGGGTAGAAACGGTCCAGGGTCATTCCAGAAAGGCCTTTCCGATCAAGGGGGTAGAGGGCGCGGCCATATCGCGCGGCGGCATCGGGTCCGCCTGGGCGGCAAGCTGTCCGGCGCGGATCGCGGTGGCAAAGGCCTCGGCCATGGCGGCGGGGTCACCGGCTTTGGCGACAGCGGTGTTCAGCAGCACCGCGTCAAAGCCCAGCTCCATCGCCTGTGCGGCGTGCGAGGGCAGGCCGATGCCCGCGTCGATCACCAGCGGCACGTCGGGAAAATGCGCCCGCATGGCGCGCAGCCCGAAAAGGTTGTTCAGCCCCATCCCCGACCCGATGGGCGCGCCCCAGGGCATCAGCACCTCGCAGCCCGCCCGCAGCAATCTATCCGCGACCACAAGGTCTTCGGTGGTGTAGGGAAAGACCTGAAACCCGTCCTCGCTGAGGATGCGGGCCGCCTCGACCAGACCGAAGACATCGGGCTGCAACGTGTCCTCCTCGCCGATGACCTCGAGCTTGATCCAGCGCGTGTCGAACACCTCGCGGGCCATATGGGCGGTGGTGACGGCCTCTTTGACGCTGTGGCATCCGGCGGTGTTGGGCAGCACATGGACGTCAAGCGCGCGGATCAGTTCCCAGAAGTCCTGACCGGCGCGATCCCGTCCGCTTTCGCGCCGCAGCGATACGGTCGCCACCGCCGCCCCGCTGCGCGCAAAGGCGTCTGACAGCACCTTGGGCGAGGGGTATTGCGCGGTGCCAAGCATCAGACCATTGGCAAGGGTTTCTCCGTAAAAGGGGCGCATCTTAACCTCCTTGCATGGGGGCGAGCACTTCGATGCTGTCGCCTGAGGATAGGGTGTGGCTGGCCCGCAGGCTGGCGGGGATAAAGCTGCCATTGACGGCGGTAGCGACTTTCGCGCCGCCAAATCCTTCGGCCTCTAGCAGGGCGGCAAGCGTGGGCGCGTCGCTGTCGAGCGGGGCACCGTTAAGCTGTAGTTTCATGGAAAATCTCCGGTGTTTTGGCTTCAAGGATCAGGTCCGCCACCATGGTCGCCAGCGCGGGGGCGAGCAGGAAACCGTGGCGATACAGACCGTTGGCGCGGATCAGATTGCCCTGCCGTTCGATGCGCGGCAGGTTGTCGGGGAAGGCGGGGCGGCTGTCGACGCCGATCTCTAGGATCTCGGCCTCGCCAAAGGCGGGGGACAGTGCGTAGGCCGCGCTCAACAGTTCAAGCACGGACCGCACGCTGGCATGGGCACCGGCGCGGCCTTCGACCATCGTGGCCCCGAGCATGTAAATCCCGTCGCCGCGCGGCACGAGGTAGATCGGCACACGTGGATGCAGCACACGGATGGGGCGGGTGATCGCGATATCGGGGCAGGACAGCAGCGCCATTTCCCCTTTCACGCCGCGCAAAATAGGCAGATCGGCGCGCGCGTGATAGCCGCGGCAATCAATGACGGTGCCGTCTTGCGCCAGCGTTTCGGGATCGGCCTCGCCCTGTTCGAAACTGGCCCCATCGGCCACCAGCCCGCGCCACAGCTCTGCCAGCGCAATGCGGGGCGACAGGTGGGCCTCGGTCTGGAAATAGAGCGCTTTGGCAAAGCGGTCGCCAAGGTCGGGTTCAAGCGCCGCGATCTCTGCGCCGGTCAGGGTTTGGTGGCTTGTCGTGCGGCGGGCAAAGCGGGTCAGATCGCTGTTGTCCCGCGCCGGAGAGATCACAAGCGACCCGCGTCGGTGCAGCGATGTGGTGCGCTGCCCCCACCAATCCGCCGCCCTTTGGCCCAGCCGGATCACCGGTTCCTCGGCGCTTTCACCTTCGCAAAACGGGGCGAGCATGCCCCCAGCCCACCAAGAACACCCTTGCGGGCCGGGCTGGTGGGCGCGGTCGATCAGATGCACGCGCATCCCGCGATCCAGCAAGACACGCGCGGTACACAGCCCCGCGACACCCGCGCCGATGATGGTGACCTGCGTCATGACCAGACCGCGTGGAAGTGATGCACTGGCCCGTGGCCCGTGCCGACCTCAAGTTGATCCGCGGCGATGATGGCGCGGTGCAGATAGTCATGGGCGGCCTGTACCGCCGCGCCAAGGGGTTTGCCGTGGGCCAGCCCCGCAGCGATGGCCGCGGCGTAGGTGCATCCCGTCCCGTGGGTATTGCGCGTGTCGATGCGCGGCGCGCTGAGCCATGTGACACGCTCTGCGGTGACCAGCGCGTCGCTACAGATATTGCCCGCGCTATGGCCGCCCTTCATCAGCACCGCCTTCGGCCCCATCTTTAGCAGCGCGCGGGCCTGCGTGACCATCTGGTCGGCGCTGTCGGCCTCGGGCTGGTTCAACAGGCGGGCGGCTTCGGGCAGGTTGGGGGTCAGCAGATCGGCGCGCGGCAGGATATCCGCGATCAGCGCTGCGACGGCGTCTTCTTGCAACAGCGCATCGCCGGATTTTGCGATCATCACCGGATCAACCACGACGGCCCCCCGAAACGCGCAGAGCTCAGCGGCCACCGCCTGAATAATCTGCGGAGAAAACAGCATGCCCAGTTTGATCGACTGCACCGAAAGATCGGACAGCACCGCATCGATCTGGGCCGCGACGATGGGGGCCGGGATCTCATGCACGGCGCTGACGCTGCGCGTGTTCTGCGCGGTCACGGCGGTGATCACGCTGGCGGCATAGACACCATTGGCCGACATCGCCTTGATATCGGCCTGAATACCGGCACCGCCGCCGCTGTCGGATCCCGCGATGGTCAGGGAAATGGGGGTCGTCTTGGTCACATGCTCGCCTTTCGGTGGTGGGCAAGCAGACGCAAGAATGAGCTTTGTGGCGTGGACCCAAGGCCGTTGCACAAAGATACCCGTTCCCTACGCCGGTATTGCCCGGATCAGGTTCGACGGGTCGGTGCACGCACCTCTCAGCCCCCTTAGGGCACCCCGACGGATAGATGTTTGAACTGCGGCCCCTGTGGGGGCGTGCAGCGTCGTTCCATTAGGCGTAGCCAAGTTCGGCAAACGGTGCAAGCCGCAAAATATTCAACCAAAGGTGGCGCAATTTTGGGCAAAACGGGCGCGGTTTGGACAGCTCTCCTGACGCTTGTCAGCCGAAACAACGCCTCGTAACCCAAAGCAACGTAACGTCACATTTCCCATATTCTGCGGCGTTAACCCTTTGGCATCAGCAAACTAGGGGTGATCGCGCAAAGACCCCACGCGGCTGCGGTATCAAGTTCTGTTCTGCGGTATTGGCATCGAAATATCTTGCCCCTAGGCTGATTGACAGATTGAGTCGGATACCCTCGGGAGGAGGGGGCCGACACTCGGGAGGATGCGTTTTCTGGCCCGTTTTACGGGTCATACCGGACGCGTCGCGACAAGCATTGGGAGGTGCTGCGTGACATCTGCAAAGATCACATCTGCGTCCTGCGCATGGGCATCCGCAGTTTTTGCGGTGCCTGTGATCCTGCGATCCCGAACAATCCAAAGATGTACAACAGGGAGAGAGACCACATGAAGAATATGACACGTTTTGCCAAGGCCGCTGTCGGGTCCTTTGCGGTATCGATGGCGCTTTCGGGCGTCGCGATGGCGCAGGAGTATGAGTGGCCGCGCATGCTCGTGATTGCCACGCCGGGCACGTCGACAGGCAGCTTTGCCTCGACCAACGGTTGGGGGCCTGCGTTGCAAAAGGAAACCGGCACCACCGTGCGGATCGTTCCCGAAGACAGCGAGCCCATGCGCTACAAACGTCTGACCGACCGCGAAGATATCGCGATTGCGTCGGTTTCCGCGTCGGAAATGGCGTTGCAAGCGGAAGGGGTCGGCGGCTACGCCTCGGCGAAACCCATGCCGCAGCGGATCCTGTGGCACCACAACGACACGCCTTGGGGCTTTGTTGTGGCTGGCGATTCCGAGCTTCAAAGCCTTGAAGATATTGGGAAAGGCGGCGTGCGCGTCACCTCTGGCGTGTTCTCGCCCGCGATTGTCTCTGCGATCACACAGGCCCTGCCTGCCTTTATCGGCATGACGCCCGAAGAAGCGCAGGAAAAGATCGAATTCGTCCCGGCCTCCAGCTACGGTGAAAACTGTCGTTCGGTTGTCGAGGGGAAGTCCGATGTGGCCTATTGCTCGCCGATCTCTTCCGTCCTGTCCGAAATGGAGGGCGCACCGGGCAGCATCCGCTGGCTGCCAATGGACCCCGCCAACAAAGAAGGCTGGGACGGCTACCTGAGCTACCGCCCCATGACCATCCCCTCGACCATCTCTATGGGGGTGAGCACCGCCAAGGGTGTCGAGTCCATGACGTCGAACTTCGTCTATGCCGTGCCGGTCACCGCAGAAGAGGATTTCGTCTATAACATGGCGAAGTGGATGAATGAATCCCACGACAACTACAAAGGATCGCACGCGCTGGCGACCCGCATGTCGCTGGAGCATTTCCGCAACTTCCTGGATGCCAACCCGATCCCGGTGCACGAAGGCACGGTGAAATACCTGCGTGAAATCGGGGCGTGGACCGAAGAAGACGATGCCTGGAACAACGAGGCCATCGAGAAGATGGACGCGTGGATCGCGGCACGCAACGCCGGCATGAAAGAGGCGATGGAGCAGGGCGTCGAGATGAATTTCGAGAACCAGGAGTATCTCGACATTCTGGCCAAGCACACCGACGGGCTGGAGCCGTTCCGCTCGCGTCTGTAACCCCGCGCCGGACCGTCATCGACGGCATAAGACAGGACGGAGCACAGCGTGCTCCGTCCTCCTAAGACACTGCCACAGCGCCCTTATTTTCAGGATCATCCATGTCAGCAACACAACACCCTCCGGCGGCTGAAACGGCTGTCGAACCCTCGTCCGAGACGACGCGACTGGGGGGATTATTCTCGTTCACCAGCATCGCTTTTGTGTTGCTGTGTACCTTTGGCCTCGGGATGGGGCTGGCCTATGTATTCGGCGTTCCCATCGGCGGGCGGCGTCTGATCGAGGGGCAGTATTACTGGGTCTTCATCGGCACCTTCCTTGCGGCGGCGTTCATCGCGCTGCCAGCGGTGAAATCGCACACCCATGTGCCGATCTATGACATCGTGGCGGCCGCCGTGGGCTTTGGCATCTGCATGTGGTTCTCCATGTATGCATGGGAGATCGTGCAGGCGGGCTGGACCAATTTCTACGCGGGCGTCGTGCTTTGGCTGCTGATGCTTGAAATCGCGCGCCGGTCGGGGGGCATCCCTTTCTTGCTCGTGGTGCTGGTGCTGGGGCTGTATCCGTTGGTGGCCGATTACTTCCCCGGTTTGCTGATGGGCATCCCCTATACGTTTGAACGCATGATCGAGGCGCATGTCTTCCGCACCGAAGGGTTGATGGGCATCACCACCAAGATCGTGGCCGAGATCGTGCTGGGCTTTCTGGTCTTTGCGGGCGTGCTGATCGCGACGGGGGCGGGGCAGTTCTTTATCGATCTGGCCAATGCGGGCTTTGGCAAGTACCGCGGCGGTCCAGCGAAAGTATCGATCGTGGCCAGCGCCTTTTTCGGGTCGCTGTCGGGGTCGATTTTCTCGAACATCGCGGGCACCGGGTCGATCACCATTCCGACCATGAAAAAGGTCGGCTACCCGCCTCATTACGCTGGCGCGATCGAGGCCTGTGCCTCGACCGGCGGGGTGGTGATGCCGCCGGTGATGGGGGCGATTGCCTTTGTCATGGCGATCACCATCGGTGTGGATTACGCGACCGTGATGGTGGCTGCGATCCTGCCGTCGGTGTTGTTCTACTTTGGCCTGATCCTGCAAGTCGACGCCTATGCTGCGCGCAAGGGGCTGGTGGGGATGAAACCCGAAAACCTGCCCTCGGCCCGCGAGGTGATGAAGCGCGGCTGGCCCTTCCTGCTGGTCATGATCTTTCTGGTCTGGGGCCTGCTGTATATGCGGTGGGAGTATTACGCCCCGTGGTACGCCAGTGCGCTGATGATCGCGTTGAGCTTCCTGCAACGCGAGACCATGATGACGCCTGCGCGCATTTTTGAAACCCTGCGTCAGGTGGGTACGCTGGTCACACAGACCGCAGCGATCATCCTGCCGATCGCCTTTGTGGTCAGCGCCTTGACCATCACCGGTGTGACAGGGTCGATGACCTCTGGGCTGGTCGCTTTGGGCGGGGATAACGTCTATCTCGTAATCGCGCTTGGGGTTTTGGCCTGCTTTATCATGGGCATGGCGGGGCTTGCGATTGTGGCCTACATCTTCCTTGCGGTGACGCTGGCGCCCGCGATCATCGAAATCGGCGGGTTGAACACGGTCGCGGTGCACTTTTTCATCGTCTACTACGCGATGCTGTCGGTGATCACGCCTCCGGTGGGGGCTGCGGCGTTTCTGGCAGCGACGATTGCGGGGGCCAAGCCGATGCTGACTTCCTTCACCGCGATGCGGTTGGGGGTCGTTATCTACTTTGTGCCGCTGTTCTTCCTGTTCCAGCCTGCGCTGGTGCTGCAGGGCGATCTGACGCCGCTGATCTATGTGCTGCCGTCGATCATCATCGGCATCACGCTGCTGTCCGGCGGGCTTGAGGGCTATCTGCTGGGCGTCGGTATGGTGCGGCCCTGGTTGCGTCTGCCGCTGGGGATCGCGGGCTTTGCCTTTAGTTTTCCGGGGCTGACGACGACGCTGGTCGCGGGGGTCGCCTCGGCGGTGCTTGTCGCGGTGATCTGGCGGGACAACCGCAACGGCGTGGTTGCGGTCCCTTAAGATTTGGCGCGCGGGGACATCCCCGCGCGCCGCAGTTTATGACGTTTGCGAGGGGCGCAGCTGTGCCGTCCCCAAGGCGCTCAGCGCCAGCATCAGCGCCGCGGTGCCAAGACACAGCGCCAGTCCCCCCAGTTGATAGGTGAAGCCTGACAAAAGCGTGCCTACCAACCGACCGGCCGCATTGGACATATAGTAGAACCCCACATCCATCGTGACCCGCTTTGCATCCGTAAAGCTGAGGATCAGATAGGAATGAAGCGCCGAATTCACCGCGAAAATCGCACCGAACACCAGCAAACCGATGACAATCGTGACCGTCAGCGCGGGGGATGGCGCAGGCGTGATCCAGACCAGCGCGGCCAGCAGGGCAGGCACGACGACCAGCGCAAGGTTCCAGTGTCGGGCCTGCGCGAGCGTTTCGCCCTCGGTCCGGCCTGTGGCCCGCAGTATCTTCGGGGCCCAGCCTTGCACGGCCCCATAGAGGATCGTCCACACCGCCATAAAGCTGCCGATCATAAAGAAAGCTTCCCGCTTGCTTTCGACGCTGCCATCGGAGAGCACGGCGTAGAAATAGATCGGGATGCCCACGACAAACCACACATCGCGCGCCCCGAAGAGGAACAGCCGTGCGGCGCTCAGCCAGTTGATATTGCGGTTTTTGGACAGGACTTCGGTGAACTTGGCGTCCTTGCGTCCCACGGGCAGGCCCGCGGGCATACCGATGATGACGCCGATCAGGATCACAAACAGGATCGCGGCCATCACCAGCGTCGACGGCACAAACCCCAGCAGCGCCAGCATCCCCGCACCCAGCAGAAAGCCAGCGCCCTTGACCGCGTTCTTCGATCCGGTGAGCAGTGCGACCCAGCGGAACAAGCCGCCCCCTGTGGTGGGGGCCAGCAGCTTGACCGCGGATTTAGAGCTCATCTTGGCCAGATCCTTGGCCACGCCCGACAGCCCCTGCACCAGCATGACAAAGACGACCGAGGCGGCGACGCTCCATGCCGGATCAAGCTGCGTCAGCGCCAGCAGCGCGACCACTTGCAACGACAGCCCCGCATAAAGCGTCGAGGTCAGCCCGAAGCGCGCCGCGATCCAGCCCGCCGACAGGTTGGTGACCACGCCCGCGATCTCGTAGAGCACAAACAGATAGGCCAGCTGTACCGGAGAGAACCCGAGCGTGTGAAAATGCAGCAGCACCAGCATCCGCAGCGCGCCATCGGTCAGCATAAAGGCCCAATAGGCGGCGGTGACAGTGATATAGGCGGTAAAACCGGCGGGGCGTGTCACAGCTTGCCGCCCACCATCAGCGCCACATCCACCAGACGGTGCGCATAGCCCATTTCATTGTCATACCATGCGTAGATTTTGACCTGCGTGCCATTCACCACCATCGTCGACGGCGCATCCACGATCCCGCTGCGGGTGTCGTTGGTGTAATCCGATGACACAAGCGGGCGTTCCTCAAAGCCCAGAATGCCCTTTAGCGGCCCCTCGGCGGCGGTTTTGAACAGGGCGTTGACCTCTTCCACACTCGTCTCACGCTCCACCTCGAACACGCAATCGGTGATCGACGCGTTCAGCAGGGGCACCCGCACGGCGTGGCCATTCAGCTTGCCGGTCAGCTCCGGATAGATCAGCGTGATCGCCGTGGCCGACCCTGTGGTGGTGGGGATCAGGTTGGTCAGCGCCGATCGGGCGCGGCGCATGTCCTTGGCGGGGCGGTCCACGATGGTTTGCGTGTTGGTCACGTCATGGATCGTGGTGATCGACCCGTGTTTGATCCCGATCCCTTCCAGCAGCACTTTGACAACGGGGGCAAGGCAGTTGGTGGTGCAGCTCGCCGCGGTGACGATGCTGTGCGTGGCTGGATCATAGGTGTCGTCGTTCACGCCATAGACGATATTCGCCGTCGGCCCGTCCTTGACGGGGGCAGAGACAACAACCTTTTTCACGCCCGCCTCGAAATAGGGGGCAAGCTTGGCCTCGGTCTTGAACGCACCGGTGCAGTCGATCACCACATCCACACCCTCCAGCGGCAGGTCTGTGATCGATTTGGTGCTGGTCACGGGGATACGCGTGCCGTCGATGGTGATCGCGTTATCCTCTACGCTGAAGGTCGCAGGCCAGCGCCCGTGAACGGAATCAAACTCCAGCAGATGTGCGTGCATCTCGGGGTCGCCAACCGCATCGTTGATAAAGGCGATCTTGGCCCCTTGTTCCAACAAGGGCCGCAGGGCGAGTTTTCCGATGCGGCCAAGGCCGTTCAAAGCATAGGTTGTCATGGTGGTTTATCCTGTGGTCACTGGGTCGGCCCCGATGGCATCGACCCGTTTTTGCAAGGCAGCGCGGTCCAGCGCTTCGAAGGGCAGGGCGGTAAAGGCCAGCAGCCGGTTGTGCAGCGCGCCATATGTCTGCTGGAAGGCCAGCCGGCGTTCCGCTTCTGTCCCTTCGGCTTTGACGGGATCGGGCATGCCCCAATGCCCCGACACGGGCTGGCCGGGCCAGGTGGGACATTCCTCGTTTGCGGCGTGGTCACAGACAGTAAAGACGAAATCCATCTGCGGCGCGTCGTCAGTCTGGAATTCAGAGATATGCTTGGACCGCAGCGCGTCGATGCTGTGGCCCTTGGCTTGCAGCATCTCGACCGCAAGGGGGTTAAGCTCGGACCGGGGCAGGGTGCCCGCGGAATAGGCGGTGAACCGGTCGCCCGCCATGTCCCGCAGGATCGTTTCTGCAAAGATGGAGCGGGCGGAGTTGCCGGTACATACGAAAAGCACGTTGAATTTTCTCTGGGTCATCATCTGCGTCCTGTTAATGAGGTCATAGAACGGGGGCGGGCAGAGATCAGCGCGCCCCCGACAACAATCCACGAACAACCCCGATACGACCTCGCCCGCCGCATCAAGGTTGATGGTATACAAGAGCCGCGTCCCGTCGCGCCGCTGCGAGATCAGCCCGACTTGCGTCAGCGCCGACAGATATACCGACGCCGTGCTGGATTTCAGCGCCAACACCTGCGCGATTTCCCCTGCAGGCAAGGCATCGGGATAGCGCCGCATCAGCAGGCGAAACAGGGCCAGCCGCTGCGGGTGGCTCAGGGTGGCGAGTCGATCTGTGAGTAGTGATTCCATATTTCATGAATATGTGAAATATAGATTAGGCGTCAACACCTCTCTTCGATCCCGCCAAAGGTTTTTTTGCCACGCGGGTGCGTGTTGGGTGACGTGGCGTTTCAGGGGCAGGGTGTCTTGCGCGCCCTTGGCTTTGCGGGCATCGATTGGGAAACAGCGCGCCCGCGCACGGTGACAGACGTATAAAGGACCCGACATGACAGATGTGACCCTGGCCGAGGTATTGGCCACAGCAGAGCAGGACGGCACCGCGCCGCGCTATCAGGTGCCAGAGAACTGGGCGCAGGGGCGTACGGCCTTTGGCGGATTTACCGGTGCTTTGCTGGTCAACGCGGCCCGTCGGGACCGCCCCGATCTGCCCGCGCTGCGGTCGGCGCTGATCAACTTTACCGCGCCCGTGTCGCAGCCGCCCACGATCCATGCCGAAGTGCTTCGCCAAGGGCGCAACATCACCACCATTGCCACCCGCGCTGAAATCGACGGCAAGGTCGCGGCAACGGGCACTTTTTCTTTCGGCCATGCGCAGGAAAGCCAGTTGAGCGTGGGCCATACCGCGCCCGCCGCCGCCCAAGGGCCGGACGACACGCCCTCTTATTTCCCGCCCGCGCTGAAACGCCCGCCGGTGCGGTTCTTTGTCAACTTCGAGGTCAAGCTGATCGAGGGCAGCCTGCCGTTCTCCGGTGCCGATCGCGGCTATGTCCGGATTTGGGCGCGGCACCGTGATCCGGCGATGTGGGGGACGCTTGAGGGGCTGATCGCGATTGGCGACGTGCTGCCCCCTGCGGCCTTCCCGATGATGACGCGGCCGGGGCCGAATTCATCAATGAACTGGATCATCAACCTGCTGTCCGATCACGCCAATACCCGCGACGGCTGGTATATGATGGAGACACAGCTGACCGCCGGTAACGGCGGCTATAGCTCTCAGGTCATGCGGGTCTGGAATACGGATGGGGATATGGTCGCAGACGGCATGCAGTCGGTGATCATCTTCGCCTGACGCCACGCTGTCGCCCGATAGGATAAGCCCGGCCCGAGGATATCAGGCCGGGCTTTTGCACGTGTAAGGGGCGGATCTACTGCGCTGCGATCGTGGCCGATCTGGACGCGGGCTTGGCCGGTGCCACATGCATGCCGAGCCGTTGCAAAAGGTCGTTGTCCTTCCACGTGGCGGGGTTTTCGGTAGTCAGCAACTGGTTGCCCACAAAGATCGAATTCGCACCCGCCAGAAAGCACAGTGATTGCAGCTCGTCGCTCATCCCCGTGCGGCCTGCGGAGAGACGCACGACCGAAGCGGGCATCAGGATACGCGCCAAGGCCACCAGCCGGACCAGCGCAAAAGGGTCGACCTTTTCGGATTTTCCCTGCACCGGCACGCCTTTCACCGCGTTCCACAGGTTCACCGGCACGCTGTCTGGGTGGCTGGGCAGCGTGGCGAGGGTGACCAGCATGCTGATCCGGTCCGCCTCTGCCTCGCCCATGCCAAGGATGCCGCCGCAGCAGACCTTGATCCCGCCCTTGCGCACATGTTCCACCGTTTCAAGGCGGTCTTCCATCGTGCGGGTCGAGGCGATCTCGGCGTAATACTCGGGCGAGGTATCGATGTTGTGGTTGTAGAAATCGAGCCCGGCATCCTTGAGCTTGGTCACCTGCTCGGGCGACAGCATCCCCAGCGTCATGCAGGTCTCGAGCCCCAGATCGGCCACGCCGCGCACCATGTCGGTCAGCTTGTCCATGTCGCGGTCCTTGGGGCTGCGCCATGCAGCCCCCATGCAGAACCGCTGCGCGCCCGCATCCTTGGCGCGTTTGGCAGCGGCGATGACCTCCTCCGCGCCCATTAGTTTGGTCGCTTTGACGCCGGTGTCGTAATGCGCCGATTGCGAACAATAGCCGCAATCCTCGGGACAGCCGCCGGTCTTGATGCTCAGCAAGCTGGCGGTTTCGATCGCCGTGGGGTCGAAATGCGCACGGTGTAGCGTTTGCGCCTGATGGATCAGGTCGGGGAAGGGCAGCGCGTGGATCGCTGCCGCTTCGTCAAGGGTCCAGTCCGTGCGGATCATTGATCACGCCCTTTCAGCCGCGTCAGGCCCGACAGCAGTGTCGCCACCAGCAGCACCTTGACCACATCGCCCAGCAGGAAGGGAGTCAGCCCTGCGGCCAGCAGCTTGGGCGCGGGCACGAACAGCGCCAGCCACGCCAGACCACCGGCATAGACCACGGTCAGACCCGCCAGCATCGCCAGCACGCGCCCGATCCAGCCGCGCCCCATTGCCAGCCAGCCGGTCAGGCCCGCCGCCACAAGGTAACCCAGCAGATAGCCGCCCGTCGGCCCGACCATATAGCTGAGCCCGATGCCGCGTTCAGGCGTGCCGGAGAACACCGGAAGCCCCGCTGCACCGGCCCCAAGATAGGCCGCCATCGCCGCCAGCCCCAGACGCGGGCCAAGGGTGAGGGCGACAAGAAAGACCGACAGCGTGTGCAGGGTCATGGGCACTGGCCAGAACGGAATCTGGACCTTGGCCCCCAGCGTGATCAGCGCGGCACCGGCCAGCGCGAGGCCAAGCCCCTGCGCGAAGGACGGGTTACGGGGTAGGGATGTAATCGCAAGTGCCATCTGGTTTCCTCCGAGTGATAGCTTTCAAGGTCTACCCCAGTAGGACGAAGGACGCGCCTTCTGGCAATTCAGATTATAGATAATTATCTGAAAAACTCGGAAGTGCCTGAACCGGTTTGATTTTTTAGGGTGCGACTGCGCTTGCCGATCCAGCCCACATGGCGCGAGAGCGTGGTACAGGCCAGATCCACCTGACCTTTGCGCAGCGCGTCGAGGATCAGACGGTGGTCATGATCGGTGCGGGCTTCCCAATTCGTCCGCCACGCCCGCAGAATGAACCGCGCGCTTGCCGCTTGCAGGTCGTCAATCGACCGCATCAGCCGCGGCATCTGGCAGGGTTCTAGAATTAATCTGTGAAAACAGCGGTTTGCCTCTTCCCATTCATGTACGTTCTGGGCGCTGTCGCCTTGCAGGTTGGCCTTTTGCGCCTTGGCAAGGATATCGGGCGTCAGGTTGGGTGCGGCGTGCCGCAGGGCGAGCGCTTCGAGGCTTGCGCGCATTTCGGCGACCTCCCGCAGCTCTGCCATATCGAAGAAAGTGACGCGAAATCCGCGTCTTGGCAGGCTTTCTGCAAGTGATTGCGTTTCTAGCAGGCGAAAGGCTTCGCGCACGGGCACATGGCTTGCGCCGAATTCCTGCGCGATGTGGTCTTGCCGCAACCGCGCGCCCGGGGCCAACTGCCCCGAGATGATGCGGTCGGCCAATATGCGCGCAATCCGGGCGGAGTGGGTCTCTGATCTAGGTTGGGTCATGGATTATAGATAGTTTTGACCGCCCCGCTTGTCGAGCGGGTAAACTCAGATCGCCCGCAGCAGCAATCCGCCCGCCAACAGGGCCACACCAAGCCCCGCGGCAAGCTCGATCAGGGCGGCGATCTGGGCTGCACGGGGGGTGCTCGCCCATCCGGCAAGCACGCCGCCGCGTAACGCGCCTGCACCAAGACCCACGGCGATGGTGATGGTCGCGGTGCCAAAGGCCATCGCGAAAGCACCGGCAATCCCGACGCCTGCGATCCCCATCTGAAGCGTGATGATCAACACGAACAACGCCCCCGTGCAGGGCCGCACCGCGATAGATCCGATCAGCAGCAGCGTCTCGCGCAGGGTGGTTGCCTGTCGAACCTGTTCAGCGGTGGGGCCATGCGCATGGCCACAGGTGGCGCAGATACCGTCATGGTCGTGCTGGTAGTGATCGTGGTGATGGTGGTGATGATCATGCGGCGCGGGAAGCGTCGCGCGGAAATGGCGCAGGCCCCGCCAGAACAGCCACAGCCCGACACAGGCAATCGCGCCATAGCTGACGGGGGCCATAATCGCCTCTGTCAGCGAAATCATACGCTCGCGCCCCAAGTGCAACAGGCTCACGCCGGTATAGACCAGAGCCACTGCCGTCACGGCCTGACCCAGCGACGACAGCAGCGCAATCACCGACAGGCGTAGCATCGGCACAGCCTTGGCCGCGCCATAGCCGCCGATCAACACCTTGCCGTGACCGGGGCCTGCGGCATGTACCACGCCATAGGCGAAACAGGCGGAAAGCAGGGCGGTTACCGCCTCTGGCTGGCCCGCACGCACGGCGCGAAGCGAGAGGGCGATGCTGTTTTGAAACGCGCGTTGATGCGCCGCAGCCCATTGCGCCAGCCGGTCAAAGCCGCCGGTCCACCACAGCGCGGCAAGGGCGATGACCACGCCCAAGGCGATCACGGTCAGGGCGCGGCGCATGTCACATTCACCGTCGGGGCCATTTGCGCGCCGATATCCGGCAGACCCGCGTCGGAAGGATCGGTCTGGGCATCAAGCTGTGCGAGCTGTTGTTGCAGCGCCTCCATCGTGGCGGTGACATCGGGCATGGCGACGCGGGCGCGACAGGTCGGCGCGCGCGTGGTGTCTATTGCGGTCGTGATGTCGTAGGCGGTGTAATAGGTCGCATCATAGGGTTTGATCGTGATCGCTGTCCCCGCGGGGACAGCGGTTTCCAGCGCGCGGGTGTGCATCGTGGTGATCTGTCCGTTGTCAAACTGCGTCGCAATCTCGGTCGGGCCGGACAGCGCGATATTGCTCGCCTCGGCGCTGAGGACCAGATCGCCGTTGAACCCGTCGACCCACTGCATGTCAAAGCCGTTCAGCGTCGCAAGCTCCGTTTCCGTGAGCGCCCCGTCGCCGTCGGCATCAAGGCCCATATCCTCGGTCACCAGCAACGAATAGAGCGCGTCATATTGCCAGGTCACCCGTACATGGGTCAGTTGCCCTTGATCGTCGGCCACAAGCGAGAGCTGCGTGTCGATAAACACATGGGGGTGCGCGGCCAGCGGCGCGGCCCAGAGGGTGAGGATAAAAGGGGCGAGCTGTCGGATCATAGGGGTGTGATACAAGTCTTGGACAGGGGGCGCAATTGCGCGGGCGGCGGATCGGCGCGCTTCCACTCGGCGCGGTTTACCCACCCATGCGACGGCTCAGGTAGCGTTCAAGCTGGGCCATGGCATCATAGATAAGCACCGCAAAAAGCCCCACGATCAGCCCGCCTTGCAGTACATAGGCGGTGTTGTTGGTCAGCAGCCCGGCGATGATGACTTCGCCCAAGGTGCGCGCGGCAACGGTGGAGCCGATGGTGGCGGTGCCAAGGGCGATGACGACGGACAGGCGGATGCCGGTCAGGATTACGGGCAGGGCGAGGGGAAGCTCCACCCGCCACAGGCGTTGCCAGCGGTTCAGCCCCATGCCACGTGCGGCCTCCATCGTGGCGGGGGGCAGGGTCGACAGGGCGGTGATCGCGTTCTCGAAGATCGGGAGCAGCCCATAGAGAAACAGCGCCACCAGCGTCGGCCCCGCCCCGAACCCCAAGGCAGGCACAGCAAGCGCCAGCACCGCGACGGGGGGGAAGGTCTGGCCGATGTTGGTGATCGTGCGTGACAGCGGCAGGAAGGACGCGCCCACAGGACGGGTGACAAAGATCGCCAACGTCACCGCCACCAGCGTCGCCGCAACAGAGGCAAGGGCCACCAGCCCAAGATGGCTAAGCGAGAGCGACAGCAAAGAGCTGCGTGCGTAAATGACCGGTCCGCCCGCCGGGGCCAGCGGCGCAAAGAGCGGCGCGAACCAGTCGGGCCGTAGCACCAGAGCGAGCAGCAGCGCCAGCAAACCGGCGCGTAGCAGGTTGCCCGCTGTCATGCGTGCACCTCGGCGCGGGCGCGGATCGCGTCCAGCGTCACGCGGCCGATGATCTTGCCCTTGTCGGTGATCGGCACGGCGCTGCGCCCCGTCCACAGGCAGGCCGACAGCGCGTCGCGCAGATTTGCCTCGCGGGGCAGGGGCGCGCCGTTGGCGGGACCGTCCTCCATCACCTCAGCCAGCGGGGTGAGGGAAAGCAGCCGCAGCGGGCGTTCGACATCGCCCACCATATCGGCGACAAAATCGGTCGCGGGGTGGGTGATGATCTCTGCCGGGGTGGCATGTTGCACCAGCTTGCCGCCATCCATCACCGCCACGCGGTCGCCCAGACGAATGGCTTCCTCCATATCATGGGTCACGAGGATGATGGTGGAGCCGAGCGTCTGCTGGATGCGGCGCAGATCCTCTTGCGCGCGGGTGCGGATGATCGGGTCGAGCGCGCCAAAGGGTTCATCCATCAGGATCAGATCAGGGCGCGAGGCGAGGGCCCGTGCCACGCCGACCCTTTGTTGTTGCCCGCCCGACAGTTCAGAGGGGTAGCGGTGGCGGAAATCTTGCGGTGCCATCGAGAAGAGATCAAGCAGTTCGTCCACGCGGGCGTCGATCTTGTCGCGGGTCCAGCCCAGCAGTTGCGGCACTGCGCCGATATTGCGCGCGACCGTGTGATGCGGGAACAGCCCGTGCCCCTGAATGGCATATCCGATCCGCCGCCGCAGGATATGCGGTTTGACGTCGAGCGTTGATTGTCCGTTGATCCGCACCTCTCCCGAGGTGGGCTCTTCCAGCCGGTTGATCAGCCGCAAAAGCGTTGTCTTGCCCGAGCCGGAGGTGCCCACGATAACTGTGATCGTGCCGGTATCAATGGTCATCGACACGCCATCGACGGCGCGGGCACTGTCGTAGATTTTGGTGATATTGTCGATCTCTATCATGGGGTCTCCTTGGGGAGGCGGCGGGTCAGGTCGACCAGAATATCCATCACGATGGCCGCCGTCAGGGCCAGCGCGACTGTGGGCAGCGCGCCCAACAGGATCAGGTCTGTCGCGGTCTGGTTCAGCCCTTGGAACACGAATGTGCCAAAGCCGCCGCCGCCGATCAGCCCCGCGATGACCGCCAGCCCGATGTTTTGGACCAGCACGATGCGCAGCCCGGTCAGGATCACGGGCAGGCCGATGGGCAGTTCCACGCGCCACAGGCGTTGCGCCGCTGTCATGCCTATTCCGCGCGCGGCGTTCAGGGCTTGCGGCGGCGTGGCGGCCAGACCGGCCACGGTGTTTCCCACGACGGGCAGCAGCGAATAGAGCACCAGTGCGACAAAGGCCGGTGCAAATCCGATGCCCGCGATGCCAATGCTGCGCGCACCGGGCACGGTGGCACCGACCCAGCCCAGCAGGGGGATCATCAGCCCGAACATGGCGAGCGAGGGGATGGTTTGCAGAAAGCTCAGCACCGGCAGGATCGCGCTGCGTAGCGCGGGCTTGCGGTGGCTCAGAACGCCGATGGGAAAGCCGATCAGCCCCGCCATGCCAAGCGACCCGAAGGCCAGCCACAGGTGACGCGTCGTCTCGGACGCGAAGGCGTCACGGCGTGCGGCAAATTCCTGCATCACCGACAGCGGTGCCAGCGCGCCAGAGCCGAGCACGACGGACATGGCACCCAGCACCGCTGTCAGCAACAGTGCGCGCTGAAAGGGCCCCGGTTTCATTGCGGTGATCGCATCGGCCATGAGCAGGGCAAAGATCACCAGCAAGCACCAGAATCCCGCCGCCGGAGAGACCCTTGCGTAATCGCCCGCGCCCTCCAGCAGCGCTGGCGCGCCTTGGACGAGAAGCCACAGCAGCCCCGCCAGCCCCACAAGCGGCCCCGCCAGACGCAGCCCTACGTGCCTTGCCGGCAGGCCCAACGCCAGCCCCGCCACGATCGCTGCCAATCCGTGGATCGTCTGCGCTACGGGGACCACCGCCCAGATCGGCACCGCGTCCCCCGCCACGATGCGGTTTGCGGCCAGCGTCATAAAGGGGGCCAGCATCGCTGCGGCCCCCAGAACGGCAAATAGAACCCCCGGCGCGGATAGCCGCGCCCGAGAGGTCTGCAAGGACATCGTGCCCCGGATCAGTCCAGCACCCCGGCTTGGGTGAGGTAATCACGGGCCACGGCCTCTGCCGGTTCACCGCCCACCTGAATCCGCCCGTTGAGCTTTTGCAGCGTCGCCATGTCCAACCCCTCGAAAATGGGGTTCAGCACCTCGGGGATCGACGGGTATTCGGCCAGTACCTCGGCGCGGACGATGGGGGCGGGCTCGTAGACGGGCTGCACGCCTTTGTCATCCTCCATCACCACCAGACCTGTGGCACCGACACCGCCGTCGGTGCCATAGACCATCGCGGCGTTCACACCCGATGTGCCCCGTGCGGCGGCCTGGATCGTGGCCGCTGTATCACCGCCGGACAGGATCACGGTCTGGTCCGCGTTCAGTTCAAACCCGTAGGTGTCCTGCATCGCGGGCAGCACCGCGGGGGAGGACACAAACTCGGTCGAGGCTGCGAGCTTGACCGTGCCGCCCTGCGCGACCCATGCGCCGAAATCGGACATGGTGGTCAGGTTGTTGTCTTGCGCCACGGGGCCGGTCACCGCGATGGCCCATGTGTTATTGGCAGGGGCCGAGGTCAGCCATGTGACATCGTTTTGCGCGGCGTCAAGCTCGGCCGCGCGGGCGTGTGCGGCTTCGGCGTCTTTCCACACGTCGCTGTCTGCTTCGTTAAAGAAGAAGGCCGCGTTGCCGGTGTATTCGGGGTAAATGTCGATCTGGCCGGACAGCAGCGCCTCGCGGACAACCTGCGTGCCGCCCAGTTGCAGGCGGCGTTCGACAGGCAGGCCCGCGTCCTCTAGTGCAAGGGCGATGACATTGCCCAACAGCCCGCCTTCGGTGTCGATCTTGGACGATACGGTGATGTCGGCGGCCGCGGCCGAGGCCAGTGCCGCGGTAAGGGTCGCGGCGGATACGGTGATACGAAGGGAATTTTTCATGAGATGCAGGCTCCTTGGCGTAAAAAGTGACTGGTTTGTACAACTTGGGGATCAAGGTAGCGGGCCAAGCCGGGAAGCCAAGGGAAATTACTGCGAAAGCGGCAAGCGGCGGGGCGCGCACCGGTCCGTCCGCGCATTTTCGCATTTGTGCGTTGAGGCCGTGCCGCTTAATGACGTCGGCAACACCCATGAATAGGTCGAAGCAGATATGAAATTCCCCAACCTCGCACTGGCAGTCGTGCTGTCGGTCCCCTTTGCTCTTCCCGCGTCGCTGTTCGCACAAAGCGCCACAAGCGAGCAGATTGTCGATATCGCAGATGCCAGCTTTGCGCCGGTAATCGAGCAATATCGAATCCCCGGATTGGTCGTGGGCATCACCTGGCAGGGGCAGCATAGCTTCTATGCGACGGGTGTGGCGGCGCGCAAAGGCAATGTCGCGGCGACGCCGGATACGATCTTTGAGCTCGGGTCGATCAGCAAGATTTTCACCGCGACGTTGGCCGCATTGGCAGAAGACCGCGGTATGCTTGATCTGGATGCGCCTGTGTCGGACAGCATACCCCAGCTTGAGGGGGCCGCTTTCGGCGCGATACGGTTGGTTGATCTGTCCACCCATGTCACCGGTGGCTTGCCGCTTCAGGTTCCCGGCGAGGTTGGCAATGTGCCCGAGCTGATCCGCTGGCTAGAGGGCTGGCAACCGCCGCAACCGGGGACACGCAGCTATTCCAACGTCAGCATCGGCTTGCTGGGGCATATCACGGCACAGACCATGCAGATGTCCTTTGCCCAAGCGGCTCAGGATGTGCTGTTTCCCGCGATGGGGCTTGGGAGCACCTATGTCGACGTGCCGGATGACGCGATGGATCGCTATGCCTTTGGCTATGACCGCAAGACGGATGCGCCCATTCGCGTTAACCCCGGCGTGTTGGCAGATGAAGCCTATGGGGTGAAATCGACCGCCCGCGATATGCTGCGCCTGCTGGATTTGGAGCTGGGTCGCCGCGGGGCAGATCCCGCGCTGACCGCAGCGCTTGAACGCACACGGCAGGGGCAGGCAGAGACGGCCTATTACACCCAAGACATGATATGGGAGCAGTACCCTTGGCCTGTCGATGTCGCCAGGATGGAGGCGGGCAACGGCTATGACTTTATCCTGTCGCCCCAGCCCGCGACCCGCTTGGCCCCACCGTTGCCGCCGCAGCGCGATGTGATCCTGAACAAGACCGGCGCGACCAACGGGTTCGGCGGCTATGTCGCGCTGCTACCGGGGCAAGACCTTGGGATCGTTGTGCTTGCCAACCGCAACTACCCGAACGAGGCGCGGGTTCGTGCGACCCATGCGCTGATCACCGATTTGCTGGCGACGCAGGACTAGCGGGCTTGGCCGGCGCGTTCAGAAGGGGGCGGGTTACGCCGTCCCCAGAAGATCTCGGGCGATGCGGTCAAAGATCCCGCTGCCGATGGGGATAAGGTCATCGGGGAAGTCATAGTCGGGGTTGTGCAGGGCCGCGTGATCCTCCCCCGGTCCGAGACACAGCATCGCGGCTTTGGCCCCCCAGCCGAATACGCCGAAATCCTCCGAAGCGCGCATCGGTACGTTTTCCTCGCCAAAAGGCACGCCGATCGCCTCCATCGCTTTGGTCGCTACGGCATAGGCGTCTGCGTCGTTGATCGAAGCGGCGAAATGGTCATGCACCTCGAAAGAGACGCCCAGACCGTATTCAGCGGCAATCGTTGATGCGAGATCGCGCGCGGCGGCCTCAAGGTTTTCCAGCCCCGCATCGCCGGCGGTGCGCAGAGTGGCAAACACCTCTGCTGCACCCGGCGCGATGCCGAAAGTCGGCTCTCCTATAGTGACGTGGGTGACGGTGACCAGCCGGAAGTCGTCGTTGCGCGGGCCGCCGTCGCCGTGGCCCAGATCATCCAGCGCGGGGATAAGCCGTGCCACCGCGAGCGCGGGCGATACCCCGTCTTGCGGGTCGGCGGCATGGGCAGTTTTCCCGCTGAGCTTGACCTTGAGTCCCATCGACGCGCAGTTGATCAGCCCCACGCGGGTGGAGACAAAGCCGAAGGGGCTGCCCGGTTCATTGTGGATCGCAAAGGCCCAATCCGGTTTGATCGCATCGAATGCGGGATCGCTGACCACTGCTTTGGCCCCGCTGCCGTCCTCTTCCGCGGGTTGGAACATCAGCACCACGCGCCCCGTGGCAACCGGTTTGCGCGCGATCATGCGCCCCAAAGCCAGCAGCATCGTCATATGACCATCGTGGCCGCACACGTGGCTTTTGCCCGCAACCTCGGACAGCCAATCGATATCGCTGTTGCGTTCTTCTATCGGCAGGGCGTCAAGCTCGGCGCGGAACAGGACCGTCGGGCCAGCCGTGCCGCTGTCGAACACCGCCGCGACGCCGTGCCCCCCAAGACCTGTCAGGATGCGGGTGGGCGACAGGGGCTTTAGCGCGTGAACGATGGTCTTTGCGGTCTCTACCTCTTCGCCAGAGACTTCGGGATGGCGGTGCAGCGCGCGGCGAAATTCGGTCAGTTCCACAAGATCACTATTGGTCAACATAAAACGCGACACCTTCTGCTTCGGGGTTTTCTGGTATGTTACGTCAAAGCCCTAACAAACGCGACGGGTGCAGTGTAGCCGCGTTTGTGCGGGCGGTGCGGGAATCCCAGCGTAGGGTTCCGGGCTAGGCGGCAGCCCCGAACCTTTCGCGATACCGGATCGGAGGGACGCCCATCAGTTTGCGGAAATCGCGGCGAAAACTCTCGGCCGAGCCGAAGCCGCAGACGTCTGATATATCGGCCAGCGGGATGGCGCTGTTTTCGAGCAGTTCAGCGGCGCGGGACACCCGTTCAAGCTTGAGCCAGTTGAGGGGGGTATCGCCTGTCTCTTCGCGGAACCGGCGGGCAAGCGTGCGCCCGCTGGTCGCGGCGGTTTGTGCCATACGCGCCATCGGCCAGTCCTCGTCAAGTGTGGCGCGGATCATATCCTGTAGCGCCGCAAGATCCGACCCCATCCGCGCCTTGGGCTCGGGGCGGGGCACGAACTGACGCTGCCCGCCATCGCGTTGTGCGGGAAGGACAAGCCGTCGGGCGACAGACGCAGCGACCTGCGCGCCGTGATCCTGCCGAATGATATGCAGCCCCAGATCCAGCCCCGCCGCCGATCCGGCCGAGGTGAAAACCCTGTCGTCTTCCACGAATAACACATCAGGGTCCACGGATATGTCAGGGTAGCGCGCGGCCAACTTATCGGTGTATCGCCAATGGGTTGTGGCGCTTTTGCCTGTCAGCAGCCCCGCCGCGGCCAAGACAAAGACACCTGAACAGATCGACGCGATCCGTGCGCCTTGGGCATAGGCGTCCTGCAAGGCGGCGCATAGCGCGGGCGGGACAGGGGCATCGGCACCGCGCCAGCCGGGCACGATGATCAGGCTGGCTTGCCGCAGCAGATCAAGATCGTCCTGCGCCTCGATCGTGATGCCGCCCGTGGCACGGATCGGACCGGGTTCGGCCTTAACCGTCGCATAGCGGTACCAATCCGCGAACTCGGGTCGGGGCAGGGCGAAAAGCTCTACCGCGATGCCGAATTCGAAGGTGCACAGCCCGTCATAGGCAAGCGCGCAGACCAAGGGGGCGTTTCGGGGCGCAATTTGGGACATTTTGGCAGAATCCGACCGAAGCTTGTCAATATAGCCAGTATCGCGGGTTTCGCACAAATGGCAATCTTGGATCAGCAACACTTACCGGAGGTTTGACATGACCCTGCACCCTGACCTGCTGAGCGCGATAGAGACCTATTTTGACGCGATACACGAGTGTGACACCGACAAGCTGAATGCCGTGTTCCACCCGGACTCGAGCCTGTTTGACGGCGACAATGGGACGGTCTTTGTAGAGCCGATCGACAGTTTCAGCCGCGATGTCGGGGCCCGCGTCTCTCCTGCCAGCACCGGCCAACCGCGCGAGGCAGAGGTGCTGATGATCGACATGCTGTCGCCGCTGAGTGCAACGGTGAAAATCCGCATCCGCGCCCATGACAATGTCTTCGTCGATCACCTTGGTTTCGTGAAGGGCGCGCAGGGGTGGCAGATTGTATCGAAGATCTGGCATCTTGAGCGGCGCATTGATGCTTCCAGTGCGGTCTGAGCGGCGGGGCAATTCGATTTTACGACAAAACCAAACATTTGAAAGGGATAGGAAATGACCAAGATGAATGCCGTAGGATGGTTCGATATCTATGTGGACGACCTTGATCGGGCAGTCGGGTTCTACGAAGCCATGCTCGACACCAAGCTGGAGCCGATGCCAGACCCGAGCGGTGAGATGCAGATGATGAGCTTCCCGACCGAGATGACAGCCTATGGCGCGGGTTGCGCATTGACCAAAGCGCCTTACGCGGGGCCAGGGGTCGGGGGCACGATTGTCTATTTCATGGTCGAGGATTGCGCCACCCAAGAGGAACGCGCGACCAGCGCGGGCGGCAGCGTCGCGCAGCCGAAAACATCCATCGGTGAGTTTGGCTGGATCCTCGTGTGTCAGGATACCGAGGGCAATATGGTCGGTTTCCACTCCATGCAGTAGCGGCGCAAGTATCGCTTAAATGCGCGCTGGCGAGGGGCCACCCCCGACGCCAGTGGCGCGTCAGCCCGCTTCTTTCCACGTCTGGGGCGTCAGGTAGACGACGCTGTCATCGACGCTGACCATAACGTCACCGTCCTGAATATGCACGCCAAGCTTCATCGCGCGGCTGGCCAGCTTTGCCAGCGCCGCGGTGTCATGCTCTGCCAGATTGACGACCTCGAGCTTGTCGAAACGGGCGGTGCTGCTGCGAACCTTGTCCCACCAGACCTCTGCCGTTTTGCCGCCATAAGAATAGATCACGACCCGCGCGGATTTGTTGCAGGACTGCCGGATGATCTTTTCACTTGGCAGGCCGAGGGCCACCCAAACGTCGATCTCGTCGCTCAGGCTTTTTTGCCAGATATCGGGTTCATCATCGGTCGACAGGCCCTTTGTCATCTCAAGATGCTCATGCGCGTTCAGGGCAAAGGCCAGCAGGCGCACCATCAGACGTTCATCGGTTTCCGACGGGTGTTTGGCCACGGTCAGCTTGTGCGTCTCGTAGTAGTGGCGATCCATGTCCGAGACCGAAAGCTCGACTTTGTAGATCAGAGAATTTTGCGCCATGACGTTGCCGGACCCTTGATGACCGGACTGTCCTATACAGTCTGGTGATGGGGGGCAGTACCTGCCGGTGACTGGATAAACAAGGCGAGACTGCGCTGTGGAAAATCATGCGTGTGTGAGTGGTGGCGAAATATTCTTTCGCCAAGCGCGCTTTCCGTGTAAGATCATCAAACGCGTATCGCGCATGGACGTCTGACAATCCCGTGATCATCTTGGTCCAGACCTGTCAAAGGGTGCCATGAAACCTATGTTGACCAGTTCGAAACCACGCTGTTATACGCGCCCTCCGCCCTAGGCAAAAATTACCCAAGGACAACGACTTAATGATTGAATTCGAATTGAACGGACGGCAGGTCTCTGTCGACGCTGAGCCGGATACGCCCCTGCTGTGGGCGATCCGTGACGAGATCGGACTGACCGGCACCAAGTTCGGCTGTGGCATCGGCGCCTGTGGCGCATGTACCGTGCATATCGATGGGACGGCCACGCGGTCCTGCATCACCTATCTTTCGGATGTCGAAGGGATGAAGGTCACCACCATCGAAGGGCTGGACGAAAACGGCAACCACCCTGTGCAAGAAGCATGGCGGAGCCTGCGCGTGCCCCAGTGCGGCTATTGCCAGTCGGGTCAGATCATGCAGGCAGCGTCGCTGCTGAAAGACACGCCCAACCCCAGCGATGACGACATCGACGCGGTGATGACCGGCAACCTATGCCGCTGCATGACCTATACCCGAATCCGTCAAGCCGTGCGCGATGCCGCCACCGCTATGGGAGGCTCCGACAATGGCTAATTTGATTTCCCGCCTCACAGGCGCAGAGACGCAACCCCAGATGACTCGCCGTGGGTTCCTTGTCTCCATGACGGCCGTTGGCGTTGCATTCGGCTTCCCGCAGGCATCGAACGCCGCAATGAACCCTGCGGTGCCGGATGGCACGCCGGTCACGCCCAATGGCGACACGTTCGAGCCGTCGATGTGGTACTGGATCGACGCCGAGGGTCAGGTCAACGTCAACATCATCCGCGCCGAGATGGGCCAACACGTGGGCACCGCCATCGCGCGTATTCTGGCGGACGAGCTGGAAGTCGCATGGGAAAACGTACACATCACCCATGTCGATACGGCCGAGAAATGGGGCCTGATGGTCACCGGCGGCAGCTGGTCGATCTGGCAAAGCTGGCCCGTCTACCGTCAAGCGGGGGCCGCTGGCCGGACCGCCTTGATCGAAGCCGCAGCGGCCAAATGGGGCGTTGATGCCTCGGGTCTGACCGCACGCGATGGTGCGGTGACCGATGGCACGCAAACCATCAGCTATGGTGATCTGGTGGCCGAGGGTCTTGACCGCAGCTTCACCGAAGAAGAGCTGGCAGCGCTGCCGCTGAAACCCCACGCTGACCTGCGCCTTGTGGGCCAGGACGTGCATCCGCTTGATCTGGATACGAAAACCACGGGTCAGGCGATCTATGGTCTGGATGCCAAGGTCGACGGGATGGTGTACGGCGTGCCGATGCTGCCGCCGACGCGCTATGGCTCCAAGGTGAATGCCGTGGACGATAGCGGTGCCAAGGACATCAAGGGTTACCTTGAAACCGTGGTGATCGACGACCCGTCGGGCACTGTGCCGGGCTGGGTTGTGGTGCTGGGCAAAACGCTGCACGCCGCGCGCACGGCGACCTACGAGATCAGCGTCGACTGGACCTCGGGCGAGACGGCGAATGTCTCGGAAGAGGATATCCAGGCGCGCTCGCGCGAGCTGATCCAGGGCGAGGAAGGGTCGATCCTGCACACAGAGCAGCCCGACACGACCGCTGCCTTTGATGCCGCCGCCGATATGCTCGAAGCCGAATACACCACGCAATCCGTGCTGCACTTCCAGATGGAGCCGGTGAACGCCACGGTCTTCCAGAACGCCGATGGTGTTTGGGAAACTCACGCGGGCAACCAGTGGCAATCGCTGATCCTACCCACGCTGGCCGCCGCTTTGGAAGTGCCCGCCGATAAGATCGTGATGCGCAGCTATATGCTGGGTGGGGGCTTTGGCCGTCGCCTGAACGGCGACTATATCGTGCCCGCAGCGCTCGCCTCGAAAGCGGTTGGCAAGCCGGTCAAGCTGGTGTTCTCGCGCGAAGAAGACGCGCAGTTCGACAGCATCCGGTCGCCGTCCGTGCAAAAACTGCGCATGGCGTTCGATGATGCCAAATCGGTCACGGGTATGGAACACCACGCCGCAGCCGGTTGGCCGACGCAGGTGATGGCACCGGGCTTCATGCCCAAAGGTGTCAACGAAGAACCCTATGACCCCTTTGCCATCGACGGTGCCGATCACTGGTACACGGTGGGTGCGCATCAGGTGCGGGCGATCTCGAACGATCTGGCGAATGCGACCTTCCGTCCCGGTTGGCTGCGGTCTGTCGGACCGGGCTGGACCAACTTTGCCGTGGAAAGCTTCATGGATGAAGCGGCGCATAAAGTCGGTGCCGATCCGCTGCAGTTCCGTCTGGACCACCTGAAAGCCGAAGGCATCAACGCGGGCTCTGCGCCCAATGCGGTTGGTGGGGCATCGCGTCAGGCCGCTGTTTTGCAGCGCGTGGCAGAGATGTCGGGTTATGGCAGTGCAGAGCTGCCCGAGGGCACGGCAATCGGTATTGCCACCACCTATGGCCAGTCGCGCAGCATGCCGACCTGGACAGCGGCGGCGGTCAAGCTGGCGGTTGATCCTGAAACGGGCGCGGTCGATGTCCAGAAGATGTGGCTGGCGTTTGACTGTGGCACCGTGGTGGACCCCGACGGTGCGCGCGCACAATGCGAAGGTGCAGCGCTTTGGGGACTGTCTTTGGCGCTGCATGAAGGTACCCGGATCGAGAATGGCAACGTTATCGACCTGAACCTCGGGGCCTATACGCCACTGCGTTTGGCCGATGTGCCCGAGCTTGAAATCGACTTTGTCGAAAGCACCGAAGTTCCCGTTGGTCTGGGCGAGCCCGGCACCACCGTGATCGCACCCGCGATTGCCAACGCGATCTTCAACGCGACGGGCGCGCGCGTGCGTCATCTGCCGATCACCGGCGATGCTGTGCTTGCCGCGATGAAGTCCTAAAAACAGATCGGGCGGGCGCAGTCATCGCGCCCGCCCGTTCCGACACCCCAAGTGCACGCGGCTGATTCCCATCCGTCCGGCACTGTTGCCCATATTTCCCGAAATTTGTTCGTTATCCCACCGCGCTGCGCCGCTGCGCATCGCGCCGTTCTGCGCAACGCTTCGCGTGGGGTAGGCGCACCCCACCAGCTAAAACACAAATGATGAACCAAGCAGGCCCCCAGAACGCGAAAAGCGCCCCCGAAGGAGCGCTTTTTCGTTTGCCGCCAACCACTTAAGGGGAAGTTGGCTCCGACGGTAGGGATCGAACCTACGACCAATTGATTAACAGTCAACTGCTCTACCGCTGAGCTACGTCGGAACGGTCTGCACCGTATAGCTATGGTAATTTCCGGCGTCCAGAGGGTTTTGCCACTTTTTTCCAGATTTTTTCAAAAGATTTTCAGACCCGGCGAAAGGTGGCTGTCGCAGAGAGGGATTCAACCGGGGCGACGCGGTTTTTGCCTGTAAGGTCAATCAGATGCGCAAGGACGTTGCGGGTCGCGGCACCCAGTAGCGCAGGCGGGGTTTCGGTGTAGATCGCAGCAGCAAGTTGGGCGGCGGTGGCAGGGGCTTGGTCGAGGGCACGCAGGATATCCGCCTCGCGCGAGAGGCGGTGCGACACCAGCCAGTCGAGCCTTGCCGCAGGGTCGGTCACCGGCGCGCCATGACCCGGATAGAACACCCGCCAGTCGTTTTTTTGCAGTTCGGCACAGGAGGCCATGAAATCGGTCAGATCCCCATCCGGCGGCGACACCAGAGAGCTGGCCCAGCCCATGACGTGATCCGCGGTGAAACAGGCGTTATTCCAGCCAAGGCTGATGTGGTTACCAATATGGCCGGGGGTGTGAATCACGCTCAGCGTCCAGTCGTCGCCGGCGATGGTCTCTCCGTGAGTTAGGGGGCGATCGGGGATGAACTCTGCATCAATGCCTTCGCCGCCGCCAATATCGGACACCGCGGCCAGTTGTTGCATCACCGCAGAGCGGCCAGAAAACGCGTCGCCAAAGGCCAGTATCGGCGCGCCGCAGGCACGGGCAAGGTCGCGCGCGAGGGGCGAGTGGTCCAGATGCGTATGGGTTACGATGATGTGGCTGATGTGCTGTTCGGGTCCGATGGCATCGCGTATCGCTTGCAGGTGCTGCGGCGACGCGGGGCCGGGGTCGATCACGGCGATGCCGCGCGTGCCCAGCAGATAGGTATTCGTGCCACGGTAGGTCATGGGCGAGGGGTTGTCGGCCACGATGCGGCGCAAGCCCGGTTCCAAGATCTCGGCAATACCGATGGCGGGGTCGAAGTCGTCAGGGGGCAGCATGGTTTGGCCTTTCGCTGGGGCAGGGGGCTGGCTAAGGTCTATCCCATGTTCTTCGTCTGGCTCAAACGATATATGCCCCGCGGCATCTACGGGCGCGCTGCCCTGATCCTGCTTTTGCCGGTGGTGATCTTGCAGCTCGTGATGACCGTGATCTTTGCACAGCGGAACTATGAGGGGGTCACCAACCAGATGACCGACACGGTCCTGCGCGAGGTCGAACTGGTCATGCAGGTGGTCGATGATGCCCCCTCCGCCGCTGCCGTGCCCGCCACGGTGCAAGATCGGCTGGCCGCGCTGGACATGGGGGTGACGCCTGTATCCGCCAGTGAGGTGCCGACGCGCAACCGGATGTCGTGGTATGATTATTCCGGTCGGGTGATGGTGGCGCGGTTCGATGAGTATCTGCCATCCTTCCTAAGCCTTGATCTGACGCGGCCCACGGGGGTGCATCTTTATGTGCAGTCGCGCTTTGGCCCGCTTGATCTCCAGTTCGAGAGGCGGAGGATCTCGGCGCAGAACCCGCATCAGCTGTTTGTGTATACCTTCAGCTTCGGCTTTGTCATGACGTTGATCTCCTTCGTTTACCTGCGCAACCAGCTGCGCCCGATCAAGCGGCTGGCCCGCGCGGCCGAAGCCTTTGGCCGCGGGCGTCACGTGCCATATACCCCCACAGGCGCTGTCGAGGTGCGTGCGGCGGGGGCGGCCTTTGTCGATATGCGCGCACGGATCGAACGGCAGATTGAACAGCGCACCTTGATGTTGTCGGGGGTCAGCCATGACCTGCGCACGCCCCTGACGCGGATGCGGCTTGGCCTGTCGATGATCGACGAAGACGACGCGGAGCCGCTGTTGCAGGACGTCGATGATATGCAAGGCATGCTGGATGCCTTCCTTGATTTCGCCAAAGGCACCGCAGAGGGAGACGCCGAACCCCTGGACCCGCACGCGCTGATGCAGACCGCGGTCGAGGATGCGCAACGCGCTGGTCGCAACGTGACCTTGCTCCCGCCCGAGGGCGATGGCACCGGCACCGTCCGCCTGCGCCGCATGGCGATTTTGCGCGCGGTGGATAACCTGATCTCGAACGGGGTGCGCTATGGGGCGCGGGCCGAGGTATCTGTGCTGCTGACGGATAAAACCCTGCGGATCAGGGTAGAGGACGACGGCCCCGGCATCCCCGAGGATCGCCGCATCGAGGCCGTGCGCCCGTTCTCGCGGCTTGACCCCGCGCGCAATCAGAACAGTGGCAGCGGCGGCGTGGGTCTTGGCCTTGCTATCGCGACCGACATCGCCCGCGCGCATGGCGGCGTGCTGCGGTTGGGCAGCTCGGACACTCTGGGCGGTCTGCGCGCCGATATCGTCATCGCACGGTAACGCGCCAAGGGATCGGTGGCGTCAGCGTGCGGTGGCATAGTCTTGCAACTGCTCGATGCGCGATCGCGTCAGGTCAATCCGGCAGCGCAGCGTCACATTGATCGCGGCCGTTCCCCCCAAAGACAAGCGTTCGGGAAACGCGCAGTGATATTTGCGGTAGTCTTCAAATGCGATCTGAGAGTTTTGCAGCAACGCGCTCGCCGAGGCATCGGCCTTTCGCGAAAACTCCTGATCAAACGCAGCCAGCGCCGCTTGGGCATCGAGATAGGCGCGCACCATGTCACGCTCCACCTGATCGCCCATTGCAAACAAACATTGATGCACGGCGTCCGGATCTGTCTGCGGCGCGGTGCAGTCTGACAAAGGTTCTGATGCAGGGGGTAGTTTTTCAGCGGTGGCCGTTGCCGGGATCAACAGCAGCGAAAAGAACATGTATTTCAACATCTGGCGTATCCTTTCGGGCGACATGGCAAAGCTACGAAAGAGATACTGCCGCAAAGCACGGCGGAATGCTACCGGTCGGGGCAAGTGGGGATGATCGACAAACGGCCCTTAGCGGCGAGACATGTCGCGATCCCCGAAAAGGATTGATGTGAATTTGAGGGAATGTTGGAGCGGGTAACGAGAATCGAACTCGTAACTAAAGCTTGGGAAGCTGCCGTGATACCTTTTCACCATACCCGCGCGCCGTGAGGTGACTTAATCCGATGTGGCGGGTGCGTCAAGCGGGGTTTTTGCCTGACGCGCCCTTTGCCGATGGTTGCGGGCAGACCTTAACGGCGGCGGCGGCGGCGGGTGCCGCCGGAGCTGTCGCCGCCGGTGTTGAAGGTCTCGGTCGGGAGGGTGACGATGCTGTTGAGGATCGGGAAGGGCTCTACCGCGTTGGGGATGGCAGAGGCGTTGACGAAATGCTCCTGGAAGCGGGGTTCGATGGCGGTCTCGATCTTGTGGATGTTTCGCACCGTCTCTTCGATCTCGGCGCGGCTGGAGGTGTTGAGCAGGGCAATGCGCGCGCCGGTGCCTGCGGCGTTCCCGGCGGATGTCACCTTGTCGAGCGGGGCGTCGGGGATCATGCCGAGGATCATCGCGTGCTTGGGGCTGATATGGGCGCCAAAGGCACCGGCCAGCACAACGCGGTCCACGTGATCGACGCCGAATTTATCCATCAGCAACCGAGCGCCGGAATAAAGTGCTGCCTTGGCCATCTGGATTTCGCGGATGTCGCGGTTGGTCACGGTGATGCGCGGGCCACCATCGGCGGTGCCATCATAGACCAGATAGGAATTGGTGCGCCCGTCGGCAAAGACATTGGCCGATCCGGTCTGTTCTGCCGTGCCGATCAGGCCGGGGGCGTCGACGATCCCGTGGATGCGCATTTCAGCGACCATTTCGATGATGCCCGAGCCGCAGATCCCGGTCACGCCGCTGGCACCGATCTGAGATAGGAAAGCGGGATCGTCGGACCACAGGTCGCTGCCGATCACCTTGAACCGGGCGATCTTGGTAACGGGGTCAATCTCTACCCGTTCGATCGCGCCGGGGGCGGCGCGCTGGCCGCTGCTGATCTGCGCGCCCTCGAAGGCGGGACCGGTGGGGGACGAGCAGGCGAGCACTTTATCGCGGTTGCCCAGCAGGATTTCGGCGTTGGTGCCCACATCGACCACCAGCACCAGATCGTCGGATTTATCTGGGGCTTCCGACAGGGCAACGGCGGCGGCATCCGCGCCCACATGGCCCGCAATGCAGGGCAGCAGATAGACGCGGGCAGAGGGGTGGATGTTCAGGTCCAGGTCCATGGCGCGCAGACGCAGGGCGTTTGACGTGGCCAGCGCAAAGGGCGCTTGCCCCAGCTCGAACGGGTCGATGCCCAGAAACAGGTGGTGCATGACCGGATTGCAGACAAACACCGCATCCACGATCATGCCCTTGTCGATGCCGCCCTCGGTGCTGATTTCATCGAACAATGTGTTCATACCGGCACGGACCGCGCGGGTCATCTCTGCCGCGCCGCCTTCGTTCATCATCGAATAGCTGACGCGGCTCATCAGGTCTTCGCCAAAGCGGATCTGCGGGTTCATCACGCCGGAAGAGGCCACGACCTCTCCGGTTTGCAGGTCGCACAGATGCGCCGCGATGGTGGTAGAGCCCAGATCGACCGCCAGCCCGTAAAGCGACCCTTTGTAGAAGCCGGGCCAGAGATGCATGATGCGGGCCGGGTTCTCATCATCGCCCAAATGCACGGCCACGGTGACTTTCCATGCGCCCTTGCGCAGGGCAGGTTGCAGCGTTTGCAGGATTTGCAGATCGGCGGTGACATTTTCAAGCTGCCACTGATCGCGCAGGGCGTCGCAGAGCCTCTCCAGATCGCCCGAGGGGTCGTGCATGTCGGGTTCCTGCACCTCGACGTAAAAGAGCTTGGTCGACGGGTTGAGCACGATATCGCGCGCCTCGGCCCGTTTACGGACCACCTGTTTGTGCACCTGGCTTTCGGCGGGCACATCGATCACCACGTCGCCCATGATCTGCGCCTGACAGCCCAGACGGCGGCCATCAATCAGACCGCGCTTGTCCTTGTAGCGTTGTTCGACGCTGTTCCATTCGGACAGCGCATCCGGTGCCACGGTGACTCCGTGCTTAGAGAACTGCCCATATCCGGGCGAGACCTGACATTTCGAACAGATGCCACGCCCGCCGCAGACGGAATCCAGATCAACGCCCAACTGCCGCGCCGCCGTGAGCACCGGCGTGCCCTTGGCAAAGTGACCGCGTTTGCCCGAAGGCGTGAATACCACAAGGGGATCGTTGCTCATCTATCTTTATCCTCAACACTTTGGCGCACCATAGCGAAGCAGGCGGCAGGTGAAAGCCGCGATGCGGCATAATTCCTGCCATCTGCGCCTGTTTGTGCCCCCTGTACCCCCATGACAGTGGCTGCGCGGATCACATATGCGCGTCAAGCAATGCAGTTAGCGTGCAAATGGGTCTTTCCAATCAAGGCCATCCATGAAATATGAAACCGCCAAATGAACCCATGCAAGCCGAGGTGCAAAATGGAGATTCGTGAGGCTCTGACCTTTGATGATGTACTACTGGTGCCTGCGGCATCCAACGTGTTGCCGTCTACGGCTGACACGCGGACCCGCGTTACCAAATCGATCGCGCTGAACATTCCGCTGCTCAGCTCTGCGATGGATACGGTCACCGAAAGCCGCATGGCGATTGCCATGGCGCAGGCGGGGGGCATGGGGGTCATTCACCGCAACCTCACGATCGACGAGCAGTCCAAGGAAGTGCGCCGCGTCAAACGGTTTGAATCCGGTATCGTCTACAACCCGATCACCCTGCGCCCTGACCAGACGCTGGCCGATGCCAAGGCGCTACAGGAACGCTACCGTGTCACGGGCTTCCCTGTTGTTGATGAAGCAGGCCGCGTTGTGGGCATTGTGACGAACCGCGATATGCGCTTTGCCTCTGATGATGCCACGCCGGTGCGCCTGATGATGTCCTCCGACAATCTGGCGCTGCTGCAAGAGCCCGCCGACCGCGACGAGGCGATCAGCCTGATGAAGGCGCGCCGGATCGAGAAGCTGTTGGTCACCGACGCCAAGGGCAAGCTGACGGGTCTGCTGACGTTGAAAGACACCGAACAGGCTGTGCTGAACCCCACCGCTTGCAAAGACAACCTTGGCCGTCTGCGCGTTGCTGCGGCAACGACCGTTGGCGACGCGGGCTATGAACGCTCGCAAGCATTGGTCGAGGCGGGTGTTGATATGATCGTAATCGATACCGCGCATGGCCATTCCGCCGGCGTGGCAGAGGCGGTGCGCCGTGCCCGCGACCTGTCGAGCGACGTGCAGATTGTGGCAGGCAATGTCGCCACAGGGGCCGCGACCCGTGCGTTGATCGATGCGGGGGCGGATGCTGTTAAGGTTGGCATCGGGCCCGGGTCGATCTGCACCACCCGCATGGTGGCTGGCGTCGGGGTACCGCAGCTGACGGCGATCATGGATTGCGCCAAAGCTGCGGGCGATGTGCCTATCATCGCTGACGGCGGGATCAAGTTCTCGGGCGATTTCGCCAAGGCGATTGCGGCAGGCGCGTCCTGCGCGATGGTCGGCAGCATGATTGCGGGCACCGATGAATCCCCCGGCGAGGTGATCCTGTACCAGGGCCGTAGCTTCAAAAGTTACCGTGGCATGGGCAGCCTTGGCGCCATGGCGCGCGGCTCTGCCGACCGGTATTTCCAGAAAGACGCCGCATCGGACAAGCTGGTGCCAGAGGGGATCGAAGGTCAGGTGCCGTATAAAGGCTCTGCTAATGCCGTTGTGCACCAATTGGTCGGCGGGCTGCGTGCGGCCATGGGCTATACCGGCTGCGCCACGGTCGAAGAGATGCGCAAGAACTGCACTTTCGTCAAGATCACCAACGCGGGTCTGTCTGAAAGCCATGTGCATGATGTCCAGATCACCCGCGAGTCGCCCAACTACCGCATCGGGTAACTCCCTTAAATCAAAGGCGTAATCTACGTGACCCAAGCATGACCCCCGGCGCGCGCATCTCTGCCGCCATCGAGATTTTGAACACAATGGCGGACGGTGTCCCGGCGGAGCAAGCCTTGACCCGTTGGGCCCGTGGCAGCCGCTATGCAGGGTCCAAGGACCGTGCCGCGGTGCGCGATCATGTATTCGATGTCTTGCGGCAGCGGCGGCTGGCCGCGCACCTTGGGGGTGGTGACACGGGGCGGGCGCTGATGATTGGCGTCTTGCGGGCGCAGGGCATCGATCTTGCGCCGCTGTTGAACGGGCAAGGTCACGCGCCACTGCCGTTGTCGGACGCAGAGGCCACGCCCCCCGACGCGCCAAGTGATATGGCGACCCTGTGGAACCTGCCGGACTGGATCATTCCGCTGTTTCAGGCGTCGCTCGGGGCAGACGCCGAAGCTGTCGCGCAGGCTCTGCAATCGCGGGCACCGATCTCGGTCCGGGTGAATACGGCGCAGGCAACGGTCACGGATGTGGCAGAGGCACTGGCCGAAGCCGGCATCGAAACACGCAGGAATGACCTTTGCGCGACCGCCCTGACGGTGACTGAGGGGGAGCGGAAACTTCGCAACTCTGACAGCTACTTACACGGTGATATTGAACTTCAGGATGCGGCCAGCCAAGCGGTTGTGGCAGCGCTTCCCGAAGCTGAGCGGATGCTTGATTATTGCGCAGGTGGCGGCGGCAAGGCGCTGGCGATGGCCGCGCGGCGCGATGCTACGGTCTTTGCCCACGACATCGATCCGCGCCGGATGGTGGATCTGCCCACGCGCGCAGACCGCGCTGGTGCAACCGTCAGACAGGTGACAACCGATGAACTGGACGGGGCCGGCCCCTTTGACGTCGTTTTATGTGATGCCCCCTGTTCGGGGAGCGGGTCGTGGCGCCGGTCGCCCGAAGGCAAGTGGACGTTTACAGCCGGTCGTCTGGAAGAATTGACACAAATTCAGGATAAAATCCTGGATCACGCCGCCACGCTGACCGCCAAAAACGGGACGCTGGCCTATGCGACATGCTCGGTTCTGCAATCTGAAAACGAAGATCGGGCCGCGGCGTTTCTGGCGCGGAACCCGGACTGGACGCAGGTATTTACCAAGCGTTTCCATGTAGATGCGCAGGGTGACGGTTTTTTCGCGGCACATTTTAAGCGTCGTTGAAGTTTCTTTGAAACAACTTAAAGATGTTATTTCCTTTGACCTGATACGAAATTAACAGCACATTAACCCTCCTAAGTCTAAATGAACTCGGTTTCATGATTTAGGGGGAAAGTGTTGGCTCAAGAAAGTGCGGCTCGTCAGATCGTCTTTGGTAAGCGCTGGCTGGTGCTATCAGCCTTTGTTATCTTCGCCGCCATCCTTGGTTCAATCGCTCCAGCGCGCTCTCTGGCCATCGTACTACAGGCTGCCAGCGCCACTGTCGGCCTTGCGGTCTTGGTTAACTTTGTGGTCGCGCTGCGCCGCCAGCGGGTGCAACGCGCGCAGCGTACGGCGGCAAAAACCACGATGGCTGATGATCCGAACCCCTGTGTGCTTACCACCAAGGAAGGCGATATCGTTGCGCAGAACAACGTTGCGTTAACCACCTTTCTGCGTCCGGCACAGCCCACCATCGCCGACCTGCTCGCGCCGCTTTTCGCGGACCCAGAGGCGCTGTCGTCTCGGCTCGCGGCTAAGGCGACGGAAGGGGGCGCTGCGAAAGAAGACATCAACACCCGTGACGGCACCATGCGCCTGTCCGCGCACCGCGTGGGGGAAGATCTATTTTGGCGGCTCGAAACCTTGTGGGACGCGTCCGAAAACGGCGCTGGCACCAGCGATCACGGGTTGCCAATGGTCATGGCCAGCAACTCCAATGTCATTTTGTTCATGAACGCCGCGGCCCGGAGCCTTGTCGGCAGGCGCGTGACGGCGTTGAACCAGATCATCGGCGATATCCCCATCGCTTCGGGGGAAATGGTCACCGTGCAGACTGCCAAAGGCCCCATATGCATGACCGTCGCCGAGATCGGAGCCTCGGCCAACCGCCGCGCATTGTATTTTCTGCCCCATGCAAACGACCGGTTTCAGGACGCAGGGTGGTCCGCACTTCAAAACCTGCCAATCCCGCTCATCAAAGTCGCGCCAAGCGGCGAGGTTTTGTCCTTCAACGCCCCGGCAGAGCAGTTGGTGGGCGCGGAATTGACGGAAGGCGTGTCGCTTGCCGACGTGATGGAGGGGTTGGGGCGGTCAATCTCGGACTGGTTGCAAGATACGCTGGAAGGAAGATTGCTGCAAAAGCCCGAGTTCCTCAGGCTTAAACGCAGCGATCGGGAAGTGTTTGTGCAGATAAGGTTAAGCCTAATTTCCGAAGGCGGCACGCCCACTCTGATCGCCGTGCTACATGACGCGACCGAGCTTAAATCGTTGGAAGCGCAGTTTACCCAAAGTCAAAAAATGCAGGCTATCGGGCAGCTTGCTGGGGGCGTTGCCCATGATTTTAACAATCTGCTCACCGCTATTTCCGGCCACTGTGACCTGCTCCTTCTGCGCCACGACCCGAGCGATCGTGATTACAGCGATCTGGTACAGATCGACCAGAATGCCAACCGCGCTGCGGCTTTGGTGGGGCAGTTGCTCGCCTTTTCACGCAAGCAGACGCTCCGCCCCGAGACGGTCAATATGCGTGACACGCTTGCCGACCTGACCCATTTGCTTAATCGTCTGGTTGGTGAAACGGTGACCCTGACGCTCAGCCATGACCCGATCCTGCAACCCATCCGCGCAGATAAACGGCAGTTGGAACAGGTGTTGATGAACCTGATCGTGAACGCGCGCGATGCGATGCCCATGGGCGGGGAAATCAAGGTCACGACAGAAAATACCCAGCTGGCTGAACCGCTTACACGTGATCGGGTGACTGTGCCCGTCGGGAAATACGTAACTGTTCAGGTCACTGACGAAGGCGAAGGCATCCCGCAGGACCGTTTGCAAAAAGTGTTTGAACCTTTCTACACCACCAAACGGACCGGGGAGGGGACGGGGCTGGGGCTGTCCACTGCCTACGGTATTGTTAAACAGTCGGGGGGCTATATTTTCGTCGATAGCACGATCGGGGAAGGCACCACATTCACCCTGTATTTCCCGTGCCATAGCAAGGGCGCGGAGGCATCAGCGCCGATGAAACTAACCGTTTCCCCAACCGGATCGAAAAGAGAGGACGGGACCGTCTTGCTGGTCGAAGACGAAGCACCGGTGCGCGCATTTGCCAGCCGCGCGCTGCGCATGCGCGGCTATACTGTTCTAGAAGCCGACTCGGCCGAGATGGCACTAAAAACCCTTGAGGACCAAGCGCTTAATATTGATGTCTTTGTGACCGATGTGATCATGCCGGGGATGGATGGCCCCACTTGGGTACGCGAGGCGTTGAAAGCACGCCCGGGGGTGCCTGTGGTCTTTGTCTCTGGCTATGCCGAGGATAGTTTCGGCGATGCCCAGATGACGATTCCCAATTCTGTTTTCCTGCCTAAACCGTTTTCGCTGACGGAGCTGACGAATACTGTGAACAGTCAGATCCAATAGTCTGGCTGGTCGCTACTCGATCGAGTCGTAAAGCGAAAATTCATCTGCGAATTTGCGTTTGAAACGTTGCTCTATCTCCGGGGAAATATGCAGGTCCATTTGGGGGGACACGTTTTCTTGTTTCAGATCAAGCGTCACGTCGAGCCTTTGTTCAAGAAAACCCTTTAACCGATCCTGATTCTCGTATCGAAAATAATGGGTTATGCCCGTTCCGTTCGGTTGCGCTGCCATAAAGTTCAGCTGGCTGCCCACGTCGGCAAATCCCGGTTTTTTCCCCTTCATATAGGCAAGGATGAATTCGTCAAAACTCACATCAAAGGTGGCATTAGGCTTGCCCTGCATAAAGGGTCGCTGGCGATAGCGATACCAACTGCCCAGCCAACTGATCGGTTCGCGCATGACGGCCATCAATTCAAGCTCCGTGTCACAGACTTTCAGAAACATCGGGCGAATAAACCGGTTGTAGCGATAGACCGGCGCATGTTTCAGCATGGGCGGTTCGGAAATGACCAAATCCGCCCGGGGGGCCAAAGCGGTTTCATAGGCGGTGGTTCCGGTTTTTGGAACCGACAAAAACGCAAGGCGTTCCTTAAAGAAAACAAGCACTTGAAAGAAAACCTTTCGTCAGTCGAATAGTAATTTTCGCGTATCAACTGAATGTTAATCAGTTCAATAAATAGATGAAAGGGCAAACAAATACATTGTAATGTTCTCATTTTGATCTCATATGGAACATAGAAAGAACATCAAGATGGTCGGGGCATGATGATTGCGGCTTGCAGACCACTGTGACAGTAAGAGGATAACCTATCATGGCAACGGCAGATCTTTTGACTATGGACAACAAGAAACAAGCTGAAAAGCAAAAGGCCCTGGACAGCGCGCTGGCACAGATTGAACGCCAGTTCGGCAAAGGGTCGATCATGAAGCTGGGGGCCGAAGGGGCCATTCAGGACATCAAGGCAAGCTCGACCGGTTCGTTAGGGCTGGATATCGCGCTTGGTATCGGCGGCCTGCCCATGGGGCGGATCATCGAGATTTACGGCCCGGAATCCTCGGGTAAGACCACATTGACCCTGCATTGTGTTGCGGAGCAGCAGAAAAACGGCGGCGTTTGCGCCTTTGTTGACGCGGAACACGCGCTTGACCCGCAATACGCGCGCAAACTGGGCGTTGATATCGACGAGCTGCTGATTTCCCAACCTGACACCGGCGAACAAGCGCTTGAAATTACGGATACGTTGGTCCGCTCCGGTGCTGTGAATATGGTGGTGGTCGACTCCGTTGCGGCCTTGACGCCCAAATCCGAGTTGGAAGGCGATATGGGCGACAGCTCTGTCGGGGTGCAGGCCCGTCTGATGAGCCAGGCCATGCGGAAGCTGACAGGCTCGATCTCGCGGTCGAACTGCATGGTGATTTTCATCAACCAGATCCGGATGAAAATCGGCGTTATGTTCGGGTCTCCCGAAACGACGACCGGTGGGAACGCGCTGAAATTCTATTCTTCCGTGCGTCTGGACATCCGCCGCATTGGCGCGCTCAAGGATCGTGACGAGGTGGTCGGCAACGCCACGCGGGTCAAGATCGTCAAGAACAAGGTGGCCGCACCGTTCAAGCAGGTCGAATTCGACATCATGTATGGGGAAGGGATCTCCAAGATGGGCGAGCTGCTGGATCTTGGGGTCAAGGCTGGCGTGGTTGATAAATCGGGATCGTGGTTCAGCTATGGCGATGAACGGATCGGGCAGGGGCGTGAGAACGCCAAGACCTTCCTGAAAGAAAACACCGCCATGGCAAATGAGATCGAAGACAAGATCCGCGCGGCCCATGGGCTGGACTTCGATGGCTCCGACAGCGACGACGCGGATATTCTCGAAGCGTAAAGGCTTGCACCACAAGTGGTTAGAAAAGGCGTGCCCCCAGGGCGCGCCTTTTTTCATGGGGGCTGCCTGTGGACAGTGCTCTGTCGCGAGGGTATTCGAAGGTAATTGTTTTTGCCCCTCGAAAGGCCCCGCATATGAAGACGCTCAACGATATCCGATCAACCTTCCTTGGTTATTTTGAAAAGCAGGGTCACTCGATCCAGCCGTCCAGCCCGCTGGTGCCGCGAAACGACCCCACGCTGATGTTCGCGAACTCCGGCATGGTGCAGTTCAAGAACCTGTTTACCGGCGTTGAAACCCGCGATTATTCGCGTGCGACAACAGCGCAGAAATGCGTGCGCGCCGGGGGCAAACATAATGACCTTGACAATGTGGGCTACACAGCGCGCCACCATACCTTCTTTGAAATGCTGGGGAATTTCAGCTTTGGCGACTATTTCAAAGCCGAGGCCATCGCCTTTTCATGGGAGCTGATTACCAAAGAACTGGGCATTGATCCCAACCGTCTTTACGTGACCGTTTACCATACCGACGACGAGGCTGCGGACATCTGGAAGAAAGTCGCCGGGCTGCCGGACGACCGGATTATTCGCATCGCGACAGATGACAACTTCTGGATGATGGGGCCGACCGGCCCTTGCGGCCCATGCTCCGAGATTTTTTACGACCACGGGGATCACATCTGGGGCGGCCCTCCCGGATCGCCAGAGGAAGACGGCGACCGGTTTGTTGAAATCTGGAACCTCGTTTTCATGCAGTATGAACAGTTCGAGGACGGCAGCCGCACCGCACTGCCGAACCAATCGATCGACACGGGCATGGGGATCGAGCGGGTCGCGGCGCTGCTGCAGGGCACGAACGACAACTATGCCACCGACCTGATGCGCAACCTGATCGAGGCGAGCGCTCATGCCTCCAGCACCGATCCGGAGGGCCCGGGCAAGACGCACCACCGCGTGATCGCCGACCACCTGCGGTCGACCTCCTTCCTGATCGCGGATGGGGTGATGCCGTCGAACGACGGGCGGGGATATGTGTTGCGGCGGATTATGCGCCGGGCGATGCGTCACGCGCATTTGCTGGGGTTGAAGGACCCGTTGATGCACCGCCTTGTGCCCGAACTGGTGCGTCAGATGGGCGGGGCCTACCCCGAACTGGGGCAGGCGCAGTCACTGATTACAGAGACACTGCTGCTGGAAGAAACGCGCTTCAAACAAACGTTGGACCGCGGCCTGAAGCTGCTGGATGACGAACTCAAGGGCCTGCCCGCCGGTGCCGATCTGCCGGGCGAGGCTGCGTTCAAGCTCTATGACACCTACGGCTTCCCGGTCGATCTGACCCAAGATGCCCTGCGCGAACAGGACCGCAAGGTTGACCTTGAAGGCTTCAACGCCGCGATGGATGCGCAAAAGGCCAAGGCGCGTGCCGCATGGTCCGGTTCGGGCGAAGCGGCGGATGCGACGGTTTGGTTCGATGTGGCTGAAAAATCTGGCACCACCGATTTTCTGGGCTATGACACCGAAACCGCCGAGGCGCAGATCGTTGCGCTGATCCAGGACGGGGCGCAGGTGGCCGAGGTGAAACAGGGCGACGCCGTTCAGATCGCGCTGAACCAGACACCGTTTTACGCCGAAAGCGGCGGTCAGGTCGGGGACACCGGCACGATCAAGACCGACAGCGGCGTGGTCACGGTGACCGACACGCGCAAAACCGCGGGCGTCTTCATCCATATCGGCGAGGTGACAGAGGGCATAGTCAAGACCTCTCAGGCCGCGGTCTTGGATGTGGACCACGCGCGGCGGACCTCGATCCGTGCGAACCACTCTGCCACACACCTGCTGAACGAGGCGCTGCGCAAGACCTTGGGAGATCACGTGATGCAGCGTGGCTCTTTGAATGCGGCGGATCGTTTGCGTTTTGATTATAGCCATAACCACCCGATGACGGCCGACCAACTGGCCGCGGTCGAGGAAGAGGTGAACAGCTACATCCGCCAGAACACCGCCGTGGAAACCCGGATCATGACCCCGGATGACGCGCGCGAGATGGGGGCGCAGGCGCTCTTTGGCGAGAAGTATGGCGACGAGGTGCGGGTTGTTTCTATGGGCCGCGAGGCCGGTTCGGGCAAGGGCGCGGACAAGCAGACCTATTCGCTGGAACTCTGCGGTGGTACCCACGTGCGCCAGACCGGTGACATCGGGGGCTTTGTGCTATTGGGCGATAGCTCCAGCAGCTCGGGCATCCGCCGGATCGAGGCGCTGACCGGCACCGAAGCCCTCAAGTGGCTGCGCACGCAGGAAACCGCGCTGACCCGCGTCGCGGCTGAGCTCAAGACCTCGACCGCGGATGTGCCCGATCGCGTCCGTGCCTTGCTGGACGAACGCCGCGCCTTGGCCAACGAGGTCGCTCAGCTGCGCCGCGAGCTGGCCATGTCGGGCGGTGGCGATGCCGGTGCCGCGGCCCCGCGCGAGGTGAACGGGATCAAGTTCATCGCGCAGGTGGTCAACGGTGTGACCGGCAAGGATCTTCCCGCGCTGATCGACGAACATAAGGCCAAGCTTGGGTCCGGTGCGGTGCTGCTGATCGCTGATGCCGACGGCAAGGCAGCGGTCGCGGCGGGTGTGACCGCCGATCTGGCCGCCACGATCTCGGCGGTTGATATCGTCAAGACAGTGGTTGCCGAACTGGGCGGCAAGGGGGGCGGTGGCCGTCCTGAAATGGCCCAGGGTGGCGCCAAAGATGTCGCATATGCCGAGGCCGCGATTGCCGCAGCCGAAAATGTTCTGAAAGGATAAACGATGCCCGCTTTGTGGATTGCACATGTCACGGTTACTGACGAGGACGCCTACGGAAAATACGCCAAGCTCGCTGGCCCCGTCATCGCGGCGCATGGGGGCAGCTTCCTGGCCCGTGGTGGCCGCTTCGTGCAGCTTGAAGGCAAGGAACGCCCGCGCAATGTTGTGGCCCGTTTCGCCTCTGTCGAGGATGCGGTCGATTGCTACAACTCCGACGCCTACCAAGAGGCGCTGAGCCACGCCAAAGACGCGTCAGAACGCGAGTTGATGGTCGTAGAGATCGACGGCTAAGCCCACAGCTGGCCAAGCCCGAACCCAAGCTCTTGTCAGCGGCCAAGCAAGGCCGCTGACCCCACCAAACATCCCCCCCAAACATCACCAGACATAAAAAAAGCAGGGCAAAACCAGCCCCGCTTTCCAAATGGTATAAAATCCTGGGGTCCGGGGCAAAGCCCCGGTCCAGCGTCGCTTTGTTTACGCCGACTTTGCCATCCGTTTCCGCTCGTGCGGGTCCAGATAGCGCTTGCGCAGACGGACTGCGTTTGGCGTCACTTCAACCAGCTCGTCATCATCGATATAGGCGATGGCTTCTTCCAGGCTCAGGGTCATGGGTGTGGTCAGACGGACGGCCTCGTCGGTGCCCGAGGCGCGGACGTTGGTCAGCTTTTTGCCCTTCAGCGGGTTCACCTCAAGATCGTTTTCACGGCTGTGTTCGCCGATGATCATGCCGGTATAGACGTCAGCCTGTGCGCCGATCATCATCTTGCCGCGTTCTTCAAGGTTCCACAGGGCGAAGGCCACCGAGGTACCGTTCTCCATCGAGATCAGGACACCCGCGCGACGGCCGGGAATCGTTCCTTTGTGCGGTGCCCAGGAATGGAACACGCGGTTAATAACGCCTGTGCCGCGTGTGTCGGTCAGGAATTCACCGTGGTAGCCGATCAGCCCGCGCGACGGGACATGGGCGATGATGCGGGTTTTGCCGGCGCCGGCAGGTTTCATTTCAACCAACTCGCCCTTACGGGTGCCTGTGATCTTTTCGATGACCGCGCCGGAGTATTCGTCATCCACGTCGATGGTGGCTTCTTCGATGGGCTCGTGACGCACACCGTCGATCTCCTGGAACAGAACCTGCGGGCGCGAGATCGAAAGCTCGAACCCTTCGCGGCGCATGTTCTCGATCAGAACGCCCATTTGCAATTCGCCACGACCGGCAACCTCGAAGGCGTCGCCGCCGGGGGTGTCGGAGATTTTGATCGCGACGTTGGATTCGGCTTCCTTCATCAGGCGCTCGCGGATCACGCGGGACTGGACTTTCTTGCCGTCACGACCGGCCAGCGGGCTGTCGTTGATGCCGAAAGTCACGGTGATGGTGGGCGGATCGATCGGCTGGGCAGGGATGGCTTCGTTCACCGATGTATCGGCCAGCGTGTCGGCCACGGTTGCCTTGGACATACCGGCGATGGAAACGATGTCACCTGCTTCGGCCACGTCGATGGCTGTCTGCTCCAGCCCGCGGAAGGCGAGGATCTTGGTGCAGCGGAAGTTTTCAATCAGTTTGCCGTCGCGCGACATCGCCTTGATGCTTTGGCCGGCTTTCAGCGTGCCTGTTTCCACGCGACCGGTCAGCAGACGGCCCAAGAAGGGGTCGCCGCCCAATGTGGTTGCCAGCATGGTGAAGGGCTTGTCGGTGTTTTCGATCTGCTTGGGCGCAGGCACATGCTTGAGCACAAGCTCGAACAGCGCGCTAAGGTCTTTGCGCGGGCCGTCCAGCTCTGCATCGGCCCAGCCGGAGCGGCCAGAGGCGTACATATGCGGGAATTCAAGCTGCTCGTCTGTCGCGTCAAGGCTGGCGAAAAGGTCGAAACATTCGTCCAGTGCGCGGTCAGGCTCGGCGTCGGCCTTGTCGACCTTGTTCAGCACGACGATCGGGCGCAGGCCTAGCTTCAGCGCTTTGGAGGTCACGAATTTGGTCTGGGGCATCGGGCCTTCAGCCGCGTCGACCAGCAGGACAACACCGTCGACCATCGACAGGATGCGTTCCACCTCGCCGCCAAAGTCGGCGTGGCCGGGCGTGTCGACGATGTTGATGCGTGTGTTGTTCCAGACGACCGAGGTCGGCTTGGCAAAGATCGTGATGCCGCGCTCGCGCTCCAGATCGTTGCTGTCCATCGCGCGTTCGGTTGTGGCCTGGTTTTCGCGGTAGGTGCCGGATTGTTTCAGAAGCTCGTCAACCAGCGTCGTTTTGCCGTGGTCAACGTGAGCGATGATTGCGATGTTACGCATGTCCATTGGGGTATGCCTTTGATACGGGAGGGGGCCGCGCACGCTCTCGCACCGCAGCATTTGCGCAGCGCTTACCGTGCCCGGCATCAGAAAGCTAGCCCTAAAGGCGATTAGCCGCCGGTGCCTGTGTCTTCTGTGCTGTCGCGGCGGTCGTCGATGGGCAGCGGTTCATTGAAGGTCAGCGTGCGATAGGGGAAGGGGATCTCGATGCCCGCATCATCCAGCGCGCGTTTGACGGCGGCCACGACTTTGTCACGGCTGCTGCGGATGTCGATGGGGCGCGAGCCGGTCCACCATGTGACCTCGAAGTTGATCGCGCTATCCGCGAATTCCTGCGCAAAGATCTCGACGTCGCGCACGTCGTCGCGCACCGCATCCACGCCGCGCACCGCATTGGCGATCACGTCGCGCGCAGCATCGACGTCCTCGCCGTAGGCCACGCCGCAGATCACCGTCGTCCGGCGCACATCGCGGGCGGTACGGATGGTGACGGGGTTCTTGAAGAACATCGCGTTCGGGGCGACCACAAGCTGCCCGTCGGTCTGGCGCACATGGGTATCGCGGATCGTGATCTCTTCGACCTGACCCTCAAACCCTTCGCATTCGATGTAATCCTCCACCGCAAAGGGCTCGCGGATCAGCAGCAAGATACCGGCGAGGAAGTTTTCGAACACATCCTTGAAGGCGAAACCGATGGCGACACCGCCGACACCCAAGGCGGTTAGTGCCTTGCCGGGGGTGATTGTGGGAAAGGCGATGGTCACCGCGATCAGCACCCCGAAGAGCCACATGCCCACCACGATCAGCATCATGATCACATCGACAAGCGACCGTCGCATATGGGCGCGGCGCAGGGTGCCGGGCACAACGGCCTGAACGATGCGGATGATGGCCCAGAGAAAACACAGGAAAACGATCGACAGGATAAGCTGCGGCAGGACGCTCCAGAACCCGATGGCGTAGCCTTCTAGCTGATTGCGCAAAGGGTCGGGAAGGGTGCCCCAAACGGAGCTTAGTGAATCTAACATGCGGCACTTTCGGTCGTTGCGTTACACGCTAACGCCTAAAAGCAGCGGCAGGTTCCGAGATAGCGCGCCTTAGTGGGTCGCACTGTGGGAAAACAGGTGGATGACCAGCACGCCGCCGATGATCATCGACAGGCCCACCACAGCGGCGAGGTCGAGCTTTTGTCCGAACACGATATAGCCGATGCCCGCGATGCAGACGATGCCAAGGCCCGACCAGATCGCATAGACGATCCCCACGGGCATCACCTTGAGCGTCAGCCCCATCAGGTAGAAAGAAATCGCATAGCAGACAACGACGCCGACGGAGGGCCAAAGCCGCGTAAACTGTTGCGAGGCTTGCAAAGCGCTGGTGCCCAACGTTTCTGTCAGGATCGCGATCATCAACCAAAAGTAATGCATATCCTGACGCCCCCGTTGCTGCTTTCCGGCCCAGTCCTGAGGCGGTCACGGGCCGGTGTCAAGAGCGGGGCAGGTCTGTGGATCAGGTTGCGATATAGCGGTCGCGGCGGTGGTTGAAGGTGATGATCAGGTTCAGCACCAGTGCGCCAAGCAGCGAATAGCCCACGACGGAGGCTGGAAACAGGAACAAGGCGACCGAAAAGATCACGGCGTCGGTGATCAGCTGGACCCATCCGGCTTTGAATCCCGTGGTGTCCTGCACCAGCAGGGCGACCACCCCAAGGCCGCCAAGCGACCCGTTGTGCCGGAACATCGCCAGCAGCCCCAGACCCACCAGCGCGCCAAAGATCACCGCCGCGAGGGCAGGGCTGAGCGACTGGATCGCGAAACCATAGGGCAGGAATTCGGTCACGACCGACAGCATGGTCACGGAAATCAGCGACTTGATCGTGAACTCGGCCCCAAGCCGTTTATACGCAAGGAAATAGAACGGCAGGTTGATCAGGAAGAAGACCGTGCCAAAGGAATAGCCTGTCAGATAGGCGATGATCACCGCCAAGCCCGCCGTCTGCCCGGTGATCAGACCGGCAGAGGTCAGCACAAAAATTCCGATACCGCAGAGAAAGACCCCAAGGCTGAGGCCTTGAACATCATCTAGCGAAGAATGGTGGAGGGGATCAGCATATGTCATATCGCCCAGATAGGGCAGCTATGTTGACCTGTCTAGGGGTGCTGCAGTGCAGAATAATATTTTTCCCCATGACATCACGTCACGCGGGGGGTCGTGCACAGAAAAAGGGCCACCCGGTGAGGATGGCCCTTATTTTAAGCATTCGGCTTACTGCGCGCCAAGCGCCTTGTTCAGGTTCTCGTCCACTTTTTCAAGGAAGCCCATTGTGGTCAGCCAGCCTTGGTCGGGGCCGACCAGCAGCGCGAGGTCCTTGGTCATGAAACCCGATTCCACAGTATCCACCACGGTTTTCTCGAGCGTTTCGGCAAAGCGTGTCAGCTCGGCGTTGCCATCCAGCTTGCCGCGGTGCTTCAGCCCGCCGGTCCATGCGTAGATCGACGCGATGGAGTTGGTCGAGGTTTCCTCGCCCTTCTGGTGCTGACGATAGTGGCGGGTGACCGTGCCGTGGGCAGCTTCAGCCTCGACCGTCTGGCCATCGGGGGTCATCAGCACGGATGTCATCAACCCGAGCGAGCCGAACCCCTGCGCGACGGTGTCTGACTGAACGTCGCCGTCATAGTTCTTGCAGGCCCAGACATAGCCGCCGTTCCACTTCATCGCGCAGGCGACCATGTCGTCGATCAGACGGTGTTCATAGGTAATGCCCGCCGCTTTGAATTTATCTTCGAACTCGGTCTCGTAGATGTGCTGGAACAGCTCAAGGAAGCGGCCGTCATACTGCTTGAGGATCGTGTTCTTGGTGCTCAGATACACCGGCCAGCCGAGGTTCAAACCGTAGTTCAGCGAGGCGCGGGCGAAGTCGATGATGGATTTATCAAGGTTGTACATCCCCATCACGACACCGGCGTCGGGGGCGTCGAAAAGCTCGCGTTCAATCTCTGTCCCGTCTTCGCCGACGAATTTCAGGGTCAGCTTGCCCTTGCCGGGAAATTTGAAATCGGTCGCTTTATACTGGTCGCCATAGGCATGACGGCCCACGACAATCGGCTTGGTCCAACCGGGCACAAGACGGGGGACGTTCTTGCAGATGATCGGCTGGCGGAAAATCACGCCGCCCAGAATGTTACGGATCGTCCCGTTTGGGGACCTCCACATCTCTTTCAGGCCGAATTCCTCGACCCGAGCCTCGTCAGGGGTGATGGTCGCGCATTTGACGCCAACGCCGTATTCCTTGATCGCATGGGCCGCGTCTATGGTGATCTGGTCGTTGGTCTCGTCGCGGACCTCCATCCCCAGATCGTAATATTTCAGATCCACATCGAGATAGGGAAGGATCAGCTTTTTCTTAATGAAATCCCACATGATGCGGGTCATCTCATCACCGTCGAGCTCAACGATCGGGTTTTCCACTTTGATCTTGGTCATCATCTGCGGTCCTTTGAAATGATACTGACACCCGCATAGCCTATTCAGGCGTGAATGCATAGTCGGTATGCAATGGTATACTGAAAAGAGTTGCGCGGCTTAGCCCATATCATTGCGCTGCGAGAGGCGTGTGACAAGCGTGGTGGGGGATGATGGGTAGAGGGCGGCGGCGGCGGTTAGCCCCGTGCGGCAAACCACGCAGAGACACGGGCGCGGGCAAACTCCCAAAGACCCGGCGCGCCGGTTTGGATTTTGCTGCCGACTTTTTCCACGAATTGCGCTTCGGTCACGTTGTATTCAACCCAGCTGCCGCCGCCCGCCGCGAGGTTTTGCATCGGAGGCTGGAACCGGTCGAGCGATTTCGCAAAGCGGGCTGTGGGGGTCTCATTGGCTTCAAACTCTTCCCACGTCGCGCGAAGATCGTCGCGCAAGTCGTTGGGAAGGAGGCCAAAAATACGATCAGCGGCAAGCTGTTCCTGCGCTTCCATATCGGCGGTGTCGTAGCTGCCAAAGATCGGGTTGTCGCCTGCGTCAATCTCTACCAGATCATGCAGGATCAGCATCTTGATCACGCGGGTAATGTCGACATCGGGGCCCGCCTGATCCGCCAGCACCAGCGCATAAAGCGTCAGGTGCCAGCTATGTTCAGCCGAGTTTTCGGCCCGCGACGCATCGCAAAGCAACGTCCCGCGTGTGACCGACTTGAGCTTGTCCGCTTCGTTCAGAAAGGCGATCTGCTGCTCAAGTCTGGTGGTCATACGTCAGTTTTCCTTTGCACGGTGCGCGGCAAGCGCCTTGGCCATAAAGTCACGCCCCTGTGCGGCGGCAAGCCGCGTGCGGATCGCCGTGACAAAGGCTTCTTCCATCGTCTGCGACGACGCGCCCAGAACAGCAGCGACTTCCATAAAAAGCCGCTCCTGTCCGGTTTCGCGTTGGACCGCCAGACATTCTTCGGCCATTTGGTTGGCCAGTTCGACGACTGTCGGATCCGCCATTAGCGGGTTGTCTCCGTCAGGCGGCGCTTCACGTAGTCTGTGGTAGAGGTGATCAGCGTCTCCATATGCGGCTCTTCAAAGAAGTGGCCGGCACCCTCGATCTCTTGGTGGGTGATGGTGATGCCTTTCTGCTCGTGCAACTTGTTCACGAGGTTCACGGTATCTGCGGGCGGTGCCACACGGTCAGCTGTCCCGTTGATCACCAAGCCGGAGGCCGGGCAGGGTGCGAGGAAGCTGAAGTCATACATATTCGCCGGTGGCGCGACAGAGATGAAGCCCGTGATCTCGGGGCGGCGCATCAGCAGTTGCATCCCGATCCATGCGCCAAACGAGAAACCGGCAACCCAGCAATGCTTGGAGTTGTTGTTCATCGATTGCAGGTAATCCAGCGCCGACGCCGCATCGGAGAGTTCACCAACCCCCTGATCGTATTCACCCTGGCTCCGGCCCACGCCGCGGAAATTGAAGCGCAGAACGGTGAAACCCATATTGTAGAAGGCATAGTGCATATTATACACGACCTTATGGTTCATCGTCCCGCCGAATTGTGGGTGCGGGTGGAGCAGAATGGCGATGGGTGCGTCGCGTTCTTTTTGTGGATGGTAGCGGCCTTCGAGGCGGCCTTCGGGTCCGGGAAAAATAACCTCGGGCATGAGCGTCCCTGCTTGGGGTTCTAAGTGCAGCGGAATAGTTGACGAATTCGCTAGGGCAGTTTAGAACGGTTCTAACTTGTGTGATCCCCGTTTCTGGGGGTCAGACTTTGCGTTTAGGCATTTCAGGCGTCGTCGTCAATCAAACAGGCGCTTATGGGGAAGGGAACACTGCGATGAAGCTGTCAACCAAGGGGCGGTATGCGATGGTCGCTTTGGCCGATATAGCGCTTCAGCCTGCGGATCGCCTGGTCAATCTGGGCGATATCGCGACGCGTCAGTCCATTTCCCTGCCGTACCTAGAGCAGCTTTTCGTCAAGCTGCGGCGGGCCGAGCTGGTCGCATCGGTGCGTGGTCCGGGCGGCGGCTACCGCTTGGGGCGGCCTGCGTCGGACATTCGCGTTGTCGATATTCTGGCGGCGGTCGACGAGAAGGTCGATGCGATGCATGTGGGGGCCGGTGCCTCTGGCGGGTCATCGGGCAGCCGGGCACAGTCGCTGACCAACCGTCTGTGGGAAGGGCTGAGCGCACAGGTCTATGTCTTTCTGCACCAGACGCGGCTGTCGGATGTTGTCGCGAACGAGCTTGCCCCCTGTCCGGCGGTGCCGAACCTCTTTGCGATCGTGGACGAGGCGGATGCGGAATGAGGGACGCTGTCCCTCACTCTCCCTGGGATTTAGGACCATTTGGAAGCTGATGTGAGAGTATATCTTGATCATAACGCGACCACGCCCCTGCGGGCAGAGGCGCGCGCGGCCATGCTGGCGGCGATGGATGTGGCGGGCAACCCGTCCAGCGTCCATGCCGAAGGGCGTGCGGCCAAGATGATGGTCGAGAAGGCACGCGGGCAGGTGGCAGCGCTGGTCGGCTGCGATGTGTCGGAAGTGATCTTTACCAGCGGTGCCACCGAGGCGATTGCGGGGGTGGTGCAGGACGCGGGCAATGTGACCGGTGCAGCCGTGGAGCATGAAGCCGTGCGCATCTGGTGCCCGGAGGCCGAGCAATTGCCCGTGGTTCGCAATGGTCACGTGGATTTGAACGCGCTGCCGGATGGAGCCTTGGCGGGCAAAACGCTGTTTTTGCAACGTGCCAATAGCGAGACAGGGGTGTTGCAGCCGGAAAGCCTGTTGGACGAGCTGGCGCGTTTGGGCGCGTCGCCCTCAAGCGTGTTCCGTGACGCGGTGCAAGCGGCGGGCAAGTTGTCGGATCTGGGGCGCTGGCACTCGGATGTGGGTCGTCATGCGTCATTGGCTGTCTCGGCGCATAAGTTGGGCGGCCCCAAGGGCATCGGTGCGCTGATCGCGGGGCCGGAATATACGCCCGGATTGATGCAGCCGATGCTGCGCGGAGGCGGGCAGGAATTGGGCCGTCGTGCGGGGACAGAAAACGTTATCGGCATCGCCGGTTTTGGGGCTGCGTGTGCTGCCGCAGCCCAGGATTTGGCGGATGGCGTATGGGAACGGGTTGCAGAACTTAGAAATGTTCTAGAGAAGGCTCTTGAGGCTGCGTCAAAGAAGACTATTTTTGTTGGGAAAGACGTGGCGCGTTTGCCGAACACCTCTTGCTTTATCACGCCCGGGTGGCGCGGAGAGACGCAGGTGATGCAGATGGACCTTGCGGGCTTTGCGATCAGCGCCGGGTCTGCGTGCTCTAGCGGTAAGGTGGCGACAAGCCGGGTGTTGACGGCGATGGGGTTTGACGACGCTGAGGCATCCTGTGCCGTGCGCGTATCGCTTGGGCCGGACACCACAGAAGAACAGGTCTTGCGTTTTGCAGACGCCTGGACCGCGAAATTGAAGAAACACGAGGCGCGGGCCGCTTGATGCGCGCCGCCAGTTGAAGGATGAAAAGCATGGATAGCACTTTGGTCAAGGACGACCCGAACACCGGCGTCAAAGAGGGCGTCGATCAGGAAACCGTGGATGCCGTGCGCGAAGTCGGCGGTGCCTATAAATACGGGTGGTCCACAGATATCGAGATGGACTATGCCCCCTTGGGTCTGAACGCCGATATCGTCAAGCTGATCTCGGAGAAAAACGAAGAGCCCGAGTGGATGCTGGAATGGCGTCTGGCGGCCTATGAACGCTGGCTGACCAAGAAAGAGCCGAACTGGGCGATGGTCGACTATCCGGAAATCGACTTTCAGCAGCAGTATTACTATGCGCGTCCGAAATCGATGGCGGAAAAGCCCAAGAGCCTGGATGACGTCGATCCCAAGCTGCTGGAGACCTACAAGAAGCTGGGTATCCCTTTGAAAGAGCAGGCTATTCTGGCAGGCGTCGAAGGCGCAGAGAAGATTGGCGACGAGCCCCGCAAGGTGGCTGTGGATGCGGTTTTTGACTCTGTTTCGGTCGGCACCACCTTCCAGGACGAGCTGAAAAAGGCGGGCGTGATCTTCTGCTCTATCTCCGAGGCGATCCGCGAACACCCCGAGTTGGTCAAGAAATACCTTGGTTCGGTCGTGCCGGTGAATGACAACTTCTATGCGACGCTGAACTCGGCCGTCTTTTCCGATGGGTCGTTCGTGTATGTGCCGCCGGGCGTGCGCTGCCCGATGGAGCTGTCGACCTATTTCCGTATCAACGCGGAAAACACCGGCCAGTTTGAACGCACGCTGATCATTGCCGACAAGGGGTCCTATGTGTCCTACCTTGAAGGCTGTACCGCGCCGCAGCGCGACGAGAGCCAGTTGCACGCCGCGGTGGTTGAAATCATCATCGAGGAAGACGCCGAGGTGAAATATTCGACCGTTCAGAACTGGTATCCCGGTGACGAAGACGGCAAGGGCGGGATCTACAACTTTGTAACCAAGCGTGCAGACTGCCGTGGCGACCGTGCCAAGGTGATGTGGACGCAGGTCGAAACCGGCTCTGCCGTGACGTGGAAATACCCGTCCTGCATTCTGCGCGGCGACGATAGCCAGGGTGAGTTCTATTCCATTGCTATCGCCAATAACATGCAACAGGCCGACACCGGCACTAAGATGATCCACCTGGGCAAGCGCACCAAGTCGCGCATCGTGTCCAAGGGGATTTCGGCGGGCAAGGCGCAGAACACCTATCGCGGCTTGGTGACCATGCACCCCAAAGCCAAGGAATCGCGCAACTATACTCAGTGCGACAGCTTGTTGATCGGCGACAAATGCGGGGCCCACACGGTGCCTTACATCGAGGTCAAGAATAACAGCAGCCGTGTGGAGCACGAGGCGACGACATCAAAGGTAGACGACGATCAGCTGTTCTACTGCCGTTCGCGCGGCATGGACGAGGAAGAGGCGGTTGCCCTGGTCGTGAACGGCTTCTGTAAGGACGTGCTTCAGGCGCTGCCGATGGAGTTCGCGATGGAAGCGCAAGCGCTGGTTGCGATCTCGCTTGAAGGGTCCGTGGGGTAATCACGATGATGCGCAAGCTGACATGGGACGTGACCATTGCCGCGCTCGTTTTCTGGGTGCTGATGGCGCTGTTTCGCGGGGGCGGGCTGACGCTCGTCGCCTTCGAGAACACGTTCTTCCAGATGCTGATCTTTGCGATGATCTACGCTGCAATCCGTGTGGCCCTGTTGGTGCTGCGCAAGGGGGATGGCGAATGATCACCGTAGGGACCAAAGGCGCAGCGCTCTGATGCAGGCATCGGCGGATACCACTCCCTTGCGCCTGCACTGGTGGAAGGCGGTCCCGAATTTCGGGGACGCCCTCAGCCCTGTGGTGCTCGCCCATGTCGCGGGCCGGCCTGTGGAACATGCCGGTGTGCGCAAGGCGGAGGTCTGGGCCATCGGGTCGCTTTTGCAGGTGGTCAAGCGCAACTTTAGCGAGCCGCAGGATCACCGCCCGGTGATCTGGGGGGCGGGCCTGTTGCATCCGGTGCAGGGGACGGGGTTTGTCGATCATGTCGATATCGCTTTGGTCCGTGGGCCGATCACTGCCGCGCTGCTGGGGTTGGAACTGTCGGAGTTTGGTGATCCCGGTTTGTTGATCAACGCCGTGTGGCCGCAGGACCGCGCGCCCAATGGCAAGATCGGCATCGTGCCGCATCATTCGCTGGTGGATGACCCTGTGTTGCAGGCTCTGATCGCCAGTGACACGCGGTATCAGCTGATTGACCCGCGCGGGCAAGCGCAGGATGTCTGCGCGGCGATTGCTGCGTGTGATCATGTGTTTGCGTCATCCTTGCACGGGTTGATCGTGGCCGATGCCTACGGCGTGCCCAATAGCTGGCTGGCCCCGATGGGGCAGTCGCGCTTGAAATATCTGGATTATGCGGCCTCGGTCGGCCGGCCCCTGCGGGCCCCGATCAACGTCGAGGACATCCCGACGGTGGTTCTGCCCGACCCGCTGTCACCGCTTTCCTATCAGGCGGGCATAGATGCCTGCCGCACCGCTCTTTATGCCCGTTTTCCCAAAGCCTTACAGGCGGGGAGGGCGGCATGAAATCTTACACCGATGACGGCCCCGCGACGGGGTTTTCATTCACTCAATTCACTGTCATTGCAGCGCCAAAGCGCAAGAAAAGGAACCCATCATGCTGAGCATCAAAGGCCTGAAGGTCAAACTGGAAGAAGAAGACAAGCAAATCCTGAAGGGTGTCGATCTGGAAGTCGAAGCCGGTAAGGTTCACGCGATCATGGGGCCGAACGGGTCCGGTAAATCCACGCTGTCCTATGTGCTGTCGGGCAAAGACGGCTACGAGGTCACCGAAGGCTCCGCCCATCTGGGTGACATCGACCTGCTGGACCTTGAGCCGGAAGAGCGTGCCGCCGCTGGCCTGTTCCTCGCCTTTCAGTATCCCGTTGAAATCCCCGGCGTTGGCAACATGACTTTCCTGCGCACCGCAGTGAATGCGCAGCGCAAGGCCCGTGGCGAAGAAGAGATGTCTGCGGCGGAATTCCTCAAGGTTGTGCGCGCCCGCGCCAAAGAGCTGAAGATCGACGCCGACATGCTGAAGCGCCCCGTGAACATGGGCTTCTCGGGTGGTGAGAAGAAGCGAAACGAGATCTTGCAGATGGCGATGCTTGAGCCGAAAATGTGCATCCTCGACGAAACGGACTCCGGTCTGGATGTCGATGCGATGAAACTGGTCGCTGATGGCGTGAACGCACTGCGCACCGAAGGCCGTGGTTTCCTTGTGATCACCCACTACCAACGTCTGCTGGACCACATCAAACCCGATGTGGTGCACATCATGGCTGATGGCCGCATCATCAAGACCGGCGGCCCCGAGCTGGCGCTGGAAGTCGAGAACAACGGGTATGCCGACATCCTGTCCGAGGTGGCGTAATGGCCGAAGCAGCGACACAACAAACCCCGACCGAGGCGTTGATCGCCACGTTGGACCTGCCCCAAGGGGGCTGGTCCGATGCGGCGCGCAAGGATGCGTTGTCCCGTCTGCAACAGGCAGGTCTGCCCGAGCGTCGTGACGAATACTGGAAATACACCCGCCCTGATACGCTGACCCAGCCGCAGGCGATCTCTGCCGCGGTGCGCGCGTCCGAAGACGTGGCCCTGTTTGATCAGATCGACCGGCTGAAGCTGGTGTTCGTCGACGGTGTGTTTGATGCCGATGCGTCGGATGATTTGGCGCTTGAGGGCATCACCATCGAACGGCTGGCCCAAGCGGACGCCGATCTGCATTGGGCGCGTGATCTTTACGGGACGCTGGAAAAGAACGGCCAGACGCCTGTGGCACGCCCCTTGGCGGCGCTGAACACGGCTTTTGCCGCCGATGGTGTGTTGATCCATGTGACGGACAAAGTCTCCAAGCCGGTGAATATCGTCTATCGCCGGACCTCCGAGACAGCGGATGTCATGCTGCACCACGTCGTCAAGCTGGACGCCGGCGCTGAATTCACGCTGCTGGAGAACGGCCCCGTCGCCGCGCGCTTTAACGGTGTGCTTGAGGTCGAAGTCGCGGATAACGCGTCTTTCCACCATGTGCGCGCCCAAGGCCGCGATCACGAACAACGTGCCGCGACGCATATCTTTACCCGTTTGGGGACTGAGTCCGCGTTCAAATCCTTTACGCTGACCGCCAATGGCGTGATGACACGCAACGATTGCGTGATCGAGCTGACGGGTGACGATGCTGCGGCGCATGTCGCGGGGGCCTGTGTCGGTGATGGTGCGGATTTCCACCACGACGACACGGTGTTCATTACCCACGATGCGGTGAACTGCGAAAGCCGTCAGGTGTTCAAGAAGGTGCTGCGCAACGGGGCGACCGGTGTGTTCCAAGGGAAGATCCTGGTCAAGGCCGACGCGCAAAAGACCGATGGCTACCAGATCAGCCAGTCGTTGCTGTTGGACGAAGACAGCCAGTTCCTTGCCAAGCCAGAGCTTGAGATCTACGCCGATGACGTGGCCTGTTCGCACGGCTCCACGTCGGGGGCGATCGACGAGGACGCACTGTTCTATCTCCGCTCGCGCGGTGTGCCGCATAACGTCGCGACGGATCTGCTGACCTTGTCCTTCCTGGCCGAGGCCGTGGAAGAGATCGAGGACGAGACCCTGCGCGAAGAGATCACCGCACGGCTTGCCGCGTGGCTTGAGCGGCACGCAGCCTGATGGCGGCGACACGCGATATCGTGGCCAGCTACCGCAACCCCGCCGCCGTCGTGCGGCGGTTGTTGGGGCCGGGCCCGCGGGAGGATCGCAACCTGGTCTATCTGATGGTCGCGTGTCTCATCTTTTTCGTGGCCCAGACCCCGCGTCTGGCCCGCGAAGCCCATGTCAACGGCACAGAGCTTGACATGCTGCTGGGGGCGACCCTGCTGGCATGGCTATTCATCGCGCCGCTGATTTTCTACATGCTGGCGGCGGGGACGCAGATCATCCTTAGGGTGATGCGCGGCCGCCCCAGCGGCTATAGCACGCGTCTGGCGCTTTTCTGGGCCTTGCTGGCGTCCAGCCCGCTTGTGCTGTTGCACGGGCTGACGGCGGGGTTCGTCGGCGAAGGGGTCGAATTGCGCATCGTCGGTCTGGTCTGGCTTTGCGTGTTTTTATGGTTTTGGATCAGCGGGTTGCTGGTCGCATATCGGACACGCTCATGAATGCCCCTGATACAAGATCGGTTCTGACCGAGCTGGTCGTGCTTAGCCTGCGTGACCCGCGTGCCGCCGCGAACCAGATCATGGGATGGCAGCTCGGGCGGGACGTGCTGTGGACCGCGCTGGCGCTGGCGGCGGCGATCAATACGTTGATCTTCTCGGTCAGTCTGGTGCTGCAACCGACGCCCGCGATGCCTGCGTTCTTTACCAGTCCGCTGGCGATGTTTGTCCTGCTTTCGGGCGTCCTGGTGATCACGACCCACGGGCTTTACTGGGCCGGGCGTGCGCTTGGGGGCGAAGGCGACCTTGGCGATGTGCTGGCACTGGTGGTGTTCTTGCAGGTCCTTCGCATCATCGCACAGGTGGCAATTTTCCTGCTGATGTTCGTCTCTCCGGGGGTGTCGGTGCTGGCATCCTTGGCGACGGGCCTGATCGGGCTTTGGATATTAGTCAACTTCATCGCCGCCGCCTTCAACTTTACCGGACTGGGCAAGGCTGTCGGCGTTTTGCTGATTTCTATGGCGGCCATCGTTCTGGGGCTCAGCCTGCTTCTCTCTATCGTGGGCGTTGCCGCCCAAGGAGTGCTTCTTGATGTATGACGTAAACACCATCCGCAGCGACTTTCCGATCCTGTCGCGCGAGGTGAACGGCAAGCCGCTGGTCTATCTCGACAATGGGGCCTCGGCCCAAAAGCCGCAGGTCGTGATTGATGCGATCAGCCGCTCGTACAGCCATGAATATTCCAATGTTCACCGCGGCTTGCACTATCTTTCTAATCTCGCAACCGATCAGTATGAATCCGTGCGCGGCACTGTGGCACGGTTCCTGAATGGCGGAAACGAGGATCACATCGTCTTTACCTCCGGCACGACAGAGGGGATCAATCTGGTCGCTTACGGTTGGGCCATGCCGAACCTGCAGGCGGGGGACGAGATCATCCTGTCGGTGATGGAACATCACGCCAATATCGTGCCGTGGCATTTCCTGCGCGAGCGTCAGGGCGTCGTGATCAAATGGGTCGATGTGGACGCCTCTGGCGCGCTTGATCCGCAAGCCGTGATCGACGCCATCACCCCCAAGACCAAGCTCATTGCCGTGACGCAGGTGTCGAATGTTCTGGGCACGGTGGTGGACGTTAAGGCGATTACCGCAGGGGCTCATGCCAAAGGCGTGCCCGTCTTGGTTGACGGGTCGCAGGCGGCGGTGCACATGCCTGTAGATGTGCAGGATATCGGCTGCGATTTCTACGCGATCACGGGTCACAAGCTTTATGGTCCCTCGGGGTCCGGCGCGATCTATATCACCCCCGATCGCATGGCGGAGATGCGCCCGTTTCTAGGCGGCGGCGATATGATCCGCGAGGTCACCAAAGACGGCATCACCTATAACGATGCCCCGATGAAGTTCGAGGCGGGCACCCCCGGCATCGTGCAGACCATCGGCATGGGCGTGGCGCTGGATTATATGATGAACATCGGGATGCAGAATATCGCCGCCCATGAAGCATCCTTGCGCGATTATGCCGTGTCGCGTCTGTCGGGACTGAACTGGGTGCAGGTGCAGGGTACCACGCCGGACAAGGCCGCGATCTTCAGCTTTACGCTGGACGGGGCGGCGCATGCGCATGATATCTCTACCATTCTTGATAAAAAGGGCGTGGCGGTACGTGCGGGTCAGCATTGTTGCGGGCCGCTGATGCAGCATCTGGGCCAGACCGCCACCTGCCGCGCGTCCTTCGGGATGTACAACACCAATGCCGAGATCGACACGCTGATCGAGGCGCTTGAACTGGCGCATGATTTGTTTGCGTGACCCAAGGCTGATTTTGTAATTGCAGGGGGCGGGTAGTCTGGCTATACCGCCCCTAGATGGACCCTTAGCTCAGCTGGATAGAGCGCTGCCCTCCGAAGGCGGATGTCAAGTCTGGCGATGGTTGCTGGTATTGGAAGAAAGAAGTGACTAAACAACGGTTTGAGCGGATGTCGGGTTCGCTCTTCAGGCCGATGAAAATCTCGCGTAAGCATGACGTAAGCACCTCGCGAACGGTATGCACCCGTAGCTCAGCTGGATAGAGCGTCGCCCTCCGAAGGCGAAGGCCACAGGTTCGAATCCTGTCGGGTGCGCCACTTCCCTCTCAAAAGCGCGAATCTCACGAGCTTCCTTTTCGTCAGGGAGGCAAAATGTAGGCTAGAGACCTCGTCCCGCTATCTTTCGGCGGATGCACTGAGGAAGTCGTGCACCGTTCCAGTTAGTTGTGTGGAAGATCATCTGTGCAATGCTAGTCGTGCAAATGCCGAGTATCCCTAATCCATTTCAACGCCCAATGCGCTCATCGATAAACTTTGTTGTGGAGTTGGAGCGATGCCGGCTGACCCGTCAAATCTTGCCTGCAAGTTTTGGCGTGCGGACGCCATCGAGTAGTATGTCCACCGCCGACCGGACGATGGTTTCTGCCTCTTTCTTGCAGGGCGGTTCACGCAAGCCGAGCACCACCTGAAGGTGGAGGTTGCTCCGCAGCATGCCTACAAAATGGTTGGCCGCCATTTGGCAATCATCGATATCGATCTCGCCTCGAGAGCGAGCTTCTTCCAGGACTTCTGCAAGGCGGGTTGCCGAGCGTTCAGGGCCTTTTTGGTAAAAGGCACTTGCCAGGTCGGGAAAGCGAGAAGCTGCGGTAACAATCGCACGATATACGCCGACCAAATTTTTGGACATATAGATAGATAACAGACGCCGGCCAAATTCCAGAAGTGTATCCTCGATATTCCGACCAACCATTTCTTCAACCGCCAATGCGGTAAGCGCCTCGTCTGCGCTCTCCGATACTAGCGCAGTGAACAGCCCTTCCTTGTTCCCAAATTCATTGTAAATGCTGCGCTTTGACCCGCCTATGCGCTCAATGATTGTGTCGATACTCGTCGCTTCATAACCATGCTCAAAGAAGGTTTCTGCAGCAGCCCTTAAAATGGTGGTCCGGCGTTCCTTGGAGGACGGTCTCTTCATCTTATCGCAATCTATCTACCAAGGCTCATTTGGGCTGGTACGGTAAGATGCCATACCGACCAGGTCCAGCGAACAGTGGCTAGCCTGCGGGGTGAAATGAGTGTGAGGCATGTTCGGGAGTCTCGTCATAGATTCTCTTCTGTGGCCATTCCCATGATGTGATAACCGCCATCCACATAGATGACCTCACCGGTTATGCCGGCGCTGAGATCAGATAGCACGAAGAGAGCCGCCCTGCCGACTTCGTCTAATGTGGCATTGCGGCGGAGCGGTGCGTTACTCGCAGCTTCCTTATGAACTTTTCGAACGTTGCGGATGCCAGAGGCAGCCAATGTCCTCATTGGACCTGGAGAAAGAGCGTTTACGCGAATTCCCTCAGAACCGAGGTCGAAGGCGAGATAGCGCATGCTTGTTTCAAGGGCGGCTTTGGCCACACCCATGACATTGTAGTTTGGAATTACTCGCTCTGAACCAAGATATGTCAACGTGAGCAAGGATGCTCCAGGCCTCATCAGGGGACGCGCCCGCTTCGCCAAATCAGTGAACGAAAAGCAGGAAATTTCCATGGAATTTAGAAAGTTGTTTCGGCTGGTGTTGAGATAGCGCCCCTGCAATTCAGTTCGGTCAGAATGGGCGATCGCATGTAGCAGAAAATCGAGGCGCCCCCATTTCTTCTCAATAGCCTCAAATAGTGCATCCAAGCTGCTTGCGTCTTGTACGTTAGCCGGCAGCACAAGCGGGGCTGCCACGCGTTCTGCCAATGGTGCAACACGACTCTGGAAAACATTGCTCTGGTAGGTGAAGGCCATTTCGGCACCATGAGCATGCAACGCTTGGGCAGCGGCCCACGCGATTGAACTCTCGTTGGCGACTCCCATCACTAAGCCGCGTTTGCCCTCCATCAACCCAGCCGCCATCATTTCTCCGTCGACCATTCCTCGTATCTTCAGTTTGTTAGGACGCCCCTTGACAGGTACGGTACGTTACCTTATCTGGAAAGACAAGTGGTAACGCTCCGTACCCTTTCTGCTTGCGCGGTGGAGACGTTGCGATCATCCGGGCCAACAAGTCAGCCACAAGCATGTGTGAATTGCGTTGAGGGTAGCGGTAGAGAAATGAACGGGCGGATCACGAATTCGTACAATCAGCGACGACTATGCACCTCTGGCTTGCTGCTATTTGCGGCCTTGCTCTCTGGTTGCACCGTAGGCCCAGATTTTGTTCGACCGACCAGTGGGCTCGAACAGGCAACGTTGATTCCCAGAGTCAGCTATCCCGACGGGACTCAGATCAAAGCGGCCGACGTTCCATCGAATTGGTGGCTGCTTTTCGACGATCCGGTACTCGCGGAACTGGAAGCCCACGCGCAGACTTCCAGCCTTACTCTGCAGATGGCTTCGATGCGGATTCAAGAGGCCCAGGCCCAGTTAGGAATCGTCAGCTCTCAACTATGGCCGGTTATCGGTGCGGGCGGCACTTATTCTCGGCAGGCATTAAGTGAGAATGGAAGACTCGCAGCATTGGGTGCGCCGACAGATTCGAGTAATTATTGGCAGCTTGGCTTCAATGCGAGTTGGGAGATCGATCTATGGGGAAGAGCGCGGCGGGCCAATGAAAGCGCAGCGGCATCTTTGGAAGCCGCGACGTTTGAGCGAGAAGCGGTCCGTGTATCACTGACCGCCGAAGTCGCACGCGCATATCTATTGCTCCGTCAGACACAGGCACAGATCGGAATTGCGGAGAGTAATCAAGAGATAGCTACAAGAGTACAGGCCCTCACGGAAAGTCGACAGCGCAACGGAGTGGCTACTCGCTTTGACGTCGCAACCGCTCGGAGCCAAGTCGCGATCATAGACGCAATGCTTCCTGAACTGCTTCAACGTCGCAATGCATTGATGAACACATTGGCGTTGTTGTTGGGTGAAGCGCCTCGTACGCTCGATACGGCGCTTGAAGAAGCCTTGCCTCTGCCGTCGCTTCCCGAAGCCGTCCCTGTCGGGCTGCCTTCGGAACTTGCGCGTCGCAGGCCCGATATTCAGCGCGCGGAAGCGCAATTGCATGCGGCGACGGCCGCTATCGGTGTGGCGAAAGCGGACTTCTATCCTCGCATAAGCCTGACCGGAGCGCTGGGGGCGGAGTCCTTCGAAGCGTCCGATTTGATTGACTGGGACTCTCGCGCCTTTTCCGTCGGCCCGACTGTTTATCTACCAATATTTCAGGGGGGACGACTAACTCAGCGCCTAGCATTGACCGAGGCGCGTCAGAAGACGGCGGCCATCTCTTACAGACAGACTGTGCTTAGCGCTTGGCATGAAGTCGACAACGCCTTGGATGCATGGGTTTCGCAGCAACGTCAGCACGCTGACCTGCTCATCGCATATGATCAGAGCCGCCAAGCTCTGCGCGCGGCTGAACGAGGTTACGAGGAAGGTTCGGCGGACTATTTGACGGTGCTGATCGCACAACGCAACGTTCTCACCAGCCAGACACGCCTCAATTCGAGTTCAACCAACGTCGCTCTCGCACTTGTCAATCTTTACAAGTCATTGGGCGGAGGGTGGGCCCCTGGAGAATTGGCACTCTTATCTGCGAGTGCTGATGACACACATCTTTCGGCGCAAGAAGAGATTGCGGGGGAAAGGCCATGAGCAGCATTGCGGCCAGCCCCGCGTCCGTAGCGCCGCCTGCGCCCTCTGCGGCGAAGCCTTCTCCACGCGCGGTTGGGGCGCTCGTCGGAATTCTTCTGGCTGCGATGATTTCAGGACTCAACAATCGAGTGGGCGCGCTCGCTCTGGCTGATGTACGCGGCGTGCTTGGTATAAGTCTTGATGACGGCTCTTGGATCGATACCGCTTATGCTGCGGGTGAACTTGTCGTCATGCCATTCGCAGCATGGTTTGCGATCACGCTTTCTGTACGGCGCTTCCAACTATGGCTGTTAGGGACTGCAGCTTTATTGGCGGCAATTCTGCCCTTTGTTCATAACTTGAATCTTCTGGTGGCCCTCAGGTTCTTTCAAGGTGTCGCTGCAGGCGGGCTGATTCCCGTCTTGATGATGGCGGCGCTAAAATTTTTGCCGCCGTCTATTCGTCTCCACGGTTTGGCGCTTTATGCGCTGACCGCCACGTTTGCGCCAAATCTCTCGATTTGGCTTGCGGGGCAATGGTCGGATGCGCTGTCAGATTGGCGCTGGATATATTGGCAATTTATCCCGGTCGCGACTTTGGCAGGGCTCCTTATCGCCCAGGGGCTGCCGCGCGAACCCATCCAACTGGGGCGGTTTCAGGACGGAAACTGGTGGGGAATGGTATTCGGTATTCCGGGGCTTATTCTCATCGCCATTGTACTCACCCAAGGTGTGCGCCTCGACTGGTTCAATTCATCCTTAATCACTCAGTTTCTCGTCTTCGGTATAGGGTTTCTGGTGATCTATCTATTGATGGAGTGGTTTCACCCCACACCTTTCGTTAGATTGCATTTACTTGGCCGCCGTAATCTCGGTGTCGGGTTTCCGCTTTTTACGTGTATCTTAGTCGTATTGCTGTCCGGCGCGCTGCTTCCGGCGCTCTATCTGGGCTCGATCCAAGATTATCGCCCGCTCCAGAGTGCACCCGTAGGCCTTATCGTTGCTCTACCGCAATTGGTCCTGGGCTCCGTCGTTGCCCTGCTTTTGTATCAGAAGTGGGTCGACGCACGTGTGGTCTTTGCTTTGGGGGTGTTAACGATCGCGCTGGCTTGTTTCAGCGGTTCCTATCTAACTTCGGACTGGAATTGGAAACAGTTTGTCCTCCCGCAGACGTTGCAGGCTGTTGGACAGCCCATGGTCGTCGTTTCGATTCTGTTCTTGCTGACGAGCGTGGTACATCCCTCGGAAGGACCCTCAGTATCCGGCATGGTGAACGCACTGCGTGTGTTCGGCACCTTGATCGGCAGTGCTCTTATCCAGCAATTCGTAACGGTGCGAAGCCGTTTCCATTCGGAAATGCTGTTAGATCACGCCGCTCTTGTGGGCAATTCGCTACCCCAGCAACCTGATCCCTCGTCACTTATGGGAATCATAGGTTCCCAAGCATTGGTGCTCGCGACCGCCGATACGTACCGCGCGCTGGGCATTCTGGCGTTCCTGCTGGCACCCGTTGTCTTTTTAACAAATTACATTCCCGCACCCGACCTTAAGGGGACTGCGGATCAATCTTCGTCTTCGCAAGGGTGAGATAAAAATGGCGCGAAAGCCAATCAAAATCGCCGTCGCTTTTCTGCTGGTTGTAGCAGCTATCGGCGTGTTCCTGTTACTCAACCGTCCGGAATCCAGTTCATCAACTCAATCCACGAACGATGCCTATGTTCAGGCAGACTTTACGGTCGTCGCACCGCAAATATCGGGCGTCGTAGCCGAGGTATTGGTTGACGACAATCAGCGGGTCGAAGCGGGTGATTTGCTGGCGATGATTGATGATCGTGATTTTGTCGTTGCTCTGGAGGCTGCCAGAGCAAGAGTGGCTGCTGCGCAGGCGGATATTGATAAACTGGAATCGAGCTTGGGGTTGCAGCAAAGCGTTATTCGCCAAGCACAGGCGACGTTGGCGGCTGACAATGCGGCGCTCACTCTCGCTAGGGCCAACGCCGAGCGTTATCGTAACTTGGCGGCAGATGGTTCCGGTACGCAGCAAGCAAAACAGCAAGCTGAAGCGGAGCTAAGCATCAAGGAGGCAAGCCGGGATAGGAGCCAGGCCGGGCTGTTGGCCGCGCGGCAGCAAGTGAGCCTTCTTGAGGCAGATCTCCAACGTGCCCGAGCAGGACTGGCTCAGGCACAAGCCGCAAAGTCGACTGCTGAACTGCAGCTTTCTTACACAACGATCGTTGCGCCTATCGGTGGGACGGTCGGTCAGAAATCGATCCGTGTGGGAGCATTCGTAAATGCAGGAAAACCTCTTCTGGCGATCATTCCGCTGCAGGACGTCTACGTCGCTGCCAACTTTCGGGAAACGCAGTTGGCGCGTGTGCGGGTCGGGCAGACGGTGAAAATCAGGGTCGATGCCTTTCCTGGAGAAGTATTGAACGGCACGGTCGAAAGCTTGGGACCTGCGAGTGGGGTGAGTTATTCCCCGATCCCGCCGCACAACGCCACAGGTAATTTTACCAAGATCGTGCAGCGTCTGCCTGTGAGAATCCGGATAAGTCCCGACCAGCATTTAGCCTCTAGCTTGCGTGTCGGCATGTCGGTTCAGCCGGAGATAGATGTGACGAGCGCGCAATCGCAATCTACTGCTCAAAGCGAAGACACGCCGGGAAGAAATGCTGACCGGGAATCCAGTGAATAATTGTCGGGGGAGTGACGCGTGGTTCCTCCAACATGATGAAGCAATTAGTGGCGCACTCGGAGACAGACAATCCGACCAGTGACGATTCGAAGATTGAAAGATTGCTGGTCAGTTTCGTATATCGAGTTCAGCTAATTGGCGCTCGTTGGTCAGACGCGCTTTGATGGAGATGGCCCAAATTCGCTTTTTTGTCGCGGCGGCCGAAATTGGGAGCTTCCGAGGCGCAGCAGAAAACCTCAATGTGCGTCAGTCAAGCGTAAGCCGCAGCGTGCGCCGTCTCGAAGATAGGCTTGGAGTTTCGCTGTTTGAGCGTAGTCACGGCGGTGTGCGTCTGACTGATGCTGGCCGACGGTTTCTCTGCGACGTACAGCCAGCGATTGAACAACTTAGACTCGCGGAGAAGATGGCTGCTGCGGCTGGCCGAGCAGAGACCGGCGTTGTTCGCGTCGGCGTTTCAACATCGCTCACAGGTGGATTTTTGCGCCGTCTCGTTCATGTGTATGGTCGCCAATTTCCTAACGTGATGATCGATATCTGCGATGGTGGGCCTGACGATCACATCACGTCGGTGCGCAATCGGCAGTTAGATATTGCTTTTGTAATTGATGTCGAAGGCGCGTCTGGTTGCGAAGTCGTGGAACTTTGGCGTGAACGGGTTCACGTTGCGCTGCCTCAGGACCATCGTCTCGCAAGACAGGAGCAGCTCGATTGGCCAGATCTTAAAGGTGAACAATTCATCGTCAGCAAGTTTGCGCCAGGACCGATGGTTCATGATCATCTCGTCCGACGCACGGTCGATTGTGGTTTGCGTCTCAATGTAGCGTTCAAAGCCGTGCTTCAGGAAACATTGCTGAACCTTGTGGGGCTTGGTCATGGGCTAACTATTGTTTGCGATGCTTGGGCGACGATGGCACTGCCGGATCTTGTTTTTCGTCCGCTGACGGATGCGGAAGACATCGTCCGGTTCAGCGCCGTGTGGTCCCCGCACAACGATAATCCAGCATTGCGGCGTTTGATAAGCGCCGCCCATATAATGGCGGGACACTTCCGACGTGGTTCTTCTGACTGGGCAGTCAATGAGTCGGTACTTACGCAGAGGGTTGACGGGTCTTCCGCAGACGCGAAAAACCACGATCCGTCGTCATGAACCTCGCGAGCATCGGGGCGATGAGCTTTGCAGGCTCGTTCTTCTGCCCGGTCTCGCGCGCCAATACTTCTGCATAGGCGACAAGATCGCGATGCACATCGGCGGGAAGTTCGATACTTAGTTTGACGGGTTTGTCGTCAGGGATGGCGCCGAGTTTCAGCTTGGTCATGGGTCAATTCCGATAGGGTTCGAGGACGAGGTCGCGCGTAACCATGACACGCACCGGGAAACCGGGGCGGATGGTCAGGGTCGGCGGGATCGAAAGCTGACGACGAACAACCTCGTCCCCGGCACGCCCGATCGTGTCCTGCGTTCCCTCACGAATGGCGCGAGCGATGTCGTCGTCATCATCGGCGCCTAGCTCCGCGCCGATGTTCAGGACAGTGGCGAGACCGGCCGCCATGAATAGCCGTCCCCAATGGTTGTTGACGCCATCTTCCAGCCCGGCATAGCCGGCTTCGTCTGAGCCAGGTTGGCGTTCGAGAACGATGGAACGGCCATTGGGCAGGATCAGCCGTGTCCAGGCGAGCAGCACGCGGCTCTGCCCGAAAGCGACGCGGCTGTCGTATTCACCGATGAGGCGTGCGCCTTGGGGGATCAGCACGAAGCGCCCGGTTGGGCTGTCATATACATTGGATGTCACCTGGGCGGTGATCTGACCAGGAAGGTCCGAGCGCAGACCCGTGACCAACGCTGCCGGGATGACTGCGCCTGCCTGGACCACGTAAGGACTTGGCGGATCGGTGAGCCGATCGGCGCTCGTCGTCCGACGATCAGCGGGCTCGTCGAGAAATGCTTGCCGCCTGTCCGTGACGTCTGGCGCAGCGCCAGTAGCGCTCGCGGGAAAGAACGATCCGGCGACGGATGGTGTAGGAGAAACAGCGGTCGAAGATTGCAGTTGTCCGCTAGCGGAGGTCTTGGCTTCGGCGAAAAGCCGGCTGAGCCGGGCTGCCTCCAACTCCTGCAACCGGCGCTGTTCGTCAGGATCGACGGCAGGCGCAGTGATGACCGCTGGCACGGGCTGACTGCGTTGTTGAGCTGACAGGATTGGCCGCCCGAGTTCACCGGGCAGTGGCGGTCCAAGTTGAGGTATGCGTGTATAGTCGGTCGGAAGGCGCGACAGACCTTCGGCCGCCTGGATGCGCTCGGTCGAATAGAGTTCCGGCGGCCCATCGGCCAGTTTGCGATCTTGCAGAGCCACAATCAGGATGGCGCCGAGCCCGAGTCCGCCGGCTGCGCCAAGAACCGTCAGCGTGCGACGCGAGAGACGCATGACCCTTGGCGGATCGGCGCGCAGCCGCAAGGAGGCAGCGATCTCTTTTTCCTCATGGCGTTCTGTATCCTCGCTCATTTGCGCGGCCCCACACTGCTATGAAGTGAAGCGGTTTGGGCGCCGCGCCTCACTCCATCCGTGCGGACGATCCGCACGCGTTTCTGCTTGTCGCCGAGGCGCAGTTCCGCAGCGGCGAAAAGCCGATCGACGATGATGTAGTTGCGGCGGATACGGTAGTTGACGAGTTGGCCCTCACCCTCCGGACCGATCACGAAGAGCGGCGGCATCTCGCCCTGACCGATTCCGCGCGGGAACTCGATGAAGACCTGCCGCCCATCGTCGAAGGCGCGAAGCGGCCGCCAGGGCGCGCGGTCGCCCTCGATCCGGTAGCGGAAGCGCAGCGAGTCGAGCGCCACGTCGCGTCCGATCGGCAAGGCTGCTTCCGCCTCGGCGTTGCGCCGCCTGAGCGCGATCAAGGCGTCTTCGGCATAGGTCCAGGAGACGGACGCCATGTAGGCGGACGGGTTCGCCCTCAGTTCGAGATGATAAGTCCGCCGATCCGTATTGATGACGAGGTTGGTCTGAAGATCAGGCCGCGTCGGTTTGACCAGAATATGTATGCGCTGATCATGCCCTGAACCGCTCTGGGTGTCGCCGATGATCCAGCGCGCCGTGTCGCCGGCGGCGATCGGTCCGGAGCCAACAAGGCTCTCCCCGGGCTGCAGGGCGATATCGGTGATCTGCCCCGGCGATGCGTAGACCTGATAGAGCGCGCCGACGCTGTAGGGGTAGAGTTGGACCGCGTTGATGAACCCATCCCGCACGGGTTCCATGCGTGCAGCAGCGTTCGCTTCATTGACGCGTTCGGCAGGGTCTGTGGATTCCGGTTCCGGTGCTCCCCCATCTACGGGCTTAAGCTGTCCCGGTAATGGAAGCGGTTCGGCGCGTTCGACGATCCGCACCGGACGTTCGGGCTCCGGCAGAAACGTCGCTTCGATGGGCGGCTCGTCATAGGCGATTTCGGGCGGCTTGAACGTCGCGCAGCCCGATAGCGCCGAGACCGCAAGGAGAGCAGCGATGGAGGCTCCTGCAGGATGAAGTGTTCTTGTCATTGGGCAGTCTCCCGGGACCAGTTGATGGCGTTGACGAAAATGCCGAGCGGGTTCTTGCGCAGGCGCTCGGCGTCGCGCGGCTGTTGCAGGACGATGGTGAGAATGGCGGTCCAGCGCTCCGTTGCGGCGAGTTGTCCGCCCGCGTAACGGCGCTCGATCCAGGCGATACGGAAGCTGCTCTCGGAGGCGCGAATGACGCTGGAGACCTCGACCGAGATCTGCGTGTCGCCGACCTTGGCGAAAGGATCGTTCACCCGCGCGTAGTCGTTCAGCGCCAGCGCACCCCTGTCGGTCGTGAAGTCGTAGGCGCGCAGCCAATTTTGACGGAGCACGATGGGATCAGCGGGGATCTGCCGTACATTCTCAATAAAACGAGAGAGGTGGTAGGCGATCTGCGGATCGGTCGGCCGGAAGTCGGCGGCAGCGGGCGCCACAGCTTGCGCCGCGCCGAGCCGATCCACTTCGACCACATAGGGCGTGATCGTCCCTTGCGTGGATTGCCAGACCAGAGCGCCGCTGAGCCCGCTTGAGAGCAACAAAGATCCGAACGCCATCAGTCGCCAGTTCTTCGCCTGCACGCGGGCGGACCCGATGCGCTCGTCCCAAACCTGTGCGGCCTTCTGATACGGCGTGACGGGCTCGGGGGTCTTGGAATAGCGAACGCTCGGGCGACGGAATATCATGATTTCTCCGAAAGGCTGACGGCGGTTCCACCACCGCCATGGTCGCCGGAGCGAACAGCATGGGCGGCGACGGCGGCACCGTGGTGAAGGGATTGTTGGTGTTTCATGCGGCGCGCCCAGGCAGGCGGCCCGTCGTTCGCCGCCGCGGTTGGCTCGGGACTGTTGCTGAACTTGCTGCCGGTCGCTTCGAATGCGGCGCGCGAACCGGAACGGTAGCTCTCGCTCATGGACCGGCGAAGCGGGCTCATCGCAGCGCCGACGCCGGCTTGTCCGACGCTGGCGATACCTGCTGCGACCCCGGAAGCGCCGCCGCCCGCAGCCGTGTTGCCCATGCGATAGGCGGTCGACGCGCCGCCAGCGACCGCCGCGGCGCCGCGTGCACCGGCGCCAGCAGCTCCCACGGCCATTCTGGCACCGGCGACACCACCAACCGCCAGACCGCCAGCGGCAAGACCAGCGCCCACGGCTGCGCCTGCGCCCAGTTGCGGGCCACCCGAGACGATGCCGTTGGCGATGCCTGGCCCGAAGATGCCGAGCGCGAGCAAGGAGAGCGCGGCAAGCACGATCGCCATGGCGTCTTCGATCGTCGGCTCGCCCGTGAACCCGGCGGTGAACTCGCCAAAGATGGTCGAGCCGATGCCGACGATCACGGCAAGTACCAGCACCTTGACGCCGGACGAGATCACCAGCCCGAGCACCCGCTCGGCCATGAAGGCGGTTTTGTTGAAGAGACCGAACGGCACGAGGATGAAGCCGGCCAGTGTCGCCAGCTTGAATTCGATCAGCGTGACGAAGAGCTGGATCGCCAGAATGAAGAAGGACAGAAGAACGACCAGCCAGGCGAACAACAAGATGATGATCTGGAGGAAATTTTCGAAGAAGGAGACGAAGCCCATCAGATCGGCGATGGACGCGAGGATCGGCCGGCCGGCTTCGAGGCCGACTTCGGCGATGCGGCCGGGCTGGAGAAGTTCTCCGGCGGTCAGGCTGCCACCTGAAGCGATGAGCCCGAGACCGGCGAAGCTCTCGAACACGATCCGGGCGAGCGCGTTCCAGTTGCCGATGATGTAGGCGAAGATCCCGACGAAGAGGGTCTTCTTGACGAGACGGGCGAGAATGTCGTCGTCGGCGCCCCAGGCCCAGAAGAGCGCGGCGAGCGTCACGTCGATCACGATCAGCGTCGTCGCGAGGAACGCAACATCGCCCCCGAGCAAGCCGAAGCCGCTGTCGATGTAGGAAGTGAAGACCTGCAGGAACCGGTCGATGACGCCTACGCCGTCCATGTCCTATTCCTTCTCGAGGTTTTCGCTGGAAAGGCCGAGAAAGCGGCGGCGATGCTCCGCCCAAGCGGCCCGGCAGGCTGTATCGGTGTCCAGATCTTCCGGCGTTGTCGACCGGCAACGCGCCAGCTCCGCCTGCAACGGATTGTCGCCCGCCGACGGCGCTGGCGGCGTGACAGTGTTCGCCAGTTCGGCGGCGGCGAAGAGCGTTGCGAGCGCACCGAGGCCGAAGGCGATGAGCCGGAGGATCTGGTCGAGAGAGCGGCGCATCGGTCTCTACCGGAACATGGTGACGGTGGTCGGCACATAGGCGGTGCCGTAGTCGAGGAAGCGATTGAGGTTTTCGCGGGCCTGAGCCTCAGCGGACGCACGGCGAGCTGCGTCCAGTGCGTCCGCGCGATTCTGCGCGGCGATGGCGGCGGTAAGGTCTGTCATCTGCTGGCTTTGCAGCGCGAGAAGCTGATTGCCGGCCTGTGCGGCCTGCAAGGCGCCGGTCGCGCCCTGGCTCTGCGCGACGAGATTGCTCAGTTCGGAGCGCGTCCGTTCGATATTGCCGACAACGCCGGCCTGGACCTTCAGCGCGTCTTCATAACCGGCCACCGAGTTGTGCCAGCGCGCTTCGGCACTGGCGATCATGTCGGCGAAGTCGCCACTCGCGGCCGCCTCGCCATACTGTTCGTTGAAGGCGGTCTCGATCTCGGAGACCTGATAGGCGATGTTCTGGGCCTCGTTCAGAAGATCCTGTGTGCGCGCAATGGTGGCCTGAAGCTGGGCGAGCGAGGAATATGGCAGGCTCGCGAGATTGCGGGCCTGATTGATCAGCATCTGCGCTTCGTTCTGAAGCTGCTGAATCTGGTTGTTGATCTGTTCGAGCGTCCGCGCGGCGGTCAGCACGTTCTCGGCATAGTTCGAAGGGTCAAACACGATGTCGCCGAAGCCGAACAGCGCGTGGGCCGGTTGCATCGGAGCGAAGGCAATGGCGCCCGTCATCAAAAGGGCGGCGAGTTTCTTACGCATGGGGCGTCTCCTGGGTCTGATGTGAGGGTTGAGGGTCATAGGATGGGCCGAGCAGTTCGACGGCCCAATCGAGACCGCGACGGGTGAGCCAGGCTGCGGCGAAGCCGTCTCGTCCGTGCTCGGCAAGAATGTCGGTGATGGCGGCGTGCTCGGTCTTCGACGATGCGGCCGTGAAGGCGAGCGCGACCTCGCCGAGACCGAGCGAGAAAAGCCGATTGCCGCGCCGCGACTGGCAGTAATAGTCCCGCTTCGGCATGGCCCGCGCGACGATCTCGATCTGGCGTTCATTGAGGCCGAAGCGGCGGTAGATGTCGGCAATCTGAGGCTCGAAGGCGCGCTCGTTCGGCAGGAAGATCCGCGTCGGGCAGCTCTCGATGATGGCGGGCGCGATGGCGGAATTGTCGATGTCGGCAAGCGACTGCGTGGCGAAGAGAACGGACGCGTTCTTCTTCCTCAGCGTCTTCAGCCATTCGCGGAGCTGGCCTCCAAAGGTGCCATCATCCAGCGCGAGCCAGCCTTCATCGACGATGATGAGGCTGGGGCGTCCGTCGAGGCGATCTTCAATCCGGTGGAACAGATAGGCGAGCACGGCCGGTGCCGCGGCCGATCCGATTAGCCCTTCGGTCTCGAAGGCCTGGAAATCGGCCGTTCCGAGCTCTTCCGTCTCGGCGTCGAGCAAACGCCCGAAGGGGCCGCCAAGACAGTAAGGCGCGAGCGCCTGTTTGAGTTCGGTCGACTGCAACAGGACGGATAGCCCCGTGAGCGTGCGTTCTCCGACAGGCGCCGAGGCGAGCGACGTCAACGCCGACCAGACATGATCCCGTGCAACCGGATCGATTGTGACGCCCTCACGCGCGATCAGGCCGGACAGCCAGTCCTGCGCCCAGGCGCGTTCGCCAACATCGTCGATGTTGCGCAGCGGCTGAAGCTGGACGGCGGCTTCGTCATCCGAGAGCGCGCCGGCGAGATCCTGCCAGTCTCCGCCACAGGCGACGGTCGCACAACGGATCGAGCCGCCGAAGTCGAAGGCGAAAACCTGCGCGCCCGCATAACGCCGGAACTGTAGCGCCATCAGCGCCAGCAGCACCGACTTGCCAGAACCGGTTGGACCGACCACCAGCGTGTGTCCGACATCGCCGACATGAGGCGAAAAGCGGAACGGGGTCGAACCTTCCGTCTCCGCATAAAAGAGCGGCGGACCGTCCAGATGATCATTGCGCGGCGGTCCTGCCCAGACCGCCGAGATCGGGATCATGTGGACGAGATTGAGCGTGGAGACCGGCGGTTGACGGACATTGGCGTAGAGATGGCCAGGCAACGACCCAAGCCAGGCCTCGATGGCGTTCAAAGTCTCGGGCATGCAGGTGAAGTCTCGACCCTGAATGACCTTTTCGGCCGCCTTCAGCTTGGCGTCGGCGACGGCCTCGTCCTCACCCCAGACTGTTAGGGTGGCAGTGATGTAGGCGGCGCCCGCCATGTCGGCGCCGAGTTCCTGCAAGGCCTCATCGGCGTCGGCGGCCTTGTTCGCCGCGTCGCTATCAAGCAGCGTCGAAGCCTCGTTGGTCATCACCTCTTTCAGGATCGCGGCGACGGATTTGCGCTTGGCGAACCATTGTCGGCGAATACGGGTCAGGAGCTTGGTCGCGTCGGTCTTGTCGAGACAGATGGCGCGTGTGACCCAGCGATATTCGAAGGATTGGCTGTTGAGCTCATCCAGCAGTCCCGGCCATGTGGCCGTGGGAAATCCGATGATGGAGAGGCTGCGCAGATGTTCTCCGCCCAACCTCGGCGCCAACCCGCCGACAAGCGCGCTGTCGGCCAGAAGTGCATCAAGATGCATCGGCGTTTCCGGGACGCGCACGCGCTGTCGGCGTATCGAGATCGTGGAATGCAGATAGGTCAGCGTTTCCTCGTCGGAGAGCCAGGCCGCTTCCGGCATGAAGCCGTCGAAGAGATCGAGCAGACGATCCGTCCGCGCCGCAAAGCTCGCGATGTGCTCCTGCGGGTTGAGGCCCTTGTCGGGTGCGTCCTCGTAGAGCCACCGACCGGCGCGGCTGGCGTCGTCCGCCGGGGGCATCCAGACGAAGGTCAGGAAGTAGCTGCTTTCGAAATGGCTCGACGCCTCCTCGAACTGAGCCCGCCGCTCCGCATCGACAAGCGCGGAAACGGGATCGGGAAAATGCGAGAGCGGATAGTCGCGCGCCGGCAGGCGTTGCGCCTCGACGAACACCGCCCAACCCGACCCGAGCCGTCGCAAGGCGCTGTTGAGACGGCCGGATACGGCGACGAGCTCCGACGGTGTCGCGGAGTCGAGGTCAGGACCCCGAAACCGTGCCGTGCGTTGCAGACTGCCGTCCTTGTTGAGGACGACGCCGGGTGCGACGAGCGCCGCCCAAGGCAGGAAGTCGGCGAGGAGCGAGGATTTGGAACGGTATTCAGCGAGGCGCATCATCGCTCAGACTCCGAACCAGGTTGGAAAACGGAGATGCCGCCGGGCGACATCGACGATCTGGGCGTCGCGCTTTGCGGCCCAGACCGCGAGGAGATGGCCGACAAGCCAGAGCGCGATCCCGACCGCCCAGAGCCTGAGCCCAAGTCCGACGGCGGCTGCGAGCGTGCCGTTGGCGATAGCGATCGTGCGTGGCGCACCGCCAAGCAGGATCGGCTCGACCAGCGCGCGGTGAACGGGCGCGTGAAAGCCTGGAATGTCGGCCTCGTCCCGCATCAGATCAGCGCCCCGCCGCCGAAGGAGAAGAAGGACAGGAAGAAGCTCGATGCCGCAAAGGCGATGGAGAGGCCGAAAACGATCTGCACGAGGCGCCGGAAGCCGCCGGAGGTGTCGCCGAAAGCGAGGGTCAGTCCGGTTACGATGATGATGATCACCGCGACGATCTTGGCGACCGGCCCTTCGATGGATTCCAGGATCGACTGGAGCGGCGCCTCCCAGGGCATGCCCGAGCCCGCTGCATGGGCGGGCGCGACGAGCAGAAGGCTGAATGCGAGGGCCGTCGCGTAGAGCGGCCAGCGCGGATAGAGGATCGTGGTTTTGGTCATGGATGGTCTCCTGTCCGGGGGTGAAGAAGTGGTTGGGTCTGGTAGTCGCCGGTCGCACCGAGGCCCTCGACGCGGGCAAGCTCGGAAAGCCGGCGCGCCGATCCACGTCCGGAGAGGACGGCGATCAGGTCGATGGTCTCGGCGATCATCGCGCGGGGCACGGTGACGACGGCTTCCTGGATGAGCTGTTCGAGACGGCGCAACGCGCCTAGGGCAGAGCCGGCATGAATGGTGCCGATGCCGCCGGGATGGCCAGTGCCCCAGGCTTTGAGGAGATCGAGCGCTTCGGCGCCGCGAACTTCGCCGATCGGGATGCGATCAGGCCGCAGGCGCAGCGAAGAGCGAACGAGATCGGAGAGCGACGCCACGCCATCCTTGGTCCGCAGAGCGACAAGGTTCGGCGTCAGGCATTGGAGCTCGCGCGTATCCTCGATCAGAACGACACGGTCGGAGGATTTGGCGACTTCCGCCAGCAGAGCGTTGGTGAGCGTGGTCTTGCCGGTCGAGGTGCCGCCGGCGACGAGGATGTTGGCGCGCGAGGTGATGGCTTCGCGCAATGCCGTTGCCGCTGTTTCCGGCATGATCCCGGCAAGGACATAGTCTTCGAGGGTGAAAACGGCGACAGCCGGCTTGCGGATCGCGAAGACCGGCGCCGCCACGACGGGCGGCAACAGCCCCTCGAACCGCTCCCCCGTTCCCGGCAGTTCCGCCGACACGCGCGGGGATCCGGCATGGACCTCTGCGCCGACATGGTGCGCGACCAGACGGACGATGCGCTCGCCGTCAGCGGCGGAGAGCTCTACGCCCGTTTCGGCGAGGCCGTCGCTCATCCGGTCCACCCAAAGACGTCCGTCCGGATTGAGCATCACCTCGACAACCGCAGGGTCTTCGAGCCATGCGGCGACGTCGGCCCCCAGCGCGGTTCTGAGCATACGTGCGCCACGGGCGAGCGCTTCGGATTTGAATGTGTGGACGGTCATTGGCGGCCCCGCGTTTGATTACGGGGTCGATCAAGAAGACCGTTAATTGGTCAGCGGCAACAGCCTTGAAGGCGTAGTAGCGTAACGGCGTGCAAAGGCAGGATAATGCGTGGACACCAAGGATGGCAGGGGTTGGCTTACCAGGAAGAAACCGACTTTCAGCAAATAGTCTCTTAGAAAGGTCACTTTAGGCACGATCAGAAAAGTATGGGTTTTGATATCTGAATCGCCTTCGGAGATGTTACTGGGAGGTCAGTTCAGGATACTTGTCACCACCGCCTTGGTCGCGTCAAAAAGGGGCAATGAAGATGATAGATAGAGTGGGGAACTATGCCTCTTGATTTGCGGCAACGCCTGTCTGAGTTCTCCTACGGCTATGGGATTACCAGAGAAGTCCAAGCTCATCTGGAGTCCATAGGCCTCCGCCCAGTGCCTTTTCTCCCAAGCCTGTTGCATGAGGCTGAGATCGGATGCGACGTGCATTTTGACCGACCGGGCATAGCTCTTCTCATTCAGTTCAAGCTCGGGCAAGAGCTCAAGCAGTTTCGACGAAGCGACACATCGAAGCCCGCACCCGCCATAGAGAAGCCGTTCTGGCGGTTCGAAGTCGATACAGCGGAGGAAGACGGGCAGTATGACCTGCTATTAAAAGCTGAGCGTGCCGGCGCTGAAGTCCATTATGTAGCGCCCCGTTTTGCTGATTGGGATCGCTATGCGGCCGCCTTTCAGAGCAACGAAGTCTTGGACAACTCGCTCCTGATAAAGCCGTCCGAAATCGATACGAAGCTACGTGCGCAAGGCGAATCAGACGGACTGCACAAGGTGATCTATGACACCTCACGCGTCTATGTGTGTTCGACGCCGAAACGAGTGGAGGAGTCGCGCATTGAGGAAATTGCGCTCAATCTTCAGGTGGAGATGAAGGAACGGGGGGAGTTGATCTCCACAGCGCTTAAGCGAGTTTTCGATAGCTTCAGCCAACGTCGGGATATCTGGCGCGCACCAATTGAAGAATCGTCGACTGATTTTGACCGAATTCTAACGCAGGTTCAGTCCGAGCAGATTGGTCGCCCCCCTCAGCAAATGGTGCGAGCGCGTAATCTACGTCTGGAGGACCTTCGCCGGACAGCCAAAACTGAAAACGATGCGATGTTTGCAGCGGTCGGCGTTGAAACATGGGCGGCAGGCAGTCAGCTTGTCGCGGTTACCACGGACTAGAGGGTGCTCGCGCTCCCTTTTCCGTGACATCATTTTTCAGAGTGAACACCCCCGACATCCTGTGATAATTCCGTCGCGAGCGCGCTCCCCTTTGCGAGCCGCCGACCGAGCGTCTCCACAAAGCCTTCATAGCGCTCCCGGCCTTTCGCCTGCGCCGCCTCACGCATCGTATCTGGCAGCGGCGGCGTCGTGGTAAGCCAGAAGCGGACGAATAGCGCGACCGCTTCGTTGCCAATAGTCACGTCCCGCTCAAGGCGCTCGACAGCGCGGGTCAGCCGGTCAAGGCGTCGAGTGATGGCAGCCTCGCGCTGATCGGCGGTATCCGGTGAGAGATAGGAGGCGAGCGCAGCCTCGATGATCTGGGACTTCGAGACTTTGTGCCGCGCCGCCAAAGCGTCCAGCTCCGGCGACAGCGACGGATCGAAATACACATTCAGTCGATCTTTCTTCATGGCGGACCTCAGAGCTCAATGCCGTCATCAGGATCGAGCGAGGCCTGCCGTGCGATGCTGCGGAACCGGCCCTGCATCTGGCGGGCGCGTTGCGCATCGTCATCCGGTTCGTCGTCGAGCGCCGCGAACTCTTCTCGCGCAGATGGTGCCGGCTCCGGCGCGATGTCTTCATGCTCGGACAGTTCCGGCTCACGGCGAATGCCGCCGTCTGCATCTTCGCCCGCATCGCTGGAGGCCCTCTTCCTTGGCTTTGGCGCGGTGACGGGTGCGCGGTCACTCCAATCATCTGCCTGCAACTCTTTCGATACGGTCGGTTCGGCCATCAGTTTGGGCGGTGACAGGATGCGTGTCTTGAGCTGTGGGTCGGTATAGTAGCGCGCCTTTTTGCCCCTGACCGGCGGCGCGCCGGAGACGAGCACGATTTCATCATCCGGCGGTAATTGCATGATCTCGCCGGGAGTCAGCAAAGGCCGCGCGGTCTCCTGCCGGGAGACCATGAGGTGGCCGAGCCAGGGTGACAGTCTGTGCCCGGCATAGTTCTTCATCGCCCGCATCTCGGTCGCCGTGCCGAGGGCGTCGGACACGCGCTTAGCGGTGCGTTCATCATTCGTCGCGAAGCTCACCCGCACATGGCAATTGTCGAGGATGGCGTTGTTCTGACCATAGGCCTTCTCGATCTGATTGAGGGACTGGGCGATGAGGAATGCCTTGAGCCCATATCCGGCCATGAAAGCGAGTTGGCTCTCGAAGAAATCGAGCCGCCCGAGCGCCGGAAACTCGTCGAGCATGAGCAACAGGCGATGGCGCTTGCGATTGGCGTTCAACTCCTCTGTCAGCCTGCGTCCGACCTGGTTCAGCACGAGGCGGACCAGCGGCTTGGTGCGGCTGATGTCGGAGGGCGGCACGACGAGATAGAGCGTGGTCGGCCGCACGCCGGAGACCAGATCTCTAATACGCCAGTCGCAGCGGCTGGTGACCTTGGCGACGACGGGATCGCGATAGAGACCGAGAAAACTCATTGCTGTAGACAGGACGCCCGAACGCTCGTTCTCCGACTTGTTGAGGAGTTCACGCGCCGCTTGCGCCACGACCGGGTGCGGTCGGTCGCCCAGATGCGGGGTGCGCATCATCGCCGCAAGCGTCGCCTCGATCGGTCGGCCCGGATCGGAGAGGAAGGCAGCGACGCCGGCGAGCGTCTTGTCGGCCTCGGCGTAGAGCACATGCAGGATCGCGCCAACGAGCAGCGAATGGCTGGTCTTCTCCCAATGGTTCCGGCGTTCGAGCAGGCCTTCCGGATCGACGAGGATGTCGGCGACGTTCTGGACGTCACGTACTTCGCTGTCGCCGCGCCGGACTTCGAGCAGCGGATTGTATGCCGCGCTTTTCGCGTCGGTCGGATCGAACAGAATGGTGCGGGAGAACCGCGCCCGCCATCCGGCCGTGAGCTGCCAGTTCTCGCCCTTGATGTCATGGACGATGGCCGAGCCGGGCCAGGTCAGAAGACTCGGCACGACGAGGCCGACCCCCTTTCCGCTGCGGGTCGGCGCGAAGCAGAGCACATGTTCCGGGCCGTCATGCCGGAGGTAGTGGTTCTCGAAGCGGCCTAGGACGACGCCATCGGAAGCGAGCAGACCGGACGATTCAACGTCTTTGCGCTCAGCCCATCGGGCCGAGCCATAGGTGGTCACGTCCCGCGCCTCGCGAGCGCGCAGGACAGAGAGTAAAATGGCGACGGCGATCGCGGCGATCCCGCCGCTGCCCGCGATGATCGCGCCCTCGACGAACACGCGCGGCGCATAGGCGTCGTAGAAATACCACCAGACGAAGAAGCTCCAGGGCGGATAGACGGGCCAGCCGAGGACGTCCGTCATCGGCGCGCCGAGTTGCGGCTGAAACCCGAGACGCCATGCGGTCCACTGCGTCGCCGCCCAGACGAAACCGACCGCAACGAGCGAGACGATGATGATCTGGCCCCAAAGGATCTTGGTGGCCTGTGTTTGCTGTGTCTTGATTGCCATATCTTTTCCTTCCGGGAGAATGCTCAAAGGCTGAGCCCGCGCTTGCGGCCGAGGCTCCAGTCGATGCCGCCGCCGGGCGTCATCGTGCCCGTCACGGTCTGGCTGAGGTGGCGTTCGAGCTGGGGCTTCCACGGGACGAGTTCGAAGCCGAGGCCGTTATCGACCATAGCGAAACGACCTGAGGCGAGATCGAGCCGCTGGCGGTAGGTTCCCGAGATGCGATCGCCGTCGGCGGGCTTGCGGCGAGGCAAGCCGGTCTCGGCCTCGATAGCCGCCGCCGCCGTGTCGAGTTCTCGGTCGCGCAGCGTTTTCAGAAGATCGCGGGCGAAGGTGATGCGCCGGCCGTTCCTGGTCGCCAGCCCCTCGGCGACGAGATGATCGCCACGCCGGTCCAGTGCCCCGCGGACCTCGGCGCCGAACCCGCCCATGCTGAGCGGCGCGCGTTCCTTTGCCAGTTGCACTCGGTCGAGCCAAGTGGCGCCGTTCGCGCCGATCTGGGTTTCGAGGTTGAGATCGGAGCGGCCGACGAGGGCCATACGCTGACCACCGCCATCGTTCGAACGCCAGACACGCGTTTCGACAATGCCGCCTTCGGGCGTGTCGCCCGTGGCGTCGAGATCGTTGAAGCGCAGATGATGGACCCGGCCGTCCACCGCGTCGATCACGGCATAGGCTTCACCGCTCAGCTCGTCATGGAGGCCACGTTCGACGAGTCTTCCCAGCACCGGGGCATGAGGCGTGTCTTCGACCGCGAAGTCCGCTTGCGCGCGATCAGGTCCGCCCGCCATGGCGCGGTGCATGGTCTTGATGATGTCGCCCCGGATGGAAAGCTCGCGCAACGTCTGTTGGGCGCCGGGCTTCAGCGACCACACGGCGGGGGCGAGCCTGTCGGCGAGGCCGAGCCGTTCCAGCGTCTGCGCGCGGCCGATCAGCAATTTGCGTAGTTCCGGATCGCGCGGCTCCGGCGACCCCGGACGCAGATCGGCAACGCCGGCGCCGTCATCGGCAAGCCCTTGCAGCGTGCGGTCGAGACCGGTCCAGCGCTCGGCGGTTACTTCCGTCTGGAGCCCGGCTGCGATCTCCCGCTCGGTGCGTGGGCCGAGCTCCAATTCGACCAGTTGCTCGGCACGGTCACGGAGACCTCGGCTGATATAGTCACGCGAGATGACGAGGTCTTTCCCATCGTCGGCGCGGCCACGCACCAGCACATGGACATGGGGATTGTCGGTGTTCCAGTGATCGACGCCGATCCAGTCGAGCTTGGTGCCGAGATCGCGCTCGGCCTCGTTCATCAGGTCGCGCGTGAAGGCGCGCAGGTCTTCGAGGCGGTCGGCGTCTTCGGGTGAGACGATGAAGCGGAAATGATGCCGGTCCTCTTCGCATCGCCCGGCGAAGGCACGATCATCGACGCTGTCCGCTTCGGCGCTGAACATGCCCGCGTCGCGACCGTCGTGGGTCACGCCCTCGCGCTTGAGATAGGCGATATGCTTGGTGAGCGGCGCGGAACGAAAGCGGGCTCCGCGATGGCGGACGATCCGCGCCTTGACGACGACGCGCCGCTGGGTGCGCGCGAGCCCCCGTGCCGCACCGGCGAACCGGCCGCGCCCGAATTGCGAGCCGCGACCGCGTCCCTTCGAGCCGCCCGGCTTGTATCCGGTGTGTCCGACCTTGCGGGCAGCGCCCATGACCTGACCGACGAAGCTTTGCGCCTTGCGGGCGCTTGTCCCCTTGTTGCGGATGCGGCCGGGCCGGATGCGCATGTCATTGTCTCGGTCGCTCATGACAAAATGCCCGCTAGAAAGCACGCGGCACGGTGAAACCCGCATGAAAACAAGGGATTGGACCGTGGGGCGGCACTGTGCCCATGACCGCAGCGGGAGAAATACCCAACAACAACAACGACATAGCGCGCATCGGTGCCGCGCCTTTTATCTCGCCCTCCCGTTGTTGTTGCGCCTTCCGTCCCCGTCCTTTCTTCCGGAAGCACGCCATCGCGCGACGGACTGCGCGAGAGTGCGATCAGCGAGATCATCGCTGATCCCCGGTTCCATGTGGCGGGAATAGGCTGTCCGAAGCCCCGGATGTGTGCGGAGGAGAAGCATCGGCGCCGCTGCCTGGGTGCTTTTCGTCAGCAGCCGTCTGCCGATCAGTATGCGCAGCGAATAGCGGCGCCGCGCGCCAGTCCACGGTCAGAAACGCACTCTGTTCATGCCGTTCCGCTGCAACCGATGCGCCGATGAGCGGCGCCAGCGCCGCAACATAATCGCGGGTTTCTCGGGGTAGTGGGCGACCTGTGGCTAGATGCTCGGCATAGCGCGTCGGCCCCGCATTATAGGCGGCGAGGAAGCCCGGCGATCCGAAGCGGTCATGCAGTTCACGGAGATAAGCGGCGCCCGCCAGAATGTTGTCGCGAGGATCGAACGGATCGCGCCCCAGACCGTAACGCGCGCGCAGCTCATCCCAGGTATCGGGCATGATCTGCATCAGTCCCATGGCGCCTTTTTCGCTTACGGCGCGCACGTCGCTGGCGCTTTCCTTGCTGATGACGGCGAGGATCCAATGCGCCGGGATGCTGAATCGCTGCGCAGCTTCGGCGACATAGGCAGCATATAAATTGCCGCCTTGTTCCGTCCTGGAGGACGCGGTTTCTGCTGATGCGGCGTGAGAGACAATCACGCCTGAGAGCAGACCGCAGACGAGGAACTTCGCCATCATCGCGCAGCGCCGAGACGGTCTAGCCGCGCTCATCGCGTTTCTCGGGACGCTTTGCGGGGCGATTCCAAAGGAGCGCCCAATGTCCGTCCTCGGCGTCGGTCTTGAAGAGATTGGCGCGGATCGGAAATGCAAAGGTCGGGTCGTCGATCTGCAAAGAGATGTATTCGCCGGCCTTCTCGCCGGTGCGTTTCCAGCCGGCGCCGATCTCCGGTCCGTCGTCATCGCCGTGATGTATGCGATAGTCGGGTGCGTTTTCGCTGTCTGATGGCGTTGCCGGAACGAGCGTGAGTTCTCGGTAGAGAATGAGCGTGTGAAGGCGTCCGGTGAAGCCAGTGTCCGTTCGGGTGAATTGACCGATCTGAGCCATGGGGAAGTTCCTTTCATTTGCGGTCGGAAGATTTTTGGGAGGCCCCGGCGTCGCGATCCGCGCGCCAGACATAGTGGCCGTCGCCGTCTTCATCGGTGAGGATCGGAACGGCGCGTCCGATCACGGCGTCCGCCGGGAGTGCGCCGAAATAGCGACCGTCGAGACTGTCGGAATGACTTGGATTCAGCAGGAAGAGTTCTGTGCTGGCGATGATGTGGCAGCCTTGCCAAACGGGCAGGTCGCGTCCGAAGCGGTCGAGCGGCTGGGCCTGCGCCAGGGTGATGTCGTCGACAGTGACAGCGGCGCCATCACGGCAGACACGCTGTCCGGGAAGCGCGGCGATATGCTTGAGGAGCGGCACGCCTTCAGGCAAATAGCCGCGCTCGTCGAGATAGATCGCGAGTGATTTCGGAGGATCGACGACAACCAGATCGCCGACGACAAGATCGTTGTCCGATGCGACGGCGTAGAGTCCGATCGGCGCGCTCGCGGACGCGTTCCAAATCAGCTTTGGGCTCACATGGACGAAGGCCAGTCCGCCGATGGCGAGCACCGAGAAATAGGTCGTCATAACGTAGCCAAACCGCGTCATGACGCACTCCCCGCCGACGCGGCGCGGAATATCAGTGGATCGCGCGGACAGGCTTGGCGCAGAAGCCAGGCGCGATGCTGAGCGGCTGTGTAGCCGCGCGGCTCCAGGCCCGCAGACAGCCTGTTGTGAACGTGGCGCCAATAGTCCGGCGCGGCGTCAGCCGGATCGATGTCGAGCGCTTCGATCGCATCGGCGAACTGAAGAACCCGTTCGACCTTGGGCCAGCCAGATAGGCGCAGGAGACTATCGCCGCCGGGCGTCACATGCGGGACGGTGGCATAGGGTTCATCCGGCCGGTGCGCCTGCAGAATGTCGATCCGGCTTTGCGCCGTACCGAAGTCATTCGCCTGCCAGCGGACGAAAGCGAAGATGGCGCCGGGATCGAAAGCGACGGTGCTGCGACTGCGGCTCTGAATCGTTGTCTGCACGATCCGGCCGAAGCGAATCCAGTGCTCGATCTGCTTCTCGATCCAGACGAGCTCGACCGTGGCGCCGCCGTTCATGAGCGGGCCTTCCGCGCATAGGCGGGCGAGATCGCGGCATGCCGCTTGGCCGGCAGGACTTGGTCGCCGGTGTCATCCGAGGTCGAGTTCTTCTCCCCGCGGCTGACCCAGGCCTGCAGATCCTCGATCGCATAGACGACGCGCCCGCCGATCTTGGAGTAGCGCGGCCCCGTGCCATAGGTCCGGTGCTTTTCGAGCGTTCGGCCCGACAGGCCAAGAAAGCGAGCCGCTTCGGGCGTTCTCAGATAGCGTGGGGGAAGTCCGGCATTGGGATCGGGCATGCGTCGCGTCTCCGGTTAGGTCCTCCCGCTGCGGGATGCGCGGGACTGTCGGAGACGAAAAAAGCGTAAGATGCGCGCCGGGAGGGATGACGATCAGGGCGCGGCGAAAACATCACCCCACAAAGCGACGAGTTGCTACAGGTCGGCTTTGCCAAGTTCAGGCCTTACCTTCGAGCTGAAGCGTACGGCTGATTCGAGCCGCATACTGACGGATGCGGCATTGCGTTCGAACGTTCGCTTCGCGCCCCGTCCCGTATGGTCAATTCCTGGGGCACTTGTTGATCCCGGAAGCCGTCTTTCCTCTAGCTTGGTCCGTAGGTGAAGTGGTGAACCAGTCAGCCTGATCGGAATGGAGAGGTGGACAATGTCACGGTCGCCTCCTGATGTCCGTGGGTGTCGAGGAGGCGGCGGATACCGCGCTGGATCAATGCTGGCTCGGCGGTGGGCCCGATCCGCACCGAACGAATGGGCAATCTCTCAGCTTCGCGAATACGATCCATGTTTGAAAACTCGAGGTTATTGGATGTCAGATAAGGGATCACACGGCCGGCGTGTTCACGGAAGTGCGGGGTCGGATGCTCAGGATACCAAGACCGAGAGGCTCCATCTTGGCTGAAGTCGTGCGCGGTGTAGATGAAGCGCACCTCGCGCTCCGATGCGAAAGCAGGATCCTTGCAGGTAACAATATAGTGCCAGAGCGCGTGATAGAGACTTCCGGCAACAATCTCGCTTTCCTCCTCGACAGTTAGCGGAGGGCCGCGCCGTTCGACCGGTATGGGATCGCGGATGTCTTCGCGATAAGCGTCGGCAAAGGCGGTAAGTAGCTTGTCGAAGACCCAGAGCTGATCCTCGGAATCGTACATGACGCGATCAAGCATGCCTTCGGAAGTGTAACCGAACATCAGCGGGCTGTGTTCAAGCTCAATCGCGACAGGCGTCTCGGACCCGCCATAGGCACCCCATTGAGTGAGATCGTCACCTTCGAAGGAGAAACAGACGACGTAGACCTGCGGATCGGCTCGCCTGTCGAAATAGGACAGCACGAGTTCGAGCATCGCAATGACCTGGGCCGACGGTTCGGCTGCTATCAGCGCCCTGACGCGATCGCAGGCCATCCGACGGCCCAGCTCGATCTCGTGGCGGTCGTTGAGATAGGTGGCCTCGCTCAACCAGAGCTCGTTGTTAACAACTATCGAAATGAGCGCCGCAGACGATGTATAATGGTAGACTAGCGACGGCGGCGCCGTGCGGTGGAAACGGCGCAACATGGCGAACGATGCCTCGCGCTTTGCACCAAACCAGCGCGGCATGGGTTTCCCCTGTCCGTCGAACCGCTTCATCTCGGCGATGATCTTCTCGGCGTAATCTTTGCTCATACTGATGATTACCGCGCCCTTCTGTGGGACGCTAGGTTACGTCCGCTTGTGGCAGCCGGATTCAAAAAAAGACAGGTGACTTCCGGCCCCAAAGTTGTCATTCGATGAGGCCATATGAACGGCAAGAATGTACTGCAACTCTGACGTTGACTGCAGATGTTTGAATTGGTGGGCCGGCTCTACCGAAACTCCCTCGTTAAGAGCTGCCGATAACCTCGATCGATCATCATTCGACCGTAGGATGCCAAGCGCGCCATCTGCGCCTTGAGCGAACTGGTCTTCCAGGGTTCGGCGGCGACACGGTCGGCGCCAAAGAAAACCGTGGCCAAGGTTCGATAGCTGGCGCCACTTTGGCGGCCGTCGATTGTCCGTAGGGCGCGTTTCAAACGCTCACGTCGCTGTCGCGTGATCGGCGGATCGGCATTGCCATCGACGAGTTGATGATACAACCGGTCAGCCGCGGCGAGCCGAATGGGCCAGTCACCGTCGAGCGGAAGAAGGAGACCAACGGACCGATCTCCGACCTGATCCCCGATGAGATTGGTGCCATCTTCCAGCCGCACCCACGACAGCCCATCGGCGTCGATCTTGCGGTCCGCAATGCTTTCGGGGGGTATGGATGCGGTCAAGCCGATGTCCGGCAGAACGGCGATGAGTTGGACCACCGCAGGCGCTGCGGATGGGAGCCAGTAGATCGGTGCGTTGAGCGCATTGAGTTTTGGATCTGCAAGGAAATCGCAACCCCCAGTCGGCTGGAGCGCTGCCGCCCTCCCGCATCAGGTCATAGTCCTCGCGATAATGCAGGTTTCGTCGAAGGCATTCCCAGGCCAGTCCGGATATGCCGAGATCATCGAAATGATCGTATCGGTGATCGTCGCGCCAGTCGGTCGGCATGGCGAACTCCTCCCAATCACGCGCCGAAATGTGGAGCGGCGTCAGTTGTTTGGGATGTTTCGCAATAAATCTGCGGTTGCATAGTATGGCCGCAGGCATCGTGTGATGCGTTGGACGCATCAGAGCACTCTTCAGCCTGTGGGAAGGCCATTCTTCAGCAGGTCTCGATAACCTTGCTCGGTCATCCAGCGAGCGCGTGACAGGTGACTGTCATGGACACGACGGGCGCGTTCCGGTTCCTCATCCGCATCAATGCCGAGCAGAAGCGACGACACTTCTTCCAGCGATGCTCCCGCGTCATTCGCGTCGAGAAGCCGCATGTAAAGCGCGAAGTGATCACGGTCATAGACGGTCACGGCCGCGTCGTTCGGCGGAGCGTCAGCGATCATGATCTGGGTGGCGGGCATCGGTGTCCTTACGGGTCTGGCGCGAATTAGTAATGAACCGGAAACCATAAAGTACGCAAGCGTCGGCCGGTTGAAATCTCCAGTCCTGACTGTGAGCAGACCGACGGGTCAGCTCCAGCGCCGCGTATTATAATACGTCGCATTAAAATACGCGATCCGCATTTTACTGGCGGATGGATATTCGGGAAGTTTTCGGCGCGAACCTGCAGTTTTTTCGGGAGAAAGCCGGCCTCAGCCAAGCCGCTTTGGCGGACAAGATGGGCGTCGACCGCGCGCATATAAGCGCGATGGAGCGCGGCCAACAGAACGTCACCATCATCACGCTCTGGCATGTGGCCGAGGCGCTCGACGTCAAACCGGCGGCGCTTCTGGACGATCAGGGGAAGAGCCGAAAGACATGATGGCTGCCCCTCCCGGCTAGTCCGGGAGGGGCTACCGGGGGGGGCGTCAATCGCCGCTCTGGCGGCGCGACCGAGACCAGATGAGGCTGTAGCTCTCTTCGCCTTCGATGACGGTGTCGTCGAAGAGGTTGGCGTAGATCGGAGCGGTGAAGCTCGGATCGTCGAGCTTGAGGCTCAGATAGTCGCGACCTTCGTTCGAGCGCTTGGACCAGGCGGCGCCGATTTCGGCGCGGCCGACGAAGACGCGGTGGCTGGGTGCGTTGTCATTCGCGCGATCCTCTTCCGGGATGATCCGAACATTCTTCGCCTGAACGCTGAGGGTGACGATTTCGCCGACGTACTCGTTGGCGGACTTCTTGAAGGTTCCGATGGTGGCCATGTCAGTTCTCCTTTTGGCTTCCGAGCCCGCGCCCTTCGCGGCCTCGATGGCGATCGACGAGGCCGGGACGACCGCCGACGCAGTCCGAAGGACCCGCAGCGCATGCGAAGGACGGCGGAGACGGAGTTTCTTGGTCCGCGAGGAATGGCGCAGCCCAGGGGAAGAAAGTTCGGCTCCGCCGTTGCGGCCAAGGCGGTCGAGGCGTCAGCCGATCCCGGCCAGATCAGTCCATGAGAGGCCGTGTTGGGCGTGGGTGATGAGGCTCAGGAGAAGTTTTTCAGTGGCCAGCGATGACCGAGACTTACCGGCAACTTGCGTCAGGCGATGTGTCGTCGACACTGTTTCGGACGGAAAGATGATACCAGATCGGAGAGGATGGAACGACAACACTTCGTCATTGTTGTCATTGTTGCTCTCGCTGGGAGCCTAATTGGGCCTTCCCTGTCAAAGCGCGAGAGTGGGTGCGAAATGCATCAGGCGCGACTCCGGTATGCGCTCGGATGCGCCTTGATCGCAGAGCGACACGTTAGATTGGCCTGAGCGACTCAGCCTTCTCGGGCCGCGTATCCAGCATGATGCGAGTCGACGCGGCCGGACTGCGTCTCCGATCCTGCAATGGATGCGATGCGCACCCATGCCGTCGCGCCGACGATGATCGCACCGATGCTCGCGAAGATGAGGGTCCACGCCTCGCCTGCGCCGCCGGTCTGAGAGAGCCCTTTGACCGCGTGAAAGCCGGCCAGCCCCGCCGGCAAGGCATAGAGCGCGCCGATCGCCAGGCGGATGGTCGGTGACCGGATCGTGGCGAACGCGACTTGCCCGAGGATAAGAGCGACGGCGCCGGCGAACAGGGCGACGGCGATGGCGACGATCGGCCCCGCGCCGTTTTCAAACGCGTAGGAACCGACCGTGACGGCGACGAAGAACGGAAGCGCATAGACAGCCAGGCTGAACAACAGCCAACAGAGAAAGCCGAGGCCGACAACGCTCAGCAATGCGGACAGAAACATGGGCGGTCTCCTTCATGGATGGAGCGCCTCCACCAACCGCCACAGCGCTTTTCGGAGTATAGCGCAAAGCAGCGCACGCCGGAACCTTCCGGCGCGCGCATCAGGTGATGCATCCTGTGCATCATACTGCCTGCGTCGTGTTTTTCTTCGGTCTGAAATCGAAGAGTGGGACGCCGAGTTTCTTGGCCTTGTCGGCGAGATTGTCGGTGATCCCGGAGCCCGGAAAGACGATGAGGCCGATGGGTATCGCCTCAAGAAGCGCGTCGTTGCGCTTGAACGGCGCCGCCTTGCCGTGGCGCTTCCAGTCCGGCTTGAAGACGATTTGCTGGCATTTGCGGTTATCCGCCCAGCACGCGGCGATCTTCTCGGCGCCTTTGGGCGAGCCGCCATGCAGGAGCACCATGTCGGCGTGCTTGGCCTTGACCCGGTCCAGCGCATCCCAGATCGCCCGATGGTCGGTGACGTCGAGCCCGCCGGAGAACGCAACCCGTGGTCCGCTTGGCAGGAGGGGTTCGATCTCCGCGCGCCGCTTCGCCGAGAGATAGTCGCGGCTGTCGATCATGGCTGCGGTCAGCGTACGGTGACTGATCCGTGATCCCGAGTGCGGTCGCCAAGTCTGGCCGATATGGGTCTCGAAGTGATCTGCGGCGATATCGCGCATGAGCTCGTAAGCGTTACGCCGCTCGATCAGCGTGACGCCCTGCGCCGTCAGGGCTTCAAGTTCGACCGAGCGAATTTCCGACCCGTCCTGCTCACGCTGTGATCGTTTCTGGGCCTGCTCATTGTCGTCGAGGTCGCGGTCGACGCGGGCTGCTGTGCGATGGAACAGGTTCGTTACGGACCAGAGCAGGTCTTCGAGATCCGGTTCGAGACGCGTGTCTTCCAGCGTCGCGGCGAGCGCGTCGAAGATGTCGGCCATCGCGTCCTTAAGGGCATCGGCTTCGGGCAAGGGTCTCGGATCGGGTTCATCGGCGAAGGGCCGATAGCCGTAGAGCTGCAATTCTTCGAGTACGGCTGCGGTTGCGGAACTGGCCATTGGTTCGGTGGTCTCGGCGGTCATGGGATCGTCTCCTGTTCGGCGTGGGCCGCGCCTCTCGCGGCCTTCCCGAGCGACGGAAAAGCGGGGGCTGGCCGGGACTGCACCGCCGGTCACGGCGGCCGGAGCCACAGGCGGAGGACGGCGGAGGCGGCGCTCTTTTGTTTCGCGATGCAAAGCCGGGCCTTTACGCCCGGCGGCGGAAAAGAGTGTCGCCGCAGCCGTTGCCGGCCCGGCCAGTCTCCGCTCCGTCTCGCTCCTCTCGGAAGGCCGAAGGCGAGGCTTTCGAATTAGGAGGTGATCTGACGATGGCGACCAGACTAGTGACGGGCCTGCTGAGCCGCTCAGTGTTCGTCGGAAAGCAACCGCGATAGATCGGGCTCGGCCAGTTGCTGACCCAGATGCGTCCTTAGGTCGTCCCGTCCGAGCTTGCGGAGGTCTTCGTTGAAGTCGCCGCCAAGAGAAATAAGCCGGATCGTCTCGATACCGACGGCTCCTGCGCGTTCGATAAGGCTGGCGGTGGCCATGTCGCCTGCTTCGTCCGCGTCGGCGGCGATGTAGAGACGCTGAAGCCCGGTCGGCAGGATCAGCGCGGCTAGATGATTGGCCGACAACGCGGATATGACGGGCATGTTGGGCAATGCCATGCGCACGGAGAGCGTGCTTTCCAGCCCTTCGCCAGCAGCGAGGATATCGCTCGCGGTTCCGATCCGCACGCCATGGCCGAGCAGGTTCCCCATCGCCTTGCGTGATGGATCGAGGGGCGCCTTGCGAGCCGTCGCCGGATCGAGCCAGGTGCGATGGACGCCGGTCAGATTGCCGTTCACGTCCGTGACCTTGGCGAGCAATGCAGGCCAGGTCTCCGGTGGGGTGTCTTTGGGCTGACCTTCGCGCCAATAGTAGCAGCAAGGATGAAATCGCAGCGCTGTTTCAGCGCTAAATCCGATGAGATCGCGTCGGTGAAGATAGCGCTCGGCAAGCGTTCCACCGACCGGACTTCCCATGGCGAAGAGGCGCCGTGAAGCCTCCGGTGATCCGGTGGAGGCAACCACGCGTTCGCGAGTTGGCGGTTCGGGTCGTGGGAGGCTCAGGAACAGCCGCGCCTCATCAAGCGTCTCGCCGAAGGTGCGAAGTTGCCGGGCGCCGGCGATAAGATCTAGCAGGTCGCCATGTTCGCCCGTGGCGGCGTCGGTCCATTTCCCGGCGGCGCCCGGACCGTGGGTTGGTCCAGTGAGGCGAACATAAAGACTGCGTCCGGGCGTGTTCTCGATGTCGCCGACGATCCAGTATCGGCCCTGCTTGCGGCCGTTAGAGAGGTAATGGCGGCAGACGGCCTCCGCCTCGCGGCCGAGCCGTCCTGCGATTTCGGATGCAGCGCTGTTCATTTGTGCCTCCATGCTGAGAGCAAAAAAGAAGGAGCCCGCCACAGTGGGCGGGCTCCAGGGGCGGCTGCGGGAGCCGTCGGGGGACTTGGCTCCCGGTCACTCGGCCGCAGTGGCGAAGGCGTTGCCGGTGACAGGTTCATCATCGGTAATGACGACGGAATCGCCCATGGCCGTTTCGCCGTCGTTATCCGCCAATTGCGCTTCGCTGTCGGGAAGAGCCCGCATGCGCAGGACTCCGGGCAGCCAGCCGGTTCCTTCGAGAAGCTCTTCGGCCGCCGCAACCATGTCCGGCTTCTTGAGGCTGGCGATGCGGTCGGCCGCCTCGTCACCCTTGGCTTCGCGCACGGCCTCCAGAATGCGGGCCTTCGTAACGCGTGCGAGATAGCTCTCGCCCGTCGGCGTCCAGCCCGCCGCCGCCATGTCGAGCCCGAGCGTCGCCGCCAGCACATCGGCATGGGCGAGCGCCCGCGGACGGCGGTTGTACGGTTCCTGGACGGCGTTGACGGTCATGGCGACGCAATGCGCGAACAGCGCCTCGCGGCTATCGTTGTCGAACCCGACCAGCGCCTCCCACAGATCCTCAGGCGCTTTCGGCAGCGCCCCTAGCCAGCCCGTCGTGCGATCGTCGATGCTGAGCGCGTAAGCCGTGTCGCCAAGGCCCGGCGCCTGGGCGCCGAAACCGGCGCTGTGCGGGGTGATCTCGACGCAGCTATCCAGCGGATAGTGATAGAAGAGCCGGAGCGTCATCGCGTGCAGGGCGGCGAGGAACGCCGTCTGCGGATCGTTGGCGAGCGCGTCGCGGAGAGCAAGCGTGCGATGCGCCGTCAATTCCATGACGAGGCGGTCGGAGAGCGGCTTCAGGCCATCGTCTTCCTCTTCCACCTCGTCGCTGGCATCGGGGGGCGCAGCGTCGTCGACGTCCTCCTCGGCAGACGCGTCGATCCCATCGACCTCGTCCTGTCCGTCGGATTCGACGGAAGGTTCATCCTCGGGACGGACATAGCCGCGTTCGACACGCAGACGGCCATCATGGTCGATGCTGACGAAGACGCCGGCCACGGCGATTTCGTCCGGCTCGAAGCGGACGGGCCGCTCCTGCAAGGCTTCCATCGCCGTTTCAATCTCGCCGAGCCGGCTGTCGATCTCTTCCGGGAACTCCTCGGCGTCGGCGTACTCGTCTTCGAGCTTGTCGTATTCGGCCTTCAGCGCGTGGAAGCTCGCGATCTCGTCCTCGCTCATCGGCTCGGTCTCGCCGATGATCCGGCGCAGACCATAGGTATGGCCGTAGGGAAAGTCCGTGCCGATCTCGATCCATTTCCAGCCCTCGGCGCGAATCGCTTGTGCCTCTGTTTCGAGCTTTTCATCGACGAGTTTCGCAATCAGGCCCGCATCCTGCAGCCAGCCGCCATCATCGGACTGGAAGAGATCGCGAAGGATGGCGCCGCCGGCCACCTCATAGGCGTCGAGCCCGACGAACTGCGCCCGCCGGTCGGAGGCGCGCACGGCGCCTTCGGTCAGCATGCGGCGGATTTCATAGGGCTGTTTCGCGTAAGTCCGTTTGATCGACTCCCAGACCTGTTCCTGGCGCTCATGGTCGGGATTGACTGTGAAGGCCATGAGCTGGTCGAGGGTCAGTTCCTCCTCGGCGTAGGCGTCGAGAAGCGACGGCGCGATGGCGGCGAGCTTGAGCCGCTGCTTGACGACATTCGCCGAGACGAAGAAGGCCGCCGCGATTTCTTCCTCGTGTCTGCCTTTCTCGCGCATCGCCTGGAAGGCGCGGAACTGGTCGAGCGGATGAAGCGGCGCACGCTGAACATTCTCGGCGAGACTGTCTTCTTCGGCGAGGCCGTCCGTGCGCACGATGCAGGGCACGGGCGCTGTGCGGTTAAGCCGCTTCTGCTTGACCAGAAGTTCGAGCGCCCGGTAGCGGCGTCCGCCGGCCGGGATCTCGAACATGCCGGTTTCAGCGCCGTCCTCATCCAGCACCGGCCGGACGGTGATCGAGGACAGAAGCGTGCGCCGGGCGATGTCTTCGGCGAGCTCGTCGATCGAGACGCCGGCCTTGACGCGGCGGACATTGGACTGGCTCAGCACCAACTTGTTGAAGGGGATGTCGCGCGAGGCGCTGAGGGTGATTTTCTGAGACTTGGTCATATCAGTTCTCCGCGACGGGCTGGCCGAAAGCCTCTCTCTCGACCTCCAAACCCGTCACGAAGAACCCGGCCCGCCTCTTCCTCTTGAGGAAGCGACGGACCGGAAAGGCGGAGCGCCGGTTGAAGCTACGCTGCGCGCTCCAACAGCTTCTTCGCCTTGCCCTCCATTTCGAGCCGGGCGTCCTGCTGCGGCTTCGACCGGGCGACGGCGGTGATGCCCTGCACGAAGTCGAACACGCTCTCGGGCGGCCGGCCTTCTTCGGAGAGAACCGTATCGACGATCCTGGCGGTCTCCGCCTTGGAGAAGCCCCGCTTGCGGAGGAAGTTGGTGCGGTCGTCGTCACTACGCGCGACGATCCGCTCGCGTGCCGCACGGATGCCTTCGACGAAGGGCCGCGGCGAGGAATCTGCGAAGCGGGTCAGAGCCGGCGCCGCCTCGTGCGCGAAGCGATTGGCGGCGTATTTGGAATGCCGGATGCTGATTTCCTGGAAGTCCTCAACGCCCCAGAGATTGCGGTTCTGGCAGACGGCGCGCAGATAGAAACTGGCGATGCCGAGCGTCTTCGCGCCGACCTCCGAGTTCCAGCAATAGAAGCCCCGGAAATAGAGATCGGGAGATCCGTCGGGCAGCTTGCCCGCCTCGATCGGGTTCATGTCGTCGACCAGGAAGAGGAAGACGTCTCGGTCAGAGGCGTAGAGCGTGGTCGTATCCTTGGTGATGTCGACCATCGGGTTGTAGACGCCGCTCGACCAGTCGAGCGTGCCGGGCACTTTCCAGCGCGTATCGCCAGTTCCATTCCCCGCGATCTTCTGCACGGCCGCCACGAGTTCGTGGTCGTAGATGCGGCCATAATCCGGGCCGGTGACGGCGCGCAGTTCCGTGCGCCCGTCTTCGGTTTCCAGCGTCTTGATCTGCTCGACGCGGTGCGAGGTGAGCCCGTATTGCAGGTTGATGCCCGCAAGCGGCGCCGGGAGCTGGCGCAGATAGGCAGCCGGCGCGCTGACCAGGCTGGCGAGCTGGCCGAAGCTCCAATGGGTCGGCGCGACCGGCGCCTCGGCGTCGGGCAGGATGAGCGCTAGGTTTTCCGGATCGTCGCGATGGGCTTCGACGCGGACCGCCGCGCTCTCGACCGTCCGTGTGCGGCTGCGCTCGGCGCGGGTTTTCACAGAGGCGTAAAGCTCCGACAGGGACAGATAGCGCTCGTCGTCGGGCCGGGAAAACCATTCCGAGGAGACGCGGCCGATCCGCTCTCCGCGCGAGATATCAACTTTGTAGCCGCCGCTCGCGTCGCGTCGGCCGTCCAGGGTTTCAAGGTTGGTCATGGGTCAATCTCCGCGACAGGCCGGCCGGGAGCCTCTCTCTCGACCTCCAAACCCGTCACGGCGAAAGCCGCTGAACTCTCACTCTCTGGGGGCGTTGCGGGGTCTCCCCGCAGAAGGGGTAGGCCGAGACCTGGGCTCGGACGCAGGGGAAGGCTTTCCCCTCCCATCGATGTTCAGGAGCAGTACGAGAATATGGAAAGACCTAGAGTTCTTTCACCTCCTTCCGTAGAAGCCTAGTCGTTTGAGGCTGGGTACTGGGGGCGCGGTCAATTGATAGTCGCCCATGAGGCGCTCGCCGATGACGACAAACTGACCACGGAATCGCATACCTTTGCTTGATGCGGATGGAAGTTTGCGGAAGGAAATATCATTGCCGCCAGGCGCCTGGTGCCCCCCTTACCCTGCACCCATCCCCCATGAGCACGGAGATCACAGTGGGATGACGCGATAACCATGATACCCGGATCACACGCGCGTAAGCGCAACATCCTGAATTAACAGCGAAATCTGAATTGTCCGATGTCCAACTCGTAATCCCAACCGGCATATATATGTCGAACTCAGGGTATCAATGCGCAATATTGAACCCAAGCTCAGCGTATTCAGTCCGACTTAAATCCTGGCAGCGACACAGATGTTGGCCTATCTCTTGGCTACGGAAAGCGGACCCACTAGCCCATCAGGGTTCCAAGCCTGATAGACTGATGGTCCGGCCGGCAAGCACGTTTTCCTAGGGCCAGGCGTCCAAACCCTGGCCCGAAGCTAAGCTGGAGTATATGCGTGATGGCAGTTGGAAGCAAAAGAACGAAAGCGAAGATCGATCGGCGCACCCGGCAACTCAGGGACAATCTCTGGCGGGATGCCGGGTCGCGGATCTGGGAATATGAAAAGAGTGATGGATGGCTGAACGTTCCCAGATCAATGCCAGTGATCATGCGCATCCTGGACAGCCTGACGAAGGGACAGCCGGTATCGTCGACCTATTTCGAGCTGTGGTGCCGGACCTACAATAACGGGTTTGTCACGGCGAGCCGTCCTCGTGAGATGGCGTTCTTCTCAGGATTTGATGGCGAGCGCGCGCAGCGCACCTGGCTTTCGCGCATCCGCCGCCTGCAGGAACTCGGCTTTATCGACATCAAGGAAGGTCCTAGCGGGCCGGTGAGCTACATCCTGATAGAGAACCCCTACACGCCCCTTCGAAAGCTGCGGGACGACGGGATGATCAACGATCAGCTTTGGAATGCGCTGATGGCGCGGATGATCGAGATTGGTGCAGAGGACTTGGATGAGCCACTCGCCGAGGACGAGGAGGAAGAGCCGGCCAGCAAGAAGGAAGATGCCTCGAAAGCGCGTGTACGTCGCGTCAAGAAGACCAAACCACGGGCTTTATAGTTCGCTTTCGGGGCGCCAACAGGATTTACGAGCGACTTCTGAAAGCCCGCTCCGGATAGGTGGCAATATGTACGACATCATTTCGCAGGAGCTGGTTGAGCCCGGTGGCGCGAAAAGATTTCTCGGTGATCGAACGAGGTGCCGATATTGCGGCGCGACGGATGCGATCGCCTTCGGGAAAGCGACCAACGCCCATGCCCTTCCGGTCGCGTTCGGGAACCGGACATTGTTCTCGCTCGATGAATGCAAGGCGTGCAACACCAAGTTCTCGGTCTATGAAGATGCGCTATGCAAGGCGGTCGGCCCGTTCCTGACATTTGGCGGCGTGCGCGGCCGGAACGGCGTGCGCCAGACCGGACAGACCGGATCGAAATCGACCGTGCGGCATAATGTGGTCGCAGGAAAGCGTCAGCTTAGTGTTGCCTCTCACGGCGAGGCCAACGAATTGGTCGGGGTCGACAAGGCTACAGGTTCCCTCAAACTGACAATGCCGGTCGAGGGTGACATCTTCGTGCCTCGCTATGCGTACAAGGCCTTGGTGAAGATCGCTCTGTCGATGCTTCCGCCCGAGGAGTTGCCTAGGTTTGGGAAAGTGATCGCCAGCTTGGCGGAACTGGACGCCAAACCACATGGCGGCGTTTTGCAGGTTGGATTTTCTTATGCCTATGTCGGGAATTCTCCGCCAGCGCTTGCGGGGACCCTGTTGCGCCGGCGTGACCACCAAGCTCACGCACCCTACATGATTTTCGTGCTGATGGCCGGATCAGTCTGCTTCCAAATCTGGCTGCGTTCGGACGAACTCGATGACCACGTCCCGGAGATCGGTCGGCTTGGCGTTCGGTTTTCGGCGCAGCTCCCGAAACCTGAGGGCGGCTATCTCCCGATCCAGTTCAGCGACCTGCTCCAGTTCGACTGGTCAGATTTGGTGCCACGATCGCAACCCTTCGAGGCCTTTGAACTGACATTTAATCCAAAAACGACCGAAGGGATATTGAGACCTGTGCCACGGTCCGGGGGAGTTTAGATGCTGAAATCGACGCCAGAGGAAACCGAGAACGTACGGGAGTATTTTGAGTGGCAGGCGCCTGACCTCGAAATCACCTTCATGCAGAAAGTCTATTCGGAATCGGTGCTTAATGCGCGCCACCACGTCTGGGACATTCACACGAACAAGGATCGATGGTGGGTCATTACGGAGCCGACGAACCTCTATTCGCAAGACCAGTTTCCGAACATGGATCTTGCGCTGACGTTCCATATCGGACTCTGCCTGCGCATTCCGCGCACGCGCGAACAGCAGGTAGACGAAAAGCGCATTTTGCCGTTCGGCACCGTATTTTCGAAGCTGGGCGACGTCGTCGACGCCGTCACGCAAGCCCAGAATCTGGCTGACATTCAAGCGGTAGGCGTTCGCTGTCGGGAAACCCTGCTAGAGTTCGTCGGCGTCGCTCAGGATGCTGCGGTATGGACGGACGACCCGCCCAAGCGCGCCGACTTCCGGTCATGGACGGAAGTCATCTGCAACGACTTGCTGCCCGGCGGCTCAAACAAGGAGCGGCGGGGGGCGATCAAGAGCGCTCTTGAGTCCGCCTGGACGTTTGCCAACTGGCTCACCCATGCAAAGTCCGGCACTTGGAGCGACGCGGACATGGCTTGCGGTCTCACCCAGCATGCAATCGGAATGGCGGCCAGTCTCGTCGTTCGTGCATTGCGCGGCGTACCTTCGGCGTGTCCGGAATGTGGATCGCCGCGCCTGGAACCGGAAGAGGGCGAGAATTCGGCGGCACCAGGAATCTTGTGGGAGCGCCCGCGTTGTTCAGACTGTGGCTGGACAGGGCGACCGGTGCCTTTAGCAGAGCTTGAGGAAGGCGTATCCATCATCACCCGCGAGGGCGAGACCACCGACGATCATTCGATCATGACCGTTCCCCTTCGCACGATTGTGGCACTTGGAGACCCACCAATTCTGCCGTTGCCCGAAGAAAAGTCGGAAGCGGCGCCGTCGCTTCTATATTTTGCGTATGGGTCGAACATGTCGACGGAGCGTCTGAAGGCCCGGACGCCAAGCGCTCGTGCGCTCGGAACGGCGCTTCTTTCAGGCCATGTCCTCCGGTTTCACAAACGAAGCAAGGACCAGTCGGGAAAGTGCGATGCCTTCGAGACGGGCGACGACACGGATCGCGTTATCGGTGTCTTGTACGCTATTGATCCGGCCGAGCGTCACAAGCTTGATGCCGCCGAAGGCCTCAACAAGGGCTATCGGGATGCAACGGTATCGGTTGTGGACGCCCAAGGCCGACGCAAGAAGGCTCTGGTCTATCTAGCCACGCCTGATTTCATTAATGACAGCCTCAGGCCGTACACTTGGTATAAGCACCATGTTCTGACTGGTGTATTCGAACACCGCCTTCCCGCCGACTACGTGATAGAGTTTGTCGAGTCCGTAGAGGCGCAACCTGATCCAGACGAAGAGCGTGACCGGCGGGAGCGGTCGGTTTAGGGGTGAAGGTTCCAGAGCTTTCGTCTCGCTTGTCTCGAACGGGAGCGCCAATCGTGCGCGTTCATCCCGGCCCTCGGTCTTGGCTATCTGCGCTTGTATTGCCTCGTACCTGGATATTGCCTGCTCGTTCGTCCGACGCTTTCGAAGGCCAGTACACCCTGTTTGCTTCCATTCCCCGCAGATGAATCAGGGGCAGTGCCCGTGTAGCTTTGCCTTTACGCTGAATGCCCTGCGTGATACAAAACCTCACACTATGGATGTTGAAGTGCAAGAATATATATCGATGCCCCGGACCCGGTCTCAACGCGAGATAGCCCGCGATCTCCTCGCGACGCGTGGGATTATGCGACTTGCGGAACTCAGAGAAGCCGGTGTCACCGCCGCAACCGTTAGCCGCATGGAAAAGGACGGCGAGGTAATCCGGCTGGCGCGCGGACTCTATCAGCTTCCCGACGCAGAGCTCGATGCAAATCACAGCCTCGCTGAGGCGGCCAAACGTTTTCCCAAGGGCGTGATCTGCCTTGTCTCGGCGCTCGCCTTTCACGAACTCACGGATCAACTTCCGAAGAAGGTCTGGATGGCGATCGGCCGAAACGATTGGACGCCGAAGCCAAGCGACATGCCGATCCGCACACTGCGCTTCTCGGACGATCTGCTTGCCGACGGCGTCGAGACCCATGTGATCGAAGGCGTGTCGGTGAAGGTGTTCGATGCTGCGAAGACCATCGCCGACTGTTTCCGGCATCGTAGCAAAATCGGGCTCACCGTAGCGATTGAAGGCCTGCAGGAAGCTCTGCGCCAACGCAAAGCCACGCCCGCAGAGATCGCGAGGGCTGCGGACACAGGTGGGGTCGGTACGGTGATCCGCCCTTATCTGGAGGCGCTGACCGCTAATGGCTAAGGAGATCAAGAATCTCGGCGCCTCGGTGCGTGCCCGCCTCCTCAAGCTCTCCAAGGCGAACGGACAGAGCTTCGATCTGGTGCTTACGCGCTTCGCGTTGGAGCGCCTTCTGTTCCGTCTCAGCCAGTCGCCGCATGCCGACCGCTTCGTGTTGAAGGGCGCGATGCTCATGATGAGCTGGTTCGACGACCCGCACCGAGGGACGCGCGACCTCGACCTGTTGGGCTTCGGCGACCCGAGCGAAGACGCGATGCTGGCGACCTTTCGGGACATCCTCAGCCAGGATGTCGAAGACGGTGTCGTGTTCGATCCGGAGACGCTACGTGTCGACCGTATTCGTGAAGAGCTCGACTATGGCGGTCTCCGGCTACGCGCCATCGCCTCGATTGGCGGCGCCCGGATCAATCTGACAATCGATATCGGTTTTGGCGATGCGCTGCAGCCAGGGGCGGAAGTCGTCGACTATCCGGTTATGCTCGACCTTCCGGCGCCGAGGTTGCGCGCCTACGCGCGGGAGACGGTTATCGCCGAGAAATTCCAGGCGATGGTGGCCCTCGGCCGGGCGAACAGCCGGATGAAGGACTTCTACGACATCTGGATTTTGAGCCGGTCGTTCACCTTTGAGGAGGACAGGCTGGCACAGGCGATCGCCGCGACCTTTGCACGGCGCGAGACGGCGATTCCGACCGAGCTGCCCGATGCGCTTACGCCGGCGTTTGCGGCGGACGAACAGAAACAGAAGCAGTGGCGCGCCTTTGTCGAGGACGTTGCAGTTGATCCAGGGCCTCTTGCGCTGGTTCTTGAGGAACTCGCCCGCTTCTTGATGCCACGGGCCAAGCGAGCAAAAGAACTTGGCTAATAGTGGTGAAGTGGAGGAGTGCACTGAGGAAAACACTCAGGAAGAAAAGGAATAAGGAGGGCTCATGCTGAATCGTGGATCGGAATGGCGGAGATGGGAGCCGCATATCCACGCGCCAGGAACGGTCATGAACAATCAGTTCAACGGCCAGAACGCTTGGGGCGATTATCTGACCGCGCTTGAGCGAGCCACGCCGGTCATCGAGGCTGTCGCGGTCACTGACTATTACGTGACCGATACTTACGAAGAGGTGTTGCGGCACAAGGCGACTGGCCGCCTGCCCAACGCCCAGCTCGTCTTTCCGAACGTGGAGCTCCGGCTCGACGTGGCGACGGCAAAAGGCGGCTTCGTCAACCTCCACCTGTTCGTCAGCCCTGAGGACCCGCAGCATCTCGAAGAGCTGCGGCGTCTGCTATCGCGCCTGCAGTTCAACGTCATGCAGGATCGTTTTGATTGCACGCGGGCCGATCTCATCCGGCTCGGCAAGAAGGCCGATCCCAATATTTCGGACGAGCGGGCGGCACTGGCCTATGGGGCCAACCAATTCAAGGTCAACTTCCAGCAGCTTCGTGAAGTGTTTTCCGAAAGCGGATGGGCGAAGAAGAACATTCTAATCGCCGTGGCCGGCGGCGCGACAGACGGCACGTCTGGCGTGCGGGAAGCCGCCGATCAGACGATCCGGCGCGAGATCGAGGGTTTCGCCCACGTGATCTTTGCGGGCAGTCCGGCGCAGCGCGAGTTCTGGTTGGGTCAGAAGAATCTCGGACCTGATGAAATTCGCGCCCGGTATGGCGGCCTGAAGCCCTGCCTCCATGGGAGCGACGCGCACAAGCTCGACGCCGTGGCCTCGCCGTTCGGCAATCGCTTCTCTTGGATCAAGGGCGGGCTGGAATTCGATTCGCTTCGGCAGGCGTGCATTGATCCCGACGGGCGCGCTTACGTTGGTGAACAGCCGCCGCACTCGGCCATGCCGTCGCAGGTGATTTCGCACGTCCGGATCGATAATGCGGATTGGGCGACAACACCCGACATTCCTCTCAACCCCGGCCTCGTCGCCATCATCGGTGCACGCGGATCAGGAAAGACGGCCTTGGCGGACGTAATCGCGGCGGGTTGCGACGCGATCACGCCGGCCGGGTGGGATGCAGACGAGAACATCAGCCCGTCATTCCTGGCGCGGGCGCGCAAGCTTGTCGGCGACGCAACGACGACGCTGACCTGGGCTGCTGGTGCAACAGTCACACGCGCACTCGATGGCAGCGACGCCAACGGCCACATGTCGTTCCCACGCGCCCGCTATCTCTCGCAGCAATTCGTCGAGGAACTCTGTTCTGCGAAAGGCGTCGCCGACGGCCTCGTCGATGAGATAGAGCGCGTGATCTTCGAGTCGCATTCGCAGGACGATCGCGAATGGGCGCTCGATTTTGCCGAGTTGCGCGAGCAGCAGACGGCCAGATTCCAACAGGCGCGTGAGCGCGAAGCTGAGGCGATCGGCGACATCTCGGATCGCATTGCGACCGAGTTTGAAAAAGAGAGCCTTGTTGCGACTCTGGCCACCCAGGTCGGACAGAAGAAGAAACTGATCGCCGACTACACCGCTGATCGCGCTAAGCTCGTTGTGAAGGGAACCGAGGCGCAAGTTACCCGACACACGCGGCTCAGCGAAGCGGCGCAGGCGCTCCGCAATAGGATCCAGGCTTTTGGCAACCAGCGCCGCACCTTCGTCGCTCTGCAGGATGAGGTTCGCAGTATGCGCGCTACCGGGGCGCCAGAAATGCTCCGCCAAGCTCAGGCGCGGCACGGCAACAGCGGTCTCGACGCTAAGCAGTGGGACGAGTTCTTGTTGATCTACAAGGGCGATGTCGACAAGAGCCTCTCCGCATACATTGCGTGGGCGGATGGCGAGGTCAGCAACCTCAACGGCGTTCCGCCACCGCCAGGCGACCCGAACGTCGCCCTGATCCCTGATACCGCTGATCTTTCCGCACTTTCGCTCGCACCGATCGCCGCCGAAATGACACGCCTTGAGGCGCTGTTTAGCGCCGACAAGGTCGTCCGCGATCAATACGCGGCGCTAACCAGTCGCATCGCGCAGGAGAGCTCTGCGCTCCAGACTCTCGAAACCCGGCTCGCGGACGCGCAAGGTGCGGCGGCGCGACGGAAGGATCTGCAGACTGAACGCGATGACACCTACGGCCGGGTGTTCGAGGCAATCATCAACGAGCAAAACGCGCTGGCCGGGCTCTACGCCCCGCTGATGGCGCGGCTTGCAGCATCGTCGGGTACGCTCCGGAAGCTCAGCTTCTCGGTTCGGAGGATCGCTGACGTTCAAGCCTGGGGCTCGATCGCGGAGGAAGAACTCCTTGATCGACGCAGGACAGGACCTTTTTACGGTCGGGGTTCTCTGATCGCGGCTGCGACGGAAGCGCTCAAGCCCGCCTGGGAGATGGGGTCGGCCACCGAGGTTCAGGCGGCCATGACGGCCTTCATGGGGAAACACCTGAAAGACCTGCTTTCACATGCACCTTACGCGCCGACGCAGCAGGCCGAATTTAGGGCTTGGTCAAACCAATTCGCAAACTGGCTCTTTGGCACTGGTCACATCGCCGTCCGCTACGAGATCTCCTATGACGGCATCGACATCCGAAAGCTATCGCCAGGCACTCGGGGTATCGTTCTGCTGCTGCTCTATCTCGCTCTCGACGATTCAGACGACCGCCCCTTGATAATCGACCAACCGGAGGAGAACCTCGACCCCAAGTCCGTGTTCGATGAACTTGTGGCGTTGTTCATCGCCGCGAAGGCTAAGCGCCAAGTGATCATGGTCACTCACAACGCCAATCTCGTCATCAATACCGACGCAGATCAGATCATCGTAGCGTCCGCAGGGCCACACCCCTCCGGAGGCCTACCGCCGATCACTTATATGGCGGGCGGCCTGGAGAACGCCGACATTCGCAAGTCCGTCTGTGACATCCTGGAAGGTGGTGAGGCAGCATTCCGCGAACGGGCGAGACGGCTGCGCGTGAGGCTGGAGCGATGAGGTTGCACTCCGCGTCACTGATGAAGATGCCCGCCGTGTGGGGGAGATTGGAATGAGGTTCGTCGTCAAATTCAGGTCAGGCGATTCGCCCACGACCAATCGTTACCCACATGCAGTGCTAGTTCAGGATAACTGGGATGATTATGGTTACAAGACCACTTTTCACGTCACGCTGCACATGTCGGCCGATGAAAGCTACGATCTCGGCAGCATCAAGATAATCGAGGCGGGTCGAACCAGCGGCTACACCAAAATGCCCAGGCGGTCCTTTCAGGAGTTACCCACCGGCCATGCCTCGCTAGGTGCAGACCTCGACTATTATGAGACAATCTATAAACTTGGTCGTGACGTCTTCGAACCATATTTCAGAGGTCTTCGAGATGTCGCGTTCGACGACGAGATCAAGGCCAGCGTCGAAGACAGCGAGGCCTATCAGGTTTCGCTGCTGCGTTTTAGCGGCGCCAAGCGGACCATAAATGATGCCGCACGGCTACTACGTGCTCCTACCCTGCCAGCGAAACGACGAAACGCGGGTTTCAAGGTTAAGTTCAAGACGCGGGTGGCGCGACACTCGAACGCCTTCACGATCGACTTCGATTTTCGGCGACGTGGCCGGCTGCCGAACCGCATCAACGCCCTGATTGGTTACAACGGGACGGGCAAGACCCGGCTGCTCTCGAACCTCGCCATCGTGGCGAGCGGCTACGGTTACGGGAGCAAAGAAGATGTGCTGGACAACGCGGCGGGTCGGTTCGTCGGCACCGCGCCGCCCTTCAAGACAGTGGTCGTGGTGTCATACAGCGCGTTCGACACCTTTGTCATTCCAGGACGCACCGAGGGGGAAAAGGAGAGGCTCCAGGAGAGCGGAGAAATCTTCGGATACGTCTATTGCGGTCTTCGCGAGCGATCGGACGATGACGCGCCGGATGGTGAGCAGGCCTATCGGCTGCGAACTTCGGCGGAGATCGAGGCAGAGTTCCTGTCGGCGCTAAAGCGCGTCGGTCAAGCCGACCGCCTAGAGAACCTGCTGGAGGTCTTGAAACCGCTCCTTCGCGACCCATCGTTTCAGCGCATCGGATTGACCCAACTCTACGCCAATCGCGATGATGAAGAACTCGGGGAGCTTTTCCGTGGACTGAGCAGTGGTCACAAGGCTGTCCTCAAGATCGTCACCGAGCTCACAGCGCATATCGCGGGGTCGGAGCCGACACTGGTTCTCATTGACGAGCCGGAAACTCACCTCCATCCGCCGCTGCTCGCCGCATTTCTCAAGAGCGTGCGGGCATGTCTCGAAGCCTTCGACGGCTATGCGATCATCGCCACACACTCGCCGGTGGTCTTGCAGGAAACCCCGGCGAAATATGTCCAGGTCCTGCGCCGAACGGCGGACCAGACCCGCGTCGTAGCGCCGAGCGTGGAGACGTTCGCGGAAAGCATCGGCGTCATCACACAAGAGGTCTTCAATCTCGGCGACGGCTCGACCGATTGGCACGAGACGTTGAGAGCGCTGGCGCGTCGAAACACGCTTGAGGAGATAGAGGAGGCGTTCGGTCGCAAGCTGGGCTTTGCGGCGCGCTCCTACGTTTTGAGCATTCGCGACGAGATCGAGGAGTAGCGGATGCGCTCGGCCCCGCTGCTCCCCGTCGATGCGACGGATGTGTTCGATGATATCGCCGCGGCCAAGCGCCAACCGCGGCGCGGCCGCATGCAGGCGGCGCGCGGTGAGGTGCTCGCCGCCTATCAGGGCTACGAGGATGCAGTGCCAGAGGTTGGCGGGCTGGATGAAGCCCAGCTAACTGACCCGCAGAAAGAGGCGATGCGGCACGCGTTCACCGTAGAGACCAAACCGATGACGACGCTCCGGGGTCGCCTCCTAAAGAGAATCAGCGTCGCGCGGTGTCCGTTCTGCGGGATCAGCGAGTCCTCGACGCTCGACCACTATTTGCCGAAGGAGCAATATCCAGAGTTCTCAGTGTTCCCGAAGAATCTCGTGCCGAGCTGCGCAGTCTGCAACACGCGCAAGCGAGATCGCATTCTGGACGAGGGAACAAACGTACGGATGTTCCTGCACCCCTGTTATGACGTGATCCCAGACGTGGCATTTCTAGCGGTGCGAGCGCGTATGGAGGCTGACGCACTGATTCTATCCTATCGTCTGACGAGGCCGGCCGGGATGTCGCTTCAGACCTTCCAGCATCTGCGGTCGCACTTCAACGAGCTCAACCTTGCTGACCGGTACAGACGAATGGGCCTCGAACATTTGGGAGGGCAGTACCCGGCGCTTCGTCGCGCTTTTGGTTCAGGTGAAAATGCGGAGCGCGTCGCGCAGAAGCTGATCGAGGGAGCGGAGGACTTCGAGGAAGTGTCAGGCCCGAACTACTGGCTCGCCAAACTTTATCGAGCCCTAGCCGGGAATGAAGATTTCTGTGACGGCGGCTTTGAGGCGATCCGAATTCAACCTCAACCGCATTGATAGCAAGGTCCATTCGATGAAGGGCGATAACCAACCGCCGAATCAGGCACTGCGCAAGGGCATTGATGTGAGGAACGGCGGCGAGCCGATCCTCCTCACGGGTGTCAATATTCACGCCATCCTTGCGGAGTCAGCCCGCGGCGGCGAGACCGCCAGTGCATGGACACGGATTGTGGCTTCGTCTGACCAGAAGCTATTCCACGACATTGTAGGGAATCTGGTTGCCGCTGTTGAGCACTACGCGCGGCAAGCCGGCTCTTACATCCAACTCGCCATGGCCAATACGGTTTTCTTGGTCATTCGGCCGGATAATTCGGCGGAGCTGTGGGTGGATGCAGCGGCGGTGATGCACGAATCTACCTTAAAAAGACCCGGCTCGCTGGCGGCGGGAACAGTACTGTACGAGAATGACATCGCGGACGTTCGGGGGATGTGGTTTCCGCTGGTCGAGGTGGGATCTCAAGATCGTATCCTTTGCATATTCCGCGAAGGCTGGCGCTTCGGTCTCCTTTTCGACGGCAACTCCAACAGTGAGCTATCCATCGCCGATGCTAAACGGGACCTGGGTACCCTATATCGCCGGATGAAGTATGCCGACCTCTACGCGGCCATTGCCCACCAACCCACTTTCGGACACCTAGTAGGGGCTGGCTGGTTTCCCTTCCTGGAGTTAATGAGCGGCGAATTCGGCAAGCTGGTCTCGATGTATCAGTCCGGGTTCGAGCTAGACGATGAGGAAAAGGCGCTCGTTGCGAAGTTTGATGACGCCCGCCTGGCCCGGATGTTTGAGCGCTGGATGCAGCGGCCCCACCTGAAAAGTCGGGAGATTATCCTTCAATCCGCTGTCGACGCCTTCAAGATGCGTGATCCAGTGTCGGTTATTAAGAACGTACTCACCGAGATTGAGGGCGTTCTGGCGGACGCGTATTTCCGGACGCATGGAGAGCACACGAGGAAGCTCAAAAAGCTTTTGGACTTCGCTGTTGAACTTGCCGCAGAGCGAGTAGGAAAGGATACACTGTATTTCCCTACAGAGTTCGCGGCCTATCTGCGCGACTACGCCTTTGCTGACTTCGAGCGTGGTCGCGACGGCGGCGTCGCCTCGCGCCACGCTGTTGGTCACGGGGCTTTGACAGCGGACCAATACACTATGCCTCGCGCCCTTCAAGCTCTGCTGACGCTGGACCAGTTCGCGTTCTACACCTAAGCGTCGCAGACCGTTCGTTACTGATCGCCGCACCTCGAAAGTATTCTTGTGCATCCTGCGATCGAGCGGCTAGCTCATACGAGCTGGCGCTAAGGCGTTTACCAAGTTCTTAGTCAGCAGCCCTCGCGTCACTGAGCATTTGATCGATCGCACTTTGCCGCGACTGACGATCCAGCGTGTATGTGTTGCGCCTGAACTCGACGCCTTCAAGTAAGGCTTTCACATAGCCGGACACGGTGTCCGCCGCCATGATCAGTGTAGAATCGAGTGTGTGGACGTATTTGCTCGTGACTGATCCCTTGGCATGACCGATCAGCGCGGCAATCGTGATCTCGGTGAAGCCCAGATCGTTCGCGATGCTGGCGAAACTGTGCCGGAGCACGTGAGGTGTGACGTCCCAGAGCGGTGTGTCCTTGAACAGCTTCTTCCAGCTCTGCGGGAAGTTTCCGACCGCGTTGTCGATGCCCTGGCCGGGAAAGACGTAGGTGCCGGTTCTCTGAGGCCGCTCCTCCTCTAGATACTCCACGACGGGGAGCCCAACCGGACGAACCGAGGAGCCTTCCTTGCTGTCGATCAACCGCAGGCAGCTCCCTTCGAGATCGACCTCGCTCCATTTGAGATTGACGATTTCGCCGCGCCGGCAGCCCGTCACCGCGATCAGCCGGAGGATCTCGGCATGTATCCTGTAGCGGTCGCTTCCCTGCGCCTCCCTGAGAATGCTGCCTAGAACCCGATACTCGGCTTCGCTGAGCCGGCGGTCGCGGACCTGATATTTCGGTTTGCGGAGGCCATGCGTGGGATTGTGCTCGATCACCCCAGCCTCGACTGCGTATGAGAAGATGCCGCCAAGCAGACCCATCGTTCGGATCGCGGTTCCGCGGCCGCCGCGGACGATGGCCTTGCCGCGGAGCTTTTCGGTCTTCACGGTCACGCGCGTCTTGCCGGCAATGATGTCCTTCATCAGATTGTTCATGTCCGGCTTGGTGATGTCCCGCACACGTCGTGCCCCGAGAAGAGGAATGATGTGCCTGCGGATACGGCCGACATCGGTGGCGATCGTGGTGTCCTTCTTTGGCCGGCCGCCTTTTCCCAGGATGAGGCCAGCTTCCATGTCGGCGATATACTGCTCGCAGAGCTGCTTGATGGTCAGCGCCTTGCGATCTTCCTCGCGTTCTTCAGCAGGATCGCCGCCATGCGCGACATGTCCAAGCAGGGCCTTGGCTTCGCGGCGGGCGGTCTCGGGCGTCCAGGCGCCATGAAGGCCAATCGTGTAGCGACGTGAACGGCCACGAGAGCGGTACTGGACGATGTAGCTGCGCTTGCCCGAGGGATAGACACGAAGACCGAAGCCCGGCAGTTCGTCATCCCAGATGACGTGACCTTTGCTCTGCGGCTCGGCGGTCTCTACGAACCGTTTGGTCAGTTTGGTCATGCTCCCGTCCCTCGGAAGCCCCGATTTCGAGTAAGCACCACGCAAGCACGCGGGCGGAAATCAAGGCGTATTCTCGGATAGAGACTTCGGAGAGCGGATTCTGAAAATCAATAATTTTCAGGTGGTTATCGTGCTCTGGCGTGCCCTATCGTGCAATTCGGATAGGCCCTTAGACCAGCTCCGAAGGCAGAGGCCAGAGGTTCGAATCCTCTAGGGTCCGCCATAAACTACTTCAAACCCCTTATTTTTATGACGGAAACTGCTTCACATTGCCGGAGTTTCCAACGTGGTTGCCAACAACCATGCTTCTTTTGTTCGCATCGCGGGTGTAATGGCTGACCTCGGCCAAAGATTCATGCCCCGTCCATGCCCCGATTTGGTGCGGCGTCCATCCGTTCTCAGCAAGGATCACGGCGCGGGCGCGGCGCAGGCCGTGGGCTGTCCGGCTCTCTAGGCCAGCATCGCGGGCGGCACGGCTTACAAATTGGCTCAGAGCCTTCACAGATCGGCCCTTGCCCGTGGTCGTCAGGATGAATAGCAGGTCAGGGGATGCGGCATCCAGGAACAAGCGGCGATCAGCCTCCAAATACGGGGCAACGGGCGCGGTGATCGGCACAACGGCTGTGCCCCCTGTTTTCTCTTGCACAAATTCAAGCACGCCGTCGCTAACGTGCTGCCAGCCTATCACAGCCGCATCAACGCAACGCGCAGCGGTCCAGTATATCACCTCGAAGGCTTGGCGCTCTGGCGTGCCTACAGGCCAGCGCTTACGAAATGCTTTGATGTCGTCTGGCGTCCATGTGCCGTGCGGTGTGGCCTTTGTCTTGCCGATCATGGCATCCTTGGCAGGGTTGTCGCTGCGCAGGAACTCAGATTGCGCAAAAGCGAAGATAGCCCGCCAGATTGTACGCTCTCCCCGCTGTGCGCCGGGGGATACCTTGCGAATGGCTTTGTTGACTAAATCGGTCGTCAGCTTGTCGATGGGCGAACTGCCGTACTGAATGGCGATCTTCTCAAGCCTGCGCCGCCATACCTTGCGGGTGCTTTCCTTGCGTTGTTTGAAGTCATTCGAGGCAATGAATAGCTTGATCGTGCTGGCAAGCGTCCCGTCTGTCGGGGCGTAATGCTCGGCGTCCACATAGGCCCGCAGAAAGTCGGGGTGGTTCTCAGGCAGGTCCGGCAGTGACACGAATTGCCCCCTTACGCGGCGGTAAACGTATCGCTTGCCGTTGGGCTTCGTGACAACCTTGATGCCCTTTAGTCGAACGCCTTTTGCCATTCCTCTACGCCCTCCGATTGCTTTTTGCCATCATACGGCAGGTTGTCCGCGTAATCGTCAAGGTCCAGGCGGTCATATAGGACGTTGCCGCCATCGCGCCGGACGGGCAGGCCCTTGGATTTCAGCTTGGTTACGCTCATGCCAAGGTAGGTTGCGGCGTCGTGGATCTTCATTAGTCGTGCTTGGCTCATTCTGCTTCCCCCTTTGGCGAAGATGCTCGGTGCTTGAGCTTAGCGCGGTATGCCACCGCCGCAGCCATATCTTCATCGGTGGCTTTGCGCTCTTTGTGGCAATGCTTGCAAACCCCCTTCGTGTACTCAATCGGGTACGTGAATGATGGCTCCCACTCGTGATCTCCGGTGTTAAGGCAATCGGCAGGGATCGGGTGGTAGTCAAAGGTTATCACCGTTTCAAAGACAAACATTTTGCCGCAACTATGACACTCGTGTTCGTGTCTGGTGTCTTCGGAATATCCATGCCCATCATCATGGCAGACTTCACATTCAGCTTCGCAATACGGGCAATTCATGTCGCTCATGCCTCCCCTCCCTGTACCCCGAAGGCCGATAGGATGGCGGCGGTGTGGTGGGCTTGCGCGGCGGCTTTGGCGGCTTCTAGGGGGCGATCACCTCCAAAGTCTGCCAAGTAGGTTGTGCCGAATGAGGCGTGTAGCAAGCGTCGGATTTCCCGCCGTGGGGTGCTAATATCCTCAATCACATAATTCCCAGCGTGATGGCGCTTTCCACCACCTAACCACTCCAACGGCAGAACTCGCCCCGGCATCGCGGCAATGATGGCGTCGGCAACGTCTGGCGAATTTAGCACGCGCCCCTCGTCGTCCCCGACAGCCGCATCGTAAACGACAGAGGCCAGTTTTTTACGCAGTTCACTCATGGGGTGTCTCCTGTGTGGTGGGTAGGGCGGCGCGGGCATAATCAACGGCCTTGTCAAAATCATCCGCCCGCATACTGAAAAGAGCGTCTACGTCAGCCTTGCCCTTTGACGGGTGGCGACGTGCAAACCTGCGATACGCAGACGCAGCGCCCGCGAGATTTGCCGCAGTCGGTAGTAACGCCTCCCGCGCGGCATCCCGCTCCGCCCGCAACTGCCGCACAATCCCCGCCTCCGGGCTGTCTGGCCCGTGCCTATGCTCCCAAAGGTGCAAGTGGCGGTCTATCTGGGCTTCGGTCCAGTTGGTCATTGGCTGTCCTCCGCAACACGCTGACAGCCAACAGGTGTCAGAAATTCAGCACCAACTTCGCGCAACATGTTCGCCGCGTCATGCCGTAGTGGTTCATCCGCAATGTGCCAGCGTCGGAAAAGCTGCCGCCAGAAACCGACGCGCTCAAGAGACATGTTGTGCAGGATTGAAAGCGCACGTTGCTGTTGATTAAAGGTCACTGGCTGTCCTCCGAGATAGCGCGTAGGGCGGCGGGGTGGTGCCGCTCTAGCCATGAAACGATGTTTTCGGCGTAATCTATATCGCGCACATCCATTTCGTGCGTCTCGCAGATGATGCTCTCGATTTCATCCACGATGTTTTCGCGGTCTTCGGCGGATACCTTCGCCGCCTCCTGCGGCGTCATGGCGTCACATCGCTGCCCCTCGGATACTAGGCGATCCATCCCTGCCTCTTTCATGGCAGCGATAGCCTCTGCATCCGCGTGTTTCTCGGTGCGCAGAATGGCGTTCTCGGCCTCCAACTCGGCAACCCGCTCGGCTTGGGATTGGTACACCTCAACGCGGACATATTCGCCATTTGTTGTCGATCGCATGCTGGCGGTCACACCGATCATTCCGCGCCAATCTTCATGTAGGTACGGCGTGAACCTATCTACCCGATCAGTCATTGCTTAGCCTTCCGTAGCGGGCAATCGCGGCCCTGATTGCAGTCTCTGGTGCATCCGCTGGCAAACAGCGCTTGGATGCGGTTAAACAGCTTGCTCATGTGGTTCTCCTTTGGGTGCCCCCTGCCAAATTGGCGCTCGACAGGGGGCGTTTTGCTCGCCCGAGCAACTTCCATAGAACAAGCGCCCGTCGGGCTTATTGTCGCCACTAGTTCGCTGTGGCCGCGTTATCCCCGGAGCGGGAATCTCAGTAATCGTCGCTTTCGTCAAAATAGCTGGCGTCAAATTCCCAACCTTCGATCTGTCCATCAGCGCCAATGTTCATGATGATGTAATCGCCGTAGCCGTTACCTGCTGGGGAAAGCATAGAGGGCACGTACCCGTCTTTTTGGGTGACAGCTTCCCCGCTTTCTTCGAGCAGAGAATAGATGCCGTCATCGCAGACCTTGTAGTGAGTGGTTGCGATAGTGCCGCCGGGCCAACCTTTGATCTTGCCTGTATCAAGGTCAATCTGGATGTCCCAAGTCTCGCCTTTGGCAAAGGGCATCAGGTCGCCGTCAGCGTCTTCTTTGCCGTTTACGGTGGCGTCTTCCCAGTACCTAACACCGCACACCGCGCGTAAGGTCTTCACTTCCACGTCCACTTTTTTAGTGATGGTGATTTGCATTGGTTCATTCCTTCGGTTGGGTTAAAAATCAATCTCGCCAAGCATCGCCGCGACGGCTGCGCGGGTGCTTGGGATAAAGCCGTAATCCGGCCCGTTTCTCGCTTCCCACGCCCTCTTGCTCTTGTGGTAGGCGTTCGGGCCTTCCTGGTGGCAATCCCAATGGCAAAGCGGGATCGTGTCACGGTCGCCGCTCTTGCGCCCCGCCGCCGGTAGCTGGTCGTATCCGTGCGGCTCGTCGGCAGGCGGTCGGCTCTGGCAGTGGTGGGCGTCATTCGGGGGCGGTGAACCACAGATAACGCAGGGAAGTTGCTTAACTGCGGCCATGTATGACAGGCCGCATTGCCCTTTTTTTGTTGACCGGTGGGCGGTTCGTTTCTTTGAAACATTTCTTAGGCCTTTCTTAACTCTCTTTGGCTTCGGCACCTTGAGGCCAAGCGGGCCACGGGGGGATATCTGGTTCATCGCTTATCCTCCGGTTCGGTCAGCACAACGCCAAGGCGCGTGAAGTGCGAGTGAACAGCGTCGAGATATTTCCGTTTCTGTGGGCTGGTCATTTGGCGGGTCACTCCGAAGTCAAACGGCACCATCATCAGGCGCAGCTTTTGCTCATAGGGCAGTGGCCGAATTACGGCGTCATACTCGGCGGCGAAGTGTTCGTTCTCGGCCTTGAGGATGCCCACGCCGAAGTGCAGCTTGCAGTATCCGCGAAAGCCCTCGGCGGTATCGGTCCCCAGTTGCTCTGCGGCTTCCAGCATCCAGCGGCGCTGCAACCTGTTCTGCTCTGCGCTGCGCCCCTTGCCTGCCGCGATGCTGGCTGTGAAAGGCAGGTCACGCGCTTTTAGCAGGGCGATCAGGCTGTCTAGCTGCTGCTGATTGGTCACGGTGCGCGTTGCCATCTAGCTGTCCTTTCCGCTTGTCTTTCGCTGCAATGATGTCGGGGTCGCGCTGATACGGATACGCGAGGTTATTTTTCCACCAGCCTGCAAGGTCGCTCAGGCTGGTGAAGGCGTTAATGCGGGCGATAAGCCGCGCTTTCCCGTGAGGGGTCAGAAGGGCACCTCGTCTCCGAGGTCACGCGATCCGCCGTACCCGCCACCAGACGCGCCGCTGTCATAGCCGCCGCCAGACTGACCGCCGCCGCTATCCGAGCCGCCACCGTTTCCGTCCAGCATCGTCAGGGTGCCGCCGAAGCCTTGCAGCACAACTTCGGTGCTGTACTTGTCCGCGCCGGATTGGTCCTGCCACTTGCGCGTCTGAAGCTGGCCTTCGATATAAACCTTGCTGCCCTTCTTGAGGTACTGCTCAGCAATCCGCACAAGGCCCTCTTGGAAAATCGCGACGCTGTGCCACTCAACTTTTTCACGGCGTTCCCCGCTGTCGCGGTCTTTCCATGTCTCGGAAGTGGCAATCCGCAGGTTGCAGACCTTGTTGCCGTTCTGAAATGAGCGCACTTCGGGATCGCGCCCCAAGTTCCCGATCAGGATCACTTTATTCACACTGCCAGCCATCAGCCCAATGCCTCCATATACATCTGCGTCACCGCGTCTTCTTCTGCGATTTCGTCCTTGCTGCGTTTACGAAGCGCCAGGCACTTGCGTATGATTTTCGGCTCGTAGCCGCGCCCCTTGGCTTCGGCCATTACGTCCTTCACCTGATCGGCAATGTCTTTGCGATCCGATTCAAGCCGTTCCGCCCGCTCTACGAACTGTCGCAGCTCGTCGGCTGTCACTCGGTAGGTTTCGTCTGTCATGCTGCTTGGTCCTTCTGATCTTCTTCGGTTTCTTCGAGGTAGACGTATTTCTTGGCGTCAGCGTCGAACTCCAGTTGCAGTTCCTTGGCGCGTGCGACCAAAAGCATCTGCACGTCACGGCCTGCCTTCTTTGCGCGAGACAACAGGCCGTTAATGCCTTCTGCGTCCTTCACTTCGGGCAGGGCGGTGTTGAACCACTCCACCTCAGACTTGCGGGCGATCTGCGCCTCAGAAAGTGCGTTCAGGCCGTCTTTCACCTGCGCGATGATGCCCTCTAGGCAGGTGCTAAACTCAGGGGCGCTGGCGTCAGGCAGGCCGATATCGACAAGGTTCGCGGGGTCTTTGCCAAACGAGGTTTCCGTTGGCGAAAAGACGAGGTGCCGCTCTTTGTTGTAGATGGAGATGCGGGCGATCACGTCGCTGTCGGTCAACACCAAGTCTTTTGTGCCGCCGGAGATTTTCAGGCGCTCTTTGATCGTGTCGCCATCGGATTTTTCGTCCATATGCGAGATCAGGACAACGTCTTTGCCGAAGCCGCGCAGCATCTTGAGGTATGCGCTAAAGCGCGCCCCAAGCTGCCCCCAGCCTTGCTGGTTCAACGCCCCGCCATACCCCAGCTTGGAATTGCTGCGAAGAATGTCTTGGGCCAAGAAGTCCAGCGCCTTGCCAACGGTATCAATGATGATTGTGTCAAACTCGGCCACGTCAGCGGCGGTGATGCCTGCCACGTCGCGCCAATCGTTCACTTGCACAACGTCTTTGCGGTCAACGGCGCGGTATGCACCTTTGTCAAAGTCCAGCATCAGCGGCTTAGATGCCGTGAACGCGAGGCTTGTCTTGCCTAGACCGGGCTGCGAATAGATCGTCAGGCACAGCGTTTTGACTTCGATCACCTCGTCGGCGTGTGTGATTTTCAGTGTCATTTGTCCTCTCCTGCCGCCTTCATGCGGTCGTCATATGCCTGCACCAGAGCGCGGCATCGGTTTACGAATGGGGTAAGCTCGGCCAGATCCCAGCCATCGCCCATGCGCAGGGATTTGGTGACGTATTCCAGCGGCGCGAGGCACAGGCTAAAGAACGCGTCCTTGCGGCCAAACGTCTTGTTGGGGGGCAGGTCGTTCACTTTGCTGCCCCCACGGTCACGCGGGGCGGGGTGCGCGTCCAATCGCAGGACGCACGGCCCATTGCCATTTGCAGATACACCCACGCGGCGATTGTGCGGTATTCCCAGTCTGCGGACCCGCGCTTGAACGGGCGGCGATCCATCAGTTGCGTCAGGGCCATACCGCGATATCCGGTGGGGCGCTTGAACTGTGCTTGGTCGTGCATCATGCTGTTAGCCTCCGTTGAATTGCGTTACGTGCTTTGAAATTCGGGTAGTTGCGGGCCAGCCTGTCGATATCGTCGCAAGCCTTCCGCAGGCGCTCGTAGGACGTGTCGGGCAGGTCCGCGTCGACCTCTGCGGCCAGCATCACGTCGGCCAGCGCTTCATTGGCGACGTTCAGGGCGGCTTCGAGGTCTAGCATTTGGCGTCTCCCATGCAGTCAGGGTGGATTGCCTGCGCTTCGATGAACTGCGATCCTGCTGCGGTATAAGACGCGGCGAAAACAGCGATTGCGATAACGGTCAGTCCGATGATGCCAAGGAACACGTCGCGGATGTTCTGGCGGCGGATGGCGCGGGGGCTGCGTAGGTCAGGGCGCATGTCAGCCCCCCTTCGATGGGGAGAGAGTGAAGTTAAAATCACCGTCTGCCATCGCGTCAAAAACCATTTGGGTGGTAATGCCCGCCGCCGCTTCAACTACCTTGGTGTTGATAATGTCACGATTGGCGCTGACCGCCCGATTCATTTCAATCTGACCAGCGCTGTCGCTCTTTTCCCAGACGTTTTTGGGGCGGAAAATCGTGTGTAAAGAGATTCCCTGCATCACGGCCTTGACGCGCTTTGCAATTATCTCAGCGATATCGCCCTCAACGGCCTTATCAACTTCTTCCCACACCATCTTGTGCGCTACGTTGCCGAAAATCCGCTCGTGGTCTTCGCGGAATTTATCAAGGCAGTGTTCTTTGAAGGCTTGTCGCGCGATGCTCTTCATTTCATCTTCGTCAAGGTAATCTTTGGTATCAAAGGTCATGTCACATTCTCCTCGTGGAACTCTGCGCTGTGTTCGGCGTCTCGGATGGCCTTGCGCTCTATCCGGTCGAACTCGTATTTCAGGTCGTTCATGTATTGGGCATCGGCCTTGATGCTGCGAAGGATGGCGAGGATGCGGCGGATCATGATGCACCTGTCGCGGCACGGAAGGCGGCATACGCAGTTTGCATGGCCTGCCAATCGTCGGGGTTGTCTGCGGCGGGGCGAGACGCATACTGTGCGTAAGCCTGTGCCATTTCTTCCGCAGCAATCAGCGCAGCTACGGCGGCTCGGCACATGTCGGCACCACATTCACCATCCAATCCGGCGGCGTCGTAGCTTTCCGCTGCTTCTAAAAGCTGGTCCCTGATATTCATATCGCCACCCCGTCTGCGATTGCCTGCGTCTGTACGTTCTCAATCCGGTTCACCGTCTCCCAGCCAAACCACGCAACCGCGCCGTCGTAGCTGTAGATCACAGCAGACGTGCCGGTCATGACGCCAACCCCGATAAGGTCAGCGTAAAAGCCGCCGTGGTCGTCGCTGGTGTGCCGAAAATACGCGGTCACAATTGCGCCTTCCTCGTTCTCAACCTCGTCAGCCCAGACATCGGAGATATCAGCGGTGCTGTCCTCTGCGGGCATCTTGTCGAGGCGTAGGCGAGGGGGCCGAGAGAGCGGCGGGGATATTTGCGTTTGGAAGCTCATGACCGATACCCCGCAAAATCCTCAAAGTGCTTTTCGTATTCACGCTCCAAGAGCCGAAAGACTTCTGCGTGTTCACCGCCCCGCAGGTAGTCCCTGACGATGGGCCAGATGTGTTCACTCGCATAAAGCGACGTTCCATCGTGCCAGCACTGACCGCCTGTTACATGGCAGTTGGTGTGATGGGGCGCTTGATTGCCGCCCGATGGGTCAAAGCAGTGATGGAACTCAAGACCACACGAAGGTTCGTATTCATCATTGCGGGACAGAGAGGCATGGAAGTGGATGCCGCCGATTGGCCCGCGCAACTCCCAGCTATGCCGAACCGATGTGAATGGTTTCGTCCATGTGTATTTGTGACCTGCGAAACGGCTCATGACGCGGCCTCGCGGGCTTTAACCATGGCGTCGGCATGAGCGAACTTATATTCAGCAATCAGCTGGAAATCGTCACGTGGTGCGGGTTTGTGAGGCTCGTTGTGCGGGTTCCTATTCCGGTCGATCCCGCGCTGCACACTGATCCACGCCTCGGAAGGCTCTGGTGCATGTGCCGCGAAGTAGTCGCGCAGGGTCATACCCTCGACGTGATCGCCGCCTTGCTCTGGGTTGCCCCATGCTGCGGGGAATGCTTGGGGGCCGCTCACGACGCACCGCCAATCACCGCGTCGATAACATGCGGCTCAATTACCCATGAGGGCGTGATCAGCTTAGAAGTGGGGGCGGGGCAGGGCGCTGACGTGCCCACCAGAAGGCCGGTAGCGAAGGGCTTGACCCGCGCCACGATCTGTTGGGGCGTGGCCGTCTTGCCTGCGCTGTTGCTGTAGAAATGCGGGGTCATTGTCGTTCATCCTCGTGTTGTTGTTGAGAATGAAGATAGCGATAAACACTACATCAGGCAAGCGATAAAATAGAGATAAACGCTACAAAATGAATTTTCATCGCTACAACGCGAGAATCGCTATGCTATACTGCACGTGTCGACGCGGGGTCGGCGCAATAAAAAACCCCGCCGGAGCGGGGTCATTTCGGATAAGTATTTCAGCTTGGTTGATCTGCTTAGCCGCTGGTGAAGAGAGCCGCGATCTCAGCCCGCATTATAACGGCCACGATGCCCAGCACATAGACAGTGAGCCATTTGTAATCAATCTTGGCGTCAAGCTTGGTCGAAATCTTCGCGAGCTCTACCTTGATGTCCGTCAAGTCAGTTTCGATTTTTGCTACTCTGTTTTCCAACATATCTGAACCACCACCTCCTCCGCCACTATGTGATGGTTCGTTGCGCTTTTGCAAGTCATCTATCTGGCGCATTATCTGATCAGGTGTTCGGTTTTGCTTTGTAAAGTCGCTTATGTTGCTACTCATGCGTCCACACTTTCTTCGTCTGGATAGTCGCCAGGTTCTCTGTCGTAATCAGCAATTTTGCGCAAAACTTTAAACGTTTCCCTTATCGATCCGTATGCCTTTGCTACTGCTTGGCTGTCTCGGTCCTGAGCGGCGGTTAGAATATCTATGTCTTGTGTGGACAGCTTTGCGATTCCGAGCCGTAGAATTTTCACCTCAAACTCAAGAAGTTGAATCTCGGCCTCCATTTTATCGACCTTCAACTGCAATAACCTGAACTCTTGGTCGCTCATACTTTTCTCCCATACCATAGAACTTTGCCAACTACGGTTAGATCATCGAGTTTTGCCAGTATCGGCGGGTACGCTTTGTTGTCCGAAATCAGGTTCACAAAGCCATCCTGCGCAGCCATGCCCGCCCGCTTGACAAGCAGCGTGTCATTGTGGCGCAGCACAAACATCCCTTCATAGCCCATGTGGGTCTTTGACATGTCGACCAGCACAATATCGTCATCCAGCAGGGTTGGCTCCATAGAGTCCCCCTTCGTGCTTATTATCACCAAGTCTTTCGCTGAACCTGCGGTCAATCTCTTCAAATAATCCGGCGGGAAAGCGAGGCTGTGGGTCTGCTCCTCATAGTCCACCAACGATCCAAAACCTGCGCTGGCCTGAACGTCATAGACTGGAACGAGGGTGGTGTTCGGGTTTTCTGGGCCATGCTGCGTCGCCTTGGATCTGTCCTCATCGAAGAATGCCAGAACCAACGGTATCTCATTAGGCTGCACGCGTCGCAGGCCCTTTAGAACCTTCGATATTTTGTCGTTGTCGATCCCCATTGCCGCAGCAAGCCGCGCCTGCTCGCCGCGATCCCCCGTCATCCGGGCTTTGATCCATTCGCCATCAATCACATCCATGCCCCATGTGTAGTCATTTTCGCAACGTCCTTAAAATGGTGAAAAACGCTACAATAGAGTTGACTAAAGTAGTGATTATCGCGATATATGCACTATGGAACCAGCACACAGCATTATCACCGCCCTTGGAGGGCCGACCGCAGTAGCCGATTTAGTCGGCGTGCACCGCACCCGCGTTTCGATGTGGAAGTGCTCGAAAGAGCGCGGCGGAACGGACGGGCTTATCCCGATGAAGCACGCGATTGTTTTGCTTCGGATCGCCAAAGAACGCGACATCGAAATTGGTCCCGAAAACTTCTTTCCATCCGAGGATAGCGGCAATCCAGCGACTGCGGCCTGACCCCTTCCGACGATTTTTTGTCTGTCTTTTCCATACCGAACAGATGGGCGCGAACCCCACCAACCCCAAGGAAACGAGGTTGCCAATGACTGACCTACGCAAGCTGGTAAACGCTCAAATAGCCGCGCTGATCGACGGAACCTTTGGGTGTCTTGATGCCGCCGCCGAGACAATCAACGCACGGACTGGCGGATCGGTCAGCAAAGGCACGCTGTCTAAGCGCCTCTCTGGGCATCTGGGCTGGCCTGTTGAGGACGTAGCCGCCCTTGAGGATGCCGCCGCCCGCTACCCTGTCAGCCGCATGATGGCCCGCCGCATGAACGCACAGGGGCCTACCGCGTCGGCCTGTCTGTATGCAGCGTCCGGCATCGCGTCGAAAGAGGTAGGCGAGGCCGTTGCCGCTGCGCTACGTGCTGCCACCTCTGCGGACGAGGGCGAACGCGCCGAAGCCATCCGTGAAGCGATGGAAGCCGAAGACGCCATGCGCCGACTGCGTGAAGCGTTGGAGGCCAGCCAATGACCCCCTTTCCCCCATTCAGCCGCCCTCCCTGTGGCTGGGTATCCGCGCCTGTTCTCCCCTCCTGTTGGGGCGCGGATCAACTAGCAGAGGTTGAGCTTCCCACGGCTCCCTCTGCGCTTTTCTTCTCACGAGGTGACGCATGAATTGCACTCGTCCCGTTTTGCGCTGGCATGGCGGCAAGTGGTTGCTTGCCCCTTGGATCATTTCGCAATTCCCTGCGCACAAGGTCTACGTCGAGCCATTCGGCGGGGCTGCGTCGGTTTTGCTCCGCAAGCCCAGAAGCTACGCAGAGATTTACAACGATCTGGACGACGAGGTGGTGAACCTTTTCCGCGTCCTGCGTTCTGACCGCGCCGCCGACTTAATCGACGCGCTGAAACTGACGCCATTCGCTGCTTCCGAATTTGCGGCCGCGTATGAGGCGTCGGATTGTGATTTTGAGCGCGCCCGACGCGTTGTTGTTCGGTCATTTCAAGGTTTCGGATCGAACGGTGTCCACCAGAAGACGGGGTTCCGTAGCAATTCAAACCGCTCAGGAACCACGCCCGCCCGTGATTGGGTCAATTACCCCGATGCGCTTGCCGTAATTGTTGAGCGACTGCGCGGTGTTTGCATCCTAAGCCGTGATGCCAAGGAAGTTATGGCGGCACACGACGCACCTACAACGCTGCACTATGTTGATCCGCCATACGTCATGGCTACCCGCGCTGATCAAAACGACGATTACGCACATGAACTGACAGACAGTGACCACGCCGAATTGCTCCGGTTCCTATGCACCCTCAAGGGGCGTGTAGTTCTGTCTGGCTATCCTCATTCGTCATACGACGATGCGCTGCCAGGTTGGCGCAGGGTGCAACGCACAGCTCTTGCTGATGGGGCGAAGAAGCGCACCGAAGTGCTTTGGATGAACTTCGAAACGGAGGGCCTACTATGACCACCACGTCGCAATCCACCCAAATCCTCGCCGCCCTAAAGGCAGGCCAGCACATCACGCCGATAGACGCGCTGAACCGCTTCGGCTGTATGCGCCTTGGCGCTCGTATCCATGAACTCAAGCAGGCAGGCCACAAGATCCACACCGCCCGCGTAGAGACGCCCTCCGGCGCTTTCGTGGCGTCCTATTCGATGGAGGCGCAGGCATGACCGTGACGCTTTCATGGCCTGACAAGCGCCTAAGCCCCAACGCACGCCAGCACCGCTTGGCCGTCGCACCTATCCGCAAGGCAGCACGCACAGAAGCTATGTGGGCCTGTAAAGCCGCTGGCATGAGCTTCCCGCATCTGCGCGACACCGGGCTGCATCTGCGCATCACGTTCAACCCGCCAGACCGCCGCCGTCGTGACATCGACAACATGCTGGCAAGCATCAAGAGCCAGCTTGACGGCATCGCAGACGTGATCGGCGTGGATGATAGCCGCTGGGACTTGACCCTCATTCGCGGTCCTGTCGTGAAGGGCGGCTGCGTCGTGGTCGAGGTGGTCGAGGATCGGAAATACGTGCCGTTGCGCGGGGTAATTTCGTGAGCGGATTTATCACCATAGAGCGCAAGCTGTGGGACCACCCGCTATTCAAGCCGGAGCCTATGACAGAGCGCGAGGCGTGGATGTGGATGATTGCACAGGCCGCATGGTCTGGCACTCGTCACCGCGTCGGCAATGAATTGGTAGAGGTGCCCCGTGGATCGTTCATGGCGACCCTGCGCGAAATGCAGTCGGTGTTCATGTGGAAATCCGACAAGCGCGTGAGAACCTTCCTCAAGATGCTCGAAACTGAGGGCATGATCGGACGCACGACCGTAGGCTCAAGGAACGCACCAAAGACGCATGTAACTATCTGTAAATATGAAGAATATCAGACACGCGGACGCACCAAAGACGCACCAGAGACGCACCACGGACGCACCAAAGACGCAGTAAAGAAACAAGATAACAATAAACAAGAAGAAGAACCTTACGGTTCTTTGTCTGAGCCATCCCCTGCCAATGACCTTTCCCATGCCGTTTCCCGCTACAACGCGGCGGCATCGGCTGCGGGTTGGCCACAGGTCCAGAAACTCACGCCACAGCGTTCTAAGCAACTGCGTGCCCGCCTGCGGGATTGTGATGGGCTGGATGGGTGGGAGGACGCGCTACGCCGCGCCTTCGATAGCGATTTTCTATGTGGCCGCACCAGCAAGGCTTGGACTGGATTCGGCTTCGACTGGATGACCAAGCAAACCAATTTCACCAAACTGACGGAGGGTAATTATGACAACCGCACTGGCAACACAGGCAATTCCGAAAGACCCCAAAACCGGCCTGACCCCGCTCTTGAGCAAATCGCTCGGCTCACAGGACTTGGCACAGCATCGGGCAATGGTCGCGGTTGAGTTGGAAGTGCTGGCGAAAAAGCTGGACCGCTTCGGCTGGGAACGCGACCGGGGCAGCATGGCCCACGACCGGATGCTGACCGACTGGATGGACGCATTGCAGGACTACCCGCTTGACGAGGTTCGGGCGGCATGTGCGGCGGCTATCATCGCAAACCCTAACAAGATGCCGAACGAGGGGCATGTGCGGGCGGAAATCATGAAGGCACGGCAGCGCATCGTCGCGGCCCTTCCCAAGCCTGTTGAGCCATCCAAGCCACGCGCCACGGCAGAGCAACGCGCCCGTGCTGACGAGATTATCCGTGCCGCTGGTTTGCGTCTGACGACCGCCAACCCCAAGGGGGAAACAGCATGAGCAGCCCCAAGAAAACAGGCCAGCGCATCGGTGATTGGTTCCTTTGGATCGACTGCGAAATCGCCAAGACAGACAGCTATCGCAAGGTGCCTCTGGTGACGCTCCGCAAGGCAGTCGCAGGCGGCGACGAAATCTCAACGGTCGTGGCGACTAAGGAAATGGCGCAGGAACTCCGCCGCGCCGCTGACCAGATCGACGCCGTAATCGACGGGCTGAATGAGCCGAAAACAGTAGCGGAGTCCGCAGCATGACCGGCCAATTCGCCCACTGGACCCGCCCTGACATCGCCCACGCCTTTGACGTGTACGGCTTCAACCTGTCGCGGATCGCCCGCATGACGGGCCGCACGGTCCCTGACGTTAAATCAATCTTGGGGGGTTCCCAATGAACGAGCAAGACGCCCGCGCCCGCATGGTGGCGGACATCACGGCCAGCTTTTCCGAGGATATGCCGTTGCCGAAGCTGATGCAGTTGCACAAGGCACGCGGATTCGATGCGATCCAGATCGACGGCGAACACCCGACGCACCCCGTAGGCGCAGAGTTCCGCCGCGATTGGGAGGCCGGTGTCTACGTTGGCGAGATGGGCCGCAAGTACGGCGTGACGGATCGCACAATCTGCACCTGGGCCGAGAAAGTCGGATACCCTAGCCGCCCGCGCGGTTCCAACCCCCGCATTAAGGTTACGCCAGCGTTTCGCGCCCTTTGGATGCGAGGCACGCCTACCAAGAAGCTCGCCGCATCGCTTGGCGTTTGCCAATCAACCGTCCTTCGCACGGCACGGATGGCAGGCTTACCCCGCCGCCGCGCCGGAACCCCACAATTCCAAGGAGCCGCAGAATGACTGAACACACCGACATTTTAGGCCGTCCGCCCGTGATGCGCTTTATCCCCAAGCAGCCGCAGATCGACGCGGTAGACGACGACTGGCGCGGGGAACGCATCATGCGGAATATCCCCCGCAGTTCATCCAGCACGGTGAACGTGGCGACGGCTAAGAAAAGCAAAGCCCGCCGCGTGAGCAAGCCCGCGAAGCCGACGCGGTATTGCGCCGTTCCATCGTGCAACAACGCCCTAAGCTCACAGAACAAGATGGGCGTCTGCAACGGTCACCGCCACACCGATCTATGCCAATGCCCGCCGTGCCTCAACCGTCGAGGACGCCTGACCACATCCACCCGCCTAGCGATGGCGATTGCAGAAGCGGAGGCAGGGGTATGAGCGGGTTTTCCTCTTGGCGTTGGTCTTGGCACTACCGCCAGGGCTGGTTCTGGGGCCGCTTTGACGCCGGACCAAACATTGATGGGTGGAACGTTGGGCTAATCACAATTTGGCGCTACCGGACGAATGAAGGTCGTGAAGCATGACCTCCCAACAAACCCGCGACATAGAAGCCTGCACCCGTTTGATAGCAGTAGGCTACACGGCACAGGCACTCCGAGACCTTGGATACGCAGAGGCCGCTATCAGGGCGGCGATGGAGGCGAACACATGACAGACCAAGAGAAACTAAAGCTGATGCACCAAGTGGCCATTGAAATCGGGCCGGTTGAGTGGGGCTCAACGGGTGAAATGCCGACCGAAAAGCACCTAGAGCACGTCAAGGTGTCAATCGAGAATACCGCGAAGCATTTCGGGCAAGATGGCCCGCAGTCGATGCACGGGGTTTATATCGGCGGCTCTGATATTGTCCTTTGCCACACTGGCACGTCACCGAACAGCCCCGCACACGCGAACATCCTGACCGCGCTCTGGAACCGCTTCGTCGCAGAAGCCATTGCAGCACAGGAGCCACCCCATGAGCGATAACCGCAGAGAGGCGCTAGAGGCGCTGCGCGATAAGGTGAAGGCGGGGGAGTTCGACCGGTGGTCCGTCAACGGTGCGCCCTTGACAGCCCCGCAAAAGGCCTTCGTGACGCGGGCCTACCACGGCTCCCTAGACGCAGCCAAGGCGCTTCACGACGCGGTTCTGCCGGGGTGGCGTTACAGCATCACCCACGGCCCTTCTGGTGACGCTGCCGTCGTCGCCAAGAGGCTGGGGGAGCAGGTGGACACCCTTGGCTTTGCAACCGACAACCCCGCCCGCGCGTGGCTCATCGCCATCCTCTCAGCCCTTATCTCAGAAACCCCCAAGGGAGAGACGCCATGAACCGCGCATTGATGAACGTGGCCGCAATAGCCGTGATCGGTGGGATTGCCGCAAGCGACTATGAAATATCGGACATCGAAGATATCGGAGACCGCCCGAAAAAAGCAAAAGGAAAGCAGTATGCGCCTATCGTTGAGACGCGCCAAAAACCGAAGGACAAGAGCAAGTCGCTAAAGCGCCTTCTACGCAACAAGGGGCGCAAATAATGAACCTCTCGGCCCGCAACGCCACCCAAGCCGAGACAATCGACCGCATCCGCCTAGAGCGCGGTGAGCTTCGCGTGAAGACGCAAACGCAGGCGGCGAGGATCGACACACTTCAACGCATGGTGACATGGCAGCGCAACCGCATAGCCGAGCTAGAGGCGCAGACAACACCGCAGGCAATCGCAGAGAGGCATTTCAAATGAGCAGCAAAGCACAGAAGCGCCGCAACAAACGACGCGCCAAGGGTTACGTCCCCCCAGAGGTAGCGACCAACGAGCGCACAGGCGTCAAAGAGCGCAGCCTACGCGCCGTGGCAAAGCGACAGAGCATGAAGCCAACCGAAGAGCGCCGGGCGCATGGCGTATGGGTGGAAGGCAAGGCAGAGCAGCCCGACGTGGATCTGGCGTCAGACATGGCAGGCACGCTGTACCACCGCCGTGAGATAACCGAAGCGCAGCTTGAGGCGGCGCGTTCATTCCAAGAGATCCGCGCCGCATTCGTGGCAGAGCTTGGCGTGTCGGGGTATCGCTCATGCTTGGCCGGTGGGGTAGGCGGGCACGACGACGGAGACGGCAACCCAGAAGTGTTCCGCGCATACCGACACATCACCCGCCAGCTAACGCCGCCACAGGTGCGCGTCCTTGAGGTCGGGCTAGACATGCCGCCGGAGCAGGCAGGGCGCTTGACCGTGTGGAAATTGCGCGATGCTTTGGATGCGATAAGTGCTTGACCGTGCTTTTTTGGGCGTGTATTCTCTAGTCACTCGAAGTGCGTCTTGATTTATCTGGGCGCAATTTTCGATTCAAGCCGGTTTCTGACTGGCCCCCACCATGGCCCCGCACGGTCATGGGTTTGTGCGGATAGCGGGGGTTAGTCATGAGCGCGGTTCCGGTGTAGCTCAGCAGGATAGAGCGGGTGGCATCAAGGTGCCGTCAGGTCGCGGGTTCAACTCCCGCCATCGGCTCTGCGCTCAACCTGTCCGCCACTGCTGCACCTGATCGCGGCAGGGCGTATCAACTGATCAGGCGCAGGCGCTGACCCCGTACAGGCAGCGCATCCTACACACATTCTTAGCGCACGAGGCAACGCATGGACGACTGCGGCAACCACGATTGGCGGGAAAGCATGGCCAACCCGTTCATTAATTGGTGCAGCAAGTGCAGGCAGCGTCGTCTAAGCGCCAAAGGCGATTGGGTTAAATTGCCCATGTCAGCGCCCATTCATCAGCAATATGGGGAGCACCTTCTAACATAGGTAGCAGCTCTTCACACTTTCTCAGCACATGAGACACAACGCGGCGGCGATACGCAAACCCCCAGCGAGGTAACACGATGGCGGCGATGAAGATTGATATCGACATGTCCGAACTGGATGAAGCTATCGAGAAGGCAACGCGGCTGTCGGCGATGCTGGATGAGATCGAGGGGCGGATTGCACATCTGGATGATGTCGGCTTTTCCGACCCCATTGTTGCGTCTGCCCCTGCATCACCGCCCCCGCCTAAGCCCAAACGGTAAGCCGCATGGCATGGAGACATGAGGGCAGCAGACACGAGCGGGGCTATGGATACGAATGGACTAAGCGCCGCGACAACGTGATGCAGCGTGACGGGTATCTCTGTCAGCCATGTTGGCGGAAGGGCAGGCCAACCCCGGCAACCCAAGTGGACCACATCATCCCGAAGAGCCAAGACGGCACGGATGATTATGAGAATCTCGAAGCCATTTGCAATTCGTGTCACGCCCCCAAGTCTCAGCGGGAAGCACTAGAGGCGCGAGGCATAAAGCCGCGTGACAGGTTGCAGTTTGATCGGCAGGGACGCCCGGTCTGGCAGTAAAGGATTCACATAGGCGACCGAATAGCCTATAATAAACGAGCCGCCGAGGTGCGCTAACACCAAGACGGCTCTAACCATAATGAACGTGCGAGGTTCACCATGGCTGTGCAGCAGCTAACATGCATCATCTGCAGTAATCAATTCAGTTTTCCATTCAAGCCGGGGCGCAGGCCGAACAAGTGTTCCGATGAATGTCGGCAGGAATATTATCGGCGGGCAGCTATTGAGTTTGGCAAGCGCCGAAAGCCCAACCCCATCACGCCGACTATGCGTGAGCCTTGTGAGGGGTGCGGGCAGAGTGGGGTTAAGAGGCGCAAGGGGCTTTGCAAGGTTTGCTCTAAGGCCAGCAATTATGCCCTTCAGTTCGTTAGGAACAAGGTACGTAAGGGCATCCCGGTTGGGCCACCATGCCTGACAACGCTGGTTAAGCGGATACCTCTCTGCCAATGCAAGGTCTGTGGCAAGACGTATAAGCCAAAGAAAGGCGACAGGACTACGGCTTGCAGCCGCGAGTGTGGGTTTGTCTGGGCACAGCTTAAGGCAAGTATTAAGCGGGGCAGAGGCCGCGTCCGTAATGTCGTCGTGCGGGCTAGGTGTAAGCACTGCAATTCCCCTTACACCAAAGCCGCAAACAATACTTTCTGTTCGGATGAATGCAGGGTGCAGAGCCGATCCATCCTAAAGAAGTCGGCGCAGTGTGTAATCTGCAATTCTGATATGACCCCGGTGTCAACGGGCGGCGCTCCACGGATCACATGCTCCAGTGAGTGCTATCAAAAGCACAAGGCCAACACGAGGCGAATAGCTAAGATGCGTCGAAGGGCTGCTATGCGGGCCGTTGCCGTTGAATCTGTTGACCCGATCAAGGTCTTTGATCGTGACGGCTGGCGCTGCCAACTGTGCGGAAAGAAGACCCCCAAGGCAAAGCGCGGCACATACAGCCGCAATGCCCCTGAGTTGGATCACATCATGCCGCTGTCTCTTGGTGGTGAGCATAGCTACCGGAACACGCAGTGCCTTTGCCGCTCATGTAATGGCTCGAAGTCGAATACGCCGATGGGTCAGCTTTCTTTGCTGTGACCCTCCCCCGGCCTAAATCTTTTGAACCCGTAGTATGGGGACCGGCGGCGGAACCTTTCCGATCATAAACCGCAACAATAAAGGTTTGACAATGGCACAAAAAAGAGGACGGGCATCCACGGCTGAACTGTCCGTTGCCGCTGTCAAGATCGGGGATCGGCCTGAGCCACCCATGAGCCTGAACCCCCGCGCCGAGGACGAATGGCGGCGCGTTGTGGACCGTATGCCCTCGGATTGGTTCGGTGATGAAACCTTGTCCTTGCTGCAATCCTACTGTGAGCATGTGGCCGAGGGTGAGGCAATTCAGATGATGGTCGAGAAGGTCCGCAAGACCGCTATGGCCGATGATGAAAGCTATAAGCGATACCGTGATCTTTTGCGGGATAAGGAATTGCAGACGCGGGCGGCGCTGTCGTGCGCGACCAAGATGCGACTGACACAGCAGGCCAGCTATAACGCGAAGTCTGCCAGCACGGCGCAGGCTAAGACGACAGGCGGCTTGAAACCTTGGCAGAGGTAACACGCGGCGAACGCAACATTGAGTGGATCGAAGCGCACTGCATGGTTCCAGAGGGACGCATGGTCGGTAAGCCGATGGTGCTGCGCGATTGGCAAAAGGAAATCATCAAGGGGATTTACGACACCCCGACGCGAAACGCGATAATTAGTTTTGCCCGCAAAAATGGGAAAACCGCTTTAACTGCGTGTTTGCTGTTGCTCCACTTGGTCGGGCCGGAGGCTATGCCAAACTCGCAGTTGTATTCTGCGGGGCGGTCACGGCGTCAGGCTGCGGTCCTCTTTGAACTTGCGGCGAAGATGGTTCGCATGAACCCAGACCTAAAGGCTTATGTCTTGGTTAGGGATACGGCAAAGGAACTTCTTTGTTCTGAGTTGGGTACGCTCTACCACGCAATGTCGGCGGAGGCGTCAACAGCCCACGGCACCTCGCCTATTTTCGTGGTCCACGATGAACTGGGTCAGGTTAAGGGACCGCGCGACGATCTTTATTCGGCGCTTGAAACGGGTATGGGCGCACATGAAGCGCCGCTTTCGATTGTCATCTCTACGCAGGCGGCAACTGACAATGACTTGCTGTCGGTGATCTTGGATGATGCGGTCACAAAGTCTGACCCTGAGACAAAGGTTTTCTTCTACACCAGCGATCCAGAGGCGGACCCATTTGCGGAGGAAACCATGCGGGCGGCAAACCCGGCGCTTGGTGACTTCCTCAACATCAAAGAGGTGAAGGCAGCAGCGGAAAAGGCGAAGCGGATGCCTACCGACGAGGCGAACTACCGCAACTTGCATTTGAACCAGCGTGTGAACGCTGAATCGCCTTTCGTTTCGCCTAGCATCTGGAAGATGAACGGGGCAGAGCCGAAGCCGCTAGAGGGCCGCAAGGTCTGGATGGGGATTGACCTTTCAACGTCCCGCGACCTGACATTCTTTGCTAGTGTGGCGGAGGAAAACGGTTCAGTTGACGTTCATTCGTCGGCATGGTTGCCGGGTGATGGGATTGAGGAGAAGTCGCGGCAGGACCGGGTTCCCTATGATCTATGGGAAGAACAGGGCCACCTAAACACGACACCGGGCAAGACGATCCGTTATGGGCATTTGGCACGGCATCTTAGGGAGGTATTCGATACGCAAGACGTTCAGAAAGTCGCGTTCGATCCTCACAAATATCAAATTCTTGAGCCGTTGCTTGTGCAAGAGGGCTTCACCGAGGACGAACTTGAAAGGTTCATCCCGGTTCAGCAGACCTACAAATTCATGTCGCCTTATCTCAACGAACTTGAGGCGTATCTTGTCGAAGGCAAGCTGCGGCACGGTATGCACCCCGTTCTGACCATGTGCGCGGCTAATGCGCGGGTCAAAGAGGGCCGGGTGACTGGCGATAGATTGCTGGCAAAGCCGTCCGATACTGAGCGGATTGACGGCATGGTTGCGCTTTCGCTGGCCGTTGGCGCGATGGCATCTGATCTAGGCCCGACTGACAGCGGCCCAAGCGTGTACGAGACGCGCGGCATCCTAACCATTTAAGGCGGTGATATGGGAATTCTGAATCTGTTCCGACGCACCGCAGCGCCGGAGCCTAAAAACATGAAGGCTCAGGCGGGCGAGGGGGCGATTTTCTCCGGCTTTGACGATCCGGCCTTTTATGAGTTCATGCGCAATGGCGCGGGGGGGATGACAGAATCCGGCGCGACCGTGAATGTTCAAACAGCCCTGCGCAATACGACAATCCTGCGCTGCGTTTCGCTTATTTCGTTTAGCATCGGTATGTTGCCGCTCCACATGCAGCGGAAAGACGACAAATCAAAGGCGGACGATCATCCTCTTTTCAGGGTCCTATATCGCAAGCCGAATGCATGGCAGACCGCTTTTGAGTTTCGCAGTCTTATGCAGCAGCGGGCGCTAACGGATGGTGACGCATTCGCAATGATCGTGCGCAGCGGCAATCGGGTGACGCAGCTTGTGCCACTTGCTGGGGATCGGGTCACGGTGAAGCAGCGCGATGATTGGGCGCTTGAATACGTTGTTACGCGTGGAAGCCGTGGGCCTATCACTTTACCTCAGTCTGAGGTGTTCCATCTGCGCTATGGCCTGTCAGACGATGGGATCACGGGGCTTTCACTGGTTAAGCAGGCGGCAGAGGCAATCGGGCTGGCGCAACAGGCGGAAAAGTCGGCGGCGCGAATGTTCCGTAACGGGATGATCTTGGGCGGGGTTCTCAAGCACCCTAACCAGCTATCGCCAGAGGCTTATGAGCGCCTCAAGGAAAGCATGACCGATGATTCCGGCGCTGAAAATGCCTACAAGTGGAAAATTCTTGAAGAGGGCATGGACGCGGTGCCGAACAACGCCCCCGGTAAAGAGGGTGAGGGGCTAGGCCAGCGTAAACACCAGATTGAGGAAATCGCCCGTGGCTTCGGCGTCCCGCGCCCCCTTCTTGGCGTTGACGACACGTCATGGGGTTCCGGTATCGACGTGCTGGGGCAATTCTTTGTCCGGTACAGCCTCAACCCGTGGTTTGAAGCATGGCAGCAAGCGATTGAGCGGTCACTGCTGACAGAGCGCGAGGCCGATGAATACGACTTCAAATTTAACGCCGGTGCATTGCTGCGCGGTTCGATGATCGACCAAGCGGAATTCTTCGCGAAGGGTCTTGGCTCCGGTGGTTCGGTGCCGTGGCTGCACCCTGATGAGCCGCGCGATTGGATGGACCTGCCGCGCCGGAATGATCTGCCGCCCGCACCGGGCCAGCAACAGACAGGAGGGCCGGATGAGCCTGCGTAAACTTCCAGAGATTAAAGCGTTCAAAGCCCTTTCCAACATGGAATGGCAACCCCGCACCGATGTTGTGGACCGCTGGAACGCGGGCATTCATGCCGCGACAAGCGATGAGGCGTCAATCTCCATTCTTGGGGAAATCGGCGGCGGGGACTATGGCGACGGGATCACGTCCAAGCGTATCGCGGGGGCGCTGCGCTCCATTGGTGAGCGCGACGTGCGGGTTGATATCAACAGCCCCGGCGGCGACTTCTTCGAGGGCGTGGCGATTTACAACATGCTGCGCGAACACAAGGCGCGGGTGACGGTGAACGTGCTGGGCCTTGCGGCCTCGGCGGCATCGGTCATTGCGATGGCTGGCGATGAAATCAAAGTGGCGAAAACCGGGTTCCTGATGATCCACAACGCTTGGGGCATCACAATCGGCAACCGTCACGATATGCAGGCCGCTGCGGGCATGATGGAGCCTTTCGACCGCGCCATGCGTGACCTCTACGCCGAGCGCTCCGGCCTGAAAGCCGAGCAAGTTGAAGCATGGATGGACGCCGAAACCTTCTTCACTGGCGAGGACGCCGTGAAAAATGGTTTGGCTGATGGGTATTTGTCCGACGCCGAGATTGAACAGGATGCGGACAACGGCAAACGGGCTTCGGCCATTGCCAAGATTGAGGCCAGTATGGCCGCACAGGGACTGTCCCGCCGGGAGCGCCGTAGCCTCCTAGCGGAACTGCAAGGGGGGGCTGACGTATCGCCTCCTAACGTCATGCCGAGCGCTGACATCATCGCCGCGCTTCGCGGCAACACCGAAAAACTGAAAGTCTAAAGGGGTTTCAAATGAAACACTTCAAACAACCCGTTCGCGGGCTTGTCGGTGTGCGCGCTGATGCCAGCACCGATATCAAAGCACTCATTGAGGAGCAGGGCAAAGCGTTCCATGCTTTCAAAGAGGCCCACAACAAGGAACTGGAAGACCTGAAAAAAGGCATGGGCGATGTTGTCCAGTCCGAACAGGTTGAACGGATCAACGCGAGTGTTGGCGAATTGCAAGCGTCCATCGACGCCGCAAACGCCAAGATCGCGGCCATGTCGCTGAACGGCACCGGCCCTGACGCTGTGAAGGATGCTGAGTACACCGAAGCGTTCCGCGCACATTTCAGCAAAGGCCACATGCAGGCCAGCTTGAACAAGGGCGCTGACGACGAAGGCGGCTATCTGGCACCAGTTGAATGGGATCGCACGATCACTGACAAGCTGGTCGAAGTTTCCGCCATGCGTTCGATTGCATCGGTTCAGACCATTTCCACAGCGGGCTTCACCAAGCTGTTCAACCTTCGCGGCACCGGCTCCGGCTGGGTTGGCGAGACTGCGGCACGCCCCGAAACCAATACGCCCGAATTCGGCTCCATGACAATCACGCCCGGCGAAATCTACGCCAACCCCGGCGCGACCCAAGGTATGCTGGACGATGCTGCGGTTGATCTGGAAAGCTGGCTGGCAAACGAGGTGCAAACCGAGTTCGCCAAGCAAGAAGGTCTTGCGTTTGTTGCTGGCAACGGCACCAACAAGCCGAACGGCTTCCTAACCTATGCGACCGGCGGGGCCAACGCTTCGGCCAACCCGCTTGGCGCTATCGGCGTTGAAACGGCAGCGGCTGTTGCTGCTGTGACCGAAGACGAGCTGCTGGATCTGATCTATGGCCTGCCCGGCAGCTACACCAACGGCGCACGTTTCGTCATGAACCGCACCAGCATGGGTAAAATCCGCAAGCTGCGTGACACAGATGGCCGTCAGCTTTGGCAACCTGCCACTGTCGCAGGCCAGCCTTCGACGCTCCTGGGTTATCCCGTGACCGAAATGCCGGACATGCCCGACATGGCGGCAAGCACGACCCCGATTGCCTTCGGTAACTTTGCCCGTGGCTATCTGGTCGTTGACCGCACAGGCGTTCGTGTTCTGCGCGACCCCTACACCGCGAAGCCCAAGGTGCTGTTCTACACCACCAAGCGTGTCGGCGGTGCCGTGGTTGACCCGCAGGCGATCAAAGTCCTGCAAATGGACGACGGCGTTTAAGCTAATCGCCCCGGCTGTTTTGGCCGGGGTAACCCCCTTTCATTGGAGTTGAACGCATGAGTGAAGACAAGAAACCGGCCCCCAAGGCCACAAAAAAACCATCCCCCAAGGTCAGCATGACAGCCGAGCAGGCGAAAGAGCTGGGCCTTGATCCTTTCCCTTACGGCGGGAAATAAGAAATGCACCGGCTCACCCTTATCACAGCCCCCGTTGCAGAGGTGCTTTCGCTGGATGAAGCGAAGGAGCATTTGCGCGTAGATCATGACGACGAGGACACGCTCATTGAAGCGCTGATCGCCGCCGCTACAGCGTGGCTTGACGGGTGGTCCGGTGTGCTTGGCATGTGCCTAGAGGCGCAGACGTGGGAAATGACGCTTGACCGCTTCCCCGCCAGAGAATTTTGCATCCCGCTTGGCCCCGTGGTTTCGGTGGATGCGATCACCTACGTTGATGGCGACGATGTGGAGCAGACCCTAGCAGGGACCGATTATGAGGCCGCTGGGTCGCGTGTTCGCCCCGTCGGCGCGTGGCCATCCACCTCGGCCAACTATGACGCTGTGAAGGTCCGCTTTACGGCTGGCACCGGGACGCCTGAGAATATCAAGCATGTGGTTCGACTGCTGATCGGCCATTGGTACGAGAACCGCGAAAGCGTAGGCGATAAGATGGAGGCGGTCCCGATGGCCGTTGATATGCTCATCGCCCCGATTAGACGGGTGCGGCTATGAAGGGCGCAGGGCGTCTCCGGCACCGCGTCACGTTCAACCGCCAGACGATGATTGACGACGGCTACGGAAACGTAACAGGCGAGTTTGAGCCGCTGTTCACCGTCTGGGGCAACGTGCGCGAGACGACCGGCAAAGAGCGCGTTGAGGCGGCTTCTGTCGAGAATAACCGCACGGCCACGATCCGCGTGCGCAAGAGTACGCAGACGGCGGGGCTGACCGAGGCCGACCAGGCGGTCGCCCGTGGCGAGACGTGGAATATTCGCGGGATCGCCAACGTGGGTATCAGTGACGCGATGCTAGATCTGCTTGTCGAAGCGGGCGGTGCGCAGTGAAGAAATCCGGCTTCGAGGCAACGCAATCCATGCTCAAGCGGATCACGCCTGAGATTCAGGACCAGTTTGCCCGCGCCAACCGTGAGAACGCGGAATCGGTGGTGGATATGGCAAAGGTGCTTATTTCGCAGCGATCCGGCACGAACAGGGCGCTTATCCGCAATATCGCCGGAGACGATGGGTCGCAGCTTATCGACTTCGGGCCGAAAGCGAAGGTTATCGAGGGCAATCGCGGGCCGCGTCCCTTTGTGAACCCTGCGCTGAACGCGACGAAGAAGAAACGGGCGGCGCGGAATCGCAAGGCCATCAAAGATGCAATCAAGGCGGTGAAGTGATGGCAGACGGTTACGCACTGGCGCTTCAAGCGGCGCTTGTCACGGCCCTCAAGGCTGACGCTGGCGTTTCTGCGCTTGTCGGCACGCGGGTTTATGACCAACCCCCGCAAAGTGCGACGCGCCCATATATCCGCATTGGCGGTATTGAGCCGCGACCCCTGAGGACGGACGGCAAAAACGCCGCTAAACTGACGTTTGGGATTGAGGCGCACAGCCGCCCTGTAACGTCTGGGCGTGTCGAGGCCACCAGATGCGCGGAGGCTGTCGTAGCGGCGCTGAATGAGGCCGCTTTGGCGGTCACAGGCTTTGACGCCGTGCAGGTGCATTGGCAGACGCAGACGGTAGATCAGGACAGCGACGGGCAAAGCTATACGGCAATCGTCGCGTTTACCGCGCTGCTGGACGGTTAGTGGGGATTGATCGAATCAGAGGCGGTTGCAATCATGGCTTGAATTAAAGGGGTTCAAGTTATGTTTAAGAAGTTATTCGGGTTCGGCGGCGGCAACTCAACTAAAACCCAGCAGGGCGACATCCAGCAAGGTGCCACGGCCTTGACTGCGGAAGATGAAGCCCTGCTATCGTTGATCAGAGACTTCGAATTAGCCCCCTCAGAGGATGAGCAGAGATCAATTGTTGGCGAGTCGTTCTATCAAGAGAACTTAGAGGAAATCGCTGGCGGCAAACACGAGCAATCCGCTGAGATCATTGTTCGAGTCGAATTGCGGAGAACCCCGAACAATCCTTACGATAGCAATGCTGTCGGTGTCTTCGTGGAGGACTTGCAGGTAGGCAATTTGAGCCGCGAAGATGCTAAGATTATGGGAGCGTTTCTGATATCCGAGGGCGTTGCAAGTGCGCAGTGCCTAGGCACGATAATAGGCGGCTGGAAGCGCAAAGATTCCGAAGGACACTTTGGTCTAGAGTTAGACATAGCGTGGCCCCCAGCCGAAGAACTCGAGTAGCCTATTTCTTGGGAAGGTCGTCGGGGTGAACGCCGAGGGGGGAGGGTTATTCGTCCTCATATTCAGTTGGGCAAAGGATAATGTCGCCGTCTGCTAGCTGCGCTTCCAAGCCGACGCCCAAGCGCTTTAAGACGTGGTTGAGGAACTCTTCTTTCTGAATGGATTCATCCATGGACATCGGTCTAGTCAGTCGTTGGAGGTAGTCTAGAAACGCTTCGGCGGAAAGCGCCTCTTCGGGGTACTTTTCTTCGAGGGTGGCAACAATCTCAGCGGTGGTGGACCGGGAGTTTCTTTCGGCTGCGGCTTCTACGCGTCTCTTAAGATCAGCAGGCATACGGAAATTTACCTGAACTTGCTCCAATGCAGGGGGGCGGGCCATGTCGATTCTCCTGTTTGCAAGCAACATGCTTTATTTTCTTCTTGACGCAAGGCATAGCATCGTGCTTTATAGCTATGTGCTTTATTAAAGGATGTGACTATGCAGACAATTATTCCAGCGAAAGGTGGGGAAGGGATCGCTCAAGTCGCGCTTCGCTTGCCGCTTTCGCTGAGGGAGAAGTTAAAGATGGAAGCCAAGGTGCATGGGCGGTCGATGAACACTCACATCGTCATGTGTTTGGCAAAACGCAATGAGGAGGGAGAGGGTGCAATACCAACCCCCTGAAACGAGAAAGACCGCTGGGGGTGCGATCCCAACGGTCTTTGATGAAACCCTAGACGCTAATCATAAGGACTTTCAGTCATGAATATACGTTCAACCGAGAAGAAAATCAACCGCCGTTCGCTATTCGCGGCAATTCCGGCCTTCGCGGTCACCACTACAGCCGCCACAGCGTTCGCACTGCCTGACGCACCGGTTCAGGACATGCCTGACATGCCCGCATGGTGGCGCGATATTACGCATAAAGCAGAAGCCGTGTTGGAAAGCGGGGTTCCGCACGCTGGGGCAGGGGATCGTTGGACAGTTGTTTCCAAGGCCAAGCTGGACGCGCTGGAAGAAGCCGTGGCCGCTCTTAAAGGAGGGCTGGTGTAATGGGTATGCAGATTATGCCGTTCGCGTTTCAGGGTAACCCCGTTCGCGTTCTTGAGATCGACAGCGACCCATGGTTTGTGGCAAAGGACGTGGCCGATGCTCTTGGTTACGCCAATAGTCGGAAGGCCGTACAGGACCACTGCCGCAAAGCGCAAGCAGTGGGGTCCCTAAATCAGGGACCCCTAGATGTAGGGGGGTCACGTTTCGTTACCCCCTCCGATCTGGACCCGCAGACTAAGATCATTCCAGAGGGTGACGTGTATCGCCTCATCATCCGGTCAAATCGACCAGAGGCGGAACCGTTCGAGACACTTGTGATGGAGGAAATACTTCCTACGATCCGAAAAACTGGGTCATACGGGACGCCAGCAAGCATCGACTATAGCAATCCGACGGTTATGTTGGGGGTGATTGAGAACCTCAAGTTGGAAAGTGAGACAGCAAAGGCAAAGGTGCTTGAGTTGGCACCGAAGGCCGCAGGTTACGACACTTTGATGAATGCTGACGGCCTGTATGGCTTGCAGAATGCCGCCCGCGCCCTTTCAGCACGGCCAAACCTGTTCATTCGGTGGCTCAAACAGACATACCTGTTCTATCAGGGTCAGGCTTTGGTGCCGCGCGTACAATACACGCAGCGCGGGCTGTTCGAAGTTAAGACCGCTATCGTGGATGATAAGGCTCGCCCGACCACGTACATCACGCCCAAGGGGCTGGACTACTTTCTGGACAAGTTGCCGAATGATCTGTTGATCGGGGGTGCGGCATGAATAAATCTACGCAAAACTGCAAGATGTCGGCCTCATGGGTAAGGTTAAGCCCACAATTCAAAACCAAAGGGCCAAATGCAGTGGTTTACTTGGGCGTGTTCGCCGATGCGATAAAAATAGGTATCTCTATTGATCCAGTAAGTCGACTGAGAACCATCACCACCTCGTCTGGGCGCGACCTACTTCGCTCATTCGTGCTCGTAGCTGATGAAAATTACGATGCTGCACATGCTGAGCGCGAAATGCATCTGCAATTTGGGGAATCCAGACTAGAGGGTGAGTGGTTCACGTCAGAAATAGAGGTCAACGCATTGGTACCCAGAGACGTGAAATGGATTTCACCGCGCGAAAAGCAGCTTGAGGGGCCGTTGACACCCAAGCAGGCGGAGTTCGGCTATAATTTTATGGCCGTAGCGACGCCCAGAGATGTTTACCGATCGCAAGTAAGCGCAGTGCATCGCGCTTACATGCCTTTGGTGGCGAATTTTCTTGAAGCAACGACAAAGGCGGCAGCGGCCACCGGGTTATCCGTCACCATCACGCCAGATATGTCCTGCTCCGATGTTCTGCTACAATTGGCGGATTTATGGCGTGTAGCCGAGGATTATCTTGAGGACACGAGTATCGACGTAACTGGCATCGCTGAAAGCTGCGCCCACGGCAGCTTAGAGGAGTTTTTGCGGGGGTTATCCGATGATGCTTCTAGCGAAGCCCGTCACTAACCAAGCGGCCTAGCCGCCTTGGGCATCCCTTCGGGGGTGTCTTTCAAATGCAAACGAAGAAATAGCTTACCACGTCGGCACTGACGTTGAAGCTAGACTGGTGCTCTGCGTTCTTCCCCGCTGACGTACACATGCGGAGCGCAAGCGCCTCTATCTCATCCGGCACATAGCCTAAAAGTCCACGCGCTTGGATCGTGACCGAGTGTCCATTGAATTGGACAACCGAAGCGTCTCTTTCGTCAGCCCAAGCGGGCGCGGCAAACATCATCGCGGCAATAACTGCATATTTCATAGAATTTCCTTTGTGCAATTCGCGCAAGGGTAAGCCCATATCCCGCCCTTGGGCAAGGCAGGACATAGCGCCACATGGCGTCCAACCCCCATATAGGAGCCTACCCAATGGCAAAACAGCAAGGCAAACTGCTGCTCATCAAGATCGGTGACGGTGTAGAAGGTACAGAGGCGTTCACCACGCTCTGCGGTCTGCAATCCAAGACCCTGACCGTCAATAACAACAACTTTGACGTGACCACGGCAGACTGCACCGCACCGGGCGGGCAGCTTTGGCAGGAAGTTATGACCGGAATGCGGTCTATCGAAGTTTCCGGCAACGGCCTGTTTGAAGGCGGCACATCGCTTGCCCGGTTTAAGGAAATCGCATTTGGCACAGGTGAAGCCGACACGGCGGGCGCGATTGGCAACTTTCAAGTGATTGTTCCAGACTTCGGCACCTTCGAGGGTGCTTTCCACGTCAACAGCGTTGAATTCGGCGGCGAACAAGAGGGCGCGGTGACATACACCCTGACGCTGGCATCTTCCGGCTATGTCAGCTTCACGGATGCACCATAAATGCCTATCACGGCAGAAGCCCCGGCAGGCGGCATCATTGAGCAGTTGGGCGGCGAAAGTCGCCCACTGATCCTGCGCAATGGCGAGATTGAGCGGTTTGAGCGCCAGCACGGTCTAGGCATCTTCGCGATGCTGGATCAATTGCTTGGTAAGGGCGAACCGCAGGCCCGTCATTGCCGCGATCTGGTGGCCCTTGGGCTGGTGGGCGGTGGCCTGCTGGACAAAACCGCTGACAAGATCATTGACGACCTGCCGCCAAGCGAAAATCACCGCATCCGCGCAATGGCGCAGGACTTGGTTTTAGCCGCGTTCATCCCGGCAGACCTCAAAAAAAAAGCCGACGATTTAGCTGGATCGTCCAGCAAGACCGCGCCGAAAGCTACGAAGCGCAAGCGAAGGCCAAAAACGCAATCGCCGCAGGGTTAAGCATAGCCGATTGGCGGGCTATGACGCCTGCCGATTGGGCGCTGTTTGTCGAGGGCTGGAATGAAGCGCACCAGCCGACTGAACCGCAAGCCCCATCGTGGGATGAGTTCCAAGAATTAAAGGCGAAGTATGGCTGAACCGACAGAACGCATTGCGATCCTTTTGGAATTGCAACAGCAGGAATTCGAGAAGCGGGCGAAGTCAGCGGGCGCGGCTATCGACCGCTTGGAGCGCAAGTTCAATCCTCTCGCTGCGGCGGAGGAGCGCATGAAACGCAAGCAGGATCAGCTTAATGCTGCGCTGGAAGCCGGGACGCTAACCGCAGCACGTCACGCTAAGGGCATGGACCTTGTGCAGCGGGAATATGACCAGACTATTGCGAAGTCGCAGAAGGTCCGAGACAACGTAGTTGCAATGAATAGCGCCGTGGCCGCGCAGACGGGGTTCATGGCCCGCAACCGCAACATGTTCCAGCAAGCGGGCTATCAGGTCGGTGACTTTGCGGTGCAGGTGCAGGGTGGCACATCGGCCCTGACAGCCTTCACGCAGCAGGGTTCGCAGTTTCTGGGCATCTTCGGCCCTTGGGGCGCTATCATGGGCGCGATACTGGCCGTTGGCGCACCGCTGGCGGGGGTTCTTTGGAATCTTGGCGAGGCGACCGAGGAAACCAAGGAAAAGGCGAAAACCTTCGCAGACAGGGTAAGCGAAGCTGACGCGGCCCTTGCGGCAATGTCCGCGACTGCGGGAAACGTCACAGACCTTGAGACGCTGCGCAAAAAATACGGCGAGTTGACCGAAGAAGTTCGGGATATGGCGCTGGCACTGTTTGAGATCGACAAGCGCGAAGCATTGAAGAAGGTCAGCGGTATTATTGAAGAAGTGACCGGCGAAATTGCGAAGGCATCCGAGGCTTCGGCGGGCGTTGTCGCTGCTGCGATGGCCGCTGCGAACACAGATGCGGGGCGAAAGGCTGCGGAAGAAGTTCGACGTCAGATTGAGATGCTACAGACCGATATCTCGATGTTTGAGAATACCGGGCAACCTGTTCCCGCTGCTCTTTTCTCACAATTGGCCGAACTGCGCGAAGAACTTGCGGCGGTAGAAGGCGACTTTGCGAACATCGGTTCGCTGGCGCAAGAAATTAACATATCGCCGGAACTGCTGAACCAAATTTCTCAGGCTCAGTCGGGGCTAGAGGCTGCGCGGGATGCTGGCGACTTCTCTGCAATGGCAACTCAGCTTGGCCTAATCCGTGATCTGCTAGTCGAAGCTGGCGACACAGTTTCGCAAGACGTTGTGGATGGCGTCACGCAGGCGCAGGAGAAAGCCCGTGAAATGGCTGCGCGGCTGGCGGAAGGACAAGAAGCGGCAGAGGGCATCGCTAACACGCCGATTGCGGACGCGATTGCAGCGGGGGCAAGTGAAGCGGCGCGGCTGGCGGAAAACTTAGGCATCTCACTTGCCACAGCGCAGCGATTGGCGGCACTTGGTCCGCAAGGTGCAGCCCCGGCAGGCGGGCGTGGTGGCGACCCGCGCACGATGGGCGGCAGTGCCTTGGATTGGCAGACCAGAGACGCGCAAGAGTTTCTTGATAATTGGACCCCACCGAAGCCAAGCCGTGGGCGTTCAGGCGGCGGTGGTCGCAAAGGCTCTAAGCGCCGGGGCGGCGGTAGCGGGCGCGAACAAGAACCGCTGTTCAGCATTGCCGAAGCCGAATTGGAAAAGCTGCAACGCTCCATCGAAATGCTGGGCAAGTCCAAAGGCGAAGTCGCGGCGCTTACAACCAAGCACAGGCTGCTGGATGAGGCCAAGAAGCGCGGCTTGGATATAACAGACGAACTGCTGCAAAAGATCGACGCCGAAGCGGCCAACGTGGGCAAGCTGGCGGGCGAATACGAGAACGCCCGCGACAAGATGGCCCAAATGGAGAAGATCCAAGGCGAGTGGAAAGACAGCATCATTGACGCGGCTATGGGCGGCGTTGACGCAATGGACGCCTTCACAAACAGCATCAAGCGGGCGGCGCTGGAATATCTTCTGTTCGGTGAGGGCATGTTTGCAGGCGGTGGTAGTTCGGGCGGCGGCTTTGGCGGCATTCTGAGCGGCGTAGTCGGTGCGCTTACGGGCAAGCGTGCGGGCGGCGGTTCGGCCAAGGCTGGCGGCGCTTATCTGGTGAACGAGAACACGCCCAATAGCGAGGTTTTCGTGCCTTCGCAGTCGGGCGGCGTCTTGAACGTGCCGCAAGCACAAGCGGCCCTTCGCGGGGCGTCTGGCGGCGGTGTTGCGGAGGTTCGCGTTGTCGGCGGGGAGCTTACCCTAACGGATAACGGAACGATCATGGCACAGGTCCAAGTCATGGACGCTCAAACGGTCCAGAAATCGGTCAACGCTTCGCAGCGATCCTTCAAGAACAGCAAATCGGGGTGGTCACCATAATGACAGACGTTATCGCATGGCCCCCTTTCCAGCTTACCGGCTGGGAACTGGCCGAGGTCTACCCGCAATCGCGCTCTGTCGGGCTGATCGAGGGCAGGCCGCGCACATCATCGGCGCAGCGGGCGCGGCGCGTGGCGACGGCTAATATCACGGGCATTGGCACGGAACAGGCGGGCGCGGGCTACGTTCGGATGCTCAACCGCATGTGGGCGGGCAAGCCTAACCTCGTGCGCGTCGAGTGCCTTTCATCGCTCTGGTATCTCGCGGGCGGCGGTCTGGACTTGCGCAACAACGTGCTGGAATGGACCGACGACGGAACAGACCTGCTATGGACGGCGGGCGGCGTCGATCTGCTGTGGGGCGACGGGGCATATGCGCTGCAAGGCGAACCCGCAACGGATGGCGGGTGGCATAGCCTGACCGTCTCCGGCTTGCCTCCCTCTCGTGTCGTGGCGCGGCCCTCTGAGGTGATCAGCGTGACCGATGGCGACACCAAGGAAAGCGCGTATGTCCTCACGGTTGCGCGGTCGGATGCGTCCGGCGTGGCGACGATCCGCACAGACAAGCCCGAAGCTTTCACACTGACGGGGCTGGCCAGCATCGGGCAGCGGGAGAATATCGTGTTCGAGGCGGCGGGCGTTCCCCGTTCGGTGCAGGGCGTGACGGGAACCTTTGGCTATCAGTGGGACTTCCGTGAGGTGTTCGAAGATGAATACAGCGACGGCTGGACGGAGGTGAACCCGTGGGCTTGACACGCGGGGCCACGGCGGGGCTGATTGACGACCTCAAGGGCCACTTCCACCCCGTTCTCCTGACCTATGCCGATTGGCCGGGCGAGGAAATCCGCCTGCATACGGGCGCGGGCAACCTGTCATGGGGTGGGGAAACGTGGATGGGCGCGGGGAAACTCGTTCAATTCACGGCCCCAATGGAGCAAGGCGGGCTGGCAACATCCGAGGCAACGGTGCGGGTCGCGGCAACCGTTGAGGATATGCTGGGCGAACGCGGCAAGATCATCCGTAACCGCGATTTAACCGTCTGGTTTGCGACCACGACCGAGGCAGGCGGCAACGTGCTGAAAGCTGACCCCGTTGAACTGTTCACAGGCTACTTCGACAGCCGCACAGGGGCGCTGACACGCTCAGACGGTGGCTTGGCGCACGATATGGTGCTGGGGCTAGGCATTGGCCCTTCGGCGCGGTCCTCCGCGTCGATCACGCACAGCTATGAAGACCAGATCGCCAAATATCCCGGCGACACGGCGGGGCGGCACGTCCAGAACGCCAACAAGCTACGGTTCAACCCTCAACAGTGGCCCGAATAACAGAGCGGGCGGCTTTCAACGCTGCCTTTGATAGCCTGCGCGATCCGTTCGCGTGGGGCCTTCGGCGCGACTGTACGGCGGCTTGTGTGGCCTTCACGGCATTACACGGCGCTGACCCCCTTGAGGGGTGCGCAGACGACTACAGCACCGCCATAGGCGCGGCGCGGATACTCAAGAGGGCAGGCGGCTACCTCGCATGGTGCGAGGCGACGTTTGGCCTACCGCACACCACCACACCCAAGGCGGGCGACCTAGCCCTCATTGCAAGCGCTGACACGTTCGGCGCGGCCTTGGCGATCTGCATTCAATCCGGCGAATACGCCGCGAAGACGGAGGCCGGAATGGCAATAGTGAAGGCCAATATTTTGGGGGCGTGGACATGCCGTTTCTAGCGCCTGTAATCGGGGCAATCAGCGGCGCTATTGGCTCTGTGGCTCTAGGCATCGCGGGTGTGGCGAACGCTCTGGGGCTTGGGGCGTATGCCGCAACGATCTCGTCGTCTATCATTAAGTTTGGCGCATCGTTTCTTATCAACAGCGCCATCACGGCGGCTTTTGGTAAGAACGCACCGAAAGCACAAGATATTGGTCGAGAACTTGCCCAGCAAAGCACATCGCCAGCATATCGCTACGTCTATGGAGAGTGCCGCGCAACTGGAACGCCTGTTGGCATACCCGTAAAGGGGAGCAAGATTTACGGGGCGTTCCTCCTCAATTCGCGGCCATCCGACCTGTCAACCTTCACGCTGTACCTTGATAAGCGCGAAGTGGTTCTGACCGGCGATGCGTTCGATCTGGACGGCCCCGGCGCGACGGCTACGGAATACCCGTTTAGCGGCCATGTCACCGTCTGGGTCAGCCGTGGCGACCACACCGCACCGCCTACCGAGTTCACCGACGACGCGGCCTATGTCGAGGGTTCGGCAGATCACCTGTGGAAGACGACAGACGCTTGGAAGGGCCGCACGATGATCTGGCTTAAGCTGGACGCGGGCGACAGCGGCAAGCGGCAGGAGCGCTGGCCCTCTACGCCGCCTTTGGTCGAGGTTGAGGGGCGCTGGTCACTGGTCGAAGACCCGCGCACGGGCATCACCGCTTGGAGCGATAACCACGCGCTTTGTGTTCGTGATGCGCTCATGAATAACCCGATCCGAGGTTATCGCGCCGAACAGCTTCACAGCAGCTTTGACGCAGACGGCCCGAACGCATGTGATCAGGTGGTAACGCTGAACTCCGGCGGCAGCGAAAAGCGCTATATCTGCGGCGGCACGCTGGTTTTCAACGAAGGCGAGATCGAGGATCAGCTCAACCCGATGATGATATCGGGCGCGGCTGACTTTATCCGTGTTGGTGGCAAGCTGGGCTATGCGGCGGGCGTCTATCGTGAGCCTACCGAAACGCTGACCTATCTTCTAGGCGAGGGCTTCGAGTTCCCCGATATGCTACCGGGCGCTGAACTGGTGAACCAACTGCGCGTTAGCTACCTCTCGGCGGCGCGTGGATACGAGACAGCGGATCTGACCCCTTGGGACATTCCAGGCGCATTGGCGGCTGATGGCGGGGTTCCTGCGGTCAAGACCGTTGATCTGCCGTTTTGCCCTTCACCGACACAGGCAATGCGGGTGCGCAAAATCACCGGCCTACGCCAGCGCAGACAAGAGCGCATACAGGGCGGCACGCTGCCACCAGAGGCGTTTAACCTTGTGGGCGGGGCAACGGTCACCATTGCGCTGCCATCGCCATATGACGCGCTTGACGGCGTTTATGAGATTGAAGGCATTCACCCCGGCTTAGACCCGATTGGCGAAAGCGGGGAAGTCGCCATGCGCCTGCCTGCGTCCTTGGTTAAGCACGACGCGGCTATCTACGCTTGGGTGCCCGCGACCGACGAGGAAGAAGTCTTTGACGAGGAATACGACGACGAGCGCACAGGCACGGCAGACCCCGGCGCGTTGAGCGTCACAACAGGCGATGCGGTGAACCTAGACACAGGCGGCACCATTATCCCCCGCATCCGGTTTGCGTTCCCCCCGTCCACCTCAAGCGTCACCGGCTATGAATGGGAATACCGAAAAGCGGGCGGTGATTACGAATCCGGCGGCTTGATCGGCAAGGACGTAAGCGACGGCTCCGGTCTGGTGTTCGGCTATCTCAGCGGCACGCCGGGGCAGTTGTACGATATCCGCGTCCGCGCAATCGGCGTCAACGGGACATCGGATTGGGTGGACATCACGGGCGTCACCCCCGTTGTGGATATCGTGATTGATATCCCGATTGAGGGCGTAGCGGTAGGCGGTGCTGGCGAAATCACGGTCAGCTTCCGCACGCCAAACGACCCCGACTTCCGCGCCATCGAAATCTACGGCAGCGACACAGACGACAGCGGCGCGGCCAGCCTGATCGGCACCGCCATTTACACCAGCCAAAACACAATCGTGAGCATTAACGAGGGCAGCTTAGGCACGTCCGTCACCCGCTATTACTTCGCCCGCTCACGGGGCGACTACGCCAGCGCATCGGCATTTACAGCCAGCGTTTCAGCCACAACAGACGCATAAGGATTCCCCGAAATGACATTTACCTTACCGACAAGCGGAACAGACCCGAAGGTCGCCACTAAGGCTGGTCTGGAAGCCGCCGTGAACGACGCCCTTGCCCTTGCGGGCATTTCCATCATCGCAGAAACTTGGGCGGAACTATCCGGCATTTCAGGGACGCGGAACGGGCAACCCGCATCTGTAGCAGAAGGCGACACAGGCACCCACACTGACCCCATTACGGGCGCGACGGTTTCAAACGCAGCAGTGTATGCTTGGGACCAATCTAACAGCGCTTGGTCATGGGTGGGGCATTCCAATGCCGCGCAAACAGCGCTGGACCGTGTGGCGACGGGGGCGGATGTAGTTTCGGCGGGGGTCGCGGCTGACCGTTCTGAGGCGGCGCGTGATGCGGCAACGGTAAACGCAGACGCTTTTGCCAGCGTGTCGGCGGGCTTGGCAGCAGTAGTAGATGGTGTCCAGTTCCAAGTTATCAGTGGCGACGAAATCATCCGCTATGAGCGCGTTGATGCCAGCACGGCAACTGAGGTGTCGCGCTATCCGACCAAAGGCTACGTTGACGAGGTTGCAGGTACGGCAATAACCCCCGCTGAAATTCCAGAGGTGGCACGCGCTCTACGTGCCTCGATAGGCCCAGAGGATTGGGCGTCTGACCGCTTGGTAACTATGTTCCGCAGCCACGGCGGGAATGAAGCAAACCGCGTCCAGTACTATGACGCCGCTGGTGTGCAAAAAACATCTGGAGTTATCGCTCGTATTCGGGGCGCTGGTGCTGACCTCGTGTCGAACGGTGTTGGCACCACAACGCGCGGATCGCGTGGTGAACCTTTGCCCGACCCGGTGACAGGTTCGACGGCCAATGTCAGCGCCAGTTATCTAAATATGGATGATGGCGGCGCGTATGATTTAAGCGACGATGGTGGTTTCTCAGGGCGCGTGCTAAATCAAACAGGTGTTGCAGTTGTTGCTAAGTTCGCACCTGTAATCTCTAACGGCGAAGACATTCCCTTGCTGGCTTCGGCCACAGGTGAAATGGGCGTGGCGCGAACTGCTGCTGGGAACTACATCGCCTATGTTCAGAAAGTATCTGGCGCTGATGTGACGCGGTGGGAGAGCGCCACGTTCTCCCCTAGTCCAGCAGCGGTTTCCGTGCGCGAAGTTGTAGCTATCGAGTTCGACGGTTCTGCCAGCATCGACGCAAGGGTTACCGGCGTCTACGCAGGCCAGCCCATTTCGTTCAGCTTGGTTTCTGACGATCTGGATACAACTGTGCTGTTCGACACAGGGGAAAGCCTGCACGTTGGCAGTGATGTGGTGGACGCGAACACACGCGATCTGGACCTGTTCACACTCGCCGCATGGGCAAACCCTAAACCGCAAGAATTGGAGTTTGCTGCGGAGTGGGCTGCCGATGTAGACCGCAAGACCTTTCTCAACGAAAAGCGCGATCCGCAGTTTATCCCTGTTGAGGCATTTGGACCGAATGGCCTGCCAGCCGCTAACCGTGCCATCACTCGCACAGGCAGCGAAAACGCGGGCACAGCCGCATATATCCCCGCTGACCCTGACGCCGGCCTAACAATCGTTGACGGTGCTATGCCCACCATCGCAGCACCTGCTGACCCTAACGTTTCGCCGTGGACAACTGCTGTTAACGATGACTTGCCACACGCATGGATCGCATCCGGTCGTTGGGTGCAAGACTATCGTTACCCTGCTGATCCACTTCGCATGGTCATGGTTCCCGCGACGGCTCGCGTCACTGGCCGGGACGGCTCAGGAAACGCGACGGGGCTTGAGCGCTACGCAGGGCTTTGGGAAAGCGCTGATGGTGGTGTGACCGCTACCCCCGTAACTGTCGATACGGATGGCGGCACGCCCTATCACGCATTCGAGGCGGGGGTTGACGGTTCTGCGGTCAATAATCTTGTACTACCCGGGCGCACCTTCGTTCAGTGGATTGACTACCTCCCACAGCCGCAGAAAATGTGGATCGGCAACGAATACAACGCGGAAGATTGGGTAGACGTTCGCTATGTAATCCTGACCGAGGAAACAGACGGAAGCGACAACCGAGACGCCATTTTCGTAACCGACCAGATTGAAGACCCTAGCCGCTGGTTCTCAGTTCCAGTCGAAATCGCGCCCAGCGGTTACGCCCGCGATGATCGGGAATTTGGCAACCAGACCGGCGCATTTAACCTTGAAATGACAGAAGCGTTTTGGGAACGAAAGTGTATCATCTGGAATAAATACGACGGCTATTTCTACGTCGTAGTACGGCCTAATTCTTACGGATGGTCAAGCCTGAACGGCCGTCAGCGTGAGGTGCGGCAGCACTGGATTGTACGGGCATCGCAGCAAGGTATCGACGGACTGCGCCGCTGGGATACCAAGACGGCTATGCCTCTCACCCCCCGCCCGAACTGGGCATATCATAGCTACATCATCAGCATCGTTGATATTGGCGAAGGCTGCTTTGCGATGGTGTCGAGTGATTATCAATCGGCACACCTGACCGGCACAACGTCTGCGTTGACGGAACCTACTGGCGATGCGTCCCGATACAATCGCGGCCAAATGTCTTTGTGGACATGCCGTGCTTTGGGTCAAGAAAACTTCCGTCTGGTCAATCCGCTGATCGTGGATACGCCTGCAAGCGATTGGTGCAGCGGGTTCATCCACCAAGGCTATATTGAGCCGAACAATGGCCGGATGTTCTGGTACGGTATGGAAGGGCAGCATGGTAGCGATGCCTATATCGGACCGCAAAACTACCTTGCTGGATATGTCAGCATCGACATGGACGCTCTACGCGGCACGGGCGGTCGCGGTGCTATCCCCAACATGGTTGCCGATCCAGAGGGAACGGTGGTTACACGCCAAAGTCTGCCTTTCTACGCGGGCGACTATGAGTTCCTACAGCTTGTTGCCGCAACCGAGTCAATGGGGTCCGCGAGGGTTCGTCTCATTGACCCTGAAACACGCGAAACAATCCCCGGCTATGGATATGAAGGGGGTGGGTTTATCGAAGGCAGTGTGTACGACTGGCGCGTTGTTTGGGGCTTTGAGCAACGCACTAAGGTAGCCAAGGCGTCCAGATGGGCGCTGCCGGATCGCATGGTTATCGCTGAAATTGAAACCCGCAGCGTAACAGGTATGGGTGCTACCAAGATTGCTGGCCTTTACGCTCGCCGCAAGGGGAACCCGACATGACCCATTCCAGCGCCTCGGCGTTGCCAATATCCGTGCGCGTTGCTCTTGAGGTGGCGCGTGCGGGCCATTCTGCACGGAGAAATCATGGATAATTCCAGCAAAGCAATCCCCAAAATCCTAGAGCATGAGGGCGGCTTCGTAAATCACCCCTCAGATCCAGGCGGCGCGACCAACAAGGGCATCACGCTTGCCACGTTTCGCCGCTATATCAAGCCTAACGGAACCGTCGCGGATTTGAAAGCGCTGACCACGGCGCAGGCGGTGGCGGTCTACAAGCGGCAATACTGGGACGCGGTGAACGCTGACCTTCTGCCGTCTGGCGTTGATTATGCCGTTGCAGACTTCGCGGTCAACAGCGGGCCGTCGCGGGCGGCGAAGTATCTGCAAGCGGTGGTCGGTGTGACACAGGACGGGCAGGTCGGCCCCGCGACTATCGCAGCCACAAAGGCAATGCCCCCGCGTGAAGTGATCGAACGGCTTTGCGACGACCGGCTGGCATTCATGAAGCGGATTCAGGGAGGCAATCTGTGGCAGACGTTTGGCCGTGGGTGGCAGCGCCGCGTTGACGACGTTCGCGCAGTCTCCCTCTCATGGGCCGCACAAGCGCCCGTGGACCACGTAGCGCCACCAACCCCCGCAACACCACCTCAACGCTCCCTGTGGGCCGCTCTGGCGTCTCTGCTGGCGGGCTTCTTTGGAAAGGATAAGGCATGAGCTATGCCCCCATTGCACGTATCATCCTGCGATACATCGTCGGCCTGATTATCGGCGCTGACGCCGCGAACCTGCTAGCGGGCGACCCCGACGTTGTGTCGGTCGTCGCGCTCGGCATCGGGCTTGCCGTTGAGGTCGCCTATGGCTTCGCGGTCAAACGCGGGTGGGCGAAATGAAACGCATCATCATCGCAGTCGCAATCATCTGCGCCTTGGGCGTGTTCCTCTATTGGCAGGGCGGAAAAGACACGCGGCAATCCGCCCGCGAAACCACAATCACCCGCGAAAAGGATATCGGACATGCAATTAAAGATACTGATGCTGCCCCTTCTTGGCGTGACCAGCTGCATGAACGGAACAAGTGATGCAGCGTTTTGCGGCCCCGATTTTACCGGCGCAATCGAACGCCTTGCCGAAGCACTACCAAATCCCCAGACGCCCGACGACGTGGGCAGGGCGGGCACTGCGGTTGTTCGCGGGCATGACGCGGGGTGCGCTTAGGATGGATGGGCGGATCTACCACAAGGACAGGCGGCTTGAGTGGTCCCTAGCAGCGGGCACGTTCGGCTTCGGCATCTGGCTTGCGGATGGGTCGCGGTCGATGGACAGCGACGCCTATATCGTTCTGCGCTCCTGGCTGTACGAAAGCGATTGGGCGCTTCTGTTCCTGATCACGGGAGCGCTGCACATGGTGGCGCTTGGTATCAACGGGCGGGCATGGTGGACGCCGTTCATCCGCTCCGGCGTCACGGCGGTTAACGCGCTGGTGTACGCCAGCTTTGCAACGGGCTTCTGGCTTATGGACGCCTCGTCAACTGCGGTCTTCATGTATTCATGGGCCAGCACGCAGGCGCTTGTCTGCATCTACGGCGCTGTAAAGGACGTGTCCCGCGTTTGGAGGGCATGGCTAAATGAGCGCAAATGATTACGCCGCTATTCTAGGATCGGTTGCCGCCTTGATTATTGCAATCGGCGGTCTGGCGGTCTGGCGCGAAAAGAAAGAGCCGACACCCCCGGCACGGCCTGACGATAGGGCGCAGCGCATCGAAAGCACGTTGCAGCGCATCGAAGGCAAGATCGACATTCTCACAGATCGCATTCCCCGATAAGGAGCGCCCCCATGCGTGACCGGATCGTTGCCAGCATAGACGGGCTGTCGTGGCGCACCTGCTACCTTGTGACCGGCCTGCGTATATCGTGGTGCGGCTTGGCGCATTGGGCGGGCAGGCGGCGCGTGGTGTGGGTGCTAGACGCTATCCTGCATCGGCGGGAGCCAGATCATTGCAGGCGGTCGTTTGATCGCTGGTATTAGCCGCGCTCTCTTGATTGGGGCGGGGTGGAAGTGGTTAGCCCAATCGCCCGCATGACTTGACCCTTTGTTACGCGGGTCTCTATCAAATGCAGTGAACCAATGCGGGGGGTGATGATTGATCGATCCCGCCGCGCGCCTTGGATCAAGTCACGCATTAATTCCATGAGTTCAGCATTCTGATCCCGAAGTCGGTTAATTTCCGCAGTCTGCGGGTCCATATCCTCGTATTGGCGCTGGAACATATCCGTTGGGTCGATCATGCGAGCGCCTCGTACGGTGCATCACGTGGGTCATATTCCTTCCAATCGGACGCAGCCTTATCTATGTCTGGCACTCGTTCATCGAACGGAACTGGGTGGTTTTTGTTGTATTTCACCGATGGATTCGATGTGCGGTATATCGCAGACCGAACATGGCACCACATCTTTGCATCTTCGTAAGTCATGTCGTCTCCTTTGCTGCGGCTAGGGCAATCCGGGCGGGGTTCGAGGCAAAGTCACGCTGCCTACATCGCTCTTGAACGGGGTGGTCGTGAGGGTATTCTTGCCGAACATAGTTGTCGATGTCATCGCGGCACTCTATAAGCGCCTCCACCAGCGCCTTGATCTTGGCGTCTTGGGCGTCGATGTGGGTGGCGGCAGTTTCTAGCAGTGCGTCGATATTGGCGGGGTGTCGCGGTATCGACAGCACAGACGGGCCACTGTATTGTTCCTTGTGCGCCCATTTCAGAAACCTATCGGCCCCGTCCCGCAACCTATCCTGTGTCGTATCCGTCATTGTTTGTGCCTCCTTGGCGTGGTGGGGGTTAAAGGTCTGAGTGTATCTGGTGGTTACAAACAGGGCATCGAACAGAGACAAAGCTGCCATCGCGCTGGTCGTGCGTGACCTCGCCCTCGGACCGAGCAAAGCGCACCTGAGTTGTGCAGTTCAGGCACACACCTTCGTGCAGGATGTCTTCCGGCTTTTGGCCCTGCTTAATGATCTCCATCGTTCTCTCTCCTTTATCCGTTGAGCCTAGACAGACCCTGTGGGTTCATTGGGTTGAGCCGCGATAGCGATAAAATCGTCTCTCGCCGCATCTCTTAGTTCCTGCGAAACACCGTCGCTGCCAAATTCATGCGTAAATATAGGCCGCCCCAATTTGCGCTCTGCATAGGCGTGAATGTCAGAGAATGGCCCAGCTGTGATGCCGGTAAACGCCCCGATGATTGCGGCTTGATCCGATGTAAGTTTCTGCACGGCATTTCCTCTCAGTTGTTATCCGTTGAGCCTTCCGACATGCTCAGGTCTTGCGCCGGTAGGGCGGGGGGTTCGTCGTTTATGGGGCTCTCTGTCATGATCGCCTTGATTGTGCGCAGTTGGAAAGCAGCCTTAGCCCTCGCCAGATCGCGCAGAACGGCGGCGGTGTCCATTACGCGCGCGCCTTATCGACGGCTGCGATATACCACTCAATCACACACGCAAGAGCCTCGTCGCGGTTGTCGTCGTGATCCACAAATGCAATGCGGAGGTCTGCTATAGCCTCATCGCTCAGGCGCGGGATATCAGGCGCTACGCAGGACGAGGCTATAGCGTCACATTTTTGCCCCTCTGCCACGAGCCGATCCATGCCCTCTTCTTTCACGTCGTCACCTTTGGGCAAGTGCCCGTTTTCTGCGAAGAATTGCAGAGCGGGCAGCAAGTCTTTGACCATAGATTGCGTGAGGTGCATCCTTGTGTTGTGGCTGAAATATTCAGCCTCCGGCACAAGCTGGTGCAGATCAATATCGCTCCAAGACGGGTTGCCGTTAGGGACGAATGCCTTTGGGTCAGCCTTATTACACCCAAGCCATATCAAGCCTTCATCACGGGCGGCGCTGCTTTCCTGCAAACTGCACGAGACCCCGTTTCCGTCTTCAAAGTCGTGTATCTCAAATCCTCGGCTTGTCTTTGCCACTATGTCGGCCCCTTTGCTTACGCTTTATATGCACATATTAATCACATTCACAACTTGCACGCAAGCGTTTACTGGGGCATAATCAGCACATGGAAAAGACATTGACCCGACCAACGAATGAATCCCTTGGCAAGCAAGCCCGCACAAAGCGCGTGCCTGTCATGATGACCGAAGATGAATACGAGCGGATCGCGGCGCTGGCGGACGCGGCGGGGCTGGGGGTGTCCACATATCTCAGGATTTCCGCCCTCAACGCCAAGACGCCACCCCCTTCTAAGCAATAAGGAGAACACCCCGTGAGTGACGTTCTGATGTCCGCGCTGCAATTGAAGGTCAAAAGCCTAACGCGGCAGGTTGAGACGCTTGCCCCAGAGAATGAGAGGGTGCGGAACCTGTTGACCGAGTTCGACATTCGGCACGATCAGGACCAAGCCGAAATAAGCAGGCTGCGCGACGAACTCGCCCGCCGCGAACCCTGACCATATCAAAGGAGAGAGACGTGACCAAGTGGTCTAGCTTCACCAACGAAGAGATAGAGCGGCGACGGGCAGAGTCTGTGGCGGCGCTGGAACGGTTGGGCCAAGAGGACTTTGAGAAATGGTATCAAGAGGTCTGCGATACTGATTACTGGAAGTTCGGCCAATGCTGCGCGGGCTGTGACCACTGGATGAGCGATGGCGGGCGAACGGGACGCTGCAAGGCTGCGGGAATAGTGTCGGGCGAAGATGTAATGCGTTCAATGGGCATCACATGGTCTACATACCCTTATTCGCCGGGGTTCCCGTACACTGAGATAGACCATCACTGCGGTTTGTTCAAAGACGAATTTGACTGGTCAGATTTGGACCGCGACTATCTCCAACGCATTGGCGCTTTACGCAACGGGGAATTGAAGCCAAAGCCCCGACATGCCCGACAGGTGTAGCCCTAACCGTTTCCACTCCCCCCGCAACCCATTGATACCCATAGCCCCGCCCTGCATCCGGTTTCCCCGTAAGTGCATGGCGGGCGCAGGTTTCGCGCACTCCTCTAGGGTCCGCCATCTTCCCTTGAATGAGCTATGTTTGTGTGGGGCTTCGCCCTCAGGCCTGCACGGCTTCCGGCGTGTCGCCTGTCGTTGCAGGGGTAGGGGTGTCGTCCGTGTTGTCAGCGGCTGGCAGGATCACGGCGGGCTGCCGTGCGGCGACGGTGGCAAATTCCATGTGGAAGGTCGTGCCTTCGCCGACAACGCTGTCGTAGAACAATTTGCCAGACATCTGCCGGGCCAGCTGTTGCGAGATATGAAGCCCCAGACCGGACCCCTGTGTCGCATATTGCCCGCCGTTCTTGACCTGTTCAAAGCGCCCAAAGACCTGCCCCTCCATCCCGTCGGGAATGCCGCGGCCGCTGTCCTTGATTGACAGGCGCACATGGCCGTTGCGGATGGATAGGCTGCCTTCAACGGTGCTGCCCTGTTCGGAGAATTTGATGGCGTTGGACACGAGGTTGTCGATGATCTGGCGGAGGGCAAAGGCGTCACCGGTGATCGTTGCAGTCTGATCGCCTTTCGGCAGCACGAGGTCGATCTTCTGCTCGGCGGCGAACATCTTGTTCTCTTCCAGGCTTTCTTTCAGTAGCGTCCCCAGATCGACCGGCAGCGCGTCAAGCGACAGCGCGTCTACGTCGATCTTTTGCGCCAGCAGGATGTTATCGACCAGACGGGACAGACGCATCCCGTTGCGTTGCGCAATTTCGAGGGGGGAGCGGATGCGCGCGTCGATCTCGCCCAAACGCCCGCTAAGTGCCAGCGCCAGCCCGCCCTTGAGCGAGGTAAGCGGCGTGCGCAGCTCGTGGCTGACGACAGAGATAAATTCATCCTTGGCGCGGTTGGCCTCGTCGGCGCGCAGCAGCGCGTCTTCGAGGGCACGGGTGATGACGATACGGTCGGTGATATCGACTAGGGTAATGCTCCACCCCAGAATGGCGCCGTTCGGGTCCAACGGGCTTTCGATTTCCTGAATACGGGGGTCATAGATGCGCTGTTCGATGGTCAAGGATGCGTCCGTCGTGCGGGGGCTGCGGGTGTCGATCTTGGCCAAAAGGGCGTCGGCTTCGGCTTTGGACAGGTTGCACAAGCCGCTGCGTTTCGCGGCAGAGTTCATCAACGTGACACGGCGGTTGTTGTCGATCAGGATCACCGGTTCGCTGGTCGTGTTGAATAGGATCGACTGCCCGATCGACGCCATATCCATTGTCTTGTTCGTCAGCAGCATGAAGGTAAAGGCCAGGATACCGACGGTGAACATAAACGCCGTCGGGTCCAGCCCGAAGACGGTGATGCCGAAAATAACGTAAGATGCATTGGCAGACAGCGGTGTGATCGTAACCACCGCCAGCATTGTCAGCAGCGGCCAGGCAGAGCGGCGGGCCCGGGCAAAGGCCTTGATCAGCGCATAGAAGGTCGCGGCGACGAAAGTATACAGCACGGCCGTGATCGCGAAGAACCCCGGTCCGTGGATATAGGTGATCTGCCGGTCACCGGGCAAGATGGCAGTCTCGGCGGTATAGACCAGCTGGTGCATGCTATTGGTTGCAGCAAAGACAAAGCAGCCCACGGGCACCAGCACCAGCGCAGCCACCACACGCTTTTTCGACAGCCATTCGGCCTGATGCACATAGGCGAAGACAAAGAAGCACCACGCCACAGGTACCAGCGCATTGCCCAGCCATGCGACGACGGCCATGTCAAACTGACAGGCAAAGGACGGGGTGGAGGCTTCGGCCCCGACGGTGATCAGGGTCCAGATCATGGCGATGAAGGTCAGGGCGTAGAACCGCTTGCCGTGGAAGTGCTGGTATTTCAGCATGCAGACCATAACGACCGCGGCGACAGCGCTCACGCTTGCGGCAGCCCAGAACACGGGCTGCATAGCTACACCTTCAAAGCACGTTGCCATTCATTCACCCACGGGCTGTGTCTTTGCAAAGCGATCTAGGCATACGGATGTGTTGAAACTTTGACAGAAGTTAGACAGCAGGCCCGTGCGTTCGGGGCCGTCGTTCTGTGTCAAAGACAATACAAGGCATAGTATAGCTTTGTGCCGTGATCATGCGTGTGTGGGATGTGGGGTCAAGCGCTGGACGGGTTAAACACTGGCCTGAACGCAAAAGAAATCCCCGCAAAACCGTGGTTTGCGGGGATTTTGAACTTGGGGGTAGGGAGAATCCCCATTAGCGGCGGCGGCCACCCTTGCGGCCAGCGCGACCACGCCCCTCTTGACCGGCCTTGGGCGCGACCTTGTTGAACTTGATCCATTCGGTGCCGTGAGGGTCGCGGTCGAACAGGAAGTTGGCGGCGCGGATCGCCTCCATCTCTTTGCCGGGGGTGGGCTTGGTAGATCCCATCCCGAAGAGCGTCACAAAGGTCTCGTCGTCGATCTCGTCCGGCAGGATAATGCCCGCCGTCACCAGTTCGGCCTTCTTCTCGGCGATCTTGGTCTGGTTCACGGGCAGGGTGATCGGGTTCATGATCGCGGAGGTCATGCCAGCGCCCATTGCCATCGGCAGGAAAGCGTTGTTGATGCCGTGACGGTTGGGCAGGCCAAAACTGATGTTTGAGGCACCACAGGTCGTGTTCACGCCCAGTTCCTCGCGCAGACGGCGCACAAGGGTAAAGACCTGATGCCCCGCCGTCGCCATCGCGCCGATGGGCATGACCAGCGGGTCGACCACGATATCATGGGCTGGAATACCGAAGTCGGCTGCGCGTTCTACGATCTTCTTGGCCACGTCGAAACGCACGTCGGGATCTTCGGAAATACCCGTGTCGTCGTTCGAGATCGCAACCACAGGCACGTTGTATTTCTTGACCAGTGGCAGCACGAGCTCCAGCCGCTCTTCCTCGCCGGTGACCGAGTTCAGCAGCGGGCGGCCCTCGCAGGCCTCAAGACCCGCTTCCAGCGCACCGGGGACCGAGCTGTCGATGCACAGCGGGATGTCGACGACGTTTTGCACGACGCGGATCAGTTCGGGCATCAGCATCGGTTCGACAAAGTTATTATCCGCATAGCGGGGGTCTTCGGCCATCTTGTTCGAGAAAACGGCACCCGAGTTCACGTCCAGAATATTCGCGCCCGCCGCGGCTTGTGCAATGGCGTCCGCCTCGACGCGGCTGAAATCGCCACGCTCCAGCTCTTCGGCGAGGATCTTGCGGCCGGTGGGGTTGATACGTTCCCCGATCACGCAGAAGGGCTCGTCAAAGCCGATGATCGCTGTTTTTGTTTTGGATTCGACGACAGTTCTGGTCATGGTGTTCAGTCTTTCCTTAAACGGAGTTGGCTGGTTGAGCAGCGGGTCCGCCATTTTCAATGGCCCAATTGGCATTCGTCTTGATCCCACCCAGCGGGAAGAAATGCACATGGGTAATGTTGAAATCTGGGTTGGCGGCTTTGTGGGCGGCCAGTTCGGTGATCACATCTGTCGGCTCGTAGGGCAACAGCAGTTTGGTGACATCCATCGCGCGCTTTTGCAGCACCTTCAGCGAAGGGCCGACCCCGCAGGCGATGGCGAATTTGATCAGGGTTTGCAGCTTGGCGGGGCCGGCAATGCCGATGTGGATCGGCAGATCGATGCCCGCGTGTTTCAGGCTATCGGCCCATTCGATGATCGGCTGCGCCTCGAAAGCGAATTGCGTGGCAATGGCCATCTTCGCGTCCGTCCGTTCGGAAAACCCCTGCTTCCAGCGCAGCGCATCATCCACCCGCAGACGTGATCCATCGGTGTCGATGTCGCGGTTGCCCTCGGGGTGGCCCGCGATGTGCAGCCGTTCAAACCCGTGTTTGTCGAACAATCCGGTGTCCATCAACTGCATGGAGTCGCTGAAATCGCCGTGGGGCGTTGTGACGCCACCGGCCAGCAGCAAGGCTTGGCGTACGTCAGCCTCGCCCTGATACATGGCGATCCAGTTTTCCAGCGTGGCACGATCGTTGATGATGCGGGCGGGAAAGTGCGGCATGACCTTATAGCCGTCGGCATTGAGCCGCGCAGCGGTGGCGACCATGTCTTCGATCGGGGTGCCATCTATATGCGCGATATAGACCCGTGTCCCCTCGGGCAGCAGATCGCGGAAGTCTTCGACTTTTTCTGCCGTGCGGGGCATCACCTCGATCGAGTAGTCGCGCAAAAAACCCGCGACCTCGGGGGTAGGCAGATCGGACACGGGGGCTTCTTTGCGCCGGAAGTTCAAAAGGGACATGAGCATTTCTTTCATGAAGGGATCAACTTATGCACCGGCAACAGGCGATCAGGCCCAGCCGTCATTGGCAATCAGCGTCTTGATGCGGTCACGGTCGAACTCTGCGTCGATGCGCGCGACCTCTGCATCGGCCACGGCGTCGGGTTCGCCGTCGACCGTATAGGGATCGGCCTTGCGCCATTCTGCCAGATAGGCATCGCTGTCATCCGCGCCGATTTTCATCGCGGCACGGTCGATGGCCTGTTCGAACCGTTCGGGCAGCGGACGCTTGGACCCGCGACGGCCTTTGCCGACGATGACCTGCGCAGGAATATCACGCCAATAGACGATGGTAACTTCGGGCATGATTGATTCCTCTGCTGTGCTTGTTTTTCTTAGCGGCTGTTGATCTGTCCCCGTCGCCGTTTTTCGACATTCAGAACGGCGTCTGCGACGTGGTCACACTACAGCGCGCAACCGCGACAGGCGAGGGGGGCGGGGCGTCATAATTCTCAAGATGGTTGTGAGGGCGACTATAAGCTTACGCTGCCGGATCTCTGGTTTCCCGCTTGCCCCTTGCCCGCAGAAACATTACCTTGGGGGCAACTCAATATGAAAGGCGCAATCATGGCGCCACAGCGTCCCAAAGGTGCGGGCGCGCTCGATGTACCGCCGGCTCTGAGCCCCGCGCCAGTTCCGCCCAGATCGACCGAACTTTATGCGGCCCTTGATCTGGGCACAAATAGTTGTCGCATGCTGATCGCACAGCCCAAAGGCAGCGGTTTCCATGTCGTCGATAGCTTCTCGAAGTCTGTCCAGCTTGGGGCGGGGCTTGAGAAAACCGGGCGATTGTCGCGCGGATCGATGACGCGTACCATTCAGGCATTGCGCATCTGCCAGCAAAAGCTGCGCCGTAACAAGGTGCGGCGCATGCGGCTTGTCGCGACCGAGGCGTGCCGCCGTGCCGCCAACGGTGCGGAATTCATGCAGCGTATCCAGCGCGAGACAGGGCTCAAGCTTGATATCATCAAGCCCGAGGAAGAAGCGCAGCTTGCCGTGATTTCCTGCGCGCCGCTGGTGAACCGCAAGACACACAACCTGCTGGTGGTGGACATTGGCGGCGGTTCGACCGAACTGGTCTGGATCGACATCTCGAAGGTGCCAAAGGCGGATCGTGCGCAATCCATCATGCGGTTGCATGGGGGCTTCCATCAGGCGAAAACAGATGTGCCCGCCGCGCGTGTGGTCGACTGGATCAGCGTGCCTCTGGGCGTGGCGACCCTGCGCGATCAATTCTCTGACGTGGAAGACGACGCCGCACGCTTCGCCTTGATGAGCTGGTTCTTCGAGGAGAACCTGACCGACTTCACCCCCTATCAGTCGATCCAGTCGCAGGACCATTTCCAGATTGTCGGCACCTCGGGCACGGTCACCACTGTTGCTGCCAGCCATTTGGGGCTAAAGCGCTACGACCGGACCAAGGTGGACGGGCTTCGCATGACCTCGGCGCAGATCGACAAGGTGATCCATTCCTATCTTGCGATGGGGCCGGGGGGCCGGCGTGCCGATCCGCGTATCGGGCTGGACCGTCAGGCGTTGATCATGTCGGGTGCCGCGATTTTGCAGGCGTTGATGCGGTGCTGGCCGACGGATAGATTAAGTGTTGCAGACCGTGGTCTGCGCGAGGGGCTGCTCTATGCCCAGATGAGCGCGGATGGCGTTTTGGAAGAAGGATTAGGCTGATGGCGAAAACTCCGACAGGCAAGACGCCCACGGGCGGTGCGTCGGGCGGGAAGACCCCCACTGGCAAGAATACATCAGGGCGCGGTCAGCGTGACCTCAAGGTCAAGGTCAAGTCGGCCCGCGGGCGCAAGCTAAGCTCGACCCGTTGGTTGCAGCGCCAGTTGAACGATCCTTATGTCAAACGCGCCAATGCCGAAGGGTATCGCGGGCGCGCGGCTTACAAGATCATGGAACTGGACGACAAATACCGCTTTCTGGTGCCCGGTGCGCGGGTGGTCGACCTTGGCGCGGCCCCCGGTGGCTGGTGTCAGGTCGCGGTCAAACGCTGTAATGTTCTGGGCGAGAAAAAGGGCAAGAACGTCGGGACCATTCTGGGGATCGACCTGCAAGAGATGGAGCCGATTGCAGGCTGCGAATTGCACCAGCTTGATTTCATGGAAGACGACGCGGACGAGATCGTCAAAGGCTGGCTGGGGGGCAAGGCTGATGTCGTGATGTCCGACATGGCGGCGTCCAGCTCGGGCCACAAACAGACTGACCACAACCGGATCATCGCGCTGTGCGAAGCTGCGGCCTATTTTGCGTTTGACGTGCTTGAGGATGGCGGCACATTTGTCGCGAAAGTGCTGGCCGGCGGCGCGGAGGGCGACTTGCAACAGCTTCTCAAACGTCGGTTTACCAAGGTCGCCAATATCAAACCCCCCGCCAGCCGGTCCGACAGTTCCGAGAAATTCGTGGTCGCCACCGGTTTCAAAGGGGCGCTACCCGAAGACCAAGAGAATCTGTAGACCCCGCACCGCCCCAAGGCGCGCGGAATTATCAAATGTGATGCGGCAGTTAGACGACTGCCGCATTTTTTTGTGCGGCGGATGCGGTTGCTCTCTTACATATTCGTGAAATGGACCTAAATTGGATCATCGCGCCGCGGCAAAGTTCAATTGCTGCGACAAGAAGCCCTCATAAATCCGTATTTTTCCATCGCAATTTGCGAAAAGAGGGCTGGTCGTTTTGGCGTGGCTCATGACATAGTTGCGGCCATGTCTTTGTTCCTGATTATAGCCCTCCCGTTTCTTGGCGCCTTGCTGCCCGGCCTGATGTATCAGGCAGGCCGTCAAAGCTGCTTTTTGGTGACCTTTCTGGTGACGGCCTGCGCCGCGATCGGCCTTGCGACACATGCACCGGCCGTTCTTGCAGGCGAGGTCGTGACCGCCAGCCTCTCGTGGCTGCCGCAGCTGGGGTTGAACGTGAACCTGTTCCTCGACCCGCTGGGTTTGATGTTTGCGGGTCTGATCCTTGGCATCGGGATGCTGATCATCCTTTATGCGCGGTTCTACCTGTCGCGTGACGACAATATGGGCGCGTTCTTCACCTATCTACTGCTGTTCCAAGGCGCGATGGTCGGGATTGTTCTGTCGGATAACATTCTGATGTTGCTCATTTTTTGGGAGCTGACGTCGCTGTCGTCCTTCCTGCTGATCGGGTTCTGGAAGCATCTGCCCGAAGGGCGCCAAGGCGCGCGGATGGCGTTGACCGTGACTGGTATGGGCGGTCTGGCGATGATCGGTGGCATGCTGCTGCTGGGGCAGATCGTAGGCAGCTATGACCTGACCGTGATCCTTGAGAACCGCGAGCTGATCCAAGCGTCGCCGCTGTATCTGCCTGCGCTGATCCTGATCCTGCTGGGCTGTTTCACCAAATCCGCGCAGTTCCCTTTCCACTTCTGGCTGCCGCACGCGATGGCGGCCCCGACGCCTGTGTCGGCGTATCTGCACTCTGCCACGATGGTGAAGGCGGGGCTGTTCCTGATGGCGCGCATGTGGCCGGTGCTGTCGGGCACTGAAATCTGGATCGTGCTGGTCTGCTCTGCCGGGTTGATCACGATGGTGCTTGGCGCGCTGATCGCGATTTTCAAAAACGACCTCAAGGCGCTGCTGGCGTTTTCCACCGTGTCGCATCTGGGGCTGATCACCTTCCTGCTGGGCACGGGCACCTCCTTTGGGGCGATGGCGGCGGTGTTCCACATTCTGAACCACGCGAGTTTTAAGGCCGCCTTGTTCATGAGCGCGGGTATTGTCGATCACGCGGTCCATACCCGCGATATGACCCGACTGGGGGGCTTGCGCCGTCTGATGCCGATCACCTTCGCGATTGCCACGTTGGCCGCAATGTCGATGGCGGGTATTCCACTGCTCAACGGGTTCCTGTCCAAAGAGATGATGCTGGAAGAGGCGCTGCACACCACGCTGTTCGGCTCGCCCTATCTGGTGGCGGCAGTGGCGACGCTGGGGGCGCTTTTCTCGGCCGCGTATAGCTTCCGGTTTATTGCGCATACCTTCCTGGGCAAAGAGCGGAACGATTACCCCGCCAAACCCCACGACCCCGAGTTTGGCCTGTGGATTTCCCCGGCTTTGCTGATCATCCCCGTAATCGTCATCGGTGTGGCACCGTTCCTGGCTGAACCCTTTGTGCGCACCGTGGCCCAAGCTGTCATCGGCTCTGCCGCCGAGATGCCAAGCGCGCATATCAAGCTGTGGCACGGCTTCGTGCCCGCGCTCGGCATGTCGGCGATTGCTGTGGTGGGTGGTTTGCTGCTGCTCGCCGCCTTCGGCCCGCTGGCGCGTCTTTGGGCCGCCACACCGCGCCCCGAGGCCAAGGACATCTTTGACCGTATCATCGCCGCGTCCGTGGGTCTTGCCGGTCTGGTATCGGAGCGTCTGCATAACGGGTCCTTTACCCGCTACGCCGCCGTTTTCGTGACCGCCGTCGTCGCCATCGGGGCGCATGCGTGGTTTACCGGCACCGATGGCGCCCCCGCGCGCGAGATGCTGCCCATCACGCCCGTCGGCTTTGCCGGTTGGCTGATGCTGATGATCGCGACGGGTTTCCTTGTGACGGTGCACCGCAACCGTCTGGCCGTCCTGATCCTGATGGGGATCATCGGCTTGATGGTATCGGTCGGGTTCAACTATTTCTCGGCCCCCGATCTGGCGCTCACGCAGATCTCGGTCGAGGTGGTGACGATTGTCCTGTTGTTGCTGGCGCTCAACTTCATGCCCAACAGCACGCCTAAGGAAAGCACCATTCTGCACCGCAGCCGCGATATCGTGGTATCGGGTGTGGCAGGGCTGGCGGCAGCCGGCCTGATCTATTCGATCCTGATGTCGGATTTCCCGATTGCCTCTATCGCGGACTACCACCTTGCCAATTCCTACAAAGGCGGCGGCGGCACCAACGTGGTCAACGTGATCCTCGTGGATTTCCGTGGCTTCGACACCTTTGGCGAGATCATCGTTCTGGGGATCGCCGCGCTGGTCATCTATGCCCTGACAGAGGCGCTGATGTCCGGCCCTGTGCGCGCGCGTCTGCTGAACCGTGGCTATGAGGAAGAGCGCGCAGGCGATGCGCATCCGCTGATGATGGTGGTGCTGACACGCGTGTTGATGCCTGTCGTTCTGCTGGTCGGTGTCTATATCTTCCTGCGCGGTCACAACGAACCGGGCGGTGGTTTTGTCGCCGGTCTGGTGGTCGCGATCGCGGTCGTAATGCAATATATGGCCAGCGGCTTTGCCTGGGCAGACAAGCGCCAGCGCTATCATTACCACGGGATCATCGGGGCAGGGGTGCTTTGCGCTGGTCTGACCGGTATCGGTGCGTGGTTTGCCGGTGCGCCGTTCCTGTCCTCTGCCTTTGGCTATTTCCGCATCCCCCCGATGGAGAAATTCGAGCTCGCCACCGCTATGGGCTTTGACCTTGGGGTCTTCCTCGCCGTCGTCGGCGCGGTGATGCTGTCGCTTGAAAGTTTCTCGCGGTTGGGCCGTCGCGCCGGCATCGAGGAAAGCGAACATGCTATGGATATCGACCCGTCACGGGATGAACCGAAAACCGAGACGGAGACCTGATATGGAGCTTTTAGTCGCGTCCGCCATTGGCGTTCTCACCGCTGCCGGGGTCTATCTGATCCTGCGTTTGCGTACCTTTCCCGTGATCATCGGCACCTCGCTGATCAGCTATGCGGTCAATGTGTTCCTGTTCGCCTCCGGGCGGCTGGCGTTGAACGCCCCGCCGATCCTGCGCGACGGGGTCGAGGTCTATACCGATCCGCTGCCCCAAGCGCTGGTGCTGACGGCGATCGTGATCTCCTTTGGGATGACAGCCGTGGTGGTGATGATCGCGGTCGGGTCCTACCTCAGCGCGGGCGATGATCTGGTCAACGAACCCGACACGCTGGCCGGAGCCGATACCGCAGAACCCTCCCCACGCGGAGGAGGCCCGGCATGACCCATTGGCTTATTCTTCCGATCGTTCTGCCAGCCATGCTGGCGGCGTTCATGGTGCTGGCCGCGCGCTATCATCTCCTGATCCAACGGGTGCTGTCCGTTACGGGCACGCTGGGGTTGCTGGCACTGGCGCTTGGGCTGTTCTGGCAAGCCTCCGACGGGACGGTCAGCCTGTACCAGCTTGGCAACTGGGCGGCACCTTTCGGTATCGTGCTGGTCGCGGATCGTCTGTCGACGCTGATGGTCCTGCTGACCTGTGTGCTGGCCGTGCCGGTGCTGCTTTATGCGATCGGGTCGGGCTGGGATAACCGCGGGCGGCATTTCCATCCGCTGTTCCAATTCCAGCTTATGGGGATATTGGGCGCCTTCCTGACCGGCGACGCCTTCAACCTGTTCGTTTTCTTCGAAGTGTTGTTGATCGCCTCTTACGGGTTGATGATCCACGCGGGCGGGCAACGGCGTCTGCGCGCGGGGACGCAATATGTGCTGTATAACCTGCTGGGCTCGACCCTGTTCCTCTTTGCTCTTGGCACGATCTATGCCGAGACAGGCACGCTGAACATGGCCGATCTGGCGATGCGTGTGGCGACGCTTGATGCGGGCGATGGTGCGGGTATTCGCGTTGCTGCTGTGCTGTTGCTGCTGGTCTTTGCGGTCAAGGCCGCGATCCTGCCGCTGCATTTCTGGCTGCCCGCCAGCTATAGCGAGGCACCGGCCCCCGTGGCAGCGCTGTTCGCGATCATGACCAAGGTCGGGGCCTATTGTATCATCCGTTTCTACACGCTGGTTTTCCCCCCCGATCTTGAGATCACGCAGGGGCTGTTTGATGTCTGGCTGATGCCTGCCGCGCTGCTGACCGTCGCCCTTGGTATGGCGGGCGTGTTGGGGGCCAAAAGGGCCGACCGCATGGTCGCGTTCTCGGTGATCGGGTCGATGGGCATGCTGCTCGCTGCCGTGTCGGTCTTTACCCCTGCCGGAATTTCCGCCGCCCTTTATTATGCGATCCATTCCACCTTTGCCGCCGCAGCGCTGTTCTTGCTGATCGACGTGATCCGCAGCCGTCGCGGCGCGGCCGAGGTGTCCTTTGTCGATGCGCCGCCGTTGGCAGGTGGGGCGCTTGTCGCGGGTATGTTCTTTGTCGCGGCGATTGCCATGACCGGTCTGCCGCCGCTCTCGGGCTTTCTGGGCAAGCTGCTGATCCTTGACGCGGCACGCAGCGCTGACCTGATGTGGTGGGTCTGGGGTGTGATCCTTGTTGGGTCGCTGATCGCGGTTGTCGGTTTTTCCCGCGCGGGGAGCCAGATTTTCTGGAAAGCGCACCAGTCCGCCCCAGAGCCAGCCGAGGGTGATGAGGCACCGGTTGAGGCCGAGGGGCAGGGCGTCTTGCCGATGGTGGCCATTGGCGGGTTGCTGGCCCTGCTTGTCGCGCTGACCGTTGCGGCGGGGCCCATGACCCGCGTGCTGAATGCGACCGCTGCCCAGCTGTTTAACCCTGAACGCTATCTTGCGGTGGTTCTGACCACGCCGGGTAAAGAGATCACGGACCATCACGCAGAGGATGACCACGGCGATGCCGAGGGATCAGCCGATGCGACAGAGGACCACGGCGCAGAGGATGCCGCCGCACCAGAAAAGGATCACTGATATGTTGTCCCGACTGCTTCCGCACCCGATGCTGACGGCGATCCTCGCGATTGCCTGGTGTCTGCTGGTCAATGAAATCAAGCTTGGCACTGTGGTCTTTGGTGTCATTCTGGGGCTGCTGATCCCGATTGCCACCGCGGCCTATTGGCCTGACCGCCCGCCGGTCGCAAAACCGGTCAAGCTTCTGGGCTATCTGATCATGGTCATGTGGGATATTCTGGTCGCCAACGTCGTGGTTGCGATGATCGTCCTGTTCAAGTCCAACAAGAACATGCGCCCCGCCTGGGTCGTCATCCCGCTAGAACTGCGCACCCCCGAGGCGATCACCATGCTGGCGGGGACAATCACCCTGACGCCCGGCACGGTGTCGGCGGATGTATCCGAAGACGGGAAAGCCCTGCTGGTCCATGCGCTGGATGCTGAAAACCCTGACGCGGTGCGTGACGATATCAAACAGCGCTACGAGCGTCGCCTGAAGGAGATTTTCGAATGATTCTGATTGCTCTGAATATCGCCTTTGTCGCTGTCGCGGTCTCGCAACTTCTGGCGATGCTGCGGTTGTTGAAAGGCCCCAATACCGGCGACCGTATCCTGTCGCTGGATACGATGGTGGTGAATGCGATTGCCCTGATCATCCTGCTGGGGATGCGTTTGGGCACCGACATCTATTTTGAAAGTGCGATGATCTTTGCCATGCTTGGCTTTGTGTCGACCGTGGCCATCGCGCGCTTTGTACTGCGAGGTGATATCATTGAGTGATCTACCCCTAATCCCCGAAATCATCATCTCTGCCCTGCTGATTGTGGGCGGGTTCTTTACCCTTGTCGGTTCCATCGGCCTGATCAAGCTGGACAACTGCATGTCCCGTCTGCACGCACCGACCAAAGCCTCGACACTGGGCGTGGGGTCGCTGCTGATGGCGGCGATGATCTATTCCTTCGCGTCCGGCACCGGGTCCATGCACGAGATTCTGGTAATGGCGTTCTTGTTCGTCACAGCCCCCATTACCGGCAATTTCATCGCCAAGGTGAATTTGCACCGGCTGCATCAGACCAAGGATATGCCGCCAGCGCCCAGTGATCACGTCTGGGGCACATACTCCGACAAATAAGCCAAGCCCGCGCCCCAAAGCGCGGGTTTTTTCTTGGGCGCGACGTAGGTCGGGCAGGGCGTCTGACGGCGGATCAAAGAAAATTTCAATTTTCCTGCCGATCCATGCAAAACCCCGCTTGACGCCATCGCGAGCAAACCCTATCACCACCAAACGCTTCGACGGCAACGACGAAGTACGCAGTGGGCGGTTGTAGCTCAGTTGGTTAGAGTACCGGCCTGTCACGCCGGGGGTCGCGGGTTCGAGCCCCGTCAACCGCGCCACCGCTGCATTTTATCAGATATTTTGATAACAAGCACATGCCCTTCGGGGCGTGGTTTGCTTGTGCGTTCAGACCCCTGATTTCCGCCACGGGTAGGGGAATTCCGGTGCTGATTCATGCGCAAAATGCCGTGGTGAAAATTTCCAAAATTCTTTGTAGTTTTCTGCGGTTAATCGCTTGACGCTCTGCGCTGGTTATCTTATTCCGCCCTTACTGCGCGGTTGTAGCTCAGCTGGTTAGAGTACCGGCCTGTCACGCCGGGGGTCGCGGGTTCGAGCCCCGTCAACCGCGCCACTTCTCCCTTTTTAGATTTCTGATTTACCTCGTCCTAAAAAGGGAAAAGCGGGCCGTTAGGCCCGCCCGTTTGCTTACGTCATCGCATCCAGAATACGTGCCCAGCTTCGGATTCCCTTGTGGAAGCTTTCGAGGTCGTATTTCTCGTTCGGTGAGTGAATGGCGTCGTCGTCTTTGCCGAATCCGATCAGCACCGGTGTGGTATCCAGAATTTTCTGGAAATGCCCCGCAATGGGAATCGATCCGCCACAGCCGACATAGGCAGCGGGAACATTCCATTCATCGGTCAGCGCTTTGCGGGCATCTTCGAAGGCGGGGGCGGTGGTTTCAAAGACCGATCCCTGGCTCGACCCGTGGGCGTGGAACGTCGCTTCGCAGTCCTCGGGCATCATGTCGGTTACCATCTTGCGAAAGCTGTCGCGGATGACGTGCGGGTCCTGGGTGCCCACCAGACGGAAGCTGATCTTGGCGTGGGCCTGCGAGGGCAGCACGGTCTTGAAACCGGCACCTGTGTATCCGCTCCACATGCCGTTGACCTCGCACGTGGGGCGCGACCAGATCATCTCGATCGGCATGCGGTCCTGTTCGCCGGCGGGTTTCGACAGGCCCACATCGCCAAGGAAGCTGTCATGATCAAAGGCAAGCCCTTGCCACTGCGCCTGAATATCGTCGGGCAGTTCTGGCACCCCGTCGTAGAAACCGGGCACCGTGATGCGGCCCGTGTCATCGTGCAGGGAGGCGATGACCTTGGACAGGACGCGCGCGGGGTTCATCGACACGCCGCCGTACATGCCAGAGTGCAGATCAAGATCAGGGCCGGTGATGGTGACCTCTTCGCCCATCAAGCCGCGCAGCATCGTCACGATTGACGGCACCTTGGATTGGAACATGCCCGTGTCGCAGATCATCGCATAGTCGGCGCGCAGCTCGTCTGCATTCTCTTCCATAAAGGGCACCAGCGACGGGGAGCCTGATTCTTCCTCGCCCTCGAAGAAGAAGGTCATGCGGCAGGGGAAATCGCCATTGACCGCTTTCCATGCGCGCAGCGCCTCGACAAAGGTCATCAGCTGGCCCTTGTCATCTGCGGCACCGCGTCCGCGGATCACGCGGCCTTTTGCCGTGTCCTCGACGGCAGGATCAAAGGGATCGCGGTGCCACAGGTTCAGCGGATCGACAGGCTGGACGTCATAGTGACCGTAGAACAGGATATGCGGCTTGTTGGCGGGGCCGTCCACATGGCCCACCACCATCGGGTGACCGGGGGTGGGGCGTTTGGTGGTCTTGATGCCGATGCTGTTCAGATCTTCGACCAGCCAATCAGCGGCGCGGTCGCAGTCTTCCTCGAACGCAGGATCAGTCGAGATGGAGGGGATGCGCAGCAGATCGAGCAGCCGGTCGGTGGCCGCATCCAGATCATGATCGATCCGTGCCAATACGTCGGGTAGGGACATGGGGGTAAACCTTTCTGTCAGGGTGAAGATTGCCGCGACCGTATCAGCGCGCTTGGCCGTGTCCAGTGGTGCGCCCGACGTGCCCGCAGCTTGCGCGCCATACCGCGTGAGAATCGCTTGAGAATCAGGCCTTTGACGCAAGTCGGACAGCGTGCAGGTTTCCGATGCGCGACATCCGACCGCGATGCGACGCGCCCCGGGGCGGCACCTGCGACAATCGGTTCCTATTAAGGCATTGAATTGAATGGCTCTAAACTATATTCATTCTAAAGCACGAATATGGCGAATGATCCGGTTGCCTTTGCTGGTCCCGCCACCGACGAAGGAGCAAGGCGCAATGGACTATACCAAACAGCTTGATCAGGCGATTGACCGGCTGCACGAGGAAGGTCGCTACCGCACCTTTATCGACATTGAACGCCGCAATGGTCAATTCCCCCACGCTGTCTGGACCCAACCCGACGGGCAAGAGAAGAATATCACCGTCTGGTGCGGGAATGATTACCTAGGGATGGGGCAAAACCCTGTTGTTCTGGCCGCGATGCACGAAGCACTTGACGCGACAGGTGCAGGGTCGGGCGGGACGCGTAATATCTCGGGCACCACGATTTACCACAAACGTCTTGAGGAAGAGCTGTCGGACCTGCACGGCAAGGAAGCCGCCTTGCTGTTCACCAGTGCCTATATTGCCAATGACGCAACGCTCAGCACGCTGCCCAAGCTGTTTCCCGGTCTGATCATCTATTCCGACGAGCTGAACCATGCGTCGATGATCGAAGGGGTCCGCCGCAATGGCGGGGCCAAGCGTATCTTCCGCCATAACGATGTGGACCACCTGCGCGCGCTTATGGCTGCCGATGATCCCGCCGCACCCAAGCTGATCGCCTTTGAATCGATTTACTCGATGGATGGCGATTTCGGCCCGATCGAGGCGATTTGCGACATTGCCGATGAATTCGGCGCGCTGACCTATATCGACGAGGTCCACGCCGTGGGGATGTACGGCCCGCGTGGGGCAGGGGTTGCCGAGCGTGATCGTCTGATGCATCGGCTGGATATCATCAACGGAACGCTTGCCAAGGCCTACGGCGTGATGGGGGGCTATATCGCGGCCTCGGCCAAGATGTGCGACGCCATCCGGTCTTACGCGCCGGGGTTCATCTTTACCACATCGCTGCCGCCAGCGGTTGCCGCCGGTGCTGCGGCCTCGGTCGCCTACCTCAAGACCGCGCCCGAACTGCGCGAGAAGCACCAGCAGCAGGCCAAAGTGCTGAAACTGCGGCTCAAGGGCTTGGGTCTGCCGATCATTGATCACGGCAGCCATATCGTCCCTGTGATCGTCGGAAACCCCGTACACACCAAGATTTTGTCGGATCGCCTGCTAGAGGATCACGGCATCTATGTGCAGCCGATCAACTTCCCCACCGTGCCCCGCGGGACAGAGCGTTTGCGCTTTACCCCGTCGCCCGTCCATGGCCCGCTGGAAATCGAAGGGCTGGTCCACGCGATGGACGCTTTGTGGTCCCATTGTGCGCTGAATCGTGCCGAAATGGCGGGGTGACCCCGAATATTTCGTATAGTCCGTTGATTTATGCTACCGATATCGAAAGAAAAGCTTAATCTCGAATCAACATGTTGTTTCGATTAAGGGCAGCGGGCATAGCTACGGGACATTTTTATGATTGGGCGGTGGTCTTCCAAGTCGGCAGATAACGAGCAAGTTGAAGCCAAAGGTTTCGACGCGTTCGACTTGCGCCTTGGTGACCTGATGCGCGGTGAACGCGCGACGCTTGGTAAATCGCTGCTGGATGTCCAACGCGAGCTTCGCATCAAGGCATCCTACATTGCCGCGATCGAAAACGCCGACCCGGAAGCCTTTGATACACCTGGATTTATTGCCGGTTACGTGCGGTCTTATGCGCGCTATCTGAACATGGATCCAGACAAGGCGTTCGCGGCCTTCTGTGCTGAATCCGGTTTTGCCGTGGCGCATGGCATGTCCTCTAAAGCGTCGGTTGTTAAAAAGCCCACCCGCGAAGAGCGTATGACCCGCAATGGCGAGAGCGATATTTTTGCCCGCCCTGCGACGCCCTTCACACCCGTCGGTGATTCCCTTCTGGCGCGAATAGAGCCCGGTGCTTTGGGCTCGCTGCTGGTGCTCGTCGCTTTGATCGGCGGGATCGGCTATGGCGGGTGGAGCGTTTTGAAAGAAGTGCAGCGCGTGCAGGTCTCTCCGGTGGATGAAACCCCTGTTGTGCTGTCTGACCTTGATCCGCTGCAAGGCGCGCTTGCCTCTGCCCCCGAAACGACAGAAGACCCCGATGCGCCGACCGCGATGGCTGTGCCACGTTCCGACGCGCTGGACCGGCTTTATCGTCCTGCCGCACTGGATGTGCCTGTTCTGGTCGCGCGGGATGCGCCGATTTCCTCGATTGATCCGCGCAGTATCGGTAGCTTTGCCTCGACCTCGCCTTCGCCTTCCGTCGGGGATGCGCTGCGCACCGCAGAGAATACCGTGGTCCAACGGGATACGCCCGAGGTACTGCCGGGTGCCGTGCCGCAGGTGGTCGAAGGGCCCGCGCCGCAGCTGCGTATGGTTGCAGCCTATCCGTCCTGGGTGCGTGTACGCGCCGCAGATGGCAAGGTTATCTTTGAAGGCATCATGAACAAGGGCGACAGCTGGGATATCCCCGCGACCGAAGAGCCCCCGACGCTGCGCACCGGCGAATCCGGCGCGTTGTATTTCGCGATGGACGGGCAGTACTTCGGGCCTGTGGGCGATCGTGGGGCTGTGACGTCGAACCTGCCGCTGCACCGTCAGGCGCTGGCGGAGCTTTACGAGCCAGCCGTACTGGAAGAGAATTCCGCGCTCGCGACAATGGTGGCCGAGCTGAAGAATGCGGCGACTTCGCCGACGGAATAAGCCGGATACCATTGCAACAACGCGACGGGCTGAATAGGTGTAGGGCGAACCGAACCTGACAGACCCTTCGACTGTTTCATTGCCAAAGGTAGCTTTGCATGTCCCTCAATCACATTCGCCCGTGGCGCAACATTTACCGCCGGAAGTCCCGTCAGATCATGGTGGGGAATGTGCCGGTCGGGGGCGATGCGCCGATCACGGTGCAGACGATGACGAACACGCTGACGACGGATGTCAAAGCGACCATCGCGCAGATTCAGGCCGCTGCCGATGTAGGGGCGGATATCGTGCGTGTGTCGGTGCCGGATGTCGAAAGCTCCAAGGCGCTGAAAGAGATCGTGCGCGAGGTATCGGTGCCGATCGTGGCGGATATCCATTTCCACTACAAACGCGGGATCGAAGCCGCCGAGGCAGGGGCCGCCTGTCTGCGGATCAATCCGGGCAATATCGGCGATGAAAAGCGCGTCAAAGAGGTGATCAAGGCCGCGCGGGACAATAATTGTTCGATCCGCATCGGCGTGAACGCAGGGTCGCTGGAACGTCATCTGCTTGAGAAATACGGCGAGCCATGCCCCGATGCGATGGTCGAAAGCGGGATGGATCACATCAAGATCCTGCAAGACAATGATTTCCACGAATTCAAGATCAGCTGCAAAGCCTCTGACGTCTTCATGGCCGCCGCTGCCTACCAGCAGTTGGCCGAGGCGACGGATGCTCCGATCCACCTTGGCATCACCGAGGCTGGCGGGCTGACCTCTGGCACGATCAAATCGGCCATTGGCCTGGGCAATCTATTGTGGATGGGTATCGGCGACACGATCCGCGTGTCCCTGTCTGCGGACCCCGTGGAAGAGGTCAAGGTTGGCTACGAGATCCTGAAATCCCTTGGCCTGCGTCACCGCGGTGTGAATATCATCAGCTGCCCCAGCTGTGCGCGGCAGGGCTTTGACGTGATCAAGACCGTCGAGGCGCTGGAGCAACGGTTGGAGCATATCAAGACCCCGATGAGCCTGAGCATCATCGGCTGCGTCGTCAATGGCCCTGGTGAGGCGCTGATGACGGACGTGGGCTTTACCGGCGGGGGCAACGGGTCGGGCATGGTCTATCTTGCGGGCAAACAAAGCCACAAGCTGGGCAATGACGCGATGATCGATCACATTGTCGAACAGGTCGAAGCCCGCGCCGCCGTCATCGAAGCAGAGACCCAAGCGGCAGAGCAAGCAGCCGAGTGACTTTGCCCCAAGCAGCGCATTTGCCATCGACAGATATTTGCGTATTCCATATCAATAGATATGCCTGATCACGCCGCCAAGACCCCGACGTACGCCGAGTTTTTCTGCGGCGGTGGCATGGTGCGTGCGGCCTTGCAGGACCGGTGGGAGTGCGTGCTGGCCAATGATATCGATGCGATGAAATGCAAGGTCTATGCCCAGAATTGGGGGCAGGCGGCATTGCATCAGGGCGATATCGCGGCCATGCCCGATGACCTTCTGACGCGTCAGATCGATATGTATTGGGCGTCGAGCCCTTGTCAGGATTTCAGCCTTGCGGGCAAGGGGCGGGGATTGGGCGGCGCGCGCAGCGGTGTCTTTGCCCATTGGGCCGACAAGATCGCCACGGCCATAAAAGCAGGCTTTGCGCCGCGTATCATCGCCTTTGAAAACGTGGTCGGGTTGGTGTCGCGCAATGGTGGGGCGGATATGAACACCGTACTCGCGACCTTTGTGCGGCTTGGCTATAAGGTTGGCGCGCTCGAGATCGACGCGCGGCGTTTCCTGCCGCAAAGCCGGCCGCGTCTGTTCGTTGTGTGCGTGCGCGAGGATATCGATATCTCGGGGCTGACGGTGCCAAAACCGTCCCATGTCTTTCACGGCAAGAAGCTGCAAAAATTTCTCGCCTCCGCCGCGCGGCCGGTCCGATCCAACTGGGTCTGGTGGAAATTGGGGGATGCCCCTGCCGACGAACAGGCGCTTGAGGGTGTGCTGGAACGGCGTGCCACCATGCCGTGGTTCAGTGCCGCGGATACCGACCGTCTGCTGACGCTGATGTCGCCCCCCAGCCTTGAACGGCTGCGCGTGGCGCGCAAGGCGGGGCGCACCGTGGTAGGCACAATCTATAAACGCGGGCGCCCCGATGCGGATGGGAATGTCCGCCAACGGGCAGAGCTGCGCACCGACGGGATTGCGGGCTGCTTGCGGACTCCTGCGGGTGGGTCCTCGCGGCAGATCCTGATGTTTATCAAGGGCAACCAGACCAAGGCCCGGCTTGTTTCCTCGCGCGAGGTGGCGCGGCTGATGGGGTTGCCGGACAGCTACAAGATGCCCGATACCTACAACAACGCCTACCGCGTGGCGGGGGATGGGGTCGCCGTGCCCGTCGTACGCTATCTCGACGAGGTGTTGTTCGCGCCACTGCTTGAGCGTCAGTCACTGGGGGCCGTCGCGTGAACGCGGCGCAGGCGTTTCGGGGCAAGGCACTGGCGGCGCTGACCAATCAGATCGGCGTCTATGCGCTGTGCGATCTGGACGGCAACCCGATTTATGTGGGCCAGTCGGTTGATGGTATCCGCACGCGGGTGCGCCGGCATCTGACATCGGCGCGGTCCGACGTGATTGCCAACCGTCAGATCGACGTGTGGGAGATCGCCTTTGTCTGGGCCTGGCCGGTGGCGACGAAGGCAGAGGTCGAACCGCTGGAACGCGCGATCTTTGCCCATTACGACGCTGAATTGCCGCTGATGAACGGCAAGGCGATGGTGGCCGATGCGCCGCTGTTCGACTGGCCGGAAAAGCAGGTGGCGCAGGTCATCGACGAAGAGGAACGACAGTCGCGTCTGACCCCGTCAAACCGGCTGCCGCGCCAGATCAAACAGTATGACTTGCTGGTCGATTATATCCTCAACGTGAAAGAGGCCCCGCATCTCAAACGGTCGCTTGATGCGCATTTCAAACGCATGGTGCGCTATCATCAGCGGTTTCTCTAGGCGCTACGGAGCCAGATACCGCCGCAGCACGATGTCGGGCATATGGCCACGCAAGATGCGGTCCGCCATCACGTAGAAGGGAGGATCGGTCATGCCAAGCTGTGCCGCAAGGACGGCGCTGGCAGGATCGGACATCATGTGATGCGTGAAGGTGATGGCATATGCATCTGCTATTGCTTCTAATTCCGCCAGTGCGCGATCGCAGTCTGCGCAGTCTGCGCAGTCGTCGCCGGTAAACAATGCAATCGGTGCTCCGGCTAATACTTGATCTGTCAGGGATGTGATAAGCGCGAGATCCGCCTGCGCCTTCTCTTGATAGGCTTCGGCAGCATAGGTGCGGGGGGCCACAGCGGGTGCTGCAAGCTCGGGCTTTGCCAGAAGCAACGCCCGCACTTCTTCCCCCAAGGCGCGCCGTTCTGCATGGGTCAGCGCGCCAAAGTCGGTTTGCGCGGCAACCGGGAAGGCCGCCACGCAACAGGCTAGTGCCAAGCGCATCTTAGCCGCGTTTTTCTTCCAGAATGGCTTTCATCTGGTCGTAAGGCAGATAGCCGCGCAGCAGTTCGTCCTGCATCACAAAGGTCGGTGTGCCGGAAATCTGCAGCGTTTGTGCCAGTGCGCGGGTCTTTTCGATCTCGGCGGTGACTTCGGCACTGTCCATCTTTTCCTGAATGGCCTCGGCGTCCAGATCAAAGCTATTGGCCAAGCGTCCCAGCGACGTCGGGGTGATGTCGCCGTTAAAGCTCATCAAGGCGTCATGTACGGATTTATAGGCCTCGTCCCCCGCAACGATCTTGGTTGCGATGGCAAAGCGCGAGGCGACCATGGATTGTTCGCCCAGAATCGGCAGTTCTTTCACGATAAAGCGGATGTTGCCGTCGCCATTGACCAGCTTTTCAACCTCGGAGAACGCTTTTTTGCAGTAGCCGCAGCGGTAGTCCATGAACTCAACGATGGTCATGTCGCCTTCGGGGTTGCCACCGACATAGGAATAGCCGTCGTCAAAGATCGCGGCCGCATTGTCGGACACCAGCGTGAAATCCGCCTGCGCCTGTGCTTCGGCCTGACGGGCCTGCAGCTGGTTCACCGCTTCCATGATCACTTCGGGGTTTTCCATCAGATAGGCGCGGACCTCGGCGCGGAATTGCGCGCGTTCGGCATCGGTCAGTTCGGTCAGGTCCATCGCATGGGCGGGGGCTGTCAGGGAAAGGGCCACTAGGGCGGGGGCGATCAGCTTTTTCATCAGGGTCACTCGCTTGTTGTTGCGCAGGGGTGCAGGCACCGGTTGCAAGGGTGGTGCGCGATTTTGCCAGCGCGCACAAGGGTTGACGGCACCGGCGGGGTGCGGTGAAAGGTTCGGGCTCAACAGTAGGATCAAGCCCATGCGCATTTCAACCCGATCTCAGGTCGATCCCTTTATCGTGATGGATGTGATGCAGGCCGCCGCCGCCGCCGAGGCGGAGGGCCGCCACATCATCCATATGGAGGTCGGCCAACCCGGCACGGGCGCGCCCAAAGGGGCCAGCACCGCATTGTCCGCCGCGATGGAGCAGGGCGCGCTTGGTTATACCGTCGCATTGGGACTGCCTGCGCTGCGCCAGCGGATCGCGCGGATGTACGGGGAGTGGTACAATGTCGATCTGGACCCGAACCGCGTGGTCATCACCTCCGGCTCTTCGGGCGGGTTCATCCTGACGTTTACCTCGCTTTTTGATACCGGGGACCGTGTGGGCATCGGGGCACCGGGGTATCCCAGCTACCGACAGATCCTCAAGGCGCTGGACCTCGCCCCCGTGGATCTGCCCACCTCGCTTGGCAACCGCTTGCAGCCGGTGCCTGCGGATTTCGCGGGCATGGACCTGAAGGGGCTGCTGGTCGCGTCGCCGGGCAACCCCACGGGCACGATGCTGGATCACGCTGCCATGTCCGCGCTGATCGACGCGACGCAAGCGCAGGGGGCATCCTTTATCTCGGACGAGATTTACCACGGCATCGAATACGAGAAAAAGGCCGTGACCGCGCTTGAGATCACCGATGATGTCTATGTCATCAATTCGTTTTCCAAGTATTTCTCTATGACCGGTTGGCGTGTCGGCTGGATGGTTGTGCCAGAGGATCACGTGCGGGTGGTCGAAAGGATCGCGCAAAACATGTTCATCTGCGCCCCCCACGCCAGTCAGGTCGCCGCCCTTGCCGCGATGGATTGCACCGATGAGCTTGAGGCGAATATGGATGTCTACCGCGCCAACCGCGCGATGATGATCACCGGCCTGCGCGAGGCGGGCTTCACCCGTTTCGCGCCCCCCGACGGGGCCTTCTATGTCTACGCCGATGTGTCCGAGCTGACGGAGGACAGCCGCGCATTGGCGCGGGATATTCTGGACAAGGCGGGTGTGGCCGTGACCCCCGGGCTCGATTTCGATCCGGTGCGCGGGCATCACTGGCTGCGGTTTTCCTATGCGCGCAGCACCCAGGATATTGCCGAGGGGCTGGGGCGGCTCAAGACCTATATGGCGGCCCGCTGAAAGGCTGGCTCGGGTTGCGGCGGGGTGCTATACCTGCCGCAACCACCCCGAGCAGAACGGTGACAGGCATGCGTATTCTTCCCATTATCGCAACGGTTTGCGCGCTGTCCTTGCCAGCGTCCGCGCAGGATCTGACCGCGCTGGCGCGGGTGGACCCTACCAAAAGCGCCATCTCGGATGGTTGGTTCGGGGGCACGACGCTGACGCTTGGCCTGAGCCAAGGGGTACCGTTTCGGGTGTTCTTGCTGGATGATCCGGCGCGGCTGGTGGTCGATTTCCGCGAGGCCGACTGGAGCGGTGTGAACACCGCAGACCTGCTGCCTGAACCCGGACGGATTGCCGGTCTGCGCTTCGGCCCGTTCCAACCCGGTTGGTCGCGGCTTGTCGCGGATCTGGCCGAACCGATGATCCCGCGCGAGATCGGGATGCCGGTCAACAAGGGGTCCGGCCAAGCCACGCTTGAAATTGCGTTGACATCCGTCACCCCCGAGGAGTTTGCCGCCGCCGCCGGTGCGCCCGTTGATCCGGCGTGGACCATGGCGCTGGCCGCACCGCCCAAGGCGGTTGCCGACCTGAAAGAGGTGCCGTTTCGCGTGGTGCTGGACCCCGGTCACGGGGGCGTTGATCCGGGGGCAGAGACAGATGGTATCCTGGAGAAAGACCTGATGCTGTCCTTTGCCCAAGCGCTGCGCGACACATTGGTGCGCGACGGGATCGATGTGGTGATGACCCGAGATACGGATCATTTCGTCGCGCTTGAAACCCGCGTCGCCATTGCGCATCAGGCCGAAGGCGATCTGTTCATCTCGCTCCATGCGGACAGTTTGCAGCACGGCGGCGCAAAGGGGGCGACGGTCTATACGCTGTCGGACGACGCCAGCGATACTGCCACCGACCATCTGGCCGCACGCCACAACCGCGCCGATATTATCGCGGGGGCCGATCTGACCGGATCGGATGACGAGGTTGCCAGCGTGCTGCTTGATCTTGCCCGCCAAGAGACTGAGCCACGGTCGGTCGCCGCCGCTAAAGTGCTGGTCGAAGGCATGAAAGCCGCCGGCGGTCCGATGAACCGCCACCCGCTGCGCAATGCGGGCTTTTCGGTGTTGAAATCGGCTGACATCCCGTCGGTCCTGATCGAAATCGGCTTCCTCAGCTCGAAGCGTGATCTTGCCAATCTGCGAGACCCGATCTGGCGGGCGGTCATGGTGTCGGTGATTGCGGATTCCATCGCCAAATGGCGCGACGCGGATGCCGCGCTCAAGCCCTTGATTCGCCAGTAAACCGGATCCGAACGCCCCTCTAGGTGTTGCGCGGGTTACCGCACAGGGCCACTGCATCGTGTTTTGACGATTCCCGCAGGGTTGCGTATAGACGGGTCACCAACCCTCCTTGCAAGGAATTGCCAGCCGTGTTTCGTTTGATCCTGTCTTTCTTCGGGGGTATTTTTACCACCCTCACCATGAGCATCGGTATGGTCGCGCTGACCATCGGCGCGGTGTTCTGGATGTATGGCCGCGATCTGCCCAGCCACGAATCCCTTGCGCAATACACGCCCCCGACGATCAGCCGGATTTATTCGGGGCAGGGGCGGTTGATTGACGAATTCGCCAAGGAACGCCGCCTGTTCGCGCCGGCCAATACGATCCCGCCGCTGATCAAACAGGCTTTCATCTCGGCCGAGGACAAGAATTTCTATACCCACGAAGGCTATGACCTGCGCGGCATCGGGGCGGCGGCTGTAGATGCGGTGCGCACAAGGGGCAAGGACGTGCGCGGTGCATCGACCATCACGCAGCAGGTGATGAAGAACTTTCTTCTGTCCGGCGACCGTCGGGCCGAACGCAAGATCAAGGAAATCATCCTCGCCGCACGGCTTGAGGAAACGCTGCCCAAGGAAAAGATCCTTGAACTTTATCTGAACGAGATCTTCTTGGGCCAGAACTCCTACGGTGTGGCCGCCGCGTCGCAGACCTATTTCAACAAGACATTGGGGGAGCTGGCCCCACACGAGGCTGCGTTCCTTGCCTCGCTGCCCAAAGCACCATCTGATTATCATCCCGTGCGCCGCAAGGACCGGTTGCTGGCACGCCGGAACTTCGTGCTGCGCGAGATGAAGGAAAACGGCTATATCACCCCCGCCGTCTACGAGACCGAGGTCGCACAGCCTTTGCGGTCGGTGCAGAACGGGGACTTTGAAAGCTTCAAGGCCGAACTGCCGCCGCGCGATTACTTTACCGATGAAATCCGCCGCCAGCTGTCCGAGAACTTTGGCGAGGGCGAATTCTTTACCGGCGGTCTGACCGTGCGTGCCACCATCGACAACGAGATGCAGCCCATTGCCGCACAATCCTTGCAGCAGCAGCTTGAGGAATATGACCGCGGCATCGGTATCTACCGCGGCACCGGCAAGAAGATCGCGCCCGAAAAGCTGACCACCGAGGCGGATTGGCGCGAAGCCCTGTCTGACACCCGTGTGCCACGTGACGTTGATCTGGAAAACCCGTGGTATCCCGCCGTGGTGCTGAGCCTGACCAATGACGCCGCCCGCATCGGGATCGAAGGCGTGGATGAGGACGCAGACGGTCATTTCATCCCCGCCAAGGATGTCCAATGGGCGCGCAAACGTCTTGAGAACGGCAAGCTCGGCAACCGCGCCCAAGTGCCCGCTGACCTGCTTGAGGTCGGCGACGTGGTGCTGGTGCGCCGCATGACGGCGGATAGTGACGGGTCGTTCATCCGCTGGACTTTGCGTCAGATCCCGGAAGTGCAGGGCGGCTTTGTCGCGATGGACGTGAACACAGGGCGCGTGATCGCGATGCAGGGCGGTTTCTCCTATCAGGCGTCGGTGTTCAACCGTGCGACACAGGCGAAGCGCCAGCCGGGGTCGAGCTTCAAGCCCTTTGTCTATGCTGCGGCATTGGACAGCGGCTATACCCCTGCGACCATCGTTGTGGATGCCCCGATCGAGATCAACACACCCCAAGGCATGTGGCGGCCGCGAAACTCGTCGAACAAGTTCTACGGGCCGACGCCCCTGCGGACGGGTATCGAACAGTCGCGGAACCTCATGACCATCCGTCTGGCGCAAGAGGTCGGGATGAACACCGTTGGCGACTATGCCGAAAGGTTCGGGGTCTATGACAACCTGTCGCCAGTGCTTGCCAACGCGCTTGGTTCGCAGGAAACGACGCTTTACCAGATGGTGTCGGCCTATGCGATGTTCGCCAATGGTGGCGAACGGGTGCAGCCGACGCTGGTGGACCGTGTGCAGGACCGCTATGGCCGCACTGTCTACAAACACGACCAACGCATCTGTAACGATTGCCAGCTTGAAACGCTGGCCCCCGGCGTGGGGCCGCGCATCATCTCGAACCGCGAACGGGTGATGGACCCGATCACGGCCTATCAGCTGACATCGATGATGAAGGGCGTCGTGGATCGCGGTACGGCGCGTGGGGCGGTGAACCTGCCCGTGCCAATCGCGGGCAAGACCGGCACCACCAACGACGCCAAAGACGTCTGGTTCGTCGGCTTCTCAAGCAATATCGTGGCGGGCTGCTATATCGGTTTCGACAATCCGCGCTCGCTGGGGCGTCGTGCCTATGGGGCGGGGATGTGTGGCCCTGTGTTCCAGCGGTTCATGAGCGAAGCGATCAAGAAATACGGCGGCGGCCCCTTCGAAGTGCCTCCCGGCGGTCACTTCATCAAGATCGACCGCTTTACCGGTGCACGTTTGTCTGACAGCGCCGCAGGTCCCAACGTTGTGGCCGAATACTTCCGTGACGGCGAAGAGCCGCTGTTCGGGATCACCTTTGATGGTGGCTTTGCGATGGGTGCGGATCTGCCTCTGGTCGAGGAAGCCGGCGGCACCGCGCGCGAGGTCACAACCTCTACCGGTAAGAAGGCGCGTGTCGGGCCCAAGGCAAGCTTTGGCAGCATCAGCTCCGGCGGGTTGTACTAGGCCCGGCCCCATTCTACAGCGCTTGCCCAAGTTGCGGCGCTGGTCTATTTGAAACGCGGCCCCGGCTATTCGGGGCCGCGATCTATTTAAAGGCAGGATACCATGCGCGCAGATGCACAAAACACAGCGGATAAGATCAGCAAATCGCTGGAGCTGTTGGCACAGCGTCTGGACGTCGAAACCGCGCCATACCGTCTGGAAGAATTCAATGCCCGTGTCGAAGACCCCAATCTGTGGGATGATCCCGATGCGGCGCAAAAACTGATGCGCGACCGTCAGGCGCTGGTCGATTCCATCGCCACCTACGAGGGCATCAAACAAGAGCTGGCCGATAACATCGAACTGATCGAATTGGGCGAGATGGAAGGCGACGACGAGGTCATCGCAGAGGCCGAAACCGCATTGAAAAAGCTGGCCGAGACAGCCGCCCAGAAAGAGCTGGAAGCGCTGTTGAACGGCGAGGCCGATGGGAATGACACCTTCCTTGAAATCAACGCAGGGGCAGGCGGCACCGAAAGCTGTGACTGGGCCAATATCCTGTCGCGCATGTATGTCCGGTGGGCCGAGAAAAAGGGCTATAAGGTCGAGCTGCAATCCGAAAGCCCCGGCGAAGAGGCGGGGATCAAATCGGCGACCTACAAGATCAGCGGCCCGAATGCCTATGGCTGGCTCAAGTCGGAATCCGGTGTGCACCGTCTGGTGCGGATCAGCCCCTTTGACAGCGCCGCCAAACGGCACACGTCCTTTACCTCTATCTGGGTGTATCCGGTGGTGGACGACAACATCGAAATCGATATCAACCCCAGCGACATCCGCATCGACACCTATCGGTCCTCGGGGGCCGGTGGTCAGCACGTAAACACCACCGACTCGGCCGTGCGGATCACGCACCACCCCACCGGCATCGTGGTTACCAGCTCTGAGAAATCGCAGCACCAGAACCGCGACATCGCGATGAAGGCGCTGAAATCGCGGCTGTATCAGATGGAGCTGGACCGCCGCAACGCGGCCATCAACGAAGCCCATGAAAACAAGGGCGACGCGGGCTGGGGCAACCAGATCCGGTCCTACGTCTTGCAGCCCTACCAGATGGTCAAAGACCTGCGCACCAACTTTGAAACCTCGGATACCAAAGGGGTGCTGGATGGTGACCTTGACGGGTTGATGGGGGCCGCGCTGGCGCTTGCCGTGTCGGGCAAGACCCGCGCCGAGGCGCAAGAAGGCTAAGGCCAAATATCAGGCAACTGCGCGCGGGCGGCCTTGTCGCGTGCAGCAGTTTTGCCGGTGCCTCTTGCATACCCCTGCCGCCTTCCGTTCTATGACCGCGAACGGAGGGCTCGGCCATGAACATACTAGACATCGGGGCCTTGGCCCAATCGGAGGCATTGGCGAACGGCAGCCTGACGGCGCGTGCTTTGATGGAGGCCACGCTAGAGCGCATCGATGCCGTGAATGGCGCGGTCAACGCCATCGTCGCGCTGCGCCCGCGCGCGGAGCTTCTGGCCGAAGCCGATCGGGCCGATGCCACGCCTCGGGTCGGATGGCTGCACGGTATTCCCATTGCGATCAAGGATTTATCCGATGCCAAGGGCTTGCCAACCGCCAAGGGATCACCGCTGTTCGCCGGAACGATTGCCCAGAAGGACAGCGTCTTTGTCGCCCGCATCCGTGCGGCGGGGGCGATCATTATTGGCAAGACGAACACACCTGAATTCGGGTTGGGCAGCCATACGTTCAACCCCGTCTATGGCCCGACGCGGAACCCCTATGACCACACACGTTCGGCTGGCGGGTCTTCGGGCGGGGCGGCGGCTGCCTTGGCAACGGGGATGCTGAGCATTGCAGACGGGTCCGACATGATGGGCAGCCTGCGCAACCCCGCGGGCTGGAACAACGTCTACGGCATGCGCCCCAGCTGGGGCACTGTACCGGCAGAGCCAGAGGGCGATATGTTCCTGCATCAGCTGAGCATGGCCGGCCCGATGGCGCGCTGCCCCCGCGATCTGGCGGCCTTGCTGGACACGATGACCGGAGAGGACCCCAAACAACCCCTCGGCCTGTCACCCGGCCCAAGCTTGCCGGAGATGGACACCCCGTCGCCCACGCGCCGCATCGGGTGGCTGGGCGACTGGGGCGGGGCCTATGCCTATGAAGACGGGATCGAGGACGTGAGCAAAGCGGCCCTGGATCAACTGGCCGCCCTGGGGCATCGGGTGACCCATGTGCCAGCCCCCTTTGACGCGGACGCGATGTGGGACAGCTGGACCACGCTGCGGTCTTTTGCCGTTGCTGCCGGATTGGGCGCGCTCTACCGCGACCCGGAAACCCGCGACAAGCTCAAGCCCGCCGCCCAATGGGAGATCGAGCGCGGGCACGGGTTCACGGGGCAGGAGGTGCAGCGCGCCAGCCTGACGCGGTCGGACTGGTATCGCCGTGTCACCGAGCTGTTTGACGAGGTTGACGTGCTGGTGCTGCCCTCGGCGCAGCTTTGGCCTTTTGACGTGGATCAGGTGCATCCGACACAGATCGCCGGACAGGACATGGATACCTATCACCGCTGGATGCAGGTCGTGGTGCCCGCCGGTCTGGTCGGGCTGCCGGTTGTCAACATCCCCGCCGGTTTCGGCGCGGAGGGGCTGCCTGCGGGGCTACAGATGATCGGACCGCGGGGCAGCGATACGGCGCTGCTTCAACTGGCGCAGCAGTGGCACGCGGCAACGCAGTGGCCCCAGATGCGCCCGCCGCCGCTGGCGTAGCGGTCATTCAAAGGCGAATTCGGTGCGCAGAAGGTGGCGGTGAAAGGGTTCAAGATCGTTTGCCTCGCACAGCCCCTTCAAGCGGGCGGCCTGCAACACGGCCGACGGGGTTTGCGGCAGGTATTCATAGACCAGCCGCGTCGCCCGCAACCCGATCGAATTTTCGGGCACCGTGCGGGTGATATATCCGACCCAGAAATTATTGTTGAACGACGCGATCCGCCCTAGATAGTTGAACGAAGAGGTCATCGCGCCGCGCCGCGAGGCGATAATGGCGATGCCTTCTTCCTGCTGCAGCACCACCCCGCGATATTCGCGCAATTCCGAATGGGTGGGTAGGCTTTGGATGCGCATGGCGTGAGGGGCCTCGTAGCCGCGCAGATAGGTATGCCGGCCACTGCGAAACACCATAACCAATCCCAAGGCGAATTTCTCGGGGTAAAGAAAACTGCGACGCGAGAAGCGGTAGAAACCACTGGGAAACGTGGCTTCGGGCAGGTCCAGCGCGCCCGAAACGATAAAGTCGCCCATGAAATCCGGGGGGGTGGGTTCGATCTTCTTGATCTCTTCCAAGGGCTCCAGAAGGACACGCGCATCAACGTCGAAAAACTTGCACATCCGGTCCAGAATATCGGGGCGCGGAAAGCTTTCCCCCGACAGATATCGATTGAACTGCGTGCGATTGATCCCCAGTTCCTGCGCGAGGTAGGTGATGGAGGGGTAACCTACTGAAAGTTTTTTTAAATTTGACCCGAAAATTGTCCTGATATCGGCGGGGTTCGTCATGAAATCAGTCCACTAAAATTAATTGAACTAAACTTCACAACCTTTGAACGAATTTGCAAGGAGATTTGCAATATAGAGCTGTGTAATGACGCTAATCAGCGTCAAATTTCGGTGCGCGCGACACAAAATGATTTCGTAAAAAAATCGACAATTTGTAAAAATGACATGATTATCTCTCATGTCTGCAAGCATCTGGAAGGAACAGTTAAATGTACGGTGTGGTACTTTGGAGCGATGCCCGATCCAACAAAGCTGTGTTCTGGTGCGAGGATCACGGCGACCTTGCATATTTCCAGGGTGACCCCGCGACAGTGAACCAGACGACGAGCTGTTTCGATGCCGGTGATCTGGTCCAGTTCGAGGTCTACCACGAGGCCAAATTGCGCAAGGCGCTTAACCCCAAGGTCGTGCGATCCAAGGCGGACGCTGATTTGCCGAACAAACTGCTGCGCCATTCCGCCGGCATTACGCGAAAGCAAACCGGCGGCGAGGTGCTTCCATTCCGCCCAAAAGCCGCCCCGCCGGTAGAGTTCCGCCACCGCGGTCAGGCCTAGTCCGGCCGGAGCCGGCCAGACGTCAACCTGCCACCTTAGCGTATCAGTCGCCGCGCGACAGGGCTGCCACACCCGTCCGTGCCACGGACACCAGCCCCAAGGGGCGCATCAATTCGGCAAATGCGTCAATCTTCTCGGGCGCGCCGGTGATCTCGAATACGAATGTTTCCAAGGTGCTATCGACAACGTTGGCGCGGAAAATATCCGCCAGACGCAGGGCTTCGACACGTTTGTCGCCGGTGCCATTCACCTTGAACATCGCAAGCTCACGCTCGACCACGGGGCCTTCGACGGTCAGGTCATGCACCTCGTGTACCGGCACAATCCGCCCCAGCTGCGCCTTGATCTGCTCGATCACCTGCGGCGTGCCCGAGGTGACGATTGTGATGCGGCTAAGGTGGCCTGTATGGTCGACCTCTGCCACGGTAAGGCTGTCGATGTTGTATCCACGGCCCGAAAATAGACCGATGACGCGCGCCAGCACACCTGGTTCGTTCTCGACCAGTACGGCCAGCGTGTGGCGTTCGATCACATCCGAGAAATTGGGACGTAGGTTATAGGCGGAATGGCTGTTGGAGCCTTTTTTGATCTTTAGGGCTGACATGACACTGTCCTTCTAAGATTTGTTCAATCTCGGCGCGCGACCCCGCGCCGATGTGTTTCCTTGTGCCGTTGGCGGCTTAGACCAAGACCGATCCTTTGGCGTCGATCACACCTTGTGTATCGACACCGGCCAGCATCATGTCGTTATGCGCTTTGCCCGACGGGATCATCGGGAAACAGTTTTCGTGTTTTTCCACCAGACAGTCAAAGATCACCGGACCGTCGTGATCGAGCATCTCCATGATCGCGTCGTCCAGATCGTCGGGGTCCGAACAGATGATCCCCTTGGCCCCGAAAGCTTCGGCCAGCTTGACGAAATCGGGCAGGGATTCAGACCAGCTTTGGGAATAGCGCTCGCCGTGCAGCAGCTCTTGCCACTGGCGGACCATCCCTAAGCGTTCGTTGTTCAGGATGAACTGTTTCACCGGCAGACCGTATTGCATCGCGGTGCCCATTTCCTGCATGTTCATCAGCCAAGACGCTTCGCCGGCGACGTTGATGACCAACGCGTCAGGATGCGCCATCTGCACGCCGATGGACGCAGGGAAGCCATAGCCCATCGTCCCCAACCCACCAGAGGTCATCCAGCGGTTCGGATCCTCGAAACCAAGGTATTGCGCGGCCCACATCTGGTGCTGGCCCACTTCGGTGGTGACATAGCGGTCACGCCCTTTGGTCAACGCCTCAAGCCGCGAGAGCGCGTATTGCGGTTTGATGATCTTGCCTTTTTGTTCGAACTTGAGGCAGTCAACGTTGCGCCATTCCTCGATCTTCTTCCACCATTTGCCAACGGCTTCGGTGTTTGTCTTGCGGCCGCGCGATTTCCAGACCTTCAGCAGGTCTTCCAGCACATGGCCCACGTCGCCGACGATAGGGATGTCTACGCGGATGATCTTGTTGATCGACGAGGGGTCGATGTCGATATGCGCTTTTTTGGATTTCGGGCTGAACATGTCGACGACGCCGGTGATCCGGTCGTCGAAGCGCGCGCCGATGTTGATCATCAGATCGCAGTCGTGCATCGCCATGTTGGCCTCGTAAAGACCATGCATGCCGAGCATCCCCAACCATTTGTCACCCGACGCCGGATAGCTGCCAAGCCCCATCAAGGTAGAGGTGATGGGAAAGCCTGTCACCTCTACCAATTCGCGCAGCAATTGCGACGCCGCAGGGCCGGAGTTGATGACGCCGCCGCCGGTATAGAAAATCGGGCGCTTGGCGGTCTCGATGGCGGCCACCAGTTCGGTGATCTCGGTCATGTCGCCTTTGACGGGCGGCTGGTAATGCGAGGTGGACGGCTTCTTGGGCGTGTATTCCCCCGTGGCGAATTGCACATCTTTCGGGATGTCGACCAGAACGGGGCCGGGGCGCCCGCTGGTGGCCACATGGAACGCCTCGTGCAGAACGCCGCCCAGCTTGTCGGTCTCTTTCACCAGCCAGTTGTGCTTGGTGCAGGGGCGGGTGATGCCCACGGTATCGGCCTCTTGAAACGCGTCAGAGCCGATCATGAAGGTCGGCACCTGACCCGTCAGGACCACCAGCGGAATGGAATCGAGCAAGGCATCCGTCAGGCCGGTCACCGCATTGGTGGCACCGGGGCCCGAGGTGACAAGAACAACGCCCGGTTTTCCGGTCGAGCGCGCATAGCCTTCGGCGGCATGGACCGCCCCTTGTTCGTGACGCACCAACACGTGTTTGATGCTGTTTTGTTGGAACACCTCGTCATAGATCGGTAGGACAGCGCCGCCGGGATAGCCAAATACGGTATCGACACCCTGATCAATCAGGGCTTGAACGATCATTTTCGCTCCGGTCATTTTACGTGTCATCTTGGTGCTCCGTCAGGCGGTGGTTTATCAAAAAATACGTTGCGCAAAAAAAAGCCCCCGATTTTGACGGGGGCGCATGGTGACTATTATGGTCTGCCGTTACCGGCCCATGCGCGTGTGTCTTAGAATGACGACGATATCTGTCAAAGCTAGATCTGTCATAGCCAAAGGCCCCTCATTGCGTGCATGGACATTATGAGCGCCACAAAGGGGCGTCAATGCTCTATTGTCGATAAAAGTGTCGCTGAGTGCAAAAAATCTTTTCATTTATTGCGCGAAATCCTGAATTTTCTAATTTTTGCAAAATTGGGGGCATTTCTCGGGCCGATATCAGCTAGAGTCGCACTCCGGTCCCTTGCAGCACGCCGTGTTCCATCGCATAGCGCGTCAGCCCTGCGGTGGAAGAGATGCCAAGCTTGCGCTTGATATTCTTGCGGTGGGTTTCGACGGTGCGCACAGAGATATCCAAGGTCAGCGCGACCTCTTTGTTGGATTTCCCCTGTGCCAGTTGCAGCAGGATCGTCTGTTCGCGTTCGGTCAGGGATTCACGTGCGGCATCCTTGGGTTCAAGCGACCCTTGCGCGCCGGTGCACAGATACCGTTCGCCGCGCATCACCGTATCGATCGCCAGCTTGATCTCGTCCGTCGGCACATCCTTGAGGATATACCCCATGGCACCGTGGCTCAGCGCCGAAGAGATATATTCGGGGTTATCATGCATCGACAGGATCACGATGCGGGTGTCGGGCTGGCGTTCGAGCAAGATCTCGGTCGCGGACAGCCCGCCGATCTCTGGCATGTTGAGGTCCATGAGGATCACATCGGGGTCCAGTTCCGCGACGCTCTCGATCGCGGCGCGGCCATTGGGCAGACAGCCGACCACATTGATATCGTCATAGCTTTCAAGAATGGACTGGATGCCTTCGGCGACCATCGGGTGATCGTCAACGATCATCACTTTGATCAACGCGGGCGGCTGGGTGTCTGAAAGGGTCATGGGGCAGCTTTCGGGAAGGGGCATATCAGGGCTTAGGGAAGGGCGGTTGGCGGCGGGCGCAGCATATGGGTAAGCGGGACGGTGGCGGTAATCTCGGTGCCGCCTTGGGCAGAGGTTTGCATGGTCAGCGTGCCGTCTAGCTGCTCGATCCGCTCTTGCATATTGCGCAGGCCCAACCCTCCGGCGGTGGAGCGTGTCTTGGCCAGCCCCAGCCCGTTGTCAGAGATCGACAGCGTCGCGCCCTGTCGGTGACCGCGCAGATCGACGATGACTTCGGTAGCGCGGGCGTGACGTTCGATATTGGTCAGCGCCTCTTGCGCGATCCGGTAAAGCGCGATCTTGGCCTCGTCGTCCAAGCGGTTGCGGAAGACCACGGTATCGAAGCGGCACTGAATTCCGGTGCGCAGGGCGAATTGTTCGACCAGCGTTTTCAGCGCGGGACCAAGGCCCAGATCATCCAGAATACTGGGGCGCAGGTCGCGGCTGATGCGGCGCACTTCGGCGATGGACTGTGCAAGGCTGTCGATCCCCTTTGCCAAAGGCTCTGCCGCGCGGGCGTCGCCCCTTTCCAGCCGGCGTCGCGCATTGTCGAGCGCATAGCGCACCCCCACCAAGATCTGGCTAATGCCGTCATGCAGTTCGCGCGCCACGCGGCCGCGCTCTTCCTCTTGGGCGTCAAATACCCGCTGCGTCAGCTTTTTGAGCTTCGCATCCGCAAGCCGCCGTTCGCGCAGGTTGACCAGCATGCCCGTGCCAAAAACCAACAGCAGGGCGGTCACCGTAATAACGCCGATATAGAAGAACGTACGCTGCACCCGCGCCTGCACATCGGATCGCGCCGCGGCCCCGCTGGCAAGCACGTCGTCGATGAACACACCCGTCCCCACGGCCCACTGCCAGCTCGGGAAAGAGGTGACATAGGTGATCATCTGCGCATCCTCTCCGGTAGAGGGTTTGGGCCACATATAGGTGTGATACCCGCCGCCGCTACGCGCGATGCGGATCAGCTCGTCCACCACGGGCGTGCCGTCGCTGTCCGTTTCGCCGGCAAAGTTGCGGTTGATCCGATCGGTCTGGCGCGGGCTGACAAGGGCGGTGCCGTCGTAGTCATAGACAAAGAACTGACCTTCCTCGCCATAGATCATCGCCGCGAGGATCTGCGCCACCTGCGATTTCGCCGCCCCATCATCAGGAGAGGCGGACCCGTAGACGAAGTAAAAGCCGTTGCGCGCCTGTGTCACATAATTGCGCAGCTCTACCTTCTTGGCGTCCAGCAACTGCTGCTCGAGCGTTGAAATCTCGCGGTCGGCCACCGCGCGCGCCTGCAGTGCCACGACAAAGGCAATCGCCGTCACCGCCAGCACCAGCGGCACAGAGGCGATGAGCGTCAGCTTTTGGGCGTAGGTGGGGGCGATCATGAAAGACGGGCGGCGCATGCAGCGCTGATACTGGGAAATCCACGCGAATCAAAGTGCTAGATGCAGTCACAATTCACCCGCTATACGCGTGTATGCACAACATATGGCAGGTGCGGCGGGAGATTTGCCGCATATTTGGGCGGTAAATCTGCACGCTCTACGCAGTAGTTGGTATTTTCAACCATTCGCTTTTGCGTAGAGTGAACGACACTTGAAATGACCCGCGCGCATATAATGAAGCGCGGGCACCCTCATATAACTCGGGAGGAGTATCCAATATGGACCGTCGTTCATTTCTGAAGACATCCGCGCTTGGCGGGTCTGCCGCCGCTGCATCGACACTGGCCGCACCGCTGTACGCCCAAGGCAAACGCACGCTGACCATGGTCACCGCATGGCCCCGTGGCTTTGCCGTGCTTGATGACGCCGCGACCTACCTCAACAACATGGTTAACGAGATGTCTGACGGCACGTTGACCATCGAAAAGAAAGCCCCGGGCGAGCTGGTCGGCGCGTTCGAGGTCTTTGACGCCGTTTCCTCCGGTCAGGCGGATATGTATCACGCGGCTGACTACTACTTCATCGGCCAGCACCCCGGTCTGGCGTATTTCACCGCCGTGCCATTCGGTGCCACAGCACAAGAGCTGACCAACTGGTATCTGCACGGTGGCGGCCATGACCTGCACAACCAGATCGGTGAAATCTTCAACATGAAGATGTTCCTCGCCGGTAACTCCGGTTCGCAGTCCGGTGGCTGGTTCCGCAAGGAAATCAACTCTGCCGCGGACTTCAACGGCCTGAAATTCCGTATGCCCGGTCTGGGCGGCAAGGTGCTGGGTAAACTGGGCGCGTCTGTTCAGAACATCCCTGGTGGCGAACTGTATCAGGCGCTGTCCTCCGGCGCGCTTGACGGGCTCGAGTGGGTTGGCCCCTTCGCGGATGAGCGCGCCGGCTTCCAGGAAGTCGCCAAGATCTACTATACCGCTGGTTTCCACGAGCCAGGATCGGGCCTGACCGCATCGGTCAACCTTGACGTGTTCAACGACCTGACACCGGCACAGCAGAAGATCATCGAATATGCATCGATGGCGACCACGCACACCGGTCTGGCCGAAACACTCGCCAACAATGGTGCCGCCTTGGCGCGTCTGCAGCAGCAGGGCGTGAAAACCATGCAGTTCCCCGATGATGTCTGGGATGCATTCGGTGCGGCCTCCAAAGAGGTTATGGACGAGAACATGGACGACTCCCTGTTCGCCGACATCCGCAACAGCTTCGAATCCTCGCTGTCCGCATCGGCTGAATGGCTGTCCAAATCCGACGCCTATTATGTCGAACAGCGCCAGCGCGTTCTGGGCAAAATGTAAGCCATCCCCACGGGATGACAGGGGGGCTGCCTTTGGGCGGCCCCACACGCGACTTTGCGATCCGGAACACGGGCGCGCAAAGCGAGGATAATTTTCGCACCAAGCCCACACTGAAACCGGGCGGGCGAAGGGGGGATATCAATGGCAGAAGATGCAGTATGCGCTGGATTTTTCCGCGCGGCGGAAGGGGCCAAGATCAGCTGCTTGGACCAATTCCAAGAAGGCAACCTGATCAGCTTCATTCTGGGCAACCTACTTGAAGCGTTCTACAATTTCTTTGCAGCGGTGCTGAACCCGTCCATGTGGCTGGACTGGTCCAACAGCGAAGCCTTGATGCGGTTCATCTATTACGGTGCCTCGGTAGAGCTGTTCTTTGTCTTGCTCGTCGGACTGCTGATTGTCACGGCTGTCGGCATCTGGAAACGCAGTTTTATGTGGGGATGTGTGCGCGGGCTTGAAGGCTTCGCCAATGTCACCGGGCGTTTCTTTGCCTGGGCCGGGCTTTTGATGGTGCTGCAACAGATCATCATCGTCTTCATGCAACGTATTTTTACCCGGCCTGATATCTCTATCGGCTTTGGTATTCCGCTGCAGTTCGATATTAGCTGGTTTGCGGAAGAGTTGAAGCTTTTCAATGCGTTGGTCGTCTGCCTTTGTGTGTCCTACACCTTTGTACAAGGCGGGCATGTGCGCGTTGACCTCTTCTATGCCGGCGCAAAATTCCGTACCAAGCGCGTGATCGACATGTTCGGGGCGCTGTTCTTCATGATCCCCTTCGCGATTGTCACATGGCTTTATGGCTGGTTCTTCCTGTGGCGCCATCTGGTGACACCGAACCCATCGGCCTCTGACCGGTTGGAACTGCTGCTGCGCAAGGCGCGCTTGCTTAAGTGGAACGTGGAAACCATCGGCTTTTCGCCCAACGGGTTCAACGGCTACTTCTTGTTCAAGATCCTGCTGTGTGCCTTCTGCGCAATGGTGATCTTGCAAGCAATATCAGTGTTTTATCGCGCTTTGTTAGAGTTCCGTGAAGGGCCTGAAAGCGAAGATAAATATCTCGACCGCGATACGTTGGGCGAGGGCGAAGAAGCCTATGAGGGCACACATTAATTCAAGGGGCGTCCCATGCTATTTGGTCTCGACGGGGTCGAAATTGGCCTGATCATTGTTTTTGCCTGCCTCTTTGGCGGCATCCTGTCCGGTTTCCCGGTGGCCTTTGCCATCGGCGGTGCTGGCATCATCTCTTTCGGTATCATCGCCGCACTCGATAGTGCGGGTCTGATGGTGCATCAGGCGATTGACCAATCGTCGCAAGCCTATCGCGATCTGGTGAACTCGGGCGTTCCCAATGACGCGGTATCGAAATTCCGCTATCCGGATTTGCCGCTGATCGGTGAATCTGTCTTCCCCCAAGGCTGGGAAGTCGCGCTGGACCGGAACGTCAGCTTTATCGTGAACCGTATGAACGAACGCGTTCTGGCGGGGCAGTCGATCGAGACCTTGCTGGCGGTTCTGATGTTCGTTCTGATGGGCATCACGCTTGAACGATCGAAGATCGCGAACGACCTGTTGACCACGATGGCGCGCGTCTTTGGCCCGCTGCCCGGCGGTTTGGCGGTGTCGATTGTGGTTGTGGGCGCGTTTCTTGCGGCCTCCACCGGGATCGTGGGCGCGACGGTTGTCACCATGGGGCTGCTGGCGCTGCCGACCATGTTGCGCAACAACTATTCGCCTGAAATCGCGACAGGTGTCATCGCAGCCTCCGGTACTTTGGGCCAGATCATTCCGCCGTCCATCGTTATCGTCCTTCTGGGCACATTGGCGGGCGATCTATACTCCGCCGCCCAGGAAGCGCGCGCAACCGCCGTAGGCTGTACCGATGCGCTGACCTACTTGGGCCAGCCTGCGGTTGTGTCTGTGGGGACGCTGTTTCAGGCCGCGTTGCTGCCGGGGATCATGCTGGCGTTGCTTTATGCGCTTTACGCCTTTGTCTATGCGCTGCTGAACCCTGAAAAGGCGCCCGCAGTGCCGATGGGGGCGACCAATGCCGAACCCATCACGCGGGGCGAGGGCTTTACCTGGTTCCTTGGCATGCCAGCCCTGCTGATCGTGGGCACGATTGTTCTGGGCAACCTTGGCATCGTGGGTAGCCAGTCGACTGTCGTGTCCAGCTTTAGCGACATCGGGCAGGGTGCCAGCCTGCGCACCAATGTAGGCGAGGCCTGTCAGGCCGCGATGATCGAACTGCACGGGCAAAGCGCTTGGGATCAAGCGGTGACCGAGCAAGCCGCGATCGAGGCGGCGGGCGGTCAACAGGCCAGCGAAAAACTGACCGAAGAAGCGCTGGCCGCCAAGCAAGCTGAAAAGATTGCCAATGCCGCCCCCATCGGGACCGGTGTTGCGATCATCCTGATCCTGCTGGCGCTGGTCATGACGACCGGTCGCGGTGTCGCCCCATCGGCGGACAAACGGCCGCTGATCATCGGTGGTATCGGTCTGGTGCTGACACTGTTGGTCGATATCCTGCTGGTCGGTCCGGCCACGTCCTCGGGCGCGATGGTGCTGCTGATGGCGCTGCCTTTCGTGGCTGTCATGTATGGCGTGGTCTATGCGCTGAAGCTTTGCGCCGGTAACGAGCTGATCCGCGTGGTCTTCCCGCCGCTGGTCCTGATCGTTGCGGTCCTGGGGTCGATCCTTGGCGGGATCACCAACCCGACGCCCGCGGCGGCCTTGGGGGCAGGTGGCGCGATCATGCTGGCCGCCTATCGCAAGCTCAAGGATATGGACCGGTCGCCCAAGGTGATCATCTGGTCCACCCTGGCCATCCTGATCGCGATCCTTGTCGGCGTGAACTTTGACCTGCGCATCAACCAAGAGGGCGTGAGCGTCGAAAGCTGGTTTGCCTTCTTCGTCGCCTATGGCGCGTATCTATACGCGGTGTTCGGTCTGCTGTTCTCGTGCTGGATCCTCTATACCTCGGGCGTACTAAGCCCCGTGGTCCGCGAGACGGCCAAGGTGACCTCGATGGTGTTTACCATCCTGATCGGGTCGCAGTTGCTGAACCTTGTGGTGATCTCCTTTGGTGGCGAACACTACATCCAGCAGTGGCTGAAAAGCTTCGACAACGAGCTGACGGTCTTCCTGATCGTGATGCTGGTGCTCTTTGTGCTGGGCTTCGTGCTCGACTTCCTCGAGATCATCTACATCGTGATCCCGATTGTCGGGCCGGTGATCTACGGCGGCACCTTCGATCCGAAGTGGGTGACGATCATGATTGCGGTGAACCTGCAAACCTCGTTCCTGACACCGCCTTTCGGCTTCGCGCTCTTCTACCTGCGCGGCGTGGCCCCGGCGAGCGTCACCACCTCGCATATCTACCGCGGGATCATTCCTTTCGTCTTGATCCAGGTCGGGGCACTGGCGCTGTTGTGGATGTTCCCGGTCATCGTGACCATCGTGCCTGACCTGATCCCCAACTGATCTGGGGTCAGGCCGCCACAAAAACAAAAGGCACCCTGCGGGGTGCCTTTTTCGTTTCAGCGGGTGACAGCGGTCGAATGTGCCGCAGCGGTACGATTTAGCCTTTGGTCGGGCTCAGATCGGGGAGGGCGATATTGGCCACCTGTTCGGCAATCGGGTCGGTGTTCAGCGGATGCTGTTCGGGTTCGAAATCATCGGGGTTGCGCATCTTCTGCCACGCGCCGCCCATATAGACCTCAAGCCCCGAGAACTTGGCCTTATAGCCCATCTTGGGGCTGCCGGGCACCCAATAGCCCAGATATACATAAGGCAGACCCGCCGCACGGGCGATTTCGATGTGGTCAAGGATGATGTAATTGCCCAACCCGTCACGGGGCCGGTCAGGGCTGTAGAACGAATAGACCATGCTCACCCCGTCATCTAGCACATCTGTCAGGCAGACGCCAATCAGCTCGCGGGTTTGGGTATCGGTATATTCGATCACACGGCTGCGGATCGGGGTTTCCTCGATCATCGCGGCGAATTCGAAGACATCCATATCGGCCATGCCACCGTCTGCATGGCGGCTGTCAAGATAGGTGCGGAAGAGGTCGTATTGCTCTTCCGTGGCCCAAGGCGACGTCGCCCGCCGCGTCAGCCCCGCGTTGCGCTTGATCGTGCGCTTCTGGCTTTTGCTGGGGGTGAAGTCGGCGACGTTGATGCGCGCCGACAGACAGGCCGCGCAATCCGTGCAAGACGGGCGATACAGTACATTCTGCGACCGCCGGAAGCCTTGCCCCGACAGGCTGTTATTCAGCTTGGTCGCGGAGTCGCCCTGCAGCGCGGTGAACAGTTTACGTTCCATCCGGCCGTCCAGATACGGGCAGGGCTGTGGCGCAGTCACATAGAACTGCGGAGCGATGGGAAGTGTATGGCGCATGAAAATCCGTTGTTGTTCGGAGGAAATTCTAACAACTGGTCCAAAGCGCGCCAAGCACAAGTTTGGGTCAGTTCACGCTTTCGACACGACGGTTCAGCGGGACTGTGCCGAGGATCACGTCGCTCAGGCTCTGATGGCGCGAGGTCGCACAAATCAGAATGATCGAAATCACCTGCAAAGGCATCATGGCAACGCTGACCGTATAGCCCGAAGTATGCAAGAACGCCGAGGCCAGATCCAGCGGTTCATCGCGCGCCGTGCGCAATTCCATGCCGAACAGGCGCATGCCCCAGGTGGCCGACCCGCTGGCAAGCGTCGCCACACGATAGGTAAAGCCCACCATCAGCATCAGCAGCGGGAAAAAGAACAGGCCGGTGAAGGCGGTGAACGGCAGGATCAACACGCTGGCGATCAGCACCAGCAGGGCGTCCACAACCCAAGCCATGAACCGCTTGGTCGGAATGCCGCTATAGAATTCAGGCTGGTCGAATGGATCTGGGGTGGTGGGGGTCATCATGTCCTGTCCCTTGAGAAAATCGGCCCCCCCGCCAAGGCGGAGGGGAGTGTTGATTGAACGCGCAGGCTTTAGGCCTTTTGCGCATCATCGTCGTTTTTGGAGCCTTCGGCCATGAACTGGTCGAACTCTGCCTTGTCCTTGGCTTCGCGCAGACGGCTCAGGAAGGCCTCAAAATTGGTTTGCTCTTCCTCCAGACGGGCCAGGGTGTCGGCCTTATAGGCATCAAAGGCGGCGTTTCCGGTTGAACGCCCGGTGATAGACCCACGGCGGGCGCGTTTGCTGCAAGACGAAGATTTAAACATGCGTTTGCTCCAGATCATATAGGCAAGAAGGGCAAGGCCAAGCGGCCAGAAAAGAATGAAACCGACAACCATGGCGGCGATCCAGGCACCTTTGCCCTTGTCGTCAAGAAAGTCCTCGGTACGGCCCAGCCAACTGCGTTGTGCGGTGTAGGGGGGTGCATAGGTCTGTGTCATCAAGTTCCCTTTCGGTCAGAGTGTGGTGGCCCTGAACGCTGCGGGCCGGTGCGGTGGCGGGCAATGTAAATGCCTTTCACATTACATTAGATCGGGGTGCGCCCTGTGGTTTGCAAGGGATAATGTAAATCTTTTTTACATTATTTTGATTTGCACGTGTTTGGTGGGGGTTAGCAGGTGTCACGGCGCCATTGACGACGGGCATAGAACCAGCGAATGCTTGGCGTATGAGAACACTTGCCAGTCAGATCACCCGCTGTCCCCGCATCTTTACGGCCGATCAGGCGCAGGATGCGCGCGCCCTCTTTCCCGATGCGCCGTCCGAAATTGCCGCGCTTGTGGCGGGGGCGGGATCGACGTCGCCCTATCTTCTGGGGTTGATGCAAAAGGAAACCGACTGGTGTCGTGTGGCCTTCGATGATCCCGCAGGGGCTGTGCAGCAGGTGATCGACAGCGCGGGCGCAGTGCCCCCGGACCAGTTGTCCAGTCATCTACGGCAGGGCAAGCGGCGCGTGGCGCTGATGACAGGGCTGGCTGATCTGGCAGGGGCTTGGTCGCTGGAGGAGGTGACCGGCGCGCTGACCGATTTCGCCGACGCCGCCGCCCAAGCCGCGCTGACCGCAGGGCTGAAAGCGCAGATCAAACGCGGCAAGCTGCCCGGCATGACGGAAGAGGACGCCGGCAGCGGCGCAGGCATGGTCGTGCTGGCGATGGGCAAGATGGGCGCGCGCGAGCTGAATTATTCGTCCGATATCGATCTGATCTGCCTGTTCGACGAAACACGCTTTGACACCAGCGATTTTCACGACGCCCGCACCGCCTTTGTCCGCGCCACCCGCGCGATGAGCGGGACGCTCAATGATCTCACGGGCGAGGGCTATGTCTTTCGCACAGACCTGCGGCTGCGGCCCGATTCCGGTGTGACGCCCGTGTGCATCGCAATGGAAGCGGCAGAACGGTATTACGAAAGTCTGGGTCGCACATGGGAGCGTGCCGCCTATATCAAGGCACGCCCTGCGGCGGGCGATCTGGCGGCGGGTGATCAGTTCCTTTCGGTGCTGCGACCCTTCGTCTGGCGCAAGCATCTGGATTTTGCCGCGATTCAGGACGCCCATGACATGCGCCTTGCGATCCGCGAGCACAAAGGGTTGGGGGGCAGTGTCTCGCTTTCGGGGCACAATATGAAGCTGGGGCGCGGCGGTATCCGCGAGATCGAATTTTTCACCCAGACCCGTCAGCTGATCGCCGGTGGGCGCGACGCAGATCTGCGCGTGCGCGGCACCTGCGAAGGCATGGCCGTGCTGGCGGAAAAGGAATGGATCCCCTCAGAAGTGGCCGAGACGCTGTGCGACCATTACCGCGCGCATCGCACCGTGGAACACCGCGTCCAGATGATCCGAGACGCCCAGACCCATACGTTGCCCCAAACAGAAGAGGGGTTCGACCGGCTGGCCGCGATGATGGATATGGATGTCTCCGCGCTGCGCAGTGACCTTGAACGGCGGCTGGAAGAGGTTCACCAACTGACCGAAGGGTTCTTTGCGGGCTCGACCTCACGCCCGGAAGCGGCTGCCGCGCCCGAGGAACATGTCTTTGACGCCGCGATCGTGGACCGTTGGCTGAACTACCCCGCCTTGCGCAGCGCCCGGGGGGCGGAGCTTTTTGCAGAGCTGAAACCCGGATTGCTGGCGCGTCTCGCACGGGCCACGAAACCGGACGAGGCATTGCTGGCCTTTGACGGCTTTCTTGGCGGTCTGCCCGCAGGGGTGCAGTTATTCTCTTTGTTGAAGATCAACCCGCAACTCTCTGATTTGCTTGTCGATATCGTTAGCGCGTCACCCGCGCTCGCTGCCTATCTGTCGCGCAATGCGCAGGTGTTCGACGCGGTGATCGGCGGGGATTTCTTCAGCGAATGGCCGGCAGAGGACGCTTTGGTCGACAGTCTGACAGAGGTGCTGGAGGCCGAAGAGGATTATGAGGCGCGGCTGGATACCTGTCGTCGATGGGCCAAGGAATGGCATTTCCGGATCGGGGTGCATCACCTGCGCGGGCTGATTGATGCCGCGACGGTTGGGGCGCAATATGCCGATCTGGCGCGGGCGGTGTTGCGCGGGCTCTGGCCGGTGGTGATCGACGAATTCTCGCGCCGTCACGGGCCGCCGCCGGGGCGCGGTGCGGTGCTGGTCGGGATGGGATCGCTTGGCGCGCGTCGCCTGACCGCTGCCTCTGATCTGGATATGATCGTGGTTTACGATTCCGCTGGCGTCGAAAGCTCTGACGGCAAGCGCCCGCTGGCGTCGCGGCTGTACTATGCGCGGCTGACGCAGGCGATGATCACCGCGATGACCGCGCCGATGGCCCAGGGCAAGCTCTACGAAGTGGACATGCGCTTGCGCCCGTCGGGGACCCAGGGGCCGGTGGCGACCAGTTTAGCGAGTTTTGAAAGCTATCAGATGGGGCAGGCCTGGGTGTGGGAGCATCTGGCCCTGACCCGCGCCGATTGTGTGACCGGCCCCGATGATTTGATGCAGGATGTGGCGCGCCTGTGCGACAAGGTGCTCGCCCGTTCGCGCGACCGTGCCGATACCCTGCACGAGGTCGCGGCGATGCGCGCACGTCTGGCAACGGCCAAGGCGGCGGGCGGCATCTGGGATGCCAAGAACGGGCCGGGGCGCTTGCAGGATATCGAATTGCTGGCGCAGGCCGGGGCCTTGCTGGCGGGCACCACGGCGCGGGATATCACCTCTGCGCTTGGGGATGCGGAGGCGCAGAACGTCATCACCGCCGATCAGGCAGAGGTGCTGCGCCGCGTCTACCGCAGCTGTTGGGCGCTGCAATCCGCGACGCGGTTGCTGTCATCCTCTGTCCTGCGCGAGGATTCTCTGGGGCAGGCGGGTTTGCGGTTTCTATGCCGTTCCCTCGATGTGGACACGCCCGAAGAACTTCACGCCCATCTCGCGCAAAGCTACGATCAGGCTGCGACGATCATCGCCGATGCATTGGCGGCTTACGTGGACAAGGCGGATGGGGGCGGGACATGAGCAAAGGGGACCCCAACGATCCCAAAGGGCTGATCTTTGAATCCTACCGGATAGAGGGGATCACCCAGGCGGAGTGTCGATCAATCTTTCTGGATTGGGCGCTCAGCCTGCCAGCGGAAGCGGATACCAAAGCCGCCCTGCGCGCCTTGTTGGGCAGCGTGGCAGCAGAGAACCAAGACCATCCCATGACCCAAGTGATGCAAGAGGGGTTGATCGACATGGCCACGCCCCGGCGGCGCGGCGGCTGGCGCACCCGACCGCGCAGCTAGACAGGCCGATATTAAGGCGCAAACGTGCCGAAATACCCTAATGATGCCTTAGGTTTTGAACATTCTTGCCCCATTCCTGCCTTAATTGAGCAGCATTACCGTTACATGGCTGCACAATCCGTATCGTCAGCAGCTTTTGGAGGGGTAAATGAAACATCATAAACTGTTGATCGCTTTGGCCTGTGCCGCTGCCGTGTCCGGTTGTGCACCGGCGGATATTGCCAGCCGAAATGCGATGTATGACACATCCTCGACCCGCATGTCCTTGCTGGACAATCTGAACGCCTACCAGCCCGATACTTTGCTGGACGCGGTGCATATCCAGCACACCAACGTCTCTGTGCCCGATCACCTGCGGGTCGCACAAGCGCCAAGCCTGCTGCAATCGGCTGACATCGTCTGGCATGGCGAAGCAGACACGGACCGCCGCGATCAGGTGCGCGCGATCTTCGAGGCCGCGATCCGCCAGGGGGCAGTGACCGCCTATGGTCCCGTGCCCGCCGCGCTGGAGGTCGAGGTCTTGCGGTTCTACAACCCCGCCTCAGAAGCCCCGTCGGCAGAGTTTATCCTGACCGTTGTCGACGCGCGCAATGGCAACCCGCTGGCCGAACCCCGTCAGGTCGCGGTAGAGCTGAGCAGCTTTGCGCCCCCCGTCGCAGAGGCGCAGCCTGACAATGCGGTGATGATCCATGATCTGGCCCGTGCGATCGAACAGCAGCTCGCCACGCCGGGCAGCTATAAACGCACGAAACTTGCCGCCTATTGAGGCAGCAATCGAACTCTGCGCTTCCCCAAACGCGCGGAACCGACTAATGGGGGCGGTATGACAACGCCCCTTTCCCCTCCCGCTTCGACCGACCCTTCCGATTTGCCTGTGGTGCGCCTGCTGCCCAAGGCGAATGCCCGCGCCATCCGGCACGGGTTTCCCTGGGTTTATGCCAATGAAATGGTCACCGACCGACGCACCAAGGCGCTTGCGCCCGGCAGTCTCGCGCTGCTGGAAGACAGTGCCCGTCAGGTGATGGGGGTGGTCGCGGTGAACCCGGCCTCCAAGATCTTCTGCCGGATGCTGGACCAGAACGCGCAAGCCGTGGTGAACCAGAACTGGTTCGAGGCCCATATCAATCGCGCCGTGCAACTGCGTGACCAGATGTATGACGCACCCTATTACCGGTTGATCCACGCCGAAGCCGATGGGTTGCCCGGTGTGGTGATCGACCGCTTTGGCGATACGGCCGTCATTCAGGCCAACGCCGCATGGGCCGATGTGCATATCGATGCGCTGACAGCAGCGCTGGTGGAACAAACCGGCGTGCGCCACGTGCTCAAGAACGCGTCGGGCCGGACCCGCAGCCTTGAAGGGCTGGATGACGTAAGCGGTGTGCTGCAGGGCGAGGCGCCAAGCGCGCCTGTGCAAGTGCCGATGAACGGCGCGATCTATATGGCTGACCTCACCGGCGGCCAGAAAACCGGCCTGTTCTACGACCAACGTCCCAACCACGCCTTCGCGGCGAACCTGTCCAAAGGCAAACGCGTGCTGGATGTCTTCGCCCATGTTGGGGGATTCTCACTCGCCGCGCTGGCAAATGGCGCGTCCTTAGCGGTTGCGGTCGATGGATCGGCACCCGCGCTTGAGCTGGCGCAGCAGGGCGCGGAGGCTATGGGCGTCACGGACCGTTTTGCCACGCGCCAGGGCGATGCCTTTGACATCCTGACAGCACTGCGGGCCGAGGGCGAAGAGTTCGACGTGGTGATCTGCGATCCGCCCGCCTTTGCCCCCGGTAAACCCGCGCTTGAAGCCGGTCTGCGCGCCTATGAACGTGTGGCGCGTCTGGCGGCGCAACTGGTGGCCGAAAACGGCGTGCTGGGTCTGTGTTCCTGTTCCCATGCGGCGGATCTGACGCAGTTCCACACCGCATCTGTGCGCGGTATCGGTCGTGCGGGACGGCGCGCAGCGCTGCTGCACACCGGTTTCGCCGGTCCTGACCACCCGCAGCTGCCGCAACTGGCCGAGACGGGATACCTCAAGTCGTTGTTCTTCCGCCTGTAATGGCGCTGCGCATCCTGATTGACGCCTGCGTGCTCTATCCCACCGTCATGCGCGAGATGGTGATGGGCGCGGCGCGGGCGGGGGTGTTTGAACCGCTGTGGTCCGCGCGCCTGATGGAAGAATGGGCGCGCGCCGCGATCAAACTTGGCCCCGAGGGCGAGGCACAGGCCCGCGCAGAGATCGCCTTGCTGCGCGCCGCCTGGCCCAAGGCCGAGGTGCCCCCGAGCCCCGGTGTGGCGGCACGGCTGTACCTGCCGGATGAAAACGACGTGCACGTTCTGGCCGCCGCGATCACCGGCCATGCCGACATTATCATGACACTGAATGCCAAGGATTTCCCCCGTGGCACCTTGGCTGAAGAAGGGTTGGCGCGGGTCGATCCCGACAGCTATCTGCACGGCGTCTGGCTGGCGCAGCCGCAGGTGATGGAAGCGGTCGCCGCCCATGTTCTGGAAGAGGCACGCCGCCTATCAGGCCATCCGTGGGAGATGCGACCGTTGCTAAAGAAAGCACGGCTGCCTCGGCTGGCAAAGGCGCTTGGCTAACGGTCCCAGGCGGTTTGCAGCGCAGTAAGAGCGCCGATCCTGTCTGCGGTCTTCGGGTGGCTCAGCAGCCAGGCGGGGGCGGTGCCGTGGTTGCTTTGGGTCAGCGCCTCCAGCTTCTCGAACAAGGAAATCTGTGGCGCGATGCCGATACCCGCTTTGGTCAGCAGGGCGGCGGCATAGGCGTCCGCCTCGTATTCATCGCTGCGCGACAGGCGCGCGGCCAGGAGCGTCGCCAGCATATTGGCGATCCAGATGCCGACACCGGGGAGGATACGCCCCAAGATCATCCCAAGCGCCGCGCGCATGGCATTCTGCCCAGAAAAATCGATCATCCGTCTTCGTGAATGCCCCAAGGCCACATGGCCGAGCTCATGTGCAATCACACTCGCGAGCTCCTCGGCGGTGACGGCACCGGATTTGAATTTCTCGTAAAAACCACGGGTAATGAAAATCCGCCCATCGGGGGCGGCAAGACCGTTGACGGGGGCGACTTCGTAGATATGCACCTTGATCCGCGGCAGATCGAGGGCGCTGGCCAGCTTCGATGTCATCTCGCGCAGGGCAGGGTCGAGCAGTTCTGTCGATTTCTCATCCAGTTCCTTCGCGGTGCGCCAAGCGGAAAAGCGATACATGGCAAGCCCGTAGAGCACGGCGAGAAGTATGGGGAGGATGCGGATCATGCACCCAATATGGACGCAGGTACGCGGGGTGCAAGGGTGGAATGAGTATTTGGGAAAAGGGTGAAGGGGGCGTAGTAGGGGCCGCGGGCGGGCGCGGCCCCTGGGGCAGGGTCAGGACAATTTTGCGTCCATCGTGATTTCGGCAGTCATCAGTTTGGAGATGGGGCAGTTCTCCTTGGCGGTTTTGGTCGCCTCTTCGAACTGCTCTTGTGTGGCATTGGGGATGACACATTCTACATCAAGGTGAATCTTCGGCACATGGAAGCCGCCGTCTTTTTGTTCAAGGAAGACCGTGGCCTTGGTTTCGATGCTATCGGCGACCAGATTGTAGTCTTCAAGAATCATCGACAGCGCCATGGAGAAACAGGACGCATGGGCCGCGCCAATCAGCTCTTCGGGGTTGGTGCCGTCTTTGCCTTCAAAACGGGTGTTAAAGCCGTAGGGCTGGTCGCTGATCACGCCGGTCTGGGTGGAGACATGGCCTTTGCCCTCTTTGAGGTTGCCTGTCCATTTTGCGGAGCCTGATTTCTTGATCATGGGAATTCCTTTCACCATTTGGGTTCATGGTGAAAACGCGGGGCGCGGTGGAATGTTCCGATCTGTGGTGGGGTGGCGGCTGATTACCGGGTCAGGGTCTTCATCCCGCGGCTCAGCCCCTCGAGGGTCATGGGCACCATTGCCTCTGCGCCGAAGATTTCCTGCACCATCTTGATGGATTGTGTGTAGGGCCAGTATTTCTCGGGGATCGGGTTGATCCAGAGGTTGCTGTTCCATTGTTCGCGCGCCCGTGAGAGCCAGACCGATCCGGCCTCGGCGTTCCAGTGTTCATTGGCGCCACCGGGGTAGGCGATTTCGTAAGGGGACATGGACGCGTCGCCCACGAAAATGCATTTGTAATCCGGGCCGTAGGTGCGCAGCACTTCCATCGTGTCCAGCTGTTCCGTCCAGCGGCGGCGATTGTCACGCCAGACGCCTTCATACAGGCAGTTGTGGAAGTAGAAGTGTTCGAGGTGTTTGAATTCGGACTTGGCGGCGCTGAACAGTTCTTCAACGGTTTTGATATGCGGGTCCATAGAGCCACCCACATCCAAGAACAGCAGCACTTTGACCGCGTTGCGCCGCTCGGGGCGGGTTTTGACATCGAGGTAGCCGTGTTCCGCTGTCGCACGGATGGTGCCGCCCAGATCAAGTTCGTCATTCGCGCCGTCACGGGCCCACCGGCGCAGACGTTTCAGCGCGACCTTGATGTTGCGGGTGCCCAGTTCGACCGTGTCGTCGAGGTTCTTGAATTCGCGTTTGTCCCAGACCTTGACCGCGCGCTGGTGGCGCGATTCATTCTGGCCGATGCGCACGCCTTCGGGGTTGTAGCCATAGGCCCCGAAGGGCGAGGTGCCTGCGGTGCCGACCCATTTATTGCCCCCCTGATGGCGACCTTTCTGTTCCTCGAGCCGTTTGCGCAGCGTCTCCATCAGCTTGTCAAAACCGCCTGCGGCTTCGATCTCGGCCTTTTCCTCGGGGGTGAGGTGCTTTTCGGCCATTTTTTCCAGCCACTCGTGCGGGATGTCCACGGCCTCCATCACATCGTCGAGGCTCATGTTTTCAAGGCCCGAGAACGCGGCTGCAAAGGCGCGGTCGAACTTGTCGATGTTGCGTTCGTCTTTGACCATGCTGGTGCGCGCGAGATAGTAGAAGGCATCGACATCATAGGTCGCGAGCCCGGCTGCCATCCCGTCGAGAAAGGCGAGAAACTCGCGCATGGACACCGGCACCTTGTGTTGGCGCAGTTGGTCAAAGAACGGCAGAAACATGAATTACGCTCCGGTTAGGACTCGGTCCAGAACGACTGTAAGGATCATGCCGACGATGATAAAGGCCATCGCAAACCCGGCCGCATATTGTGCGATATCCTTGCGGTTGCCGTTGCGTTTTCGGGCGGTCAGCCCCCCGATAACAGCGCCGATCACGGCGAGAAGTATGACGATCATTTTAACCCGTTTCGCTAGTTATTTGAGCGGGTTAAGAGACGCGATCTCGCGCATTTTGGCCCGCACAGCCCAGTCAGAGCCAAATCCGTACCGTGCCCAGCCCAAACTGTCCAGTCTGACGGCCTGTGCCTCGGCCGCGCGGTTCTCAAGCTCGAGCGCTTCGGCACGCAGCAAAAGCAGGGTGCTGAGCAGGGCGGCGTTCTCGCGTCGGCGTGCGGTGTCGATATGCGGCGCGATCAGACGTAGCGCTTCGGCACCCTGACCCTTGGAGACCGAATAAGCCCCCAGTTGCGTCGCCACATAGGCGCGGTGCAGATCGGTGCCGGGGGTGCGGGCGTAGAAGAGATCGGACATCTTGTATTGTTCATGCGCGGCTTCGGCATCACCCGATTGCAACGCGCGCCCCATAGCGTAATGGGCAAACGCGCGGCGGTGATCCTGCCAGCCCAGGCTTTGTGCGATCTTGATGGCGCTATAGGCCGCGTCCTGGCGTTGCCCGCTGGAGCGTCCGGGCCCGAGCGCGCCCTGAACGGCGGCATTCCAGGCGCGGGGGGTGCGGGTCAGGAAGCGTGCTTTGGTCGATGTGCCGCCCGGATTGATCCGCGCCAGAATACCCGGCAGGGCGTTTGCCACCTGGCCCCGTGTCATGCCCGACCGCAGCGCCGGATCGTAGTAGGCGCGCAGGATCATCATATCAAATCCGGTCAGCACCGTATGCACGTTGTCGTCGTTAAAGACGGAATCCGGCAGGCGATACAGATCGTTGAGAGGGCCAAGCGCTTGGGCCAGTTCTTCGTGCAAACAATCGCGGACCTCTTGCGGGCTGGCGTCATTGGGGATGAAGATCGACACGCGGCTGCGGGTTTTCAGCAAGGACCAGTTGGTCTGCGCGGTGCGGCGCACCTTCTTGTATTCATCAAGGCTGCTGACATTCGGGGCCACAAAACATGCGGCCTGGGGTAGCACCTTGCTGATGGCGCGACGGCTGACAGCTTCGACGGTGATATTGGCATTCGGGCCGCTGGTGGGGCTGATGTCGATCCGGGCCTCCTGCCGCAAGCGATTGAGCAGCGCGGTCAGATCGGGGCCAAGGGTCGGGGGCGGCGTACCGATGACGCGCACGGTGACCGGACCTTCGAAACGGGTGAAAACGGGGAGCTCTTTTCCGCTTTCCATGCGGAACGACAGTTCGATAAAATCGAGGCTGAGGTCGTTGTTGGATCGCGGTGCCGGCAGCGATTGATGCACGGTGAACCGTTTCATCGCGGGCAAAGAAGAGGTTGAGGCGGGTTCCATCGCGGCGCGGGTCACCACACCGGGATGCGAGGCCGGAACGCAGGCGCTGATCGCCAGCATCAAGGGCAGCAAAAGGTATTTCTTCATGGATGCGACCCCGTTGTGGCAGGTGCAGGGACCGCACGGACAACTTTAACAGTCTCCAACACGCGGCGCACGAACGGTGCAAAAATCATATCCATCATCTACCTGACTGCCCTTTTGAGCTGATTACAGGTGTTTTTCGCCCGCCATCCAGACCATTCTAGGGAGCAACCATGTCAAAACAGAGAAAAATGTTAACAAATAAGGCAGGCTTATGACCATCGTTGCTTAGACGTCACAAATAGGACGGGCGCGTTTGCAGCCGTGAAATAACGCGCGAGCGGTTGGATATTCGCTTTATGCGGGATCAGGGCGCGGCGCACCGCGCCCCTTTGGGGTCACTTTTGCGCGCGTGCCATAAAGGCAAGCCGTTCGAACAGATGCACGTCTTGTTCGTTTTTCAGCAGCGCACCGTGCAACTTTGGCAGGGCGGACTTGCCGTCTTTTTTCAGATCGGCGGCATCCATATCTTCGGCCAGTAACAGCTTGAGCCAATCCAGCACTTCCGACGTGGATGGTTTTTTCTTCAGCCCTTGCTGTTCGCGGATTTCGTAGAATTGGGTCAGCGCCGTGGTCAACAGGGATTCCTTGATGCCGGGGTGGTGGACCTCGACGATCTTGCGCAGCGTGTCCATCTCGGGGAACTGGATGTAGTGGAAGAAGCAGCGGCGCAAAAAGGCGTCGGGCAGCTCTTTTTCGTTGTTCGAGGTAATGATGACGATGGGGCGGTTTTCGGCTTTGATCGTCTCGCCTGTCTCGTAGACGAAGAACTCCATCTTATCGAGCTCTTGCAAAAGGTCGTTGGGGAATTCGATGTCGGCCTTGTCGATCTCGTCGATCAGCAACACGGTTTTGCCTTCGGCCTCAAACGCCTGCCACAGCTTGCCCTTGCGGATGTAGTTTTTCACATCATGCACACGCTCTTCGCCAAGCTGGCTGTCGCGCAAGCGGCTGACGGCGTCATATTCGTATAGACCCTGTTGCGCACGGGTGGTCGATTTGATGTTCCATTCGATCATGGGCAGGCCAAGGGCGGCTGACACTTGTCGGGCTAGTTCCGTTTTGCCTGTGCCGGGCTCACCTTTTACAAGCAGAGGTCGTTCCAGCGTTACAGCCGCATTCACCGCAATCGTGAGGTCATCTGTGGCGACGTAATCTTGAGTACCTTGGAATTTCATCTTGTTTTCAACCTTCTTCAACGCGCTATTCTTGGTCCTTAAACCAACAAACATAAGCATTGTGTAGTGACAATCCGCTAACGCTGCGTTAGATGCACGCCACGGGAGTGATGTCGGGAGACGCGCCTTCATGACAGGATTTAAGACCGCGATGGGGAATGATATGAAGCAGGAAGTTTTTTTGGCGGATGGTTATACACCTGCCGAAGACGAGCCGTTCATGAATGATCGGCAAGTCGAATACTTCAGACGCAAACTATTGAACTGGAAAGCCGAGCTGCTGGCGGGAAGCCGGGACACGATCGAGGGCTTGCAAGACGGGACACGCAACATCCCCGATGTGAACGATCGCGCCTCCGAGGAAACGGATCGCGCGCTGGAACTGCGCACACGGGACCGCGCCCGCAAGCTGGTCAGCAAGATCGACGGGGCGCTGCGCCGCATCGACGAGGGTGAATTCGGCTACTGCTCTGTCACCGGAGAGCCGATTTCGCTGAAACGTCTGGATGCGCGTCCAATCGCCACGATGAGCCTTGAGGCGCAAGAGCGTCACGAGCGCCGCGAGAAAGTCCACCGCGACGATTGATCGTCCGGTAACGGGCTGCAAATGACTGCATTTGCGCGAGAACGATAATGAAAGCGCCGCGGTGAGAGCCCGGCGCTTTTGTGTATGAAGCTGGCAAGACAGGCGAAAGCGAAATGGGCATCAGCAACGCAATCGTTATTGGTGGGGGTATCGGCGGCTTGGCCGCCGCAGCGGCTTTGTCGCGCCGCGGTATGGCTGTCACGCTGCTGGAGCAGGCTCCAGCGATCACCGAGGTCGGTGCCGGTCTCCAGATCAGCCCCAACGGTCTCGCGGTGTTGCGTGCGATGGGGCTCGACGCCAAGCTGACCGAACGCGCGGCGGTGCGCGGGCAGGCGGTGGTCTTGCAGGATTACAAGGCTGGGGCGCGTGTGGCGCGGTTGGACCTGATGCGCGGGCAGGGCGCATATCTCTATGTGTTCGTGCACCGCGCCGATCTGGTGGACATCCTGTTGGGCGCAGCCAAACGGGGCAATGTCACGATAGAGCTTGGGGCCGAGGTGGCAGAGGTGACCCCCGGTGCCACACCGCAACTGCGCCTGACCGATGGGTCGCGCCGACGGGCGGAGCTGATCGTTGATGCCAGCGGGATCCACAGCCGGGCGCGTGCGGTATTGAATGGCGCGGATCAGGCAAAGTTCACCGGTCAGGTCGCGTGGCGCGCGGTTGTGCGCAATGAGTTCAACCACCCAGACGAGGCCCATGTCACCATGGGGCCGGGCCGGCATCTGGTCAGCTACCCTTTGCGCGGCGGGCAGCAGGTCAATCTGGTCGCGGTGGAAGAGCGTGAAAGCTGGGCCGCCGAAGGCTGGAACCATGGGGACGATCCGGCAAACCTGCGAAAGGCTTTTGCTGGCTTTGGCGGACGGGCTGCCGCGATGATCAATGCGGTTGAGGCCTGCACGCTTTGGGGGCTCCACCTGCATCCGGTTGCGCAGACGTGGCATCAGGGCGGGGTTGCTTTGCTGGGGGATGCCGCGCATCCGACACTGCCGTTCCTTGCGCAGGGGGCCAATATGGCGCTTGAAGATGCGTGGGTGCTGGCCGACAGCGTGCTGAACCACCCCGCAGAACAGGCGCTCGCCCGTTATCAAAGCCTGCGCCAACCCCGTGTTACCCGTGTCGTCAAAGCGGCGGCAGGCAATGCCGCGCGCTATCACTTGCGCCCCGGGCCTTTGCGGTCGGCCGCGCATTTGGGGCTAAAACTGGGCAGCACCCTTGCACCCTGGGCGATGGTCGGCGCGTTCAACTGGCTGTACCACCATGATGTGACCGCGCCGAAATAGGCTGACTTCGCCCTTACTTCGCCGTTACTTGGCCCGTTGCAACATGCCGAACAGATCCCGCGGGTCTTCGGGGTCGGCCAGCAGGTCAAGCGGGTCGAACAGATCGGTCTCCTTGATCTGGTCGCGCACATAGCGCAGCGCCGAGAAATCCTCGATCGCGAAGCCGACGCTGTCGAACAGGGTGATCTGCTTGTCATCGCTGCGCCCCTGTGCCTGACCGGTCAGCACTTGCCAGATTTCGGTCACAGGGTGATCCGGTTCAAGCTGCTGTATCTCGCCCTCGATCCGGGTCTGTTCGGGGTATTCCACAAAAATCCCTGCGCGATGCAGGATCGCGGGGGCCAGTTCGGTCTTGCCCGGACAGTCGCCGCCGATGGCGTTGATGTGGATGCCGCTGCCGACCATATTATCTGTCAGGATGGTGGCATATTGCTTGTCCGCCGTGCAGGTGGTGACGATCTGCGCGCCCAGCATCGCTTCTTCCGCGGTGTCGCAGGGCACGACCTTGATGCCCAGACCTTGCAGGTTGGCGGCGCATTTGGCGGTGGCGTCCTTGTCTATGTCGTACAGACGCACCTCGTCGATGCCGACGATAGCCTTCATGGCGAGGGTCTGGAATTCGGATTGCGCCCCGTTACCGATCATCGCCATGACATGCGCGCCCTTGGGGGCCAGCAACCGCGCCACCACGGCGGAGGTCGCCGCCGTGCGCAGCGCCGTCAGCATCGTCATCTCGGACAGCAACACCGGATAACCGTTGGCCACATTCGCCAGCAGGCCAAAGGCGGTCACGGTCTGCAACCCCTCTGCGGTGTTCGAGGGGTGGCCGTTCACATACTTGAACCCGTAGACCTCGCCGTCCGAGGTCGGCATCAGCTCGATCACGCCCTGTTCCGAATGGCTGGCCACGCGCGGGGTCTTGTCAAACAGCTCCCACCGTTTGAAGTCCGCCTCGATATACTCCCCAAGCCCGATCAGCATGGGTTCAATCCCGATATGGTGGATAAGCTTCATCATATTGTCGACGGAAACAAAGGGCACCAGCGCCTTGTCAGAGGGGGTCAGATTGGTCATGGTCGTGGTCCTTTACTCAAATCAATAGGCGCGGGTGGGGCGGTCGAATACGCGGCGGCCAAAGGCAGAGGCGGCCAGATCGACCATCAGCTGCGCGGTGCGGCCCCGTTCATCCAGGAAGGGGTTCAGCTCTACCAGATCAAGCGAGGTCATCAGCCCGCTGTCATGGAGCATTTCCATCACCAGATGGCCTTCGCGCACGGTCGCACCGCCGGGGACGGTCGTGCCAACCGCGGGGGCCACGGACGGATCAAGAAAATCCACATCGAGCGAGACATGCAGCATCCCGTTCGCCGCAGCGACCTTTTCGAGAAAGGTGTTCAGCGGCGTGGCGATGCCCGTCTCGTCGATCTCGCGCATGTCGACGCGCTGGATGGTGGTTTCCTGCAGCGCCGCACGCTCTGCCGCGTCGACAGAGCGCAGGCCAATGATGGCGATATTATCATGCGGCAGCGGGTAGGGCAGATCGGGGAAGGCATCAAAGCCTTCGCGCCCCGTCACATAGCCCAAAGGCGTGCCGTGCAGGTTGCCGCTGTCGGTGCTTTCGGGTGTGTGGAAATCGCTATGCGCATCCAGCCACAGCACAAACAGGGGGCGTTCCTGCGCCTGCGCATGGCGCATCGCGCCCAGGACGGTGCCGGAGGCAAGCGCATGATCGCCGCCCATGATGATCGGGGTGCCGTCCTGCAAGGCGGCTTGGGTGGCTTCGGCCAGACTGTGAGTCCAGGCGATGGTTTCCTCAAGCGCGTGCAGTTTCGGGTGCTGGCCGGGCGTGAAGGGCGCAGGCGCGACATTGCCACGGTCTGTGACGCTATGGCCCAGATCGGTCAGCGCGCCCGCCAACCCTGCGGTGCGATAGGCATCGGGGCCCATCAGACAGCCCAACCGGCGCTTGCCGCTATCCAGCGGGGCCCCAAGAAGAATACAGTTTTGTCCAGACATGGGTGAGATCCTTTCGTCAACGTTTCCGCGACGATATCTAGCTGGTCTGGTCAGAAACAATCATCTAAAGTGATCAAATCGGAGATTATTTGACCAAACTGGACAGCCAAAATGGACACAACGGACGAAGCAATTCTGGCCGCGCTGCGCGACGACGCGCGGGCGTCTCTGTCTGATCTGGCGGCGGCCTTGCGGCTGTCACGTACCACCGTGCGCGCGCGTCTCGCCCGTTTGCAACAAAGCGGAGAGATCCTGGGCTTTACCGTCGTGACGCGCTCGGACGTGCGTGCCGATCCGGTGCGCGGATTGATGATGATCGAGATCGAGGGCCGTGGCGCTGACCGCATCACCCGCACGCTGGCTGGAATGGCGGCGTTGCGTGCCGTGCATTCGACCAATGGCAGATGGGATGTGATCGTCGAGATCGGCACCAAAACGCTTGAGGAGTTCGACGAGGTTCTGGCCCGCATCCGCAAGCTCGACGGGGTGGTCGCGAGCGAGACGAGCCTTTTGCTCAAGACGCGTAAAGCAGGGCAGGCCGCCTCCTAGAGCGGCCTGCGAGATGGTTCAGCGCGGCGTGCGCGCGGCAGAGACCCAGAACGCCAGCAGGATGGCACAAATGACCGCGTTCCAACCCGCCATGGACAGACCGAAAAGCTGCCAAACGATGTCATCACACATAACCAGACCGGACGGCGCGCTGGTGGACAGAAGATCGCTGCCGCTCATCGCGCCAAGGTCCATGCCACCGCCTGTGCAGGACGAGGGACCGGGCCAGAATTTCCATTCCACCCCCGCATGATAAACCCCGATCAGCCCCGTGATCGCCACCGACAGCGCGCCCAGCCAGATCAACGCACGCGGCGCACCAAAGAGCACGATCACCCCGATGGCAATCGCCGCCGCATGGGGCCACCGCTGCCATAGGCACATTTTGCAAGGCGCATAGCCGCCGATGTGTTGGAACCCAAAGGCCCCCAACAGCAGCGCAGCAGACCCCAGCGTAGCGATCAGGACATAGGTGTTTCGCGTCATCACAGATACCTCAGCAAGAAGAAGCTGCCGAACAGCAGCACGACAAATACCGTAAATACCAAAGGCAGACGGCGTTCAATAAAGTCGCGGATAGGTGCGCCAAATTTCCAGAGCAACGCCGCCACGATGAAGAACCGCAGCGCGCGCGCAAGGATCGAAGTCACGATAAAGGTCGCCAGTGGCATCCCCGTCCACCCCGACATGATCGTGATCACCTTGTAGGGGAAGGGGGTGACGCCCGCAGTCAGCACAGCCCAGAAGCCGACGCCATTGAACCGGTCCGAGAATGCCGCCATCGCGTCGCCTTTGCCAAGGCTGGCAAGGATCGGTTGGCCCAGTTGTTCAAAAGCCAGCGCTCCGATGGCGTATCCCAGCAGCCCCCCCAAGACCGACGCGACCAGCGCGATCCCCGCGATCATCCATGCGCGGTTCGGGCGCGCAAGGATCATCGGGATCATCAGCACATCCGGCGGAATGGGAAAAACAGAGCTTTCAAGGAACGCCACAACCGCAAGGGCCCAAAGCGCGTGCGGGTGGTTTGCCAGGCCCAGAACCCAGTCATATAGCCGTCGGATCATACTGCGGTCTCCGGTATTGTTTTCTGTTCAATGGCAACACCAGAACAATCGGACGGGGTCAAGCAAAAGCGGTAAAATTGCTCTTGCCGTGGGGCGCGTGGCACGGTAACAGACCCCCATTGTGCCCAAGTGGCGGAATGGTAGACGCAGGGGATTCAAAATCCCCCGCCGCGAGGCGTGCCGGTTCGAGTCCGGCCTTGGGTACCACCTTGTTCTTGCAAGGCTTTCCGTAAAATTCACTTTTGATCGTCGATAGGTGTGAAGGTTGCTTTTGCAGCTTTGGCGATGTCGCGTCGTCTTGTTCGTTGCATGTCAAAAGCCGCGCAGGAAATTGCTGCGCGGCTTTGCGAAAGGGACCCTCTGGGGTTGGGGTTGGCGTTAAAGCTCGTTCGCCCAAGGCGGGTTGGCACCGGCGCGTGACACGGTGATGGCGGCGACGCGGGCGCCATATGTCATTGCGTCGCGCAAAGCGTCGGGATCAAGGGTGCCAAGGGCTTCAGGCGTCAGCAGGTCCAGTTCGGACAGCTTTGCCAGAAATCCCGCATTGAACGTATCACCGGCACCGATTGTATCGACGACGTTGGTCTTTACCGCGGGCACTGCGATCGATGTGCCGTCTGAAAGCGTTGCTATGGCACCCTCGGCCCCTTGGGTGACAATCACAACCGACGGGCCGGTGTCGAGCATTGCGCTGATCTTTTCGGCCTGCGTCAACGGGGCGGGGTTCAGCCAATCCAGATCCTCGTCCGAGACTTTGACGATATCCGCCTGGCTGATCATCGCCGCCATCCGGCGGCGGTAGCCGTCCGCGTCGGTGATAAACAGCGGGCGGATGTTGGGGTCGATCATCACCGCCCGCGACCCGCCGTGACGTTCCAGCAAAGCTGCATAGGCGCTGGCACTGGGATCGCTGGCAAGGCTGATACCGCCAAAGAACAGCGCGGTGATATCGCTCGGCAGCTCTGGCATATCCTCGGGGCGGATCATCCGACCGGCGGAGTTTTCGTCGAAGAATGAATAGCTTGCCTGCCCATCTTCAAGTTTCACAAAAGCCAATGTGCTAGGACGGTCAGAGCGGATGATATGCGTGGTGTCCACGTCACTGGCCTTCAGCGCATCGGCGAGTTGGTCGCCGAACATATCGCGCGACAATCCGGTAAGCATGCCTGCGCGGGCTCCCAGTCGGCCAAGCGCGATGGCGGTGTTAAAGACCGCGCCGCCCGAATGGGGCACAAACCCGTCCGGTCCGTCGAGCGACGGGGCCGCGACCATATCGATCAATGCCTCCCCGCAACACAGGATCATTGCCCCATCCCCGCGCGGTCACCGGCCAATGCGGCGGCCACATCCGGCTGATCGGTATAGACCGCAAGCGCGGCCTCGCAGCCTTCTGTCCAGATGAGCGAGAGCCAGTGCTCAAACGCCTCGGCAAAGGCCTGATGCTCGGCCAGATCGCCATAGATATGACGCTGCGCAAGCCAGAGCTGGGGTGCTTCGCGCGCGGCCAAGGCCACAGCGTTGAGGCGCGCCCACTGCGGGTCGTTCGGCTCGATCTCTGTCCCGTCCATGCGGGTGCCTGCACACATACGGGCCCATAGCGCCTCTACCAGGGCCAGACCGGAGCAACTGCCCTTGGCCGCCAAGGCGTCGCGCAGGACCGGCAGGACAAACCCCGGATGCCGTGATGACCCGTCAAAGGCCACGCGCCGTGTGGTGTCGCGGATCGCGGGGTTGGCGAAACGTTTGGCAATCAGTTCGACATAGGCCGCCGGGTCTTGACCGGGCACGGCGGCGACGTAGGGGGCGATTTCCTCTGCCTCGATCTTGCGGAACATGGCAGAGGTCAACGGGTGCGCCATGCAATCGGCGATGGTTTCCAGGCCCAGCAACTCTCCGGCGTTGGCCAAGACCTGATGTCCTGCGTTGAGGATGCGGATCTTCATCGCCTCGTAGTCATGCACAGCATCGGTAAAGATCGCCCCCGCCTTGTCCCAGTCGGGGCGTCCGGCGCAGAAGTCGTCTTCGATCACCCATTGGCGGTAGTTCTCGTGGGTCACCGGTGCCGCGTCATCGACGCCAAGGCTTTGCGCCAGCGCGATTTCGTCAGGGCCGGTGGCGGGCACGATGCAATCCACCATAGAGTTCGGGAAGCTGCAGTTTTGCTCGATCCACTGGGCAAGCGCCGCGTCACCTTGGCGGGCGAGGGTCACGACGGCCTGGCGCGTGGCGGTGCCATTGCCGCGCAGGTTGTCGCAGCTTTGGACCGTGAACGGACCGTGGCCCGCATCGCGCCGCAGCTTGAGCGCTGCAATGATCGCGCCGAAAACCGTCTTGGGCTGATCGGGCTGCGCGCGGTCATGCTGGATATCGGCGTGGGTCAGATCAAGCCCGCCGGTTTCGGGGGCGATGAAATAGCCGCCCTCGGTCACGGTCAGCGACACGATGCGGATCGCGGGATCTGCCATCGCGGCAATCAGCGGCGCGTTGTCTTCGGCGATGGGAGTGTAGTCGATCATCGAGCCGACGACCTCTGCCGTGACACGGCCGGGGGCAAGCTCGATCAAGGTGGTCAGATAGTCCTGCGCTTTAAGCTTGTCGCGCATCGCGCTGTCATAGGCCCGCACACCGGCGCCGATCAGCGCCCAATCCTGCGCCAGACCCTGTTGCATCAGCTTGTGCAGGTACCACGCCTGATGGGCGCGGTGGAAATTGCCCAGACCGATGTGGATGATCCCCGCCGTGAGCGCGGTGCGATCGTAGTCGGGCGTGCCGATACGGGCGGGCAGGTCACCAAGGCGATCCAGGGACAGCGGCACCGGAGGCGGCGCGTCGGTATTGGTTATGGTCGGTTCATTCATGAGACCGCTTTCGTAGGAAGCAAAGTTAAAGGGCAGGGGCACGCGGCGCTTCATGCGATGCGTAGGCCGTTGGCGTCGAAGCGGTGAAGCGACTCCTCGCGCGGGGTCAGGAACACTCGGTCGCCGTGGCGCAAGCCCACTTCGCCGCGGGCACGGACGGTCATCATCTCGGTCAGGCCGGTGTCATAGACGTGGAAGAACGTGTCCGACCCCAAATGCTCCGACACTTTGACGACGCCGCTCCAGGTGCCTTCGGTTGTCGATACGTCGATGTGTTCAGGGCGGATGCCGATGGTATGCGCACCGTGTTTGGCCGCCTCGGGGCCCGAGATCAGGTTCATCTTGGGCGAGCCGATAAAGCCCGCGACAAAGGTGTTGCGGGGGGTGTGGTAAAGCTCAAGCGGGGAGCCGACCTGTTCGATCACACCGGCCTGAAGCACGACAATCTTGTCGGCCATGGTCATCGCTTCGACCTGATCATGGGTGACGTAGATCATCGTCGTCTCAAGCCGTTTATGCAGCTCGGAGATTTCAAGCCGCATGCCCACGCGCAAAGCAGCGTCAAGGTTGGACAGCGGTTCGTCGAACAGGAAGGCCGCGGGTTCACGGACAATCGCCCGACCAATCGCGACACGCTGGCGTTGCCCGCCCGACAGTTGGCCGGGTTTACGGTCCAGATAGGCGGTCAGGTTCAGCGCTTTCGCCGCGGCATCGATGCGGCGGTTCTGTTCGTCCACGGGGATACCCGCCATGCGCATCGGAAACGCGATGTTCTTGCGCACGGACATATGCGGATACAACGCGTAGGACTGGAACACCATTGCCAGACCGCGCTTGGCGGGGGGCACATGGGTGGCGTCCTGTTTGTCGATGCGGATTTGCCCGCCCGAGGTATCTTCGAGCCCCGCAATCAGGCGCAGCAGGGTGGATTTGCCACAGCCCGAGGGGCCGACAAAGACGGTGAATTCGCCGTCTTCGATGGTCAGGTCCAGCGGCGGGATGACTTCGACGTCACCGAAGCGCTTGGAAACCTTGTCTAATGTGATGCGTCCCATGGTGTTGTTTCCTTATTTCACTGCGCCAAAGGTCAGGCCGCTGACAAGTTGTTTCTGGCTGAACCAGCCAAGGATGAGGATCGGCGCGATGGCCATGGTCGAGGCCGCGCTGAGCTTGGCGTAGAACAACCCCTCGGGGCTGGAATAGCTGGCGATAAACGCCGTCAGAGGGGCAGCCTTGGCGGCGGCGAGGTTGAGGGTCCAGAAGGCTTCATTCCAGGCGAGGATCACGTTCAGAAGCAGCGTGGAGGCGATGCCGGGGATCGCCATCGGCGTGAGGATATACAGCACCTCTTCGCGCAGGCTGGCACCATCCATACGGGCTGCCTCCAGGATCTCGCCGGGGATTTCCTTGAAGTAGGTGTAAAGCATCCAGATGATGATCGGCAGGTTGATCAGCATCAGCACCACGACCAGCCCCAGCTTGCTGTCCAGCAGACCCATTTTGATAAAGATGAGGTAGATCGGATACAGCACCCCGACCGCTGGCAACATCTTTGTGGACAACATCCACAGCAGGATGTCTTTGGTCCGGTTGGAGGGGACAAAGGCCATCGACCAGGCGGCGGGAACGGCGATCAGGATGCCCAGAAGGGTAGAGCCCCCCGCGATCACCACCGAATTCCACAAGAACCGGCCGTAGTTCGAACGTTCCTGCACCGCTGCGTAGTTCTCCAGTGTCCAGTCAAAGAACAGGAACACCGGCGGGTCTGCAATCGCCTGGGCTTCGGTCTTGAAGCTGGTCAGGATGGTCCAGAGGATCGGGAAGAAAATCAGCAGCCCGACGCCCCATGCGAGTGCGGTGTTCAGAGCCTTGCGTTGTGTGGTCGTTGCACGTGCCATGACGGGCTCCTTATGCGTCGAGGTTCTTGCCAACCATGCGCATCAGGAAGATGGCAACGATATTGGCGAGGATGATGGCATAGACACCGCCGGCAGAGCCGAGCCCGATGTTCTGGCTTTCCAGCACACGCTGGAAGATCAGATAGGTCAGGGTTTTGGTGCCAAAGGCGCCTTGGGTGGTCACGAAAATTTCGGCGAAGATAGAGAGCAAAACGATCGTCTGGATCAGCACCACCACCGTGATCGCCCGCGACAGGTGGGGCAGGGTGATGAAGCCAAAGCGTTTGACCGGCGATGCGCCGTCCATCTCGGCGGCCTCCAGTTGTTCACTGTCCAGCGACTGGATCGCGGTCAGCAGGATCAGCGTCGCAAAGGGCAGCCACTGCCAGCTGACAATCAGAATGATGGATTGGGTCGAGGCCTCGGTCAGCCACACCAGCGGTTCAGCCCCGAACAGGCCCCACAGGTGGGCGAGCAGCCCGTTGACCGGATCCATGAACATGTTTTTCCAGACCAGCGCCGATACGGTCGGCATCACGAAGAACGGGGCAATCACGAGGATCCGAACAATCCCTTGACCCCACATCGGCTGGTTCAGCAACACGGCCAGCAACACACCCAGAACGACGGTGATGAACAGGACGCCGCCCACAATCACCAGTGTCGCCTGAACCGACGGCCAGAATGCGCTGGACGATACAAAGCGGACGTAGTTGTCAAAGCCGACCCACCCCAGATCACCGCCGCGCAGGGGCAGGTATTTGCGAAAGGAAAAATACAGCGTCATCGTCAGGGGGACGAGCATCCATCCCAGAAGCAGCACGACAGCGGGGGCCATCATCAGACGGGCGGCCGATCGTGAGTGTTGCGTTGCCATTGAATATACCTCCTCCGTTGACGGGCTAGGGCCGTCCCGGACGATCATGCACGTGTTGGAAAAAAGGGGCCAGTCAGCAAGGGGGAGCTTTGCTGACTGACCCCGAGGGCGATCAGATCAGTAGCCGGCGGCTTCCATCTCATCGGTGGTCAACGCTTGTGCGTTGGCCAGGGCTTCATCGACGGACTGTTGTCCTGCCAGCGCGGCAGAGAACTCTTGTCCGACCTGTGTGGCGATGCCTGCAAACTCCGGGATAGCTGCAAACTGCACACCGACGTAGGGCACCGGATCCACGGTTGGCGCGGTGGGATCAGCCGACAGGATGCTGTCCAGTGTCATCTGCGCGAAAGGCACCTTTTTGTATTCGGCGTTTTCGTACAGCGATGTCCGCGTGCCGGGAGGAACATTTGCCCAACCGTCTTTCTCGGCGACCAGCTCAAGATACTCTTTGGACGTGGCCCATTCGATGAATTCTTTCGCGGCGGCTTCGTTATCGGTGCCAGCAGGGATGCCAAGCGCCCAAGCCCACAGCCAGTTGCCGCGTTTGCCTTTGCCGGTGTCAGGTGCCAATGCAAAGCCGACCTGATCCGCGACGGTGGAATCTGTCGGGTTGGTCACAAAGGACGCCGCAACAGTCGCGTCGATCCACATGCCGCATTTGCCCTGCTGGAACAGCGACAGGTTTTCGTTGAACCCGTTGTTCGCCGCACCCGGAGGGCCCGCGTCGTTCATCAGGTTCACATAGAACTCAAGCGTTTCTTTCCATGCGGGCTGGTCAAACTGCGCAGTCCAGCTTTCGTCGAACCAGCGTGCGCCAAATGCGTTTGCTGTCGCGGTGAGGAACGCCATGTTCTCGCCCCAACCGGCCTTGCCACGTAGGCAGATGCCGTTGATACCGGCGTCACGGTCGGTCATGGCGCGGGCGGCTTCAGCGACGAATTCCCATGTGGGCGCGTCGGGCATCTCCAGTCCGGCTTTCTCCATCAGGTCCTTGCGGTACATGATCATGGAGCTTTCGCCGTAGAAAGGGGCCGCATAAAGCGTGCCGTCGACGCTCAGACCGCCGCGCATCGCGGGCAGGATGTCGTCGGTGTCATAGTCTGCAGACAGATCGTCCAGCGGCACCAGCCAGCCTTGCTTGCCCCAGATCGGGGTCTCGTACATGCCGATGGTCATGATGTCGAACTGCCCACCTTTGGTGGTGATGTCCGTGGTCACACGTTGACGCAGGACGTTCTCCTCCAGCGTGACCCATTCAACCTCGTGGCCGGTTTTGGCAGTAAAATCATCGGTAAAACCCTGCATCCGGATCATGTCGCCGTTGTTGACTGTAGCGATTGTGATCGTATCCGCAGAAGCAGCGGCTGCCGTCAAAAGTGAAATGGCGGTCGCCGTTCGAAACGCGTTCAAAACAAACATCTTCTACCTCCCTGATGAGATGTTAGCGACAAGCTTACGGCTATTGGTGAACTCGCGTCAATTTGAATTTTACGCGCGTCTAGTTTTGCGATTTAGGTTCGTGTTTTCAATTACCTAGGCAGAGCCCCTGAGCACGAGCTTTCCGTCAAACAGCGTCTCTGTACGCGAATCAAGAGAATCATCCGCCTCGATCAGCGCCAGCAGGGTGGTCGCGCTTTTCTCGGCAATGGCTTCGTAGTCTTGGGACACGGTGGTCAGGCGCGGGCAGGTGAAGCGCGAGAAAGGATGGTCGTCATGGCCCGCGACGCGGAAGTCGTGGCCGGCCTCGATCCCGACGCTCATCCCCGCCTCGAAAATGGCGGACAACAGCCCGATGGCCAAACGATCGTTGCTGCACAATATTGTTTTCGACGGCAGGCTCCGGTCGCGGATCACGCGGGTGCCTTCGCGAAACCCGATCTCTTCGAATTCCCATCCCTCGCCACCGACCTGGATCAGATGCGGCGTCTGGCCCAGTCGTTCCATCGCCCTGACATAGGCCGCTCGCCGTTTGTAGGCGTTGGGGTTCATCGGGTCTTTCATCTCGAAAAACGCAGGCGGCTCGCCCGTGCGGCACAGATAGTCGACGATCAGATCAACGCTTTGTTCATTGTTGGAGCCTATGAACGCCTTGCCTACCTTTTCGATGTTCGCATCGAACAGGACGGTAGGGACCTCTTCGGTAAAGGTCTGGATCTGCGCGTGGTCAGAACTGCGCCCGAAAGCGGCCAGCAATACGCCCGCCGGTTTCAGCATGCGCAGGTTTTCGAGGTTCTCCAGCTCCATCTCGGGGCTGCCGTGCGACCCGAGCAGAACGGGCCGGAAGCCCTGCCGCAAGATGTGCTCTTCGATCGTGCGGGCAATCTTGGCAAAGAAAGGGTCGGCCAGATGCGGCACCACGACGCCGATGTTCTTTGTCAAACGGCGGTTCTGGTTCATGGCATAAAGATTGGGCCGATAGTCATATCGGTCCAGCGCTGCCTCAACCCGTTTGCGGGTGCTGCTACGCACGCTGGTGGGGTCGTTGAAGAACTTGGAAAGCGTCGGACGGGAGATCCCGCTGACGGCGGCAAACTCTTCCATATTCTTGATTTTCCGACTGCTCATCAAACGCTTCTTCTGGTGGTGGCAGAGGCCAAGTGACGACGCCATGTTCCTGTATCTGTTGGATCAGCATACTTGTCGCGCGGTAAATATCACCCCCTAACATCATGAGACAGTGGGATTTTGCTGCGAATTTGACCAAAATACCCTCTTGCGGTTGTAGCGGCAGATGTTCGCTCAAACGCATGTCCTCGTGTCAAACTTGTGGTGTCGGGCCTAAATAATCGGCATATGGCACCCCACCTGAGGTGCCGACGACTATCCTTTAGGTGGTATTGCGATTCGGTTTCGTGCTGGCAAACTGGCGGCGTTTTCGAAAAAATGGGCGCGGTCGCAAGCTATTGGTTCCAAATCGCGAATTTACGCGCCGCCACAGTCCCGCCACGCCGAATTTAATCGCAAAGATGGTTTATTGTGTCTGCCTGCGAAACAGTGCCGAGGGCTGAATTTGAGAAATCATTAAAATTAAGTGAAAAACCCCGGAAAGCATCCGCTCCATCGAAATTCGCGCCCTGAGATGGGAAACAATATGCTACCTATGAGTGTATATTCCGCGCCGCCGTCGAGTCAAAAAAGGCGGAAAAGAGGCGCGTCTGCGAATTCTTGCCATTTTTTCCTTCCAGCAACGTCAACGGGTAGGTAATAAGAACGTGCCCAACTGGGGGGCAAAGTTTTTTAGGTTTCGGGGGCGACCGCATCGAACGCACATGTTGTGCGGGGAAGATGTGTTCGCTTGGCTCTTAAGAGCCGATGAATATACCACTGCCGGTTGCGCGGCAGCGGGCAGCTGTCTGCGGCTGATCCTCCCTTCAGGACGGTAGAGTTCTTTGTGTGTCGTCTGTGACCGCGGAGCTTTGTTAGGGGTATTGTGCGCCGTTTTTTAACGGCCCGCCACGTTGGCGGAAGGAGGAGAAACTGATGGGAAACTGTATCTACAGACCACGACTGCCGGACCGTTCGGGTATGGGTGATGTTGCAACTCTGCGTTGCTCCGCCGCTGCCGAGACCGTCTTGATTTCTTCCCCGAAGCGCCGTTTTCGGATCACAACAAGAACACAAATGCCCCGTATCCAAACGGCTGCAGATTTGGGCGTGTCACGCGATGCACCCGTCCGCGCGCCGTATGTTTCATTGCAGCAGCGTCGCGGGCAGGGCGTTGCTTTGTCCCGCCTTAGTACCCCGGCACAGAATTGGTGCCATGTGAATTAATTAGCTTCTCCCATGACTGGGCACCCTCGTTTTACGGCTGACGGTACAACCGTAGCGTGCCTGACCTGATTTTGGAGACGACCGATATGACCATCTTTTTAAATAAACTGTGGCTCTTTGGAAAAACCTCGACCGCCGAGGCCGAGAAAACCGCGACCGAGGCTCCGGCCGACGGGCCGAACGGGATCGTGGACGGTAACCAGCAGGGCAACAAGATCGACGCCAGCTATAATGATGACCCAAGCGGTGACCGTGTTGACGGCAACGACGCGGTATTCGGCAACGTCGGGTCCAATGATGACATCATCCTCGCACGTGGCGGCAATGATACGGTCAACGCGGGTTTGGGGAATGATACGGTCGTTGCAGGGTCGGGCAATGATTATGTCGACGGGGGCAAGGGCAACGACATCCTGATCGGTGATGGCGCGACCAAGGGCAACTACGGCGACACCCGCGAAAGCTTTGAATGGTCCAAGGCACCCGACCCATCGGGCGACGGTTCCGCGATCGACGACAATGACAACCTCAAGGGCGGGTTCACCCAGAATACCGGCACCGTCAACGTCACATTCGAGCTCAAGAGCTTTTCGCCGAAGAACAATGCGGACCAGGAATTCAGCGATAGCAAACAGTTCACCGGAAATGTCGAGGGCGATGCCCACGGCGTGAACGATAACAGCTCGTTTGAATCGCTGGCCAACTGCACCGGCGAAACAAAGTTCGAACTGCGGTTTGACGAGGCTGTTGGCAATGTGTCCTTCAACGTGAACGACATCGACAACAGAGGCGCTGTGAAAGTGCTGGCCTACGACGCTTCCGGCAAGATGATCGACGTCGACATGATCGCCAACAGCAGCTCCGGCAAAGTGAAGCTGACGGACAGTGACGGCAAGTTCGGCGTGGACACAGCCACCAGCGAGGGCGGCGACGATTCCCCCTCGTCGAGCAAGTATTCCGTCAACGTGTCCATCGACGGTCCCGTGTCGCGGATCGAGTTCATCCACACCGGTGCCACAAGCGGCAACTCTGGTGTAAACGTAACAGACGTTTTCTTTGACAACCCCGCGGCTTTGCTGGCGGATGACGACGGCACTGTCGGGAACGACACGCTGCACGGCGGCGAAGGCGATGACATCATCTTTGGCGACAGCGCCGGCCTGACCAAAGCGCAACCCGTCTCGAAGACTGTTGAGCCTGTATCGGGTGCGGATCATACCGTTCTGACATGGGATCTGGCGAATGTGACGGTGGCTGGCGGTTCAAACCCCTTCCAGAACAGCGATGTGGGCTCCGGCGATCTGTCTGGCAAGTCGTTCACCATTAACGAAAATTCCGCACCTGTCGCGGTTGGCATCAATGATGACGACGATAAGTTGAATGATAACGACAACTCGCAGACCCTGGCAAAGACCACCAAATTGGATGGCAACACCGAATACGCCGGCGACAAGATCATCCCCGAGTATTCCTATATTGTGCGCCCCGAAGGCGCGGTGGATTCCTCGCAGGATGTGACAGTCTACGTCGTGAACTTTGACGGCAACGATGCCGTCGGTTTCGTGACAGACAAACCGCTGGAAGTCGGCAAATCCTACGATTTCGTCAGCCACAACTCTAACCTGCCGTCGATCAAATACGATCACATCGCCAAGACCTATACCGTGAGCGATGACAGCACGTCCCCAACCGATGGCACCGTTGGTGGCGACGATGTGCTGACCGGCGGGAATGGCAACGACACGATCTTTGGTGAAGGCGGCAACGACAGCATCGAAGGCAATGCGGGCCACGATTCGATCGAGGGCAACCACGGCGATGACACCATTTCCGGTGGCACCGGCAATGACACGATCTATGGCGACAACAACACCGGCGGTGCCTCTACGCCCGGCGGCACGACAGAGCGTGAGAGCTTTGAGTGGGACAAGGCACCAGACCCCCATGACAACTCGGCTGTCGATAATAACGACAATCTGGGTGGTGGCTTTGTTCAGGACACGGGCAACGTCAATGTGACCTTCTCGGTCACCGGCAGCAGCAAAACGCCCGAGACGACATTCTCCACTGACCAGCAGAAGGTGCATTCGATCACCGGCGACGGTCAGGCGACCAATGCGAACAGCTCTTTGGCGTCTTTGGCGAACCAGGATGGCGAAAGCGCGACCTATCGCCTGGACTTCTCGAAGGATGTGACCAACATCAGCTTCCGCATCAATGACATTGATAACGCGTCGAAAGTTGTGATCGTGGCCGTTGGCCCCGATGGTGCGCGCACGCCGATCAACGTCAGCACAGGCGGCGGCATTCAGGCACAGAACCAGGACGGCGTTGGCGGGAATGAAACGCTGATCAGCCGCGGTGCCGATGGCCCGGATACAGATCCGAGCCACTCTGCGCTGGTGAACATCTCGGGTCCGGTGGATTACCTCGAAATCACCCACACGATGGATCAAAGCCTGTCGCCAGGGAACCACGCGGGCATCAATATCACCGACGTCTATTTTGACGCGCCCGTGGGCGGCGTTGACGGGGGTGCCGGCAATGACCTGCTGATGGGCGACGAGGGCGATGATCTGATCGACGGCGGCGCAGGCAATGACACGCTGTTTGGCGGCAATGATGACGATACGCTGATCGGCGGCGACGGTGATGACCAGCTCACCGGCGGCGAAGGCAAAGACAACATCAGCGGCGGCGCGGGCAAGGATACCATCTTTGGCGGCGCGGGCAAGGATACCATCTTTGGCGGCACCGATGGCGATACGGTTGACGGTGGTGCCGGCGGCTTCAATGCCGACCCTGCGCTGAACACCGACGATGACACGCTTGATCTGACCGGTTTGAACTTCCGCCTGCGCGATCTGGAACCAGACAGCAACGGCAATGGTCAGAACGGTACGGTTGATCTGTACAACGCCGACGGCACATCCGCGGGCTCGTTCAAATTCACCGAGATCGAAAACATCATCGGCGAAGAGATGGCCGGCCCGGTTGATGGTCTGGACTCTGGCGAGGATATGGCCCCGGGCTACACCGATGCCCAAGGCGACCAGATCGACGGCACAGACGGGATCAACGATACGATCTTTGGCAACGGTGGCGACGACACGATCGACAGCGGGTTGGGCGACGATACCGTTGACGGCGGGTCGGGCGACGACACGTTCACACTGACCGATGGCGTCGACAATGACGTTATCATCGGCGGCGAAAGCGGCGAAACCGACGGCGATGTGATCGACAGTACGGCTGTGGATGACGACCTGACTGTCACTTTCACCGATAAAGAGGAAGGGACATTGACCAACGGGTCCGGCACCACCGAATTCTCGGAGATCGAGAGGCTCGAACTGGGGGGCGGTGACGATACGGTCACAGGCTCTGGCGGTGATGAGAATGTCTTGACCGGTGACGGCAACGACGTGGTGAATGCCGGCGGTGGTGATGATACCATCGATGGCCAGGGCGGCAATGATACCATCGACGGTGGTAAATATGATGACAGCCTGATCGGTGGTGACGGCAACGACTCCCTCGTCGGTGGTGAGGGTGACGACGTCCTGATCGGCAACAAGCCCGGTGCGATTGGCGTGCCCGACACGGACGTTCCACTGGTCTCCAAACCCTTTGATCAGGACCTCGACCCCAACGACGACAAAGATACGCTGATCGGCGGCGCGGGCGATGATACGATCGATGGCGGTGATGATGCCGACTATATTGACGGTGGCGACGATGATGATGTCATCGAAGGCGGCATCGACAACGACACCATCTATGGCGGCAGCGGCAACGACACCATCACCGATGTCCAAGGTGCGGACGAAATCTATGGCGGTGACGGTGACGATCTGATCGAAGCGGGCATCGACACCTTCTCTGATTATGCGGATGATCAGCCGACCGTCGGTGGACGACCCAACCCCTTCTTCAACTCCGGCGATCCGAACAAGGACGATGGTCGTGATTTCGTCGATGGCGGCAGCGGTAACGATACGATCCGCACCGGCGACGATTCTGACACCATCTACGGCGGTACGGGCGACGATTCTATCAACGCGGGTATCGATGACGATGAGGTCTACGGCGACGACGGCGACGACAGCATCATCGGCAGCCACGGGTCCGACAGCCTGTATGGCGGCGAAGGCAATGACACCATCTATGGTGGCTTTGGCAACGAACCGATCGCGGGCTACGAGGGCGAGGAAGTCGACGCCACCGATCCGCAGCCGAACAACGGCAAGGACTATATCGAAGGCGGTGCCGGCAATGACGTGCTGTACGGTGAAGACGACAACGACACCATCCTGGGTGGTGCCGATGACGACTACATCGACGGAGGCATTGACGACGACAGCCTGGATGGCGGTCAGGGCGACGATACGATCTTGGGTGGTCAAGGCAACGACACCATCCGCGGCGCACAGGGCCATGATGAGATCGATGGGGGGGACGGTGACGACTCCATCCTCGCCGGTAATGGCAACGACGACGTTAAGGGCGGTGCTGGGAACGACACCATCGACGGTGGTCAGGGCAACGACACCATCGACGGCGGTGACGGCGATGACTCCATCCTTGGGGGCTTTGGCGACGACTCCATCCTCGGGGGTGCCGGAAACGACACGATCATCGCGGCCGGTGACAATGATACCGTAGACGGTGGGACCGGTGACGACTCCATCAGCGGTGTGCGCGGCGACGACATCTTGTTCGGTGGCGAGGGTGACGACACCATCGACGGCGGTGAGGACAACGACGAAATCGACGGCGGCGACGGCGACGACAGCCTGCTGGGTGGCTTTGGCAACGACACCATCGAAGGTGGTGAGGGCGACGATACCATCAGCGCAGGTGGCGGCGACGACATCATCAGCGGTGGCGCGGGCAATGACAGCCTGCAAGGTAACGACGGGCGCGATACCTTCACCAACGTCAACGGTGGCGACACCATCGACGGCGGTGCCGGCACAGATGCCTCTGACTACGACGTCATCGATCTGAGAGGCGCGCTGAGCCCCGGCGGCGGTTATCGTCTTGAAAATGTCACGCCGGATAATGATGCCGGTGACACAATCGACGGCGACAGCCCCAACGATGGCATCGACGGTACGATCGTCTTTACGGATGCGTCCGGCACTGAAACCGGTCGTCTCGACTTCACCAACATCGAAGAGATCATTCCCTGCTTCACGCCGGGCACCTTGATCGCTACGCCGAAAGGGGAACGTCGGGTCGAAGATCTGGTGGTGGGCGACCGTGTCATCACCCGTGACAACGGTATCCAGGAAATCCGCTGGGTCGGTGCCCGCGAGATGACCGGACAAGAGCTGGCGCATAAAGCGCATCTGCTGCCGGTGCTGATCCGTCAGGGTGCTTTGGGCAACAATCTGCCCGAGCGCGACATGCTGGTCAGCCCCAACCACCGCGTTCTGGTGGCCAACGACAAGACAGCGCTCTACTTCGAAGAGCGCGAGGTTCTGGTCGCGGCGAAACACCTGACCGGTCTGGAAGGTGTTGATATCGTTGAAACCTCTGGCACGACCTACATCCACGTGATGTTTGACCAGCACGAGGTGATCCTGTCTGACGGCACATGGACCGAAAGCTTCCAGCCGGGCGATATGAGCCTTGCAGGTGTCGGCAACGCGCAGCGCAACGAGATCCTGGAGCTTTTCCCGGAACTGGCAACGCGCGAAGGGGTGGACGGCTATGTCGCCGCGCGCCGCACGCTGAAAAAGCACGAGGCGAAACTTCTGACGAAGTAAGCGCCACAATATATGCAGCAACAGGCCTGCATCCCCTTGGGGGTGCAGGGCGAAGAACGGGGCAGGCGACTGTCCCGTTTTTTCGTGTTCAGGGGTACGTGGTCAGGGGCCGGTCAGCGCGCCGCGCGCCATGCGGTCCATGCTTCGGGCGTATCAAGGTCCAGTCGCGCGCGGTTCTCCGGCAGGGGAATCAGCAGCGTCTGGTCCTGGGCCTGTGCAATGATCTCTTTCCCGCCGGTGTCACCTTGCATTTGGGCAAAATGATCAAAATGGCAGGCGGCAAAAACCGTCGGGTGACCCGGCTTTCCATCCGCCGTCGCACCGCGCCATATCGTGTAATTTGGTTTGATATCAACGGCGTGAAAGACGGTGTTCAAGTCATCTTCAGTCAGTTCTGGCAGGTCGGCAAGCAGCACCATCGCGGCAGGCGTCCCGGCGGGAAGGGCCGCAAACCCAGCGCGAAGCGAGGCGTTCATCCCCTCTGCCGCGTCGGGAACGGAGAGCGCTTCAACCTCCATATCAGCCACAAGCGCATAACGAGGGTGGGGCGCAGGTGGCAGGGCCACAATGACCGCCCCTCGCGTCGCCGCCCGCGCGATCCGTGCCTGTCGGCGCAGCAGCGCTTCGCCCTCCACGATCTCTAGCAGTTTGTCGCGCCCCCGCATCCGCGAGGATTGCCCCGCGGCCAGCAGGATGATGGGGATGTCATGGCTCATACACCGACCATAGCCAGAATTGTCAACCACCGTAAGAGCATAGCATCAGTCCCACCCGCTGATTTGGCCCGGCATTTTTGAACCATCGGGCGGAATAGGGCGTTGGGCTTGTAAGCCAGGTGATCTCCGCGCAAGCTTGTTGAACATGGCACTTCATGACGCGGACATACCCTATGAACTTTGACTTCCTTTTGCCATCGACACTGCTCCGCAAGGGCCGTGAATACAGCCGCAAGCTTTGGGTGCGGGTGCTGATCATGGGGTTGTTGGCGGTCTTGTCGCTGCTGCTGAGCATGTTGATCGAACGCTGGATCCCGCAATCGCTCGCGACCTATCTGACCGGCAGTGCGGCGGACCGGTTGCTGTCGATCATCGCCAACGCGATGCTTGCGGTCACCACCTTTTCGCTTAGCGTCATGGTCACTGTATATCGCAGCACCTCGACCCAATGGACGCCGCGCATTCACCGCTTGATCGTTCAGGACCGCACCACCCAGAATACGCTGGCCGTCTTCATCGGGGCCTATGTCTATGCGCTGATCGCCATCATCCTGCGCGAGCTTGGGGTGTTCGACGACAAACGATCTTTCGTGTTGTTCGTGATGACGGTGATCGTATTGACGGTGATCGTGTTCAGCCTGATCCGCTGGGTGCTGCATTTGCAGACCTTTGGCAGCCTGATCGATACCTCGCGACAGGTGGAGGATCAGACACGCCGCACATTCAAGGAACGCCTGCATAATCCCTGCCTCGGGGCCAATCCGCTGACGGGTGATATTCCCGACAGTGCAAAGCCGTTCACCGCGGATGAAAACGGCTATATCCAGCATATCTATCCCGAAGCGTTGAATACCGTGGCGGAAAACCACGGGGTGAAGATCTATCTCAAGCGCAACATCGGCAGCTTTGTTTTCGTCAACGAACCTTTGATGATGATCGACCGCGTGGGACAGCCCAAGAACAATGAACACACCGATGAAACGCTGCATGCCGGGATCAATGCCAGTATCACCATCGGCGATTTGCGAACCTATGATCAAGATCCGCGCTTTGGTCTCATCGTGATGGGAGAGGTCGCGTCAAAGGCGCTGTCGCCCGGCGTAAATGACCCCGGCACCGCGATCGACGTGATCACCCGCATTGGCCGCATCCTGAGCTTTTACGAGGACGAGACCGAAAGGGACCGCGACGAGGTGCTGGACCACATCTATGTCGCACCACTGGACCCGTCCGACCTGATGCAGGACGCTTTTGGCGCGCTGGCACGGGACGGGTGTACGGTGGTCGAGGTGCAGCAGCGGCTTCAAGCCACGCTGAACGGCCTGATGCGTCACCCTGACGAGGGGCTGCGCATCGCCGCGCGCAGGGCTGCCGAACGTCACCTCAGACGCGCGCTTGCCAAGATCGACTTTGAACCCGACCGGGCGCAGTTGATGGAAAGCGCCAGCCAAGACGTGCGCGATGCCGTGCGTGATGCGGTAAAGCGCAGCGACACCGAGGATGACGCGCCAAAGATGGACAATGACACCGACACCACCTGAGGGCGGCTTTTACAGGGGGCGGATTTTCAGCTGTGTGATCCGGTTGCCATCGCGGGCGATGACCTCGAACCGGAACCCGTGGAAAGAAAACACCTGATTGGGTGTCGGGATCATCTGCGCTTCGTGGATCACCAGACCGGCGACGGTATTGGCCTCTTCATCCGGCAAGTCCCATTCCGTGGCGCGGTTCAGGTCTCGGATCGTCATGGCCCCATCGACGAAATACTGCCCGTCCTCGGCCTTGGTCACGCCGTGGTCCGCATCTGGGTCGAATTCATCGGTGATCTCGCCCACAATCTCTTCAAGGATATCCTCGAGCGTGATCAACCCCTGAAGCGAGCCATATTCATCCACCACCAGCGCAAAATGGGTGCGGCGCCGTAGGAACTGGCGCATCTGTTCGTCCAGCGTAGATGTCTCGGGCACGAAATAGGGTTTCATTGCGATATCGGCGATTTTGAACGTCTTGAACGGTTTGTCATCCTCGGCACCGCTGATGTGCTTGTACATGGCACGCAGCAGGTCTTTGGCATGGATCACACCGATGATGTTCTCGGGATCATCGCGGTAGACGGGCAGGCGGGTGTGGTTGCTTTCCAGGATCTGTTCAAGGATCTGCGAAGGGTCATTGGCGGCATCGATCATCTCGATCCCTGACCGGTGGAGCATGACCTCTTCCACCATACGTTCGCGCAGATCAAGCGCGCCTAGAATGCGGTCGCGGTCTTCCTTCTCTACCACCCCTTCAGAGCGGCCGATTTGGAGCGCCCCCGCGATTTCCTCGCGCACGGCAAGGATGTTGCTGTCAGGGTCGATGGTCACGCCGAAAAGGCGCAAGATGCCGCGGACCAGAAACCGCACGGCTGACACCACGGGGCTGAAGATCAGCACCACCAGCGCAATGGGCCGCGACACGGCGGCGGCGGCGGTTTCAGCATTGGTGATCGCATAGGTCTTGGGCAGAACCTCGGCAAAGATCAGGACCAGCAGCGTCATCACCAGCGTCGCCAGCGCCACACCGGATTCGCCAAAGACCCGCGTGAACAGCGCCGTCGCAAGCGAGGCTGCAAGAATGTTCACAAGATTGTTGCCCAGCAGGACAGAGCCGATCAGCCGCTCGTTATCCTCGGTGATCTTGAGCGCACGTTCCGCCCCCTTGGACCCTTTATCCGCCTGACCCCGCAGCTTGCCCCGCGATGCCGCCGTCAGCGCCGTTTCAGACCCCGAGAAGAAGCCGGAAAGCACCAGAAGAAACAGGATGATACCGCTGCTGATCCAAAATGCGCCGTCTAGGATTGCGGGGGCCGTGTCCATTTGTGAGTATACCTTATCCGTTTGCTCATAGGGTTATGGGCGTGTGTGCGGTTTCATTCAAGGGATGAGCAGGGTGAACCATCAAGATTTGGGACAATTGAATGGGCCGATTGTGCTGTTCGGCGGTCCGTATTCCAACCTGGAGGCGCTTGACGCGCTGTTTGACCGCGTGCGGGCCTTAGGGGTGGGGCCGGATCGGATGATTTGCACCGGCGACGTCGTGGCCTATTGCGCCGATGCCCATGCCGTCAGCGACAGGATGCAGGGCAGTGGCATCGCGGTAGTGGCGGGGAATTGTGAAAAGCAGCTTGCCGCAGGTGCGATGGACTGCGGCTGCGGGTTCGAGGATGGCAGCGCCTGCGATCTGCTGTCGGTCGGCTGGTACGGCTACGCCAGCGCACAGATCACCCAAGCGCAGCGCGACTGGATGGGGCAGGTGCCGGATATCCTCAGCCTTCACCACGCCGGAAAGCGCTATGCCGTGATCCACGGGGGGCACCATGATATCGCCCGCTTTATCTGGCCCGTCTCGCCCGAGGCCGTGTTTGACGCGGAATGGCAGGCGGTGGAGCGCAGCATCGGTCCGGTGGACGGGATCATCGCAGGGCACTGCGGGGTGGCGTTTGAACGGCAGACAGCGCGGGGGATGTGGATCAACGCCGGTGTCATCGGTATGCCGCCCAACGACGGCGCACCGCAGACCCGTTTTGCGGTGCTTGATGCGGGGCAGGTGTCGTTTCACCGGCTTGACTATGACCATGCCGCCGCCGCCCGCGCGATGGTGCAGGCGGGGCTGACCCAAGGCTACCATAAAGCGCTAGAGACCGGTCACTGGCCGTCAGAGGATGTCTTGCCGCCGGAACTGCGCCGCCCCGCCTTGGCCAGCGGATGATTTTCCAGCACCAGCTCGGACAGACGTGCCTCTAGCACATGGGTGTAGATTTCGGTCGTGGCGACATCGGCGTGCCCCAACATCGTCTGGATCGCCCGCAGATCGGCCCCATTGGCCAGCAGGTGCGTGGCAAAGGCGTGGCGCAACGTGTGGGGGGTGACCTTGGCCGGATCGACACCGGCGGTCAGGGCGAATTCCTTGATCAGCAGATAAAAGCGGTGGCGCGTCAGATATCCGGCGCTGCCGCGACTGGGGAACAGGTAGATCGACGCGGGTTTGCCCTTGGCCTGTGCGGCCTCGTCGGTTTTATCGCGCTGCACCAGCCATGCCGCCAGCGCCTCGCGCGCGGGGTCAGACAGGGGCACCAGACGTTCCTTGCCGCCTTTGCCCATGATCAAAAGCAAACGCGGATCGCCGCGGGCCGCGCTGACCCTAAGGCTCACCAGCTCGCTCACCCGCATGCCGGTGGCGTAGAGCAGCTCCATCAGACAGGTGTTGCGCAGCTGGTCCGAGGTGTTGCGCCCCGAGTGGCGCGCCGCGTCGAGCAGCTGGTCGACCTCGTCTTCTGACAGCACCTTGGGCAGACGTTTATCCTGCCCCGGACCGGCAATCTGGATCGCGGGGTTATCGGTGCGCCACCCTTCTTCAAAGGCGAAACGGTACAGCTGTTTGATCGCCGACAGCCGCCGTGCGCGGGTGGATTTGGCAAGCCCCTGCGCGTCGCACCAGACCAGATAGGCTTCGATCTCCTTGCGACCGACCGTGACGAAATCCAAGGCGCGGCGGGCGAGAAAACTGTCAAAATCCTTCAGGTCGCGCCCATAGGCGAGTTGCGTGTTCGTGGCCGCGCCCAGTTCCGCCGCCTGCGCCTCTAGGAAGGTCGAAATCCAGTGCAGCAACTCGGTCTGCATCAGTCACGCTCCAGCAAAGACGTCTGCAGGGCAGCCCGCCGCGCGGCATCTTCCAGCCCCAGGGCCCGCAGGGTAGAGATCGCATCGCGCAGGGCAGCCGTGTCACCGCGGGCGCCGTCCTCTAGCAGGGCAATTGTATGCAGGATGGCGCTGCCCAACTGACCGTTTTGCGCCATTTCAACCAGCCCCTCACGTGGTGTTGGCGTCGTGAATGCGCTGGCAATCCCCTGTGCGTGGGGGATGTCGGGCGTGGTTTTCGGGGCCTCCCCGCGCGCGATCTGCGACAGGAATGTAATCTCTGCCGGTGTCGTATCGGCGCTGGCAACCTGCTCGTAGAGCGGTGACAGCAGCAGGATACGGTCGCGCAGGGCCGCGCTGGCACCTGTAAGGTCGGTGCCCTGCAAATCCTCGGCATAGAGGGTGGCGAAGGTCACTTCGGTCTCGGCCTGCTGCATGGCGCGCCATGCGGGGCGCAGGGCTTTGGCGATTGCCTCTGTATTGCCGCTGGACATGGCCGTGTCGAACCGCTGGAGCGCTTCGACACGGTCCCACACCCCGCCAGAGGCCGCAGGCTCACGGTCGGTATAAATGCCTAGAAACCGGTTGTCGGGCAGGGCACCGATACGGGTCAGACGCTCCGCCGCATCCAGCTGCGCTTTCCATCCCGCGATATCGCGCAGATCGGCCACAGCATAGGCAGCGGGCAGGTTCCGCGTGGGCTGCGGCTCTCCGATCGCTTCAAGAAGCCGGAACTTGAGCGGCGTCATTTCGCGCGGGCCGGGCAGGGGCGCGGCCCCTTCGTAGAGGTCAGGGTTGAGGAACCGGTCCAGCAACGACAGATCGCTTTCGGGCAGCAGCGCCAGCGCTTGGGCAGACCCCAGCGTCAGCGCCGCCGTGTCCCATTCCCCCGACCGCGCAGCGCACAGGATGCGCACGCCGTAATCCGTTGTCAGGAAGGGCTTGTCCTTCAGCCGCAGGCAGGCACGATCTTCTGTGCCCAAAAGCAGGCTCACCTGCATCCATAGGCCAAAGTGATCCGGCGAGGTCTCGACACCCGCCTGTTCGATCAGCGACATCGCAGGGTCAAGCGCCGCAGCATCCATCAAGGTGCGCACACGGGCGAGGGCAAGCGCATCGCCCTGTTTCGCGTCCCCCTGCGGCGCGGTTGCTTGCGCCAGCAGCAGGGTAAACAGCAGCGAATGGGCCACGGGCAGGTGAAGCTCCGGCAGACGGTCAAGCTGATGGGCGATGTCTTCCGCGGTGCTGCCTGTCCATAGATCCTGCGGTAGCCCTGTCACCTTGGTTGGCACCAACCCGATGGCGCGCGGCCCGCCTTTGCCCAAGGGGGCCACGGTCACGGCAGGCGGCAGCGCGGACCGCGCCACGGGGGCCTCGTCCGGCTTTACGGGGGCCTTGCGCGTCGGTTGCGGCGTCTTGGGACGTTCGCCGAGCCAGTCGATCACCGACAAAGGCGCGTTGCGGTCATTTTGCGCCGCGGTTTGCGCGGCGACACCAAGGGGGAGGGCAATCAGGCAAAAAACGCTTAGCTGCCTGACAAATCGGATCATTGCTGCTCCAACGTCACGGATTCGCGGATTTCGACCTGGGGTGGTGCAAAGTCCGCCCCGAAGAACGGCCCCACATAGGCATAGACCGCAAGGCCGATGAACCCGATAATTGCGAGGTAAATCAGAAACTTGATCAGCTTGCTCATGGAATCCGCCTGCTTTCTTCTGCATCTTTTGACTATTCTATATATGGCCTTTTGGGCAAGATCACGTCATTCACACAAGAATGAGCGAAATTCAGCAATCCCAAGCCGATACGGCCCAAAACACCCCTCGGTACCATCTTAGGAAGACGGTTGTCATGGTGGGTATGATGGGCGCAGGTAAAACCGCCGTAGGCCGCGCTTTGGCCGCGAAACTCGGCGTGCCCTTTGTGGACAGCGACCACGAGATTGAGGCCGCTGCCAATCTGACCGTGCCCGAAATCTTTGAGCGCGACGGCGAGCCCTTCTTTCGCAAGCGCGAGACCGAAGTGATCTCGCGTCTGCTGGATAAAGAGCCCGGCATCCTGTCGACCGGCGGCGGCGCCTTTCTGGCGGAAGCCAACCGCGAGAATATCTCGGCCCGCGGGGTGTCGGTGTGGCTGGATGCGGATCTTGACCTGCTGTGGAACCGTGTGCGGTACAAGACCTCGCGCCCGTTGCTGCGCACTGCTGACCCACGCGGGACCCTGACCGAACTTTACGAAAAACGTGTGCCGATCTACCGGCTTGCGGATATGACGGTTGCCAGCACGCCGGCGCTGTCGATTGACGCGATGGCGCAGCGCGTGGTGGATGCGCTGGCGGATCGTCCAGATGTACTTGAGGTGCTGTGATGCGAGAAACGGTTCATGTCGGTCTTGAGGGCCGCGCCTATGATGTGGTGATCGGCCCCGATCTGCTGGCGCAAGCAGGCGCGTTGATTGCCCCGCTGTTGCGCCGCAAACGTGTTGTGGTGGTCAGCGATGAAACGGTTGCGGCGCACCATCTGGACAGTTTACGCGCCGGACTGGACGCCGCTGACATCAGCGTCGAGGCGCTGGCATTGCCGCCGGGCGAGGCCACAAAATGCTGGGCAGAGCTGACCCGCACGGTCGATTGGCTGATGGATCAGAAGGTCGAACGCAACGATGTCGTGATTGCTTTTGGCGGCGGTGTCATCGGTGATCTGGTGGGCTTTGCCGCCGCGATCCTGCGCCGTGGTGTGCGCTTTGTGCAAATCCCGACCTCGCTTCTGGCGCAGGTCGACAGTTCGGTCGGGGGCAAGACGGGGATCAACGTATCGCAGGGCAAGAACCTTGTCGGCGCGTTTCATCAGCCGTCCCTTGTATTGGCCGATACGGCCGTGCTTGGCACATTGCAGACGCGTGACTTCCTCGCCGGATATGGCGAGGTCGTCAAATACGGGCTTCTGGGGGATGCGGCCTTCTTTGACTGGCTTGAGGTGAACGCTCCCGCGATGGCCGCTGGCGATATGGCGATGCGCGTAGAGGCGGTGCGCCGGTCTGTCCAGATGAAGGCCGACATTGTGCTGCGCGACGAAAAGGAACACGGCGACCGCGCGCTTTTGAACCTTGGCCATACCTTTTGCCACGCGCTTGAGGCGGCGACGGGCTATTCCGACCGGTTGTTACATGGCGAAGGTGTGGCGATCGGCTGTGCGATGGCGTTTGAATTGTCCGCCCGTTTGGGGCTTTGCGCGCAAGAGGACCCCAGCCGCGTCCGCGCGCATCTGCGGGCCATGGGCATGAAAACCGACCTGCGCGACATCGACGGAGATCTGCCGGACGCCGCCTATCTGCTTGATCTGATGGGGCAGGATAAAAAGGTCATCGACGGCAAGCTGCGCTTTATTCTGGCCCGCAGCATTGGCGATGCTTTTGTCACCGCCGATGTCCCCAAGGACGCGGTGCTGCAGCTGCTGGATGACGCGCTGGCCGAACGCCACTAGGGCGCGACGCCCACCCGTCTTAAGTCACAACAAAGAAAAAGGCGGGGAATTCCCCGCCTTAACTATGTTTGGTATCCAATTGATATCAAAATGGGATTTCATCATCCAGGTCGCGCGAGGAACCGCGACCACCGTCGTTGCCGCCGCCCGAGGGGCCACTGTCATAGCCGCCACCGTAGCCGCCCTGATCCGACGGGCCGCTGTCGTAGCCGCCGCCGCCGTAGTTGCCACCACCACCGGAACCACCACCGTCGCGGCCATCGAGCATGGTCAGCGTACCGCCAAAGCCCTGCAGGACAACTTCTGTGCTGTATTTATCTTGACCGGACTGATCTTGCCATTTGCGCGTTTGCAGCTGGCCTTCGATATACACTTTGGAACCTTTCTTCAGGTATTGCTCTGCAATGCGCACAAGCCCTTCCTGAAAGATCGCCACCGAATGCCATTCGGTCTTTTCGCGGCGCTCGCCGGTGTTGCGGTCTTTCCATGTCTCGGATGTCGCGATGCGCAGGTTGCACACTTTGCCGCCGTTCTGGAACGAACGCACTTCGGGATCGCGCCCCAGATTCCCGATTAGGATCACTTTATTCACTGAGCCGGCCATGATGCCCCCATTTGCTGCAAGTTTACGGGCCACGCGCGAATCCCGCACGCACCTTGGATTGGCCGACGTTATACCCAGCAGGGTTTGCGATAAACAGGGGGGAGGCGGGATTATCGCCGTTGCGACCCACGCAGATGTGACAGGGGGCAATAAAGGGTGGCACCAACGGGTCAGTTTGGTATGGTCTGCGGGAATTGAGACTGCGTGGGGCAGGGACAATATGCGAATTTTACTAACGGCGGCGCTGTGCTGCCTTTCTGTGGGCGCAGCACCGGTTGCCGCCGATGTGTTTTCATCCAAGAACCGGACCAAGCTTTTTGCGTCCCAGACCAAGATTCTGGACACACGGGCGTCAAAACAATATGCGGCCTCTGTCCGGCTGCAGCCACAACGCGTGGTCACCCCGACAAAATGGGACACACCCAAATATCGCGGCAAGTACAAGGGCGTCTACCTTGGCATGGCGCGCGAAGCCGCGATGCGCCACGGCATTCCGGCGGATCTCTTCTTGCGTCTCGTGCAGCAGGAAAGCGGCTGGAACCCTGCGGCGCGGTCGCATAAAGGCGCGCTTGGTCTGGCGCAGCTTATGCCGGAAACGGCGCGTATCCTGCGCGTGGACCCGACCGACCCCTACGAGAACCTTGATGGCGGTGCACGCTACCTCAAGCGCCAATATCAGGCGTTCGGGTCATGGAACCTCGCGCTTGCGGCCTATAACGCGGGGCCGGGGGCGGTGAAGAAATACGGTGGCATCCCGCCCTACGCCGAAACCAAGAACTATGTGAAGGTGATCGCGGGTCTGTGATGCACCCCGATAAGTGGCTGTAAATACTATGTATTTCGCCGCTTTATGCTGATTTCCGCTTGCCGTTTTTCGCGGCGATGGAACCATATCGCCACGCCTGATGTTCCCTTTCCACAGCGTCAGCAGGTCGTCTTCTACGGTCTGCGCGCATCAGGAAGATAAGGAGCATTCGCATGTTCAACTCAGTTAAATCGATCGCCTTGGCCACGGGTGTCAGCTTGGCCGCATTGTCCTCTGCCGCATTTGCGGACGACAGCGTTGCCTTCTCGGCGATTGACGTAAGCTCGTCAATCAACGCCGCGCAGGACGCCAATGCGATGGAATACTACCCCCAGATCACCGAGGATCTGAAAGCCGCCGTGGCCGCCCGCGTCTTGGGCAGCGATGACGCCAGCGATCCGACGATCAACATCGACATCCGCAAAATCTCGCTGGATGGGGATACGATGCTGAGCGATAGCCAGGAATTTAACGAGATTGAAGGTGTGGTCGACATCACATCGCCCAATGAATCGATCGGCGCACGCAGCTTCCCTGTGAATGTCGCCGCCTATTCGGTCGATCAGGTCGTGCCCGAGGGCTATGTCGCCGTGTCCCCGACCGAGGGTGTGTTCTACGAAGTCATGATCAACGGTTTTGCCGATGAGGTGGCCGAACAGGTCGGCAATCTGAACACCGCAGGTAGCGGCGTCAGCAAATAAGCCACCCTGCCTCGATCAGGCAGAAGCGGCCATCGCACATGCGATGGCCGTTTTTTGATGCGTAGCGAAGGGTTCAGCGCGCCGTAACGTCCATCTCGATCACCGGCTCCATCGCCGCAAGCTGCGCATCACCCAGATGACATTTCACCGTATGCCCCGCCGCCAGCGCCCGCAGCTCTGGTACTTGCGTCTCGCATAGATTTCCCGGCACCTGAGATTTCCATCGGCAGCGCGTCTGAAAGGGGCAACCGGGCGGCGGATTCATCGCCGAGGGGACATCGCCTTCCAGCACGATATGTTTTTTCTTCACCCGCGTGTCGGCGATCGGCACCGCAGACAGCAGCGCTTCGGTATAGGGGTGGTAGGGCGGAGAGAACACCTGATCCGTCGTGCCCAATTCGACCACATGCCCCAGATACATCACCATCACCCGGTCGCTAAGATATCGGACGATGCTCAGGTCATGGCTGATGAACAATAGGCAGGTCTGCTGCGCCTGCTGGATCTCCATCAAAAGATCCGTCACCGCCGCCTGAACCGAGACATCAAGCGCCGAGACGGGTTCATCCGCCACCACAATTCGCGCGTCTCCGGCAAAGGCACGGGCAATCCCCACGCGTTGTTTCTGCCCGCCCGACAGTTGGCGCGGCATGCGGCTGGCGAATTCCCGCGGCAGTTTGACCAGATCCAGCAGCTCCAGCATACGCGCCTTACGGTCACGCGCGGAGGTGCCCACGCCAAACACTTCAAGCGCGCGGATGATCTGGCGGCCCACGGTCATTGACGGGTTCAATGTGTCGAAAGGGTTCTGGAACACCATCTGGATATCAGCGACGGTCTGTGTCCCCCGATCCTCGATCGCGGTGGTGCCGATATCACGGCCATCCAGCAGCAGATGACCGGCTGTGGCCGTCTCTAGCCCCATAAGAACCTTGGCAAAAGTGGACTTGCCGCAACCGGATTCCCCAACGATGGCAAGGGTTTCACCCGCCCGCGCTTCAAAGCTCAGCTCTTCGTTTGCTTTAACCACTTTGGTACCGGTGCCGCCAAACATGGAATGCGCCGCCACCTGATAGTATTTCTTGAGCTTGTCCATTTTCAGAACGACGTCGCCAACCTCGCCCTTCGACTTGGTCGCCGCATGCGCCATCGGCGCGGCCCAGTCGATTTCATCGTGCCGGATACAGCGGGTCGCGTGTCGCGTGTTTTCGGGCACATCCAGCATCGGAATGGCGCCCTGATCGCAGCGCCCTGCGACAAAGTAATCGCAGCGCGGGCCAAAGTTGCAGCCCTCGGGGCGTTCATGGGGCAGGGGGAAATTGCCGGGGATAGCGACCAGCGGGCGCGCGGTCTTGTCGGCTCCGGGCAGCGGGATCGACCGGAACAGAGCCTGTGTATAGGGATGGCGCATGCCGTCGAACACATCCGCAATCGCCCCGCGCTCGACCGCCTCGCCTGAGTACATGACACAGATGCGATCGCAGGTGTCCAGCACCAGCCCGAGGTTGTGGCTGATGAACAGCATAGAGGTGCCGTATTTGCGCCCCAGATCTTTGACCAGATCAATGATCGCCGCCTCGACCGTGACATCCAATGCTGTGGTGGGCTCGTCCAGGATCAGCAAGGACGGCTCTGACATCAGGGCCATAGCGATGACGATACGCTGCTGTTGCCCGCCTGACAGTTGGTGCGGATAGGCCTTGAGGATACGTTCGGGGTCCGGCAGCTTGACGTCGGTCACCAGTTGCAAGGCGCGGGCATGGGCCTCGCGTTTCGACATGCCACCGTGGATCATCGGCACTTCCATCAACTGCTGCCCGATCCGCATGGCGGGGTTCAAAGAGGCCATAGGCTCTTGATAGATCATCGCGATTTCGCTGCCCCTGATCTGACGCAACTCAGCGGCGCTCATCTGGGACAGATCGCGCCCCTTGAACTTGATGGACCCGCCCACGACACGCCCGTTCACCCCAAGGTCCTGCATCACACCCAAGGCGACCGTTGATTTACCACAACCGGATTCACCAACCAGCCCCACAGCCTCGCCCGGTTTGACCGAGACAGAGAAATCCATCACCGCCGGAATTTCGCGCAGCCGTGTGAAGAAAGAGATCGACAGCCCGTCGATCTCCAGAATTGGCCCGTCATATGCCTCGCCCATGTCCAACTCCCTTACCTTCAACCGCAACCATATACTTCATTTTGCCAAGTAAACTCCGGGGGTGCGGGGGCTGGCCCCCGGCGGCGGCCATCCCAAATCAATCCCGCAAACTCTCTTCGCGCAGCCCATCCGCGAGCAGGTTCAACCCCAGCACAAGGCTGAGCAAAGCCAGCGCCGGCGCGATTGCCGCATGGGGGTAGAGCGCCAGCAGGCGCCGCCCTGCGTTGATCGTGGTGCCCCAATCGGGGCTTTCGGATTCCAGTCCCAGCCCAAAGAACCCCAGCGTGCCAAGCAGGATCGTGGTATAGCCGATGCGCAGGCAGAAATCGACGATCAGGGGGCCGCGGGCATTGGGCAGGATCTCCCATAGCATGATGTACCACGGTCCTTCGCCGCGGGTCTGCGCGGCCGCCACGTAGTCGCGTGTCTTGATGTCCAGTGCGAGCCCGCGCACGATCCGGAATACTGTGGGCGCATTGACGAAAACCACCGCGACAAAGACCACCAGCAACCCCGGCCCGATGTCGAGGAAATCCAGAAACGCGGGCAGGCCCGGGATCTCGTAGGTCTGGGTGCGCACCAACGCCCCATCGTCCGAGATCATCGCGAGGTAAAGCCAGCCCACCAGCCCCAGTACCACGACCAGCACCGGCGTGCGGGTGCCTGGCTGCGTGCGCAGACGAGTGTTGAGCAGCACCCCAAGGAACACTAGCGGAAAGATGAACAGCACAATTGCCATGTAATTCGGCAGTCCGGTCAGCACGATTTCGGGGGTGACCAGAAGATAAAAGATCAAGATCACCGGAAAGGCGAGGATCAGATTGGCTAGAAAGCTCAGGAATACGTCCAGTTTACCGCCATAGTAGCCCGCAGGCAGCCCCAGCGTGATCCCCACCATAAAGGCAAAGACCGTCGCCATCGGCGCGATCTGGATCACCACCCAGGCCCCCTTGATCAGTCGGCTGAACACATCGCGGGCAAGGTTATCGCCGCCCAGCAGGAACCACGGGTAGTCGCCATCCTCGGCACGGGCCAGTGGTGTGCCGGGAAGCTTGTTCTTCATGCCCGAGGTCTGGCTGAGGCTGTCATGGGTCACGATCATGTCGAACACCCCGCCGAACAGCCCCGTATAGACCCAGAACATCACCAGCCCAAAGCCGATCATGCCAACGGTGCTGTCAAACAATTTGCCATAAAGCCCCAGCCGGCGTTTGAAGGTGATCGACAGGGCAAAGGTCACGATCAGGGCAATCCAGACCGGCAGCAGACGCTGCGCCATGCCGCCAAAGATGCCGGCCCCGGCGCCCATGAAAACGCCCCCGACGACATAGACCATCAGCAACGCCGTTGCCGCCGCGATCCCCACCGTGGTGAGCTGCCCCAATCGGCGCACCCCCGCAGGGGAAGTGGGCAGCAGGGGCCAGACCATCTGCATCGCGATGCCAAGCAGCACGACCAGTACCGCGCCCCCCAGCAATGGGTTCATCCAGTCCAGCGCACCTGTCCATGTCAATGGGTCCATCTGCATTGTCTCCTCAGGTGATCCGGATGCGCGGGTTCAGCACGACATAGCCGATGTCCGAGATCAGCTGCGTTGTCAGCACCACGATCACCGACACGACCGACACGGCCAGCAACAACTCGATGTCATTATTCGACGCGGCGCGGACCAACAGCCAGCCGAAGCCCTTATAGTTAAAGAGGGTCTCGACGATGACGACTCCGTTCAGAAGCCACGGGATTTGCAGCATGATCACCGTGAACGGCGCGATCAATGCGTTGCGCAGGGCGTGTTTCAGGACGATGTTGCCAAAGCTCACCCCCTTCAGCCGCGCCGTGCGGATGTATTGCGCGGTCATCACCTCGGTCATCGAAGCACGGGTCATGCGCGCAATATAGCCCATCCCGTAAAGCGAGATGGTGAGCACCGGCAAAAAGAAATTCCAGAAGGTCGCGTCTTTCATCGCACTGGCGGCGGAGCCCAGAAACAGCGTTTTGCTGTCGATCCAGCCCCAGTCGGCCAGCAGGGGCGACAGCCCAAATCGCGAGGAGGCGAGCAGGGCGATGAACACGACACCAGACACATATTCAGGCGTCGCGGTTGTCAGGATTGAAAAGGTCGACAGGGTCCGGTCCGTCCGCGACCCTTCGCGCATCCCCGCCAGCACGCCCACAATCAGCGCCATCGGCACCATCAGCAGGATCACGCAGCCCATCAACTTGCCCGTCAGCGCCAATCGCGTCAGGACAGTGGGGCCGACATCCTCTTGGAAAACTGTGGAAAATCTCCAATCCCCTTGCAAGATTCCGCAAAAGCGGCGGCGGTCGCCCTCGGGCGTGTCTTTGGTGTAGCACCGCCCGAAACTGGTGCCGTCATCCTCTTGCGTCACCCATCCGGGCATGACGCCCAGCCATTGGCCGAATTTGACCGGCAGCGGGTCAAGATAGCCGCGATCCCCCAGATAGCTTGCGACCGCTTCGTCCGACATGCGGAAGTTGCCTTGGGTCTTGGCGAGCTTTTCGAGGTTCGGATAGAGGTTGGTCAGCCAGAACACGATAAAGGTCAGGCATAGCGCTGTTACCACCATCACGCCCAAACGGCGCAATATGAAAATACCCATGTGATGACCCTGTTGCGCGGCGGTACGGCGACACCTCGAAGGCGCGCGGCTGCGTTTGAATTTGTCGCAGCGCGGTCCGGCTTTTGCCGATACGTTGCGCGCTGCGCGGCTCCCTTATTGTCCGCTTTCCACCATGACATGGGCGGTGCGGATGTGTTTTTCTTGAGTACCAGTCAGCCACAGGTCGCGGTGGCAGGTCAACTCGGTACTTTGGAAAAGGGCGCTAACCCGAGCGTCCTTGCGGCCACCGGCCCTGACGCGTCAGGCCGCAGTTGCCCGCAGACGCGAGGGTGTGAGGCCCGTGTGTTGCTGCATGAACCGTGTGAAATAGGCGGCAGAGCCAAAGCCAAGGTGGCGCGCGATATCCTGTGCGGAATGCTCTGTCGTGCCAAGCAGATGCCGTGCCTCATGCACCACCCGTTCGGTCAGGATATCCGCTGCAGTCTTGCCGGTGGCGGATTTTACGGCCCGTGACAGATGCGTCGGCGTGACCTCCAGGCTTTCGGCGTATTGCGCCATCGGCGCGCCGCTGCTGTAGTGTTCACAGACCATCTGGCAGAACCGCGCGCTGAGCCGTGCGGCGGCGTTGCGCCGGTTGGGGACATGTTCGTCCTGCATGATCTGGCGCCGCAGCCAGACCGACATCAGCGCCGCGTGCCCCTCTAACGCGTCATGATACAGCGGGCGCTTGGCCTGTTGTTCGCGCTGCGCGGCTTCGATCAGGCCGGTCAGTTCGGTCTGGGCCTGCACATCCCGAATACGCAGGTGGCGCGGCATTTGGGGCAGGCGCAGCTCGGTGCCGTCGGGGATCACCACCGCTTGCCCGATGCCCTGCCGCCCCATATCAAGGGCAAAGAGCGCACGGGCAGGGATAAACACCGCGTTATGCGCCCCCAAGCCGCGCCGCTGGCCGTCAAGCTGCAGCAACCCCTGACCGCGGGTGATCCAGATCAGCATATGCACAGGCCGGTCATGACAAAGCTGCACGCGCCAGTCCTGCCCTTGCGACAGTTGCGCCAGCGTCAGCAATTCGATCGTGTTCTCTATCATTGCATGACCCTATCAGCAAAAGACAAGTAAACACTATCGTTATACAGAGATACGGAAAGATAAAGGCAGTAAAAGATAATTCCGCCGTTTTGGCGACTGCGTGCTAGCCCGGCACATATTGCAGCCAATCGGCGGTGTTCTTGCGCATCCACGTGCGCTGCCGTTTGGCATACTGCCGTGTCGCGATGATGGCATCCTGTCGCGCCACGTCAAGCGGTGTTACGCCGTCAAGGTAGCGCATCAGCTCGGGTACGCCGATGGCACGGTGCGCGGGCAGGGCGGGGTCATAATCGGGGCGTACGGCGGCGACTTCGTCCAGCGCGCCTTGATCCAGCATCTGGTCAAAGCGACGGATGATCCTGTCGTTCAGCCAGTCCTTCGACGCGGCAACGGCGACAGGCTGACAGCGCTCCATCGGCAGGATGGGGGGCGGCGTATCATCTTGCCACGCGGCCAGCCCGCGCCCTGTGGCTTGCTGCACCTCCCACGCTCGCTGTACGCGCATGGGGTTATAAAGATCAATGCGGCGCGCCGTCTCTGCATCAAGCGCGTCGATCATCGCCGCGCGGGTCATGGTGTTGCCCGCGGCGCGTACCGCATCGGGGGTCGGAGGAATGTCCACCAGCCCCTTGGTCAGCGCCGCGAAGTAAAGCCCCGTGCCACCGACAATGATCGGGCGTGCGGGCTGGCGCAGCACCTCGGTCACCTCGCGCAGCCAGTGGCCGACCGAATAGGGGTCGTGTGCCGCGACATGGCCATACATCAGATGCGGTGCCAAGGCCTCTTCCTCGGCTGGGGGGCGGGCCGAGATCACGCGCCAGCAGCCGTAGACCTGACTGGCATCCGCGTTCACAATCACCCCACCCTGAGCCTGCGCAATCGCCAGCGCCAGCGCCGATTTACCCGACGCCGTGGGCCCCGCAATCAGGACAGGCGCAGTAGGGTCGATAGAGGAAACCACGTCAGAGACGCGGGACAGCGGGGCATCTGGCATTTCTTTGCGTGAACCTCTGACGGAGCATTGAATGTTTGCGCTATTTGCGACATTTTACGGCGCAATGAAAACCCCTCCCACACCCTGAAAGGTGCGCCCATGCCCGAGAGCCAGTCAAAAGTAACATTCAACCGGGTCATGCTGAAGATTTCAGGCGAAGCATTGATGGGCGATCAGGGGTTCGGGCTGAACCCGCCAACGGTGCAACGCATCGCGAACGAGGTCAAATCGGTTCACGATCTTGGCGTCGAAATCTGCATGGTCATCGGGGGCGGCAATATCTTCCGCGGGCTGCAAGGATCGGCCCAAGGGATGGAACGTACCACCGCCGATTATATGGGGATGCTGGCCACCGTGATGAACGCGCTGGCGATGCAATCCGCGCTGGAGGAACTGGGCATCCACACGCGGGTGATCTCCGCGATCACGATGAACGAGGTCGCCGAACCCTACATCCGCCGCCGCGCCGTGCGCCACCTTGAGAAAAAGCGCGTGTGCATCTTTGCCGCGGGCACCGGCAACCCCTATTTCACCACTGATACCGCCGCGACGCTGCGCGCCAATGAAATGGCCTGCGAAGCGATCTTCAAGGGCACCAAGGTCGATGGTGTCTATGACAAAGACCCCGCCAAATTCGACGATGCGGTCCGCTATGATGCCGTCAGCTATGACGACGTGCTGCAAAAGCGCTTGGGGGTCATGGATGCCTCTGCCATCGCCTTGGCGCGCGACAACAACCTGCCGATCATCGTCTTCTCTCTGGACGAGCCGGGCGGCTTCAAGGGGATTCTCGCGGGCGAGGGCACATACACACGGGTTCAGGGCTAGGCCCCAACCTACGATAGATGCGGGGCTCCCTATACAAGGGGGGCTTGATCGCGTTATATCGGTTCAAATCTAGATAGTTACAAAACCACCGGGGACATCATGTCAGACGATTTTATGCTGGACACAGACGATCTTGAGCGGCGCATGAACGGCGCAATCGCATCGTTGCGCACCGAATTTGCCTCTTTGCGCACAGGCCGCGCGTCCGCCTCTATGCTGGAGCCTGTGATGGTCGACGCCTACGGCAGCAGCACGCCGATCAACCAGGTGGGCACCGTCAACGTGCCCGAGCCGCGGATGGTCACCATCAACGTCTGGGACAAGGCGCTGGTCGGCAAGGTCGAAAAGGCGATCCGTGAATCCGGTCTGGGTATCAACCCGCAGCTGAATGGCACGATCATCATGCTGCCGATCCCCGAGCTGAACGAGGAACGCCGGACCCAGCTGACCAAGGTCGCGGGGCAATATGCCGAAAGCGCCCGTGTATCGATCCGTAACGTGCGCCGCGACGGTATGGACCAGATCAAGAAAGCCAAGGCCGACGGCATGTCGGAAGACGATCAGAAAGTCTGGGAGGGTGAGGTTCAGGACATGACCAACAAGTTCATCGCCCAGATCGACGAGCAGCTTGAAAGCAAACAAGCCGAGATCATGCAGGTTTAAGTACCTTATTCGATGCGCGCGACCCAAAGGTCCGCGCATCGGCCTGCAGTTCGATAAGGATAGATGATGCCTGCTGCGACCGACCAGACCTTCCAGCTTGTCCCAGGGGCACCGCGCCATGTTGCGATCATCATGGACGGAAACGGCCGTTGGGCGACCCAGCGGGGGCGTCCGCGTCTGTTCGGGCATCACGCCGGTGCCAAGCGTGTGCGCGAAATCGTAGAGGCATGCCCCGATTTCGGCGTCGAATATCTGACGATCTTTGCCTTCTCGACCGAGAACTGGAAACGTACTCAGGTCGAGGTGGCGGGGCTCATGAGCCTGTTCCGCCGCTATATCACCAAAGAGACCAAAGCGCTGAAAGCCAAGGGCGTGCGCGTCCGGTTTATCGGTGACCGTGTCCGGCTGGATGCGAAACTGGTCAAGCTGATGAATGTGCTAGAGACAGAGACAGCAGAAAACACCCGTACCCATCTGACGATTGCGCTGAACTACGGCGGTCGCGACGAGGTCGCGCGCGCGACCCAGCGGCTGGCACAGGACGTAGCAGCGGGTCTGCTCAGCCCTGATGACGTCGACGAAGAAACCCTGCCGCGCTATCTGGATACCCATGTTTTGCCGGACCCCGATCTGGTGATCCGCACCAGTGGCGAGGCGCGGATATCGAACTTTCTGCTGTGGCAATCAGCCTATGCGGAATATGAATTCATTGATACGCTCTGGCCCGACTTCACCAAGGCCGAGTTCGGCAATCTTTGTGCGGCCTTTGGCAATCGCGACCGGCGCTTTGGTGCCGTGTCCTCCTGATCGTACGACGAAAGGAAAGCACTATGACACCTTCTTCGGAACGCTGGTCCGACCTCACGGCGCGCGTCGGTTCGGCGCTGGCGATGATTGTGGTCGGTCTGGGTGGTATCTATCTGGGCGGGCCCGTGTTCCACGTTCTCGTCGCGATCATTTGCGGCGTCATGGCGTGGGAACTGGTGGGGATGTTGAACCCGTCAAACCGCAGCGCACGGAGGCAGATGGGCTTGCTGGTGGGCGCGGCGACGCTCGCCGCGATCTACCTGCCCGTGGGCTTTGCCCTGCCGGTGCTGCTGGCCCCCGCGTTGGTGGGCTTTGGCCAGTTGGAAAAGCACCGTACGATTTTCATGTGTTTCACCGTGATGATCATGCTTGCCGGTTTCGGGCTGACGCAGGTGCGCGATGATTTCGGCTTTGGCTGGCTGATGTGGTTGGTGCTGGTTGTGGTGATCACCGATGTCGTCGGCTATTTCGCCGGACGTGCCATCGGTGGGCCAAAGTTTTGGCCCAAGGTCAGCCCCAAGAAAACATGGTCCGGCACGGCGGCGGGCTGGATCGGGGCCGCGGCTGTCGGTTTCCTGTTCTCGATCAACACCGGTGTGGGCTTGCAGCTGGTCGGTGTCTCTGTCGCCATGTCGATGGCGTCGCAGATGGGGGATATGGCGGAATCCGGGATGAAGCGTCGCTTGGGGGTCAAGGACAGCTCTAACCTGATCCCCGGTCATGGCGGCTTGCTGGATCGGTTCGACGGTATGCTGGGAGCAGCGCTGTTCCTGCTGATCATTGGTCGTTTCCTGACCATCACCCCCGCGCTAAGCTGATCTTCACCCTATGAAGAAAGTCAGTATTTTCGGGGCCACGGGCTCTATCGGGCAGAACACCATTGATCTGATCGCGCGCGCGCCCGACGCCTATGATGTCGTCGCGCTGACGGGTGCCAGCAATATCACGCAGCTGGCCGAAGATGCGCAACGTTTGAACGCGCAGCTTGCCGTCACGGCCCATGAGCATCTGCTGGACGACCTGCGCGACGCGCTATCGGGCACGGGGGTAGAGGCCGCCGCCGGAACACAAGCCATCAACGAGGCCGCCGCACGCCCCGCCGATTGGGTCATGTCCGCCATTATCGGGGCCGCGGGACTGGCACCGGGGATGGAGGCGTTGAAACAAGGCGCGACGCTGGCCCTTGCCAATAAGGAGTCGCTGGTCTGCGCCGGTCAGCTGATGCTGGATACGGCCATGGCACATGGGGCCACCATGCTGCCGGTCGATAGCGAACATTCCGCCGTGTTTCAGGCTCTGATCGGCGAGGATATCTCGGCGGTGGAACGGATCATCATCACCGCCAGCGGCGGGGCGTTTCGCGATTGGCCGCTGGAAAAGCTCGCCGATGCCACGCTAGAGCAGGCGTCGAGCCATCCGAACTGGAACATGGGCCAGCGCATCACCATCGACAGCGCGTCAATGTTCAACAAGGCGATGGAGGTCATCGAAACGCGTGAATATTTTCGCGTGGACCCCAGCCAGATCGAAGTGTTGGTGCATCCGCAATCTATGATCCATGCGCTGGTGGGGTTCAACGATGGTGCCTTGATGGCGCATATCGGCCCGCCCGACATGCGCCACGCCATCGGCTTTGCCCTGCATCACCCCGACCGTACCCATTTGCCGGTAGAGCGGCTGGATCTGGCGAAGATCGGCAGCTTTGACTTCCGCGCCCCCGATGACATCCGTTGGCCCGCCCTGCGCCTCGCGCGCGAGGTGATGGCGCGTGGTGGCATGGCCGGCGCAGTGTTCAACGCCGCAAAAGAGGTCGCGCTGGACGGGTTTATCGGCGGCAAGCTGCGCTTTCCCCAGATGGCCGAGATCGTCGAAGACACGATGGAAGCGCTTTTCCCTGACAATGGGGTGATCGATGCGGCCATCACACTTGATAACGTCCTACAGGTGGACCATCTGGCAAGGCAGGCCGCATGGGCCGCAATAACAAAGAGGGCAGGGTAGAGTTTTGGATATTATGGCATTGATCCCGCAGTTTGGCGGGCTGATCTGGACGCTTCTGGCTTTTGTGGTTGCCCTTTCGGTGATCGTCGCGATCCATGAATACGGTCATTATATCGTCGGACGCTGGTCCGGCATCCATGCCGATGTCTTCTCGCTCGGGTTTGGCCCTGTGATCTACAGCCGCTACGACAAACGCGGCACCAAGTGGCAGATCGCCGCGCTGCCCTTTGGCGGCTACGTGAAATTCGCGGGCGATGCGGATGCGGCCTCGGGCAAGGATGTGGCCGCGATGGAAGCGGCCGAGGCGGACCCCAAGCGGTTGCGTGCCACCATGCATGGGGCACCGCTATGGGCGCGTGCGGCCACGGTCGCTGCGGGGCCGGTGTTCAACTTTGCCCTGTCCATTCTGGTCTTCGCGGCCATCGGCCTGTCGGTCGGCGTTCCGCGTGACCCGATGACAGTCGGGGAAATGCACCCGCTGCCGTTTGAACAGAATGAACTGGTGGAAGGAGACGAGATCGTCTCTATCGGCGGGGTGACCCTGCCGCCGGTGTCCGATGCCACCGCCTATGCCGATGCTTTCGCCAGCATCCCGCTGGACCAGCCGCTGCCCTATGAGGTGAACCGTGGCGGGGACGTCGTGACGGTGGATGGGCCTTACGTCATGCCATCGCTGGTCAAGCAGGTGATGCCGCAATCCGCGGCCTATGAGGCCGGTCTGAAAAGCGGCGATGTGATCACCTCGGTTGACGGGGCAGAGATTTTCGCCTTCCGCCAGTTGAAGACCGCTGTAGAAGCCTCTGAAGGCACGCCGCTTGAACTTGATATCTGGCGCGACGGGGAAATGCTGGACATCACCCTGCGCCCCAAAGTGACGGACGAACCGCAGCCGGACGGCAGCTTCAAGTCGCAGATGCGCATTGGCATCGTGGGCGGCACCGCCTTTGACACCGCCACCACGAACCCTGGCGTGCTGACAGCGCTCTGGGGTGGGGTAGAGAACACAGGCCGGATCATCAGCGGGTCGCTGTCGGGTCTCAAGCATATGATCGTCGGCAATATCAGCACCTGTAACCTGAGCGGTCCGGTGGGGATCGCGCAAACCTCTGGCGCGATGGCGTCGCAGGGCGCGCAAAGCTTCATCTACTTTATCGCGGTGCTGTCGACGGCGGTCGGTCTGCTGAACCTCTTCCCGATTCCGGCGTTGGATGGCGGGCATCTGGTGTTCTACGCCTATGAAGCCGTGACAGGTAAGCCACCCAGCGATGGCGCGTTGCGCATTCTGATGACCATTGGTCTGACCTTGGTACTGGGGTTAATGGTCTTTGCCTTGGGTAACGATTTATTCTGCCCTTAGGCGATATTTTGCCGCCTAAAGGGGGGTAAAAAGTTACAAAAGTCTTATTGCTGCCTTAATTGGTCAAACGAGCGCCGCAATCGCCTGCGATATTCGATCCAAGTTACAAAGGATACGAGTATGCAGACGTTCAAGACAAGTTATCGCGGTTTGAGCCTTTTGGTTGATCTGAACTGGGACCGCGCTTTGTACTTCGGCTTCCTGATCATCGCGCTGACCGCCGGCGCGTGGATCGGCGCATAACGCCGCTCTCTCTCCCTCTCCAGGTGCCCTCCCGCACTCTATCGTGATCCAACTGGCCGTCATACACACTATATAGGTGTATGGCGGTCTCTTCGTTTTGACAAAGGCCGCTAACCTGTCTAGTCAGGACGAAAGAGTTTTTTGACAGCGGGTAGGGCAAATGATGCACAACGACAGGTGGAATAAGCCCACCGAAACAGCGGTTTTCACTCCTTTTGCGAAATCCTTGCGCAGCGCTTCTTTTTGCGTAATGTTATCAGTCGCTTGGCTGGTGCCAGCGCCACATGCTGACGCGCAAAGCTATCAGTTCAATACAGTTCAGATCGACGGCAACGAACGGATCGGCGACAGCGCCATCCTAAGCCGCGCAGGAATCGCGCGTGGTCGGGCGATCAGCGCGGGCGAATTGAACGATGCTTACCAGAACCTTCAGGCGTCCGGCCTGTTCGAAAGCGTCGCACTTGAACCGCGCGGCGGGACATTGGTGATCACGGTCGTAGAATTCCCCACGATCAACCGCATCAGCTTTGAAGGCAACGCGCGCATCGACGACGAAGCGCTGGCGTCGGTCGTTGATTCAGACGAACGCCGCGTCTTTAACCCGACCCAAGCCGAAAAAGACGCCAATGCCATCGCGCAGGCCTATAGCAACGACGGCCGTATCGCCGCCCGCGTCCAGCCCAAGGTCATCCGCCGCGACCAGAACCGCGTTGATCTGGTGTTTGAAGTCTTCGAAGGCGACAACGTCGAGATTGAACGCCTGAGCTTTGTCGGCAACCGCCAATATTCGGACCGTCGTCTGCGCCGCGTGCTGGGAACAAAGCAAGCGGGCCTGTTTCGCCGTTTGATCAAACGCGACACTTTTGTGCCCGAACGCATCGAGGCCGACCAGCAGATGCTGCGCGATTTCTACCTGTCGCGCGGGTATGTCGACATGCGCATTTCGGCGGCGAACGCTCAGCTGACCGAAGAACGCGATGGCTATTTCGTGCAGTTCAACGTGCAAGAGGGGCAACAGTTCAAGTTTGGCGAACTGACCGTCACCTCGACCATCAACGGGGTGAACGCCGACGATTATCGTGGCGTAATCAAGACCAAATCCGGTGCCGTCTATTCACCGTCGCTGGTCGAGACGGATATCGCCCGGATGGAACGCAAAGCCATCCGTGACGGCGTAGACTTTCTGCGGGTCGAACCGGTTGTCACGCGCAATGATCGCGACCTGACGCTGAACGTCGAATATCGTATTTCGCGTGGTCCACGTGTGTTTGTCGAACGGATCGACATCGAAGGTAACACCACCACGCTTGACCGCGTTGTACGCCGCCAGTTTGACAGCGTAGAGGGTGACCCGTTCAACCCGCGCGAAATCCGTGAAAGCGCCGAGCGTATCCGCGCCCTTGGTTATTTTGAAAGCGCCGAAGTCAACGCCCGCGAGGGGTCTTCCCCCGAGCAGGTCGTCGTTGACGTGAATGTTGTGGAACAGCCGACAGGCTCGCTCAACTTCGGTGGGTCGTTCTCGTCCAGTGACGGGATCGGCGTCGCGGTCAGCTTCGCCGAGGATAACTTCCTGGGGCGCGGCCAGAAGCTCAAGCTGACGGTCAGCACGGCTGAAAATGCACAGCGCTATGGCTTCAACTTTATCGAGCCGAGCCTCTTGGGGCGTGATGTGGCGTTCGGCCTGAACCTCGATTATGCCGAAACAAGCTCGTCCTATAACTCCTTCGACACCGAACGTATCGTCTTCCAGCCGACCCTGTCGTTCCCTGTCAGCGAAAACGGGCGGTTGAGCCTCAACTATACCTATGACGATCTTGAGATGTCAGAGCGTGACGATACCACAACCGGTTTCGTCGTCGCAAATGACATCGCCGCGGGCCGTCAGGTGACCTCTTCGATCGGGTATAACTATAGCTACGACACCCGCCGCGCCGGTCTGGACCCGACATCGGGTGTGCTGCTGCAATTCGGGCAGGATTTCGCAGGTCTAGGGGGCGACACCAAGTTCGTGAAAACCACCGCCAAAGCCATCGGCGAAAAGCGTATCTTCAACGAGGAAGTTACCCTGCGTGCTACCTTGCAAGGTGGGGCATTGGCATGGAGCGAGGGCAACAACCGCGTTTCCGACCGCTTCTTGATCGGCCCATCGATCATGCGCGGCTTTGAAACCGGCGGCATCGGTCCGCGCGATCAAAGCAACGGGTCGGACGACTCCCTTGGGGGTAACCTCTTTGTGGTTGGTAGTCTTGAGGCGGAATTCCCGCTGGGTCTGCCCGAAGAATACGGCATCAGCGGCGGCGTCTTCTATGATGTCGGCAACGTCTGGAACCTCGACGATGTAGAGATCCCCACAGGCTCGTCTATCGTTGGTGAATCCGGCTCGTTCCGCCACGTGATCGGTGTCTCGCTCTTCTGGGATACGCCTGTTGGTCCCTTGCAGTTCAACGTCTCTAAGGCCTTGAAAAAAGAGGACTTTGACGAAGAGCAGAAGTTCGAAGTGACCCTGCGGACCGATTTCTGAGGCCGTTATGAAACTGCGGGCACTCTTGATTTGCCTTCTTCCGGTACTGCCCCTTGCGGCGGTGCCGGTTTTTGCACAACAGCAGTCTGAACGGCGCGTGGTGAAAAGCCCGATCCTGACCATCGATTCAGATCGTGTGTTCAATGAAAGCGCCTTTGGTCTGCGGGTGGCGGATGACGTGGAAACCCAAAGCGCTGAAATATCTGCCGAAAACCGCCTGATCGAAGCGGATTTGAAGGCCGAGGAGCGCAAGCTCACCGATCAGCGCAGCAAGCTCAGCCCCGATGCCTTCAGCGGGCTGGCGGATGCCTTTGACGAAAAGGTGCAGAAAACCCGCGCGGCGCAAGCGGCAAAGGGGCGGGCGCTGAACGAATTGGTCGAGAAAGAGCGCCAAGTGTTTCTGGCCGCTGCGGGCCCCGTGTTGGAACAGATGATGCGTGAAGCCGGGGCGGCCGTGATCCTTGAACGCCGGTCGGTCTTTGTCAGCGCCAACGCCATCGACATCACCGACGAAGCCATCGAGCGGCTTGATGCGTCGGTCGGCAGCGGCAAGAACTGATCCCCCCGCTTGCCCATGGCGGCCAGAATTGGTAGCCAGCATACAGCTTTTAACAGACAGGACATGCAATGACTGACACCCTGCCAAGTGCCGATATCCAGATGATCCAGCGGATCATTCCGCACCGCTATCCCTTTTTGCTGGTCGATAAAGTGGTCGATATCCAGGGCACGCAAAGCGCTGTCGGGATCAAGAATGTCACGATGAACGAACCGCATTTTCAGGGGCATTTCCCCGGCATGCCGATTATGCCCGGCGTCACCATCGTAGAGGCGATGGCGCAGACCGCTGCGGTGATGGTTGGTGTCACGCTGGAAATGGCGGATAAGGATATGAAAGTCTATTTCATGGCCATCGACAAATGCAAATTCCGCCGCAAGGTCGTTCCCGGTGACGTCGTCCGGATGGAGCTGAACACCCTGCGCGGCAAACCCGGCGGTAAAGTCTGGAAATTCGGCGGCGTCGCGTCGGTCGAGGGTGAAATGGCGGCCGAGGTTGAATTTACTGCGATGATGGACCTGTCCTGATGGGCAACATCCACCCAAGCGCCGTGATCGAGGAAGGGGCGCAGATCGCGGCCTCTGCCAAGGTCGGCCCGTTCTGCGTCATCGGCCCTCGGGTCGTGCTGCATGACAACGTTGAGGTGAAGTCCCACGCGATCGTCACCGGCGACACCGAAGTCGGCGAAGGTACGGTGATTTTTTCCTTCGCGGTGATCGGTGAAATCCCCCAAGACCTTAAGTTCAAAGGGGAATCCAGCCGCCTCGAAATCGGCAAACGCAACCGTATCCGGGAACATGTTACCATGAACGGCGGCACCGAAGGCGGTGGCGGCGTGACCAGGATTGGCGATGACGGTCTGTTTATGGCGGGCTGTCACATCGCCCATGATGCGATCCTTGGCGATCGGGTGATTGTGGTGAACAACGCCGCTGTCGCGGGCCACTGCATCATTGAAGACGATGTTCTGATCGGCGGGCTGGCCGGTATCCATCAATTCGTGCGCATCGGTCGCGGGGCCATCATCGGCGCTGTGACGATGGTAACAAATGACGTGATCCCCTACGGTCTGGTGCAAGCGCCCCGCGGGGTCTTGGACGGGCTTAACCTTGTCGGGCTGAAGCGTCGCGGTGTCACCCGCGCCGACATCACGGCCCTTCGCGCGGCGTTCCAGATGCTGGCACAGGGCGAGGGAACCTTCCACGACCGCGCTCGTCGTTTGGGCGAGGAAACCGGCAGCGATTACGTCCGCGAGATCGTCGATTTCGTGCTGGCCGACACGGGCCGTCACTTTCTGACACCGGGTTGATGCTGGCGCTGATCGCAGGGGGCGGCGGACTGCCTCAACGGGTGGCCGGCGCGCTGGCCGATGCGCCTTTGATCTGCGCCTACGAGGGGACGACACCCGTCGGGCTGGTGCCGGATCTGGTGTTCCGGCTTGAAACGCTTGGCACTTTGCTGGCCGAGCTGACTGCGCGCGGCGTGACGCAGGTGTGTTTCTGCGGTGCCGTGGCTCGGCCGTCCTTCGATCCGTCCAAACTGGATGCGGCAACGCTGCCCTTGGTGCCGGTCTTCCAGAAAGCCCTTGCTGCGGGGGACGACGGTGCTTTGCGCGCCTTGGTCGATATTTTCCAGACAGCGGGGCTGACCGTCGTTGCCGCGCATGACCTCGCGCCCGACTTGATGGCGCGCGAAGGCGTGCTTAGCCAGCGTCAGCCGGATGGGCAGATGCGCGATGACGCCGCGCGTGGTGCCGCCTTGGTGCGCTGCCTTGCGCCTATGGATGTGGGGCAATGCTGCGTCATCGGGCAGGGGCAGGTCATGGGGATCGAGGCGATTGGCGGCACGGACCACTTGCTGTCGACCCTGCCTGATCGTGCGCGCTCGGCCAGCGCGGTGCTGTTTAAAGGTCCAAAACCCGGCCAAAGCCTTCTTGTCGATATGCCGACCATCGGGCCCGACACCCTGCGCCGCGCCCATGAGGCAGGGCTGGCGGGTGTTGTGATCGAGGCGGGGTCCGTCATTCTTCTGGAGCCAGACGCCTGCGTCGCCTTGGCGGATGAACTAGACCTCGTGCTATGGGCAAGGGCCGCGACATGAAGGTGTTCATCATCGCGGGCGAACCTTCGGGCGACCGATTGGGGGGCGCGCTAATGGCAGGGCTGAAATCCCTGCGCTCCGACATCACCTTTGACGGGATCGGCGGGACAGATATGGCGGCCGAAGGGCTGACCAGCCGTTTTGATATGTCCGAACTCTCTGTCATGGGCATCGCCGAGATCCTGCCGAAATACAAATCACTGATGGCGCGGATCAACGAGACGGCGCAGGCCGTCATTGATGCTAAGCCCGATGTGATGATCACCATCGACAGCCCCGATTTCTCGCTTCGCGTGGCCAAGCGGGTCAAGGCGGGGTCGGATATTCGCACGGTGCATTACGTCGCGCCCACGGTCTGGGCCTGGCGTCCCGGGCGCGCGAAAAAGATGGCGCGGTATATCGATCATGTGCTTGCGCTTTTCCCCTTCGAGCCGCCCCTGATGGAGGCCGAGGGCATGGCCTGCGATTTCGTCGGCCATCCCGTAGTCGGAGAGAAGATCGCCACACACCGCGAAGCCGCTGCCTTTCGTCAAGCCCATGAGATCGGCGACGCCCCCCTGATGCTCGTCCTGCCCGGATCGCGGCGGTCAGAGGTGGCGCGGCTGTCGGATGTGTTCGGCGATGCGGTGGCCCGTTTTGCCCGGACGCATCCTGATCTGCGCGTGGTCATTCCCGCCGCTGGCCCTGTGGCAGATGCGGTCATCGCGCAGACCCAGAGCTGGACGGTGCGCCCCATCGTGCTGGACCCGCGTGCGGGCAGCAGGGAGGAAGGTGCCGCGATGAAACGGGCGGCTTTTGCCGCCGCGGACGTGGCACTTGCGGCCTCTGGCACGGTGTCGCTGGAACTGGCCGCCGCATCGCTGCCGATGGTGATCGCCTACCGGATGAACTGGCTCAGCTTCCGTCTGATCAAAGCGATGGCGCTGATTGATACGGTGACTTTGGTGAACCTTGTGTCCGACACCCGCGTCGTGCCGGAGTTTCTGGGCCCCGATTGCACCGCCGATGAGATCGCTGGCGGTTTGGCACATGTCTTTGCGCATCCCGAGGATCAAAAGGATGCGATGGCGCTGACGATGGAGCGGCTCGGCAAGGGGGGCGAGAGCCCGGGCCTGCGCGCGGCGCGGGCGGTATTGGCAAAGCTATAGGTCTAGAGACTGGCCATAGAGTAAAATGAGGGGCTCTGCCCCTCAAACTCACGACCCCATATGAGGGGCGCTGCCCCTCAAACTCCCCGGGATTTTAAACCATTTGGAAGGACTTAGCCTTTGTGGATCCAGCCGCCGCCGAAGATGCGGGTGCTTTCGGGGTCGTAGAAGACGCAAGCCTGACCCGGCGAGATCCCTTCCTCGGGGGTGAGCAGCTCTACCGTGGCTTCGGTATCCGAGATCGGACGCAGGATCGCGTCTGTCGGAGGGCGGGTAGAGCGTACGCGCACAGCAATAGGCCATTCGCTTTGCGACATGAGCGGGGTGTCACCAAGCCAGTTAATCTCTTTCACGGGCACGGTACGGGTGGCCAGCATCGATTTCGGCCCCACGACGACCTGCGCATTATCCGCATCAAGTTTCACCACATAGAGCGGGTCGGCCAAGCCGCCGATGCCAAGGCCACGGCGCTGCCCGATGGTGTAGTTGATCACCCCATCATGCTGCGCCAGCACATTGCCGTCGGTGTCGACGATATTGCCGGGGTTGGCGGCTTCGGGGCGCAGTTTGCGGATCACCGAGGCGTAGTCGCCATTCGGGACAAAGCAGATATCCTGACTGTCGGGCTTGTCCGCCACGCTTAGCCCGTATTTCGCCGCCAGCGCCCGCGTGTCGTTTTTTGACGGCAGGTGGCCAAGGGGGAAACGCAGATAGTCCAGTTGTTCGGGCGTGGTCGAGAACAGAAAGTAGCTTTGATCACGATTGGCATCGGCGGCGCAATGCAGTTCGGCCCCGTCGGGGCCCATCTTGCGCTGGATATAGTGACCGGTCGCCATGCAATCGGCATCCAGATCCTTGGCCGTTTCCAGCAGATCCTTGAACTTCACCCGTTCGTTACAGCGGATGCAGGGAACGGGCGTGGCCCCGCCCAGATAGCTATCGGCGAATTCGTCAATCACGGCGTCCTTGAACACGTTTTCATAATCCAAAACGTAATGCGGGAACCCCATGGATTCCGCGACACGCCGCGCATCATGGATATCGATGCCCGCACAGCAAGCCCCTTTGCGCGCCAGTGCCGCACCGTGGTCGTAAAGCTGCAGGGTGACGCCGACGACGTCATAGCCTTCCTCGGCCAGCATGGCGGCGACCACGGAACTGTCGACACCGCCCGACATCGCCACAACGACGCGGGTGTCGGCAGGTGCTTTGGCAAAGCCCAACGAATTGAGCGGCGGGGTGCGATCAAGCGGCATGAGAATACTCCGGGAGGTTTGAGCCTTAATATAGGAAAATTAGCGGTACTCTCAAGGGGCGACTTCACGGGTCGTTAACATGCGGCGACCTAGCCTGCACCGGATCAAGAACGGGCCGTGAACAGTGGGCGCGCGTCTTATGTGTAAGGGGTGAAAAGGGGAAAACGAGTGTATTTGAAAAAGGTCGAACGACCCAGGGCGGTGACCTTGCCCGACGGGTCCAGCTTTAGCCTTGCGGATCTGCCGGATCGCAATACCCGCCGGTGGGTCGCATCGCGCAAGGCTGCGGTGGTGCGCGGTGTGTTATACGGGCTGATCTCTGAGGCGGATGCGGAAGAACGCTATGGTGTGGGGCGGGCTGAATTTGTCGAATGGGTGCGCGCTGTCTCTGAACATGGGGAGGCGGCTTTGCGGGCCACAGCGCTACAAAAGTATAGACAACTTTAAGTTGCTCGCCTAACAAGTTGAGCACTATTAACGAGTGGTTAAACTATTTTGTTCACGGTGCCTTTTATACCAAATCCATTTGAGCGGAGTGAGACACATGCGAATACTGTTGGTCGAAGATGACCCAACCACCTCCAAAAGCATCGAACTGATGCTGACCCATGCCAATCTGAACACCTATACCACCGATCTGGGGGAAGAGGGCATCGATCTGGCAAAGCTCTATGACTACGATCTGATCCTGCTGGATCTGGATCTGCCGGATATGAACGGGCATGACGTCTTGCGCCAATTACGGCTGAGCAAGATCCAGACGCCGATCCTGATCCTCTCCGGCTCTGACGACACAGAAAACAAGATCAAGGGGTTCGGCTTTGGTGCTGATGACTATCTGACCAAACCTTTCCACCGCGAAGAACTGGTGGCGCGGATCCATGCGATCATCCGGCGGTCCAAGGGCCATTCGCAATCGGTGATCAACGTCGGGCGCGTGTCGGTCAATCTGGACGCCAAGTCGGTGACGGTGGGGGATAAGCCCGTGCATCTGACCGGAAAGGAATACCAGATGTTCGAACTGCTGAGCCTGCGCAAAGGGTCGACCCTGACGAAAGAGATGTTCCTGAACCATCTTTACGGCGGCATGGATGAACCCGAGCTCAAGATTATCGATGTTTTCATCTGCAAATTGCGTAAAAAGCTTAGCAATGCCACGGGTGGCGAGAATTACATCGAGACGGTCTGGGGCAGGGGATATGTGCTGCGCGATCCGGCCACCATGGGCTACCCCGAACAGGAAAGATTGGCCGTCGGCGGCTAGTCACAAAGGCAAGGGAAATATTCTAGACGCGGGGGAGTTCCCTGCGTATCTAGACCCCAGTTGAAACAGCAGGCTGGGGCTTACCGTGACTGAGAAAACCGCACTTCAGGAGCTTTCCGAGGAGGAGGCCAAAGCCGAATTGGCGCTGTTGGCTGACCTGTTGGGGCGGGCGAATGCGGCCTATCACACGCAGGACGCGCCCGACCTGTCAGACGCGGAATATGATCGCCTGAAACGTCGCAATCAGGCGATCGAGGAACGGTTTCCCGGCCTCAAACGCGCTGATAGCCCCAGCGACAAGGTCGGTGCCGCCCCGGCGGAAGGGTTCGGCAAGGTCCGGCATGACGTGGCGATGCTGTCCTTGGGCAATGCCTTCGAGGATGAGGATGTTGTCGATTTCGATGCGCGCATCCGCAAATATCTGGGGCTGCCAAGCGGCACGCCGCTGGCCTTCACCGCAGAGCCCAAGATTGACGGGCTGTCGCTGTCGCTGCGCTATGAAAACGGGGATCTGGTGCAGGCCGCGACCCGTGGGGATGGTGCCGTCGGGGAAAACGTCACCGCCAATGCGCGCACGATTGATACCATTCCGACGCGGATCGAGGGCGCACCGGCGCTGCTTGAGGTGCGAGGCGAAGTCTATATGCGCCACGACGATTTTGATGCGCTGAACGCCCGACAGACGGCCAATGGCGGCAAGACCTTTGCTAATCCGCGCAACGCCGCCGCCGGATCCTTGCGCCAGCTGGATCCCGAGATTACCCGCGCACGGCCGCTGGCGTTTTTCGCCTATGCCTGGGGGGCCTTGTCCGCGCCTCTGGCCGAAACGCAGTTTCAAGCGATAGAGCGGCTTAAGGCATTCGGGTTTGACACCAACCCGTTGACGACGCTCTGCGATGGTCCGCAAGAGATGATCGCGCATTACCGTAAGATCGAAGAGCAACGCGCGACGCTTGGCTATGATATCGACGGCGTCGTCTACAAGGTGAACGATCTGGCGTTGCAAGACCGGCTTGGCTTTCGCTCAACCACCCCCCGTTGGGCAATTGCGCATAAATTCCCTGCAGAACTAGCCTGGACCCGGCTGGAGGATATCACCATTCAGGTCGGCCGCACCGGCGCGCTGTCGCCGGTGGCGCGGTTGAAGCCGGTGACCGTGGGGGGCGTCGTTGTCTCGAATGCGACGCTCCATAACGAGGATTATATCAAAGGGCTCGACAGTAAGGGGGCCCGTATCCGCGACGGCAAGGATATCCGCGTCGGCGACTGGGTGCAGGTCTACCGTGCGGGGGACGTGATCCCCAAGATCGCGGATGTGGACCTTGGCAAGCGACCCGAGGACGCTAGAGCCTATGTCTATCCAACGACATGCCCGGAATGTGGCAGCGACGCCATCCGCGAGGAAGGTGACGCGGTGCGTCGCTGTACGGGGGGTTTGATCTGTCCTGCCCAAGCGGTTGAAAAGCTGAAACATTTCGTATCACGCGCGGCTTTTGATATTGACGGTCTGGGCGCGAAACAGGTCGAACAATTCTATGCCGATGGCTGGATCGCAGAACCGGCGGATATCTTCACGCTCAAGACCCGCTATGGCAGCGGCATGCAGCAGCTCAAGAACCGCGAGGGCTGGGGCGAGAAATCTGCCGATAAACTGTTTCAGGCCATTGAGGATAAACGCAAAATTCCCCTGTCGCGGCTGATTTTTGCGCTTGGCATCCGCCATGTTGGCGAAGCGGCGTCGAACCTGATCGCGCAGCATTACGGCAGCTGGACCGCGTTCGAGGCTGCAATGGGCCATGCAAAATCCGGGGTTGGCCCCGCCTGGGACGATCTGATCGGTGTGGACGGCGTCGGTCAGGTCATGGCGCAAAGCTTGGTAAGCACCTTTGCCCAAGAGGCCGAACGTGCCTCGATCGACCGGCTGGTGGCGGAACTGTGGGTGCAGGATGTGGCGCGCCCTGATACCGAAGGGTCCCCCGTGGCGGGAAAAACCGTAGTCTTCACCGGCACGCTTGAAAAAATGACCCGCGCCGAGGCGAAGGCGCGCGCCGAACGTTTGGGGGCCAAGGTCTCTGGCTCGGTCAGTGCCAGAACCGATATTCTGGTCGCGGGGCCGGGGGCTGGCTCCAAGGCCAAGAAAGCGGCGGATCTGGGCATTCAGACATTGGACGAGGACGGCTGGCTTGCGCTGATCGACGGCGCATGACGGGCCGGCCCGAGGCGCTTTTCCCCCTCTTTGCCAAGCTCGAAACGCTGGAAGGGGTCGGGCCGAAGACCGCGCAGAACTTTGCCCAGCTTGGGGTGATGGCCCCGCGGGACCTGTTGTTTACGCTGCCGTATTCCGGCATCGACAGACGGCTGCAGCCCAGTGTCAAGGATGCGATCCTGCCCGCCACTGTCACCGTGGCGGTCACCGTTGGCGCGCATCGGGCCCCTGCAAACAAGGGCGGGGCCTACCGTATTCATGTCGAAGACAGCGCCACCGCCTTTCAGCTGGTCTTCTTTCATGCGCGCGGGGATTACTGGAAACGACAGATGCCCGAAGGGTCACGGCGCGTGGTGTCGGGGCGGGTAGAGCTTTTTGACGGCATTCCCCAGATGGTGCACCCGGATTTCGTCGTGCCCGAGGCCGAGGCGGGCGATATCCCGACGTTTGAACCGGTCTATCCGCTGACCAGCGGGATCACGCAAAAGCTGATGTATAAGGCCACGCGGGCCGCATTGTCGCGGGTGCCAGAGGTCGGCGAATGGATTGATCCCAATCAGAAAAACCAAGAGAACTGGCCAGATTTTCCCGATGCGCTGCACCAGGCGCACGCCCCGAACGACACGGCTGACCTTTCTGCCGCGGCACCAGCGCGGGCGCGGCTTGCCTATGATGAATTGCTCGCCCATCAACTGACGCTTGCCCTTGCGCGCGCCAAGGACCGGCGGAAGGCGGGGCGCAAGACGGTTGGGGATGGCCACCTGCAGCAGCGCGTGCTTGGCGCATTGCCCTATGCGCCCACCGGTGCACAGACCCGCGCCATCGCCGAGATTGCAAAGGACATGGCCAGCGCCGCGCGGATGAACCGCTTGCTGCAGGGGGATGTGGGCGCGGGCAAAACGCTGGTCGCCTTCATGGCATTGTTGCGGGCGGTCGAGGCAGGCGGTCAGGGCGTGCTGATGGCCCCGACAGAAATCCTTGCGCGTCAACACCTTGAGGGCTTGCGCCCCCTGGCCGAACAGGCGGGTGTGGTGCTTGAGCTCTTGACCGGACGCGATAAAGGGCCCGAACGGCGCGCCAAGCTGAGCGCGTTGGAAAGCGGCGCGATCCAGATCCTTGTGGGCACCCATGCGGTGTTTCAGGCCGATGTCGCCTTTGGCGATCTGCGCCTTGCGGTGGTGGATGAACAGCACCGCTTCGGGGTGCGCCAGCGGCTTGAGCTTGGCAAAAAAGGGCAGGCCGTCGATGTTTTGGTCATGACCGCGACGCCGATCCCGCGGTCGCTGGCCCTTGCGCAATATGGCGATATGGACGTGTCTGTGCTGGATGAAAAGCCGCCCGGGCGCAAACCCATCCGCACCGCCCTGATTGCTACCGACCGGATGGAGGAGGTCGTGACCCGTTTGCGCGCTGCCATCAGCGAAGGGCGGCAATGCTATTGGGTGTGCCCGCTGGTCGAAGAAAGCGAGGTCAGCGATCTGATCGCCGCGGAAGCGCGGTTTAAACACCTGCGTGCGGCATTGGGCGAAGGCGTGGTCGGGCTGGTTCATGGGCAGATGCCGCCCGCCGATAAAGACGCGGCCATGCGTGCCTTTCAGCAAGGGCAGACCAAGCTGCTGGTCGCCACCACGGTGATCGAGGTGGGCGTCGACGTGCCGAACGCCAGCATCATCGTGATCGAGCGCGCCGAAAGTTTCGGGCTGGCACAGCTGCACCAGCTGCGCGGGCGCGTGGGACGGGGGCAGGCGGCCTCTACCTGCTTGCTGATGTATCAAGCCCCGCTCAGCGAAAGCGGCCGGCAACGGCTGGAGGTTTTGCGCGAAAGCGAGGATGGTTTTGTGATCGCCGAGACGGACCTCAAGATGCGCGGAACCGGTGATCTGATCGGCACGGCACAATCCGGCGTACCGCGGTTTCGGGTGGCGGATCTGGAGAAACAGGCGGCTTTGATGCAGGTCGCCCAATCGGATGCGCGCGCCTTGCTGGCTGTGGACCCTGATCTGACCACCCCGCGCGGCAAAGCCGCCCGGTTGCTGTTGTGGCTGATGCGCCAGGACGAAGCGATCCGTTTGATATCAGTGGGTTAGCAATTTAATCCCATTTTGTTCTCTTTTGTTCTCATAAAGTTCTTTACACAGGGGTTTGAAAATGAGAACAAATAGGCAACGGAAACGGGAGAACGCACATGACCACGATCCTTACAGTCAAAGCCATTGCCAAACGGTCGAAAGACACGTTGTTGCAAGATGCCGCAGGGGCGGCTGCCTTGGTTGTCATCCTCGTGGTCGGTCTGCACCTTCCCGCCTTCGTTTGACTTCTGCCTGCGTAAACCGTGTTGTTTTGATCTAGCCCGCGCATCTGTCCCAAACTCTATGCGTTGGCGAAGTCCGCAATACCTTCGTCCCTGTGCCCGAGTTGTCCCCTCTGTCACGGATCAAAACGAGCCTTCACGGTCACCGCACCCTTACGCCGCCATCCTGCCCGGATGTGCGGCGTTTTTTTGTGTCAGCGTTCGGTGGGGGGCGTTCGCCGCTGGAGGCATCGCCGCTGCGGCGCTATTGGCGCAGATCGCGGCGGAACGGGCCTAGCCGTTTTGCGCAACCTCTTGGGTCTGTTCCATCGCTTCGGCCAAAGCCTCTATCGTCAGCAGGATGGACGCATGACGGTTTTTATAGGCCACCGCGGGGGTCAGCACTTCGAACCCGTCGAAGGGGGCGTCGGGCACGGGGCCTTGGCCTTTCAACATCGCTTTCAACTGATCACGCGCCGTCTGGATCTGATCCAACGTGGCACCAACTGCCGCCGCACCGGCCACAGCGGCAGAAGCCTGCCCCAAGGCGCAGGCCTTAACATCCTGACCCATCTGCGCCAGCTTGCCATCTTCGACCACGACATCGACCGTGACGGTGGACCCACATAGGGGCGAGCGCCGCGTGACGCTGGCATCGGGATTTTCCAAGCGCCCGAGATGAGGGATGTCAGCCGCAAGCCCCAAAATCCGCGCTGAGTATAGCTTGATCAGGTCTGTCTCGTCACTCATGGCTGTTCCTCTGTGTCGTTAACCCTTACATAAGCCTTCACGCGGATGATGCAAAAATAAACTGAAGGCACGGCGATGGACTTTGACACCAGCACATTGAAATTCAACGAAGCAGGGCTGATCCCCGCGATTGCACAGGATGCGACCACGGGCGAGGTGTTGATGATGGCGTGGATGAACGCGCAGGCCGTCACCCAAACGCTGGAAACCGGCCGCGTCACCTATTGGAGCCGCTCGCGTCAGTCATTCTGGATCAAGGGCGACACCAGCGGCCACGTGCAAGAGCTGGTCGAGCTGCGCATCGACTGTGACCGCGATTGTCTGCTGGTGAAGGTGCACCAGACGGGGGCGGCCTGTCACACAGGACGGCGAAGCTGCTTTTACACGCTGGTCGAAGACGGTACCGAACGCATCACGCTTGACGTAATGGATGATGAATAGGCGCTAAAGCCCTATCATTGCACGAATATCTTGTGGTGACGTGCCTTCGCTCCGGTACAAGGAGATTGCGCGCGCGTCATCGCGTTTGGCCAGCCGTTTGCCATTTTCATCACGGATCAGATCGTGGTGGAAATAGCGCGGGGGTTTGCGGCCCAGCAGATCCAGCAGCAACACTTGGACCTGAGTGAAGTCAAACAGGTCCACGCCGCGCACTACATGGGTGATCCCCTCGCGGATATCGTCGATGGCAGAGGCAAGGAAGTAGGCGGCGGTCTGGATGTCTTTGCGCCCCACCACGATATCACCGATCTCTGTCAAAAGCGCTGCGTGATCAAGGGGATGCGGGCCAGCGTGTAGCGGCCCGTCCTCTATGAACCCCAACCCGTCTGACGCCTGTTCAACCGCGCGGTCCATATGCAGGCGGATGGCGTCATTCGGTCCGCGGTCGTCCATGCTGCGCGTTTTGCAGGTTTGCGGATAGACGCTATGCGGTGCCCCTTCCTGCGGCGCGGCGAGTGCGGCGGCAATATCTTTGCGGCTACAGCGGCAGGGATAGGTCAATCCACGTGAAGAAAGCGCCTCAACACTTTGATTATACACATCAAGGTTTTCGGATTGCAGCAGAGGCGGTGCATCCCATGTGATGCCCAGCCACGCCAGATCGTCCAACGCTTGGCGCATGTACTCGGGCTTTGATCGCTCCAGATCCGTGTCCTCGAACCGCAGCAAAAAGCTGCCACCTTGGGCGCGCGCCATATCGTGGGCCACCAGCGCCGAATAGGCGTGCCCCAGATGCAGCGGCCCGGTGGGCGACGGCGCGAACCGGGTGCGAAAGCTCATGCTGCGGGCGTGGTGCCGTCCAACCAGTCCTGCCAGTCTGTCTTGGCGCGGTCGGTGTAGGCTTTATAGCGATCCTTGCGACCACGACGGCCGGATTTCAGCCCCTCGACCGGTGGGAACAGGCCAAAGTTGACGTTCATCGGCTGGAAGGTTTTCGCATCCGCGCCGCCGGTGATATGGGTGATCAAGGCGCCGGTCGCAGTGGTCGGCGGGGGGGGTGCGGCCGCTTCGCCCTTGATCTCCGCCACAGCCAGACGCCCGGCAAGCAGACCCATCGCAGCGCTTTCCACATACCCCTCGACGCCGGTGATCTGCCCTGCAAACCGCACGTTCGGCTGGCTGCGCAGACGCATCTGGTCGTCCAACAGCGTGGGCGAGTTCAGGAAGGTATTGCGGTGGATACCGCCGAGCCGCGCGAAGGAGGCATTTTCAAGCCCCGGAATCATCCGCAGCACTTCTGTCTGGGCTCCGTATTTCATCTTGGTCTGGAAGCCGACGATATTATACAACGTGCCCAGCTTGTTGTCGCGGCGCAGCTGCACCACGGCATAGGGTTTATTGTCGGGATCATGGGGGTTGGTCAGGCCGACGGGCTTCATCGGGCCAAAGCGCAGCGTTTCGCGTCCGCGTTCGGCCATCACCTCGATCGGGAGGCAGCCGTCGAAGTAGCCCGCCGTCTCGCCTTCCTTGAATTCGGTCTTGTCCGCGGCCAGCAGCGCGTCGATGAACGCCTCGTATTGGTCCTTGGTCATCGGGCAGTTGAGGTAGGCTGTACGCTCTTCCTCGGTCTCGCCCTTGTCATAGCGCGATTGCATCCACGCTTTGCTCATATCGATGCTGTCGTGGTAGATGATCGGCGCGATCGCGTCGAAAAAGGCCAGTGCCTCGGCACCGGTTTCGGCAGCAATGGACTGCGCTAGATCGCCCGAGGTCAGCGGGCCGGTCGCGATGATCCAGTGACCCTCGCGCGGCAGATCGGTGATCTCGCCATATTCGACAGAGATATTTGAATGCGCCATCAGCGCGTCTGTCACCGATTGCGCGAAGGGATCACGGTCCACAGCCAAGGCACCGCCGGCGGGCAGGCGGTGTTTCTCCGCTGTTGCCATGATCAGCCCGTTGGCGGCACGCATCTCCCAATGCAGCAGGCCCACGGCGTTCTGTTCGTTATCATCCGAGCGGAAGGAGTTGGAGCAGACCATTTCCCCCAGCAGCCCCGTCTGATGCGCGAAGGTGCCGACCTTGGGCCGCATTTCATGGAGCACAACCTGAATGCCCGCGTTCGCCGCCTGCCAGGCGGCCTCTGATCCGGCCATGCCGCCGCCGATGATGTGGAGTGTATGTGTCATGCCAGCGATGTAGGGCAGGGGCTGTCGCGGTGCAATAGCCAGCGGTGCCTGTCGCGAAATGCGTGCCCGCAGTCCTTTGGGCCATCAAACATATCGATTGAAAGTGAAGGGGGATTTTTGGGGTCGCCGCTGCGGGAACGGTCGGTCAGTGAGAGGCTGACCTGGAGGGACCTTCCGCCGGCGGCGACCCAAAATCATCAAGGCATCTGCCTTGTCTTATTTGTGCCACAAAAGCGCCCGAATTGAAAGCACGAATTCGTGATCTGTGCGGCACCATCGGAAACAGTCTGTTTCCGGCCTACTGATCCCACTCAGGGGTGCGTTTTTCCAGGAAGGCCGCGATGCCCTCGGCTGTGTCGGGGTTGAGCATGTTTTCCACCATCACGTCGCCCGTGTAGACATAAGCTTGCGCGACCGGCATGGCGAGCTGCGCATAGAAAGCCTGTTTGCCGATCTTGACCGCTGTGCCCAGCTTGTCCGCGATCTGCTGCGCCAGCGCTGTCGTCTGCGTCGCAAGCTCGTCTGGTGGGGCGATACGGTTGATCAACCCTAGCTCGCGGGCGCGGGCTGCATCGATAAACTCGCCCGTGGTCAGCATCTCGAACGCCTGTTTGCGCGGGATATTGCGGCTGAGCGCGACCATCGGGGTAGAGCAGAACAGGCCAATATTCACCCCATTCACGCCAAAGCGCGTATCCTCGGCCGCGACCGCAAGATCGCAGGTCGCGACCAACTGACATCCCGCGGCCGTGGCGATGCCGTGGACTTGCGCGATCACGGGCTGGGGCAGGGACTGGATGCGCGCCATCAGACGGGCGCAGCGTTCGAACAGGTCTTGGAAGCCGGCGACACCCCCATCCTTGGCGTCGCGCAACGCCGTCATCTGCTTCAAATCATGCCCGGCGCAGAACGCCTTGCCCGCCCCGGCGAGGATGACGACCCGCATATCAGGGCGATGCGCAATCTCGTCCAGACGCGCCTGCAACGCGGCAAGCATCTCGTCCGACAGCGCGTTCAACCGGTCCGGCGCGTTCATCGTCAACCGGACTACCGCACCGTCACATGCCATTTCGACCATTGTCATCTTGAACCCCTCCCGCTTTTCCCTGAGCCTAGCCGCGACATATGAGGGAGGACAAGTATGCCAATTATGATGGATGCCGATGCGCTCGCGGTTTTTATGAAAGACGTGTTCAAGCAGGTCGCCGATGATTTCGCCATCGACCATGTCGAAGAGACGGATCTGACCACACGTTTGCTCACCGCGGACCGGCACCTGCGTCCCGGCGGCACCGTGTCCGGCCCGTCGATCTTCACGCTGGCCGATGTCAGCGCCTATCTGATGACCTTGGCGCGAATCGGGCCCAAGGCGCTGGCGGTGACCACAAACTGTTCGATCGATTTCATGCGCAAGCCTGCGGCCAACACCGATCTGATCGCCAAGACGCGGTTGCTCAAGCTCGGCAAGCTGCTGTCGATTTGTGATGTGCTGGTCTATTCCGAAGGGCTGGACGACCCTGTCGCGCGGGCATCGCTGACCTATGCCATTCCGCCACGCTGATTGTACCCCACACTGACGGGTACAATCGAAAAAAGGGCCGGTATTTACCGGCCCGAGTGAAGAGGTCTGGACTGCGCCACAGGGACGTTACGCCTTCCAGAACACCCGAATAGACTCGTCATGAGCCTGTCGCGGTGTGAGTCCCACGTCTGCCAACTGCCAAGGCTCAAGCTGCGCGAGCGCTTTGCGTGTCCGGCGACGCGATGCCATCTTCGTGACGCAGACCGCAAATTTGACCGCAAGAACAGCGGCAAACGGTGTGCTGCGCTGGTTCAGGATTGCCACGGTTTCGTGGTTGAGGGTCAGGGTCTGTGTCATGAGAATCTCCTATTTCTGAATTGTATTGACACAATGTTACGTTTTGCCGTAACAAAGGGGTACAAAATGCGATACATTTTGAAAAGGAAAACATTGTAATGGGTACAATTTGGCAACCTGATCAAATTGACGGGCCTGGCCCTAAATACAAAGCCGTTGTTACAATGATACGAAACGGTATCTCGAACGGCGCTTTATCGGCGGGGGAAAAACTGCCGCCGGTGCGGGAACTGGCATGGAAGCTTGGCGTCACGCCGGGGACTGTTGCACGGGCCTATACGATGCTGACCGAAAGCGGCACGTTGCAGGCCGAGGTTGGGCGCGGCACCTTTGTCGCCCTGCCGCCCACGACCCCCGATCGCAACAGCCCAATCGAGATGGATGTGATCGCCCACCACGTGCATCAAGGGACAAAGAACTACCCCGCGGACACCTATGCCGTGAACATGTTCTCGCCGCATCTCCCATCAGCGGGGCAGGCGACGCTGATCCGCAACCTGATGGCCGAGGTCGCTCAGGATCCGGCGTCAGGTGTGATGAATTATCCCAGCCGTACTGGGGCGCGCCCCGCCCGCGAAGCTGTGGTCAAATGGCTGGCCGGCACGCCGCTGGGATCCTTTACCGAGGCCGATGTGATCCTGTCTCACGGCGGGCAAAACGGTCTGTCTCTCGTGTTCCAGTCCATCCTGCAAGGCCGACGCCCCGCCATCGCGATTGAAGAGCTGTCGTACCCCGGTTTCCGCCGCGCGGGCGAGCTGCTGCGTGCCGATGTCATTCCGGTGGCGATGGATAAAGACGGCGTGATCCCCGAAGCGCTGGACGAGGTGGCGCGGAACCATGATCTTCAGATTTTCTGCACCTCGCCCGAAGTCCATAATCCGACCGCCGGCTTCACACCTGTGGCACGCCGTGAGGCGCTGGTCGAGGTGGCGCGTAAACATGACTTTCAAATTGTCGAGGACGATTGTTATCGCATGCGCGTAGAGCGTGCGCCGACCTACCGGATGCTTGCGCCCGAACGCGGCTGGTATGTCTCGTCACTGGCCAAGACCCTGACCCCTGCGCTGCGCATCGGCTTCGCCATCGGCCCGCGCCAGCGCACACCCGATCTGCGTCGCGTGGCCGAGTACAATTGCTTCGGCCTTGCAACTCCGTTGATCGACCTTTGTGCCAAGCTGCTGGTGCATCCGGATATCGACGCCATCGCCGAGGGCACGCGTCAGGGCTTTAACGCCTATGTCCAAAGCGCGGTGAATATACTGGGCGGATATGATGTGGCGTGGCGCACCAATGTACCGTTTTTATGGCTGAGCCTGCCGGTTGGCTGGCGTGCGGGTGCGTTCTGTCAGGCTGCTGAAGGGCAGGGTGTTCAAATCCGCTCGGCCGAGGAATTCGTCTGCCGCGATGCCCGCGCGCCCCATGCAGTGCGGCTTGCGATCAACGCAGGCGTGGCGCTGCACAGCTTTGAGGATGCGATCATGCGCCTGCGACATCTGCTGGACTCTCCACCCGAGCAGTTGAGTGTGTGATTTTTGTGGGGTATAATAATACCTAATTTGCAAGGCGTTGTTTTTGTGAGGGAAAATAGGGAATGTGGCGCTTGACGTGGCGAAGGGCGTGTTTATAACCCAGCCATCAGATAGCGGGGTTCGGTTTCGGACCCTTTCACCAAAGTAACGGGAATTCCCTCCATGAAAACCTTTTCTGCAACACCGGCAGATATCGACAAGAAATGGATCATCGTCGACGCTGAAGGCGTCGTCCTTGGCCGTCTTGCGTCGATCATTGCCATGCGTCTGCGCGGCAAGCACAAGCCTTCCTACACACCTCACATGGATTGCGGCGACAACGTCATCGTGATCAATGCCGAGAAAATCCAGATGACCGGCAAGAAGCGTGAAGAAAACTTCTACTGGCACACTGGCCACCCCGGCGGGATCAAAGAGCGTACCAAAGCTCAGATCCTTGAAGGTGCGCACCCCGAGCGTGTTGTGACCCAAGCGGTCAAGCGCATGCTGCCCGGCAACCGTCTGAGCCGCCAGATCATGACCAACCTGCGCGTTTACGCCGGTTCCGAACACCCCCACGAGGCGCAAAGCCCCGAGGTTCTGGACGTGAAATCCATGAACTCTAAAAACACGCGGAGTGCATAAGCATGGCTGATGAAATCAAAACACTCGAAGGCCTCGAAGCGGCCGTAACCGAGAACATCGGTGGCGTTCAGGGGACAGAAGTTGAAATGACCCCACGCGAGCCCGTGCGTGACGCGCAAGGCCGCGCCTATGCAACCGGTAAGCGTAAAGATGCGGTTGCCCGCGTCTGGATCAAACCAGGTTCCGGTAAAGTCATCGTAAACGGCAAAGCGCAAAACGAATATTTTGCACGCCCCGTTCTGCAGATGATCCTGGCACAGCCCTTCACCATCACAGGCACCGACGGTCAGTTCGACGTTGTTGCAACTGTGAAAGGTGGCGGTCTGTCCGGCCAGGCGGGCGCGGTGAAGCACGGTGTTTCCAAAGCACTGCAGCTGTACGATCCCTCCCTGCGCGGCGCGCTGAAAGCGGCAGGCTTCCTGACACGCGACAGCCGTGTTGTTGAGCGTAAGAAGTACGGTCGTGCGAAAGCGCGTAAGAGCTTCCAGTTCTCCAAGCGTTAAGCTTTACTTTACAGTTTTTGGAAAAGGCCGCTCCTGCTGGGGCGGCCTTTTTCGTATGCGCCTGAGGCCAGCCGACCCTTCGGGGAGAGTTTATTTCGCAAAATGAAGCCGGCGGGGTGGTTTTGTTTTCAATGCTGCGTGCTTAGGTAAAGGATGCGTTAAAAACGGAGCCGCCCCATGCGATATTCAGTCCTTGATCTTTCCCCCGTGCCCGAAGGGTCAGATGCCCGCCAGGCCATTGCGAATACGATTGATCTGGCAAAGCGGACCGAAGCGGCGGGATATCATCGCTACTGGATGGCAGAGCATCACAACATGCCGGGGATCGCCTCTGCCGCGACATCGGTGCTGATCGGGCATGTGGCGGATCACACCTCTCGCATCCGTGTGGGCGCGGGGGGCATCATGTTGCCGAACCACGCGCCGCTGGCGATTGCAGAGCAGTTTGGCACGCTTGCCACGATTCACGGAGACCGGATTGATCTGGGCCTTGGGCGCGCGCCCGGTGGGGATCAGGCGGTGTACCATGCCTTGCGGCGCGGGATGCAAGGGGGCGACCGTTTCCCCGAAGATGTGGCCGAGCTGATCGGCTATCTTGGCGAGGCCCCTGCGGGGGCGCGTGTGATGGCGCATCCGGGGCAGGGCACGCATGTGCCGGTGTGGATCCTGGGTTCTTCGCTTTATGGCGCGCAGCTGGCGGCGCATTTCGGGCTGCCCTATGCCTTTGCCTCGCATTTTGCCCCCGATGCGTTGGAAGACGCCGTGGCGATTTACCGTCGCGATTTCAAACCCTCTGCGCAGTGGGAGAAACCGCATTTCATGTTGGCGGCGAATGTTTTCGCGGCGGATACCGATGAAGAGGGGGCCTACCTTCGGACCTCCATGCAGCAGGCTTTTGTGCGGTTGCGCACCGGCAAACCGGGCAAGCTGCCGCGTCCCGTGCGCGATATTGATGCCGAGGTTGGCGTGCAGATGCGTCAGGCCGTCGATCAGGCCCTGCGGGTCACTGCCGTGGGCAGCCCCGAGCGTGTCGCGCGGCAACTGTCGCAGATGATTGAGACATATCAACCGGATGAATTGATCCTGACAGGGCAGATCCACGACCACGCCGCGCGGGTCAAATCCTTCGAGATCGCGGCGCAGGCCTTGGCGGAGATCGCCGCCTAGTCGTCCGGTCCCACCAGACCAAGGCCGCGCAGGTAGATGCCAATGCCGCTTTCCAGCAGATCATCTGCGGGAAAGGGCGAGGCCCTGCCGGGGGAATTGCGCGCGAAGAGTTCAACCACCCCGTGGCTCAGCGCCCAGATATGGGCCGAGAACATCGAGGCGGGCGGGCGCTTTTCTAACGGGATATGCTGGCTGAGATCGCTTGCGGCCTGTTCCAGCACCCCATTGGCCCGCGCCGCAGCGGCGGCGAGATCGGGGGTGCGGTTGACAGAAATGCCGCTTTCGAACATCGCGATGTAATGACCCGGATAATCGCGGGCGAAGGCAAGGTAGGCACGGCCCGTCGCCTCGAACGCCTTGAGCGCGGAAGGCTGGCCGGATTGATACGCGGCTTCCATCAATTCCGCAAAGATATCATAGCCTTGCAACGCGCCTTCGGCGATCAGGTCTTCGCGGCCTTCGAAATGGCGATAGACGGCTGCGGGGGTGACACCCGCCTGTTTCGCCGCCTCTGACAGGGTGAACCCCGTGGGGCCGCGATCCTCGATCAGTTTGAGCGCGCCGTCGATCAGCGCCTGTCGCAGGTTGCCGTGATGATAGCCGCGTTTAGGCATCCCAGATATCCGGCCCGCCGCAAATCTGGTCATCAATCGCGCCGATCGCCTTGGTATCTTTGCCTGTATAGTCAAACGCGTGGAGCACGGTCCGGATCGCTGCCAGCCGCGCGCGGCGTTTATCGTCAGAGCGGATCACCGTCCACGGGGTCTGCGGCGTATGGGACCGCTGCAGGGTGTCCTTGATCGCGGCGCTATAGGTGTCCCATTTCGCCAGCCCTTTGACATCGATGATGCTGAGCTTCCATTGTTTCAGCGGGTCGCCTTCACGCGCGAGCATCCGTCGCAGCTGTTCGCCGCGGCCTACGTTGAGCCAGAATTTGAACAGGTGCAGCCCATCGTCCACCAGCATCTTTTCCAGCGGGACAACCTGATCGAAGAAGGCTTCACGCTGGGCCTCGGTGCAAAAGCCGAAAACCGGTTCGACGACGCCGCGATTGTACCAGCTGCGATCAAAGAACACCATGTCGCCGGCGGTTGGCAAATGCTTGATATAGCGTTGAAAATACCACTGGCCTGCTTCGGTTTCGGTGGGTTTGGGCAGGGCCACCACATGGGCGGAACGCTGGTTCAAATTCTGACGGAAGCGCGAGATGGTGCCGCCTTTGCCCGCAGCGTCGCGGCCTTCAAAGATCATCGCGATCCGCGTGCCGGTGTCGCGCGCCCATGCTTGCAGCTTGACCAGTTCGATCTGGAGCCGATCCATCTCGCGGTCATATTGCTTGCGCCCCAGACGTTCGGAATGGGGGTAGCTGTCGCTCAGGATATCGTCCTTGTCGGCGCGTTTGATCGCCTTGTTGATGGGCGCGGGCGCGTCATTTTCGAAGTAGGCGCTGATCGCACCGTCAAAGGGCAGGTCCATGGGGGCCTCCTCAAATATCCTGTTCACCCTAACTTATGGAGCGTTCTGCCCCCTAGCGCAAACCCGCACGTGTCGCTGCGCGGTCAATGGCGGCGATGACGTCGGGTTGGGTCACATGTTGTGGCATATGGCCGATGCCGGGCAGGGTGGTCAGCACCGCGTCGGGCAATTGCGGCGTGGCGATTGCCGCGTGGACATCCAGCGGGACGATAGTGTCTGCGGTGCCGTGGATCAGCTCGACCGGCATGGTCAGCGTATCATATTTCGGGACCATCTTTTTGATCTCGGGCAGCAGCGTGTTCACCTGTTGCGCATTGGCGCGCATTGACATCCGGCGCAGGGACAGGCCGGTGCCGATGTGGTCACTATAGCCGTCAGGCGCGGCTTGCGGGGCAAAGATCGCGCCGACGCTGGCGCGCACAAATCCCTGCGGCACAAAGGCGGTGGCCAGCGGGATCACAATACCCGACCCAAAGGCAGAACCGGTGATCTTGTACTGCCAGCCAAGGTCACCTTCCCACGGCTCGGACACGGCGGACACGAGCACCAGCGCCGCCGTGTCATCGGGCCGCGACAGCCCCCACGCCAGCGCCACCGCGCCGCCATAGCTGTGCCCCAGGACGATCGGGTTGCTCACCCCAAGCCTGTCAGCTGCCTTTTGCAACAGCACGGCCTGTTCATGGGGTGTGGCCGCAGTGGCATTCCATGCGCCCGCGTGTTGGGGCAGGTTGTCGGTCCAGCCGAGCCCCGGTCGGTCGAACAGGATAACGCGGTAGCGGTCGGCAAGCTGGTCCACCATGTCAAAGGTGAAATCCCGCATATTCCCTGACGCCCCGTGGATCAGCACCAGATCCGGCCCGCTGCCCTGCACCTTGGCATGGACCTTGACGCCATCGATATCGATCAGCTCGCCAATCGGCGGGTAGGCGGCGTTGGCCGCAGCCTCGCGCGCGCCGGCCCGCCAGTGCACCACGATCACCAAGCCCACGGCGACCAGCGTCAGGATCAACAGCATGCTACGTCCCAAAATTGCTGCGACCGATGTCGTTCAGATCGTAGTGCGTGGTCTGGTAGATCTCGTTGATCCAGTTGCCGTACAGAAGATGCGCATGGCTGCGCCAGCGGTTCAGCGGGACCTGTGCAGGGTCGTCATCGGGGTAATAGTTGCAGGGCACGTTGATCGGCGTGCCTTGGGCGACATCGCGGTCATATTCGTCCTTCAATGTGTCGCGGTCATATTCTAGGTGATTGAAGATATAGAGCGCCCGATGCCCTGCATCCTCGACCAGACAGGGACCGACCTCCTTACTGCCGAGCAGGGTGGTCAGGCTGGGCACGGCGTCGACCTCTGCCGCGCGCATTTCGGTCCAACGGCTGACCGGCACCACCAGATCATCCGAGAACCCGCGCAAATAGGGCGACGACGGTTCAAGGTTGCTGTGGCGGAAGCAGCCGAAGGCCTTTTCCTCCAACAGATGCTTTTTGATACCGTGGAAGTAATTGATCATCGCCATGCCACCCCAGCACACACCAAAGGTCGAATGGACATTGGTCTGGGTCCAGTCAAAGACGCGGGTAAGCTCTTCCCAATAGGTGACGTCATCAAAGTCCAGATGCTCTATCGGGGCACCGGTGATGATCAGCCCATCGAATTTCTCGTGGGTGACTTCCTCGAACGGGCGGTAAAAGCTTTCAAGGTGATCTGCGGCCGTATTGCGCGACTGGTGGTCGGACATGCGGATCAGGCTGAATTCGATCTGCAAGGGCGTGGCCCCAATCAGCCGCGCGAACTGGTTTTCTGTCTGGATTTTTTTCGGCATCAGGTTCAGCAAGGCAATGCGCAAAGGCCGGATGTCCTGACGCGCCGCCATTTCCTCATCCAGCACCATGACACCTTCGCGCGTCAGCACGTCATAGGCAGGCAGGTCGGAAGGCAGTTTAATCGGCATGTCGGTATTCCACGTCTAGGGGCTCAGGTCTTGCATTATCTGCGCCGGATTTAGATAAGCGCCCGCGCAGAGGGCGCCAAGGGTCACGCGCTTAACGTCCCCGCGATCAGGTCGTTGAAGTCAGCCTCGGATTTGAGCCCGGCCACCTGATCCGCGGTCACGGTCACCCCCCATCGCGACATCGCCTCATAGCGTGGCTGTCGGTGGGCAAGCGCTTGGGCGTAGGTCCAGCGGATAAAGGCATCCGGATCGACATCATCCTCTTGGCAGTTGTTTTTGCTCAGATATTCTTGCCACACCCGCAGCAGGAACTCGGGCTGGTAGGCCATCGGCTTGGGGGCTTTGTCAAAGCGGCGGATCAGCTCTTGGGTGTGGGCATCGTCGCCCTTGATCCAGACCGGCAGACATTCCGCCGACAGGGTTTGCATCAGCGGATCATTGTCGTCATCGGGGTCCACCCATTCACAGATCGAGCCGCCGGTGTCACAGATGAAATGCGGATACCCATAAAGCGTCTGCGCACGGCGGGCGAAATGGCCGGTGTCGCGCAGGGCCGCGATCTCTGCCTGTTTGAACGCTTCCTGTCGGGACGCATATTCCGCCATCGGCAATCCCCCCTTGGCCGCATCGCCGGGCTTGCCCAGCCAGGTCGCCACGGGCGAAAGATTATCAAAGGTGATGTTTGACCCGATGTAGATGCTATCGCTCAGCAGAAGATCCCGCAGGAAGGGCACCTTCATCGCTTCGGCTTTGGCGTTGTCGGCGATGGTTTCACCCAAGTATCGCGTGCCGATCCGGTAGTCGATGGAGTAGTGGAACCACCCCCCAGATTGCCGCAGCAGATGCGCCATATGCGTTTTGCCCAGACCCGACATGCCAAAGACCAGCACATGTTTATGCGGCGCGGCACGCCACGCATCGGCAGAGGGGTAAAGCATGGGTCGTCATCCTTGGAACGTCTTGTTTCGCAATGAGTAGCCTAGCCTGTGCCCAGACACCAGACGCGAGACCTCGGCCACGAGACATCAGACATCGCACCCATGAAAAAGCCCGCCACATTGCTGGGGCGGGCTGATAGAGCGTTGCTGTGGTAGGGCTTAGAAGGTGAAGCCGACTTTCACACCGATCGCGACAGCGTCATTGTCTTCGAATGTCGCTGCGGTCTGACCGGCACCTAGTGTCGTCTCCGCGTCACCGATGTTGATGTAGCGGATGCCGGTTGTAACTTTCATACTGTCGCGCGTATAGGTCGCTGCCAATGCAAGGCTCTTGTTGCCGTCAGTCGGTCCCAAGTTGCTCGAAAAGCCACCGTTGGATTTCTCGTAACCGACGGACGCCGCAACGGACCACGTGTCACTCAGTCGGCGACCGACACCTAAGGAGTAGGTGTAGACGTCGTCTTCGTAGCTCAGCAGTTTTCCACCGCCTGTAAGGGTTGAGTAATCGTTTGGCGCGATTTCGAATGATGACCAGTCAACCCAACGGACACCACCGAAGACAAGCGTGTCTGCTGCAACGCCGGTTTGGAATTCAAGGTTAACCGACTGAGGTGTTTCTACCTCTGTTTCAGTTACATTGGATCCAATAAGCGAATTCTCGGATGTGCGCACATCGTAGCTGATCTTGGAATTATAAGTCAAAGACACGCGCAGCGCGATTTCAGGCTTTTCGTACGCGACACCGGCAACATACCCGACGCCTGTATCACGGTCTCCGTCCACGCTGTAGTTCGCGATGAAAGGGATGACAGCGCTGGCTTCAATGGTTTGCACCCGAATACCGCCATGCACACTGAAGTTGTTCGGCATCTTGTAGCGCAACAGGCCTGTCAGCGCGTGGCTGTTGAACTCGGCCGTGGACCCTTGGGCGAAATACCCAGTTCCCGTAGGGTACTCCACATCAGCACCAAAGGGCTGGTCATAGATAATCGCGTAGGACAGCTGATCGTTGATGTCAGCTTTGTACGCCGCACCAAAGGTAAAGAAATTATCCGTCATGTTGCCGGAGTTTGCGCCTGGCGTCGGCGTGACTGGGGACGCAGGCCCTGCACCCACCCCCGATGTATTCGGCGACACCGACCCAAGGCTGAACTCAGCATACCGGCCGCTTTCGAACAGGGCCGTGATCGACTGACCCGACCGGTCGATCCCCCCCGCGTGCAACGTGGATGCGCTGCCCAACAGGGCCGCCATTGCGATTACTCGATACGTCATCTCTAAATACTCCTCCCCAGAAGCAATGCAGCCACAACACGCAGCCACAATTTATACAGCAACTGAACGGTAGCATGCGTCAATCTGTCAATTCTTGACCAAGGGGAAGTCTGCGCCCCTATGGCAGAACTGTTGCAGTTTCGTTACGAAACGCGGCGGGATTCGATCCAGAGGTTCATGTAATTGCCGGCAAAGATAATCGCGCCGCCGATGAAAACCCAGATATCCAGGGCCTCGGCATAGACCAGCATTCCGATGACGGCGATCAGGGGCAGGCGGACAAAGTCGATCGGAACGACCACGGTCGCAGGCGCAATGGACAAGGCGTTGGTCAGACAGAAATGCGCCATGAGCCCTGCGACACCGATCAGCAACAACAGCGGCATCTGTGCCACCTCGGGCACCGCGATATCCCCGTCGTAACCGGCCATGATCACGCCAAAAACCAGTTGCGTCACGGTCAGGTAAAACAGGATACAGGTGATCGTCTGGCTGCGCGTCAGCCGCTTGGTCAGCATGATCGTCAGTGCAAAGAAAATCGCCGAGGACGCCGCCGTGATCACGCCGGCATTCAGCCCGGCAATCGTCGGACGGGCAACACAAAGGATGCCGATAAACCCAAGAACCGCCGCCAATGCCCGCACCTTGGTAAGCCGTTCACCCAAAATCAGCGGCGACAGGACAATCACCCAAAGCGGAGAAGTGAACTCAAGCGCAAAGACCTGCGCGAGCGGGATCACGGTAACCGCGTAGAACCACAGATTCTGTCCGGTGAAATGCGCCAGATTGCGCCCGATCTGCGTGCCGAAATCGCGCCGGTTGATCTGCCCCCAGGTCCCGTAAACGGTCGCGAGCGTAAAGACTGCGATCACGCCCACCAGCGATCGGTACATCATGATCTCGAACGTATCGAGGCTGCCGCCAAGCTCGCGCCCGGCGACGGCCATCGCAGAGAAAGACGTGATCGACCCCATCATCCACAAGGCCGCCCTTAGCGTCGGGGTCATGGTCTCTCTTCAAAATGGAAAAAAATCCCCGCCGGAGGCATCTTTGTCATGCGGCCGATCACAGCCATTCAGATCATTCCCATTCAATCGTGCCGGGAGGTTTCGACGTGATGTCGTAGGTCACCCGGTTGATGCCCGGAATCTCGTTGATGATCCGCGTTGCGGTCTCGCCCAGGAATTCATGGGTGAACGGATAGTAATCCGCCGTCATCCCATCGACCGAGGTGACGGCCCGCAGGGCACAGGCGAAATCATAGGTCCGCCCGTCGCCCATCACCCCCACGGTGCGGACAGGCAGGATCGCCACAAAGGCTTGCCAGATTTCATCGTAAAGCCCGTGTTTACGGATTTGGTCAATATAAACCGCGTCCGCCTCGCGCAGGATGTCGAGCTTTTCGCGGGTGATCTCGCCGGGGCAGCGGATGGCGAGGCCGGGGCCGGGGAAGGGGTGGCGGCCGATAAAGGATGGGGGCAGACCCAGCTCGCGGCCAAGCTCGCGCACCTCGTCCTTGAAAAGTTCGCGCAGCGGCTCGACCAGCTTGAGACCCATCTTTTCGGGCAAGCCGCCCACGTTGTGATGCGATTTGATTGTGACCGACGGCCCGCCGGAAAAGGACACGGATTCAATGACATCGGGGTACAACGTGCCCTGTGCGAGGAAGGTGGCATCGCCGACTTCCTTGGCGTGCTTCTGGAACACGTCGATGAACAGTTTGCCGATGATCTTGCGCTTGGTTTCGGGGTCGGACACGCCATCCAGCTCGCCCAGGAACAGTTCCTGTTCGTCGGCGTGGATCAGCGGCATGTTGTAGTTGTCACGGAACATGGTGACAACCTCTTCGGCCTCGCCCTTGCGCAGCAGACCGTGGTCGACAAAGACGCAAGTGAGCTGGTCCCCAATCGCTTCGTGGATCAGCACGGCCGCGACCGAGGAATCGACCCCGCCGGACAGACCGCAGATGACCTTTTGATCACCGACCTGTTCACGGATCGCAGCGATGGCCTCGTCGCGGTAGGCGCTCATTGTCCAGTCGCCCTTGAACCCCGCGAGACGCACAAAGTTTTCATACAGGCGCGCGCCATTGGGGGTGTGGTGCACTTCGGGGTGGAACTGCACGGCATAGAAGTTGCGCGACACATCGCCGGTGACCGCGAAAGGCGCGTGGGGCGAGGTCCCGTAGACTTCGAAACCGGGCGCGATGGCGCTGACGTGATCGCCGTGGCTCATCCAGACTTGCTCTTTCTCGGTGAGGAACCAGCCTTCCAACAGCTCAAGACGGGCCTCGGAGGGGGTCACATAGGCGCGTCCGAATTCAGCGGTGCCGTGACCGCGTTCAACCTTGCCGCCCAGGCAATGCATCATGACCTGTTGGCCGTAGCAGATGCCAAGGATCGGTACGCCAAGCTCGAACACCGATTGCGGTGGCATGGGCGCACCTTCGGCGAAGACCGAGGACGGCCCCCCCGACAGGATCACCGCCTTGGGCGCAAAATCCTTGAGAAAGGCATCATCCACCGTGTTGAACGGGTGGATTTCGCAGAACACATTAAGTTCACGCAAACGGCGGGCGATCAGCTGGGTGACCTGGCTGCCGAAGTCGATGATGAGAAGGCGGTCATGGGAGATATCTGTCATGCAGACTGATTATGGGCGGATGGCCTGCGTGGCAAGAGTGGAGTGGGGGCCAGCCCCCAGACCCCCGGAGTTTATTTTGGCAAAATGAAGGGGTCGGCGGATCATGATGTCGGTTTTTGACCTCTAAGGCCGTAAACCGCGTAAAGCCCGCTGCGTGAATGGGGTAGCTAGGCGTCAGTTTTGGCGGAAAGGAAGACCTCATGGCGGAATCAGCAAGACGCGGGCGCGGTGGTGGCGGTGCGGCACGTCGGGCGGCACGCTCGGCTGTGTCCTTCGAGACAGCGAAATACATCGAACGCAACATTCCCAACTACGAGGTGCTGACCGAAGAGGCGCTGCAGATCATCGAGTATAACGCCGATACGGTGTTGGAAGAGATCGGCGTGAACTTTCCCGACAATCCCGAGGCGCTGGCGCTGTGGCGCGCGGCCGGGGCGGATGTGACCGGTGACCGCGTGCGTATCCCCCGCGGGCTGGCACGCGAGCTGTGCAAGACCGCGCCGTCGCAGTTCACCCAACACGCGCGCAACCCCGCGCGCAACGTCGAGATCGGCGGGCGCAATCTGGTGTTGGCCCCGGTCTATGGCCCGCCCTTCGTGCGCGACACCGCCGGGGGCCGTCGCTATGCCACGATGGAAGATTTCAACAGATTCGTGAAGCTTGGCTATATGTCCAAGTGGTTACACCATTCCGGCGGCACGGTCTGCGAGCCCACCGATGTGCCCGTCAACAAGCGCCATCTGGACATGCTCCATGCGCATATGACGCTAAGCGATAAACCCTTCATGGGATCCGTCACGGAACCGAGCCGCGCGCAGGATTCCGTGGACATGTGCAAGATTCTGTTCGGGGCGGATTTCGTCGACCAGAACACGGTGATGACGTCGCTGGTGAACATCAACTCGCCCATGACGTTTGATGATGTGATGATGGGGGCGCTGAAGGTCTTTGCCGAAAACAATCAGGCGTCGATCATTTCGCCGTTTATCGTTGGCGGCGCGATGGCACCGGTATCCGTGGCAGGGACATTGACGCAAGTTCTGGCCGAGGTCATGGCCGGCATCGCCTATAGCCAGCTGATCCGCAAGGGCGCGCCGGTGATTTTCGGGGCCTTTGTGACCTCGATCGACATGAACTCGGGTGCGCCGACCTTTGGCACGCCGGAAGCCGCGCATATTACCTATGGGGCGGGGCAATTGGCGCGGCGGATGAACCTGCCATTCCGGTCCTCGGGCTCGTTCTGCGGGTCAAAACTGCCCGACGCGCAAGCAGCCTATGAGACGGCGAACAGTCTGAACATGGGGCTTTTGTCGGGGGTGAACTTTATGCTCCACGCCTGTGGCTGGCTGGAAGGGGGGCTGGTCGCCTCGTTCGAGAAATTTGTGATGGATGCCGATCAACTGGGCGCGTTGCACCATTTGGCGCGCGGTGTAGAGATTGACGAAAACGCGCAAGCGCTGGATGCGATCCGCGAGGTTGGTCCCGGCGGGCATTATCTGGGATGCGCACACACACAGGCCAACTTTAAGGAAGCCTTCTGGAAATCCGATCTGCTGGACTACAAGCCATTTGAAACATGGTCAGATGAGGGCGCGCGCGATACCCAGTCGCTGGCGGCGGCGCGGGTCGAAAAGCTGTTGGGCGACTATGTGCAACCGCCTATGGACCCCGAGACGCGTGCGGCGCTTGATGCCTTTGTCGCGGAACGCAAGGCGGCGGAGCCTGACAGCTTTATGTAGCCGCATCTTTGATGGGTTTCGCGCAAGATCGCGGCCTCGGCAATGAGGGCGATCATTACCTCTATATGACGGACCAGGTTATAGCCTGCGTCCGTCTTCTTACGTCTGGCGTTCAGGTCTGCCTCTATATCGATCAGCTGCACCAGCACCACGGCGCTGCGCGGTGGGGGCGCTTTCCCCAGTATCCGTCGCAGGGCCGGGCCGCGGCGATAGCTGCGGGCCCCGATGGAGCCTGCCTGCACCAATATGGCGGGACGGCGAATACCGCGAAGACGCGCTAGAATATCTTGCATAAAATCAAATCCTTGCTGACTGCGGCTGCATGCAAACGCATGGCCGCTCATGGGCAGGATTTCACGCAGGATACTGGTGTTGCTCGCGCAGCGGGGTCAGCGTGCGTCGCGGTTACGACTGTTTACCCATTGGAAACAATTATGGGTTGTATCGGTAAATATTAACAAATCCATAACCAATTAACCTTTTGGTATTGTGGATAAGGCTGTGGATAACCGCGCCGCCTGAAGAAAGGAGACCGCATGACCCAAGTTTTGAATACGCCGCCGGACCGACGTGGATTGCCCGGATGGGTGCCGGATGCCGCGCGGCATTATGTGTCGCATGTGGAGATGGGCCAGCCGATCCGGGCGCTGGCGCGATCCGCTGAGTGTCACGCCTCTACCATCCTGCGCCAGATCCGGCGGCTGGAAACGCGTCGTGATGATCCGCTGGTGGACGATGCCCTTGATCTGCTGGGGCAGGTCAGCCGTTTTGAAACCCACCCCATGCAGGAGCCCGCCGCGATGAATGACACCTCACCCCCCATGATGCCCGATGATGAAACGCTGAAAAGCGAGGCGCAGCGCATCTTGCGGCGCTTGTGTGAAACCGGTGCGCTGCTGGCGGTCGCAGCCGAGATGGACAAAGCCGTTGTCGTGCGCAGTGGTCCGGATGGCGCACAGACGCGGACTGCCGTGGTCGACCGCTGTGTCGCGCAGGCGATGGCGCTTAACGGCTGGATCGCGAGTGATGGCGAGGGGCGCATCCTGCGCTATCACATCACCGCGGCCGGACGGCATGCGCTGGAAGAGATGCTGGGTCAGGGCGCACAGGACGGTTTTGCCGAAGCCCAAACCAGTTTTGCCCCTGCGCCGCCGCTGCCAGAGGGGGCGCGGCAGAAGACAGCGCGGCGCTTGCGCTACACTCTGGCAGAAAGCCCGTTGGCCGCGCTCGCCCGCAGACGCGACGCAAAAGGCGCGCCGTTCCTGTCCGACAGTCTCGTCCAAGCCGGAGAGCGCCTGCGCGAGGATTTTGAACTGGCGCAAATGGGCGAGGCGGTGACGCAGAACTGGGACCGGTTTCTGGCACCGGGCGGGCAGGGCGACAGCGTCAGCTTTGAAGGCAGCGCACCTTCTGCAGCCCGGGCACGGGTGGGATCGGCGCTAGCGGATCTGGGGCCGGGTCTGTCGGATATTGTGCTGCGGTGCTGCTGCTATCTGGAAGGGTTGGAAACCACGGAAAAGCGCCTTGGCTGGTCGGCACGGTCGGGAAAGATCGTTCTGCGTATCGCTCTGATGCGGCTGCGCAAACACTATGCGGAAACGCTTGGCCCCGGGAGTGCGATGATCGGCTAGACGGCGAATCCGGATCGGCGCGCACCGCATGGCTGCCCCGCAGATTACAACTGCCTCTTTCATGCGCCGCGCGAACCGACTACATAAGGGGCGTATTCCAAACGGAGCCTGATCATGCGAGACCTGAAAATCCCCGAGCAGCGCCACCCTGAAAAGGCCCGACGCCCCGACAATCCACAGCCGAAAAAGCCGTCGTGGATCCGGGTGAAGGCGCCGGGTGGCAAAGGCTATGCGGATACCGCAAAGATCATGCGCGAGAACAAACTGGTGACTGTCTGCGAAGAAGCGGGCTGCCCAAATGTGGGCGAATGCTGGTCGCAGGGCCATGCCACCATGATGATCATGGGCGAGGTCTGTACCCGCGCCTGTACCTTCTGCAACATCGCGACAGGGCGCCCGCCGGAAACGCTGGACATCTTTGAACCCGGGCGTGTGGCCGATGCGGTGTCCAAACTGGGGCTGAACCACGTGGTGATCACCAGCGTGGACCGCGACGACATCGAAGACGGCGGGGCAGAGCATTTTGCCCAGACCATCCGCGCCGTGCGCAAACGGTCCCCTGGCACCACGATCGAGATCCTGACCCCCGATTTCATCCGCTGTGATCCCAAAGTGCTGGAAACCGTGGTCGAGGCGCGCCCGGATGTGTTTAACCACAATCTGGAAACAGTGCCCGGCCTCTACCCCGAGGTCCGCCCCGGGGCGCGGTATTTCCATTCGCTGCGTCTGTTGCAGCGGGTCAAAGAGCTTGATCCGACGATGTTTACCAAATCCGGCATCATGGTCGGTCTGGGCGAGGATCGTCAGTCGGTTATGCAGGTCATGGAAGATATGCGCGCGGCGGACATCGATTTTCTGACCATCGGGCAATATCTGCAGCCGACACCAAAGCACCACGCGGTGGACCGCTTTGTGCACCCCGATGAATTCGCCGCCTATGAAAAATCGGCCTATGGCAAGGGGTTCTTGATGGTCTCTGCGACGCCCCTGACGCGGTCGAGCTACCACGCAGGGGATGACTTTGCGCGGCTGCAGGCGGCGCGGTTGGCCAAGCTGGGGTAACTGTGATGCATTGAGTTTGAGGGGTGCTACCCCTCAAACTCACGCGATATAATGAGGGGCGCTGCCCCTCAAACTCCCCGGGATTTACATCCATTTGGAAAGGTTAGAACGGGTTTTTGATCCGTTGGGTCGTGGCCCATTCGGGCCAGTAGCCAAAGTATTCTGCGGCGAAGATCAGCGCGCCGGCCAGGACCACAGCAAAGACGAATTTGACGCGGCCCGCCGATGGCGGGTGCTGCACCCACCGTTTCATCCGCATCAGCCAAGCGACGTTCATGTAAAACGGACCTTGCCGATAAAGGGCTGGTTGCGGTCGCGCTGTGCGAAATCGATGCCGTAGCCCACAACAAATTCATCCGGAATTTCAAACCCGATCCAATCGGCCTTCATATCCACCTCGCGGCGGCTGGGTTTGTCGAGCAGGGCGATGGTTTTCAGCCGTGCGGGTTCGCGCGACATCAGTAGATTGCGCACGTGATGCAGGGTGTGGCCCGTATCGACGATATCTTCGACGACCAACACATCGCGCCCTTCGATTGCGCCGCGCAAGTCTTTGAGGATACGTACTTCTCTGCTGCTTTCCATGCCATCGCCATAGCTGGAGGCCTCGAGGAAATCGACCTCGATCGGGAGGTCAAGCTCGCGCACCAGATCGGCGATAAACACGAAAGATCCGCGCAGCAGCCCCACCACTGTCAGCTTTTCGGTGCCTGCGAATTCGCTTTGGATTTCGCGGCAAAGGGTTTCGATCCGCGCGGCGATTGCCTTGGCCGAGATCATTTCATCGATGACATAAGGTCGCGTCGTCATGGGTTTTACCTTGAAAAAGGGGGAGATAGGATTTCATAAGGGCTAACTTCATGACAGATGGAAATCAATGCCTACCCATTCAGAGACCCGCGAACTGCCCTACACCGCCCAACAGATGTATGATCTGGTGGCCGATGTGGCGTCATACCCAGATTTCTTGCCCTGGACCGCCGCCGCGCGGATCAAAAGCCGTGAGGATAAGGGGGATCACGAGGTGATGGACGCCGATCTTGTCATCAGTTTCAAGGTGTTTCGCGAACGTTTCACCAGCCGCGTGGTCTTGTGGCCAGAGGCCAAGAAGATCGACACCGAATATCTGGATGGCCCGTTCAAATACATGAAATCGAACTGGGCGTTCGAGGACAATGGCGACGGCAGCTGCAAGGTGCATTTCTTCGTCGATTTCGAATTCAAGAACGCGATTTTGCAAAAGATCATCGGCGTCGTCTTTAACGAGGCGATGCAGCGGGTGGTGCGGGCGTTCGAGAAACGCGCGGCCGCCCTCTATGTGGCCGGGGCCTAGAAACGACAAAGGCCCCGATGCGGGGCCTTTGTGTGGGTCTTTGGGTTCCAATCAACTGCTTAGATCATAGGCCCGCTCACCGTGGACGGATAGATCAAGCCCGTTGACCTCGACCTCTTTGCTGACACGCAGCGGGGTGATCGCCTTGCAGACCAGCACCAGCACGACGGTCACCACCGTGGTATAGACACCGACAATCGCCAGTGACCCCAGCTGTGCGGCCCAGGACCCCGCCCCGAGGGCAGCGATCATGATGGTGCCGAAGATACCACCCACGCCGTGAACCGCGAATACATCAAGCGTGTCGTCGATCTTGGCCTTGTTGCGGATCAAGACGACCGCTTCCTGGCACAGGATCCCGGCAACTGCGCCGATCAGCAGCGCCGCCCAAGGGCCGACGAAGCCCGACGCAGGCGTGATGGAGGCCAGCCCCGCGATGGTGCCCGTGACGATGCCGACCAGAGAGGCTTTGCCGAATTTGATCCGCTCCCACAGCGCCCAGGTGAGCGAGGCGGTGGCGGCAGAGATATGGGTCACCGTGATCGCCATCGCCGCACCTCCGTCTGCGGCCAGTTGCGAGCCGCCGTTAAAGCCGAACCAGCCGACCCAGAGCATCGCCGCACCGATCATCACGAAGCCCGGGTTATGTGGCGGGGTGTTGTGGTTGAGGCGTGGACCAAGGAAGACCGCGAGGATCAGCGCCGCTAGGCCGGCTGTTTCATGCACCACGATGCCGCCCGCGAAATCGCGCACGCCGACCTCGCCAAAGATGCCACCATCGGCCAAGAAACCGCCGCCCCAGACCCAATGCACCACGGGCGCGTAGCACAGCAGCATCCAGAGACCCGAGAAGAGCATTACAAAGCCAAAGCCGATACGCTCCACATAGGCACCGACGATCAGCGCGGGGGTGATCACTGCGAATGTCATCTGGAAGGCGAAGAACAGGATCTCGGGCAGGGTGCCTGACAGGCTGTCAGCAGTGACCCCCGACAGGCCGATCTTGCCCAAGCCGCCCCAGAGGCCCGATGTGTCTGGGCCAAAGGCGATGGAGTATCCGGCAAAGAACCACAGCACGCTCATCAGACAGGCGACGCCGTAGGTATGCATGAAAACGCTCAGGACGTTGCGGCTGCGCACCAGCCCGCCATAGAAGAGCGCGAGCCCCGGTAATGTCATGAACAGGACCAAGGCCGTGGCGGTCATGATCCAGGCCGTATCAGCTGCGTTCATCTTGGTTTCCTCCCGAAAGGTTTTTGATTGCAGACGGGTGAAACGGATGTGCGCGCGCGACAAAAGTTAAAATGTGGGCAAAGCCGGTGATTAAACGGGCATTTCTACATTCGCCACATATTTAGGCAGCAATTTAGCCATTCCGCCTGTTTTGCGGGCGTTATGTAATCGCCTCAAAAATCAGCCCCAAGGCGAAATCGCGGGCAGCGCGGCGGACTTTATCACGGCCCAATGCGCCGAACTCTTGCGTTTGGGTGGCGATGCCAGACGCCGTGACGAGGCCGAAACAGACGCGGCCTTCGGGCTTATGCTCTGACCCGCCGGGGCCTGCGATACCGGTGATCGACACGGCGATCTGCGCGCCAGATCTTGCCAAGGCACCGCGTGCCATTTCAAGGGCGACCTGCTCGGACACCGCGCCGTGGGCGGTGAGTGTGGCAGGGCTGACGCCAAGCAGGTCGATCTTGGCGGCATTGGTATAGGTGACAAACCCACGGTCAAAGATCGCAGAGGATCCGGGGAGGTCCGTCAGGGCGGCGGCCACCATGCCGCCCGTGCAGCTTTCGGCGCAGGCGATCATGACCTCGCGCGCGCGGGCGCGGTCCAGAAGGGCGTGCAAATCAGGCAAAGAGATACACGTGATACAACACGGCCAGCGCGATCACCCCCAGCAGGGCGAAAATGCCTGCAAAGATATCATCCAGCATCACGCCAAGCGCATCGCCGCGCCGGTCGGCCCAGCCGATGATCAGCGGTTTCCAGATGTCGAACAGACGGAACAGGGCAAAAGCCGCGATCCAGCCGGGCCACATCACAAGGATGTTCATATCCATCGTCCAGCTGGCATAGCTGAGCGGCAGCAGCGCGACCCATTGGCCCGCAACCTCGTCGATCACGATTTCCGACGGATCATGATCAGCGCTTCCCGCGGTCATGCGTGCGGTAGCCCACCAACCTGCGGCAAAGGTAAGCACGATGCCTGCGAACAACAGCGGCAGCCCACCGATGACATGGAGCAGCCAGGCCCAGGGCAGCGCCACCAGCGACCCCCAGGTGCCCGAAGCAGGGCGGATGTAACCCACCCCCAGAACGGTCGCGATCAGCTTTGCCAAAGTCATAGTTTCACCAATGTTGCTGTGGCCATGCAGGCGATGCCTTCGCCGCGGCCGGTAAACCCCAAACGTTCCGAGGTCGTCGCCTTGACCGACACTCGGCTTTCCTCAATGGACAGGATATCCGCCATCACGCGGCGCATCTCTGCGGCATGAGGCCCCATTTTGGGGTATTCGCAGATCAGCGTGCAATCGACATGGGTCAGGGTAAACCCTTCGCTGCGCGCCAGATCGGCGGCATGGCGCAGAAAGATATGGCTTTGCGCCCCTTTCCACTGCGGGTCGGACGGGGGGAAATGCTGGCCGATGTCGCCCATAGCCAACGCGCCATAGATCGCATCGGTGACCGTATGCATACCGACATCGGCGTCGGAATGGCCGACCAGCCCCTGATCATGCGGAATATCAACGCCGCAAAGTGTGACATGATCCCCCGGACCGAATGCATGTACATCAAACCCGTTGCCGGTGCGAATATCCATCGAAGACTCCAATATGCGGGCGGCGCGGGTCAAATCGCCCGGCACCGTGATTTTCAGGTTATCGACGCTGCCGGGGGTGATGGCAACCGCAACACCGGCGGCGCGGGCGACCTCTACATCATCGGCGGCGATGCCTTCAAAGGCGGCATGGGCCGCGCGGATCGTGGCCGCATCGAAGCCTTGCGGGGTTTGTGCGGCATAAAGCGCGGTGCGGTCCTGCGTGCCTGCGACGGCTCCGTCTTCGGCGACCCAAAGCGCGTCGGTGACAGGCAGGCCGGGGGCGGCTGCGGCATCTGTGGCCAGCGCGTCGATCACACCGTCGATGATCTGCGGCGTGACACAGGGGCGGGCGGCGTCATGGATCAGCACCAGATCCGCATCCCCCAGCAGCGCCAGACCGTTGCGCACCGATGCTGCACGATCCGCCCCGCCTTTGGCGACAAGACAGCCTTGCGCGGTGAATCCGTCGGCCTGCGCCATGTCACTGGCGTTCAATACGATGATGATCCGGTCCACCTGCGGATGTCGCTGGAAAGCCGCAAGCGTGTGGTCGATCACGCGTTTCCCGCACAGCGGCTGCCATTGTTTGGGCACGGCTCCGCCCGCACGGGTGCCCCGTCCGGCGGCCACGATGAGCGCTGCGATTTTCGGTGTCGACGCCATCGCGCGCCCCCTTTGATAAACTCGCCCCGTTCTAAGCCTGCAAAGCGGTCTGTGCAATCGCCCGCGCCCTATGCCTAAATTTTAGGCAATAGGTCAGTTTCTCACCAGCAAAAGCTTTTGGTTTGATTGAGTTTCGGCCCACCCCTCGGTAAACCAAAGGCAATTGCACAAGGATTAAGCGTTTGGATCTCTCGGATCTGCCCTTCAAACTCGACCCGCCCGTTTTGCTGGCTCCGATGGCGGGGATCACCGATCTGCCGTTCCGCACGCTGGTGGCGTCTTTTGGCGCAGGGTTGGTGGTGTCAGAGATGGTTGCCAGCGTCGACATGATCAACGCCCGCCCCGGGACGCTGGAAAAGGCCGAACTGGGGCTTGGCGTCGAAGGCACTGCGGTACAGCTGGCAGGACGCGAGGCCGCCCCCATGGCCGAGGCCGCGCGGATGGTCGAAGGGCAGGGCGCGCGGGTGATCGACATCAATATGGGCTGCCCCGCCAAGAAGGTGACCCAAGGCTATTCCGGCTCTGCGCTGATGAAAACGCCCGACCACGCGCTTCGGCTGATCGAGGCGGTGGTGAACGCGGTGAAGGTCCCCGTCACGCTCAAGACGCGGCTGGGGTGGGACGACAATATGCTGAACGCGCCACAGATCGCTGCGCGGGCCGAGGCGGCGGGGATCACGATGATCACCATCCACGGGCGCACGCGCTGCCAGTTCTATAAAGGCTCCGCCGATTGGGCCGCGATTGCGGGTGTCAAACAGGCGGTCTCTGTTCCCGTCATTGCCAATGGCGATATCATCAGCACCGATGCCGCGCGACAAGCGCTGGCGCGGTCGGGGGCGGATGGTGTGATGATCGGGCGCGGTGCGCAAGGCAAACCCTGGCTGCTCGCTCAGGTGGCCCATGATCTGTTCGGCGCGCCCGCACCGGTCATCCCGCAGGGCGCCGATTTCGCGCGCATGGTATCCGACCACTACGAGGCGATCATCCGGTTCTATGGCGAGGTGATCGGCCTGCGCGTCGCGCGCAAACATCTGGGGTGGTACATGGACACCAGCAACACCCCCGCTGATCTGCGCCGCGCGGTACTGACCGCTGCCAGCCCTGCCGAGGTGCACCGTCTTATCCCGTCCGCCTGTCTGCCGGACCACCAGTTGGAGGCCGCTTGATGTCGCTGGATACTGTTTTCGCATCGCTGCCTGTGCCCGCCATTCTGATCGATACCGACGACACGATCGCCGAGCTGAACTCGGAAGCCGAAGGGTTTCTGAACGCATCTGCAAAATCCGTGCGCGGTGTGCCGGTGTGGGACATGATCGCCGTTGATGCCCCTCTGGAAGAGGCGTTCACCCGCGCCCGCGACAATGGCACGCCCTTGTTCGTGAACGATGTGGATGTCGGCAGCGGCCAGCGCCCGCCGGTGCAATGTGCGTTACACTTCGCGCCGCTGATCGATGCGGCGGGGCAGATGATCCTGATGATCACCCCCCGAGAGATGGCCGGTCGGATGACGCAGAACAATTCGGTCAAATCCGCGGCCAAATCCGCCATCGGCATGGCCGAGATGCTGGCCCATGAGATCAAGAACCCGCTGGCAGGGATCACCGGTGCCGCGCAACTGCTCAGCATGAATCTCAGCACCGAGGATCTGGAGCTAACCGATCTGATCGTCGCGGAATCGCGCCGCATCGTGAAGCTGCTGGAACAGGTCGAACAATTCGGCAACCTGATGCCGCCGGAACGCAAGGCGGTGAACCTGCATGACGCGCTGGACCGCGCGCGCCGGTCTGCGCTGCTGGGGTTCGGCGCGCGCATGAAGATCATCGAGGATTACGACCCCTCGCTGCCGCCAGCCTTGGGCGACAAGGACCAGTTGCTGCAGGTGGTGCTGAACCTGATCAAGAACGCGTCAGAGGCGGCAGGCCCCTCGGGCGGCACGATCCGGTTGCACAGCTATTATGAACATTCCTTCCGCATGCGCCGATCCGACGGCACGGCGCAATCGTTGCCCTTGCAGATCGAAGTCATCGACGACGGCCCCGGTCTACCAGAGGCGATCCGCGCTGACGTGTTCGAACCCTTCGTATCCGGGCGCGAGAACGGCACCGGGCTGGGGCTGGCGCTGGTGAGCAAGATCATTTCCGACCACGGCGGCTGGATCACGGTGGAGTCTGTGCCCGGCAAGACCGTGTTCCGCATCTCACTGCCGCGGGCCGATAAGACCCAAATTGAAAATACCGCTTCCGATCAGGAGAATTAACGATGGATGGCACCGTTCTGGTCGCTGATGACGACCGCACAATCCGCACCGTTCTGACACAGGCACTGACTCGCGCGGGCTGCAAGGTGCACGCGACATCCAGCCTGACCACCCTGATGCGTTGGGTGGGCGAGGGCAAAGGCGACGTTGTGATCTCGGATGTGGTGATGCCCGACGGCAATGGGCTCGAGATGCTGCCCAAGATCGCGCAGGACCGCCCCGGCTTGCCCGTGATCGTGATCTCGGCGCAGAACACGATCATGACCGCGATCAAGGCGGCGGAGGCTGAAGCCTATGACTACCTGCCCAAGCCTTTCGACCTGCCTGACCTGATGAAACGCACCGCCCGCGCGCTAGAGCGCAGTGGGCCCGCGCGCCGTCCGGCGCAGAGCAGCTCTGACAGCGATGGGGATCGGGATGATCTGCCGCTGGTGGGGCGCACGCCAGTGATGCAGGCGCTCTACCGCGTGGTGGCGCGGGTGATGAACACGGATCTGCCGGTGTTGATCTGGGGCGAATCCGGCACAGGAAAGTCGCTGATCGGCAAGGCGATCCACGATTTTTCGGACCGGCGGAACCTGCCCTTTGTCACCGTCACCTCGGCAGAGTTGCAAGACCTTGAGGGCCCGACACGTGTCTTGGCGAGGGTCCGCGGCGGGACGCTGCTGATTGACGAGATCGGCGATTTCTCGGAAGAGATTCAGGCCCGTATCGCGCGCATGATGGACACGCCCGGCGAACATGCGCCGCGGTTCCTTGCCACCAGCCAATCGGATCTGGCCGCCGCGATGAAGGCGGGCACCCTGCGGCGCGATCTGTATTATCGTCTCTCGGGGGCGACGCTGCATGTCCCCGCGCTGCGCGACCGCGTGGATGATATTGCCTTGCTTGCCGCGCATTTCCTTGAACGGTCCGAAACCGGCAATACCGCGCCGCGCGCCCTGTCCGAAGGGGCGGCGAAGGTCTTTGCCAACTATCAATGGCCCGGGAACGTGCGACAGTTGGAACATGCGATGCGGCAGCTGGCGCTGACCAGCCGCGCGCCCGAAATCACCCAATCCGAGGCAGAGCATGTGCTGGGGGCGCAACCCGACCCCGAACCGCTGCGCGCGCAGGCCAATACCGAAAAGCTTGGCGCGTCGGTCGAACGTCACCTACAGCGATACTTTGACCAGCACGGATCCATGCTGCCGCCCCCCGGGCTCTACGCCCGTATCCTGCGCGAGATCGAAGCCCCGTTGATCGAGATCGCCCTTGCCGCAACCGCTGGTAATCAGGCGAAATGTGCAGACCTTCTGGGAATCAACCGCAATACGCTGAGAAAAAAGATCACGGACCTCGATATTGAGGTGACACGCGGTCGAAAAATGATGTAAAAGCGCCACATAACCGTGGCCATCTAGCCTCAAAGCCGGATCAGGACCACAAAAATGGGCGGTTGATGCATAGGTGCATCACATCATCGGTGAGGATAGCGGGTGCTTACCCGGTCACGCAGCTATTATCTTATGCGGCTTGAGCGCCTGCGCCGGATCAGGCGCGTGCGCAATCTGGCGACCCTGGGACTTGTGGTTCTGGGGCCGGTGCTGGCGCTTGTCACCTATCTGGTGCTCGGCCCGCTTGAACAGGGCGGAAACACCCCGAGCCTGCGCATCATTCTGCTGATCGATCTGGTCTATATCCTGCTCGTTGCCGCCCTTGTGCTGAGCGAGGTCGCGCGGCTGGTGGCGGCGCGGCGGGCGAAGTCTGCGGGCTCGCGGTTGCACCTGCGTCTGACGGGGGTGTTCGCGCTGATGGCGCTGATCCCGACGGTGAGTGTTGCGATCTTCGCGGGGCTGACGATCAACGTCGGGCTTGAGGGCTGGTTCTCGGATCGGGTACGGTCCGTGGTGGGCAATTCGCTGGCCGCCGCCGAAGCCTATGAGAACGAGCAAAGCGATGATCTGCGCGAAGATGCCATCGCCTTGGCCCGCGCGATTGATCAAGCGCGCACGCAAGGCGTTGATGTGCCTGACACCCAGCTTTTGGCGGACGGGCAACGCCTGATCCAGCGCGGCTTGCGCGAGGCCTATATGATCGACGGCACGGGCCAGATCCGCGCGCGCGGCGACCGGTCCTATCTGTTCGATTTCGAAGAACCGACACCCGAACAGATCCGCGAGGCACAAGAGCTCGACGGCGCGCCGCTGGTGATCGAGGATTGGGACAACAACGAATTCCGCGCGCTGGTGCTGATGGAAGCCTTTGTCGACCGCTATCTTTACGTCAGCCGCGATGTGGACGGAAAAATCCTGTCGCTGCTGGACGATACCAAGGAAACGGTGCGGCTGTACCAACAGCTTGAAAACGAGCGCGGCAAGCTGCTGTTCGAATTCGGGCTGCTTTATGTGGGCTTTGCGGTGATCCTGATTCTCGCGGCGGTCTGGCTGGGGCTGTGGTTTGCCGAACGTCTGTCAGGGCCGGTGGGTCGCCTAACCGGCGCGGCGCAGCAGGTCGGTGCCGGTGATCTTGAGGTTCAGGTCCGCGAGGAAGAAGGCGATGACGAGATCGCCATGCTTGGCCGCTATTTCAACCAGATGACCAAACAGTTGAAAGGCCAGCGCGAGACGTTGCTGGATAACACCCGCCAGATCGAACGCCGTCGCCGCCTGTTCGATTCGGTGCTCAGCTCAGTTACTTCAGGCGTCGTGGGGCTGGACCCCGAAGGGCGGGTGACCTTCGTCAACCGCTCTGCCGCGCGGCTGCTGGACTGGAGCGAGGACCAGCAATCGCTGGCGCTCTCTGTCGCGGTGCCGGAGTTCGGCCCGCTGTTCAATACGGTCGTCAAAGGGCAGAACGAGGTCGCGCAGGGCGAGATCAAGGTCTCGCGTCAGGGGCAGATGGAAAATCTGCTGGTGCGCGTCGCCACGAGGCGCAGCGAAGACGGGCGGCTAGAGGGCTATGTTGTCGCCTTTGACGATGTGACCGATCTGGTAAGCGCGCAGCGCATGGCCGCATGGGGCGACGTGGCGCGGCGCATTGCCCACGAGATCAAGAACCCGCTCACTCCGATCCAGCTGAGCGCCGAGCGGATCAAACGCAAGTTCGGCCCCAAGCTGCCCGACGACGCCGCCAGCCTTGACCAGATGACCGGCGTGATCATCCGCCAGACTGGCGACCTGCGGCGTATCGTCGACGAATTCTCCAAATTCGCGCGCATGCCAGAGCCTGAAACCTCTGTGCAGAATGTCGTTCAGGTGTTGCAGGATGCGGTCGTGTTGCAGCAGTCGGGCCAGCCCGATGTGACCATCAGCGCCAATCTGCCGACACAAGAGATACTGGCGCGGGTAGACCAGACAATGCTGTCGCAAGCCTTAACAAATTTGATTAAGAACGCGGGCGAAGCCATTGAAAGCCGTAAGAAAAATGATCCCGAGGCCGATATAGACCCGCGCATCGAGGTGCAGTTGACCACAACCCAAACGGCGCTACAAATCACCATAGCGGATAATGGCATCGGATTGCCGGAAGACCGCGCGCGACTGTTCGAGCCATATGTCACCACCCGATCCGAAGGGACTGGCCTTGGCCTGCCCATCGTGAAAAAGATCATCGAAGAACACGGCGGGACGTTGTCGTTGGAAAACGCGCCGGTCTTCGCGGGCGAAACACATTTCGGCGCAATGGCGGTGATCACGCTACCCCTTGCTGCCCCCACCGGAACCCCAGAACTGGAGACCCATAATGAGTGACATCCTGATCGTTGACGACGAACGCGACATCCGCGAGTTGATTTCGGACATTCTGGAAGACGAGGGCTTTGTCACGCGGTTGGCCGGCAATTCGGACGAGGCGATCTCGGCCATCAACGCGGAACCGCCGGCGCTGATGATCCTTGATATCTGGTTGAAAGACAGCCGGATGGACGGGATCGACATTCTGAAAACGGTAAAGCGGGACAATCCGGATGTGCCTGTTGTCATCATCTCGGGGCATGGGAACATCGAAATCGCGGTCGCGGCGATCAAGCAAGGTGCCTATGACTTCATCGAAAAACCCTTTAATATTGACCAGTTGATGGTGGTGATCCGCCGCGCGATGGAAACCTCGCGCCTGCGTCGCGAGAACCACAGCCTCAAACGGCGCGAGGTCGCCAGCACCGATATGATCGGCAGCTCGACCGCCTTCAAAACGCTGATGGGGCAGCTTGACAAGGTCACGAAGTCGAACGGTCGGGTGATGCTGCGCGGCCCTGCGGGGGCGGGCAAAGAGATCGCCGCACGCTATATCCATGCCAATTCCAACCGTGCCTCCGCCCCCTTCGTAACGGTCAACTGCGCCAGTGTGGCGCCAGACCGCATGGAAGAAGTGTTGTTCGGCCGTGAAACCCCTGACCGTGGGGTAGAGCCGGGCCTGCTGGAACAGGCGCATGGCGGGGTGATCTTCTTTGACGAGGTGGCCGATCTGCCGCTGGGGACACAATCGAAAATCCTGCGTGTACTGGTGGACCAGCAATTCACCCGCGTCGGCGGCAACGACAAGGTGCGTGTCGATCTGCGCGTGATATCCAGCACAAACAAGGACTTGGACGCCGCGATTAAAGCGGACACCTTCCGGCAGGAACTATTTCACCGGCTCAACGTCGTGCCGATCTCTGTCCCGTCGCTAGAGGACCGCCGCGAGGATATTCCCGTCTTGGCGCGCCACTTTATCGCGGATTTCAATGCCTCGCAGGGGTTGCCGCTGCGCGAATTCTCGGGCGATGCAGAGGCGTTGTTGCAGACGATGGTCTGGCCGGGCAACGTGCGTCAGCTCAAGAACCTGGTGGAACGTGTGCTGATCCTTGGCGACGGCACCGGCCCGATCGAAGCGCGCGAGCTGCCGGGCGAGGAAGAAACCACCGATGAAGAGGGCCGCGTGGTGCTGTCCGGTGCTTTGGCGACCTTGCCCCTGCGCGAGGCCCGCGAGGCGTTTGAACGCGAGTACCTGCTGACCCAGATCAACCGCTTCGGCGGCAACATCAGCCGCACCGCGAATTTCGTCGGCATGGAACGGTCGGCGCTGCACCGGAAGCTCAAAAGTCTCGGGGTGGTGACCTCGGCCAAGTCGGGCACGCGTGTGGCGCATGTGGATGATGACGGGGCAGCCGATAGCTGACCCCACTCGCTACCCCCGCGTCACGATCTGGAAACTGCCGTCGTCATTGCGGATCACGCAGGCGCTTTCAGTCAGCGCGGGCAGGGCGGTTGTGCGACCCTGCGGCGCGGCCTTGGCGATGCCGGCGGGGCATTGCGGGATCGACACTGGCGCAAAGCCCGCATCGGCCATACATTGCGTTTCAACCCTTTTGCGCAGATCGGCATTGGGATCGACCGTATAGGTCTGCCCGGGCTCGAAATATCCCGCACGAGAAGTGCAACGGCCGTCGGACCGGCAGACGCGGCGCGGCGGGATGAAACGGGGCGAGGTGCGCACGGTTTGAAGCACCACGGGCACTTGCGCCAAGGCATCGACCTGACATTGCGTGGTCTGGCGTTCGACCATCGCGACAGTGGCACCGGGCTTGTAGTAGGTGTTCAACGGTGCGCAGGCTGCCAGTGCCACCCCACCCCAGATGATCAATGCCGTTTTCCGCATATGCGCCCCCGTCTTGCTATGGAAGCAAGTCTGACATTTGAATTGACCCTTGCATAGCCATCTGTCATTCAAATCACTGGCATATCACGGGTCACGCGGGCACGCCCCAGCTGGTGACGCAAGGCAAGGCTTCACGCCAAAGGAACCCCATTTATGAAAGTGATCATTTGCGGCGCAGGGCAGGTCGGGTGGCAGATTGCCCGCCATCTTTCGGGCGAACGCAACGACGTCACAATCGTTGACAGCAACGCCGATCTGGTGCGCCGCGCCACAGATACGCTGGATGTGCAAGGGATCGCCGGCTTTGCAAGCTACCCCGACGTGCTGGACCGCGCCGGTGCCCGCGATGCCGAGATGATCATTGCCGCCACCCATTCGGACGAGGTGAACATGGTCACCTGTCAGGTGGCCCATTCGGTCTTTGGCATCAACCGCAAGATCGCGCGACTGCGCAGCCAATCCTATCTGACGGCAATCTATTCCGATCTTTATCGTCGCGATCACATGCCGATCGACGTTGTGATCTCGCCCGAGAAAGAGGTGGCGAATGCAGCATTGCAGCGGCTTTCGGCCCCGGCGGCCTTCGATACAGAGACGTTCATGGACGGGATGGCGCATCTGATCGGTATCCAGATCGACGAAGACTGCCCGGTTGTGAACACGCCGCTGCGACAGTTGACCGATCTGTTCTCGACGCTGCGCGCCGTTGTCGTCGGGGTGCGCCGTGATGGCACGCTGTTTGCGCCGGAATCCAAGGACCAGCTGTTTGTTGGTGACGCCTGCTATGTCTTTTGCCACCGCGATGACATCCCCCGCACGCTCGAGATTTTTGGCAAGACCACCAGCAAGCTTGAACGTGTCGTGCTTGTGGGCGGGGGGAATGTCGGGCTGGCCGTGGCCCAGAACCTCGAGGCGCGCGGCAAGCGGGTGCGCACCAAGATGATCGAGAAGAACCGCCGCATTGCGGAACGCGCCGCCGAGGCGTTGGAGCGGACGATCGTGCTTAACGGTGACGGGCTGGACGCATCCCTGCTGGCCGAAGCGGGGATTGGCCGCGCCGATGCGATGATGGCGATCACCGATGATGACAAGACCAATATGCTGGCCTGCGTGCGCGCCAAATCCGAAGGCTGCCCCTATGTCATCGCGCTCATCAATGACCCCACGCTGGTCCCGCTGATGGAGCCTTTGGGCATCGACGCCTATATCAACCCGCGTTCCACCACCGTCAGCTCTATCCTGCGGCACATCCGTCACGGGCGGGTGCGGTCGGTCTATTCCATCGGCGACGCCGAGGCAGAGGTGATCGAGGCCGAGGTGCTGTCGACCTCTCCGATTGCGGGCAAACGCGTGTCCGACATTGATTTCCCCGAAGGGGCGCTGATGGGCATGGTTCGCAAGGGCGACGAGGTGATGCGCCCCCTTGGCACAACACGCATCGAAGAAGGTGACGTCATCGCTGTGTTCTGTCTGGCCAAAGACGTGCCGCAGGTCGAACAGCTGATGCAGGTCTCCATCGACTTTTTCTGATGGTGCCTGCGTCCAAATTACCGGAGCGCCGCACGTGAGACGCAAATCCTATATCCGCCGCGAGATCCTTGAACTGCCGCTGTTCTTGCTGATTTTCGGTGTGTTCAGCGCGTCGACAATCTTTCCGGCGATCTTTGCGCTGACCACCCAAGACCATCTGGCATCGCGGGCGTTTTTCTATTCGGGGCTGCTGGGGGTGATTATCTTTACCCTGATTGCGGTCGCCCATGCCGGACGGCGCGCGCGGCACGGGGCCTTGGGGCCGTTGATGTCGCTGTTTTCCAGCTTTGTCTTTTTGCCCGCGCTGTTGGCGATCCCGTTTCTTGAGGCTTTGCCGACCACGCGGTTCCTGCACGCCTATTTCGATATGGTCAGCGCGATCACCACCACCGGCGCGACGCTGTTTGATGATCCCGGCCGGATCAGTGATACGCTGCATCTGTGGCGCGCGCAGGTCGCCTGGATGGGCGGCCTGCTGATGTGGATCGCGGCCTCGGCCATTCTCGCTCCCTTACACCTTGGCGGATTCGAGGTGACCTCGCAGGCCGAACCCGGCAACCCGGACGAACGCCGCAGCAATATGGGCCAGATCGACCCGCGCCAACGGTTGCTCAGGTCGGCGGCGGCGCTGACGCCCACCTATCTGGCGCTGACACTGATGCTGTGGCTGCTGCTGCTGGCCAACGGAGATCGATCGCTGGTCGCGCTGTGCCATGCGATGTCGGTGCTGGCGACCTCGGGCATCTCGCCACTTGGGGGAACGCATGACACCGGTGTCGGCTTTGGGGCCGAGGCGATGATGATGCTGTTCATGCTGTTCGCGCTGTCGCGGCTGACATTCTCCAAAGACACGGTGACGGCGACGCAAGGGGGGCTTTTTACCGATCCGGAATTCCGCATGGGGCTGGCGCTGATCCTCGGCGTGCCTGTGGTGCTGTTCGTGCGCCATTTCCTTGGCGCTTTCGATGTGGATGCCAGCGCCGAAGCGCTTGAGACCGGCAGCGCCTTCTGGGGGGCCATGTTCACAGTCACCTCCTTTCTGACCACCACCGGATTTGTCAGCGCCTCATGGGCCGAAGCGCAAAGCTGGTCGGGGCTCGAGACACCGGGGCTGATCCTCATGGGGCTAGCGCTGATCGGTGGCGGGGTGGCGACCACGGCGGGCGGGGTCAAGCTGCTGCGGGTCTTTGCACTGTATCGCAACGGCGTCCGCGAGATGGAACGGCTGGTCCATCCGCACTCTGTCTCGGGCGCCGGTCAAGCGGGGCGGCGGCTGCAAAGCAACGGGGCGTTCATCGCCTGGATATTCTTTATGCTGTTCGCGCTGTCGCTGGCGGGGGTAACCCTGCTGCTGACCTTTGTCGGCGCGCCCTTTGCCGATGCGCTGGTAATGTCGGTGGCCACACTGGCGACAACCGGCCCGTTGATGGAGTTTGCCGCCGATGCCCCCATCGCGTTGATCCAGCTGGGCGACGGGGCCAAGATGATCCTATGTGCGGCGATGGTGCTGGGGCGGCTGGAAACTTTGGCGATTATTGCGCTGCTCACCCCTGATCTGTGGCGCGCGTGACACGGGATGCGGCTTTGCGCGCAACAGTTCTGACATTTTGGGGTGGAAACTCTGTGCGCGGGTCTTCATAGTCTTCCGAAGGGGTAAACCGATCCGCGGTTGCCAGCAAGAACAACAGCAAGAATAAGAGCGAGACCAACAATGGCGGCTGACCGACAAAACCTGCAAGACGCATTCCTGAACCATGTGCGCAAGACAAAGGTGCCGGTAACGATTTTCCTGATCAACGGTGTGAAGCTGCAAGGCGTCATCACATGGTTTGACAATTTCTGTGTTCTTCTGCGCCGTGATGGCCAATCGCAGCTTGTGTACAAACATGCGATTTCCACGATCATGCCAAGCACACCAATCTCGCTATACGAGGGTGAAGACGCTAATTGAGCCGTCCTCCGTTTCAAATTGATGACACCGCAGGCCCGAAGCGTACCCGGGCTTGGGTGATTCACCCTGACATCAAGTCAGACAATGACCGCCGCATTGCGGAGCCCGCCTTGGCGGAAGCCGTTGCCTTGGCCCGTGCCCTGCCGCATCTGGACGTGGAAGGGGCCAATATCGTGCCCCTGCGCACCGTCAGCGCGGGCATGCTGTTCGGCTCTGGCAAGATCGAGGAGCTTCGGCTTGTCTTTGAAGAGGCCGAGGTTGAACTGGTGCTGGTCGATGGACCGGTAACACCGGTCCAGCAGCGCAACCTTGAAAAAGCATGGGGCGTCAAACTGCTTGACCGTACCGGTCTGATCCTCGAGATTTTCAGCGATCGCGCCGCCACCCGCGAAGGGGTGCTGCAGGTCGAGATGGCCGCGCTGAACTACCAGCGCACGCGTCTGGTCCGTGCCTGGACCCACCTTGAACGTCAAAGAGGTGGATTGGGCTTTGTCGGGGGCCCCGGCGAAACCCAGATTGAATCGGACCGCCGCGCCATTGACGAACAGTTGGTGCGCTTGCGCCGGCAATTGGACAAGGTCGTCAAGACTCGCGCCTTGCACCGCGCCGCGCGTGCCAAGGTACCGTTCCCCATCGTGGCGCTGGTGGGCTATACCAACGCAGGCAAATCAACGTTGTTCAACCGGATGACCGGTGCCGATGTGATGGCGAAAGACATGTTATTTGCGACGCTGGACCCGACCATGCGCAGCCTTGTGCTGCCCGACGGGCCAGAGATCATTCTAAGCGACACCGTCGGCTTCATCTCTGACCTGCCGACGGAACTGGTCGCCGCTTTCCGCGCGACACTGGAAGAGGTTCTGGCCGCCGATATCATCTGCCACGTGCGCGATATCTCTCATGCAGAGACGGAAAGTCAGGCACGCAATGTGCGCGATATCCTGACGTCCTTGGGCGTGCCCAAGGATACGCGCAGCTTCGAGGTCTGGAACAAGCTCGACCAGTTGGATGACGACCGTGCCGCCGCCGTACGCGCCCGTGCGCAGCGCGACGACAGTGTTCTTGCCATCTCTGCCATCACGGGTGAGGGGTTGGAGGAGTTGCAAGCGGTCATCGCCGAAGCGCTGCAAGGTGCGGTGCGTGAAGCCGAGCTGACGCTGGCCTTTGCCGACGGCAAGAAGCGCGCCTGGCTGTTCGAACAGGACGTCGTGATCGAGGAAACCCAAACCGAAGACGGGTTCAATCTGGTCGTGCGTTGGTCCGCACAGCAAGAAGCGCAATACCAGCGGCTGTAAGGCCAGCAGCTTTCGGGACCATTCGAATGAAGCAAAAAAGCGCCCGGAAAAGTCGCCTTTTCCGGGCGCTGCTGCATATGATTGGGGAGCGTTGATTTTTCAGGAGCCCCCGATGACTTTGATTATTCTATATGTGCTGACATTCGTGATCTTTCTGGGGCTCGACTTTCTGGGCCTGAGCTATCTGATCAAACCGGTTTTCAGCCGTGATATCGGCCCCTTGCTGCTAGACCAGTTCCGGCTGCTGCCCGCCTTTGTCTTCTATGCCTTCTATATTGCCGTGCTGCTGTACTTCGTCAGCTGGCCCGCGATTGCACAGGATAAATCCTTGCTGTGGGTCTTTGGCAATGCGGCGCTGATCGGGGCCTTGGGGTATGGCACCTATGAGTTCACCAACCTCGCGACGTTGAAAGACTGGACACCGCAGATGGTGGCGACGGATTTCTCTTGGGGGGTGGTGTTGACCGGGACCTCTGCCACCTTGGGGGTCTGGGGCACGCGGCTGTTTTCCTGACGGTTCAGGGGGCGGGGAAAAGGGGGGCCAGCCCCCCGGCCTTTGGCCGCCCCCCGGGATTTTGGGCCATTTGGAATTAGCGGCCAAGCTCGGACGAGAAGCGCCATGCGCCGGGTTGGAGCTTGTGCAGTTCCCAGTCTCCGACGCGCGCGCGGATCAGGCGGAGTGTCGGCAGGCCGACATGGGCCGTCATGCGCCGTACCTGACGGTTGCGACCTTCGGTGATCGTGATCTCGAGCCAGGCATCAGGGACGGATTTGCGAAACCGCACTGGCGGGTCGCGGTCCCACAGAGGCTCGGGCGGGTCCATCAGCCGCGCCTTGGCGGGGGCGGTTTTGCCGTCTTTGAGCGTGACACCGCTGCGCAATGCGGCGAGGGCTTGTTCATCCGGCGTGCCCTCGACCTGCACCCAATAGGTTTTGGCCAGTTTATATTTCGGATGCGAGATACGGGCTTGCAGCGGGCCGCTATCGGTCAGCACCATCAGCCCTTCGCTGTCGCGGTCCAGCCGTCCGGCGGGGTAGAAGCCTTTTTCATCGATATAGGCCGACAGGGTCGGGCGCGGCGAGCCTTCGGTGCCCTTGTCGGTGAATTGGGACAAGACGCCAAAGGGTTTGTTGAAAAGGATCACGCGGTTCATTCTGCCTCCGGTATCAGCTTGGTGATGCCGACGGGGGCGGCGCGGGCGAGCTCTTCGTCCAGCGACATGGGAATGTATTCGCCGCGGCGCCAGAGCTGTGCCAGATCGTCGTAGTGATGCGACAGGAAGTGGCCCGATTGGCCCGTTGATGTGATGAACACCGATGAATCCGGATCGGCGAAGTCATAAACCCCGCGGAAGCCTGCGCCGTGGACATTGGCGAAAGGGTCCGGCCCCGTGCCACGGGTGCGGCCACGCAGCAGGGTGTTATCACCCCCCGAGGTCGACTGGCGGATGTTCATGAAGTAGCGCAACACGGGAACTTCGCCCAAGGTCTGGTGGTCGTGGGTGGCTTGGTGTGCGTCGCCCCACCGCAGGGATTCCAGCTGGGTTCCCCATGTCTCGTTGATCCAGATCAGCGCGTCGTCCAGCGCCATGCGGGCCATGTCGGGGCAGGTCTCTTTCGGGGCGGATTGCAGCACGTCGCACCATGCGGCCGCACCGTCCACATCGCGGAAAACACGTTCTATGAACAGCGGATCGACATGATCGAATTCCTGCGCCAAGGCCCCAAGTTCGTCCTGGATCAGCCGTTGCTGCAAGGCGCGCAGCCAGGCGGCATAGATCAGCGGTTCGGGCAGATGTTCGTTCATCTCGCCCGACCAGCCGGCAAGCAGGGTCAGCGCGCGTTGGCGTTGGCGCTCAGACGTGCCTTCGGGCGCGGTTTCGCCGGTGAACCACAGCTCGGCCCCGATCAGCGGTAGCAGGGAGCGCGCGGTGAAGCTGACCGTATCCAGCTGCGCCTCGATAAAGCTGTCGCGCGTGTGCACCTGACGGCGCTGCATCAGGTTGCGCCACCGCTGGATGCGTTGCGTATCGCCCCAGAGGAAGGACACGTGGTTGGGGAAGGGGCGGTCCACCGTCTTGTTGTTGGTATTGCCGATGATCCCGCCACGGGGCGAGAGGAATTCGGGGTTTGCGCCATAGGGCAGGCGGCCCTGCCAGCGGTTCGCGGCGATCCAGCCCGGTGTGGGCATGCGCCCCTGGCTTTGATGCGCGGCGTCGCGGGCGGGCAGCGCGCCGATGGTTTTCATCGCGATGGTATTCACATCCACCAGCGTCAGGTTTTGCGACGGCGCGATATAGGCCTCGCCCGCGGTGATCCCTTCCTCGACGGTCTTGGCCTCCATCAGCTGCATGGCCGCGGCGATCGAGGTATCGGCGGGGTCAAGCGCGGTCCAGTTCAGCGCGGCGACATGACCGGGCGGGGTGATCGCGGCAAGGTTATAGTGGCTGCCGGGAAGCACCGGCCCATTGTCGGTCCAGCGCAGGGTCAGCGTGATCGGATCGGCATCCTTGACCGTGATGATCGACGCGCGCTTGGCGAATTTCTTGAACCCGTCGGGGGTGCGGTATTCCTCGCTGTTGTCGGGGTTCAGCTCTTCGATATAGACGTCCTGATCGTCGGCATAGGATGAGGTGATCCCCCAGCCAAGCGCGCTGCTGCGCCCTGTCAGCACCACGGGGATACCGGGGATCGTGCCGCCGATGACACCGCCCGATTGCAACTCGAGCCGCGCGAGGTACCAGATGGTCGGCGCGGTGAAGCCCAGATGCGGGTCATTGGCGATCAGCGTCCCGCCCGAGGCAGAACGATCCCGTGCGGCAGCCCAGGCGTTGGAGGCACCTGCCAGATCAAAAGATTTGAACGGCGACAGCGGCGAGGGATCAAGCGGGATATTGGCAGCGAACTGCGGCAGGCCGGGGGCCAGCTGCGCATATTCGGGCAGGGCGGCGATACCACTGCCGGGGGCGTCAGGCAGGATATCGGACAGGCGCTTTTGATCGGGCAGCGCCAGCGAGGTGCGGGCGCGCTTGACCTCGGCATCCAGATGCCCCGACAGCTGCAAGGCCATCAGCTTGACCAGCGCCACGGAATCCGCCGCGCGCCAGGGGGCGACGGGGGCGTCAAACAGCAGCATTTCGGGGGCACCGCGGCCCAGGGCTTCGGTGTTGATCTGATCCAACCGGGCATTCACCCCAGCGGCATAGGCATCCAGCGCTGCGCGGGTCTTGGGGTCGAGCGCCTGAAGCGATTGCACCGACAAGGTATAAAGATCAAAGCGACGCAGCAGGCGGTCGATACGGACGGTCGTGGTGCCGAAAACCTCGGACAAGCGGCCTTGGACTGTGCGGCGCATGGTGATCATCTGCCACAGACGGTCCTGCGCATGGGCAAAGCCCAGCCCGTAGAACACATCTTGGTCACTTTCCCCGAAGATATGCGGCACATTGGCGTTGTCGCGCACGATCTCCACCTCGGCCCCGAGGTTGGGCACGCGGACCGTATCGTCGTAGTCAGGCAGCGACCGCGAGGCCAGCCAATAGGCGCCGCCGACACCAATTACCGCCAGCACCACCAAGAGCGTTGCAATTCGCATCAGCCACCGAAAAACCACTGCCATGTCATGCTCCTGGGTATATCTACGCGCGATTGACCAATGCGCGCAGGGTGATAGGTTCCTCTCAGGCAATAGCGCAACTGAATGACAAGGAAAAGACGATGGCAAAGCTCGCATTTTTGGGATTGGGCGTGATGGGCGCGCCAATGGCCGCGCATCTGCAAAAAGCGGGGCATGACGTGACCGTGTACAACCGCACCACAGAGAAGGCGCGCGCTTGGGCAGAAACCCACGGTGGCAAGATGGCAGAGACGCCCAAAGCCGCCGCTGAAGGGGCAGAGATCGTTTTTTCCTGCGTCGGCAATGATGACGATCTGCGATCCGTCTGCGTTGGCGATGACGGCGCTTTTGCCGGCATGGGCGAGGGCACGATTTTTGTCGATCACACCACAGTCTCGGCAGCGGTTACGCGCGAATTGCACGCGGCGGCGGATGCGCGCCAGATCAGCTTTGTCGATGCGCCGATTTCCGGCGGGCAGGCGGGGGCGGAGAATGGCCAGCTGTCCATCATGTGCGGTGGCGATTCCGGTGCCTTTGATCGTGCGCTGCCCGTGATGGAGGTTTACGCCAAGATCTGCCGTCGCCTTGGCGACAGTGGTGCCGGCCAGATGACCAAGATGTGCAACCAGATTGCCATTGCCGGTCTGGTGCAGGGCCTGAGCGAGGCGCTGCATTTCGCCCAGAAGGCCGGATTGGACGGGCGCGATGTGGTCGAGGTGATCAGCCAGGGTGCCGCAGGCAGCTGGCAGATGGCCAACCGCTACGAGACAATGCTGGACGATAAATTCGACCACGGGTTTGCCGTGGACTGGATGCGCAAGGATCTGGGGATTTGTCTGGACACCGGCAACGAGATCGACGCGAGCCTGCCTGTCACGGCGCTGGTCGATCAATTCTATAAGGATGTGCAGAAAATGGGGGGCGGACGTTGGGACACGTCGGCGCTGTTCAAACGTCTGAACGCCTTGGGTTAAGCCCAAAGCTGCCCGATCCGCGATGGTGCGGATCGGGCGTTTTGCTTAGGGAATGATGCGCGAATATTTCGTGCCTTCCAGTGTGGCACCGATACGCAGACCGGCGCGGCCAAAGACGGCGGCTAGCACGGGGGCAAGCACGGTTGTGGTATCCGCTTCGACGCTTTCGCCGCGATCCGAGATGACATATTCCAGATCGGCACCCGCAGCCCAACCGGGGGAGCGGCGGAAATCGCTGAGCGCGGCTTCGGTCATGAAGAACAGCACATGCGCATATTGCTGCGCCCCGATCTGCAAGCCGCCCGTCGCCTTGGTGACCGAGTAATAGTCGACAGTCACGTTATTCACCCGCAGCGCACCACGGCCATAGGCACCGCCAAAGCCAAGGCCCGCCTCGGTCACCAGCGGCATGATCAGCATACCGTTGGATTTTTCCGCCAGTTGCCGCGTGTTGGGGAAGCTGCGGTACATCGCGTTGAGCGTCGCATCGACGCGGGCGTCAATCATCCCGCTGCCACGGCTGCCGACACCGTTGCCACATGCCGCAACGGCACCCGCGCTTGCAATCGCACCCAAAGCGAAAGCCCGGCGCGAGAAAGTGTTGTTTGTCATAGTCTTCTGCCTGTAATTGCCTGTGCCGGTTCATCCGGTTTCTGCGCGATCTTATGCTCAAAACCCGCGGGTGTCACGAATTTAGGGCTTGAATCGGCGGTGATCTGCCACACGTGGCGTGTTATTTGCGCATCGAAGCCGCGTTATCCGTTCATCAACCGCGCCACGGCGGGGGCAAAATAGGTCAAGACCCCGTCACAGCCCGCACGTTTGAACCCCATCAGGCTTTCCATCATCACGCGTTCTTCGTCGATCCAGCCATTCTGGGCGGCGGCTTTCACCATGCTGTATTCACCCGACACCTGATAGGCAAAGGTCGGTGCCCCAAAGCTGGATTTCACGCGGTGGCAGATATCAAGATACGGCATGCCGGGTTTGACCATGACCATATCGGCCCCTTCGCGCAGATCACGCTCGATCAGGCGGATCGCCTCGTTGCTGTTGGCGTAATCCATCTGATAGGTCTTCTTGTCGCCGGTCAGCGCCCCCGAGGCCCCCACGGCATCGCGGAACGGACCATAGAAGGCCGAGGCGTATTTCGCCGCGTAGCTCATGATCATCACATCCGAATGGCTTGCCCCTTCAAGGCCTGCGCGGATCGCGGCGATGCGCCCGTCCATCATATCGGACGGCCCGATGATATCGGCCCCCGCGTCGGCCTGCGCCAGCGCCATCTTGACCAATGCCTCGACCGTGCGGTCGTTGACGATGATCCCGTCTTCGACAAAGCCGTCATGGCCGTTGATATTATAGGTATCCAGCGCGACATCGGTCATGAGGACCATATCGGGTACCGCCTCGCGGATCGCGCGAAGGGCGCGGTTGGCGTTGTTTTCAGGGTCCCAGGCACCGGCGCAATCCTCTGTCCGGTCCTCGATACCGGTATAGGGGAAGATACACATCGCCCCGATCCCCAGATCAGAAGCCTCGCGCGCGGCGTCAACCAGCTTGTCAACGCTGCGCCGATAGACGCCGGGCATGGAGGGGACGGGCTCTTCCACGCCCTCACCGCTGCGCACGAACACCGGCCAGATCAGATCCCCCAAGGACAGCGCATTTTCACGGACCAATGCGCGGACGCCCTCGGATTGACGGGTGCGGCGCAGGCGGGTGGCGGGAAAGGGGGCTTGTTGGGGTCTCATGCAAAAATACCTCAGATGCTATCGGGCAAGGCTTGCCACGTATTTTTGCACGGCTCAAGGCTAGGAATTTCGCGAACGCGCCGCTATGACAGGCAGACGATTGTAGGGCAGCACGTCTGAACACAATGATTTCACTTCAAAGATGAGCGCACCTTGACCCTCTATCAGACAATTTTCGAAGTCATCGACATGCGGTCTTTTTCCAACCTGTGGTACTGGATCGCCGTTGCTGTGATCTGGTCTTCTGCCAGCCATTGGGTCTTGGGCGTGCCCTTTGATATGGTGCTGCGCGCGCGGCGCAACGGTGAACAGGCGCTGGTCGACCTAGAGGATATGGCACGCATCAACGTGAACCGTATTCTATATATCACCCAAGTGTCCGGCATCTGGATTTTGGGGTTCACCTGCTTTTTCATGACGATGCTCTTTACGCTGGCGGTTTTCTATCGTTTCGAATTCGCCCAAGCCGTGCTGTTGCTGGCCTTTCCGCTGTGTCTGGTCGGGGTGCTGAGCGTGTCGACCGCGCAGCAGATCCGCGAGGATTCCGGCACCGGCGACCGCCTGATCAAACGGCTGAACCGTCACCGCCTTTATACCCAGATCATCGGGATGATTTCGATTTTCATCACATCGATGTGGGGCATGTACCAAAACCTTTATACAGGTCCGTTTGGCGGTTGAAAAAACCGCGATCGGATACAGGTAGCTGCTGATGTCAGAGAAATCCCAAATCACGCTGTCCGGCGTTCCCGAAGGTTTTGACGCACAGGCGGTGCTGAACGAACTGGGCAAAAACGGCACACCGGTGTTGCATATTGCCCGTGATGACAAACGCATGGCGGCAATGCAGGCGGCGCTGCGCTTTTTCGCGCCGGATGTGCCTGTGGTCGTCTTCCCCGGATGGGATTGCCTGCCCTATGACCGCGTGTCGCCCAATGCCGATATCTCGGCGCAGCGGATGGCGACGCTGGCGGGACTGGTGCATGGAATGCCGGACCGTTTTATCCTGCTCACCACGCTAAACGCCGCGACCCAGCGGGTGCCTGCGCGCGATGTGCTGCGCGATGCCGCGTTTTCGGCCCGTGTGGGCGACCGGATAGACGAGGCAGCCTTGCGCGGATTCCTTGTCCGCATGGGCTTTGTCCAGAGCCCGACAGTGACCGAGCCGGGCGACTATGCGATCCGCGGCGGCATCATCGACATTTTCCCACCCGGTGATCTTGGCCCTGTGCGGCTGGACCTCTTTGGCGATACGCTGGACGGGGCGCGCCGCTTTGATCCGGTGACGCAGCGCACTACAGAAAAGCTGGAGCTCGTGGAGCTTGCCCCCGTCAGCGAAGTCATCCTTGATGAAAGCGCTATCACCCGTTTCCGCCAGAACTACCGGATCGAATTCGGGGCCGCGGGGACCGATGATCCGCTGTATGAAGCGATCAGCGCAGGGCGCAAGCATCAGGGCGCGGAACACTGGATGTCGTTCTTTCACGAAACGCTCGAGACCTTGTTCGACTATGTGCCGCGGGCGACGATCACGCTGGACGACCAACTGACCGCGCAACGTCTGTCCCGGTGGGAGAGTATCGCGGATCAATACGAAACCCGCAGGCTGGCGATGGCGAACCGGTCGAATATGGACAGCGTCTATAAGCCCGCACCGCCCGAGGGGCTGTACCTGACCGACACCGCGTGGGAAACCGCGCTGATCGGCAAACGCGTGATCAGTTTCAAGCCGCTCCCACAGCCGACAGGTCCGCATGTGCTGGATGCGGGCGGACGCTTGGGGCGCAACTTCGCCCCCGAGAGACAACAAGAAACTGTGAGCCTTTTCGGTGCTTTGGCTGCGCATATTAAAGTAAAACTTCAGGAAGGGCCGGTGGTCATCGCCAGCTATTCAGACGGCGCGCGGGAACGGCTGACTGGGCTGATCGAAGACGAAGGCATGGGCGAGACCATCGCCATCAAGAACGGCACCCGGATCGGCAAACGCGGGCTGCATCTGGCGGTTTGGGCGTTGGAACACGGGTTCGAAGCCCCTTGGGAAAGCGGCAGCAGCGCGTCGAAATTGACCGTCATCTCTGAACAGGACATCCTTGGCGACCGCTTGATCCGCGCGCCGAAACGTAAACGGCGGGCCGAGAATTTCCTGACCGAGACACAATCGCTGAGCCCCGGCGATCTGGTCGTGCATGTGGATCACGGTGTCGGCCGCTATCTGGGGATGGAGGTGGTGACCGCCGCTGGTGCCGCCCATGAATGTCTGCTGCTGGAATACGCCGAAAGCTCGAAGCTCTATCTGCCGGTCGAGAATATCGAACTGCTGTCACGCTATGGTCATGACGAGGGGCTGCTTGACAAACTGGGCGGTGGCGCGTGGCAGTCCAAGAAAGCCAAGCTCAAGGAACGCATCCGCGAGATGGCGGACAAGCTGATCCGCATCGCCGCCGAACGTGCGCTGCGCAAAGCGCCTGTCATGGATCCACCCCCCGGCATGTGGGACGCGTTTTCCGCGCGCTTCCCCTATACCGAGACCGACGACCAGTTGAATGCCATCTCGGATGTGCTGGACGATCTGACCAGCGGCAACCCGATGGACCGGCTGATCTGCGGCGACGTAGGCTTTGGCAAGACCGAGGTCGCCATGCGCGCCGCCTTTGTCGCTGCCATGTCAGGGCTGCAGGTGGCGATTGTTGCACCGACGACCCTGCTGGCACGTCAACACTATAAATCCTTCGCCGAACGCTTCCGAGGCTTCCCGCTTGAGGTGCGTCAACTGTCGCGTTTTGTCACCGCGAAAGAGGCCACAGCCACCCGCGACGGCATCAATCGCGGCACCGTCGATGTTGTTGTCGGCACCCATGCGCTGCTGGCAAAGGCGGTCAAGTTCAAGAACCTCGGCCTTCTGATTATCGATGAAGAACAACACTTTGGCGTGGGTCACAAAGAACGTCTGAAGGCGATGCGCACGGATATTCACGTGCTGACCCTGACCGCCACGCCGATCCCGCGTACCCTGCAACTTAGCCTGACGGGCGTGCGCGACCTGTCGATCATCGGCACGCCACCAGTCGACCGTCTGGCCATCCGCACCTATGTCAGCGAATTTGATGCCGTCACCCTGCGCGAGGCGCTATTGCGCGAACATTATCGCGGCGGGCAGTCCTTCTATGTTGTGCCCCGCATCACCGATCTGCCCGAAATCGAAGCGTTCCTGAAAGAGCAACTGCCCGAGCTGACGTATCTTGTTGCCCATGGGCAGATGGCCGCCGGAGAGCTCGACGACCGGATGAACGCCTTTTACGACGGGAAGTATGACATCCTGCTGGCCACGACGATTGTGGAATCCGGTCTGGATATCCCGACCGCCAACACGATGATCGTGCACCGTGCCGATATGTTTGGTCTGGCGCAGCTGTACCAGATCAGGGGCAGGGTGGGCCGATCAAAAACCCGCGCCTATGCCTATCTGACAACCAAACCCCGAGCCAAGCTGACGGCCACCGCAGAGAAGCGTTTGCGGGTGTTGGGCAGCCTCGACACGCTTGGGGCAGGCTTTACGCTGGCGTCGCAGGATCTTGATATTCGGGGTGCGGGCAACCTGCTGGGCGAGGAACAATCCGGCCAGATGCGTGACGTGGGGTTCGAGCTTTATCAATCCATGCTGGAAGACGCGATTGCCAAGATCAAGTCGGGCGAGCTGGAAGGCGTGATCGACGACGATGGGCAGTGGGCACCGCAGATCAATCTGGGCGTGCCGGTGCTGATCCCCGAGGATTACGTCCCTGATCTGGATGTGCGCCTCGGGCTCTACCGTCGCCTGTCCGAACTGACCACCAAGGTCGAGCTGGAAGGCTTTGCCGCCGAGCTGATCGACCGTTTCGGCAAGCTGCCGAAAGAGGTGAACACGCTGATGCTGGTCGTGCGGATCAAGGCGATGTGTAAACGCGCCGGTATTGCCAAGCTGGATGGCGGGCCCAAGGGCGTCACGATCCAGTTCCACAACGACAAATTCGCCTCGCCCGAGGGGTTGGTCACCTTCATTCAGGACCAACGCGGACTGGCAAAGGTCAAAGAGAACAAGATCGTCGTCAAGCGCGACTGGAAAACCGATGCCGACAAGATCAAAGGGGCCTTTGCCATCGCCCGTGATCTGGCAGAGCATGTGATTGCCAAGGAAAAGAAGGCCAAGAAAGCGAAAGCCTGACCCGTTGCCGGATCAGGCTTTTACAACCGTCTGTGGTCAGGCCGCGCCGCTTTAGGTGTAAAGCGACGGCACCCCCATCTGCGCGTGGATCTCGTTCACCGCGGCGGGCTGCATCCCATAGGCGCTGGCCAGCTTGTGCAGATATTGCGCCTCTTCCTGCGTATCCAGATCAATCGCCAGCAGCGACATCGCATAGATTTGCGGCCCCATGCCGTCGGGTGTCTGGGCGACCAGCGCGTCGACATCCACAGGGGCTTCCATCTGGCCTTGCACGAATGCGGCCTCGTCGGCGTCCACGTCGCCCAGATGGTTCAGCAGCTTTTCACGCTCGGCCTCATCAAAAGTGCCGTCAGATTTCGCGGCCTGGATCATCGCTGCGATCATCAGCGCGGCGGTGGCCTCCTGATCGCGCGAGGGGGTGATTTCGGGGGCAGGGTTGCTATCGAATTGCGAGTTCAGCACCGCGCCAAAGTCTGCCTCTGGCCGTTCGGGGGCTTTTTGGCTCGAACCGCCCAGGCTGGACAGCAAGCCACCCGCACCTGCGGCACCGGCAAGCCCACCCAGCAGCCCGCCAAGGCCGCCCGAGCTGCCAGACGTGCTGGTGCCTGTGCCGCCGCCAAGCTGGTTCAGCAAACCGCCCAAGCCGCCGCTGCTGGCCCCGGAGGATCCGCCCATCAAACCACCCAGCATATCCTGTAGGTTACCGCCCGAGCCGCCCGTGCTGCCGCCGGTCAGACCGCCCAGCAATCCACCCAGTCCGCCGCCGCTGCTGGCGCTGCCGGTCGTGGATTTATTCTTGTTCATCATGGCGCTGGCCCCTTTGGCCACAGCCACGCCGATCGCCACTTTGGCCAATGTTTTCATCAAGCTCATTATCGATAATCCTTTTGGGTCAAATCGCCTGCAAGTCTGTTGCAGTTTACTGTGCAAAACAACCAAAAGATCGCGGGGGTTCCCGCTTGTCGACGTGCTTGACGGTGGGACAACGGGTGGCACCTGCCACCCGCTGGCCGTCGTTCAGGTGCCGCAGAAGGTGGCCGGCACGATCTCCTGCGTCGTTGGCGCGCGGTGCAGATCGGCGTCGGTTTCGCGGTACGGGCGGGCAAGCGCTGTCATCAGCCGGTGGAACGGATCCATATCACCAGCAACGGCGGCGTTGATCATCGCCTCTATCCGGTGGTTGCGCGGGATCACGGCGGGGTTGGCGGCATCCATGACCGATTTAGGGTCCGGCTCGGCCGCGATGCGCTGCTGCCAAGCGTCGTGCCAGTTGGCAAAGGCCACGCGGTCGGTGAATTGGCCGGCGGCATCATCGCCTGACAGCGCGCGGAACGCATTGGCAAAATCCGCGCCATCCGTTTGCATCAGCGACAACAGCGCATCGATCAGCGCAGTATCTTCAGCCTTGGGCGTCGTGATCCCGATCTTGGCAGCAAAGCGTCTCAGCCAGGCTTGCTCGATCAACGCGGGCATGGCGTGCACGATCTCTGTCGCCTCGGTCACACCGCTTTCGGGATCATCAAGCTGCTGCAACAACGAGGTTGCAAGCTGCGCCATATTCCACACGACGATCTGCGGCTGATTGGCATAGGCATAGCGCCCCTGACGGTCGATGGAGCTGAACACACGGTTGGGGTGGAACGCATCCATGAAGGCGCAGGGGCCGTAATCAATCGTCTCGCCCGAGATAGCGCAGTTATCGGTGTTCATCACCCCGTGAATAAAGCCCACAGACATCCACGCCGCGACCAGATCCGCCTGTGCTGCGCAGACCGCGCGCAGCAGGCCCAAGGGCCCGTCTGCCTGCGGGTAGTGCCGCTGGATCGCATAGTCGGTGAGGCGGCGCAGGTTTTCGACCTCGCCCCGATGGGCAAAGACCTGAAACGTCCCCACCCGCAGATGGCTTGCGGCGACACGGGTCAGCACGGCACCGGGCAGGGCGGTTTCGCGAAAGACATCCTCGCCACTTTGCACAGCGGCCAAGGCGCGGGTGGTGGGGATGCCAAGGGCGTGCATCGCCTCTGACACCACATATTCACGCAAGACCGGCCCAAGCCAGGCGCGCCCGTCGCCACCACGGGAATAGGGCGTGCGCCCTGATCCTTTCAACTGGATATCGCGGCGCTGGCCCTTTGCATCCAGCACCTCGCCCAAGAGGATCGCGCGACCATCGCCAAGCTGTGGGTTGTAATTCCCGAACTGATGCCCCGCATAAAGCTGCGCCAACGGGTCGGCACCGGCGGGCAGTTCGTTCCCGCTGAAGATAAAGGCCAGATCCTCGGTCGATCCGTGGGTGATCCCCAGAGTCTTTGCCAGCGGCGCGTTGAAAGCCAGCAGTTTGGGGTCGGCCACCGGCGTCGGCGTGGTGCGGGTGAAAAAGCCATCGGGCAAGGCCGCGTAGCTATTATCGAAGGGGGCTGATAATGTCATAGGGCAGATATAGGGGCCGCGGCCCCAGCTTGCCAGTCCGCGTCAGAATTTGCGCGACATGAACATGTAGTTTTCGCGGGGGCGAAAGCCTGCACGGTGGTAAAGCTTCTGCGCGATCTCGTTGCTACGCTCTACCTCAAGATGGATCGCGCGCAGACCGCCGCCCGCCAGCGCATTCGGGACGGCCAGCAATGCCTCTGTCGCGATGCCACGGCCACGCACGCCGGGGCGCACGTAGATTTCATCGATGATCGCGTCCAGACCGCCGAATTCAACCGACCAGCCGAAGGTGATGATGATATAGCCGATGGGCGCACGGGCAGGGCCGATCAGATAGGCCACCCCATAGGGCGTGCCTTCGAGCAGAGGTGCCAGCCCGTTACGGCGGTCGTCATCCGTCTGCTCGATCCCCGTCTCGGCGTGAAAGCTGCCCACGAGGGCAACGAGACGGTCCAGATGCTCTGGCTTGGCAAGGGTGAAGGCCGCGCTCATAGACGGGCCAGCCGTTCGGTCAGCAGGGCAAAGAAGCCGTCAGAATCCAGATCGCCCATAAAGGTCGCATTGGGGGCGCGGTCTGTCACGCCCCACCAATCGGCGACGGTCATGCCCATGGTCAGCTCTGACTCTGTCTCGATCTCGACGTTGATATGGCGGCCTTTGAACAGATCGGGGTTGATCAGATAGGCGGTGACGCAAGGGTCATGCAGAGGCGCGCCGTCAGAGCCGTATTTCTCTTTGTCGAACCGTTCGAAGAAATCGGTCATTTCAGCCACGGCGATGCCCACAGGCGTGCCAAGGGCGCGGAAAGCGTCGTTGCGCGCTTTGGTCACCAGCGCCTTATGGGTAACGTCCAGCGGCATGACAACGATTGGAGCGCCAGATTTGAACACAATATCAGCCGCTTGCGGGTCGACGTAGATGTTGAACTCCGCCGTTGGAGTGATGTTGCCCCCTTCGAAATAGCCGCCGCCCATCAGCACGATCTTGGCGATGCGATCGGCGATATCGGGTGCTTTTTGCAACGCGGTGGCGATATTGGTCAGCGGCCCCAGCGGGCATAGCGTGACGGTGCCCGGTGCGTTATCGCGCAGCGTGTCGATGATAAAATCAACCGCATGGCCTTCGGCCATCGGCATGGTAGGCTCGGGCAGATCGGGGCCGTCCAGCCCGGTCTTGCCGTGCACATGCTCTGCCGTGACCAGATCGCGGCCCAGGGGGCGGTCGCATCCGGCAAATACTTTGACATCCCGTTTGCCTGCCAATTCGCACACGATCCGGGCGTTGCGCGAGGTGAGGTCCAGCGGCACATTGCCCGCGACGCAGGTGATCCCCAGAACATCAAGCTCTTCGGGGCTGGCCAAAGCGACAAGGATCGCTACGGCGTCATCCTGACCGGGGTCCGTGTCGATAATGATCTTGCGCGGTGTCATGGGCTCTCCTGTCTTGGCTGTGCCAGAGCCTTGCCGCAAGTGCCGCGACTTGTCCAGCAGGCACGGGCGGTCCTAGCTGCGTTCCGCGCGTTTTACATCCTCCCACAGGGCATCCATCTCGGCGAGATCACTATCCGAGGGGGATTTACCTTGTGCGGCCAACCGTGCCTCTACGCCGTTGAAGCGGCGCATGAATTTGGCGTTGGCGGCGCGCAGGGCGGCTTCGGGTTCGATCCCAAGATGCCGTCCCAGATTGGCCATGACGAACATCAGGTCCCCGTATTCCTCGGTCACCTCGGCCTGGGTCAGCGTATCACGCGCCTCGACCAGTTCGGTCGCTTCCTCGGTGATCTTGGCGATCACATCATCGACCTGCGGCCAGTCAAACCCGACACGGGCCGCCCGTTTTTGCAGCTTGTAGGCGCGCAGCAGCGCGGGCAGGCCAACGGCCACGCCGTCAAGCGTTCCCCCCTGGGCCTTGCCCGCGCGTTCTGCCGCCTTGATCTTTTCCCAATCCGCGGTCTGCTGCTCGGCCGATTTATCGCGGCTTTCATCGCCGAAAACATGCGGGTGCCGCGCGACCATCTTGTCCGAGATATTGCGCACCACCGTCTGAAAGCTGAACCGCCCGTCCTCTTCGCCCATGGCCATGTGATACACGGTCTGGAGCAGCAGATCGCCCAACTCTCCCTCAAGCTCGGGCCAGTCGCGACGCTCGATCGCATCGGCGACTTCATACGCTTCTTCAATGGTATAGGGGGCAATGCTGTCGAAATCCTGTTCGATATCCCAAGGGCATCCGGTTTGCGGGTCACGCAGGCGGCGCATGATTTCCAGCAAGCGTTCGATCCCGGCGTCGCGATCGTGGATCAACGCATCATTTCTTGTCTCGGCCATTGCAGCCCCCATGTGTCTGATGTCAGATGCAACCTGACCAACATCCCCACAGGAGTCCAGTAATGCCCGTCGTGAACCGTATCGCGGATTATGCCCCCCAAATGACAGAATGGCGCAGATATCTGCACACGATCCCGGAACTGGGGAATGACTGCTTCAAGACCGCGGCTTTCGTGGCGGAACGCCTGCGGGACTTCGGCGTGGATGAACTGCACGAAGGCTTTGCCACCACGGGCATCGTCGCCATTATCAACGGTCAGGCCGAGGGGCCGACCATCGGGTTGCGCGCCGATATGGATGCGCTGCCGATCCCCGAGGAAACCGGGCTGGACTATGCCAGCACCCACGCAGGCAAGATGCACGCCTGCGGGCACGACGGGCATACCACGATGTTGCTGGGGGCGGCGAAATATCTGGCGGAAACGCGCAATTTCGCGGGCCGCGTGGCGCTGATCTTCCAACCCGCTGAAGAAACCGGCGGTGGGGCCGAAGTGATGGTCGAGGAAGGAATCCTTGATCGCTTCGACATCGGTCAGGTCTATGCGCTGCACAATGCGCCCGGCTTCGAGAAAGGGGGCTTTTACACATCCCCCGGCGCGATGATGGCGGCGGTCGATGAGTTTCACATCCACATCAAGGGCTTGGGTGGTCATGGTGCCACACCGCATCTGACCCGCGATCCGGTCGTCGCCGCCTGTGGTATTGCGACGGCATTGCAGACCATCGTCAGCCGCAACCACTATGCGCAGGATGATCTTGTCGTTTCGGTCACGCAGATCCACACGGGCACCACCGACAACGTGATCCCCGAAACGGCCTATATCAACGGCACGGTACGCAGCTTTGACAAAGAGGTGCAGGCCATGGTGATCCGCCGGATGGAGCAGATCGTCGCCGGACAGGCCGCCAGCTATGATGTCAGCGCGACACTGGAATACGAAAAGGGCTATCCCGCCACGGTGAACACCCCAGAGGAGGCCGGATTTGCCGCCGCCGTTGCCACCGAGATTGCGGGCGAGGACCGCGTTATTGCCGATAATGGTCGCGAGATGGGGGCCGAGGATTTCAGTTATATGCTGGAAAAACGCCCCGGTGCCTATTTGTTCATCGGGCAGGGTGATACCGCAGGGCTGCACCACGCCGCCTATAACTTCGACGATGAGATCGCGCCCGTGGGTGCATCCTTTTTTGCCCGCATCGTCGAGCGGGCCCAACCATTAGGAGCCAAGTAACATGGGTTTGGAAGACGCGAAAAATCAGGTTGATCAAGCCTTTACCCGTGATGATCTAAAAGGGCCGAGCTTCGAGAACGCCTTTGGCGGGGCCACATCCTTTCTGCGGCGGCGCTATACCAAAGACCTGCGCGGCGTGGACATCGCCGTGACCGGCGTGCCCTTTGATCAGGCGGTGACCAACCGTACCGGCACCCGTCTGGGCCCGCGCGCGATCCGCGAAGCGTCTTCCTTGCAGCCCTACGACCCGCCCTATGGCTGGGATTTCGACGTACTCAGCGAGTTTGCCATCGCCGACTATGGCGATCTGGCGTTCGACTATGGTCACACAAGCCAGTTTCCTGCCGCGTTAACAAGCCATATCAAAGGGATACTGGACGCAGGTGCAGCAAGTGTGACCCTGGGCGGAGACCACTACATCAGTTTCCCGATCCTCAAGGCCTATGCCGAAAAATACGGTCCTATCAGTCTGTTACAGTTCGATGCGCATTCGGATACTTGGCCTGACGATGATATGGACCGGATCGACCACGGCACGATGTTCTACAAGGCGGTGAAATCGGGCATCGTTGATCCGAAAACCTCGGTTCAGGTGGGCATCCGCACGACCAACCCCGATACGCTTGGCGTGACAACCATCGACGCGCGCGAGGTTCACGAGAAGGGGCCGCAGGCAGCCGTTGCCAAAATAAAACAGGTACTTGGCGACCGTCCTTGCTATCTTACATTCGATATCGACGCGCTTGATCCGGCCTTCGCGCCGGGCACAGGCACGCCGGTCTGGGGCGGGCTCACGTCGGCGCAGGCGGCGATCATGATGCGGGATCTGGCGGGGATCAACATCGTGGGCGGCGACATCGTTGAAGTCTCTCCGCCTTTTGACACGACAGGTGCGACAGCGATCGCCGGGGCCCATGTGGCGACCGAGATCCTGTGCCTGCTGGGGTGGAATATGCGGCAGACCAAAGTCCGCGCATAATCACTGGCGGCATAGTTTGCGACGGCAGGACGCTCCGCGGGGAGTATATTTGGCAAAATGAAGGTAAAGATAATGATGACATTTTTCTGGATCGCACTGGCGATTTTCGTCGCCTTGCAGGCGTACATCCGCCTTGCACCCGCCCCCGCGGCCCGCTGGGAATTGGGCGCGGTCGACAAGGCCCCCGGCGATTACCCGTCGGAGGGGGGCTTTATGGCCGTGCGCGAGGTTGAAGGCGATGGCACGGCGTTCTTGAACCGGTTTGAAGACGCGATGTTGTCATTGCCGCGCACCCGGCGGATCGACAGCACCGCAGGTCAGGCGCTTTATGTCACACGATCGGGCTTCTGGGGCTTTCCCGATTACACCAGCGTCGCGGTCACCCCCGTTGACGGGGCGGATCAGAGCCGCGCGGTGGTCTATGGGCGGCTGCGCTTTGGCCGGTCAGATATGGGTGTGAACGCCAAGCGTCTGAAGCGGGTTCTGGCCCAGGCCGGGGTCTAGGCGCTGTGCGAGGCCGGGGCAGGCCTCGCCGATATCGCGCCACATGGGCACGTTCAGCGACATCTGGCATTGCGCGGCAAAGCGGCGACCGTTGACGTCGAGGCAGATCGTTTGCCCCAGTTCGACCCGCTGGCCGTTGCGGTCGGTGCAATAGCACTCCACCGTTTTGCGCCCCGAGGGCGCAGGCTCCGCCGCAAGCGACGGGGCAAGGCAGATCAGACTGAAAACCAGCGAAATGCGTTTCATAGGGGCATCATAGCACAGGCTGGGTCTTGACCATAGCCGCTTCATCAGCGACATCCAGCGGTATGATCCCCATGGACCGCCTTGCCCAAATCACCCAACGTTTCCAGTTTCTGGAGGCGTCGATGTCTGCTGGCTCTGACGGGGCGGATTTTGCCAAGCTGGCCAAGGAATACGCAGATCTGCGCCCCGTGGTCGAACAGATCGACGCTTATCGCCAGTTGCTGCAAGACATGGACGACGCTCGCGCCATGCTGAAAGACCCCGAGATGGCGGAGCTGGCCGAGGAAGAGCTGCCGCGCCTGAAGGCCGCCTTGCCGCAAGCAGAGGCTGATTTGCAGCTCGCGCTGCTGCCGCGGGACGAGGCCGATAAAAAGCCCGCGATGCTGGAGATCCGCCCCGGGACCGGCGGGGATGAGGCAGCACTTTTCGCCGCCGATCTGCTGCGCATGTATCAACGCTATGCCGAGGCGCGGGGTTGGAAGGTCGAGCTGATCGAACAACAGTTCACCGAGCTTGGCGGCGTCAAAGAGGTCGTGGCCCATATCAAGGGCGAGAATGTCTTTGCCCGTTTGAAATACGAATCCGGTGTGCACCGCGTGCAGCGTGTGCCCTCTACCGAAAGCGGCGGGCGTATCCATACTTCTGCCGCGACTGTCGCGGTTCTGCCAGAGGCAGAGGATGTGGATATTCACATCGACGCCAACGATCTGCGGATCGATACGATGCGCAGTTCAGGGGCGGGCGGGCAACACGTGAACACCACCGATTCTGCCGTGCGCATCACCCACCTGCCGACGGGGCTGGTGGTGACGTCTTCCGAGAAATCGCAGCACCGCAACCGCGAGATTGCGATGCAGGTGCTGAAAGCACGGCTTTATGATATGGAGCGTCAGCGGGTGGACAGTGAACGGTCGGCCAGCCGTGCCGCGCAGGTGGGGTCGGGGGACCGGTCTGAACGGATCCGGACCTATAACTTCCCGCAAGGGCGCCTGACCGACCACCGGATCAACCTCACCCTCTACCGGCTTGAAGCCGTGATGCAGGGCGATCTGGACGAGATTGTCGATGCGCTGACCGCGGATGCGCAGGCGCAGCTTCTGGCCGAGATGGGGCAGTGAGCGCGCCAACCGCCGCGCAAGCCATGGTCGCTGCCACAGCGCGATTGCGCGCGGCGGGCGTGCCTGACCCTGCACGGGATGCGCGGATCTTGCTGGCGCATGCGGCGTCAGTTGATGCGGCGCGGGTGACGTTGATCGCGCCCGAGGAAATCGCGCCGGATATTGCCGAACGCTACGAAAAGCTGATCGCCTTGCGGGCGGTGCGCGTGCCGGTCTCGCATCTGGTGGGGCAGCGGGCGTTTTACGGGCGCGACTTCAAGGTCAGCCGCGATGTGCTCGATCCGCGGCCCGAGACCGAATCCCTTATTGAACTGGCGCTGTCCGAGCCCTTTGAACGCGTGCTTGATCTGGGCACCGGATCGGGCTGTATTCTGGTGACGCTTCTGGCCGAACAGCAAGACGCACGCGGCGTGGGCCTTGATCTATCCGAAGCTGCCTGTCTGCAGGCCAGCGCCAATGCGGTGTTGCACGGGGTACAGGCACGCGCGGAGATCAAGCAATCGGATTGGTTCAGCGCGGCCGAGGGGCGGTTCGATCTGATCGTCTCCAACCCGCCATATCTGGCCCAAAGCGAGATGGCGGATGTTTCGCCCGAACTGCGCTTGCATGAACCCGAGATGGCATTGACCGACGGGCAGGACGGGTTGAGTGTTTACCGTATCATCGCGGCGCAGGCACAGGGATATCTGACGCCCACAGGCCGCGTTCTGGCAGAAATCGGCTGGCAACGGGGTGCCGATGTGAAAGCGATCTTTGAGGCAGCCGGTTGGGGCCGGGTGCGCATCTTGCCCGATCTGGGCGGGCGCGACCGTGTCCTTTGGGCCGATACGCCAGCATAAACACGCCAAAACTTGTCATTTCGCGGTGTTTTTCGCCAATTTCCACTTGCTCCAAATCATTTGCCGTGCTTATTCAAGGATGTTGCAGCGGTGGATGCCTTTTGGGCGGTCCCGCGCGGCGTTAAGCCCAACAGAGCGTAAAGCTAGCTTTTCAGGGACGCGACTGCGTCCGGCAGCTTATTCCGAAGCCCAGCATAACAAGGCTGAACTGATTACATGAAATCTTCCAGATCACGGTCCCGGTCCAAGAATAATCGCAACCGTCAGCCGCAAGGTGGCAACGTCGTTAACCGCGTTTTCGACAGTTCTGGCCCCGAAGGCAAGGTCCGCGGCACGCCGCAGCAGATTATCGAGAAATACAACCAGTTGGCGCGTGATGCCCAGCTGAGCAACGACCGCGTGGCGGCAGAGAACTTCCAGCAGCACGCCGAACATTACCTGCGGATGCTGTCCGAAGCGCAACGCGAGATTGACCAGCGTCGCGATCAGCAAGAACGCGAGAACCGCGAACGTCAGGCAGAGCGGGACCGCGAGCGGGTAGAGCGTCAGGAACGCGAAGCCGCTCAAGCCGGTCAGAACACTGCGGATCAACCTGCCGCGGAAGCAGAGACGGGCGACAAACCCGACGCGCCCCAGCAGGACAACGCCAAGGGCGATGCCCCCAAGCGCCGCCGCAGCCGCAGCAACAACCAGAATGACAATGCCCCCAAGTCGGACAGCGCGCCCAAGTCGGATGGCGATGATACGCAAGACGGCAGTGCGGCAGAGGACAATCTGGTCGACACGCCCGAGAACAAGCCCAAGCCCCGACGCGCGCCGCGCCGCAAACCTGCCCCCAAGGCAGAGTCGAGCGAACCGGCCAAGGACAACAGTGGCGACCAACCCGAAGCGGCTGAATAAACGCTTTCACATCGGAACAAAGGCCCCGCCATTGCGGGGCCTTTTGCGTTTCGGACGGTGAGTGTGTTGTGGTGACCTTAGCCGTTAGCCCTTGGCGATTTCGCGGGCCAGCGCGCAGAAACCTTCCAGCGGCACCTGTTCGGCGCGCTCCGTCGGTTTCAATCCGGCCGCAAGCAAACGATCCTCGATATCCGGTGCGGTTCCTTTGAGGGCAGAGCGTAGCATTTTGCGCCGCTGATTAAAGGCGGCCGCCACAACGCGGTTCAACACATCAGGATCCGCCGGAAAGCGGGGTTCGGGCAGGGCCGTCAGATGCACCACAGCCGAGGAGACTTTGGGCGGCGGGGTAAACGCCTCGGGTGGCAGGTTCAGCACGATACGCGCATCGGCCCGCCACTGTGCCAGCAGCGCCAGACGGCCATAGGCCTTGGAGCCGGGCTTGGCCACGATCCGCTCTGCCACTTCGCGCTGGAACATCAACGTCAGGCTTTGCCAGAACGGTGGCCATTCCTGCGGGGTCAACCAGCGCACCAGCAGCTCTGTCCCGACGTTATAAGGCAGGTTCGCCGCAATACGGATCGGTGGGGTCAGATGGGCCAGCGGGTCGATTTCAAGGGCGTCGCCTTCGATCACCGTCAGACGGTCGGGATAGGCCTCGGCGATCTCGGCCAAAGCCGGCAGGCAGCGTTTGTCTTTCTCGATCGCCAGCACGCGGCGCGCGCCTTCGGACAGCAACCCGCGCGTCAACCCCCCGGGGCCCGGCCCGATTTCAAGCACATCACATTCGGTCATATCACCCGCTTGTCGCGCGATCTTGGCAGTGAGGTTCAGGTCGAGCAGAAAGTTTTGGCCCAGCGATTTGCGCGCCTTCAGGTCATGGGTGTTGATCACCTCGCGCAGGGGCGGCAGGTTGTCGATTGTGCTCATTCTTGGACCTGTGAAACAGAAGGGTTCTGGGGGCGCGGGGTCATGATTGCGCCATGCGATAGGCCATGCGCAGCGCCTCGACCATGCTGGTGGGGTTGGCGATGCCCTGACCCGCGATGTCAAAGGCGGTGCCGTGATCGGGAGAGGTGCGGATGAACGGCAGACCGAGCGTCACATTGACGCCGCGGTCGAAATCCAGCGTCTTGATCGGGATCAGCGCCTGATCATGATACATGGCAATCGCCGCGTCATAGCGCGCACGTGCGGCGGCGTGGAACATCGTATCAGCAGGGTGCGGGCCGCTCAGGTCATAGCCTTCGCTCTGCATCCGGGTGACCAGCACCGTCATCCAATCTGCTTCCTGACGACCCATCGTGCCGCCTTCGCCCGCATGGGGGTTCAGACCTGCGATGGCTATTCTAGGTGCCTTGATCCCGAATTGAGAGCGAAGCCCCGCCGCCGTAATCTCTATCACGCGGCGCAGATGGGCGGGGGTCAGCACATTGGGGACCTGATCCAGCGCGATATGGATTGTGGCCGGCACCACCCGCAGTTGGTCAGAGGCGAGCATCATCACCACATCGCTTCCCCCCGCCAGCGCGGCAAGATATTCGGTGTGGCCCGGATAGGCGAAACCGGCCCCGTCCTTCAGCGCCTTTTTGTGAATGGGCGCGGTGGTCAGCGCAGATGCGGCCCCGCTGCGCACCAGGTCAACACCGCGCGCGATCGCGTCGATCACCCCCTGCGCATTGGCGGGGTCAGGCTTGCCCGCGACGGCACTGGCGGCAAAGTCGTGGCGCAGCACGGGCAACGCATCACTGCCCGCGGCAAGCGCGTCCGACGGGCTGTCGATAATGCAATGAGGAATGTCTTGGGGCAGGTGGCGCGGATCACCGATCCAGGCGAGCGGCACTTCGCCTGCCAGCATCGCCCAGGCCCGCGCGGCGACCTCTGGCCCGATGCCAGAGGGTTCGCCGCAAGAGATCACAACCGGCTTGTCGGCCAAGCCCGTCTTGGCTTGGGTCATTTGCGAACGATGCGCGCGTCGGCCCGCAATTGCTCCAGCAGCTGTTCGGCATAGCCGGTCAGCCGTTCCTGACGCAGCGCATTGGTCACATCCTCACGCGAGGCGGAGGCATTGGCGGCGGCGGTACGCCCACACATCATCAGCAGCATCAGCGTCTGACCATTGGCACGGGTCAGCGTGGTCGAAACCTCGCCCGTGTCGAGCTTGGACAGTTCAATCGCCACGTCCTGCGGGATGTCCGACGGGGCTTTTTTCACACGCTCCAACACTTCGGCGGGCTGGCCTTTGGCGATGCCGTAAAGGTCATCGCAGGTATCGATGCGGCCACGGATCTGCGCCGCCTGAGCCAGCGCGGGTTCTGTGCGGCCACCGGGGATGTAATAGGCTGCGTATTCAATCTCGGAATAGGTCGGCGCGGCGACGCTGGTTTCCTCGATGTCGCGCAGCTGGAACAGCGCCACGGCGTTGGGGATCGGCAGCGGGTCGGTAACCTCGCCCGGTGCGAGGTTCAGGATCAGCGGCTGCAGGCTTGGCGGCAGGTCGGTCAGGTTCTGCCACGGCAGCCGCCCGCCACGCCCGCGCGAGGCGGTCGCGGAATAGCGGCTGGCGTAGTTCGAAAACTCTGCCGTTGATTTGGATTGCGAGATTTGTTCGGCCAGCGCGTTCACCCGTGCGGCTTGCTGGGGCGGAGCGGGAATGATGATCTCGGACACGAGAACGCGCACACCGCTGCCTTGGGTTTCGCCCAAAGCGCGGTTGATTTCAGCGTCGGTGATCTGCACGCGGCTGGCATAGCGGGCACGCACCAGTTCACGCCACCCGACCGAGTTTACGACAAAATCGCGAAACGTTTCGCGCGAGACGCCGGATTGACCAAGCGCCTGGGTGAATTCTTCGGTGCTCAGATCCGCGCGCGAGGCGAATTCGGCAAGGCTGTCTTCGATGCCCTGCGGAGTCAGTTCGATGCCCGCTTCGGCCACGGCCTCGTTACGCAGGCGTTCGTCGATCAGCGAGGTCAGCGCCCCTTCGCGGGTCGCACCCGGTGCGTTCAACACCTCGAGAAAGCGCTGGCGCTGCTGGATTTCGAATTCGGTTACAACGGATTCATTCACCTTGGCGACGGGCGCAAAGAGGTTCTGCGCCGAAACGGGGGCGGCGGTCATCAGACCCAGCCCAAGGACGGCGATGCTTCGTGTCAGACGGTTCAGGTTCATCTTACTTATTTCCCACATGATCGCTCATATCTTTCTGTTCCGTTGGAGGCCGAGAAGCCCCGCAGGCCGATGTTAAACCCGATATCGGTAGAGGGCTCAACACTTGTTGAGGAGGTATAGCGGCGGCGCACCGAAAGGTCGACGCTCACACATTCATTATTGTAGGTCAGGCCAAGCCCAGCCGTCGCCGCTGTACTGTTTTGCACGTCATAGCGCACGTCGGCGCTGGCGGACCATTGCTTGTTGATGTCGTAGCTGCCGTCAAGCGACACCTCGGAAATCGCTTCGGTCCGGTCTTCGGCAGTATCCGCCTCAAGCCAGACATAGGTGCCTTCGACGGTGGTTTTGCCAAAGCTCCACCCGCCGCGCAGTTCCGCCTTGGAGATGTCGAAATCGGAGTCGACCAAGGTCCGCGCGGTCAGCGAAAGACCGGCGTTATTCTTGATCTGCCCCGCCAGCAGCACGTCAGAGCGCACGCCCGACAGGCCGGACGTATCGGTAAAGGCAGGGTCGCTGATGCTGCGGAACACCTGACCAACCGCGACATAGGTGTCCCAGCCATTGGGGTCAAAGCGCGACCAGTTCACCGCCACTGCCGCGGTTGTGCCGCGTTCGCGCCGGTCTGGGCGCGGAAAGCGCGAGAGTGACAGGATGTTGCCCTGATCGAATTCCACGCGGGTGCTTTCCTCGTTCGGAATGTCGAGCCGGCTGCCATCGGTCCACCCCAGCTGCACCACGGGCGTCAGAACCTGCGACGCACCACCAGCCTCGCGGCGCGCCATCGGGTAGCTTAGACCGACGGCTGCGAAGGGCGCGATGTCGCTGTGGTTCTGCGCAAAGGTATCGTCTTGGGTGATGTCAAAGAAATTGAACGTCGTGCCGACCTGCGCATCGGTGACCAAGCCGGAGCGATGGGTGAAGCGACGCAGATATTTAAGCGACCCGTTGATCCGCGATACATCGCGTCCAATCACATCCACATCAGAAGATCGCCAATGGCTATGCGCCTCCAGCCCGAACCGCAGTTCGCCCCCCCATGCCTTGGGGAAAAAGCGCCGTTCGAATTCGCCGTCGATCACGACTGTGGGCAGGGTGCTGTTCAACTCTCCGGGACGCAGGGTTTCAAAGTTGTAAAGGCTGGTACGCACAAAGCTGTCACGCCGCGCGCGTGACAGTGTGAGGTCACTGCGCAAACGGTCCTCGTCCGAATAGCCGTATTCGGTAAAGTAAGAGCTGTCGCTGACGGCCTCGATCGTGAAGCTCAGCTTGTAGCCGCGCTCAAGCTCAAAGCTGCCTTCACCGAACAGATAGCCGCGGGTCTCATCTGGCAGCTGGTCATCGCGGGTATAGGCCCCGTCAAACTCGATATCACCGTTGGTAAACGCCTGCCGATAGCGGAATTCAAGCGTGCGGGTCGAGGACGACAGATAGGGCGTCAGGGTCAGGTCGCGGCTTTCGCCCAAGGTGATGAAATAAGGCAGCTTCAGCCCCGTGCCCAACAGCGACGTTGTGCGAATGGATGGGGCCAAAAACCCGTCCGCGCGGTCCAGCGTCGGGTCGGGCAGCCGCAAACGGGGCAGGTAAAACACCGGCACCGACCGGATGTGAAAAGTCGCATCATCGAAATACAGTTGCTGCGCCTCGGTATCATGCACCACGCGGCGCGCGCGGATCTGCCAGAGGGGCAGCTCGCCGTCATTGCAGGTTTTGCATGAGGTCACGGCGGTCTTGTACAGCTGGCTATAGCGCCCCTCGACACGGTCGATCTGGACGGCGGCCATCTGCACCTGCTGGTTCAGCACCATACGTGCGCCGCGCAGCAGACCGTTCTGCAACCCCTGGTCCAGCTCTGCCGCATCCGCGAGAATGACGGTGCCATCACCGTCGTTCAGCACAATCGGCCCTTCGATCACCAAGGCACCGGTTTCGTCATTATAGCGGATCGCAGAGGCACGGATGCGGGTCGTGCCTTGAAACGCCTCTACGTTACCTTGGGCGACCAGTTCCCGGTCACGGGTGATGAACAGGTCATCGGCCACCAGAACGGCAGGACGCTCGCTGTCTTGCGCGGCAGCGGGCAGACCAAGGGCGACAAGAAATGTCAGGAGCAAACGGCGCATGTCAGCCATCCTCTGAATGAAGTAGAAGACCAAGCGCCAGAAGAATGGACGCGACAGGCGGAGCCCAGGCCGCAAGAAGAACCGGAATCTGCCCGTTCTCCCCCAGAATTTGCGCAAAACTGCGAATAAAATACAAGCCGAACCCCATCAGAACAGAGGCCAGCACCGCGACGCCCGTGCCTCCGAACCTCGTATGGCGCATGGTAAACGCGCTCGCAACCAGAACCATCGCAACCAGAAAGAAGGGCCGCGCCAGTTCGGTCTGCAGCCAGACCTTGTGGCGACGCGGGCTGAAGCCTGCCAGTTCAAGCTGCTTGATGTAATCGGGCAGATCATAGATCGAGACGGCACCGGGATCGGTGATGCTGTCGCGGATACGGTCGAGCGTCAGGGTCGAAGGCAGGGTGAGCGTGTCAAATGTCTCGGCCGCGCCTTCGGCGTTCACGCCCACTTCAAGCGGCCATGACTTCGCATCGGTCAGCGTCCAGATGCCATTCTCCAGCGCGGCGCTGTCCGCTTCGATCCGCCGTGCGGGACCGCCCTCGGGCGCGTAGCTGAGGAATGTGACATCATAAAGCACCGAGGCGTCCTTGTTTGACCGCCATGCGCGGATCACGGTCTGCCCCTCGTCACTGCCTTGGCGCAGCCACAGCCCTTCGTCGCTGACCGACAGGACAGAGGTCCCGCCCGCGCGAATGCTATCGCTGAGTTGAATGTATCGTTTCGCGGTCGCCGCAACGATGGGGTTCAACATGCCCACAGCCATCACGCCAATGATGAACGCCACCCAGATCGGGGCCTGCAACGCGCTGAGCGCTGAGCGGCCGGCGGCACGGGTCACCACCAGTTCTGACGAGCGTGCCAGCGACAAAAACAACACCACGGTCGCAAGGATCATGATCAGCGGCAGGATCAGGTTCATGGTTTCAGGCGTGTTTAACAACGTCATCCCGAAGAGGCGCAGCCAGCCGATATCGTAGCTGCTGAACCGGCGCGCCTGATCGACCATATCCACCAACACGAGCAGAGAGAACAGCACAGCGGAAATGAGGATAAACCCCATAATAAAGCGGCGCGCGAAATAGAGATGCAGGATCATGCGACGCCCCTTTGCTTGCCCATCCGTTTGGTCCAGCCCGGATGGGCCGTTTGCCAGATCATCCCGATCACAATCACAGCGCCAATCAGGCTGGGCAGGAACAACAGCGGCCAGCGGCTGGCGTCGTCGCGCACCGTTTCGACCAAAGTGCCGCGCAGCCCGTCAATCGCGATGAGCAGACCAAAGGCGATCACGATCTCGCGCCAGACTCCGAAGCGCGAAAACCCTCCGAGCACCAGTGTCGCATAGCCGATCATCGCGGCGATCATACAAAAGGCTGCCGAGGCAAAGCGCGCCGTCAGCTCTTCTGCGATCTCGCCCGCGCTGGATTTGGTGATCGTCTCAAGCTGATCCCACTGGGAAAACATCTCGGCAGTGGTCATGGCGTCGATGGATTGGGTGCGGGGTTTGTCGCTGCTGACCAATGCCGAGATATCGAACGAGAAATCGCGGAACTTGGCGGTCGACAGGCGTTTGCCGGCCATCTCGAGCCGTTGCGCCATGCCATCGACCATGATCAGCGTCGTACCATCGCCATTGCGGATCAGATAGGCTTCGGACGCGGTATAGATCACGCCTTCGTCGGGGTTGCGCCGGTCCGACAGGAACACATCGCGCAACACCCCGTCGGCGTCGATCACGCGGGTATAGAACGTGACCTTAGAGGTCGGATGCAGGAATGTGCCTTCGGTCAGCAGCCGTGCGGTGACATTCTGCGAAATCTCGGCCTCGCGTTCAGACAGCTGTCCGTTGGACAGGGGCAACAGCAGATGGGTCAGCACCGACATCATGATCGCGACGCATAGGCCATAGACGAACACGGGCCGCGCCAGACGCCAAGGGCTGGTGCCCGTCGCCTGCAGCACCGTCAGCTCGGATTCGCTGGTCATCCGGTTGATCACATAGACCGACCCCGCAAAGGTCGCGATCGGCAGCAAGGTGGTGATCAGCTTGGGCAGCCCCAGCACGGTAAATTCAAGAAACACCAGCGCCGTCTGGCCGTCGCCAATCAGCCGGTCAAACAGCACCACGGCGCGGTTGATCCAGAAAATCGCCACCAGGATCAACGCAAAGAAACTGAACAAAATCAGGAACTGGGACAACATATAGCGGTCGAACTTGGCCAATCTGCATCCCTTGGGTATCAACACGGGTGAACTTTCGCCCGACGATAAAGTAAATTTCCGCCCACGAAAACTGCTATCTGGCCTTAACGGCGCACGCAGGATACGTCTAAGCGAAATTCAGACAAAAGGGGTTCACCTGATGACCGCATTGACGCCAATGACATTTACCGAAACCGATATTGACCAGATCGCAGGCCACACGGGCCGTGTGGCTGTGACTGTGGGCGCGGATGGCAAGCTCAACCCCTCAGCGCGGCGCATCAACAAGCTGACCAAGGGCGCGCTGGAACGTCTGGTGGCCAGCGACAGCTTCACGAAATTGTCAGCGGGCGATGCGGTCAGCCTCGGTTTTCCCACCGGCATGGCGGCCGAAGCCGTGGATGTGGTGCAATTGGCGAATAACGCCGATCAGGAAGCCCTGCGCGCAGCCGGTGCGGCGCTTGCGAAACGGCGCGGCGATGCGGATCTGCTGGTGTTGACGGGCGGTTTGCGCAAAGCGGCCGAGCTTTGCTTTGGACTGGCCATGCGCGACTACACGTTCGAGGATCGCAAAAGCAACGGCAAGCCACGCAAGGGGCAGGTCGTGATCATGAATTCCAAACCCGAAGAGGTCGAAGCCGCTGCCGCGCCCCTGCTGGCGATCGCCGACGGTGCCTTTATGACCCGCGACCTGACGAACGAGCCCGCGAATATCCTGACCACCACCGAATTCGCCGACCGTCTGGCCGAGATGAGTTCAATCGGCCTTGAGGTCGAAGTGCTGGACGAAGCCAAGCTGGAAGAGCTGGGGATGCGCACCTTGCTTAGCGTCGGGCAGGGGTCGGCCAGCCCGTCTTACGTCGTGGTGATGAAATGGAACGGCGGCGAGAAAGACGCGGCCCCGCTGGCGCTGGTCGGCAAGGGCGTGGTGTTCGACACCGGCGGCATCAGCCTGAAACCGGGCGCGGGCATGGAAGACATGACCATGGATATGGGCGGCGCGGGCGTTGTCTCGGGCGTGATGCGCAGCCTTGCCCTGCGTAAGGCCAAGGCCAATGTCGTCGGGCTGGTCGGTATCGTAGAGAACATGCCATCCAGCACGGCAACCCGCCCCGGTGACGTAATCAAGACGATGAAGGGCGACACGGTCGAGGTGATCAATACCGACGCCGAAGGCCGTTTGGTGCTTTGTGATGTGCTCTGGTATGCGCAAGAACGGTTCAACCCCGCGGGCGTGATCGATTTGGCGACGCTGACCGGCGCGATTATCATCGGCCTGGGTCATGACAATGCGGGGGTTTTCTCGAACGACGATACGCTGTGCAACGCCTTCCTCAAGGCCGCGCAAACCGAGGGCGAAGGCGCGTGGCGGATGCCCTTGGGCGCGGGGTATGACAAGCTGCTGAAAAGCCGCATCGCCGACATGAAAAACATCGGCGGGCGGCCTGCCGGGTCGATCACGGCGGCGCAATTCCTGCAACGGTTCATCAAGGACGGCACGCCGTGGATTCACCTTGATATCGCCGGTGTGGCCTCCGTCAAATCCGAGACAGCGCTGGCGCCCGTCGGGGCCACGGGCTGGGGCGTTGCCGCGTTGAACCGATTGATTTCAAACCTCTACGAGACAGAGTAAACCTGATGGGTGCCGCGTATTTCTACCATCTGACCCAGCGACCGCTGGTCGAAACGCTGACGATGCTTTTGGGCAAGGCCCAAGGCGCGGGCTGGCGTGTGGCGGTACGCGGCACCGATCAATCCTTGCTGGAACAGCTTGACGTTGCCCTGTGGCGCGGGCCCGAGGATGGCTTTCTGCCCCATGGACTGGCCGGCGGGCCGCATGATGCCGAACAGCCGGTTTTGCTGACCACGGACACCCACGCGCCGAATAACGCAAGCTGCGTGTTCTCGATCCACGGTGCGGCTGTGTCGGCACAGGAAGTCGCAGCGCTGGATCGGGTGTGCATCCTGTTCGATGGGCTGGACGACCACGCCCTGAACGTCGCGCGGGACCAGTGGAAATCGCTGAAAGCCGCAGGAGCCTCCGCGCAATACTGGTCCGAGGAATCGGGCCGGTGGGAGAAAAAGGCAGAGACCTGAGGGCGTTACGCCGCGTTCTACCGGGTGAGGATCAACTCTCCGTTGGTGATCTCGATCCGGCCCCAGCGTTGCAGATAGCCCATCCCCAGCAAGGATTGCCGCATCTCGCCTTCGTTCACGACCGCGGGCACATCGGTATCGCGCACCCCGCCCAGTTCAACCTCGTCCAGCCGCACATAGGCGGTGCGCACTTCACCGTTGGCGGTGCTGGCACGGCCCAGATAGTTCAGGTTGTCTGGCGAAAGCCCTGCGGCTTCGGCATCGGCGCGGGTCAGCACCATATCCGTCGCGCCGGTGTCCACCACAAAGCGGAGCGGCGTGCCATTGATCGTCGCCGTCAGATAATAATGCCCGTCGCGGGCGCGCGGCAGGGTGACGCTGCCGCTGCTGGCCTCATAGGCTTGGCGCGGGATGTCGCCTTGCCGGTTGATATCCTCCCACAGGCCGTAGCCCGCGGCGACACCGGTAAAGATCATGGCCCAGACCGCGACCTGTTGCAGCGTCTTGTTCCAGCCCTGACGGCTTTGCATGAAGAACCAGCCCGCGACCATCGCCATGAGCACGATCAGATAGATCAAACGTCCTGTTTCAATGTCCGGCATCGTATATCCTTTGGCAATCTTCCAAAGATATGGGGGCAGGGCACGGAAAAGTCAGCCCGGACCCGGCCCGAAACCGAAAGCGCTAAGCCCGTCGAGCACGAATTGCACCGACAGCGCGGCGAGCAGCATACCCAAAAGCCGCGTGATCACGTTGATCCCGACCTTGCCCAAAGCGTTTTCAAGGTAGCCGCTGGCCTGCATCGTGATGCCCATGATGATCAGGACGGCGAAAGTGATCGCGACGACGGTCACCAGCCCTTCAAGGCCCGGTTTCTCGCCCGTCAGCAGGATCACCGACGCGATAGAGCCGGGGCCCGCGATCAAGGGAATGGCCAGCGGAAATACCGATGGGTCGTCGTGATCGTCATCCGCCTCGGCATGGCCCTCGCGGCGTTTTGTGCGGCGGTCGAACAACATATCAAGCGCGGTCAGAAACAGCAGCACGCCCCCCGCGACACGGAAGGCGGGCATGGAGATGCCGATAAAGCCAAGCACAGCCTCGCCAAAGGCGGCAAAGACCAGCAGCAGCAGCCCCGCGATGACCACCGACCGCCACGCAATCAAGCGGCGCTGGCGCGGGGTCATGCCGGGGGTCAGCGCCAGAAACATCGGGCCGATCGCAAAGGGGTCAATGATCACGATCATCGTCGCAAACGCGGTGATCATGAATGCCAGATCAAGTGCCATCATAAACCGTCACCGGGGCCAGCCCCGTCCTTATCCCTTGCGCCGCGCTGGCATTACGCCGACGCGGTTTCCAGTTTTTCCAACGCGCTCATCCAGATCGCTTCCGCCCGTTCAAGCGCGGCCATGACCTCGGCGTATTTCTTGTTCCAGACCTCAAGTTCGCCGACTTTGTCCTTTTCGTAAAGGGCAGGGTCCGCGAGCTTTTTCGCAAGCTTGTCGCGCATGTCGTTGATCTTGGTCACCCGCGCCTCGGCCGTGCGCACTTCGGCGCGCAGGGCAAGGATGTCTTCGCGGTTGGCGCGTTTGGGTTTTGGCGCTTCCTTGACCGGTTTGGGGTTCTTGCTGACGGGCTTTTCCACGGTCAACAGCATCTTGCGATAGGCTTCGAGGTCATCCTCATAGGGTTTGACCGTGCCGTTCGACACCAGCCACAGACGGTCCGCGACCATCGACAAAAGGTGCATATCGTGGCTGACAAGGATCACAGCACCCGAATAACGCGTCAGCGCCTCGACCAGCGCTTCGCGCGATTCGATATCAAGGTGGTTGGTCGGCTCATCGAGGATCAGCAGATGCGGTGCGTCCAATGTGGCGAGCAGCAGCGACAGGCGCGCCTTTTGCCCCCCCGACAAACGCCCCACTTCGGTATCGGCCTGATCTGGCCCCAGACCGAACCCCGCCAGCTGTGCGCGCAGCTTGGATTGCATCACACCGGGGCGCGCGCTGATCATATGCTGCAGCGGCGTTTCATGGACGATCAATTCGTCCACCTGATGCTGTGCAAAGAACCCGATGCGCAGCTTGCTGGAGTTGATCGCCTTGCCCTCGAACAACACCAAACGGTTGGAGAGCAGCTTTGACAGCGTAGATTTACCCTGACCGTTTTTGCCCAACAGCGCGATGCGGTCGTCTTGGTCGATCCGCAGGTTCAGGCGCGACAGGACGGGCTGGCCCTCGGTATAGCCGGTCGATCCGCCTTCGATGCTGATGATGGGCGGCGAAAGCTCATCAGGTTGCGGGAAGGTAAAGACCTTGCGCGCGGCTTCCTCCGGCGGCGTGATTGTCACCATCTTCTCGATGGCCTTCATCCGCGACTGCGCCTGTTTCGCCTTGGACGCCTTGGCCTTGAAGCGGTCCACAAAGGCCTGCATATGCGCCTTATGCGCTTGCTGCTTTTTCGCCTGCGCTGTCAGCTGCGCGCGCTTTTCGGCCCGCATTTTCGCGAATTGGTCGTAATTACCCTGATAATACGTGAGCTTACGGTCTTCGAGGTGCAGGATACCACCGACGGCACGGTTCAACAGACCACGGTCGTGGCTGATGATGATCACCGTATGCGGGTATTTCGACAGGTAGTTTTCCAGCCACAACGCGCCTTCAAGATCAAGGTAGTTGGTCGGTTCGTCCAACAGCAGCAAATCCGGCTGCGCGAACAGAACGCCCGCCAGCGCCACGCGCATCCGCCACCCGCCCGAATAGGCCGAACAGGGCTGCTGCTGATCATGGTCGTCAAAGCCGAGCCCCTTGAGGATCGCGGCGGCACGGCCTTCGGCGGACCAAGCGTCGATATCCGCAAGGCGGGTCTGCACCTCGGCGATGCGCGCGGGATCATCCGTTGTCTCTGCCTCGTGCATCAAGGCGGCGCGTTCGACATCGGCGGCCAGCACCGTATCGATCAGCGACACGTCAGAGGACGGGACCTCTTGGGCGATGCCCCCGATCTTGGCGCGCGAGGGCAGGCTGATGTCGCCCGCGTCCAGCGACAGCTCTCCGCGAATGATTTTGAACAGCGTGGTTTTACCCGCACCGTTTTGCCCGACCAGACCCACTTTGTGGCCTTCGGGGATGACCGCGCTGGCTTCCTCGAACAAGGGACGGCCTTCGACGGAATAGTTGATTTCTGAAATGCTTAACATGGACGCGGTGTGAACCATGTCTGGCCCCGCGTCAATCGCGGCTTTTCACGGGGCATGACCCATGCTAGGGAGCGGCCAAATCAACCCCACCTAGGAGAGCTATCATGGCCCTTGAGCGCACATTCTCGATCATCAAACCAGACGCAACACGCCGCAACCTGACCGGCAAAATCAACGCTAAATTCGAAGAAGCCGGCCTGCGCATCGTCGCGCAAAAGCGTATTCACATGACAAAGGCACAAGCCGGCGTTTTCTATGCCGTGCACGCCGAGCGTCCTTTCTATGACGAACTGTGCGAATTCATGGCGTCCGAGCCTGTTGTTGTTCAGGTTCTCGAAGGCGAAGGCGCCATCGCGAAAAACCGCGAAGTGATGGGCGCAACCAACCCAGCAGACGCAGCCGAAGGCACGATCCGCGCAGAATTCGCCGAATCCGTTGGCGAAAACTCCGTTCACGGGTCCGACGCGCCTGAAACAGCCGCAGTCGAAATCGCGTATTTCTTCTCCGGTCTGGAACTGGTTGGCTAAGCCTTCACAGGTTTGGACAGATAAAAAGGGTCGCAGGCAACTGCGGCCCTTTTTTCATGCAACGGGGATCACATAGCCGCGACCGACCTGTTCAGCCTTTAAGGGTCGGATGGTGTGACGACAGTTCACCGTCCACAGGGCTCACGGTTTTCATCGGTGCCGTTTGTTCAAGATGACGGTGCAACAGATCGACGTTGCGGATGTTTGCCTTCCAGCCCACGTCAAAGATGTCACCGATCAGGGGGATCGCACCGATCGCAAGGTCGATGCCCACATTCGCCCCCATACGCGCGAGGACCGAGCGGCTTGCGCCCATGCGATGCGCTTCCTTCAAGATATAGCCCGCCGGTGCCAAAGCCAGAACGTCGCCAACGCCGGGTATCAGGCCAAGGATGCTGTCCCAGCCCAGCCGAATGCCCAGCACAGGCACCCGTAGGGCGCTGTCCATCGTACGGGCAAGGCCACGCAGCCGGTCAAGGTCGTGTTGAACATCGGGGGAATGTGGCATGGGGCAGGGTGTCCTGTTGGGGCTACGTTAGCGACCCAACGCTTATGGGCGCAGTGCCGTTCCGCTGCCGCCTTCAGGTTTCGCAGGGACGCGTTACGCCTCGCGCACACCGATCAGGTTCATCATGCGTTCGAATTCAGATCGTCCGGTATCATGGGCACGGGCCTTGATCGCGTCGAACTTGACCCGCAGGGCTTTCTTCTCTTCCCCCTTGCAGTCGTTCCACGGGCGCCCTTGAAGCCCCATCACCAGAACATAGTAACCGATGAAGTGGGGGCGCTGACCATTCTGCAGCAACCGCTCATAGGCTGCATCGGCACCAAGATCGCGCAGCTCTTGCGCAGAGTGGATGCCAGCACGGGCGCAGCTTTCCTCGAACGCGGGGCCAAGATTGCGGATGGAAGAAACAGGGTCAGTCATACCGGCTGTTTATACCGCAGCGTGCCGCCTGTCACTTTCAGATGCTGGCGTAATCCGTAAATATCACCGGCTGGGGTTTTTCCGGCGCGGGTTTGGGTGGGGCGGATTGTTGCGGCTGCGGCGATTGCTTGGTCATGGGTCTTCTCCGGCTTGTGTTGGTCTCTCCGTTTCAGGGGCTACCAACGTTCGGGCGGCCCTTTCGTTCACGGTGAAGTCGAAAACTGCCGGTTTAAGGGCCGGATATGGGCGGTTTTGGGGCGAAACTGTGCCATTTAAGCCATGCATTTTCCGCATATCCACTATGGTTTGCACCTTTGCTGCACCGCGCACATATGACGGTCACGGGCATTGAAGCCCTGAAATGGAAAGCTGGAAAATGAAAACCGAAGCTACATACAAAACCGCCACTCCGGTCGAAGTCGACCGTCTTCTTGCCGAAGCCAACGCGCTGCGCAGTGCCTATATCTCTGCCGCTGTTGCCAAAGCATCGCGCAAGTTTACCGGCCTGTTCCGCACCGCACCCCGCGGCACGGCAGCAGCCTAAACCGCCAGCGCTTCGCTGACGGAACATACCAAACCGAATGCGGTGGATAGGCCGCCGCATAGACGTGAAAGAGAGAATAAGAAATGAGCTATACATCCACATATACCGCCGCACCTGTTGCGGGTCTGATGCCCAAGCTGCGCCAGTCGCTTGATGCATTCCGTGCCTACAGCGCTGACCAACGCGCCAAACGCCAGACCTTCCGCGAGCTGTCGGCGATGAATGACCGGGATCTGGCAGATATCGGTGTTGCACGTGGCGAGATCCGCCATATTGCCTCGCAAGCGGTTGCCCTGCGCTAACCACGACGCCTAAAGCCACAAGAATTTCCCCGCCGCAAAGTCCTCCCACTTTGCGGCGGTTTTATTTTGTCCGATCAGATGCTTATGCGGTGAAATCCGGCGCTGGTGATTCCCCCAAATGCGCGCTAATTGGCTTGATATCTTCCCCCAATGCCCCTTCCGCCGCTGCGGCCCCCGAAACAGCGTTTCGCGATCAAAGCCCTTGCCAGAATTATATTCCTGACCAAGGATGAATGACACCACCGCGGACTTGCTTGACGCTGCGCCATTGAAGCGCGGCTGCGTCATGTTACCTCCCCCTTAGACGTAACGGAGAATATCATGATCAAACACGCGACACTCACCGCAATCGCCCTTGCTACCGGCGTCAGTGCTGCTCAGGCAGAGACGCTGAATGTCGGCATGTCGGGCGGGTACTTTCCCTTTACCTTCGTGAAGCTTGACGAGCTGCAAGGGTTCGAGGTCGATTTCATCAACGCCGTCGCCAAGGAAACCGGCGACGAAGTGAACTTTGTCACCATGTCCTTTTCCGGCCTGATCGGCGCGCTGGAATCTGGCCGCATCGACACGATCGCCAACCAGATCACCATCACCCCCGAACGCGAGGCGAAATTCGCCTTTTCGCAGCCCTATGTCTTTGACGGGGCGCAGGTCGTGGTGAAAGAGGGCAACGAAGACACCATCGGCAGTGTCGAGGATCTGAGCGGGAAGACCGTTGCGGTCAACCTCGGCTCCAACTTCGAGGAACTGCTGAACGAGCTGCCGAACGCGGGCGAGATCGACATTCGCACCTATGAAAGCAACATTGCGCAAGACACGGCCCTTGGTCGCGTGGATGCTTTTGTGATGGACCGCGTTTCCTCGGCCCAGCTGATCGCGGAAAGCCCGCTGCCGCTGGCGCTTGCGGGCAAACCCTTTAGCGAGATCCGCAATGCGCTGCCCTTCCGCAACGATGATGAAGGTCAGGCCCTGCGTGACCGGTTCGACGCCGCGATCACCAAGCTGAAAGAAGACGGCACCCTGACCGAGATTTCGGAAAAATGGTTCGGCTCTGACATCACAACAGCCGAGTAACACAAAATGCGGGGACTGGATTTCGAATATATGTGGGGCTTGCTGCCCGTGTTGCTGGGCTATGTCCCGCTGACGCTGTTCATGGCGTTTGTGGGCATGGTCTGCGCATTGGTGCTGGCCTCTGTGCTCGCGGTTGAACGGGTGTTTCGGGTTCCGGTCCTCGACGTTTTTGTGCGGCTGTTCATCAGCTTCTTTCGCGGCACGCCGTTGTTGGTGCAGTTGTTCCTGTTCTACTACGGCCTGCCGCAAGTCCTGAGCTTTCTGGGCAAGATCGACGGCGTCACCGCGACCATCATGGGGCTGACGCTGCATTTCTCGGCCTATATGGCGGAAAGCATCCGCGCCGCCATTCTGGGTGTGGACCGCAGCCAGTGGGAGGCCGCGCAGGCCGTTGGCATGACCCAAGGCCAGATGATGCGCCAGATTATTCTGCCTCAGGCCTCGCGGGTCGCGGCACCGACGTTGGTGAATTACTTTATCGATATGATCAAAGGCACCTCGCTGGCCTTTACCCTTGGCGTGACCGAACTGATGGGGGCGACCCAGAAAGAGGCGGCGGGCAGCTTCCTCTACTTCGAAGCCTTTCTCGTCGTCGCCGCGATCTATTGGGTCATGGTCGAGACATTGGCCTTCGCACAGCGTCACTTAGAGGTCTATCTGAACAAGGCACATGCGCGATGACCAATACACAAAGCATTCCAGAGACGGGCAGGGCGACAGGTGACGGGATCACCATATCCGGCCTGACCAAATCCTTTGGCAGCACCGACGTGCTGAAAGACATCTCGCTTGATATCGCCCAAGGCGAACGGGTGGTGATCATCGGGCCGTCGGGCACGGGGAAGTCCACCTTGCTGCGCTGCCTGAACTTTCTTGATGCGCCTGACGCGGGCATCATCCGCATTGGCGATATGTCTGTCGATGCAGCTACGGCGAAACGCGCCGATATTCTGGCGCTGCGGCGGCGCACGTCCTTCGTGTTCCAGAACTACGCGCTGTTTGCCAACAAAACCGCGCGCGAGAATATCACTCAGGCGCTGATTACCGTTCAGGGCTATAGCAAGGCCGAGGCCAACGCCCGTGCCGACGCGACGCTGCGCGAAACCGGTCTGTTCGAGAAAGCCGACAGCTACCCCGCAGCGCTGTCGGGCGGCCAGCAGCAACGGGTGGGCATCGGCCGTGCGATGGCGCTGGATGCGGATCTGATGCTGTTTGACGAACCGACCTCGGCGCTGGACCCCGAATGGGTGGGAGAGGTGCTCGACCTCATGCGGCGCGTGGCCGAGAAACAGCAGACCATGCTGATCGTGACCCACGAGATCCAGTTCGCGCGCGAGATTGCGGATCGGATCGTCTTTATGGACGAGGGGCGGATTGTCGAACAGGGCCCACCGGCGGAACTGCTTGATGCGCCCAAAGACCCGCGCACCCAATCCTTCTTGCGGCGTGTCACGGGATAGGGACTAGACCTTGATCACCGTGCACCCATGGGCGGCGGCGCGGGACAGCAGATCGGGCGACAGCGCGGCCCCTGTGACAAGGTAGTCATAGGCCCAGATCTCCCCGTGCTGGCAGGCAAGGTCCAAATCCGCCTTGCCCTGATCGGCCACCAGGATCGTTGTCTTGGCGCAGCCCGCAATCGCCTTGCGCGCCAGCACCTCGTCCGAGTTATAGTCCATCACCGCGCCCGACCCCGACAGCCCGCCACAGCTGAACACGGCGTAATCCATGCGGTAACCCGCAAAAAACGCCAGCGCTGCAGCGCCGATCAGATCCAGATCGCGCATCCGTACATTGCCGCCCGCCAGCTCCACCATCACGCCCGCGGCATTCTGCAGGGCGCACACCGCGTGGATGCTATTGGTCGCGACGAATAGGTCCTTGTGCGACGACAGAAACCGCGCGCAATGCTCAACCGTGGTCCCCGTCCCAAGCGCCACCCGTGCGCCATCGGGGATCAGGTTCTTGACCGCCAAGGCGATGCGCTGCTTTTCCTGTCGCGCGATGGTTTCGCGGGGCAGGTAGCCGATATTCTCGCTTTGCTGGCGCAGCTGCACCTTTCCCTTGCGGCGCTGCACCAGTGCCGCGTCGTCAAGGTCGCGCAGGTCGGCGCGGATGGTCTGCACCGAAACGTCCAAACGCTGCGATAGTTCGGCAGGGGACAAAGCGTCGTTCTGCGACAGCAGCGCAATGATCCTGTCGCGCCGGTCGGTCAGAGTAGGTCGCGCCATCTATTTTCCTTCGAAAACAACTCAAGGTTAGCCGGACCCTAGAGCGACCCCGTCCACGGCGCAATATAATTAAATCTGTTACGGAAATGTCATAAATCTGTAGCGTAAGATGGGAATAAGGCGAGCGTGAAATGCTTTCGTACGAAAGCTACCTTTTCAGGAGAGCCCCATGAAAACCATCCTCACCACCACCGCTTTTGCCCTGATGGCCAGCACGGCCCTTGCAGATACAATCACACTTTACACCTCGCAGCCCAATGCAGATGCGCAGCAGACTGTGGACGCCTTCAAAGCCGCCAACCCCGATACCGATGTCGAATGGGTCCGCGATGGCACGACCAAACTGATGGCCCGTCTGCGCGCCGAGATCGAGGCAGGCAACCCGCAGCCCGACGTGCTGCTGATCGCCGACACCGTGACGCTGGAGGGCATGGCCCAAGAAGGTCTGCTGACCGCTTACCAATCCCCCGAGGCTGCCAATTATGACAGCGCGCTGTATTCTGCCGACGGCTTCTATCACTCGACCAAGCTGATCACGACAGGTATCGTCTATAACACCGGCGTCGAGACGGCTCCGACCTCGTGGAACGACCTGAGCGATGCGGCCCTGAAAGGGCAGGTGGCCATGCCGTCCCCGCTGTATTCCGGTGCGGCGCTGATCCATCTGGCAACCCTGACCGGCGATGACAGCCTTGGCTGGGGCTATTACGAACAACTGGCGGAAAACGACGCCCGCGCCCAAGGCGGCAACGGTGGCACGTTCAAGGCCGTGGCCTCGGGCGAGAAACCTTATGGCATGGTCGTCGACTTCCTCGCGATCCGCAACAAGGCCGAAGGGTCGCCTGTCGAATTCGTCTTCCCGACCGAAGGCGTATCCTATGTGACCGAGCCTGTGGCGATCATGTCGACCGCCAAGAACGTCGAAGGTGCACAGAAGTTCGTCGATTTCCTGCTAAGCGCGGAAGGTCAGGATGTGGTGCTTGAGATGGGATATATCCCCGCACGCGACGGCATGGGCGTGCCCGCCGGCTTCCCTGCGCGCGAAGACATCAAACTGATGGATTTCGATCCCGCGACCGCGTTGAAAGACGCCGAAGCCAACAAGGCCAAATTCACAGAGCTGTTTGGCGCCGAGTAATGGGCGTTCTGACAAAAAACGGGGGCAGCCGGTCCGAGGGGTGGCTGCTCTCTACCATTTTGATTGTGGCGATCAGCCTGACCCTCGCACCGGTGCTGCGCCTGTTTGTCGAAGGCGTGACGGATCAGGGCGCGGTTGGCCTGTCGCTCGCGGGCGAGGTGCTGCGCCAGCCATCGACGCTGAGCGCGCTGAAACATTCGCTGGTGACCGCAGGGCTTGGCACCTTGGTCTCGGTGGTTCTGGGGTCTGCCTTTGCGTTTCTGGTGGCGCTGACCGATCTGCGCGCCAAGGCGGCGCTGGTGTTCTGCCTGATGATCCCGATGATGATCCCGCCCCAGATTACCGCGCTGTCCTGGACCCAGATCATGGGGCCGTCGTCAGTGTTGCTCAAGACCTTGGGGCTGGCGCCGCCACTGGGGTCGCCGCAGCCGCTTTATTCGGCGCAAGGCATCATTCTGTTGCTGGGCATCCAGCATATGTCGATCATTTTCCTGACCCTGCGTGCAGGTCTGCGCGCCATCCCGCAAGAGGTGGTAGAGGCGGCGCGCATCAGTGGCGCGCGGGGGCTGCGCACGTGGTGGCAGGTGGTCATGCCCCTGACCCTGCCCAGTTTGGCCGCGGGAACGGCGATCACCTTTGTCACCGCCCTTGGCAACTTTGGCATTCCCGCGATGCTGGGTATTCCGGCGGGCTATGCGACCCTGCCGACGCTGGTTTACCAAAAGCTGGCGGGCATGGGCACCAGCGTGCTGGCCGAGGTATCGATCCTCGCCATGCTGATCGGTGCGGTGGCTGTCACGGGCATCCTGACGCAACGGTTCTTTCAATCGCGCCAACGGGTCTATCTGGTGGGGGCCACCTCGCGCCCCTTGGCGATCCCGCTTGGGGCGGCGCGTCTGCCGGTCGAGGTGTTGCTATGGGTCGTGGTCTGCACGATCCTTGTGCTGCCCATGTTCGGCCTGTTGGCGACGTCGCTGGTGCCTGCCTATGGCGTGCCACTGCGGCTTGACACCGTAACCCTTCAGGCGTGGACCGAGGTCCTGCTGCGCCAGCCGGTCACGACGCGGGCCTTTGCGAACTCCTTTGGTCTGGCGATCGGCGCGGCGGTTGTTCTCATGCTGCTCTGCCTGCCGCTGGCGTGGTTGATGGAGCGGAACCCGACGCGGCTGTCGCGGCTGTTCGATAGCCTGCTGGATCTGCCCTATGCCTTGCCCGGAGTGGTGTTGTCGATTGCGATGATCCTGCTGCTGATCAAGCTGCCGTTCACCGATGCGACGCTGTATGGCACGATCTGGATCATCTTCCTGGCCTATCTGGCGCGGTTCTTTGCGGTGATGTTCCGCCCCGTGCAAGCGAGCCTCAAGCAGTTGGATCCTGCCATGGGCGAAGCCGCGCAATCGGTGGGAGCATCGCTGTTCCAGCGGCTGCGCGATGTGATCGTGCCGCTCTCGGCACCGGCGGCGGCGGCAGGGGCGATCCTTGTGTTTCTCACCGCGTTTAACGAGCTCACGGTTTCCGCGCTGCTCTGGTCCTCGGGGACCGAGACGTTGGGCGTGGTCATTTTCAATCTGGACGACAGTGGCGAGACCGCAATGGCCAGCGCGCTGGCGATGACCATCGTGTTGGTGGTTATGGCGCTGATGGTGCTGGTGCAGCTGATGTCCCGACGTTTCCCGAAAGGAGTAGTCCCATGGCAGACATAAGCCTGTCCGCGCTTGGCAAATCATTCGCCGGTGCCCCCGCGCTGCATGACATCACCACCACGTTCAAGGATGGCGAATTCGTCGCCCTGCTGGGGCCGTCGGGCTGCGGCAAGACCACGCTGCTGCGCCTGCTTGCGGGGTTCGAGATGCCGACGACGGGGCAGATTTCCATCGGCCCGCGCGAGGTCGCGCATGTGGCTGGCAACCGCATGGTCCCGCCCGAGGATCGCAACATCGGTTTCGTATTCCAGTCCTACGCGCTTTGGCCCCATATGAACGTGCGGCGCAATGTGTCCTATCCTCTGGAGATCCGGCGTTTTTCCAAGGCCGAGATCACCGCGCAGACCGATCAGGCGTTACAGGCGACGGGGCTGACGGACTATGCCGACCGGATGCCCTCCGAACTGTCGGGCGGGCAGCGTCAGCGGGTCGCTTTGGCGCGCTGTCTGGTGTCGCACCCCGATGCGGTGCTGCTGGACGAACCGCTGGCCAACCTTGATGTGGCGCTGCGGGCGTCGATGCAGACGGTGTTCACCGATTTCCACAAGCGCACCGGCGCGACGATGGTCTATGTCACCCACGACCAGTCAGAGGCGATGGCCATGGCCGACCGCATCGCCGTGATGGACAAGGGCCGCATCCAGCAGTTCGACACGCCCCAAACGCTGTATGAACGCCCCAGAAACCGCTTTGTCGCCGAATTCGTCGGGCGCGGCACGGTGGTGCCTATGCGCGGGGTCGAAAAGAGCGATAGCGCCCTGCACGGCCATGTTCTGGGCACTCGGATCGCCGTGCAAAGCGGGGATGACCTGCCAAGCCATGTCTGCCTGCGCCCCGAAAACCTGACCATCAGCGAAACCGGCGACCTGCGCGCCAAAGTGGCGCGGGTGACCTATCTGGGCGGCAAATACCTTCTGGAAACCGTCGCGGACTGCGGCACGCGTCTGCTGGCTGAAACACGGGCACGGTTTGATGTCGGCATGCAGCTTGGCCTGACGATCACCACCCCATGGGCATTCTCCGAGGAATAAATGCAAAGCGTAAGAGTACTTTCCGGCATAGGGGACAAAGGCCCCGCATGCATGCAATTGAACACGGGCAATCGGCGCTGGCTGCTGGACTGCGGCTTTGGCCCCGAGGCCCACGCCCATTTTGACCCGCGCTGGCTGAAGGGCGCGGATGCGGTCTTTATCACCCACGACCATATCGACCACATCGGCGGGGCGATCTATGCGGTAGAGGCGGGGCTGCCGATCTATGCCACCGCGCAAACCGCCAAGGCGCTGCCCCCTGCCGCCAAGGTCAACCTGCTGCCCGAACGGGGGGTATCTGTGATCGACGGCGTGCAGCTGACCACAGGCCGCAACGGGCACGCCATGGGCGGTGTCTGGATGCATTTCGCCTTGGGCGAGGGGCTGTTCTACTCGGGCGACTGGTCCGAGGAATCCGACTGGTTCCCGCTGGATCTTCCGCCCCCCGCGGCGACGGCGATCCTAGACTGTTCCTACCAGCTTGACGATGTGCCCCAGACCGAAAGATTTGCAGCACTTGACGCCTTGCTAGACGGGCTTGAGGGGCAGGTGCTTTTGCCAGTGCCGCCATCGGGCAGGGCGGGCGAAATGGCCCTGCACCTGATCCGGCGCTATGGTCACGCCAGCGTCATGCTGGACCCTGAATGTCAGGCGGTGCTGGCGACGGGTCTGCGCAGCGGTACGCTTGGCGTGGATGCGGCCAAGATCGCCCCGCTGCTGGCGCGCGGCCCGCTGGACGAGGCGCGGTTTCTGGTCTGTGACACCCCCAATGCCGATGGCGGTGCCGCCTGGGGCTATGTGCGCGCCTGGCATGAAAGCGGCCGTTTGGGTCGCGACGCGCATGTGGTTTTTACCGGCCATATGACCGCCCATGCCCGCGGGATCTGCAGCGTGCCGGGGGGATATTTCCAACGCTGGAACGTACACCCGCCGCTACGTGATCAGGTGCGTATGCTGGAACGGCTTGGCGCGAAACGCTTTGCGCCAGCCTTCTGCACCCAGCCCGAGGATTACCTGATCGAGGATCTGGGCGTCGAGGTTTTCATGCATGATCCGGTGCGTCTGTGAGGGGGGCCGCGCTTCCGCCCTCGGACTTTTGCCTGATCCGCCACGGGGAGACGACCGCGAATGCGCAAAGCATCATCGCAGGGGTGACCGATGTAGCGCTGACCGCCCGTGGCCGCGATCAGGCGCGCGCGCTGGCCCATCATCGCTGGCCGCAGCCGGTCACGCTTTTCGCCAGCCCCGCCGCACGGGCGCGAGACACCTGCAAGCTTGCCTTTGCGCAGCGCGGTTTTACCGTGATTTCCGCGTTGCGCGAACGCGATTGGGGGGCGTTCGAGGGGCAGCCGCTGTCGCAGCAACCCATACGCGAAGACACCCCCGAAGGCGGCGAAAGCTGGCCCGCCATGCTTGATCGTGTCGCAGGCGCGATCCACGCGGCCTGTGCCGCCACACCCCCCGGACACCTTCCGGTGCTGGTCTGCCATTCCGGTATCATCCGCGCCGCGCGCGTGCTGTGGACACCCCATGACGCGGGCACACGCCCGCCAAACGCCATCCCGATCCTGTTTCAGCGGTCGGGCACATTTTTTGAGGAGAAAGAGCTATGACATCCGCCCCCCTGAAACCTTGCGTGGTATTCGACGTCGACGGCACTCTGGCCGAGTTCGACGCGGCAAAGCTGGGTCATCTGGTGCATGGCGTCGAGAAGCAATGGGATGCGTTCCACATGGCGATGGCCGACGCCCCGCTGATTGCACCCATCGCCAAACTGATGCGCCGCCTGAAGCAAAGCGGCGAGACGATCGTCATCTGCTCGGGCCGCCCTGACGGTTGGGCGGAACACACGATCGCCTGGCTGCACAAACACGATCTGCCCTTCGACGGCGTCTACCTGCGCGCCAAGGATCAGGACGCCGCAAGCGATCCGGAGGTCAAACGCCAAGCGCTGGCGCAAATGCAAGCGGACGGGCTGGCCCCCTGGCTGGTCATCGATGATCGCAGTTCGGTCGTTGACGCATGGCGGGCCGAGGGGCTTGCCTGCCTGCAATGCGCGCCGGGGGATTTTTGACGCGGGCGGGTGCAGCATCACGCCCCTGATCGCGGATTTTGACAGCGCACCGCGCCACACGGGCCTGCGACCAAGGCGACGGCTTGTCCCGCAAGGGGTATACATAAACTGTCAGGGTGAAATGGCGGAGAGACAGGGATTCGAACCCTGGGAACCCGTGAAGGCTCAACGGTTTTCGAGACCGCCCCGTTCGACCACTCCGGCACCTCTCCGCATCGGTGTGGTGCGTCCGTTTAGGATGGATTTTGCGGGGTGGCAAGGGGGGCTAGGCCAGTTTTCGCGGACACGGGGAATTTCATTGCTGACAGATGGATTTCGCCTAAGCTCTTGGGGTGGATCAACTTGAAAGGAATGCCCTGATGCGCCGACTGTCCCGTTTGCCGTTAACTTTATGTTTTGGATTGGCGGTCATGGTATCGCTGATTGCACCGATGGCACGGGCCGCCGACAGGGAAAGGGTCGATGCATTTCTGGAAGTCACAGGGTTTGATGTCGCCCTTGAAAGCATCCGGCTGTCTGCTGATTCCGCGCCGCAAATGCTGGGGATTGATGCGGACGCCTTCGGCTCTGAATGGTCGCGTCTGGTGCGCGAGGTATTCGAGACGGATTTGATGCTGGACATGGGCGCCGGTATTCTGGCGCAGGCGCTCAGCGATGAGGCGCTGGAACATGCCTCGGATTTCTATGCCAGCGATCTGGGCCAACGCCTGGTGGCCGCCGAAAACGCGTCGCATATGGAGGAAGACGATGCCGCGAAGGCAGAGGCGGGCGATGCGATCCTGAACGGGCTGCGCGGGATTGATTCTCCGCGTGTGGATCTGTTGGCGCGTCTGAACGGGGCGAGCGATGTCGAGGATAGCTCGATCAAGGCGCTGCAAGAGGTGCAGATCCGGTTCCTGATGGCAGCGGCGGGCGCGGGTGTGATCGAATTACAGATGGAAGAGCCCGACCTGCGCGAAGCGATGCGCGCGCAAGAGCCCGAGATGCGCGCCTCTATCAAAGAGAATGCGCTGGCGGGTGCGGCTTATACCTATCAGGCGTTTTCGGATGAAGAAGTGCTGGTCTATGCCAAGGCGCTGGAAGATCCGCAGATGCAGGAGGTCTACGCGCTGATGAACGCCGTGCAGTTCGAGATCATGGCGAACCGGTTTGAAGAGGTCGCACAGCGGCTTGGCACCATGCAACCCAGTCAGGACCTGTAACCATGCGCGCCTTCGTTCTTGCTGCTGGCCTGTGGATGCTGGCGCTGCCGCTTTGGGCCGACGCGCGGTCAACCGTGCTGGTGGATGTCCTGCGTCTTGGCGAGTTGGCCGAGATTTTGCAGCGCGAGGGATTGGAGAACGCGGAAACGCTTGATCGCGATATGCTGGGCGGGCAGGGCGGCGCGGGGTGGGCGCTGCAGGTGCGTGCCATCTACAACCCCGAACGGATCGTCGAAACTCTGCGCGGGGCATTGGATGCGGGCTTGCAAGGGCAGGCCCGCGAGGATGTCATTGCCTTTTTCGCGCAAGACACCGGCGCAAGGATCATCACGCTCGAGAACGAGGCCCGCGCCGCCATCACCGACCCCGAGGTGGAAGACGCCGCCCGCGCAGGTTTCCATGACCTTGAGGGCAGCGACGACCCACGTCTGGCGCAGATCACCACATTGATCGACAGTGGCGATATGATCGACCGCAATGTCACCGCCGCGATGAATTCTAACTTTCAATTCATGCGCGGGATGGCAGATGGCAACGCGCTGCAGATGACAGAGGCCGAGATGCTGGCCGACGTGGCGCAGCAGCAAGAAGAGATCGCGCAAGACACGCGCGGCTGGCTTTATGGCTATCTGCTGCTGGCGTATTCTCCGCTGGAGAATGCAGAGCTCGACCGCTATATCGCCTTTGCGCAAAGCGATGCGGGGCGTAGCCTGAACACAGCGCTGTTCGAGGGCTTTGGCACCGCGTACGAAGACGTGTCCTATGCACTTGGTCGCGCAGTTGCGTTGAACATGGTGGCCGAGGAATTATAGCCAGCCGCACCGCCTTTGCGATAAGTCCCGCGAGGCCCGTGCTGGCCCTTGACATCAGGGGGGCGGTGCATCATACGGCAAGCCTCAACCTAAGGGTGCCCGTTTCGGGTGCCTTTGTTATTTCATGAACATCCCGAAACGGGATGCGCTGTCCGAGGTGGGCCAAGGCCCGACAAACTCCCGAACGGGGACCACAGGATGCGGAAACAGTAAAGGAAGACGCATGTTTGCGGTCATCAAGACAGGCGGCAAGCAGTACAAAGTTCAATCCGGCGATATGCTGCGGGTAGAACGTTTGGCTGCTGACGCGGGCGAAACAGTCCAATTCAACGAAGTTCTCATGCTGGGCGGCGATTCCCCCAAGCTGGGTGCTCCTTTGGTCGCAGGGGCCGGCGTTCAAGCCGAGGTCGTCGATCAGATCAAGGGCGAGAAAGTCATTCACTTCGTCAAGCGCCGCCGGAAGCACTCGTCCAAGCGTACCAAAGGCCACCGTCAAAAGCTGACACTGGTCAAAATCGGCGAGATCCTGTCCTCCGGCGCGGATAAATCCGACGTCAAAGCGGCAATCGGCACCGGTTCCGTCAGCGCTGCTGCCGTGACAGCCATGGAAGAGCGTTATGCGCTGAACAAAACCGATCAGGCCGAAATGGCCAAGCGCGTGAAGAACAACCAGGCCGAAGAGAAATCGGCCAAGCCTGCCAAGGCGAAGAAGGCCAAAGCTGCACCAGCAGCCGAAGGTGCCGACGATCTGAGCAAGATCTCCGGTGTTGGCCCCGTCATCGTTGGCAAGCTGAACGGTGAAGGCATCACAACCTTCGCACAGATCGCTGCTTGGACAGACGCTGACGTCGAAGCTATCGAAGAGAAACTGTCGTTCAAAGGTCGCGTCGGTCGTGAAGACTGGATCGCACAGGCCAAAGAACTCGCAAAAGGCTAAGGAGAGACACCAATGGCACATAAAAAAGCAGGCGGCTCATCCCGTAACGGCCGCGACTCAGCAGGTCGTCGTCTTGGCGTGAAAAAATATGGCGGCGAAGCTGTCATTCCCGGCAACATTCTGGTGCGTCAGCGCGGTACAAAGTACTGGCCCGCTGAAGGCGTTGGCATGGGCAAGGATCACACGATCTTCGCAACCGTTGACGGCAAGGTCCAGTTCCACAAGGGGCTGAAGAACCGTACGTTTATCTCGGTCCTGCCAGCGGCAGAAGCCGCAGAATAAGCCGCACCCGAGAGGTTTGAAAATTTAGGGATCGGCGGAAACGCCGGTCCCTTTTCCATTTTATCGCCCAGTGTTCACCCAGGAAGGGAGGGGCCGTTATGTCACGATCAAACCGCCCCGAGCTGAGCGATGGCATCATCAGTCTGCGCGCGCCCGAACACCGTGACATCGACGCCCGGTTCAAGCTTGGAAACACGCCCGAGATCCACCACATGTTCGGGGCAGAGCTGAACGCCGTACCGGTGATGACCAAGGCGCTGGCCGAACGTTGCTATGAAACGCAGCTGGTTGAACCGCTGGCCTGGGTCATCGAACATCGCGGCAAGATGATCGGTGCGCTGCGCCTGCACAGTCTGCGTCCGTGGGACGCCAGCGCCGATGTCGCGATCGGCATTCTCGCCCCCAAGAAACTGGGCAAGGGGTTGGGCACACGTGCGCTGCATCTGCTTGCGGCCCACGCCTTTGGCCCGCTGGCGCTGCACCGCCTTTCAGCCCGTGTGCTCGACATCAACGAACGCGCTACGGCCTGTTTCACCAAAGTCGGCTTTGCCCCCGAAGGGCGCGCGCGGCAGTCGTCTTTTCTGGGGGGCGAATGGCACGACACCCTGTTGTTCGGGCTAATCAAATCCGATTACGTTCCGCCCGTCTATGACGCCAAGCCGCGGCAAAAGCGCAAGAAGAAGAGCCAGTCATGAGCGTCGCCCTGACATCCTTTATCGTCTTCGCTGCAAGCCAGATCGGCACACCCGGACCGGCGAATATGGCGCTGATGGCCACTGGCGCGCGCTTCGGCTTTCGCGCGGCATTGCCTTTTGTCGCGGGCGTGGCACTTGGCAAACAGCTGGTGATCTGGCCAGTAGGTTTCGGGTTGATGCAACTGGCCGACCGCGCGCCGGGGGTTTTCGTCGCGCTGAAATTCGCCTCAGCCGCCTATATCATCTGGCTGGCGTGGAAGGTTGCGAACCTGCGGTTGGGGCAGGGCGCACGAACCGAGGCCGCGCCGGGCTTTCTGGCCGGTCTGATCGTCCACCCGCTGAACCCCAAGGCCTGGGCGATGATCGTGGGCAGCTTCACGGCCTTCATCGCGCCCGGCACGCCTGCGCTGACGGCGACGGCCACGGTGGCCGCCGTGCTGCTGGGATGCCAGATCGTGCTGCACCCCTTGTGGACGCTGGCCGGTGCGGGGATCGCAAAGACGGTCGCCGGCAGCGTTTGGGAGAAATATTTGATGTGGACCTTGGCCGCTTTGACGGTGGCCTCTGTCTTGTTCGTGCTGTTCGGAGGAGGGACATAACGATGGTAGATTTAACAGTGTCGCAACAGCAAGTGATTGAAACAGAACGGTTTGATCTGCGCCCTGTGCGCATGTCAGATCGTGGGATGATCGAACATTATGCCAGCGATCCACGGGTTGCGATGCGCACCGCATCCATCCCACACCCGCTACCGCCCGGCGTGATCGAAAGCTTCATCACCCGCGCCACAAGCACCCCGCGGACAGAAGATGTCTGGGTCATGGACGGGCTGAAAACCGGCGGCTCCGAGGTGATGGGCGTGATTTCCCTGATCCGGATGGACCGCGATCAATCCGAAGTCGGCTATTGGGTCGCCCCTGCGATCTGGAACACGCATCTCGCGTCCGAGGCGGTACAGGCGCTGGTGCAGGCCAATCCGCTGCGCAACAAAAATATGTTCGCCTCGGTGTTTCGCGACAACCCTGCCTCTGCCAAAGTGTTGACAAATGCGGGCTTCCGCTATCTTGGCAATGCGGAAACCTATTGTCTGGCGCGCGAGACCTGCGTACCAACCTGGACGTATAGCCATAAACTATGACCACACGTGCCCCGAAAGGCCCTTTTGATGAAGTTTCTTGACCTGTGCAAAGTCTATATCCGCTCTGGCGCAGGCGGGGGCGGTTGCGTGTCTTTCCGGCGCGAAAAATACATTGAATACGGTGGTCCCGATGGCGGGGACGGCGGCTCGGGCGGATCGGTCTGGGCCGAAGCCGTCGACGGGCTGAACACGCTGATCGACTTCCGCTACCAGCAGCACTTCTTTGCCAAGAACGGCCAGCCCGGCATGGGCAAGCAGCGCACCGGCAAGGATGGCGATGACATCATCCTGCGCGTCCCCGTGGGCACAGAGATCCTTGATGAGGATCAGGAAACCGTGCTGGCGGATATGACAGAGCTTGGCCAGCGGGTCGAATTGGCGCGTGGCGGCAACGGCGGCTGGGGGAACCTGCATTTTAAATCTGCGACGAACCAGGCACCACGCCGCGCCAATCCCGGACAGGAAGGCGTGGACCGCACACTGTGGCTGCGTCTCAAGCTGATCGCGGATGTGGGTCTGCTTGGCCTGCCGAACGCGGGAAAATCGACCTTCCTCGCTGCGACATCGAACGCGCGGCCTAAGATTGCCGATTACCCTTTCACCACACTGCACCCCAATCTGGGCGTTGTGGGGGTGGATAATACCGAATTCGTCGTCGCCGATATCCCTGGCCTGATCGAGGGCGCGTCCGAAGGGCGCGGCCTGGGCGATCTGTTTCTGGGCCACGTCGAACGCTGCGCGGTGCTGCTCCACCTGATTGATGGCACGTCGAACACCATTGCCGAAGATTACCAGACCATCATCAACGAACTCGAAGCCTATGGCGGCGAGCTGGCGGATAAACCGCGGATCACCGTGCTGAATAAAATTGATGCACTGGATGAAGATGATCGCGTAACCGCCCGCGAGGAATTGGAAAAAGCCTGCGGCGCAGAGGTCATGCTGATGTCTGGCGTCGCCCGCGAAGGGGTCACCGAGGTGCTGCGGGCTTTGCGTGGCCAGATTGACGACGACCGGCTGCGTTTCCGGTCCGAAGATGAAGAAGAGGCACCTTGGCAACCCTAAGCGACGGCACCCGTATCGTTGTAAAAATCGGCTCGGCGCTGCTCGTCGATCGGGCCACCGGCCAGCTTCGCCGCGATTGGCTGCAAAGTCTCGCGCAGGATGTGGCGTGGCTCAAGGGGCAGGGCAAGGATGTGGTGCTGGTGTCTTCGGGCTCCATCGCATTGGGGCGTGGTGTGCTTGGGCTGCCGCCAACCACGCTTGCGCTGGAACAATCCCAAGCCGCCGCCGCGGTGGGGCAGATCCGTCTCGCCCGCGCCTATGAAGAGGCGCTGGAACCCTATGGGATCACCGCCGCGCAGGTGCTTGTCACCCTAGAAGACAGTGCGGATCGTCGGCGGTATCTCAACAGCCGCGCCACGATGGAGCAGCTGTTGTCCATGGGGGCGGTACCCATCGTCAACGAGAATGACACCGTTGCCACGGACGAGATTCGCTTTGGCGACAATGACCGGCTCGCGGCGCAGATCGCCGTGACCGTGGCAGCCGATCGGTTGATCCTGCTGTCGGATGTGGATGGTTTCTATTCCGCCAACCCCAATGATGACCCCGATGCCATCCGCTATGATGTGATCGACACGATCACCCCAGAGATCGAGGCGCAGGCGGGCGATGCGGGCTCTGGTCTGTCCAAGGGCGGCATGAAGACAAAGCTGATGGCCGCGAAAACCGCGACCGCCGCGGGCTGCGCTATGGCCATCTCCGAAGGATCACCGTTGCGGCCTTTGCTGACCCTCGAAAACGGGGCCAACGCCACTTGGTTCACCGCGCAATCCGACCCCCAAACCGCGCGCAAACAATGGATTACGGCAATCAAACCGCGCGGCAGCGTCACATTGGATGCCGGTGCGGTGGCTGCCATGTCCAAGGGTAGGTCGCTTTTGCCCGCCGGTGTCACCGCTGTTTCTGGCCCTTTCGGGCGCGGCGACTCCGTCGCGCTGCTTGCCCCTGACGGGCGCCCCATCGGGCACGGGCTGACACGCTATACCTCGGCAGAGGCAGAGCTGATCAAAGGTCGACAATCCTCTGAGATCGAGGCCATTCTGGGCGCGCCGGGGCGTGCTGCTTTGATCCATCGGGACGATCTTGCGCTTTCCTGACGTCCAAATGGTTTAAAATCCTCGCCGAAGGCTTTAGGTAGAGGGCAACCCGAAATGACAAAAAAGCAGTAATTAGGTTATGACCTTGGATATGACACAGACAGACGACATTCCCGCGTTGATGGCGGATATTGGCGCGCGCGCCAAAGCCGCCGCCGCGACATTGGGCTTTGCCAGTGCCGACCAAAAGCAGACCGCGCTTGAAAAAGCCGCTGACGCGCTGATGGCCAGCAGCGCCGATATTCTGGACGCGAACGCCAAAGATCTGGCGTTTGGCCGCGACAAGGGTCTCTCTGACGCGATGATGGACCGGCTTTTGCTGGATGATGCGCGCATCAGTGCCATCGCCGACAGCCTACGTAGCATCGCCGCACAGGATGATCCCGTGGGGCAGGTGCTGACCGAATGGGATCAGCCGACGGGTCTGAACATCCAGCGCGTGCGCACGCCTTTGGGTGTCATCGGTGTGATCTATGAATCGCGCCCGAATGTGACCGCGGATGCCGGTGCGCTTTGCCTCAAGGCGGGTAATGCCGTGATCCTGCGGGGCGGCTCCGAAAGCTTCCATTCCTCGCGCGCGATCCATGCCGCCTTGCAACAGGGGCTCGAAGCCGCTGATCTGCCTGCGGATTCAATCCAGCTGGTGCCCACGCGCGACCGCGCCGCGGTGAGCGAGATGCTGACCATGACCGACACGATTGATGTGATCGTCCCGCGCGGCGGCAAGGGGCTGGTCGGGCTGGTGCAGCGCGAAGCGCGGGTGCCGGTCTTTGCCCACCTCGAAGGCATCGTGCACATCTATATCGATGAAAACGCCGACCCCGAGAAGGTTTTGAAGGTTGTTCTGAACGCAAAGACCCGCCGCACCGGCATCTGCGGCTCGGCTGAATGTCTGCTGATCCACGAGAAAGTGGCGCGGACGATTGGCAAGGGCGTGATCAAGGCGCTGCTGGACGCTGGCGTCGAAGTACGCGCCGACGGCGAGCTGACTGAGATCGAAGGCACCGTGCCGGCCACGGCGGATGATTGGGGTCATGAATACCTTGATATGATCATCGCGGCAAAAACCGTGGGCAGCATCGACGACGCGATCACCCATATCCGCACCTACGGCTCGAACCACACCGATTGCATCATCACCGAAGACGATGCGGCGGCGACCAAATTCATGACGCGGCTGGATTCTGCGATCCTGATGCACAATGCTTCCACCCAATTCGCCGATGGTGGAGAGTTTGGCATGGGTGCCGAAATCGGGATCGCCACCGGCAAAATGCACGCGCGCGGGCCTGTCGGTGCCGAGCAGCTGACCAGCTTCAAGTATCTGGTGCGCGGCGATGGGGCTGTGCGCAGCTAAGCCGTGATCCCAAGGGTGATGGTCGTTTCTGTCACGATGGATGTTAACTGTTGCCCGCTGTCCTTCACGACGGCGGGCAACAGCCCGAACTGGACCTGTGACGCCACCAAACGCTCTGCCCGGGACTGCCCCGCCAGCACGCCCCAAAGCGCGGCGTTGATGCTTAGCCGGTCGGCCGTGCCGGTGATGTCCCATCCCCCGTCGTGGTGATCTATGGTGATCTGCCCACCATAGGGCATCCCCGTTTCCAGACATAGCAGGCTCAGGAATACCATCCGCAGCGCGTTGCGCGGCGCGGCGACGCCGTCGGGCCAGGATACCTGCCATTTGGACTGAGCATATAGATCACGCAGGATACCGCTTGTTTCTTGGGCAGGGACAGGCTGCGCGTCGCCCGCGCCGAAAGCCACGCGAAAGAACCGCAGCCGCGCACTGGCGTTGCGCACGCTTTCATCGATCAGCGCGACTTCGGGGCTCATATTCATGCCCGACATCAAAAGCAGCTCAAGCCCATTGTTGATTGCGCCCACCGGCGATATCAAGTCATGGCAGATGCGGCTGCCGATCAAGGCGGCAAGATCAATGTCGGTTTCTACCATGGGACGCCCCCTAATTAGCTGGCCCTAAATAGCTGCCCCCCACACCGCGCCGCAGAAAGGACGCACGCTTGGAAGACCTGAATGCGATACTGACACCCGGAATGCTTGTACGCCACCCCGCACATCCCGATTGGGGCGTGGGGCAGGTGCAAAGCAATATCAGCGGCAAGGTCACGGTAAACTTCCGCAGCGAGGGCAAGATCGTGGTCGATAGTCATCGGGTGATGCTCACCCCCGTCTTTGATGAAGGCTCTTCGTTAGCAAATCGTTAATTTTTCGCCGAAAACCACCGCGACGTGGGGCAAGCATTGCGCAACGGGCGGCAACTGCCTATTTATCCGCGTGATTGCGACCGGAGACGAAACCAGCCCATGATCATTGCAAAAGCGGCAGAGTTCGAAGTCCGTCTGGCGCGCACCCAAGCGGATCTTCATGCGGCGCAGCGGCTGCGGTATGACGTTTTTGTCACCGAGCTGGGGGCGGGTGGGCCTTTGGTAGATCACGAAAACCGGCGAGAGGTCGATCAATACGACGATTTCGTGGACCATCTGCTGCTTATTGATCGCAAAACCCAGCAAACCGTTGGCGTGTACCGGCTGATCCGCCGCGATATGGCGGATCGGGCAGGCGGGTTCTATTCGGAAAACGAATATGATCTGACCGCGCTCAAATCCTCCGGCCGCGAGATACTCGAGCTGGGGCGGTCCTGTCTGCATCCGTCCTATCGCGGCGGCATCGCGATGCACCAGCTTTGGGCGGGGCTTGCCTCTTATGTGGCGGAACACGGGATAGAGATCCTTTTTGGCGTCGCGAGCTTTCATGGCACCCAGGCCGAGGCATTGGCGCAGCCCTTGTCGCTGCTGCATCACACCTACCTCGCGCCACCCGATCTGCGCGTCACCGCCTTGCCAAAGGCACGCCAGGAGATGAACCTGATCCCCGCCGACATCTTGAACCGGCGCCAGGCGATGGTGCAGATGCCCAGCCTGATCAAAGCCTATCTGCGGCTTGGCGGATGTGTGGGCGAGGGGGCCTTTATCGATCATGACTTCAACACGACGGATGTGCTTTTGATGCTCGACACCGCCCGGCTTAGCGAGCGGCAGGCCAAGATCTATAGCGGACAGCAAGGATGAGCGCGGCCTGGGACAGCGCCGACCACCCGACACCGGTATCCGTCGGGCCCCTTGGCTGGGTGCTGATGCTGCTGCGTGGGATGACGCTGGCGACGGTGGTTCTGGTGGGGCTGGTGATCCTGCTCGCGATCCGCTTGATAGAGCGCCCGCTGTATGGGCAGGGTCGCCCCGTGACCCCGCATATCACCCAGATCGTTTGCAAAATCGCATTCTGGATCATGGGCTTACGCCGCGCGGTTGTCGGCACCCCGATGCGCCACAGGGGCGCTGTCGTCGCCAATCACACCAGTTGGCTTGATATCTTCAGTTTGAACGCGGCGCAGCGGATATACTTTGTGTCCAAGTCCGAAGTCGCCAGCTGGCCCGGCATTGGCTGGCTCGCCAAGGCGACGGGCACGTTGTTTATTGAACGCAACCCGAAACACGCGCGCAAACAGACCGAGGTGTTCCAACAGCGCTTGCTCGACAACCACCGGCTGTTGTTCTTCCCCGAAGGCACCAGCACCGATGGCCTGCAGGTCTTGCCGTTCAAAACCACGCTCTTCCAGTCCTTCTTCGCGCCCGAACTGCGCGACGTGATCTGGGTGCAGCCTGTGACCGTGCTCTATACCGCTCCCAATGGGACCGATCCGCGGTTTTATGGCTGGTGGGGCGATATGAGCTTTGGCGGCCATCTGCTGCGCACCTTGGCGTCCCTGCGGCAGGGGCAGGTAACGACGATCTATCACACGCCGCTGGCCGTCGCCGATTTCGAGAACCGCAAAGCCTTGGCCCAAGCCTGTGAAGCGCAGGTGCGCGCGGCCCATCCCTCGGCCGGGCTTGCAACGCCAAACCCCGCTGAATTGCGCTGATATAAGGCCCCAATGGCTAAAACATGCGCCTTGGACCTTGCGAAGCGTGAAAATCCGGACTATACGCGCGTTACTTAAACCCGCAGTCGGGGTTGGGCCTTTGAGGGAGAAATCCTTGAACGTCCGCCGGTTGGTCCCATTCCGGGATCGAGACCCCCGACGAGGCAAAACCGGAAAGGTATAAAGACATGGCTCTTCCTGAGTTCTCCATGCGCCAACTGCTTGAAGCAGGCGTACACTTTGGTCACCAAACACAGCGCTGGAACCCCCGCATGGGTCCGTTCATCTACGGCGCGCGTAACGGCATCCACATCATGGACCTGACACAGACTGTTCCAATGCTGGACCAGGCGCTGCAAGTCATCCGTGACACCGTTGCCAAAGGCGGCAGCATTCTTTTCGTTGGCACCAAGCGTCAGGCTGCACAGCCGATCGCAGAAGCCGCAGAGAAATGCGCACAGTACTACATGAACCACCGTTGGTTGGGCGGCACGCTGACAAACTGGCAGACCGTTTCCAAATCCATCCAGCGTCTGAAGTCCATCGACGAACAGTCCGAGCGTGGCTTCTCCGGTCTGACCAAGAAAGAGCGTCTTGGCATGGAACGTGACCAAGCGAAGCTGGAAGCATCGCTGGGTGGTATCCGTGAAATGGGCGGTCGCCCTGACCTGATCTTCGTCATCGACGTGAAAAAAGAAGCACTGGCCGTGGCCGAAGCGAACAAACTGGGCATCCCGGTTATCGCTGTTGTCGACACCAACTGCTCCCCCGACGGGATCGACTACATCATCCCGGGCAACGACGACGCCGCCCGCGCGATCCACATGTATTGCGATCTGGCCGCACGTGCCGCACTTGACGGTATGTCCGCGCAGCTGGGTGCCGCAGGTGTTGATATCGGTGCGATGGAAGAAGCGCCCGAAGAAGAAGCCCTGATCGACGGTGGTGTCGAAGTTGGCAACGCTTCGGAAGAAACCGTTTCGAACGACGCAATGGCAAAAGACGCACCTCTGGATATCGAATCCAAGAAGGAAACGCTGGCCGACGCCAAGTCGTAAGCGACGCGAAAGAGACGGGCAGGGGGCATGTTTCCCTCTGCCTGTCACAAAACCATTACATGATTGAGACAGTGGTGCAGGACGCTCTGCCCCTCAATTTATCCCAATTCAAGGAGAACCAAAGCGATGGCAATCACAGCATCCATGGTCAAAGAACTGCGCGACACAACCGGTGCCGGCATGATGGACGCGAAAAAAGCGTTGACTGAAACAGATGGCGACATGGAAGCAGCCGTTGACTGGCTGCGCACCAAGGGTCTGGCGAAAGCAGCCAAGAAATCCGGCCGCACCGCAGCCGAGGGCCTTGTTGCAGTTAAAGTCGAAGGCGGCCACGGTGTTGCTGTTGAAGTGAACTCCGAAACCGACTTCGTTGGCAAAAACGCTGACTTCCAGAAAATGGTTTCCGGCATCGCTGACGTTGCAACCGGTGTGTCCGACGTTGACGCGCTGAACGCGGCTGACATGGGCGGCAAGCCCGTTTCCACCGTGATCACCGATGCCATTGCGAAAATCGGCGAGAACATGTCGGTGCGCCGCATGCAGTCCATCGATGGCGACCAGGTCGTGTCCTATGTGCACAACGCTGTAGCACCCGGCATGGGCAAAATCGGTGTTCTGGTCGCAATGACCGGCGGCAACGAAGAACTGGGCAAACAGATCGCGATGCACATCGCCGCTGTGAACCCTGCGTCCTTGTCCGAAGCGGATCTGGACCCGGCAGTTGTTGAAAAAGAAAAGCAGGTTCAAATGGACATCGCACGCGAGTCCGGCAAGCCGGAAGCTGTGATCGAGAAAATGATCACCGGCCGCATGCAGAAATACATGTCCGAAGTGACACTGCTGAACCAGGCATTCGTTGTCAACCCTGACCTGACCGTCGGCAAAGCCGCGGAAGAAGCTGGCGCGACCATCACCGGTTTCGTCCGTCTTGAAGTTGGCGAAGGCATCGAAGTCGTCAAAGAAGACTTCGCAGCAGAAGTTGCAAAAGCCGCCAAAGGCTAAGCTGTCACACAGCAGACGAGAAAAAGGGCGAGGGCGCATCAGCACCTTCGCCCTTTTTTATTATAAATCAGATACTAAAGGATAAAACTTAATCCTTTAGGTGAGATTTCAGCGCATCCAAGGCCATCAGATAACCCTGCGCGCCAAACCCGCAGATCTGACCCAAAGCCACAGGCGCGATGTAAGACCGGTGCCGGAATTCCTCGCGCGCGTGGATGTTGCTCAGGTGTACCTCGACAACCGGCAGCTCGACCGAGGCGATCGCATCCATCAGCGCAATCGACGTATGGGTATAGGCTCCGGCATTCAGCACGATCCCGGCATGTTTGCCTTTGGCCGCGTGGATCAGATCGATCAGCGCGCCTTCGTGGTTGGACTGTTCAAACGCCACATCAAACCCAAGCGTCTTCGCTTTCTCGCGGCACAGCGCCTCGACATCGGCCAAAGTCGTCTTGCCATAGACCTCTGGCTGGCGCGTGCCCAGCAGGTTCAGGTTCGGACCGTTCAGGATCAGAATGGATGTCATAGCGATGGCCTTGTTGTTACGATGTGGTGGCGCAGACGTAGCACAGGCGCCACGGCGTCGTTAGTCTTTCTTTTCAGGGTATTCGACTGGACCGCCGTGCTTTTCCCATGTCGAAAAGCCTTCGCGCAGATGCGCCGCGTCAAAGCCCATGTTTTGCAGCGTCGCCGTGGTGATCGCCGATCGCCAGCCAGAGGCACAGTGAAAGACAAAGGTTTTGTCCTGTCCGAAGATCTCTTTGAAGTACGGGCTGTCAGGGTCGACCCAGAATTCGATCATACCGCGCGGTGCATGAAAGCTGCCGGGGATATAGCCGCTGCGCTGGCGTTCACGGATATCGCGCAGGTCAACGACAACAACATCCGGATCCTTCAGCATGGCCATCAGATCAGGCGTTTCGATCTCGCGGATACGCGCACGGGCAGCGGCAACCATATCCGCCGAAGACATCTTGAGCGTCATATTCTTCCTTTCGTTCAGCAGCCGCCAAAGCGCCGATCGCTTACAGTTGCATCGGCTTGGCGCATGTGGATTATGGCATGCAGAACAACGGGGTAAAGCAAGAAGCCACGCGGGTGGGACAATGAAGAAACTGGATGAAGAAGCGTCTTTTTATACTGGTTTTCAGTGACTTATGACGCACTTTAACAGCATAACATCATCCTGTACACATGAATTATTTACATAATACTGATTATGAGATTCAGGTTAGGCCCATACGCACCCCTCACAAACACAGGATTAGCTAATGAAACTCTGCCGTATCGAAACCCCTGACGGGATAAAACCTGCGATGATTGACGCAGATGGTGCCGCGCGCGATCTGACGCAGCATCTGACGGATATCGAGCTTGCCACGATGGCACCCGCAGCGCTGGACCAGTTGCGCGATGTGGACGTTACGGCCTTGCCTGTCATCACGGGCCGTTTTGCGCCTGTGATCAATGACATACGTCGTATTCTGTGTATCGGGCTGAATTACTCTGACCACGCGGCAGAAGCTGGCATGGACGTGCCCGATCACCCGATCCTGTTTAGCAAACTCTGCGCGGCCACCGGTGCCAACGACCCGATCATCATCCCCAAGGATTCCGAGAAAACCGATTGGGAAGTTGAACTTGCGGTCGTGATCGGTACCAAGGCACGGCATGTGTCCGAGGCCGACGCGCTGTCCCATGTGGCGGGTTATGCGACTTTCAACGACGTGTCAGAGCGCGCTTTTCAGATCGAATTCGGCGGTCAGTGGGTCAAGGGCAAGTCCTGCGACAGCTTCGCGCCCATTGGCCCGTATCTGGTGACCGCAGACGAGGTGCCGGACCCGCAGAACCTTGATCTATGGCTTGATGTGAACGGCATCCGTCGCCAGACGGGCAATACCCACACGATGGTCTTCTCGGTGGCCGAGATTATCTCTTTTCTCAGCCGTTTCATGACCTTACTGCCCGGAGACGTGATCGCCACCGGCACACCGCCCGGCGTTGGCATGGGCTTTAAGCCGCCGGTGTACCTGCAACCGGGCGATGTCGTTGAACTGGGCATCGAAGGCTTGGGTGATCAACGCCAAGAAGTCATCAAATTCAACGGGTAAGCGCCCTACCCTAATGCATAACCTGCACCGCGCACCGTGCGGATCGGGTCATCGCCACCGTGAGATGTCAGCGCCTTGCGTAGCCGCGCGATATGCACATCCACGGTGCGCGTGTCGACATAGATATCGCGGCCCCAGACGTGATCCAGCAGCTGATCGCGGCTAAACACACGGCCCGGACGCTCTAACAGGGTGACCAGCAGCCGGTATTCTGTCGGGCCCAGTTTCAGCTCGTTCGCGGCGCGGTTCACGCGGTGGCGTTCCGTGTCCAGCGTGATATCGGCATAGCTAAGCGCCGCGCCCGAGGATGCCGGGCGCACACGGCGCAATTGGGTGCGCACACGGGCCATGAGCTCGCGCATGGAATAGGGTTTGACCACGTAATCATCCGCCCCCGTCTCTAGCCCGCGCACAGTGTCCACCTCTTCTGACCGTGCCGAGAGCATGATCACGGGGATATTACGCGTATCTTCGCGGGTCTTAAGCTGCCGGCACACCTCGATACCGCTCAGCAGCGGCATCATCCAATCCAGAATAATTAGGTCCGGCAGCGCCTCTGCGACCAGCAGGATCGCTTCTTCACCATTCTCGGCCCGCCTTACGTCAAACCCTTCGGATTCAAGGTTATACGCCAGAATTTCGCGCTGTGCGGGTTCGTCTTCCACCAACAGGATCTGGGGCTGCGCCGCCGACATGGTTCTACCCCTTCAGCTTGGTGGAGGTGTTATCCGCCTTTGGGCGGTCCTCGTCCGGATGGGTGCCGGTCACCAGATAGACGACCTGTTCCGCGATCGAAGTGACCAGATCGCCCATGCGTTCCACGTTTTTCGCGATGAAATGCAGGTGCATACACGATGTAATGTTGCGCGGGTCTTCCATCATGAAGGTGAGGAATTCACGGAACAGCGCGTTGTACATCTGATCCACGTCTTCATCGCGTGCGATCACGTCCATCGCCAGTTCTGCGTCGCGCTGCACATAGGAATCCAGCGCGTCCTTGAGCATGGATTCAACCGTTTTACACATGCGGCGGATGGCACCGGCGCTATCAGCAACTGCCGGAAGCTGCGCGAGCACTGAATTACGCTTGGCCATATTTTTCGCATAGTCGCCAATACGTTCCAGGCTGGCGCTGATCTTGATCACGCTTAGGATCAGACGCAGGTCTACGGCTGTGGGTGCGCGCAGGGCGATGATGCGGGCGGCGCGTTCGTTGATCAGCTCTTCGAGCGCGTCAATCGCCTTGTCCCCGCCGCGGACCTGATCGGCCAGCTCTTCGTCGCGGGTTTCAAGCGATTGTGCGGCAAGGCGAATGGCATCTTCGACCATGCCACCCATTTTCATGATCTGTGCCTGAACGCTTTCGAGGTCACGGTCAAAGGCAGAGACAATGTGTTGATCTTGCATGATACTTATCCAATCCGGCCTGTGATGTAGCTTTCCGTCCGAGGGTCTTCGGGCGACGTGAAAATCTTGTCGGTCTCGCCGAACTCCACCAGATTGCCAAGGTGGAAGAACGCTGTTTTCTGGCTCACCCGTGCGGCCTGCTGCATGGAGTGTGTGACGATCACGACCGAATAGTCCTGACGCAGCTCGTCGATCAGCTCTTCGACCTGCGCGGTGGCGATCGGGTCAAGTGCGGAACAGGGTTCGTCCATTAGCAGCACTTCGGGTTCGGTCGCAACGGCACGGGCGATGCACAGACGCTGCTGCTGCCCGCCAGAGAGGCCGGTGCCGGGCGCGTGCAGACGGTCCTTGACCTCGTTCCAGATGGCACCGCGTTTCAGGGCGCGTTCAACGATATCGTCAAGCTCGGACTTGTTGCGGGCCAGACCGTGGATACGAGGGCCGTAGGCCACGTTATCATAGATCGATTTCGGGAACGGGTTCGGCTTCTGGAACACCATGCCGACCTTGGCGCGCAGCTGCACCGGATCGACCGCGCTGTCATAGATGTCTTCGCCGTCGATCAGGATATCGCCCTTGACGGTGCAGATATCAATCGTGTCGTTCATCCGGTTGATACACCGCAGGAAAGTCGATTTCCCGCAGCCCGATGGTCCGATAAAGGCGGTGACGGTTTTGTCTTGGATATCGACAGAGACATCCTTGATCGCGTGGGTGTCCCCGTAGAAAACCTGCACGTTGCGGGCGGCGATTTTTGTTTGGTTCGTTGTCACGTCCGTCTCCGAAATTACATTGTCTTTCATAGCCTTGCCTTTCATTCTTACCAGCGCCGCTCGAACCGGCGCCGCAGCATTACGGCGATGGCATTCATGGTGATCAAAAAGACCAGCAAGATGATGATACCGCCCCAGGCGCGTTCATAGAACGCGGGATCGGCGCGTTTGGCCCATTCGTAGATCTGCGCCGGCATGGCGGAGTTCGGATCCATCAGCCCCGATGCGATGCCGTCGGGCGGGTTCGACGCGATGAAGCCCACCATCCCGATCAGCAGCAGCGGGGCCGTTTCACCAAGCGCCTGCGCCAGACCGATAATTGTGCCAGTGAGGATACCCGGAGCAGCCAAGGGCAGCACGTGGTGGAACACCGATTGCATCTTCGACGCCCCTACCCCCAGTGCCGCGTCACGGATGCTGGGCGGGACAGATTTCAGCGAGGCGCGGGTCGAGATGATGATCGTCGGCAGCGTCATCAGCGTCAGCACCAGCCCGCCCACCAGCGGGGCCGAGTTTGGCAGGTGCATATAGTTGATAAAAACCGCCAGACCCAGAATACCAAAGACAATCGACGGTACCGCCGCGAGGTTAGAAATATTCACCTCGATGATATCGGTCAGCAGGTTCTTGGGGGCGAATTCTTCAAGGTAGATCGACGCGGCGACCCCGATGGGCAGCGCCAGCGCCAGCACCACCAGCATCATAAAGAGCGAGCCAAGCATCGAGACCCCCATGCCCGCCGCCTCGGGTCGTGCGTCAGACGCATCGGCACCGGTGATGAAATCGATGTTAAAGCGTTTTTCCAACGCCCCATCTGCGACAAGGGCGTCCACCAGATCAAGCTGCTCTGCGCTGATGCCTTTGTCGTTGGCGATGCTGTCGCGCGTGACGCGGCCTTTCATATAGCCATCGACGCGGCTGTTGGTCAGGAATTCAAACTCGACCGCGGTGCCGATGAGCTCGGGGTTATCCAGCACAAAGTCACGCAGCTGTGCCGCCGCATCCTTGGACAGGATGCCCGCCATATCCTTGGGCTTTAGGTCCGTGGTAATCCCGGTCTCGGCCACCTTAGCCTCAAGCGCAGCGGCCATCAGCGGCGCGTAGCCGAAGGTGGATACCTTCTTGATTTCGTCCAGATTACGGTTGCCGTTCTTGTCCAGCTTTTCCTCAAGCAGTTGCACGTTCAGCGTCAGGAACGTCTGTTGAAAGGCCCCTGCGCCGCGACCAATGATTGTGGTCAGCAAGATCGCCAGCATCAGCAGGCCCACGGCGATGGCCGCGATACCGTAGGATTTGAAACGGGCCTCTGCGCGGTTGCGTTTGACGGTGCGCGCGTCGGGCTTCAGCAGCGAATGGCGCGGCGTTGCGGTGTTGGGCATGTCGGTCATTCGTACTGCTCCCGGTATTTGCGCACGATATAAAGCGCCAGAACGTTCAGCCCCAGGGTCAGCACGAACAGTGTCAGACCAAGGGCAAAGGCGACCAGCGTTTCAGGGCTGGCAAAGTCGGTATCCCCGGTCAGCTGGCTGACGATACGGGTGGTGATGGTGGTCATCGCTTCCAGCGGGTTGCCCGAGATGCGGGCGATGGCCCCTGCCCCCAGTACAACGATCATCGTCTCGCCGATGGCCCGGCTCGCGGCGAGAAGCACAGCCCCCACAATCCCCGGCAAAGCGGCAGGCAGCACGACCTGGCGGATGGTTTCGGAATGGGTCGCGCCCAAGCCAAATGACCCGTCGCGCATCGATTGCGGCACAGCGTTGATGATATCGTCGCTCAGCGAAGAAACGAAGGGGATCAGCATGATGCCCATGACCAGCCCCGCCGTCAGGACCGAAGTCGCCCCGCTCATCCAGTCGACGCCCAGCAGACCATTCTCGCCGCGGCCAAAGATGTTCACAAGGAACGGCCCCACTGTCAGCAAGGCAAACAGACCATAAACAATCGTCGGGATACCGGCGAGGATCTCCAGCAAAGGCTTGGCGAAAGAGCGTACTTTGTTGTTGGCGTATTCCGACAGGTAGATCGCGGCAAAGAGGCCGATGGGCACGGCCACGAGTAGCGCGATGATCGAGATATAGAGCGTCCCCCAGAGCAGCGGCAGGATCGACAGGTCACTGTCCCCGCGGAAGTTCGGGGCCCATGTGGTGCCCAGAAAGAAATCCTGCCACGGGTGCAGGCGGAAGAAATTAAGCGTCTCGAACAACATCGACAGGACGATACCCACGGTGGTCAGGATCGCCAGCGACGCAGCGAGCACCAGCAACCCCAGCAGAAAACGTTCCACCGTATTGCGCGCGCGAAAATCGGCCCGTGCGGTGCGCATCGCGATGAACAGACCGGCCAGCGCCAAAACAGAGATCACCGCGATCATCAGCCAGCGGCCGGTGTATTCCATTGACCGGTAGCGCTGCGCGGCGGCCAGCACCTCTGGCGTCACGTCAGACCCAAGCGCCACGCCGGCGCCCGCCAGCAGCGCGCGCACGTCGGTGCCGGTCACGTCCAGATCACGGGCGCTTTGCGCATCCAGCGCGCCTGATTCCACGGCCGCGTCCAGCCCGTTGGCCACGCGGCGCACGTCGCTCATCACCAGATTGACCGAAGAGCCTTCGTTGACGGCGCTTTGCGGAATCATGTCGATGACCGCGTTCTGGATCAGCATCGGCTGTACCAGCATCCAGATCGCCAGCACAAACAGCGCCGGAATGGCGGTGAGCATGGCGGCGTTATAGCCGTAGTAATTCGGAAGGGAGTGCAGCTTGCGCGCATCGCCCGAGACGGACGACATGGCCCGGCTGCGCACCAGACCATAGGCAAGGACTGTTAATATCAAAACAACGGCAACTAAGAGCGTGGTAGATCCCACATTTAAAATATCGCGCATGGTGGCCCCCGGTCGCAGCCTGTTTCAGGCTGTCATTGTTTGGAAAGTATCAGTCGGCAGCAAAAATCCGGAGGCACCTCGCAGCGCCTCCGGATCGTCAGACAGGGTTTAGGAACCGCTGCCCATTACAGTTTCTTCAGCAACAACCGACTGTGTTTTCGCCAGTTCTGGGTCGGAGACCAGACCGTATTCAGCCAAAGGACCGTCGGGGCCGGCAATCTCGTCTGCCACGAAGAACTCGGCATATTCTTTCAGGCCGGGGATCACGCCGATGTGCGCTTTCTTGACGTAGAAGAACAGCGGGCGGGATACGGGGTAGTCGCCGCTCGAGATGGTTTCAACGGTGGGCTCAATGCCGCTCATGTTGGCGACGGTCAGCTTGTCGGTGTTGTTCTCGTAGAAGGCCAGACCGAAGACGCCGATGCCGTCTTTGTTGCTTTCGATGCGCGCCAGCGTTTCGGTGTAGTCACCGTCGATGTCCACGGACACACCATCGGTGCGCAGCGCGATACATGCTTTTTCAGCGGCTTTCTTGTCGTCGCCATTGGCGGCCTTGAAAGCTTCGAAATCGCCGGTGGCTTCACAGCCTGCCAGGATCACTTTTTCTTCGAAAACTTCGCGTGTGCCGTGCTTGGTGCCGGGGATGTAGGCCTGGATCGGCTGGTCGGGGAAGCTGGCGTTCACGTCGGACCACATTTTGTTGGGGTTCGCCACGATCTCGCCGTCGACAACGACTTCGGCGGACAGGGCTTTGTACCAGTCTTCGGGGGTGAATTCGAATGTGTTGCCATTGATGTCGGAGGCAAACACGATGCCGTCATAGCCGATCTGAACTTCGATGATGTCGGTCACACCGTTCGCGGCGCAGGCTTCGACTTCGGAGCTTTTGATCTGGCGCGAGGCGTTTGCCACGTCGATTGTGTTCTCGCCAACACCTTCACAAAAACGTTTCAGACCCGCCGAGGAGCCACCGGATTCAACAACAGGTGTCGGGAAATCGAAGTTTTCGCCAAAGGCTTCGGCAACGATGGACGCATAGGGCAAAACAGTGGAGGAACCGGCAACCTGTACCTGATCACGCGCGGCAGCGGCGGTTGCGGATACGGCGGCAATGGCCAGCGCGGAAGTGGTGAGTTTAACGAGCGACATGATGTCTCCTGTCAGCTTAGATTTGTCTGACCACCCCCATGGTGATCTTGCCGCACCAATAGGCGGGCGACACTGAGCTTTTGTGGCAGTCATGTTACAGTTTTATGACACGGACGGAAATTGCAATTTCTTTTTGACCAAAATGCGCCCGATCACGCCACATCCATAGGCAAGATCACCGTGAATCGCGCCCCATCCCCCAGATCAGAGGTGATTTTCAGCCGTCCGCGGTGCCGGTTCAGGATATGTTTTACAATCGCCAGCCCCAGCCCCGTCCCGCCAAGCGCGCGGCTGCGGTGGCTGTCGGCGCGGTAGAAGCGTTCGGTCAGGCGTGGCAGGTGCACAGGGTCGATCCCCGGACCGTGGTCGCGGATGGTGACCCGCACCGCAGGCCCGCGCAAGGAAGGGTCACGCAAGGTCGTTTCGACCGAAATTTCAACGTCTTTACCCACGCCACCATATTTGATGCCGTTTTCAATAAGGTTCGTGAACACCTGCAACAGCTGGTCCGTATCCCCCATCAGGGGCAGCGGATCGTCCCCCATGGTCGCGACCAGCGTCACATTCGCCTCTACGGCCAAGGGGTTGAGGTTGCGCATGGTCGATTGCAGCACATAGCGCAGATCGACCTTATCTGTCGGGCGCACCCGTTCGTCCGATTCGACGCGTGACAGCGACAGCAGGTCGCCCACCAGCCGGTTCATGCGCTCGGCCTCTCCGGTCATGATCCCCAGAAACCGGTCCCGTGCGGGGGCGTCGTCACGCGCAGGGCCGCGTAAGGTTTCGATGAACCCCATCATCGCCGTCAGCGGGGTGCGCAATTCGTGGCTGACGTTGGCGACGAAATCGCGGCGCATCTGGCTGGCGTTGGTGACCTGTGTGATGTCTTGAAAGCTCAGCAAGACGTAATCCATGCCGGTCACCTTCCGGACGTGCACCCGAAAGGTCGTGTCATTGCCATTGTCGCTGGCCAGATATTGCGCCTCGCGCGGGGTATCATCCTGTTGGCATTGCTCGACCGCATCGACCACCGCAGGCTGGCGCAAGACGTTGATATAATGACGGTCCAATGCGCCACGGCCCAGCAGAGCTTGGGCCGGCGCATTCATCGCGACGATACGTTCAGCCCGATCAACGGCAAGCGTAGGCAAAGGCAGCGCTGCCAGCAGATCCGGCAGATGCGGGCGCAGCACCATGCTCAGACGGGTTTAAGCTGGCTGGCAAAGCGTCGCGCGTTGTCTTGGTAGTGTTTCGCGCTGGCGGTCAGCCCGGCAATCGCCGCCGCGTCCAGCTCGCGCACGACCTTGCCCGGTGCGCCCATCACAAGCGACCCGTCGGGGATCACCTTGTTTTCTGTGATCAACGCCCCTGCCCCGATCAGACAATTCTTGCCGATCTTGGCCCCGTTCAGGATCGTCGCCCCCATCCCGACCAACGAATTATCCCCGATGGTGCAGCCGTGCAGCATGACCTTGTGACCGATCGTACAATTTTCCCCCACGGTCAGCGGGCAGCCCGGGTCCGTGTGAAAGACGCAGTTTTCCTGCACATTACTGCCCTTGCCCACGAGGATCAGTTCGTTATCGCCGCGCAGCGTACAGCCGAACCAGACAGAGGCATCTGCCTCGAGCGTCACATTCCCGATGACATTGGCATCGGGGGCAACCCATGCATCCGCGTGAACCTGCGGGGTGATATCGGCCAGAGCGTAAAGCGTCATTTCGTGTCCTCGAATTCTGATTGCAGCGCGCGTACATGATCCACCAGTTTCGGCTGCTGCGATAGGCGCAATCTTTCGGCGGTGATGATCGACTTCAGCTTGGCCTCTGTTTCGGTCAGGTCGTCATTGACCAGCACGTAGTCGTAGCCGTCCCAATGGCTGATCTCGTCCCAGCTTTTCTCCATTCGCAGGGCGATGGTATCGGGGGCGTCCTGACCACGGGTTTCCAGACGCCGCCGCAGCTCTTTGATCGAGGGCGGCAGGATGAAGATCGACAGCACGTGCTGCTTGAGCGTCGAGTTGCTGATCTGCTGCGCGCCCTGCCAATCCACGTCGAACAGCACATCGCGGCCACTGTCGATCGCCTTTTGCACCGGTCCCTTGGGCGAGCCGTAATAGTTGTTGAAGACGCGGGCGTGCTCCAGCATATCGCCATCGTTCACCATGGCGCGGAAATCATCCTCGGCGGTGAAAAAATAGTCCTTTCCGTCTTCCTCGCCGACACGCGGGGCGCGGGTGGTGGCCGAGACAGAGAATTCAAGCGAGGTATCCCAATCGCGCAGCTTGCGGGCCAGCGTCGATTTACCCGCCCCCGAGGGCGAGCTGAGGATGATCAATAGGCCGCGTCGGTCGCTCATGTCTTACTCCACATTTTGCACTTGTTCGCGCATCTGATCTATCACCGCCTTCAAGGCCAGCCCGATCTGGGTCAGCGCGGTGTTTTGTGCCTTGGCGCACAGTGTATTGGCCTCGCGGTTGAACTCCTGCATCAGGAAATCCAGCTTGCGCCCCACGGCCCCGTCCTGCGCCAGCAAGGCGCGGGCGGCATCCACGTGGGCGTGCAGGCGGTCGATCTCTTCCGTGATGTCGGATTTGACGGCGATCAGCGCCAGTTCCTGCGCCAGCCGGTCTGCGTCCACGCCTTCGGCATTGTCCAGCACCCGCGAAAGATTGCGTTGCAACGTCTGTGCCATCTCGTCCTTGCGCGTCTCGGCCAGCGCGGCGGCCTGTGTCGTCAGCTCTGCCACCTGCGTCAGCTGCGCTTCGAGCACCTGCGCCAAGGCAGCCCCTTCGCGGGCGCGCATGTCGTTGAAATCGGCCAGCACTGCGGGGAATTCCGCCAGCAATGTCGCGCAAAGGACGGCCACATCATCCACCGTCGTCGCCTGTTCAAGAACGCCGCGCATGGTGACGATATCGGTCGCCTTGGAGGGCGCAAGCGAGATCCCCGCGTCCATCGCGCGCGCTTCGATCTGGTGCAGCGCGTCCAGCACGACCTCAAGCTGATCCGCGTTCACCGTCAATGCGCCAGAGCCATCCTCGCGGGTGATCCGTAGGTTGCAGGTGACATTGCCGCGGGTGATGGCAGCGCCGAGCGTTTTGCGCAGGCCGGCTTCCAGCCCGTCGATCCAGTCGGGCACACGCAGGCGCAGGTCGAGCCCCTTGCCGTTGACCGATCGCAATTCCCACCCCCAACTGTGCGGGCCGGACGCACCACTGGCCGAGGCGAAACCCGTCATTGAACGTATCATGGCATGGTCCTTGTCGATTGCGATTGTTGCGCGCCTTAAAAGGGAAAGTCGCAAATGGGGCAAGTAAAAAGCCATTCTGCCGCGCGAGGTCTCCCCTTAACGGTCTGTTAACCAAGTTTGCTGTTATATCTACAAATTACCGCTCATTTGACTAAACTCAGGCAATACATCGCGGCCCCGCTGCCGCCCCCCGTCCTGCTCTTGTCCCGACCGCAATAAGGCTGCCCGATGAAACATCTTCCCCCTCTGGATGACATGCCCCAGACCGGCTCTCGCCGCGTGATGCCGCCGCCGACACCCGCGATGGTTGACGTGCGGGCCTATTGGCAGGGGCTGTGCCGTGGTCAGCCGGTCCCGTTCCGGTCGCAGATCGATCCTGCACAGATCACCTCCGTGCTGGATCGCGCCTTTGTTCTGGAACGCAGGCGGTCTGAACTGGCGCGGTTTCTCGTTGCCGGATCGCAGCTGTGCACTGCCATGGGGATGGACCTGCGCGGGATGCCGATGATCTCTCTGTTCGACCCGTCCGAGCGTCGCCGCTGCAGTGATTGGCTGGATCACATTCTGTCACAGCCCGCCACCGGAGAGATGACGCTCACCGCGGGGGATGCGGTTGTTCAGGCGCGTATGCTGGTGCTGCCGCTGCGCAGTGACATGGGGCAGATCGACCGGATGCTTGGCTGTCTGGAGCTCACATCCAATGCCATCGAGCATCCGGGGTTGTATCGGATCGGCGACCTTGCCACGACACAAATCCCGCGCCCGCCACGGGCCGATGTGGCAGAGGAAACGCACGCGCCCTGCCCCGAAGGTTTCGCCGATCCCGCCGCGCGTTTTGCCGCGCGGTCCGGTCGCAACCGGCCAGCCTATCTACGGGTCGTGAAGTAAACGGGGCAACCCCGATGGGACGCACCCCGATGCCGCAAAAGAAAAAGGCCGCGCATGATGATATGCGCGGCCTTCCTTATTCCATGAGCTGCGGCAGTTAGCCGACGGCTTTGACCTGTTGGTTCGCCCGGCGTGCCGACAGTTCCTCGGCCACGAGGAAGGCAAGCTCCAGCGACTGGCTGGCGTTCAAACGCGGGTCACAGGCAGTGTGGTAGCGGTCCGACAGGTCTTCGTCCTGAACGGCGCGGACACCACCAGTACATTCAGTCACATCCTGACCGGTCATCTCAAAGTGGACACCACCGGGCACGGTGCCCTCGGCCCCATGTACCGCAAAGAATTCACGCACTTCGCGCAGCACGGAATCGAAGGGCCGCGTTTTATAGCCGCTTGAGGATTTGATCGTGTTGCCATGCATGGGGTCACAGGTCCAGACGACATTCGCGCCCTCTTCCTGCACGGTCTTGATCAGACGCGGCAGGTGTTCCCCCACATTGCCGGCCCCGAAACGCGCGATCAGGGTCAGGCGACCCTCTTCGTTTTCGGGGTTCAGCTTGTGCATCAACAGCTTGAGGTCATCGCTGGTCATCGTCGGGCCGCACTTCAGACCGATGGGGTTCTGAACGCCGCGGGCAAATTCCACATGCGCGCCATCGGGCTGACGTGTCCGGTCGCCGATCCAGATCATGTGACCCGAGCCCGCCAGCCATTTCCCGGTCTGGCTGTCCTGACGGCACAGCGCCTCTTCGTATTCCAGCAGCAGCGATTCGTGGCTGGTATAATATTCCACCGATTGCAGCGTATGCGCCGTCTCGGACGTGACACCCGCCGCCGCCATGAAATCAAGCGTGTCTGAAATGCGGTTCGCGATCTCGCGGTATTTTTCCGCCTTTTCGCTTTCGGTAAAGCCCAAAGTCCAGCCGTGCACCTGATGCACATCGGCATAGCCGCCGGTCGAGAACGCCCGGATCAGGTTCAGGGTCGCGGCGGCCTGTGTGTAGGCGCGCAGCATCTTTTTAGGGTCGGGAATACGGGCGTCGGCGGTAAAGGCCAGCTCGTTGATGATGTCACCGCGGTAGCTTGGCAGTTCCACCCCATCCACCGTTTCAGTCGGCGCTGAACGCGGCTTGGCGAACTGACCCGCCATGCGGCCCAGCTTGATCACCGGCACTTTGGCACCGTGGGTCAGCACGATGGCCATCTGCAACATCACCTTGAAGGTGTCGCGGATCATATCGCTGCTGAATTGTTCGAAGCTTTCGGCGCAATCGCCACCCTGAAGCAAGAACGCCTCGCCACGGCCCGCGGCCGCCAGATGCTTTTTCAGCCGCCGCGCTTCACCCGCAAAGACCAACAATGGATAACGGGACAATTCAGCTTCGACCGCGCGCAGCGCGTCCTGATCAGGATAGTCGGGCATCTGGATCCGCGGTTTGTCGCGCCAGCTTGATTTTGTCCAATCGGTCATCATTTTTCTCCGAAGTCCGCAGCGCCCGAAGTGTCAGGCGCAAACATTGTGAAATTGTGGTATATAAAGGTCTGACCCAAGTGACCAGAACCGAAATTCACCCTATTGACCTTCGCCCCCGCCCGTGGGCAAGGTTTTCGGCAGGTTTTTGAGGGCAGCGCCCACTTTGCCCCAACGTATAACGCAAACCTGAAAGGCGACGTGATGAGCGACACCCGTCTGGCCAACCGCATTCTTCCTGACGCTGAAAAGACACGGCGCTTTGTCTTTGTGCTGCTGGAAAACTTTACCATGCTCAGCTTTGCCTCGGCGGTGGAATGTCTGCGCATCGCCAACCGCATGGCGGGCCGTCCGGCCTATGACTGGCGTCTGATCGGCGAGGATGGCGGGCGCGTGCGCTGTTCGGCTGGGGCGGAATTTACGCTGGACGGCGATCTTGACGATCTGGGCCGCGACGACACGCTGGTGGTGTGCAGCGGCATCGACGTGCAGGCGGCGACGACCAAGAAGCTGCTGGGATGGCTGCGCAGGGAGGCCCGCAAAGGCATGATGGTCGGCGGTCTGTGCACGGCCGCCTTTACGCTGGCCAAGGCCGGATTGCTGGATGGGAAGAAAGCCACGATCCATTGGGAAAATCAGGATAGTTTCAGCGAAGACTTCGAGGACGTCACCCTGACAAAATCGGTCTTTGTGGTGGACGGCAACCGGATGACGACAGCGGGCGGGACATCCTCGATCGATTTGATGCTCAAGCTGATTGCCGACGATCTGGGCGAGGATCTGGCAAATGCCGTTGCCGACCAGCTGATCTATAGCTCCATCCGCACGGACCAGGACACGCAGCGTCTGTCGGTGCCCACCCGTATCGGCGTGCGGCATCCCAAGCTGGGTCAGGTCATCCAGATGATGGAGGCCAATATCGAAGAGCCGATCAGCCCGTCCTCATTGGCGCGCGATGTCGGCATGTCCACGCGGCAGCTTGAACGGCTGTTCCGCCGCTACCTCAACCGCAGCCCCAAACGCTATTACATGGAACTGCGCCTGCAAAAGGCGCGTAACCTGCTGATGCAAACGGATATGAGCGTGATCAACGTGGCGCTGGCCTGTGGCTTTGCCTCGCCGTCGCATTTTTCCAAATGCTACCGCGCGCATTATAACACCACGCCTTACCGCGAACGCGGGTCGCATGCGGCCAAGCCTGTCGCCTAGTCGTTACTGATCCGGTACACCGCCCCGTCCCCGACCGAGATAAACCAGATCGCGCCGTCCGGCGCCTCTATGATGTCGCGCACCCGTGCCGTGGCGGGGGTAGAGATTTGCGCCACCTCGGCCAGCGGGTCGCCCTGTAGCCGCGCGATATAATTGAACTTAAGCGAGCCTATGAAGATATCGCCCCGCCAGTCGGGAAACATCTTGCCCGAATAGACCAGCAACCCCGAGGGCGCGATAGACGGGTCCCAGTAGAAGGCGGGCTGCTCCATCCCCTCTTTCGCGGTGCCTTCGCCGATCTTGGCACCGGAGTAGTGACGCCCGTAGGATATCACCGGCCATCCGTAATTCGCGCCCTTGTGGACCGCGTTAACCTCGTCTCCGCCGCGCGCACCATGTTCTGACACCCAAAGGTTGCCCTCCAGATCAAGCGCTGCCCCTTGCGGGTTGCGATGCCCGTAGGACCAGATTTCCGGCAGCACGTCGTCACGCCCGACAAACGGGTTATCGGCAGGCACAGTACCGTCACGGTTCACCCGCACGACGGAGCCGTTGTGCTGACCCAGATCCTGCGCCGCGGGGCGGTCGCCGCGCTCTCCGACAGTGACGAAAAGCGTGCCATCGCGCGCCTCGACCACGCGGCTGCCAAAGTGCTGACCGGCGGCAGACCCGCGTGACATGGTAAAGAGATCGCGTAGATTTTCGAGCCGCGCACCATCCTGAGACAGCTCTGCCGCGGCAAGCGCGGTACCGGCCCCGCCCTCAAGCGCCTTGGCATAGGTCAGGAATATGGTGCGCGATCTGTCAAAATCCCGTGCCAGCGTGATGTCCAGCAAGCCGCCCTGCCCTGCGTCAACGACCTGCGGTGCGCCCGCAACCTCGTGGCTGGTCCCCTCGCGGACCCGCAGCAAGCGACCGTCACGTTCGGTGACCAGCACGTCCCCATTTGGCAAAATCGCCAGCGCCCAAGGCGTCTCCAGCCCTGACACCTGCTGGGTAATCCGCAACTCTTGCGCGCCAAGGCCCGACGGGCCCATGACCGATCCGGCTATGACCAACGCCCCGATGGCCCGTGCGGCCTGATGTATCATCCCCCCGAGAAACATGGCTTTCCCCCTTCATACAACCTATCCCTGCAAACCTAGCGCAGACAAAGCGTCGATCCACATCATCTTGCGCCACTTTACCTAGGGATAACGCTTTTCTTTTCCAAAATCGCCGCATAGGCTCTGGCGCAGAACACCATGTTCAACAGGGAGAGAAACATGAAAAAGATGCTTATGGCCACAACGGCTGCAGCATTGCTGGCCACCAATGCCTATGCCGACGCGCACAGCAAGGACGTGAAGCTTGGCGTGATCTTTGGTTACACCGGCCCGATTGAATCGCTGACCGGCATCATGGCATCCAGCGCCGAGCTGGCCATGAAAGAAGTCACTGACAGCGGCATGCTGATGGACGGGGCGACAGTCACCGCCTCGCGCGCGGACACGGGCTGCGTCGATAACGCGCTTGCGGTATCCAGTGCGGAACGCCTGATCGCCGAAGGGATCAACGGCATTGTGGGCGCGGCCTGCTCTGGCGTGAGCGGCGCGATCTTGCAGAACGCGGCACTGCCCAACGGTATGGTGATGATTTCGCCATCCTCCACATCCCCCGGCCTGAGCACGATGGAAGACGATGGCCTGTTCTTCCGCACTGCCCCCTCCGACGCCCGTCAGGGCGAGGTCATGGCAGAGGTGCTGATGGAAGAAGGCATCAAGGAAGTCGCGGTCACCTATACCAACAACGACTACGGCAAGGGTTTGGCGGACGCGTTCCAGCAGGCCTATGAAGCCGCGGGCGGGACGATCACCATCTCTGCCGCACATGAAGACGGCAAGGCCGATTACTCTGCCGAGGTTGGCGCGCTGGCCTCTGCCGGTGGCGACCGTCTGGTGGTTGCGGGCTACGTCGATCAGGGTGGATCGGGCGTTGTGCGTGCAGCGATTGATTCAGGCGCGTTCGACACGTTCCACTTCCCCGACGGGATGATCGCGGCGAACCTTGAAAACAACTTCGGCTCCGAGCTGGACGGCTCCACCGGCCAGCACCCCGGCACCGATAGCCCCGGCGCTGACAAATTCACCGCGCTGGTCGACGGTGCCTTCGACACCACATCGCCCTTCGCACCCGAAAGCTATGACGCAGCGGCGCTGCTGATGCTGGCGATGCAGGCTGCAGGGTCTTCCGATCCGCAGGTCTATAAGGATCAGGTCATGTCGGTTGCGAACGCCCCCGGCGAAAAGATCTATCCGGGTGAGCTGGCCAAGGCGCTGCAAATCCTCAAGGACGGCGGCCAAGTCGATTATGAAGGCGCAACCGCGGTTGAACTGATCGGCCCCGGTGAATCCGCTGGCAGCTACCGTCAGATCAAGATCGAAGACGGCAAGATCACGACGGTTCAATACCGCTAACATCACATGACGTGACAGAAAACAGCCCGGTGCATTGCGACCGGGCTGTTTTTGCAACGGGGCTTCGGCACCGCACGGGGAGACTACAAAATGATCGTCGTAGACGACATCCATAAACATTTCGGCGGGTTCCACGCCGTGGACGGGGCCAATCTGACCATTGGCAAAGGCACGATCACCGGTTTGATCGGCCCGAACGGTGCTGGCAAAACGACGCTGTTCAACGTGATCGCGGGGGTGCTCAAACCGACCTCGGGGCGCGTGACGATGGACGGCGAGGATATCACCGGCCTGCCCCCCCATACGCTGTTTCACAAAGGGCTGCTGCGGACCTTCCAGATCGCGCATGAATTCTCGTCGATGACCTGCCGCGAGAACCTGATGATGGTGCCCGGCGATCAGGCGGGCGAGACGCTGTGGAACACGTGGTTCGGGCGCAAGCGCATCGCCGATCAGGAACGCGCCTTGCGCGCCAAAGCCGACGAGGTGCTTGAGTTTCTGACGGTGGAACATCTGGCCGAGCAAAAAGCGGGTCAGATATCCGGCGGTCAGAAAAAGCTGCTGGAACTGGGGCGGACCATGATGGTCGACGCCAAGATCGTGTTCCTTGACGAGGTCGGGGCCGGTGTGAACCGCACGCTGCTCAATACCATCGGTGATGCGATCATCCGTCTGAACAAGGAACGCGGCTATACCTTTGTCGTGATCGAACACGACATGGATTTCATCGGCCGTCTGTGTGATCCGGTGATCTGTATGGCCGAGGGCAAGGTTCTCGCTCAAGGCACCCTGCCCGAGATCAAGGCCAACGAACAGGTGATCGAAGCCTATCTGGGCACCGGGCTCAAGAACAAGGCCGTGTCTGCATGAGACGGATGGCCACCGCACTGACGCTCTGCGCGGGATTTGCCCTGCCGCAGGCGGCTGCGGCCTGTGCGCAGCTGTCGGCGCAGGTCTGGATGTGCGATCGGGGCACCCCGTGGGAAGAAGCAACCTGGGACACGGTCGGCGACGGCTCCACCCGCTATCTGGGCGAGGTGATCCTGAACTTCACCCAAGAATGGCCCGGGTACGACATCGCCGACGGCACCTCGACACTGGAAGAGCAATACGAGACCTATAGCGCCTGGATCGCGGCGGATGGCGGCCCTGCCCCCGAGGTGCTGAAGGTCGACCGGATCGACACCCCGATGGGCACGACCCTGCGCCACCTGCAATATGACGAGATCGAAGGCGACCGCACCATGAGCGCGGTCATGTTGTCGGATGTCGGATCAGCGCGGATTATGCTGTATCTCGATACCACCGACACAATGCCTTTGGATGAAATGGACAAGATGTCCTTTGAGGTGGCCATGATGCTGCGCGACACATGTGCGGATGAGATATCCTGCGCCGCGCCCATCCCCGCGGCAGCCCTGGACACCGAATGAAAGAGACTGACATGAGCAACCCATACGGCGACCGGGGCAATAAGGACCTGTCGATCGCGAACCCCAAAGGCCAAGGCACCGCGCAGCCGGTCAAAGGGGGCGGCAAAAGCCACCCCGCGCCGGGGGGCCCGTTCCTGATCGGCGACACGATGACGGGCGGTTATGGCAAGGGCCCCGATATCCTGCACGGCTGTACCATCGCCGTCGAAAAGGGTGAGATCGCCGTCATCGTCGGCCCCAATGGCGCGGGCAAATCCACAGCGATGAAGGCGGTCTTTGGCATGCTCGACGTGCGCCAGGGCCATGTGCGGCTGGACGGCGAAGACATCACCTCGCTGTCGCCGCAAGACCGTGTGGCCAAGGGCATGGGGTTCGTGCCGCAGACCTCGAACATCTTTACCTCGATGACGGTGGAAGAAAACCTCGAGATGGGGGCGTTCATCCGCCGCGATGATTTCCGTGATACGATGGCGCAGGTCTATGACCTTTTTCCGATCCTCAAGGAAAAGCGCTATCAGGCCGCGGGCGAGCTGTCGGGCGGGCAACGCCAGCAGGTCGCTGTGGGCCGCGCGCTGATGACCCAGCCGAAGGTGCTGATGCTGGACGAACCCACCGCTGGCGTATCCCCCATTGTGATGGACGAACTGTTCGACCGCATCATCGAGGTCGCGCGGACCGGTATCCCGATCCTGATGGTGGAACAGAACGCCCGCCAAGCGCTAGAGATTGCGGATAAGGGCTATGTTCTGGTGCAAGGGGCCAATGCCTTTACCGGCACGGGCAAAGAGCTTTTGGAAGACCCCGAAGTTCGCAAGTCCTTTCTGGGGGGTTAAGCGATGCGATGGACCCTTCCGATGGCCCTATTGGCAACCACGGCGCCAGCCTTGGCGCAGGACAGCGTTGCCACGACCGCAGCAACAGCCCCGACCGCCGCAGCCGCTACGGCCCCCGCAGAGCCCTTCCAGCAGACGATTGCGATCGCCTGCCGCTTTACGTGGGAATGTGTGGAGAACGAGCCCTGCACCGAGACAGAGTTCACCCCCGACATCACCGGCAACGCAGGCGGAGCCTCTGCCGATGCGCTGACGGTTCAATCACAAATGGTCAGCGACGCCGAAACCGTCGACATGACCGGCACGAAACAAGTCAAGGCGCTGTCCCTGACGGGGGGTGGGTTTGATGCCCGCCACCTGCTGAGCATCGCCGCCGACGGGGCCTCCCGCTATACCGTGCATTACGCTGATGGGCCGATTGTCATCAGCTATCTAGGGACATGCAAATAATGGATTTACTCAACGCTTTCATCGCCTTGGCCAACTATGTGCTGGTTCCGGGCATCGCCTACGGGTCGCAGCTGGCGCTTGGTGCGCTTGGGGTGACGCTGGTCTATGGCATCTTGCGGTTCTCGAACTTTGCCCATGGCGACACGATGGCGCTTGGCGCGATGTCCGCCGTGCTGATCACCTGGGGTTTCCAGTCGCTGGGGCTGAGCCTGGGGGTCTTACCGACCGCACTGCTGGCGCTGCCATTCGCGATCATCATCACCATCGGGCTGCTGCTTGGCACAGACAAGCTGGTCTATAGTTTCTACCGCGAAAAGAAGGCCAAGCCGGTGATCTTTGTCATCGTCTCGCTGGGGGTGACATTCGTCTATAACGGCATCACCCGATTTATCATCGGCGCAGAGGATCAACGGTTTCTGGATGGCGAACGCTTCATCATCTCGGCCCGCGACTTCAAAGAGATGACGGGGCTTGAGGAAGGTCTGGCGATCAAAACGACCCAAGGGCTGACCGTGGTGACGGCTGTCATCGTGGTTGCCGCGCTGTTCTGGTTCCTGAACAAGACACGCTCGGGAAAATCCATGCGGGCCTACTCTGACAACGAGGATCTGGCGCTGCTGTCGGGCATCAATCCTGAACGCGTGGTCATGATCACCTGGATCATTGTGGCCTGTCTGGCGACTACCGCAGGCGTGCTTTACGGGTTGGACAAGTCCTTTAAACCCTTCACCTATTTCCAACTACTGCTACCGATCTTTGCCGCCGCGATCGTGGGCGGTCTTGGCAGCCCGATCGGTGCCATCGCGGGGGGCTTTGTTATCGCATTCTCCGAGGTGACGATCACCTATGCGTGGAAAAAGGTCTTTGGCTACCTCGCACCCGAGGGGATGGCCCCCGACGGCTTGGTGCAGCTTTTGTCCACCGACTATAAATTCGCCGTCAGCTTCGTGATCTTGTTGATCGTGCTGCTGTTCAAACCCACAGGTCTGTTCAAGGGGCAATCGGTATGAACGAGACACTGAAAAACACCGCTCTTTTCGCCATTGTCGCGCTGCTGATCGTACTCACCGGGCTGGCGCAAAGCTGGAACGCGGCGCTGCTGATCATCGCGATGGGGCTGATCTCCAGCATCATGGCACTTGGCGTGAACCTGCAATGGGGCTTTGCGGGGCTGTTCAACGTGGGCATCATGGGGTTTGTCGCCCTTGGCGGTCTGGCCGCTGTGCTGATCGGCATGCCCCCCACGCAAGGCGCATGGTCCGCGGGGGGCTGGGGGATCCTCACCGCCCTGCTGATGGGGGCCGCGACGATCATTCTGGCGGTTCAGGTGATGAAACGCATGGCCAAGGGATGGCTGCGCACGCTGGTCGTTCTGGTGGTGCTGGTGGCAGGGTTCTTTATCTTCCGCGCCCTGCTCGACCCATCCGTGAGCGCGGTCGAGGCCGTGAACCCCGCGACCACCGGCTATCTTGGCGGGCTTGGCCTGCCGGTGATCATCGCCTGGCCCGTGGGTGGACTGTTTGCAGCCGGAGCGGCCTGGCTGATCGGGAAAACCGCGCTTGGGTTGCGGTCGGATTACCTAGCGATCGCGACCCTGGGCATCGCCGAGATCATCATCGCCGTGCTCAAGAACGAAGACTGGCTGTCGCGGGGCGTCAAGAATGTCATCGGCATCCCGCGCCCCGTCCCCTATGAGATCGACCTGCAAAATAACGCGGGCTTTGTCGAACAGGCGGCCGGCTTCGGACTGAACCCGGTAGAGGCATCGACGCTTTGGGTGAAATTCCTGTATGTGTGTCTGTTCGCCGTGGTGCTCTTGGTGCTGATGTGGCTAAGCCAGCGGGCGCTGAATTCGCCCTGGGGCCGCATGCTGCGCGCGATCCGCGACAACGAGGTCGCGGCCGAAGCCATGGGTAAGGACGTGACCGCACGGCACCTGCAGGTGTTCATCCTCGGCTCTGCCATCTGCGGGATTGCCGGTGCGATGATGACCACGCTGGACAGCCAGTTGACGCCCGGATCCTACCAGCCGCTGCGCTTCACCTTCCTGATCTGGGTCATGGTGATCGTTGGCGGGTCCGGAAACAATCTTGGGGCCGTGCTGGGGGGCTTTTTGATGTGGTACCTTTGGGTGATGGTTGAACCCATGGGGCTGTGGCTGATGCAATTGGTCACCGCGGGCATGTCCGACGGCTATTGGCTGAAAGACCACCTGATCGAGTCCGCTGCGCATATGCGGCTGATGACGATGGGGGCGGTCTTGCTGCTGGTATTGCGGTTCAGCCCGCGCGGGTTGATCCCCGAGAAGTAAAAGAAAAGGCCTTATCCCTTGCGGGATAAGGCCAGCCTTCGGCGAGGATTTAGGACCATTTGGAAGCGCGTTCAGCGTCCTTTGAACAACCCGCCCAAGATTCCGCGCACGATGCGCCGGCCGGTTGTGCCTTTCAACTCCTTGATCACCACACTCGCGATGGCTCCGCCAAAGCTGTCGTCGCTTTTGGTCGTGCGTTTCGAGGTAGAGCGCGTGACCCGTTTGCCTGCATAGCGCCGCGCTGCATTGAATTCGCGCAAGGCGGGGGATGTGTCTTCGGCCTCGGCTTGTTCCTCGGCTTGTGCTGCCTCTTTCGCGGCGTCTTCGGCGCGTTTGGCCAGCATTTCGAACGCGGAGGCTCGATCAAGGCGGGTGTCGTATTTCCCCGCCATCGGGCTTTGCGCCATCAGGGCGGCGCGGGTGGCCGGATCGATCGGACCAAGCTGCGAGGATGGTGGCCGGATCAGGGTGCGTTCCACAATGCCGGGGATCCCTTTTTTCTGCAGCATGGAGGTCACGGCCTCGCCCACGCCCACATCGCGGATCGCGTCTTCGGTTTCAAAACGCGGGTTCTCGCGGTAGGTTTCGGCGGCAAGGCGCAGCGCCTTGCGATCACGCGCGGTGAAGGCGCGCAAGGCGTGCTGGATGCGGTTGCCCAACTGGCCAAGGATATCTTCGGGCACGTCTGCGGGGTTCTGTGTGATGAAATACACGCCCACGCCCTTGGAGCGGATCAGCCGCGCCACCTGTTCAACCTTGTCGATCAGCGCTTTGGGGGCGTCGTCAAACAGCAAATGCGCCTCGTCGAAGAAGAACACCAGTTTGGGTTTATCGGGGTCGCCGACCTCTGGCAGTTCCTCGAAGAGTTCTGACAGCAACCACAGCAGGAAGGTCGCGTAGAGCTTGGGCGACTGCATCAGCTGGTCGGCCGCGAGGATATTGATAAAACCGCGCCCGTCCGTGTCTGTGCGCATCAGGTCGGTGAGCGCCAGCGCGGGTTCCCCAAAAAGATCAGCCGCGCCTTGGTTTTCCAGCACCAGCAAGCGCCGCTGGATCGCCCCGACCGACGCCGACGACACATTGCCGTAGCGCAGCGCCAGGGTCGAAGCGTTTTCCCCGATCCAGACCAGCAGCGCCTGCAGATCCTTGAGATCCAGCAGCGGAAGCCCGTCTTCGTCAGCAACGCGGAAGGCGATGTTGAGGATACCTTCTTGGGCCTCAGTCAGATCGAGAAGCTGCGCCAGCAGCAAGGGCCCCATTTCCGAGATTGTCGTCCGCACCGGATGCCCCTGTTTGCCGAACATATCCCAGAAGGTGACCGGAAAGGCGCTGTAGTCGAAATCGTCAAAGCCGATGGTCTGGGCGCGCTCTGAAAAGGGGGTGTGCAGCTTGTGGCTGGCAGAGCCTGCCTGCGCCAGCCCTGACAGATCGCCTTTGACGTCGGACAGAAACACCGGAACCCCTGCGGCGGAAAACCCTTCGGCCAGGATTTGCAGCGTGACGGTTTTGCCTGTGCCCGTGGCCCCCGCGACCAATCCATGACGGTTGGCATAGCCGATGTTGAGAAACTGTTTCGTCGCGTAGTCTTCGCCACCGCCGCCGATGAAGATATCATTTGTCACGTATTTAATTCCTTTTGGGCCAATAACCTGCAGCCAAAGTGCAGAGCGAGCATACAAACTTAACCTTTTCACACCATAGTGATTTTGTCGCCGGTCGTGATGTCCTTTTCGTGCTGGCGGCACTTCCTCCCTGTCAGACTTGGCCGCGCCTTCGGGTGCGGCCCTTTTTACGTTTGAGGTCCGTTTTACGCGCTTGAAACCGCTGCGATATTTTATGTTGACGGTGCCCGAATGCTTTCGTAACGTGCTTTCAATAAGTCGGCCAAGTCCGATGGGGAGAACGAAGAACAGGGAAAAGGACGCATCGCGTCCTTTTTTCTATTTCAGCCCCCCGCGCCCGGCCTCTTCCCCGTGAAAACCTGATGAAATAGGCAATATTTTGCCTTAAATCACGATGGTTTCAGCGCTATCGTCCTGACATTGGCATTGGCGCATGGTAGATGGCGTCGAATTTAACTGATTTGGAACGAGCATGAAAAAGTATATCACACTTCTCCCTCTCTGCGCGGCGATGGCTCTGACTATGCCCGTTTCCGGTTACGCACAGACTGCAGCCACGGAAACACCCGCAGCAACAGACGCCCCGGAAACGGCGGAGCCGACCGCTGAAGCGGCACCCGCGACGGAAGAAAACACCACCACCGGCAGCAGCACCGACGTGCAGTCGCAGCTGAGCCTTGGTGAGGATGCCGACGGGGAGCCGACCCTGGGCAAGCCCTACACCAAAGAGGTGATCGGTGCTTGGGAGATGCGCTGCATCAAGACCGAAGAAGAGGTCGACCCCTGCCAGATGTACCAGTTGATGGATGATGGCCAAGGCGCGCCTGTCGCCGAATTCTCGCTGTTCCGCCTGCCAGCGGGCGGTAAGGCGACAGCCGGTGCCACTGTGGTTGTGCCATTGGAAACGGCCCTGCCCTCGCAGCTGACGCTGACCGTCGATGGTGGCAAAGCGCGCCGCTATCCTTTCGCTTTCTGTAACCCCGTTGGTTGCTACGTCCGCATGGGCCTGACCGAAGCCGATGTCGCCGCGTTCAAACGCGGGAAAGAGGCCGTGATCACCATCGTGCCCGCGCTGGCACCTGACCAGAAGGTCGAACTGTCGCTGTCGCTGGACGGGTTCACCACAAGCTTCGACAAATCTTCGGTTGTTGAAGACCGGTAAGCAAATGCTTGGCTCTCGGGCCGTTGAGACAACAAAGCCGCCCCGTTTGACGTGGGCGGCTTTTTCATGGGCGGTGACCGCAGCCGTCAAATCGCGCGCAGCGCCAGTACCGCGTTCATGCCGCCAAAGGCAAAGGCGTTGGACAGCGCCACCGTGACCCGCGCATCGCGGGCCACATTGGGCACCACATCCAAGGCGCAGTCGGGGTCGGGCTCTTCGTAGCCGATGGTAGGGGCGATCACCCCGTCGCGCAGGGCCATGATGCAGGCCAAAAGCTCTACCGCGCCGGTGCCGCCGATCAGATGCCCATGCATCGATTTGGTCGAGCTGATCATCAGCCGGTCTGCATGGGTGCCGAACACATCTGCCACCGCCGCACATTCGGTTTTATCATTGGCTGCCGTGCCCGTGCCATGAGCATTGATATAACCCACCTCCTCCGGGTTGATCCGGGCGTCGTCCAACGCGCCTTTGATCGCGCGGGCGGCCCCCGCCTTGGACGGCATCACAATGTCCGACGCGTCAGAGGACATGGCAAAGCCCGATACTTCGCACAGGATATCAGCCCCGCGGGCGCGGGCGTGGTCATACTCCTCGAACACGAAAACGCCTGCGCCTTCGCCCTGCACCATGCCATTGCGATTGGCCGAGAACGGGCGGCAGGCGTCGCGCGACATCACGCGCAGCCCTTCCCACGCCTTGACCCCGCCAAAGCACATCATGGATTCCGAGCCGCCCGTGACCATCGCCGGTGCCATTCCGCTGCGGATCATCGAAAACGCCTGCGCCATCGCGTGGTTCGAGGACGCGCAGGCGGTGGAAACGGTGAAGGATGGCCCCTTGAGGTGATGCTCCATGCTCACATGGCTGGCGGCGGCGTTGTTCATCAGGCGCGGCACCACAAAGGGATGCACGCGGTTCTTCCCTTCGGCATAGACCGCACGGTAGTTATCGTCCCATGTGCTGACCCCGCCGCCCGCCGTGCCAAGCACCACGCCGGATTTGGCAGAGAGCTCTCCTTTGAACTCAAGCCCTGATTGGCGGATCGCCTCCGCCGCGGCGGCAAGGGTGAACTGGGTGAACCGGTCATAAAGCGCGATCTTCTGACGGTTATACTGACTTTCGCCGTCAAACCCATGGACCTGACCGCCGATCTTGATCGACAGCCGGTCCACGTCGCGGAAATCAAGCGGCCCTATTCCACACACTCCGTTGCGCATGGCCGCAAGCGTATCGGGCACGTTCAACCCAAGCGGATTAACCGTGCCCGCACCCGTAATCACGACACGTTTCACGCGTCAGGCCTGCTCGGCGCGCAGCCGTTCCACCCCTGCGACAATGCTGGCCACGCTAGAGATATCGAACCCCGTGGCATCCGGCTGGTTCGCGTTGAACGGCACCGATACGTCGAATGTCTCTTCAATCGCGAAGATGCTTTCGACGATGCCCATGCTGTCGATGCCAAGGCTTTCGAGCGTGCTGTTCATGGTGACATCCGATGGCGTCAGAAACGCTTGATCGGCGATAATGCTGATGACCTGATCTTTGATGTTCATCCTAAGTCTCCGTCAGAACGGGCCATGCCTCGGCCCTAGCTTGTCTCACTGTCTTTGGAGGTGCCCATCTGGGATTTTAACGCCGCCACATCGCGAAGCAAGCGCGGCAAACGGCGCAGCGCTTTGTAGCCTTCAATCTGCTTGCCCATCTCTGTCGCGGGATAGCCCAGCAACGACCGGCCCGCGGGCGCGTTGGACAGGATCTTGGTGCCGCCGCCCGCGATCACCCCGTCGCCGATGGTGATATTGTCGCTGACGCCCACCTGACCACCCAGCACGACGTTGTCGCCGATGGTCACGGAACCGGCGATACCGACCTGCCCGCACAGCAGACAGTTTTTGCCGACCACGACGTTATGCCCCAGATGCACGAGGTTATCGAGCTTGCTGCCGTCGCCAATCACGGTGTTGCGAATGGTGCCGCTGTCAACCGTGCAGTTCATACCGCATTCCACGTCGTTCCCGATGGTCACACTTCCAAGGGTGTGAATACGGGTCCATTGTTGCGCTTTTGTGTCGCCGCGATCACCAAGGGTCTTGCGGGTCTGTTCCACCGTGCTGGGCTCGGCCGTCACGAACGAAAACCCGTCGCCGCCGATCCGCGCCCCCGGTTGCGCGATGAAATCATCGCCGATGCGCACCCGCGCGCCGATGCTGACATGATCGCGCAGATAGGCGTTCTTACCCAGAACCGCGTCTGTCCCAATGTAGCACTGCGGCCCGATGACAGAACCAGCGCCGATTTTCGCGCCTGCCGCCACAATCGTCAATGGCCCGACAGAGACGTCCTCGGCCAGTTCGGCAGTCTCATCAATAACGGCGGAGGGGTGGATGCCAGCCCCGAACCCCTGCCCCGGATCCATCATGCGGGTCAGTCCCGACATGGCAAAGCGCGGACGGTCCGGCAGGATGGCGGCCTTCAACCCCATCTCTTGCCAATCGGCATCGGGCCAGAGCATGGCCGCGCGGGCCGATCCGTCAGACAGCGATTGTGCGTATTTGGGGCTCATGGCGAGCGCGAGATCGTCGGGGCCCGCGTCTGCCGGCTCTGCCAGTTTGGCAATCGAAATGGAGGTATCGCCGACCGCTGGCAAGCCAAGCGCGTCGGCGATCTGTTGGATGGTGTAGGTCATGTGCGGTCTCCCCTTATCAGGGACGAGTTAACCCTGAACCGCGCCCAATGCCACCCCCGCCTTGCTTAGCGCATCCCAGATACGGCCATCGCGACCATAGATATCGGCGCGATACTGCGTATGGCCGCGCGGTGTGGTGAAGGCGGTGCGGTAGATGATGTGGACCGGCACTTCGGTATCCAGATGGACGAAAGTCTCGCGGCCTGTGGCCAGTTGCCGTTTGAAATAGGCGACAGGATCAGCCGCTTGCGGGGCCAGCAGCGTATAGGCGAAATCAAAAGGATCGGCGAGCCGCACGCAGCCGTGGCTAAAGGCACGAACGTCGCGGTCAAACAGGCTCTTGGAGGGCGTGTCGTGCAGGTAGATGTTGTATTTGTTGGGGAAAATGAACTTCACCAACCCAAGCGCATTGGTCCGCCCCGGCTTTTGGCGCATGCCATATGGGAAGGTACGCGCTGTATAACGGCTAAAGTTCACAGACCCACGGCTGATGATCCGGCCGCGGTTATCGATCAGATCAATATGACCCGCGGCATTGGGGTTGCGCTGCATCGACGGCAGATATTCCTTGGTCACGATCGACCGCGGCACCGTCCACGTCGGGTTGATGACGATATATTCCATCACATCCGAGAATTCAGGAGTCAGCCGGTCCGATTGGTTCGCCCCCACGACCGAGCGTGTCTCGAAGGTGACCTGCCCGTTGTCGACGACGGACGCAGTGAAGGCGGGGATATTGACCAGCACGTGACGTGCGCCGCGTTCCTTGTTCAGCCAGCGTTCACGCTCCATCGCGACGATGACGGATTGCAGCCGCGTCTCGACGCTCTTGTTGATCTCGGCCATGGTGCCGGAGCCAGCGACGCCGTCCTCATTCAGACCGTGATCTTTTTGAAAGCTGCGCACCGCCTCTTGCAACGTGGCGTCATAGGTCATCACGTTAGAACGTTTCAGATACCCCATCGACATCAATCGGTTGCGCAGCGCGACCACTTGCGTGCCTTGCGCCCCGGGCTTGAGCGAGGATGCAGGCACCGCGGGGCCCCAACCGCCTTGGGTCAGCAAATGCTCCATCCGCAGCTTTTCACGCATCAGGGCGTTATACTCCATCGTCCGCGGGCGCAGATTGCGCAGGAACGGCGTGGGATCGGAGGAGATGAAATCGGTGATATAGGTCTGACGGTCGCGGTATGGCACTTCGCGCACGATGGACGGATCAATGCGCGACGGCACCAGCACACCGGTTTGCAGATCACGGGCGTATTGCAGGAAAACGCGCGTCATCTCGACCTCGGCCAGCCCGCGATCCCGCGGGGTCTGCGCGTTTTTGAGCTTTTCCATCAGCCCTTGAGGGTCATAGCGTGCGACGGGCAGCCCGTGCAAATCAGCCGCGCGGATCGCTGACATAAGTGCGGCACGTCGGGCGCGCTGTGTCTCTGTCGCTTCGGTCCAGATCGGCGCATAGCCGTGGGTCCGGTAGTAGGCGGCGATATCCTCATCCCGCGCGGCGGCTTCGGCAACGGCCTGTTTGAACGCGGTCACCTGCGCAAAAGCGGGTTGCGGCGCGGTAAAGAGTGTCAGAGCTGTGGCAGCAGCCCCCAGAAAACCGGCCATGCGGCGAAATTTCCGCGATTGAATGCTTAAAATACGAGTCATTGATTCCCCCGAAATCGGTGAGCTTTGGATTTCCTAGATAGGCAGGGAACCCTATGCTCTTGTCCAATAACAATGCCCGTGAACTGAAAACTAAGGATAAATTGATGCTTATCGGCATCGCCCCTGTGGCAAAAATGAACAACCAACTAAGGGTTGCGCAAAAATTCGCCTAAATTTGTTGATGGATGGAACCTTTTCGATTCAGCACTTGGTTCAAGAATCGCGCTATGCCATAAATTGTTGCATCTGGGGATCGATGGAAAACTCCGTGTAACATCATGGAACCAAAGGCAGAAGACGGGACATACAATCAATGACTGGTAAGAGCACTTCGGGCATGACCCGGCGCTCCGTATTGGGCGCATTCGCAGCGACAGCCGTAGCAGCGGCACCGACCTTCGCAAACGCAGCAGGATTTTTGCGTGGGGCCGGCGATATTCGTCGCATCAAGATGTATTCCGGCCGGACCGGCGAACGCATCGACATGATCTATTGGATCGAAGGCAACTATATCAAAGATGCCGTATCCGAGCTGAACTATTTCATGCGTGACTGGCGTACCGATGGCGTCAAATCGATGGACCTGCGCACCGTGGACATTATGGCCGCGTCGCATAACCTTCTGGATGTGTCCGAGCCCTATATGCTTCTATCCGGCTACCGCAGCCCGCAGACCAACGCGATGCTGCGTTCCAGATCGCGCGGTGTGGCCAAGAACTCCCTCCATATGCGCGGTCAGGCGGCTGACCTTCGTCTGGCATCGCGTTCGGTGAACCAGATGGCACGTGCGGCAATTGCCTGTAACGGTGGCGGCGTTGGTCGCTATTCCGGCTCGAACTTCGTGCATATGGATTGCGGTCAGGTACGTAACTGGGGCGGCTAAGCGCCAGACGACGACCACGGAAACAAAGCGCCCTCGGGCGCTTTTTTCGTTTCAAGACAACGTGCTATTCGATCTCTTTCGTTCAGCCGATCCACACAAGCGTCACCCAGGCCAGCACCCCATAGCGCAATGCTTTGCCGATGCCGACGATTGCGACGAAGGACCACAGCGGCTCTCTTAGCACCCCTGCGGTGACGGTCAGCGCATCGCCGACAACCGGAAACCAGCTTACCAGCAGCGACCAGCGGCCATAGCGCGCATACCACATCTCGGCCCGCGCCATTTGCGACGGGGACGCAGGAAACCAGCGTTTGTGCTGGAACCGCAGCACCGCATGCCCCAGCCCCCAATTCACCACCGACCCCAAGACATTGCCCACCGTGGCAACCGCCAGCAACCCCAGAACCCCGTGCTGACCATGGATCATCAGCCCGACCAGCAACGCTTCGGATTGCATCGGTAGAATCGTCGCTGCAAGAAAGGCGACCGCGAAAAGACTCAGGTAACCGGTCATCGACGCGCCCGAACCAACGGGCATCTGGCAGCCCGTTCGGGGCGTCGGAACCGATCACCGTACAGGCGGAATATATCGTAAGGGGGGTATGGCGGACAGACAGGGATTCGAACCCTGGAGACGGTCTCCCGCCTACACACTTTCCAGGCGTGCGCCTTCGACCACTCGGCCACCTGTCCATTGAGGGGGTGTTTAACGTGACCTGCGGGCGGGGTGCAAGGGGTAAAACGCGCGAAATTCAACAAGATTTCAATGCGCCGTTCAGCTGTCGAGATGGACGTAGATCCGGCGGGTGCCGCGCCCCTTTTTCTCAATCTTGCCAAGGCGTACCGCCCCGATCTCTCCGGTGCGGGCAACGTGGGTACCGCCGCAAGGCTGCAGGTCGATCCATGCGTCACCCTCTCCGATTTGCACCAGACGTACGTTGGCCGCCGTAACCGGTGGTGCGACGGATAACGTCTTGACCCGCTCAGGCGCGGCTTGCAATTCCTCTTGGGTGATCCAGTGATCCGTGATCGGCAAATCCTGCGCGATATAGGACGCCAGCGCGTCCTCGATGCCGTCGCGATCCTCTGGCGCATCGGCAAGGTCAAAGTCGAGCCGCCCATGCGTGGCCGAGATTTGCCCTCCCACCACGGGGAACGGCACGACCACGGACAACAGATGCAGCAGGCTGTGCACCCGCATATGCCGGTGCCGGCGGTCCCAATCCAGCTTCTGTGTGACATGGGTGCCCGGCTGGGGGATTTCCTCGGGTTCGGCCGGAACCAGAATGATGGACCCGTCCAGCCCCTTGACCGTTGTCGCGATCGGCATGCGCTGCTTGTCCCAGTTCAGCCAACCGCTGTCCCCCGGTTGCCCGCCGCCCGTGGGATAGAACACTGTCCGGTCCAGCACGATCCCGCCCTCGTCGGTGATGGCGGTGACTTTGGCGGCGCTGTCGCGGGCATAGGCGTCGGTGAGGTAGATCGGCTCGTTCAACTGTCCTCTCCATCCGGCTTAGAGGGTTTTTCGCCCGCGCGGGTGCGCAGCCATACGTCCCGCTGTGGAAAGGGCACCTCGATGTTTTCGGCGGCAAAGCGTTCGACGATGGCGTGGTTGATATCGCTTTTGACCGACATCATCCAATTCACGTCCCGCAGGAAGGCACGGATCTCGAACTCCAGCGCGTCGGCCCCGAAACGCACCAGCAGCACATTCGGCGCGGGGTTCGCAAGCACCAGCGGCTGGTCCTCCGCGATCTCGCGCAGGATCGCTTCGACGCGGCGGGTATCAGTGCCATAGGCCACCCCGACCGAAATGATGACCCGCCCCACGGTATTGCCACGGGTAAAGTTGGTCACCGTACCGCTGACAAGATCGGCGTTCGGGACAATGACATCGGTGCGGTCAAAGGTTTCGATCCGCGTGGACCGCACCGAAATATCGCGCACATAGCCGGACTTGCCACCGACCTCGATCCAGTCGCCTTCGGAAATGGGGCGTTCGATCAGCAGGATGATCCCCGAGACGAAGTTGCTGACGATGTTCTGCAGACCGAAACCGATACCGACCGACAGCGCACCGGCGACGATGGCAAGAGAGCTAAGGTCAATGCCCGCCCCCGTGATCGCGGCCAGCGCGGCCAGAAAGATACCGACATAGCCCAGCCCCGACAGCAGCGCGTTCTGCCCGCCGATGTCGATCTTGGTCTTGGGCAGGACATTGCTGCGCAGCGCCCCTTGCAGCAGCCGCGTGAGCAGATAACCGATCGCAAAGATAACCGCGAAGGCCAGCAGGTTCGACGGCGAGATCTGGCTTTCCCCGATGGTGAACCCGCGCGAGAATGCGGCCCATAACTCGGTCAGGTCCGCGACCCGTGCGCCCCAGACCAGCGCAAGCACAGGCATCGCCAGTAACAGCAAAATCAGACCGAAGAACAGCGGCATCAGCGCTTCGCGTGCGGCAATGCCCTGCCCCGTGATCGCGCCATAGACATCAGCAGAAAAGCGTTGCAGCGCCATGACTAGCCCCAGCACAGCCAGTGTCGTCACATAGGGGCGCAGGATCGCATCCGACAGATCTTGATAGCCAAAGGCATACAGCAGCGGTGCCACCACAGAGACCGCAATAGCCCCCAGCCCGGCACCGCGTACAACCCGCGCATGGGACGATGCTTTGGTCATGCCATCCGCGTCTGGCGTATCCTCTTCGGGTTCACGGTAGCTGCGCAGGATCCGACCGATCTGGAACAGCGCGAGGCTGGTCAGCACCGCCAGCGGGAATTGCACCACCGCGCGTGTCGCCAAGCTGGGGTCGCCGATTTCAAGCACCGTCAGCGCCACGATCGACAGGATCATCACGAAGGTGATCGCGTTCACATAGAACCGTGCGGATTTACGTTGCTGTGCAGACAGCGGCAAAAGCGCTTCGTCTTCTTCGCGGGCAAAGACCCGTTCGGACACCCAGCGGAACCCGAAGATAAGCAGGCCAATCAGCGGCAGCAATTCAACGACCTGTGTCGCGCGTGCGCCCAGAAAACCCGATTGCCGTGCCGCGATGGTCAGCAGGTAGAGCCCCACCAGCGGGAACAGGATGCGCAACAGGGAAACGACAAAGCGCCAGATTCCCATGCCGCGCGCCTGATGAACGCGCAGGGTATGCGCAATCTTCATCGCCCAGACACGGCCGCGGAACAGCAAGAGCAAGCCTGCAATACCCGCGAAGAAAACGGTCGGCAGGTTGTTTTCCAACGTGTTCAGCGCGCTGTCCGTATCCTGTTCAGCACTTTCCTGCCAGAAAGCGGCAAAGGCATCCTGCATCTCGACCAGCGCGGGCCCCCAATAGACGGGGTTCAGCGGCGACGGCGTGGTGCGGAGCAGCCGTTCGGTCTGGCGTTCGCGAATGATCTTGTCGATCTCGCGCACCAGCCCGTCTGCGCGCAGAAACTCGCGCTCTGCGATCTGAACGGGCGCCAGCAGGGTGTTCAGCTGCTGGTTGATGTCGGCGCGGGTCTTGGCCACCTCTGGCGCTTCGGGTTCGGCATTTTCGCCCTCGGGCGCTGTGCCCAAGGCGGCAAGCTGGTCGCGCAGCGCGGCGATACGTTCAGCGTTCAGTGTGCGCGCGGCCTCGAACTCGGACCGGTAGTTGACGATACGCCCGCGCAAGCTGTCGAGTTCGGAAGTCGGTGTGTCGGCCTCTTCAACCGATTGTTCCGCCTTGACCGCAACACTATCCCATTGCTCCGCCGTTTCTTCGACGTCGGTCTGCGCGAAAGCCGCGGTCGTCAGGCAAAGCGCCAGAAGACCGCAGGCCAGAAGCCCCCTGAGCGTCGCGATCATTGGTCTTCGAAGACGCCGGGAATGGATTGTGGGGCGCGGTCCAGCCAAGCGGGCACGGGCAGATCCTTTTCGCGCAGGAAGTCGGGGTTGAACAGCTTCGACTGATAGCGCGTGCCGAAATCGCACAGGATCGTCACGATGGTATGCCCCGGCCCCATATCCTTGGCCAGACGCACCGCACCGGCGACGTTCACACCCGACGACGCCCCAAGGCAAAGCCCTTCGTGTTGCAGCAGGTCAAAGACATAGGGCAGCGCCTCTGCGTCCGAGACGTTGTAACTGAAATCGGGCGTGAACCCTTCGAGGTTCTTGGTGATGCGGACCTGACCGATACCTTCTGCGATTGATCCGCCTTCGGCGACCAGTTCGCCCTTGGTGTAATAGTTATGCAGCGCGGCCCCGTCCGGGTCGGCAATCGCGATCTTCACGCCTTTGGGCTGCAACGCCATGCCGATCCCGGCCAGCGTGCCGCCAGATCCCACCGCACAGCAGAACCCGTCCACCTTGCCGCCGGTCTGCTCCCAGATCTCGGGGCCGGTGGTTTCGATATGCGCCTGCCGGTTGGCGACGTTGTCGAACTGGTTGGCCCAGATCACACCTTCGTTCGTGGTGCGCGCCAGTTCATTGGCGAGCCGTTCCGAGTAGCGCACAAAGTTGTTGGGGTTGCGGTAGGGTGCCGCGGGCACCTGCACCAGTTCGGCCCCGGCAAGGCGCAGCATGTCCTTTTTTTCCTGACTTTGCGTTTCAGGAATGACGATCACGGTTTTGAACCCCATTGATGCGCCGACCAATGCCAGCCCGATACCGGTGTTCCCTGCCGTGCCTTCAACAATCGTACCGCCGGGTTTCAGCGTGCCCTTGGCGATGGCATCCTGAATGATGAACAGCGCAGCACGGTCCTTGACCGATTGGCCGGGGTTCATGAATTCTGCCTTGCCGTATATCTCGCAGCCGGTTTCCTCGCTCGCCTTGCGCAGACGAATAAGAGGGGTGTTGCCAATGGCCTGCGCCAGATCAGATGCGACGTGCATGGGATGCTCCTAAATCAAGTTACATCCGGTGTAGCGGCGGGCGCTTCCAACCTCAAGCGTTCCCGATGCCGCGCAAGCCAGTAAGCGGCAATCACCAGCGGCGCATTGGCAGCTTCAAGCTGGTCTACCATGGTCATCAGCGCATCAAAGCCGATGAGATGGGACCGGATATCCTCGTTTTCGGCCTCAAGCCCGTTCACACCGGTGCTACCATCGGGCAAATCGGCAAGCCCCAGATAGATATAGAAAAATTCCGTAGAATCCCCCGGAGAGGCATAGACTTCCGCGATTTTTTCAAGCTTGCGCAGGGTCAGACCCGCTTCTTCCTGCGCCTCGCGGTGCGCGGCGTCTTCGGGGCTTTCGCCCGGATCAACACGGCCCGCGATGGGTTCAAGCTGCCACTGCGCGCGATCCCCCCGCGCCACCGGCCCCATGCGCAGCTGCTCTACCAGCATCACCCGATCCCGCACCGGATCATAGGGCAGCACCAGCGCGGCATCGGTCGCCACGAAGACCGCACGCTCCAGCACATCGGTCATCGTGCCGTCGAAACGCTCGTGCGCGAGGTGATATTCGTTCAGCGCGAAATAATTGGTATAGGCGCGGTCAATCCGGTCGATCCGGACCTTGCCGTCCAGCGTCCCTGCCCCGTGATTCGACCGAAGCGCATTCACCTGCGCCGCTGCCCGTGACCGGATCATCGGGAACATCTGCGCCACGCGGTCGGCGGTATAGACGCCGAAATAATCCATCACCTCGCGCGCGGCAAAGTAGCTGAGCGCCCCCCAGTCTGCCTGCCACTGCGTCAGCGACCACGGGTCACGTGTCGTCCATTGATCGGGCCGCGCGAAATAACCCAAAGCCTTTGCGCCGCTTTCCAACGTGATTTCCTGCAGGTCGTAGGCAAAGCTGCCTTCGTAGAAATTCAACCGGTCCAGATCGTTCTGCCCCAGCCCGCGCAGCAACACCCCTTCGGCGGATTGGCCCGGTGCCGGCACGATGCAGGGGAACGGCCCCTCGACCACGGACAAGGCGATGTGATCCGGCAAACGGTCCGGCGAGATGTCAAGCCGGTCCGCCGCGCGCCCCATCACAATTTCAAGCAGCGGCACATGCCGCAACGACCCATAGAGAAAAAGATCTGTCATCGGCTTAAGGGAACTTGCTGTCGATAAGGTTTGTGATCACGCCACTGACGGCACCGCCAATCAACACGACCGCGATGATCGGCACCGTTGCCATGATCAGGAAGTATTCGGCACCGATACCAATCATGCCCACCAGCGCCTCTCCGACACCGCCATAGCGGTGCATCATCGCGTTCTCGATCATCTCGCGGCCTGCCTGGATGAACAGCCCCCAGAACACCAGAACCACGGCACCGGTCAGCCCGATGGTGATCCCTTCGGAAACGCCACCGCCCGCACGTGCCCCCATGACCCGCCACCCGACCGCGAGCCCGAGGGCAATATTGGTGGGAATGAAATACCCGAACTGGGTGGATTCAGGCATCAGGGGCATGATCATGCGCGAAAGGGCAAAGCCCATCAGCGCCAGGCAGAAAGCGGCTGTCAGGCGGGCAGCGGTCGGCATCGGGATTTCCTTAGACTACAAGCAATGCGCCCTCAGGCCGGACGCTTCACGGTAATCTGTGTCACATCGCAATTGCCGCTGTCAAAGGTAGACGCGCAAGAGGTGAGGTAGAAATCCCACATCCGCTTGAAGCGTTCGTCAAAGCCCATGCGCGCGATCTCTTCCCACTTCTCATTGAAAGTCGTATGCCAGCGGCGCAGCGTGACGTCATAACTTTTTCCAAATTCGATAGACTTTTCAACGGCTAGTCCGGCATTCTCAACCTGTTGCTTCAACACCGTAGGGCTTGGCAGCATACCCCCCGGAAAGATATATTTCTGAATGAAATCAACGCCTCGCTTGTAAACCTTCCAGCGACGGTCCGGCACGGTGATGATTTGCAACGTCGCTTGACATCCAGGTTTAAGACAGGCGTGCAATGTATTGAAATACGACGGCCAATACTGTTCCCCAACGGCTTCGAACATCTCGATGCTGGCAATACCATCGTAGGTGCCACGCTCGTCACGGTAATCTTGAAGCTTGAACTGAACAACATCCGCCAAGCCCGCGTTTTCAATACGCTCTTTCGCGTAGTTAAACTGCTCTTTGCTGATCGTGAGGCACGTCACCTTGAGCCCGCGTTCCTTCGCTGCATACTCAGCGAAACCGCCCCAGCCGCAGCCGATTTCCAGCACATGGTCCCCAGCCGAGACCCCCATTTGATCCACCATAGAGGCATATTTCGCAGTCTGCGCCGCCTCTAGCGATTGTTGAAAGCCGTCCTCGAAAAGCGCGCTTGAATAGGTCATCGTGTCATCAAGCCACAATTTGTAGAAATCATTCCCCAAATCATAGTGATAGCTGATGTTCTTACGCGCTTGCTTCTTGCTGTTGCGCTGCAACCAGAAGCGCAGGGATTCAAATTTGCGGATCAACCCCATGCCGGGGAATGAATCGTAGATATCCTCATTCGCATGGGCCACGTCCATAAAGGCCTGCAGGTCCGGTGTGCTCCACCATTCGTCAAGGTAGGCATCGCTGAAACCAAGATCACCCTCCCTGATAAGGCGCGCGAACAAGTCATTGTTATGGATACGGATTTCCGCAACGGGCAGCGGGTTCTTTCCGGTTGCGCGAAAGCACCGCCCGTCGGGCAAAACAAAGTCGACCTGCCCGTTTTGCATTTCCTGCGCCATCGCAAAAACACGCGAGAAATATCGTGGAAGGGCAGTCTGCCCCTCGGTGCTGGTCAAAATCATTCGCTCTCCTGTATGCGCTTGGACGCGTATCTTATTGGTTTATGGGTGTTACGTGGGAGATCCACGTTTCATAAAGGTTAAAAGTTTCGCCCCTTATAGGTTTCAAGGGCCCGTTCGCGCCCTTCGTCCAGCGCGATGATCTTTTCGGGGTAATCATCATCCGCCGACAAGGGCCAACTGCGCGGGATCGCATCAAAGAATGCAAGCGCGTCCTTATGCGGATTGGCACGCCCTTCGGCGATCCAACGACTGGCGTAGTCTCTATTCTTATCAAATTTATCCAGCTGTGTCTCGGGGTTGAACACGCGGAAATACGGAGACGCGTCCGGCCCGGACCCCGCCGCCCATTGCCACCCCATCGCATTGCTCGCGGGGTCCCAGTCGATCAGGCAATGTTCAAACCACTTCTGCCCGATGCGCCAGTGACACATCAAATGTTTCGTCAGATAGCTCGCGACGATCATGCGGCCCCGGTTATGCATGCGGCCGGTGACATAGAGCTCGCGCATGGCGGCATCGACAAAGGGTTCGCCCGTGCGACCCTGCTTCCAGGCTTTCACCTCGGCACGGCGTTCATCCTCGTTCCAGGGGAAGGCATCCCATTCCTCGCGCCAATTATCGGTCAGCATCCGTGGCGTGTGATGCATTAAGTGATAGGCAAACTCGCGCCAGACCAGCTCTTTCAGAAAGGTCTCCGCCCCCTGTTTGCCGTCATGCAAGGCGCGCTGTGCGGCGTGCCAGCATTGATGCGGACTGATCTCACCCAGCGACAGGTTCTCCGACAGGTTCGACGTGCCATCGGTGCCGGGAATGTCGCGGGTCTGCTTATAGTCGGCCACCCCATGCGCCATGAAGGCCCCCAGCCGCGACTGCGCGGTTTTTTCGCCCAGACAGACAAACGGGCGCACCACATCGGCACCACGGTCCATCGCAGCCCCCAAGCCCCACCCGTCCAGCGCATCACTGTCGGGCCAGCTTTCCGGCGCGGGAAGTTCTGAAGGTGCCGACAGCGGCGGCTCAACATCGCGGGTTTTGACGTTGTTCCAGAACGGCGTGTAGACCTTATAGCAGTCGCCCGCCTTGGTCTCGACCGTCCAGGGTTCGAACATAACGTGCCCGCCAAAGGATTTCGCCTCTATCCCGTCGTTGCACAGGGTCTCTTTGATCTTGCTGTCGCGCTGCACGCTGTCCGGATCATAAAGCCGCGACCAATAGACGGTGCCCGCGCCCGTCTCCTTGATCAGAGCCTGTAATACCTCAAGCGCATCGCCTTCACGCAAGATCAGCCTGCTCGACACCCCCTCAAGACTGTCCGCAAGCGCCCCGATCCCCAACCCCAGACGCCATTTCGGTGCCGCGCCAAGGGCGTCGACACTCTTGTCCTTGATAAAGACGGGTATTACGGGCCGCCCCGCGTTTGCAGCGGCAGATAGGGCCGGATGATCGCTAAGCCGCAGATCGCGGCGATACCAAAGAAGGATGGGGCTTTTATCGGACATGTCACACTTTGCGTTAAGGTGATGCAAAGCTAGTGCTGGCCCCGCAAGGTCAAGGCCGTACCAGTCCCTAAATACGCCAAACGGCGACCCCAAGGGGCCGCCGCCAGACAAATCGTAGCCGTCGTGCCGGTGGTTTAGCCGTTCACATCAACCACAACACGACCCCGCACCTGACCGTTCAGGATGTCTGCCCCCAGCTTGGGCAGATCGCTCAGCGTTGCAGGCACGACCATATCCTCAAGCTTGGACAGTGGCAGGTCTTTCCCGATCCGCTGCCATGCGCGCAGACGGTTGTCATAGGGTTGCATGACGGAATCGATCCCCAGCAGGTTCACACCGCGCAGCAGGAAGGGGATCACCGTGGCCGGCAACCCTGCCCCGCCCGCAAGCCCGACAGCTGCGACCGAACCGCCGTATTTCATCTGCCCCAAGACCCGCGCCAGCATCTCGCCGCCCACGGCATCAATGCAACCGGCCCAGGTTTCGGATTCCAGCGGACGTTTAACGGTTTCGTTCAGCTCTTCCCGCGCGACGATCTGCGTGGCACCAAGCGATTTCAGATAATCCGCCGTATCCGGGCGGCCCGTCACACCGGCGACCTCGTGACCCAATGCAGCAAGGATGGCGACCGCGACGGACCCCACGCCACCGGCGGCACCCGTCACCAGCACCGGCCCGTTGCCTGGCACCAGCCCGTGATCCTCCAGCGCCATGACAGACAGCATCGCGGTAAAGCCCGCCGTGCCCACGGCCATGGCTTGGCGGGTATCCAGCCCCTCGGGCAGCGGCACCAGCCAGTCGGCCTTCACACGCGCCTTTTGCGCATAGCCGCCCCAATGGGCCTCGCCCACACGCCAGCCGGTCAGCACGACCTTATCGCCGGGTTTGTAGCGATCATCGTCCGATGCCTCCACGGTGCCTGCGAAATCGATACCCGGAATATGGGGATACTTGCGTACCAAGCCGCCGCCCGGCCCGATGCACAGCCCGTCCTTGTAGTTCACGGTCGAATATTCGACAGCAACGGTCACATCCCCCTCGGGCAAACGGTCAAGGTCGATCTGGGTAACCTCGGCATGGGTCTTGCCGGTGTCCTCATCCTTATTCACCATCAACGCATCAAACATCATTTCTCCTGTCTCGGACCGCCGTTCAGGGCCCGCTTCATTTTGCCAGTAAACTCCGGGGAGCCCGAGGGGCTGGCCCCTCGGTTCCATGGGTTCAAGCTGCGCGCCAGTGGAGTTGCCCGCCGACTCACATCTTGCAAAATTAATGTCAGACAATTAAAGTTTTTCCAAACCATAAATGTAAGACATATGAATTCCACGCCAGAAACCGCCTCTGATCTGTCCAGCCATATTGCCGCGAACATCCGTGATGCCATCATCAAGGGTGTGCTGATTGTAGACGAACGCCTCCCCTCCGAGGCGGAGCTGTCGGCGCAGTTCAACGTCTCGCGCGCGACGGTGCGCGAGGCGCTCAAGCGGTTGGCGGCACAATCACTGATCCGTACCCAACGGGGGGCAACGGGCGGCGCTTTCGTCAATCGCATCAGCTTTGAAGCCGCCCAAGCGCAGCAGATCACCACCTCTACCCTGCTTTTGTCGATGAACGACGTGAGCTTCGAGACCGCCTGCGAGGCCCGCTTCGCGCTAGAGCGCGCCTGCGCCCCCCTGTCGGCGGCACGCAGGCAGGATCATCACCTGGACGCGATGCAAAACGCGCTTGCCGCGCAATCTGCCCCCGATCTGTCGGACGCGGGCTTTTGCGCGGCTGATGTCGCGTTTCACCGCGCGCTGGTCGATGGGGCGTGCAATCCGGTGCTGTCCTATCAACTCGCCGGTGCGGTCGAAGCGATGCAGCCGCTGATGAACATGATCACCTTCACCGCATGGTCCCGCGACGCCATCGTCGCGCGCCATCGTGACATCGCCGCCGCCATCGCCGCCCGCGACGCCGGTGCCGCCGCCCAAGGGCTGACCCTGCTTGAGGAAGAGACCCAGGCCCTCGCCCGCACCGTCTTTGCCCGCCGCAGCAAACAGATTGACGCGGCCCGATAGCCGCGGGACATCTTTCGTTTTCAAAGCTTTCCCCTTGCAAAGCAAATCACGCCCCTTATATCTGGGGTGTCCTTCGGGACTATGGGTATAAACGCGCATGTAATAAGCGGTTCGGACCCGGGGGCGGTACCCGGCGACTCCACCAAACATCCGTCATTTGCGGATCATGGGGTCGAAATAGGATCGACGAACGTCTAAAGATGTTGCTTTATCTCGGCTGACTGCCACCGTTATCGGCGTAAAATGTACAATTGCAAATGACAATCGTGCTCCAATGGCGATGGCCGCGTAAGCGACCGGAACTATTGAAACTTAAGTCCTTACGTTTAGCGACCTAAGGCGGGGTTCGCAGGTACCTGGCAACAGAAACCTGCACTTACATTTCCCCCGTAATTTTCCACTTTCAAGCGCATGACATGCAGTTTTCGCCTGCTTATGGTCAGGCGCGACATCGCCTGTGCTGCAATCAATCGGCAGCTTGCATAAGCACTTCGTCCGCTTCAGAATGAACGGCAGAACACCCAAGCCCCTTGAACCCTGACTTTCAACGCGCACTTCGGGTTTGTTTGACTTGCAGTCAAAAAGTCCATAGTTTTTAATAAGATACATTAACCGCCCACAAAGCAGAGAAGCCGCTCAATGTCCCAATCGACTGAAATCCTTGTCTCAACTCGGTTCTCGTTTCTAGGGGCGTCAGGATGGCAAAGCGACTTCTCCAAAGATGCGGCGATGCTGTTCGATAAAAACAGGCTATTGCGGCGGCTATGGCTGTTCAACAATATCGCATTGGCGAGCCTCGCGTCGCAAACGGACGATAACTTTCACCATTTCATCCTTTCCAGCGGTCAGATGCCCGATTGGGCAAAATCAGAGCTGACCGATATGTGCGAAGACCGTTTAGGGTCTGGTAAGGTCACGATACAATTCGCGCCGCAGGGCCCGGCGAGGAAGTTTCAGCGCCACGCAATCGGAAAATTTGCAGGGAGCGATCCGGTGGCGCAAGTCGTCCTTGATGATGATGACGGCCTGTCTTCGGATTTCATCGCAACGCTCAGAGCGCATCTAGCGCAAGCCGAGCCGCTCGAAGCAGAGGGCAAGCCCCATTTTTACACATTCCCAAAGGGGTACGCATTGGGCCTGCGTGACGACGAGGTTCAGTTATGGGCACATCGCTTTAAATTCATTAATTTGGGTCTGACGATGGTTGGCAGGAAAGACCATAAAAACATATTCGGCATCGGCCATATGGATGCACCAAAACGGTTCGGCTACACCAGCGACACTCGGAAACTCATGTATATCCGCACGTTGAGCGACGTGAACGACTCGCGTGTCAGCGTCGGTGAAAGATGGACAGAGGTCGAGAATTGGCGCGACGACGAGGACTTTAAATCAAGGTTCCCTTGGATGCTGGACGTGCCGTTCAAAGAGTTCAACGATTTCGATAGTTTGGCGTAATAGCAACCTGCGCCCCCTAACCTGACAATCTGCATCCTTTGAAACCCGCCGCGCGTATGTGCGGGCAGTGCCAATCGGTGCCCCACCGGCGCTTGACCTCGGGGGCCGGTACTGCGACCTCTGGCGCGGGGCATCGTGAGAGGCATATGCGAGATATGAGTGTACCGGAATGGGGCCTGCTGGCGCGTGTGTTCGGGCGGATCGGGGTGCTGTCCTTTGGGGGGCCAGCGGCCCAGATCGCCCTGATGCACAAAGAGTTGGTCGAGCGTCATCGCTGGCTTTCGGAAGACGGGTTTTTGCGCGCGCTGTCCTTGTGCATGTTGTTGCCCGGGCCAGAGGCGATGCAGTTGGCGACCTATGCCGGATGGCGGCTGCGCGGCACCCTTGGTGGGCTGTTGGCGGGGCTTTTGTTTGTACTCCCCGGGGCTGCAGTCATTCTGGCGCTGGCCTTTGGCTATGCCTATTTCGGCCAGCTTCCCTTGGTTCAAGCCGCGTTCATGGGGATCAAGGCGGCGGTCATTGTCGTGGTCTTTCAAGCCTTGCGCAATCTGGGACGGAAGGCGCTGCACGGGCGCGCGGGATGGGTGCTGGCTGCGCTGGCCTTTGTGGCTTTGTTCGTCTTTGGTCTGCCCTTCCCGCTGATCATTCTAGGCGCTGGCCTTTGGGGCGCTTTTGGTGCCACCGGGCACAGCAGCGTGGTCGAGATTGAGGGGCGACATCACCGCCCTGCCCGCCCCTTCGGCGTCATCGGACTTTGGGTCGCGCTATGGGCGTCGCCGCTGATGTTTGTCTGGGGTATGGGGAATGAATTCCTGCTCAAGATCGGGCTCTTCTTCTCGAAGCTCGCGGTGGTGACCTTTGGCGGCGCCTATGCGGTGCTGGCCTATATGGCGCAGACTGTGGTGCAGGATCACGGGTGGATCACCACCGAACAGATGATCGACGCTTTGGGGCTGGCCGAGACGACGCCGGGCCCACTTATTCTGGTGACGGAGTTTGTCGCCCTGTTGGCGGGTTTTGCCCAATCGGGGCCATGGGGCGCGGTCTCGGCCGGGGCTCTGGCGCTCTGGGTGACGTTTACGCCCTGTTTTCTATGGATATTCCTTGCCGGCCCGTATCTGGAGGCGATCGCGGCGCAGCCGCGGCTGGCGGGGGCCTTGCGCGCGATTACCGCCGCCGTCGTCGGCGTGATTGCCAACCTATCGGTCTGGTTCGCGCTGCATGTGATGTTTGAACGCGTGCTGCCTATGGCGCATCTGGCCGTGCCTCTGCCTGATTGGAGCAGCTTTGATCCCGTGGCCGCTGTATTGACGGGTACGGCGGGAGTGTTGATGCTGGGGCGGCGGTTCGGCTTTGTCCTGACGATGACGATAAGCGCGGCATTGGCACTTTGCTGGCGCCTGTTGCTATAAATTTTTGCGCCCCCTTTTCACTGGTGCGAAATGCCGTATGCTATCGCCATCAACCAAGGCCGGAGAGAAGTAATGAGCCGAAGCATTGAGTATGGCAATCTGATGCACGATGCCATGCGCGGGTTAATTCGTCAGGTATTACTTGACGTTGCAGCCAATGGACTGCCCGGCAACCATCACTTTTTCATCACGTTCGACACCTCTCATCCGGATGCGGAACTGGCCGATTGGCTGTCCGACCGCTACCCCGGCGAGATGACCGTCGTCATGCAGCATTGGTACGACAAGCTTGAGGTCACCGAGGAAGGATTCTCGGTCACGTTGAACTTTGGCGATGCGCCCGAGCCGATGTATATCCCCTATGACGCGATCCGCACCTTTGTGGATCCGTCGGTGGAATTCGGCCTGAAGTTCGAACAGCAAGAACCCGGCCAGCAGGACGAGGACGAAGACCTGCCCCAGCAGGACGAAAGCGAGCTTGAGGTCGAGGAAGAAGCCCCCAAAGCTGCCGAAATCGTATCGCTGGACAGCTTCCGCAAGTAATCGACCGGTCACCGCGCCTTGTCGCCAAGGTTAGCGCCATCGGCTCATTGCACCGCTGCGGCCCGCGGGGTAAACCCTGATCAGACATAAGCCCAAGATCAGGAGCCTTTTCATGGCCGATACCCGCACAGAAACCGACAGCTTTGGCCCATTGGAAGTGCCGTCCGACAAATACTGGGGCGCGCAAACCCAGCGGTCGATCATCAACTTCCCCATCGGGTGGGAAAAACAGCCCGTGCCGATCATCCGCGCCCTTGGCGTCGTGAAAAAAGCCTGTGCGATGGAAAACCTGAACCAGGGCAATCTGGACCAGAAACTGGCCGATGCGATCACTGCCGCCGCGACCGAGGTGATCGAGGGCAAGTTCGACGACAACTTCCCGCTGGTCGTCTGGCAGACCGGTTCCGGCACCCAGTCGAACATGAACGCGAACGAGGTGATCTCGAACCGCGCGATCGAGATGCTGGGCGGCGAGATGGGGTCGAAAGATCCGGTCCACCCCAACGACCACTGCAACATGGGACAGTCGTCCAACGATACCTTCCCGACCGCGATGCATGTGGCCATCGGCATGCAGGCCCGCGATGTGCTGCTGCCCGGCCTGCAAAAACTGCACGACGCCTTGGTCGCGAAGTCCGAAGAGTTCAAGGACATCATCAAAATCGGCCGCACCCATACCCAGGATGCGACACCGCTGACCTTGGGTCAGGAATTCTCGGGCTATGCGCACCAGGTGAAAAAGGGGATCGAACGGGTCAACGCCTGCCTGCCCGATATCTATGAACTGGCTCAAGGCGGTACTGCCGTTGGCACCGGTCTGAACACCAAAAAAGGCTGGGCCGAAGCCGTGGCCGCGCATATGGCCGAGATCACCGGCCTGCCCTTTGTCACCGCGCCGAACAAGTTTGAATCGCTGGCCGCCCATGACGCGATGGTCATGTTCTCGGGTGCGTTGAAAACCGTGGCGGGATCGCTGTTCAAGATCGCCAATGACATGCGCTTGCTGGGGTCCGGCCCGCGTTCGGGTCTGGGCGAGTTGATCCTGCCCGAGAACGAGCCCGGGTCGTCGATCATGCCGGGCAAGGTGAACCCGACGCAGGCCGAAGCGCTGACAATGGTCTGTGCGCATGTCATGGGTAACGATGCCGCGGTCGGTTTTGCCGGGTCGCAAGGGCATTTCGAGCTTAACGTCTACAACCCGATGATGAGCTATAACGTCCTGCAATCCATGCAGCTTTTGGGCGACAGCGCCTCGGCCTTCACGGACAATATGGTGGTCGGCACGCAGGCCAATGTCGAACGTATCGACAAGCTGATGAAAGAAAGCCTGATGCTGGTCACAGCGCTGGCCCCTACGATTGGCTATGACAACGCGACCAAAGTCGCGAAGACGGCCCACAAGAACGGCACGACGCTCAAGGAAGAAGCAATCGCCTTGGGCTTTGTCGATGCCGAAACATTCGACCGCGTGGTGCGGCCGGAGCAAATGATCGGACCCAAAGAATGAGCGCCCCCATCAACCTCAACAAGGTCAAGAAAGAGCGCAACCGCGCCTCGCGCAAGGCCCGTGCCGATGAAAACGCGGTACAGTTCGGCCAAAGCAAGGACCAGAAAGAGGTTTTGAAAGCCCGTCTGGCGCAAATCTCGCGCAATCTGGAAGCCCATAAGCGCGACACATGAGCGCCCGACCGGTGAAACATTCGGTGACCCTTCGGGGTCACCGTACGTCGATCTCGCTGGAGGATGAATTCTGGCAGGAATTGCGCGACCTTGCGCAAGAGATGGACATGCCGATCAATGCGCTGGTGGCGCAGATCGATGCAGAGCGCGGCGTTGAAGCGGGGCTGGCCTCTGCGATCCGCGTGTATGTGCTGCGTGCATTAAAGGAACGTTTACCTTCGCGGGGGTAAGTTTCCCCATGGTCAAACAACAGTTCTCTCCATTGTCGCCCGAGGGCTGGATGCTCGCCCTATTCAGTTCGAAGGCCGCCCGCAGCGGGTGTGTCGTGCGGCGGAACGTCAGGGATGTCGAAAGATATGTGGGCCGCCACGCGTTCGAGCAAGAACTTCTACGCCGCGGTTATCACGCTGTGGAGAATGCGGGCCAGCTCGTGATCTTTTGCAATCAGGAACCGATCCGCATTATTGTTTAGGGGTTTTCTTCCCAAGAAAACCCCCGCGGAATTTAGGAAAAATCCAATTTAGGCGACAGAGGCGTCGTAGATCTTGCTGATGTTCTGGCCCAGTGCCGTGTTGAACTCGGCATCCGACATCTTGACGTTCAGCCCTTCGGTCAGCGCACGCGAGAAGCTGGCGATCATCTTGGGGTTTTGCGTCAAACGCGCGCAGGCGTCTTCGGTGGAATACCCACCCGACAGCGCCACGACCCGCAGCACATTGGGGTGATCCGCAAGGCTGTCATAAAGCCCCGCAACTTCTGGCAGCGTCACCTTGAGCATCACCAGTTCCTCCGCCGACAGCGTAGCCAAGTGCTTCTCGAGCTCGGATTTCAGGATGTCTTCGGCTTCCGCCTTGCTCTCGGAATGGATGTTCACCTCTGGCTCGATGATCGGGACCAGACCGGCCGCGCAGACGGTTTTGGCAACGGCGAATTGCTGCGCCACGACCGACGCGATCCCTTCGGCATTGGCGGATTGGATGACCGACCGTTCCTTGGTGCCAAAGATTCCGGCGGCTTTCGCGCGTTTCAGCAGATCGTCCAGCTCGGGCATGGGTTTGAGCAGCTGCACGCCGTTTGCTTCGTCTTCCAGACCTTTGTCGATCTTCAGGAAAGGCACGACGCCGCGATCCTCCCAAAGCAGTTGGGCCACCGGTTTGCCGTTAATCGTGTTGTCCATCGTGCGTTCGAACAGGATCGCGCCCAGAACTTTGTCAGAGGTGAAACCATCGGCCAGAATGATCCGCGCGCGCATGTCGTGCATGGCTTGAAACATCTCGGCATCGCCCGAGTAATCGGAAGGTTCAACGCCATAAAGGCTCAGCGCCTTGGGGGTCGATCCGCCCGACTGGTCCAATGCGGCCACAAATCCCTGCCCTGTTTCCATTTGTGTGCGCTGTGCGTCTGTCGTGGTCATGATGATCCTGGCCCTTATTGATTCCGTCGAATGTTCGTTTAACGCATCTATTCCCGCGATGATATATCGTTAGCGCCGGACAAAGCGCAGCAAAATGCCGTCTTTTGAACGAACTGTCAGATGTGCCACGGGAACAGGTGGCTTTTCGCCGACAACCTCTATGCGGTAATCGCGCAGGATACGCGACAGGATCAACGGGCCTTCGACCATGGCAAAGCCCGCCCCCGGGCAGACCCGCGCACCGGCGCTGAACGGCAGATAGGCCTCGCGCTGGCATTTCTTGCCGTTCTCGCTGTGCCAACGCGCCGGATCAAACCCGTCGGGGTTGTCCCACAGGCGTTCGTGACGATGCAGATGCCACGGGCTGATCACCACCTGTGCCCCACGCGCCACGGTTCGGTCGCGGAACGTCGCGGGGCAGCTTGCTTCGCGCACCATCATCGGCACGGGGGGATAAAGCCGCAGTGCCTCGCGGAAGACATCGCGGCTTTGCCTAAGCTTGCCCATGACCGCAAAATCGCACTGGTCGATCGCCAGTGCCTCTTCGGCCAGACGGTCCTGCCAGTCGGGATGGGTCGCCACCAGATACATCGCCCATGCCAGCGCCGAGGCGCTCGTCTCGTGGCCCGCAAGAAAGAAGATCGCGACCTGATCGACCATTTCTTCGGTGGTAAAGGTAGAGCCGTCTTCGGGGTCGGGCGTGGTCATGATCTTGGTCGCCAGATCGTCGGGGGCGGTGCCCGCCTTGATCGCCTCCATCCGCTCGGCCGTCAGTGCGGTGATCAGTCGCCGGATCTTGGCTGCGCTGCGTTTGGTGTCGCGGCGGAACAGCCGTGGCAGCCAGCGGGGCAACGGTACAAAGGCCGCGATGTTCAGGATCGGCTGGCTGCGCTGATAGGTTTTGAATTCGTCAAAGACCTCGCGCGCCATGTGGTGTTCGATGGGAATCGAAAACAACGTGCGAAAGATCACATCCGCCGCCGCGTGGCTGGTCTGCGCCTCCACCTCTAGCGGCGCGCCATCGTGAGGGGCAAGCCGTGCCGCCGCTGCCTCTGCCGCGTCCCAGATGGCGGGAAAGGTTTCGCGCAAGCGGCCTCCTTCAAACGCGGGGTCAATGATGCGCCGCTGCCGTTTCCATATCGCCCCGTTGGTCAGGAAGACCGAGTTGCCAAGCAGCGGGCGCAATCCTTCGCCGATCCGGTCAGACTTGGGATACTCGTCGGGGCGCGTCTTGAGCACGGTCTGGATCAGATCGGGCTGGTTGATCAGATAACTGCGGAAGAACGGCGTTTTGAACTCTGCCATCCAGGCCCGATACAGCCGTGCGGGCTGCGCCGACAGAATGTCTTGGCGAAAGAGCCGCGCATAGCGCCAAAGCGACACTTTCGCGGGGCGGCTCTCGGGTTTGGGGGGCAGCGTCATGGCGCGGTAGAGGTGAATTTATTCACCGGTTTGACAATGCGCGACCGGGATGCAGGCCGTCCGGCATAGCGTTCGGCCAGACTATGCGGGCCGCCGGTGATCTGGAAATAATCATAATCCTTAGGCGCATCAAAGGCGCAGAGGTATTGGAAATGCAGCCGGAAAAACCGCCAGCGCAGCTCTTTCCAGCGGGCGGGGGTCAGCGATTGGGTGAAGGCCGCGGAAAACACCAGCGGCCAGCGTTTATCCTCGGGGGCAACGCCCGACACCGCCACCGGATCGCAAAGCGCAAAGGCACAGCCGTCGCCGGGGGCCGTCACATCGACCCATGTCAGACCCTCGCATTGCGACAGAAAGCGCAAATCGGCGCGCAGACGGTGGGCATCGCGCAGGAAGGACACCATCGGCACCACCTGCCCCAAGGTCATAAAGGCCAGCGCAGGCCCGTCCGCAGGGACACGGCCCGCACGGATCAGATCGGCAAGGATCGACACCCCCAGATGCGCGCCCGAGGAATGGCCCACGACCAGCACCTCGTCCACATCAGACCTCAGCGCCTGCGCGATGGCATCCCCGAATTCGGTCATGCGCGTTTCAAGCGCGGGCGGGTTCGCCCCGCGCGTCGCGGCCCCGAAGGCGTAATCATGCATCAGGTAATAGGCGAAAAGCTTGCCATCGTGTTTCTTGAACCAGCGCAGCACCTGCCAGCCCAGCCCCACGCCAGCGGCGGCGACGATCCCCTTGAACCACGCAGGCCCGCCAAAGAAGGTCAGCCCCGCGTAAAGCAGCTTGCCCGCGAGGGCCGCGATCAACAATTGCAGCAGCAACATTCCCACCGGATAAAGCGCCGCAATTACCGGCCCCTTGCGCAGCTTCATCAACCGCCAAAGCGCACCCGACGCGATATAGACCCAAGCCGTCTGCACCAACTGCCCATAGGTTGCGAGGATCGAATTGCTCATGGAGATCCGGACGATGTCGGACCAGACGAGCACGTCGACCTGAGCCTCTACATCAACGCCATCGATATGCGCGGCGACGTTCCAGCCGTAGTTCCCGCCGCCCTTCTTGGGCGACAGCGCGATCTGATAGTCCGAGATCCGCGCCTGTGCGCTGCCTTCCTTGCGGTAAAGCTCGCGGTAGCGGCGCGGATGAATGGGGTCATAGCCCGGGATGTAGAAAACCCGTCGCGTCCTGACTGTCTGCTCTATGTTCTCGGCCATCGTTCACCCTGTATTTCGCCGCAGCTTAAACAGGTTTTCCGGCAAGAGTAAGGCGCCTAACCCAAGGATCCCAAGGCAGGAAATGTTTCCAGCAACCAAAAAGAGAAGGTCGTAAACGCCCCCGTCAGCAGCGCCAGACCGACGACCACCAGCAAGATCCCCATGCCGCGTTCGATCAGCTTCATATAGGGTTTGATCCGGTTCATGACGTGGGTGGCGCGGGTAATGAACATCGCCGCCAACAAAAAGGGAATACCCAAGCCCGCCGCATAGACCCCCAGCAAAAGCGTGCCGCGCGTGACCGATGCTTCGGACGCCGCGAGCGACAGGATCGCGCCAAGCTGCGGCCCGATGCAGGGTGTCCAGCCAAAGGCGAAGGCCAGCCCAAGGATATAGGCCCCAAAGGACGTGCCGCCCTTGTCGCCCGCATCCAGACGCGCCTCTTGATCCAGAAAGGGAATGCGGAAGACGCCCAGAAAATGCAGGCCAAAAATGATCACCACAATGCCCGACAGCCGCGCGAAGAGCACCTGATTTTGTAGGAAGAACGCCCCGAAGACCGAGGCTGTGAACCCCAGAATCAGGAACACCGTGCTGAGCCCCATCACAAAGAACAGCGCCGCGATAACAGCCTTGCGGCGCGCGGCGGCGACCGATGACATATCGTTCAGGGTGACCCCGCTCATATAGGCGAGGTACGGGGGGACGATGGGCAGGACGCAGGGGCTCAGGAAGCTGATGATCCCGGCGGTCAGCGCAATGAGTATGGCGGGCAGTAGTCCCGCGTCGATCAGGTCAAATCCAAACATGACATCAGCCATAATCTGCTTTGTCGGGCGCGTCACCTGCTGTTGCGCGTGATCCCCGTCACAAGGTTGTGGACGCGTTGAAACATGTGGCATATCTGAGGACCATGACAGATAAAAACTTTCTCGACGCGACGGGGCTTTTGTGCCCCCTGCCCGTGCTCAAAGCCCGTAAACGCCTGCAATCATTGGCCTCTGGCGATCTTCTGACCGTGCATGCGGATGATCCCGCAGCGATCATCGACATCCCGCATTTCTGTGCCGAGGCCGGCCACAGCCTTGAAAGCGCCGCGATGGACGAAACGCCGCAGGCCTATGTGATCCGCAAAAAGTAACAGCCCGCGCTGCCCCACGCGCCGCGGATACCGCAGATAAAAAAGGCAGACGCGAAGGTCTGCCTTTTTTCGTTTCATATGTCGGCGCAGGGGCGCTGCTTAGCCGCCCAAGGACCACCAGCCGCGCCGCTTGGGCTTGGCGGGTTTTTCAGGCTCCGCCTGCGGGGTCGCCTCGGGCTGCGGTACTTCGGTGACCGGTGGCTCCGGCTGGATTTCCTGCGCGGGCGGCATTTCCGTCGGGGTGCTATCGGGCACCTCGGTCGGTGCCGGCGTTTCCTCCACCTCGGCGGGCTGGGACGGCTGCGCGGGCGTGGGTTCAGGCGTCGGGATCGGCGTCGGCTCCTTTGCGGGCTCGGGCGTCGGCGCGTCTGGTGTCACCTCTGGCTCGGGCTTGGGCTCGGGGGTTGGCTGCTCTTGTGGCGCAGGTGTTTCCTCGGGCTTGGGTGCCTCTTGCGAGCCCTCTTCGACAGCCTCAACAGGAGCGGCCTTGGGCTTGCGCGTGCGAGTCCGCTTGGGTTTTGGCTTGGGTGCCTCTTCGGCGGCCTCCGCGTCGGCAGGGGTCGTCTCCGCAGGTTTCGCGTCCTCGGAGGTTTTGGCGTCCGCGTCTACGGTCGCTTCTGCCGCGGCATCAGCCTTGGGTTTGCGGGTCCGGCTACGGGTGCGCTTGGGTTTGTCCTGCGGTTTCGCGTCATCAGAAGCGGCGTCTGCAGTCGCATCCGTTTTCGCGTCATCCTTGGCACCCGCAGTTTCCGCCTCGGTTTGCGCGGGCGCGTCGTTATCGCCGTTGTCACCGTTGGTGTTGCTATCGCCGTTGTTTTCACCGTTGGCAGCATCATCCCCGTTGGATTTGCCACCCCGACGCCGCCGGCGACGACGACGGCGCTTGGGTTTCCCTTCGCCATCATTGTCATCGTCAGAGCCATTGTGCTGGCTCTGCCCGCCATTGCCGTTGCCGGTAGGTTCATTGTCAGCATTGTCCGCATCTGCTTCCGCATCGACATCCAGATCGTCGACCTCGTCCATGATGGAGGTATCAACCGACACCACATGTTCGATCGGCGTGACAACGCGTGTCGCGGTCTTGAACTTTTCAAGCGAGAAATCGGGGCTGACCAAAGCGGGGTCGCCTTCGATGCGCACGGCCATGCCATAGCGGCCTTCGATATGGGCGATATGTTCGCGCTTCTGGTTCATCAGGAAGTTGGCGATGCCCACGGGTGCGGTGATCAGCACTTCTCGCGACCGTTTGCGGGTGCCTTCTTCCTCGATCTGGCGCAGGATCGACAGCGCAAGGTTGTCGTCCGACCGGATCAGGCCGGTGCCGTGGCAGGCGTGGCACGGCTGGGTCGTCGCCTCGATCATGCCGGGACGCAGACGCTGGCGCGACATTTCCATCAGGCCAAAGCCGGAGATGCGGCCCACCTGAATACGCGCACGGTCGGTTTTCAGCTTTTCCTTCATCAGCTTTTCAACGGCGGCGTTATTGCGACGCTCGTCCATGTCGATAAAGTCGATGACGATCAGACCGGCCAGATCGCGCAGACGCAGCTGGCGAGCGACTTCGGCGGCGGCTTCCAGGTTGGTCTTGGTCGCGGTCTGTTCGATGGAGCCTTCCTTGGTGGCCCGGCCCGAGTTCACGTCGATGGCAACTAGCGCTTCGGTCACACCGATCACGATATACCCGCCCGAAGGCAGCTGCACCGTGGGGTTGAACATGCCCGACAGGTAGCTTTCGACCTGATAGCGCGCGAACAAGGGCAGTGTTTCGCTATAGAGCTTCACGTTCTTGGCGTGGGACGGCATGATCATCTTCATGAAGTCCTTGGCGATGCGGTAACCGCGTTCACCTTCGACAAACACCTCGTCAATCTCGCGGTTATAAAGGTCGCGGATCGAGCGTTTGATCAGGTCGCCTTCTTCGTAGATCTTGGCAGGCGCGATGGATTTCAGCGTCAGCTCGCGGATCTGTTCCCACAGGCGTTGCAGGTATTCGTAGTCGCGCTTGATCTCGGCCTTGGTGCGTTGTGCACCGGCGGTGCGCACGATCAGACCGGCACCTTTTGGCACCTGAATTTCGTTTGCGATCTCTTTCAGCTTCTTACGGTCCGCGGCGTTGGTGATCTTGCGGCTGATGCCGCCCCCACGCGCGGTGTTGGGCATGAGCACGCAATACCGGCCGGCCAGCGACAGATAGGTTGTCAGCGCGGCACCCTTGTTGCCACGTTCCTCTTTAACGACCTGCACCAGCAGGATCTGGCGCACCTTGACGACTTCCTGGATTTTATAGCGCTTGGGCCGTGGCTTGCGCGCGGTGCGCAGATCGTCGTGGTCATCGTCATCCGCCACGGATTCGATGCTGTCATCCTTGGAGGACGCATCTTTAGCCTTGGGGCTATCGTCACTGTCATCCGCGTCGTCGCTGTCGTCCTGATCATCGGCATCAGGTTTTGCGGCGTCTGTCGCATCTGTTTTGGCGGCCTTGGGCGTGTCACCCTCTGCCTTGCTGTCATCGCCTTCGGGCTCTTCGACAGGCGTTTCGGCAACCCGCTCCATCGGAGAGGAGCCTTCTTCATCGTCCAGATCGACGGTCTGCATGCCATTGATCTGATCGCTGTCGGTGGCATCGGCGTCTTTGCTGACCGTCGCGTCATCGGACACGGTGTCTTCGGCCTTGGACTTGCTGCGGCTGCGCGAGCGTGTCCGGCGTTTGGGTTTTTCGTCTTCGTCTTCCTTGGCGGCCTGCGCTTCGGCATAGGCACGCTCTTCCTCCATCAACGCCAGACGGTCGGCGACGGGGATCTGGTAGTAATCCGGGTGAATTTCCGAAAAGGCGAGGAAACCATGACGGTTGCCGCCATAATCCACAAACGCGGCCTGCAACGAAGGTTCGACCCGCGTGACTTTCGCGAGGTAGATATTGCCAGCTAGCTGGCGTTTATTCTCTGATTCAAAGTCAAATTCTTCGACCTTGTTTCCGTCAACCACAACAACGCGAGTTTCCTCAGCGTGGGTGGCATCGATAAGCATTTTCTTAGGCATAAATCCATTTTGCACAGCTGCGCAAACAGCTGCCCCGGTGGGGCGCTGCGAGGCAGGGTATGTCTTGTCAGGGCGATGGGTGACGCGGCTAAAACAGGGCCCAAAAGGCCGCCTGTCTGTCTGCTCTTGGCGTCTGCGCGCGTCATCGCGGTTCTTCTCCGACATGGGTGGTGCGTACCGCGCCCCCATATCCATTAATTTACTGCGGTTGTCCGGCCAAAGGCACGGCGCAATCGTCAGCGGTTCTTGAGCCTTTTTTAAGGGCCTAATCGGTCTGCCTGGTCACCACATGCCGGGGAACCGAGGCATCGAAACTGTCTGGGGTCTGGTTTGCCATCCAAAGAGGCAAACAGCCCTATCTACAATTAACGGCAGAAGGCACCAAATGACAATGGGAAATCGCGTTTAGCGGCTTTACAGATACGGGGGCCGATAGCGGTATCACGCCCCCGCCGCCTTGCTTGACAAGCGTCGGTGCTATGGGAAAAGCTTTGCCAGCGGGTTTATGCCCGCTCAGCAGTCCTGTGACGGGATGCACAAAAATAAGACAGATAAGGATGATACGAATGCATATTTCCCTGCGCGCAGCCCTGTGCCTGCCGTTTCTGGCGCTTGCCGCCTGCGAAGACATGAGCACGACCGGCGGCAGCGACCCCGAGGGCCCGTCCAAGCGCAGTTGCATCCGTGCCGTGGAAAAACACACCGGCAAATCGGGCGGTACGCTCAACACGACCATCCCTATCGTCGAGACGGGCCAGCATATTGTCGATATCCCCGGCGGCCCGTCTTGGACCTGCTACACCGATGAAACCGGTGCAGCACGCGAGTTGATCGAGACGCGGCTCGGCTGAGCCTGTCTGCAAAATGCGGCGCTCAGAGGTAATCCGAGCGCTGCAAACCGTATTTCGCCATCTTCTCGTTCAGCGTCCGGCGCGGCAGGCACAACTCCTCCATCACACTGGCGATAGACCCTTTGTGCCGGCGCATGGTATTATCGATCAGCATACGCTCGAAGGCTTCTACATATTCTTTCAACGGCTTGCCGTCGGTGGTCATCACCGGCTGCATCTCTTCGTGGTCCGACATCAGCAGTGATGCGATAGAACCGGACCCGCGACGCGACTGCAACACAGCGCGTTCAGCCACATTGATCAACTGGCGCACGTTCCCGGGCCAAGGCGCTTGCAACAGTTGCGCGGCCTCTTGCGCGGAAACCTGTGGAGTCTCGCAGCCATATTCATCGGCAAATTCTTCGGACAAACGTGTGAACAACGTCAGGATATCCTCGCCCCGTTGGCGCAGTGGCGGCACGGTGATGCGAAGGGCGGCCAGACGATAGAAAAGGTCAGAACGCAGCGCATCTTCGGAGGTGCGCCCCGCTTCTTGCAGGTTCGAAATTGCAACGATCCGCGTTTCCGCAGGCGTGCCTTGGTCGTTGATCGCACTCAGAAGACGGGCTTGCAGCGTCTCGCTGAGCGATTCAACACCTTCCAGCACCAAGGTACCGCCGCGGGCCTCCTCGATCGCGGGAAGCTGGGCGTCTTCAGGCATCATGGGCCCAAACAAGCGCTTGCTCAGCGCGTCTTCCTCTAGCGCGCCGCAGCTGACCAGCACGAATTTCTTGCCCGCGCGCGATCCCACAGCATGCAGCGCGTGTGCCACCAGTGTCTTGCCCGTACCGGTTTCGCCATCGATCAGCACGTGACCGTCGGCCTGACCAAGATCCAGAATATCCTCGCGCAGCCGCTCCATCACGGGCGAGCCGCCGATGAGCTTTTTCATCAACTGGCTGCCGTCAGACAGTTCACGACGCAAGGCGCGGTTGTCCATGACCAGACGGCGCGCGTTGGTGGCCTTCTTGGCCAGTTCGCTCATCCGGTCAGGGTTAAAGGGCTTTTCAAGGAAGTCGAACGCGCCGACGCGCATCGCTTCGACCGCCATGGGCACATCGCCGTGGCCGGTGATCATGATCACGGGCAGAGCGCTGTCGGTCCCCATCAGCTTTTTCAGGAACTGCATCCCGCCCATGCCGGGCATCTTGATGTCGGAGATCACGATACCGGGGTAATCCGGCCCCAGTGTTTTCAACGCGTCCTCGGCGCTGCCGAACGTCTCTGTGTCATAGCCCGAAAGCGCCAGCCACTGGCTGATCGACTGACGCATGTCTTGTTCATCATCAACGATCGCGATTTTCATTGCCTGAGCCATTGGTTTACTCTGCCGCCTGTGTCTTCTCTGTGCTGTCCATAATGGGCAGCTGCATTTCAAAAACCGCACCGCCATGTTGGCCGTTGCGGGCTGTCAGCCTGCCCCCCAGATCGGATACAATACCCGACGAGATCGCAAGCCCCAGCCCGACACCATCGCCGGGCTGCTTGGTCGTGTAAAACGGCTCGAACAGGCTATCGAGATCTTCGATCCCGGGGCCATTATCGCGCACGGTAAGCGTCGCCGTCTCACCCGCTGATAGTATAATCTCTACCGTCGGGTTTCGTTCCGATTTGGTGGCATCCAATGCGTTACGCAAGAGATTGACCAATACTTGTTCGATCCGCATGCGGTCCCCCATCACCTGAACAGGCTCTGCGGGCAGGATACGGTTGATCTGCACCTGACGCTGACGTAGCTGCGGCTCCATCATTGACAAGGCAGAGGCAAGCGCCTCCCCCATATCAAAGGGCGAAAACTGCTGCTGGCCCTTCCGTGCATAGCTTTTCAGCTGCCGCGTGATGGCCCCCATGCGTTCGATCAGATCGTCGATGCGCCCGAATGACGCCAGCGCTTCCTCCAGCCGGTTGCGCTGCATCAACAGACGCGCGCCCGCCAGATAGGTTTTCATCGCGGCCAGCGGCTGGTTCAGCTCGTGGCTGACGGCGGCGGACATTTCGCCCAAGGCGGCGAGCTTGCTGGATTGCTCCAACGTCTGCTCGGCCACGGCCAAAGTCTGCTGCACCCGTTTGCGTTCCGCCACCTCGCGCTGAAGGGCGGCGTTCAGCGCGCGCAGCTCGGCGGATTCACGCTGAAACAGCGCCGCGCGCCCCGCCGTCCGACGGCTGAGAGCATAAAACGTCAGCGCCAGCAGGATCGCAAAGCCCATCACCTCAAGCGCAAGCACCCCGTTCACCTTCTCGCGGACCGAGGCATAGGTGGTATAGCTCGTGATCCGCCAGCCCCGAAACGGTATCCGCGACGACAGACGCATCACCGCCTCGCCCTGCAGATAGGCATCGGCAGGCAATGCGGTCCAATCGGCGGTAGCCTTGATCGCGCGCTCGATGGCGCTTTGCGGGGTCTGGTTCGACAGAGCCTCGCTTTCCGTCAGACCGCGCCATCGCGGTTCGGTCGCCATGATGATGTCACCCGTGCTATCAGTGACAATCACCGCATCCGAGATACCGGCCCAGGCCCGTTCAAACCGTTGCAGATCCACCTCGGCCGCGATCACCCCAAGGTTGGTGCCGCCTTCCTGAATACGGCGCGAATAGAAGAACCGATAGCCGCCGGTATCGCGGGGTATAACGCTGAATACGGTCGAATTCGATCGCAGCGCGTCAACAAAATAAGCCTCTTGCCGGTGCGAGGCCCCCAACCGGTTGCGGTCGGTCGCTGCCACCGTGCGCCCATCGATATCATAAAGCATCAAGGACGCCGCGCCGATCTCCTCTACAAAAGAGATCAATCGCTGGGTCGACAGGGAGTAATCAGATCGGGTCAGCGCCTCGATCAAGGCGGGATCGCGCGACAAAAGCTGTGGCACAATCGCGTTCTGGCGCAGCTCGGCCAGCAGGTTGCCGCTGTAGAGCGCGATCCGAAGCTCGGCCCGGTTACGTGTGCTTTCGGTAAAGCGATCCGTCAGCAGCTTGTTGGTGACCGAAATCGTGGCCACCGCAATGACCAAAAGCAAAGCAACCGCCAGCCGGACGCGCCAGCTGACAGATAAAGGGGCTTCACTAGAGGACGCAGACCGAAACATGGCGGCAATCTACGCGTCCTCACCGGTGCACTCAAGTCACGCTGTGACCAGAGACCCCGCCAATGCGCGGAAGAGCGCCGCCCCGTCCGTGCCCCCATGCCCCGCATCCGCGGCGCGTTCGGGGTGTGGCATCATCCCCAGCACACGACGGTTCGACGAAAGGATGCCCGCGATGTCGGACTGCGACCCGTTGGGGTTATCACCATAGGTAAAGGCAACACGATCCTCGCCATGCAGTTTGGCAATTGTATCGCCATTGGCAAAATAATTGCCATCATGGTGTGCGATCGGGATGTCGATCATCGCACCGGCCTCGTAGCCCGATGTGTAATCGCTGTCCGCCGTGGCCACGCGCAGCGGCACGGTGCGACAGATGTATTTCAGCCCCGCATTGCGCAACAGGGCACCGGGCAGCAAACCGGTTTCGGTCAGCACCTGAAAGCCGTTGCAGATCCCCATGACATAACCGCCACGCTCCGCATGGGCCGCCACTTCGCGACAGATCGGAGAATTTGCCGCAATGGCACCGCAGCGCAGATAGTCGCCATAGGAAAAGCCGCCGGGTACACCTACAATATCGACGCCCTCGGGCAGGCTCGTGTCCTTGTGCCAGACCATCGACACTTTGGCACCGACCGCCTTGAATACCACCGCCAGATCGCGGTCACAGTTAGAGCCGGGAAAAACGATGACCGCTGCGTGCATCAGCTCATCTCCACTGTGTAGGATTCGATCACCGTGTTCGCGAGCAGCTTTTCACACATCGCCTCGACGTCGGCCTTGGTTGCGCCCTCGTTCAGGTCCAGCTCGATCACCTTGCCCTGACGCACGCCATTGACGCCTTCAAAGCCCATGGCCCCAAGCGCGTGGCGCACGGCCTCGCCCTGCGGATCCAGAACACCGTTTTTCAACATCACATGCACCCGTGCTTTCATGACGCGTCCCCTATCTTCATTTTGCAAAATAAACTCATCTGCGACGCCAGCCTAGTTGATCAACGTCGGTTTCATCATCGGTGTCGACGTCTTGGGCATGACCCCCAAACGTCGGGCGACTTCGGTATAGGCATCCGTCAGCGACCCCAGATCGCGGCGAAACACATCCTTATCCAGCTTCTGTCCGGTTTCGATATCCCACAGACGGCAGCTGTCGGGGCTGATCTCGTCGGCGACGATCAGACGCTGGAAATCGCCCTCGTAGATCCGGCCCACCTCAAGCTTGAAGTCCACCAGCCGGATGCCCACGGCCATCATCACGCCGGACATGAAATCATTGACCCGCAGCGACAGGCTCAGGATGTCTTCCATGTCCTGCTGACCGGCCCAGCCAAAGGCGGCGATATGTTCCTCGGTGACCAGCGGATCGCCAAGGTCGTTGTTCTTGAAGTGATATTCCACAATCGGGCGCGGCAGTTGCATGCCCTCGTCAATGCCAAGCCGCGTGGACAGATCCCCCGCCGCATAGTTGCGCACGACGATCTCGAGCGGGATGATCTCTGCCTGACGGATCAGCTGTTCGCGCATGTTCAGACGTTTGATGAAATGCGTGGGCACGCCGATGTTGTTCAGGCCGGTCATGAAGAATTCGGACAGGCGGTTGTTCAGCACGCCCTTGCCTTCGATCACCGCTTTTTTCTCGGCGTTAAAGGCGGTTGTGTCGTCTTTGAAGTGCTGGACAATGGTCCCCGGTTCCGGTCCTTCATACAGGATCTTCGCCGTACCTTCATAGATTTTCGTGCGACGGGCCATGCACATCCCTTCCAGACAACAGGCCGGTTGGAATACCCATCAGCCATTTCTAGCCTGTCACATAGTCCAAGCGCCCCTGCCACGCAAGCGCGCGCCCTGCCCTCATGGCGGTCATGCACGCAGAAACCATGGCGCCGGCTCATGACGATCATGAGAATAATGAAGTTGCGTCATGAGGGGCGTTGTGGGAAACGGCAAAATCACCCATTTAGCGGAGCGTTTTGATGTCCAACCCCCTCACCGATCTTCTGGCTGAAAAAGGCACGCTGCTGGCCGATGGTGCCACTGGCACGAACCTGTTCAACATGGGCCTAATGTCCGGTGATGCGCCAGAGATGTGGAACACCGAACAGCCGCAAAACATCATCAAGCTGTATCAGGGTGCGGTGCAGTCGGGCAGCGATATCTTCCTGACCAACTCCTTCGGCGCGAATGCCTCGCGTCTGAAACTACATAATGCCGAAAAACGTGCCCATGAGCTGAGCCGCGTGTCCGCCGAGCTTGCGCGCGAGGTCGCGGATAAGGCCGGTCGCAAGGTCATCGTTGCAGGCTCCGTCGGCCCCACGGGCGAGATCATGGAGCCGGTCGGCCCTCTCACCCACGCGCTGGCGGTCGAGATGTTCCACGAAACCGCAGACGGGCTGAAAGCCGGCGGTGCCGATGTGGGCTGGCTGGAGACGATCAGCGCCCCCGAGGAATACCGCGCCGCCGCCGAAGGCTTCAAGCTGGCAGGGCTCGACTGGGTCGGCACGATGAGCTTTGACACCGCAGGCCGCACCATGATGGGCATGACATCCGAGGCGATGGTCGACATGGTGCATGACCTCGATTATGGCCCGCTGGCCTATGGGGCCAACTGCGGCACCGGCGCGTCGGATGTGTTGCGTACGGTGCTGGGGTTCGCCTCCAAAGGCATGCCGACGCCGATCGTGTCCAAAGGCAACGCGGGCATCCCGAAATACGTCGAAGGCCACATCCACTATGACGGCACGCCCGAACTGATGGCCGATTACGCCGAAATGGCCCGCAACTGCGGCGCGTCGATCATCGGAGGCTGCTGTGGCACCATGCCGGAACATCTGGTGCATATGCGCGCCGCTCTCGACAGCCGACCCAAGGGCGACGCCCCCACGCTGGAACAGATCGTCGAGGCACTTGGTCCGTTTTCTTCGGCCAGTGACGGCACCGATGGCGAAGGCCCCACCCGCGCACCACGCCGTGGCCGCCGCCGGGGTTAATCCCCGAACAAATCCAACTGCGCGCTCGCCCGTTTGGGCGGGCGGAACAGATCGCAGCGCATTGGCGGCAGTAGCGTATCCAACCCCAACCGTTTGACCGCCAAGGTAAACCGCTGCGCAATCATCTCGGCATAAGGGCCTTCACCGCGCATCCGTCTGTGCCAATTTGCGTCATATTCCTTCCCACCGTGCATCTCGCGCAGCCGCGCCATGATGCGACCCGCTCGGTCAGGGTAATGCGCCGTCAACCATTCCTGCATCAAGGGCGACACCTCGCGCGGCAAGCGCAGCATGATCCAGCTGGCCGCGACGGCCCCCGCATCGCGCCCCGCTTCCAAAATCGCCTCAAGCTCGGGATCGGTCAGCGCCGGCACCATCGGGGACGCCATCACCCGCACCGGAATGCCTGCCTCTGCCAAACGTTCGATCACCTGCAACCGGCGTTTCGGGGCAGGCACCCGCGGCTCCATCAACCGCGAAAGCGTCGCATCCAGCGTCGTGACCGACACGCCCACGCGGCACAGCCCGCGCGCCGCCATATCCGACAGAATATCAATATCCCGCTCGATCAGACTGCCTTTGGTCACAATGGCAACGGGATGGTTCGCGTCTGACAGCACCTCAAGCAGCGCGCGCATGATCCGATGCTCTTTCTCGATCGGCTGATAGGGATCGGTGTTCGTGCCAATCGCAATGGGGGCGACCTGGTATTTCTTCGCCGCCAACTCTCGTTTCAACACCTCGGGCGCCTCGGGCCGCGCGATCAGCCGCGTCTCGAAATCCAGGCCCGGCGACAACCCCAGATAGGCGTGGCTTGGCCGCGCGAAACAATAGACACAGCCGTGTTCGCACCCGCGATACGGGTTGATCGACCGGTCGAACGGCAGGTCCGGCGACTGGTTGTAGCTGATCACGGAGCGTGGAATTTCAACGCTCACCTGAGTGCGCAAGACCGGTAAAGGGTCATCATCGCCCGCCCATCCATCGGCCACAGCGCTGACGGTCAGCGGCTCGAACCGGCCCGGGCGGTTGCTGGATGTGCCCCGTCCGGGCAGTCTGTATTTGCGCTGTACCTGATCCATTCAAATCTTTTGGAACAAATTGGGAACATGGTCAAGTATATTGGCCCAAGCCATTGTTTTACAGCACGATTGAGCGTAATTTCCCAACAACCAAAGCGTCGCACGCGGTGCCGGGTTTGTCGCAAAAAGCACGAAGCTTTCGGCGCGTATGTGACAAAAAGGCACAAGCCCGCGCGGGTGAGTTAACCGATGAGGAACGACTATGTCGGATGAAGACGAAATTATCCTTGCCGATCTGGACGACGAAGAACTTGTTCAGCAGATGTTTGATGATCTCTATGACGGTCTGCGCGAAGAGATCGAAGAAGGGGTCAATATCCTGATCGAACGCGATTGGGCACCCTATGATATTCTCACCAAGGCGCTTGTTGGCGGCATGACCATCGTCGGGGCCGACTTCCGCGACGGTATCCTCTTTGTCCCCGAAGTGCTTCTGGCTGCGAACGCGATGAAAGGCGGCATGGCGATCCTAAAGCCGCTGCTGGCCGAAACCGGCGCGCCGCGCGTGGGCAAGATGGTGATCGGCACGGTCAAGGGCGACATCCACGACATCGGCAAGAACCTTGTGTCGATGATGATGGAAGGCGCGGGCTTTGAGGTTGTCGATCTTGGCATCAACAATTCGGTCGAAGCCTATCTTGAAGCGATGGAAACCGAAGGGCCGGACATCCTTGGCATGTCCGCGCTGCTGACCACGACCATGCCCTATATGAAAGTCGTGATCGACACGATGGTCGAACAGGGCATCCGTGATGACTATATCGTACTGGTCGGCGGGGCCCCGTTGAACGAAGAATTCGGCAAGGCCATCGGTGCCGACGCCTATTGCCGCGATGCCGCCGTCGCGGTGGAAACCGCCAAGGAATGGGTCGGGCGGAAACACAACGCCGCCAAGGCGTAAGCAGTTGATCTAGAACATAAAGGCCCTTCCCTACCGGAGGGGCCTTTTGCATGACGGAGCGTGAGATGAAGCCGCCCTCGGACCGTGATCTGACAGAAAAAGGCCTGCCGCTCGCCCCGCAGACGGGCCGCATTCTACTGATCGCCTGCGGGGCGCTGGCGCGGGAAATTCTCGACCTGAAAGAGGCGAACGGCTGGTCGCATCTGGACCTGACCTGCCTGCCCGCCAAGCTGCATCTCTACCCAGAAAAAATCACCGACGAAGTCCGCGCAGCCGTTAAGAAACACCGCGACAAATACGACGATATATTCGTGGTCTACGCCGACTGCGGCACCGGCGGATTGCTAGAGGCGGAGTGTGAGAAACTTGGCGTGCAGATGGTCCCCGGGCCGCATTGCTATAGCTTTTTTGAGGGCAACGACCGCTTTTCCAAGATTTCAGAGGACGAGATTACCACCTTCTATCTCACCGATTTTCTGGTCCGCCAGTTCGACGCTTTCATTATCAAACCCATGGGGCTCGACCGGCACCCCGACCTGCGCGATATGTACTTCGGGAACTACGAAAAGCTTGTGTATCAGGCGCAAACAGATGATCCCGCGCTCACCGCCAAGGCGAAAACATGCGCCGATAGGCTCGGCCTTGCCTTTGAACGGCGCTTTACCGGCTACGGTGATCTGGCGCGCACGCTCAAGGCGCTCTGATCTTCATTTTGCCAAATAAACTCAACTGGCACAGCCGTCGCCACAGCCCGCAGGCACGCGTTCAACCCTGCTGTGCAGCCTCGCCGCGAATCCGTTCGATCATCGCGGTCAGCCCGTTCGACCGCTGCGCTGACAGATGTTCGTTCAACCCAAGGCGCCCCATCTCGGCACGGGCATCGATGGCGCTGACATCGGCCGCGGGTACGCCGTTATACAGTTTTTGAAGCACGGCAATCAGGCCTGAAACGATCATCGCATCGCTGGCCCCGTCGAAATGGAGCACGCCGTCCTCGAACTGGGTATGCAACCAGACCTGACTGGCGCACCCATCTACTTTGGTTGCGGGCACGCGCAGCTCTTCGGTCAGCGGCTCCATCGCCTTGCCCAGATCGATCACATGGCGATAGCGGTCTTCCCAATCGTCCAGAAACTCGAAATCCTCGACCAGTTCTTCAAATGCCTCTGTCGCCACGGTGCGTCCCTCTTTTCGCTTGCCAGACAGGTAGGTTGCACAATGCCAAAGGTCCACCCCCTTCCCAACGGGTCTGGGATGGGTTAGTCAAATATTACCGAAATTTCTACGGCGGACCCCATGCGCAAGACCTTTTCAGCCATCCTGGTATCGACCCTTGTTTTGACAGGCTGCGCGACCGTGCGCGACAGCCGTGTGAACCCGTTCAACTGGTTCGGGACCGCGCGGTCTGAACCGATCACCCGTCAGGAAGCCTCGACCAACCCTTTGATCCCGCAGCGGACCGGATTGTTCTCCTCCTCGCGGAATAAAGAGGTGGTATATGCCGGTCGCCCCTTCGACCAGATCATTGATCTGACGATCGAAGAAGTACCGGGCGGTGCCGTCGTGCGCGCCACCGGTCGCGCGGATCGTCAGGGCATTTACGAGGTGCAGCTGACCCCCGCGAACGAAGACGAGCTGCCAGTGGACGGCGTGTTGACCTACCGCCTTGAAGGGGTAGAACCAAGCGAGGCGACCGCCATCGGCACGCCTCCCACCCGCGAGGTTACGGCCGGCCGCAAGCTGACCAACCAGACGCTGGCTGGTGTGACGACCATCCGCGTCGAAGGGCTTCGCAACGCGATGACATCGCGCCGCTAACCCCAACAAAAATCAATAAAAACCAAAGGGTTGAGCGTTAAAGCTCAACCACTTTCAGATCGGACCCGACCGCGGTCAAAGCGATCTCGCCGTTGCACAGACGCAGCGCATCTTCCCCGAATACCTCGCGTCGCCACCCTTTCAGGGCGGCCACATCACGCAGCCCTGCGGCGATCCCGTCAAGATCCGCAGCGGGGGCGATCAGCTTGGCCGCAACGCCTGCGCTTTCGGACTTGGCCTTCAGCAAGACACGCAGCAGATCGGACAGCGCCGGATTGACCTGAAGCTTGTCGCGGCTGCGATCGGGTTGCGGCATATCGCCGGGCGGGCAATTCACGCCAGCGGCCACCGCCTTGAGGATACCATCCGCGATCTCGCCCTTGCGGGCCTCGCGCAGAAGCAGACGGGCGCGGCCCAGTTCCTCGTGGTTTTTCGGCTTGTTGCTCGCCAGCTCTACCATCGCGTCATCCTTGTAGACGCGGCTGCGCGGGATGTTGCGGGTCTGGGCGTATTCCTCGCGGAACGCGGCCAATTCGCGCACAAGCGCCAGGAACTTTGGCGAATTCGTGCGCGTCTTGACCCGACGCCATGCCTCGCGCGGCGGGGTGACATAGGTGTCAGGGCTGGTCAGGATCTCAAGCTCTTCCTGAACCCAGCGGGCGCGGCCCGTCTGTTCAAGCTTACGCGCAAGGAATTCGTAGATCTGGCGCAGGTGCGTGACATCGGCCAGCGCGTATTTCGCCTGCGCATCGCTCAGCGGGCGGCGCGACCAGTCGGTAAAACGGGACGTCTTATCAAGAGGTTGATGGGCGATCTTGCGCACCAGAGTTTCATATCCCACCTGTTCGCCAAAGCCACAGACCATCGCCGCGACCTGCGTGTCGAACAAGGGTTCGGGAAAGACGCCCGCATCGACATAGAAAATCTCTAGATCCTGCCGCGCGGCGTGGAAGACTTTGACCACCGACGTATCACGAAACAGCGTGTACAGCGGGTCAAGCGACAGCCCCTCGCTCAGCGGGTCCACCAGAACGGCATTGCTATCGTCCGTTCCGGGCATCGCCAACTGGATCAGACAGAGCTTGGAATAATAGGTCCGTTCGCGCAGAAACTCGGTATCGACGGTCACGTAATCATGCTTGGCGGCCTCTGTGCAGTAGGCTTCAAGCTCGGCGGTGGTGGTGATTGTTTTCATAGCGCTACTTTGGACAGAGGAAGCCATTCAGGCAATGGAAAAGCGCATGGTTTCAGCGCAATAGGCCGCGCGGTCAGCTTTCCAGCATTAAAAGATCACGGTTGCCGCTGGCAAACCGCCGCAGCACCGCAGGGTAAAGACGATGTTCCTGCACCAGAACCCGCGCTGCCAGATCCTCTGGCGTGTCGCCGGCCATAACGGGAATGGTCGCCTGCCCCAAAATCGGCCCGTCATCCAGCGCCGCTGTAACCTCATGCACGGTGCAGCCATGCTGGGTATCGCCGGCCTCAAGCGCGCGGGCATGGGTGTGCAGCCCCTTATAGCGCGGCAGCAAAGACGGGTGGATATTGATCATCCGCCCCGCCCAAGCATCGGTAAAGCCACCGGTCAGTTTGCGCATGAATCCGGCCAGACAGATGATGTCGGGCGCATGGGGCATCAGCCGCGCGGTCAATTCGTTTTCAAAGGCAGCGCGATCCCCTGCAAAGGGCTTGTGATCCACGACTTCGGTCGGGATGCCGCGTTCTTTGGCCCAGGCAATCCCGCCCGCGTCCGCCACATTCGACACCACCACACAGGGCCGCGCGGGATGGTCGCCGGTCATGTCTTCGACCAGCGCCCGCATGTTCGACCCGCCACCCGAAAGGAAAATCGCAACCCGTTTGGTCACAGCAGGCTGCCGGTATAGGCAACGCCCGTGGTCTCGGTGACATTGCCCATCGGATAGACCGTTTCGCCCGCCTGCCGCAGCAATTTGGTCAGCGCCTCGGCCTCATCCGCCTTGACCACAAGGATCATACCCACGCCGCAGTTGAAGGTCTTGAGCATCTCGGTTTCCGAGATCGCACCCACATCGGCCATCCATTTGAACACGCCGGGCAGCTCCCAGCTGTCCAGATCAATCTGCGCGCCCAGATCATCGGGCAGAACGCGGGGCAGGTTTTCCGTCAGACCGCCGCCGGTGATATGGGCCAGCGCATTCACGCCCCCTGCCCGCACGGCCTGCAACGCAGGTTTCACATAAAGCCGCGTCGGCGTCAGCAGCACCTCGCCCAATGTTCCGTCTGCCCAGGGGCAATCCGCATCCCAGCCAAGACCAGAGATCTCGACCAGTTTACGCACCAGAGAATAGCCGTTCGAATGCACCCCGTCCGAGGCAAGCCCCAGCAGCACATCCCCCGCCGCCACATCACGAGGCAGGTCCGCACCGCGTTCCATCGCGCCCACAGAGAAGCCCGCAAGGTCAAAATCACCTTCGGAATACATGCCAGGCATCTCTGCCGTCTCGCCCCCGATCAACGCGCAGCCAGAGCCTTCGCAGCCTTTGGCGATGCCTTCGATGATCCGCGCGGCCTGTTCGGTCTCAAGCTTGCCGGTGGCGAAATAATCGAGGAAAAACAGAGGCTCCGCCCCTTGGCAGACCAGATCGTTGACGCACATGGCGACCAGATCGACCCCCACGCCATCGACGTTGCCGGTATCAATCGCGATCCGCAGCTTGGTGCCTACACCGTCCGTCGCAGCGACGAGGATCGGGTCGGTATAGCCCGCCCCCTTGAGGTCGAACAGCGCGCCGAAACCGCCAAGCCCCGACATCACGCCCGGACGCTTTGTCCGTTTGGCCGCCGGTTTGATACGTTCTACCAGCGCGTTGCCTGCATCAATATCCACACCAGCGTCTGCATAGGTGATCGAGTTCTTGGAGTTGGTCATGACGCATCCCGCTGCCTGTTCCCTTTGCGAAAGTGGGTTATAGCAGGTTGCGCAGGCGTGCAATGCACCTAAGCCACATCTGCGCGTTTCTATCCCTTGACGCGACGGGCCCGCCCGCTTACCAAACCACGCAGGCGGGCCTGTAGCTCAATTGGTTAGAGCAGAGCGCTCATAACGCTTTGGTTGCGGGTTCAAGTCCTGCCGGGCCTACCAAACTTTCAGTATTCAAACTGAAACCGCCGCGTTCCATTTGAAAATACAGGGTTACTCCGGGGTTGCACGCTACGATCCGCGGACAATCGCGCTGTTTCGCGTGGCCTTAGGCGGCGGCGTTTACCTCGAGGCTTTGCGCGGCGCGGATCGGCAGAGTCAGGATAAAGCAGCTGCCCTGCCCGACGACGCTGGACACGCTGAGGCTGCCGCCCTGCATCTCTGCCAGACTGCGCGAAATCGCGAGCCCCATGCCCGTGCCGCCTGCCCGACGCGTGGCGGTGGAATCGACCTGATAGAAGACTTCGAAAATGCTTTGGAGTTCGGCTTCGGGGATGCCGGCACCGCTGTCATGCACTTCGAAGCTGACGACATCGCCCACGGGTTTCACCACCAGACGGACGAAACCGGTGTCGGTGAATTTGATCGCGTTGCCGATGAGGTTGAACAGGATCTGCCGCGCGCGCACTTTATCGGCAAAGACCATATCCGCCTCTTGTACCACATCAAAGGCCAGCCCCTTCTTGCTTGAAAGTGTGCGAAGCTGTTCGATCACCGGATCGACAATATCCTGCACCGCACAATGGCTGGGTTCGATCACCAGGCTGCCGGATTCGATCTTGGCCACGTCGAGGATCTCGTTGATGAGGTGCAACAGATGCTCGCCGGATTGCACCAACCGGTTCATCAGGCCGGACAGCTGGTCGTACATCTCGTCCAGCAGGCGCTTTGCCTCTGCGTGGCTGATCTCTCCGTCTTCATAGCCCTTGAGCAGCGCCTTGGAAGACGACAGCATACGCGCGTTGCGGGAAAGCTGCGCCACGCCCATGATCACCGTCAGCGGCGTGCGCAGCTCGTGGCTGAGGACGCCCATGAAATCCGTCTTGGCCTTGCTGGCAGCTTCGGCGGCATCCTTGGCGTGGCTCAGCTCGGTCACATCCACGCGCAGGCCGACATAGCTACCGTCTGCCAAAGGCCGGTCAGAGGCTTTGATCACGCGCCCGCCCGACAGATGTTGTTCTGTCTCGGAGGTTCTGTTTTCGCGGTGGATGGCCAAGCGACGCTCGATCCATTCATCCTCATTATAGCGCCCCATGGGAAACTGCTTGCTTTTGACACCAATTCTCAGCAGCTCGGCAAAAGGTGTTCCGGGCTTGAGCACTTCAGAGGGGAGATCGTACATCTCTTTGTATTTCGAGTTGCTCAGAAGCAAACGATCCTGCGCGTCGAACATGACAAACCCGTCGTTCAGCGCCTCGATCCCGCTGCTTAGCAGGACTTCGGCACGTTTGCGCCGCTCTGACACCTGCAGCACATAAAGCAGCGTGCCCAAAAGCATCAGCCCGGCCGACGCGATCAGCGCGCGTTTTGACCATTGATCGGGCGCGTGTTTGGGCCATCCGCCCTTGGTACGCGCTTCCAACATCCATTCCTCGAAGGAGAAATCGAATTCTAACGTAACAGTATCCGCCTCCAGCAGGCCCTGATCGCCGTAGGTGAACATCTGCGGCCCTACCCCCACCTGCGGAGAGGCCGCATGAATGAGGATGTCATAGCGTTCTTCGGCCTCACGTATGCCGGAATTGATCAGGAATTGGTCATAGTCCAGCACGAGCGATACGATCCCCCACAGCTGGCGTTTGCTGCCGTCAACATCGCCTTCGGTAGCAAAGTCAGGATCGGGCCAATAGACCGGGGCGCGCAGGATCAGCCCCTTACCGCCTTGCACCAGATCGACGGGGCCGGTCATCAGTTCTTTGCCCAGGTTCAGCATCCGTTCAATGCCGGGAAACTGGTCTTCGTTTGTGCGGTAATCTAACCCAAGCGCGCCCATGTTCGGCGCGAGCGGGTGGATCAGGGTCACGACGAGGTCAGGCGCGGCAGCGATATTGATGACCGTGTCGTCGACTTCACGTATATTTTGAACCCGCTGGGTAAACTCTTCCTGTTTGGCAAAGGGGTTCTCGCCGATGAACGTCGCAAGTTCGCGCAGCGCGAGGGACCGTTCGTGAATGATTTCTTCAAACTGTTCGCGCACCTCAAGCAGGTCCAAGTATGTCTGGGCGCGGGCTTCGTATACGAAAGCTTCGGAGAGCAGACGGTCCAGACGGCCGGCGGCGTAGGTAATGATGACCGTCGCGACGAGGAATGCGACCAGTGACCATATACCGCCGATGTGGGTGCGCTTTGTTCTACTTAAGGGCAAGCACTGTTCCGCCTGAAGCGCAGCGTAGCTGCGGATTACCTGAAGCATCCAAGTCTAAGAGATCAATCTATGCGGCGGCAGGGCGAGAATTTGCCGACCAAATGTTACCCGTGAGCTGTGGCGCGCGCGCCGCATTCGTTAACTTTGCGTAAACCTTAACCTTCGTGCCCAAATAAGTTGCGCGCGCCGGACATATCTCCGACGCGCGCACCACGTCTACCGTTGCCTCGCAGGCTTAGGGCAGGAAAATCGCCTTGGCGTTGGCGAATTCCTTCATGCCGAATCCGCCATGCTCACGCCCATAGCCGGAATCTTTCACCCCGCCAAAGGGCATATTCGGATCGGCAGCCCCGAAGGAGTTGATGCGGATCATGCCTGTGTCGAAATGCTCTCTCGCGAGCTTCAAGGCGCGGTCCTCGTCCTTCGAGAATATCCCGCCGCCCAGACCGTAGCGGCTGTCATTCGCGAGACGCATCGCGTCTTCATCATCCTTTGCACGGATGATCGACGCGACGGGTCCGAAGATTTCATCGTCAAACGCCGGCATACCGGGTTTGAGGTCGGACAGAACGGTTGCGGGATAATAGGCCCCCGTACGGTCAGGCACCTCGCCACCGCACAGCACCTTGGCCCCTTTATCAACGCTTTCTTTCACCTGATCGCGCACGGTCTCGAACTGGTCTTGACTGGACAGTGGACCCAGCTGAACGTTTTCGTCGGTCGGATCACCCATATTAATCTTTTTCATCTCGGTGACGAAGGCATCGACAAAGGCGTCATGCACCTTATCAGCCACAATAAAGCGTTTCGCCGATACACAGGTTTCCCCGTTGTTATAGAGCCGACCCATAACCGAGAATTTGACCGCTGTTTCGATATCAGCATCCTCAAGCACCAGATAGGCGTCGTTGGACCCGAGCTCGAGCACGGTCTTTTTCAGCGACTTCGCGGCGACCGACCCGATGTGACGGCCCGCGCCATCGCTGCCCGTCATTGTCACGCCACGCACCTTGGGGTGTTCGATCAGCTTGTCGCTGGTGTCGTGGTCGATCAGGATCACTTGGAACAGGTCTTCGGGTAGCCCTGCCTCGATACAAAGTTCGCGCAGCCGCAGGCCCGATCCGGTGCAGATGCTCGCGTGTTTCAGAACACAACCGTTGCCGGTCATCAGGTTCGCCGCAAGCACACGGGTGGGCTGATAGAGTGGGAAGTTCCACGGCTGGATCGAATAGATGACGCCAATGGGCTGATAGCTCACGACCCCGCGCTTGCCGTCGGCACCGTGGGTGCGTTCTTCATCCGCAAGCACGTCGGGGCCATTCTTGGCGGTATATTCAAAGATGGCCGCGCAAATCTCTACCTCGGTTTTGCCATCTTTCAGCAGCTTACCTGTCTCGCGCGTCATGAGAGCGGCTAATTCATCCGCGTTCTCGCGCAGCTTGGCGGCGATCTTGGTCAGATAGGGCGCGCGTTCCTTGTGCGACAGCTTGCGCCATTCAAGATGCGCGTCATGACAGGCTTCGACCCGCTGTATCGCCTCTGCCTCGCTCATCAGATCGTAGGATTGGATATCTTCTTCGGTGGCGGGATTGATTGTCGTGATCTTGGACATGTCTGCTCCTTCTTCGCTTATTCGCGTCGAAGGGCAAACACATGGCCGTCGTATCAAGTTCCTGCGGTTGCGGCTGCTGCGGTCACGTCTGCGTGTGCGACACCCGCGCCCTTAGCCGCCGAAGCCCGTGCGCCCGCTGCCCACCTTCCCGAAACCGCCGCGGGATTTCGCCGTAGCGCGGGTCATCGGGGTTTTGCCCACGGTCGTCGCGGGGCGGGTGAATTGCGAGGTGCTGAGCTTGGCCGCCCCCTTGTTGCTGGAATAGGTGCTGGTGCGCGCCGCATTGGTGAACTTGCCATCCGCCGTCTTGTACATCGGCTGGCTTGCGGCCATACCCGACCGCCCGCCCAGCATGTTCCCGATCAGATAGCCCGCGAGCAACGGCATAAAGATACCGCCCGATCCGCCCTGTGTTTGCTGCGCCTCTGACCCGCAGGCCCCTTCGCCGTGTTGTTCTTCGCAGACATCCAGACTGTTGTAGCGCGGTGCGGATTCCACATGCAGCGTCTCTGCCTCGGCAAAGGCGATTTCACAATCGGCGGCGGTGAATGTGCCCCCAAAAGACGCCTCGTTCTTGCAGCTTTGCACATCGGGAAAGGCAGCGGCATCAATCTTTTTGTCGCGGCAACCGGCCAGTGTAAAGGCGGTGGCCCCGATGATCGCGATGGCGACGCGTTTTGACCGTTTTGTCATGATGATCTGCTTTCTGCTGTGGTTCGGCGATTGGGCGACGATGCTAACCGGAATATGGCGCAATGTAATGGGGTTTGAAACGTGACAAATCCTGCGTGATCCTTGACCGGTCCTCGCGCAGGCCGATGCCCGCACAGGTCTGCCCGATGATCCACGCGCCGACCACGGGGCGCATCCCATCGAACTGCGGCAAGGGCGCATAGGCCTGAAGGATACGGGCGTGTTCGGCATACTCCGTGTTGCTGGCGCTTTCGATGATCTGGCCGGATTTCACGATCTCGACCGAGGCACCTTCGCGCGACAGGATCGGTTTGCGCACATGGGCCCGTGCAAGCCCTGCGCGCGCACGGTCAAAGGCATCCGCCGCACGCCCCGTGACAGAGCCGCGCCCCGCTATCGCCTCGCCCACATCCTGTTCAAAGAACGCAGGGAGCAGGTTCGGATGATCCTCGAACATCTCCCACAGCACGGGCAGCAGGCCCTTGTTGGAAAGCAGCGCTTTCCATGCGGGTTCAAGGAACAGACAGCCAGAGCCTTCGATGTGGTCCGCGTAATCGTCGCGCAGCAGGTCTTCCCACGGGTAGAGTTTGAACAAGACGGCGATGCGGCGGTCCTCATCATCCAGAAACTGCCCGTCATCGCTCAGCGCGATTTTATCAAGGTCGCAATAATGCGCGCCCAACCCCGCCTCGCGCGCGGCCCAGCCCATAGCCTCTACCGTGCCGTAGTCTTCGGGATTACCCGCGACGGCGGTGAAATGCAGATCGCTATCGGGTTCAAACACGTCGGCGAAACGGGCGACAAGCGCCTCGTGGATGCCGTTGAACTGATCCGCCCCCTCGGGCAGATTGCCTGCCTCTAGCTGATCTTCCAACCACTGCCACTGGAAGGACGCCGATTCATAAAGCGAGGTCGGCGTATCTGCATTATACTCCAGCAGTTTGGCAGGCCCCTGCCCGTCATATGCCAGATCGAAGCGGCCATAGATCTCGGGGTCGCCTTGCTTCCAGCTATTCGCGATGAGGTCGCGGTGCGCTTCGGGAATGGCAAGCTTGTCCAACAGCTCTTCGCTGGCAAGGATGTGATCCACCGCCTCGCGGCACATACCATGCAGCGCCGTCGCGGGGTCTTCGATGTCATTTTCAATCTGATCAAGCGAGAACGCATAGACAGAGGTTTCGTCCCAATAGGGTTCGCCGTGCATGTCCGCGAAGGAAAAACCGACCTCTTTGGCGTGGTCGCGCCAATGGGGCCGTTCGGCTAGTTCTACTCTATGCATCCGGCCGGACCTTTCCCGCGAAAAACTACCGCGGGTTTAATCGCTTTGCCCCCGTGGTGCCAGAGCATATCCTCCATTGCCGTACCCGCACCCGCATCATTCACAAAAACGTCAGACATATCGCGGAACAACGGGCGCGCCCATTCGTTGAACGGTCTACGCGGTCGTTATTGCGGCGTCCCTAATGACGCCCTGACCGGTATAGGAAATGAATTGAAAGGCCCAAAAACATGAAAATTCTCATGGTACTCACCTCCCACGACAAGCTGGGCGACACTGGTAACAAAACCGGTTTCTGGCTCGAAGAGTTCGCGGCCCCCTATTATGTGTTCAAGGACGCTGGTGCAGAGATCACTTTGGCATCGCCCAAAGGCGGACAGCCGCCGCTTGATCCGTCCAGCGATGCAGATGATGCTCAGACCGAAGCGACCAAACGGTTCAAGGGCGATGACGCCGCACAGAAAGAGCTGGCCAATACCGAGGTGCTTTCGAGCGTTTCGGCCGACGGTTTCGACGCGATCTTCTACCCCGGCGGCCACGGCCCGCTGTGGGATCTGGCTGAGGACAAGGCCAGCATCAACCTGATCGAAAGCTTTGCCGCCAGCGACCGCCCCGTCGGGGCCGTCTGCCACGCGCCAGCAGTGTTCAAGCACACCAAAGGCACCGACGACAAACCGCTGGTATCGGGCAAAACCGTCACCGGTTTCACCAATACCGAGGAAGAGGCCGTGGGCCTGACCGATGTGGTCCCCTTTCTGGTCGAAGACATGCTCAAAACCAATGGTGGGACCTATAAGAAGGGTGACGACTGGGCATCCTTCGTGGTGACCGATGGCAAGCTTGTCACCGGCCAGAACCCCGCGTCTTCGGAAGAAGCCGCCCACAAGCTATTGTCGCTGCTGTAAAATGCCGCCCGCTGCGCGAAGGCCGCGCGGCGGGCAGTTTTTCCGCGACACGTATAACAAGGATTACAACCATGAATATTCTCGTCGCCGGCGCGACCGGCAAAACCGGTATCCGCGTCACTGAACAACTCCGCGAACAGGGTCACACGCCGATCGCCCTTGTCCGCGATTCCTCTGACACCAGTGCGCTGGCCTCTGACGTGGTGCTGCGCAAGGGAGACCTGACCAATCTGTCCGCTGACGCCTGCGAAGGCTGCGAAGGCTGCGAAGGCTGCGATGCGGTGATCTTTGCCGCGGGCTCCGGCGGGTCCACAGGGCCAGAGATGACCGACAAGGTCAACCGCGATGGTGCCAAAGATCTGGTTGATATCGCCGCCAAGGCCGGCATTTCGCGCTTTGTGATGCTCAGCAGTGTCGGCGCGGACAACCCCGACCCAGACAGCGAGCTTGCGCATTATCTGCAAGCCAAACACGAAGCCGACGTGCATTTGCAAAACTCCGGCCTCGAATACGCCATACTGCGCCCCGTCGCGCTGACGGATGATGCAGGCAATCGGAATATGATCTTTGGCGACAGCGTTGACGTCAAAGCCAAGGCCGCCCGTGGCGATGTTGCCGCCGCTTTGGTCGATGCCGTCACCGACCCCGAATGGAAGAACCAGGCTTTGCTGATGCAATCCGCCTGATCACGGGTTTGCGCCTGATCTGACTGCGCGCGGGCACCTCCCACCCGGTCGCGGGAAGAATGCGCTGTGCCGCCAGACCCCATCGGTCTGGCGGTTTTTCTATGTGTGACGCTGCGAAAGCGACATTTCGCGCCAAATCCGCCGCATTGGCCCCCTTGGCATCCCTGATCGTCTCGTCTATCAGGCGCCTTCCCGGTCGCAGCCTACCCGGGTATCAAAACAAGGGTTAAGAAATGAAAACGATTGTCATCTGCTCCGGCGGATTGGATTCTGTGTCGCTCGCTCATATGGTTGCGGCCGATCGCAAGCTGACGGGGCTGGTGTCTTTCGACTACGGTCAGCGTCACCGCAAGGAACTGGACTATGCCGCGCTCTGCGCCAAACGTCTGGATGTTCCCCATGACATCATCGATATGCGCGGGATCGGTGCGGCGCTGACCGGATCCGCGCTGACCGATGATGTGGATGTACCCGACGGGCATTACGCCGAAGAAACGATGCGGGTCACCGTTGTCCCCAACCGGAATGCGATCATGCTGACGGTCGCCTATGGCATTGCCGCCGCACGGGGGGATCAGGCCGTCGCAACCGCGGTGCATGGGGGTGATCACTTTATCTACCCCGACTGCCGCCCCGATTTCACCCAAGCGTTTGAGTTCATGCAATATATGGCGCTGGACGGCTATGCCGATGTATCGCTTTACACACCTTTCGTGCACCGCTCAAAAGCGGATATCGTGACCGAGGGCCAGCGCCATAACACCCCCTTCGCCGAAACGTGGTCTTGCTACAAGGGCGGCGCGCATCACTGCGGGCGCTGTGGTACCTGCGTGGAACGGCGCGAGGCTTTCGATCTGGCGGGGGTTGCCGACCCGACCCATTATGACGATCCCGATTTCTGGGCCGAAGCGGTCAAGCGTAAGATCCTCACCTGATGTATACCATTACGAAAGAGTTCCATTTCTCCGCCTCACATCAGCTGTCGCATCTGCCCGATGGCCACCAATGCGCCCGCCTGCACGGGCATAACTATGTCGTGGTGGTGGAGCTTCGGGCCAAAGAGCTGAACGCCGACGGTTTCGTTCGCGACTACGGAGAGCTGAAGCCGCTCAAGACCTATATAGACGAGACTTTCGATCATCGTCACCTCAACGACGTGCTGGATTTTGTCTCCACCGGCGAGAATATGGCGCGTCATCTCTATGAATGGTGCGCGCAGCACTGGCCCGAAACCACCGCCGTCAAGGTCAGCGAGACGCCCAAAACCTGGGCAGAGTACCGGCCATGAGCCAGCTGCGCATCGCCGAGGTATTCGGCCCCACGATACAGGGCGAAGGCGCGCTGATCGGTGAACCCACCGTCTTTGTGCGCACGGGCGGCTGTGACTATCGCTGCGCGTGGTGTGACAGCATGCACGCGGTTGACCCCGCATTCCGCCATGACTGGGCCAACATGTCGACCGACGCGGTCTGGCAAGAGGTGCAGCGCCTGTCGGACAACACGCCGCTGACCGTATCCTTGTCAGGCGGCAACCCCGCCATTCAGGACTTCGCGCCCTTGATCCAATTGGGTCATGCTGCCGGCTACCGTTTTGCCTGCGAAACGCAAGGCTCCATCGCGAAACCGTGGTTCGGTCAGCTGGATTGTCTTGTGCTGAGCCCGAAACCACCATCCAGCGGCGAGACGGTGGATTGGGCCGCTTTCGACCGTTGTGTTGCGGCTGGCGAAACGGCGGCCCAGACGGTGATGAAGATCGTCATATTCGACGACGCGGATTACGATTGGGCCCGCGTCGCCGCCACCCGCTACCCCCAACTGCCGCTTTATCTGCAACCGGGCAACGACGAGGTCGACCCGAGCGTCGCTGTCGATCCGCAGGTGCTGGCGGATAAGCTATTGTGGCTGGTGGACAAAACCATGGCAGATCGCTGGTTCACGCCGCGCCTGCTGCCGCAACTTCACGTATTGCTATGGGGCAACAAACGCGGGGTCTGACCCGCCACCGGAGGATTTATGGAAACGATTTACAGCGATTTGCAGCAGCTTGGCGGCAAGACAGAGCTTCCCGCCTCGCCCGAAGAAGCGATGCTCGAGAAAGTCGCGAACCCTCAGGCAGATGTCGATTACTGCGTGCGCTTCACCGCGCCCGAGTTCACCTCGCTTTGCCCGATGACCGGCCAGCCCGACTTTGCGCATCTGGTGATTGACTATGTGCCGGATCAGTATCTGGTGGAGTCCAAATCGCTCAAGCTTTACCTGGGCGCATTTCGCAACCACGGTGCCTTTCACGAGGATTGCACCGTCTCGATCGGCCGCCGCCTGGTAGAGCTGCTGTCGCCCCGCTGGCTGCGCATCGGCGGATACTGGTATCCGCGCGGGGGCATCCCCATCGACGTGTTCTGGCAAACGGGCGAGACCCCCAAAAGCGTCTGGATTCCCGATCAAGGCGTGCCGCCCTATCGCGGGCGCGGGTGAAGCGAGAGAAGCCATCTCGCTACCTCAGGTAGATCAAACCCGCGCAACGATTGCCTCGCTGCGCGGTTTTTTTGTGCTCGGATGTCACGGGGTATTTTCATGCAAACAATTCACAGAGCACCTTTGGGTATGAGCTCAACGGTCGATGACTAATCTTCCCCATCTCGCAACACCGCCTACAACTCCAACGTGTTACCAGACGTAAGCTGTTAACGCTAAAGAGTATTTATCGCTAGACATTGCACTTTAAAATTGCGTTAATATTTCGATAACCAGTTTTTATAGTACGATTATCCGTTATTTACACTTCGCCAAGTTTATTTGGCAAACATTCCAGGTGATCCATGTTTTCGAAGCTCGTTCGGGCGCTTTCACGCGTGCCGTGCAAATTTAATTTCCACAGGTGGCGTGACAGTACGACCATGCCGCAAAAAGTCTGTACGAGGTTCCACTGTCGGCGACAGACCTACGTTTAAGGTCAATGTCTCCGCTTCATAATGCGCCCTTCTGAAGACCACATATAACGCTCCTGCCCCGCATATATTCTATACTGTGGGACAGAAGAAAGCTCAGTCACCGGGGCAGCGGCCTGCCCCGGTGAAGCATTCATCAGCCGTTGATCAGCACTTCGCCGAAGCTTTCGCGCAGATCACGTTTCAACACCTTGCCGGTCGCGTTGCGCGGCAATGCGTCGGTAAAGACGACGCGATCAGGGATCTGCCATTTCGCGATCTTATCTTCGAAGATCGACAGAATCTCTGCCTCGCTCGGGTCCTGGCCTTCGGCTTTCACCGCAATCAGGATCGGACGTTCGTCCCATTTCTCGTGACGGGCACCGATGACGGCCGCATCCGCGATTTGCGGGTGACCGATCGCGATGTTTTCAAGCTCGACCGAGCTGATCCATTCGCCGCCCGACTTGATGATATCTTTTGACCGATCACGGATCGTGACATAGCCGTCGGGGTCCATTGTCGCCACATCGCCCGTGTCGAACCAACCGTCCTTGTTCAGCGTCTCGCTGCGGGTCTTGCGGAAATAGCTGTCGAGAATCCAGTAGCCTTTGGTGACCAGATCGCCCTGCGTCACGCCGTCATGCGCCACGGGATTGCCGTCGTCATCAAGGATTTCAAGATCCACACCAAAGACCGGACGACCCTGATTCTCGCGCAGCTTGTTTTGCGCGTCGGCAGGAAGCTTGGTGTGTTTGGCCAGCAGTTGGTTGATGCTGCCGACGGGCGACATCTCTGTCATGCCCCAGGCGTGGATCGTCTCAACGCCGTATTTCTCGCGGAAGGCGGTCATCATCGACGGCGGGCAGGCAGAGCCGCCAACGACCGTACGCTGCAGGCTTTCCAGCTTGCTGCCGATCTTATCCGCCTCGTTCAGCAGCCCCAGCCAGATGGTTGGAACGCCAAGGGCCAGCGACACATGGTTGGTGTCGATCAGTTTCACCAGCGACGGGCCATCCAGACCGGGACCGGGCATTACCATCGCCGCGCCAACCATAGCGCAGGCATAGGGCGCGCCCCAGGCGTTGACGTGGAACATCGGCACGACGGGCAGCACCACATCCTTGGCCGTGATCGCAATGCTGTCGGCCAGGTTGATCCCGAAGCTGTGCAACACGGTCGAACGATGTGAATACAGAACGCCCTTGGGGTTACCCGTGGTGCCCGAGGTGTAGCACAGGCTGGAGGCGGTGTTCTCGTCCAGATCCGGCCAGATGAACTCGGGGTCGCCGCTGGCGATCAGGTCGTCATAGAACTTGATCCCGGGCAGTTGCGCGGCGGCTTCTTCGTCGGTGCCTTCCATCAGAACGACATGCTCAAGATGTTCAAGCTTGTCCTGAATACCAGCAATCAGCGGCACAAACGTCTTGTCGATGAACAGCACCTTATCTTCGGCGTGGTTCAGGATATAGACAAGCTGTTCGGGGAAAAGACGCGGGTTGATGGTGTGGCAGACGAAGCCGCCGCCCGATGCACCAAAGTAGATTTCAAGGTGACGGCGGTTGTTCCAGGCGATGGTGCCGCAGCGCGCCTGCGGGTCCAGCCCCAGATTTGTCAGCGCAGAGGCCAGCGCACGGGCGTTGCGCGCGACTTGACCCCAAGAGGTCTGCTCCAACCCGCCGGTGGTCTTGACAGAGACAATCTCTGTCTCGCCGTGAAAGCGTTGTGCGTGTTCGATCAAGCTCGAAATCAGCAGCGGTTTATTCATCATTTGGCCAAGCATGGCGCATCCTCCCAATTAGTCGTTGGGTGCAAAATGGACAAATCACCCCAGTCTTGCAAGCGCCCTCATTGCTGCTTACGCAGGGTTCATGACAGTTATTTATCACACGCCCCTTTCCCCCGATCAGCAACGCGCCGCCGGTATGCCGACACCGCAACCGCTGGCCATGGCAGATCAGGTCCGCTTCTCTGATCTGGACACCAACAACCACGTCAATAACACCGTCTATTTTGAATGGTTCGAACGGCTGCGCATCCGCTATACGCAGTCATTGGTGGAACGCGGGCTGATCGACAGCCCCGGCCCGCGCGTGGTGATCCGGTCAGGGTCGATCCGCTATCTGCAAGAGATGCTGGAGCGCGAGAATTACATTGTTACCTGCCGCTGCACCAGCTTTCGCAACACCTCTTACGCTTTGGCGCAAGAGGTTTGGGTGGGCCGCGAGCTGCGGGCCACGTTCGAGTGTATTTTAGTGCTGCTGGAACGAGACGGCTCCGGTCGGTATCGCCTGCCCGACCGCTTGAAACAATATTTTGAGCAGACTGAAAACGCCCGCCCCGAGGGGTAACCGCCGCGTGCGCATGCATCGAAAGGAACATAAGCTATGACAATCACCACCCGCCCGATGGACGCCGCGGATCGCAGCGCCTGGGAAGCGCTTTTTGCCGGCTACGCCGCCTTCTACAAGGTCGATCAGACGCCGCAGATGCGTGAAACCGTCTTTGGCTGGCTGATGGACCCCGATCACGGCAGCAATTGCATCGTGGCGCAGGATGCCAGCGACACGCTTGTCGGGTTCACCCATTACCGCCCCTTTGTCAGCCAGCTGCGCGCGGTGACGAACTGTTTTCTGGATGATCTGTTTGTCAGCCCGCAGGCCCGCGGTACCGGGGCCGCACAGGCGCTGATCAAAGCGGTTGAGACGGTGGCGAAAAACAACGGCTGGGGCACGCTGCGTTGGATCACGGCAGAGGATAACTATCGCGGGCGTGGGGCCTACGACAAGCTGGCGACCCGCACGGGCTGGGTGACCTATGACATCGCGCTGAAGGGGTAACCTGCAGCGCTGTGCGCGAGGTTGGGGATGAGGGGCGCTGCCCCTCACACTCCCCGGAGTTTATTTGGCAAAATGAAGCCGTGATCCTAATCGGCGTGTTTTGCAATAAAGGCGACAAGAGCGGCGGTCGAGCCGTCTTTATCGGTGGCAGGTGCCGCGCCCTCGACGATGGGCTGCAAAGAGGTGGCGAGCTCTTTGCCCAGTTCTACGCCCCATTGGTCGTAGGAATTGATGCCCAGGATGACGCCTTCCACAAAGACGCGATGTTCATACAGCGCGATGATCTGCCCCAGGGTGAACGGGTCGAGCAGAGGGTAGCTGAGCGTGGTCGAGGGGCGGTTTCCGGGGAAGACGCGGTGGCGCGCCTGACGGTCCAGCTCGGCACCGGTCAGACCTTTTGCCGCCATAAGCTCTGACGCTTCTTGCAAGGATCGACCGCGCATCAAAGCTTCGGATTGCGCAAGGCAATTGGCGATCAGCAGCTTGTGGTGGTGCGTCAGGTCCGGCTCGTGCCCATTGGCCGCGATCAGGAATTCGCAAGGAATAACGCGGGTGCCTTGGTGGATCAACTGGTAGAACGCGTGCTGGCCATTGGTGCCCGCTGCGCCCCAGACGACGGGACCCGTGTGATAGGGCGCGGCAGTGCCATCCATCAGGGTCGACTTGCCGTTGGATTCCATTTCAAGCTGCTGGAGGTAATCGGGCAGTTGCCCCAACCGCTGGTCATAGGGCAGCACGGCGCGGGTGGCATAGCCACAGATCTGATTGTGCCAGATGCCGACCAGGGCCAGCAGCATGGGCATGTTCTCGTGAGGGGCGGCTGCGCAGAAGTGACGGTCCATCGCCTGCCCGCCGCGCAGAAACGCATCAAAGGCGCGTGGGCCAATGGCGATCATCAGCGACAGGCCGATGGGCCCCCAGACGGAATAGCGCCCACCGACCCAGTCTTCGAAGCCAAAGACCTGATCCGCATCGATACCGAAATCGCTGGTCTTGTCCTGCGCTGTGCTCAGGGCGGCAAACTGCTTTGCCGGATCGCCGCCATTCTCTGTCATCCACGCGCGCGCGGTTCGGGCGTTGGTCATCGTCTCGATCGTGGTGAAGGTCTTGGAAGCGACGATCACCAGTGTGGTTTTCGCATCAAGCCCGCGGAGCGTGTCCGAAATATGCGCGCCGTCGACATTCGACACGAAGTGGCAGCGCGGCCCGTCATGATACGGCGAGAGCGCCTGCACCGCCATCGCGGGCCCAAGATCGGACCCGCCGATACCGATATTCACCACATCCGTAATGTCGCTGCTGCGGATCTGATCCGCGAAACCGCGCATCCGGTCGAGCGTATCATGAACGCCGGGCATCACATCCGCCCCATCCACCATCACCGCCCCGCCATCAAGATTGCGCAGCGCCGTGTGCAGTACCGCGCGGTCTTCGGTCTCGTTGATCTTTTCGCCTGCGAACATCGCATCGCGACGCGCGGGCACGTCCGCGGCATCGATCAGCGCCAGCAGCGCATCCATCGTATCGCGGTCAAGATTGGTTTTGGAGAAATCGAACAACATGTCGCCGGTCTGCGCGCTGAACGTCTGGGCGCGATCGGCTGTGTCGAACAACGACAGGATAGAGCGGTCTTGCACCGCCGCCTGCATACGGATCAAATCATCAAATTGCGTCATGGTGCCCAATGTACTGTTGCCTCGTTCAATACTGCGCCGATGGGGGCCTGGAGGGCCGGCAGGCTTTGCGCCTGTTCCACCGCTGCACGTTTTTCATCGCCAAAGATCACAAGATGTTTTGACATTGCACCTTCCAGCACCCTGCGCGACAGGGTGATGCGCCCGATGTCCTGCCCGTCGACATCGATCGGACAGAGCGCCGGCGCGTCCGCGGCCATCGCCGCCTCCAGCCCGTTTGACCCGGGAAAGAGCGAAGCCGTGTGCATATCCGTGCCCATGCCCAGCAACAGCACCGACAGCGGTAATCGGGATTCGATTTGGGGAGACAGTGTTTCTGCGGCCTCGGCCGAGGTCAGCCCGTCGATGTAGAAAGGGGTGAACGCTGCCTCGGCCGCGCGGCCCACCAGCAGGCGATTGCGCAAGAGCCGCGCGTTCGACATCTCGTGGTCGGGGGCGACCCAGCGTTCGTCACCCAGCATAACCTGCACCCGCGTCCAATCAAGATTGGCCGCGCTCAGGCTGTCAAAGATCGGCCCCGGAGTTGTTCCGCCCGGCACCGCAAAGCTGACCGTGTCATGGGACAACAGGGCGTTCTTCAGCTCCCCCGCGATCAGATTGGCGAGGTCCATCGCAAGGACTTCGCGGTCAGCATATTCGATCAACCTCATGCAGAATACTCCCGCCATTGGCGCTGGTCACGGCGCATCAGTTCGTTGGCATCTGTCGGGCCGTCAGACCCGCTGTCGTAGGGTTTGGGCACGTCATTGCGCGCTTCCCAGCCCTGGATGATCGGGTCGGTCCAGGCCCAAGCGGCCTCTACCTCGTCGCCGCGCATGAACAGGGTCTGGTTGCCACGGATCACGTCCATGATCAGACGTTCATAGGCGTCTACCTGTTCAGCGCCTTCAGGCCCCAAAGCGTCGGCGAATGTCATATCCAAGGGCACGTCCACCAAACGCATGCCGCCCGGGCCCGGTTCCTTGATCGTCACGCCAAGGGTGATGCCTTCGTTCGGCTGCAAACGGATCGACAGAACGTTGCGGTGGCGGCCTGCGTCTTCTGCAAAAATCGAATGGGGTGTTTCCTTGAAGACGACCGTGATCTCGGAGGACCGCGCCGCCATGCGTTTGCCGGTACGTAGATAAAAAGGCGTGCCAGCCCACCGCCAGTTACTGATGTGGGTTTTCAGCGCGACGAAACTTTCGGTGCGCGAGCGTGGATCCCCCACAGCGGTACGGTAACCGGGTTGTTCGGCCTCGTTGCACGGTTCCGCCTGATATTGACCGCGGGCGATGTGATGCGGCAGCACAGGGTCCAGCGCGCGGATTACCTTGAGCTTTTCATCGCGTACCGCGTCGGGGTCAAACCGCGCGGGCGGCTCCATCGCGATCAGGCACAAAAGCTGCATCAGGTGGTTTTGCACCATATCGCGCATGGCACCCGATTTGTCGTAATATTCGCCCCTGCCCCCGACGCCGACGGTTTCGGCCACGGTGATCTGGATGTGATCGACATATTGGCTGTTCCACAGCGGCTCGAACAGCATGTTGCCAAACCGCACAGCCATCAGGTTTTGCACCGTCTCTTTGCCCAGATAGTGGTCGATCCGGTAGATCTGGCTTTCGTCGAAATACTTGGCCAGCGTGGCGTTGAGCGCCTGCGCGGTTTTCAGGTCGCGGCCAAAGGGCTTTTCGACGACGATCCGGCTTTGCGCGTCCGCCATGCCCCATTGTTGCAGACGTTCCGCCAGATCACCGAACAACGCAGGCGAGACAGAGAAATAATAGGCCTCTACCCGTTCGGTCCCGGCCATGAGCTTTTGCAGCTCGGCCCAGCCGTCCTCGCCTTTGGCGTCAATCGCGACATATTCCAGCCGGTCGATGAACCCGTCCAGCTGCGCCTTCTCGTGCTCGAAGTCGCCGTTGAATTCGGCAATGGCCTCGCGGATCATCTGCTGGTAGCCCGCGCGGTCCATTTCTGTGCGCGCGGCACCGATGACACGGGCGTTTTCGGGCATCTGCCCCGCACAAAAGCGCCGGAACAAGCCCGGCAGGATCTTGCGGCGCGCCAGATCGCCTGTGCCGCCGAAAATCACCAGATCAAAAGGATCGACCGGAATGACGCGTGATACCATGTGGATGCTCCTTGTCGCGAGGCTACGACGTTTGGGTGCCGAGATGTGATGTTAGCGCAAACATACTGAGATTTCCGTTTTTCACAAGTCTGTGCACCAAATGACACGGGGTTTTATTGCGCATACCATTCGCATAGACAAAGAAAAGTAATTTATACAGGTGAGGCCCGGTTTCCTATGAAAGACGTTGTCGACGCAAATATCGGTAAATTTCAGGACCCTGCCCTGACGGCCAAGGGCGAACCCCGCGCGACTGTCAGCCTGACAAACCCGCAGACCCTGTGGTTCAACACCGGCACCCTGTGCAACATTGAATGTGTGAACTGCTATATCGCGTCCAGCCCGACGAATGATGCGCTGGTCTATATCACCGCCGACGAGGTGCGCGATTATCTGGGGCAAATCACACAGCGGAACTGGCCAGTGACAGAGATTGCCTTTACCGGCGGCGAGCCATTCATGAACCCGCAAATGATCGAGATCACCGAAGCCTCGCTGTCCGCCGGATATGACGTGCTGATCCTGACCAACGCCATGCGTCCGATGATGCGTAAATCCGTGCAAGCGGGGCTGGTGCGCCTGAACGAAGCCTATCCCGGCAAGCTGACATTGCGCATTTCCGTCGATCACTACCGCACCGATCTGCATGACGCAGAGCGCGGCGCGGGCGCGCTGGAAAAGACAGTGACCGGCATGAAATGGCTGCGCGACAATAACATCCGCATGGCCGTTGCAGGGCGGTCGGTCTTTGGCGCGACGGACGAAGACAGCCGCGCCGGATACGGGGCTTTCTACGCTGAACACAACTTTGACATCGACCCGCAAGACCCTGGGATGACAGTGCTTTTCCCTGAGATGGATGAAACCGTCGAAGTGCCCGAAATCACCACCGCCTGCTGGGGAATCCTGGATAAGTCCCCCGACGCGGTGATGTGTTCCAGCTCGCGGATGGTGGTAAAGCGCAAGGGTGCGGCGACCCCTGCCGTGCTGGCCTGCACTCTGCTGCCCTACAGCGAAGAGTTCGAACTGGGCCATTCGCTGGAAGAGGCGGAAAAAGACGTCGCCCTGAACCACCCTCATTGCGCCAAATTCTGCGTCTTGGGCGGGGCAAGCTGTTCGGCCTGACCCCGCGCCCGCACAGCACTAGGGGCGGATGATCGCGCCGACCTTGGGGTCGGCCTCCCCCCGTGCGAGGGTGGCATAGACCTCTTCCGCATCGGCCACGCCGTCATGTACCTGCACCTCCATCCAATCGGATGCGCTGGCCGCGATGCGTTTCCACGCGGCGGTGATCTGCGCCTCGATCTTGCCGGGGCCCCATTCCTCGCGCCGCTTGGCGACCTGTGAGGGTGCAAAGAAGAATTGCGGTTTAGGACCATCCAACGGGGCTGTCGGGGTGAACTGATCCCAATGGCTCAGCCCGACAGCCGAGGAATGTTTCAGCTGATTTTTCAACGTACTGTGAAGTTTGGCTTTGACCGTACTATTGCCGGACATATCGACATAGACCGATGGGACATGGGCCAGCGCGTCAATCTGGTCATAGGTCAGCACCGTATCGCAATGCCCCAAACCTTCGACAAACGCGCGATTGCCAGCAGACGTGAGGCCCACGATCTTGACCCCGCGCCCCTCTGCCTCGGCGAGGTAGCTGCACAGGCCCAATCCGGTCTTGGACGAGGCGCTGCCCACTATAATCTGCTTGGCACCAAAGAAGTCATTATCCAGCAGCCAATCGTAGATCAGATACGACGTCGCCAGCAGCGGTTGCAGCAAGGCGCGCAGGTGATCCTCTGATGCGGGGGCGGTTTTGACGGGCGTGTACTGATTATAGATCAAGGGCAGTTTCGCGCGATGTGCCGCCGCATCCACCAGACCCGCCGCGCCTTTTTCAGGCGTGATCACCAGCTCGGAGGCCATTGGATAAAATCCATACAACCGTGTGCCGAGCTCAAGCACATCTGTGCGGCTTTCGACGACTTTTGCAGTCCCCCACACGGGCACGATCCCCCATCCGTTCTCGGATGTCGGGAAAAACTGCCAATAGCCGATATCGAAACCCGCCGCCGCATAGGTTACATTGTTCGATGTCACCGCGAAGCTTTCGATCGCAAGACGCGCCTGCCCCGGTGCCAGCGGCTCTCCCTCCGCATCGAGCATGCGGGTTTCGGTGATTGCGTTTTGATTGACCAATATCTGTTGCACGTAGATGCCTCCCCCTCGTTTTGCTTTAGCCTACCCCAAACGCGCGGGCTTGAACCACCAATTGACATTGACGTTACGCCACAAAAATCACGCCGGATTTAGTATCATTACATTTCAACAACTTAGCCTGATGAGCAAGTGAATCCCCGCCTGCCAAGGCCGCAGGCATTGCACCCGATATGCCCCGTCTGCTATACAAAACCGCAAGATATAGAACCAGCAAGAGCTAGGCAGATTACGTGAACGACACGCCAGAAACCCCTGAAAACGATGACGAAATCCCGGCTACGCGCCCCGTGTATGATGGCCCGTCGGTCAATATCGAACACGAGATGCGGACATCCTATCTGGATTACGCCATGTCGGTCATCGTTTCGCGCGCCATTCCCGACCTGCGAGACGGGCTGAAACCGGTTCACCGCCGCATCATCTATTCGATGTATGAAAAAGGCATCACCCACGAAAAAGCCTACCGCAAGTCGGCAAAGTCCGTGGGCGACGTGATGGGTTCCTATCACCCGCATGGGGACAGCGCGATCTATGACGCTTTGGTCCGCATGGCGCAGGACTTCTCTATGTCGCTGCCGCTGATTGACGGTCAGGGTAACTTTGGGTCGATGGACGGCGATAGCGCTGCGGCGATGCGTTATACGGAATCCCGCCTTGATAAGGTCGCGTCCTTCATGACCGGCGATCTGGACAAGGAAACCGTTGATTTCATCGACAACTACGATGGCAAAGAACGCGAACCTACAGTTTTGCCTGCACGGTTCCCGAATATGCTGGTCAATGGCGCGGGCGGTATCGCCGTTGGTATGGCGACCAACATCCCGCCGCATAACTTGGGCGAAGTGATCGACGCCTGTCAGGCCCTGATCGAGAACCCCGATCTGACCTCGGAAGAGCTGATCGAATATATCCCCGGCCCCGACTTCCCCACCGGCGGGATTATGCTGGGCCGATCGGGCGCGCGCAAAGCCTATCTTGAGGGGCGCGGCAGTGTGATCATGCGGGCCAAGACCCGTGTCGAAGAGATTCGCAAAGACCGTTTCGCCATCGTCATCGACGAGATCTGCTATCAGGTGAACAAATCCACCATGATCGAAAAGATCGCCGAGCAGGTGCGCGAGAAGAAGATCGACGGCATTGCCCATGTTCAGGACGAATCTGACCGTAACGGCGTGCGGGTTGTGATCGAGCTGAAGCGCGACGCCACCGCCGAAGTGGTGATGAACCAGCTTTACCGTTTCACCCCGATGCAGACCTATTTCGGCTGTAACATGCTGGCGCTCAACGGCGGCCGGCCCGAACAGCTGACCCTGCGCAAGTTCCTGACATCCTTCATCGATTTCCGCGAAGATGTCGTCGCCCGCCGCACTGCCTATCTGCTGCGCAAAGCCCGTGAACGCAGCCACATCCTGTGTGGTCTGGCCGTGGCCGTTACCAATATCGACGAGGTCGTCGCGACGATCCGGTCCTCTGCCGATGCCGCTGAAGCGCGCGAAAAGCTGATGACCCGCCGTTGGCCCGCGGAACAGATCCTGCAATATATCGCATTGATCGACGATCCGACACATACCGCCAATGACGACGGCACCTATAACCTGTCCGAAGCACAGGCCCGCGCCATTCTGGAACTGCGTTTGCAGCGTCTGACACAGATCGGGGTGAAAGAGGTCACCGACGAGCTCGAAGAACTGGCCAAGAAGATCAAGGAGTACCTTGAAATTCTGGGCAGCCGCGAACGGATTATGGGCATCATCTCGGACGAGCTGGCCGAAGTGAAAGACCAGTTTGCCGTGCCGCGCCGTACAGAGATCGTCGACTGGTCCGGCGACATGGACGACGAAGACCTGATCGCGCGCGAGGATATGGTCGTGACCGTAACCTCCGGTGGCTATATCAAACGCACCCCACTGGTCGATTTCCGCAGCCAACGCCGCGGCGGCAAAGGTGTTTCGGGCATGCAAACGAAGGAAGAGGACGTCGTCACCACCCTCTTCGTTGCCAATACCCACACGCAACTGTTGTTCTTCACGACCGACGGCATGGTCTACAAGCTCAAGACCTGGCGCTTGCCCCAAGGCGGGCGCACGTCAAAGGGCAAGGCGATCGTTAATATCCTGCCCATCCCGACCGGCGTTTCCATTGCGGCGATTATGCCCGTGGACCGCGACGAAAAAGAATGGGACGATCTGCAGGTGGTCTTTGCGACATCTGCCGGTACCGTGCGCCGGAACAAGCTGTCGGATTTCACCAACGTCATGCGCAACGGCAAGATCGCCATGAAGTTCGAGGACGACCACGCCGACACCACGCTGATCAACGCACGCATCGCGTCGAATGATGATGATGTCATGCTGGTGACCAATTCGGGCCGCGCGATCCGCTTCCCTGCGACGGATGTGCGCGTCTTTAACAGCCGCGCCTCTGTCGGGGTGCGTGGGATCAAGCTGAACGGCGATGACAAGGTCGTCTCCATGTCGATCATCCGTCACTTCGACGCCAGCTCGGAAGAGCGGACGGCCTACCTCAAGATGCGCCGCGCGATGGCCGGTCTGGCCGATGATGCGGAAGGCGACGAAGACGAAGCCCCCGCCGATCCGAATTTCTCCCAAGAGCGCTACGCCGAAATGTCCGCGGCGGAGAACCTGCTGCTAACGATCACCGAAAAAGGCGCGGGCAAACTGTCCTCCAGCCACGACTATCCCGTGCGCGGGCGTGGTGGCCTGGGCGTGACCGCGATGGACAAAGCGATGCGCGGTGGCGATATCGTCGCCTCCTTCCCTGTCGAGATGGATGATCAGATCATGCTCGCGACCTCTAAAGGGCAATCGATTCGCGTCCCGGTAGAGGGTATTTCCTTCCGGTCGCGCAGTGCCGGTGGCGTCAAAGTCTTTGACACCGGCCGCGGCGAAGTTGTGGTAAGCGTTGCCTGGATTGCAGACCAAGGTGATGAAACCGGCGACGACGAGATCGCAACGCCTGAAGCGTAAGTCGCCCACCAGAATGCTCAAAGCCGCCCCTCTTCCTGAGTGGGCGGCTTTTTTCCTTTGCGCGCTACGGATTGCAAACCCATAAAAAAACGCCCCCGAGGGGGCGTTTTCGAAACTCTCAGATCGTCAGATCTGTATTGCTTACGTACCGTTGGAACCGTTTGTGCCGTTTGCGTCGTCATCGTTGCTTGCGATAACTGCAACTGCAACGATAACCGCTGCGATACCACCGGCTGCGGCGGGGCTCAGGCCCTCAAAGCCAACGCCACCAGCGGCGCTTGGATCGATGCAACGACGTGCAATGATGCCATCGATTTCGGTAGGTGCTTGGCAAGCGTAGGTAACGCCGTTTTCGCCAACAACTGTGGTTGGGTAGCCGGCAACGCCGGAATCACCACCAACAGCGGCTTGGGTTGTAACTTGGGCGGAAGCTGCGCCGGCAGTCATCAAAAGCGCGGCGGCAAATGCTGTGAAGCGTGTCATAATAATTTCTCCAGTTTGCGAAGGTCAAAAATCTTGATTCTCATATCGCATATTTCAGGCGCAATAGCAAACTTGATATTGACGCTAGGGTCATCAGATCAAGTAAATGCAATTCAATCGACCGTTTTCGGGCTCGGCCAGACTATAATGCATATAGAGTGCTGAATTTCTCCGTCAAATAGGAAAGCAAGGGGGCCTCGCTCGGCTGCTCCCCGGTGGCGCGCGTGATCAAATCCCGCGGGGCGTAAAGCCCGCCGTGGCGTTGGACATTCTCGCGCAGCCAGCCCGTCGCCTCAGAGGTATCGCCCTGCGCCAATTGCGCATCCAGTTCCGGTACATCGCGGCGCAGCGCCGTATTCAGGCACCCGGCATAGACATTGCCCAAGGAATATGTCGGGAAATAGCCGAACAACCCGACCGACCAATGTACATCTTGCAGCACGCCATTCGAGGGCCGGTCAACCGCATAGCCGAAATCGGCCTCGAACCTGTCGTTCCACGCGGCTTCCAGATCACCGACCTGCAGATCACCGGCCATCAGAGCGCGCTCCAGATCAAACCGCAGGAGCACGTGGAGATTGTATTGCAGCTCGTCGGCCTCGGTCCGGATATAGCCGTCAGAGACACGGTTCACGATGCGGTAGAAGGTTTCTTCATCCACCACGCCAAAATCACCGAAGGCATCGCGCATCTGACCATACAACCAGCCGGTAAAGGCACGGCTGCGCCCAAGCTGGTTTTCATAGATCCGGCTTTGACTTTCGTGGACCCCCATAGACACCCCCGCCCCAAGCGGCGTCAAAAGGTAGTCCTTGTCGATGCCCTGCTCGTAGCAGGCATGCCCGACCTCGTGGATGGTGGAATAGAAACAGTTGAACGGGTCCAGCTCGTTGGTGCGTGTGGTGATCCGCACATCAAGCCCGGACCCGCTTGAGAACGGATGCACGGCCTTGTCGACACGCCCCATGGACATATCATAGCCGAAGGTGGTGGCGAGCTGGCGTGTCAGCTTCATCTGGGTCTCCGCGTCAAAGCGGCCCTCTAGCACCGGCGGTGCTTCGGCGGCGCGCACGGCTTCACGCAGACGCGTTAGTTCCGGGCGCAATGCGCCGAACATCGCCTCCAGCTCGGCAGCGCGCGCACCGGGTTCATAATCATCCAGCATCGCGTCATAGACATCGCCGCCAGCAGCCAGCGCCTGCCCTTCTTCGCGCTTCAACGCGATCACATCGGCCAGGGTCGGGGCAAAAGCCGCGACATCATCGGCGGCGCGCGCCTCGGCCCAGATGCCCTGCGCCTCCGAGGTGACCCGAGCGATGCGCGCGGCAAGGGCTGCGGGCACTTTAGAGCTGCGCGCGTGACTGCGACGGATGTCACGCAGCTGCGCTTGTCCGACGGGGTTCAGCGCCGCCTCGTCGATCCTGTCCAGCCATTCGGGAATGCGCGGATCCACACGGCGCGCATGAAGCACGCCTTCCATCGCCGCCATCTCCTCGCCACGCTGAGGGGCCGCCCCGCGTGGCATGACGGTCTCCTGATCCCAGCCCAACCGGCCTGCGACCTGTGCCAGCGCCTCGGTTTCGCGCTGGAACGCCATCAGCTCATCAAAAGCACTCATCAGGATTTTCCTCGTACAGATGTCGGAATGGGATAGGCGCTCAGGAAGCGGGCGCGCAGGATCAGCACCCACAGCACCACGGCAAGCACCTGATGGAAGATCGCGATATGTACCGGTGCGGCGTTGATCACGGTCACAATGCCCAAGGCAATCTGCCCCAGCATCGCGATCATCATCAGGTTAAACGCTTTGCGCGTATTGGGATGCGCCGACTTACGGCCCCGCAGCCAGACCACGATAGCAAAGGCAAACAGCAGATAGCCCGCCATGCGGTGCATGAACTGCACCAGCCCGGGGTTTTCAAAGAAGTTACGCCAGACCGGCGTGATGCTGAAGGCGTCAGGCGGAAAGAACTGCCCCTGCATCAGCGGCCAATCGACAAAGAACCGCCCCGCATCGATCCCCGCGACCAGCGCGCCCAATAGGATCTGCAGGAAGGCAAAGTGCAACAGGCCCGTGGACATGCCGAAAAGCTTTGCCTCCTTGGCGCGTCGCGCCTGCATCAGGTCACGCTCGCTCCGGCCCAAGAGCAACGCATACCAGGTGATGAACCCGAGGATGACAAAGGCAAGCCCCAGATGCGTGGCCAAACGGTAGCTGGCAACATCCAGAACCGCCTCTCCGGTGGTGACGCCCGACGACACCATCCACCAGCCGATCGCACCCTGCAGACCGCCAAGACCGCCCAACACCAGCAAACGCCCGGACCAGCCAACGGGGATCTGGCGACGCAAGAGAAACCACAAGAACCCGACAGCCCAGACCAGACCAATCACCCGACCCAACTGCCGATGGCCCCATTCCCACCAGTAGATTGCTTTGAAATCAGACAGTTCCATCCAGGAGTTCTGGACCTGAAACTCGTCAATCTCTTGGTATTTGGCGAATTCCGACTGCCAGTCCGCCTCGTTCATCGGCGGCATGGCTCCGGTAAAAGGCTTCCATTCGGTGATGCTCAGGCCACTGTCGGTCAATCGGGTCAGACCGCCCACGGCGATCATCACAAAGACCAATGCGAATAGGATGAACAGCCAGATACGGATGCCACGGCGTGCCCCACCCCGCCCGCGGTCAATGCCGCCAGCCTGTGCCACGGGGCGCGTGGCCTGCGCCTCGCCTACGTCCTCGAACAGCTTTCGTTTTTCGGCCATGGTGCCTCTCGTCTGCTAGGGTTTGTGCAGAAGTAGGACACAAGCGCACAAAGGTCTAGCCGCGCTCTTTCCAACGTACCATCTGTCGCAGGGTGCCGTGCAAGGTTTGCACGTCGGCACGGGTCAGCGGCAGGCGCGACCACATGTTGCGCAGGTTGATCTTCATGCTGGCGGCCTTGTGCTCGGGGTAGAAAAAGCCGGCGGTATCCAGACGTTCCTCGAAATGCCGTGCGAGATGTTCGATCTCGCTGTTGTCGGCCCAGTCGGTGCCCGCCATCTCGACCTGCTCGGCCACGACATCGCCCTGCGCGCGCATCCACTCATAGCCCATCAGCAACACACATTGCGCAAGGTTAAGCGAGGCAAAGGCAGGGTTTACCGGGACCGAGACAATCGCATTCGCGCGGCTGATATCATCATTCTCAAGCCCTGCCCGTTCCGGCCCGAACAGCACCGACACACGGCGGCCCTCGCGGATCATCTGCGCGGCTTTGGCCATAGCCGCTTCAGGACTATAAACCGGCTTGGTCAGATCTCGATCGCGCGCCGTGGTGGCAAAAACAAAGGCAGCATCGCCCACAGCACCGGCCAGATCATCATAGATCACCGCCTCATCCAGCAACCGCCCCGCACCAGATGCCATGGCAATGGCCGACGGGTTCGGCCAGCCGTCACGCGGCGCGACAATGCGCATGCGATCAAGGCCAAAGTTCCACATGGCCCGAGCGGCGGCACCGATGTTTTCGCCCATCTGCGGGCGCACAAGCACAAAGGCCGGGATCTGCGGGTGTTCTACTGTATCATTCATGGGCACCTCATACGCGCGCGGCGCGCTCCTCGCAAGAAGGACGGGGCGCTCCATCCGCCTTCCAAATGGGAAAAAATCCTCGCCGAAGGCATAAAAGTTTTTCTTTCCCCGCGTGATCCGCTAATTGACGCGCAATAACGCAAAGGACAGCAAGCCATGGATACGCCCGAACAGCCGCAGCTTTACCTGATTACCCCGCCCGAGCTTGAACTCTCCAGCTTTCCCGACCAGCTGGCGCGTGTGCTGGATGCGCATGATGTGGCCTGCGTGCGTCTGGCGCTCAGCACCCGCGACGAAGATCGCGTGATGCGCGCGGCGGATGCGCTGCGGGGCGTCACCGACGCGCGCGACATTGCGCTGGTGATTGCGGATCACACTTTGCTGGCGGAACGGTTGGGGCTTGATGGCGTGCATCTGTCGGATGCGGCACGCTCCGTGCGTCATGCGCGCAAGACCTTGGGCGATGACGCCATTGTCGGCAGCTTTTGCAACGGCTCGCGTCACGACGGCATGGCCGCAGGCGAAGCGGGTGCGGATTACATCAGCTTTGGCCCGGTGAACGCGTCCCTGCTTGACGATGGCACCCACGCCGAACTAGAGCTATTCCAATGGTGGTCCGAAGTGATCGAAGTGCCGGTCGTCGCCGAAGGCGGGCTCAACACCGATCTAATCCGCGCGCTCACCCCCGTTACCGACTTTTTCGGCATCGGGGATGAAATCTGGACCAGCGAAACACCCCAGCAGGCGCTCGCTGATCTGATTGCCGCGATGAAGTAACCGCGCAGGGCGGGTGTTACAGGAACACCCGCTCTACGAACCAATAGGCCCCGATGACCGCAATCGCGACTGACGCCGGAATGGCGACAAAGCGACGGTAGGGTGCCGCGACCTGACGGAACTGCACCGACAGGAAACACCCGGTAAAGACCAGCGCCAGCGGGATCAGGAACACCGGCACCGGTGCCTCCAGCAGCGCGGCCACGGCGGGCATCGGCACGATGCACAGCGCCAGCGCAATCACCGTCAGCGCCACATAAAGCCCCTTGGCCGCACGCGGGTCACCCTGCCCGCGCATCACCCGCAACGCTTGCCAGACACAGAGGAACATGACGGCAATCACGGTGAGCTGCCCGATCTCTACCCCGATGTTGAACCCGATGAGCGCAGGGATGAACTGGTCTTGAGGCAAGCCGAATTCCCCCAGCACCGAGGCAAAACCAAGCCCGTGCAACAGACCAAAGCCAAAGATCACCAGCGGTCTCCACGGGCTGAGCCCTGCAAGAAAGATATTCTCGACCGCGACATAGACGATAGAGGCAGCGATCAACGGCTCGACAATGCTACCGGGGACAGTCACCCAGCCAAGCGCGCCAAGCGCCAATGTCACCGTATGCGCTGCCGTAAACGCCGTAACCTGCCAGATCAGCGGGCGCAGATGCGTCGACAGGAAAAATAGGCCCAGCACGAACAGGATATGATCCAGCCCCTTGGGCAGGATGTGATCAAACCCGACGGGAATATAGCTGGCAAACGCCTCCCACGCGGATTGCTGTCCGCCGCCCGCAAGCAAAATTTCGGGGCTTTCCGCGCCACCGTCCAGATAACCGGTATAGGGGTTTTCGACCCCTTGTTGGCGCAGAACCAGCGCGCCCGACCCATCGGGCCATGACACCACCAGCCCGCGCGTGTCTTGCGGCACCATTCCTTGCAGCGACCATTCGGCGATGCGGGGCAGCTCTGGGTTCACATCTTCGGGAAGCGTCAGCGCGACTGCCTCCAGCGCCACAGGCTCCCCATCGGCGCGCAGCAGCGGTAGCGCGTTCCACTGGGCCAGCAATTCCGGCGTACGGGCCGCGACCTCATCGGCGGGCAAGGCACGCAAGCTGTCGTAATCGCTGGCATTTTCGGCATCATTCGTATCGGCCACCGCGTCCAGATCAATGCCGGACATCAGCGCCTCTAGGTTTACGCGCAGATCAAGCGTGACCTGACCGTCGCTGCTTTGCACATCGGCGATGGTCGGCACGACTTCATGCGCCTGCGCGAGCCCTGCCATCCCACTTGACAAAACCAGCGCATAGGCCAGCTTGAGTATCAGTTTATAAAAGGTTGTTATCATGTTTCTGTCCCGTTTCGTACTCGTACTATCATTCTTATTACCAACTTCGGCTGTCACTGCGCATGAATTCTGGTTGGACGCGCCCGCGTATCAAGTACAGACCGGCACCGAAATAACAACCGACATCCGCAACGGTGAGTTGTTTGAGGGCACACGCCTCGCCTATTTCCCGAACAGCACCGAACGGTTTGACGTGACTTTTGACGGGGAAACCACACCGGTCTCAGCGCGCATGGGCGATATCCCGGCGCTGAAGATGACCGCGCCGGATCAGGAAGGGCTGGCAATCGTCGCGCATCAGGCCAAGGCGACAATGCTGACCTATAAAGACTGGCAAACATTCGTCGGATTTACCGTGCACAAGGATTTCATGCAGGCATTGGCCGAGCACCGCTCGAAGGGCTACCCCCAAGACAAGGTGCGCGAACGCTATAGCCGCTATTCCAAGGCGCTGATCGCGGTCGGCGACGGACAAGGTGAAGACAAAGCCTTGGGGCTTGAAACCGAACTTGTCGCGCTCACCAACCCCTACACGCTTGCGGCGGATCAGCAGATGGAGGTCGCGTTGACCTACCAGCAAGAGCCGCGCCGCGATGTGCAGGTTGAAGTCTATGAACGCGACGCAGACAAGAACGTCACCGTGACCAAATACCGGACGGATGACGCGGGGCACGTCCAATTTCCGGTTACCGCGGGGATGACCTATCTGGTGGATGCCGTGGTGCTGCGCCCTGCCCCGGACGTGGAAACCACCCCCACCAGCCCCCAATGGGAGAGCCTTTGGGCATCGCTGACATTTGCCGTGCCGGAATAGGCCTTTTCGCGCCGCCGCGCCTTGCGCCCGCCATATCGGTTGGGCCATACCGGCGGCATGACACATACACCTGACATTCTCTGCATCGGTTCCGTGCTTTGGGACATTATCGGCCGTGGCGATACGGTCATGCGGCAGGGCTCTGATATGCCCGGTCGCATCTCGCGTCTGCCCGGTGGCGTTGCGCTGAATATCGCGATGGCGCTGGCTCGCTTTGGGCTGTCCCCCGCCCTCATCAGCGCCGTCGGCCGCGACCCCGAAGGGGACGAGCTGATCGCCGCGTGCAAGCTGCGCGGGCTGCATACGGATCATGTGTACCGCTCGGATGATCTGCCCACGGACCGCTATATGGCGGTCGAGGGCACCAACGGCCTGATCGCTGCCATTGCCGATGCGCATTCGCTCGAGGCTGCGGGCGATAAAATATTGCGCCCGTTCGAAGACGGATCGCTGCCCACCCCCTACCGCGGGGCCGTTGCGTTGGATGGCAACCTGACGCTGGACCTGCTGTCGCAAATGGCGCGTAGCCCGCTGCTTGAGCATGCCGATCTGCGCGTCGCTCCTGCGTCGCCGGGCAAGGCGCAACGGCTCACACCGTTTTTGCAGGCGGAACGCGGCACGCTTTACGTCAACCTCGAAGAAGCGGGTCTGCTGTGTCAGGCGACATTCGACAATTCGCGCGATGCGGCCACGGCGCTGCTGTCGCGCGGTGCGGTCCGCGCGGTGGTCACCGATGGCGGCAATCCCGCGACGGTGGGTGCGCCAAGCGGTCTGATCACTCAGAACCCGCCCCCCGTCTCTGTCACCCGCGTCACCGGCGCCGGTGATACGTTCATGGCTGCCCATATCGCGGCTGAAATCAAAGGGGCGGCACCAGACGCGGCCCTGACCCAAGCGCTTAGTGCCGCTGCCCAATATGTTTCTGGAGAGACCAAAATATGATTCCCCTGCACCGCTCTGCCGAAGTCGCCAAAGCCCATGCGAATGGCACCCCCGTTGTTGCGCTGGAAAGCACGATCATCACCCACGGGATGCCCTATCCGCAAAACCTCGAGGTCGCGCGTCAGGTCGAGGCGGATGTACGTGAGGCCGGTGCCATCCCCGCCACCATCGCTGTGATCGACGGGCGGTTGCACATCGGGCTGGAGGACGACGAGCTGACGGCACTGGCGCAGGCCAAGAATGTCGCGAAACTGTCGCGCGCCGATATGGCGGCCTGCATCGCCACGGGCGGCACCGGTGCCACGACGGTTGCCGCGACAATGATCGCCGCTCATCTGGCCGAGATCGCGGTTTTCGCCACCGGCGGTATCGGCGGCGTGCATAAGGGCGCAGAAGACAGCTTTGATATCTCTGCCGACCTGATGGAACTTGCCCAAACGCCGGTGACCGTTGTCGCCGCAGGGGCCAAGGCCATTCTGGATGTGGCCAAAACGCTGGAGGTGCTGGAAACGCAAGGTGTGCCGGTGATCACCGTCGGCCAAGACAGCTTCCCCGCGTTCTGGAGCAGCACCTCCCCGCTGAAATCGCCCCTGCGCATGGATAACGCGGCAGATATCGCCGCCGCCCATAAAATGCGCGGTCATATGGGTTTGCCCGGGGGGCAGCTGGTCGCCAACCCGATCCCGAAAGAGGATGAAATCGCCGCCGCTGATCTGGCACCCATCATCAAGGCCGCCCAAGCCGATGCCAATACCCACGGCATCAGCGGTAAGGCTGTAACCCCCTATCTGTTGCAGCGCATCTTTGAACTGACCGAAGGCCGGTCGCTGACCGCGAACATCGCATTGGTGCGCAACAACGCCCGTTTTGCGTCCAAAATTGCGGCTGCACTTATGTCAAAAGACGCATAAAGCTTAATTATTATGCGTCCTCCATTGTAGCAACGCGTGAAACGCCCTAGCTCTAACGCATTGCTGCAGTGGGATAACCTTCATTCATGAACACACCGTTTACGCCGCCCCTTCCTCCCGCACCGCGCCGGACTTTGTTCGCGCGGATCAGGGCTTCGTTCCTGACGGGGCTGGTGGTGATTGCGCCGGTCGGCCTCACGATCTGGCTGATCTGGACCGTGATCGGCTGGATCGACGGGATCGTGCTGCCGATGGTGCCGCTGGCCTATCACCCTGATCGGCTGATCCAGACGTATTTCGGTTTGGACCCGTCTGCCCAGATCAACGTGCGCGGCATCGGTGTGATCATCTTCTTGCTGTTCACGGTCATCGTCGGTTGGCTGGCCAAGGGCATTATCGGCCGGTCGTTCATCCGTTTCGCCGAAAGTCTGGTAGAGCGTACACCCGTGGTGCGGACCATCTATTCCGGCATCAAGCAGATTTCGGAGACGATTTTCGCCCAGTCAGAGCGCAGCTTTGAAACCGCCTGCATGATAGAATATCCGCGTAAGGGTATGTGGGCGCTTGGTTTTATCTCTATCCCCGCAAAGGGAGAGGTCGCTGCCGCAGGGGGTGAAGGATCGAACCTTGTGGGGGTGTTTGTGCCGACCACGCCCAACCCCACCTCGGGCTTTTTGTTGTTCGTGCCGCAAAAGGATGTGACCGAGCTCGACATGTCGGTCGAGGACGCGGCCAAGCTGGTGATCTCTGCCGGTCTGGTCTATCCGCCAAAGAAACCGGTGCCGGTGGACCCATCCGCGACCCCGCGGCCCGACCGCATTTCCCCTAGCTGAACATCTTGCGCAGATCGACTGAACTGCACTTGCCTACACTGTCGATATCGGTTTGCAGAAACCGCTCGGCCGAGGTGCGGCCCGCGGATTTAAGCGCGGTGATCACCGCCCCGTTCGGCACGCTTTTGGTAGCGGTGGACAGCTGCGACATCAGATCGTCGTCAGCGATCATATGAATCCGCAACCGCTGCATCTGGCCTTCCTCGACACGTCCCTGATCCAGCAGGTTCTGCACAAAGTGGATCGCACGAAGTTCGCGTAACAAACTGGAATTAAAGCTGATTTCATTCACCCGGTTGTGGATCATCTGCGGCGTGGTGGGCAGTTCGTCCCGTTCAAGCGGGTTGATATTGATGATGACGATATCCCCCGGCAGGTCCGAGGAATACAGCGGGAAAAGCGCCGGATTGCCGGTATAGCCCCCGTCCCAGAACGCCTCGCGCCGGCCCGATTTCGGATCCTCCATCTCGATCGCCTGAAACAACGTCGGCAGACAGGCAGAGGCGAGGATCGCATCCGGCGTGATCTCTTCTTTCTCGAAGACGCGGATCTTGCCGTCGCGCACTTTGGTCGCGCTGACAAACAACCGTGGTCCTGCCGCCTCGCAGATATGTTTGTAATCAAACGTCTCGACGATATCGCGCAGCGGGTTGCGATAGAGCGGGCCGTAGACATAGGGCGACACGATCTGCGTCATCGCCGTGCTGAGCATGACCGGCCAGCTATAGGCCATCGCCTGACTAAGCGCACCGACGCCAAAGGGGGCCATCCAGCCGTTCAGATGCAGGTTCCCGACACCGGCGACCTTGTCCCACAGCCAATCCAGATTATCGCGCGCGGCCTGATGCCCGCCCTTGATCAGCCCCGCCTTCAACGCAGCGCCGTTCAGCGCGCCAGCCGATGTGCCGGAAATGCCGCTGATCTCAAGCTCTGGCTCTTCCAGCAGCCGGTCAAGCACGCCCCAGGTATAGGCCCCATGCGCGCCGCCGCCCTGTAAGGCCAGGTTGATCTGTTTTTTCTGCATCTAGACGCTCCGCCAATCGGCGCGCGCGAGGTATCCCGCGCGCGCGTGTTATATTACAGGGCGGTCCAGCCACCATCGACGCTGATCGTTGTACCGGTGATCTGGTCCCCTGCCTCCGAACACAGGAAGGTCGCGGTGCCGCCCAGTTGTTCGACCGTGGCGAACTCTTTCGACGGTTGGCGCTTGAGCATGACGTTCTTGATCACCTCTTCGCGCGACATGTCGTATTCTTTCATCGTGTCGGGGATCTGCTTTTCTACGATATCGGTCAGCACATAGCCCGGGCAGATGGCATTGCAGGTGATCGGGTCTTCGGCCGTTTCCAGGGCGGTGGTTTTGGACAGCCCTACGATCCCGTGCTTGGCCGCAATATAGGCGGATTTATAGGGTGAGGCCGTCAGCCCGTGCGCCGAAGCGACGTTGATCACGCGGCCCCAGCCCGCCTCGCGCATCATTGGCAAAGCCACCGCCGTGGTGTGAAACGCAGAGCTGAGGTTGATGGCGATGATCGCGTCCCATTTCTCGGTCGGGAAGCTGGGGATCGGCGCGACATGCTGGATGCCCGCGTTGTTCACCAGAATATCGCAGCGCCCTGCATCGGTGATCAGCTGGCGGCATTCTTCGGCTTTCGACATATCCGCCTTGATATAGCGCGCGGTCACGCCGGTTTCGGTGGCGATGTCTTTCGCAATAGCGTGGTCTTCGTCGCGGTCGGTAAAGGAGTTCAGCACGACATCCGCCCCCGCCCGCGCCAATGCCCAAGCGATGCCAAGCCCAATACCGGAATTGGACCCCGTGATGACTGCTGTTTTTCCTGAAAGATCGATGCTGTAAGCCATGAAAATCTCCTAGCGTTTCTGCAGGTGCATCATGGCGGGCTGCGAAACGAATGCAAACGGCTAATTCCGCACCCCGGCGGAATGCCCCTGCTGCCCGGACATATGCCGGATCACGGGCAAAAAAAAACGTCCGCACGAAGCGGACGTTAAGTTATTGAGGCAGGTTTCATACAGGCAAGAAACCTATCGAGCAGTGAGTTCGTTATACGCAATTCGCCGCCGTAATCCAAGCTTAAAGTTTGAACTGTAGCGCCCGCATCGCTAAGGAATACGCTAATAAAACAAGGGCAGAGCGGGATTGTTGCTAAAATGGCGTTTAAATTTTTCCAAAGCTGTCGGGCAGTTGCAGCTGTTTCTTCACTGATTCTTCTCAGTGGATTCGCCCGCGCCGAGCCCGCACATGGTATATCTATGTATGGGGACCCTGCTCTCCCACCTGATTTTGTGTCGCTGCCCTATGCCAACCCGGACGCACCTCAAGGCGGCACGATCGTTCTGGGCAACACCGGCGGGTTTGACAGCCTCAATCCCTTCGTGCGCAAGGGCACCTCGCCGTGGCAGTTGCCGTTCTTTACCCATGAAAGCCTGATGGGCCGTTCGTGGGATGAACCTTTCGCGCTTTACGGGCTTTTGGCCGAATCGATTGAGGTCCCGGAGGACCGGTCCTGGGTCGAATTCACCCTGCGACCGGACGCGCGCTTCTCTGATGGCAGTCCGGTCACGCCCGAGGATGTGATCTTTAGCTACGAAATGCTCGGCACAAAGGGGCACCCGCGCTACCACGGGCTTTATGCCCAGATCGACAGCATCACCCAGACCGGTCCGCGCAGCGTCAAAATGGTGTTCAACACCGACAACCGAGAGCTGGCCCTGCTGGCAGGGATGCGCCCGATCCTGAGCAAGGCGCAATGGGAAGGCCGCGATTTCGCCAACGCCCCGCTGGCGGAGATACCGCTGGGCTCCGGCCCCTATGTGGTCAGCGATTATAAGGCGGGCAAACAGGTCACCCTGACGCGCAACCCTGACTACTGGGGCAAGGATGTACCGTTTCGCAAAGGCACCCATAACATCGACGAGATAAAGCTCGACTTTTACGGCGACGCGAATGTGTTGTTCGAGGCGTTCAAGGCCGGAGAGATTTCCGCCCTGCGCGAATTCAACGCTGAAAGCTGGGCGACGCAATATGACTTCCCCGCCGTGCAGCGCGGTGATGTGGTCAAATCCACCTTCGCCCATAGCAAACCCTCGGGCATGACCGGATTGGTCATGAACACGCGCCGCGCCCCGTTTGATGACATCCGTGTGCGTGAGGCGCTGATCGCGGCCTTTAACTTCGAGTATATCAACGAGACGCTGACCGGCGGGGCGCAACCGCGCATTACCTCTTATTTCTCGAACTCTCCGCTGGCGATGCAGGACGGCCCCGCCACCGGCCGCGTGGCCGAGTTGTTGACCCCCTTTGCTGATGATCTGCCCGCCGGCGCGCTTGACGGCTATGCGCTGCCCGTGTCCGACGGATCCGCCCGCAACCGCGCGGGCATCCGCCGCGCCATGGGCGCGTTGGCCGACGCGGGGTTCAGCGCCGATGGTGGCACCATGCGGGGGCCTGACGGGCAGCCCTTGTCGTTCAGCATCCTGCTGTCCAAAGGTAGTAGCGAGAATATCGCCATTGCGGAGCTTTATATCCAGGCGCTGGCCCGTCTGGGCATCACCGCCCGCGTGGACGCTGTGGATGACGCGCAATTCGTCGCGCGTAACGCGGCCTTCGACTTTGACATGGCCATCTTCCGCCGCGCCCTTTCGCTGAGCCCGGGCAACGAACAACGCTATTACTGGGGGTCGGAGGCAGCCGATCAGGAAGGCAGCCGCAACCTGATGGGGGTGAAATCCCCTGCCATTGACGCGATGGTCGATACGATGGTCGGGGCCAGCAGCGCCGAGGCGTTCACCGCCGCCACGCGCGCGCTGGATCGCGTGCTGACCGCCGGGCGCTATGTCATCCCGTTCTGGCAGTTCACCGAAGACCGCATCGCCCATGTCGCAGCGATGAAATACCCTGAACACGTGCCGCTTTATGGCGACGGGCCGAACTATATGCCCGAGGTCTGGTGGATTGAACCGGTCCAGTAAGCGACGCGTATTGGTATCAGGCGGCAGTGCCTGTGGCGTAGCGGCCCTTCGGGGAGAGTTTATTTGGCAAAATGAAGCGCGGGCCCGTCGGTTAGGTGAGCGATGTAACCCAAAGGATCGTGGCGTCCTCATCGCTGGTAGAGACGACGTTATGCCCCATCGTCGCATCATAGTAAGCGCTGTCGCCGCGGCGCATTTCGACGGGTTCGTAGAATTCGGTGTATAGGGTGATGACGCCGGTCAGCACGTAAAGGAACTCTTCCCCGTCGTGGCGCACCCAGCCGTCGAATTCATCCATCCGGCGGGCACGGATCCGCGCGCGGTAGGGCAGCATCTGCTTTTTGCGCAGCGTATCGGCCAGCATCATGTGCTCGTAGGTGGTCGTCGCCTTGGCCGCCCCCTCGCCCGATTTGGTGACCGCCATGCGCCCGTTGATCTGCCCCGCCGAGGGGGGCGTGAAGAGCTGCGGCACCGAGATTTCCAACCCCACGGCGAGCTTTTTCAGCGCCTCATAGGTGGGCGACATCTGGCCGTTCTCGATCTTGCTGAGCGTGGAACGGGCCAGTCCGGCCTGATTGGCGGCTTGCTCCAGCGTCCAGTTGCGCGCCTTGCGCAACTCGCGCACGCGCGCGCCCAGATCAACAGGCGGGGCGGTTTCCGTCTCGCCGCTTTCGCGGGCGATCTGGATCATGGATTTCGGGCCGTCTTGCGTCATGCGCTGGCTATAGCGCCGCGCCGGGGCGCTTGCAACGCTGCTGCGCGCGGGGTAGCGATTGGGCATGCTGTCCGTCTCTGCGTCCTCCGGCTTTGCGCCTTGCCCCGCCCCGTTCAATCTTGCCGCCCATGTTCTGGGCCGCGCCGCCGATTTGGGCGACAAGACGGCGCTTGCCATTGTCGGGCCCGACAGCGTTGAGGCGTGGCGTTTCGACCAGCTTGAGGCCGCCGTGCGCGGCACCGCGACGGGGTTGCTGGGCATCGGGCTGCGCCCGGGGGACATCGTGCTGATGCGCCTTGGCAATACTGTGGATTTCCCGCTGGCCTATCTGGGCGCGCTGGCCGCAGGTTTGGTGCCTGTCCCCACCGCCGCCGCACTGACAGAGCCGGAGGTTGCCGCGATCATCGCCACCCTCGCGCCCAAGGCGATCTTGCGCGATCCCGCTGTGTCCTGTCCGCCGAATGACACCACCGTTGATCTGGCCCAGCTCAGATCCATGCGCGATTTGCCCACGGCCCCCTGGCATATGGGAGACCCCGACCGGCTGGGCTATATCATCTATACCTCTGGCACGTCGGGCCGGCCGAGCGCGGTGATGCACGCACATCGCGCCATCTGGGCGCGACAGATGATGGTGCGCGGATGGTATGATCTGAAGCCCGAGGATCGGGTCATGCATGCAGGCGCGTTCAATTGGACCTATACGCTGGGGACCGGCCTGATGGACCCCTGGACCGCCGGTGCCACCGCCCTGATCCCGGCTGCGGGCGTGGCTCCTGCGGATCTCCCTGCCTTGATGGCGCGGCATGAGGCGAGCCTTTTTGCAGCCGCTCCGGGGGTGTACCGTCAGATTCTGAAACACCACGACCGGATCAACGTGCCAAGCCTGCGCCACGGGTTGAGCGCGGGGGAAAAGCTTCCCTCGGCCGTTGCCCGCGCATGGCAGGCTGCCAGCGGCACGCCGATTTTCGAGGCCTACGGTATGTCGGAGTGTTCGACCTTTCTCTCCGCCTCTCCCGACCGTCCGGCGCGGGCCGGCACATTGGGCCAGCCCCAGGACGGGCGGCGCATCGCGTTGATCGGGACGGAAGGCCCGGTAGAGATCGGCCAAGAGGGCACCATCGCGATCCACAAGAGCGACCCTGGGCTGATGCTCGGCTATCTTGGCGCGCCGGATCAAACGGCCCAGAAATATCAGGGTGACTGGTTCCTGACCGGTGATCAGGGCGTCATGGGCACCGATGGGCAGATCACCTATCTGGGGCGCAATGACGATATGATGAACGCGGGCGGGTTCCGCGTCTCGCCGATCGAGGTGGAACAAACCCTCGCCAAATTCCCCGGCATCCATGCTGTCGGCGCGGCGGAGGTCGAGGTTAAACCCGACGTGACCGTGATCGCGGCCTTCTATACCGCTGACAGCCCGCTGGACGAGGCCGCGCTGGCGCTTTATGCACAAGACAACATGGCGCGCTACAAGCAGCCGCGCCTTTTCATCCACCTGCCAGAGCTGCCGATGGGCGCGAATGGCAAACTGCTGCGCCGGTCCTTGCGTGCAGCCTATGAGGCACAACGATGACCCAGACGATCAAGCTTGATATCATGTCCGACCCGATTTGCCCCTGGTGCTATATCGGCAAGGCCCATCTGGACCGCGCACTGGAAAGCGAGCCGGACCACCCTTTCGCGATCGAATGGCACCCGTTCCAGCTTAACCCCGACATGCCTGCCGAAGGGATGGACCGCCGTTCCTATCTGGAAGGCAAGTTCGGCGGCAAGGAAGGTGCGGTGCGGGCCTATGCCCCTGTGGTGGAACATGCCGAGAAAGCCGGTCTCAAGATCAACTTCGAGGCGATGCAGCGCACCCCCAACACGCTGAACGCCCATCGGTTGATCCATTGGGCTGGGATCGAAGGGCGCCAAACCGCTGCGGTATCGGCGTTGTTCAAAGCCTATTTTGTTGATGCGCGCGATATTGGCGATGCCGAGGTGCTCGCCGATATTGCCGACGGGATCGAGATGGATGCATCTGTTGTGACGCGTCTATTGGCGACGGATGAGGATATGGAAGACATCCGCAAACGCGACGCGCACAGCCGCGAGATGGGCATCAACTCCGTCCCGACCTTTATCGTGGGCGGGCGTCACGCGGTGCCGGGCGCGCAGCCGCCCGAGCTTTGGAAAAAAGTTCTGGCCGAGCTGCGCAACGAAGGCTGAGGCCACGCGCCCGCACTGGCAATATGGGGCAGAAAGGCTTTGCCTTTGTGCTGAAACCCGCCTAGAATTAATCGGATAAAGGGGCAAAGACCCCTATCCAGATCGAGCGGGCAGCATGAAATACGATATCCCCTTTCCCTTCATGGGACGCGGGCGGGCGACGGTGGTTTCACCGGCGGCGCGCCCGTCCAGCTTCACACCCTCCACGCCAATGGCGCGGACGATCCTGACCTATGGCGGGTTCGACGGCTTCCACACCGGTCACGCCGACTGGCTACGGCAGTTGGCCCGTATGGGCAGCGATCTGGTCGTCGGCTGCCAGAGCGAACAGTTCTGTCAGCGTGCGGGGCGTCCGGCGCATCTGGGCTTTGCCGCCCGCCGTGCAGTGCTGGAGCGGTGCCGCTATGTCTCGCGGGTCATTCCGCTTGAGACATGGGATCAGGTGCGCAGCGATATCGTGAATTACAACGTCTCGGTATTGGCCCTGCCCGCGCATCTTCCCCTGCCGGTGTCGGGACTAGACGAGATCGTTCAGGTACTGCGTTTGCCGGTGACCACCCGCGAGACAGAGCCGCGCCAGCGCGCCCAAGCCAGCTGACGGCGCGACGCCGATTGCACTATCTGTAAGGCAGCCTTATGAACACCATAGGCTGCGCCCTGCGGCCCACCGTCACGATGGAGCCGATGGATGACCGACGACCGCCCCGACATCAACATGAGCCGCCCCGAGTTTGTGGCGCTGATTGCGATGATGTTTGCAATCATTGCTTTCTCGACCGATGCAATGCTGCCTGCCCTGCCCGAGATCGGCGCAGAGCTGTCGCCTTTGGATATGACCAAAGTCCCGCTGATTGTGACCGCCTTTATTCTGGGGATGGGGATGGGCACTTTTGTCACCGGGCCGCTGTCGGATGCTTTCGGGCGCAAGAATATCATCTACCTCGGGTCTGCGATCTATATCTCGGGGGCTGTGGTGGCGTGGCTGAGCCAATCGCTTGAGGTGATGCTGATCGCGCGGGTCGTGCAGGGCGTGGGGGCTGCGGGCCCTCGGGTTGTGGCGCTTGCGGTGATCCGCGACCTTTATTCGGGCCGGCAGATGGCCAAGATCATGTCTTTCGTGATGATGATATTTGTCGTCGTGCCCGCCTTTGCCCCTGCAATGGGGGCTGTGATCATCGCCCTGTCCGATTGGCGTGGCGTATTCTTGTCATTCATCGTTTTCTCGGCAACCTGTGTGGTCTGGGCCATGCTCCGCCTGCCCGAAACCCTGCCCAAGCCCAAGCGTCGACCTTTGCAGATCGGCCTGCTGTGGAGCGCGGTGAAAGAGATTTTCAGCAACCCGATGGTGTGTCTGTCGATCACGGTGCAGACGCTGGTGATGGGGTTCTTGTTCTCGACGCTGATGCTGGTGCAACCCATTTACGACCAAGTTTATGACCGCGCCGAGAGCTTCCCCTTCTGGTTTGGCGTCGCGGCGCTGATCTCGGGGACGTCGAGCCTGCTGAACGCGCTGCTGGTCGTCCGGCTGGGGATGCAACGGATCGTGATCCTTGCGCTTGGCCTGCAGATCGTATTGTCGGGCCTCATGCTGGGTCTTGGTCTGGGCGATCTGCCTGAACCCTATGGCTTTGTCTTTTTCCTGATGTGGCAGGCGTCGCTGTTCTTTCAGGTGGGGCTAGTGATGGGCAACCTCAACGCGCTGGCGATGGAGCCTTTGGGCCATATCGCCGGCATGGCGGCGTCGGTCATCGGGGCGGTGTCGACCGTGATGGCGGCCATGCTCGCCTCGCCCATCGGGTTGATGTTCAACGGCACGATAACGCCGCTGATCGGCGCGGTACTGACGCTGGCGACACTCGCCTTTGCGCTGATGCTGCTTCTGGCGCGGGTCAACCGGCAGGCGGCAGCAGACCCCGCGGAATAGGGCTGAGCGACCACGTGGTGGCTGGTGGCGCCGGTTTCGCCCTTCGGGCGAGGATTTAGAGCCATTTGGAAGCGCGGACCAAGGCGCTTTAGAGAGAGGTAACAAAAAGGGGCACCGCTGATAGCGGTGCCCCTTTTGATAGTGCGTCGGTACCGGCGCGCTTATGCGGCGCGCTGCCCGGCTGGTTTGCGACGACGCCGCGCGGCACCGGCGGGTTTGCCCGCACCGCCGCCATTGCCACCGCCCCCGTTGCCGCCACCGCCACCGGGGCGACCACCGCGACCACGACCGCGTCCGCCGCGACCCTTTGGCTTGGCGGGTTCGTCAATCGCTTCCCACGGACGGCCGGAGGCCACGGGGATCGAGATTTTCATCGTCTTCTGAATATCTTTCAGCTCGCCCATTTCATCCGGTGCGCAGAAAGCGATCGCCGCCCCGTCTTTGCCCGCGCGTGCGGTCCGGCCGATACGGTGGACATAATTGTCGGGCACATTGGGCAGTTCGTAGTTGTAGACGTGCTTCACATCGGGAATATCCAGACCGCGGGCGGCGACATCCGTTGCCACCAGCACAGTGACCTCGCCTTTCTTGAAGGATTCAATGGCGCGGTCCCGCTGACCCTGGCTTTTGTTGCCATGGATCGATGCCGCTTTGAAACCGGCTTTGACCAGATCTTTCATCAGCTTTTCACAGCCGTGTTTGGTCCGCCCGAACACCAGGGCGCGTTCCTCGGTGTGTTTGCCAAGCAGTTCGATCAGCAGGGATTTCTTTTCCGCCTTGGCAATGAAATGCACCTCTTGGGTGATCTTGTCCGCCGCCTTGCCCGGAGGCGAGACTTCGATGCGGATCGGGCTGTTGAGGTAGCTGTTGGCGATCTCGTTCATCAGTTTCGGCATGGTTGCCGAAAAGAGCATCGTCTGACGCTCTTTCGGCAGCACCGCCGCGATCTTGCGCAGATCGTGGATGAAGCCCATGTCGAGCATCTGGTCTGCTTCATCAAGCACAAGGAAAGTGGTCTTGTGCAGCAGCACCGCGCGGCGGTCCATCAGGTCCAGCAAGCGCCCGGGTGTGGCCACCAGCAGGTCGACGCCACGCTCCATCCGTTTGATCTGCGGGTTGATCGACTGGCCGCCGACAATCATCATGGTTTTCAGCTGGGTGCCTTCGCAGAACCCCTTGAGGTTCTCCATGATCTGGTTGGCCAGCTCGCGGGTCGGGGCCAGCACCAGCCCGCGCACAGTGCGCGGCTCGGGGCGGGCTTCGCGTTCCAGCATCTGGGCCACCAGCGGGATACCGAAGGCGGCGGTCTTGCCGGTGCCGGTCTGTGCCAGCCCCATCACGTCGCGGCCATTCATCCCGTGGGGGATCGCTTGTTTTTGGATCGGGGTCGGATCGGTCATACCCATGTTGGTCAAGGCTTTGACCAGACGGCGCGGCAGGCCCATCATTTCAAAATCGCTCATCGTTTTGTCGTCTTTCCGCGGGATGCGGGGCAATGCCCCTTCCCGCCATAGCAATCACGCGGGCCCTGTCGATGCAGGGAAACCGCGAGGGACGCAAAGCAGATCGCAGGGGGCAGCCTAGTGCCAACACCCTGTCTGTTGCGCTTGGCCCCACGCGTGATTTTGGGAACATCGGCGGCCTTTTGTTCAGCTATCGTAAGACGCGACGATTTTAGGTCGACAGGTCAAGGGCTGGTCTGCTCACGCGGCAGAAGGCATCGCTTGCGCCCCAGATGGGCTGTTTGGGCGGCAAAGTCAACGGTGCTGTGAAAGATAGCCTAGCGCGGGGTGCTGCGCGCCAGCATCAGGGGCAGCACAGCGCTGAGGATGAACAGGCGCATCATGTGGCAGGCGGCGACGAAACCCGGGCTGATCCCCAGCACGCTGCCCATGGCGATCATGGTCTCGAACCCACCGGGCGCAAAGGCCACGAGGATATGCGCCAGCGGCATGCCAAGCGCCATCGCGACCGGGATCGCCCCCAGCAGGGCCAGCCCCACGGCAAGGCAGGTCACAGCCAGCCCCGCGGCAAGCCCCTTGGTCAGATCGTCAAGCCGCACGCCGGAGAACCGCGTGCCGATCAAGGCGCCGAGCACCACATAGGCGGGCATCACCAGCCACAGGGGCAGCACACCGAGGGCGAGCCCTGTCACATGCGCAAGCGATGACACCAGCATCGGCCCGATCAACATCGGCGCGGGCACCCGGATGCGCCCCAGCAGCAGCCCTGCCCCGACGGAGAGCACCGCCATCACCAGCAATGTCACCCCGCCCATAACGGTGCCGTCGGGTACGATGGACCCGCCCAGATCAACCCCCATCGCCAGCGCGACAAAGGGCACCACCAGCGTGAGCGACAACAGCCGCACCGACTGCGTGGTCGAGATACGCACCACATTATCCCCGCCATCGGCCGCCATCGCCAGCACAAAGCTGAGGTGTCCGGGGGCCGAAGCCAGCAGTGCTGCACGACGGTCAAAGCCAAAGAACCGCGCCAGCAGCCACCGGCTGAGCACCAGCATCGCCCAGACCAGCACGGCCATCACTACAAAAGCCAGCGGCCAGCGCAGCATGGCATCGACCGCATTCTGGTCAAACCCCGCCCCCACCGACAGGCCAATGACGACAAAGCAGATGTTGCGCAGTGGCAGCGACACCCCCATGCGCCCCCCCGCCAGACCTGCCAGCGACACCAGCACCGCAGGCCCCAGCAGCATGTAGATCGGCGCGTTCAGCAGCCAGCCGATTCCGGCCCCCACCGCGCCGATACAGACGGTGAAAACGGTCGTAAGCGTATCAGACGGGGGGCGCGGCCATTTCATACGCTTGTGCTAGCAGTTGGTCCCATCCGCCACCAGCCCCGTCACGGGATGCGCCGCGAGGCTTGCACATCCCCCGACAAAGGGACATGCATCCACTGACGGAATTTTAGAACGATTGTATGAAGGAATAGGATATGGACAATCTGCGCGGCGCTTTGATCATGGTGCTGTCGATGTTGGGCTTTGCCATTGAGGACATGTTCATCAAGCTGATCGGGACGGATATCCCGATCGGGCAGATTATCTTTATGCTCGGGACCGGTGGCGCGCTTTGCTATGGCGCGATGGTGGTGATGAAGGGCGAGCCCTTGATGGATCGCGCGATGCTGACCCGCCCGATCCTGCTGCGCGCCTTGGGCGAGATTGTCGGCACCTTGGGGTTTGTATCGGCCATTGTGCTGACGCCGATTTCTTCTGCCTCGGCCATCTTGCAGGCGACACCGCTGGTGGTGACCTTAGGCGCGGCGCTGTTTCTGGGCGATCCCGTCGGCTGGCGCCGGTGGAGCGCTATTCTGGTTGGTATGCTGGGCGTCTTGCTGGTGATCCGCCCCGGGATGGACAGCTTTCAGGCGCTGTCCCTGCTGGCGGTGCTTGGGGTGCTGGGGCTGTCCTTGCGCGATCTGGCGACGCGGCGGGTGCCGAAATCGACCTCTACGTTCCAGCTGTCGTTCCTTGCGTTTCTGGCGTTGGTCCCTGCAAGCCTGCTTTTCATGCTGGGCACGGGCACGGCTTTTGCGCCGATGTCGGGGGTGCAATGGCTGTTCATGGGGGCCGCGCTGACAACCGGCATGGTCGCCTATTACGGCATCGTCGCGGCCATGCGGATCGGCGAAATCAGCTTTGTCACACCGTTCCGCTATGCGCGCCTGCTGTTCGCGATGGTTGTGGGCATCACGATCTTTGGCGAACGCCCCGATCTGCTGACCTATGTTGGCGCAACCATCATTGTTGCCTCGGGCATCTATACGGTATGGCGTGAGCGAAAGGTCAAAGAACAGGCCTGAACACTTTCCATCCTCCCCCCGGCGCGCTAAACCGCTGCGCAATTGTCATCTGCAAAAGGATAGCCCCTTATGAGCACGATCATCGACATCCACGCCCGCGAAATCATTGACAGCCGGGGCAACCCCACGGTCGAAGTCGATGTGACGCTTGAAGACGGCACCATGGGCCGTGCGGCCGTTCCCTCTGGCGCATCCACCGGTGCCTATGAGGCGGTAGAGCGTCGCGATGGCGACAAAGATCGCTATATGGGCAAGGGCGTTCTGGAAGCCTGCGCCTCGGTCAATGGCGAGATCGCAGATGCGCTGGTCGGCATCGACGCGACAGAGCAGGTCGAGATTGACGGCACGATGATCGAGCTGGACGGTACCGACAACAAGTCGCGTCTGGGGGCCAACGCCATTCTGGGCGTCTCCCTCGCGACGGCGAAGGCCGCGGCTGATTATTGCTCGCAGCCGCTCTACCGCTATGTGGGCGGCACCTCTGCGCGCATGCTACCCGTACCGATGATGAACATCATCAACGGGGGCGAGCACGCGGATAACCCGATCGACATTCAGGAATTCATGATCATGCCCGTCGCGGCAGAGAATATCCGCGACGCGGTGCGCATGGGCTCCGAGGTGTTCCACACGCTGAAGAAAGAGCTTTCGGCCGCAGGTCTGTCCACCGGTATCGGCGACGAAGGCGGCTTCGCGCCCAACATCAGTTCCACCCGCGATGCACTTGATTTCATTCTGAAATCCATCGAAAAAGCAGGCTACAAACCGGGCGAGGAAATCTACCTCGCGCTGGATTGTGCGGCAACGGAATACTTCAAGGACGGCAGCTATGTCCTTTCTGGAGAAGGGAAAACCCTGACCAGCGCCGAGAATGTGGATTATCTGGCGGCCCTCTGCGCCGATTACCCCATCATCTCTATCGAAGACGGCATGTCCGAAGACGATTGGGATGGCTGGAAACTGCTGACCGACCGTCTGGGTGACAAGATCCAGCTGGTGGGCGACGATCTGTTCGTGACCAACCCCGAACGTCTGGCCGAAGGCATCAAACGGGGGTCTGCCAACTCCATGCTGGTGAAGGTCAACCAGATCGGCACCCTGTCCGAGACGCTGCAAGCGGTCGACATGGCGCATCGTGCGGGCTTTACCAACGTGATGTCCCACCGCTCGGGCGAGACTGAAGACGCGACGATTGCGGATCTTGCTGTTGCAACGAACTGCGGTCAGATCAAGACGGGCTCGCTCGCGCGGTCCGACCGGTTGGCGAAATACAACCAGCTGATCCGCATCGAGGAATCGCTTGGCGTGACAGCGGAATACGCCGGTCGTTCGATCCTGAAAGGTTGATTACGGGGGGCATCTTGCCCCGCCCGAAGATACGAAAGCGCGCCCGATCAAGGCGCGCTTTTTTTGTGCTTGCGGTGTCGCGTCAGGCGTCAGCTTTGGATCTGACGCAACAGGCCCGACTTGGTAAAGCCCACACGGATCATATCCGTGTCACTTTTCAGCATCGGCATCTTGATCTGGATCGTCCGCGGCTGTGCGCCAAAGGCTACGTTCATTCGGATGGTGGCCACGAATTTGCCTTGCGTCGACGGGCGCACGTCTTCGATCATACCCACGACCTCGCGGTCGGTGGTCATGACCGTAGCGCCCAATGCCGCCGTGATCGGGACAGAGGCCGCGGCGCGGGACACATCGCCGCTAACACTGCGCGATACCGCGGCGGTAGCGCTGCCGGTCGTCCCGCTGCTGTCGGTCGTCGTGCCGCCGCCGCTGTTGGACCCGCCGGTGCTGCCGACACCCACGCCAACGCCCGCGACGGAACCCCCGCCAACCGAGGCCCCGACACCAGCGCCCACGCCGCCGACAGAGGCACCTACGCCCGCATCCGCAACCGAACCGCCACCGACAGAGGCACCCGCCCCCACGCCGACGCTGCCTGCGCCCACACCAACACCGACATCCGCGGCGGACCCATGGCCGACACTTGCCCCTACGCCCGCGCCAATACCGCCCACGCTGGCACCGACGCCGACATCCAGCGCAAAGGCCGACGTGGCGATGAATACCGTTGCAACCGAAGTTGCGGCGTTTTTAAGAAACATACTCGTCATGGTCATTCTCCTTTTGAAAAGGAACGGCGCAAGCAAAGCCCCCACTTTCTGCGCCACCGTTCTGAGGTAGTACAATTCAAGGTAGAACCACCCCGATCCCAAGCAAGGAAACAGACTGTTTACGGAATACCACTGTGCAAGCGGGCAACAGCCCTTTGCCGCGTCGGAGACCCGCGGCGCATAGCTAACTTATTCCGGGAAAACGAAGAATACCCACGACCATAGCGCGAAAAGCCAACGGGCGACTCACGCCGCAACACGTCCTGTCCAGAGAAAAGCGCAGGTCACAGGGGTGACGATACGCTGGCGCGCCACCCATCAAAGGGCCTTATTCTAAACGCTGATCGCCTCCGTCGGCATGCTGACGGTGCCGCCCCCGACCGCAGCCCGCACCCCCGTGGTGCCGGGGCAAGAGGTCGGCAGCCCGCGCGCCACCCGCACGGCAAGATATCCGAAGGCTTGCGCCTCTAGCATATCACCGTCGAGCCCGATCTCTTCTATCGGCATGACCGGACAATCCAGACTGACACTGAGCATCTTCATCAACACAGGGTTGTGCCGCCCGCCCCCGGTGACCAGCACACGATCGGGCAAGCGCGGACAATGCTGCATCGCTTCGGCCACGCCAGCGGCACACATGGCCGTCAGCGTCGCGGCGGCATCTGCGTCCGACAGTTCGGTCACCAGCGCGACCATCTCGTCAAAATCGTTCCGGTCCAGCGACTTGGGGGGCATCCGTGCGAAATAGGGCTCGGCCAGAAACAGCTCAAGCACGCCGGTCTCTACCTGCCCGCGCGACGCGGTCTTGCCGCCCTCGTCAAAGGGCAACCCCAGACGCGCCTGCATCAGATCGTTGATGGGTGCATTGGCGGGCCCCGTGTCGAAAGCCAGCAGCGCGCCTTCCGTCTCGGGCAAGGGGATCGCCGGATCCACCCAGGTCAGGTTCCCCACCCCGCCAAGGTTCAAAAAGGCCACCGGCCCCGTCAGCCCCGCATAGCGGGCGCAGGCGTGGTGAAAGAACGGCGCGAGCGGTGCGCCCTCTCCGCCCAGATGCACATCGGCGCTGCGGAAATCCCACACGACGGGCAGCCCCAGATGATCCGCTAGCGCTGCACCGTCGCCCACCTGCAACGTCCCCTGCATGCGCGGCGCATGGGCCAGCGTCTGCCCGTGAAAGCCGATCAGATCGACATCGGTATACGCGCCAAGGGCATCGATATGCGCCGCCTCGACCACCTGCGTCGCCGCCGCCACCTCTGGCCCTGACCATTTGCCGAAACCGGCCGCGATGGTGCGGCGTTCCTCGGCTGAATAGCTGCGGTAGCTCGACGTGCCGAAGCCCATGATATCGCGGCCGTCCGTCTCGATCACCGCGACGTCCACCCCGTCGAGCGAGGTGCCGCTCATCGCGCCTGCGGCCCGCAGCGGGCCTGTTTTCGCGATCCGTGTCGGGGTTCTTGCCCCTTGGGCCTTATTCATGGCCTTTTCCTTTGTCTGCTCAGCACCTATAGAGTGCACCACCACCCAAGCTGAGGGCAAGCACCATGACATACCACCCCAAATCCGATTTCATCCGCATCATGATGGAGCGCGGCTTTCTCGCCGATTGTACGGACTATCAGGGCCTTGATGACGCGCTGATGAACGGGGCTGTGCCTGCCTATATCGGCTATGACGCGACAGCGAAATCCCTTCATGTGGGGCATCTGATGAATATCATGGTGCTGCGCTGGTTGCAGAAATGCGGCGGCAAACCGATCACCCTAATGGGCGGCGGCACCACCAAAGTGGGCGACCCGTCCTTCCGGTCGGATGAACGCCCCCTGCTCGACAATGCCGCCATCGACGCCAATATCGCCGGCATGCAGCAGGTGTTCGAGAAATACCTGTCCTACGGTGACGGCGACAGCGACGCGATCATGCTGAACAACGCCGAATGGCTAGACAATCTGAACTACCTCGCATTCCTGCGCGACATCGGGCGGCATTTCAGCGTGAACCGGATGCTGTCGTTCGAAAGCGTCAAATCCCGTCTTGATCGGGAACAGTCGCTGTCCTTCCTCGAATTCAACTACATGATCTTGCAGGCCTATGACTTCCTTGAACTCAACCGCCGCTATGGCTGCCTGCTGCAGATGGGCGGCTCGGATCAATGGGGTAATATCGTCAACGGGATCGACCTGACCCGCCGCGTGCTGGATCAAGAGATTTTCGGCCTCACCACGCCTTTGCTCACCACCAGCGACGGCCGCAAGATGGGCAAATCCCAGGGCGGCGCGATCTGGCTGAACGGGGACATGCTGTCGCCTTACGAGTTCTGGCAGTTCTGGCGCAACACCACCGATGCGGACACGGGCAAGTTCCTCAAGATCTTCACCGAACTACCGGTCGAGGAATGCGACCGTCTGGGCGCGCTGGAAGGCTCCGACATCAACGCGGCCAAGATCATTCTGGCGAACGAGGTCACGACCCTGCTGCACGGTGCCGAAGCCGCAAAGAATGCCGAAGCCACGGCACGCGAAGTGTTCGAAAAAGGCGGCGTCGGCGATGACCTACCCACCCTGACGCTCAGCGCGGCGGATATCGGCGACGGCATCTCTATCGTGCAGTTGATCGTGAAATCCGGTCTGGCCGGTTCGGGCAAAGAGGCAAAACGTCTGATCACCGAAAACGGTGCCCGCTATAATGACGAACCGCTGACAGACGCAGGCCTGATGGTCGATGCCGCCACGCTGGCCACACCGATCAAGCTTAGCGCGGGCAAGAAACGCCACGCGCTGGTACAACTGGGCTAAGCCCCCCACAGTATGCGAGGGGGGCGGGTCGCCCTGCCCCCTTCAGCTTTCGGCTTTTTCTTCCAGCATCAGCCACTCGGCCTCTGCGTCCTGCAGCTTTTCATTCCGCTCGACCAAGGCATCGGTCGCTTTCTGGAATTTCACCGGATTGTCGGAATAGAGCGTCGGATCGCTCATCAACTCTTCCAGTTTCGCGATTTCAGCTTCCAGTCGCGCAATCTCGGCGGGCAGCGCCTCTAGCCGGTGCTTTTCGGTAAAGCTCAGTCCCGATTGCTGTGCCGCTTTGGGCTTTTCGGATTTCGCCCCGGGCTTTGATTTGACGGCGACGCTTTGGTCAAAATCATCCTGCTGCCGCTGCGCCAGATAATCCGTCCAACCGCCCGCATAGACAGTCGCCTTGCCGTCACCTTCCATCGCAATGGTGGTCGCGGCAACACGGTCAAGGAAGTCACGGTCGTGGCTGACCAGCAGCACGGTGCCATCATAGGTCGACAGCAGCTCCTGCATCAGATCAAGGGTTTCGACATCCAAATCGTTGGTCGGTTCATCAAGAACCAAGAGATTGCTGGAGCGCGCCATGATCTTGGCCAGCAGCAAGCGCGCCTTTTCGCCCCCCGACAAGGACCGCACGGGCGCACGGGCCTGCCCCTCGTCGAACAGGAATTCTTTCAGGTACCCAACCACGTGTTTCGGCTGCCCGCGCACCAGGATCTGGTCCGCCTTGCCCGATACACGCATTTCCGGATCGCCGGTCAGACTGTCCCACAGCGACATATCGCCATCAAGCTGCGCGCGCGCTTGGTCGAATAGCGCGATCTCAAGGTTGGTACCCTGTTTGATCTCGCCCCCGTCGGGCTGTTCTTTCCCGATCAGCATATTCAGCAACGTCGTCTTGCCCACACCATTCGGCCCTACCAGGGCGATCCGATCACCGCGCTGGATCGTGATGTCAAAGGGGCGCAGAATCGTCTTGTCGCCAAAGGCCTTGGTGATGCCCATAGCCTCGACCACCTTGCGGCCCGACTTCGGCCCCGCTTCCAGCGCCATGGCGGCGGTGCCCTGACGTTTGATCTGGCTGGCGCGTTCGGCTCGCAGGTCTTGCAGGGCGCGCACACGGCCCTGGTTACGCTTGCGCCGCGCCGAAATGCCTTCGACAGCCCACCGTGCCTCCGCCTTGATCTTGCGGTTCAACTTGTGGCGCTGCATGTCCTCTTCTTCCCACATCTGGTCGCGCCAGGCTTCAAACCCGCCAAAGCCGATGTCCTGCCGGCGCACAACACCGCGGTCGACCCACAGCGTCGCACGGGTCAATTCGCGCAGGAACGCCCTATCGTGAGAGATAATCACAAAAGCGGCCCGCGTCGCTTTCAGCTCGTCTTCAAGCCAGCGGATCGCTTCGATATCCAGGTGGTTCGTCGGCTCGTCCAGCAACATCAGCTCGGGCTCGGAGGCCATCAGACGCGCCAATGCCGCGCGGCGACGTTCCCCGCCGGATGCGGTGCTGACAGGGCGCACGGGGTCGAATTTCAACCCTTCTCCGGCGCGTTCGACCTTGTACATCTCGGACGGGTCCAGGCCATGGGCCGCGAAGTCGCCCAAAGTCTCGAATCCGGTCAGATCCGGGTCCTGCTCCATATAGCCTACCGAAACGCCGGGCCCGACGATCACATCGCCGCTGTCGGCCTCGACCAATCCGGCCATAACTTTCATTAAAGTGGATTTACCTGAACCGTTCCGGCCCACCAGCGCCAGTCGGTCGCCGGATTGAACCACAAGGGACATGTCTTCGAATACGGGATCTCCGCCGAATGTCAGCGAGATCTCGTTAACTTGTAAAAGGGGTGCGCGTGCCATGACAGCCAGCTAGCGCCGCGCCGCGTCAGCGTCAATGACCCCTCTTCCAAATGGGCTAAAATCCTCGCCGAAGGCATGAAACTCTTAGGCGGCACCGCGCAGCAGGCGCTTACGCCCCTCGGGGATCGCCGCGATTTCAAGGCCGGTAAATACATGCAGCGTGTTCATCTGGTGGTCGATCACCGCATGATCGCTCACCCAGCCCCCCATCATCAGATAGCTCCGCAGCAGCGGCGGCAGCATTTGTAGCGCGGCTTTCTCGGCCGGTTTATTCAACCTCCGTTCCACAAAGCCCACCGTATCGGGGGCCTTGACCTGCGGCTGCCATTGCAGGGGCGCAAGGTGGCGGCGGTGCAAAAGCGCCATGACATCGCTATAGGGTGCCGGATCTGTGCCCTTGAAGGAGGTGCACCCAAAGAGCAACGCGACCCTATGGGCGTCCACAAACTGCGCCAGCGCGGCCCAGGCCATGCGCACGACATCCGGGTCTGTGACTCCCGGGGCCAGACAGAACCGCCCCAGTTCCATCATCGCGCCGGGGAAATATGCAAGCTTGGTCAGATCGTAGAATTGCGCGGCATAGCTTTGATCCAGCGACGCGCCCTCCATCAGCCCGATCCGATAGCAGCACAGCAGGTCACCGCTGCCTTGATGCCGCACGAGGATATGATGTTTTTGCGCATCAAACCCGTCGATATCGCGCGACTGAACCAGCCCAAAGGCCCGCGCGCGCAATGCTTGCGCGGCCTCGATATCCTCGGCTGTGGTGGCACAATAGGCGCGGTACGGACCGCGTAAAAGCGGCTTGATCACAGCACCCTGTGGCACCGTCACGGGCCTGCCCTAGCCAGCCAGCGCCGCAGGGTTCAAGCGGCCAATGTTGCCCAGAAGCTGGCGGATAAAGGATTTATCCGAGATCGGCGAGCTGGTGACGCGGCGGTCAAGGGTGACGACATTACCACGCTCCAGCCCGAAACGTTCGACGTTCTGCACCACCCCGTTGCTGTCAAAGCTGACAGCGACAACTTCGCGCTCTGTCTCGCGCGGGGCCATGAACCACATCGCCTGACGGCGCGACCGGACATAGTAATACCCCGAATTGGTCAGCAACCCTGCCGACGCGGGCACGCCCACGGTTTCGGCCACGGTGTCACGTGTGTCCTGGCCCACGGTGATCTTCTCAAGATCCTCTTGCGGCGGGATATAGCCGTGGTTGGAGTATTGCGGGGAGCAGGCCCCAAGCGTCAGACCAGCAGCGAGAACTGTGGCGGTCAGCAGTGTCTTTTTGACATGGCGGTCGATACGCATTCTTGGTGCCCTCTTGCCCTTGGGGATCATGGCTTTTATCTCGCATACACTAAGCACGCCCCATGGTTCAAGAAACGAAAGTACCCCCAACATGTCTCGCACGCCCCCAAGCCCCACAGCATTGCGCGTCGCAGAGCTGTCGCAGAATGCGCAAACCCCTTTCTCCCTGCGTCCCGACGCCGACAGCTTGCGGATGATCGCAGAAGAACTTGATCTTTCAGCCTTACGTAAACTTTCATTCGAAGGGCACCTCAAAGCGCTTGGTCGCAGTGATTGGGAACTCAAGGCGCGTCTGGGGGCCACTGTGGTGCAGCCCTGCGTGGTGACGCTGGAGCCGGTCCAGACGCGGATCGACGTCGATGTCACACGGCTTTTCGTGCAGGATTACGAAGAACCCGAGGAAGCCGAGGTCGAGATGCCCGAGGATGATCGCACCGAACCGCTTGGCGCGTGGATTGATCCCGCGGCCATCATGATCGAAGCGCTTGCGCTTGAGATTCCCGAATATCCCCGCGCCGACGGGGCCGAACTGGGGCAAGCGGTCTATACCAAACCCGGCGACACCCCGATGACCGACGAAGACGCCCGCCCCTTTGCGGGGCTGGCCGGCCTCAAGAACCAGCTTAAGGACGATACCACCGAATAACCCTGCCGGTTTGGGTGAAAAAAGGGTTGCTTCGGCGGGTTTTCGCAGTATTTTGCGCCCTTCACCCCAATTAAGGTTGGACATCGGATAGGCTTCGGCCTAAACGCACGTCACGCCCAAACCGGGAGTTGATCTGAAACACGGTCGTCTTTGGCAGGAAGCCGATGAACGACCCCGAAGGCAAAGGCACCAGACATGGCTGTCCAACAGAATAAAGTTTCCAAATCGCGTCGCAACAACCGCCGCGCACACGATTCGCTGACTGCAGCGAACCCGAACGAATGCTCCAACTGTGGTGAGCTGAAGCGCCCGCACCACGTTTGCGCAGCATGCGGTCACTATGACGACAACGAAGTTGTTTCTCTGTACGAAGAGATCGACCTCGACGAAGACGCGGCGTAAGCTCGTCACGTCAACCGCAGTTCATAAGAGGCATCGCACCAGATGACGGCCACGTCCGATCAGCCTAGCGCGAGAACTCAGCGCACCCTTATCTCAGTTGATGCGATGGGGGGCGATCAGGGCCCGGCAATCGTTGTTGCCGGGTGCTCTGCGTCCGCGCTAAAGAATCCCGATATCAGCTTTATCCTGCACGGCCCTGCCGAAACGCTGGAACCGCTGGTGGCAAAGCGGCCCGAACTGAAAGGGCGCTGCACCATTCGGGATGCCCAAGGGGTTGTCACAATGGATGACAAGCCCAGTAATGTCGTGCGCAATGGCAAGGACACATCGATGTGGTCCGCCATCGAATCCGTGCGCGATAACGAAGCCTCGGTCGCGGTCAGCTGCGGGAACACCGGCGCGCTGATGGCGCTGTCGATGATCCGCCTGAAAAAGCTGCCGGGTGTGAACCGCCCTGCCATCGCCGTGCTCTATCCCTCCACCAACCCTCAGGGCTTTAACGTTCTGCTGGATGTGGGTGCGGATGTGCGTGCGGATGCCGATGACCTGCTGCGCTATGCGCTGATGGGCAAATCCTACGCCCGCAACGGGATGGACATCGACCGCCCGCGCATCGGGTTGCTGAATGTCGGCACCGAAGAACACAAAGGCCGGACCGAACTGAAAGAAGCCCACGAGTTGATTCGCGACGCCGCGGATGACGCGGGCTTTGAATTCGTCGGTTTCGTCGAAGGCGGCGATATCTCGGGTGATGTCGCTGATGTGATCGTCACCGATGGATTTACAGGTAATATTGCGATCAAGACCGGTGAAGGCACCGCGACGCTGATCGGCAATGGCCTGCGCCAGGCGTTCAAGAATTCGATCTGGTCCCGCGCGGCATCGCTGCTGGCCTATACCTCGCTGCGCCGCGTCAGCAAACGGTTTGACCCGCGCCGTGTGAACGGCGGTGTGTTTTTGGGGCTGAACGGCACGGTCGTTAAATCCCACGGTGCCGCTGACGCGACGGGGGTTTCCTCGGCGATCAAACTGGCCGCGCGATTAGCGGAAAGTGAATTTACAAATCGGTTGGCTGCGCGTGTTGCCGCAGCGAAGCCGACGAAAGAGACCGAAGAATGACAAAAAGAGCCGTCGTAATTGGTGCCGGACACTACCTTCCGGAACGCATTGTCGAAAACGCAGAGTTTGAAGGCAAGATCGACACCAGTGACGAATGGATCCGGTCACGCTCCGGCATTGAACGGCGTCACTTTGTCGGCGAAGGCGAAACCACGTCGACCATGGCCACCGCTGCTGCCAAGGCCGCATTGGCCGACGCGGGCAAGACAGCCGCCGATGTGGATGCCGTGATTGTCGCCACCTCTACCCCCGATCTGACTTTCCCCTCTGCCGCAACGATGGTGCAGGCGCAGCTTGAGATGGAGCGCGGCTTTGCCTTTGATGTACAGGCTGTATGCGCGGGCTTTGTCTATGCGCTGGCCAATGCCAACGCGCTGATCGTCTCGGGTCAGGCTGACCGCGTGCTGGTCATCGGCTCCGAGACGTTCTCGAAAATCATGGACTGGACCGACCGCAGCACCAGCGTGTTGTTCGGTGACGGTGCGGGCGCGATCCTGCTTGAAGCGCAAGACGGCGACGGCACCGCAGCCGACCGCGGTATCCTCTCCACCGATCTGAATTCGGACGGGCGCTACAAAGACTTGCTGTATGTCGACGGTGGCATCAGCACGGGCACGACCGGCTATCTGCGCATGCAGGGGAATCAGGTCTTCCGTCACGCGGTTGAAAAACTCGCCGCGTCGGCAAACACCGCGATGGACCGTGCCGGTGTCAGCGCCGAGGACGTCGACTGGATCGTCCCGCATCAGGCGAATATCCGTATTATTCAAGGCACTGCCAAAAAGCTGAACCTGTCGATGGATAACGTCGTCGTGACGGTTCAAGACCACGGCAACACCTCTGCCGCGTCGATTCCGCTGGCGCTTTCCGTCGGGCAAGAGCGCGGCCAGATCAAGAAAGGCGACCTGCTGGTCACCGAGGCGATCGGCGGCGGGCTGGCCTGGGGCGCGATCGTTCTGCGCTGGTAAGCGGCTTTTCTTCGCGCGAACAGCACGTTACGCCCCATAGTTGTTGACTTGCGGAAAAATCACAGCCTATGCTGCTTAAAACACATGGGGGGAAGATATGGCCGACAAAACGTTGACCCGGATGGATTTGAGCGAAGCAGTCTTTCGTGAAGTAGGTCTTTCCCGCAATGAAAGCGCACAGCTGGTCGAAGCGGTGCTTGAACATATGTCCGATGCGCTGGTCAAAGGCGAACAGGTCAAGATTTCATCTTTCGGTACTTTCTCGGTGCGCGACAAGTCGGCCCGCGTTGGCCGGAACCCCAAAACCGGCGAAGAGGTCCCGATTAACCCGCGCCGCGTGCTCACATTCCGCCCGTCCCATCTGATGAAGGACCGGGTTGCAGACGGGAACAAGCGATAACCTAATGCCCAAGTCTCCGGACGCATTCAGAACCATCTCCGAAGTTGCAGAATGGCTTGAAATTCAGGCGCATGTCCTGCGTTTCTGGGAAAGCAAGTTCACGCAAGTCAAACCGATCAAACGCGCCGGCGGGCGGCGATACTATCGCCCCAACGATATGCTGCTGCTTGGCGGTATCAAACGCTTGCTGCATGAAGACGGGCTGACGATCAAAGGCGTCCAGAAGGTATTGCGCGAAGAAGGCATGGGCCATGTCGCGGCCCTGTCTGCGCCTCTTGACGGGGTCACGCAGGATGATCTCGATTCTGGTGGCGACACCATCGACATGACCCCCGCGCCGATGCAAGAAGACGCAGAACAGACCCACGAGGGTGTTGTTCTCCCGTTCGAGCAACGCGCGAGCAAAGCGGCCAAGCCTGCCCCTGTCGAAGCGCCCGAAACACACGTAGAAGCCGCTTCCGCGCCCGAGATGTCGGCAGAGGATACCACGCCACTACCTGCCGACGAACCGACCCTCGACGCGACAGAGCCGGAGCCGGAGGAGACCACCGTCGCCCCCGCCGATACCTCTGCGGAGGACGGTGCCACCCTGCCCGGCTTGCTGCGCCACCCGATGACCGACGCACCGGTGCCGCCAAGCGATAACACACCGGACGAAGCCCCTGACGCTGCGCAAACACGCACCCCAGATCAGGACGCGCCCGCGCCGACCATCGACAGCACGCCAGAGCCAGCGCCGGAAGACAGCACCGCCGAAACGCGGGACATCGAAGCGCAGGACGTCGAAGCGCCAGAGATCAACGAGGCGCCGAAAGACCCTGTTGTTGCAAGTCCCAAGCCGCGTGTGATCGATCTGCCACCTCTGACGGCAGAAGAAGACTTCCCCGCCAAACCCTCTGTGCTTTCTGCTGCACTGCTGTGCCGCGATCTGCCCGAGGATTCGGCCCGCGATATCGCGCCTTTGCTGAGCCGTTTGGGCGAACTGCGCGATTCCATTCGGGCCGATGTGGTCCGCGGCACAAAAGTCTAAGCCGCGCGTGCGATTTGCGACAATTCCCCCTTGCACGCACGGTTTTATCAGGTATGAAACGCCTCATGTCGGGCTATGGCGCAGCCTGGTAGCGCGTCCGTCTGGGGGACGGAAGGTCGCAGGTTCGAGTCCTGCTAGCCCGACCAACCGACATAAAACAAACGCCCGTACCCTAATGGGTGCGGGTGTTTGCATTTGAAAGGCCCGGATATGATCGGCGTAGTTCCCAACCAGCATATCACCGACATGATCGTTTCGGGTCAGATCATCGGCACACCGCCTGTCGACGGTGCCCAGATCCAGCCTGCGAGCCTTGATCTTCGTCTAGGAACAGTGGCTTACCGCGTGCGTGCGTCTTTTCTTGCGGGGCATGGGGCCAAGGTCGCCGACCGTCTGGAAGAGTTCGAGATGCACCGCGTCGACCTGACGAATGGGGCGGTGCTGGAAAAGGGCTGCGTCTACGTTGTCCCGCTGATGGAAAGCCTCGCCCTGCCCAAAGGCACCTCTGCGGCAGCCAATGCCAAAAGCTCCACCGGGCGGCTGGACTTGCTCACGCGCACCATCACCGACGGCGGGACCGAGTTTGATCGCATCGCGCCGGGCTATACCGGCCCGCTTTACGCAGAGATTTGTCCGCGCTCTTTTTCGGTGCTCGTACGTCCGGGCATGCGGCTGAACCAGATTCGTTTTTCCACCGGTGCCGCCACGCTTGACGATGCCGCGCTGCGTGCATTGCACGCCGACAGCCCGCTGGTGGATGGCGAGGCCGTGATCGATGATGGTCTGGGATTCTCGGTTGATCTGCGCTTGCCTGACACCACGCTGGTCGGCTACCGCGCCAAGCCGCATACGGGTGTGATCGATCTGGACAAGATCGGCCATTATGACCCCGCGCAATACTGGGAAGAGGTCCACAGCGACAACGGTCAGATCATCCTCGACCCCGGTGCGTTCTACATTCTGGTCAGCCGCGAAGCTGTAACCATTCCGCCAGAATACGCCGCAGAGATGGCCCCCTATCTGGCGATGGTGGGCGAATTCCGCGTGCATTACGCAGGTTTCTTTGACCCCGGCTTCGGCCATGCCTCTGCAGGGGGTGCGGGATCACGGGGCGTACTTGAGGTCCGCTGCCACGAGGCCCCTTTCGTGCTGGAGCATGGTCAGGTTGTCGGACGGTTGGTCTATGAGAAAATGACCGACATCCCGACCCAGCTTTACGGGTCGGGCATCGCGTCGAACTACCAGGGTCAGGGTCTCAAGCTCAGCAAGCATTTCAGCGCGCCGCGTTAAGCTTCGCACCGCCTGATCGCGCGGGTTAGAAACGCGTCAGCTTGCGCATGTTCTTGACCATATTGCGCGCCTGTTTGCCCTGCTCGCGGCTGCTTCTGTCACGACGGGCCATTTCCTCGGCGCTTGGTTGGACAGGATTGCCGTCACGGTCCACTGACGCCCGACGCCCCTTGCCCAGCTTTGATGCCTGATCAAAGCCGATATCAACGCCTTTGTTGATCAAACGCCCCATCACGCGACGCATAATCATATTAATTATCTGGTTCATGTCCTGACCTCTTTACCGCGCGTTAAACTGTGTCTGAGGCTAATATAACACCTATTGCGGCGATTTTCAGGCCGCCTGCGGGATTAATCCTCGAACAGCTCGCTCTGGCCCTCGGTCGCTTCTGGCTCTTCCTCGCTGTCGACACCGGGCATCTCGCCAAAGGCGGGGCGGCTTTCCAGCAGTCCGGCAGAGCGGAGTTCCTTCAACCCCGGTAGGTCGCGGGGGCTTTCAAGACCGAAGTGGGCCAGAAATTCCTGTGTCACGACGAAGGTCACCGGACGACCGGGGGTCATTTTGCGGCGGCCAAAGCGAATCCAGTCCAGCTCAAGCAGCTGATCCAGCGTGCCGCGCGATACCGATACGCCCCGGATCTCTTCGATCTCGGCGCGGGTGGCGGGCTGGTGGTAGGCGATGATCGCCAAGGTCTCGATCGCGGCGCGCGACAGTTTGCGCGTCTCGACCGTTTCGTGTTGCATGAGATACCCCAGATCCGCCGCCGTGCGCATGGCGTAGGCATCCCCGATGCGACACAGCACGACACCGCGGCCGGTGTAGCGTTTGCGCAGATGCACCATCGCTTCGGCAGGGTCACAGCCATGCGGCAGACGCGCCGCGATCTCGCGCAGGGTCATCGGCTCTGCGGTGGCGAAAAGGATCGCTTCGATCATGCGCTCCTGTTCGGCCAACGGCGGGGCCTCGAACAGGCTTTCTTCTGTGTGTTCAACGGGTTCGGCCACGTCAGATATCCTTCTTACGCAACTGGATCGGGGCAAACACGCCCTCTTGGCGGATTTCCAGATGCCCTTCCTTTACCAATTCAAGCGACGCCGCAAACGTCGATGCCGTGGCCGAGCGGCGCATTGCCGGTTCTTCGCCCCATCCGTCGGGCATGTAGCTGGTCAGGTCAGACCAGTCGCCAGAAAACCCAATCAAGCCGCGCATGCGCTCCAGCGCCTGCTCCATCGTAAAGACCTTGTCACGGTCCATCACGAAGGGGCGGAAATCGTCGCGGGTGCGGATACGCGCGTAGCCCTGCATCAGGTCCAGCAAGGTCGCGGTATAGGTCACGCGGCGGGTCTGGCGCATTTCCTGCGTCTGGCCGCGGGCAAAGAAGTCGCGCCCCAACTGGTCACGGGCCATCAGCTGGGCCGCGACGTCGCGCATCGCTTGCAGACGTTCCAGCTGGAACGCCAGATGCGCGGCCAGTTCCTCGCCCGAGGGGCCATCGTCCTGCGGATCAGGCGGCAGCAGCAGACGGGATTTCAGGAAGGCGAGCCACGCAGCCATGACCAGATAATCCGCCGCAAGCTCAAGCCGCAGCGCCTTGGCCTTGTCCACGAACATCAGATATTGGCGTGCCAGTTGCAGCACAGATATCTTGCGCAGGTCGACCTTCTGGGTGCGGCTGAGCGTCAGCAACAGGTCCAACGGGCCCTCGAACCCGTCGACATCCACGATCAGCGCCTCGGCCGCGAGCCGTTCAGCAACTTTCGTTTGCCCGTCGTCCAACTGCGTTTCAGCCATATACCGTCCCGCCCAAAAGCCTGTCGAGCTTCGCAGTCAGGGCAGGAATGTCAACATCATCAGGCGTCCGGCGCATGGCAAGGGCGCGCGCGGCCCGTGTTTGCGCAGCGTCGGACATCTCTCCGGCAGTATCGGCAACGCGGGTGCGATCCTCAAGTGTGGCGTTGCAATACAGCACCACATCACAGCCTGCGGCCAACGCTCCGGCGGCGATGGCATCCACCTCGCCCGACAGTGCTTTCATCGAGATGTCATCCGTCATGATCAGGTTATCAAAGCCGATATCCTCGCGGATCAGCCGCATCATAGCCGGCGACAGCGTGGCAGGGCGCGGATCAATCGCGTCATAGACCAGATGCGCCGTCATTCCCATCGGCAGGTCGTTCAACGCCTTGAACGGGGCGAAATCATGGGTGTCCAACGCGGCACGCGGCGCATCAACCTGCGGCAAGTCAAAATGACTATCCATTGTGGCGCGCCCATGTCCGGGCATATGTTTGACCACGGGCAAAACGCCCCCCGCCAACATGCCGTCTGCCGCCGCACGGCCCAAAGTCGCCACGGCATCGGGCGTCGTGCCGTAACAACGGTTGCGCAGGAAAGCGTGGGTTTGCGCCCCAGCGACATCGACCATCGGCGCGCAATTGCTGTCGATGCCCACGCGGTGCAGCTCGTCCGCGATCAGTCGAAAGCGCAGATACATCGCCTCTGCCGCCTTGGGGCCTGCCGCTTGCACGAAGTCCAGCGGTGCTGTCCAGTCGCGCCAATGCGGTGCGCGCAACCGCTGCACCCGCCCGCCTTCTTGATCCACGGTGATCACAGCCTCGTGGCCCGCCGCCTCGCGCAGTTCATCACACAGCGCACGGACCTGATCCGGCGTGTCGATATTGCGCGCAAAGAGAATGAAACCAAAGGGCTTTACGGCGCGAAACAACGCCTTTTCCTGCGCCGTCAGCCGAAGCCCCGACGCGTCCAGTATCGTCGCCCCGTATCGCATCAGCGTGTAACGACGGGAATGCAGTCGGTGTTTTCAGCAACCAGCGCCGAACAGAAGCGTCGCGCATCCGCGATGTCCGAGAACCCATGCGCACGCAGACGGTAGAAAGTGCGCCCGCCGCTGCTGGCCTCTTGGATGATGCGGTCCTTGCCTTCCATATAGGCCCCGAAACGCGCGTTCAGACGGACCCATTGCGCCCGTGCGATCTGCGGTGAATCAAATGCGCCAAGCTGCACCAGACGCGTCCCTGTGGGCAGGCTGTCGGGCGAAAGCTCTTTCACTTCGGCGGCGGCAACCGGTGCAGGTTCAAACGACGCCTTGGTCGCAGCGGCACGGCCACCGGGGCGCGTTTGAGGACGCAAGGATGCGCGCACCCCCGGTTCTTCGCCCATAGCAACGGCCACCGCGTTCGACACCGCCATCTCAAGCGGGTCGACATCCATCGTGGCACTTGCGTTCATCGGCTCTGGCAGGGCGGTGCCGTCTTCTTCGTCTTCCAGTGGTTCCACTCCATCGGTGAGAGAGGCGACAAGATCGTCCACATCGCCGTTTTTCAACGCCTCTGCCACGTCAGCCGCAGGCGAAGATTGCGTTGGTGCCTGTTGCGCAGGTGCAACCATCGCGACGGGAATGGGCTGGTCTTCTTCTTCCAGATCCAGTGGCTTCGGGGCCAAAATCAGCTGTTCCGCGAATTGGTTCGCCGTCCCTTCAGAGGCCACAGCATTGACCGACAGACCCTGATTATCCGCCAGTTGGCCGCCCGGATTTTCGGGCCGCACGCGCATATCGCCTTGGGCCGCACGCACCACCGGAATGCCGGTAACATCGCGCACCAGCAGCTTGTAGCCCCAGACCCCGATGCCGACGATCAAGGTAATGGAAAGCGCCGCACCCGCGAAATTTGCAAACTTGGTCAAGGGTTTGGCCGTAACTTGCGGCGCCATCCCTGCGTCATGTTCAAAGGAGTACCCCCCACCCTGGGAGGAGGACGTGTAATCTGCCATTTCTGCCTCACTGCCCGCGTCAGATATCACCCGCGCGGGTCTGTTTTTTGAACCTGCCTGACCAGCAATGGTGCGTTATCGCATCTCTTCCGCTGGCTTGACCCCAAGAATACCAAGACCTGACGCAATTACAATCGCTGCGGCTTGGGCCAGCGCGATTTTTGACTGGGACAGGGCCGAATCATCCTGCAGGAAACGCAGTTCAGGCACGTCGTTGCCGCGGTTCCACAGGCCGTGGAAATCGCCCGCCAGCTCGTAGAGATAAAAGGCGATCCGGTGCGGTTCGTTGCTGCGCGCCGCGGTCTCTACCATCCGGGGCCATTCGGCCAGCTTTTGCGCCAGTTTCAGCTCTGCTTCGTGGTCAAGCTGGCTCAGGTCGGCACGCTGCAAGGTTTCCAAATCCGTGTCAACACCCGCCTCTGCCGCCTTGCGCAGGACAGAATGCACACGCGCATGGGCATATTGCACGTAGAACACCGGATTCTCGCGCGACTGTTCCAGCACCTTGGCAAAGTCAAAGTCAAGCATCGCGTCATTCTTGCGGGTCAGCATGACAAAACGCGTCACGTCAGGGCCCACCTGATCAACCACATCGCGCAGGGTGACAAATGTCCCTGCCCGTTTGGACATTTTGAATTCCTTGCCGTTCTTGAACAGCTTGACCAGCTGCGTCAGCTTGATGTCGAGCGGCACCGACCCCTCGGACAGCGCCGACACAGCGGCTTTCATCCGTTTGACATAGCCGCCGTGATCCGCGCCAAAGACGTCGATCAGCATGTCAAAGCCACGCTGCACCTTGTCGTAGTGATACGCGATATCGGGCGCGAAATATGTCCAGCCGCCGTCGGACTTCATCACCGGACGGTCAACGTCATCGCCATGGGCAGTGGATTTGAACAGGGTCTGCTCGCGCGGTTCCCAGTCCTCGGGCTTCTTGCCTTTTGGCGGCTCAAGCACGCCCTCATAGATCAGCCCCTTGGCTTTCAGGTCATCAATCGCGGATTCGATCCGGCCCGTGCCATAAAGCGACTTTTCGGAATAAAACACATCCATCTCCACCCCGAGAGAGGCGAGATCATCGCGGATCAGCTTCATCATCTCGTCGGTGGCAAAGTTGCGCACCTCTTCAAGCCAGACGGATTCATCGGCGTCGATATAGGCGTCGCCCACCTTGTCTTTCAGCGCGGCCCCCACATCGATCAGATAGTCGCCGGGGTATGTGCCTTCGGGAAAGGCGACCTCTTGGCCGTGCGCCTCCAGATAGCGCAGATAGACAGAGCGCGCCAAAACATCGACCTGCGCGCCGCCGTCGTTAATGTAATATTCACGCGTGACATCGAAACCCGCGAAATCCAGCAAGGACGCCAGCGCATCGCCGAAGACCGCACCGCGGGTGTGCCCCACATGCAGCGGCCCCGTCGGGTTGGCCGAGACATATTCGACGTTGACCCGCTTGCCCTGCCCCAGATCGCCGCGGCCAAAGTCTGTGCCCTGCCCCAGAACGGCACCGACAACGCCCTGCCAGACCGCAGCACTCAGCCGCAGGTTCAAGAACCCCGGGCCCGCCACATCCGCCGCGGTGATCCGTGGATCCTCACCCAGCTTTTCGGCCAGTTTCTCGGCGATATCGCGCGGTTTCATACGGGCCGGTTTCGCCAGCACCATCGCGGCATTGGTCGCCATATCCCCATGCGCCGCATCGCGCGGCGGCTCTACGGTGATGGCGTCAAAGCTCAGCCCCTCGGGCAGAAACCCGTCGGCAACCAGCGTATCAAGGGTGGACAGCACGAGGCTGCGGATATCGGCAAATAGGTTCATAACGGGGTTCCTTCGACTTGGCCCCGTGTATCACCTGAATATGCGCCCATAATCAAGGGCGGTTCAGCCTTTAACGATCAACCGCTCATGTTCCTGCAAAGCAAAGCGATCTGTCATCCCCGAGATATAGTCGCTGACGATCCGCGCAAGCGCCGTATCGCCGTCCGCGTCCTCTACATCCTTGCGCCATTGCTTGGGCAATTGGTCCGTATGCGCGCAGAAATAGGGGAACAGATCCTCGACCACCTGCGTCACCTGCTTGCGCATGATCACCACGGATGGCGCGCGATACATGCGGTCGAAAAGAAAGGCACGGATGACCTTGAGATCCTGGAAAACCGGATCGGAGAACTGGATCAACGTGCGCCCGGCCATGCGAATATCGGTGGCGGTTTCGGGCTTCATCTCGGCCAGACGGTGCCGCGCGACGCTGATCACGTCCTCCACCAGCACGCCAAAGAAACGGCGCAGTGCCTCGTGGCGGCGGCGGTAGTAGTTCAGACCGGGATACAGCCTGTCAACTTCGGCGAAATTCTGCTTCAGGATCGGCAGCTCGGCCAGCTCGTCCGTCGAGAACAGCTCGGCCCGCAAACCGTCATGCAGGTCGTGGTGGTTATAGGCCACATCATCGGCAATCGCCGCCACCTGTGCCTCGGCACTGGCGAATGTCTCCAGCTCAAGATCATGCTGACGCTCATAGGCCGCAAGCGCCCACGGCAGCTCTCCCGTCACCGGCCCGTTATGTTTGGCCAACCCCTCCAGCGTGTCCCAAGTCAGGTTCAGCCCGTCGAAATCCGCGTAATGCCGCTCCAGATGGGTGACGATGCGGATGGCTTGGGCGTTGTGGTCAAACCCGCCATAGGGGGCCATCAAGGCTTCCAGCGCGTCCTCGCCCGTGTGACCAAAGGGCGGATGCCCCAGATCATGGGCCAGGGCGACCGCCTCTGTCAGCTCGGCATTCAGACCCAACGCACCGGCGATCGTGCGTGCCACCTGCGCCACCTCGATCGAATGGGTCAGCCGCGTGCGATAGTAATCGCCCTCATGTTCGATAAAGACCTGCGTCTTGTGCTTAAGCCGCCGGAAGGCGCTGGCGTGGATGATCCGGTCACGGTCCCGCTGAAAGCAGGAACGAAAGGTGCTTTCCTCTTCCGGTATCAACCGTCCCCGGGTCAACGCCGGATCAGAGGCAAAAGAAGCGCGCATAGTCGGTGGTCCTTGTGGCCTGTCCTGCGGGTTTCTATATTGTAAGACAACACAGATGGAAACCGATCACACCGGAGCCCGAAAATGAACCTGCCCCCCCAAGTTACCCCGCGCGCCTTTGACCGCCTTGCCGAAATCGGTGCCGCCGCAGAGGGCAAAGCCCTGCGCGTCGCCGTAGAGGGCGGCGGCTGCTCCGGCTTTCAGTATGACATCGCGCTGGATGATCCCAAAGACGATGACCTGATCCTTGAAGGGGCCGGCCAGAAAGTTGTGGTCGACAGCATCTCCCTGCCCTTTCTTGCGAATGCCGTCATCGACTTTTCCGAGGAATTGATCGGCGCGCGTTTCGTGATCGAAAACCCCAATGCCACCAGCGCCTGCGGCTGCGGCACGTCTTTCTCGATGTAACGCGCGCCCGATACACGCGCCCGCTTCATTTTGCCCAAGTAAACTCCCGCCGGAGGCTGGCCTCATGCCCGCATGAGGCCATTCTAGCGCCGCAGCTGCACCGCGGAGGGCATGGCCGGGATCGGTGTCCGCGCAAACCGCGCGAAAAACGCTTCAAATTGCGGGCAAGACGTCTCTGCCTCGGCCAGTATCTCTTGCGCCTCTGGGTCCAGAGCCCTCATGACCCGTCCACGCATAAGCGACCACTGCGCTTGCCGCGTCTCCCCCATTTCAAAAAGCGCCGCCGATATCGCCTGCAACGCCCCGTTTGGCGGGGTATACCGGATGGCCACTGCCCCTTGCGGCACCGGTTGGCAGAATGCCGCCCCTCCGGACATGGACGCGGCCCAGCCGGTCACCAGATAGGCGTGATACCCGTCCACCGGTCCGCCCCCCTGCTGCGGTACGATCCGGCAGGCACGCGCAGCGGACTGAACCGCATCCTCCCACAGTGCAGGTGACGCAGCGCCTGCAAACCGGAGCGCGGCACAAATCTCGGCCAGCAGATCCATATCCTGATCAAGATACGCCAGAATACCGGCAAAATTCAGGCTTCTGATCGCTGTCGCCGGCAGTTGGGGGTCGCTCTGGCCGTAGTCTGACAGATAGAAAACGATATGTGCCAGCTCATAGGATGCTTTCTTGTTAGGCAGCGCAAAGGTTTCGGATCGCGTGAAAAACCGGCGCAAGCGGGATTGCAGGGCGTCGTCGCGCGGCACGGACATCCGACGCGCTAGTAGGCGCTGCGCTTCGGCGCGTTGCAGGTCAGACAGCTCCCCATCCGCCAGCCGCATACGCGCGACCCAATGCACCAGCCGCTCCCCCGCGTCGCCGGGCAAGCCCAGATCCTCAAGGTCCAGCGCGAGGGACAGGAAAAATCGGTAGTACTGCGGAAAGAAGCGGATCGTCTCTTCGATGCGGTCATAGAAGGACGCATAGGGCACCAGAGCGTCTGGCGTGACAGGCATGTCCGCGCTTGCCAGAATTCCCAGCCATTCCGCGTTTTCCTTCAACCAGAACACATCCCCCGCACGGCGTCGCTGCACCGCAAACATACGGCTGATCGCGGCGGTATCGGCGTGTTTGCGACCGCTATTGCGCGCACGTACGGATGAAAGCGGTATAACATTCGACATAGGCCCCCCTTTGGCAAGAAACCCCTGCGCCGGTTCCAGCGCAGGGTGTGTTTGGATTAGCAGCCGGTGGTAAACAAACCGGTAAGCTCCCCAGTCGCCATGCCGCCTGCCTGCGGTCCCGACTGTAGCCCTGTGGTGAACAGCCCGGTGCCGTGGCCGCAATGGGGGTCTTGCCCTGCACGGATACAGCCGGTGGTATAAAACCCTGTCCCCGCCCCCTGATGGAGCGATGCCGCCCCGGCGTGAACATTCGAGAAAGCAGTTTCGACGTAAGCAATAGCGGTCATGAGTTTTCCTTTTTGACGTGATTTTGAAATCGGCAACTAAACCTCAAGCTGCACTCCCTTCATCAATCACCAGCTCAGGGATTTGACCTAGGCGACAAAAAGATCGCATTTTAACGATGTAAATCATCCACATGCGCTGCGCCTTTGATCCGGTTGAAACCACGCGGCGATGCCGTGTTCTCCACAATAGCGACAATTTTAACGGAACGCTGGCAAAGCGCTCCGCGGCGGCGTAGGCACCGTCGGCTCTCCTTCGAATCGCGGGCGAAACCTGCCCAAACCGGTGCAGCCCCCTTGCCCCATATTGCGGTATGCGCGATAGCTGCGGGGACCAATGCAGGGGGCCGCCATGAAAATCGCCACGTTCAACATCAACGGGATCAAAGCGCGGATCGACGCCCTGCCCCAATGGCTCGACGACGCGCAGCCCGATGTCGCCATTCTGCAAGAGATCAAATCCGTCGACGAAGGCTTCCCGCGCGAGCTGTTCGAGGATCGCGGCTATAACGTGGAGACCCACGGGCAGAAATCCTTTAACGGCGTCGCGATCCTGTCAAAGCTCCCGCTTGAGGATGTGACCCGTGGCCTGCCCGGGGACGACAGCGACGAACAGGCGCGCTATATCGAGGCAACGGTCGTGGGCGATCATTCTTCGGTTCGGCTTTGTGGGTTGTATCTGCCCAACGGCAACCCCGCGCCGGGCCCCAAGTACGATTACAAACTGGCGTGGATGCAGCGTCTTGAAGACCGTGCGCGCGCACTCTTGGCCGAGGAAACACCGTTTCTGCTGACGGGCGACTTCAACATCATTCCCCAGGCCGAAGACGCGGCAACGCCAGATGCCTGGCGGGAAGATGCGTTGTTTCGCCCTGAATCCCGCGCCGCCTGGCGACGTCTGCTGGCCCTTGGCCTGACAGAGGCGTTCCGCGCACGGACCCAAGGGCCCGGACATTACAGCTTTTGGGATTATCAGGCAGGCGCATGGAACCGCAACAACGGCATCCGTATCGACCATTTCCTTCTGAGCCCTGCCATCGCCGACAGCCTGCGCGACTGCCAGATCGACAAGGATGTACGCGGGCGCGAGAAACCCTCCGATCACGTGCCCGTCTGGGTGGAGCTTGACCTCTAGCTCGGACGCACAAGCGCGGCCCTAGATCACGCCTGAAGCTCGGCATCCCAATAAAGAAAATCCATCCAGCTATCGTGCAGGTAGTTGGGCGGGAATTTCCGGCCCATATTGCGCAGATCCTCGGCTTGCGGCTGGCGCGGCGGTTTGCGCAGCTGAAATCCGGTCTGGTGCAGCGCCTTGGACCCTTTTTTCAGATTGCACGGGCTACACGCCGCAACAACGTTCTGCCAGCTTGTGATACCCCCCGCCGCACGGGGCACCACATGGTCAAAGGTCAGATCCCCCCGTGCACCGCAGTACTGGCAGCAGAATTCGTCCCTCAGAAATAAATTAAAGCGCGTGAAGGCCACGCGCTTTTGAGGTTTGACATAATCTTTGAGAACGACCACCGACGGGATGCGAATTTGCATCGACGGGCTGTGAACATAGTCGTCATATTCAGCGACGATATCCACCCGATCCAGCCATTTGGCCTTCACCGCTTCCTGCCAGGGCCACAGCGACAGCGGATAGTAGGACAAGGGCCTGTAATCCGCGTTCAGCACAAGGGCCGGTTTGTTTTTCAGCCCTGCCGGGCTTCGGGTGAATTCAGTTCTAAAGTCGCCGTCCATTGTTCGATAGCCCCTTGCCGTTCCGCGTCCGGTCCAGCGGGACAGCCCCGCTGATGCTTTCGACTATATCTCGTGGTTTGCGTCTGACAAGTCGCAAACGGGTACAAGATGTCGCAGAATGCGTAAGCTGATTACGTAACAGGCATGTGACGGAAACGGCCAATCCGGCCGGGGCCTTCCTGCGGGTCGCGCATGCGCCCGCAGGGAATGGGATCAAAGACCCAGTTTATCGCGCATAAAGGCCAGCGCCACGCTCAGCCCGTCGGGGGCGATTCCGTGGCCTGTACCCTTCATGATATGGGCGAAAACGTCCGTCCATCCGGCCTCTTGCAAGGTTTCGGCGGCCTGTGGCAGGGATTGCGGCGGGACAACATCGTCGGCGTCGCCGTGCACCAGCAAGACCGGAGGGCGCACGACCGCTTCGTCTTTCAGGCTCTCGGGCGACAGCAAACGCCCCGAAAACGCGACAACACCGGCCACAGCATCTTCGCGGCGCGGCGCGACATGCAGCGCCATCATCGTACCTTGGGAAAAGCCAAACAGCACGACCTGTTCGGGCAGCAGATCTTCGTCCACCATCAGCGCATCGAGAAAGGCGTTCAGGTCGTCGACCGCCTGCATCATCCCGCGTTCGGCTTCTTCCTCAGAGGAGTTATCGATCCAGGGAATCGGGAACCACTGGAACCCCATGGGCGCACCGGCACAGGCTTCGGGCGCATCGGGGGCCACGAACAGCGTGTCGGGCAGATGTTCCCCCAACGGGTCGGCAAGCCCCAGCAGATCGGCACCATTCGCGCCATAGCCATGCAGGAACACGACGGCAGACCGCGTTTCCCCCGAGACCGGTTCGCGGCGCTCTGCGTTTAGTACTCGTGTCATGAAATCCCTTCCCGTTGTTTTGCCACGCGGTAGTACGAAAACAGGATGCGGGCTGCAACCGATCGCCAGGGCGACCAGTCCTGCGCCATGTCCGCAAGCTGCTTCGGCTTTGGTCGCTGGGGCAGATCAAACAGGATTTTCGCGGCCTCTTGCAAGGCCAGATCGCCCTGCGGCAGGATATCGGCGCGGCCTAGCGAAAACATCGCATAGATCTGCGCCGTCCACAGCCCGACACCGGGCACCGCGGTCAGCGTGTCAATCACCACCGCATCCGGTGCGCCCCTCAAGGCGGTATAGTCGATCCCGGCCTCGGCCAAGGCCAACGCATAGCGGATTTTCTGGCGGCTCAGCCCCGCCGCGCGCAGGCCATCCTCGCCCGCGGTGAGTATCGCCGTCTCATGGGTCAGTCCCGCCGCATCCATCTTGGCACGCATGGCATTTGCCGACGCGACAGAGACTTGCTGGCTGATGATCGCCCCGATCAACGCGTCAAACCCGTCCGCACGCAATCGCAGAGGCAAAGGGCCAGTCGCGGCCAAGGCGGTAGCAAACTGGGGCACATGCGCAGCGAGCCAATCCGCCCCTTCGGCGACATCCGCGTCGCCAGTGATAATCCGTCCGATGCTCATCCGGCTGTGCCCCCCGTTGTCAGCGTCTCGACCCAGCAGATCGCCGCATCCGGCGCGGCGAGAACCTGCGCGCCGACGGGGGCCGCCGGACGGTCGATGGCAATCACCCGCAGACCCATCGCGCACGCTGCGTCCAGTTTGGGGCGGCTTGGCACGCCACCGACGTTGCGCAGAACCAGCGTATCGATCTGCAAGGCGCGAAACAACGCCTCCTCCGCCGCCTGAGTGAAGGGCGGCTGGCCATAGACGGCTTCGGCAAAGGGGGGCAGCTTGGTTCGGGCCTGCGCGTTGGTCTGCCGCAGATAAAGCCGCGCGCCTGCGAAGGGGGCGTAATCCTCCACCGTCCCGCGCCCCGTCGCGGCAAAGACCCGTGCTTTGGGTCGGATCATCCGTGCCGCCGCCGCGACCGACGCGGCCCGTTCAACCGGTGCCGCGATGTCCCACATGGGCCGCAGGACACGCAGATAAGGCAGCCCCAACCGCGCGGTGGCGTCAAAAGCGATCTGCGATATATCCGCGTCAAACCCGTGCCCTGCGTCCAGCACAGCGGTAAACTCATGGGCGCGCAGGTAAGCTGCCATCTCATCCAGGTTGCCCGGCGACCAGATCTCTGATGGTACGGCCAGCGGGCCAAAGCTGCGCTCCGTCCGCCTTAACACGGCGCGTGCAGAGACGTCTGACTTCGCCATCGCAGCAGCGATCTCATGCGCTTCGGCGCTGCCAGCGATCAGCAGAATATGGGGGCCCCGGTTCATGGCGCGACCATCGTTGACCCCGCCGCCGGACGCAAGGCCCTTGCAGCCCCCCAAAGCCCGGTCTACGCATTCACCATGACAGTGATTGATGACACCCGCGCCAAGCGCAACGTCGCCGTGCTGGTGACCGCGCAGGCCTTTCTTGGCAGCCAGATGCCGATGTATTTTGTGGTCGGCGGATTGGCGGGGCAACAACTGTCGCCGAACGTCTGCCTCGCGACGCTGCCGATCTCTATGATCGTCTTCGGGTCGATGACCACGGCCCCGTGGCTGTCGACGGTGATGCAACGCTTTGGCCGTCGCGCGGGCTTTGTGGCGGGCGCATTTGGCGGGATGACGGGGGCCGCGCTTTGCGCCTATGCCCTGACGATCCAGAGTTTCATGACCTTCCTGCTGGGCAGCTATCTGATCGGCATCTACATGTGCTCGCAAGGGTTTTTCCGCTTTGCAGCGACGGACACCGCATCTGACGCATTCCGGCCCAAGGCGATTTCCTATGTCATGGCGGGCGGGCTGATCTCGGCCATCATCGGGCCGCAGCTGGTGGGGTTTCTGACCGGTGCCAACGGCGATGCGACGATGATGCGGTTTTTCCCGGTCTACCTCGCCGCGATTGCGCTGAACGCTGTGGGCATGGTGCTTTTCGCCTTCCTCAACATTCCCAAGCCGCCCGTGCCGGCCGTGGATGCCCCCAAGGGCCGCACCCGGATGGAGCTTTTGAAGACCCCGCGCATCGCCGTCGCTGTGATCTGCGGCATGGTATCCTATGCGCTGATGAACCTTGTAATGACCTCGACCCCGCTTGCGGTTGTGGGGTGCGGCTATGACATCGTGGATGCGTCCCATGTGGTCACAGGCCACGTTCTGGCGATGTATGCGCCATCGTTTTTCACCGGCCACCTGATCGCGAAATTCGGGGTTGAAAAGATCCTCGGCCTTGGCATCGCGATCCTTGCGGGGGCCGGTGTGGTCGCGCTGCAGGGGGTGGAGCTGAACAACTTCTACATCGCATTGATCCTGCTGGGGATCGGCTGGAACTTCGGCTTTATCGGCGCGACATCCATGCTGGCCGGTGCCCATGAACCGCACGAGCGTGGCCGCATGCAAGGTCTGAACGATCTGCTGGTCTTTGGCGGGGTGACCTTTGCGTCGCTGTCAAGCGGCGGGCTGATGAACTGCTCGGGCGGCAACCCTGTCGAAGGCTGGGCCGCCGTCAATATCGCGATGATCCCGTTTCTGGTGCTGGCAGGCGGGTCGCTGATCTGGCTGATGCTGCGGCAACGTAGCGCGCGGGTCTAGCGCTACCAACGTCCCGACAAAGCCCGCCACGACAGGGCGAAATCATTCATCGGCGGCAGTTCTGCGGCGCTGACACGCCCGGGGGCGGCGATGGCCGCGCTCAGCACCTTGTCTGCCGCGCCGACGCTATACATCGCCGGTCGCGCCGCTTTCGAGATCTTGCCTCGGTTGGCCCGCGCCTGTCGCAACCGCGCCCGCGCCTTTTGGGCCAGCGCCACAACGCCAGCGTCGGTGCCGTCCAACAACGGGACACGCCCCTGCTCTACCAGCTGCGGGATCGCGTGCAGCCAAGCCGCCACCCCCGCCCCATAGGCCGCATCGCGCACCGTGGTCTCTTCCGCTGGTCCCAAAGACCGCGCCGCCACCCACATCAGATGGCCTGCGGTCTGGTCGATATAGGCGTCGAAATGGGCGGCATCTTCAAAGGCGTCGCGGTAGATATCCCACCGCCGCGCGGCGGCCAGCGTGTCCAGCAACACCGCGTCTTCGGGCGAAATGGCCAGTGCAAGGGGCGTCGCAACCTCGTGCCGCCGCACAACGCCACGGTTCGCGATCTCGTCACAGACATCGCGCCACCACTGCAAACGCATCTCGGCGATCATGGTTTCCTGCGTCACCCAAGGCGCGCGCGCCACCTCGATATTAAAGGCATAAAGCGGGAACAACACACGGCGTGCGGCCACAGGGGCGGCCATGCTGGCGCGAAAGCGCAGCGGATCGGCACGCTCTATAATAGCCGCGCAGGCGCTTAGATCGGCATCAAACTCCATGGTTCCTATCCCTTGCGGTCGCGGATCAGCTTCCAGCGGATCGCGTCCAACAGCGCTTCGAAAGACGCATCGACGATGTTAGCCGACACACCCACAGTAGACCAGCGCCGCCCCTGCCCGTCTTCGCTGTCGATGATCACCCGCGTCACCGCCTCTGTGCCACCTTGCGTGATCCGCACCTTGAAATCCACCAGATGCATATCCTCCAGCAGCGCCGAATACTGCCCCAGATCCTTGACCAGCGCCTTGCTGAGCGCGTTCACCGGCCCGCGGTCGCAGCCTTCGGCATCCATGCTCTCGCTCACCGACAGACGTTTCTCGCCATCCACTTTCACGACGACAACCGCTTCTGACAGGCTGACCATCTGGTCGTATTTGTTTTTGCGCCGCTCGACGGTCACACGATAGCGTTTTACCTCAAAGAGATCCGGCATCTGCCCCAGAGCCTTACGCGCCAGCAGCTCAAAGCTGGCCTGAGCTGTGTCATAGCTATAGCCTTCGGCCTCGCGCGCCTTCACCTCGTCAAGGATCTGCCCCAAGGCCGGATCCCCCTTGGCGATGGTCAAGCCCGCACTTTCAAGGCGCCGGCGCAGGTTTGACTGGCCCGCCTGGTTCGACATGGGAATGATGCGCGTGTTGCCGACCAGCGCGGGGTCGATGTGTTCATAGGTGGACGGGTCTTTCAGGATCGCGCTGGCATGCAGCCCCGCCTTATGCGCAAAGGCCGACGACCCGACAAAGGCCGCCTGTTTGGTCGGCACCCGGTTCAAGATCTCGTCCAGCGCACGGCTGATCTGGGTGAGGTTCGCCAGACCGTCTAGCGGGATTCCCGTGTCGAACCGGCTGGCATAGGGCTCTTTCAGCAGCAAAATCGGGATCAGCGTGGTCAGGTTGGCATTGCCGCAGCGTTCGCCCAAGCCGTTCAACGTGCCCTGTATCTGCCGCGCGCCCGCATCAATGGCGGCCAGCGAACAGGCGACCGCGTTTTCGGTGTCGTTATGGGTATGGATGCCCAGATGATCGCCGGGGATGCCTGCGGCGATGACCTCGGCTGTGATGCGTCCGACCTCGGCGGGCATGGTGCCGCCATTGGTATCACAAAGCACGATCCACCGCGCGCCCGCCTCATAGGCCGCCTTGATCGCGGTCAGCGCATAATCGGGGTTGGCGCGGTAGCCGTCAAAGAAATGCTCCGCATCGAACAGCGCCTCGCGGCCCTGCGCCACCAGATGCGCGATGGATTTCGCGATATTATCCGTGTTCTCGTCCAGAGTAATGCCAAGCGCTGCCGAGACGTGAAAATCATGGGTCTTTCCCACCAAGCAGACCGTCCGCGTGCCCGCATTCATCACCGCCGCCAGCACATCATCGTTCTGCGCCGACATGCCGTTGCGCTTGGTCATACCAAAGGCCGTCATCTTCGCCCGTGTGATCGGCGCTGCGTCGAAAAAGGCACTATCCGTCGGGTTCGCGCCGGGCCAGCCGCCCTCGATGTAATCCACCCCCAGCGTATCGAGCGCGGTCGCAATCGTTATCTTTTCGGCGGTCGAGAATTGCACCCCTTGGGTCTGCTGCCCGTCGCGCAAAGTCGTGTCATAGAGATAAAGGCGTTCGCGGGTCATCGCAGCGATCCCTCCTTCATTTTGCCAGATAAACTCCGGGGAGCGTGAGGGGCTGGCCCCTCACCCCCGCACGTTGCCAAACCACCAGCGCTGGACGCGGCGCAGATCACTTCAACACATCCAGCTTGCTAGGGTCGAAGGTGGGGCCCGCTATAACTTCGGTTCCCTGCTTACTTATCCTCACCTCACACCCCGCTGCCAACAATGCAGCCTTGAGGGCGTCGACATCAGAAAAATCCTTGGTTTTCATTGCCATCTGCCGCAGCTCGTCCAAGCGATTGGCCAGCTCGGTCTCGACCTCAGAGCCACCGCTCCCGAAACTTGTCGTGTAGGCGGCACGTGCTTTCGCATCATCCTCCCGCGATTTGTCGCTGAGAAACCCTAGCCATCGCGCATGATTGAGCAGTTTTTGCGGCTGCGCGGTCAGAGCGTTCAAATAGGACAACGCGAGATGCGTATTCAGGTCGTCGGCAAGCGCGTCGATCAGTTTCTGATCGGGCTTAAAGGCGGCAGGGTCGCAAGGCTCTAAGTCTCGCGTCAGGTCCATCCACTTCGTTAACGTCTTCGTCGCCTCGTCCCGCTTTTTCTCGGTCCAGTCCATCGGCTTGCGGTAATGCGTGCTGAGCATGACGAAACGGATCACCTCTCCCGGAACGCCTTGATCCAGAAGGTCACGTACCGTGAAGAAGTTACCAAGCGATTTGGACATCTTCTTGCCCTCGACCTGCAACATCTCGTTGTGCAGCCAGTAGCGCGCCATCTCGTCGGTGCCATTGGCGCAGCAGCTTTGGGCGATCTCGTCCTCGTGGTGCGGGAATTGCAGGTCCAGACCGCCGCCGTGGATGTCAAAGACATGGGGCTGGCTCTTCGCCTCATCAGACAGACGGTCCTGACGCAGGGGCTCTTTCCACAGCAACTCGTCCGCCATGGCGGAGCATTCGATGTGCCAGCCGGGGCGGCCACGGCCCCAGGGGCTGTCCCACCCCGGCGTCGCGTCGTCCGACGGCTTCCACAGTACGAAATCCATCGGGTTACGCTTGTAGGGCGCAACCTCGACCCGCGCGCCGGCAATCATATCGTCGATCGACCGGCCCGACAGCGCGCCATAGGCTTTGTAGCTTTCGACTGAAAATAGCACATGCCCCTCGGCGGCATAGGCGTGGCCCTTGGCGATCAGATCTTCGATCATCGCGACCATCTGCGGAATATAGGCGGTGGCGCGTGGCATGTGATCGGGCTCGAGCGCGCCGACGGCGGCCATATCGTCCAGAAACCACTGGGTTGTCTCGGCGGTAATCTCTCCGATAGACCGTCCGCTTTGCGCTGCGCGCGCGTTGATTTTGTCATCCACATCCGTGAAGTTGCGCACATAGGTCACATGGGCGTCGCCATAGACATGACGCAGCAACCGGTTGAGCACGTCAAACACGATCACGGGGCGCGCATTGCCCAGATGGGCGCGGTCGTACACCGTGGGCCCACAGACATACATCCGCACGTTTTTATCATCAATCGGGGTGAAATCCTCGCGTTTGCGGGTTTTCGTGTTGTGCAGCTTGATCGTGGTCATGGCGCGTCCTTACGCAAGGATTGCGCGGGCATGGCACAGAAATCTCGGGAAGAAAACGATGTGAGCAAGCCCGCCGGAAGGTCTTAGCAGGTAATACAGCAAATAATGAGTGGCATCATCTTCATGCCGTCTGCGTAGCCCGACCCGCCACTGGCGGTCAAGCCTGATTGACAAATCAACCATGCTCTGCGCCCCTGCGTCTTTAAGTTACGAGGGAGAAGACGGCATGCAACTATCATCGCGCATCACAGGGCTGCTTGGCGGCGGATCAGACGGCTGGGGCGTTTTCCTGCGCGCCCGCCAGATGATTGAACAGGGTACGCAGGTGACAGAGCTGACGATTGGCGAACATGACATCCGCACCGCCGCACCGATCCTGCAAGATATGCACCGCGCCGCTTTGGCCGGTCACACCGGATATGCGGCCATCCCCGGCACCACGGGTCTGCGCGATGCCGTGGCCGCGCGGTTGCAGGAACGTACCGGCGTGCCGACGACGCGAGACAATGTGCTGATCACGCCGGGCGGTCAAAGCGCGCTGTTTGCAGCGCATATGGCGACCTGTAACCCCGGCGATACAGCGCTTTATATCGATCCCTATTACGCCACCTACCCCGGCACGATCCGCGGTGTCAGCGCCCTGCCACATGCGATCGCCGCCCGTGCGGAAGATGCGTTCCAGCCCCGTGCGGACGTGATTGCCGCCGCTGCGAAACAGACCAACGCGGCGTCGCTGTTGGTGAATTCGCCCAACAACCCCACCGGCGTTGTCTATTCCCGCAAGACACTTGAAGGCATCGCGCAGGTCTGCCGCGATCACGACATGTGGCTGATCTCGGACGAGGTTTACGACACACAAGTCTGGGAGGGCGCGCACCTCTCGCCACGCGCGCTGGACGGGATGGCGGAGCATACTCTGGTCGTGGGGTCGATGTCGAAAAGCCACGCGATGACCGGGTCGCGCTGCGGCTGGATCGTCGGGCCTGTGGATGCGATCGAGCATCTGACCAATCTGGCGACCCACACGACCTATGGCGTGCCCGGGTACATTCAGGACGCGGCGCTGTTCGCGCTGAACCAAGGCACCGGTTTCGAGACAGAGATCGCCGCGCCCTTCCAGCGCCGCCGTCTGCTGGCGCAAGACATTCTAGCGCGACAGAACGCCGTCAGCCTCGTGCCCGCTCAAGGCGCGATGTATCTGATGCTGGATGTGCGCAGCACCGGCATGAGCGGCGAGGATTTCGCCTATGCGCTGCTGGAAAAACACCACATCGCGGTGATGCCCGGCGAAAGCTTCGGGACGGCCGCGGCAGGCCATATCCGCGTCGCGATGACCATCGAGGACACGCGCTTTGCCCAAGCGCTGGCGACGGTATGCGACTTCGCGGAAAGCCTCGCCGCCTGACGAAAGCGTCGCGCGACCACAGCTACCAACAGACGAAAAAGGCCGGAGGATCATCCTCCGGCCTTTTTGACTGGCACATTCTTATTTCCTGCCGAGAGCACTGTTATGCGACGCCCTCGGCAGATACACCGCCAGTTGTCAGCGTGTCAGCTTAGAAGCGGTAGGAACCACGGATGTTGAATGTGGTTACGTCCGCGTCGTCACCGGAAACACCGTTTACGTCGTCAAACTTGTGCTCAAGCAGTTCTGCGCCAACGCTGTATTGCTCGGTGATTTTGTAGTCCATGCCGATACCGTAGAAGGCACCGTCTTCGTCACCCAAGGATGTGTCGGCACGAGCGTAACCGCCGGTTGCGTAGATCAGAGTGCTACCCAAGTCGTAGCCACCTTTGATTTTCGCACGAGCAACGGAGTCGATGGAACCCTGTGTTACGCCTGCAGCGTCGTCCAGATCGATGTCTGTTTTGTCGTAGTCAAGCTCACCGCCCAATACGAAGCGACCGAAGTCGTAGTTGTAACCAGCGTGGAAACCGTAGGACCCGTTGTCGCCTTCCAGACCGTTGTCGATCTCAGCGTCGGAATAACCCAGTTGCAGACCGGTGTAGAAGCCTGTCCAGTCGCCACCCAGGTCGGGTGCAGGAACAGGTGCGGTCATCACGGGCTCAACCACTGGCTCTGCCAGGCTACCGGCGTATGTTGCGCCAGCGAATGCTGTGGATGCCAGAACGGCTGCGGATGCAAGTTTCATAGTGCGTTTCATAATCGTAACTCCTCGATCAGTTTGTACCGGAGCGGGCGCTTCCCGCTTCATCGACACAACACGGCAGCTAAGATCTGGTTTCGGGATTTCCCAATCACGGGTTGGTGATCGGAAAATTGTTGCTCAAATGCACGGCGTCTCGGCGGCCCGTCGCCGCTATTAACCCTTTTTACCAAGGCCAAAACGCAGTTCCGCGGAGATGCGCCAAAATCACCCGAAATTAAATTTTTAAGAAGATGGAACAATCTGCCCGCAGGCTGCAGCAGGAATCCCGCGAAAATGCTGCAAAAAGTGGCGTTTACCCCCCTATGTGCTAGGTAGCGATGCGGCGCGGATGACAGCATGTCCGGCATAATCGAGGCGAAACGACCATGATCGAATTCTTCATTACCCATATAGAGGTCGTTGGCGTCATCCTTTTGACCCTCGGCGTGGCCTTCATCCTGCTTCAGCAGCGCCGCAGCCCACAATCAACTGCCGCCTGGATCCTGTTTCTGGTGGTGATGCCCTATGTCGCCGCGCCCTTGTTCCTGGCGCTCGGCTTTCGCAAACAGGGTAAACGCTACGAGCCTATTATCTTTACCCAGAAAGAAGACCCGCAAACGCCCGTGCATGCGCTGGACGAGATGTTCCAGAGCTTCAACCTGCCCCCCGCGCTGGAAGCACAGCGACTGAACCTGCATGACACACCCCAAACCGCCTATGCCGCCGCGATGGAGGTGATCGAGAGCGCGACACAGACGATTGATGTGCTGTTCTACATCATCTCGGACGATGACACCGGCAATCACGTGGTTGACGCCCTGACAGAAAAAGCCCGCAACGGCGTCAAGGTGCGCCTGCTGATGGACCGGCTTGGCACCCTGCGCGGCCCCTCCAAGGCGGTCAAGGCGCTGCGCAAGGCCGGCGGCGAGGTGCTGTTCTTTTCGCCGATCCTGCAACTGCCCAGCAGTGGCCACCTGAACCTGCGCAACCATCGCAAGATGATCATCGCCGATCATGCCCGTGCTTTTTCAGGCGGGATGAACATTGGCGAACACTATATGTCAGACCACCCGCACACCGATCATTGGGTTGATCTGGCCTTCACCCTTGAGGGGCAATCGGTACAGACATTCTGCGATGTCTTCCGCTCGGACTGGGAAGTCGCCTGCGGTGAAGACGTGGATCATATCATAACGCCGGCCCCCACCACTGCGGGTAATGCCACGGTGCAGTTGATCCCCTCGGGCCCTGATATTATCGAAGACCCGCTGCACGACGGGATTATCCGCGCGCTGCATCTGGCGAAAACCCGTATCTGGATCGCCACCCCCTATTTCGTCCCGACCGAACCGCTGGCCAATGCGCTGCGCATTGCGGCGCTGCGCGGGGTGGATGTGCGTATTCTGGTGCCGCAGAAGTCGAACCAGCATATCGCGGACTTCGCGCGTGGCGGCTATCTGCGCGATGCGCATACCGCAGGGGCCAAGGTCAAATACTTTGAACCCGCGATGATCCACGCGAAAGCCGCGCTGATTGATGATGTGGGGCTTGTGGGCACGGCGAATTTCGACGTGCGCAGTATGCTTTTGAACTTTGAGGCGATGTTGTTCGTTTATGATGCACGCAGCGTGTCAACCCTGTCGGACTGGTTCACGGCTCGCGAGGCCGACTGCCACGAGAATATGCCAAGCCCGCATTTGCCCCGCCGTCTGGCCGAGGGCGTCTTTCGCATAGGAGCACCGATCTTGTGACCCAAGCCCCCCTTCGCATCGCCAGCTATAACATGCGCAAGGCCATGGGCACTGACCGCAAACGGGATCCCGCCCGCATCCTGCGTGTGATCCAGACGCTCGCGGCGGATATCGTCGTGCTGCAAGAGGCCGACATGCGCCTTGGCCCCCGCCCCTCGGCGCTTCCCATGGATCAGGTGACGGCGCAGACCGGTTTGATCGCCGTGCCTGTCCCCAGTGAGGTCAGCATCGGCTGGCATGGCAACGCCGTGTTGCTGCGCCCCGAGGCAGAGCTGATCGAGGTCAAACACCTGAACCTGCCGGGGATGGAGCCGCGCGGTGCGATGGTGGTGGATTTCGACCTGCGCGATGTCCCGCTGCGCATCATCGCCACCCATCTGGGGCTGATGCGCCGGTCGCGGCGCGCTCAGCTTTCCGCGCTCATTGCCCATCTGGATGCGCAGTCCAAACGTCCGACGTTGATCGCGGGCGATATGAATGAATGGTCGCTGAACGTCGGGCTTGGGCGTCTGGCGCATCACTTTGACATCTATGCACCGGGTAAAAGCTATCACGCGCGCCTGCCTTTGGCCGCACTGGATCGCATCGCGGTGGATGACGCGCTGCATGTGATTGACGGTGGCGTCTGCGAGACTGACGATGCGCGCCGCGCCTCGGACCACCTGCCGATCTGGCTGGATTTCGCGCGTTCTACCGATCAGTAGAGCGCGCGAAATCAGCTAAATTATCAGATGAGACTTCCAGTATAACCTACTGATAATTATTATACAAACGCCACACTTAAACCAATTTCTGAAGTGCCGTCAGAGCAATTTCCGCAGCCGCGCCTCCTCTGCGCGCGCCTGTTCGATAGCGGCGTGTTTCACCGGCCCATAGCCCCGAATATCCATCGGCAGTGCCAGCAGCTTTTGCACCGTCTCGACCGTTGTCTCACAGGTCTTGGCGGGCAGCTCCGCCAGCAAGGCTTCGTACCAGCGGATCAGCGCCACTTCTTCGCGACGTTCCTGAGTGTAGGAAAACACATCCAGCGTCGTGCCCCGTAGCGGACGCAGCCTCGACAGTGCGGTCAATACCGGCGTGAACCATGCACCGAACGCGCGCTTGACGGGCCGCCCCCGCGCGTCCTTGCGCAGGGACACGATCGGCGGAGCCATGTGGTAGTTGATCTTGAACCCCGGCTCGAACTCCTGCGCCAGCATTTCGGCAAAGGCAGGATCGCGGTGCAGCCGCGCGACCTCGTATTCATCCTTGAATGCCATCAGTTTGAACAGGGCCTTGGCCGCGACCTCTGTCAGCGCGTCGGCATGGGCGGCGGGCACGGCGGCGCTGAACTGCGCAAGCCTGTCGCGGTAGCGCTGCGCGTAGCTGTCGTTTTGATAGGCCCGCAACCGGTCGGCCCGATCCGCGATCAACGCGGCGCTGTCCAAGTCTGGTTGTTCGCTCGACGGCAGGGCCAGCGCGTCAGGCGTTTCCGCCATCACGCGGCCCAGATCAAAGGCGCGATGATTCTTGTCTATGGCCACGCCATTCAACACGACCGCCTGCCGCAGCGCGCCGTGTGACACGGGCACCAGCCCTTTCTGCCACGCGAAGCCCAGCATGATCATATTGGCGAAAACCGTATCACCCAGAAACCGTTCTGCCATCGCATTGGCATCGAAACCGGCAAGGTTTTCACCCCCCACGGTATCGCGGATCACACTCTCGCGCTGGTCGGTGTGCAACTGCGCGTCACGGTGCAATACCAGATCGCCCGTGGGCATTTCGGCGAGGTTCAGCACCACCTTGGTCGCGGGCCCGTAGTAGACCGACGCCTGCGCGGCAGAGGAAACAACGATATCGCAGCCAATCACCGCATCAGCCGCCCCGTGATCAATGCGCACCTGATGGATCACATCAGGGCGCGCGCCGATCCGGATAAAGCTAAGCACCGTGCCGAACTTCTGCGCGAAGCCGGTGAAATCCAGCACGCTGGCCCCCTTGCCCTCCAGATGCGCGGCCATGGTGATCAGCGCGCCGACCGTGATCACGCCGGTGCCGCCCACGCCTGTGACCAACAGATCAAAGGGCGCATCAAGGCTGGGCAGTTCGGGACGCGAGATTCCCGCCAGCAGCGCGTCCACATTGACCTCTGCCCCGGTTTTCTTGCGCCGCACCGCCCCTTCAAGGGTGACGAAGCTGGGGCAGAACCCGTTCAGACACGAGAAATCCTTATTGCAGCTAGACAGGTTGATCTTGCGCTTGCGGCCCAGCTCCGTCTCTAGCGGTTCGATGCTCAGACAGTTGCTTTCAAGCGAGCAATCGCCGCAGCCCTCGCATACAGCGGGGTTGATGAAGGCAAAGCGTTTGGGGTCCTCCATCTGCCCGCGCTTGCGGCGGCGGCGTTTCTCGGTGGCGCAGGTCTGTTCGTAGATCAGCACCGACACGCCTTTGACCTCGCGCAGTTCGCGCTGCACGGTGTCCATCTCTTCACGCGGGTGAAAGCTGGTGCCTTGGGGAAAATCGCCGCGGTCGAATTTGTCGATCACATCCGACACCAAGGCGATGCGCTGGACCCCTTCGGCACGACAGGCCAGCGCGATTCCGGTCACGCTGATCGGCCCGTCCACCGGTTGCCCCCCGGTCATCGCCACCGCGTCGTTATAGAGGATCTTATAGGTGATATTCGTCCCCGCCGCGACAGCCTGCCGAATGGCGAGCGACCCTGAATGGTACCACGTGCCCTCGCCCAAATTCTGGAACAGGTGTTTGCCGCCGTTGAACTTGGAAGCCACCACATGCGGCACACCCTCGCCGCCCATCTGCGCATAGCCACCGGTTTCGCGGTCCATCCACCCCGCCATGACGTGGCAACCGATGCCCGATGCGGCTTGCGACCCCTCGGGCAGCTTGGTCGAGGTGTTATGCGGGCAGCCCGAACAGAAATATGGCGTGCGTTTTGCCCCCGGCACATTCAGCAGGACAGGAGGCTTTTCCGTCAGCGCGCGCGCTTTTTGCGGCAGGTTTTCATCAGGGAAGAACGCGTCCAACCGCTCGGCCACCACGGGCACCAGCGCCAGCGGGCTTAACTCGCCGGTCCAGGGCAGCAGCGGATCACCTGCCGCGCGGTGTTTGCCGACCATGCGACCGGGTTTGTGCCCCGGCCAGTCGTAGAAATATTCCTTCAGCTGGCTTTCGATGATGCCGCGCTTTTCCTCGATCACCAGCACTTCTTCCGTGTCGGCAACAAAGGCCAGCGCATCACGCCGCGCCAGGGGCCAGACCATGCCGACTTTGTAGATATCGATGCCAAGACGGCGGCAGGCGGCTTCGTCCAGACCCAGCAGACGCAGCGCCTCCATCAGATCCAGATGGCCCTTGCCGGTGGTGACGATGCCAAAGGTGGCATTGTCCAGATTGTAGATACGCCTGTCGATCGGGTTGGCCTCGACAAAGGCCTCGACGGCGCTGAGCTTATGCTGCAACCGGGTCTCGATCTCGGGGCTTGGCATGTCCGAGCGGCGCACATGCAGCCCGCCGGGCGGTGGCGTGATCTGGGGCAGCGTAAACGCGCGGTCAGGCTGCAACGCCACCGATTGCCCGCTTTCCACCGTCTCGGAAATCGCTTTGAACCCGACCCATGTGCCGGAAAAGCGGCTTAGCGCGAGCCCATAGGCCCCGAATTCAAGAAACTCTCCCACATTCGCGGGGTTCAGCGTCGGCATCATCCAGGTCATAAAGGCGACATCCGATTGATGCGGCATGGACGACGACACACAGCCGTGGTCATCCCCCGCCACAACCAGCACGCCCCCCTTGGGCGAAGAGCCATAGGCGTTGCCGTGGCGTAGCGCGTCCCCCGACCGGTCCACCCCCGGCCCCTTGCCGTACCACATGGAGAATACACCCTCGACCTCGCAATGGGGATCAAGCACGGCCTGCTGCGCCCCCAGAACCGCCGTGGCCCCAAGGTCTTCGTTCACCGCGGGCATAAAGGTGATGTTGTTATCCTTGGTCACATCCCGTGCGCGCCACAGCTCAAGATCGACCGCGCCCAATGGCGACCCGCGATACCCCGAGAGAAACCCAGCGGTATTCAGCCCCTGCTGCTTATCACGCCGCGCCTGATCCAACATGATCCGCACCAGCGCTTGGGTGCCGGTCAAAAACACCGTTCCTTCTGTGCGCGTATAACGATCGGATAAGGCATAGGGATAAAAATCGTGGGTTTCTTTGGTCATGATGGCAATCCTTGGCTGTCTTGACCATCAAACCACGTTTCCGTGAAATATCTGCCCCCTCTTGCGCCTGCACGCGGAATAAACGAATGTTCTATTCAGCATATAGGGGATTGATGAAATGTCTGACCAAATGCGCTTTGACGACCGCGACCGCAAGATACTGGAGCTGTTGCAGCGCGATTGCCGCATCTCGAACGCCGATCTGGCAGAGCGGGCTGGCATGTCCGCCTCCGCCTGCTGGCGACGGGTGAAAGCGTTCGAGGACGCCGGCGTGATTGAACGCTACCGCGCGGATGTGTCCCCGACCAAGGCGGGCAACAGCTTTCAGGCGCTGGTGCAGGTGCAGCTTGCGCGTCACAATCAGGAAAAGCTGGCCGAGTTCATCAAAGCCATCGCGCACCGCGCCGAGGTGCTGGAATGCTATGCCACCACCGGACAGGCCGACTACCAAATGCGCGTCCTCTGCCGCGACATCGCCGCCTATAACCGCTTTCTCGAAGATTTCCTGTTCCGCCTCCCCGCCGTCGAAAGCGCCCAAACCAATGTGGTCCTGCGCGAGATCAAACGGAATACGAGCATTCCGATGTAGCCCCCCAAACGAAGAAAGGGTGCCCGATGGGGCACCCTGAGTTTCGCCTGACCTTGCTCATCGTTCACCGCTCGTTTGTTTTATGCCTGCGGCAAGGCCAGCGTCAGGGGCAAGCGCACCTGCCCCATGTAGAAAGCCCCGACCGCAAGGCCGGGGCGTTTGTCTTAGCTGCAGCCGGACGTTCCGCCGCAGGTGTTGCACTTCATGCAGGTGCCGTTGCGGACCAGCGTGTAGTTGCCGCATTCCCCGCAGGCTTCGCCCTCGTAGCCCTGCATCTTTGCCTTGGTACGGGCGTCCATGCTGACCGCGCCGCTGGACACCGCTGTGGTCGACCCCATGCTGGCCGCGATCGAGGCTTGGCCTGCCTGCGGCATCACACGGTCAAGCGTCTGCGTGTCGCCGTGCCCCTGCCCGCCTTGCAGCAGCACCAGGTCCTGCGGCAGACGGTTGCGCAGATACCCGGTGGAGCTGATCTGCTTGAGCACCTCGAGCGAGCGGTTGGCGGCGGTTTCGGAGATCTCCGCCACATTGGCAACGCTTTCCTGATCGCCGCGGCCGAGGCTGTCAAAGCTGGCCCCTTCGGGTTGCACATGCGCCAGATCGGTACGGTCCAGATAGGACACGGCGAGCTCGCGGAACACATAGTCAAGGATCGACGTCGCGTTCTTGATGCTGTCGTTGCCCTGTACCATGCCAGCGGGTTCGAACTTGGTGAAGGTGAAGGCGTCGACGAATTCCTCCAGCGGGACGCCGTATTGCAGACCCACGGACACGGCAATGGCAAAGTTGTTCATCATCGCACGGAAGCCCGCGCCTTCCTTGTGCATGTCGATAAAGATCTCGCCCAAGGAGCCGTCTTCGTATTCACCGGTGCGCAGATAGACCTTGTGCCCGCCCACATTGGCCTTTTGGGTATACCCCTTGCGGCGCTGAGGCATCTTTTCGCGGTGCGATTTGATGATCTCTTTGACGATGACCTTCTCGACGATCTTTTCGGCCAGCACGGTGGCTTTCTCGTGGGTGGTGCCGCTTTCCAGCGTTTCGGCTGCCTCGTCATCATCCTCGACCAGCGCAGAAGCCAGAGGCTGCGACAGTTTTGACCCGTCGCGGTACAGCGCGTTGGCTTTGACGCCAAGTGACCACGACAGCTCGTATGCGTTCTGGCAATCCTCGATGGTGGCGTCATTTGGCATGTTGATCGTCTTCGAGATCGCGCCGGAGATGAAGCTTTGCGCCGCCGCCATCATATAGATGTGGCTGTTGACGGACAGGTAGCGTTTGCCCTTCTTGCCGCAGGGGTTGGCGCAGTCGAAGATGCCGTAGTGTTCGGGCTTGAGGTGCGGCGCGCCTTCCAGCGTCATCGTACCGCAAACATGGTCGTTGGCCGCTTCGATGTCTTTCTTGGAAAAACCCAGGGATTTCAGCAGGTCAAACGTCGGGTCGTTCAGCTTTTCGGCTGGGATGCCAAGGACTTGCGTGCAGAACTCCTCGCCCAATGTCCATTGATTGAAGACAAAGCGGATGTCGAAGGCCTGCGCCAGCGCCGCGTCGATCTTGGCCAGCTCGTTAGGGCCAAAACCGTGGCCGACCAGCGTGGTGTGGTTGATCGCAGGCGCGTTGCCGATGGTGCCGTGACCGACGGCATAGCCGACGATCTCTTCGATCTGGGCGGAGCCGTAGCCAAGCTTTTCAAGCGCTGCGGGCACCGACTGGTTGATGATCTTGAAATAGCCACCGCCCGCGAGCTTCTTGAATTTCACCAGCGCAAAGTCAGGCTCGATCCCGGTGGTGTCGCAATCCATCACCAGACCGATGGTGCCCGTCGGCGCAATCACAGAGGTTTGCGCGTTACGGTACCCATGCTTTTCGCCAAGACGCAGGGCTTCGTCCCAGGTCGCGGTGGCGATGTCGATCAGGTTGGCTTGCGGGCAGTTTGCGTGATCCAGCGGCACGGGCTTGACCGATAGCGCCTCGTAGCCGTCGGTCTTGCCGTGGGCCGCATTGCGGTGGTTGCGGATGACGCGCAGCATGTGGTCGGCGTTCTTGGCGTGACCGGGGAAGGCCCCCAGCTCGCCCGCCATCTCGGCGGAGGTGGCATAAGAAACGCCTGTCATGATCGCGGTCAGCACCCCGCAAAGCGCACGGCCCTCGTCGCTGTCGTAGCTAAAGCCCATGTTCATCAGCAGACCGCCGATGTTGGCATAGCCCAGACCCAGCGTGCGGAAATCATAGGACCGCTGCGCGATTTCCTTGGACGGGAACTGCGCCATCATCACCGAGATTTCGAGCGTAACGGTCCACAGACGCGAGGCGTGCATATAGTCTTCGACCATGAACTCCCCGTCTTGCAGGAAGGTCAGCAGGTTCATCGACGCAAGGTTACAGGCCGTGTCATCCAGGAACATGTATTCGGAGCACGGGTTCGACCCGCGGATCGCGCCGTCTTCGGGGCATGTGTGCCAGTCGTTTACCGTGTCGTGATACTGGATACCGGGATCGGCGCAGGCCCAAGCCGCGTGGCCGACTTGCTCCCACAGGTCACGGGCGCGGATGGTTTTCGACACGCGCCCGGTGGTGCGGTCCAGCAGTTCCCAATCGGCGTCTTTTTCGACGGCGTGCAGGAAAGCGTTGGTCACCCGGATCGAGTTGTTGGAGTTCTGGCCCGAGACCGAGGAATAGGCTTCGGAATCCCAGTCTGTGTCATAGGTCGGGAATTCGATCGAGGTATGACCCTGCTTGGCATAATCCAGCACGCGCTTGACGTATGTCTCTGGGATCGCGCATTTTTTCGCGCTGCGGATCGCGGTCTTCAGCTGGTCGTTCTTGGCGGGGTCATAAGCGTCGGCCTCTGCGCCGTCCCATGCTTTGATCGCGGCAAACAGCTTGTTCAGCTCGCGTTCATGCATCTTCGAGCCAGCGACGATGCTCGCCACCTTTTGCTCTTCGATGACCTTCCAGTTGATGAAATCCTCGATATCGGGGTGGTCCGCATCAACGATAACCATCTTGGCCGCGCGCCGTGTGGTGCCACCCGATTTGATCGCGCCTGCCGCACGGTCACCGATTTTCAAAAAGCCCATCAAGCCAGAGGATTTTCCCCCGCCCGACAGTTTCTCGCCCGCCGCCCGCAGGCTCGAGAAGTTGGTGCCGGTGCCGGAACCGTATTTGAACAGACGCGCCTCGCGGACCCACAGGTCCATAATGCCGCCGTCGCCTACCAGATCGTCAGCGACAGACTGGATGAAACAAGCGTGGGGCTGCGGATGCTCGTAAGACGATGTCGACCGCGTCAGCTTGCCGGATTTATAATCGACATAGTAATGCCCCTGCGCGGGACCATCGATGCCGTAGGCCCAATGCAAACCGGTATTGAACCATTGCGGGCTGTTGGGCGCGCCGCGCTGGCTGGCCAGGATGTGGCGCATCTCGTCATAATAGGCTTGGGCGTCTTCTTCGGTGGTGAAATAGCCACCTTTCCAACCCCAATAGGCCCAAGCGCCTGCCAGACGGTCGAACACTTGCTTCGACGATGTCTCGCCGCCCATGGTCGCATCATCGGTCGGCACCGAGCGCCAGAGGAATTCTGGCACGCCCTTTTCCTTGACCTTCTTGGTCTCGGACGGGACGCCTGCCTTGCGGAAATATTTCTGGGCGATCACATCAGAGGCGACCTGGCTCCAGCTGGAGGGCACTTCGACGTTATCGAGGCGAAAGACCACCGACCCGTCAGGATTGCGGATTTCGGAGGCTGTGCTCACAAAGTCCAGTTCTGCGTAGGCATCCTGACCGGATCGCGTGAATTTTCTCTCGATTTTCATAAGTGCTGCCCCAAATTTTCAAACTCTCAACCAGCGGCATGATCGGGCCGCCAAACCTATCGCCGGTGTGCATCGTCCCCCGCACCCGCATCAGGTTGGTCTTGGATCAAGCCGTTTAACCGGCGCAAATGTGCGAAACCCAATTTCACCCGATCAGTACGCCACCCCGATCAATCACCAGATGTAGTGGCCCGCCCGTCGATTTACACAAACTGGCGTATGCAGCCCTACTGGGTCAACGGCTTTATTATCGAAATAAGGGAAGTTGCATCTTGACCGGATCGGCATTTTTTGAAGCTTCGGTCGGCGCGGTGATTCAGCGAAATGATATGCACAGACAGCGGATCACGAGGGGGCTTTTTCACACCGCGGATAAAGTTAATAAACGCTAAGGTTTAGCGCGGCTGGCTCATGTATCGCTTGAGTTATCCACAAAATCCCCGACAGCGGGCTGGGGATAAACATGGCGTAACTGTGGATGATAAAAATTTATGCAGCCACCAGATATAGGTTCGCAAACCCAGCCATATCACCAGATTTAGAGCGTGCATCTGTGGCAAAAAAGAACGACTGCACACAAATACAGCGTTCTGATCTGCATGAAGCAGATCAGGAACACTATATGTGGTGGTTCTTAAAGTGGTCGGGGCGAGAAGATTCGAACTTCCGACCCCCTGTACCCAAAACAGGTGCGCTACCAGGCTGCGCCACGCCCCGACTGCGGCCTACTTAGCCCCAAGCAATCGGATTGAAAAGCCCTAAGTTCACAGAAAATGATAGTTTCTGACGAACTAACAGGGCCATGCCGGATTGCGCCCTGCAAACGCGGGATGGCGCAGCTCTGTCCCCGGTGTGATGCCCATCCGCGCGCTTAACCCGCCGTTTATTTCCAGCACCGCCAGCAACGCATCACTGCCCCCCTCAAGCGGAGATTCGTCGAGCGGAATCGCATTATGGTGGATGTGCTGCACCACACCGTGGGAATCGATGAACAATAGGTCGAGGGGAATCAATGTGTTACGCATCCAAAAGCTGAGAGGCTGCGGTTCTTCATAGATAAAGAGCATACCCGCGCTGCCCGCCAGTGAGGTGCGATGCATCAGTCCTTGGGCACGTTCACCGGCATCATCGGCAATCTCGACGCTAAAGCGCGCCTGCCCCCAGTCGCCGCGCAACGTCACGCTGGTGTCACTGCATTTGGCAGCGGCAGCCCCTGCCATCGCCAGAGTGGCAAAGGCCAATAGACCCGCGCGGATCAGCTTTGCGCGGTGCCAGATGAATCGAGTCGTACCGTTTCCCATGCATGTACCTCTGCCGCCATCTGGCCGCGTTCCCCGTTAATGACCCGCAGCGCCAATGCCTCGCCCGGTTGCAAATCCGACAGGCCCGACTGGCGCAACACTTCTATATGTAGAAAGATGTCATCGCTTTTGCCAAACACATTCGCGAAACCAAAGCCTTTGGACTTATCGAACCATTTGACCCGCGCGGGTTCCAGCGGTGCGGCGGCCACCAGTGCGGGATCAATGCCCACAATATCCGACAACGCCATCGCCTGAGCGGCAGCGGGCGGGTGTACCGCATGGACCTGGGTCGCCTGCACCCCGCGTTCGGTCTTTTGCACCGTCAGATCAATGCGTGCACCGTCCGCGACAGAGCTTTGACCGTAATTACGTAACACATTGACGTGCAACAGGATATCAGGCCCGCCAGCGTCTGAGACAACGAAACCGAACCCCTTCGCGGGGTCAAACCATTTCACCACGCCGGAAATGGCAGAGCTATTGCTGGATACTTCTGACACAAATGTCCTTTGGTCTTCTCTAGGTCAGGCAACAGCGTGCCCGCGTACAAAATATCAGCGGCAAAAGCCGCCTTATGGGTTCAATCTCGTTACGCTCCAATCACCGTTTTGTTCGGCACGTCGCCAGACAAAACGGTCATGCAATCTATACTCTCCGTCGGCCCAGAACTCGATTTCGACCGGGGTGATCCGGTAGCCCCCCCAAAACGGTGGACGGTCTGGGTTTGGCCCCTTTTTGGCGGTGACTTTTGCCACTTCGGCGACCAATGACGCACGGCTGGCTAAAGGGGACGATTGGTCTGAGGCCCAAGCCCCCAACCGGCTTTTGAGCGAACGCGACTTGTAATATGCGTCCGCCTGCGGGCCTTCTTCTTTGGAAACCACGCCGCGCACCCGTATCTGGCGGCGCAGGGATTTCCAATGCATCACGAAAGCAGCCTTGCCCGCGTGATCCAGTTCTTGCGCCTTGGCGCTGGTGTAGTTTGTGTAAAAGACGAATGCCGCGTCTTCGATTTCTTTTAGCAACACCATGCGCGCATTGGGCAAACCGTCGGCATCCACGGTCGATAGCGCGATGGCATTTGGGTCGTTGACCTCTGTCTGCGTTGCCTCATCCAGCCAGCGGCGCGCAATCACAAAGGGATCGTCACCGGCAAAAATGCCTTTGCGCACTTCCATGATCATGATCCCCTTCCTTGCGCATCGACGCAATCTTGCGACAATGCCTTACATCAAATGACATACTAGAACAACTAAACACACTGTCGCGCCTAAAAACCGCCAGGGCGGTCTATCACGGCGTCCTCTCAAGTGCCGCGATCACCGTGCAGCCTTGATGCCAAACTATCAATAGCATAAACCGGATAAAAGTTCAGTGACATAGTCGAAGGAAGTACAATGGCAAATGACCTGATGGCAGGCAAACGTGGGCTTATCATGGGCCTCGCCAATGACAAGTCGATTGCCTGGGGCATCGCACGCACCCTCGCGGATGCCGGTGCAGAGCTGGCATTCTCGTATCAAGGCGACGCGCTGAAAAAGCGGGTCGATCCGCTGGCGGCGCAACTGGGCAGCGATCTGGTCCTGCCCTGCGATGTCGGGTCGGAAGAGTCGATTGACGCGCTGTTTACCGCTTTGGGCGAACGCTGGGACGGGATCGACTTTATCGTCCACGCGATCGGGTTCTCTGACAAGAACGAATTGCGCGGGCGCTATGTCGACACCAGCCGCGCCAATTTCGCGATGTCGATGGATATCTCTGTCTACTCCTTCACCGCTGTGATGCAGCGCGCGGAAAAGATGATGAAGTCCGGCGGCAGCGCCGTCACGCTCACCTATTACGGTGCCGAAAAAGTGATGCCGCATTATAATGTGATGGGCGTCGCCAAGGCCGCTCTGGAAGCATCGGTCAAATATCTGGCCGAGGATCTGGGCAAGGACGGCATCCGCGTTAACGCGATCAGCGCCGGCCCGATCAAGACATTGGCCGCATCCGGCATCGGCGACTTCCGCTATATCATGAAGTGGAACGAGTATAACTCGCCGCTGCGTCGCAACGTGACCATCGACGATGTGGGTAAATCCGCGCTGTTTCTGCTTAGCGATCTTGGCTCGGGCACGACGGGCGAGAATCTGCATGTGGATGCGGGCTATCACGTGGTGGGCATGAAAGCCGTCGACGCCCCAGACATGGCAAAGGAATAACGACATGAGCAAGGATGCCTCGCGCCTGCCCCATGAAAAAGGGTTTCACATCAGCTGGGACCAGATCCACCGTGACAGCCGTGCGCTGGCGTGGCGTCTGGACGGCATGGGCCCCGATGACGGCGGCTGGCGTGCTGTGGTTGCGATCACCCGTGGCGGTATGGCCCCCGCGATGATCGCCGCCCGCGAGCTGGATATCCGCACCGTCGACACGATTTCGATCAAGTCCTATGACCATCAGGATCAATCGGACGCGGTCGTGCTCAAGGCCCCCGATGCTGAACTGATGGGCGACGGCACCGGTATCCTGATCATCGACGATCTGGTGGATTCCGGTAAAACCCTTGAAGTCGTGCGCCAGCTTTATCCCAATGCGCATCTGGCCACCGTCTATGCCAAGCCCAAGGGCCGCCCGCAGGTGGATACCTTCATTACCGAAGTCAGCCAGGATACGTGGATTTTCTTCCCCTGGGATATGGCGCTCCAATATGTAGAGCCCTACCGCGGCAAAGATTAAGCGGCACCCCCGCAGATACCTGCCTTCGGCGAGGATTTAGGACCATTTGGAAGCAGCGGCCCCGCGCCGTGTCAGACTTTGCGCTGGTCCCTCGCCGAAGCGCCCCCTCCCTCGCCCAGTCAGGAGCATTGACCATGACCCCGCGTACCGCCGCGACTTTCTCTCCTCCGGTGATGGAGGCGCGCCGCTGGTTGACGGGCATCCATTTTGACGCCGACCGCCCCCTGATCAACGTGAGCCAAGCCGCCCCTGTCGATCCGCCACCGCAGGCGATGCGTCAGGCCATGGCTGATGTCGCGCTGAACAACGATGATGCGCATCTTTACGGGCCGGTGCTTGGTCTGCCTGAATTGCGCGACGAGCTGGCCGCGCAGGTCAGCGCCCATTACGCCGGCGCGGTAGAGCCCGCGCAAGCGGCGATTACATCGGGCTGCAATCAGGCCTTTGCGGCTGCGATTGCCACGCTCTGTGCCGAGGGGGACGAGGTGATCCTGCCGGTGCCGTGGTACTTTAACCACAAGATGTGGCTGGATATGTCGGGCGTCGCCGCCGTGCCGCTGCCGGTGGGCGATACGCTCTTGCCCGACCCGGATCAGGCTGCCGCCCTGATCACCGACCGCACCCGTGCCATCGCTTTGGTCACGCCCAACAACCCCGGCGGCGTTGAATACCCCGAAGAGTTGGTGCAGGCGTTTTTCGATCTGGCCCGTGCGCGCGGTATCGCCCTGATCCTGGACGAGACCTATCGCGACTTTGACAGTCGTTCCGGCCCGCCGCACCGTCTGTTTCAGGACCCCGACTGGCACGATACGTTGATCCATTTATATTCTTTTTCAAAGGCCTACCGTCTGACTGGTCACCGAGTGGGCGCGATTGTCGCCTCCCAGGCACGTCTTGCCGAGGTTGAGAAATTCCTGGATACCGTCGCCATTTGTCCCGGCCAGATCGGCCAACATGCCGCCCTTTGGGGGATGCAGAACCTTGACACATGGCTGGCCGGCGAGCGGCGCGAGATCCTGGCGCGGCGACAGGCGATTGCCGACAGTATGCACCGTTTGGACGCGAAAGGCTGGAAGCTTTTGGGGCTTGGCGGCTATTTCGCCTATCTCTCGCATCCCTTTGACGAAAGCTCTGCCACATTGGCCCCGCGTCTGGTGCGCGAGGCGGCCGTGCTGACCCTGCCCGGCACCATGTTCCATCCGGCAGAGGATATCACCGGCGGGCGGCATCTGCGCATCGCTTTTGCCAATCTGGATGTCGCAGGCATCGAGGTGCTGTTTGAGCGTTTGACACAGGTCTAACGCGGCTCTTGCCCCCCTGCCGCGCACCGCATAGACAGGGCAAAACGTGCGTTTAAGGGATGACACCATGAAAGCCAAAGGCAACAGCTTTACGAAAACCGCAGTATGGGGGCTGATGGGTCTGTTGATCCTGGGTCTGGGCGGTTTTGGCGCGGTCAATCTGAACGGCAGCGCACGCACCGTCGGCGAAGTGGGCGACAAGTCCATCTCGGTTGACGATTACGCCCGCGAGCTGCAGCAGCAGATCCGCGCCATCGAAAGCCAGTCCGGCGAACAGCTTAGCTTTCAAGAAGCCCAAGCCATCGGGCTGGACCGCGCCGTGCTGCAACGTCTGGTCCGTTTGCGCGCGCTTGACAATGAGGCCGACGAGATGGGCCTGTCCATCGGCGACGCGAACCTGCGCGAACGCGTTGTGGAAATACCGTCGTTCCAAGGCGTTGACGGGAATTTTGACCGCGAGGGCTATCGCTTTGCCCTACAGCAGGCCGGTCTGAACGAGAATGAATTCGAACAATCGCTGCGCGAGGAAGCGGGCCGTACCCTATTGCAGGAAGCGATCACCGGCGGTGTTGCAATGCCCGACGCCTATGCCGACACGCTTGTCTCCTATGTGGGCGAGCAGCGCAGCTTTACCTGGGCCAAACTGACGCAAGATGATCTGGATGCGCCCCTGCCCGACGCCACCGATGCGCAGTTGCAGGCCTATTACGACGAGAACGCCGATCAGTTCATTCTGCCCGCCAGCAAGACCATCAGCTATATCACGATGGGCCCGCAGGATCTGCTGGACGAGGTAGAGCTGACCGACGAAGAGCTTCAGGCCGCCTATGACGACCGCGCGGATGAATACATCCAGCCCGAACGCCGCTTGGTCGAACGTCTGGTCTTCCGCGATCAGGAGGCCGCCGATCAGGCTGCCGCCGCGCTCGAGGTTGATGGCGATACATTTGAGGGGCTGGTCGCGGACCGTGGGCTTTCCCTGTCGGATGTGGATCTTGGCGATCTGAGCCAGCAACAGCTTGGTGCCGCAGGGGACGCCGTATTTGCTGCCGAAGTGGGGGATATTGTCGGCCCGCTGCCCAGCAACCTCGGGCCTGCATTGTTCCGTGTGAACGGTGTGCTGCCGTCGCTGAACACCACCTTCGAAGAAGCCCGCCCGACGCTCGTGCAAGACCTTGCCGCGGACCGCGCAGCCCGTCTGGTTGAGGTCCGCGCCCAGGATCTGGACGACCAATTGGCCGGTGGTGCCACGCTGGAACAGATCGCCGAGGAAAGCAAAATGACCCTCAGCACCATCGAATGGACGCAGGACAGCAGCGAAAGCATCGCCGCCTATGCCGGTTTCCGCGAGGCCGCGACACGTCTGACCGAAGGCGACTTCCCCCAGATCCAGCAGCTGGATGACGGTAGCGTTTTTGCCATGCGTCTTGATGGCACCAAAGAGGAACGCCCCAACCCGTTTGACGCCGCCCGTGCTGACGTGGCCGAGGCGTGGCAGAACGAACAATTGATCACCGCCCTGCGTGCCAAGGCCGAGACCCTCCAGGCCGAGCTTGCCGATGGCGCTGATTTTGCCGAGCTGGGGCTGGAGCCCAAGACCGGGACCGACCAGACCCGCGACGCCGTGGTCAGCGCCGCGCCGCAGGGGTTCATCGCCGCTGTGTTTGACGCAACCCCCGGCGAGGTCGAACTGCTGGAAGGTGCCGATGAGGTCGCGCTTGTCCGTCTTGATAGCATCAAGGACGCGGGCGAGAATGACCGGATGACTCAGGTCAAAACCCAGATCGCGACCCAGCTGGATGACCAGCTGTCTCAAGCGCTTTTCGCCGCTTTCTCTGACGACGTGATCCGCCGGACGGCACCGCGTGTCGATCAGCAGGCGATCAACGCCGTCCACGTGAACTTCCCCTAAGTTAGGTCTCCCATGTCGTTGACACCCGATTATGACAGCTTTGCCGCAGGCTATGCGGCGGGCAAGAACCAGATCGTTTACACCCGTCTGGCTGCCGATCTGGACACGCCCGTTTCGCTAATGCTCAAGCTCACCGGTGCGGCACAGAACGCCTTTGTGCTGGAATCTGTGACCGGCGGCGAGGTCCGCGGGCGCTATTCGATTATCGGGATGAAGCCCGATCTGATCTGGCGCTGTCAGGGCACCACGTCGGCCATCAACCGTTCGGCACGCTATGACGTGGATGCCTTTGACGATGTCGCGGGGGATCCGCTGGATACATTGCGTGCGGTGATCGCGGAGTCGAAGATCGACCTGCCTGATGACCTGCCGCAAGCCGCCGCCGGGCTGTTCGGATATCTGGGGTATGACATGATCCGGCTGGTGGAGCATCTGCCGAATGTGAACCCCGATCCCATGGGGCTGCCCGATGCGATGATGGTGCGCCCCTCGGTGATTGCCGTGCTTGACGGAGTTAAGGGCGAGGTCACGATCGTGTCGCCAGCTTGGGTGTCTGACGGGCAATCGGCCAAGGCCGCTTATGCCCAAGCCGCCGAACGCGTGATGGATGCGGTGCGTGATCTGGAACGGTCGATGCCCGGCACCAGCCGTGATCTGGGCGACGCCCACGAAGAATCCGCCCCCGTCAGCAATTTCACCCGCGAAGGCTATAAATCCGCCGTTGAAAAAGCGCGCGAATATATCGTGGCGGGCGACATCTTTCAGGTGGTGCCGTCGCAACGGTGGGCGCAGGGGTTCTCGCAGCCGCCGTTCGCGCTGTATCGCAGTTTGCGCCGGACCAACCCGTCGCCCTTCATGTTCTATTTCAACTTCGGTGATTTCCACGTCGTCGGGGCCTCGCCCGAGATCCTTGTGCGCGTCTTCGGCAACGAGATCACGATCCGCCCCGTTGCAGGCACACGTCGTCGCGGGGCCACGCCGGAAGAAGACCGCGCGCTGGAGGCTGATCTGCTGGCCGACCAGAAAGAGCTGGCTGAACATCTGATGCTGCTTGATCTGGGCCGCAATGACGTGGGCCGGGTCGCCAAGATCGGCACCGTACGCCCGACCGAGGAATTCATCGTCGAACGCTACAGCCACGTGATGCACATCGTGTCCAATGTCGTGGGCGAGCTGCGCGAAGACCGCGATGCGCTGGATGCCTTCTTTGCGGGGATGCCCGCGGGCACCGTTTCAGGCGCACCCAAGGTCCGCGCGATGGAGATTATCGACGAGTTGGAGCCCGAGAAACGCGGGCTCTACGGCGGCGGTGTAGGCTACTTTAGCGCGGGCGGCGACATGGACATGTGCATCGCGCTGCGCACGGCCGTTATCAAGGATAAAACCCTGTATATTCAGGCCGGTGGCGGTGTCGTCTATGACAGCGATGCAGAGGCAGAGTATATGGAGACGGTGCATAAATCCGACGCGATCCGCCGTGCGGCGGCCGATGCAGCACGCTTCGCAGGTCAAGGGAACAGCTGAGGATGCCGACCCAAGCCCCGTTCGAGATTGCGGGTCACAAAGTGGCACCCGGCGCTCGGGCACAGATCGACTTGCCGATCTCGATCCTGCCGGACCACACGCCTGTCGGGCTCTCGCTTGAAGTGATCCACGGAAAGCGCCCCGGCCCCACTATGTTTGTCAGCGCCGCTGTTCACGGGGACGAGCTGATCGGGGTCGAGATCGTGCGCCGTCTGCTGCGCGCGCCGCAGTTGAAATCCCTTCGGGGAACACTGCTGGTGATCCCGGTGGTGAACTCTTTCGGTTTCCTGAATCGGTCCCGTTACCTGCCGGATCGGCGCGATCTGAACCGTTGTTTTCCGGGGCACCCGTCTGGGTCTTTGGGGTCACGGCTGGCGCATATCTTTCTGAACGACGTGGTTCTGCGCTGTGATTTCGGTATCGATCTGCATTCAGCCGCGATCCACCGGACCAACCTGCCGCAGGTGCGTATCTCTCCTTCAGATGCGGTGACGCGGCGCATGGCCGCCAGCTTTGCCGCACCGGTGGTGCTGACCTCGCCCCTGCGCGACGGATCGCTGCGCGCGGTCGCCGCCGCCAAGGGCACGCCGGTGCTGCTGTATGAGGCGGGCGAAGGGCTGCGCTTTGACGAAATGGCCGTGCGCGCGGGCGTTGCAGGTATCTTGCGGGTCATGCATGCCGAAGACATGCTGCCGGCCAAGGGCATCGCCCCCTCGCGCAGGCAGTCCCATGTCTGCTCAAGCTCGACCTGGCTGCGCGCGCCCGTGGGTGGGCTGCTGCGTACCTTCAGGGCCGAGGGGGAGACCGTGAAACAGGGCGACGCGCTGGCGACAGTCTCTGACCCGTTCGGCAAGACCGAAGAGGATATTATCGCCCCCCATGACGGTATCCTGATCGGCCGCGCGATCCTGCCCGTGGTGAACGAGGGCGACGCGGTCTTCCACTTGGCAAAGCTGCTGCCCAAGGCGGTGGCAGACACGGTCGAGGATATGATCACGCAGCTCGAAAGCGACCCGCTGTTCGACGAAGACGAGATTATCTAAGCACGTCACATCCAGGCACGTCGAAGCCTGCGCAGCGCGCAGGTTTTGACGGCTTTACTGGTAGATCATTCAGGCGTGGCGTTTTTCAGCACGGCGGAAACAGGAGCGAGTGCGACTTGGCTGGCACGGTCCTGCAACCCCCAGACCAACAGCGCCGAGATCGTCTCGGGCCGCATCCGCCCCATCATGATCACCGACCCTTCGATCCCCGCCTTGAACGCGGCCTGATCAAGGAACCGTCGGATCACGGTGGGCGTCTGCCCCTTGCTGTCAAAGTCGCGGAACACGGGTGCAGCGGGCACGCCCTCTTTCACTGCAAGCTTGGGCATCGTGTTCAGCCCCTTGTCCTGGGTCACAAGGCCATAGCCCCCCTGCCCAAGGATCGCAGTCACCTGATCTGCTGTCGCGCGGTCGGGTTGCAGCCCGGCACCCTGCCCTTCAAGCACGCCGATCACTTCGGGCATGCGCGAGAAGGCGACCGCCAGCGTGGTCTCTGCATCGCTTGGCTGCGCACCCTGAGGCAGGTCGACCATCGCCAGCACCTCGAACCCTTCGTTGCGGTAGGTCTGCATGCGCTCTGCCGCGTCGGGCAGGCTGACGTCGACGGCAAAGCTCAGCGGATAGGGAAAGCTGCGCAACGCGGCGATACCGACCTCGCCCCCTTGCAGGTCACTACCCACGTCCATCAACAGGACGCTCATCAGCGGTTTGTCATCAGGGTTCGCGAAAGGCTGACCATAGCGGGTGATGGCGGGGCTTTGTGCGGTGGCTTGCGCCTCGGGGGCGGTCTGTTCGCCCGATTGGGCGGTCGGCAGGCGGTTGATCGTCACGCCCGTATCCCGCTCAGAGGTGATCGCCGCAGGGGTGCCGATTGTGGGCCGCCCGTCTGTGCGTTGCTCGGGCGCGCCAAAGACAACATCGGCAGGGGCTTCTTCGGGTCGCGCGTCGGGCGCGCTTGGCGCGGTGGCGACATCGGTGTCCGGCGTGGGCGACACGGGGGCGTCGACACTTTCGTCGGCGGTGACGGGCGGTGCTGTCCGGGTCTCGATGCCAAGCGCATCCGGCTCGGTCGGTTCCATTGGCGCAAGCGCCATCGGATTGGGCAAGACAGGATCATCAAGCGTGATCTTCGGTGCGGCCGCATCGGGCACGGTCACGGGGGCTGTCGCGTCGATATCCTGCGCGATCTGCGGCGCGGGCTGCGGCGTTGGGGCGACCTCTGGCTCGGGCTCTGGTTCAGGCTGTGGTTCAGGCTCTACCGTCTCAGGCGCTGCCGCGACGTCCGGCGCGTCCTCTGAAGGTGCATCTTGCACAGCCTCTTGCGCGACCGGTGCTTCTACTTCTGGTGTGACCTCGGCTTTAGGTACAGTCTCGGGCTCTGGTTCAACGATGGGCTCCTCGACGACAGGCTCTTCGACAACTGGCTCTGGCGTGATCACATCCTCGTTAGTGTCCTCAGCCGCCGTCAGGGGCGTTTCATCAGCCGCTACCACCGGGGGTTCCGCCATTTCGGGCGCGTTGGTCGCGCGTTCGTCGTCAGGCGCGTCACTTGGCACAGGCGTGTCTTGCAAGGGCGCGGGCCCCATAGGTACCATGAAGGACGCGACACCGGCGACGCCGACACTGAATACCGCACCAATAAGGATGCCGCCAATAAACCCGCGTGACATAGATGATCGCTCCTGTTTTTGTTCCGGTTCGTGCGGCTCTCCGGCCTGCTGCCCTTGACGATAGGTCTTAACCCTGAACATGTATCAGCGGACATTATACCGTGGTTTTGCGCGGTTCCTCTAGCCCTAAACCCTGCCCCAATACAAAGAATTGCCGCATGCTGCTCTTGATAGATAACTACGATAGCTTCACCTACAACCTCGTACACTATCTGGGTGACCTCGGGGCCGAAGTCGAAATCCGCCGCAACGACCAGATCGACGTGCAGGCCGCGATGGCGATGAACCCCGCGGGGATCATCCTGTCGCCCGGCCCCTGCGACCCGGATCAAGCGGGCATCTGCCTTGCGCTGACGGCAGCCGCCGCCGAAACAAGCACGCCGCTTTTGGGTGTGTGCCTTGGCCATCAGACGCTGGGTCAGGCGTTCGGCGGCAAGGTCGTGCGCGCGGGCGAGATCGTGCATGGCAAGATGGGCATGATGCACCACAAGGGTCAGGGCGTCTTTGCGGGGCTGCCATCGCCCTTTGCCGCGACACGCTATCATTCGCTGATCGTTGACCGCGCCACCCTGCCCGACTGCCTTGAGATCACGGCAGAGCTTGAGGACGGCACGATCATGGGCCTGCAGCACCGCGACCTGCCGCTGCATGGCGTGCAGTTCCACCCGGAATCGATCCGTTCGGATCACGGTCACCAGATGCTGCAAAACTTCCTGAACAACGTAAAGGTGCCCGCATGAGCGATGCTCTGAAACCTCTGATCGATGCGGCCGCCAATGGCCCGCTGACCCGCGATCAGGCCGAGACCGCGTTCCAGATCCTGTTCGAGGGCGAAGCGACCCCCAGCCAGATCGGTGGCTTCCTGATGGCCCTGCGCACCCGTGGCGAGACGGTGGATGAATATGCCGCCGCCGCCCATGTCATGCGCGCCAAATGCAACCCCGTCACCGCCCCCGAGGGCGCGATGGACATCGTGGGCACCGGCGGCGATGGCAAGGGTACGCTGAATATCTCTACCGCGACGGCCTTTGTCGTGGCCGGCGCGGGCGTCGTGGTGGCGAAACATGGCAACCGCAACCTGTCGTCCAAATCCGGCGCGGCGGATGCGCTGACGCAGATGGGGCTCAAGGTGATGGTCGGGCCCAAGGTGGTCGAGGCCGCCCTGCGCGATGCGGGCATCGGCTTTATGATGGCCCCGATGCACCATCCCGCGATTGCCCATGTCATGCCCACGCGGTCCGAACTGGGCACACGCACGATCTTCAACATCCTCGGCCCGCTGACCAACCCTGCGGGCGTCAAACGGCAGCTGACCGGGGCCTATCGCCGCGATCTGATCCGCCCTATGGCCGAAACACTTGGCGCGCTTGGCTCTGAAAAAGCGTGGCTTGTGCATGGCTCCGACGGGACGGACGAGCTGACGATCACCGGCACCAGCTGGATCGCCGCGCTGAACCCTGATGGCACCATTTCCGAATTCGAGATCACGCCCGAAGACGCGGGCCTGCCGGTCCATCCGTTCGAGGATATCGTCGGCGGCACACCCGAAGAAAACGCGCGTGATTTCAACGCGCTGCTGGACGGAACCCCATCGGCCTACCGCGATGCGGTCTTGCTCAATTCGGCGGCGGCGCTGGTCGTGGCCGATGCCGCACCCGATCTGAAAGCGGGGGTAGAGATGGCGCGCCACAGCATCGACAGCGGTGCGGCCCGTGATAAGATCACCCAAGTCGCGCGGATCACCCAGACCGCATGAGCCGTTTTGACCTGTCGCGCCTCGGAGCCTGGCGCGACCTTGCGTTCTTTGACGATACCCTGCCCGGCATCGCCGCCGCGCTGGTCGCGGACCCGCGCGAGACGCTGCCGCCCCGACCGCAGGTTTTCGCCGCGCTGGAACATACCCAGCCCGACGCGGTGCGCGTGGTGATCCTGGGGCAAGATCCCTATCCCACCCCCGGCCATGCCCACGGCTTTGCCTTCTCCGCCAGCGCCGATACCAAACCGCTGCCCCGTTCCCTGTCCAATATCTATAAGGAAATGGTGGATGACATCGGCGCGTGCCCACCGGATGCCGATCTGCGGTTCTGGGCGGATCAGGGCGTGCTGTTGTTGAACACCACATTGACCGTGCCCGCGGGGGACGCAGGCGGCCATGGGAAACTGGGCTGGCAGCAGCTAACCACGCAAATTCTTGGCCGTTTGGCCGACCGTCCCCGCGCGTATTTGCTGTGGGGCGCGCATGCCCAGAAAGTCGCGCGGGATGTGGACGGGGGACCGAACTTCAAACTTGAAACCCCGCACCCGTCGCCCCTGTCCGCGCGGCGTGGGTTTTTCGGGTCACGCCCCTTCTCGCGCTGCAATGACTGGTTGCACGCCCAAGGCCAAGCGGCCATAAACTGGGCAACACCGGAGACATCATGACCGATACCAACACTGGCACCATCCTAGACAAGATCAAAGCCTACAAGCTGGAAGAGATCGCCGCCGACAAGGCCGCCAAACCGCTCGAGGCCGTAGAGGCAGAGGCGCGCGCCGCCTCGCCCGTGCGCCCCTTTGCCGACGCATTGTTCGATGCCTCGCGCGAGGGGTACGGGCTGATTGCCGAGGTCAAGAAGGCAAGCCCGTCAAAAGGGTTGATCCGCGCCGATTTCGACCCCGCTACACTGGCCGCTGCCTATGCCGCCGGTGGCGCGACCTGCCTGTCGGTGCTGACAGACACGCCCAGCTTTCAGGGGGCCAAGGAATATCTTGTCGCCGCCCGCGAGGCCTGCACCCTGCCCGTGCTGCGCAAGGATTTCATGTACGACCCCTATCAGGTCGCCGAAGCCCGCGCGCTTGGGGCCGATTGTATCCTGATCATCATGGCCTCTGTCAGCGATGCTCAAGCGATCGAGCTTGAGGACGCCGCCGCCCAATGGGGCATGGACGCGCTGATCGAGGTGCATGACAAGGAAGAGCTGGACCGCGCCGCCGTGCTGAAAAGCCGCATGATGGGGATCAACAACCGCAACCTCAAAACCTTCGAGACGACGCTTGATACCACGCGCCGCCTGTCGAAACATGTGGATGTGGAAAAGATGATCGTATCGGAAAGCGGGCTGAACACGCCCGAAGATCTGGCCGATATGGCGAAATACGGATCGCGGGTGTTCCTGATCGGGGAAAGCCTGATGCGTCAGGACGATGTAGAGGTCGCAACCCGCAATCTGCTGGCCACACCGCTGCGGCCGGGGGGCATGTAATGGCGCTCACGCATTTTGACGGTAAGGGTGACGCGCATATGGTCGACGTGTCGGACAAACCCGTGACGTCGCGGGTGGCCGTTGCTGAAACCCACATCAAGATGTTGCGCGAAACCTTTGATATCATTACCGAGGGCCGCGCCAAAAAGGGTGATGTCATGGGTGTGGCCCGTCTGGCGGGGATCATGGCTGCAAAACGCACCGCCGATCTGATTCCGCTGTGCCACCCTCTGCCGATCACCAAAGTGTCGGTTGAACTGACACCCGATGCCGACCTGCCCGGTCTCCGCATCGCCGCGACCGTCAAGACCACCGGACAGACCGGCGTCGAGATGGAGGCGCTGACCGCCGCCTCTGTCACCGCGCTGACAGTGTATGACATGGCCAAGGCCGTGGACAAAGGCATGGAGATCGGCGGCCTGCGGGTCGTGCTGAAAGACGGCGGCAAATCGGGCCGATACGAGGCAGAATGATCTCTGTCAGCGACGCCCTGTCGCATCTTTTCGATCTCGTAACCGCCACCGAAGTGGAAGCGGTCCCGCTGCGTCAGGCCGCGGGCCGTGTGCTGGCGAGCGATGTTGTTGCCACCCGCACCCAGCCGCCTTTCGCGGCCTCCTCTATGGATGGCTATGCCCTGCGCCAGACAGAGGTCGAGCCCGACGCGATGTTCAAGGTCATTGGCGAAGCGGCGGCGGGCCATCGGTTTGACGGTGTGGTAAAAGCCGGTCAGGCCGTGCGCATCTTTACCGGTGCCCCTGTCCCCGAAGGTGCAGATTTCGTTGTGATCCAAGAGGATACGACCCGTCGCGGCGATCTGATCATGCTGGGCCATGACATCGGCCCCAAGACCAATATCCGCCCCGCCGGTGGGGATTTCCATGCAGGTGACACGATGGATGCGCCGCGTCTGCTGCGCCCTGCCGATATCGCGCTGCTGGCGTCGATGAATGTGGCGACGGTGCCGGTCTATGCCAAACCACGCTTCGCGATCATCGCCACGGGGGACGAGCTGGTGCAACCCGGCGAGGTGCCGAACCCCGACCAGATCATCGCCTCCAACACCTATGGTCTGGCCGCCCTGCTCGAACAGCATGGCGCGCAGTGCCGCATGATCCCGATTGCCCGCGACACGGTGCCCTCGCTGACCCAAGCCTTCACCATGGCGCAGGATGCCGATCTGATCATCACCATCGGCGGTGCCTCTGTCGGAGACCATGATCTGGTCGCCCCCGTCGCCGCCCAAATGGGGATGGCGCAGGCTTTCTACAAAGTCGCGATGCGCCCCGGGAAACCTCTTATGGCGGGGCGGCTGCGTGATGTCCCGATGATCGGCCTGCCCGGCAATCCGGTGTCGGCCATGGTCTGCGGGACGGTCTTTGTCGTGCCGGTACTGCGCAAGATGCTAGGCCTGCCCGCCGCGCCCGCCGCACGGATCGATCTGCCGCTTGGCGTCGATCTGCCCGCCAATGGGGCACGCGAACATTATATGCGTGCGATGCTCCGTGACGGTGCCGTCCTGCCCGAAGACAATCAGGACAGCTCGCTGCTGGGTATCCTGTCGCGCGCCGATGTCCTGATGGTCCGCCCGCCCCACGATGGGGCCCGCACAGCCGGAGAGATCATAGGCTGTATTCCCCTCTGACGGTTGACACAAAACAGGAACATCCCTAGAACAAACCCCAAATAGAAACGGGGAATGTCCGGATGCTGACCAAGAAACAACTCGATCTGCTGGCCTTTATTCACAAACGTGTGCAGCGCGACGGCGTGCCGCCCAGCTTTGACGAAATGAAGGAAGCGCTTGATCTGCGGTCCAAATCCGGCATCCACCGTCTGATCACAGCGCTGGAGGAACGCGGATTCATCCGCCGCCTGGCGCATCGCGCCCGCGCGATAGAGGTGGTGAAACTGCCCGATAGCTTGGGCAGCCTGTCCGGTGCGGGCTTTACCCCGCGCGTGATTGATGGCGACCGCCCCGATGGGCCGCCCCCCTCTGCCGCGCAGCCGGTCAGCGCGTCGTCCTTTGATGTGCCGATGATGGGTCGGATTGCCGCCGGTGTCCCGATCGAGGCGATCAGCACCATGACCCAATCCGTCGCCGTCCCCGGCGGGATGATCAGCGGCAGCGGCGAACATTACGCTTTGGAGGTGCAGGGTGATTCCATGATCGACGCAGGGATCAATGATGGCGACGTGGTGATCATCCGCGAAACCTCTGTCGCGGATGATGGGGATATCGTGGTTGCGCTGGTCGAAGACCACGAGGCGACGCTCAAGAAATTCCGCCGTCACGGCAGCTCTGTCGCACTCGAAGCCGCTAACCCCGCCTATGAAACGCGGGTGCTGCCGTCGGATAAGGTCAAGGTACAGGGACGTCTGGTCGGGTTGATCCGCACCTACTGACGCTTGCTACCGCGCAGGACTGTCCTTGGGCCATGCTGTCCACAACCGCGTGCCCGCCTTTTGGCGGGCCGTTTGCATTGTGACCCGCCCCTTATCGAGGGTGAGTGCGACTGCCCCTGAGGATCGCAACCGGTCGGGGTCAAACACATCGCAACCGCCCGTCAGCGGCGGATCGGGCACAACAGACAGCACGATGATCTGATCCGCACGGCACGCCCCGAACGCCGCGCGCGCGCGTTTGCCGGACAGGTGGATCACCTCTCGCCCCCCTATCTTTGACCTTGTGGGCCAACGCGCTGCGGCTTGGGCCTGATCGGCGCCGTCGCCGTCATTCTCCAGCCAGTTGAGCGCGACAAAGCCTGCGCCTTTTGCCTTGCTCAGCGCACGGCCCGTGGGGGTCATCACCCCCACCAGACTGCCGGTGTCCGAGATCAGTACCGTCGGACGCTCTGCCCCGTGCCACAATACCCCCGCCGCAATCACGGCTCCCAGACCGGCAAATCGCAACCAACCCTGCCACAGCAACAGCCACAAAAACCCGAGCGCCAGCAGCGGCAGCACCCAAGGGCCGGGGGCGGCCACATGGCCCTGCGCCCCGTCGATCCCCGAAACGCCCTGCGCGACCAGCAAGATCCAGCGCAACCCTGCGCCCATGACCTGCAGGGGAATCCACTCTAGTCCCAGCGGTGCCATGACCAAGGCCGCGACGGCGGCCGGCATCACCAAGATCCCCATCAGCGGGACCGACAGCAGGTTCGCGACCAAGCCATATTGCGCGATCGTATTGAAATGGGCCGCCCCGATGGGCGCGGTAAAGCCCCCCGCCACAGCCGAGGAAATCACCGTCGCCACAGCCGGTGCCAGCCACTTAGGCCCAAGCGAGACCTCGGCGTTGCGCAACCAGCCAAAGATCGCAACCAACCCCGTGGTGGCGGCAAAGGACATCTGGAACCCCGGCCCCGTCAATGCCTCTGGCCGCAGGACCAATACGATCGTGGCTGCAATCGCCACGGCCCGCAGGGTCAGCGCCCGTCGCCCGATGATCAACGCGCCAAGGGCCACGGCGACCATGATGAACGCGCGCTCGGTTGCGACATTGCCGCCCGACAACAGCAGATAGCCGCTGGCCGCCACCAGCGCCCCTGCCGCTGCGATACTGCGCGTGGGCCAGCGCAGCGCGATCCACGGCACCAACGTCAGCACGATCCGCAACGCGCCGAAGACCACCGCGCTCAGCAACCCCATGTGCAAGCCCGAGATCGCCAATAGATGCGCAAGGTTGCTGGCACGCAGATCCTGCAGCGCGTCCTGGCTGATGGCGCTGCGGTCGCCGGTGGTGATCGCCGTGGCAAACCCGCCTATATCACCCGGCAAGATCCGCTGAATCCGGGCCGAGGCCGCCATGCGCGCCCGAAAGACCGCCAGCCCGCCATGCCCCGCCTCAGCCGGTGTCGCCGCCAGTAACGGGGTGCGACTATACCCCACAGCCCCCAAGCCCGCGAACCATGCATGCCGTTGGAAATCAAACCCCTCAGGCTCGACCGGGCCGCTTGGCGGTGATAGATGCCCCGTGGTCATCACCCCCAACCCCGGCGTGATATCCGCGTCAAAGCGTCTGTCGCCGTGCAAGGACACGCGCACATGCAACGGCGTACGCGCCGCAGACACCCGTTCCAGCACAACCCGATCCAGCGTCAGCCGCAAGGCGTCGGACTGGCTACGATCCACCGCCACGACCCGCCCCGCGATCGGGCCGTAATAGCGCCACCCCAGCACCGGCCCGCCGACAGCATGGGCCCGCCACGCCGCCAGATCAAAACCGACCAACGCCAAGGCTGCGCCCAACACCACAGGCCCCGCGACCTCGCCCGCCGGAAAGGCCGCAGCCCCCAGCAGCGCCGCCCCGCCCGCGACCCAAAGCAGGACGGTCAGCGAAGGCTCAACCCGCAGCGCAAAATAGCTGCCGATCCCCACGGCCAGACACACCGGCACCCAGCCGATCAGATGCCCCCGCTGTGCGCGCATGCTCTGCGCCATATAGGACAACAGCCCCATACTTGCCCCCGTTCTCTGCACTGGGTAGATAGTCGGGGACGCTATCTCCAAAGGAGTTAGCAAATGATAAACGGCACCCCGAACGGGCGTTTTCCGTGAACTTCTGCTGCAAAGGATCCTCCGCCCATGACAACGCCTGTCGTTACCCGTTTCGCCCCGTCTCCTACCGGTTATCTGCACATCGGCGGCGCGCGGACGGCGCTGTTCAGCTGGCTTTATGCACGCGGTCGGGGCGGTAAATTCCTGCTGCGTATCGAAGACACCGACCGCCAGCGCCACACCCCCGAGGCAACCGAAGCGATTCTGCAGGGCATGGCGTGGCTGGGACTGGATCACGACGGTGACGTGGTCAGCCAGTTCGAAAACGCCCCCCGCCACGCTGAGGTGGCGCTGCAACTTCTTGCCGAAGGAAAGGCCTATAAGTGCTTTGCCTCGCAAGAAGAAATCGCCGCGTTCCGGGATCAGGCCAAGGCCGAGGGGCGCAGCACCCTGTACCAATCACCCTGGCGTGACGCCGCGCCCGAAACGCACCCCGACGCCCCCTATGTCGTACGGATCAAGGCCCCGCTGACGGGCGAAACCGTCATCCGCGACGCGGTGCAGGGCGACGTGGTGATCGGGAACGACCAGCTTGATGACATGGTGCTGTTACGTTCCGATGGTACGCCCGTCTATATGCTGGCCGTTGTTGTTGATGACCATGACATGGGTGTGACCCATGTGATCCGCGGGGATGATCACCTCAACAACGCCGCGCGTCAGATGATGATCTACAACGCTATGGGCTGGGACGTGCCGGTCTGGGCGCATATCCCGCTGATCCACGGCGCGGATGGCAAGAAACTGTCGAAACGTCACGGCGCTTTGGGCGCGCAGGAATATCAGGCCATGGGTTTTCCCGCGGCCGGTATGCGCAACTACCTCGCCCGCCTGGGGTGGAGCCATGGGGACGACGAATTCTTCACCGACACCCAAGCGCAAGAATGGTTCGATCTGGACGGTATCCGCAAAAGCCCCGCGCAATTCGACCTCAAGAAGCTCGAAAACATCTGCGGGCAGCACATCGCCGCGGCGGATGATGCTGCATTGCGGCACGAGATCGAGGCCTATTTGACCGCTGCCGGTCTGCCCGCGCTCACAAAAGCGCAAGCTGACGGGTTGGAGCGAGCGATGTATTGCTTAAAGGATCGCGCGAAGAAATTCCCTGATCTTCTTGAAAAAGCTGAGTTTATCCTCGCCGAACGTCCCATCCAACCGGACGAGAAGGCAGACAAGCACTTGGACAATGTATCCCGTGGTATGCTGACTGAATTGACGCCGCAGTTGCAGAATGTTACTTGGGACAGAGAAACGCTGGAGGAGGCGCTGAACGGCTTTGCCGCCGCTCGGGACACCAAATTCGGCAAACTGGCGGGGCCGCTGCGCGCAGCACTCGCCGGGCGGGCAGCAACCCCATCAGTTTTCGATATGATGCTGGTACTTGGGCGTGACGAAAGCCTTGCCCGTTTAAACGATGCGGCTATCTAAGATATGCAAAAGCATATTCCTGATATGCTCAACAATAACTGAGGGGCGGACCGTTTCGGTATCTCCCCAGTCGACGGCATAACGCACGTCGATAAAACGATAGGAAGGGACTTCATGGCCGAAAGTACAAAATCCGCAACGTTGACCATCGACGGGAACAGCTTTGAACTGCCGATCTATTCCCCGTCGGCGGGCCCGGATGTCATGGACATCCGCAAGCTGTTCTCTCAGGCGAATGTGTTCACATATGACCCTGGCTTCACCTCGACAGCGGCCTGTGACAGCACGATCACCTTCATTGACGGTGACGAAGGCGTGTTGCTGCACCGTGGGTATCCGATCGACCAACTGGCCAGCGAATCTCACTACCTCGAAGTGTGCTACCTGCTGCTGTATGGCGAACTGCCCTCTGCCGCGCAGCTGGAAGAGTTCGAAAATCTGGTGACCAACCACACCATGATCCACGAACAGATGATCAACTTCTTCCGTGGTTTCCGCCGTGATGCACACCCGATGGCGATCATGGTCGGCGTTGTGGGCGCGATGTCTGCCTTCTACCACGACAGCACCGACATCAACGACGCGCACCAGCGCGAAGTGGCAACGATCCGTCTGATCGCCAAGATGCCGACGATTGCCGCGATGGCCTATAAGTACACCATCGGTCAGCCGTTCATCTATCCGCGCAACGACGTAGACTATGCCGGTAACTTCCTGCGCATGTGTTTCGCCGTCCCTGCCGAGGATTATGTCGTCGACCCCATCCTCGCCCGCGCGATGGACCGCATCTTTACGCTGCACGCAGATCACGAACAGAACGCATCGACGTCGACCGTGCGTCTGGCGTCCTCTTCTGGGGCGAACCCCTTTGCCTGTATCGCTGCTGGCATCGCCTGCCTTTGGGGGCCGGCGCATGGTGGGGCGAACCAGGCATGTCTGGAAATGCTGAAAGAGATCGGCACACCGGACCGCATCCCTGAGTTCATCGCCCGCGCCAAGGACAAGAACGACCCGTTCCGCCTGATGGGCTTTGGTCACCGCGTCTACAAGAACCACGACCCACGCGCGACCGTGATGAAAGAAAGCGCGGACGAAGTGCTTGAGCTGCTGGGTGTCGAAAACAACCCGATCCTGCAGGTCGCGAAAGAGCTTGAAAAACAGGCGCTGGAAGATCCGTATTTTGCAGAGAAGAAGCTGTTCCCGAACGTCGATTTCTACTCGGGCATCATCCTCGAAGCGATGGGTTTCCCCACGTCGATGTTTACGCCGATCTTTGCGCTGGCACGGACCGTTGGCTGGATCTCGCAGTGGAAAGAGCAGATCAGCGATCCTCAGCTGAAAATCGGGCGTCCCCGTCAGCTGTATCTTGGCGAAACACCACGCGACTATGTGGATATCGAAAAGCGCTGAATGTCAGTACGTTAGTCAAAACGCCCCGCCCTCACGGCGGGGCGTTTTGCGTTTCAGGGTGGACTGCTGCTGCCTGAAACGCAGGACAAAGAGAATCACCTGAAAGCCCGCCAGAAAGCGCCCCGTGATCAAAGCGCCTCTTTCCAGCCCACTGTTTCAACTCACTTTTCCCCATTTCGAAACCATAGCGTCCGAAATATGGCAGTTTTGTGTTGTTGTTTCCAAGCTACGCATAATGGTCAAAATTGATTGACCAACTGCCCCGATCATCCCAGATTCATCGTCAATTCAGCGCAGGTTTACCCTGTGCGATGCACAGCAGACCCCAATACGCCCGCTGCCCCCCGCGGAAAGGATGACCGGATGAACGACCCTCGGCCTCGCCTGCAATGGGATAACGCGACCAGCCTAAGCTGCAAGACCGCACGGCATCACCCCGCGCCGCAGGGATCGTTCGTGCATGATATCGAACAGAAATGTGACCAGATCGCGGTGGTCTATGACAAGGGCCAGACGCCGCCGCGGATCACGGTCAAGCAAGTGTCCGGCAGCGTGCACACGGTGCTCGCCGACGGGATAGCGGTGGCCGTGGTTGCCAGCGCCTCGCGTCCAACCCTCAACCCCGATGACGTGTTGCTGGTCGAACGCTCGGTCTAGTGGGATTAGCGGCCCTCGAAGCTCGCGGGGCGTTTCTGCATAAAGGCCATCACGCCCTCTTTGAAATCACGAGATTGCCCGCATTTCCCTTGTTCCTGCGCCTCTAGCGACAGCTGATCCTCCAGCGTGTTGTCCCAGCTTGCGCGAATGGCGTTCTTGGCAGCGGCATAGGCTGCGGTCGGACCTTGCGCGAGATGCGCCGCCTTGGCACGCCAATGGGCGTCAAACGCGGCATCGGCCACGGCTTCCCAAATCATCCCCCAGTCATCCGCCTGACGGGCAGAGATTTTATCCGCGAACAAGGCCGCGCCCATAGCCTTGGCCGTGCCCATCTGGCGGGGCAACGTATAGGTGCCGCCCGCATCGGGCATCAGACCAATGCGCGTAAATGCTTGCAGGAAATAAGAAGATTCCGTCGCAAAGACCACATCCGTCGCCAGCGCAAGGTTCGCCCCTGCCCCTGCCGCGGGACCATTGACCGCGGCGATCGTTGGCACAGGGCAGTTGGTGATCGCCCGCAGCATGGGGCCATATTCCTCGCGCAGGGTGCGTTCCAGATCAAGCGAGCCCTTGCTGCTGCTGTCGCTCAGATCCTGACCGGTGCAAAACGCACGACCGGCACCGGTGATGACCACACAACGCGCGTCTTTGCCCGCTTGGGTAAACGCGTGCTCGATCTCTGCCCGCATTTGCGTGGTCAGCGCGTTCATCTTGTCGGGGCGGTTCATGGTGACCACGGCCAGCCCGTCGGTCAGTTCATAGGTCAGGGTTTGATAGTCCATGGCACGGGTTCCTCATCTAGATTTCCCCCGCACCTTACCCATACGACAGGCCACCGCCAGTGAAACCCCGCGTTATCGCTTCAGAATGTCGTCCAGCCGCGCCTGTTCTTGCGCGCTAAGCGGGGCCTGTTCCGCCGACGGTGCCTTCGCACGACCGCGCAGGTAGCCAAGCCCGACCCCAGCCGCAATCAACAGCATGAGGGGCCCTGCCGCCCATAACACCCAGGTCGATCCCCGAGCAGGCGGGTTAAGCAGGACATATTCACCATAGCGGTCGACGATATAAGCGACCGCCTCTTCGTCGCTATCCCCGGCCACCAGACGTTCGCGCAGCAGGATACGCAGGTCGCGCGCAAGGCTGGCGTTGCTTTCGTCGATGCTTTCGTTGCGGCACACAAGGCAACGCAACCCTTTCGACAAGCTCCGCGCGCGTTGCTCAAGCGCAGGATCCGAGAGCACCTCGTCCGGCTGCACGGCCCAGGTCGGCGCAACCGATAGCACAGGTGCTACAAGCAACATCAGGGCGAGGATCAGCGCCCTCATTGTGCAGGCACCGGTTTTGATTTCGCCGCCCCTGCCGCAACGCGGTAGCGCCGGTCCGAAAGGCTTAACACGCCACCAAGGGCCATCAGCGCGCAGCCGATCCAAATCCAGTTGGTCAGCGGCTTGACATAAGTGCGCACCACCCAGCCGCCATTTGCCTGTTCATCCCCGATCACGACATAGACATCGCGCAGCAGATTATAGTCGATCGCCGCTTCAGTCGTGGGCATCTGCGCCACGGGATAAAAGCGTTTCTCCGGTCGCAACTGCGCAATCTCTTCCCCGTCGTGGAACAATGTCACGCTGCCGGTCGTCGCCGTATAGTTCGGACCCTGGCCTTGGGTGACATCGTCCAGCTGCACGGTGTAGCGCCCCACATCGTAAGAGTCCCCCAGCGGAACGGCGCGGATGTCATCAATCGACCACGCTGTTAGGCCAGCCACCCCCGCCATGGTCACCCCAAGGCCGGCGTGGGCCACCATCTTGCCCCAATCCGCACGCGGCAACCGCCCAAGCCGGCGCAGCCGGTTACTACCGCGCCCCGTGCGCCCCCACAGATCAACAACGGTGCCCATCACGATCCACGCCCCCAAGAACAACCCGAGCGGACCCAGCAAGCTGCGCCCCGACTGCATCGCGTAGGCCAGCCCCCCAATCGCAATCGCCAATACAAAGGCGTAGCGTAGCGGCTTTAGCGCCCGCGAAATCACCGCACGCTTCCAAGGCATCGCCGACCCGATCGGTAGGATCAGCCCCAGCATAATCATGAAAGGTGTAAAGGCGGCGTTAAAAAACGGGGGGCCAACGCTCAATTTTCTGTCGAAGAACATTTCCGCCAGCAGCGGCCACATCGTGCCAATGAAAACGACGAAACAGGCAACGGCGAGCAGCACGTTATTTACCAGCAAAGCCGACTCTCGGCTGACCATGCTGAACACGCCTTTCGCCTCTAGCGCGCTGGCGCGCGCCGCGAACAGAACCAGCGCACCGCCCATGAAAAACGCCATGATCATCAGAATAAACACGCCGCGTTCGGGGTCATTCGCAAAGGCGTGGACCGAGGTTAGCAACCCGGACCTGACGATAAACGTCCCGATCAGCGAGAAGCCAAAAGCCAGGATCGCAAGCAGGATCGTCCAGCTTTTCAGGCTTTCTCGTTTCTCCACAACGATAGCGGAATGAAGCAGCGCCGCCGCCAGAAGCCAGGGCATAAAGCTTGCGTTTTCAACGGGATCCCAGAACCAGAACCCGCCCCAGCCAAGTTCGTAATAGGCCCACCAGGACCCGAGCGCGATGCCGATCGTCAAAAACACCCACGCCGCCAAGGTCCAAGGACGCACCCACCGGCCCCAAGCGGCATCGATCCGCCCTTCGATCAAGGCGGCAACGGCAAAGCTGAAGGTCATCGAAAGGCCGACATACCCCAAATATAAAAACGGCGGGTGGAAGGCGAGCCCGGGATCCTGCAGAAGCGGGTTCAGATCCTGCCCGTCAAAAGGGGGCGTCGCCAGCCGCAAGAACGGGTTGGATGTGAACAGGATGAAGGCAAAAAACGCCACACCGATTGCGGCTTGCACAGAAAGAACCCGCGCCCGCAAAGTCGGCGGCAGATTGCCCCCGAACCACGCAGCCATCGCCCCGAATAGCGAGACAATGAGCACCCACAGCAGCATTGAGCCTTCATGATTGCCCCAAGTACCGCTGATTTTATACAAAAGCGGCTTCATCGAGTGGCTGTTCAACACCACCAATCGCAGCGAGAAATCAGAGGTGACAAAGGCCCACATCAACGCCGCAAACGCCAGCAATGTCAGGGCGAATTGCGCCCCGGCGGCAGGCTCTGCCACGGCCATCCACCCGGGCCAGCGTTTATGAGCACCAATCAGGGGCACGACCATCTGAACGATGGCAACGCCGAAGGCGAGGATAAGGGCGAAATGTCCGAGCTCTGTAATCATACCCCGATCATAGAGCGGAGCACCGCCCCATACCATGCCGATTCACCGCGAAATCACACGACTGTGCGCAGCAAAGCGTCGCAGGCCCCCCTTACCCTGCAACCCTGCGCCAGTTACCCTGCAGCCCTGCGCCAGTCCGCAAGCGCCGCGTTGTCCGATCTGTCGCGCACTGCGCTAGATACGCCTTCCAGATCCCGCACGGCCCCTTCTTCAACACCATCAACACGTAGCGTTTCCAGCTCTTGGATATGTCGCATCACCGTTGGCGTCTGCGCGACGGTGCGCGCGATAGAGTGTTGAAAATCTTGTGTTTTTACCTGATGCCGCGCGCCAAAATAGAAGGACACGACAACCCCCAGAAGCCACCATAACGGCTCTGGCACCAGCGACACGCCCTGCATCCGGCTGGCAAACCAGACCGGATCAACCATCGCCGTGATGAACAAGCCCAAGGTACCAAGCGCCAGCGCTGGACGCGGAAGCCGGTTCAGCCCGTCCATGAAACGGTCAAACCGTCCCTTGCGGGGCACAGCGAATTCCGCCCCAAATTGCACCATAGCCTGTTCCCGCGCGGTCGCATCACGGCCGGCCGTCTTTTCCGCATTGGCGCGAAATACCTCGACCGTGTCGCGCACCACATTGCGGCCGTCACCAAAGACCAACGCAAGCGCGGTATCAATCATCCCCATGCCGCGACCCTTTCGTTAAAGTCACGGATGCTCAGATGGTACCGCGGTGACATGAATTCCTCTGCCCGTTTGATCCATCCTCCTTTCTTTCCGGCCCTCGTGCGGGCGTATTTGCGACTTGCGGGGCGCTGATCCGCCAGCCCAAAGTAATAGTTGCGCCGCGCCACGGCGTAGGCGTCCACCATCTGCGCAGGTGCAGCGGCGTAAGCGCGCCCCGTAGCGCCAAGCGTTTGCGGTCCAAGGACCCCGTCCACGGCCACATCAAACTCCATATCTCTTAACAATCGCTGAAGAATCTTCACCGCATTCGCCCCCGCATTCACATACATATCGAAAACCGAAGGCTGGAGCGGACTGGGCAGCTGCGCGATCTTGGGTTTGTGGAAGTAATGGGTGATGAATATCTCGGTCGCTTGATCTTGAGTAAGCTCTTGAACATCGGCGAGATTTACTGCGCCGTCACGGTTCACATCCAGCCCCAGCCGACGCAGCGTGTGGATGGTGACGCCGTGGTTTGTTGCCCCGCCCGGATCATCGGGGTCATTCACAAAGCCCCCCTCACGCGCGACGATGGACTTTGCAATTTCCTCAACAGTTTGCATCAGATTGGCCCTTCTTGCAGATTGCACTGCTGCAAGAATGACGTCTCAGATGTTAACGAAACCCGGCAGGCCCGTACGCATCACCCCTCGGGGGCAACATAAACGCCTTGCTCTTTCAGGGCGTCGACGACCTCTTTCGGCATGTAGGTCTCGTCATGTTTGGCAAGGATTTCAGTCGCTTCGAAGGTGCCGTTTATGTAACGCCCTGTCCCTACCATGCCTTGATTTTCCTCGAACAGATCGGGCAATACCCCGCTGTAGGTCACAGGCACAGCCGCGCCGCCATCGGTCACGGAAAAGCGGATCGTCAGACCATCCCCGCGCACAAGGCTGCCCTCTTCAACTAGGCCACCGATGCGGAACACCTCTGTCGGGCCGGGGGGTTCGGCGATCACCTGACTGGGCGCGCGGAAAAAGTTTATCCCGTCGCGCATGGCATATCCAATCAGCGCCGTGGACAGCACAAGCGCCACGACCGCGACGCCGATAATCTGGATACGCCGTTGCTTTTTAAGACTTTTCATGCGCCCTCAGGGAAAAAGCGGAGCCATCATCAGCCCCTCGACCTCGTCAATACCTAACATCAGGTTGGCGTTTTGCAACGCCTGCCCGCTGGAGCCTTTGGTCAAATTATCGAGCGCGGCAACCACAATGGCGCGGCCGTCGATCCGGTCTGCCACCACGCCGATGTGACAGAAGTTCGACCCGCGAATATGGCGCGTGCTCGGGGCCTCCCCCATGGGCAGCACCTCGATAAAGGGCTCGGCATCATAGGCCGCGGCAAGTGTTTTGTGGATCACCTCGGCGTCGCCTTTTACATAGACGGTCGCCAAAATCCCGCGGTTGGCGGGCACCAGATGAGGGGTGAACTGCACCTTGACCGGACGGCCGGCGATGGCGGAAAACTCCTGATCAAACTCACCCAGATGGCGGTGCGTCCCGCCAAGGGAATAGGCGTGGTACCCCTCGGACAGTTCTGCATGCAGCAGGTTTTCCTTCAACGACCGCCCCGCACCGGACACGGCGCATTTGAGGTCAAGGATGATGTCGTCCAGATCAATCACGCCTTTTTCGATCAAGGGGCGCAGGGCGAACTGGCCGGTGGCGGCGTTACAGCCCGTACCGGCCACAAGACGCGCGGATTTGATCTCTTCGCGGTAGAATTCGGTGAGGCCATAGACCGCCTCTTTCTGCTGCTCCAGCGCGGCATGGGGGTTGCCGTACCACTTGGCGTAAGCATCGGGGTCACGCAGCCGGAAATCTGCCGAAAGATCGACGATTTTCAGGTCTTTAGGCAGGTTCGCGATGACCTCTTGACTGGTTTTATGGGGCAAGGCGCAAAAGCACAGATCAATCTCCGAGAAATCGATCTCTTCAATGGTGACCAATGTGGGCAGGTCGAGATGGCGCAGATGTGGAAACACCTCTGCGATGGTTTGCCCCGCCTTGGAGTTTGCCCCCAAAGCTTTGATCTGCATAGAAGAATGGCCAGCGATCAGCCGGATCAGCTCGGCTCCGGTATAGCCGGAGGCACCAAGGATGGCGATATTATGGGTCATGTCGGGTTCCGTTCGGAAAGTGTTAGCAAATACGTGTTAGGCCGCTTGAAAGGTCAACGGTCGTCGCAAGAATTGCGTGGCACGGCTGCTGACCTTTTTGGGGTCGCCCGTGGTCAGGAAAGCCGCCTCGCCCGTGCCCAGCATATTGGGGTGACGCTGCAGATAGTCGCCTAAACTATGGGCGACCAGATTGGCCTGGCTGAACACTTTGACATCGGGGCCAAGCGCGTCCTGAAAGGTTTCCTGCATCAGCGGGTAATGGGTGCAGCCCAGAATGGCCGCTTCGGGCGCGGGCATCTTGCGTTTCAGCGCGTCCACATGGCTGCGCACCAGCGCTTCGGCGAGGATGAAATCACCGTCCTCGATCGCATCCACGACACCCCCACAGGCCTGCGCTTCGACATCGACGCCGATCGCCCGAAAGGCCAGTTCACGCTGGAACGCACGGCTTGCCACCGTTGCCGGCGTCGCAAACAGCGCCACGTGCTTGAGATCCACCTCGCGCGGGGGGGAATTGTCGCCCCATTGGCGTTCTGTCATCGCCTCGATCAGCGGCACAAAGACGCCCAACACGCGCTTGTCCGACGGGATCCACCCTTCCTGCATCCGGCGTAGCGCCGCGGCAGAGGCCGTGTTGCACGCCAAGATCACCAGATCGCAGCCCGCATCAAACAGACGCTGGGTTGCCGCAGTGGTCAGGTTATAAATGTCATCCGCGTTACGCACACCGTAGGGCGCATGGGCGCTATCGGCCAAATACACGAAATCCACATCCGGTAGCTGTGCCTGCACGGCATCCCAAACGGTCAGCCCGCCTAGCCCAGAATCGAAAATACCAACTGCCATAACACCTTGCCGTCACCTGTCGGCACGATGCCGATCTTCAAATTCAAACCCCAGATCAAAGGATTTTGCCGGGTCTGGTGACAACTCATACGTCGCTTTGCGCAGGAAATCCATCATAGCTTTTGCGTCTTTTGCCATGGGGTCCAGCACGTTTCTGCCGATGGGGTCGCCGATGACCACGCGCACGGGCGTGTCGACGCGTTTGCGGAATTCCTTGATCAGCAGCCCCATGCGCAGGGTGTGATGCAGATGGCTGGCAATCTGGAACAAGCGGCTGGTGTGGCCGTCAAAGTAGATCGGCACGACGGTGGCATCCGATTTCGCGATCATGCGGGCGGTAAAGCTGCGCCAGCCCGGGTCCATGGGGCGCGAAAACGGCCGTGCGCTGGTGCTGACGGTGCCCCCCGGAAAGATACCAACCGCGCCCCCCTGCCCCAGATACTCCAGCGCAGTCTTGCGCGTGCGCAGGTTCAGCGCCAGTGCGGCCTTGTCCTCGTCAAAACTGATCGGTAGCAAATGGCGGTTCAGGTCGGGCGCGCGGTTAAAGACCGAATGGGCCATGATCTTGAACCCGTCCCGGCGGCGCGCCAACATATGCCCCAGCATCAACCCGTCCAGAATACCGTAAGGATGGTTCGCCAGCGCGATGACAGGCCCCGTTTCAGGGATATTCGCCAGACTGCCGCCCACGACGTCAAGCGTCAGCCCATAGCGCTGCACCATCACGTCAAAGAACCCCATCCCGCGCGCCATGTCGTCTTCATAGCCGGTTGCGCGTTTCATCAGCCCCAACCGCCCTGTGCTATTCTCCATCAGGCGGATGAAGGCACGCGCGGGCCGCGATTTGGCGGAATAGGCATAGCTGATGTCACGCGCTGTCAGAGGCCGAAGATCGGGCTGCAAGAGGGTCAAGGTCGGTTCCTTTTCACGGGCTTTGCCTTGCCCTCTAGCAGTGGATCATGACAGTCGCGTGACAGACAGCCTATTCAGCCTACTCTGCCGCGCGCGAGGTTTGCGTGCCCCCTGACCGGATGACGGCCAGCAGCTCTTCGCGCCGCTTTGCGGCCTTGGCTTCATTCGACTGTTTCACCGGACCAAAGCCGCGGATCTGCAAGGGAAGCTCTGCCAAGGCGACAATCGCGTCGTGGGTTGCATCAGTCAGCTTGGGCAGAACATCCTTCATGTCGGCCTCGTATTGCGTGATCAACGACCGCTCCATCCGGCGTTCTTCGGTACGACCGAAGGGATCGAATGGCGTGCCGCGCAGGAATTTCATCCGCGCCAGCATGTTGAACGGCCCCTCCATCCACGCGCCAAAGGTCCGTTTCATCGGACGGCCATCCGCGCCGGTTTTCGACAGGATCGGTGGCGCAAGGTTGAAGGTCAGCTTGGGATCCCCCTCAAAGGCCTCTGCCACTTTGGCGCGGGTGGATTTCAACAGGCGCGCGACCTCGTATTCATCCTTATAGGACAAGAGCTTGTGGTAGCCCAAGGCCACGGCCTCTTTCAGGCGCGCGTCGGTAATGCTGTCCACCATGGTGCCATAACGCTTCGCCAGCCGCTTGCCCTGATAGGCGATCAGGTGGTCCTTGCGGAAGGCGATCCGTTCATCCAGCGTCTTCGGCAGGGCGACAACATTGGGCGTCATCACGCGCTTGGCATCTTCGGGGTGCAGCACGGCCCAACGGCCCAGTTCAAACGCACGCAGGTTCCGCTCGACCGCGGCACCGTTCAAAGTGATCGCCTGTTGCAAGCTGTCCAGCGACAGCGGGATCAACCCCTGCTGCCACGCCGCGCCGAAGATCATCATGTTCGAATAGATCGAATCCCCCAGCGTCGCCTTCGCCAGATCAGAGGCATCAAACAGCGCGACGTCATCCTTGAGCCGCGCCTCAAGCGCGAGGGTCAGCCGGTCGTAGGGCATCTGGAACTCGGTATCGCGGGTAAACTCGCCCGTGATGATTTGATGTGAGTTCACAACCGCCCCCGTCCGCCCAGCGCGCGTCAGGCCAAGCGTCTTGGTCCCGGCAGAGACAACAAGATCGCCCCCGATCAACGCATCCGCTTCACCCGTTGCCACGCGAATGGCGCTGATGTCTTCGGGACGGTTCGCAATACGGCAATGGATATGTACGGCACCGCCCTTTTGGGCAAGGCCCGCCATCTCCATCATCCCAGCACCCTTGCCGTCAATCTGCGCGGCTTGCGCCAGCACGGCACCGATGGTCACAACGCCGGTCCCACCGACACCGGTGATCACCACGTTATGTGTGCCATTGATCGCAGGCAGGGTCGGCATGGGCAGGTCGGGAATCTTGACCTCTGTCGTGGGGTCCTTGCGGATCTTGGCCCCTTCCAGCGTCACGAAGGACGGGCAGAACCCTTTGACGCACGAGAAATCCTTGTTGCACGAGGATTGATCAATAGCCCGTTTGCGTCCCAGTTCTGTTTCTTCGGGCACGATCGAGACGCAGTTGGACTGCACACCACAATCCCCGCAGCCTTCGCAGACATCGGTATTGATGAACACGCGCTTGTCGGGATCGGGGAACAACCCCCGTTTGCGACGGCGACGTTTCTCGGCGGCACAGGTCTGGATATAGACGATGACGCTGACGCCTTTGTGTTTGGCGAAATTCTCTTGCACGGTCTGTAGGTCTGCACGCTCGTACATCGGCACGCCGCCAAAGGCTTTTTCGTCTACGTCTTCTTTCTCGTCATAGACCACGGCGATATTCTTGACGCCCATGGCCTTCACCTCTGCCACGATACGCGGGGCGTCCAGATCGCCTTCGTTGTGTTGGCCACCCGTCATGGCAACGGCATCGTTATAAAGGATCTTGTAGGTGATGTTCGTCTTGGCCGCGATGGCCGCACGGATCGCCAGATTGCCCGAATGGTTGTATGTCCCGTCCCCGAGGTTCTGGAACACATGGTCGCGTGTCGAGAATTTGGATTCACCGATCCAGTTCGCACCTTCCCCTCCCATATGGGTAAAGCCGGTTGTCTCGCGATCCATCCATTGCACCATATAGTGGCAACCGATCCCGGCGTAGGCGCGGCTCCCCTCTGGTAGCTTGGTTGACGAGTTATGCGGACAGCCCGAACAGAAGTAGGGCACACGCGCGGCGATGTCTTCGGCGTTATCGGCACGTCGCGCGGTATCCAGCGCTTCCATACCCGCCTTGATGCCATCGGTGGTGCGACCTTCCTCGATAAAGATACCGCCCAGCTTTTCGGCAATCCAGATCGGGTCCAGCGCGCCACGGGTGGGGAACAGCTCTTCGCCATGCTCCATCCCGGCACCACCGCCTTTGTGCCAGCCATAGACGCGGCGATGCGTATCCGAGAACAACGCCTCTTTGATCTGCACCTCGATCAGCTTGCGCTTCTCTTCTACGACAATCACCAGATCGAGCCCTTCGGCCCACTCATGGAACCCCTTCATGTCCAGCGGGAAGGTCTGCCCGATCTTATAGAGCGTAATCCCCAGACGTTCGGCTTCGTTCTCGTCGATGTTCAGCAAGCTCATGGCGTGGATCACATCCAGCCAGTTCTTGCCGGCTGCCGCGATGCCGATCTTGGCCCCGCGCTTGCCCCACATGCGTTTGTCCATCTTGTTGGCGTGGCTAAACGCCTCTGCGGCAAAGCGCTTATAGTCGATCATCCGCGCTTCTTGCAGATGCGGCGTGTCTTGCAGACGGATGTTCAGCCCACCGTCGGGCATATCGAACTGCGGGGTGACCAGCTTCATTCGGTTCGGGTCACCATTCACGACCGATGTCGCCTCTACGGTGTCTTTCATCGTCTTGAGCCCGACCCATAGCCCGCTGAAACGGCTTAGCGCCCAGCCGTAGATACCGTAATCAAGGATCTCCTGCACACCGGCGGGGCTGACGACGGGCATATAGGCATCCACCATCGCCCATTCGGACTGGTGCAACACGGTAGAGGATTCACCCGTGTGGTCATCCCCCATGGCCATCAGAACACCACCGTTCACGGACGAGCCCGCCATATTCGCGTGACGCATCACGTCACCAGAGCGGTCCACACCCGGGCCCTTGCCGTACCACAGGCCAAACACGCCGTCGTACTTCCCCTCACCGCGCAATTCTGCCTGCTGGCTGCCCCATAGGGCCGTAGCGGCAAGATCTTCGTTCAGGCCCGGTTCGAACACGACGTTATGCGCGGCCAGCGTCTTGGCGGCGCGGTCCATCTGAAGGTCAACGGCCCCTAGTGGCGATCCACGATATCCGGTCACGTATCCGGCGGTATTCAACCCTGCCGCCTTGTCCCGTGCCGCCTGCATCATCGTCAGGCGCACCAACGCCTGTGTACCGTTCAGCAACACGGGCGATTTCTCGAGGTCATACCGGTCAGTTAGTGAAATTTTTTGCGTACCCATAGCGCGTCCTCCCCTACGTGCAATCAATAGCTATGGCATCACACTAGGTCACAAAAGCTGACCTGTCTAGCGTTGTGTCTGCCCCTAGGTCATAAAGCGCCAAGGCGCGGGGCTTGATCTTTTGCACCTCCGCCCGATCTATCCGTGATAAGATAACCGCACATATACCGATGCGCCGCGTCGGAGGGTTGTTTTTAAACTGTAAAACGCGCAAAGATGACCGTTCTTGCGAACACTGCGCTCATTATAAAGGTAGTCCTCATGGATTGGGACAAGCTCAGAATATTTCACGCCGTGGCGGACGCGGGCAGCTTGACCCATGCGGGCGACAAGCTGAATTTGTCGCAATCTGCCGTCAGCCGCCAGATCCGCGGACTGGAAGAGCAGCTGAATACCAACCTGTTCCACCGCCACGCACGCGGCTTGATCCTGACCGAACAAGGCGAGCTGCTGTTCGACGCCACCGTCGCCATGTCCAAACGGCTTGATACCGCCGCTGCGCGCATCCGCGACAGCGAGGAAGAAGTCTTTGGCGAATTGCGTGTCACCACGACCACGGGCTTTGGCACCCTTTGGCTGGCCCCGCGTCTGCCGAAGCTCTACGAGAAATACCCCGACCTAAAGGTCGACCTGATGCTCGAAGAACGCGTCCTTGACCTGCCCATGCGCGAAGCCGATGTCGCCATCCGCATGAAAGAGCCGTCGCAAGCCGATCTGGTGCGCAAGAAACTGATGATGATCAAGATGTGCATGTACGCCTCGCCCGCCTATCTTGCGGCGAACGGCACGCCCCAGCGGCTTGAGGATATGTCGGACCACCGTCTGATCTGCCAGAACACCGACAGCAACCAGGTGCATGCGGGTCTGAACCTGATCCAGCAGCTTATGATGCATGACGTGCGGTCGATGCTGACGGTGAACAACTACTTTGGCGTATTGCAAGCGGTGATCAACAACCTCGGGATCGGCGTACTACCCGACTACCTCATCCAAGACTTCCCCGATCTGGTGCAAGTTCTGCCAGAGACCGAGTCGGCGGATGTGCCCGTATTCCTTGCCTACCCCGAAGAATTGCGCGCCTCCAAGCGGGTCGCGGCCTTTAAAGACTTCGTGCAGGACGAGATCATTACCCACCGCAAACTGCTGCGCGAGAAAGAGTCCCACTAGCTATGCGAAAACCGCATAACGGGCATGTCATAGATTAACGATTCCATCCTTGAACCGTGCACGAACGCCACTTAATTGGGCGGTATGAAGACGGGCGGCTCCGCGCCGCTACTTCATACCTCCCTGTTGGACTCGGCCGAGCTTCGTGCTCGGCCTTTTTTTTGGCTATGGCCCTTCACGAGCCTTAGGTCTTTTCCCCGCGCTGCGCTTGATCTAAGAGGTGTGGCATATTGCTAGGGGAAAACGCGCACCATGACCGAACCAGCCATCACCCAAGACCTGATTTCCAGCCACGGCATCAATGCCGAAGAATATCAGCGCATTCTGGATATCATCGGGCGCGAACCCACCTTTACCGAACTGGGCATCTTTTCGGCCATGTGGAACGAACACTGTTCCTACAAGTCGTCAAAGAAATGGCTGCGTACCCTGCCGACCGAGGGCCCTCAGGTGATCTGCGGACCGGGCGAGAATGCGGGCATCGTTGATATCGGCGACGGCCAAGCGCTGGTCTTCAAGATGGAAAGCCACAACCACCCGTCCTACATCGAACCCTATCAGGGTGCGGCGACCGGCGTGGGCGGCATCCTGCGGGACGTCTTCACTATGGGCGCGCGTCCGATCGCGGCGATGAACTCTCTTAGCTTCGGGTCGCCCGACCACCGCAAGACACGCCAGCTGGTGCATGGCGTGGTCGCGGGCGTGGGCGGCTACGGTAACTGCTTTGGCGTGCCCACGGTGGGCGGCGAAGTGCGCTTTGACACCGCCTATGACGGCAACTGCCTTGTGAACGCCTTTGCCGCCGGTCTGGCCGACACCGACAAGATCTTCTATTCCGCCGCTTCCGGCGTCGGCATGCCAGTCGTTTACCTTGGCGCGAAAACCGGCCGCGACGGTGTGGGCGGTGCGACGATGGCATCGGCCGAGTTCGACGACACCATCGAAGATAAACGTCCCACCGTTCAGGTTGGCGACCCCTTCACCGAAAAACGCCTGATGGAAGCCACGCTCGAACTGATGGCGACCGGTGCCGTGATTTCGATCCAGGATATGGGCGCTGCGGGTCTGACCTGTTCGGCCGTGGAAATGGGCGACAAGGGCAACCTTGGTGTACGTCTGGACCTCGAAAAGGTCCCGACCCGCGAACACGCCATGACCGCCTACGAGATGATGCTGTCGGAATCCCAGGAACGGATGCTGATGGTCCTGCGCCCCGAACTCGAAGCCGAGGCGAAAGCCGTCTTCGACAAATGGGACCTCGATTTCGCCATCGTAGGCGAAACAATCGCCGAGGACCGTTTCCTGATCGTGCACAATGGCGAGGTCAAAGCCGACCTGCCGCTTAAAGCGCTCTCGGGCAACGCGCCCGAATACGACCGCCCCTATGTCGAGACACCCGCAGCCGAACCGCTGTCGGATGTCCCCGGCATCGACCCCATCGACGGGCTGAGCGCGCTGATCTCCAGCCCGAACTACGCGTCCAAAGCGTGGGTGTTTGAACAATACGACACAATGGTCATGGGCGACAGCGCCCGCACCCCCGGTCTGGGATCAGGCATCGTACGCGTACATGGCACCGACAAAGCGATCGCCTTTACCTCGGATGTGACGCCCCGCTACGTCAAGGCGAACCCTGTCGAAGGCGGCAAACAGGCCGTGGCCGAAGCCTACCGCAACCTCTGTGCCGTAGGGGCACTGCCGCTGGCGACCACGGACAACCTCAACTTCGGCAACCCCGAAAAGCCCGAGATCATGGGCCAGTTCGTTGGCGCGCTGAAAGGCATCGGCGAAGCGGTTGCCGCGTTGGACATGCCGATCGTATCGGGCAACGTGTCGCTGTATAACGAAACCGACGGCAAAGGCATTCTGCCCACCCCCACCATTGGCGCGGTCGGCCTGCTGAAGCACACGGACGAGATCATCGGCAAAGAGGTCCGCGAGGGCCATGTCGCTTTGGTTCTGGGGGCCACCGAAGGGCACATCGGACAATCCGCCCTGCTGCTTGAGGTGTTCAACCGCCGCGATGGCGACGCCCCCCATGTCGATCTGGCGCTGGAGAAGGCCCACGGTGAATTCATCCGCGCCAACCGCGCGTTGATCAAAGCCTGCACCGACCTGTCGGACGGCGGTCTGGCACTGGCAGCCTTTGAACTGGCGGACGAGGCCGGCGTCGGCGTGACCCTGGATTCTGCCGATACGCAGGTTCTGTTTGGCGAGGATCAAGCCCGCTATCTGATCGCCTGTAACTTCGATCAGGCCGAAGCCCTGATGATCGCCGCGCAAAACGCCGGCCTGCATCTGGAAAGCGTCGGCAAGTTCGGCGGGGATCAAGTGAACTTCGGCGGCGTCAAAGCGCCTTTGGCTGACCTGTCGGCGACCTATCGCGGGGCTTTTGCCGAAACCTTCGCCTAAGGGGTCGCCCCCATCATCTGCATCAATCGCGTTTTCTCGCCCCGGTCATCGGGGCGGGAGATCACCTCTGCCAGTTCTTGCAACGACGCAATCGAGTGACCGGCCCGAAAACTGTCGGTGAAGGGCAGCATCGCACGGATACCCGCCGCTTTGGGCGCGAACCCGTCCCACCGCAGCAGCGGATTTAGCCAGATCAGCCGACGTGCGGACAGATGCAACCGCTGCATCTGTCGCGCCAGATCATCGGGCGCATCGCGGTCCAGCCCATCAGTGATCAACAGCACAACCGCACCCTGCCCCATGACCCGCCGCGACCAATCGCGGTTGAACGCCTCAATACAGGCCCCGATACGCGTGCCGCCCTCCCAATCCTGCGCCTCTGCCCCCGCCGCCTTGAGCGCTGCATCCACGTCGCGTGTCGCCAGATGGCGGGTGATATTGGTCAGCCGCGTGCCAAAGGTAAACGCATGCACCTGCGCCCACCCCGCGCCCTTGGCATTGCTCACCGCGTGCAGGAAATGCAGCACCATGCGGGAATATTGGCTCATGGAACCGGAGATATCACAAAGCACCACCAGATTGGGATAGCGTGGGCGCGGGGTTTTCAGCACCAGCTTGTCCATCTCTCCGCCCCGGCGCAACGCGGCCCGCAGGCTGCGCCCCGCGTCGATCCGCCCCCTCGGCGACGTCATGGCACGGCGTGACGGTATGGGTTTGACCGGCAAGCGCAACCGCGCCAGCATCTTCTTGGCCTCCGCCACCTCCGCGAGGCTCATCAATTCGAAATCAAGACTGCGCAGCCGTTCTTGCGAGGACATGGTCAGGCTGGCATCGACCTCGATCTCTGTCTCGCCTTCGTCTTGCGGTTCTTCGCGGTCGCGTTCCGGCGCTTCGGCACCGTCCAGCAACGCCTCTGCCGCGCGTTTCTCGGCGGCTTGAGCGGGCCGGTCTTCCTGCACCCCACGGATCGCGGGCAGCATCGCGGCCATCATATGTTCCAGATACCGCGGGTCGCGCCAATAAAGCCGGAAGAGCTGCGCAAAGATGGTCCGGTGTTCAGGACGATTCACAAAGCAGGCGTGCAGCGTCCAGTAGAAATCGGTTTTGTCGGTGAACCCCGCCACCTCTACCGCGCGGATCGCGTCGATCACGCGGCCGGGACCAATGGGCAGGCCGGCGCGGCGCAGGGCACGGGCGAAATGGGTGATATTGCCGGCAAGTTTGGGGTTATCGGGCAGATCCAGGGGCAGATGTTCCATCAGCTCGGCCGCCGCCGGGGGCTGTCGGCCCCCGGACCCCCGAGGATATTAGACCATTTGGAAGCGGCAGTATCCGTCAAGGGGTCGCGTCCAGCGTGGCTTTGGCTTGATCGAGGATGCGTTTCGCCTCTGATCCTTGCAGTTTGGCGATATCATCCTGGTATTTCAGGATCGCCCCAAGCGTATCCGCAATGGTTTCGGGGCTGAGGTTGATCACATCCAGCGCCAGGAGACATTTTGCCCAATCAATGGTTTCGGCCACGCCGGGCTTCTTGAACAGGTCCTCGGTCCGAAGGTGCTGGACAAAGGCCACGACCTCGCGGCTGAGCGCGGCTGAGGCTTCGGGGGCGCGGGCGGCCAGAATCTCCATCTCGCGGGGGAAATCGGGATAATCGACCCAGTGATAAAGACAGCGGCGTTTGAGCGCGTCATGCACCTCGCGCGTGCGGTTCGAGGTCAGGATCACAATGGGGGGCTCAGGAGCCTTGATCGTGCCGAGTTCGGGGATCGTGACCTGAAAATCGCTGAGCGCCTCAAGCAGGAAGGCTTCGAACGGGGCGTCCGTGCGGTCAAGCTCGTCGATCAACAGGATGGGCGCACCGCGTCCGTCAGGGCGCATCGCTTCAAGCAAGGGGCGTTCGATCAGAAAGTCGTCGCTAAAGAGTTCTGTTGTGAGCTGCTGTCGCGAGCGATCGCCGGTGGCCTCAGCCGTGCGGATTGCCACCATCTGGGCAGGGAAGTTCCATTCGTAGACCGCCGTGGCGGCGTCCAGCCCTTCATAGCATTGCAACCGGATCAACTTGCGGTCCAAGGCCAGGGCCAATGCTTTGGCGATCTCTGTCTTGCCGACGCCTGCCTCTCCCTCGAGGAACAGCGGCCGGCCCAAGGTCAGGCTCAGGAACACCACCGTGGCCAAAGGCCGCCCGCAGACATATCCCTGCCCCGCAAGCAGCTCTTGCACGGCGTCGATCGAAGGGGGCAGTTGCATGGCATTCTCCGGTTGTGATTGGGACGAGTGGTGCATTCTGATCCCGCGCGGTCAAGGGGTCTGCACGGGGTTCAACAGACTCTATGCCTTGGAGCGACCACAGAATGTGCTATAAATGTGCTTCAAATCTCCGCATTTTCGCCTTAATGCGCCGATACCTCAGACCAAAAGCCAGGGGTTTCCTGTGCCCAGATACGATTGAGGAAGTTTACCATGATCGATACCGCCGTAACGCTCGACACGTCTTTTGAGGACTATTCCAAAAGCGAGTGGATGGATGCTGTGAAGCAGGTCGCGCAGAATGGCGGGTTCTATGAAGCGCTCGGGTCACGACACCACGCGATGTTTCTGGAAAAATCCTCTACCCTGCTGGTCAGCTTTGAAACCATCAACGGGATGCGCGCCTTGTCATCGATGGCGCATCCATTGGGCTGGGAAATGGTGCGCAGCGAAGGTTGGTCGCATCTTTGTCTGGCGTCTGAAGGGGACACATGGTTCCGGGACGCGCCCGTTTATGCGTTTTTCGACCGGCTGATCGACGATGGCTTTTTCGACGGCTTTGACCGCGTGGTCTTTTATGGCGCGGGTCCGGGCGGCTATGCGGCTGCGGCATTCTCTGTCGCGGCACCGGGCGCAATGGTCGTTGCCATCCAGCCGCAAGCGACGCTGGACCCCAGCGTGACCGAATGGGACGATCGCTTTGTCGAGATGCGGCGCACGGATTTCACCTCCCGGTTCGGATATGCCCCCGATATGCTGGACGCGGCCGAGGCCGCTTTTGTGATCTATGACCCGACTGTGCCGCTGGACGCGATGCACGCCAGCCTCTTTACCCGCCCCAATGTGACCAAACTTCGGATGCGGCGCATGGGCACGGCGCTGCAATCGAAACTGCTGGAGCTTGACCAGTTCGAAAACCTGCTGACCCTTGCAGCCGATGGCGAGCTGACAATCGCGAGCTTTGCACGCATCGCCCGGGCGCGCCGCGATCACCGCCCCTATCTGAAGGGCCTGCTTGCCGCGCTGGAACGCGAGCAGCGCGATCCGTTGACGCTCACGCTTTGCAATTTCGTGACAGGGCACATGTCGGCCCCTCGGTTTGTCCGGCGCAAAAAGCAGTTAGAGGCCGAACTGGCCCTGCGCGTCGCACAGGAAAACGGGACTGCAGAGGAACAGGATACGCAATCGCAGGATGCAGCCAAAACCACCGGCTGACGGTTGCTGCGGTTCCTTTGACCAACCCGAGACTAGCGCGCCCGCACGCCCTGTGCTAGCGGGGAGCCCATGACACAGACCCTCACGCTTCGACGCCCCGATGATTGGCACCTGCACCTGCGCGACGGCGCGATGCTGGACGCCGTGTTGCCCCATACCGCCGCGCATTTTGCCCGCGCCATCATCATGCCCAATCTGGTGCCCCCGGTGGTGCGCGGTGCCGATGCGGCCGCCTACCGCGATCGTATCCTCGCGGCACTGCCCGAGGGCGCGGAGTTCAAACCGCTGATGACCCTTTATCTGACCGAGGATACCGATCCCGACGATGTGGCCGCCGCCCATGCCAGCGGGTTGATCACCGCGGTCAAGCTCTACCCCGCCGGTGCGACGACAAATTCAGCCAGCGGCGTGTCGAACTTTGACAATGTTGCGCCCGTGCTGGAACGCATGGCCGAGATCGGCCTGCCCCTGTGCACCCATGGCGAGGTCACCGACCCCGAGATCGACATTTTCGACCGCGAGGCCGTGTTCATCGACCGCGTGCTTGACCCGATCCGCACCCGTCATGCGGGGCTGAAAGTCGTGATGGAGCATATTACCACCGCCGACGCCGCCCAGTATGTCACGGAAAGCACCGGTAATCTGGGCGCTACCATCACCACGCACCATATGGTGATCAACCGCAACCATATCCTCGCCGGTGGGATCAAACCGCATTACTATTGCCTGCCCGTCGCCAAACGCGAGAGCCACCGTCTGGCCCTGCGCGCTGCCGCGACTTCGGGCGACGCGCGCTTCTTTCTGGGCACGGATTCCGCGCCTCACACGGACGCGAACAAGCTGCTGCCCTGCGGCTGTGCCGGCTGCTTTACCGCGCCCAACACCATGTCGATCCTGGCCGAGGTCTTTGAACAGGAAGACGCGCTGGACCAATTGGAACGGTTTACCTCGCTGAACGGGCCGGATTTCTACGGGCTGGCCCCGAACGAGGCGACGATAACGCTGACCCGCACACCGGCGACCTACCCCGATCACATCGACACGCCCGACGGGCCGGTCACCGTGTTCGATCCAATGATGCCGCTGAACTGGTCCGTCACCGACTGACGCCCCCCTACCAAAGACAGTTTGCCGGTCGCAGCAGGATGAGACCGGCCACCACCGCCCTCAACGCCAAGGCCCCAAAAGGAACGCATGACATGATCCCCACCAGCTACCCCGACTCTACCGAAATGGCGCGTCTGACCGCGCGGATGTTGCTGGAGATCAAGGCCGTTCATTTCAACGCGGCAGAGCCCTTTACCCTCGCCTCCGGCCTGCCGAGCCCGACCTATATCGATTGCCGCAAGCTGATCAGCTATCCGCGCATCCGCGCCACCTTGATGGACTTCCTGACCGTCACAGTGATGCGCGAAGCGGGGTTCGAGGCGTTTGACAATATCGCGGGCGGTGAAACCGCGGGCATCCCCTTTGCCGCGATGGTGGCCGAGCGCATGGCGCTGCCCATGACCTATGTGCGCAAGAAGCCCAAAGGCTATGGCCGCAACGCCCGGATCGAAGGTGAAATGACCGAAGGCCAACGCGTTTTGCTGGTCGAGGATCTAACCACCGATGGCGGCTCGAAGATCAGCTTTGTCGACGCGATTCGCGATACTGGTGCAACCTGCGCGCATACCGCAGTGATCTTTTACTACGGTATTTTTCCGCAGACAGAAAAGACCTTGGGCGATCACGGGGTTACGTTGCACAGCCTGTGCACCTGGTGGGATGTGCTGGCCGAGGCCAAAGCCCAGAACGCGTTTGACACAGAAACCCTGACCGAAGTCGAAGCCTTCCTGAACGCGCCAGAAGCGTGGCAGGATGCGCGGAAAAAAACCTAAGCAATCCACATGATATTGTGCCGCGTGGTGTAAAATCACGCGACATATGCTACGCTAGCGCAGAGATCAGGTTATCCACAGCTTATAAAGATTGCGGGATGACGGGCGGCTCGGGTAGATAAGCCTCGGGTCATTAATCAGTGGGGCAACACGTAGCATGAACGAGATTTCAAGCATCGACGGTAACCAGCTAACGGTTCAAGCGGCCGAGACAATGCCGCATTCCATCGAAGCGGAACAGCAGTTGTTGGGCGCGATCCTGACCAACAACGATATCTACGACCGCGTGGCGTCTGTCATCGGTCCCAAGCATTTCTACGACCCCGTTCACGCCCGTATTTTCGAGATCGCCGCCGCGCGGATCGCCAAGAACAACCTTGCCTCCCCCGTCACGCTCAAGGCGTTTATGGAGGATGACGAAGGGCTGAAAGAACTGGGCGGCCCCGCCTATCTCGTGCGCCTTGCCGGTGCCGCGATCAGCGCCTTTGCCGTGCGCGACTATGCCCAGATGATCTATGATCTGGCGGTGCGCCGCGACCTGATCCAGCTGGGCCGTGACATCGCGGCCAAAGCCGCACAGGTCGATGTCGCGTCAGAGCCGCGCGAACAGATCGTCGAGGCCGAACAAAAGCTCTATAAACTCGCAGAGCAGGGCCAGACCGAAAGCGGTTTCCAGAGCTTTCTGAAAGCCGTAACCGATGCGGTCAACGTGGCCAATGCGGCCTACCAGCGCGACGGTGGCCTATCCGGTGTCTCTACCGGTCTGATTGATATGGATAAAAAGCTGGGCGGCTTGCACCCCTCTGACCTTTTGATCCTTGCCGGTCGTCCGTCGATGGGGAAAACCTCGCTTGCAACGAACATCGCCTTCAACGTCGCCAAAGCCTACCGCCGTGGCACCTTGCATGACGGCACCGAAGGCGCTGTAGATGGTGGCGTTGTCGGGTTCTACAGCCTCGAGATGAGCGCGGAACAGTTGGCTGCGCGTATCCTGTCCGAAGCGGCCGAAATCCCGTCCCACCAGATCCGGTCGGGTGATATGACAGAGACCGAATTCCGCCGTTTCGTCGATGCCGCCAAAGCGCTGGAAGCCTGCCCGCTGTATATCGATGACACGCCCGCCCTGCCGATCAGCCAGCTGGCCGCCCGTGCGCGACGGCTCAAGCGGACCCACGGGCTGGACGTGTTGATTATCGACTATCTCCAGCTGGTGCGCGGGACGGGCAAAGGCGAAAACCGGGTGAATGAAATCTCGGAAATCACCATGGGCCTCAAGGCCATCGCGAAAGAGCTCAACATCCCCGTGATCGCCCTGTCGCAGCTGTCGCGTCAGGTGGAAAACCGCGAAGATAAGCGCCCGCAGCTGTCGGACTTGCGTGAATCCGGGTCGATCGAACAGGATGCCGACGTCGTGATGTTCGTGTTCCGCGAGGAATACTATAAGGAACGCGAAAAGCCCGGCGATCACGAGCTGGATAAAATGGCGATCTGGCAGGAAGAGATGGAGCGTCTGCACGGTCGTGCCGAGGTGGTCATCGGCAAGCAGCGTCACGGCCCGATTGGTACTGTCGATCTCAGCTTCGAAGGACGCTACACCCGCTTTGGTAACCTTGTGAAACCGTGGCAGAGTGAAAATGGCGGCGGCGATCAGGAGTTCTGATCGCCACACCCCTTTAATTTAATGAATACACGCTATGTGCGGAGGTCAGACAACCGCCGCGCGGGCGATCTCTGCCTCTGACAGATTGTATTTCGCGGCAAAGCGCTCCCGCGCCGCGATCAGCCTTGGGTCATTGGGTCGCATCCCCAAAGTACGAATGAATTCAATCCGTTGCTGGTGCTTTAGCGCCTCGCGGTCAATCGCCGTCCCCATCGCGCGGTCAATCACGGCCCCGCCGGGGCTGACGTGGAACCACTTGCTGAAATCGCGGAAGTGATGCTGGTTGTGCAGCGTCGTCACATAACGCTCTACCCGCGTTTTGGGCACGTTCACATGGGCGGTCATGTGGAACCATTCATAGACCAGAAAGGTCAGCACCCCGCCCACTGGCACGATGGCCACGGCGATCCAGCCTGCCTGCGGCACACCAAACAGGGCAAGAACGCCCCACAGCACCCCTCCGTTCACCAGTAGCATCGGCAAAGCGACCCAGATCGGCACAAAAAACAGTTTGGTGTTGGTCGGGAAATCATGATGACCGTAGTGCGCCATATACAGCAGGTTGAATGCCCATTGCGCCCGCGGGGGCGATAGGTGGAACACATAGCGGTGCAGGTTGTATTCATTCAGCATTTGCGCGGCGACCCCCAAGGGGATCAGCGCCCAGACCCATAGCGGCGCGAACAGCGCCAAGCCAACCAGCCCCGCCCCACAGGCGACCGCCATCACCACGACGGCCGCATGCGAGAACATGATACGCAAGCGCATCATCAGCGGTGGCCCTTACTCGGGCGACAGGGTTTCATAGCGCAACCCTTTGGCGGTGTCCTTGTCGAACCCCTTCCAATAGCTGTGATCCTCCTTCGGGGTGCCATCCTCGTTCATCGACCAGACCCCGTCGTTGGAGTTTTCGACCAGATCAAGATAGGCCCCCATCTCGGCATCGCCCTTGAGATGCTGCGCCATCCAGACGGTGGCGAAATGCTGCGCGATGTTGTTCATGCGCACCGTGTCCCAGACCGGATCGGTATAGTGGCCCGAGACGTTGAACCCCAGATCAGCGTCATCGCGAAAGGATTCCGCAGGCGCAGGCATCGGGGCCGCCGCATTATGGCCGCCGTTTTCAAAGGTCAGCAAGGCGCGGTCGACGCTGCTGGCGTTTTCCCAAATGGCGCGCACCCCTTTTTCGTACAGCGATACCATATCCTCGGACCCGGCCATGAACAGCATGGGAATCTGCACGCCCTTCAAGCCTTCGGCATCCCAGAAGCCCGTGTTCATGCCCCAGGGGCCGATCGCGATGGCGGTTTTGATCCTTGGGTCGGGCAGGTTGTTATGCGTCTCGGACCCCGCCTGATGGATGCCCAAGGTGCCATGCGGCCCACCCCAGCCATAGCCGACCGACGCTTCGGTCACGCCTCCACCTGCGGTGATCACCGCGCCGTAGCCGCCCATGGAATAGCCGATCAAACCGGTGTTATCCGCATCCACCAAGCCATTGAGAAAAGAGCTTTCATCTTGCGACAGACGCGCCATTTCATCCAGCACGAAAAGCTGGTCCAGCGACCGGTTCACCAGCGTAGAGCCAAAGGCCGCCTGCGTGCGATAGGTGGAATCGAGGTGATCGATGGACGCCACGACATAGCCCTTCGACGCGATGTTCTCGGCCAGATGGGACATCAGGAAGCGGTTGCCGGGATACCCGTGGGAGACGATGACCAGCGGATAGGCCGCGTCGGGCTGTGCGGGGTCCGCGTCGCGCATGGCTTTGCCTTGCAAGGTGACCTCGGTCTTACCATCGCGGATGAACGCCTTGATCGCGGTGTCGCCGGTGGCCCCGTCCGCGGCGGGGTACCAGACTTCTACGGTCAGCGGGCGATCATAGCGCGGCAGGGTTTCAGGTTTGTCCGCTGCGGGATCGATGGACAGGATATCGATCTGGTCCTTATGCACCAGGTCAAGCTGGCGCACGCCAATTGCTTCGTCGCCATAGGCCGCCATATCAGGGGCTGTGGGCATCTGGGTATCGATCCGGTTCTCGGCCAGCGCCATGGGCGCGGCCATCGCCGTGACCACCGCCAGCACGGGCCCCGTTGTCATTGTTGAAACTCGCATTAAACTCTCTCCCGTTTTATATGCGGCTACTGCGCGCAGCCTGTCTTTTGTCAGGAACCAAGCTATCGCGTTCGCGCCACCATGCAAGCATCATGCGAAGGTTTCGTTACGTTAGGGAAATGGGCCAAACATTCCGCCCGCGTCCCCGCAAGGCGAGGGATTATTGGCCGGTGGCCTTGCTCGTGGCTTGACCTTGGCGGGCATACGGTCAAAACAAATCCCATGACAACAGCCACCCTCTCTATCGACCTCAATGCGATTGCCGCCAATTGGCAGGCGCTGAACAAAATGACCGGCTGCGACACCGGTGCCGTGATCAAGGCAAACGCCTATGGTCTGGGCGTTGACCGCGTGGCCCCGGTTCTCGCCGCCCAAGGCGCGCGCAAGTTCTTTGTCGCTGTCGCGGAAGAGGGCGTGGCCCTGCGTCGCGTGTTGGGGCCCGGCCCTGCGATCAACGTCTTTGCGGGGCATATGCCCGGTGACGCCGATATGATCCGGAGCGCGGCCCTGACGCCGATGATCAATTCGGTCGACCAGATGATCGCCCATGTCGAAGCCCTGCCCGGCCATCGTTTCGGGGTGCAGCTGAACAGCGGCATGAACCGCCTTGGCATGGACCCCGCGGAATGGGCCGCGCTGCGCGACATCGCCCTGGCGCAGAACCCGACCTTGATCATGTCGCATCTGGCCTGCGCGGATGAACCGAACCACCCGATGAATGCCCGCCAGCTCAAGACCTTCCGCGAGATGACGGATGGGTTGAACGTGCCACGATCCTTGGCCGCGACGGGGGGGATCATGCTTGGCCGTGACTACCACTTTGACCTGACCCGCCCGGGCATCGGGGTCTACGGCGGATTGCCTTTCGCCGATGCGATGCCGGTGGTGACGCTGGATGTGCCTGTCATTCAGGTGCGCGAAGTCGCCACGGGCCAGACCGTCGGCTATGGCTGCGCCTGGACGGCCCCCCGCCCGACATTGGTCGCGACGATCGCAGCGGGTTATGCCGACGGGTTGATCCGCGCCTTGGGCAACGGGGCCACTTTCACCCACGAGGGGCGCAAACTGCCCGTTGTTGGCCGTGTCTCTATGGATCTGATCACCGTCGATGTGACCAGCCTGACAGAGGTGCCAGAGCATTTGCAGCTGATCGGGAACTATCAGTCTGTTGATACGGTCGCCGGGTTTGCGGGCACCATCGGCTACGAGGTGCTGACCGCGCTTGGCGCGCGCTATGACCGGGTCTATGTGGAGTGATGGGGCACCACGCCCCCGCGCAGATCGCTTTGATATGCTGCTACGCGTCGCAAACCTGTCTTTGCTGATCCTCTACCCCGTTGCATGGGCCGCGCCCTTATTGCGGGCGGGCGTGCTGCCACTGTTCGGGCTCACCGAGATCTCTGTCCTGAGCGGGCTGAAATCCCTATGGGACACCGACCTGTTTCTGGCGCTGATCGTCGCGGTTTTTGCCCTTATCGCGCCCTATGTAAAAACCGTCGGCCTGACGCTGGTACAGTTCCACCTGATCGGCCCACGCGCCCTGCCCGTCTTGCAGGCAATCGGCAAATTGGCGATGGCGGATGTGTTTCTGATCGCGCTTTATGTGACCCTGTCAAAGGGGATCGGCATCGGGCGGATCGAGACGGCTTGGGGGCTATACCTGTTTACCGGCTGCATCCTCGCATCCCTGTTTATCGGGCACCGCGCGCAGAAAATCGCCTAAGCAAGCTGGTGTTTTCACGCGACCAATCCACCCGCCAGGGTAGAATTGCTCGGAATTCCCCAAGTAAAATCGATTCATTTACGGAAATTTCAAGATTTTCTTCGCCTTTTGCCAACATCGGCATATTCTTGCTTACAACAGCAACTCAAGCACAAGGTGAGACAGATGAACGCGTTGACGGCACTTATTCAGTATCTTTTTCAAAGACTCGCATTCGCGGTTTTCGCTGTTGCCGCCGTGGCGATCACCGTCTGTACCGTTATGGCCGCGCTTGGCCAATGGGCCTGGATTGAACTACCGCTCAACTATGACGGGCAACCCGTTGAGAATGCAGGGATGTATGCGCAGATCGGCCTGACCATTCTGGCCGTGGGCATCTGCTTTTTCATCCCCACCAACCGCCGCATCATGCAACTTGAGACATCGCACCGCAAATTCGCGCTGAACATGGATGACATCACCCGCGCCTACGGGGCGGTGCATGCAGCGGATCGGGGTGACGTTTTTCACATGTCCTCCGAATTCGACTCGGTCCGCGAACGGCTGGCCTATCTGCGCGATCACCCTGATCTCAGCACGCTTGAGCCCGCCCTTCTGGAAGTCGCCGCGCAGATGAGCCACATCTCGAAAGAGCTGGCGACCGTCTATGCTGACGAGAAAATCGAACGCGCGCGCAATTTCCTCAAGCAGCGTCAGGAAGAAGTGAACCTTTTCAACAGCCGTCTGGATCAGGCCAAGGGCATCACGTCCGAGATGAAACACTGGCTGCACGAGGTCGAGCTGGAAGAAAGCGTGGCCGCAGCGCAGCTGGACCGCCTGCGCGCCGAAATGCGCGAGATCATGCCCGAACTGGGAATCGAACGTACGGTATCGGCGGATGAAATGGCCCGCGATTCACGCGTGGTAGAGCTGCCCCCCAAAGCAGCGGAGTAACCCCGCGCAAGCACCAAGGTTTTGCTTTGACGTTTCCCCTTTGTTCGGCCAGAAAGACGCATGGCTAAATCTCCCGTTACATTTTCGTGCACGGCTTGCGGTGCGACCTATAACAAATGGTCCGGGCGCTGTGATGCCTGCGGCGAATGGAATACGATCCAGCAGGACAAGGGCATTTCATCCGGCCCGCCCAGCAAATCGCTTGGCACCCGTCGCGGTGCGGCGATGGTGCTGACCGACCTCACCACCAAGGACACGCCCCCGCCCCGCAGCCAATCCGGCATTGCCGAGCTGGATCGCGTTTTGGGCGGCGGGCTGGTGCCGTCATCTGCCATTCTGGTGGGCGGTGATCCGGGCATCGGGAAATCCACCCTTTTGCTGCAAGCAGCGGCCCATTTTGCCCGCAGCGGTTTGAAAACAATCTACGTCAGCGGAGAGGAAGCCTCGGCGCAGGTCCGTATGCGTGCGCAGCGTTTGGGGCTGTCCGACGCCTCGGTGCAGTTGGCCGCCGAAACCAATCTGCGCGATATCCTGACCACACTTGAAGAGGTGAAGCCCGATCTGGTCATCATCGATTCGATACAGACCATGTGGGCCGATAACGTCGATTCCGCCCCCGGGTCCGTCAGTCAGGTCCGCGCCGCCGCGCACGAGCTGACAAGCTTTGCCAAACGCCGCGGCGTTTCCGTGATTCTTGTGGGGCATGTCACCAAGGACGGGCAGATCGCGGGGCCGCGCGTGGTCGAGCATATGGTCGACACCGTGCTGTATTTCGAGGGCGAGCGCGGCCACCAGTTCCGCATCCTGCGCGCGGTCAAAAACCGCTTTGGCCCCGCCGACGAGATCGGCGTGTTCGAGATGACCGGCGAAGGGCTGGCAGAGGTCACCAACCCCTCTGCGCTGTTTCTGTCCGAACGCGGCACACCCGCCGCGGGCTCAGTGGTTTTCGCAGGTATCGAAGGCACCCGCCCTGTTTTATGCGAGCTTCAGGCCCTTGTGGCCCCGTCGCCTCATTCGCAGGCGCGGCGTACGGTCGTGGGCTGGGACGGGGGACGGCTTGCGATGATCCTCGCCGTGCTAGAGGCCCGTTGCGGCATCCCCTTTGCGGGGCTTGATGTTTACCTCAACGTGGCAGGCGGGATGAAAATCTCGGAGCCGGCGGCGGATTTGGCGGTCGCGGCCGCCTTGCTCAGCGCGCGCGAAGACGTGGCCTTGCCCGCGGAAACCGTTGTTTTCGGCGAAATCAGCCTGTCCGGTGCGCTACGCCCCGCCAGTCAGACCGAAAACAGGTTGAAAGAAGCGCAAAAACTTGGTTTTACCAGCGCCATCGCGCCCGCGGGCGGAAAACCGGTGGGCAAGAACGGCATAACGCTTAACACCATGAGCGATCTCACCGGATTTGTAGGCGAAATATTCGGGGCTGGCTAACCGCCCCTTCAAGGAAGGCAAGACGACCATGGAAGGTTTTACCATCATTGACGGGGTTGTGGCGCTTGTCATCGTTCTGTCGGCTTTGCTGGCTTATGGCCGCGGGCTTGTACGCGAATTTATGGCGATCGTGGGCTGGATTGCCGCCGCGATCCTTGCGTTTCTCTTCGCGCCGCAGGTTGAACCGCTGGTGTCAGAGATCCCTGTTGTGGGGGAATTCCTTGCCGACAGTTGTGAACTATCGATTATCGGGGCGTTTGCCATCGTCTTTGCCATCGCGCTGATTGTGGTCTCGCTGTTCACCCCGTTGTTTTCGTCGCTGGTGCAACGCTCTGTTCTGGGTGGTTTGGATCAGGGGCTCGGGTTTCTTTTCGGCGTGGCGCGCGGCATCCTCTTGGTCGCCATCGCCTTCTTTGTCTATGACACCGTGATCACCGGCCAGACCTTCACCATGGTGGACGAAAGCCGGTCGGCACAGGTCTTCGGGCGCTTTACCGGCCAGATCGAAGAGCAGAACCCAGAAGCCGCATTGGGCTGGATCACCACCCGCTACGAGGCTTTGGTTGGGGCCTGCGGTGCCTAATCGCCGCTGACACTGCCAAAAGTTAAACATGCGCCCCCGTTTTCGGGGGCGTTTGCATTTCTGCCATATGTTGCATCGCAGCATATGCGGGGGCAAAATGTAACGGCGGGGTGACAAGGCCCGCCCAAAGTCCTACATAGCCCCTATCCCTTCATCGGATTCGGAGTTGCCCCGTTGTCCAAGATCATGCCCCCCGCGCACCCGTTTGATTCCTCCTATCTGCGTGATGCAGATGACGGGGATAAACTCAAAGAAGAATGCGGGGTGTTCGGCGTGATCGGCGTTGCAGACGCCTCGAACTTTGTTGCCCTCGGCCTGCACGCGTTGCAGCACCGTGGTCAGGAAGCCGGCGGGATCGTCAGCTATGATCCCGCTGCCGGTTTCCAGTCCGCCCGCCGCTTCGGCTATGTGCGCGACAACTTCACCTCGCAAAAGGTGATGGAGACGCTGCCCGGCGAACTGTCTATCGGGCATGTGCGCTATTCGACCTCTGGTCACAAAGGCCCGACAGCGATCCGCGATGTGCAGCCCTTCTTTGGCGAATTCGCCATGGGCGGTGCCGCGATTGCCCATAATGGCAATATCACCAACGCCAACGCCCTGCGCCGCGAGCTGATTGAACGCGGGTCGATCTTCCAGTCCTCGTCGGACAGCGAATGTATCATCCACCTGATGGCGCGGTCCCTGCAACGCAACATTCCCGAACGCATGGAAGACGCGCTGCGCCGTGTCGAAGGCGCGTTTTCGGTCGTGGCGATGACCCGCACCAAGCTGATCGGTGTGCGCGATCCTTTGGGCGTGCGCCCGCTGGTTCTGGGCAAGCTTGGCGACGGTTGGGCGCTCAGCTCCGAGACCTGCGCGCTGGATATCATCGGTGCCGAATTCGTCCGCGAGATCGAGCCCGGCGAGATGGTCGTGATCACCCCTTCGGGCGTCGAAAGCCATTTTCCCTTCCGCCGTGTCGCATCGCGTTTCTGTATCTTTGAACACGTCTATTTCAGCCGCCCCGACAGTATCCTTGGCGGTCGTTCGGTCTATGAAACCCGCGAAGCCATCGGGCGCGAGCTGGCAAAGGAATCGCCGGTAGAGGCGGATCTTGTCTGCCCCGTCCCCGACAGCGGCACGCCTGCGGCCATCGGTTTCAGCCTCGAATCGGGTATTCCCTATGCGATGGGGATTATCCGCAACCAGTACATGGGCCGGACCTTCATCGAACCGACCGAGCAGATCCGCAACATGGGCGTGCGGCTAAAGCTCAACGTGAACCGCGCGCTGATCAAGGGCAAGCGGGTCATTCTGGTCGACGATTCGGTTGTGCGTGGCACCACCAGCCGCAAGATCAAAGAGATGATCCTTGATGCCGGCGCGAAAGAGGTCCACTTCCGCATTGCTTCGCCCCCCACCGCGTGGCCCTGTTTCTACGGTGTGGACACGCCGCAACGTGAAAAGCTGCTGGCGGCCACCATGTCCGAAGAGGAAATGCGCGAGCATTTGCAAGTGGATAGCCTCAAGTTCATTTCGCTCGACGGGCTTTATCGCGCCGTGGGCGAGGCAGAGGGCCGCAACAACAAGTGCCCTCAGTATTGCGATGCCTGCTTCTCGGGCGATTACCCCGTCACCCCTGCCGACCAGATCAACCAAGGGTTCGAGATGAAGCCAGCCGCCGAATAAAGCCGCCGCTTCGCGACAAGTTCCGCAAGGGCGGGCGCAGGGTTCAACCCCTCGCCCGCCCTTTTGCTATTTTGCGCCCCCGTACCGCTGGCAAAGCTTTGCCGACGTGCAAGCCAGTCTTTGCCAGCTTCCCCCGCGCCCTCTTTCGGCTGTCAGGCAGCTTTGTTAGCCCCACGGTCTAACCATTCTTTGCCCCCCTAAGCGCAGCAAGAGGCACCCATGTCGACTGACGAAAAAGGCACTCCGACCCCGCAGAAAACACTCAATCTGGCTACGCAGCAGGCGTCCCTGCCCAAGCTCGCCCTGATTGGGACCTTCGGCAGCCTGACCGACCCCGGCGCGTTGATCCGCGATGGCCGCGGACGCATCCACCGCGTGACCTTGAACGACAAGATCAGCGACGGCATCGTCGCCGCCATTGGCGACGACAGCGTGGTTCTGGCGCAGCGAGGGCGCACGGTGACGCTCAAACTTCCTAAAGGGTGAAACGCCCCGCGACATGACCACGGGTGCCGCGCCCCTCTTGACGGGGGGCGGTGGCTCAGGCAAAGCCACCCCATGACAAAAACAGCTCTTATCACTGGCGCGTCCCGCGGTCTTGGTGCCGCCCTGGCCGAAGCACTTTGCGACACGCATCACATCATTGCAGTCGCCAAAACCACCGGTGCCCTGGAAGAGCTGGACGACCGCATCCAGTCCCGCGGCGGCAGCGCGACGTTGGCCCCGATGGACATCACCAATGCCGATGCGATGGCGACCCTGTGCCGTGGCATCTATGACCGCTGGGGCAGCCTTGATCTTTGGCTGCACACCGCTGTCCATGCCGCCCCCTTGGCACCGACCGATCACATCGACGCCAAAGACATGGCCAAATCTGTCGCCTGTAACGTCACCGCCACCTCGACCCTGATCACCTATGTGGCACCGCTGCTGGGGCAATCGGGTCAGGCCGTGTTCTTTGACGATCCGGTTGTAGCGACCAAGTTCTTTGGCAGCTACGGGGCCACCAAGGCGGCGCAGATCGCGCTGGCCAAAAGCTGGCAGTCCGAAGCCGTGGCAATCGGCCCGCGCGTCCACATCATGACGCCCGCCCCCATGCCAACCGCGACACGCGCGCGTTTCCACCCCGGTGAAGACCGCGAGTCGCTGAACACGCCACAGTCGCAAGCCGCTGAAATTCTGGCGCAACTGGCTGTTTCCCAGCCTTAAAACATGATGCGGTGAAGGCTCCTGCCTTGCCGCGCCGCGCCCCGTCGCCTATCAAGGCGCAAAGGGGAATTTATGCGCATTCTGATCACCAACGACGACGGTATTCACGCTCCGGGTCTAAAGACCCTGCAGGGCATTGCCACTGACCTGGCCGGACCCGATGGCGAGGTCTGGATCGTGGCCCCCGCCTATGAACAATCCGGCGTCGGGCATTGCATCAGCTACACCAAGCCGATGATGGTCGAAAAGGTCAGCGACCGGCGCTTTTCGGTCGAGGGCAGCCCGGCCGATTGTGTGATGGCCGCACTGCATGACTGTATGCTGGATGCCCGCCCTGATCTGGTGCTGTCCGGTGTGAACCGCGGCAACAACGCGGCGGAAAACACGCTCTATTCCGGCACGATCGGTGGCGCGATGGAGGCGGCGCTGCAAGGCATCCCCGCCGTGGCCCTGTCGCAATATTACGGCCCTGCCAACCGTGATCTGGATGACCCGTTCGAGGCAGCCGCCGGCCACGGGGCCGATGTGATCCGCCGTATTCTGGATGCGACACCGGCGCATGGGGATGGCTACCGTCTGTTTTATAACGTGAATTTCCCGCCCGTCGCAGAGGCAGAGGTTCAGGGCATCCGTTTGGCCCCCCAAGGAATGCGCCGCGATACCAGCTTTTCCACGATCCCGCAGTTGTCGCCCTCGGGGCGGCGGTTCTTGTGGATCAAGGGCGCGGACCAGCAGATCCCGACGGACGACGGCACCGACGCCGCGCTGAACCTTGACGGCTATATCTCGGTCACGCCCATGCGCGCCGACCTCACCGCTCATGATACATTTGACGCGCTAAAAGCCATCAATACATGAACGACGAAGAAGACATCACAGACGCGACACGCAAGATGCAATTTCTTTACGCACTCCGTTCCAAGGGCGTCACCGATGCCCGTGTCCTGAACGCGATGGAGCAGATCGACCGTGGTCCCTTCATCCGCGGCCTTTTCGCGTCCCGCGCCTACGAGGACATGCCCCTGCCGATCGCCTGCGGTCAGACCATCAGCCAGCCTTCAGTTGTGGCGCTGATGACGCAGGCGCTGGATGTGTCGTCGCGCGACAAGGTGCTCGAGGTGGGGACCGGATCAGGCTATCAGGCCGCGATCCTCAGCAAACTGGCGCGGCGCGTCTATACGATCGACCGCCACCGCAGGCTGGTGGTAGAGGCCCGCCAGATTTTCGAGGATCTGGCCCTGTCCAACATCACCGCGATCATAGGCGACGGCAGCTTTGGCCTGCCCGAACAGGCCCCCTTTGACCGGATCATCGTGACCGCCGCCGCCGAAGACCCCCCCGGCCCGCTTCTGGCCCAGCTCAAGGTGGGCGGCATCATGGTCGTGCCCGTTGGCCAGTCGGACACGGTTCAACACCTCATACGTGTACGCAAAACCGAGACCGGGCTGGAATATGACGAGCTGCGCAAGGTCCGCTTTGTTCCCTTGCTTGAAGGGCTGGGAAAAGACGGCTAAATGCAGTATAGCAAGGGGACCTCCGCCCGAACGGAGACCCCAAGGCGCTGACGGCACCGAAGACGAGGACGAGCAGATGACCCAACCAAACGTGACCCGTACCCTCAGGCTGACGGTACTGGCGGGCAGCTCTGCGCTTTTGCTCGCCGCGTGTGAACAGCCCCTTGATATGGATTTGCGCGGCGGCTTTGGCGACGGTTTCACCACCGCCCACGCAGCCACCGGCCCGCTGGATGAACGCCCCGCACCGGACAACCGCGGCGTGATTTCCTACCCCAACTATCAGGTCGCCGTGGCGCGGCGTGGCGATACGCTGTCTGACGTGGCCACCCGCGTGGGCGCCGATGTGGGCAGCCTGTCGCGCTACAACGGCATCGACCCCACTGTCCCCCTCCGCAAGGGAGAGATCATCGCCCTACCGACCCGCGTCGCGGAACCCTCGCCCGCGACTGGCGCGTCGGGCACCGGTCCGATCACCACTGCAGCGGTCGATATCCAGACTATCGCAGGCGGCGCGATCAACCGGGCGCCCGCCACCCCCGGCGTGCAGACCACCACCCTGCCCTCGGCGCAGACCACCACCCGCGAGAACCCCGCGAAACAGACCGGGATCGAGCCTGTGCGCCACAAGGTGGAACGTGGGGAAACCGCCTATACCATCGCGCGTCTCTATGCCGTGCCGGTTGAAACGCTGGCCGAATGGAACGGGCTTGGCGCTGATTTCTCTGTCCGCGAAGGGCAGTTCCTGCTGATCCCCGTGGCGCAGCAGGCCGCCCCGAAACGCAGCGCTGCGGTGCCAGCCGCCGCGACGGCCACTGCGCCGACAACGACCAGCTTGCCCGGCACCGGATCGCCAACGCCGACCCCGCCAAGCGCCGCGAAACCGCTACCGCCCGTGGACGAAAAGCCTGCCGCGCCAAAGCCCGAACCCGCCGCAGCCAAGCCTGTTGCCGATGTGGGCAAGACGACGCAACCCGCCTCTTCCGGCCGCATGTCGCCCCCCGTACAGGGCAGCATCATCCGCGCCTACTCCAAGGGCAAGAACGAGGGCATCAACATCAAGGGCACACCGGGTGCTGCGGTCAAAGCCGCCGATAGCGGCACCGTCGCCGCGATCACCAAAAGCGCCGAGGGCGTGCCGATTGTCGTGATCCGCCACCCTGACAACCTGCTGACCGTTTATGCCAATGTCGCCAATGTGTCGGTCGCCAAAGGGGATAGCGTCTCTAAAGGGGCAAGCATCGCCAAGCTGCGCCCGGGCGATGATTCATTCGTACATTTCGAGGTGCGCAAAGGCTTTGATAGCGTCGATCCGACGCCCTACCTGAACTAAGCCAACTGGAAAACGGAACAGCTTCAACGCGCGGCCCCTTTTCGGGGCCGCTGTCTTTTGCGAAGGCCGCTTATCGCTTACAGCGCGACGCCGCGCCGCCCTGCCAGATCAACGAAGTACTGCCAGGCCACACGGCCCGACCGCGCCCCACGGGTCGCTTGCCATTCGATCGCCTCGGCGTGCAGGGTCTTGGCGTCAATCTCGACCCCGTAGGCCTCGCAATAGCCGCGGATCATATCCAGATACTGTTTCTGGTCGCAGGGATGGAAGCCCAGCCACAGCCCGAACCGATCCGACAGCGATACTTTCTCTTCCACCGCCTCGGCAGGGTTGATGGCAGAGCCACGTTCGTTCTCGATCATGTCACGGGGCATCAGGTGCCGCCGGTTCGACGTGGCATAAAGCACGACATTCTCTGGCCGCCCCTCGATCCCGCCATCCAGCACCGCCTTCAGCGACTTGTAATGCGCGTCATCATGACCAAAGCTCAGATCATCGCAATAAAGGATAAACCGTTGCCGCGCACCGCGCAGCAGGCTCAGCAGACGGCCCACCGATGGCAGGTCTTCACGTTGCAGTTCCACGATGCGCAGACGGTCGTGCGTCTCTCGGACATGGGCGTGCACGGCTTTCACAAGGCTCGACTTGCCCATCCCGCGCGCGCCCCACAGCAGGGCGTTGTTGGCGGGCAGACCAGCGGCGAATTGCATCGTGTTGGCCAGCAACGTGTCGCGCGCACGATCCACTCCGACCAGCAGCGACAGATCAACCTTGCTGACCGTTTCGACCGGTGCCAGATGGTCCGGCCCTGTCTGCCAGACAAAGGCCCCCGCCACATCAAAATCCGGGGTTTTCAGCGGCGGAGGAGACATCCTCTCCAACGCCGCTGCAATACGGTCCATCGGGTCACGGTTCACTTCAGGTCGTCCTCATCCTCTTCGAACTCTGCGAGGATCGGGTCATCATATTCGTCGTCATAATACCCGTCTGCGCGCAGCTGCTCTTCTCGTTTGCGTTCAACCCGCCCTACAAGAAAGATAGAGATTTCGTAAAGCCCGTAGACCACAACAAACAGGATCCCTTGGGTGATCACATCCGGCGGCGTGACAAGTGCGGCCAGGACCAGAATACCAACCACCGCATATTTGCGCACGTTGCCAAGCCCTTCGGCGCTGACCAGTCCGGCCTTGCCCATCAGGGTCAGCAATACGGGCAGCTGAAAGCACAGGCCAAAGGCCACGATGAACTTGATCGTCAGGCTCAGATACTCCTGAGCCGACCCCTGGAACGCGATGGCTGCGATTCCGCCTGCGTTATCCGTCCCCTCGCCGACAAGCGTGCCCGCCTGCTGGAACCCAAGAAAGAAATCGAAAGCCAGCGGCGTCACGACATAAAAGGCAAAGGACGCGCCCAAAAAGAACATCAGCGGGCTCGAGATCAGGAAGGGCAGAAACGCGCCCTTCTCGTTCTTGTAAAGCCCCGGTGCCACGAAGCGCCACAGCTGGTAGCTGATATAGGGGAAGCCCAAAACCAGTCCGCCTAGCAAAGAGATAGAGATGGCGACGAAAAAGCCCTCTTGGAGCTTGATCAGGATCAACCCGCAGTCTTCCTGCCCACGCTCGGCCATAGCCGAACACAAAGGATTTGTCAGGAAGTTAAAGATCGGATTCCAAACGGTAAAACAGATCACCATGCCGATGATAAAGGCGATCACCGAATGGATCAGCCGCGTGCGCAGCTCGGCCAGATGCTCGATCAGCGGGGCGGCGCTGTCGTCAATATCGTCTGATGCACTCATGTGTCACTCTTTTTGGCCGCTGGCGCTTTGGGCGCGGCTTTCTTGGCCGCAGGTTTCGTTGCGGCAGGTTTCTTGGCGGGCGTGGCTTTGGCTGGCGTTTTGGCCGCAGCTGCCGTCTTGGCTGGCGCTTTCTTGGCAGGAGCTTTCGCCGCCGGCTTCTCGATCTGCGGCGCGGCGGCGGGTGTCGCCAGTTTTGCCTCTGCGGCGTCGGCCTGTGCCAGCGCTTCGGCAGCTTCACGCTGCTTGCGCTCGGCACCGGCACGGGCGGTGGCGGCCTGGATCTTCTTGACATCCTCGGCCCGCTGCGAGGCCAGTTTGCCCGTCTCGCTTTCGGGGTCGAATTTGGACAGGGATTTGGTCGCTGACTTCACTTCGTCCATCGCCGATCCCAGCGGGTTCGTCGCGGTTTTCAACGTCTTGTTCAAACTGGACGACATCTCGCGCATGCCCGTGTCATCGGCGGCATCATTCATCGCATTGCTGAACTCGCGCGCCATCCCCTTGGCCTTGCCCACAAACTGGCCGACCTTGCGAAACAGCACGGGCAGGTCCTTGGGACCCACCACAATCAGCGCGACAACGCCAACGACCAACAGCTCTGACCACCCCATATCAAACATGAGAGCTTACACCCGGTCCTTGTCGGTCTTCGTGTCGGTGACAACAACGGTGTCATCGCTCAGCTCGGCAGTGTCCTTGTCGCCGTTTTTCACGTCATCTTCGCCTTCGCTGATGCCTTTCTTAAAGCTGGTGATGCCCTTGCCGACTTCGCCCATCAGGCTGGAAATCTTGCCGCGCCCGAACAGGACCAGCACCACAACGGCAATCAGCAAAAGACCCGGAAGGCCGATATTGTTCAACATAGTCTCAACTCCATAATCCGAATGTGAGGCAGGGGGACTGCCCCCGCCGGTAAACTCTGTCTCTTTTTAGGCCCCTGCTCTGGCAGCTTGAAGGGCCAAAGCGTTTCCCTCGCCGCGCGGCCCCGCAAAATTTACCCCCTCCGACGACCGCCCCAACACTCCTGACAGTTTTTTGGCAGTTGTCTTGCACCCTGCCCGCCTGCGTGGCACAAGTAAACCATGCGCCGCAGCGACCGATTGTTTTCCCTGCTCTCCCTCTTGGGCGACCACCAGCTTCACCGGGCCGAGGATATGGCGCAGGCGGCGGGCGTGTCCTTGCGCACGCTCTACCGCGACATCGCGCGGCTGCAGGCGTCGGGCGTTGCGATCACCGGCACCCGTGGCGCAGGCTACCGGCTGACACCGGCGACGGTACTGCCGCCGCTATCCCTCTCCCCCGAAGAGATAGAGGCGTTGCAACTCGCCCTCGCCGTTGTGCTTGAAACCACCGACCCCGACCTACAGGCCGCCGCGACCTCACTGGCGCAAAAGATCGACGCGGCCTTGCCCGAAACCGCACAGCCGGCAACGCAGGACTGGCAGCGCATCGAACACCCTTTCGCCAATGCCGCGCGGGGGTTGGGGCATCTGCCCGTGCTGCGCGCCGCAATCCGCGCGCGCCAGAAACTCAGGATCGTCTATAACGCCGACGATGGCACGCTCGATACGCTGGTGCTCCACCCCCACACGCTCAGCCATGCCGCCCGCAGTTGGACCCTGTCAGGTTGGGATGAAACCAAAGGGCAAAACACCACCCTGCGGCTTGACCTGATCGAGGCGACACACCCGCTGCCCGCGCTATTCACCGCGCCGCCCGCCTTCCAAATGGATTAAATCCTCGCCGAAGGCATCCCGCGGTGCCACAGGGGCAGCCGCCAGCGGTCTACCCTGCCGCATGCACCGGAAAAACAAAACAACGATCGCGGCGCACGGTCAGCCACATGACGGCCCCGGGCTGCGGCAAGAAGACATTGGGCACGGTGGCGCGCAGGGTGCTGCCGTCATGGTCCATGACAAATTCCACGAGACTTTCATTCCCCATGAAACGCGCACGCGCAACAACGGCGCGGGCCGCGGTGCCATCGGTCGAGGTTGGCAACGGCCCCTTGCCCGCACGATCAAAGTCGATGCGCAAATGCTGGGGGCGGAACACGATATCCACCTGCGTCCCGTCCGGCACGCCGGGGGCCAGAAACCGGCCAAAGACCGTATGCGCCAGCGCCCCAGACACCTCGGCCCGCAACACATTCGCGTCCGAGAAAAACGCCACCGACGCGCGGTCGACGGGACGCGTATACACGTTATAGGGGGCCCCCTGCTGCACGATCTTGCCATCGCGCATCAGGGCGATCTCGTCTGCCATGCGCATGGCTTCCTCGGGCTCGTGGGTGACCAGCAAGACGGCGGTACCTTCCTCTTTCAGGATGCCCAAAGTCTCGTCCCGGATGTCATCGCGCAGCCGGTTATCAAGACCCGAGAAGGGCTCGTCCATCAGCATGATCTTGGGCCGCGGGGCCAAGGCACGCGCCAGCGCCACGCGCTGTTGTTCGCCCCCTGACAGTTGATGCGGATAGCCGTCGATGAACCGCAGCAGGTCCACACGCTCAAGCAGTTCCTCGATCCGGGCGCGGCGTTCGGCCTTGGTGCCGGTTTTCAGGCCAAAGCCCACGTTGTCGGCCACGCTAAGATGCGGAAACAGCGCGAAATCCTGAAACATCAACCCGATCTCGCGCCGTTCGGGGGGCACGCGGAAAACCGTGTCACAGATCAGCTTGCCGTCGACATGGATCGTCCCGCTGTCCTGCATCTCGACGCCGGCGATCATCCGCAGGGTGGTCGACTTGCCACAGCCCGATGGCCCCAGAAGGCAGGTCACCTGCCCCGGCATGATTTTCAGGCTGACATCATCCACGACAGCGCGCCCGCCATAGGCACGCTGCAGATTCTTGATTTCCAGTCGGGGATGCTCGTCAGTCAAGTCAGTCATGGGCGCGGTCTAATCCGATCAATTCGCTCGGGATCGACCGCTATCAGCCCCGCCGCGCGCCCGCAAGCACCGCCGCGAAGCCTGCGACCAGAACGACCACACAAATCACCAAAAGCTGTTCGTATTTATGCCCCTCTGGCAGCACTGCTGCAAAGGCGGGCCACGCACGGGCAAAATAGGCAAAAGCCCCGATCATCGCCGCCCCGAAGGCCGCCAGATAGGCCCATAGGGCGATCTGCCGCTGCATCACCAGCCCGACCACCAGCACCGGCGTCAGGAACATCGACGCAGTACCCGACACGGCCACCGCATCAAACAGCGTCGCATTGCCCCAGAGGGTCAGCACCGTGCCCGCGGCCATAAAGCCCAGCATCACGATCCGCCCGCCGTTCAGGCTACGCGGTGCGAGCTTCAGCTCTTCAACCACCAGACGCGCGGCAGAAGAGAGTGCGGAATCCAGCGTGCTCAGCGCCGAGACCAGCAGCGAAATCATCAGCGCGACAAACACCCACGCAGGAAACATCGTGGCCCAGGTGCCGATCAGCTCGCCCTCGTAGGCCGCACCGACAAGGCTCGCCTGAATGCCGAAGAACCCGAAGCCGATGATACACAGGGTCGAGATCCAGAAGGCATGCAGAAAGGACCGGCGCGTCACCTCCGGGTCGGCGATAAAGCCCCGGTCCATCATCACCGGATCATGCGCGGGGTAGGAAAACACTTGCAACAGCGCCACGGCCAGCAAGACCCAGCCGTTATAGGCCCCTGCTGTCCCCGGTGCCGTGACAACCGCCCCCAGATCAAAGCCGGGCGACACGACCAGCGCCACAAAGGCGACACCGAAAACCACGAGGAACACGACCATCTGCACCACATCGGTGCGCAGCGCGGCACTTAGCCCGCCCCAAGCGGAATAGCCCAGCCCCACGAGCGCCACGATCAGGATCGCAGGCGTGCCGCTGCCCACCAGCACGGCGTTAAAGATCAGCCCCACCACCAGCAGATTGGCAAACACCTCGGACAAGAGCCGAAGCGCGATGACCAGATTATAGCAGGCATTGCCCGCCCCGCCAAAGCGCGCGCCCAGCCAATCCTGCACCGACATGGCTCCGTTCTGGCGCAGACGCCCGACGATAAAGCCCCCGGTCAGGAAAGACCCATAGTAGGCCGCATAGGCCAGCGTGCCCGCGATGCTGTAGTAATATCCCAGGATCGCCGCGTTCATCAGGCTGCGCGCGAAAATCCATGTGGTGACCTGGCTGAGCACCAGCGTCCAAAGCCCCGGCGCACCGCCTTGGGCCGTCATCCCGCCAAAGAACCCCTCGACCGAGGCGCGGCGCGGTGCGGCCAGCAGACTTGCGGCGATGATGGCACCGAAGAGGACAAACAGAACAATGGGGGACATCCGGGAATACCTTTGAAAGGGACAGTAACGTCCATGGGTAGCCTAGCAAAAACCGCCGCGCTATCTGTTGCGCGGCGGTCTGTCGTAAACGTGATGAAATATGTCAGACGGGCGCGCGTGCCGCGCGGGCATCGCAGCGCCCGGCCCTCGCCCTTACATCGTGATATTGGTCGCCCCGCCGTCCAGCAGCAAGTTCTGCCCGACGATAAATCCCGCGTGTTGCGAGCACAGGAAAGCACAGGCCGCGCCGAATTCATGCCGCGTGCCATAGCGCCCTGCGGGAATCGTCGATGCGCGCTCGGTGCGGGCCTCTTCCAGCGTGATGCCCTTTTGTTTGACGACGCCGCCATCCAGTGCATCGGCGCGGTCGGTGGCGTGGATGCCGGGCAGCAGGTTGTTGATCGTGACACCCTTGCCCGCGACCTGACGCGAGGTGCCCGCGACATAGCCGGTCAGACCGGTACGGGCCGAGTTGCTGAGCCCCAGAACGCCGATTGGCGCGCGCACGGATTGCGAGGTGATGTTGACGACGCGGCCCCAGCCACGGTCCATCATCGCGGGCACCAGCGCCTTGATCATCGCGATGGGGGCCAGCATGTTCGCATCGAGCGCCTTGATGAAATCCTCGCGGTCCCAATCGCTCCACATGCCGGGGGGTGGGCCGCCTGCGTTATTGACCAGAATGTCGATCTGGCCCGCGGCCTCCAGCACCAGCTTCTGGCCTTCGTCCGTGGCGATATCGGCGGCGATGGTGGTGACCTCGACGCCATAGTCCTGACGGATGCGTTCGGCGGCTGTTTCCAGATCAGCGGCACCGCGTGCGTTCATCACCAGATCCACACCCGCTTCGGCCAGCGCCTCTGCGCAGCCCAGGCCGAGGCCCTTTGACGATGCGCAAACCAATGCGCGTTTTCCCTTGATTCCCAGATCCATAGCGATCTCTCCCGGTTAGTGTTCGCGCAAGTCGTAGCACTGTCTTTGCGGACAATGCCAGCAAAAGGCCAAAGGCTTGACCCGAATGGGACACAATCCTATGGCAAAGAGACAAGAACCACCGGCAGTTGTGTGACTGCCGGCCCCGATATCATTCATCTTTCGCGCGCAAAGGCCCGCCCCATGACCTCGCCCCGCCCTTCCCCTCCGCAAAGCGTCCCTGTCTACCGTGCGACGCAATTCACGGCGACGGATGGTGCGAATATGGGCGACGCGCTGTCTTTTGCCTCGGAACTGCTGCTGGATGATGTGTACGAGCTGTCCTACGGGGCGGAACCAGTGCGCCTGTCGATCCAGACGGCACCGGATGGCAGCCTGTCGATCGCGCCCGATACGCAAACCGGCACCAGCGGGGCCGCCCTGCATCTGGATTGCGCACTGACCTTCATGTCGCCTGACGGGCAGATCAAAGATGCGATCCTGCTGGTCGAAGTGGCCGATGACGGCCATGCCGAAGCAATCTATCTCATCCCGCTCAGCGCGCTGTCGTCGAAAGTGGAATACCGGCTGGTTGGCATCGACACCGAGACGATGCGCCAGAAGTTCGCGCAAGTGGCGTGCGTGTCCTTCACCCGCGGCACGCATATCACCATGGCCACCGGTGAGCAGCGCCCGATCGAAGAACTCTGCGTCGGTGACAAGGTCCTGACCCGCGATGACGGCGTGCAGGCGATCCGCTGGATCGGGCAAAGCACCGTGCGCGCGGTTGGCGAATTCGCCCCGATCTGCATCAACGCGGGCACGTTGAACAACGACAATGACCTGATCGTCAGCCCCGATCACCGCCTGTTCATCTACCAGCGCGAGGACCGTCTGGGTGCTGGCCGGTCAGAGCTGCTGGTCAAGGTCCGCCATCTGGTCAACGGCGATACGGTACGGGTACAGGACGGCGGCTTTGTCGACTATTTCCAACTGCTGTTTGACGGGCACCAGATCATCTATGCCGAAGGCATAGCGGCGGAATCCATGCTGATCGACAGCCGCACCAAAGGCGTGCTGCCGCAAGAGCTGTCGGACGCTATGGGCGATGTCATCCCCGGCCATTCCGACCTGCCCCATGCGGGGCTGGATGTGTCGGAACCGCTGCTGGACCGCCCCGACGCGGCAGAACTGCTGCGCCGCGCCAGCATGCGCTGATCAACCAAAGAATTCCTCGCGCACGATCTTGCCATTGGCCACGTGGTAGATGGCGACCTCTTTCATCTCCATCTCGGTGCCGCTGTCCTTTTCGCGCGCCGCAACATCAAAGAGGACAGCAAAACGGTCATCGCCGTGGAGCATCGGGTCGCTGACATTCTGACGCGTCACCTCCATCGCGCTGTCCCACCACGCATGCTTGCCCTTGATGCCCTCAAGGCCCTGCGTCTCGCGCCCGTTTCCGTGGTCCATCCCCTCAACCGACACGGCGTCCTGCGCATAAAGCCGATCAAGGTTCGCCACCTCATGGCCCTCGCGGCAGCCCTTTACCAACGCATCTGCGATCTCTTTCAATTCCATCGTCACACCCCCTCTGGTTTCATCTGCCCCCATCATACCGCATTTTCGCGCCGACCCCCAAGAAAATGCCACCACACGCCTGATCCAAGCAGACTTGCGCGTGTGTACGGGCGTGGATATATGCCAATCCATGTTGGATACCCCCTCAAACCGCCCCGCTTTGCCTGCCGAAATCGCTCGGCGTCGCACCTTTGCGATCATTTCCCACCCCGATGCGGGGAAAACCACGCTGACAGAGAAATTCCTGCTGTTCGGCGGGGCGATCCAGATGGCCGGACAGGTCCGCGCCAAGGGCGAGGCGCGACGCACCCGCTCTGACTTTATGGCTATGGAAAAGGATCGCGGCATTTCTGTCTCGGCCTCGGCCATGTCGTTCGATTTCATGAACAAGGGCACGAATTTCCGCTTTAACCTTGTGGATACGCCCGGCCACTCTGATTTTTCCGAAGATACCTACCGCACGCTGACCGCCGTTGACGCGGCCGTGATGGTAATTGACGGCGCGAAAGGCGTGGAAAGCCAGACGCAAAAGCTGTTCGAGGTCTGCCGCATGCGCGACCTGCCGATCCTGACATTCTGTAACAAGATGGACCGCGAAAGCCGCGATGTCTTCGAGATCATCGACGAAATTCAGGAAAACCTTGCCATTGATGTGACCCCTGCAAGCTGGCCCATCGGCGTGGGCCGCGACTTTATCGGCTGCTACGACATCCTGCGCGACCGGCTTGAACTGATGGACCGTGCAGACCGGAACAAGGTCGCTGAGAGCATTGCGATCGAAGGGTTGGATGACCCGAAACTGGCCGAACACGTGCCCGCCGCCCTGCTTGAGAAACTGCGCGAAGACCTTGAGATGGTACGCGAGCTGATGCCGCCGCTGGATGCGGCGCTGATGGCCGAAGGGTCGCTGACACCGATCTGGTTCGGCTCTGCGATCAACAGCTTTGGCGTCAAGGAACTGATGGACGGCATCGCCACCTACGGCCCCGAACCGCAGATTCAATCGGCAGAGCCAAGACAGATTTTACCTGAAGAACCAAAGGTTTCCGGCTTTGTCTTCAAGGTTCAGGCGAACATGGACCCCAAGCACCGCGACCGCGTGGCCTTTGTCCGTCTGGCGTCGGGCCATTTTACCCGCGGCATGAAACTGACCCATGTGCGGTCCAAGAAAACCATGTCTGTCACCAACCCCGTGATGTTCCTTGCCGCCGACCGCGAGCTGGCCGAGGAAGCATGGGCCGGTGACATCATCGGCATTCCCAACCACGGGCAGCTGCGCATCGGTGACACCCTGACCGAGGGCGAGGCGATCCGCGTCAGTGGCATCCCGTCCTTCGCGCCAGAGCTGTTGCAGGGCGTGCGCGCGGGCGATCCGATGAAATCGAAACACCTTGAAAAAGCGCTGATGCAATTCGCCGAAGAAGGTGCGGCGAAGGTCTTTAAACCCGCCATCGGCTCGGGCTTTGTTGTGGGCGTCGTCGGGCAGCTACAGTTCGAAGTGCTCGCCAGCCGGATCGAGCTGGAATACGGGCTGCCGGTGCGGTTCGAACAATCGCAGTTCACCTCGGCTCGCTGGGTGAACGGTAACCGGCAAGCCGTTGATAAGTTTACAGAAGCCAACAAACAGCATATCGCCCATGACCACGATGGCGACATCGTTTACCTGACGCGGCTGCAATGGGATATCGACCGTGTGGACCGCGATTACCCCGATGTGCGCCTGACCGCGACCAAGGAAATGATGGTCTGACTTGGGCTTGCCAGCCCGACCGACGCACCGCAAACTGGCCCCATGACTGATGTGACATGGGGCATCGCCTCTACCATTCTGGCACCGACGCGCGACATATTGCAGTTCGCCGCCTATCATCTGGCGGCGGGCGCGCAGCGGCTTTACATCTATCTGGATGCGCCCAATGACGAGGCCTTTGCCCATCTCGACGCTCATCCCAAGATCCGCGTCATCACCTGCGACGCGCGCTATTGGAAGCAGCGCAAACGTGACCGGCCAGACGCCCACCAGCAACGCCAGACGGCAAACGCGACCCATGCCTACAACCGCCGCCGCGAGGTGGACTGGCTGATCCACATGGATGCGGACGAGTATCTGGTCGCAGGCCGCCCGATCGCTGACATTCTGGCCGATATCCCGCAAGCCGCGCCGGCCACCCGCATCCGCCCGATGGAGCAGCTTTCAGGCGATCCGACGGCGTTCAAGGGCTTCATCCCCGCCGGCCCCGACCGCGCGCGCATTGTGGCAGAGCTTTATCCGACCTATGGCGCTTATTTGAAGGGCGGGTTTCTCAGCCATCTAGCGGGCAAGGTATTTGTCCGCACGGGGCTGCCGAATATGCATCTGCGCATCCACAACGTCTTTCAAAAGGGCGAGATGCTGGACTGTCACGACGCTCCGCCCGAGATCACGCTGGCCCATGCCCATGCGAAAACATGGGACGACTGGATCGCCGCGTACCGCTACCGCGTCACCAAGGGCAGCTACCGCCCCGAACTGCGCCCCAACCGCCCCTACGACCAAGGCGGTCTGTCGCTCAACGACCTTTTCTCGATGATAGAGAGTGAAAGCGGCGAGGAAGGGTTGCGCGCGTTTTTCGACGAAGTCTGCGCAGATACACCGGAATTGCGCAGCCGCCTGCGCGACCACGGGCTGCTACGCGAGGTTGATCTGGCGCTGCCCGACCAACTGGCAACACATTTCCCCCGTTTCACAGGGCTTTAGCGCATCCATTTGACGCAACGGGGAGTCTTTGTTAATGGGTGCAGAACATGTCGCGGAGAGCCTCCGCCCCTTGGGCCATGCGGGCCGACATGAATGCTGCCGCGGGCCAAGTGTATGTCCGCTATCATCGGACACACATGACAAAATTTTCTGATCTAAACCTTAATCCTAAAGTCCTGAAAGCCATTGATGAGGCCGGGTATGAAACCCCCACGCCAATTCAGGCCGGCGCGATCCCCCCTGCCCTTGAAGGCAAGGACGTCTTGGGAATCGCCCAAACAGGCACCGGCAAAACTGCCAGCTTTACCCTGCCCATGATCACCCTGCTTGCCCGTGGCCGCGCCCGCGCCCGGATGCCGCGCAGTCTGGTGCTGTGCCCCACGCGGGAACTGGCAGCACAGGTGGCCGAGAACTTCGACACCTATACCAAGCACCTGAAACTGACCAAAGCGCTGCTGATCGGCGGCGTGTCGTTCGGAGAGCAGGACAAGCTGATCGACAAGGGCGTTGACGTTTTGATCGCCACGCCCGGCCGTCTGATCGACCACTTTGAGCGCGGCAAGCTGATCTTGTCCGACGTGAAGATCATGGTCGTAGACGAAGCCGACCGGATGCTGGATATGGGGTTCATCCCCGATATCGAACGCATCTTCCAGATGACGCCCTTTACCCGTCAGACGCTGTTCTTCTCGGCCACGATGGCCCCCGAGATCGAGCGGATTACGAACACCTTCCTCTCTGCGCCCGAGCGTATCGAAGTCGCCCGTCAGGCCACCACAAGCGAGAATATCGATCAAGGCGTGCTGATGTTCAAAGCCTCGCGCAAGGACCGCGAAGCGACGGAGAAACGCAAAGTGCTGCGCGCGTTGATCGACGCCGAAGGCGACAAATGCACCAACGCGATCATCTTCTGTAACCGCAAGATGGATGTGGATACGGTCGCTAAGTCGTTGAAGAAATACGGCTATGACGCGGCTCCGATCCATGGGGATCTTGATCAAAGCCAGCGGACCAAAACACTGGAAGGGTTCCGCAACGGCGATCTGCGCTTCCTTGTTGCCTCTGACGTGGCGGCGCGCGGTCTTGATGTGCCGTCGGTGAGCCACGTGTATAACTACGACGTGCCCTCCCATGCCGAGGATTACGTGCACCGGATCGGCCGCACGGGTCGCGCGGGACGTGATGGCAAGGCGATCATGATCTGCGTCCCGCGGGACGAAAAGAACCTCGAAGACGTTGAACGTCTGGTACAGCGCGAGATCCCGCGCCTCGACAACCCCTTGGGCGGTTCGGAGGCAAAAGCGGCCCCCGCGGCAGAGGCCAAGACAGCCGACGCCCCCGCTGCGAAATCCGATGACGCGGCTAAATCTGAAAAGCCCAAACGCACCCGCACGCGCAGCCGCAAAAAGCCTGATGCGGCTAAGGTTGACGCTGAACAGACAGAGACGGCGCAGGCGGACAGCCCCAAGGCGGACAAATCCGATGCCAAAGCGGACGCCAAATCTGATGCAAAGCCGCAAGACAAAAAGTCGGACAAACCAGCCAAGGAGTCCGCAGATAAAGCCCCTGCCCAAAAGGCAGACGCCGCTCAGGACGACAAACCCAACAACCGTCGCGGTGGCCGTGGCGGGCGCGGTGATAACAACCGCAATGACAACAACCGTCAGCAGAACAACCGCAACGACAACCGCGTCGTCGGTCTGGGCGATCACACGCCCGAGTTCATCGGCCTAAGCTTTGCCGAGCGTCGCGAATAACCCCACGCACCACTGACAGAAACGATTAAAGGCGCAGAGCATCCTCTGCGCCTTTTGCTTTGTGGCTACCGCTTTGCCTTGCAGCCGCTCCGACGCGCCACACGCTGCCCCCACAAACGCAAAACGCCGCGCAGGGGACTGCGCGGCGTTTTCTATTTCACATGAGAGCGTGTTAGCTTAGGCGGCTGACCACGATGGTAACCTCGGGCTTTTTGCCGATCTCATCGTTGGCGGACTGACGCACAGTGCGCTTCAACCCATCGTGCAGCTTGTCGTCGTCGCGCAGGGTCTTGGCATTAGCACGGCCAAGGAACTGGGCCAGATCGGCTTCCAGCACGTCAACCAGCGACGTCTTGGATCGCCCTTGCTCAGGCAGACCCATGGCATCCACCCAAGGATCGCCCAAGGCTTCGTCATTCTCGTCCAGGATGACGGTCACGGTGACGTGGCCGTTCAGCGCCATGCGGATACGGTCGCGCACAACGCCATCCATCGCGCCGATCTGGGTAGAGCCGTCAAGGTACGTCCGCCCGCTGTCGACATATTCAACGACCTTGGGCTCGTTGCCCGACAGGTCGATCATCATGCCGTTAACGGCCAAGACACCCTTCATCCCCTTGGCGTTGGCGATTTTGGCGTGCTCACGCAGGTGGCGGTGCTCACCATGCATCGGGATCAGGATCTGCGGCTTGACCACGTCATGCAGCGTTTCCAGATCGGGACGGTTGGCGTGGCCCGATACGTGATACAGACCCGAGCTGTCGTCGACGATATCAACGCCCATCTCGGAGAATGCGTTGATCACCTTGATCACGCCACGTTCGTTGCCCGGAATGGTTTTGGAGGAGAACAGAAACATGTCCCCTTCCTTCATTTCCAGCCCCATGTATTTGCCGCGTGCCAGCTGTGCCGACGCCGCGCGACGCTCCCCTTGCGAGCCTGTTACCAGCAGCATCAGGTTCTCGCGCGGGATGCCGCGGGCTTCTTCCGGGCTCACGACCGGGGGGAAGTCCTTCATCACGCCGGTTTCAAGCGAGGCTTCGACCATGCGTTTCATCGCACGTCCCAGCAGCACAACCGACCGCCCTGCCCGTTCGCCCGCATCCGCCAGCGTTTTCACACGCGCGACGTTAGAGGCGAAGGTCGTCGCGACGACCATACCCTGCGCGGTGCCGAGCAGTTTTTCAATCTCTGGACCGACGGTCGCTTCGGACCGACCTGCATGCTGCGAGAAGACGTTGGTACTGTCACAGATCAGCGCCTTGACGCCGTCCTTGGACACGTCGGCCCAAAGTTCGGGGTCGTAGGGTTCACCAACGCCGGGTGTCATGTCGATCTTGAAGTCGCCCGAGTGGATCAGCCGATCGCCGGCCACGTCAATCACCAGCGACGACGATTCAGGGATGGAGTGGGACATGGGCAGGAAGCCCACTTTGAACGGCCCTACGGTCGTTTGCTGCGGCCAAGGGGCCACGGTGGTCACCGCATCGTCGGGGTGGCCGTATTCGTCCATCTTGCGCTTGGCGATATTGGCGGTGAATTTCCGCGTGTAGATCGGCGCGTGCAGACGGTCATAGGTATGGGCCACGGCACCGATATGGTCTTCGTGGGCGTGGGTGATGAAAATCGCCTCGATCTGGTCGCGGCGTTCTTCAAGCCAGGCGATATCGGGGATGATCAGATCCACGCCGGGGCTTGTGTCCATGTCGGGGAAGGCCACGCCAAGGTCGACAACAATCAGCCGCTCCTTACCGGGTTTCCCGTATCCATAAACATAGGCATTCATGCCAATTTCACCTGCCCCACCGAGGGGCAGATAGATCAATCTTTCGCTGCTCATATGACTAAGCGGTATCCTTGTTATAGTTATAAATCACGGTCAGGCCGTGCATCGTCAAATCATCTTGGTATGCATCAAACAGATCGACTGTCTGTTGAAAGAGCGGGGCCAGCCCGCCTGTGGCAATCACGCGCATTTCGCGGCCGCGCTCAGCCTTTATTCGGGCACATATCTCACGGACGAGGCCAACATAACCCCAAAAAATGCCCGATTGTATGCAAGAGACGGTATTTGTACCAATCACCGACTGTGGTTTCGAGATGTCTACATGAGGTAAGGCCGCTGCGGCGTTATGCAATGCCTCAAGGCTCAGGTTTACACCGGGGGCAATCACCCCGCCGATATAGGCCCCGTCCGTATCGACCACGTCAAAGGTCGTCGCCGTGCCGAAATCGACAATGATCAGATCACCGCCATAAAGATCATGCCCCGCCACCGTGTTGACCAGACGGTCAGGCCCCACGGCGGTGCCTTCGTCAACGCGGACATCCACGGGCAGCAGGCAATCGGGTTTGCCCACCACAATGGGCCGCGTGTCAAAATAGCGGTCCGCCAGAACGCGCAGGTTGAACACCACCCGCGGCACGGTCGAGCTGATGATGACATCGGTGATATCTGCCTCGACGCCCTGAAACTTCATCAAGGTGCTGAGCCAGACGTAATATTGGTCAGAGGTACGCTGCCATTCGGTAGAGGTCCGCCACGTCCCGAGGAACCGCGCCCCGTCCCAGATCGAAAAGACTGTATTGGTGTTTCCGCAGTCAATCGCCAACAGCATGGCACATCCCTCCGCTCGCGCTTAGAAAAATACATCCGCCGCAGTGATGGGCACACGGCCTTTAGGGGTGCGCAGGATCAGGTTGCCTTGCGCGTCCACGTCTTCGAACACACCACGGGTTTCGTCCTTCATGGTGCGCGCGACGATCTCTTCGCCCAAACGCGCGGCATGGGACAACCACGCGGTACGGATGGGGGCAAAACCATAGGTCTGGAACTGGGTTTCCAGCTGCGCGTATTCCGCCGCCAGCGCATCCAAAAACACCTCGGGCGGGACGACCTTGCCGGTCTCTGCCACGACGGAAACGGGGCGCAGGGCCCCTGCTTCGACCTGATCGGCACCGGGCGCATGGGCAAGGTTCACCCCGATTCCGATGGCCAGAAAATCACCGATGCTTTCCAGCAGGATGCCCGCGACCTTACCGCCGTTCAGCAGCACGTCGTTGGGCCACTTCAGGATAAAGGCCCCCTCGTCCCGCGTGGTGGCGACAAAGGCGCGGCGCAGGGCAAGCGAGGCGACAAAGCTGCGCAGCGCAGCGGTCGAGGGGCTTTCGGACCGGCGCATCATCAGCGTTGCGGCAAAATTGCCCCGTGGCGTGGCCCAGGACCGCCCGCGCCGACCGCGTGCGGCGGTCTGCTCCTGCGCGAGGATCCATGTGGACCCAGTTAGCTCGCTCGCTTGGCGTGCCGCCTCGCTCAGGGTGGAATCGACGCTATCGAAAACCTGCCGCCCATAGCCATCGGGCCAAGACGCGTTTTGCGCCTTGGCCCCCGTTGCTCCCGCGGTGGAAGCGCCATTGTTCACCGATGTCACCGGCAGATCAGTTGATCAGCGTCGCCGCTGCAGAGATCGCAGCAGTTTCGACGCCAAACATGTTCAGGATACCCACGACCATGATCACGGCAGAGGCAACAACGAACCCCGACAGCAGGCTGCTTTTGCCTTCATCCAGACGGTCATCGCCTTCGGCACCGAAATACATCAGGAAAACGATACGCAGGTAATAATAGGCACCGATGGCCGAGGCCACAGCGCTTGCAACAACCAGCCAGACCAGCCCCGCATCCACACCCGCCTGCCAGACACCCAGCTTGGCGAAGAAGCCCAGCATCGGCGGCACACCAGCAAGCGAGAACAGCAGCACCAGCATCGCCAGCGCCTTACCCGGCGCGCGTTTGGAATACATATTCAACGCCGAGATATCGGTGACCGGCTGGCCGTCTTTCTCCATCCCGAGGATGAAGGCAAAGGTGCCGATGTTCATGGTCACGTAGATCGCCAGATAGACCAGCATGGATTTGACACCCAGTTCAGTCCCGGCGGCAAGGCCGATCAGCGCATAGCCCATGTGGGCGATCGAGGAATAGGCCATCAGGCGTTTGATGTTGGTCTGACCAATCGCGGCGACGGCACCAAGGAACATGGACAGGACCGACAGCAGCGCGACGATCTGGCTCCAGTCGGCGACAGCATTGCCAAAGGCGTCATGCAGCACACGGGCAAACAGCGCCATCGCGGCAACCTTGGGGGCTGTGGCGAAGAAAGCTGTAACCGGCGTTGGTGCCCCCTCGTAGACATCGGGCGTCCACATGTGGAACGGTACGGCCGAGACCTTGAACGCCAGACCGGAGACGACAAAGACGATCCCGAACAACAGGCCAATCGATGTCTGCCCTGCGCTTGCAAGGCTCATGACGCCCGCGAATTGCGTGGTGCCGGCGTAGCCATAGACCAGCGACACACCGTACAGCAGCAAACCAGAGGACAAAGCGCCCAGAACGAAATACTTCAGACCCGCTTCGGTCGATTTCACGCTGTCACGACGCAAAGACGCGACGACATAAAGCGCCAGCGATTGCAGCTCGAGGCCCATGTAAAGGGTCATCAGGTCGCCTGCGCTGACCATCATCATCATGCCGACGACGCTTAGCGCGATCAGCACAGGGTATTCAAACCGCAGCAGCCCGCGCTTTTTCATATAGGCTTCGGACATTGCCAGCACCGCCGCCGCGCTGAGCAGCATGGTGACCTTGGCAAAACGGGCAAAGCTGTCTTCGACGAACAGACCGTTAAAGGCGATGCGCGTGGTGCCACCGCTGGTCATACCGATCCAGATCGCCAGCAGCGTCATCACGATTGCCGTGGCCCAGACGATCACCCCCGCGGCGGCGTCCTTGTTGGTGTAAACCGCCCCAAGCAGTGCCAGGATCGCGAAAAGCGCCAGCAGGATTTCGGGCAGGATGACATTCAGATCAGCGGAAATCATCGCGCGGTCCTTTATTCTGAGGCCGTCTGGACAGCGGCACCTGCCGCCTCCAGGGCCGTATCATAGCTATCAACAAGGGCGGCAACCGATGGCCCGATCATGTCGAGCACCAGCGCCGGGTAGACACCCAACAGCAACGTCATTGCCACCAGCGGGGCAAAGATCCAGCGTTCGCGGCGCGACATGTCGGTGATGGTGCGCAGGCTTTCCTTGATCAGATCGCCCATCACCACGCGGCGATAGAGCCACAGCGCATAGGCCGCCGAGAAGATCACCCCGGAGGTAGCTACCGCCGCGACCCATGTGTTCACCTGGAACGTACCCATCAGCGTCAGGAATTCCCCGACAAAGCCCGATGTCCCCGGCAGACCGACGTTGGCCATGGTGAAGAACATGAACACCAGCGCATAGGCAGGCATCCGGTTCACGAGACCGCCATAGGCGTCAATCTCGCGGGTGTGCATCCGGTCATAGATCACGCCCACACACAGGAACAACGCAGCCGAGATGAAGCCGTGGCTGATCATCTGGAAGATCGCGCCATCCAGCCCCTGCTGGTTGAAGGTAAAGATACCCATGGTCACGAAACCCATATGCGCGACCGAGGAATAGGCGATCAGCTTTTTCATGTCTTCCTGCACCAGCGCCACCAGCGAGGTATAGACAATCGCGATCGCCGACATCCACAGCACCAGCGGGGCCATCACATCTGCCCCCACGGGGAACATCGGCACCGAGAAGCGCAAGAAGCCGTAGCCGCCCATTTTCAGCAGGATCGCCGCCAGCACCACGGAACCGGCTGTCGGGGCCTGAACGTGCGCGTCCGGCAACCATGTGTGCACCGGCCACATCGGCATTTTCACCGCGAAGCTGGCAAAAAACGCCAGGAACATCATGGTCTGCAACCCGCCGACCACGGTGATCCCCGCAATAGAGAAGCTATCGGAGGCAAAGGTATGGGTCAGCAAGCTGACCTCGCATCCGCCAATACAGGTCGTGCCGGCATCCGCGTACATCATCACCATCGCCACCAGCATCAGGACGGACCCGAGGAAGGTGTAGAGGAAGAACTTGAACGAAGCGTAAATGCGGTTCGCCCCGCCCCAGATGCCGATGATCAGGAACATCGGGATCAGACCTGCTTCGAAGAAGAGGTAGAAGAGCACCAGATCCAGCGCCATGAACACGCCCAGCATCAGCGTTTCCAGCAGCAGGAAGGCGATCATATATTCCTTGACCCGCGTCTCTACGTTCCAGCTGGCGGCAATGACCAGTGGCATCATAAAGGTGGTCAGCATCACGAACAGGATCGAAATCCCGTCAACGCCCAGGCGATATTTCAGGCCCATCAGCCACTGCGCCTCGTCGACGAACTGGAACCCGGTGTTGGACGGGTCGAAGTCGAACAGGATGAACAGCGAGATCAGGAAGGTGACCGTCGTCGTGATCAATGCGAGCCACTTTGCATTGCGCCCCGCTGCGGCGTCATCGCCCCGCAGGAACACAGCCAGAATAAGCGCCGCAAAGCTGGGCATGAAGGTAATGATGGAAAGCAAGTGATGATCCATTAGTGTGCCCCCCCGCTCATCGTCATCCAGGTCACAAGGACCGCGATGCCGATCACCATGGCAAAGGCGTAGGTAAAGATATAGCCGGACTGCGCGCGCCCTGCCAGTCGGGTGAGGAACGGGATGATCCCCATAGCGACACCGTTCAGCGTGCCGTCGATCACATTGCCGTCCCCGCGCTTCCAGAAGAAGCGACCGATGGCCATCGCGGGTTTGACGAAGATCACGTTATACAGCTCGTCGAAATACCATTTGTTCAGCAAGAACAGATAAAGCGGCCGTTGGTTCGCCGCCAGACGCGACGGCAGGGTCGGGTTCCAGATGTAGAACCACAGGGCCATCACAAGGCCAAAGACCATCGCGATGAACGGGCTGACCTTGACCCATGCCGGTGCGGCGTGGGCGTCGTCCAGAACGTGGTTGTCGGGTGCGATATACAAGGCCCCCTCGCCCGGTGCACCGGCGAAGGCGGGACCGTGGTGACCAGCATCGGCACCGTGGCCGTCTTCAGCGTGGTCACCTGCGTCGGCGTGGCTGTCTTCCGCCCCTTCAACATGGGTTTCACCACCGGCGGCCATCTCGGCCATGGGGATGCCATAGAACTCGCCCACATCCTCGGCATGGCCGAAGAAGCTGTTGTACCAGATCATACCCGCAAAGATCGCGCCAAGGCTCAACACGCCAAGCGGCACCAGCATCACCATCGGGCTTTCATGTGCGTGGTCATGGGTATGCTTGTCGCCGCGCGCCTTGCCAAAGAAGGTCAGGAACATCAGGCGCCAGCTGTAGAAGCTTGTCATCGCAGCCGCGATCACCAGCATCCAGAAACCATACATGGACCCGCCACCCCAGGCGCTTTCGATGATCGCATCCTTGGACAGGAAGCCCGCGAAGCCAAAATGCGTCAACGGAATACCGACACCGGTAATGGCCAGCGTACCGATCATCATCGCCCAGAACGTATAGGGGATTTTCTTACGGAGCGCGCCATAGTTACGCATGTCCTGCTCGTGGTGCATCGCGTGAATCACCGACCCCGCCCCCAAGAACAACATCGCCTTGAAGAACGCGTGGGTGAACAGGTGGAACATCGCGGCAGAATACATGCCAACACCAGCGGCCACGAACATATACCCAAGCTGCGACATGGTCGAATAGGCGATGACGCGTTTGATGTCGTTCTGCACCAGACCGATTGTCGCGGCGACAAAGGCGGTGGTGGCCCCAAGGAAGGTGACGAATGTCATTGCCTCGGGGGCGACCTCCATCAACGGAGACATGCGGCAGACAAGGAAAACACCGGCCGTCACCATCGTCGCGGCGTGGATCAGCGCCGACACAGGCGTCGGGCCTTCCATCGCGTCGGGCAACCATGTGTGCAAAAAGAGCTGCGCCGATTTACCCATCGCACCGATGAACAACAGGATCGCGATCAGGTTCGCGGCGTTCCAGTCGGCCCAAAGGAAACCAACGGTTGTTTCCGCCAGTTCGGGTGTTGCGGCGAAGACATCGTCGAACTTGATCGAGTCGGTCAGATAGAACAGGCCAAAGATACCAAGCGCAAAGCCGAAGTCACCGACACGGTTGACCACAAACGCCTTGATCGCCGCCGCATTCGCTGAGGGCTTCTTATAGTAGAAGCCGATCAGCAGATAGGATGCGACGCCCACGCCTTCCCAGCCAAAGAACATCTGAACAAGGTTGTCAGATGTCACGAGCATCAGCATCGCGAAGGTGAAGAACGACAGATAGGCGAAGAAACGGGCGCGATAGGGTTCGGCGTCCGAGAAATTCTCGTCATGGGCCATGTAGCCGAAGGAATAGAGGTGCACGAGGCTGGAGACCGTGGTGATCACGATCAGCATGATCGCGGTCAGACGGTCGAGACGGATCGCCCAATCGGTCGACAGGCTGCCGCTTTCGATCCAGCGCAGGATCTGGATGTGCTGTGTTTCACCGTCAAACGAAAGGAAGACGATCCAGCTTAGCAGTGCCGCGAGGAACAGCAGAGCCGTTGCCACATATTGGCCGGTCTTCTCCCCGATCAGCTTCCAGCCGAAACCACAGATCAATGCACCGACAAGTGGTGCGAAAAGAATGATCGTTTCCATGATCTTAGCCCTTCATCACGTTGACATCTTCAACCGCGATCGTACCCCGATTGCGGAAGAAGCAGACCAGAATGGCCAGCCCGATTGCGGCCTCGGCCGCAGCGACGGTCAGGACGAACAGCGTGAACACCTGCCCCACCAAATCACCCAGATAATAGGAGAAGGCGACAAAGTTGATGTTCACCGCCAAGAGCATAAGCTCGATCGACATCAACATGATGATGATGTTCTTGCGGTTCAGGAATAGCCCGAAAATGCCAATGACAAACAGCGTCGCCGCTACTGTCAGGTAATGTTCAATTCCGATCATGTCGTCCCTCGGTTCTTTTGCCCGTTTCAGGCGTTCTTTAGTTCTTGTCGCGAGATGTTTCCATCCCGATCCCGTCGCATCTAGAAAATGCTGTAGCCGCCCACGACCACGATCAAAACCACGACAAGCACCACAATTGTATTACGTGACATGGATCACATCCTTGATTGGGCAGGCCGCTTAAAGGCCCTGCCCGGGTTTCACATCATTCAGTTTCATCGCCAGCTTCGGATCGCGCATCATCTGATCGACCACATTCTGGCGTTTCACATCCGCACGGTGGCGCAGCGTCAGCACAATCGCCCCGATCATCGCGACCAGCAGGATCAGACCCGACAGCTGGAACAGCAGGAAGTATTGATCATAAAGGATCAGGCCCAATGCGGCGGTGTTGTGCACCTCGTCGGTGATCACCTGCGTGCGCAGACCTTCGGCGGCAGAGTTCGCATCCCACGCGCCGAACGCCATCACGAATTGCATCAGGATCACCAGACCGATCAGCAGGGCCAGCGGCATATAGCGTGCCATTTCGGCCTTGAGCTCGGCGAAATCGACATCAAGCATCATGACAACGAACAGGAACAGAACCGCGACCGCGCCGACATAGACAATGATCAGCAGCATCGCGACGAATTCGGCGTTGAGCAGCACGAAAAGCCCCGCCGCGCTGAGGAAGGACAGGATCAACCACAGCACCGAATGCACGGGGTTGCGGCTGATCACAGTGAACAGCCCGCCAGCGATCACGCTGATCGCGAAGAGGTAAAATGCGAAAACGCTCATGCGTCACCTTCCTTGTCATCCAAAACACCCTGCGCGATTTCCATTGCGCGGGTCATGGCGGGGATGCCGGCGAAAACCGCCATCTGCCCGATCGTCTCTATCACTTGCTGCTTGTGGGCCCCTGCCTCTACCGCGTGGATCACGGCCTGACGCAGCGCCACGTCATTCTGGGCACCCTGCATGGTCAGCCCCGAAATCGTCAGCAACATCCGTGTTTTGGCATCCAACCCGTTGGGGTTCATCGTATTGCCAAAAAACGTTTCCATCATGTCTTTGGGCATCTTGCCCATCATCGCCTCGAACCCTTTAGAGGAAAACGCATCCATTGCAGGAAAGGCTTTGGCCATATCCTGCATCTGACGCATCATCTCTTCAAAAGGGTTCTGGCTGTCGGTCATCGGTACGGCGCGTCCAGTTCGAGGTTGCGCGCGATTTCAGCTTCCCAGCGTTCGCCGTTGTCCAGCAGCTTGGCCTTGTCATAGAACAGCTCTTCGCGGGTCTCGGTCGAGAATTCAAAGTTCGGCCCCTCGACGATCGCGTCAACCGGACAGGCTTCCTGACAGAAACCGCAGTAGATGCATTTGGTCATGTCGATGTCGTAGCGCGTGGTGCGGCGGCTGCCATCATCGCGCGGTTCCGCGTCGATGGTGATCGCCTGCGCCGGGCACACCGCTTCGCACAGTTTGCACGCGATGCAACGCTCTTCCCCGTTGGGATAGCGGCGCAGGGCGTGCTCCCCACGGAACCGAGGGCTGAGCGGGCCCTTCTCATGCGGGTAGTTGATCGTCGCCTTGGGCTTGAACATATACTTAATGCCCAGCTTCAAGCCTTGATAGAAATCCTGCAGCAGGAAGTATTTCGCGTGACGGGTATAGTCGGTGTTAGCCATATCAGCCCCCTACTGTCCAACGGGCATAGATACCCCAGAACCAATCGAATTTCGCGGCGAAGGATACGAAGACAACCCAGAACAGGCTGAATGGCAGGAACACTTTCCATCCCAGACGCATCAGCTGGTCATAGCGGTACCGCGGGGTGATCGCCTTGACCAACGAGAAGAAGAAGAACACCAACCCCATTTTGGCGACCATCCAGAAGATGCCGTCTGGCAGGCCCGGGATTGGCGACAGCCAACCGCCAAAGAACATCAGCGAGATCAGCGCGCACATCAGCACCACGGCGACCAGTTCGCCGATCATGAACAGCAAGAAGGGCGTGGAGGAATATTCGACCTGATACCCGGCAACCAGTTCCGATTCCGCTTCGGGAAGGTCGAACGGCGGGCGGTTGGTTTCGGCCAGCGCCGAGATAAAGAACAGGATCAGCATCGGGAAGTGCGGCAGCCAGTACCAGTTCAGCAGACCGTAGTCGCCGCTTTGCGACAGCACGATGTCCCCGAAGTTCAACGAGCCAGAGCTGATGACGACGCCGATGATGATCAAGCCGATCGACACCTCGTAAGAGATCATCTGCGCGGCAGAGCGCAGCGAGCCCAGAAACGGGTATTTGGAGTTTGACGCCCACCCGCCCATGATCACGCCATAGACTTCAAGCGACGAGATCGCGAAGACATAAAGGATCGCGACGTTGATGTTCGACAGAACCCAACCGTCGTTGAACGGGATCACCGCCCAGGCAACCAGCGCCATAACCAATGTGACCATCGGGGCCATGAAGAACACGGCGCGGTCCGCACCGGCGGGCACGACCACCTCTTTGACGATGTATTTCGCGAAATCCGCAAAGGATTGCAGCAGACCGTAGATGCCTACAACGTTCGGGCCGCGGCGCAGCTGTACCGACGCCCAGATTTTCCGGTCGGCGTACATCAGGAACGCAAGGGCAAGAAGCAGGGGAATCACAACGAGGAAAATCTGGCCAATAATCAGCAGGATCGTTCCCAGCGTGGTGTTGAAAAAGAAGTCAGCCATAGGTCCTCACACCGTCGGTATGCCTTTTTCCATGCAGTTCTGCACGGTCACTTCAGCATCTATTGTCTTCAAGCCCGCAGGCAGGCTCGGCGAGATGGTGTAAACAGCATCTGCGTGCCAGACACCACCCTCGATCTCAACATTTGTACGCACGTGGCGGGCAAAACCAAAGCCCCGGATCAAAGTATAGCGCGCCGCGGCACATTCCGCGTATTCCGCTACATTCTCGGATGACTGCGCTTTGGTCATCGCCACGTCGAACTGGACAAGATCCCCGTCCAGCAGTTTGGTTTCAACACCGCGATACTCGGGAATGAAATCTTCGGCCATGGGCGCTTGCGTCTCGCAGGCACCCAGAACCAAAGGCAACATCATCCCCAAAATCCTCACTCCGCCGCCAGTGGTTTTTCGCGGCGGGCTTTGGCGTTGGCCGAAAGCTCTGCCATCAACTGGCTGGCGCGGGCGATGGGGTTGGACAGGTAGAAATCGGCAATCGCAAAGCGCAACGGGCTGTCGCCCAGATCGCCTGTGGCCACAGGCTGCCATGCGTTTTCAGCAACCTGATCGATATTCCCCAGATGCGGGACATCAGCGACCAGCGCCTTGCGCAATGCTGCAAGCGAATCGAACGGCAGCTTGGCATCCAGCTCGGCACTCAACGCGCGCAGGATGGCCCAGTTTTCCTTGGCCTGACCGGGGGCAAAGCTGGCGCGCGCGGCAAGCTGCGGGCGGCCTTCGGTATTGACGAACAAACCGCCCTCTTCCGTATAGGCGGCACCGGGCAGGATGATATCGGCACGGTGCGCGCCGCGATCCCCGTGCGAGCCTTGATAGATCACGAAGGGGCCAGCAGGAATGTCGCCCTCATCGGCGCCAAGGTTATAGATCACATCGGCGGCCAGCACATCGTTGATGCCATTTTCGGCAACGGCACCGACATCCATCGCACCCACACGGGATGCGGCAGTGTGCAAGACCATAAAGCCGGATTGCGTCGCCTCGGCCAGCGCCATGGCAGCGGCCAGAACCTCTGCCCCGTCTTCGCGCGCCAAGGCCCCCATGCCCACAACGATGACCGAGGATTTCTCGGCGATGTCGGCGTGGTCCTTTTTCAGCAGGTCATTCAGCAGCGACGGGCTGTCGCCCAGATGATCGTAATCGTAGGTCAGATCGACCGCTGGGCCCATCAGCGCCACATCCGCGCCGCGGGTCCATGCCTTGCGGATACGGGCGTTCAGCACCGGTGCTTCCACCGCGGGGTTCGCGCCAATCAGCATCACGGCTTGCGCGTGATCCAGATCTTCGACCGTGGCGGTCCCGACATAGCCCGACCGGTTGCCCGCAGGCAGCTTCGCGCCATCGGTCCGGCATTCGACAACGCCGCCCTGCCCTTCGATCAGTTGTTTCAACGCATATGTCGCCTCGACCGAAGCAAGGTCACCGATCAGACCGGCGACTTTCTTACCCTGCATCGCAGCAGCGGCAGCGGCCAATGCTTCGGGCCAGTCAGCTTTGCGCAATTTACCGTTTTCACGAATATAGGGCGTGTCCAGACGCTGGCGGCGCAGTCCGTCCCAGACGAAACGGGTTTTATCGGAAATCCATTCCTCGTTCACGCCATCATGGTTGCGCGGCAAGAAGCGCATGACTTCGCGGCCTTTGGTATCCACACGGATGTTCGACCCAAGCGCATCCATCACGTCGATCGATTCGGTCTTTGACAGCTCCCAGGGCCGCGCGGTGAAAGCATAGGGTTTCGAGACCAGCGCCCCCACGGGGCACAGATCAATGATATTGCCCTGTAGGTTCGAATCGAGCGTCTGCCCCAGATAGGCTGTAATCTCGGCGTCTTCACCACGGCCGGTCTGGCCCATCTGATGAATGCCCGCGACCTCGGTGGTGAAGCGCACACAACGGGTGCAGGAAATGCAGCGCGTCATATGGGTTTCGACCAATGGACCCAGATCCAGATCTTCGGTCGCGCGTTTGGGCTCGCGGTAGCGGCTGAAGTCGACGCCGTAAGCCATCGCCTGATCCTGAAGGTCACACTCGCCACCCTGATCGCAGATCGGGCAATCCAGCGGGTGGTTGATCAGCAGGAATTCCATGACCCCCTCGCGGGCCTTTTTAACCATGGGCGAATTGGTTTTGACGACAGGCGGCTGGCCCTCTGGGCCAGGACGCAAGTCACGCACCTGCATGGCGCAGGACGCCGCAGGCTTGGGTGGGCCGCCCACGACCTCCACAAGACACATCCGGCAGTTACCGGCAATCGACAGACGTTCATGGTAACAGAAACGCGGAATTTCCACCCCTGCTTCCTCGCACGCCTGAATGAGCGTCATCGCCCCTTCGACTTCGACTTCCTTGCCGTCAATGATGATCTTGCGGGTATCGCTCATATGCTTATTTCGCTCTCAGTAACGAACCGATCCGGCTCGATTTTTGGATTTCTGCACGCCCTAACGCACAATAGCTTTGCGGGTCCGAAGTATCGACCCCCTTCGCCTTTAAATATGCGGCCCCACGGGCCTTCATGCGCGCCTTTTCAGCATCGCTTTTGCGGTAGGCGTCAATTTCGTCCGACGTATAGCCCAAAGATTTCGCCGTATTGTGCACATTGTTCAAATAGCTGAGCGCGCGGATCATACGGGCCGAGATATCGGGGCATTCTTTGCGAATCCGGTCGGCCAGTCCAAGATCAAGCAGCGCATCATCAACAGCCGGTACATCACGCAGCGGCGGCTTTGCGGAGACAGGGCTGGCCATCAGGGCCACGGTTGTTACGGCGATCAATACGTTACGCATCTTACTCTCCTCATGTAGCGGGGCGGACTGCCCCTTGCTACACATGGGAACTGACCCCGATGTTATTCAATAACATCTCCGGATCAGCCATTTGCCAGCGGTATGTCGCGCAAACGGTCAGGAAGGGCAAGCCCCCTGAAACGTCAAAGCGTCGTCCACAAGGCGCAAATTCTCGGGCGGGGTGTCCGGCCCGACGACCCATTTGATATCCGAACTGCCATAGTTGGTCACACAATAAACCGTCGCTTCATAGCGGGCCGCTTCGCGGGCACCGTTGATCGACTGTGACGCATTGCGCACCCGCAGGGTAAAGACATCGCGTTGCCCGTCAACTTTGGCCAGCTTGGTGCGGAAATATTTACCATCAAAGGCCAGACGGTCTTCGCGGGCGGTACAGCCGGCCAAGATCGCGGCCGTTATACAAAATAGAACAATCTGCTTCATCTTCCCTCACTCTGCCGGTGTGGCCGGACCCGTCTTTTTGTGCAGCCCCCTGCCCGATCAACGGGTGAAAGCTATCGTTCTTCAGTCGTGCCTCAGAAGGCTGCGAAAATCGCCAGGACCGCCAAGGCCAGAATACAGACCAGCCCCAGCATAAAGAACAGCGACCGCATCGGCTGGTTGGTTGTCCCAATATGCACCACGGCCATCGCGACCCGCACCACCACGAACACCGCCGCAAAGAGGTTCACCCAAAACACAGGCGCGCCAAGCAGCACCGCCGCGAGCGTCGATGCCAGAAACGGGCCCGACGCCTCTATCGCGTTCATGAACGCGCGTTCGCGGCGATAGACCACATCGTCGTAGTTCCGCTTGGGCTTGCCGCAATCGCAGCGCCCCTCAGGCGTGCGCCCCATGGTAGAGAGCGCGCCGAGGACACTGATCAGAATGGCCCAAAAAGCCAAAGCAGTCAGCGCGTGGCTATAGGCGGCAAAGCTTTCCATCAAAGCTTACTCCGCCGCGACGGCGCTGACGCGGCCGGTGCGTTTGTGCTTGATGCGATCCTCGATCTCGTCGCGGAAGTGACGGATCAGACCCTGAATGGGCCAAGCCGCCGCATCCCCAAGGGCGCAGATCGTGTGCCCTTCGACCTGCTTGGTCACGTCGAGCAGCATGTCGATTTCTTCGGGCTCCGCATCGCCGCGCACCAAACGGTCCATCACGCGCATCATCCAGCCGGTCCCTTCGCGGCATGGCGTACACTGACCACAGGATTCGTGCTTGTAGAATTTCGCCAGACGCCAGATCGCCTTGATCACATCGGTGGAGTTATCCATCACGATGACCGCAGCCGTCCCCAGGCCCGAGCGTTGCTCGCGCAGGTAGTCGAAATCCATGATCGCGTCGCGCATCTGCGCACCGGGGATCATCGGCACAGACGACCCGCCGGGGATCACAGCCTTGAGGTTGTCCCAGCCGCCACGGATACCGCCGCAATGCTTTTCGATCAGCTCTTCAAAGGTAATGCTCATCGCTTCTTCGACGACGCAAGGATTATTCACATGGCCCGAGATCGCAAACAGCTTGGTGCCTGCGTTGTTCGGACGGCCAAAGCTTGAAAACCATTCTGGACCGCGACGCAGGATTGTCGGGACCACCGCGATGGATTCCACGTTGTTCACCGTGGTCGGGCACCCATAAAGACCGGCCCCCGCAGGGAACGGCGGCTTCATCCGCGGCATGCCTTTTTTGCCCTCAAGGCTTTCCAGCAGCGCGGTTTCCTCGCCACAGATATAGGCACCTGCCCCGTGGTGCAGGTAGATGTCGAAATCATAGCCGGATTTGCAGGCATTCTTGCCCACAAGACCCGCGTCATACGCCTCGTCAATCGCGGCTTGCAGCGCTTCGCGCTCGCGGATGTATTCGCCGCGGATGTAGATGTAGCAAGCATTGGCATTCATCGCGAAGCTTGCGATCAGGCAGCCCTCGATCAGCGTGTGCGGATCGTGGCGCATGATCTCGCGGTCCTTGCAGGTGCCGGGCTCGGATTCATCGGCGTTCACCACCAGATAGCTGGGGCGACCGTCGCTTTCCTTGGGCATGAAGGACCACTTCAGACCGGTAGGGAAGCCCGCACCGCCACGGCCCCGCAGCCCCGAGGCTTTCATCTGGTCGATGATCCAGTCGCGCCCGTTCTTGAGGATGCCCGCCGTGCCATCCCAATGGCCACGCGCCTGCGCGCCTTTCAGCGTGCGGTCGTGCATACCGTAGATATTGGTAAAGATGCGGTCTTGATCCTGAAGCATGAAGCTAACCTTTATGTGTCACGGCTGGCCGCGCGGGCCCGCCTCATCTGATATATATTGACCATCGCCCAGATCAGGGCTGCCAGCGCGGCAAAGTCGAACAGCAGCGCATAGCGTCCGGGCAAGCCGAACTGCGGCGCAAGCCATTGCGCCGCGATCCAAAGCAACATGGTGCCGGCAATAACAAGGCCGACCATCCGGCCCTTACGGGCCAGGGCGATTTCTTCCTTATCTGTCATTACAGGGCATCCATGTCAGGCTCAGGTCTTTTTACTACGCGTGGAGAATTCGGTCTCTCCACCGGAGGCGAGGGTTTTGGCCTGCGCCATCCAGTCATCACGTTGAATACGGCCTTTGAACCGCACGCGGGCATCAACCCAAGCGATTTCAGCTGCAGTCCATTTGGCGATCTGATCAAAGTGATAGATCCCCAGCTCATTCAGCGTTTGTTCAAGTTTCGGCCCTACCCCACTGATAAGCTTGAGGTTATCGGCACCGCCAGCGCGCGGTTGGTCTAGCGTTTCGGGGCTGCTTTCCACAGTACCCGCCGGAATATCCGCGATCCCCGAACGGGTCGAGGTAGCACCCTTGACGGTGGCCGGTGCCTGCGGTGTTTCAGCCGGCGTTGGTTCCGGGATAGAGGCGACAGGTTCCGCCGCCTCTTCTGCTGCGGGCTCAGGAGCCGGAGCCGCCTTGGCCTGTGCAGGCTCGGCGGCGGGGGCTTCGTATTTGTAGCTGCCTTTGCGCGCAGCGAGTTCCTCTTGGCCCTTCAGCTTGGCCGTGGGCTTGATCCCCGAGAAAGCGGCGGGTTCGTCTTTGGCCGCCGGCGAGGTGCCCGCTGTCGCCTCTGACGCGGCACCGCCGACATCGGCCTTTGCCTGACCGCCGGTCGTGTCTTCGGGGCGAGCCTCTACCGTTTCGGTGGCAGCGGGTTCCGCTTCCAGCGTCGGCTCAGGCTCTACCTCGGCGTCGCTGGTTGGTGCGGCGCTGGCCGCCTGGGTTGTGGCCGCCGTTGCAGGGGCCGCCGCCGCCGCAGGGGTGCTGGCCGTCTGCATAGGATCATCCCCAAGCGACCCGCACATGAGTTTGGACAGGACCACAAAGGTCACAAGCCCCAGTATGATTCCAAGGAACAGCGAGGCGATAAAGCCCCAGCCGAAAACCAGCCAAAATAGCAACGCTAGGACAAGGCCGACCCCGGCCCCCCACCGCATGCAACCGCGTTTGCATTGCTCTTTTTGCGTCAAATCAGTCATGTCCGTCCCTTCGTTCGCCATTCAAGATGATCTATTATGTGTTATAGATACCATCTTTTGTGGCGCGCGACGAGAATTCTGTTTCTTCACCAGAAGCAAGCTTTTTCGCCTGCTCGACCCAGTTGTCGCGGGTCACGCGACCCTTGAAACCTTCGAGGTTCTGATCCACCCAGGATACCTCGTTCGGGCCCCAGTCAGCGATCTGGCTAAAGTGGTAAAAGCCCATCTTGTTCACCAGCGCTTCGAGCTTGGGACCGATGCCCTTGATCATCTTGAGGTCATCCGCCGCGCCGCCTTCGGGGGCATCCAGCGTCTTGGGCTTGGTGGCTGCCGCATCCGCATTGGCCTCTGCAGATTTCGCAACCGATGCTTTTTTGGTGCCCGCGGTCGAGGCTTTGGGCGCAGGGGCCGGATCGCCGGGTGCGACGCTGCCTGCTTCGGGTTTGCCCACAGCTTCGGTGCCGTCAGCCTCCCCCGGTGCTTCGGAGCGTTGATCCGAGGCATCGCCCACATCACGTGGTGCGTCTTCCTCTGCGGCGGTACGACCGCCTTGGGCACCGTCAGGGCCTTCGGGTGGCATATTGTCATCCCGCGCAACAGGCTGTTCCTTGTCGGAACCGGCGCTGTCTGCACCATCTTTACCCTGCCAGGGCGCTGTCAGCGGCACTTCGGTACCATCGATGCGCTTGAGCGTATCTCCGATGTCCACGGCCAGCTGCGCGCTGGCGTTATATTGTGTCTTGCCGCTGTCGTGATCGGTCAGGCTGGTCAGCCCTGACAGCGGTTCAGAGGCATAGCGCCCGTTCTGCGGGCCGGGTACGGGCACCTGCCCCGCCGCCATCTCGTCGATCATGGCGCGGAAGCCGTCGACGGTCAGATCTTCGTAATAGTCCTTGCCGATCTGCGCCATCGGCGCGTTCGAACAGGCACCCAGACATTCGACTTCTTCCCAAGAGAATTTGCCGTCTTCACTGATTTGATGTGCCTTGGGCGCGATGCGTTCCTTGCAGACCTCGATCAGGTCTTCGGCCCCGCAGATCATGCAGGATGTGGTGCCGCAAATCTGGAAATGCGCGACCTCGCCCACAGGCTGAAGCTGGAACATAAAGTAGAATGTCGCGACCTCGAGCCCGCGGATATAGGCCATGCCCAGCATTTCAGAGACATGTTCGATTGCAGGGCGGCTCAGCCAGCCTTCCTGTTCCTGCGCACGCCATAGCAAGGGGATGATCGCGCTGGCCTGACGGCCTTCGGGGTATTTCGTGATCTGCGCTTCGGCCCACGCCTGGTTGGCAGGGGTGAAGGCAAAGCTTGTCGGTTGGTCAGGGTGCAAACGGCGCAGCATCAGATCAGGCTTTCGTTCTTGCGGAAACGGCGGGCGCCTCCGGCGGGAGTTTATTTGGCAAAATGAAGAGGACCCGGCTCAACGGTCGACCTCTCCGAAAACGATGTCCATGGTGCCGATGATCGCCGCGACATCCGCCAGCTGGTGCCCCTTGGCGACATAGTCCATCGCTTGCAGGTGCAGGTAGCCCGGCGCGCGCAGTTTGGCACGGTAGGGTTTGTTCGATCCATCCGCCACAAGGTAGACGCCGAATTCGCCCTTGGGGGCCTCGACAGCGCAATAGACTTCGCCGGCGGGGACGTGGAACCCTTCGGTGTAGAGCTTGAAGTGGTGGATCAGGCTTTCCATGTCGGTTTTCATCGCGGTCCGGCTGGGGGGCGTGATCTTGCCCCGCGCCAATACATCGCCCTGCCCTTCGGGCGCACGCAGCTTTTCAATGGCTTGCTGGATGATGTAGGTGGACTGGCGCATTTCTTCCATCCGGACGAGGTAGCGGTCATAGCAATCGCCGTTCACACCGGTCGGGATCTGGAAGTCGAATTCATCGTAGCATTCATAGGGCTGCGCACGGCGCAAATCCCATGCCAGGCCAGAGCCGCGGACCATCACGCCCGAGAAGCCCCAATCCTGAATGTCTTGTTCAGACACGATGCCGATGTCAGCGTTACGCTGTTTGAAGATCCGGTTTTCTGTTAGCAGCTGATCCACGTCGACCATGAAGCCCGACAGGAACTTGTGGGTCCATGCCTCGATATCATCAAGCAGCGCGGGCGGCAGATCCTGGTGGACCCCGCCGGGGCGGAAATAGGCCGCGTGCAGACGGGCACCGCAGGCGCGTTCGTAGAAGATCATCAGATCTTCGCGTTCTTCAAAGCCCCAAAGCGGCGGTGTCAGCGCACCCACGTCCATCGCCTGTGTGGTGACGTTCAGCAGGTGTGACAGGATGCGGCCAATTTCGGAATAGAGCACGCGGATCAGCGAGGCGCGACGGGGCACTTCGACACCGGTCAGCTTTTCGATGGCCAGACACCAGGCGTGTTCCTGGTTCATCGGAGCCACGTAATCGAGCCGGTCGAAATACGGCAGGTTCTGCAGGTAGGTGCGGCTTTCCATCAGCTTTTCGGTGCCACGGTGCAGCAGGCCGATATGCGGATCGCAGCGTTCGACGATCTCGCCGTCGAGTTCGAGAACCAGACGCAGAACCCCGTGCGCCGCAGGGTGTTGCGGGCCGAAGTTGATGTTGAAGTTGCGGATCTTCTGCTCGCCGGTCAGGGCGTCTTCGAAACCTTTGGTGCCGTCCATCATTTACGCTCCAGCTCGGTCAGTTTGACGCCCATCCACCACAGAAGGGCGACGGTGCCCAAAGGCACGATACAGGCAACAGACCAGTATTTATTGATCCCGAAAAACGGCAACAGCTTGACCATCGGGATGATTGTGAGGGCAGACAGTATGAACCACCACATGCCCCCCATTATTTTGCCTCCGGCTTTTCATCGCCCGGCAGAATATATTCAGCCCCTTCCCAAGGCGACATAAAGTCGAACTGGCGATATTCCTGAACGAGGCTCACGGGTTCATAGACCACGCGCTTTTCCGTCTCGTCATAGCGGACTTCGGTATAGCCGGTGGTCGGGAAATCCTTGCGCAGCGGGTAGCCGCGGAACCCGTAGTCGGTCAGCAGGCGACGCAGGTCGGGGTGGCCGGCAAAGATGATGCCGAACATGTCAAAGACCTCGCGTTCGAACCAGTTGGCCGACGGGTGGATATCGACGATCGAGGGGACCATATCCTCTTCGCGCGCGGCGACGCGCAAGCGGATGCGCTGGTTCTGGTACATCGACAGAAAATGATAGACGACATCAAAGCGTTTGGCGCGGCCCGGGTAATCCACCGCGGTGATATCCACCAGCGAGGAGAAACGGCAGGTCGCGTCGCTTTTGATAAATTCTACCAGACCGGGCAGATTGGCCTGGGTGACATCCATGTTCAGCTCGTCAAAGGCGATGTCCCAGCCGAGGATACAGTCAGGGCGTTTCGCTTCGATATACGCGCCAAGTTCGTTCAGTTGTTCTGACATATCAGCCCCTTAGCGAACAATTGTGCCGGTGCGGCGGATTTTGCGCTGCAGCTGCATGATACCATACAGCAACGCCTCTGCCGTGGGCGGGCAGCCGGGCACATAGACATCGACAGGCACGACACGGTCACAGCCGCGCACCACGGAATAGCTGTAGTGGTAATAGCCGCCGCCATTGGCGCAAGACCCCATAGAGATCACATAGCGTGGTTCCGGCATCTGGTCATAGACCTTGCGCAGGGCCGGTGCCATCTTGTTGGTCAGCGTGCCCGCAACAATCATCAGGTCGGACTGACGCGGAGACGCGCGTGGCGCGGTGCCAAAACGTTCCAGATCGTAACGCGGCATCGAGGTGTGCATCATCTCGACGGCGCAGCAGGCCAGACCAAAAGTCATCCAGTGCAGCGAGCCGGTACGGGCCCAATTGATGATATCTTCGGTCGAGGTCAGCAGGAAGCCCTTGTCCTGCAGTTCCTTGTTCAGGTTCTGGGTGGCCACATCGCGGTCCATCCCGGCCACATTGGCCCCGGCGGCTGCTACTGCCATTCCAGTGCTCCCTTTTTCCACTCATATGCAAAGCCGGCGGTCAGCACGGCAAGAAAGACCATCATCGACCAGAAACCGGCCATGCTCACATCCTGAAAGGCCACGGCCCAGGGGAAGAGGAAAGCGATTTCGAGGTCAAAGATGATGAACAGGATCGACACGAGGTAGAACCGCACGTCAAATTTCATCCGGGCGTCATCAAAGGCGTTGAACCCGCATTCATAGGCCGACACTTTTTCAGGGTCCGGGTTGCGCACGGCCAGCACGACGGCGGCCAGGATCAAGACAATGCCAAGGACAATCGCCACGGCAAGAAAAAGTAGGATCGGCAGGTATTCCCGCATCATGTCGTCCAAGGGGAAGCTCCTTTTGCGTATGCGACGCGCCACGCGCCCTGTCAGCCAAACGGCACTATTGGCTTTGGTCGGTTTACTCCGCTGTCCGGTCAGGGTCAACCGAGCCCGCCATATTTGCGTCATCCTGTCGTGGGGCGCGGCGCGCCCTGCCCGCGCCTGCGTGATTGGCGCTATTTTTCCAGCAGATCGCGGCTCTCGCGCCAGCTGTGCTGCGGCGCGAACCCCAGCAGGTTACGCGCCTTTTCGATGCTGTAGAATGTCTCGAACTGGCCCATATCGCGGGTCTGGCGCACGTCTTTATAGTAGCGATCAATCAAGTCAGAGGTTTGTGCGGCGACAGAGGTGTCCGCGTTGGCCACATTGAACACCTCGTACCCCAAGCCATCCACATCAAGACAGCGCTGCACCATCTGCCCCAGATCGCGGGCATCAATATAGGCGAAGATATTGCGCCGCCGTTGATCGGGGTCGTGAATGAAGCCGGGGAAAAGGCTGGCGTATTCATGCGGTTCGATCACGTTGTTGATTCTCAACCCGTAGATATCCGCCCCCGTGCGCGCCTGAAAGCTGCGCGCCGTCGCCTCGTTACAGACCTTGGACATGGCATAGCTGTCTTCGGGCACGGTCGGGTGATCTTCATCGACGGGGATATAGTCGGGCTTCCGCTCCCCCTGGGCAAAGCAGATGCCATAGGTCGTCTCGGATGAGGCAAAGATGATCTTGGGCACCCCCGCCTTCACGGCAGCATCAATGACATGATAGGTGCCAAGCGTATTGACCCGAAACACCTCTGTATCCGACGTGATCAGGATGCGCGGCACGGCGGCGAAATGCACAATGGCGTCAAACCCCTGCACGCCGGTGCCCTCATCCAGTTCGCCCAGATTCATCAGACTATGCATCACATCATGCATCTGGCCCGCATCGGTGATATCGGCAATGCGGTTGTCAACGCCGGGGTGATCCAGCGGCTGCTGGTCCACGTTCAACACCTGATGCCCCTGATCCATCAGATAGGGGATCACATGCCGCCCCGCTTTGCCGCTGCCGCCGGTGAATAGAATACGCATGGGGCCCCCTTTTGCCGTTGATGTCGTGGCAAAGCCTAGAGCCTTGCCGCCCCGCTTCAACCCGTAACCCAGGCCGCCTTGCGCTTGTCGAAGAAGGCACCGATTCCCTCGGCCGCCTCTTCGGTTTCCCAGCGGTCGGCTAATGCGGCAATGGTATGGTCCACGACCTGCGCGTCGATCCGCGGTCCCAGATCCCGCGCGAGCTGTTTCGCCGCAGCCACGGCCCCCGGCGCACAGGACAGATAGGGCACGACCTCGGCCTCGATCGCAGCGTCCAGCGCATCCGCCGGCACGGCACGGGCCAGCAATCCCAGATCGACCGCCTCTGCCGCGTCAAACAGACGGGCCGACATGAACACCCGCCGCGCGCGCCCCTCGCCCATACGGGCCAGCACATAGGGGCCGATGGTGGCCGGAATGATCCCCAGCCGCGTCTCGGTGAACCCCATCTTCAACGTATCAACCCCGATCGCCACATCACAGACCGAGGCCATGCCGACACCGCCACCAAAAGCGTTGCCCTGTACCCGACCGATCAAGGGCTTGGGCAGCGTGTTCAGCGCGCCCAGCATCGTGGCCAGCTTGCCTGCCTCGGCCGAGCGTGTCGGCCCATCCATATCGCGCTGCGCCTGCATCCAGCCCAGATCACCGCCCGCGCAAAAGCTTTTGCCCGCGCCGGTCAGCACCACGACCCGCACAGCATCATCAGCGGCCAAGGCGGCGGCGGCCCCGGTCAGTTCCGCGATCATCTGCGCGGACATGGCGTTGTGCTTTTCCTCGCGCGCCAACGTCAAGGTCGCGACCCCGCGCGCGTCGGTCTCCAGCTTCAGTGTCTCGTACATCATCCTGCCCTCATCCGCCGCGCCATCTCGGCGGCTTCCTCGATCACCGCCTGATCCAACCCGGTGTCATAGCCAAGCGCCATCAGATGCGCGTTGACCTTTTCCGTAGCAACATTGCCCGCAGCCCCCGGCGCATAGGGGCACCCCCCCAAACCGCCTACGGCGGCATCGAACACCCGCACGCCCATGGACAGGGATGCATCGATGTTGTCCATCGCCCGCCCGTTGGTGTCATGGTAATGCCCGGCCAAACGCCCCACGGGCACCACATCGCGCACCGCCAGCAACATGCGCGCAATCGTATCCGGTGTGCCCGCCCCGATGGTGTCGCCAAGCGAGACCTCATAGCAGCCCATAGAGAAAAGACGATCCGCCACTTCCGCCACCTTGGATGGCGCGACCGCCCCGTCATAGGGGCATTCCACCACACACGAGACATAGCCCCGCACCGGCATATCCACATGGCGTGCCTGCTCCAGGATCGGGGCGAAACGCTCGAACGCCTCCTCGATGCTGGCGTTGATATTCTTCTGGCTGAACCCCTCGCTGGCCGAGGCGAACACCGCGATCTCTCCAGCTTTGGCCGCGACCGCATCCTCGTAGCCCCGCATATTCGGCGTCAGCGCGGCATAACGCACCCCCTCGACCCGAGCAATCCCGCCCAGAACCTCACCCGATCCGGCCATCTGCGGCACCCATTTGGGGCTGACAAAGCTCGCCACCTCGATCCGGGAAAACCTCGCACGGCTCAGCAGGTCGACCAGCGCGATCTTCTCCGACACCGGAATTTCACGCGCCTCGTTTTGCAGCCCGTCCCGTGGACCGACCTCGAATATCTCGCAGACCCCTTTATCCATAACGCCCCCTCCCCTTCATTTTGCCAAATAAACTCACCTGCGCGACGGTAGCATCACTCGACCGGCCACGGGTCAAAAAACGTCCGGTCAAACAGCGGCACGTCTTTAGGCAGCGACAGCTGGAACGCCTCGCGGTCGGTGATGCGCGCATACCAGGCCGCCACATTGGGGTGATTGTCGAGCTTGGCGAAATGCTGCGCCATATAGACCGCCTGCCCCACGTTCACATCCGCCGCCGTGAAACCGCTCATCAACAGATAATCCTGTGACAGTATCCCGCCGCCCAAACGCGCCTCGATCGCGTCGTAACACTTCATCAAACGCGCGGCTTCCAGCTTCATCACGATGGGGCTGCGCATGGAATCATCGCGCAGCGCCACATGCTGCTGGGTCAGCGCGGCACAATGCTGCGATACCGTCTCGGCAAAGTGGATCCACACCAACCACGCCATACGATCCGGCGCCCCCGGCATCCGCCCCAACCGATCAGGGCTGAACCGTTCGCAAAGATATTCCGCGATGGCACCGGTCTCGAACATGCGCTCCCCGTCGATCTCGAGCGAGGGCACACGCCCCGCCGGTGAAATTGCCAGATAGCCCGGATCACGCAAGGATTTGTCGAAGGCGTGGATTGACACCTCAAAGGGCACCTCCAGCTCGTGCAGCAACCAAAGGGTGCGCATGGAACGGGTCTGTTCGACGTGGTGCAGGGTAATCATGGTGCGGTCTCCTATGCCTCGGGCTCTAGCCGCACCAGTGCTACACCCGCCTCGACCTGATCACCAGCCTGCGCCAGAACCTCGGCGACAACGCCATCGCGCGCGGCAAGCAGGCTGTGTTCCATCTTCATGGCTTCCAGCACCGCAAGGCGGTCGCCCTTGGTCACCGTCTGGCCGACCTTGGCATCCACGACACGCACCAATCCGGGCATCGGCGCCTCGATCAGGTTGCCATCGCCGTGACCACCCGCGGCACGGGCCAGCGGGTCGATAACGTCAAACACCAGCCCATAGCCGTCAAATACCGTCACGCGCCCCTCCGCGACGGATACTGCCGCCGCCTGTTGCCCGCCCAAGGACCAGCGCCCGCCGATGCGCTGTGCCACGACCTCTGTCCCGTCCACGGTCCAGATCTGGTGATCCGCCGAGACGACCTGCACCTGCAGCAGATGATCCTCTCCGCCCCAGGTCAATCCGACCGCGCGGCGCAGCGGCTGCCACAGCGTAAATCCCGCACCCGCGACCGGATCCAGCAACGACAGTGCCGCCATCCCGGCAAGCGCTGCATGGCGCGGCTCCACCTCGGGCGCTTGTGTCAAAGCATCAATGTCACGAGCGATCAGCCCGGTATCCACATCCCCCGCCGCAAACCCTTCATGCGCCGCCAAAGCGCCCAGAAACGCAAGGTTCGTGACCGTCCCCGCCACCTCGCAGCCGGTCAGCGCGGCGCGCAGGCGCGACAGGGCAATCTCGCGCGTGTCGCCATGCACGATCACCTTGGCAATCATCGGATCATAGAAAGGGCTGATCGTATCGCCGGCACGCACGCCGCTGTCGGCCCGGCAGGCGGGCGTGAACTGCAAATGTGTCAAAGTGCCCGTGGCGGGCAGGAAGCCCTTTGGCACATCCTCCGCATAAAGCCGCGCCTCAAACGCATGTCCGTGGATCGACAATTCGTCCTGGCGCAGGGGCAGCCCCTCGCCAGCCGCCACGCGCAACTGCCAGGCCACCAGATCAACGCCGGTAATCGCCTCGGTCACGGGATGTTCCACCTGCAGACGGGTGTTCATCTCCATGAAAAAGAAGCCGTCCGTCTGCAACCCGCCAGAGCCGTCGACGATGAATTCAATCGTGCCCGCCCCGGCATAGCCGATCGCCTCGGCTGCTGTGACGGCCGCCTGCCCCATCGCTTCGCGCATTTCGGGCGTCATGCCGGGGGCCGGAGCCTCCTCGATCACCTTCTGGTGACGCCGCTGAAGCGAGCAATCGCGTTCAAACAGATGCACGGCCTTTTTGCCGTCGCCAAAGACCTGCACCTCGATATGGCGCGGTTTGGTGACGAATTTCTCGACCAGCACATCGGCGTTGCCAAAGGCTGTCTTGGCCTCTGAGCGCGCACTCTCCAGCGCGGCCTGAAAACCGTCCGCCGCCTCCACCAGCCGCATGCCCTTGCCACCCCCACCGGCGACGGCCTTGATCAACACCGGATAGCCGATCTTATCCGCCTCTGCCGCCAGCAGCGCGTCATCCTGATCGGCCCCGTGATACCCCGGCACAACCGGCACGCCCGCCTCGACCATCAAGGCCTTGGCGGCATCTTTAAGCCCCATCGCGCGGATGGCCTTGGCCGACGGGCCGATAAAGACCAGCCCCGCCGCCTCTACCGCATCCACGAAATCGGGGTTCTCGGACAAAAAGCCATAGCCCGGATGGATCGCTTGCGCGCCCGTATCCAGTGCCGCCTGAATGATCACCTCGCCGCGCAGATAGCTATCCGCAGGGGCCGAGCCGCCGATATGCACCGCCGTATCCGCCATCGCCACATGTTTCGCCGCGCGGTCCGCGTCGGAATAGACCGCCACGCAGCGCACCCCCATGGCCTGCGCTGTCTCCATCACGCGGCAAGCAATCTCGCCCCGGTTCGCAATCAGGATCGTATCAAACATCACGCAGTTCCCTCACATCCATCTTATCTTCATTTTGCCCCTTAAACTCCGGGGGTCCCCGGGGGCTGGCCCCCGGCCTTATAAAAGTCTTGGGCTGGCCCCCGGCCGCATAAAGGCCCACCGCAGCCTACATCCGGAACACACCAAACGTCGTATCCTCGATCGGCGCATTCAAGCTTGCCCGCAGCGACAGCGACAGCACCTCGCGGCTGTGGCGCGGATCGATCACGCCGTCATCCCAAAGCCGTGCGGTCGCATAAAGCGGATGCGACTGTTCCTCGAACATATCAATCGTGGGCTGTTTAAACGCGGTCTCTTCTTCCTCGGTCCAGCTGTCGCCCGCGCGTTCAATGGCATCCCGTTTGACGGTCGCCAGAACGCCCGCCGCCTGCGCACCGCCCATGACCGAAATGCGCGAGTTCGGCCATGTCCACATGAAGCGCGGGGAATAGGCGCGTCCCGCCATGCCATAGTTACCGGCCCCGAACGACCCGCCCACCAGCATGGTGATCTTGGGCACATTGGTCGAGGCCACGGCCGTCACCATCTTGGCCCCGTGCCGCGCGATGCCTTCGTTCTCGTATTTTCGGCCGACCATGAAACCGGTGATGTTTTGCAAGAACACCAGCGGGATCTTGCGCTGCGAACAGAGTTCTACAAAATGCGCGCCTTTCTGGGCGGATTCCGAGAACAATACGCCGTTGTTGGCGATAATACCGACAGGGCAGCCTTTCACATGGGCAAAACCGCAGACCAGCGTCTCGCCAAAGCGCGCCTTGAATTCGTCGAAGCGGCTGCCATCGACCAGCCGCATGATGACTTCGCGGATGTCATAGGGCGTGCGCAGATCGGCGGGGACAACGCCCAGCATCTCGGCCGGATCATAGGCGGGGTCTTCGGCCGGTTGCCACTGCACATTCATCGGGGCCGCGCGGTTCAATCCCGCCACGGCACGCCGGGCGAGCGCCAGCGCGTGGGCGTCATCCTCAGCCAGATAGTCTGCCACACCTGAGAGACGGGTATGCACGTCGCCGCCGCCCAGATCCTCGGCGCTGACCACCTCGCCCGTCGCGGCCTTGACCAGCGGCGGACCGGCCAAAAAGATTGTGCCCTGCTCTTTCACGATGATCGACACATCCGACATCGCGGGCACATAGGCCCCGCCCGCGGTGCACGATCCCATGACCACCGCGATCTGGGGGATGCCCTTGCCGCTCATCCGCGCCTGATTATAGAAAATCCGGCCAAAGTGGTCACGGTCGGGAAAGACCTCGTCCTGATTGGGCAGGTTCGCGCCGCCGCTATCGACCAGATAGATGCAGGGCAGATGGTTTTCCTCGGCGATCTCTTGGGCGCGCAAGTGTTTTTTGACGCTCATCGGGAAATAGGTGCCGCCCTTCACCGTGGCGTCGTTGCACACGATCATGCAGTCGATGCCCTGAACCTTGCCGACACCCGCGATCACACCCGCCGCTGGGGCCGCCCCGCCATAAAGCCCATGCGCCGCCAGCGCACCAACCTCAAGAAACGGCGATCCGGGGTCGAGCAGATTGGCCACCCGTTCGCGGGGCAGCATCTTGCCGCGGCTCACGTGGCGGGCGCGAGATTTCTCGCCGCCGCCCAGTTCCGCCGCATCCGCAGCCTCGCGGATGGTTTGCAGGGCAGCCAGATGGGCCGCCTCGTTCGCCTTGAAGCTTTCGGACGAGGGCAAGGCTTGCGAAATCAGCTTCATGTCGGTCTCCTTGATCGGATGGAATGGGGGGACGTCACAGGGGGGTATTGCATCACGCAGCCCCTTCGGCAGCCGCGCGGGCTTTCAGCTCGCGGCGGATCACCTTGCCTGTGACGGTCATCGGCAAGGCATCCAGAAAGGCCACCTCGCGCGGGTAGGAATAGCTGGCAAGGCGGGTTTTCACCCAGTCTTGCAGGGTCTGCTCATCGACAGTCGCACCGGATTTGCGCACGACATAGGCTTTGACGATCTCTGTCCGCAGCGGGTCGGGCTTGCCCACCACACCGCAGGTTGCCACATCGGGATGGGTCAGCAGACAATCCTCGATCTCTGCCGGACCGATGCGATAGCCGCTTGAGGTGATCACATCATCCTCGCGCCCGATAAAGCGCAGGTATTCACCGTCGAACACGCCGCGATCACCGGTCAGCATCCAGTCACCCCGGAATTTTTGTGCTGTCTCGTCGGGGCGCTGCCAATAGCCCAGCATCATCGCGGCTGATCCCTTGCGGATGGCGACATCGCCTTCATCCTTGGTCGGCTTACCGGCATCATCCAGCACCGCGACGTCATGGCCCGGCACAGGTTTACCGATGCAACCGGGGCGCGGCGGGAACTGGCTGCCCGCGCTGGTGGCGACCATATTACATTCGGTCTGCCCGTAAAATTCGTTGATACTCAGGCCAAAGGCTTGCTGCCCCCATGCCAGCATCTCGGCCCCCAAAGGCTCCCCCCCAGATGCGACAGAGCGTAGCCCCGCGATCGTGGCTCCCTCGGCCTTGAGCATCCGCAGCGCGGTCGGGGGGAAGAACACGTTGCGCACATCGCCCTCGCGGATGATGGGCGCACAGGCGTCGGACGAGAATTTCGCTAAGCGCGCCGCGACAACAGGCACACCAAGCGCCAGCGCGGGCATTGCCACATCGAACAGCCCGCCGATCCACGCCCAATCCGCAGGCGTCCAGAGACAATCGCCGTCCTGCCCCAGCACATCATGGCTGAGCGAGACGCCGGGCAGATGGCCCGTCAGCACCCGATGGCCGTGCAGCGCACCCTTAGGCGACCCCGTCGTGCCCGAGGTATAGATCAGCACCGCCGGATCGTCAGGCCCGGTGTCGGCAAAGGCAACAGGATCGCCCGCCACGCCGACGCTATCTGCCATCAAGGGCGTCGCCAGCCCCCCCAGCAGATCGCGCCCTTCGGGATCGGTCAGCACCAGCGTCACGCCCGCATCACGCACCCGCGACGCGAGGGCATCATACTTGAAGAGTTTGAACAAAGGCACTGAAATCGCGCCGATTTTCCAGATCGCCAGATGGGCCGCAGCACACCACGGGCTTTGCCCCAGCAGCACGCCCACACGGTCACCTGCCTGCACCCGCTGCGCCAAGGCGCGGGCCAGTCCGTCGACCATATCGGACAGGGTGCCAATGTTGACATCGCGTCGCGCGTCACCTGTCAGATCAATGATCGCAAGCCGCGCGGGGTCATGGGACAGACATTGCGCCGCCATGTTCAGCCGCGCCGGAATCTCCCACGCGCCCGTTGCGTCCAGATCTGGCAGGACGTCAGCCATCAGCCTTCCCACACGTCCAGCGACAAAGCCTGACGCGCGGTCTGATGCATCAGACAGTTAATTGCCGCAGGTCCGCGCCCGGTGCCCCCCTGCCAAAGCGAGGCTTCGTAGGTGCACGCCTTGTCGCGGAACACGATCCACGCCCGCTGCATCTCGCGCAGGGCATCCGCCACGCCAGGGCTTCCCTCGGGCCCCGGGATCGCATCGGCATCCATCCGTTTGGCCTGCACCATCACCGCGGCGTAATTATCGTTCAACCGCTGGTCCCAGAATTGCACCTCACGGTCCAGACACCCGCCCATACCATAGGTGCTGCTCCCGCCCGGAGAATCCTCCATGCACTGGTTCGCAGAGACACCGACGCAGGCCATCTCGGCGGCAAAACCATCGGCGTCGGCGAGGCAAATCTCTGTGCCGCGATCGGTATATTGCAGATCTTGCGCGGCAAGCGGTGAGGCGCAGAGCATCAGGGCAAGGGCCAGAGGTTTCACGCCATCGCTCCCATCATCTCGCGGCCGACCAGCATCCGGCGGATTTCAGAGGTGCCTGCCCCGATCTCCATCAGCTTGGCATCGCGGAAGATGCGGCCCACGGGGTTGTCAGACAAATAGCCCGCCCCGCCCATGGCCTGCACCGCCTGATGCGCCTGTTTCATCGCCTCTTCGCTGGCATAAAGACAGCAGGCGGCGGCATCCGCACGGGTGACATCACCGCGATCACAGGCCTTGGCGACCTCGTAAACATAGGCGCGGGCCGAATTCATCGCGGTGTACATATCCGCCATCTTGCCCTGCATCAGCTGGAAGTTCCCGATGGGCTGCCCGAATTGTTTACGCTCGACCATATAGGGCATGATCTCGTCCAGACAGGCGGCCATGATCCCCAGACCAATCCCCGCCAGCACCACGCGTTCGTAATCAAGCCCCGACATCAGCACCGCCACGCCGCGCCCCTCTTCCCCCAGAACGTTTTCAAACGGGACTTCGACATCGTCAAAGATCAGCTCTGCCGTGTTGGACCCGCGCATGCCAAGCTTGTCGAAATGCGGGCTGGTGGTGAAGCCTTTCATGGATTTCTCGATCAGGAAGGCGGTGATGCCTTTCGATCCGGCATCGGGGTCGGTCTTGGCATAGACCACCAGCGTGTCTGCATCGGGGCCGTTGGTGATCCAGTATTTGTTGCCCGACAGGCGGTAGTGATCGTTGCGCTTTTCGGCGCGCAGTTTCATCGACACCACGTCGCTGCCCGCAGACGGTTCGGACATCGCCAGCGCGCCCACATGTTGACCCGAGCACAGGCCCGGCAGGAATTTCGCCTTCTGTTCGGGGCTGCCGTTGAGACGGATCTGGTTGACGCAGAGGTTCGAATGCGCCCCGTATGACAGCGAGACCGAGGCCGACGCGCGCGCGATTTCCTCAACCGCGACGGTGTGCGCGACATAGCCCATGCCCGAGCCGCCGAATTCTTCCTCGACCGTCATGCCCAGCAGACCAAGGCTGCCCATCTCTTCCCAGAGCGCGGGCGGGAATTCGTTCTTGGTGTCGATCTCGGCGGCCATCGGTTTGACCCGTTCCTGCGCCCAACGGTGCACCATATCGCGCATCTCGTTCACGTCATCGCCCAGATCGAATTTCATGGTGGTGTTGAACATAGACCCCTCCCCCGAGTTTATTGAACAGTTGTTCATTACACTACACTTCTCGCGGATTCGGTCAAGCAAATGTCGCAGGCTGCGCGGAACTGCACCCGCGCCGCCGATGTTACCCCCGTGACACAGGATAGAAAGGACGCCCCGATATGAGCACGTCATTGAAGAAAGAATTCTGGGACCGCGTAGACGACACCCGCATCGGGATGCTGGCCACCGATACCGCCCGCGCCATCCCCATGAGCCACTATGCCGACCACGACGCCAATTGCCTTTGGTTCATCACCGCACGGGACACCGATCTGGCGAAATCCGCCCAGACCGGTGCTGCGGCAGAATATCTGGTGACCAGCAAGGATGAACACCTATACGCCCGTATCGACGGCACCGTTCAGGCTGTGACCGACCCTGCCAAACTGGACGAGCTGTGGAACGCCTTTGCCGCCGCCTGGTTCAAGGACGGACGCAAGGATGACGACGTGCAACTTGTCCGTATGGACCTCAAACAGGCGGAGGTCTGGCTGACCGGCGGCAGCCTGTCCTTCCTTTACGAGATCGCCAAAGCCAATGTGACCAAACAGGTTCCGGATGCTGGCGAACATGGGATGATCAGGTTCTGAACGGCGGACACTTCACTATTCACATGAAGGGCGGGCCGTTGTGCCTGCCCTTTTCGCGATGCCATGCTAGGGTGCTGCCGAACACCTGCGGGCTTTGCTCGATACCCTGTCTGATACAGCCATGAACGGATGAATTGATATGAAAATCTATGTGACCAGCATCTTCGTTGACGACCAAGACAAGGCCCAGAAGTTCTACTGCGACAAGCTGGGATTTGAGGTGAAGAACGATATCCCCCTCGGGACGCACCGCTGGCTCACTGTGATATCGCCCGAACAGCCCGACGGGACAGAGCTTTTGCTAGAGCCCAGCGATCACCGCGCCGTTGGCCCCTACAAACAGGCGCTGGTGGAAGACGGGATCGCAGCCCATTCCTTTCAGGTTGAGGATCTGGATGCCGAAGTCAAACGGCTGACCGACAGCGGTGTCGTCTTCACCCAAGACCCTATTGATGCCGGCCCCGTCCGCATGGCGGTGCTGGATGACACCTGCGGGAACCTCATCCAGTTGATCCAGATGGCACCCCCCGGCGCGGCCTAGCCCTGCTGGAACACCGCCGAGACTTCCGCGCGAATGATCCGTGCGATCAGCGCGCAGTCGTCCAAAGAGAACGTCAGCGGGACGCGCATGTCGATGATACTGGCGAGCACCGCATCGCTGGCGGGCAGCGCAGAGGGTTCGGCATAGCGCCATGAATCGTAGCGGCTGGTAAAGCCCACAGGCTCCGCCCCGCCGAACCACTTCAGTTCCACCCCGCGGGCGGCGCAACGGGTCAGCACTGTTGTGATGGCCTCGGGGGCCCAACCAGACAGCAGGAACTGGAACGACGATCCGACAAAGCGCTCCACCGCCGGGCGGTTGATGAGGGTCAGGCCGGGCGTGTCGCGCAAGCCGTCCTGAACCACGTGATACCGCGCATTCCACCCGTCGATCTGTGCCTCAAGCCGCTTGAGCTGCGGGCGCAGGATCGCCGCGCGCAGGTTATCCATCCGGCCAGAGATATTCGGCGTGTCGTATTTCACCGTCTCGAAGGCTTCGGGCGGCGGCCCCGCCAGATGCCGGTCGTAAAGCATATAGGACCCTGAGAGCATGATCGCCCGCGCCGCAAGGGCGGCATCATCGGTGACCAGCAGCCCGCCCTCGCCCGCGTTGACGTGTTTATACGTCTGGCAGGAATAGCACCCCACCGCCCCATGCCGCCCCGAGGGCACGCCGTTCCAGCTTGCCCCCATGGTATGGGCGCAATCCTCTACCACGGTGACACCGGCGGCATCACAAAGCGCCATCAACCGGTCCATATCGCAGATATGCCCGCGCATATGGCTTAGCAGCAGCACCCGCGCCTGATCCAGCTTGGCGGCCAGATCGTCCAGATCGATCACCAGCCCTTGGGTGACATCGACAAAGACCGGCGTGGCCCCGACCGCGGCAATCGCGCCGGGCACAGGGGCCAGCGTGAAAGCATTGGACAGCACCCGATCCCCCGGCTTGACGCCAACGGCGCGCAAGGCGGTGGCGATGGCATAGCCGCCCGAGGCCACGGCAAGGCAGTAGTGCGCGCCCACCATCGCGGCGAACTCCTGCTCTAGCAGCGCGGCCTCGGCGGTTTCGCCGGGCGCGGTGTTATAGCGGTGCAGCCGCCCGTGGCGCATCACGGCGACGGCGGCGTCGATGGCTTCCTCGGGGATCGGTTCTTGCTGGGTGAAGCTGCCGGCGAACACCTCTGCCGTGTCAGATATCATGTCAGACGGCACCGATCAGACGGGTGACGATGTCGGGCAGGTCGTCATAGTGGTCCAGCAGGGCCTCGGGGCCAAGTGCCGCCATATCATCGCCCGAGGGACCGAAGGAGACCAACACGCAAGGCACCCCCGCCGCGCGCGCCGTCTCGCGGTCGGTATTGGTATCGCCCACAAGCAAGCACAGCGCGGGGTCGCCCCCGGCACGCCGCGCGGTTTCGAACAGATGCTCCGGATCGGGTTTGCGGATCGCCAGCGTATCGGCCCCCACCATCGCGCCAAAGGCATCGCGCACTACAAGCTTGGTCAGCAGCGTATGGGCCAGCCCCTCGGGCTTGTTGGTGCAGATCGCCACGCGGTAGCCCGCGGCTTTCAATGCCTCCACCGCCTCCATCGCGCCGGGGTATAGCACGGTATGGGTATCGATCTCGCGGCCATAGGCTTCGAGCAGCATGGGATAGTAGCGGTCGATCGTCTCGGCGTCGTCGGCGCGCCCCAAACGTTCCATGCCCAACCGCAGCATCGCGCGGCCGCCTTTCAGCGCCGTGCCTGCATCGGTTTTGGCATCCAGCACATCGCCCTCGCCCATGTCGCGGAAACAGGCATTGGCCGCGGCGATCAGGTCTCCGCTCGTGTCCGCGAGCGTCCCGTCGAGGTCGAATACGACTGTTTTCATCGGCATTCCTTTGCTGAATGTGTTGCAGGCGGAAATCTTCTTTGATGACCCCTAGCCTTGCGCAAAATCGCCAACAAGGTAAAGAGAGCAGACATTAAATTGATTAAAGAGATTATACATGGAAGTTGCACTGATCCTTTTGGCCGCAGGCAAAGGTACCCGTATGCAATCGGATCTGCCCAAGGTTCTGCATGCGGTCGCCCACGCACCATTGTTAGAGCACGCCATGGCATCAGGTGCCGCGCTCTCGCCTGCCCGCACGGTCGTTGTAGCAGGCCACGGGGCAGATCAGGTCCGCGCCGCTGCGCAGGCATTTGACGACGAAGCACAGGTCGTCGTGCAAGAGGAACAATTGGGCACCGCCCACGCCGTTGGTCAGGCGCGCGAGGCGCTGGCAGGCTTCGACGGCACGGCCATCGTGCTTTATGGCGATACGCCTTTCGTGCAGACCGAAACGCTTGAAAACATGTGCGCAGCGCTTGAGATGAATGATGTCGTCGTGCTGGGCTTTGACGCCGCTGATCCTGCCCGCTATGGCCGGTTGGTAATGCAGGGCGACAGCCTTGACCGCATCGTTGAATACAAAGACGCCACGGATGAAGAGCGCGCCATAACCCTTTGTAATAGCGGCGTTGTCGCGTGCAAATCCGATCTGTTGTTTGATCTGATTGATGCGGTCGGCAACGACAACGCATCGGAAGAATACTACCTCACCGATATCATCGGCATTGCACGGGAACGCGGGTTGAAAGCCACTGCCGTCACCTGTGACGAGGCCGAGACGATGGGCGTGAACTCCCGCACGGATCTGGCCGCTGCCGACGCCGCGTTCCAGTCGCGCGCGCGCGCAGCCATGCTCGAGGACGGTATCACGCTGATGGCCCCCGATACGGTCTATTTCGCCCGCGACACCTATATCGGCCGCGACACGGTGATCGAACCCAATGTGGTCTTTGGCCCCGGCGTGACGATTGAATCCGGTGCCACCATCCGCGCGTTCAGCCACCTTGAAGGCTGCCACGTCGCACGCGGCGGGGTCATCGGCCCCTACGCCCGCCTGCGCCCCGGTGCAGAGCTGTCCGAGGATGTGCGCATCGGCAACTTTGTCGAGGTCAAGAACGCGCAGATCGCCGAAGGGGCCAAGGTGAACCACCTGAGCTATATCGGCGACGCGACCATCGGTGCCAAAGCCAATATCGGCGCGGGCACGATCACCTGCAACTATGACGGCGTGATGAAGCACCACACCCATATCGGGGCCAATGCCTTTATCGGGTCCAACACCATGCTGGTGGCCCCCGTGCATATCGGCGACGGGGCCATGACGGGATCGGGGTCGGTCATCACCTCGGATGTGGAGGCTGACGCATTGGCGCTGGCGCGCGCGCATCAGGTCGAGAAACCGGGCATGGCGCGGAAATTGTTGGAAATGTTAAAGGCCAAGAAGGCCAAACAGCAGAGAGGCAGCTAATCATGTGTGGTATTGTCGGTATCCTTGGCCAACACGAAGTTGCGCCTACCCTTGTCGAAGCCCTGAAACGTCTGGAGTATCGCGGCTATGACAGCGCCGGTATCGCGACGATTGACGCGGGCAAGCTGGACCGCCGCCGCGCGGTCGGCAAACTGGTGAACCTGTCGGATCTGCTGGTGCATGAACCGCTCGCCGGGAAGTCGGGCATCGGGCATACCCGTTGGGCGACCCATGGCGCGCCATCGGTCACCAATGCGCACCCGCATCAGGCGGGGCCGGTGGCTGTTGTGCATAATGGCATCATCGAAAACTTCCGCGAGCTGCGCGCCGAACTGTCCCAGGACGGCGTTGAATTCGTGACCGAGACGGACACGGAAACGGTCGTGTTGCTCACCCAGAAATACATGGCCGAAGGGCTGGGCCCCATAGACGCTGCGACCAAGACCATTGCGCGGCTGCATGGGGCTTTCGCGCTGGCGTTCCTGTTTGACGGTGAAGACGATCTGATGATCGGCGCGCGCAAGGGGGCCCCGCTAGCCGTCGGCTATGGCGACAACGAGATGTATCTGGGCAGCGACGCGATTGCGCTGTCGCCCATGACGGACCGTGTGACCTACCTTGAGGAAGGCGACCGCGCCGTACTGACCCGCACGTCGGTCAAGATTTACGACGCCAATGATGCCCCTGTTGACCGTGTGGTCAAGAAGATCAGCCTGGATACCACCCGCATCGACAAGGCCGGCCACAAGCACTTTATGGCGAAAGAGATCGCAGAGCAGCCCGCTGTCATTGGCGAGGCCCTGTCGCGCTATCTCACCGCGGACGGAGAGATCATGCTGCCCGATCCGGGGCTCGATTTCACCAAGATCGACCGTATCACCATGGTCGCCTGCGGCACGGCTTTCTACGCCTGCCTGACCGCGAAATACTGGTTCGAACAGATCGCCCGCATGCCGGTCGAGGTCGATGTCGCGTCGGAATTCCGCTATCGCGAACCGCCCATCTCGGACCGGACCATGGCGCTGTTTGTCAGCCAGTCGGGCGAAACCGCCGACACGCTGGCAGCGCTGCGCTATTGCGCGGGCAAGGCCGATCTCATCACTTCGGTGGTCAATGTGACTGAATCCTCCATCGCGCGGGAAAGCAATCTGGCGTTGCCGATCCACGCCGGTGTCGAAGTGGGCGTCGCCTCTACCAAAGCCTTCACCTGCCAGTTGACCGTCTTGTTCCTGATGGTGCTGAAAGCCGCCGTCGACCGCGGCGCGATCACCAAGGAAGAGCTGGCCGATTATGTCTCTGGTCTGCGGTCCATGCCGTCGCTGATCAACACCGCGCTCGAACAGAACGCCGCCCTGAGGGACGAAGCCTACAAGCTTTCTTCGGCCCGTGACGTGTTGTTCCTGGGGCGTGGAGCGATGTTCCCGCTCGCTCTTGAAGGCGCGCTAAAACTGAAAGAAATCAGCTATATACACGCCGAAGCTCATGCGTCAGGAGAACTCAAACACGGCCCGATCGCGCTGATCGATGAAAACGTGCCCGTGGTGGTCATGGCCCCCAACGACACGCTTTTCGACAAGACCGTTAGCAACATGCAAGAGGTCATGGCGCGCAAGGGCAAGGTGATCCTGATCTCGGATCGTGCGGGGCTGGATGAAGCCGCCGAAGGCACGTGGGGGCAGATCGAGATGCCACCCGTCGCCGATGCGCTCGCCCCCATCCTCTATGCGATCCCGGCGCAGTTGCTGGCCTATCACACCGCGATTGCTAAAGGCACCGATGTCGACCAACCGCGCAACCTGGCAAAATCGGTGACTGTGGAATGAACCTTGCCCCCTATATGGCGCAGCTGAACGAACTGGCTGATCCCGCCGCTGTCGAGAAGATGCAGGCCTATCACAAGGTGGATCGCCCCTATCTGGGCGTTGCCAATCCGCAGATCAACGATCTGACCAAAGCGTGGCGGACCGAGCTGTCGCTGACCGACCGGATCGCGCTGGCCGATGCCCTGTGGCAGACGGATATCTTCGAGGCGCGGGTGGCGGCGGCCAAACTGTTGACCCAGGCCCGCCTGCGTCCGGATGACGAACCCGCGTGGCAGTTGATCCAAAGCTGGGTACCGGATTTCGACAGCTGGGCCATCGCGGATCATGCCTGCATGGCGGCGCAAAAACGTTTGTTGGCAGACCCTCAACGTCTGGATGTGGTCGAGACTTGGAGCCAATCGGGCGAACTCTGGTCGAAGCGGGCGGCGCTTGTCGCGACCCTGCCCTGGACCAAGCAGAACAACCCCAAGCCCGAAGAGCTGGACGCGCGCGAGCGTATCCTTGGTTGGGCAGCGGGGTATCTGCCGGTCAAGAACGGCATCCTGCAAAAGGCCATCGCGTGGTGGGTCCGCGACCTCAGCCGTCATGACCCCGTGCGTGCCGCCGCCTTTATCGAGGACAACCGCGCCACGCTCAAACCCTATGCGATCAAGGAAGCCGCGCGCCATATGCCGGACTTCCCGCTGGACGCCCCGGTGGCAGCGGACGTGACGGCGGAAGACGAAGCCCCCGCATCAGACAACTGATCCCTACAGAAAACGGGCGTCCAAGGTTCCCCCCTCGGACGCCCGCTTTGTATCTTACACCGTCACCGCGTGGCTTAGCCGTTGGTGGACACTTCAACCTTGGTCAGATCTGTCAGCGACGCGCCAATCAGACGGAGCGCCGACAACGACATGCGGCTCCCGCCCGAGGCAGGCCCATCCAGCGGGATCAGTTCTACCGTAGAGGATTTGCCCGTCGCGGGGTTCGTCACGCGGCCCTGCATTTCCGATTTCACCAGCGGTGTTTTCATCCACAGCCCCGGCTCCGTCGCGCTGCCAAGCGAGGCGACGGTGGTGCCCAACGATTTTGCCCCTGCCGCAGCAGGTTTTGACGCCTCGGCGCGTTGTTCGGCCGTGGTGGTGTCAAGCGCGTCGGCTGTGCGTGCCCCAGCAGGCGGACGGGCAGCCGCGGTGGCGGACGACAGGGACGCCTCTGCCTCGGCCGTGGGCGGGGCGGCGTCCGCCCCGCGTTTGCCCAAACCCAAACGATCCGTTACGCCCGCACATCCGGCCAGAGCAACGACAGCGACACCTAGAATAATATAATGTTTCATGGGTTAAATCTAACGCTCCGCCCCTGCCGCTTCAATCTCCTAAATGCTACTTGCCCCGGGATGGGCCGATGTTTACCTATGGGATATGAATGCACCTTTGATTGACCCGTTCGCCCGCGCTATCACCTATCTGCGCGTCTCTGTCACAGACCGCTGTGACTTTCGCTGTGTTTATTGCATGTCCGAGAATATGAATTTCCTCCCCAAAAAGGAACTTCTGACCTTGGAAGAGCTGGATCGGCTGTGCACCAACTTTGTCGATCTGGGTGTGCAAAAGCTGCGCATCACCGGCGGTGAGCCTTTGGTCCGCAAGGGTATCATGACCTTCTTCGACAGCATGACACGCCATCTGGATGCCGGCACGCTGAAAGAGCTGACGCTGACCACCAATGGCAGCCAGTTGGAACGCTATGCCGCCGATCTTTATGCTGCGGGCGTGCGCCGTGTGAATGTCTCGCTTGATACGCTGGACGATCAGAAATTCGCCGACATCACCCGTTGGGGGCGTCTGCCGCAGGTGCTGCGCGGGATCGACGCGGCGCAGAATGCCGGGCTGCGGGTCAAGATCAACGCCGTCGCGCTGAAAGGCTTCAACGAGGCAGAACTGCCGTCGATGACCGCATGGTGTGCGGATCGCGGGATTGATCTGACCTGGATCGAGGTGATGCCCATGGGCGACTTGGGCAACGAGGACCGCTTGGGCCAGTATTGGTCGCTCAAGGATGTGCGCCGCACCTACGAGGAACATTACACCGTCACCGATCTGGCCGAGAATACGGGCGGCCCTGCCCGGTATGTCCGGCTGGAAGAGACCGGCCAGAAGATCGGTTTTATCACGCCGCTGTCCCATAATTTCTGCGAAAGCTGCAACCGCGTACGGATCACCTGCACCGGTGAAATCTACATGTGCCTGGGGCAGGAAGATGTGGCCGACCTGCGCGCGCCCTTGCGCAATCACCCCGATGACGACGCGCCCTTGAAAGACGCAATTCGCGCGGCGATCAACCTTAAGCCCAAGGGCCACGACTTTGATTATTCACGGCAAAAGCTGGATGGGCAGATGCCCCGCCACATGAGCCACACAGGCGGCTGACGCGACCGTGTCCGCGCCTTTCCTGTACCGCGCCTGGGTTCTTGCCAGCCGCTGCCTGATCCCCTTTGCCGCCAGCGCAGAGGCGCGCAAGCTGAACGCGCAGGACGTGCCCGCCGCCCGCGCGGGCGAAAAACGCGGCATTGCCACACAGCCGCGACCAAGCGGCGGCCCGCTGGTTTGGGTCCATGCGGCCTCCGTGGGCGAAAGCCTGTCGGTGCTGGCGCTGATCACCCGCATGGGGCACATGCTGCCCGACGCGCATTTCCTGATTACGTCCGGCACCGCGACCTCGGCCAGGCTGGTGGACCAACGTCTACCGCCGCGCAGCCTGCACCAGTTTGCCCCGCTGGACGCCCCCGGCCCGTTAAAGCGGTTCCTGGCCCATTGGCAGCCCGACGCCGCGATATTTGTCGAAAGCGAGATCTGGCCGCAGATGCTGCGACGGACCCATGCGACCGGCGCGCCGATGGCGTTGGTCAACGCGCGCATGTCTGACAAGACGGTCGAGTTCTGGGAGAAATGGCCCCGCACTGCCCGCTACCTGTTCGATGTCTTCACGCTGATCGTGACGCAGAATGACGCGATGGCGCGCAATATGATCCGCATGCATGCCCCCGCCGATCGTGTGTCGCCGGGCGTGAACCTGAAATCCATGGCCGGCCCGCTGCCCGTCGATGCACAGGCGCTGGCCGCTGCGCGCACAGCGCTTGGCGGGCGGGCGGTCTGGGTCGCCTCCTCCACCCACGAAGGCGAGGAACGCAGCGTGCTTGACGCGCATAAGAAGTTGCTGCGCGAGATCCCCGATCTGTGTCTCATCCTTGCCCCCCGCCACCCCGAACGCGGCGACGCTGTAGAGGCGCTGGTACAGGATGCGGGGCTGACCGTGCAGCGTCGCAGCCGGGGGGACGCCCCCGGGGGGCAGGTCTATCTGGCCGACACGTTGGGGGAATTGGGCCTGTGGTACAGCCTGTCCGATGTCGTGTTTCTGGGCGGATCGCTGCTGCCCATTGGCGGGCATAACCCGTTCGAGGTGGCGCAATCGGGTGCCGCCGTGCTGTCGGGCAACCATGTTGCGGCCTTTGCGGAAACCTATGCCCAGCTCGAGGCCGAAGGCGCTGCGCGGATCGTGGCGGATGGCGATGATCTGGCCGCCCGCGTTGCCGCGCTCTTGACCAAACCGGACGAGCTGGCGACGATGACCGCAGCCGCTGCCCGCTTCATCGCGGCACAGGATGACCAGCTTGATGCCATTGCCAGCCGTCTGATCACCACATTGAAGTTGGATATCCCATGACGCACCCCCTTGCCCGCACCGATGTGATCGCGCCGAATTTCAAACGCAGGCTCAGCGGCGTCACGGCCACTGTGATGCGGCTGGTGCCGGTCCAATCGCGCGATATTTCTATCGCGGCAACGGGCCCCGTTGTGCCTGATGATGTGCCGCAGGTGCCGCTGGCCTCGCTTGTGACCATGTCGCGCCGCGGGCCGTCGCCGTCGGGCTGGCGGGTCTGGCACGCGCGGCGCAACGTCGAGATGCTGGGCGGGCTTGCGCTGCGCTATCTGTTGGGCAAGCGGCTCAAGCTGATGTTCACCTCGGCCAGCCAACGCGAACAGACCGGCCTGACGCGCTGGCTGATCCGGCGGATGGATGCCGTTGTGGCGACCTCGGACCGGACCAACGCCTATCTGGAAAACCCCGGCCATGTGATCATGCACGGGATCGACACCGAGGGCTTTGCCCCCTCGCCCGACCGCGCCGCCCTGCGCGCCGAGCTCAAGCTGCCAGTGAACGCGACGCTGGTGGGCTGCTACGGCCGTATCCGCGCCCAAAAGGGCACCGATGCCTTTGTCGAGGCGATGCTGCCGATCCTGCGGGACAACCCCGATGTCGTCGCCCTTGTGATGGGGCGCGCGACCGAGAAATACGAGAGCTTCGAGAAGGGCCTGAAAGACCGTGCCCGCGCCGAAGGGCTGTCGGACCGGATGCTGTTCCTGCCAGAGGTGCCTGTGGGCGATATGGCGGATTTCTACCGCGTGCTGGACCTTTACGTCGCCCCCCAACGGTGGGAGGGATTCGGCCTCACCCCGATCGAGGCGATGGCCTGCGGTGTACCCGTGGTCGCGACCCGTGTGGGGGCCTTTGAAAAGCTGGTGGTGCAAGGTACGACGGGCCTGCTGGTGGACCCCGATGACATTCCCGCGCTCGAGGCCGCGACGCGCGATGCCCTGTCCGACCGGACCCGACTGGCCGCATGGGCAGAGGCCGGGCGCAGCTATGTGATGTCGGATTTCTCTATCGCCCGCGAAGCGGCGGCGCTGGTCAAAATCTATCGCAAGCTGCTGGCGGCATAGGGCGCGGGTTTCCCCCGCCCCATGCTTGTGTGATCAGCCGATGGGCATGCGTTGTTCGGCGATACCCGCCCACCAGCTGCAGCCCGCGGGAATGATATCGTCGTTAAAGTTATACATCGGATGGTGTACCATCGCGGTGTCGCCATTGCCGACCAGAATATAGGCACCGGGGCGCTCTTCGAGCATAAAGGCGAAATCCTCGCCCCCCATGACCAAAGGTGCTTCGTCGCATTGACCCGAGATGCCGCGCGCGACATCCGCCGCGAATTCAGTCTGTTCGTCGTGGTTCACCATCACCGGATAGTTGCGCACGTATTTGACCTTGGCCGTCGCGCCAAAGGTCGCCGCGATGCCTTCGCAAATCTCTGTCACGCGCTTTTCAGCCAGATCGCGCAGGTCATTGGACAGGGTGCGCACGGTGCCCAGCAGATTCACCCGCTGCGGGATCACGTTGAACGCCTTGGACGAGGATTCGATCGAGGTGATCGAGACAACGATATTGCCCACGGGGTCCGCGTTCCGGCTCACGATGGTTTGCAGCGCGGTGATGATATGTGCGGTGACCACACCGGTATCGATGGTCTCGTGTGGTTTGGCCGCGTGGCCGCCCAGACCCTCGACTTCGATTTCCAGCAGGTCGGTGGCTGCAAAGAACGGGCCGGGGCGGATGCCGAATTGTCCGGCAGGAATGCCGGGCCAGTTGTGCATGCCATAGACTTCCTGAATGCCCCAGCGCTCCATCATGCCGTCCTTGCACATCTCGCGCCCGCCACCGCCGCCTTCTTCGGCAGGCTGAAAGATCACCACAACAGTCCCGTCAAAATTCCGTGTCTCGGCCAGATACTGCGCCGCGCCCAATAGCATCGCGGTGTGACCGTCGTGGCCGCAGGCATGCATCGCATTGGGCGTTTTGGAGGCATAGTCCAGCCCCGTCTGTTCGTGGATCGGCAGCGCGTCCATATCGGCACGCAGCCCGATGACCTTGCCCGAGGTGGTGGCATTGCCCTTGATTACGCCGACAACACCGGTACGCCCGATGCCTTCGACAACTTCGTCACAGCCGAAGGCGCGCAGTTTCTCGGTTACGGTGGCAGAGGTGCGATGCGTCTCGAACAGGATTTCGGGGTGTTCGTGCAAATCACGTCGCCATGCGGTGATGTCGGTGTGCAATTCGGCAAATCGGTTCTTAACGGGCATTTTTCGAAGTCCTTGAAGTCTGTGAAAAAAGGGAACGCGCAGCGCCCCTTTCGGGCAAAGCCGGCGGCTAGGCTGGCAATCTTGTTTCAATCATTTCCGCGAACCAGCTACAACCTGCGGGGATCGCGTCATCGTTGAAATTATACATGGGGTGGTGGACGGTGGGCCCGTCGCCATTGCCCAGCATGATATAGGCACCGGGGCGCTGGTTCAGCATATACGAGAAATCCTCTCCAGCCATGATCGGAGGCGTGTCGCGGTCTACACCGGGGGCGATATTCTCGGCCACATCAGCGGCATAGGCGGTGTTCGCGTCAGCGTTCACGGTGATGGGATAGCCGCGCGCGTAAGCGATGTCGGCAGTGCATTGGTGGGCGGCGCAGGTGTGGGTCACGACTGCCTCCAGCCGGTCCTGCACCAGATCGCGGATGCCCGCATCCAGCGTGCGGACCGTGCCGCGCAGCCGCACGGTTTGCGGCAGGACGTTGTGGCTGTCGGTATCGGACCGCAGGGTACAGACTGACACGACAGCATTCTTGATCGGGTCCACATTGCGCGCGGCGATGGATTGCAGCGCGACAACGACATGCGCCGCGGCAAGGTTGGTATCGATCGCCTCGTGCGGGGCTGCGGCATGGCCGCCCTGCCCGGTGATGATGATGTCGAACTCATCCGCCGCCGCCAGTAAAGGGCCACTGCGGATCGCGAATGCGCCGACGGGATGGCCGGGCATATTGTGCAGCCCGTAGACCTCGTCGATGGACCAACGCTCCATCAGGCCTTCCTCGACCATGACATTGCCACCGCCGCCGCCCTCTTCAGCGGGTTGGAAGATAAGCACCGCTCGCCCGTCGAAATTGCGCGTTTCTGCCAGATATTGCGCGGCCCCCAGCAGGATCGCGGTGTGCCCGTCATGGCCGCAGGCATGCATCTTGCCCGGCGTTTTGGAGGCATACTCAAGCCCCGTCGCCTCGGTGATGGGTAAAGCGTCCATATCCGCACGCAAGCCGATGCTGCGCCCCGAGGCATTGGTCTTGCCCTCGATCACCGCGACGATGCCGCTTTGCGCCACGCCGGTGGTGATATCGGTGATGCCAAAGCTGCGTAGCTTCTCTTCGACGAAAGCCGCGGTCTGCGGCAGATCGAATTGCAGTTCGGGGATCGTATGCAGGTGACGCCGCCACGCGGTGATGTCGGCATGGGTTTCGGCAAAGCGGTTCTTGATCGGCATCGCGTGCGTTCCTTTTTGTGTCTAGACGTTCGGGCCCAGGATCATCGGGCTGCCATCGGTGAAACGTGCAAGGCGAAAGCGGGTCAGATCGTGCCCGGCGCTTTGCCCCGTGGCCAGACGCGCCAGAACGCGGCCCATGCCCGGCCCGATACCAAAGCCGTGCCCCGACATGCCCGTGCCGATGGTCAGCCCCGGCAGTGCTGCCACAGTATCCACGACAGGTACAATGTCAGGCATGGTGTCGATCATCCCCGCCCAGGCAGATTTCAGCTTTATCGGCCCCAGATCGGGAAACATTGCTGAAAAATCACGCAGCAGGCGGCGGATCTTGGCCATATTGGGCGTGGGGTTAAGGATGCGCATCGCCTCGAAGGGGGATGGGGTATCGGCCTGCCAGCGCCGCTTGGTCGTCCAGGCATCGGGAAAGCCTTTGGGCGCAAAAGGGTGAAGCCTTTGACCAAAGGGATCGGCGCGCAACTGGGTCAGGTAGTGGGGCAAGGCGCGAAAGGCGTCAGGGCCCACAAAAAGCTCGGGCGCGCCGGGAGGGGCGAGCGTATAGCCGCCATCCTCGCGCCGCCGGAATGCGACCCGCCCGTCCGACACCGCCCCTGCGTAAATTTCAGGCAAGCTTTCGGTCGCCGCCACATTTTCGCGTACCGACAGCTGCGGCATAGAGATACCGTGATTGCGCAGGAACAGCGCCGACCAAGCGCCACCTGCCAGCACCACCTGCGAAGACGCGATACGCCCCTGTTCCGTGATCACCCCGGCAACCCGCCCCGCCGCGATGTCAAGGCAGCGCACGGCGCAATTCTCGATGATCTGAACGCCCTCTCGCGCGGCGATACCGGCGAGAGCGGGCACCGCGACCCAAGGCTCCGCCCGCATGTCCGACGGCGTGATCAGCGCGCCGATCTGAGGTGTCGCAAGGCCCGGGAACATGGCGGAGACCTCGGCCGCTGTCATCATCCGGCTGTCCGCGCCATTGGCCCGCGCATGGGGCAGCCAGTTTTCGTAGCCCGCAAGCTGTGCGGGCCTTTGCGCCAGATAGGCAATGCCGCCCTGCCGCAGCCCGATATCCACATTCGTTTGCCCCGCAAGGTCGCGCCAGAGCGCCTGCGCCTCGGCCATGATCGGCATCTCGTCAGGATCGCGCCCCTGCTGCCGGATCCACCCCCAATTGCGGCTGGATTGTTCGGCGGCGATGCGACCCTTTTCCAGCAAGGTGACCGAGTGACCCTCCCGGGCGAGGAACAGCGCCGTGCAGACCCCGATGATCCCGCCGCCGATAACAACGATATCCGACGTGGCTGGCTGGGGGCCGGGATAGGTGACGGGGGTGGTCGTATGGATCGGGAAAGGCTGCATGGGTCAGGCTTTATATTGCGTGGGCGTCGCGGGCAAAGCAGGCCTGGATCGGGGGCCAGCCCCCGGTGCCGCGCTGCGGCCCCTCCCCCGGGATGTGGTGCCATTTGGAAGAAGGGGGCCGCTGCGCTGTGTCATTTCAAACGTTCAAGCAGGTCGCGCATGAATCTATGGCCGGCCTCGAATTGCGCGACTTCGATATATTCGTTGGGCTGGTGCGCCTGTGCGATATCGCCGGGGCCGCAGATCACCGCGCTATACCCGGCTTCCTGGAACTGTCCGGCCTCGGTCCCGTAGGAGACCTTGTGGCTGGCATTGTCGCCGGTGATCTGGCGCACGAAGGTTTCGGCCAGCCCGTCTTTTTCGGGTTGTAGTGCGGGGACGTCGAAACGGGGGGTGACCTCGATATAGGTTTCGGGGACGACCTCTTGCATCTGCTTTTCAACCTCGCGCACCTTTTCCAGATAGGCGGTACCCCAGGCGTCTTTATCTTCGCCCGGCACGACGCGGAAATCCATGGCGAAGTGGCAATCCTTGGCGGTGATATTATGCGCTGTCCCGCCCGAGATCACGCCCACATGGGCGGTGGTAAAGGGCGGGTTGAACATCGCGGCAAGCTCGCTGGGTTTGCGGGCCATGTTCTCGGTGTTCACCTCATTGGCCCATTCGATCAGCTTGGCCCCTGCCATTATCGCGTTGACGCCTGTGTGCAGGAGCGAGGAATGCACCTCGAAGCCGACCACATGGGTGTTGAAGCCCGTGCCGCCCTTGTGGCCGGTGACGGCCTGCATGGTCGAGGGTTCCCCCACGATCACCAGCGCCCCCTTGGGCAGCACCGGTTGCATCGCCTCGATCATCGGAGGGGCACCGGTGCAGCCGATTTCCTCGTCAAAGCTGAGCGCGATCTGGAGTGGGCGTTGCACGTCGGCGTAATGCGCCTCTACCAGTGCCCAAATGGCCAGCGCATCAAAGCCCTTCATGTCGCAGCAGCCGCGCCCGTAATAGCGCCCGTCCCGTTCGACCACGGTGAAAGGGTCGCTGTCCCAGGGTTGGCCGTCCACCGGCACCACATCGGTATGCCCCGACAGGACCACCGCGCCCTCTTCCCACGAGCCCACATGGGCGAAAAGCGCATGTTTGGGTTGATCGGGATGGATATAGCGATGGGACGCGATGCCGTGGCTTTCAAGGTAATCGGCCACCCAGTCGATCAGCGGGATATTCGTATCCCGCGACACAGTGGGAAAGCTGACGAGTTTTTCCATCAGCTCGAACGGGGTCATGCGCGCAGTCATTTATGTGGTCCTTTAGTATCCGCTATCGGTGATCAAGACCTGATGGCCGGGGGATACGGTTTTGTAAACAGAGGGTTCCGCGACATAGCTTGTCGGATGGATCGGGGACGGGATCGGCTTGAAGTTCAGCTCGCTTTCCTTTTTGCGACGCCGTGGATCGGCGATGGGGACGGCTTTCATCAGGGCCTGTGTATAGGGGTGCTGCGGGTTTTCAAACACCTGCGATCGCGTGCCCATTTCTACGATCCGGCCCAGATACATCACGCCGACGTGGTGGCTGACCCGTTCGACCACAGCCATATCGTGGCTGATGAACAGGAAGGACAGCCCCATTTCCGCTTGCAGCTCCAGCATCAGATTGACCACCTGCGCTTGTACCGACACATCTAGCGCCGACACGGCTTCATCCGCGACGATCAGCTTGGGGTTCAGCGCCAAGGCCCGCGCGATGGCGACGCGCTGACGCTGACCGCCTGACAGCTCGTGCGGGAAGCGGCGCATGAAGCTGCGCGGCAGTTCCACACGGTCAAACAGCATCTCGATGCGTTTGGTCAGCTCGGCCCCTTTGAGCGTGCCATAATTGTGGATCGGTTCGGCCACCTGATCTGATAGCTGCATCTGCGGATTGAGCGAGGCAAACGGGTCCTGAAAGATCATCTGCATGTCCAGTCGCGCCTTGTGCAGGCCACGTGAATCCAGTGCCATGATGTCTTTGCCATCGAGGTTGACCTCGCCCGACTGGGGGTCGACCAGCCGCAGCAAGGACCGCCCCGCCGTAGATTTCCCGCAGCCGGATTCCCCCACAAGGCTTAGCGTCTGGCCCTTGTTGATGGTAAACGACAGGTCCTCGACCGCATGGACATTGGCGACGGTGCGGCGCAGGAAGCCGCCCTGCACCGGAAAGCGCGTGGTCAGGTTCTTGACCGTCAGCAGCGTTTCCTCTGTGCCCTTGATGGGTTTGATCTCTTTATCCGCAGTCCCGAGCAGTTTCATCGGTTCGGGATAGGGTTTGCCGCGCATCTCGCCCAGCTTGGGGACGGCGGCCAGCAACGCCTTGGTATAGGGGTGTTGAGGGTTTTCGAAGATTTCCTCGACCGTGCCTTCTTCGACCTTGTTACCGCGGAACATGACGACGACGCGATCGGCCATCTGGGCGACAACGGCCATGTCATGGGTGATGAACATGACGGCGGTGCCGGTCTCGCGTTTCAAGCGGTCGATCAGCGCGAGGATTTCGGCCTGAATGGTCACATCCAGCGCGGTGGTGGGTTCATCCGCGATCAGCAGCCGCGGCGAACAGGCCAACGCCATTGCGATCACCACACGCTGGCGCATCCCGCCCGACAGCTCGTGCGGGTATTGTGCAAGACGGCGGGCCGGTTCAGGGATGCGGACCTGGGTCAGAAGCTCCAGCGCGCGGGCCTCTGCCTGCGCCTTGGACATGTTCTTGTGCAGGCGCAGCCCTTCGGTCAGCTGGCGACCGACGGTAAAGACCGGGTTCAGCGCGGTCATCGGCTCCTGAAAGATCATCCCGATCTCATTGCCGCGAATATCGCGCATCACATCCTGATCTGTGCGCGCCAAATCGACAGCGGGATCGTTCTGACGCTCAAATAATAGGCGCCCACCCGCAATTTTTCCGCCGCCGAACTCGACCAGACGCATCAGCGACAGCGAGGACACAGATTTACCCGAGCCGGATTCGCCCACAACGCAGACAGTTTCACCCGCATTGATGTCAAAGCTGACGTTCTCCACACCTAGAACGGGACCGTCCTGGGTTTGAAATTCGACCCTAAGCTCTTGAATTTGCGCGATTGGTGTCGGCGTTGCCTCGTCTAGCATGGTATTTTCCAGCGCTTCTCGTTTAATCAATTTGACGACGCTAAGGCACTTCGTCATCTGGTGTCAAATCGGTCCAAGGGACCGCTAACATCCGCTGCTTTGGAGGCTTGCATTTTTTTTCAAACCTGTTTCGATGCTTCGACGTTATTGGCGTGGCTGGAAAAACGGGCGTTTTGGCGGGCATCCCTGTCTGTCGCAGCACCCTGCCCCCGGCCGTGATCAAGATTGACGTTTTTGGCATTGCCAGAAAAGACAGACCATAAAAAAAGGCACCTCAAAAAACCAACGGTGTCCAACAAGGAGTAAGCTATGAACATGAAAACCCTGTTACTGGGAGCCGCGGCTTCGGTAGCGATTGCCCCCGCCGCATTCGGCGCCGCCCACGAGGGCGAGCGTGGACGCGACGGCGAGGTGAAAGTTATCTACTGGCAAGCGCCCTCGATCATGACCCCCTATCTGTCGGGCGGCACAAAAGACCTCGAGGCGGCGAGCCTCGTGCTGGAGCCTATGGGCCGCTATGACGAAACCGGCGCGTTGGTCCCCTATCTGGCGACCGAGATTCCCACCGTTGAAAACGGCGGCGTGGCCGAAGACCTGAAATCCATCACCTGGAAGCTGAAAGAGGGCCTGGTTTGGTCCGACGGCACGCCGGTGACCTCGGCGGATCTGAAATTCACCGCTGAATACTGTATGCACCCCGAAGGCGGCTGCGCGCAGGCGTCGAAGTTCGATGGCGTTGAAAGCATCGATATCGTGGATGATCTGACGGTTACTGTTCATTTCACCGACGCCAAGCCAAACCCTTATGGCCCGTTCATGGGCGCGCAATCACCGATCATTCAGGCCGCGCAGTTCAAGGACTGCCTGGGCGCGAAAGCCCCCGAATGTACCGAAGCCAACTTTAACCCCATCGGCACCGGCCCGTTCCGCGTGACAGATTTCCGTCCCAATGACGTGATCCAGATGGAAGCCAACCCCAACTACCGTGACCCCAGCAAACCTGCGTTCGCGACACTGACCCTCAAGGGCGGTGGTGATGCGAATGCCGCGGGTCGTGCGGTGATGGAAACCGGCGAATACGACTATGCCTGGAACATGCAGCTGGCCCCTGATGTGCTGGCGAAAATGGCCGAAGGCGGCAAGGGTCAGGCGATCTCTGCATTCGGGACATTGGTCGAACGGATCGAGATGAACCTGACAGACCCATCGCCGGACCTGCCAGAGGGCGAACGCTCCACCGTGGCGCATCCGCATCCGATCCTGTCCGACTTTAAGGTCCGCAAGGCGCTGTCCATGGCGATCGACCGTCCTTTGCTGGTCGAAGTTGGCTATGGCCAGGCGGGTCGCGCGACCTGTAACCTCGTGCCCGCGCCCGAGCTGTATGCCTCCGACAATACCGAATGTCTGACGCAGGATCTGGAAGGCGCGAAAGCCCTGCTGGAAGAAGCCGGCTGGACCGACACCAATGGCGACGGCATCCGCGACAAAGACGGTGAAAAACTGTCCCTGCTGTACCAGACCTCGACCAACGCGGTCCGTCAGGATTTCCAGGCGCTGATCAAAGACTGGTGGAACCAGATCGGTGTCGAAGTCGAACTGCGCAACCTTGATGCGTCGGTCTTCTTTGGGGGTGACCCCGGTTCGCCCGATACCTTCCAGAAGTTCTATGCCGACGTTGAAATGTACGCGAACAACTTTGACGGCACCGATCCGCAGGCCTACCTGTCTGCCTATCGCTGTGGCAACGAGCCCAAGCCTTCCAGCCAGTGGCAGGGTGAAAACATCAACCGTTTCTGCAACGAAGAATATGACGCGTTGCTGGACGAACTGTCGCGCACGGGCGAGTTGGACAAGCGCGGCGAGATCGCCAAGCAGCTGAACAACATCATCACACGTGACACGATGACCATCGTTCCGCTGGTCGACCGTGGTCGGGTTTCCGCTGCGTCCAACACTCTGGGCGGCGTGATCCTGAACACATGGGATTCCGAACTGTGGAATGCCGCCGACTGGTACCGCGTGAAAGAATAATCACGCCCAAGCTCAGAGGAGCACGCAGCGCGCGTGCTCCTCATGACTTGATGCCTGTGTGAATGTGTGCGAAATCGCGCCTCCCTTCGATTTTGACATGCTTCCCCTCCCCTAGACCGACTTGCAAAGGCGCTGTGCATGCTGACCTTCACCATTCGTCGACTACTTTTGTCGATACCAACGCTTTTGTTTATCAGCCTGGTAATCTTCCTGCTGTTGCAACTGGCCCCCGGCGATCCGATGGCCCAGGTGCCGCTGACAGTCCCACCAGAGGTAAAACAGAAAATGCGCGAGGCGCTTGGCCTCGGGCAGCCGATCTATGTGCAATACTATAAATGGCTGATCCAGTTCTTCTGGGTTGAACCGCAGGTCTTCATCGACTGGGCCACCCGCGACAGCTTCCTGCTGGGCTGGCTGCCCGACACCAGCCTGTCGACCTTCATTGACCCCGACACAGGTGCTGTGCGTCCCGTTCAGCGCGCGATCAGCTGGCAGACACGCAGCCCGATCATGGATATCGTGATCCAGCGGATGCCGCAGACGCTTTGGGTGGTTGGGCTGAGCTATATCGTGGGCATCCTGATCGCGATCCCGATTGGCATCTATTCGGCCTACCGCCACTATTCGCTATTCGATCAAGCGGGCACCTTTGTCACCATGATCGGCTTTTCGATCCCGCCCTTCTTCACCGGGCCGCTGCTGATCGTGATTTTCTCGGTCTCGCTGGGGTGGTTGCCGTCGATCTATGACACGACCCATGTCGTGACCGACTGGGAGAGTTTCAAATTCCAGTTCATGCAGATGATCATGCCCGTGATGGTGCTGGCGCTGCAAACCACCGCGCAGATCAGCCGCTACATGCGCGGCGCGATGCTGGACAACCTGAACCAGGACTATGTGCGCACCGCCCGCGCCAAAGGGCTGCGCGAGAAATCGGTCGTTCTGGTCCATGTGCTGCGCAACTCGATGATCCCAGTGGTCACGGTGATTGCCCTTGGCATGCCCGCGATCTTTGGCGGCGCGATCATTACCGAGAATGTGTTCAAGGTGAATGGTATCGGGCAGCTGCTGCTGACCGCGCTTTTTGCCAACGACCTGCCGATGGTGATGACGCTGACCTTTATCTTCGCCATCCTCATCGTTCTATTCAACCTGATTGCCGATGTTCTATACGGCCTGCTTGACCCAAGGATCCGCTATGACTGAGCAAGCCACCCCCGCAAGCCCGATCGAGGCCGACATCGAACTCTATGGCGCGCTGGTCGATAAAGAGCCGCAAAAGCCGCCGCGCAGCCAGTGGATCGACGTATGGCAGCAGTTCCGCAAGCACAAGGGCGCTGTCTTTGGCGGAGGCTTCCTGCTGTTCATCACCCTCGCGGTGTTGTTCGGCCCCTACCTTTGGGATGTCGACCCCAAGGCGTTGGATATCCGCAACAAGAACTGGCGCCCCGTGTATCAACTGCTGTTCGACAGCGAGGCCAAGGCCGGTTGGGCGCATCCCTTTGGCACCGACCAGCTGGGCCGTGATATCATGGCACAGATGATCGCCGGCGGGCGCGTGTCTATGGCGGTGGGCTGGCTGGCCATGGGGCTGGCGTTGGTCATCGGTTCGGCCATCGGCGTCATCTCGGGCTATTTCAAACGGCTCGATTTCTGGCTGATGCGCTTTACCGATCTGGTTCTGTCACTGCCGATCCTGCCGCTGACGCTGCTGGCGGTGACCCTGTTCCGCCAACCGCTCAACGCACGCTTTGGCCCCGAAGGCGGGATGTTCATCCTGATCGTCGGCATCATCGGGCTGACCTCGTGGATGCAGACCGCGCGGATCGTGCGCGGCGACATTCTGGCGCTGAAAGAGCGCGAGTTCATCCTCGCCGCGCGGTCCATCGGGACGCGGTCGGGCAAGATCATCCGCAAGCACCTGCTGCCCAACGTCATCTCTCCGATCATGGTCTCGGCCACGCTGGGACTGGCGACCGCGATCATCACCGAAAGCGCGCTGAGCTTTCTGGGCGTCGGCTTCCCGTCGGACTATCCGACATGGGGCAAGCTCTTGTCCGATGCCGTGTCACGGATGCAGGAATTCCCCGAGCGGGTGATCCTGCCGGGTGTCGCGATCTCGCTGACCGTGCTAAGCGTGAACTATCTTGGCGACGGGCTACGTGACGCGCTGGACCCGCGGCTGCGCGGACGGTGATCCGGATCGGCCCGTCGCCTTTTGGGGCGTCTGTCGGGTTTGAGTATTTGAGAAAGGGTGAAGGGGGGCTGCGGCCTCCCTTTGTCGTGGGGGCGCAAAAGGCTTGAATTCGGGCGGTTTCCGCGTCAGGGAACTGTCGTGCTGTCGTCAAGGGGATCACGGGGATGTTTGAACAATTCGGTTTTGAGACCACCACGCCGCAACAGGCGGCTGTCTGGTTCGCGCTGGCGGTTGGGGTGATCTTTGGCATACTCGGGCAGATCACCAAATTCTGTTTTCGCCGCTCGCTGATTGGCGAGGACCGGCGCGCCGCAAAAGGGGTCTGGCTGACAGCGCTGGCCTTTGCCGTGCTGGGGACGCAGGTCGCGGTCGCCATGGGCTGGATCAGCTTTGCCGACCACCGCTTTATGGTGCCGGATGTGCCCTATCTGGCGATTGGCATCGGCGGGCTGCTTTTTGGCGCGGGGATGGTGTTAACGCGGGGCTGTATCTCTCGGCTGACCATTCTGGCGGGCTCCGGCAATTTGCGCGCGGCCTTGGTCGTGGTTGTCTTTGCGGTCGTGGCCCATGCCACGTTGAAAGGCGTGCTGGCCCCGATGCGCGTGGCGCTTGGCAGTGTGACCCTTGGGCTTGGCGATTACGTCAGCCTTGCCGCCCTGCCCGGGGGGGTGATGCTGTGGGGCGGGCTGATCGTGGTGGCGGCCCTTGCCGTGGCGCTGCGATCGGGCAATCGCTGGACCCATCTGGTGATGGCGGCGATGATTGGTCTGCTGGTCCCGCTGGCCTGGGTCGGGACGGGGTTTATCCTGTTTGACGAATTCGACCCGATCGCGATGGAAAGCCTGTCGTTCACCTCTCCTTCGGCCGATGCGCTGTTCTGGGTGGTGGCCAGCAGTTCGATCCCCGCGGGCTTTGGCGTCGGGCTTTTGGGGGGCGTGGCCCTGGGGGCCTGCGCGTCGAGCCTGATCTTTGGCGGCTTTGGCTGGCAGAGTTTCGAGACACCCGCCCAGACGGGCCGCTATCTGACCGGAGCGGCTTTGATGGGTGTGGGCGGTGTACTGGCGGGCGGCTGCACGCTGGGGGCCGGATTGTCCGGCGTGCCCACGCTTTCCCTTGCTGCTATCCTTGCGATTGTGATGATCGGTGTCGGCGTGCTGGCAATGCATGCCACCCTGCGCGCAACCCCGGCGGGCAGCTGACCCTATTTGATCTTGTGGCGCAGTCGGCGCAGCAGCCCCCAGACCAGCAGCACGACCACCGGGACGGCCCCTGCCGTGAGCGTGCCCTTGCTGACCCCGATACGGTCGGCCAGCGGGTAGAGCATATAGCCCACCAGCGACACCGCGTAATAGCTGATCGCCACCACGGACAGCCCTTCGACCGTGTGTTGCAAACGCAGTTGCACATCAGAGCGTTTATCCATGCTTGCCAGTATCGCCTGATTTTGGGCGGATCGTTCCACATCAACCCGTGTCCGCAACAATTCGGCCGCGCGGCTGGCGCGGGCGGACATTTTATTGAGCCGTGTTTCCGAGGATGTGACCGTACGCATCGCAGGCTCGTAGCGGCGCATCATGAATTCATCAAACCCTTGCCGCGCCATGAACCGTGTTTCGCGCAGGGCTCCGATCCGCTGTGCGACGATGGCTTGATACGCCTCTGTCGCGCCCAGACGGTAAGACGCATCGGCCGAAAGCGCCTCTAGCCCGACAGAGATATCCAGCAGCCGGTGCAGCGTGTCTTCGGCCATGGCAGAGGTCCCTGCCATACCCGCCATCAAATCGTTCAGCTCTGCATCGATACGGTCCAACTGCCCCGCGAATTCACGCACCTTGGCAAAGCCGAGCATCGACATGGATTTATAGGTCTCTATCTCGCACAGACGTTGCACGATGCGACCCAAGCGGCGGCTGCCCGTGCCTTCGGTGGCAAAGACCGCCATGCGCATGTGGCCCGCGGGGTCGATGCGAAAGTCGCTGGCGATGACGGCAGCATCTTCAAGCACCGATGCCACGGCGAGGCTTTCGGGGACGAACCAGTCTTGCAACGCCTCGGCGATCTGCGCGTCCTGTGGCGGGCGGGGCACCAGCCGCAGCAGAATAGAGGTGATCCGCTGCGCGTTCAGGCCCGCGCGCCAATCCTGCGGGAAGACATCAAACTCTGCCGGATCAAAGGGGCGCTGGCCGAGCTGATCCAGAAACACCGTATAGGTCACGAATTCGGTATGCTGCTCCCACTTCAGCGTGTATTTTCCCATCGGGCCGAAATAATGGGTCGCGTCCTCGGCGGGCAGCGGCGCACCATAATGGGCCAAGAGATCACGAAGCTGTTGCAGATCGACAGAGCGGTCCCGCCGCGCGGCCTCCCCCGATGGGCGCACGGCCAGATAGGCCGCAACATGGGGCGCGGTGAGCGAGGGGAACGGGCGGGCGTGCAGCTCGCTATTGAGCGTATAGCGCAGAGGGTGATCGTCGAGGGCGGGCACGATGCGGGCTTTCTACAAGGGGACAATCAAAGCAGTCTATCGTGACCACCGCCATTCGCCTAGTGATATTTCACATATCTTTCATAGGGTTAACCGTATACCGCGGAATACCGGAACCGTTTCAGAACCGGTTGACCGGTATCTTGAGGTAAGCGTGGCCGTCGTCTTCGGCCTCCGGCAAGCGCCCTGCCCTGAGGTTCATCTGCAAGACATGCAGCATCCGGTCGGGCAGCGCGAGGGTTTTGTCCCGCGCCTCGCGTTGGTCGACGAAGCTTTGCTGCGACACGCCACCGCCGATATGGGCGTTGTGCCGGCGTTGTTCGGCCACGGTGGATTCCCACATGGGTTGGCTGCGATACTCGGTGCCATAGTCATGGCCGATGAACAGACGCGTGGCATCCGGCAGGGCAAGGATATCTTGCAAGGACTGGTAGAGTTCAGCCGCGGTGCCACCCGGGAAATCGGCGCGCGCAGTGCCCACGTCAGGCTGCATAAAGCTGTCATGCACAAAAGCCGCGTCAGAGCCTACGACATAGGTGATCGACCCTAACGTGTGCCCCGGCGACAGCATCACCCGCACGGGCAGATCGCCGATGGTGAATGTATCGCCATCCTCGAACAGGTGGTCGAAATCGGCGGCGGGATCAAACGCGTCGGGCATGTTGTAATAGTCACGCCAGAGCTCTGCGATCTCTGTCACCTTTGCCCCGATGGCATTGGGCTTGTTCAACCGCTGTTTTAGCACGTGCGAGGCCATGAGATGGTCCGCATGGGGGTGCGTGTCGAGGATCCATTGGATCCCGTAGCCCACGGCTTCCGCGTGGCGCAGGATGGTATCGACATGCTGCGTGTCAGTCGCCGCACTTTGTGGGCTGAAGCCCAGAACCACGTCGATCACCGCCGCCTTTGAGGTCGCCGGATCCGCCACCAGATATTGGATGCTGCCGGTATCGTCATCGTAAAAGCCGGTCACTTCAGGGGAACCGGGGCCGGTCGAGGGGCTGGTGCGTGAAAACTTCATATTCAAATCCTCCTATATGACAATTCAACACGTGCCACCAGCTTGAGTTCCACTGCCTTCGCCCCAAAAGCAAAAGGGGCGGCGCATTGCTGCACCGCCCCTTGGTTTGTCGCCTGTCGCGTGATTAGTCGATCAGCGGCAGCAGCTTGTCGAGGCTCGCCTTGGCGTCGCCGTAAAGCATCCGCGTGTTGTCCTTGAAGAACAGCGGGTTCTCGATGCCGGAATAGCCTGTCCCCTGCCCGCGTTTGGACACGATGACGTTCTTGGCCTTCCAGCATTCCAGAACCGGCATACCGGCGATGGGGCTGTTGGGGTCGTCCTGTGCGGCAGGGTTCACGATGTCATTGGACCCGATCACGATCGCCACGTCGGTTGACGGGAAATCATCGTTGATCTCGTCCATCTCCATCACGATGTCATAGGGCACTTTGGCCTCGGCCAGCAGCACGTTCATGTGACCCGGCAGACGCCCCGCAACGGGGTGAATGGCGAAACGCACGTTCTTGCCTTTGGCCCGCAGCTTCTTGACCAGCTCGCTTACTGCTTGCTGTGCCTGAGCGACCGCCATGCCGTAACCGGGGATGATGATGACGCTGTCGGCCTCGTTCAGCATGGTGGCGACACCGTCAGTGTCGATCGCAACCTGCTCGCCCTCGACCTCCATCTGCGGACCGGATGTCCCGCCGAAACCGCCGAGGATCACGCTGACGAACGACCGGTTCATCGCTTTACACATGATGTAGGACAGGATCGCACCGGACGAGCCGACCAGCGCCCCCACGACGATCAGAAGATCGTTGCCAAGCGAGAAGCCAATCGCCGCCGCAGCCCAGCCAGAGTAGCTGTTCAGCATCGACACAACCACGGGCATATCCGCGCCGCCGATACCCATGATCAGGTGGTAGCCGATAAACAGCGCCGCCAGGGTCATGATGAACAGCGGCAGGAAACCACCAGTGTTGAAGTACCAGACCAGACACAGCAACGATAGGCCAGCAGCCGACGCGTTCAGGATGTGACCGCCGGGCAGTTTTGTCGCCGACGTATCCACGCGCCCCGCCAGCTTGCCATAGGCGATGACCGACCCAGTAAAGGTGATGGCACCGATGAACACACCAAGGAACAGTTCGACCCGCAGGATCGCGATCTCGACGCTGTCTTTCTTGGCCAGCAGCGCTGCGAACCCTTCGGTCGCCTTGCGGGCGGTGTCATCCATCGCCAGCACGTTGCCCAGTTCGATATGCGCGTTATAGCCGACAAAGACCGCCGCCAGCCCCACAAGGCTGTGCATCGCGGCAACCAGTTCGGGCATCTGCGTCATCTGCACTTTTGTCGCCAGTTGATAGCCGATGGCACCGCCACCCGCGATCAGGATCAGCGACAGCAGCCAGAAGCCGGCCCCCGGCCCGATCAATGTCGCAGCCACGGCCAAAGCCATGCCCACGATCCCGTACCATACCGCGCGCTTGGCGCTTTCCTGACCCGACAGCCCACCAAGGCTGAGGATGAAGAGGATGGCGGCGACTACGTAAGCCGCTGTTGTAAAACCAAAATCCATTTACCTGAACCCTTTACGATTTTTGGAACATGGCAAGCATGCGCCGTGTCACGAGGAAGCCACCAAAGATGTTGATCCCGCACATAAAGACCGACAGTGCGGCCAGAATAATCACCAGGAACGACCCGGACCCGATCTGCATGACCGCCCCCAGAATGATGATCGACGAAATCGCGTTGGTCACAGCCATCAGCGGCGTGTGCAGACTGTGCGCCACACCCCAGATCACCTGGAAGCCGATAAACACGGAGAGCACGAATACGATAAAGTGCTGCATAAAGCTCGCCGGCGCGACCAGACCTACCGCCAACAGCAGCACGCCACCGATGGCCAGCAGGCCAACCTGATTGCGAGTTTGTGCCTTGAACGCGGCCACTTCGTTGGCGCGTTTCTCTTCCGCTGTCAGCTCTTTCGGCTTGTCTTTCTTCGGAGCCGCCGCAATTGCCGCGACCTTGGGGGGCGGCGGTGGGAAGGTGACTTCCTTGTCATGGGTGATGGTCGCCCCACGGATCACGTCGTCTTCCATGTTGTGGTTGACCACACCGTCTTTTTCCGGCGTCAGATCGGTCATCAGGTGACGGATATTGGTCGCATAAAGCGTCGAGGCCTGCGTTGCCATCCGGCTGGGGAAATCGGTGTAGCCGATGATGGTCACGCCATTCTCGGTCACGATTTTCTCGTCCATCTTGGTCAGCTTGCAGTTGCCGCCCTTTTCGGCCGCCAGATCGACGATCACCGACCCGGGCTTCATCGCTGCGACCATATCTTCGGTCCACAGCTCAGGCGCTTCACGGTTGGGGATCAACGCAGTGGTGATGACGATATCGACCTCGGGGGCCAGCTCGCGGAATTTGGCCAGCTGTGCCTCGCGGAATTCAGGCGAGGAAACAGAGGCATAGCCACCGGAGGCAGAGCCGTCCTGCTGCTCTTCCTCGAAATCGAGGTAGACAAACTCGGCCCCCATCGATTCAACCTGTTCGGCCACTTCAGGACGCACGTCAAAGGCCAGCGTGATCGCGCCAAGGGATGTGGACGTCCCGATCGCGGCCAGACCGGCAACACCGGCACCGACAACCAGAACCTTCGCCGGAGGCACCTTGCCCGCCGCCGTGATCTGACCGGTAAAGAAGCGGCCAAAGTTGTTGCCTGCCTCGATCACCGCACGGTAGCCCGCGATGTTCGCCATGGACGACAGCGCATCCATCTTTTGCGCGCGGCTGATCCGGGGGATCATCTCCATCGCGACGACAGTGGTGCCTTTCTCGGCCGCCTCTTTCATCTTGGCCTCATCGGCCACAGGGCTGAAGAAAGAGATCAGCGTCTGGTCGGACCTCAGCATCGCCATTTCTTCGGTGTTGGGGACGCGGACCTTGGCCACGACATCCGCCGTCTCCCAAAGCTCGGCCGCCGTGTCGATCACCTCTACCCCGGCTTCGACATATTTATCGTTGGAAAAACCAGCCGCCTCGCCTGCGCCAGCTTCGATCATACAGCTATGACCAAGCTTTTGCAGCTGCAACGCTGATTCCGGAGTCATCGCAACGCGATTTTCCCCTTCAAATGTTTCTTTTGGCGTCCCGATCTTCAATCCAGAGTCCCCCGTTTGTGCTTCTACGCCCAGTGTGGCGCAATAATATTACCCAGAGCGATAGCGCTTGGGTTCCTATAGTACAAGAGACGGACATAATTAGAACAGCGTTTTGCAGCGTCAATAGCGCTAACAGCCCGATTTTTAGGTTTACGACGTTGCGTGAAAACCCGCGCGCCCTTGCGCCTGCCCCCTGCTGCCGACAGCATGCCGCCCAGGATGATCCATTTCATAAGGGAGAGCAGAATGGACCTACAGGGAAAACACGCGCTGATCACGGGCGGCGGCACCGGCATCGGGCTGGACATCGCGCGGGATCTGGCCGCACGGGGCGCACATGTGACCATCACAGGCCGACGCCAAGAGGTGCTGGACGAGGTCGCAGGCGATAACATGACCGGCATGGCAATGGACGTGCGCAGCGAGGAAGACGTGGTCGCCAAGATCGCCGCCGCCGTCAAAGCCCACGGTCCGATCCAGATCTGCATCCCCAACGCCGGCATCGCCGAGGGCAAGGCCGTGCATAAGACCGACATGGAATTCTAGCGCAATATGATGTCGACCAATCTCGACGGTGCTTTTCTGACCATCCGCGAATCGCTGAAAACCATGCGCGATACCGACTGGGGCCGCGTCATCGCGATCTCTTCGATGGCGGGTCTGAAGGGGCTGCCCGGGGCTGCGGCCTATTCGGCGTCAAAACACGGGATGATCGGTTTGGTCAAATCGCTGGCGGCGGATTATCTGGGGCAACCCTATACGTTCAACGCGATCTGCCCCGGCTATGTCGACACGCCCATCGTGTCGCGCAATACGGCGTCGATCTCGGAACGTGCTGGTATCTCGGAAGAAAAAGCGCGCGCGATCATGGTCAACTCCAACCCGCACAAGCGTCTGATCGAGGTGTCCGAGGTCACAGCCGCGGCCGCATGGCTCACCGGTCCGGGGTCGCAAAGCATCAACGGCCAATGCATCCAGGTCACCGGCGGCGAGATGTAATCCCCCACCGGTCATGATTTGTTAACTTTGGGGCGGCTAAGGTCGCCCCATGCACAAGATCACATACCCGATAGCCCCGCCCCCAAGCGCCGTCGCTTTTCAAAGCTGTCGCAAACGATGCCCCCAGCACGCGGGCAAACCACGCGCGCCGCAGCCAAGATCTGCCGCGCCGCCGGATTTCGTCTGGCAGAAGATCGACACGCTGACCGCCCGCTATCTTGCAAGGTCAGGCCCCTTGCATGTGCCGCGCATCACGCTGTCGGGGTAACCTGTCAGGCGGATTTCAACATTCGCTGATGCTTGCTGTCCGCCCAGGCCTGCGCCGCCGCACCAAAGCGTTCGAACAGGGGACGCGACACCGGATCATTGCCCGCGTCCCATTCGGGGTGCCACTGCACGGCAAGGGTGAACCCCGGCGCGTCCTTGATATATATCGCCTCTGGCGTGCCGTCTTCGGCAAAACCGTCGATCACCACACGCGGACCAGCCGCCTTGATCCCCTGCCCGTGCAAGGTATTCGTCCGCACCTTCGGGGCCCCCAAGACCTCGTGGAAGACGCCCCCTTGGGTAAAGGTCACATCGTGGCGCAGCTCGAACTTCTGCTCCATCGTGCCATCGGGGGGCATGCGGTGGTTCATACGGCCGGGTAGCTCGCGGATTTCGGGGTAAAGCGTGCCACCCATGGCGACATTCACCTCTTGGAACCCCCGGCAGACACCAAAGAACGGCTGCCCGCGTTCAACGCAGGCGCGCACCAGCCCCAGGGCGATAGCGTCGCGCGCACGGTCAAAGGTGCCATGCGCCTCGGTCGCGGGTTCGCCGTATTCCTCGGGGTGCACATTGGGCCGCCCGCCCGTCAGCAAAAAGCCGTCGCAGGTCTCCAACAGCTCTTCCACCGACACAAGCGACGGATCGCTCGGGATGATCAGGGGCAAACAGCCCGATACCTGCGCCACGGCGATGGTGTTCATCGTGCCGGCAGCATGGATCGGATATTGATCGTTCAACAGGCTGGTGTTTCCGACAATACCAACAACAGGACGCGCCATATTCAGCCTCAGAGTTTGATTTCGCTCAAAGCCTACCGCGTCCTCAATCCGACCTCAACACCCCAAAGCGGGCGTTATTCCTCGCCTTTCAGCCCTGCCGCTTCGATCCCTGCCAGCGCTGCTTTAACATCATTGTCCGAGGTATCGCCCGTCACGCCCAGCGCGCCAATCACCGCGCCGGCGTCATCGCGCAGCAGCAAGCCGCCGGGCACAGGCACCACCGCCCCGCCGTACACACCGTTCACTGCCGCCATGAAATAGGCCTGCTGTTCGGCCCGCGCCATCTGCGCGCGCCCTGCCATCCCCAGCATCACCGCGCCATAGGCTTTGCCGTGGGCTATTCCGAAACGCCCCGGTGCGGCACCGTCTTCCCGCTCGAAGGCTTGCACGTGGCCACCCGCATCAAGCACCACTGCCGACAAGGGCTTCAGCCCCAGCTCATGCCCTTTCTTGAACGTCTCGGCGATCATCGTCCGCGCCTGCTCTAATGTGACTGCCATGCTATCCTCACTGTTACTTCATTTTGCCAACTAAACTCCGGGGAGCGCGAGGGGCTGGCCCCTCGCCCTTTCCGAAACTTCAAACTCAGCCCTGCGCGGCTTTCAGTTCCAACCGGCGGGCATGCAGGACAGGTTCGGTATAACCCGACGGCTGCACGCGCCCTTTCAGCACCAGATCGCTGGCCGCTTGAAAGGCGATGCCGTCAAAACCCGGTGCCATAGGCTGATACAGCGGATCGCCCGCATTCTGCCGGTCCACAACAGCGGCCATCTTCTTGAGGGCCGCCGTCACCTGCTCTTCCGAGATCACCCCGTGGTGCAGCCAGTTCGCCAGCGCCTGAGCCGAGATGCGGCAGGTCGCGCGGTCTTCCATCAGGCCGACGTCATGGATGTCTGGCACCTTCGAGCACCCAACACCCTGATCGACCCATCGCACAACATAGCCAAGGATGCCTTGGGCGTTGTTCTCAACCTCCTGCGCGATATCCGCGTCCGACAGGTTCCGCCCGTCCAGTACCGGAATGGTCAGCAAATCGGCCAGCGTGCCACGGGCCCCACCCTGTTTGATCTCGTCCTGACGCGCCAGCACGTCGATTTTGTGGTAGTGCATCGCGTGCAGTGTGGCGGCTGTGGGCGATGGCACCCAAGCGCAGTTCGCACCCGCCTTGGGGTGACCGATCTTGGCCTCCAGCATTGCCTCCATCATATCGGGCATCGCCCACATGCCCTTGCCGATCTGGGCGCGTCCCTGCAGGCCGCAGGCCAGACCGATATCAACGTTGCGATCCTCATAGGCGCTGATCCAGGGGGCGTTTTTCATCTCGCCCTTGGGCACCATCGGCCCTGACTCCATAGAGGTGTGGATCTCGTCGCCGGTACGATCAAGGAAGCCGGTGTTGATAAAGGCCACGCGCGATTTGGCCGCGCGGATACACTCCGCCAGGTTGACCGAGGTGCGGCGCTCTTCATCCATGATGCCCAGCTTGACCGTATTGGCAGGCAGACCCAGCACGGTTTCCACGCGGGTAAATATCTCATCGGCAAAGGCCACTTCCTCGGGCCCGTGCATCTTGGGCTTTACCACATAGACCGATCCCGCGACCGAGTTGCGCATGCCCCCGGTCTTTTGCAGATCATGCATCGCGATCAGCGTGGTGACCATGGCATCCATCAGCCCTTCGCCAATCTCGCGCCCGTCACGGTCCAGAATGGCAGGGTTGGTCATCAGGTGGCCGACATTGCGCACCAGCATCAGCGACCGTCCCTTGATCGTCAGCGCGCTGCCGTCTGGCGCGGTATAGTCGCGATCCCCGTGCATCTCGCGCGTGACCTGCTGGCCGCCCTTCTCGAAGGTTTCCGACAGATCGCCTTTCATCAGCCCCAACCAGTTACCATAGGCCACGACCTTGTCCTCGGCGTCCACGGCGGCGACGCTGTCTTCGCAATCCATGATCGTGGACATCGCGGATTCCAGCAGCACATCCGCCACGCCTGCCGGATCGGTCTTGCCGATGTTATGCGCGGCGTCGATCCGGATTTCGATGTGCAGCCCGTTGTTGCGCAGCAAGATCGCCTCGGGCGCGGCTGCGTCCCCACGGTAGCCGACAAACTGTGCCGGATCTTTCAACGCAGGTGTCAGCGCGCCGTCAACCACGGCATACCCCGTTACATCCGCGTGACTGCTTGACGCCAGCGGGGCTGCGTCATCCAGAAGCGCCTTGGCATGCGCCACAACCCGTGCACCACGGTCCGCATCGTATCCCTTGCCCTGCGGCAGATCACCCAAAGCGTCGGTGCCGTAATAGGCGTCATAAAGGCTGCCCCACCGCGCATTGGCGGCGTTCAGGGCAAAGCGGGCGTTGGTGATCGGCACCACCAGCTGCGGGCCAGGCACCTGTGCGATTTCGGGGTCGACGCCTTTCGTGTCAATCTCGAACGCGGGGCCTTCGGGCACCAGATACCCGATCTCGCGCAGAAAGCTTGTGTAGGCGTCCGCGTCATGAGGCTGGCCGGCCCGTTCCTTGTGCCAGCTGTCGATCTTGGCCTGCATATCTTCACGGGTCTGCAGCAGCGCGCGGTTCTTGGGGCCAAGGTCATGCACCAGATCGCTGAGCCCTGCCCAGAACGTTCCCGCATCGATGCCGGTGCCGGGCAGTGCTGCACCCTCGATAAAATCAACCAGTTCGGCGGCAACCTGAAGGCCGTTTTTGTCGGTACGCTGTATCATCTCATAGCTCCTGTCGCTCGCGTGGAATTTGCTTTGCGACAAGACTTAGAAGGTATCCCCCCGTGGAGCAACATGTATTGGTAAAAACATCTTACCAATGCAGCCCCTACTGAGCGCTAGCGGCCCCCCGTGCCCTACGGCATCGGTCAGAGCAGTATTTCACCGCCTCCCAATCGCGCGCCCATTTGCGCCGCCAGCTAAAGGGAAGCCCGCAGCTTTGGCATATCTTGGTCGGAATATCTGATTTCTTGCGCATTTTCGCCATTGCGCCTTACCCCCCGGATAATCCCTATCATCATAAAAAACGGCAGACCTTGTCGCCAAGGTCTGCCGTCCAAATCATTAAATCTTCAATCGTTAAAAGCGCTTATAAAACTCAGTTGCTTTCGTTTGTCCCCGGTGCGACGGGATCAACAGGCGCTGCGTTGGTATCACCCGCCTGTGTTGCGCCGCTTGTGTCTTCCTCGGTCACCGCGGGGACGGTGCTGTCAGTGGTGATGGCCTGTGTGCCTTCTTCGGCAGCGGGCTGACGGTCTTCGCGACCGTTGTCGATCAGGATGAAGCCAAGAATAGCGACGATCACGATGCCGAAAATCATCGCGCCTTTGACGCCAAGCAGCGCGGGTTTGTGCTGTTTCTCTTGTTTGTCGATATTTGTGTCGGGTGCAGACATGATGCCCTCCGATGGGTTCGGTGAAAGTTGATCTTCTCGGGTGGCGACCTTGCAGGTGCCGTGTTGCAAGACTAACTTGAGCGCTGGACATCTGGTTCCAAACAGAAGGAAAAAACATGCGCGACGCTGCCCCCCAGACGATATATCTGGCCGACTACACGCCTTATGGCTTTATCATCGACGATGTCGCGCTGCATTTCGATCTGGACCCGCGCAAGACCCGCGTCAAAAGCCGCATTTCCTTTCGCCCTAACCCCGATGCAAGCGACAAGACGTTCTTTCTGCACGGGGAGAACCTGTCGCTCGTCTCGGCCGCGATTGATGGCACGCCCGTCTCGCCCGAGGTGACGCCCCAGGGGCTCACCTGTGACGTGCCGGACGCACCCTTCGTCTGGGAAGCGGAGGTAGAGATCGACCCGATGGGCAACACCGCGCTTGAGGGGCTTTATATGTCGAACGGCATGTATTGCACCCAATGCGAGGCGGAAGGCTTTCGCAAGATCACCTATTACCCCGACCGCCCCGATGTGATGGCGGTGTTTACCGTGACCATCAACGGACCACATCCGGTATTGCTGTCCAACGGCAACCCCGTGAGCAGCGGCAAGGATACCGCCGAATGGCATGATCCCTGGCCCAAGCCTGCCTACCTGTTTGCTCTGGTCGCGGGCGATCTGGTCGCACATCCCGGCAGCTTCACCACGAAATCAGGCCGCAAGGTTGACCTGAACCTCTATGTGCGCCCCGGTGACGAAGGCAAATGCGCTTTCGGGATGCAGGCCCTGAAAGGCAGTATGAAATGGGACGAGGACGTTTATGGTCGTGAATACGATCTTGATCTGTTCAACATCGTTGCCGTGGATGACTTCAACATGGGCGCGATGGAGAATAAGGGGCTGAACATCTTCAACTCCTCCGCCGTTCTCGCGTCGCCCGAAACCTCGACCGATATGAACTTTGAACGGATCGAGGCGATTATCGCGCATGAGTATTTCCACAACTGGACCGGCAACCGCATCACCTGCCGTGATTGGTTTCAGCTGTGCCTGAAGGAAGGGCTGACGGTCTATCGCGACAGCCAGTTTACCTCTGACATGCGCTCTGCCGCGGTAAAGCGGATCGGTGATGTGATCGACCTGCGCGCCCGCCAATTCCCCGAGGACCAAGGCCCGCTGGCGCATCCCGTCCGTCCTGAAAGCTTTCAGGAAATCAACAACTTCTACACCGCCACGGTCTATGAAAAAGGGGCCGAGGTGATTGGCATGCTCAAGCTGCTGGTCGGGGACGAGGCGTATTCAAAAGCGCTTGACCTCTATTTCGATCGCCACGACGGGCAGGCTTGTACCATCGAAGACTGGCTACAGGTGTTCGAGGATACAACAGGCCGCGATCTGGGGCAGTTCAAGCGCTGGTATTCCCAAGCGGGCACGCCGCAGCTGTCAGTCACGGAAAGCTGGGACCACGGCACATTGACGTTGCATTTCAAGCAGCACACCCCCGCCAGCGCGGCCACCGCCGACCCGCAGCCCTATGTGCTGCCGATCGCTGTCGGGCTGATCGGTCAGGACGGGGACGAGGTGCACGAGACCACGGTGCTGGAAATGACGCAGGCCGAACAAAGCTTTGTCTTTGACGATCTGGGGACGCGCCCTGTGGCATCCGTGCTGCGCGGCTTTTCGGCACCGGTAGTGCTGACCCAAGACCTGTCGGACGCAGACCGCGCGCATCTGCTGGCCCATGACACCGATCCGTTCAACCGTTGGGAACAGGGGCGCATGCTGGCCTATGGGTCGCTGCTTGGGATGATCCGCGAGGGCAAGGCCCCGAACAAGGATTGGCTGGCCGGTATCCGCGCGGTAATCGGGGATGAAACCCTTGATCCGGCGTATCGCGCGCTGATGCTGGGGCTGCCGTCGCAATCCGATCTGGCGCGCGCGCTGTCAGAGGCAGGCGACACCCCCGATCCCGACATCATCTATGCCGCGACCGAGGCGACCCGCGCCGCGATGGCCGACGCCTTTGCCGATCTGTTGCCGACGCTCTATCGCCGTCACACCGTCGACGCCCCGTTTGAGCCAAACGCGAAACAGGCGGGCAAGCGCGCCTTGTCCAATGCCGCCCTGTCACTGCTGACGCGCAATGACGACGGCGTGCTTGCGCAAGAGCAATATGACGCGGCCGACAATATGACCCAGCAGCTTTCCGCGCTGGCCAATCTGGTCCGCGCCGGTCGCGGCAACAAGGCTGTGGAGGCCTTCGAGGCACAGTGGAAAGCGGATCGTCTGGTCATGGACAAATGGTTCGGCCTGCAGGTGATCGAAGCCGACCCCGAAGACGCCCACGAGGTGGTCGAGACGCTGACCAAACACCCTGACTTCAACTGGAAGAACCCCAACCGCTTCCGCGCCGTGCTGGGGGCCTTTGCTGCGCATCACGCGGGCTTCCACCATTCTTCGGGGGTGGGCTATCGTCTGCTTGCCGATTGGCTGATCCAGCTTGATCCGGTGAACCCGCAGACCACTGCACGGATGTGTTCGGCCTTCCAGACATGGAAACGCTATGACGCTGACCGTCAGGACATGATCAAGGCAGAGCTGGACCGCATCCTGTCGCAACCCGGCCTGTCGCGTGACACCACCGAAATGCTGACACGTATCCGCGGTGCATGATGCCGCCGAAGGTGTCCCGCCGCGGGGCACCTTCCACTACCGGCGTGCGGGGCGCAGCCTTTGGACGGCTTTGGTGGTCGCGGCGGTATGGCTGGCGCTGGTCACGGCCTATGTCGTGATTGACGCGTCCCCGGTGATACTGGCGATCGTCGCCCTCTTCACCCTGCCCGCGCTATGGGATCTTGCGACGAACCCCATCGCCAGCCTGAGCCTCACCCCGCAGGCGCTGGTCTGGCAGCGGGGCAAGGATAAGGTCACGATCCCGCTCGACACAATCGACCACATCCGCCTTGATACGCGGCTGGACCTCTCTGTACGCGCCACAGTCAAGCTGCGCTCGAGGCAGCGGTTGCGTATCCCCCCCGATACCATGCCCCCGCACCGCCCGTTCGAGCACGCGCTGAACGCCGCTGGCGTCCCCACGCAGCGGCACCACTTTAGCCTGCGCGGCTAGGCCGGCCACGGGCGGCGCGTTCAGGGTCACGTTCAGGGGCGCGGCTTGGGGCGCGTGGCATCCAGTGGTTTGCAATAGGCTTGCTGCTTCAGCCAGCGCGACATGTCCCGACGTTTCGCAGGGCTGCGCAACGGGCCCCAATCCGCCGCGACACCACGCCCGCCGCGACCATAGATCACCCCGTCACGGGGCACGGTGACCGCCATGATCCGCACAGCACAGCTCAGGTTCGCGGCCCCGTTCTGCAACCCCGCGCCCGTGCCGACGTTGCAGCCATAGCCGCGCGCGGTGGCAGGCAGGATCTGCAGCAACCCGTACCAAAGACCGCCCCCCCCGACCGCGCGGGCCTTATACGTACTCTCATGTTTCGCCAGCGCCGACATGAACCCGACCCAGAACGCCCTGCGGTCCGCGTCCGAGGCGGTGGGATAGGCCGGGCACCAGTCGTCGATGTCGGCGGGCACCATATCAACCAGAGGCTTGCCGTGGGACTTGAGCGCGGACAGCGCCGTGCGCGTCCAGACCGCATGCCCGCGCCGGTGCTGCCACCTTGTGCGCGGGATCACACCGTTGCGCGCAGGCGGCGAGACTTCGTAAAGATTGATCGGTGCCGCGGTCGCAAGGTCGGGGCCCGCTGTGCCACCCTCTCCGGGCACTGCAGGCGCGGGTTCGATCGGCGCGGCGGCGGTCGGCGGCGTGGTGTCAGGATCAGGGACCGCGCTGCGGGCCACCGGGCGCAGGACATTCACCGTCTCGGCGACCAACGGCAGTGCCACACCACCGGACAGAAGCGCGACCATCACCGGCGCGAGAATCACCCGCCCCAGACCACCGCGCCGCATGCCGCTGCGGCGTGCTGTTATCTTTGCTGACATTCCTACTCCCCCAGTCGTATTCGCGCACAACATAGCGTGTTCCGCGCCATCGTCGCCGGTCTTTGAACAATCAGGCATTATTCAGCCTTAAAGCCCCGTTCAGACGCTTGGCAAATCCCAGACTAACCATCGCGATGCCATCTTGGTGCCTAAATATCCCGCCATTTTCAGTGGCAGAAGACGGGTTCATATAGGACTGGACAAACGATGCGGCACCTCAAGAATTTATTCAAACGCAAAAGCGTTCCGACGCTGCTGTTGGATTCTGACGATCTTGGCCAAACGCCGCGCAAGCAAGAACCCCGCCCGCAGCCTCAGAAAACCGCGCAAACCGCCGTGCCGCGCCCTGATGCTGTGCCGCCTTCGCCCCATGAAATGCTCAGCATCGACTGCCCTGATCCCACCGCCGAGGACCGTCTTTGCGATGAAAACCAACAGCTGGGCCAAGGCTTGGTGCGGCAGGAGAACTGGGCGGCGCTGTCAAAGGTGATCCGCGCGGCAGACGCTGATCGCACGCTCACCCCCGGGTCCATGCCTGTGGCCGAGCTGATCGCCTATGGTGCCCGCGCCGATGTGGTGATGGCGACAGAGCACGCGATCGAGGACGTGGACAGCGGCTTTGCCAAAGCCTTGCTGAGCGGGGTCGAGGATTTCGAACATGTGCTGGACGAGCACCAAGACGATTACGTCGTCGCCTGCGTCGTGGCCCAGGCGCATATCGACATCGGCTGGGCGTGGCGCGGCAAGGGCGAAAACAACGTGCTGCCGCAACGCAACCGCGACGCCTGCATCGCCCATTTCGAACGCGCCGGAGAGATCATCGCCCCCTTCATTGCCCAGTATCCCACCAGCGCGCTTGTCGCGGCCACCTGCTGCGCCCATGCGAGCGGGCCGTTCAACCACCAAGGCGGGCTGCGCGAAAGCTACGAAAAGCTGATTATGCTCAACCCGCTGAACCCGCGCCCCATGCGCGCCTTGGGCAACCACCTGCTGCCGCGCCATCACGGCGGCTATTCAGAGCTTGAGCTTGAAGCCCGACGCACCGCTGCGCGGGTACAGAATGTCTGGGGGGCCGGTGGCTATACCTGGGTGATGTTTGACGCGATCTGCTCTGATGATACGGCCTGTGCCAATCTGGACGTTGAGTATTTCATCGACGGCTTGCGCGACATCCTTGCGCATCACTCCACCGCCTATTTCGCGAACCTGCTGGCGGCCTATTGTGCCAATATGACCAGCTTTGGCGGCGGCGGAAACGAACGCGCCGACAGCATTCGCGCCCGCATCGGTGCCTGCACCGAATGGATCATCCGTGCACATCTGACAGAATTGCACCCGATGATCTGGGCCCATGCCGCCCACGGCTTTGACAACAACCTGCGCATCCGGTCGCCGCATAAATTCGCCGCGTCCGGCCGCGAGGATGCGATGCAGGTGATGACCAGCCTATTCCGGTCCGAGCTCGCCTCGGGGCAGCGGATCGTGTTCACCAGCAAGGGGCCACAGGCCACGCCTGCCTAAGATCGCCTTTGGGCAGCACCTCTTGGCCGGTCCGCGCGCGCATTGGCGCGGCCTGCCTCTTGCAGCACCCCGCCCCCTGTCTTATGACCAAGGCGTTCTGTTTCTGACGCCAAAGGTGCCCCCATGCTTGACCTGACCTATGACACCCCCAAAGTGCGCACCATTGCGGGTGCCAAACATGACTGGGAACTGGTCATCGGGATGGAGGTGCACGCGCAGGTTCTGTCGAACGCCAAGCTCTTTTCCGCCGCCTCGACCAAATTCGGGGCTGAGCCGAACAATAACGTCGCTTTCGTTGACGCGGCCATGCCCGGCATGCTGCCCACAATCAACGAATACTGTGTCGAACAGGCCGTGCGCACGGGTCTGGGCCTGAAGGCCGAGATCAACCTGCACAGCGCCTTTGACCGCAAGAACTATTTCTACCCCGACTTGCCACAGGGCTATCAGATCTCGCAGCTTTACCACCCCATTGTGGGCGAAGGTGAGGTGCTGGTGGAACTGGGCGACGGCACGGCGCGGCTGGTGCGCGTTGAACGCATCCACCTTGAACAGGACGCGGGCAAATCGATCCACGACATGGACCCGAACATGTCCTTCGTCGACCTGAACCGCACCGGTGTTGCGCTGATGGAGATCGTGAGCCGCCCCGACATCCGCGGCCCCGAAGAGGCAGCCGCCTATCTGACCAAACTGCGCCAGATCCTGCGCTATCTGGGGACGTGCAATGGCGACATGCAGTCCGGTGCCATGCGCGCCGATGTGAACGTGTCGATCTGTCTGCCCGGTCAGTACGAAAAATATCAGGAAACGCAGGATTTCAGCCATCTGGGCACGCGCTGCGAGATCAAGAACATGAACTCCATGCGGTTCATCCAGCAAGCGATCGAGGTCGAGGCGAAACGCCAGATTGCCATCGTCGAGGCCGGTGGCGAAGTGGTGCAGGAAACCCGCCTGTTCGATCCGGACAAGCAGGAAACCCGCTCCATGCGCTCAAAGGAAGAGGCGCATGACTATCGCTATTTCCCCGACCCCGATCTGTTGCCTTTGGTGATCGAACAGGCGTGGGTGGACGACATCGGTGCCAACCTGCCCGAATTGCCGGACGCCAAGAAAGCGCGTTTCATCAACGACTTCGGCCTCAGCGACTATGACGCTTCGGTGCTGACCTCGGATCTGGACAGCGCAGGCTATTTCGAGGCGACCGCACAGGGTCGCGACGGCAAGATGGCGGCGAACTGGGTGATTAACGAACTGTTTGGCCGTCTCAAGAAAGACGAGAAAGCCATCACCGACAGCCCCGTCAGCCCTGCTCAGCTTGGCGGTGTGATTGATCTGATCGCGTCTGACGCGATTTCGGGCAAGATCGCCAAGGATTTGTTTGAAATCGTCTATACCGAAGGCGGTGATCCCGCTGTGATCGTTGAAGAACGCGGGATGAAGCAGGTCACAGACACCAGCGCGATCGAGGCCGCCGTGGACGAGATCATCGCCGCAAACCCCGATCAGGTCGCCAAAGCGCGCGAGAATCCAAAACTCGCCGGTTGGTTCGTCGGTCAGACGATGAAGGCCACGGGCGGCAAGGCGAACCCCAAAGCGGTCAACCAGATCGTCGCGCAAAAACTGAACGGCTAAGACATCGGGCCGGGGTTTACCAAAACCCCGGCCCTTTTCTTGCCACGCTCCCCCATCTGACACCCTGTGAAAGGTCATTTATGGAAACGCCCTTCCGGTCATCGCCGCGCATCGTTCAGCCCGAATGGATCGACTTTAACGGTCACCTGAACATGGCCTATTATTCGGTGCTTATGGATAACGCCGTCGATGATGCCTATCACCAGATCGGGTTCGGACCAGAGTATCAGAAGACCGGCCACACCACCTATGTCGCCGAATTCCACATCTGCTATCTGCGCGAGCTGCACGAAGGGGCGTCGACCTATTGCACCTTCCAACTGCTCGACTTTGATGAAAAACGTTTCCATTCCTTCACGCAGCTTTGGCACGAAGACGGTTGGCTTGCCGCCACGGGCGAGGCGCTGACGCTGCACATTGACCAGTCCGGCCCCCGCGTGGCCCCCATGCCCGCCGACCTCATGGCGCGGCTTGAGGCGATGAAAACAGCCCATGCCAGCTTGCCTTATCCTGAACAGGCGGGCCGCAAAATTGGTCTGAAACGCTGAGTGTACCCCGTTGCCCACCCCCGTATTGATTTGAAAGCCAGCCGTCATGCCACGCTATGAATACAAAGTTGTGCCCGCCCCGACTAAAGGGTTGAAAGCCAAGAACGTCAAAGGGGCAGAAGCGCGTTTTTCCCATGCGTTGCAAGAGCTTATGAACGGTCTTTCAGGGTATGGGTGGGAATATCAACGCGCCGAGACCCTGCCGTCGATCGAACGCGCGGGCCTGACCGGCAGCACGACAGAGTGGCGCAATGTGCTGGTGTTTCGCCGCCTCCGCGAGGCCGAGCCCGAGGACGAAGCCGTCACTACAGAGCTGCTTCCCCCGCCGCAGCCCGACACGCCCGACATGCCCAAGCCCGAAGCTGAAACCACCCAAGCAGAGGACGCAGACGACGCGCCCTATTTTGAGGATGAGCATGGCGAAACGAAAGACGACGGCAAGACCGCCGTGGTGGCCCCGTCCCTGCTGAACGCGCTGGCGTCGCGCCGTAAATCAACCACCGTGAAAACGCGCGCCAAGCCAATCGCCACAGCCGCAGAGACCGCCCCGAAGACCGAGGCAGACACCACGTCACCCGCAACGGAAACGGCAAAGACGGACAAGACGGCAGACTAGCCGTAAACTGTAACGCAGAGCTTAAACGTCGAGATCCAGCGCCAGCGCGTGAATACGGCCAATCAGATCGGGACCAAGCGCGCCATGCACGGCACGATGCCGCGCAACACGGTTCAGCCCCTTGAAATGGGCCGACCGGATTTTCACATTAAAATGACTTTCGCCGCCCTCGCGATAGCCCCCGTGGCCGCGATGGCTTTCACTATCGTCAACGACGCTTAATTCCGACGGGGCGAACGCCTCTTCCAGCCGGTCGGCAATTTCTTGTGTCACTGACATTTTTTAGCTCAGCCCCCCTTCAATCTCACAGCCCAAGGTCTAAACTGACCGGCCTGAGTCGGAAAGGTCCATATCATGCCCAAAAGTGATCCCTTTGGATTCGACATGTCCGTGTCGTCTTCGAAAAAGAAAAATCCCCGTGGCCGTCGCGGGATGTCCGGTGCGTCCGAGACATCGCAACGCGTCTGTTCGCACGAAGGCTGCGAAGAACCGGGCAAGTACCGCGCGCCCAAAGCACCGGACGTGCTGGATGATTATTTCTGGTTCTGCCAGAAACACGTGCGCGAATATAACCTCAAGTGGAACTTCTTTGACGGCACCACAGAAGCCGAATTGAACGCCCAGCAGTCCAAGGACAAAGTCTGGGAGCGCACGACCAAGCCTCTTGGCGACCCCGAACAGCGGGCCTGGGCGCGTTTGGGCATTGAGGACCCGCATCAGGTTCTGGGCAAAAACGCGACGCAGAACCCCGGCAAAGGGCCTGCCGCCGGTCGCCGCCTGCCCCCCACGGAACGCCGCGCGCTCGAAATTCTGGAAGCCAAGGACACCTGGACCAAACCCGAGGTGCGCAAGGCCTATAAGGCGCTCATCAAGGTGCTCCACCCCGATATGAACGGCGGGGACCGCAGCCAGGAAGAGCAGCTGCAGCTCGTCGTCTGGGCCTGGGACCAGCTGAAGGGCAGCCGCAACTTCAAGGACTGACGCCGCGGCATTCCGGTGGGCCGAGGGCATCGGCAACCGCCTGTGACGGGCTTGAGAGCCATATAGATGGGGCGGTGCAGACAAATGCGCCGCCCCTTTTCCATGTGACACAAGGATTCGCGGTTTTGCCGCAGGTGCGAATTGCCCCTTTCCCTCGCGCTCAGGAAAGATATGTTGCCGTGGACGCCACCCTTGATCCGCAAGCGGTGCGCAAGACAGAAGCATGAAGGACGTACAGAATATGGCCGAGACCTCATTGGACCTCACAACCAAACCCACCAAAGAGATCTCCGTTCGCGAAGTCTTTGGCATCGACACCGACATGGTGGTGCATGGCTTTGAAGAACGTACAAGCCGCGTTCCCGATCTGGACAGCACCTATAAATTCGATCCCGACACCACGATGGCGATCCTTGCGGGGTTCAACCATAACCGCCGCGTGATGGTTCAGGGCTACCACGGGACGGGTAAGTCCACTCACATCGAACAGGTGGCAAGCCTGCTGAACTGGCCCTGTGTCCGCGTCAACCTTGATAGTCACATCAGCCGGATCGACCTGATCGGAAAAGACGCGATCAAGCTGAAAGACGGCAAGCAGGTCACGGATTTTCAGGAAGGCATCCTGCCTTGGGCCCTGCGCAACCCCACAGCAATCGTGTTTGATGAATATGACGCAGGCCGCGCCGATGTGATGTTCGTGATCCAGCGTGTGCTGGAAGTCGACGGCAAGCTGACGCTGCTGGACCAGAACCAGGTGATTGAACCCCACCCCTATTTCCGCATCTTCGCGACCGCGAACACGGTGGGTCTGGGCGACACCACGGGTCTTTACCACGGCACGCAGCAGATCAACCAAGGCCAGATGGACCGTTGGTCGCTGGTGGCGACGTTGAACTACCTGAGCATCGACGCCGAAACCCAGATCGTTCTGTCGAAGAACCCGCATTACAACACCGAAAAAGGCCGCAAGACGATCAAACAGATGGTCACCGTCGCCGACCTGACGCGCACCGCCTTCATGAATGGCGAACTCTCGACCGTTATGTCGCCGCGGACCGTGATTGCCTGGGCCCAGAACGCCGAGATTTTCCGCGACGTGGGCTATGCCTTCCGCCTGTCGTTCCTCAACAAATGTGACGAGCTGGAACGCCAGACCGTGGCCGAATTCTATCAGCGTCTGTTCGACGAAGAGCTACCGGAATCCGCCGCCAGCCTGAGCCTTGGCTAAGCTACGATCCACCCCGTGCCCGCGTTGGCAGGGATGAAGAACAAGACGTCTACCGGCAGCTTGATCGGTGGACGACAGTCTGACCGCAGCGCCCCGTTTCGTGTGGCCGCGGTGACCAAAGCCGCAGGTCGGCCGCACTCGGATGGGAGAATGACATGAGCAAACAATCAGATAACCCCGCCGACGCGTTCAAAAAGGCTTTGGCCGAAGCGACCAAGGTCATGTCGAACGATCCTGATCTCACGGTCAGCTATTCCGTTGATCCGTCAGGGCTGAGCGGCGATTCCATGCGCCTGCCACAGGTCAGCCGCCGCATGACCCGCGAGGAAGTCCTGCTGGCCCGCGGCACCGCCGACGCGCTCGCGCTGAACCGCCGCTATCACAACGGCCAGACCCACGCGAAATACATGCCCGCCGGTGACATGGCCCGCGATCTTTATGAAGCGATGGAGACCGCCCGCTGCGAAGCCGTAGGTGCCCGCGACATGCCCGGCACCGCGGGCAATATCGACGCGAAGATCAAATACGACTCCCTGCGCAAGGGCTATGATCAGGCCAAGCAACCCTCGGACGTGCCTTTGGCGACGGCGGCAGGCTATCTGGTGCGCCATCTGGCGACGGGGCGTGACATGCCCGCCGGTGCCGCCAACGCAATGGAACTGTGGCGCGGCTATATCGAGGATCAGGCCGGTGGCACGCTCGAGACGTTGAACGACACGCTGGATGATCAGGCCGCCTTTGCCCGCTTTGCGCGCAAGATGATCGTTGATCTTGGCTATGGCGATCAGCTGGGCGATGACCCCGACCAAGGCGACGACGACCAAGACAGCGCCGAGGAAGAAGGCGCCGAAGAAGAGCAAGAGCCCGATAGCACCGGTCAGGACGATCAGGACGACGACGAGGCAGAAGCCTCGCCCGAGCAATCGCAAGAGCAGCAGCAGGATGAATCTCAGGCGCAGGTGTCGATGGATGACACCGCCGATCAGGAGCTTGGCGAAGAGGCCGAGATGCCCGATGGCGATGCCCCGATGGAGCCGCCCGCCCCGCCGCAAGCCTCGGACGCGGACCCGAATTATCTGGTGTACCAGACAGATCATGACGAGGTGATCGGGGCCGAAGACCTTGCCGAACCGGCAGAGCTTGAACGCCTGCGCGCCTATCTGGACCAACAGCTTGAACCGCTGAAAGGCGCGGTCAGCCGTCTGGCCAACAAGCTGCAACGTCGCTTGCAGGCGCAGCAGAACCGGTCGTGGGAATTCGATCTGGAGGAAGGCACGCTGGATGCCGGTCGTCTGGCCCGTGTCGTGGCCAACCCCACAACCCCGCTGTCGTTCAAGGTCGAACAGGACACCGAATTCCGCGACACCTGTGTCACCTTGCTGCTTGATAACTCCGGCTCGATGCGCGGGCGGCCGATTTCCATCGCCGCGATCTGCGCCGATGTTCTGGCCCGCACGCTGGAGCGTTGCAACGTCAAGGTCGAGATCCTGGGCTTTACCACCCGCGCCTGGAAAGGCGGCCAAGCCCGCGAGGCCTGGTTGAACGACGGCCGTCCGGTCCAGCCAGGCCGTCTGAATGACCTGCGCCATATCATCTATAAATCCGCCGACGCCCCCTGGCGGCGCACGCGGCCCAATCTGGGGTTGATGATGAAGGAAGGCTTGCTGAAAGAGAACATCGACGGGGAGGCGCTGGAATGGGCGCACCGCCGGATGATCGCCCGCCACGAGGCGCGCAAGATCCTGATGGTGATCAGCGACGGTGCGCCTGTGGATGACAGCACCCTGTCGGTGAACCCTGCGAATTATCTGGAAAAACACCTGCGCGACGTGATCGCCATGGTCGAGAAACGCAAGGCGGTGGAATTGCTGGCCATCGGCATCGGCCACGACGTCACCCGCTATTATGACCGCGCCGTCACGATCACCGATGTCGACCAGCTGGCCGGTGCGATGACCGAACAGCTGGCGGCGCTGTTTGATACCGATCCCCGCGCGCGGGCCCGTGTCATGGGCATGCGCCGCGCAAGCTGAGGGTCAGGGACGCTCCGCGGGGAGTTTTAAGAGCAAAATGAAGAATGGGGTGGGGATATGTTTCAATCGTTCGAGGTAACCTCGCGGCCGGAACAGGGGCCGCCACGGCTGGCGGCGCTGCGCAAAGAGCTGCAGGCAGCGGCGCTTGACGGGTTTCTGGTGCCCCGCGCTGACGCGCATCAGGGCGAATATGTTGCCCCCCGTGACGACCGCTTGAAATGGCTCACAGGGTTCACCGGATCGGCCGGTTTCTGTGCCGCTTTGCGCGATGTGGCGGGCGTGTTCATCGACGGGCGCTACCGCACGCAGGTCAAGGCGCAGGTAGCGGATGTCTATACGCCCGTGGCCTGGCCCGAAGTCTCGTTGGCCGAATGGCTGCGCGCACAGCTGCCTCAGGGTGGCGTGATCGGCTTTGATCCGTGGTTGCATGCCGCCGGGCAGATCGTCCAGCTTGAGGACGCCTTGGACGGCAGCGGCATCACGCTGCGCCGCACCGATAATCTGGTCGACCGCATCTGGGAGGACCAGCCCGCCCCGCCCATGAACCCCGCCAAGGTCCACCCGATCGACTATGCGGGCGAGGCCCATGGCGATAAGATCGCGCGGCTGGCCGAAGGGCTGCGCGACAAGGGCCGTGGGGCGGCGGTGATCACCCTGCCCGACAGCCTGTGTTGGCTACTGAACATCCGCGGGTCCGATATCGCGCGAAATCCGGTCGTGCATGGCTTTGCCGTGCTGCACAGCGCGGGTCACGTGGACGCGTTCGTCGCCCCATCCAAGCTGGAGGGGCTTGAGGCGCATTTGGGTGCGCATGTGACCCTGCATGCGCCAGAGGCGTTTTTGGAAGCTCTCGCCGACCTGTCGGGCCCCGTGCTGGTCGAGAAGGCCACCGTGCCTGTGGCTGTTTGGGACGCTTTGGGCGACAGGATCGTCTGGGGCGACGACCCCTGCGCCCTGCCCAAAGCCTGCAAGAACGCGGCGGAGATCGAAGGCTCTGTCGCGGCGCATTTGCGCGACGGGGCGGCCTTGGTCGAGGTGCTGGCCTGGCTGGACGCGCAGCCTGCGGGCAGCGTGACGGAGACGCAAGTGGTGACCCAGCTGGAGACCGCACGCCGCCGTGATCCGGCCTTGCAAGAGATCAGCTTTGAGACCATTGCCGGTACCGGCCCCAATGGTGCGATCATGCATTACCGCGTGACCGAGGACACCGATAGCACTTTGCAAGACGGGCATCTGCTGGTGCTGGATTCGGGCGGGCAATATCTGGATGGCACCACCGATATCACCCGCACCATCGCCATCGGCACGCCGCCGGTCGAGGCGAAAGAGGCGTTTACCCGTGTGCTGAACGGTTTGATCGCCATGAGCCGTCTGCGCTGGCCCCAAGGGCTGGCCGGGCGCGATATCGAGGCTGTGGGGCGTTTGCCGCTCTGGATGGCGGGGCAGGATTTCGATCATGGGCTGGGCCATGGCGTCGGGGCCTATCTGAGCGTGCACGAAGGGCCGCAACGTCTGAGCAAGCTGAGCACGGTGCCCCTGTCCGAAGGCATGATCCTGAGCATCGAGCCAGGCTATTACCGCGAGGGGGCCTTTGGCATCCGGCTCGAAAACCTTGCCGTGGTGCGGTCTGCGCCTGATCTGCCTGGCGGGGACGCGCATCGTGCCATGCTGTCATGGGAGACGCTGAGCTTTGCGCCCATCGACACGCGGCTGATCGTGCCGGAGATGCTGACCCAAGATGCGCGAGACTGGCTGAACGCCTATCATCGCGACGTTGCGGAAAAGATCGGGCCGCGGCTATCACCGGTTGCAAAACTGTGGTTGGATGCGGCAACAGCGCCGGTTTGAGCGCGATATATTTCAGTTCATTCAGGGAGGACGGTCAGCAATGGCAGACCATATCAAGATATTGAAGTCGAACGGAACATGGACTGTGCGCGCAGGGGGCGCGGTACTGGCCGAAACACGTAACGCGCTTGAGCTGCGCGAAGGCGACCACGACGCGGTAATCTATATCCCCCGTTCGGATATCGCCATGGCGTTTCTGGACAAGACCGACAAGACCACCCACTGCCCGCATAAGGGCGATGCGCATTATTTCTCGGTCGTGACCAAAAGCCGGACGTTGGAAAACGTGGCATGGTCCTACGAGGACCCCAGCGAGGATGTCGCCGAGATCAAGGGCCATCTGGCCTTCTACCAATTGCCCGAGGTTGCGGTAGAACAAATCTAGGGCCCCCGAAATTCACGATCGAAGCAAGGGGGGCTGCGGCCCCTCTTACGCGTTCAGCAGCCAGCTTGTGTCCGCGCTAAGATCGGCGGCGCTGGTGTTTTGCACGATCACCACGACATTGCCGTTGACCACAAGTTCACTGTCGGTGCCATTGGCCGCGGCGCGGATCTCGAACATCCCGTCACCGGGGGCAAATTGCGCGGGTGAGCCTTGGGTCTCCTGCAGGTACAGCCCGTCTTCGGCGAGATTAAAGTCGGTCACGATGACCGGGGCTTTGCCCACTTGATCATAGCCGATGGCATTGATCACATCGGCCCCGTCGCCCCCTGTCACGGTATCGCCGTCGTTGGCGCTGATGGTGTCGTTGCCATCGCCCCCCAGCACGACGTCTGCCATCGTATCGGTATCGCCCGACACATTGCCGTTGAGGTTGAAGTCGAACGCGCGGATCACATCGTCACCGGCACCGCCGTCAATACTGTCGGTCCCCAGCCCCGAGATCAAAAAGTCATTCCCCGCCCCGCCGTTCAACGTGTCGTCGCCCATACCGCCGAATAGCGCGTCATTGCCAGCGTCGCCATCAATCAGGTCGTCGCCCCTGTTGCCCGCCAGCTTGTCCGGCCCCTCGCCGCCTGACAGCGTGTCATTGCCGGGGCCCGCGTTGATCGTATCGGTACCTGCATCGCCAGACAGCGCATCATTGCCACTGCCGCCGTTGATCAGATCGCTTTGGGTGCCGCCGCTGATCACATCGTCGCCGCCATTGCCATTCAGCGTGTCGTTCAACCCGCCCCCCATCAACGTGTCGTTCCCGGTGTTGCCGTTCAGCAGGTCGTTGCCGCCCTGCCCGTCAAGCATATCATCGCCCGCCAACCCGCTCAGCGTATCGCTGCCAACCCCGCCCATCAGCGTGTCATTGCCCTGCCCGCCGCTGAGCCCGTCGTTGCCTTCATTGCCCATCAGGATATCGTCGCCGTCGTTCCCTTCGATGTAGTCAAAGCCTTCGCCACCGCTTAGCGTGTCATTGCCGCGGCCCCCCAGCACCGTATCCGCGCCAAAGTTGCCCTGGGCGTCGTCATCGCCCGACCCGCCGTTGACCAGATCGTTGTTGGTGCCACCGCGCAGCACGTCATCGCCGGAACCGCCAAAGAGCGTATCCATCAGCCCGCCGCCCAAAAGCGTATCATTATCGGCCCCGCCATCCAGATTGTCGGACCCGAGCCCGCCCACGAGGGAATCCGCACCGCCAAAGCCGCCAAGGCTATCGTCGCCGCTGCCGCCGATCAGGGTGTCATTATCGGCACCGCCATCAAGCGTGTCACTGCCGTTGTTCCCGTTGAGCAGATCATCACCCAGACCACCGCGCAGCATATCGCTGCCCTGCCCGCCGGACAGGTCATCGGTGCCCCCGAAGCCTGAAAGACTGTCGGCACCGTTCCCGCCCAGCAATGTGTCGGCACCCGGCCCGCCGTTGACGGTATCGCGCCCCTCTTCGCCATTGCCAAGATTGTCGCCACCGCCAAGGTTCAGCAGGTCATTGCCCGCGCCACCCTGCACCGTGTCATCGCCGCCAAAGCCGTTTACCGTGTCGTCACCGCCAAACGCGTCGATGTCATCATTCGCGCCCGTGCCCGTGACCAGATCAGGGCCGTTGGTGCCCTGCTGCGTGGCGATCTGCGGGTCTGTCACCTCGGGCTCTGCCACGTCTTGCATGTCGTCATTGGTATCGTCGTCATCGCTGTCGCTGCCAATCAATCCCGCAAATCCCAAAAGCGCGAGCGCTGGCAATAAAGTCAATCCAAGCATGTTCAAATCCCCCTAAGCTATACCCAGAGTGTAGCTTACGCTGAGGAACGCAAGAAAGACAAATTGCCGCCGCATTTCAGACACATTTCAATATTTAGGACAGTTCAGCCCCGCTGCGCCCACTGTCGCGAATACAGCGACAATCAAGAATGTTCCTCGGCCGCTGTCTCGGCCAGGGCGCGGTTATAGGCCTTAAGCGCATCCACATGGAACAGCGCGCCCAGCAGTTCGGGCGGCGATTCGGGCTTGAGCGTGACCACGGGAATAAACGCCGCGCCGGTCTGCTCGAAAATCGGCATCGCGGCCTCTAGCGTGGCGGTGCCGTCGATATAGGTACCCTCGCCGATCAGATCCCAGCAGGTTTCTTCGTTCGCAGCGCGCAGGTCGTCGGGGCGGCGCATGATGCGGCCCACCATGAACATGCCCAGCAGATAGGCCTGAGGACCGGCGGCAAGGTGGAGACCACGGCGTTCCATCTGCGTCAGAAAAAAGCTGCGGTGCACCAGACGCGAGGCAAGCGCGGTCGACATGCTCACAGCGACCATCACCGCCAGACCTGTCTGCCAGTCTCCGGTCAGTTCGAATACAATCAAGGTGGTAGAGATCGGCGCCCCCAGAACGGCAGCCGCCACCGCGCCCATGCCCGCCAGCGCATAAAGCGACGTGGCCCCCGACATCGTGGGAAAGACGCCCGTGGCGATCAACCCGAAGGCCAGCCCCGTCAGCGCCCCCAACATCAGCGAGGGCGAAAACACCCCGCCGCCCATCCGCCCGCCGAGAGTGATCGACACCGCGATGATCTTGAGCACGGCAAAGACAACGGCTTCGTGCAGGATCATATCACCGCTTAACGCGCGGGTCGTCGTTTCATATCCGACGCCGATGATATGCGGGAACCACAGCGCGATCACGCCCAGGATTGCCCCTGCCACGGCAGGGCGCAAGTAACGCGGCAGCTTGCTGCGGGCCTGTATGAAGTTGCCGAAATCCTCGGCCCAGAAGATACCGCGCATGAGAAACACTGCCACCACGCCGCAGGTCAGCCCCAGCAGCAGGAAGGCGGGCAGCTCGGCATAGAAGGACATATCGCCCACGGTGGGCAGGGCAAATTCGGTCAGCCCGCCGAATTCCAACCGGTTGATCACAGTGCCGGCGGCCGACGCGATCACGATGGGGGCAAAGGCGTGCACCGCAAAGTGGCGCAACACAATCTCGAGCGCGAAAAGCGCGCCTGCGATCGGGGCATTGAAGCTGGCAGAGACGGCCGCCGCAACGGCGCAGCCCAGCAGGTCACGACCGGTAATACCGCTGGCATTGATCCGGCGGCTCACCAGGGTCGAGATCACGCCCGCGAGGTGGACCACCGGCCCTTCTCGCCCTGACGATCCGCCGGTGCTCAGCGTGATCAGCGACGCCAGCGCCGACGCAATACCGGCCCGTGTTTCCACCCGACCTTCGTGCAATGCCGCGCCAAGGATCACATCGCCGACGCTGCGCACACGGGCGTCTCGGGTGAAATTATGCAAGATCAGCCCCACGGTCAGCCCGCCGATGGTGGGGATCAGAACGACCCAATACCAATCAAGGCTGCCGATAAAACTATGCAGGTGCTGCACGTCTTCGGTGCCGTAAAGAAACGCCTGTAATGCATTGATCCCTTTACGAAAAAACAGCGCGGCAAAGCCTGCCGAGATGCCGATTGCAAGCGCGATGAACCAGAATGTGACCTTCCCCGGCCCTTTTTCACGCAACACATCCCACCCCAAACGCGCATGGTTGCACAACGTGTCATACTGCTGGTTCAGAAAGGGGCGCGGTTTCAAAGGCATGGCGGCTTTGCTGTCAGGGTTTACCCATGTCTAGGACAGAGCCGCCTGCGTTAAAACCCCTGCAATCAAGACTGTGCCGTTAGCTGGCGAATTCTTCGCCCAAAAGCTCGCGCGCGGCGGCACGTGCGGCCTCGGTAATCGTATCCCCTGCCAGCATCCGCGCGACCTCGTCCACGCGTTCCGGAGCTGACAGTGGCGTGACCGTCGACAGGGTCATGCCCTTGGACACGGCCTTGGACACCCGCCAGTGATGCGCGCCCAAAGCGGCAACCTGGGGGGAGTGGGTGACAACAAGCACCTGCCCGCCCTGCGACAGCGCCGCCAGACGACGCCCCACCGCATCGGCAGTCGCACCGCCGACACCCCGGTCGATTTCGTCAAAGATCATCGTCAGGCCGGTTTGCCCCTTGGCCAGACAGACCTTGAGCGCGAGCAGAAAGCGGCTGAGCTCCCCGCCCGATGCGATCTTGCCAAGTGGGCCCGCAGGCGCGCCGGGGTTGGTGGCCACGGTAAAGGACACCGCATCGCGGCCTTCCGGTCCGGGCGTTTCGTCGGTGATCTGCGTGGCAAAAACCGCGCGCTCCATCTTGAGCGGGGCAAGCTCTGCCGCGACGGCCTTGTCCAGTTTGCCCGCTTTCTTGCGGCGCGCGTCGGTCAGCGCGTCGGCCGCGGCATCATAGGCGGCTTGGGCGTCGCGCACGGCTTTCTCCAGCCCCGCCTGTGCGGCCTCGCCTGCGTCCAGCGCGTCCAGCTTGCCGCGCAACGTCTCGGCAAAGCCCGCCAGATCGTCGGCCAGAACCTCGTGCTTGCGGGCCATGGCGCGGATCGCAAAGAGGCGCTCTTCGGTTTCTTCCAGCTCGATCGGGTTGAACGACATGGTGTCGATGGCGGCGACCACGCCTTCCATCGCCTCGTCCAATTCGACCATCGCACGCGAGAGCGCAGCCATCGGGGCCTCTAGCGCGCCGTCGGCTTTATGGGCCACCCCGTCGAGCCAGCGCAGGGCGTCGCCCAGCTGTGTCTCTGCCCCGCCCTGCCCCATCATCTCGTAGGCGTTGACCACATCGCTGCGGATCTTTTCGGCGCTTTGCATCAGGCGACGGCGCGCGTCGAGCTGTTCTTCCTCGCCCGCTTGCGGGTCCAGCTTGTCCAGCTCTGCCACGGCGTGGCGCAGGTATTCTTCTTCGGCGGCAATGGCCTCGCGTTCGACGGCGGCCTGTTTGGCAGCCTTGCGCGCCGCAGCCAAGGCAGACCACGCCTGCCGCACCTTGTCGCGCAGCGGCGCGGTGCCCGCGAATTCATCCAGAATGGCGCGGTGGCCCTTGGGGTCAAGCAACCCGCGGTCATCATGCTGGCCGTGCAATTCGACCAGCGTTTCCGACAGCGCGCGCAGCACCTCGCCCGAGCAGCGGCGGTCATTGACCCAAGCCGTTTTGCGCCCGTCAGACCCGTTGATACGGCGCAAGATCAGCTCGCCCCCGCCGGGCAGGCCAGCCTCCTCCAGCACCGCGTGGGCGGCGTGGCCTTCGGGCAGATCGAACCACGCCGTGACCTCGCCCTGAGACGCGCCCTGACGCACCAGATCGGCGCGCCCGCGCCAGCCCAGCACGAACCCGAGACTATCGAGCAAGATCGATTTACCCGCCCCGGTTTCGCCGGTCAGAACGTTCAAACCCGGCTGAAACGCAAGTTCCAGCCGGTCGATGATCAGCATATCCGAAATATCTAGGCCGCGTAGCATGGGTCACTATCCGTGTGGGCCGTCAAAAGGCGCTTGGGTCAGATCCATTCGCCCTTGATCGTTTGGCGGTAGATCGCGGTCAACCAGTTATCGCCGAAGGACTTCATTTCAAGCCCCTGACCGGTCAGCAGCTTATAGCTTGCCTCGTACCATTCGGTGGACTGGTAATTGTGCCCCAGAATGGCACCTGCGGTCTGCGCCTCGTCCGTGAGACCCAGCGACAGATACGCCTCTACCAGACGGTGCAGCGCCTCGGCGGTGTGGGTGGTTGTCTGGAAATCCTCGACCACGACGCGGAAGCGGTTGATCGACGCGGTATAGTGTTTGCGACGCAGGTAATAGCGCCCCACTTCCATTTCCTTGCCCGCCAGATGGTCAAACGCCAGATCGAATTTCAGCACGGAAGACCGCGCATATTCGCTGTCTGGATAATCCTCGATCACGCGACGCAGCGCTTGCAGCGCCTGAAAGGTCAGCCCCTGATCGCGGCCAACTTCGTCGATCTGGTCATAGTAGCTTAGCGCGAGAAGGTAGCTTGCATAGGACGCGTCATCATCATCGGGGAAGAAATCAATATAGCGCTGCGCGGCAGAGCGGCTGTTGGGGTAATCCTGATCTTGATGATAGGCGAAAGCCTGCATGATCAGCGCCCGCTTGGCCCATTCGGAATAGGGGTACAGGCGTTCAATCTCGGAGAAATATTCAGCCGCTTCGGCAGGGCGCTTGCGGTTCAGTTCAAATTCGCCACGCTCGTAAATCTGCTCGGCCGAGTATGTTTCAAGCGGAATTTCCTGAGGGTTGAAGAAGCTGTTGGTCGTCCGACCCGTGTCCTGAGCACCACCGCACGCGCCAAGAACGCCCGCCAAAAGCACCGCACCGACCACCCGCTTGCGCGACATCGTACCCGTCATGCGTTTCACCCTCGCTTTAAACTCTGCGTCACGTTTCACGATACGCCTTTGCCCGTGACTAGCACAAGGTTTCGCGCAACAAAACGACCATTCGGCAGTCCCCTACAAGGGCGGCTGTCGACGGGCCAAATCGTAAACAAAGGATTACCCAAGCCCCACCGGAGTTTCAACCGTCGTTAACGCCCTGCCCTGCGACATCGCGTTACCGCTTTCAGGCAACGGCGGGGATTTCGTCCCACTCAAGACCAAAGCCAGGCAGACGCGACGCCATTTGCGCGTCACATTCAACCATGCGCACGGCACCGGGGGTCGCGAACAGCGCCCGCAGCAGCGTATTGGTCAGGCTGTGGCCGGCGCGCACGCCGGTGTAATGGCCGATCAGCGGTGCACCGGCCAGCGCCAGATCCCCCAAGGCATCCAGCATCTTGTGGCGTACGGGTTCGTCCGCGTGGCGCAGACCACCGGGGCTCAGCACTTGGTCGCCGTCGAAGACGACAGCATTTTCACCAGCGTGACCGCCCAATGCCAGACCGTTCGCCTGCATCGCGTCGACATCCGCCTGACGGCAGAAGGTCCGGCTGTCGCAAAGTTCGCGGGCGAAGCTGCCGTTGTTCATGACCAGCGACTTTTCCTGATGGCCAATGGCGGCGTCGGCGAAATCGATGATAAAGTCGATCTTCAGGGTGTCTGCCGGTGCGATGGTGGCCGAGGCTTCTCCATCCGTCACGGTGACCGTTTTCAGCACTTCGAAAGCGCGCACAGGGGCCGCCAGCACGCGAACACCGCGCTGCATGATACCACGCACGAAGGGCGCGGCAGAGCCGTCGAGGATTGGCACTTCGGGGCCGTCAATCTCGACCAGCGCGTTGTGGATGCCACAACCGGCCAGTGCGGCCATCAGGTGTTCAACAGTAGAGATTTGCAGACCCGCCGCATTTTCCAGCTTGGTGCAAAGAGGCGAGCGATTCACTGCGTCCCAGCGGGCGGGGATCAGGCGATCGCCCACATCCACGTCACTGCGCGAGAACCAGATACCGTGATGCGCGCCAGCCGGACGGATCGTCACAGTTGCAGGACGGCCGGAATGAAGGCCGGTGCCGCTAAAGCTGATCGCTGTCTTAATGGTTGTCTGCACGGTCAATACTCACTGTCCAAAGATCATCTGTCTAAGTTGAACTCTGTCCTAACGGGGCCGTTCCTAATGCTCAATTCAATCATTGCTACCGTCTGAAACATCACTGTCACAATTGGGCGTTAAAGTGCGCATACCGCCAATAAGCCATTGTTATATATATATTTCAGGCTCCCGATCATCCCTGAAATGACGGCGAAGCGTGAACATATAACAGCAATATTTCAACGAATGTTATCGACCCGCACACAGCAATTGCTGCACCGCAGCACGCTGAAAGTTGTGGCGCTAACGAAAAAGACCACCCCTAAGGGTGGCCTTTCGGACGTTTACGAGGACGTCTTAGGTAAGCTTAGTTCGCCTGACGACGCAGGAAGGCGGGGATTTCGATCCGCTCTTGATCTTCGTCCTGAACGTCGCGCGGCTGTGGCGCGGCAGAGGTCGCGCGGGTCTGAACCGGCGGCTGCTGACGTGCGGGACGCTGCTGCTGTGTTTCCGCCTCACCGTGACCGGTCATGCGGTTGATCAACGAGTTGATGCCAAAGCGCTTCTCGCCCTGCTCGGCGGCGGGTTGTTGACGCTGCTGCTGCGGCTGCGCTTGTGGCTGACGCTGTTGCTGCTGGCTTGGCGACGCTTTTTGCGCGGCGGCGCGCAGACGGGCCAGTGCTTCGGGCGATGGGGTGCCGGGTGCCGGGGCGCGCGGCGCGACAAACGCCTCTTGCTCTTGCGCGTCGACATTCACCTCTTCGCGGCGCGGCTGGAAGGACGCAACCTCGGGACGGTAGGCGGGGGGTGGCAGATCATCTGCGTCCGACGCTTCGTCTTCGTAGGATGTGTCAGAGAAACCGCTGTGGTTGACCGCGGCTTCTTCCTTGAACAGCTGCTGCTGTGGCTCTTCTTCGTACTCGGCTTGTGCGGCAACGGGTGCAGGTGCTTCGGCGGCGGGGGCTTGTTCAACCTCTGGCGCTTTGGCAGGCAATGGCTGCGACATGGAGCGGCGCGGCACGGGCATCTCGGTGTTGACGTCAACCGCATCGATACCTGTGGCAACAACGCTCACGCGCATGACGCCACCCAGTTCGGTGTCGAGCGTGGACCCCACGATGATGTTCGCGTCTGGGTCGACTTCTTCGCGGATACGGTTCGCCGCTTCGTCGAGTTCGAACAGGGTCAGGTCGTGACCGCCGGTGATGTTGATCAGAACGCCCTTGGCACCGCGCAGGCTGATTTCGTCCAGCAGCGGGTTCGCGATGGCCTTCTCGGCGGCCTGGATGGCGCGATCTTCGCCCTCTGCCTCGCCGGTGCCCATCATCGCTTTGCCCATCTCGTCCATCACGGCGCGAACGTCCGCAAAGTCGAGGTTGATCAGGCCGGGGCGGACCATCAGGTCCGTGACGCCTTTGACACCTTGGTACAGCACGTCATCCGCCATGGAGAATGCTTCGGTAAAGGTGGTTTTTTCATTCGCCAGACGGAACAGGTTCTGGTTGGGAATGATGATCAGTGTATCGACGACCTTTTGCAGCGCCTCGATACCGTCTTCAGCCTGACGCATCCGCTTGATGCCCTCAAACTGGAACGGCTTGGTCACAACACCAACGGTCAGAACACCCAGTTCGCGCGCAGCCTGCGCGATGATCGGCGCGGCCCCTGTCCCGGTGCCCCCGCCCATACCGGCGGTGATAAAGCACATGTGCGCGCCGGCCAGGTGGTCAACAATCTGTTCAATGCTTTCTTCGGCAGCAGCAGCACCGACAGAGGCCCGCGCGCCCGCACCCAGACCTTCGGTCACTTTGATGCCCAGCTGAACGCGGCTTTCCGCTTTGGCTTGCTGCAACGCTTGCGCGTCCGTGTTGGCAACCACGAAATCAACACCGTCGAGCTCTTTCTCGATCATGTTGTTCACGGCGTTGCCGCCTGCCCCGCCAACACCAAACACTGTGATGCGGGGTTTCAGGTCGCCCTGTCCGGGCATTGAAAGATTAAGGGTCATGAGCCATCCGCCTGTATTGTTTAGCTCGCTTACGGAGCATTTTTTGTGCAATCCCCCTTATTGTATAGGGAGAACGCCCATGCGTCACCTAGAAAACACGGTTTTGACACATTATATGGGCGTTTTTTTGCCGGTTTTCTCATGATTTCGACGCGCGCACCGCATCTGGGGGTTACCAGTTGTCGCGGAACCACTTGACAGCGCGCTTCAACGACCGGGATGGGTAGCGGTCGGCGGGAATGTCAAAGTCCCACCACTCGTCTTGCGGGTGCGCGGCAAACAGCGCCAACCCTACGGCAGAGGCGAAACCCGGACCGGTTGCGGCTTGTGGCAGGCCATGCACGCGCAGCGGGCGGCCCAAACGGACCTGTTGGCCCAAAATCTTGCTTGCCAGACCATCAAGACCCGGAATCTGACTGCCGCCGCCGGTCAGCACGATCTGCTGGCTTGGCAGGTGGTCAAAGCCCGCGGCATCCAGACGGGCGCGGACTTCTTCCAGAATTTCTTCGACACGGGGGCGCATGATGCCGATCAGCTCGGCGCGGCTCACGGTGCGACGGTCGTGCTCGTAATCCCCGGTATCGCCACCGATATCGATCATCTCGCGGTCGTCCATGCCTGTCGCATGCACCCCGCCATAGAAGGTCTTGATCCGTTCAGCATTGGCCGTCGGCACCTGCAACCCCATAGAGATGTCAGAGGTGATGTGATCCCCGCCCATGCGCACGCTGTCGGCATAGATCATGTGTTTGCGAATGAAGATCGAAACAGAGGTCGACCCGCCGCCAAGATCAATACAGGCGGCACCAAGTTCCTGCTCGTCCTCGACCAGCGACGAAATCCCCGAAACATAGGCCGAAGACGCAACGCCCGCCAGTTCGAGGTCACAGCGTTTGATGCAATGGGCAAGGTGTTGAACCGCCGCCGCGTCCACGGTCAGCATATGCATATCGACCGACAGGGTATTGCCCAATTGGCCGCGAGGATCGGACAGGCCCGACCGGTTATCCAGCGCAAAGTTCACCGGCTGCGCATGCAGCACTTCACGGCCCTCGCCGTATTCGGGCACGTCGCAATTGGCCAGAACCTGCGCGACATCCTGCTCGGACACGACCTGCCCTTCCAGATCCAGCGCCGCATCCAGACCGTAGCTGCGCGGTTCAGCCCCCGAGAAACAGGCGATCACGTGATCCACACGGATGTTCGCCATTTTCTGCGCCGCCTGCAGCGCGGTACGCACAGCGCGTTCGGTTTCCTGCATGGCGCAGATCTCGCCAAAGCGAACCCCGCGCGACCGCGTGGTCGCAGCCCCGATCACGCGAAAACCGGATTGCCCCGCGAGCGACCCGATTTCGCCCTCTTCAGAGACGCGGCCCGTGCCGTCAAACCGCAGCACCAGGCAGGCGATCTTTGACGTGCCCACATCCAGAATAGCCACCACGCCGCGTTGCATCGCAAGCTTACGCATGTGGCGCATGGATCGCTGACTATCGTATAGGTCCATCATCTTTTCACTGTCCCGAAATCTGCCTGATGCGCCACAATTCTTGTGTGGCGTCCTTGTTCATTTGCACGGTGGGCCGTTGGGCCAACCGCATGTCTACCCGCGCGACGTCGCGGGCCAGCACATCCTGTGCACCTTCCAGCGCGATCACCCGCTCCAGCGCCTGAACGGCCTGGGTTTCGGGCAGCAAGATACGCTGTTCACGGCCAAGAACGACGTCCCATCGCCGCTCTCCCATGCGTACCAAACCGCGCAGCCGCTCCCCCAACGGAGCCGCCGTGCGGATCAATTCAAGCGCTTCGCTCACGCGCTGGTTCGCCGCCTCGCCTACCACCAAGGGCAGGTCCGTGCGATCGCCACGCGAAGCAAGCTGGCCGATGGGGCTTCCCTCGGCGTCGATCAGCAGCAGCCCGTCCTGGCTGCGCCAAACGGCGACCGGCACCCGTGGCTGTACCGACACCTGCAACACGCCGCCCGGCTTCACCCGCAGCGACGCCTGCTTGACGCCGGGAAGATCGGTGATCGCCTGCCGCAATGCAGGCAGATCAAGATCAAAGGAACTGGTTGGAAATTCGACAGGCACAGCGGCACGCACGTCGGCGGCCAAAACGCCTTCGACACCATCGATCGCCATCAGTTTGACCATGAATTCGGGGCGCTGCTGGATGCTGGTGCGGGCATTGGCATAGACATCGGCCAACTGGCCGCGCCGTGCTTCGTCCGACAGATAGATTGTCCCCGCTGCCAAGGCCAAGCAGAACGGCACCCCGACGCGCAGCCCGAAACGGAACGTCGGCGTCAGCATCAAACGCTGCATGCGCCACGCCCAACGTGACGGTGCGGGATCTGCCTTGGCCGGCTTGGCGGGTTTGACGCGTTTGATCAACGATTGCATGACGCGTCCTCGACCATCCAGGCGCAGAGCTCGCCAAAGGAAATGCCAACCGCCTGCGCCTGTTCGGGCGACAGCGACGTGGGGGTCATGCCGGGCTGGGTGTTGGTTTCCAGCAGGAACAGCCCCGCTGCCCCCTTGCTTTCATCCCACCGGAAATCCGTGCGACTGACACCGCGACAGCCAAGCGCGTTATGCGCCCGCAGGGCGTAATCCATGCAGAGCTCAAAAATCTCGTGCGGGATATCGGCAGGGACCACATGGGTCGACCCGCCCGCCTTGTACTTGGCGTCATAATCATACCAGCCCGTCGTGTGGATGTCGGTCACGGTCAGCGCACGTTCGCCCATCACGGTGGTGGTCAGTTCGCGACCGGGGATAAATTTCTCGACCATGACCTCGGCAGGCATGGCATCATCCAACTGTGGCGGGCCGTTGTTTTCAATCTCGACAAGGTAGACACCGACGGATGACCCTTCGTTGTTCGGCTTGACCACATAGGGCGGGTCCATCACATGGGATCCCCGCACCGTCGCCGCCGATACGATCAAGCTTTCCACGACAGGCAAACCCGCGGCACGAAAAACTTCCTTGCTGCGCTGCTTGTCCATCGCAAGGGCAGAGGCCAGCACGCCGGAGTGTGTGTAAGGCAGGCCCATCCATTCCAGCAAACCCTGCACGCAGCCGTCTTCGCCCCAGCGGCCATGCAAACAATTCAGAACGACATCGGGTTGAGCAGCGCCCAGATCGGCACAAAGGTCGGGGCCGCAATCGACCTCGATGACTTCGAAACTCCGGTCCCGCAAAGCCGCTGCGCAGGCGCGCCCTGTTGACAGAGACACCTCGCGTTCCGCCGAGGGGCCACCCAACAATACTGCAACTCTCGGGGGTGTCCTGCTCGACAATCCCACTCAATCTGCCTTTTTAAACGGGCCTGTTGCGACCCTTATTCATTCTGTTCCGGACCTTTTGGCGGCCCTAAATCATGACGCTCGAACGTTTATTTTTCGCCGATCCGCATAATTTCCCACTCTAGCGTAATCCCGCTGGAATCGTAAACCTTTTTTCGCACCATTTCACCCAATGCTTCAAGGTCTGCTGCCGTCGCGGAACCCGTATTGATCAGGAAGTTGGGGTGTTTCGGGCTCATCTGCGCGCCACCCAAGGTGGCACCGCGCAAACCGGCGTCGTCAATGACCTTCCACGCCTTCAGATCGTGGCGGTCATCCGCTTGCCCCGTGCTGGAAAACCCCGCCGGATTGCGGAACGTCGACCCCGCGCTGCGGTCCTTGGTGGGTTGGGTTTCGTCCCGTTTGCGCAGCTGGTCCTCCATCCGCGCGTGCAGCGCTTGCGCCTCGCCTTTGGGGGGCGCGAAACGGGCAGCGGTGATGACATATCCGTCTGGCAAAGCGGTCTGGCGATAGGCAAATTGCAGATCGTCCGGCCCAAGCGTGACCTTTTCGCCTGTGCGGGTGATCGCGTCTGCGCTGATGAAATAATCAGCAGTATAGGCACCATAGCAGCCCGCGTTCATCCGCACCGCGCCGCCAATGCTACCCGGGATTGTGCGCAGGAAGGTCAGGTCCAGCCCCGCATCCGCTGCCTTGCGCGCGACATGGGCGTCCAGCGCCGCGGCACCTGCGGTGACGATTCCATCTTCGCAACTGATGGTGTTGAACCCGCGCCCCAGCCGGATCACCACAGCGCGCAAGCCGCCGTCGCGCACGATCACATTCGACCCGACCCCCATCGGCATGACCACGACATCGGCGGGCAGCGCCTGCATGAAAGCCGCCAGATCATCCGCATCGGCAGGCTGGTAGAAATAGTCAGCAGGGCCGCCCACGCGCAGCCAGGTCAGATCAGCCAAGGGGCGGTTTTGCGTCAGCTTACCGCGCATGTCGGGAAAGGAAATATCTGTCATGCCCATCGCCTAGCCCGCTTTGGGAGGGAGGTCAATTTTCCACATGCGACCGAAGCGCGCCAAAAACCGCCCAATCAATCAGGTCGGTTCGCCCGCAGCTCGCGTGTGATACGGCCGGCCAGCCATCCTGCAAGAAACGCGCAAACCGCATAGCCCGTGGCAGCGGCTTGCGCCATGAACACCGGACGCTCCAGCGGTTTCGCGCCAAGGCCCCAGATCATCCACGCCCAGTTCAGCGCGAGCCCCGCCAGCAGGACCAGCACAAAGCCGCCATACCGGCGCATCAGACCGCACCAGCCCGCGGCAAGCATCCACACCACGAGGATGCTGATCAGGATCACCAGCGTCAGGTTCACTTTGCGGCATTCCGTACAGCAGCGCCGCGCAGCCAGCGCATCAGATAGATCACCGGCCAGCGCAACACCGAACACCCGCCCGCGAACACCAGCATCCCGACCCAAGGGCCATGCTGCATGGTGACAAACCCCAGGACGGGTATGCCGACGGCAATCAGCACATAGGCGCTGCGCCAATGCTGGTCAGAACTGGGCGTCATCGCCAACACATTGGCAACGACCGCCCAAAAACAGGCAAGAACCAGTGATATACTCATTTTGGAACCTCCGGGTTTTGCCCGCGCAGCTTGGCCAGCAAAAAGCGCAAGGGATTGCGGAACATGGACACAAAGGCAGCAAGAGCAAGCAGGCTATAGAGCCAGCCCACCTGAAGACCGATCAGGATGATCAGCACCGGTGCGGCGATCAGCAGGATCACACCGGGAATATATTGCAGGCGCATGGGCAGCGTCGCCACCGTGGCCGAGCAAAAGACCCACAGGATGCAAGCCCAAAGCAAGGTCATGACCGGCCCCCGTATGATGGGGTCCGCACCATTCAGACGGCTTCCTTCTTCAAGGCTTCAAGCGCAGCAGGCAAGGCGTTGGCCCAGGTGCTGATTGTCCCTGCCCCAAGGCAGACAACCATATCCCCCGGCCCTGCCTGTTCGCGGACCAGCCGCGCCAGATCATCCTCGCTTTGGACGGCGCGGGCGTGGCGGTGACCATGACGGATCAACCCTGCGACCAGATCATCGCGCCCTGCGCCCTCGATCGGGGCCTCGCCCGCGGCATAGACCTCGGCGATGCCAACAACATCGGCATCGTTGAAACAGGCGCAGAATTCCTCGAAATGGTGGTGCAAGCGGCTGTAGCGGTGGGGCTGGTGGACCGCGATCACGCGCCCTTCGGTGGCCTGACGTGCGGCTTTCAGCACGGCGGTAATCTCGACCGGGTGGTGACCGTAGTCGTCGATGATCGTCACGCCATCCACTTCGCCCACTTTGGTAAAGCGACGGTTCACGCCGCCGAACCCGGCAAGCGCGGCACGGATTTCTTCGGTTTTCATCCCAAGGTGGCGCGACACGGCGACCGCCGCCATCGCGTTTGACACGTTGTGATCCCCGGGCATCGGCAGGCTGCAATCCTTGATCGTGATGCCTTCGGTCTGGAACATGATATCGAAATGCGCAACGCCCGCCTTGTAGTGCAGGTTGACCGCGCGCACGTCGGCCTGGGTGTTAAAGCCATAGGTCATGACACGCCGGTCGGTGATCTTGCCGACCAAAGCCTGCACCTCGGGGTGGTCGATGCAGCAGACCGCCAGCCCGTAGAAAGGAATGTTCGAGACGAAATCCAGAAACCCTTTGCGCAGGGTATCGAAGTCGCCCCAATGCTCCATATGCTCGGGGTCGATATTGGTCACGATGGCAATGGTCGCGGGCAGACGGTTGAAGGTGCCGTCGGATTCATCCGCCTCAACCACCATCCATTCGCCCTGCCCCATCCGCGCGTTCGACCCGTAAGCATGGATGATCCCGCCGTTCACCACCGTCGGATCGATCCCGCCGTTGACCAGCAGTTCGGCCACCATCGTCGTTGTGGTGGTCTTGCCGTGGGTTCCTGCCACCGCAATGTTGGATTTCAGGCGCATCAGCTCTGCCAGCATCTCGGCGCGGCGCACGATGGGAAGGCCCGCCACCCGTGCGGCATCCAGTTCAGGGTTGCCCGGCTTGATCGCCGAAGAGATCACGACAACCGCGGCCCCTTCGATATTCGCGGCCTCCTGCCCTTCGAACACCGTCGCGCCAAGGTCCACCAGACGGTCGGTGATCTTGGTCGATTTCAGGTCCGACCCCTGCACGCGGTAGCCGTGGTTCAACAACACTTCAGCAATGCCGGACATGCCGATACCGCCAATACCCACGAAATGGATCGGGCCCACATCGGTGGGGAGTTTCGTGGCTGCGTTCATCGTTTCTTTCCTTCGGTTGCCAGGGTTTCCACCATCTGGGCGAGCTCTTCTGCGGCGTCCGGCTTGGCGACAGACAGGGCGGCACGCGCCATCTGCTGTGCGCCCTCTGCATGGGTCAGCACCATTTCGATCTGGGCCCGCAGACTGTCAGGATTGGCCATGTTTTCGGGCACCATGATCGCGGCACCGGCGTCCACCAATCCACGGGCATTGGCTGTCTGATGATCGCCCGTCGCCGCCGCGAAGGGGATCAGGATCGAGGGCCGCCCGATGATAGAGATATCGGCAACGCTGGACGCGCCAGCGCGGCTGATCACCAGCTGGGCTTCGGACATGCGCCGCGGCACGTCATGGAAAAACGGTTGCACATCGGCATTGATCCCGTTTTCGGCGTAAAAGGTAGCGACCCGCTGGCCGTCCTCGTCCCGCGCCTGATGGCTGACGCGGATATTGCGCAGCAGTTCCATCGGCAGATCGGCGATGGCGGGGGGGATCACCTCGCTCAAGATGCGCGCGCCCTGGCTGCCGCCCATCACCAACAGCTCCATCGGGTAGTCACCCGGCGCGATATAGCCCGCGCCCGCACGCTCCAGCACCGCGGCACGCACCGGATTGCCGGTGTGTTCGGCGCTGACACCATCGGGCAATGTGGTCGGCCATGTGCCGCAAGCCACGGCATCGACATGTTTGGAAAACAGATCATTGACCCGACCGAGCACGCCATTTTGTTCGTGGATCATCCGGGGCTTGCGCAGCACCCAGGCCGCTGTCAGCGCGGGGATCGACGGATACCCGCCAAAGCCGACAACCACATCGGGGTTGTCGCGCAGCATACCGAAAATGCCGCCAAGCACACCGCCCAGAATACGAAACGGCGCGATGGCCTTGGCCACCAGACCGCCGCGCGCGAAAGTGGCGCTGCTGACCTGCTGGATCTCGACCGCCTCGGGGAAACCGCCGGTATAGCGCGCACCCCGCGCGTCGGTGGACAGCTTTACCCGCCAGCCCCGCGCCAGCATGACTTCGGCAAGCGCTTGGGCGGGAAACATATGCCCCCCTGTCCCTCCTGCGGCGATAACCAGCAGCGGCGCCGTCATCGGGCACGGCTCCGGCCCAATAGATCAGAGATCTGGCCCTGTGGTCGGGTCCGGGTAAACGCCAGCAACATGCCCACTGCGATGCCAGAGGCAATCACCGACGACCCGCCGTAGCTGACGAAAGGCAGCGTCATACCCTTGGCGGGCAGCAGCCGCACAGCCACGCCCATGTTGATCATCGCCTGCACGCCGAACATGCAGGCCAGCCCGGTGCCCGCCAGACGGATAAAGGGATCCCGCTCGCGCACCAGACGCAGCAGCGACCGCACCACGATCACGGCGTAAAGCGCGATCACACACATCACGAGGATCAGGCCGTATTCTTCGGCAGCAACGGCGATGATGAAATCGGTGTGCGCATCGGGCAGCGACCATTTCACCTGCCCCTCGCCCACGCCGACCCCGAACAGACCGCCTTCGCGGATCGCATCGGTGGCATAGCCAAGCTGCGTGCGCGGATCGATGTCGGGCGACAGGAACCCATCAATCCGCCGGGCAAAGTGTTCAGAGTTGGAATAGGCAAAAGTCCCCGCCAAGACGACCAGCCCGGCCATGCCCACCAGCAGCACCAACGGCGCACCGGCTACGAAATACATGACCCCCCAGCCGAACAGGACCAGACAGGCCTGACCAAAGTCGGGCTGCAACGCCAGCATCAGCACGATGGAAATACACAGCGCAAAGGACCACGTTTTGCCCGGAGGGCCGTTGATCTCGAGCGCGGCCGCCATCATCCACGCCGCCACAACGACAAAACCGGGCTTGAGGAACTCTGACGGCTGGAAGGACGCAAAGCCCATGGAATACCAGCGCACAGCACCTTTGCCAAAGTCGGTGCCAAAGAACGGCAGCAAGGCCAGCGCCACAAAGGACACCAGAAAACCGACAATCGCCAGACGCCGCACCATCACCGGCGTCATCATCGACGTCAGCACCATCGCAATCACGGCAAGCACACCGAAAACAGCCTGTCGCTGCACATAATGAAAAGAGTCAAAGCCGTTTTTCGCGGCCAAGGGCGGGGAGGCCGCCAGCCCCAGCAACATGCCCACGGCAAACAGCAGGAGGATGCAGGACATCGCCCATTTGTCGATCGTACGCCACCATTTGGGAAGAATCGGTTCGCCATCCCGAACGGGAACCGCGCCATAGACCATTTCTGTCATGGGACCTGCCTTACACTGCCTCGTTCCGCCCCTTTTCGGGGTCTAGCTTGCAGTGTAGCGCGAAAGGTCACGCGGGGCTAGTGTGTTTTAACCAGCCCCGCGCAAAGCTGCCTATGCCCCTGCGTGCGTGCCGCGGATCGGATAGTCGTTGTCACGCACAAACTTGGTCCCGTTCAGCAGCCCCTCCAGATCAGGCCGCGCGAAGGGCGCGTTCGAGATGTCGAGGATCTGGATATTGCCGTCGCCATTCACCACGAAGACGCCGGGCTCTGCGAAAGGCTGATCGGTTTCTTGCGGGCTGCGCGGGTCAGAGACATAGAGCCCCAGTTCGCGCATCTGTGCGATGCTCATGTCATAGCCGATCGTCAGGGATAGATCCTGCTCTTGCGCCATCTCGCGCGCCTTGTCTTTCGGGTCACCCGATGCGGCAACAACGTCCACACCTGCCTTGTTGAAATCCGCGACCAGCCCGTCCAGCGTCGACAGGTATTTTTTGCAGATCGGGCAATGCAGACCGCGATAGACGACCACCAGTTGCCAGTCATGATCGCCCCGCGGAGTGCCAAGGGTCAGCATGCCGCCTTGCAGCTCTGCCACGGTCAGTTTCGGGAATGCGTTACCTGCGTCCAATACGTTCATCGGGTCTCTCCTTTAATTGCTTCGTCACTCACGGAATTAGTCTTCATGCGCCGGGTTACCACCCCGCTCACGGCCACTTGACCGGCTTGCGTGGCGGGGGCTATGGCGGGGCCATGCAATATGATACGGTAATTTTAGGCGCAGGGGCCGCAGGCATGATGTGCGCGGCCCACGCAGGCGGATCGGTGCTGGTCGTGGATCACGCCAAAGCACCGGGCGAGAAAATCCGCATTTCCGGCGGCGGGCGCTGCAATTTCACCAATATGCACTGCACGCCTGATGCCTTTATCTGCGCCAACCCCCATTTCGCCAAATCGGCGCTGGCACGTTATACGCAGTGGGATTTCATCGAACTGGTAGACGCGCATGGGATCGCGTGGCACGAAAAGACCCTCGGCCAGCTTTTCTGCGACACCTCCGCCAAAGAGATCGTCGCCATGCTGCGCGGCCTGATGCAAAAAGCCGGTGTTGACCTGCGGCTGCACAGCACGCTGACCGATATCGCCGTGACCGATTCCGGATATAGCATGACCTTGCACACGCCCGACGGCACCACGCCGATCACCACGCGCAACTTTGTCGTTGCCTCTGGCGGGAAATCCATCCCCAAGATGGGGGCGACGGGGCGCGCCTATGAGATCGCCGCGCAGATGGGGATCCCCGTCACCGACACGCGGGCGGGGCTGGTGCCCTTCACCTTTACCGACGCCCGTTTCGCGCCCATATCCGGCACCGCAACGCCCGCGCGGGTGACTGCCCAAGGCCCCTCCTTTGACGAAGCCCTGCTGTTCACCCACCGTGGCCTCTCCGGCCCTGCTGTGCTGCAAGCGTCAAGCTACTGGACCGAAGGCGCGCCGATCACAGTGAACCTGCTGCCCGACAGTGATCTGCTGGCCAAGCTACGTAGCCAACGCCAGACCTATGGCCGCCGCAACCTGACGACAGAGCTTTCCCACCACCTGCCCGCGCGGCTGGTGGATCATCTTGCGGGGATCATGGACCTTGGCGGCAACCTCGCCGATTGGTCAGATGCAAAACTTAGCACCCTGATCGACACGCTGTCGCATTGGGTGATGACCCCTTCTGGCACCGAAGGCTACCGCACCGCCGAAGTCACCCTCGGCGGGATCGACACCGACGCGCTGTCCTCCAAAACACTAGAGACCAAGACACGCCCCGGTCTCTACTTCATTGGCGAGGCCGTCGACGTGACCGGATGGCTGGGCGGCTATAACTTCCAATGGGCCTGGTCCTCTGCCATGGCCTGCGCCGCAGATATCGCACAGAAGCAATAGCTTCCAAATGGCCCTAAATCCCGGGGGAGCCGCCATAGGCGGCGGGGGCAGCGCCCCCTGCCCGACACCATCGAGGCATGGAAGCGACCTCGTAATGCAGCTTCCCCAATGCAGACATGCGCCACACTATCGGTAAATTCAGAAAGGAAGACCATGCGTGACCCAGAAACCGACAAGGCCAACGTCATCGCCTTTTACGAAATGATGTTCAATGATTGCCGCCCCGCCGACGCCATCGCGCGCTACGCCGGAGCGCAGTACATTCAGCACAATCCCCATGTGGCGGACGGCAAGGCGGCCTTCGTTGACTATTTCGAACGGATGGCCCGCGAGCATCCGGGCAAACATGTCGAGGTCAAGCGGTCATTCGTGGACGGCGATCATGTGATCCTGCATTGCCATCAGCTATGGCCCAACGGTCCCGATTATGCAGGGATGGACATTTTCCGTCTCGATGATCAAGGCAAAATCGTCGAGCATTGGGACGTACTACAGGAAATGCCTGTACAGAGTAACAACGACAACGGGATGTTTTGATGCAATGAATGCCGTGCGAGCACAGCATTGAAAGGTCAAAGCTATGCGTTGGCATTTTTCCCAAGAACCGAGCCGCAAGCCCTTTAACAGCGTCGACAATCAACGTGCCGCCAACCCCAACAAGCGTCGCAGTTATAAGAACTTGTGACGCAGGCATGTCACGTTCTTCCTTGAGGTTGGCGGTACGTTGCAGTTTTTGAGACAATATTGGCACCGCCCTATAAGCGTCGCGCCGCTTGCCAGACCAATGGCGCAAGCACGATGGCAATGAAGGGAAACATCAAGAGATTGATGAGATGCCATCCCGACGCCTGCATCAGTGCGCCAGAAAAGAACGAAAGCGCCGCGACTGTGCCGAAGACGGCGAAATCATTCAGCCCTTGGGCACGCCCGCGCTCGGCCTCTGTATGCGCGGCAGCTACCATCGCAGTCGCTCCGATGAAGCCAAAGTTCCATCCGATCCCAAGCAGGATGAGAGAGATAAAGAAATGCCTCAGATCCAGACCGGTCAGCGCAACAGCACCTGAAATGCCGATGATGATCAGGCCAGCGGCGGTGACCTTTTCCTTGCCGAACCGGGCGATCAGCTTGCCCGTCACAAGGCTTGGCGCGAACATCGCCAGCACATGCCACTGAATACCCCATGCCGCGTGGTCAATCGAATGCCCGCACCCGACCATCGCCAGCGGTGCGGCCGTCATGACAAATGACATAAGCCCGTAAGACACCACGCCAGCGGCGACCCCAAGCATGTATTTAGGCGACGCCAGAAGTTGGAGCACGGTGCGCCCCCCGTCATCGGAAGACGTTTGGGCTGTCGCTGCGGGTTGGCGGCCCCTTAACCGGGTCAGAACAAAAAACGCGACGAGCGCCAGCGCCGCTTGGCTCAGGAAACTGCCCGCAAAGGGCACGCCCGGCACAGCGTCGCGCGTGGCAATGACCAGTTGCGGGCCGATAATGGCAGCGATCAGCCCGCCGACCATGACCCATGAAATGGCGCGCCCCCTGTCTGCCCCTTCGCGCCCGTCGGCAGCTGCGAAACGGTATGACTGTACATAGGACGCATAGAGCCCTGCCAGAAAAGTTCCCAAACAGAAGAATGTGAACGCCCCAAAGGATATCGCACCAGCGGCGATCAACCCCGACAACACGCCGATCATCGCGCCCAGAAGATAACCGCTGCGCCGCCCGTATTGTCGCATGACCCAAGCGGCAGGCACCGTTCCAACGGCAAGCCCAAGATTATAGATGCTGACCGGAAGGGTCGCCAAAGCGGGGTCAGTCGCGAGATCCTGACCAACCAATCCCCCCAGCGAGATCACAATCGGTCCGCTGGCAGCCCCCAAAGATTGGGCGAGGATCAGCACCGTCAGGTTGCGGCGGAACCCGGCGGTTTCAGTCGTGTCTATTGTCCGAGTCATCATATATCATCCGTATGGCCACCATGCCCGTTGGATTGGCTTGGCGCGGCGTGTTTTCATTTTTCTATTGGATGCCCAAACCCATGCGGGCGGGTGGTGATCAGGTCTGCATGGGGTCGTGCAGCGCCAGCGTGCTGGCCGCATGTTCGGCCGCCTCTAATGCGCCCTCAAGAAAGCCTCCGAATTCCGGGGCGGTTTCGGTCGACGCAAATATCATCCCGCGTGCTGACAGGGCATGCAGGTTGGACGGCAAACCATAGCGGGGATGGCTTCGAACCGGTTGTCGGTCCTGTGGGCGCGCGATGTGGGGAATGGTCGCCCAGTCTTGCAAAACAAGGTGCATCGGGTTGGCCATTTCCGGACCGAACATCGCCGTAAGCTGCGTCACCGCAAGGCGCATCATCTCATCTTTGTGCTGGACACGCGCATCCGCAGGAACCCCGACAAAACCGAAGAGCGCATAGGGACCGCCCTGCCTTGGCGAAGCATCGTGGATTTCGACCATCGGCCCTTGCTGGCTCATGGCGTCGCCGGACAGCCCGGCATGTCGCCAATGAGGCTGATCGTAAACCGCAACGATCTTGGCTTGACCGGCCATCCAAGTTGGCACGTCTTGCAATGCTTGCGTTTGGGCCGCATCCAGCGCGGGTTCAAAGGAGACGGTATCGGCGATCACCCGGGGCGGCAGGGCCATCACGATCTTGTTTGCCGTGATGATCTGCGCTGTGCCGTTTTGATCAACCTGCGCTGTGATCTTGCCCGCCGAATGCTCGACCAACGTCAGCCGCGTGCTGGTCATGATCTTCACCGGATCCAACCCTTTGGCCAAAGCATCGACCACAGAGCCGATCCCACCGGCCAAGCGGTAGGACCCCTCCATAGAGGCATAGCCGCGCCCGCGCTGCACGGTGCCGTTTTGCTCTTGATAGACCAAGTCACCCGTCGAGAACTGCCCGAACACCGGGATCTGAAAACGTTCCGCGAGAGCTGCCATGCGCGGCTGGCCCGGCCAGAACCACGCAGGCCCAAGGTCGAAGGCACCGCCCGAAAATTCTTTGGTCAGGATACGCCCGCCAAGGCGGTCCTGCGCTTCAACCAGCAAGAAATCGCGGCCTTGGCGGGCCAGATGGTCGGCTAGCGCAAGACCCGACAGACCACCGCCCACAATCAGAACATCGGTCTGCATCAGAACGCCTCTCCCATCGGCCCGAGGTCCAACTCATGGGTCCATGTGGACCGTGGTTGATCCGCCAGCGCCAGATAGATGCGGGCAATATCGGCTGACTTCATCATCCGTATAGGGTCCATTCTGTGTAGGGCGCGGTTAGCAAGACCGGCACCCGCCCCGCCAATGATTGCAAGCGGATCTGACATCTCAGCCCCCGACATTCGGGGCTGCTGGCGTTTCCGCAAGATGGCCGGATTTGACCCAAAGCCGCGCCCCATCAGGGCCGGAAACGGCGCTCAGCGGCGTGGGGGGCGGTAGGCGCAGCCAGGAATTGACCCCGAAGACCTCATCCCCTTCGATAAAGCTTCCTTCGACCACAAGGGCTTCGAACCCGCTGTGGCCGGCCTGTGTCACTGCCACGTTGGGCTCCCAAAGCTCGATCCGCACCCGTTCATGCGCATCCGCGAACAGCGGGATTTCTGAAACACCCTCACGCACCGGCTGCGGGGTCTGGGTGGTGGTGTCTATGGTGATCTGCTGACGGTCATCCATGTCAAACTGCCACAGCTTGACGAAGATCGTTGCCCCCTCGCCTGAGCTTGGCGTGTGCGAAGACGTTGGCGGGTTGCGCACGTAGGTGCCGACCGGAAAGTCACCGTGTTCATCCTGAAAGACGCCCTCAAGCACCAGAAACTCTTCGCCTCCGGTATGGGTATGGGCCGAAAACGCGCTGCCCGGCGCATAGCGGACGATGGTCGTCGCCCGCGCGACCTCATCCCCGATCCGGTCAAGCATCCGCCGGTCTACGCCTTTCATCGGAGATGCGACCCACGGCTGCCGATCCGAATGTACAACGGCACGTTCATCAAAATCTGCGTTCAGGTCCATGGTACATCCTTCCGGTTCAGCGCGCAGCGGCGCTACATAACTACCTATCAGTTGATAGGCTCTCAGTTAGATATTGTCCTCTCCCCTGTCAACACCTATCTACCACATGATAGACGGGAGCCCCAAATGCCGCAGACAATGAAAGACAAAATCCTTGATGCCGCTGAAAAGCGTGTCCGTGGTGCCGGTTTCTCGGCGATGAGCTTTCGCGACCTGGCAAGCGATGTCGGCATCAAAAGCGCAAGCGTTCACTATCACTTCCCGACCAAACCCGATCTGGGCGAAGCTTTGGTGGATCGCTACACTAGCCAGTTCAAGGAGCACCTTGAACAGATCGATACGGCCAGCTTGCAAACGGCGTTGGACAGCTATGTCGCGCTCTACTCTCAAGCGCTTGTCTTGGACGAAACCATCTGCCTTTGCGCGATCATGGGCGCAGAAGCGATCGGGCTGCCCAAGAATGTTAACCAGAAAACAAAAGCATTCTTCAAAATGAACAGGATGTGGCTGCTTGACCTGTTCCAACGCAATGGCGTCGAAAACCCTGAAGACACGTCCTGCCTCATCGTCGCGGCGCTGGAAGGCGGCATGATCGTTGCGTCATCCTCCGACGATCGTGCGATGTTCGACCAGATCGCCAAGGCCGCGATCCGAAGTATCGCCAAGATTTGACGTCGATACGGCAGCGCTCTCGACTGCCGTGAGCTGCGTTTGCACGAAGGTAAACCGGATCGCCGCCCGATGTAGAAAGCGCGTCATCTTCATCCCGTAAAGAGAATGCCCGCGCTCGGAAAATTCTAGGGCGCTATATTTCTGTTGAATAAAAACGACGGAAAGTTGGCACGTGTCCGTTTAAGGCCTAGCTTCGGCTTAGCAGCGCCTCGACCCGAAGTTGGAAGTAAAGATACCGACATCTCATGGGAGATCAGAAAATCATGTCCAAGAAAACTCTCTATGGGACAGCCGCCGCATCGGTTGTGCTGGCTGCCGCATCCCTAATCTATTCGCCTTCATCGGCTCAGAATGTGAAACAGCCGAATGACACTGCGGCTGTCGTTGAAGCGGCAAATTGGGCAGATCATGTCACGATCACCGTCGATGCTGACGCAAAGACCTTCCGCTTCCAATCCAACGGCATCCCGGACCACGGTTTTGCGGAACAATATCTGATTCCAAGCAATCCCAACGATCAACCCTTTGCCGATAAACCGCTGGAATTCTTTGACGTGCAGAACTCTGCCGATTACTTCAAAGAGACCGAGGTCGACGCGACAATCACAACGCAGCCGGTCTATTCAGATACATCAACGGATACCTCGCTGGGTAGAATTGGCGTGGCCTTGAGTGGCGCACAGATATTCAACGATTATGAGAACCCCGACCGCTCCGTCGTTGCGATTGACGATCAGGTTGTTCATGATCATGTGGCATTTCTGGACAACTGCAACGGGCACACGCTGGTGGACGGGACGAATTACCACTATCATGGCATCCCTGTTTGTATCGCCGAGGCCGCGGCGCAAGCCGGGCAACATTCGCGGATGATCGGTGTTTTGGCCGACGGCTTTCCTGTCTATGGCAACAATGATGTCGGTGGCATTGTCGTGGTGAATGACGATCTGGATGCGTGCAGCGGCCACTCCGGCCCGACGCCTGAATTCCCGGAAGGGATTTACCACTACCACCTCACGGCAGATGAAGCGCCCTATATGATCGACTGCTACCATGGTGAGGTCGACGTGGCCGCGAACAATGGCCCCGGTGGCGGTGGTGCCGCACCGGATTTTGCCGCAGTTGCCGATCAACTGGGCATCACAGAGGCTGAGTTGGTCGGGGCACTTGGTGACACGCGCCCGCCGGACTTTGCCGCGGCAGCTCAGGCACTTGGCGTCAGCGAAGCCGACCTGCGCGCAGCTATGCCCGCACCCGGCCAGTAAAGACCGGATCTGGTGGAAAAACTCGCCTATGCCATAATCGGGGCGTCGATGGCTGTCGTGGTCATGACGCTTTTTCCGATGTCGCGCGCCCCCATTTCACCTGACATCGGCAAGGCAACGATGGATATGGCTAGCGCGCCCGGCGCGGTGCCAGCGCACCGGCATCCTCCGCGCGACGTCTCTGCCGAACTGCCACAGCCAAGCGTCACGCATCTGGTATTTCCGGACGTGATGGGCGGGTATAATGTTCAGATACTGCCCGTTCATTTCAAGTTCACACCCGCAGCGATCAATCACGCACCGAAAGACAACGAAGGCCATGCCCATATCTATGTGAATGGCGTGAAAATAGCGCGGGTCTACTCCAACTGGTATCATCTGTCGGGCAGCTCACTGGTGCCTGGCGAGAATGAAGTCAGAGTGACATTGAACGCAAATGATCACAGCGCGTGGTCGGTGAACGGCGTCCCAATTTCATCAACCGTCAAGGTTTTCATCCCCGAGGCCAACCCATAGGTCGCCCCTTCAACAGAACGCCGAGCCTCTTGTTGCGCACGCCCGATACGCCGCAAGTAAATCTCGTCGGTTCTCGGCCGCAGACGATTAGGATCAAGACCTTTTTCTTCGATAGACGGCCTCGAAATCTGCATCCCCGAACAAGCCATCAATTATCCGATGACCCCGATCAAACAATCAGTCACGCGCCACAATCTGGACCGGAGCAGACCGAAACACCGCAATCATTACCCATTCGGCGCTCCCTCCCCAAAAAAACACAGTTACGCGTCCGTCAGATGCTTCTGCACCTGCGCGACAAAATCCTCTCCGCGGCGCTCGAAACTGTCGTATTGGTCAAAGCTTGCCGCCGCAGGGGCCAGCAGAACGACGTCCCCCGCCTCGGCGTCCTCGACCGCGCGCGCGACCGCAACGTCCATCGTGCCACAGACCTCGGCCTCGACCCCCAGTTTCATGGCGAACTGCGCCGCCTCGCGCCCGATCACATAGGCTTTGCGCACCGTCTCCAGCGGTTCTGACAAACTGCCCAAGCCGCCCTCTTTCTCAAGCCCGCCGCAGATCCAGCGGATGTTCCTGAACGCCGCCAGTGCCTTGACCGCACTGTCCACATTGGTCGCCTTGCTGTCGTTGACGAAGCGCACGCCGCCCGCCTCGCCCACGGTCTGGCTGCGGTGCGGCAGGCCGCCAAAGGAATGGAACGCCGCTTCGATGATCTTGGGCGCGAACCCCAGCGTGCGACAGGCGGCATAGGCGGCACAGGCGTTCTGGTGGTTATGCGCGCCGGGCAAGCCGGTAATGCTGCGCAGATCGATGGACCCGATCTGCTTGCCGCCGCGATATTCCGACAAGAAGCCTTTGCGTGCGAAGACCTGCCACCCAAGCCCCGTGAGCTTGCGGTCCACCGACACGCGGATCACCCGGTCGTCGGCCGCCCCTTCGCTGAGCTGTCCCGCAAGAAAACGCCCTTCGGGTTCATCCACGCCAATGACGGCACGATCCGGCCCGCCTTCAGCAAAGAGCCGCCGTTTGGCCGCGAAATAGCCTCCCATGCCCGCATGGCGATCCAGATGATCGGGGCTAAGGTTGGTGAAGACGGCGACATCCGGCGTCAGATTGCGCGCCAGATCGGTCTGGTAGCTCGACAGCTCCAGCACCACGACCTCGCCATCAATGGCAGGCTCTATGTCCAGCACACCGCGACCGATGTTTCCCGCCAGCTGCGTCGGGCGGCCCGCGTGTTTGAGAATGTGATGCACCAACGCCGAGGTGGTGGATTTCCCGTTCGACCCGGTGATCGCGATGATCTTGGGCACCACGTCAAAATTATCCCAGGCCAGCGTCGCGAAGCTCTGAAAGAACAGCCCGATGTCATTGTCCACCGGCACACCTGCGTCCTGCGCGGCGACGATCACCGGGTTCGGTGCCGGATAAAGATGCGGGATGCCGGGCGATACGATCAGCCGCGCGATGTCATCAAAGACGCCGGCTTTGCTCAGATCCACACAATCGAACCCTTCGGCCTGCGCGGCGGCGCGCGCGGCGGGGTTGTCATCCCAACAGATAGGCACAGCGCCCCCGGCGGCCAGCGCACGGGCCGCAGATAGCCCCGACCGCCCGAGCCCCAGAATGGCGACCTTTGCGCCGGTCAAACCTTGAACTGGTATCATGCCTGCTCTCCTGTTAGCGATGACCCTGAAACTTTCGGAGCCCCTTATGCCCCCTCTGCCAGAGATTTTAGCCCAGCTCAACGCCGACATGCGCGCCACGGATGACTGGGGAGACGTGGCAGCCTATATCCCGCAGCTGGCCTCTGTCGATCCTGCGCAATTCGGTATCGCGATCACCACCGCGGACGGGGAGGTCTTTACCGCCGGGGATGCCGATACGCCGTTTTCCGTGCAATCCATCACCAAGGTCTTCACCCTTGCCATCGCCCTTGGACGGTCAGGCGACCAGCTGTGGAAGCGCGTGGGCCGCGAGCCATCGGGGCGCGCATTCAATTCCATTGTGCAGCTTGAGGCCGAACAGGGCCGCCCGCGCAATCCGTTCATCAACGCCGGTGCCATTGTCACCACGGACGAGGTGCTCACGGGCCGCGAACCGCGCGAGACCTTGGCCGAAATCCTGCAATTCGTCCGCGCCGCCGCCAGTGACGACGACATCCACATCAACGAAACCGTCGCGGCCTCTGAAACCGCCCATGGCCACCGCAACTTTGCCCTGGCGCATTTTCTGGCCTCCTGCGGAAACCTGAACAACCCGCCCGAAAAGACGCTCGGCACCTATTTCCACCACTGCGCCATCGACATGTCCGCGCGGCAACTGGCCATGGCCGGACGGTTCCTGATCGAAACCGACAAGCTGCCCCGCATGATCCTGCCGCCCCGCATCCGGCGTCTCAATGCGCTGATGCTCACCTGCGGGCATTATGACGGGTCGGGCGATTTTGCCTACCGCGTAGGACTTCCGGCGAAATCCGGTGTGGGCGGCGGTATTCTTGCCATTGTCCCCGGCCGCGCCAGCATCGCCGTCTGGTCCCCCGGCCTGAACCGCTACGGCAACTCGAAGAAAGGCACCCAGGCCATGGCCCGCCTCGCGCGCGAAATGGGCTGGTCGATCTTCTGACGCCACCACCTCTTCCTGCCTCCGCCGCCCTTCATTTTGCCAAATAAACTCCGGGGGACGCGGCCCCTTGGCCGCGCGGGGGCTGGCCCCCGTCCGCCATAAAAAAAGCGCGCCACATCCCTGCAGCGCGCCCTCTTGTTTCTTTCCGCTTTGATAAACGGCTCAGCGGACCTTCAGCGTCGCCAGCCCGATCATCGCGAGGATCAAAGAGATGATCCAGAAGCGGATGACGATCTGCGGCTCGGCCCAGCCTTTCTTTTCATAGTGGTGGTGGATCGGCGCCATCAGGAAGACCCGTTTGCCCGTGCGTTTGAAATAGAGCACCTGAATGATCACCGACAGCGCCTCGACCACAAACAGGCCGCCGACGATGGCCAGCACCAATTCGTGCTTGGTGGCAACCGCGATGGCCCCCAATGCCCCGCCAAGGGCCAGCGATCCGGTGTCGCCCATAAAGACCGCGGCGGGGGGCGCGTTATACCACAAAAAGCCCAGACCACCGCCAAAGATACCGGCGGTAAAGACCAAAATCTCGCCCGTCCCCGGCACATAATGCACGTCCAGATATTCGGTGAAATCGACGCGGCCGACGGCATAGGCGATCACGCCAAGCGCCCCGGCGGCGATCATCACGGGCATGATCGCCAGCCCGTCCAGCCCGTCCGTCAGGTTCACCGCATTCGCCGCCCCCACGATCACGATGATCGAGAAGGGCACGAACAGATATCCAAGGTTGATCAGCGTGTTCTTGAACACGGGCAGCGCCAGTTGGTTTTGCAGCTCTGCGGGGTGGAACTGCGCCGCCCAATAGGCCGCGCTGCCCGCGATGATAAAGCCCAGCAACAGACGCATTCTGCTGGAAACACCAGCGGTCGTCTGCTTGCTGACCTTGGCGTAGTCATCGGCAAACCCGATGGCGGCAAATGCCATTGTTACCAGCAGCACCATCCAGACAAACGGGTTGTCCAGCCGCGCCCACAGCAGGGTAGAGGTCAGCAAGGCCCCCACAATCAGCAGCCCGCCCATGGTCGGCGTCCCCGCCTTGACAAAATGCCCCTCTGGACCGTCATCCCGGATCGGTTGGCCCTTGCCCTGCCGCTTGCGCAGCACGGCGATCAGCGGCTTGCCGAACAGAAAGCCAAACACCAGCGCTGTCAGGAAGGCCCCACCGGCGCGGAAGGTGATGTAGCGGAAAAGGTTAAAGAAATCGCCGCCATCTGACAGGAGGGTCAACCAATAGAGCATCGTACGCGTCCTAACTCAAAATCTTGTGGGCTTAGCCCTGTCGTTCATTCGGGACCGGATGGCCCATTTTGCGGATCGCGTCAACGATCAGCCCTAGTTTCATGGACAAGGAGCCTTTGGCGAGCACAACATCGCCACTGTCCAGATGCGACGAAAGCGCGGGCAGCAGGTCGGCGGCGGTCTCGGCCCATTCCCCGCGTTGATGCGCGGGCAGCAGGTCATAAAGCGACTTCATCAGCGGGCCCACACAGTGGATCACATCCAGCTTTTTGGTGGCCTCAAGATGCGCGAGCCCTGCGTGCAGGGCGATCTCGTCCGGTCCCAGTTCCTTCATGTCGCCCAGATAGGCGATGCGCCGCCCCTTGCTGACGCGGCCGATATCATGGGTCACCTCGGCGGCGGCCAGCACCTCTAGGGCGGCGGCCATTGAGGTGGGGTTCGCGTTATAGCTATCGTCGATGAGGTTCAGCGTTAGATGGGTGTCGACCACGTCAAGATGGATGACCTCTCGCACGCCGCGCCCCTTATACGGTGTCCAGCGTCCCAACGAGGCCGCAGCAAGGGCCAGATCCGCGCCCATGGCCTGTGCAGACGCCAAGGCCCCCAAGGCGTTCATCGCGAAATGCCGTCCCGGCGTTCCGATCTTGAACAGCAGTGGTGTGCCGTCGGCGTCGGCGCGCACGACGGTGGTGTCGCCTTGCACCTGCACATCCAGCAGTTTGTACTGATAGCCATGCTCGCCAAATTCGACCTCGCGCAGACGGCGATCCACGGCCTTGGCCATCAGGATCGCGGCGTGTTCGATGTCAGCGTTGATCACCGCCACGCCCCCCGGTTGCAGACCGTCAAAAACCGCGGCTTTCTCGACCGCGATTTCCGCGACATTGGCAAAGGCTTCCAGATGGACGGCGGCGACGGTGGTGACCATCGCGACATCCGGCTTGGCCATCTGCGCCAGCGGAGAGATCTCTCCGGGGTGGTTCATGCCGATCTCGATCACGGCATATTCCGTATCCGCAGGCATCCGCGCCAGTGTCAGCGGCACACCCCAGTGGTTGTTATAGCTGTCGACAGAGGCATGCGCCCGCCCCTGGTCGGCAAAGATCGCAAGCAGCATTTCCTTGGTCGAGGTCTTGCCGACGCTACCCGTCACCGCGACGACCTTGGCCTGCGTGCGGGCCCGCGCCGCGGCACCAAGCGCCTCAAGGCCCCTCAGCACATCCTCGACGATCAGCAGCGGAGCATCCTCGGCCACGCCCTCGGGGACATGGGTGACCAGCGCGGCCCCCGCCCCTTTTTCCAGCGCCATGGCGACAAAATCATGCCCGTCGCGCACGTCTTTCAGCGCGACAAACAGATCCCCTGGTGCAAGGGTACGGGTATCAATCGACACGCCGTCACAGGCCCAGTCCCCGATGGCGCGGCCACCGGTGGCGCTTTCGGCCTCTTTTGCTGTCCACAAGCTCATGCCAATCTCCCATCCAGCGCCGCGACGGCGACGCTGGCCTGTTCCACATCATCAAAGGGTAGCACATCGTCACCGATGGTCTGTCCGGTTTCATGGCCCTTGCCCGCGATCAGCAGCGCGTCGCCCGGGCCGATGGCGTCGATGCCCCGCAGGATCGCCTCGGCACGGTCGCCCACCTCGGTCGCTTCTGGCACGCCCTCCATGACGGCGGCACGGATGGTCGCCGGATCTTCGGAGCGCGGGTTGTCATCGGTCACGAACACCAGATCCGCATGGGCCGCCGCCGCCTGCCCCATCAGCGGGCGTTTGGCGCGGTCACGGTCGCCGCCTGCACCCACGATAGCGACCAGCCGGCCCATGACATGGGGGCGCATCGCTTGCAGGGCGGTGGCGATGGCGTCGGGGGTATGGGCGTAATCCACAAACACCGCCCCGCCATTGTCCCGTGTGGCGGCAAGCTGCATGCGGCCGCGCACGGTGGTCAGATGGGGCAGCGTGTCGAACACATGGGCGGGGTCCGCCCCGCAGGCAATCACCAGCCCCGCCGCGAGCAACACGTTGTCCGCCTGAAACCCGCCAATGAGGTTCAGGCGTTTCTGGTAGGTCTTGCCGCGATAGCTGAACCGCAGGTCCTGCCCCGTCGCATCAAAGCGCTGGCCGGTCAGATGCAGATCGCCGCCGTCGCGCCCTACGGTGATCACCTCGCAGCCGCGGGCGCGTGCGATGGCGACCATATCGACCCCCTTGGGATCATCGATATTGATCACCGCCGTGCCATCCTCGGGCAGCACCCGCGAGAACAGTCCGGCCTTGGCGTCGAAATAGGCGTCGAAGGTCTCGTGGTAGTCGAGATGGTCTTGGGTAAAATTCGTGAACCCCGCCGCCTTGAGCGTCACGCCATCCAGCCGCCGCTGGTCCAGCCCGTGGCTCGACGCTTCCATCGCGGCATGGGTGATACCGTTGGTAGAGGCCTCGGCAAGAGTGCGGTGCAGGGTGATGGGCTCGGGCGTGGTATGCGCCAGCGGTGCCGTCCATGCGCCTTCGACGCCAGTGGTGCCAAGGTTGACAGCCGCCAATCCCATCTCGATCCAGATTTGCCGCACGAAGGTGCTGACAGAGGTTTTGCCATTGGTGCCGGTGACGGCAATCATCGTCTGCGGCTGCGCGCCGTACCACAGGGCTGCCGCGCGCGACAGCGCCTCGCGGGGGGCATCGGTGACGACAAGGGCAACGTCAGCCTGTGCCAGCGCGTCAGCGGCCAGCGTGGCCCCCTCGGCGTCGGTCAACACGGCCACCGCGCCCATGCGCAGCGCATATTGGATAAACTCGGCCCCGTGGACCTTGCTGCCGGGCATGGCGGCGAACAGGGTGCCGGGCTGGACCTGACGGCTGTCGACACTGATACCTGTAACGGGCGGGTTGCCCCCCCCTTTCGCGGTCAGACCAAGGGAGGATAACGGGACGGCCTGTGTGCCCATGGGGACGCTCTTTATATTAGTTGCTGCTGGAGAGCGTTATATCAGCGAGGCTGTCCGGTTCAACAGTCGGTCGCAGACCCAGCAGGGGCGCGACGCGACGGACCATTTCCGCGGCCACGGGCACGGCTGTCCAACCGGCCGTGCGGCGCGGTTTGTCGCCCGAGGTTTCTACCGGTTCGTCCAGTGTGACAATCAGCACGTATTTGGGATCATGCGCCGGGAACATGCTGGCAAAGGTCGCGATGACCGTATCCTCAAGATAACCACCACGGGGGCCGGGTTTATCCGCCGTACCGGTCTTTCCGCCGATCTGGTAGCCGGGCACTTCGGCAAAGCTGGCCGTGCCTTCGGTCACCACCGCACGCAACATTGCGCGGGCATCCGCCGCCGCGCGTTCAGACATCACACGGGGGCCGACCACGGGGCCGGATTGCTTGCGCAACGTCGGGGTGACCTTGTGCCCGCCATTGGCGATGGCCGAATAGCCCGCCGCCAGATGCATCGGGCTGGAGGACAGGCCGTGGCCATAGGAGACGGTTACGGTGCTCAGCTCTTGCCAGCGCTGCGGCAGCAAGGGCTTGCCGCCAGAGGCTTCGACGATCTCGAAGGGGGTTGGCTCAAAGAACCCGAGGTTTTTCAGGAATTCCTGCTGACGCTCCGCGCCGATCTCAAGCGCAAGCCGCCCTGTCCCGCGGTTGGAACTGTGCACGATGATCCCCGTCACCGTCTGCTTGCCATAGTTCTTGCCGTGGAATTCGCCGATGCGGAAGCCGCCGACCTTCATCGGGCCAGAGGTGTCGATCACCGTATCCGCAGTGGCAATGCCAAGGTCGATCGCCTGTGCCGCGGTAAAAATCTTGAAGACAGAGCCAAGCTCGTAGACGCCTTGCACCGAACGGTTGAACAGCGGGCTGTCGGACGCATCGCCTGTGACGGCGGCATGGGGCCGGTCGTTGGGGTCGAAAGAGGGCAATGATACGGCGCTGATCACCTCGCCCGTGTGGACATCCATCAGGACCGAGGTCGCCCCCTTGGCGTTCATCAGCTTCATGCCGCCATAAAGAATACGCTCGGACGCGGCCTGTACGGTCATGTCGATCGACAGTTCCAGCGGTTTGTTCCCATTGGCCGGATCGCGCAGATAATCGTCAAAGTATTTCTCTGCTCCCGCGACGCCGATCACCTCGGCGGCATGGACACCCTCGCGGCCATAGCTGGCCCCGCCCATGATATGCGCGGCAAGCGACCCGTTGGGGTAAAGGCGCATGTCACGCGGTGCAAACAGCAAGCCCGGCTCGCCGATATCATGCACGGCCTGCATCTGCTCGGGGCTGATTTTCTTCTTGATCCACAGGAACTTGCGCTTGCCGGTAAAGTCGCGCAGCAGGCGTTCCTCGTTCAGGTCGGGGAACACGGCCATCAGCTTCTTCACGGCCCCCTGCGGGTCGATCATGTGGTGCGGCTGCGCATAAAGCGCATGTGTCTCAAAGTTGGTCGCCAGCAGATTGCCGTTGCGATCCACAATATCGGCGCGGGTGGCCGAGATCACGGAACCCGGGGCCGCCGCGCGCGGCTCTGTCGGGTCGGTGGTCGCCATGACCCCCATACGCGCGCCCACAACGGTGAAGGCACAGAAGAAGAAGACCCCCAGAACCAGCAAACGCCCCTCGGCGCGCTGCCGCGAGGCGTCGCGCATCTGCTCGTGGCGGATACGCTTGTTCTCGCGCTCGATCGCATCGGGATTTTCGCCCTTTTGACGAGCTTCAAGAATACGGGCCAGCGGGCGCAGCGGGGTGCGGATCATTCGGGGGCCTCCATCGAGGATACGTCAACGCCGTCGGTGATCTCGAACAGCGGCAGTTCTGGCAGCGGCGGGTAGCTCACCTGATCGATAGATCCGAACTGGTCGGGATGCAGCGGCAAAAGGTTCAGCCGGTCAAAGTTAAGCTCTGCCAGATCGCGCAGACGGTCGGGGCGGTTCTGATAGGCCCATTCCGCCTTGAGCACGGCCAGACGGCTGTAGGCTTCGCGGATTTCATAGCGCAGGTCATCGGCATCACTCAGGGCTTGCTGGGTCGCGTAATTCTCGCGGTAGGCCCAGAAGGCCAGCCCGATCACCGAAAAGGTGGTTAGGATGTAAAGCACGGTTCTCATACGGTTAATCCCCTGACCATAGGCATGCCGAGTGCCTTGGCATCGATGCTGCCCGCAGGCGCATCAGTGCGAATTGCGACGCGCAGCTTGGCCGAGCGGCTGCGCGGGTTCTCTTCCAGCTCTTGCGCATCCGGCCCGATGGCCTTGCGCTTGAGGATCTTGAACTGCGGCTCGGGTGCTTCAATTTCGGGCGCAAAGCGATTGGCGTTGCCCCCTGCCCCCGCACGCGCCGTCAGGAAGCGTTTGACCATACGGTCTTCGACCGAGTGGAAGGTCACAACGGCCAGCTGGCCACCGGGTTTCAACGCACGTTCCGCCGCCATCAACCCGTTGAACAGCTCGCCATATTCATTGTTCACCGCAATGCGCAGCGCCTGAAAGCTGCGGGTCGCGGGATGCGACTGGCCGGGTTTCGAGCGCGGCAAACAGCTTTCGACCAAGCCTGCAAGCGCCAGCGTTGTGGTGATCGGGGCCTCTTCGCGGGCACGTACGATCGCTTTGGCGATGCGGCGGCTGGCGCGTTCTTCACCGTATTGGAACAGGATATTGGCGATCACCTCTTCCTCGGCCTCGTTGACGATATCCGCCGCCGAGGGGCCGTCCTGGCTCATCCGCATATCAAGCGGCCCGTCACGCATGAAAGAGAACCCGCGCTCTGCCAGATCAAGCTGCATGGAGGACACGCCCAGATCCAACACGATCCCGTCCAGATCCTGCGCATAATCGTCCATTTTGGAAAAGACGCCGCGCTGCATGACAATCCGGTCGCCATAGTCACCGGCCCAGGCCTGCGCCATTTCAAACGCCAATGGGTCGCGGTCAACCGCCACCACCTGCGCAGCACCCGCGTCCAGCAGGCCACGGGTATAGCCGCCCGCGCCAAAGGTGCCATCCAGCCAACGCCCCGAAACAGGGGCCACCGCCGCCAGCAAGGGGCGCAGCAGAACCGGTGTGTGCGGGGCGGAGTGGGTATCGCTGGGTCCGCTCATATCGATCAAGCCTCCGGCTTGCCGTCCAGGAAGGCCATCGGATCAAAGTCTTCTGGCAGATCGTCCAGCCACTCCTCTTCGCGGGCCTTTTCCTCGGTCTCGTAGGTTTCGGGCTTCCAGATCTGGAAGGTATCACCGGCGGCGATAAAGAATGCTTCGTTTTCCAGGTCGATCTTGTTGCGCAGCTTCGCAGGCAGAACCAGGCGGCCCGTTTCATCGACCGATGTGGGAAAGGACTGACCGTGGAACAGGCGCTGCAGCATCTTGCGTTCCATCGACCCGCGCGGCAGCGCGTCGATCTTGTCGTCCACCTCTTCGATGGCCTGCATGGTATAGCATTCAAGATAGCTGCGGCGGCTGTCGCCATAGACGATCACCAGCTCGGGCGTGCCACCGTTTTGCCAATTCGGATCACCGGCTTCCAACACACGACGAAAAGAGGCTGGGATAGACACCCGCCCCTTCGTATCGACCTTGTGTTGGCTTTCGCCTCTGAACCTGCGGCTCACGTGTTTGTCCCTGCCTGCGACGCTTGTGCGCCCTAAAATCATGCCCCCGGCGGTAGATGTAGAAACGGCGGGCTGATCTGCTGCCACTGATCAACCCGCCGCCCGTCCCGCCTTGGCGGGGAAGTCCGACTGCGCGCGCCACCTGGGGGGATGTCTGCTCGCTCGCGCGCCGGATCTCTTGGTCTGATGAAAGCGAGGTGCCTGTATGAACCTGCTAGAGTTTTATTTGGTCGTTGGGGTCGTTTGGTGCCCCGTGTCTCGTTCTCATCCGATGCACTAGGGATGCCATGGGAATTGATGGGCGTCTATAAGTTTTTTGGGAAATACACACCAAATTTGGTTTTGCACAGGGTTGTAAATCAACATGTGGGAAAGAAATATTAGCAATTTTTAGCTTATCTCGACCAAATGTGAAACTTAGACACAACATATTGAGGCTAAAAACGCGTGCTGAAATTTCCCACAATTTCCCAACAATTTTAGACCACAGAGTTATCCACAACCTGTGTTCTCGGCTTGTTCCCCGATCGCAACGCCAATTGCAACTGCTTTATCGCGCAAACTGAGGATTCCGCGCCTCAGACAGCCATTTTCCGCCGAATCACCTTGCCAATCCGGCAGGGTCCGACCGGCGATCTCCCATGTTTTCCCATGAGGTTCTCCCATGCGATCCCATAGGCACGTCCACACGACGCCGATGAACGCGAAACGCCGCGCAGGGGGCTGCGCGGCGTTGAGTATAGATAGGAGCGTGAAGGAGGTTGCCCCTTAGGCCATCCCACCCTTGATCAAACCTTCGGCGATGCGGGCATAGGCCTGAGCCATCGGCCCATCCCCCGCGGCCACCGGCGTGCCACCATCGCCCGAAAGCCGGGTATCAAGATCGATGGGAAGACTGCCGAGCAAAGGCACCTCCATCTTCGCAGCTTCGGCTGCAACCCCGCCATGGCCAAAGATCTCATGTTCGGACCCACAATCAGGACAGACAAACAGCGACATATTCTCGATCAAGCCCAACACGGGCGTCTTCAACGTATTGAACATATCAATCGCCTTGCGTGCATCGATCAGCGCCACGTCCTGCGGCGTTGACACCACGATCGCGCCGGACAATTCGGATTTGGTACATAGTGTCAGTTGCACATCGCCCGTGCCCGGCGGCAGATCGACAAGCAACACGTCCAGCTCACCCCATTCTACCTGCCCCAGCATCTGCTGCAGCGCGCCCATCAACATCGGGCCACGCCAGACCACTGCCTTCCCCTCCTCCATCATAAAACCGATGGACATCAGGGTCACACCATGGGCGTGCAGCGGGATGATCGTCTTCCCATCCGGCGAGGCGGGCCGCTTGTTCACCCCCATCATACGCGGCTGACTGGGACCATATATATCGGCATCCAGCAAACCGACCTTGCGACCTGCTCGCGCCAGCGCCACGGCGAGGTTCGAGCTCACGGTCGATTTGCCCACGCCCCCCTTGCCCGACCCAATGGCGAGAATGCGCTGCACGCCAGCCGGTTTCATCGGGCCATCCTGCGCCTTCGGGTGCCCGCCAATCTTTAGGCTTGGGGCCGATTGCTTTGGCGCGGGGCCATGAGCCGTCAGGGCGACTGTTACGCTGGCAACGCCATCAACCTCGCGCACCACGGCCTCTGCCGCGTCGCGCAGCGGGGCCATCTGCGCGGCGACCTGCGCATTGGGGGCTTCTATTACAAAGCGCACCACATCGCCCTCGACCGTCAAAGCGCGGATCAGATCGTGATCAAGGATAGATTTCCCATCCGGCAGCATCACCCGGGCCAGAGCAGATTCGACGTCGGATTTAGAGAGCGGCATGACATATTCCTTTCGAGACTGCTTTTGACATGGCAGTTTCTGGCCAAATCGCAACCCTACGTTCGCATGCCGCACAGCACCAAGGCAAAACGAACATTTAGCGCCCAAAAATTACGCAAAACCCCTATGTTTTCGCTGCATGGCAGCAATGCACAATTTGAGAATTGTGCAAACGCAGCAAATAGGTCAAAAAGGTTTCAGGAACGCAGACACTGCGAGCCAAGAATAAGACCAAACTCATCCATCCTCCTCCCGGATGTGTTTGTTTTCGGCGGCGATACCCTCCTCCTCCCTGGTATCGTCGCCATTTTTTTTCATACAATTCCTCCTGACTGCTAAAGCGTTTGCGCTAGGGTTATTTTGTTCCCGATCAAGACGTTACGTCACCTTTTGCCCATGCATTTTCTGCATAGCAGCATTGACGATCTGACTATTGTGCAGATGCAGCAATTTACTACATAACCAGCACAAGACGAATGATAACGAACACAGACGAAACAAGACGAGGTATCCGATGGCCTACTTGAACGCTACAACCGCACCGACCCTGGCAGACCGCTTTGCCGCGCTGATGTCCACACTCGAGACTCGCCGCAAGCAACGCCGCGTATACCGCTCCACTTTCAACGAGCTGAGCTCCTTGTCCAACCGCGAGCTGAACGACCTGGGCATGGGCCGCTCGCAAATCCGCGGCATCGCGCTGGAAACAGCACGCAACGCTGCATAAATCATACTGGATCGGGCACACGCACCCTCCCTGTTGTGTGCCTGTAGAAAGCTTCGGGTCTCCTCCTCCTCCCTGAGACCGGCGGCTTTCATAAACGTCCCCTTCCCCCTTTCCTCCCGATCGGATTGGGGACGTAGATAAAGACGGCGGTGCTTTCCTCCCAAAGCACCGCCGTTCTTGCATCTAATTCTTGATATTTCGTAAAACTCATGACGCCCGTTCAGAACGGAACGTCATCCGATGCGCTCAGATAGCGCGATACGACCTTCTTGATCCCGGCCTTGTCAAAGCTGATCTCAAGCTTATCCCCTTCGATTCCAACGACTTCGCCATAGCCAAATTTCTGGTGGAACACCCGTTCTCCCATCGCAAAACTGCTGACGGCGGTCATGTCGATCGTCACATTTCGGGCTTCCGAAGGCTGGCTCACGCTGCGCGCTTGGCTGCGCGTCTGCAATCTTCGCCACCCCGGAGAATTATATACATTCGCTTCCGCGGCTTTTTCATGCAGATTCGATTTAGGCATCGCTGCGCCATACCCGCCACCATACAGCCCCGGCGGGGTCAGCACATCCACATGGGCTTCGGGGAGTTCGTCGATAAACCGTGACGGCATGGCGCTTTGCCACTGACCAAACACGCGGCGGTTGGCCGCAAAAGAGATCGTGCAAAGCTGCTCGGCCCGTGTGATTCCGACATAGGCAAGCCGCCGCTCTTCCTCTAGCCCCTTCAGGCCGGATTCGTCCATCGATCGCTGCGACGGAAACAGCCCATCCTCCCAGCCGGGAAGAAACACCGCCGGAAACTCAAGCCCCTTGGCCGCGTGCAACGTCATGATCGACACTTTGGCGCCACCATCGTCGCTTTCATTATCCATGATCAAGCTGACGTGTTCCAGAAAACCTTGAAGATTCTCGAACTGCTCCAACGCTTTAACCAGCTCCTTCAGGTTCTCGAGCCGCCCCGGAGCTTCCGGCGTTTTGTCGTTCTGCCAAAAACCAGTATATCCGCTTTCATCCAAAATAATCTGCGCCAATTCCACATGGCTGACCTCGGGCGGGCCATATTCCTCGTGAAACAGCGGCGCACCTTCATCGATGACGCTATCGTCATCAACCACAGTCTGTAGGCGCGGGCCCCGCGCCAGTTCGGACCAGCGCTGAATCCCGTCGATAAGCAGACGCAACTGCGCCGCACCACGACCGCCAATCCCGCCATTCGCCAATAGGATCCGCGCCCCCTCCACGAGGTTCACACCGTTTTCACGCGCGGTTTTCTGTATATTTTGTTGCGCTTTATCGCCTAAACCACGCTTGGGCGTGTTCACGATTCTCTCAAAAGCAAGATCGTCATCAGGCGAGGTAACCACCCTGAAATAGGCCATGGCGTCGCGAATTTCTAACCGTTCATAGAAACGCGGTCCACCGATCACGCGGTACGGTAGGCCAATGGTCAGGAATCGATCCTCGAACGCGCGCATCTGGTGCGATGCCCGTACAAGAATCGCCATATCGTCCAATGTGTATGGATCAAGCTCGCGTGTGCCGCGCTGCAACGCTTCGATTTCGTCGCCGATCCAGCGCGCCTCTTCCTCGCCATCCCAATGGCCGATGAGACGCAGCTTTTCACCCTCACGGGATTCCGTCCACAAGGTCTTGCCCAAACGCCCCTCGTTTCCTGCGATCACGCCCGAAGCGGCCGCCAGGATGTGCGGTGTTGACCGGTAATTCTGTTCCAAGCGCACCACATGAGCGCCGGGAAAATCTTTTTCGAACCGCAGGATGTTGCCAACCTCGGCCCCTCGCCATCCGTAGATCGACTGGTCGTCATCCCCGACACAGCAGATATTTTTGTGACCAGAGGCCAGCAGACGGAGCCACAAATACTGTGCCACGTTGGTATCCTGATACTCATCCACCAGAATATATTTGAACCACCGCTGATATTGCCCCAGCACGTCTTCGTGCTGCTGGAAGATGGTGACCATATGCAGCAGCAAATCACCAAAGTCGCAGGCGTTCAGATCTTTAAGCCGCGCCTGATACTGCGCATAAAGCTCCGCCCCGCGGTGGTTATACGCCCCCGCATCGGCCGTAGGAATTTTGTCGGGCGTCAATGCGCGGTTTTTCCAGCCATCAATAACGCCTGACAGCAAACGCGCGGGCCAGCGTTTGTCATCAATCCCTTCGGCTTTGATCAACTGCTTGAGCAGGCGCAGCTGGTCATCCGTGTCCAGAATGGTGAAGTTCGACTTTAGCCCGACCAATTCAGCGTGGCGACGTAACAGCTTGACGCAAATCGCATGAAACGTTCCCAGCCAAGGCATCCCTTCAATGCTCTGCCCCAGCATATGCCCCACACGGTTTTTCATCTCGCGCGCGGCCTTATTGGTGAAGGTTACCGCGAGAATCTCGTTCGGGCGGGCGCGCCCGGTGTTCATCAGATGCACGATCCGCGCCGTCAAAGCCTTGGTCTTGCCCGTGCCTGCCCCCGCGAGCATCAAGACAGGGCCATCCATCTGCTCCACCGCGGCACGCTGGGCCGGATTCAGCCCATCAAGATAGGGTTGCGGACGCGCAGCCATAGCGCGCGATGATAGGGAAGCGCCCTCAAAGGCGGCCATTTCGTCGAAATCACTCATGCGGCCAATCTATCCTGCGCACGCACCAAATAAAAGACACGTTCGCAAAATGTTCCCGCCGCATTTTCTATAAAGCGGCGGCGGTTTGCTAGCCGTCTAGCGTCAAAGCCGCAGGAATTATTGCTATCTGTTCCTCCTTATTACTCATGTCATTGCATAGGTACGATCGCGCCCTCGACTCGGCGTAGCACCCCATCTCTTTCCAAATGGTTAAAAATCCCCCGCGGAGCGCAAAAAAACTTCTACTTGCACACCGTGTCAAACAGACGCAACAATGCCGCAGCGCAGCGTTAGCGCGTGCTCTAGACGCTTGAAAATTAAGATTTCTCGCCAGCAGGAAGGCCTAGCTATGACCGACTTTAAGAAAATTCTAATCGCAAACCGCGGCGAGATCGCCATTCGAATTATGCGCGCGGCCAACGAGATGGGAAAAAAGACGGTCGCCGTTTTCGCCGAGGAAGATAAGCTGGGCCTACACCGTTTCAAGGCCGATGAAGCCTATCGGATCGGGGCCGGTTTGGGGCCTGTCGCCGCCTATTTGAGCATCGATGAAATCATCCGCGTGGCCAAAGCCTCGGGCGCGGATGCGATCCACCCGGGCTATGGGCTACTGTCAGAAAATCCCGATTTTGTAGATGCTTGCGCGCAGAACGGTATTACTTTTATCGGGCCGCGTGCGGAAACAATGCGCGCCTTGGGCGACAAGGCCAGCGCGCGACGCGTAGCGATGGAGGCCGGCGTGCCGGTCGTCCCCGCGACAGACGTTCTAGGCGATGATATGGAGGTCGTCCGTAAGCAGGCCGCAGAGGTTGGCTACCCGCTGATGCTCAAGGCGTCCTGGGGCGGCGGGGGTCGTGGCATGCGCCCCATCGCGAATGAAGACGAACTTAAAGAAAAAGTGATGGAAGGCCGGCGCGAGGCAGAAGCGGCCTTTGGCAATGGCGAAGGCTATCTGGAAAAGATGATCCTGAAGGCGCGCCATGTCGAGGTGCAGATTTTGGGCGACAGCCACGGCGAAATCTACCATCTATTTGAAAGAGATTGTTCCGTTCAGCGTCGCAACCAAAAGGTCGTCGAACGCGCACCTGCCCCCTATCTTACCGAAGAACAACGCGCCGAGATTTGCGAATTGGGCCGGAAAATCTGTGCACATGTTAACTATGAATGTGCCGGTACGGTCGAATTCCTGATGGATATGGACGACGGCAAGTTTTATTTTATCGAGGTAAATCCAAGGGTTCAGGTCGAACACACGGTCACCGAAGAGGTCACCGGCATCGATATCGTACAGGCGCAAATCTTAATTGCCGAAGGCAAGACCATCGCCGAGGCGACGGGCAAGGCCTCGCAGGCAGATGTGCAGCTGAACGGCCATGCGTTGCAAACTCGGATTACCACCGAAGACCCCCAAAACAACTTCATTCCTGATTATGGCCGCATCACCGCCTTTCGTGAGGCCACCGGCATGGGCATCCGCTTGGACGGCGGTACCGCCTATTCAGGTGGGGTGATCACGCGCTATTATGACAGTCTTTTGGTCAAGGTGACGGCGAAAGCTCAAACGCCGGAGCAAGCGATCGCCCGCATGGACCGCGCCCTGCGAGAGTTCCGAATCCGGGGCGTGTCGACAAACATCGCCTTTGTCGAAAATTTGCTGAAACACCCGACCTTCCTCGATAATAGCTACCACACCAAATTTATCGACCAGACACCCGAGCTTTTTACCTTTGAAAAGCGCCGCGACCGGGCGACCAAAGTGTTAACATATATCGCTGATATTACGGTGAACGGGCACCCTGAAACCAAAGGGTTCGAACGCCCTGCGGCGGCCGTCCGCGCGCCGCAGCCGCCCGCCGCCCGAGCCGAGCCGATGATGGGCACCCGTAACCTGCTTGAACAAAAAGGGCCGCAGGCTGTTGCCGATTGGATGGGGCAACAGCGACAGCTGTTGATCACCGACACCACCATGCGTGACGGCCACCAGTCATTGCTTGCGACGCGGATGCGCAGCCATGACATGATCAAGGTCGCCCCGGCCTATGCCGCTAATCTTCCACAGCTTTTCTCGATGGAGTGCTGGGGCGGTGCGACCTTTGATGTGGCCTACCGGTTCTTGCAAGAATGTCCGTGGCAGCGCCTGCGCGACCTACGCGCTGCCCTGCCAAACGTGATGACGCAAATGCTGCTGCGCGGGTCGAATGGCGTGGGCTATACCAATTATCCGGACAATGTGGTGCAAGAATTCGTCCGCGTGGCCGCGACCGAGGGTGTCGATGTTTTCCGCGTGTTTGACAGCCTGAACTGGGTTGAAAACATGCGTGTCGCGATGGATGCGGTAATTGACAACGGAAAGATTTGCGAAGGTACCGTTTGCTATACCGGCGACATTTTTGATCCGGACCGATCGAAGTACGACCTGAAATATTATGTTGCTATGGGCAAGGAACTGAAAGCGGCCGGTGCCCATGTTCTGGGCCTGAAAGACATGGCCGGCGTGCTCAAGCCGAATGCTGCCAAAGTATTGATCAAAGCGCTGAAATCCGAAGTCGGCCTGCCGATCCATTTCCACACGCATGACACCGCAGGCACGGCGACCGCGACGATCATGGCGGCCTCCGAGGCAGGCGTGGACGCGGTAGATTGCGCCATGGACGCGCTATCGGGCAACACGTCTCAGGCGACGCTCGGGTCCGTGGTCGAAGCGCTGAAACACACGGATCGCGACACGGGTCTGTCGATGGACGCGGTGCGCGAAATCTCTAACTACTGGGAAGACGTGCGTGGCGAATATGCCGCGTTCGAGACCGGCATGCAGGCCCCTTCCTCCGAAGTCTATCTGCACGAGATGCCCGGCGGGCAGTTCACCAACCTCAAGGCGCAGGCCGCGTCGATGGGGCTGGATGATCGTTGGCCCGAGGTCGCCAAGACCTATGCCGAGGTGAACCAGATGTTTGGTGATATCGTCAAGGTGACGCCGTCGTCCAAAGTGGTCGGCGACATGGCTCTGATGATGGTATCCCAAGGGTTAACCCGCGCGCAGGTCGAAGACCCGAAGGCAGAAATGTCCTTTCCTGACAGCGTGATCGACATGATGCGCGGCAATCTAGGCCAGCCTCCGGGCGGGTTCCCTGACGCGATTGTCGACAAAATCCTGAAAGGCGAAAAACCGAACACGGAACGCCCCGGTGCCCATCTGCCCCCTGCCGATCTTGAAGCGACACGCAAGGAACTGCGCGACCTTCTGGAAGGGGCTCAGGTTGAAGACGATGACCTGTCGGGGTACCTCATGTACCCCAAGGTTTTCCTGGATTACATGGGTCGTCACCGGACCTATGGCCCTGTCCGTGTATTGCCGACCCGCACCTTTTTCTACGGGATGGAACCGGGCGAAGAGATCACCGCGGAAATCGACCCGGGCAAGACGCTGGAAATTCGTCTGCAAGCCTTGAGCGAGACCAATGAAGACGGCGACGTTAAGGTCTTTTTTGAACTGAATGGCCAGCCGCGCGTGGTGCGCGTGCCCAACCGGATGGTCAAAGCGACGACCGCACAACGTCCCAAGGCCGAGATCGGCAACGTCAATCACATCGGAGCGCCGATGCCGGGGGTTGTTGCCTCGGTCGGGGCGACGGTGGGTCAAGAGGTCAAATCCGGCGACCTGCTTCTGACCATCGAGGCGATGAAAATGGAAACCGGTATCCACGCGGACCGCGATGCTGTGGTCAAAGCGGTTCATGTCACGCCGGGTGGCCAGATCGACGCCAAGGATCTGCTGGTCGAGCTGGAGTGATCCCATGCGCCTTTCTGCCCTGACCCTGATCGTCCCCAGCTACGACGAAGGAATATCCTTTTACTGTGGTACGATGGGGTTCGAGCTGACACAGGACGAGGACCAGGGGCATAAACGCTGGGTGCGCGTCACCCCTTCGGGTGGCGGCACCGGCTTTATCCTCGCCGAACCGGGCGACGATGTTCAGCGTGCCGCGATTGGGAACCAAGGTGCGGGGCGTGTCTGGTTGTTTCTAGAGACCGAGGATTTTGCCCGCGACCATGCCCGACTTTTGGCTGGGGGCGTGACATTCGAAGAAGCCCCTCGCCATGAACCCTATGGCACTGTCGCGGTGTTCCGCGACGTTTTCGGCCATCGCTGGGATCTGATTGAACCGCGTACGACCCCCTAGAAAAAACATCGGCCCTGACACTTGGGGTCGGATGCATTCTGCCGCATTGATTAGGCCCGTTCTGCTGCTACGTTCAGGGCTTGGCACGACAGATGGACACCCCCCATGCCCTATGAATGGAAAACACGACCCGACGCCTCGACGCAGGTTCTTTGCCTGCGGCCGCACCAATCCCTGCCGGCAAAGGGATTCGCCAGTTTTATCCTTATCACGTTCGTCCTAATTCTGATCCCCGTTCTGCCACTGTTGGGGACTGTTTTGCTGTGGGGGCTTCTTCCTTTCATGCTGGCCGCCGTCGCGGCGATGTATTGGGCGCTACAGCGCAACCATAAGGCCAGACAGATTGAAGAAGTGTTTACGCTCGACCACAATACAGCACATTTATCCCATCTCACCGCGCGCGGAGAGGTCAAGGAATGGCAGTGCAACCGGCATTGGGCCGTCGTGACGAAATATGAAAAAGACGGCCCCGTACCCCATTACGTGACCCTGCGCGGCATGGGCCGCGAGGTCGAAATCGGGACCTTCCTGAGCGAAGAAGAACGGATCGCGCTTTATGACGAGCTGAACCGTTCGCTGATGCGCTGAGCCTTAGCTCAGCCGCTCTTTCACTTTGGGGCCAACCGCGCCAAAATCCATTTGCCCCGTGTACTTACCTTTAAGCAGCCCGATCACCTTGCCCATGTCACGGATCGATGTCGCACCCACTTCGGCAATGGCGGCATCGACGGCCTTGGCGGTTTCTTCTTCGGTCAGCTGACGGGGCAGAAACTCTTCGATCACGGCGATCTCTTCACGCTCGCGATCCGCAAGATCAAGCCGCCCGCCCTCTTCATAGGCGCGTACGGACTCCATACGTTGTTTCGCCATTTTACCTAAAATCGCGAGCACTTCGGCATCGCCAACACCCGTGTCGCCCTCATCAGCGCGCGCCGCGATGTCTTTATCCTTGATCGCCGCATTGATCAGCCGCAGGGTCGACAGCCGGTCCGCCGCCTTGTCTTTCATTGCCTGTTTCAGTGCATCCGAGATGCGAGTGCGCAGTACCATTACCATCGTCCTTTTGACCCTAGGGGGTATTAAGCCGTGCAACATAGAGATATTGCGCGGCGCAGGCAATGCCACAAGCCTCGCGCAACCCACTGAATAACAACGATATTTCATTTTCAACCTGCTATTGACCCCGACGAACTGCGGCTTTAGGTTGCCACCGTTTAACTCCATATACCTGCCGCTGGAGGCCCCCGACATGACCGCGACCACATCACCTCGTCCGACTGCCTGCCTGGCGCTAGCGGACGGATCGATTTTCTACGGCATGGGCTTTGGCGCAACGGGAGAGACCGTGGCCGAGCTTTGCTTTAATACAGCGATGACGGGCTATCAGGAAATCATGACCGACCCGTCCTACGCGGGGCAGATCGTGACCTTTACCTTCCCCCACATCGGCAATACCGGCACCAACCCCGAAGATGACGAAACCGGCGATCCGGTCGCAGCGGGGATGGTTGTCAAATGGATGCCCACCGACCCGAGCAACTGGCGTTCGGTCCAGCCGTTGTCCGAATGGCTGGCATCGCGCAGGCGTATCGCGATTGGTGGTATTGATACACGCCGCCTGACCCGCGCCATCCGGCAGCAAGGGGCCCCTCACGCGGCATTGGCGCATAATCCTGACGGCGTTTTCGACGTCGAAGCGCTGGTCGCTGCGGCACGCGGTTTCGCGGGCCTGGAAGGCATGGATCTGGCGAAAGATGTCAGCTGCAAACAATCCTACCGCTGGAATGAAATGCGGTGGGCTTGGCCCGACGGTTATACTGCGCAGGAAAACGCACCGCATAAAGTGGTCGCGATCGACTACGGTGCCAAGCGCAACATCCTGCGCTGCCTTGCCTCGGCCGGCTGCGATGTCACGGTGCTGCCCGCCTCTGCCACGTATGAAGATGTGATGGCGCATAATCCTGACGGGGTTTTCCTGTCGAACGGCCCCGGTGATCCGGCGGCGACCGGCGTGTATGCCGTGCCGATGATCAAGGATGTCATCGAAAAGACAGAGCTTCCGGTTTTCGGCATTTGCCTTGGCCACCAGATGCTTGCGCTGGCTCTTGGCGGGCAGACGGTCAAGATGGGTCACGGTCACCACGGTGCGAACCACCCCGTTAAGGACATTGATACCGGCAAGGTCGAAATCACCTCGATGAACCATGGTTTTGCCGTCGATGCGCAAAGCCTGCCAAGCGGAGTGGTTGAAACGCATCAGTCGCTGTTTGACGGCTCCAACTGCGGCATCCGGATGGAGGGGCGGCCCGTCTGGTCCGTTCAGCACCACCCCGAAGCGAGCCCCGGCCCGCAAGACAGTTTCTACCTGTTTGAACGCTTTGCCGCGGCGATGGCAGAGCGGGCCAGCTAAACCTGATAATTGCGGGCGTTCTCTTCATTCGCAATTAACGTCCCATTAAGTCATCTCTCCCAAGGTGGTCCTATTCCGACAGGAAGGGATTCGCCCGTTGAGCAACCTTGGATTAGAGCTGAAAGCACCCAGTCCCGCGCGTGTGCGCGGGCGCTATCGTCCCTTGGGGCGCATATTGGTCGACGCAGGGTTGATCGATCAGGCCGATCTGGTGCACGCGCTTGAAGCGCAGCGCGATCTGGATGCACCGCTTGGGGAAATCCTTGTGGCTCAAGGGCTTGTCTCGCGCAGTGAAGTGACCAAAGCACTGGCGCTGCAACATCAGATCCAGCAGGTCGACCTTGACGCAGACCCGCCCAAACCGATGCTTGCGCGCCATCTGTCTGCCGAAGCCAGTTTGCACCATAAGATTGTGCCGTGGCGGAGGATGGGCCAAACGCTGTTTGTCGCGACCAGCCGGCCGGATACCCTTCATACCCTTACCCGCGACGCCTTCGGTACTAGCGATCTGGACATCGTACCGGTGCTGGCGGACCCCGCGCAGATCAACCGTCAGATCACCGCACTTTACGGGACCGAACTTGCCAAACGCGCGGCAGAGCGTGTGCCCCCGCATGAAAGCTGCCGAACATGGCGAGTTGCCGGGCCGCGGCGACGTATTTGGGCCGCCGGTGTCATTTTTGTCGCGAGCATGCTGTTCGCGTTACTCCCCGCGGTGACGTTTACGGCGTTTGTTCTATGGGCATTGTTCTGCAGTACCATGATCATGACGCTACGATTATCGGCCTTTCTGGCGCGCTGCCTGTGGGGGAACACACCACTGCCTTCAGACCCCGCCGCGCCATCGCCCCCGACACGATGGCCAAGAGTATCGGTTCTTGTCCCGCTTCTTCATGAGGAGGAGATTGCCAGCGCCTTGATCGCACGCCTGTCGCAGCTCAGCTATCCCAAGGCGCTGTTGCAGATCGTACTAGTGCTGGAGGAAGGCGATCAAATGACCCACGACACCATCGCGCGAACCGAACTGCCCTTCTGGTTCGACGTGATCGAAGTGCCCCAAGCAGGCAAACTGCGCACCAAACCCCGTGCCCTGAACTATGCGCTGGAATTTTGCAGCGGCAGTATTATCGGCGTGTGGGATGCCGAGGACGCGCCGGAGGCAGACCAGATCAACCGCGTTGTACAACACTTTGATCAGGCGCACAAAAACGTCGCTTGTGTGCAAGGCGTACTGGATTTTTATAATGCGCGCACCAACTGGATCTCGCGCTGTTTCACACTGGAATATGCGACTTGGTGGCGCGTGATCCTACCCGGTGTCGCGCATCTGGGGCTGATCATTCCCCTCGGCGGCACCACATTATTTTTCCGCCGCGCCGCTTTGGAGAAACTGCGGGGCTGGGACGCCCATAACGTCACCGAAGATGCAGATCTCGGCGTCCGCCTCGCGCGGCATGGCTATAAAACCGACCTGCTGCCGACTGTCACTTACGAAGAGGCCAATTTCCGTGCGTGGCCGTGGATCAAACAAAGGTCACGATGGCTGAAAGGCTTCTTGATCACATGGGTCGTGCACAGCCGTGCCCCCCTCCGGCTGATCCGTGATGTCGGGCTCATTCGGTTTTTGGGCGTGCAGGTATTGTTCCTCGCGACCTTCTGCCAGTTCATCTTTGCCCCCCTGCTCTGGTCTTTCTGCCTACCGCTGTTCGGCGCAGCACATCCTGTCCAAGCAACACTGGGCGCTAATGTGTTCTACGGGCTTTTCGGATATTTCCTCTTTGCGGAAATCCTCAATATATCTGTCGCGATGACGGCGGTTTCGGGTCCGCTGCATCGCCACCTTATACCCTGGGCGATCACCCTGCCGTTTTACTTTATTCTCGGCTCTTTCGCGGGCTATAAGGCGCTATACGAATTCGTGGTCACGCCGTTCTATTGGGATAAGACCGAACATGGCGTCGCACATAAATCCAGCCCAATTGGTTCTACGGCGTCACCACTTCGTCCACCCTAGCCTTCGTCTTTGCGCTGTGCCGCTTCTTGCTTGAGCCGCGTCATGAAGGCGACAGAAATATGCGTGCGCAATGCTTCATCCGCACCATCCTCGTCACGCTGTTCGATCATCTGAACAATGCGGTCATGTTCATCCTGCGCGATCGCACCGCGCCCATCCACGGCCAACGACGATGTCGCCATCAGCGCCATGGACCGGTGCACCAGATCAAGTTGCTGCACCAGATACCGGTTGTGCGACGCGAGATGAATTTGTTTGTGAAAACGGCGGTTCGCACGCGCCAGCGCCGCTGGATTGTCGCGAAAAGCGTCGTCTTCCTCGACCATTTCGCGCAATACACGGACTTCTTCAGCGGTGGCGTGACGGGCGGCAAGCCGCGCGGCCAACCCCTCCAACTCGCCGCGTACGACGTAAAGTTCGGCCACCTGATTGTGGTCCAACGATGCAACGATCAGGCTCCGCCCGTCCCGCGCGAGCAAAGATTGCGTCTCAAGCCGTTGTAATGCTTCACGAACCGGCGTTCTTGAGACACCGAAGCGTTCGGCCAACTCGCTTTCCACCAACCGATCACCGGGGCGATAGGTGCCCACGTCAATCGCGTCCAGGATCATGGAATAGGCGTCTGTGGGTCCGGAGCGTGGCGTCGTCATTGGTTCTCTTTCAAAAGGCTCCGGCACCTTAGCCCCCGCGTCCAATTGCGCAACCCCGTGATCTTGCGCAGATCATCTGGTCAGCGTAGCAAGTCCCCATGCCACACACCTCTTTCTCTCATGTGAATACTTGGGTCTTTGACCTTGATAACACATTATACCCGCCATCTGCCCGCCTGTTCGACCAGATTGAACAGCGGATGACGCATTGGGTGATGACCGCCTTGAACGTCGATGAGCAGCGCGCGGATTATCTGCGCAGACATTACTGGCACACCTATGGCACCACGCTGGCCGGGCTGATGCGCGAACACGACCTTGATCCCGGCCCCTATCTGCACGAGGTCCACGAGATCTCCTTTGACGCGCTGATCCCGGATCCCCTGCTTGCCGCGCGGATCGCCGCCCTGCCGGGGCGCCGGATCATCTATACCAACGGCACTGCCCCCTACGCCGAAAAAGTCATTGCCGCACGGGGGCTGTCGGGCCTGTTCGATGCCATCTACGGCGTTGAACATGCGTCATTTTTACCCAAACCCGAACGCGCGGCCTACGACCTGATATTTGCCGCCGACGCATTGACGCCAACCACCGCCGTGATGTTCGAGGACGACCCCCGCAACCTGATCGCCCCGCATGACATGGGGATGGGTACCGTCCATGTGGCCGAGCATTCCGCGCCCGCGCCGCATATCCATTTCCACACCGATGATCTTTCGGCTTTTCTTGCACAGATCACGGGCTAACTGACGGGCATGACCATGGCATGTGACATCTTGATTTCGGGCGGCGGCATTGCCGGTTTGACGGCGGCAGCGGCTTTCGGCACCGCGGGTTTCAACGTGGTCTGCGTCGACCCCACGCCCCCCGTCACCGATGGTGCGGCGAAAGGGGCCGACATGCGCTCTACCGCGATGCTGCAACCGGCGCGCCGCGTGCTTGAGGCAGCGGGCATCTGGGCCCATCTGGAAGAACATGCCGCACCGTTGCAGGTGATGCGTATTGTGGATGCGGGCGGTGACGGCGTGACCCCGCTGACCAGCCGCGCTTTTGATGCTGCCGATATCTCGGATCAGCCCTTTGGCTGGAACTTCCCGAACTGGCTGCTAAGGCGTGCGCTTCTGGAGCGGTTAGAGGCTTTGCCGAACGTCGATTTCCGCCCCGGCACCGCAACCACCAGCTTGTTCACCCGCACCACCGGCGCACGCGTAAGCCTCAGCGATGGCACGAAAATTTCGGCAAAGCTCGTGATTGCCGCAGACGGGCGCGACAGCCCCATGCGCGACGCCGCCGGCATTGAGGTTACCCGCCAAAGCTATGGCCAAAAGGCGCTTGCCTTTGCCGTGACACACCCGATCCCGCATGAAAACGTATCGACCGAGGTGCACCGCAGCGGGGGCCCCTTCACCCTTGTACCCCTGCCCGATCGCGACGGTCTGCCCTGCTCTGCCGTGGTGTGGATGGATGACGGCGCGTCCTGCCTTGCGCGGATGGCGCTTGACGCAGATGCGTTTTCCCAAGCCGCGACCGACCGCAGTGCCCATGTGCTCGGCCCGTTGACGCTGGCCTCCGAACGGGCGATCTGGCCGATCATCAGCCAGCATGCCGCGCGCCTCTCGGCCGAACGCGTCGCCCTGATTGCAGAAGCCGCCCATGTGATGCCCCCCATCGGCGCGCAGGGGTTGAACATGTCGCTGCAAGACATCGCAACGCTGCTGGAACTGGCGCAAAAGCACGGCGCTGATCTGGGCAGTCAGCACATGCTGGACGCCTACCACAAGGCGCGTTTTGGCGACATTCAACTGCGCTTGCGTGGAATCGACCTCTTGAACCGCGCCAGTCAGGCGACAACGCCGCTGGCCCGCGATGCCCGTGCCAAAGGGCTCAGCGCGCTATACGCCCTGCCCCCCGTACGGCGCATGCTAATGGAGATGGGCTTGGGCATGCGGCAGGGCTGACCCGCCGCGCGCCTTTATTTACAGCACCTTATCAACCACGGCTGCCAACCGCGCCAGCGTGGCATCCACGTCGTAAAGCTTGTCCAATCCGAAGAGCCCCAGACGGAAGGTCTGGAAATCCTCCGGCTCGTCACACATCAAGGGCACACTAGCGGCGATCTGCATCCCTTCGGCAGCAAAGGCCTTGCCGTTTTGCACGGAGGGATCCGCAGTATAGCTCACCACCACCCCCGGCGCGCCAAAACCTTCCGCCGCGACAGAGGTAACGCCCCTCTCCGCCAGCATCTTGCGTACGGAATCCCCCAGACGCCACTGCGCCTCTTTCAGACGGTCAAAGCCGTAGGATTTCGTCTCAAGCATGGTATCGCGGAATTGACGTAGCGCATCGGTCGGCATGGTCGCGTGATAGGCGTGGCCACCATTTTCATAGGCTTTCATAATGCTATGCCACTTGGCCAGATCGATGGCAAAACTGTCCGATGTCGTCTCTCCCATGCGTGCAACAGCGCGGTCCGACATCATGACCAGCCCAGCAGAGGGCGAAGCGCTCCAGCCCTTTTGCGGCGCTGAAAGCAATACGTCGACGCCAAGCGCCTTCATATCCACCCATGCGCAGCCCGACGCGATGCAATCCAGCACCACCAGCGCGCCGACGGCATGGGCCGCGTCTGCCATCTGCTTGATATAGTCATCGGGCAGGATCACCCCCGCACTGGTCTCCACATGAGGTGCGAAAACCACCTGCGGCTTATGCGTCTCGATTGCTTTGACAACGTCATCAATCGGGCTTGGTGCAAAGGGCGCGGGCGTGCTGTTGCCCTGCATCAGCGCCTTCATGACGGTGGCATTGCCGGTCAGATCGCCGCTCTCGATGATCTGGCTCCACCGATAGGAAAACCAGCCGTTGCGCACGACCAGCACCTCGGCCCCCCGTGCGAACTGACGGGCGACTGCCTCCATCCCGTAGGTGCCGCCCCCGGGGACGACAGCCACGGCATCGGCCTTGTATACGTCCTTGAGCAGAGTGCTGATGTCGCGCATGACCTCTTGGAACACGGCGCTCATATGGTTCAAGGACCGGTCGGTGAACACGACCGAAAACTCTTCAAGCCCTTCCGGGTCAACTGAATTTAGCAAAGCGGGCATGATATCCTCCTGATGGTTTCGCGCGAACATAGCCGCTCGCGTGGTAAAGTCACAGGCCCAATGGTCCGGTCAGTCGTTCCTCGCTTAAAAGCACATTTGCCTCGACGGCCCCCGCCCCCGGCAGGGTCATGATCCGCCGCCGCAGCACCCGTTCGAAATCCGCCAGATCCCGCGCAACAACCCGTAAACGGTAGTCATATAGCCCCAGAACATGCTCCACCGTTTGGACCTCGGGGATGGCACTGACGGCGCGTTCGAAATCCTCCAGGCTAACCCGCCCTTTGATCGCAAGCTTGACGCCGAGAAAGACGGTGACGCCGAACCCCAATGCCTCCCGGTTCAAGCGCAGCCTCTTGCCGCGCAGGATGCCTGCCTCCTCCAACCGTTTGATCCGCCGCCAAGTGGCAGGCTGCGACAGCCCCAGATGACGCCCCAGGGCACCGGCGCTTTGTGTGGCATCGCGCGCAAGCGACCGGATCAGCCGGTGGTCCACCTCATCGAGCGTGATCATAGCGGCAACGCCTCATCTGACTTGATCCGCGCCACATGCATCAGCGCCTCGATATCGGCAATATGCGGCAAGGTCAGAATACCCTCCCGGTAAATCTGCTGATAATGCGCCATATCCCGCGCTATTACCGATAGGCGCACATCCACCCGCCCCAGAAAGGTCTGGAGCTCGATCACCTCAGGCAGTTGGCGTGCCTCTTCAAGAAAGCGGTCAAAGGCATTGCCCTGTGTCTTGTCCAAAGTGATCCGCAAGGACACCTCGACCGTGTAGCCCAATGCCGCCCAATCGACGACAGCCGCCACCCCCTGCACGATACCGGCTTCCTGCATGCGCGTGATCCGCCGCGACACCTTACCCGCAGTTAGCCCCGTAAGGTCGGCCAACTCCGCCGGCGACAACCCCGCATCCGCTTGCCAGTGGCGCAGAAGTCGTCGATCCATATCATCAAGCATGATTTTTCCATTTTTACCGCATACTGCGCATTACCATCTTCATTTTGCCAAATAAACTCACAATTCCGCAATAGTATCTCGCACCAGCTTCGATATGGTCTCCCTAGATTTTAACGAACCCGAAAGGACGCCCCAATGCGCGTTTATTACGACCGTGACTGCGATGTGAACCTGATCAAGGACAAGAAAGTCGCCATCCTCGGCTATGGCTCCCAGGGCCACGCCCACGCGCTGAACCTGCGTGATTCCGGTGCGAAAAACCTCGTCGTTGCGCTGCGCGAAGGCTCCGCTTCGAAAGCGAAAGCCGAAGGCGAAGGCCTGAAAGTCATGGAAATCGCCGAAGCTGCGGCTTGGGCCGATGTGATCATGTTCACCATGCCCGACGAATTGCAGGCTGAAACCTACAAGAAATACGTGCACGATAACATCCGCGAAGGCGCTGCAATCGCATTCGCCCACGGCCTGAACGTCCACTTTGGCCTGATCGAACCCAAACCCGGCGTTGATGTGATCATGATGGCCCCCAAAGGCCCGGGCCACACTGTGCGCGGCGAATACACCAAAGGCGGCGGCGTGCCTTGCCTGGTTGCGGTAGACACCGATGCCACCGGCAAAGCGCTGGAAATCGGCCTGTCCTACTGCTCCGCCATCGGTGGCGGCCGTTCCGGCATCATCGAAACCAACTTCCGCGAAGAATGTGAAACCGATCTGTTCGGCGAACAGGCTGTTCTGTGCGGCGGTATCGTTGAACTGATCCGCTGTGGCTTTGAAACACTGGTCGAAGCCGGCTACGAGCCCGAAATGGCCTATTTCGAATGTCTGCACGAAACCAAGCTGATCGTTGACCTGATCTATGAAGGCGGCATCGCCAACATGGACTACTCGATCTCGAACACAGCGGAATACGGCCAATACGTCTCCGGCCCGCGCATCCTGCCCTACGACGAGACCAAAGCGCGCATGAAAGCCGTTCTCAGCGACATCCAGTCGGGCAAATTCGTGCGTGACTTCATGCTGGAAAACTCCGTCGGTCAGCCCACGCTGAAATCCTCGCGTCGCGCCAATGACGAACATCAGATCGAAGTCGTCGGCGGCAAGCTGCGCGAAATGATGCCCTGGATCTCTGCCGGCAAGATGGTCGACAAATCCAAGAACTGATCGCCATTGCAGCGATGTGGAAAGGCCCGGTTCTGCACCGGGCCTTTTCTTTTGCGCAACCGGCTGTCACATCTGGCGGGCCGAGAGTTCCCACAGGATATGTCATGCCGGACGCGCCCCAGATCACCAAATCCAGCTGGCTGATGATCCTGCTGCTTGCCTTCATCTGGGGAGGCACGTTTCTGGTGACCGAAATCGCTTTGACTGAAATGCCACCCTTCTGGATCGCGGCCACACGTGTCGGGTTCGCGGCCACCGTGATGGTGGTAATCTGGGCTCTGCGCGGGTTTCGGCTCTTTACCCAATCCCCCACCCGCGGCGACATCGCGGCCGTGATCTTTATCGGTGCCGCCAGCTCTGCCGTGCCGTTCAGCCTGCTCGCATGGGGTCAGCAATATGTCACCTCGGGATTCGCGGGGGTGACCATGGCCGCGACGCCGCTGATCATCCTGCCGCTCGCGCATTTCTTCGTTCCGGGCGAAGCGATGAGCCCGCGCAAGGTGATCGGGTTTGCCCTGGGCTTTGTCGGCGTTGTCATCCTGATCGGCGCGCAAGCCTTTGAAAGCACTGGCACCGCGCTTGAAACCCAAGGCCGTCTGGCCTGCCTGGGTGCGGCGGGGTGCTACGCCACCAGCTCGATCATCATGCGCCGCCTGCCCGCGGTGGACGCGATCGGCCTTGCGACCATCCTGCTGATCATTGCCACCTGCATCACCGTTCCCATGGCAATCATCATCGAAGGTCTGCCGCCCCGCCCCTCGCCGTCCATCTTCGCGGCGCTGGCGTTTCTGGGCCTGATCCCCACCGCCGCCGCGAATTTCCTGCGCGTGCTGGTGATCCGCAGTGCTGGCCCGGTGTTTATGTCACTGGTGAACTACCAAGTCCCCGTCTGGTCCGTCTGCCTCGGTGCGCTCTTGCTGAACGAACCGCTGCCGCCATCCCTGCTCTACGCGATGGTGCTGATCCTCTCGGGCGTCGCGCTCAGCCAATATGGCGCGTTCCGCCGGCTGTTCACCCGCACGCGCGCCTAGCTTCCAAATGGCTCTAAATCCTCGCCGAAGGCATCCCACAGCCACCGCAGGCGGCGCGTCCCGCGAGGGCAAGGCAGGGCCGCTGCGCAGGACATCCCCGCCAGCAGCCCTGCGATCAGCTTAAGGTGCGACAGCCGCCGTGACCGCATCCACCACAGAATCGACAGCGCGTTCCATCAGCTGCGCGTCTTCATGTTCTGCCATCACACGCACCAGCGGCTCGGTACCGGATTTGCGGATCAGCAAACGCCCCTGACCAGCCAGATCGGCTTCGGCCTGTGCGATGGCCCCTTGCACCTGCGCGTCTTCCAACGGCACCTGACCGGCAGAAAACCTTACGTTCTTAAGCAGTTGCGGCACGGGTTCAAAGTTGTTCAGCAGCTCGGAGGAGGTCTTCTCCGACCGGATCATCTCTGCCAGAAACTGCAGCCCCGCCATCAGACCGTCACCCGTGGTGGCGTGGTCGGTCATTACGATATGGCCCGATTGCTCGCCGCCCAGATTGAAACCGCCTTCGCGCATCCGCTCGACCACATAGCGGTCGCCGACGGACGTCCGCTCAAGCCGTAGCCCCTTGCCCTGCAAGAAGTGTTCAAGGCCGAGGTTGCTCATCACCGTGGCAACCAAGGCGCCATTGGCCAGCCGGTCTTCGGCCGCCCAACGGGAGGCCATAAGGGCCATGAATTGATCCCCGTCACCGACCTTGCCGGTTTCGTCAATCAGGATCACGCGGTCCGCGTCGCCATCTAGACAAATGCCCACATGGGCACCGTGCTCTACCACCGCCGCTGCGGCGCGTTCGGGGTGGGTCGAGCCGCAATTCTCGTTGATATTAAAGCCGTTCGGCGACACGCCAATCTCGATCACCTCGGCCCCCAGTTCCCATAGGGTTTCGGGAGCGACGCGGTGTGCGGCCCCATTGGCGCAGTCGATCACGACCTTCAGCCCATCCAGACGCATCTGGCGCGGGAACGATGACTTCACCCGCTCGACATAGCGGAACCGCCCGTCATCGATCCGCTTGGCACGGCCGATCTTGTCGGCGGGGTTCAACTCCACGCCGCCTTCGATCAACGCCTCGATCTCGGCCTCCACAGCGTCGCTCAACTTGAACCCGTCGGGGCCGAAGAACTTGATGCCATTGTCCGTCGCCGGATTGTGGCTGGCCGAGATCATGACCCCCAGATCAGCCCGCATCGACCGCGTCAGCAGCCCGACCGCAGGTGTGGGCACCGGCCCCAGCAGCAGCACATTCATCCCCGAGGACGTCAGCCCCGCCGTCAGCGCGTTTTCGAACATATAGCCCGACAACCGCGTGTCCTTACCAATCACCACACGGTGCACACCATCACGACCCGCGCTAAAATAGCGCCCCACAGCGGCCCCGATTTTCAGGGCGACCTCGGCTGTCATCGGGTGCACATTGGCCTTTCCGCGAATACCGTCTGTTCCAAATAATTTTGTCATAAAATGCTCCCAAAATATGCGGCATGCCACAGAGCGACCGCTTGGCGGGTGTCGTCCACGTCATGCACACGGATCATTTGCACACCCTGCCCCAATCCTGCAAGCGCCACGGCGATCGACCCCGGCGCGCGGTCCTGTGCCTGCGGTGCGTTGCCGATCGTTCCGATGAACCGTTTGCGCGACACGCCTAGCAGGATAGGCGTCCCCAAAGCGTGAAACAGGCTCAGCCGCGCCAGCAGAGCCAGATTGTGATCCTGCGTCTTGCCGAACCCGATGCCCGGGTCCGCCAGAATGGCCCCCCGCGGGATGCCTGATGCCTCCAGCATGCTGATCTGCCGCTCCAGCGCGTCAAAAACATCAAGCAGCACGTTATCATACTGTGGGTCCAGATGCATGGTCGCGGGATCGCCTTGGGCATGCATGACGCAAACCGGCAGCGCCAGTTTTTGACACAGGGGCCCGAGGGCGGGATCAAAGGTGAAACCCGACACGTCGTTTACCAGATTGGCACCAGCGCTGACCGCGGCCTCGGCCACGGCGGCCTTGCGGGTATCGATAGAGATCGGCGTGTGCAGCCCCGCCCCTCGCAGCGCGGCGATGACGGGGGCGGTGCGCGTGATCTCTTCGGAGACGGGCACAAAATCCGCGCCGGGGCGCGTGGACTCGCCGCCAATGTCCAGAATATCCGCGCCGGCGGCCACCATCTCTTGTGCGACGCGCAGCGCATCGGGCACGGCATTATGCTGCCCCCCGTCCGAGAAACTATCGGGCGTCGTGTTCAGAATGCCCATGATGCGCGGGCGGTCCAGCGTCAGCCCTGCCATCGCGGGTCTGGGCGCGGTCAGCCGTGCCATCACGCTTGCCGGGATATCGGCCGCGGGCACAACACGGGGCGGCGTGCTGCGCGACAAGACCTCAGCATGGGTGAACCAGCCCCACCCCCCCGCGAGAGGCAGCGCGGTGTCAGGCCGCGCGGGGCCGATCTGGACGAGAGGTCGAAAGTAATCGGTCATGTCTCACAGCCTGCCCTGGTCCACCGCTACGGCGCGCAGCGGAACAGAGGCGTTAGCCGGCAGGTCCGCCCCGATCACCAACATCTCTGTCGCGTCGAAGCTGGCGGCGAACCACGCGGCCAAGGCCACTGCATCGCGCGGCTGCGCCGAGGGCGTATCCACGCTATCAAGCACGATCTTCGACGGGGCCCAAACGCTCGTCTGACCGTTCTTCATTGCCCAATCCAGCTCTGTCCGCGTCGCCACCACAACACAGCGATCATCCTTTGCGGCCAGCACCCAGGCGTTCTGTTCAATCGCCAGCAGATCAATGCGGCGCTGCGCCATTTTATGCCCGACCTGCGGCGCGGCGGTGTCCGATGCGCCGACACAGAGGATCAGGGGCCGCCCCATCTGGTGCAACTGGTCCAGCCACCCCGCCAGATGCGGCGAGGCGATGGCATCATTGCTCAGATAGACCAGCTCGGGGTGTGGCACCTCGCGCGCTTCGGCCTGACTGTCGGGGGTATCATCACGGGCGCGCACGATCTCGACGCCCAAAGCACCGGGGCCACGGTCCAGCTTTTCGATGCGCACAAACACACGCATCGCCTGCCGTTCCAGCAGGATACGATCCGCGACCCGTTCGGCCAGCGTCTCGAGCAGGTTCAGCCGTTCGTCCGACAGCTCGTAGGCGATGGCCTCGGTCACGCGGTCGTAGGACAGGATACGGTCCACATCGTCATCCACGGGGCCGGTCAGCGGCTGCACCTCGACGACGACATTGAAACAGATGCGCTGCGTTACGCCACGTTCGGCCTGAAAGGCGCCGATCTCGACCTCAACGATATGATCGCGCAGGGAAATCCGGCCCAGAGGTTCAGGCCCCGCCGTCGCAGCAGCGCGTTCGGACGGGTGCGCAAAGGCAAGCCGCGTGTCACTTGTCATGGGTTTGGGCCTTTGCTTGTCTCACTCGCAAACGATCCTAGACCGTTTGCGCGGATGTACCAAAGCCAGACACGGCTGGCCAGCCGTCAAAGACGACAGAAACGCCGCTTAGTTCGACGCGGTCTGAACGCCGTCGCGATAGAACATGTGCACGCCGATCTTGGTGGTGCGGGTAAAGACGCGCGACCAACGAGGGCTTACGGCGGTGGTATGATAATACGTCGCCCCCCCTGTCAGCGATGGTGCCTTGCCGTCCAGCACCGCCCGCGCGACCTTGCCGACCTGCGCATAGGCGCGCGGTTCGGCGATCACTTCGGCATTGCCGTCGCAGGTGTAGGTGAACTGGCACTGGTATTTACGGCCTGTCCCCTGATTGATCACGCTGCACAAAGACCCGGGAAACTGCGCGGATTTCACACGGTTCATGATCACTTCGGCCACAGCGAACTGGCCCTTGACCGTCTCGCCGCGCGCTTCAAAGTACAGCGCCTCTGCCAGACAGCGCCATTGTTCGCCGCCCGATGCTTTCGGCTGTTCGGCCAGCCATGCGCGGGTGAATTCCACCTCGCTTGCGTTGTTCGATGCGATCATGCTTTCCAGACGTTCCGACCCGACAGAGCGCAGCCCTTTGGCTTCGATGTCAGCCAGTGCTTTGGCCTGTTGCGGGCTGGCGGACGCCACGGCAGGAGCAAGCAAAGACAGCGCCAGCAGGGCGCAGGACGAGAATTTCTGAAAAGAACGCATTGAGCGCCTCGCAAGTAGTTTCGGACAGCGCCCCCTACCCAAACTGGCACCAAGCGTAAACCCTGCCGAAACCGCCTGCGCGGGAACCCGCACAGGAAAACAACATCTAGGCGATCAGCCGCGCAAAACTACCCGATCTTGTCCGCGATTGCGAGCTGTGCCGCCGCCAATCTGGCGACTGGAACACGGAAAGGTGAGCAAGAAACGTAGTCAAATCCCGCGTCACGGCAAAAAGCAATCGATTCGGGGTTGCCGCCGTGCTCTCCGCAGATCGACAAGGTAATCCCAGGTTGTGCTTCCCGCCCCCGCGCGGCACCAAGCTGAAGCAGCTCTCCGACGCCATCACGGTCCAGCATATGGAACGGATCTTCGGGAAAAACGCCCTGCTGCACGTAGGTCGACATGAACCGTCCCGCGTCATCACGGCTAAGCCCATAGGTCATCTGCGTCAGGTCGTTTGTCCCGAAACTGAGGAAGGAACAATGGGGCGAAATCTCTCCGGCGCGCAGGGCGGCACGGGGCGTTTCGACCATCACGCCCAAACGGTAGGTAAAGCTCGCGCCGCGTTCGGATTTCACCGCCGTTGCGATCTTGTCGACGCTGGCTTTGATCAGTTCCACCTCGCGTTTGGCCGAAACAAGCGGGATCATGATCTCGGGCACCACGGGGTCGCCATCGCGGCTGGCTTCGATCGTAGCCTCGAAGATCGCACGGGCCTGCATCTCGTAGATTTCGGGCACCGTCACGCCAAGACGCACGCCGCGCAGGCCGAGCATCGGGTTATATTCGGTCATCGCCTCGATCCGGCGGGTCACGTTGGACAGCGGCAAATCCAGCGCCTCGGCCAGATCGCGTTGACCGGTTCGGGTCGAGGGCAGGAATTCGTGCAAGGGCGGATCGAACAGACGGATGCACACCGGCTGACCCTGCATGATGCGGAAAAGCTGAATGAAATCATCGCGTTGCATTGGCAGCAACCGCTCTAGCACGGCGCGACGGCCTTCGCTGGTATCGGCAAAGATCATCTCGCGCATCACGGTCAGGCGGCTGGGGTCAAAGAACATATGCTCTGTCCGGCACAGCCCGATCCCCTGCGCGTCGAAATTGCGCGCGGTTTGTGCGTCGGCCGGGGTGTCGGCGTTGGCACGTATCCCGATGTCGGCAGCGTCTTCGGCCCAGGACATGAGCTTTTGGAAGGTCGCGTCCAGCAGCGGCTCAAGCATATCCGCGGCCCCGCACAGCACCTCTCCCGAGGTGCCGTCGAGGGTGATTTCATCGCCTGCCTTGAACATCCGCCCGTCAGGGGCCGTGATCACCCCCTTGACGAGATCGAACCGCATCGACGAGGCACCAACGACGCAGGGCAAGCCCATGCCCCGCCCGATCACCGCGGCGTGGCTGGTGATGCCACCGCGTTCGGTCAGCACGGCTTGGGCGGCATGCATCCCGCGAATATCCTCGGGCGAGGTTTCGCGGCGCACCAGAATACATTTCTCGCCCCGTGCGGCACTGGCTTGCGCGTCATTCGCGTTGAACACGATCCGGCCGGTGGCGGCACCGGGGCTGGCGGCAATGCCGCGCCCGATCACATCGCGTTTCACCCGTGGGTCAACCTGCCGGTGCAACAGCTCTGTCAGGGTGCGGGGCTGGACACGCATCAGCGCCTCTTCGCGGGGGATGATCCCTTCGTCCGCCAGCGCCACTGCGATCCGCACCGCCGCCCGCGAGGACCGCGACACGCGCACGCCATCAAGGATAAACAACTCTCCGTCAGAGATGACAAATTCCACCTGCATCTCGGCGCGCAGCCGGACCCGCATCAGCGCCGCGTGCTGTTTGAGCATCTCGAAAGCTTCGGGGGCGTGTTCCTCAAGCGACGGTCCGCGTGGATCGCGCGTCAGGTAAAGCGCATCGGCGGTGTCCTGCAAGGCGTCGCGCCCCTGCGACTGGCTCAGGTACCGCCCGGTGATCTGTGGCAAGCCGGTGGTGCTGTCCACCAGTTGCAACACGCCCGAGCCGCAAATTCCCGTGCCCACACCGAACACCATCTGCTGCACGATCAGGCCCAGCCCCGCATCTGCAGGCGCCCCCTTGGCCTGGCGCAACAGCCGCGCCGAGGTGCCCTCCCACGCCCGCGCCATGGAACTGAGCACGGCGGTCAACTGGGTCACACGGTCCTGGGGGAAGCTTTCTTCGGTCTCAAGCTCGTAGGCCCGCAGGGATTGCAGCAGCGCCTCGCGCCCATCGCCTTCGACGTCGTCGAACATATCGGGGTCCAAACGCGCCACATTGACGGCATAGGATTGCACGAAACGGGTATAAAGCGCCGATGCGGGCCCCTCGCCCATGCGTTCGCAATAGTCGGCATAGCGGTCATCGTTCATGCCGATGTTCATCACCGCCCCCGGCCCGCCCCAATCCGGGTCCTGGCTAGAGGGGCGCACGCATAGCAGCGCGTCTTGGGGGAATTCATCAGCGACCGCTTGCAGATCGGGGATCTGCCCCTGCGCGATCTCGAGCACGACATCAAAGGGCAGCGCCACGGTGCGCGGCACCGGCAGATCAAGACGGACCAGACGTTGCAGACATTTCGCACGCCCCCCATGCGTATCATTCGCGATGGGGGCGGTTTGGGTCACAAGGGTTGTCATGGCGGCTTTCTGCACTGCGGCACCTTTTGGTTCCTGCGCAGCATAGGCTTTCGCCGTGGTGTGGCAAGGCGTGATCGCCTTGCCCACGTGTCGGGTCTGCTGCGTTACCCGTCGATTTTCGTCAGATCCGCGACCGAGCTACAGATCGTGCGGATACGGCTGAGCAGGTTCAACCGGTTGCGCCGGACCGTCGCGTTATCAGAGTTCACCTGCACCGCGTCAAAGAAAGCATCAATCGGGCCGCGCAAGGACGCCATCGCGGACATGGCTGTGCCGAAATCCTGTGCCTCCATCGCCGGTTTGATCTGCGCCTCTGCGGTATCAAGGGCGGCAAACAACGCGCGCTCTTCTTCCGTCTCGGCAAATTTGATATCCGCCCCGAAAGAGTATTCCACCCCATCCGCATCCTCGGCCTGACTGAGAATATTGTTGGCGCGCTTGAACCCCTGGATCAGGTTTTCCCCATCGTCGGTTTTCAGCGTCTCGCTCAGCGCCTTGGCGCGTTTGACCAGCAGGGTCAGGTCGTCGTTGCCGTCCGTCGCACCAGCAGGTGCGCCATCAGAAGAACTGATGCAAGCGTCGATGATGTCATGACGGACGCCTTGGTCTTTGAGGTAGACCTTCAGGCGGTCATGGAGGAAGGAGAGGAGGTTTTCTGCCGTCTCTTCGGCGCTTCCAGCAGCCGGTGCAGGGGCTTGAGACAAATGCTCAAGGATGGTGTCACGCAGTTTCATTGACACATCATTCTCAACCAAAATCCGAATAACGCCCAAGGCCGCGCGACGCAGCGCAAACGGGTCTTTGCTTCCGGTCGGTTTTTCGTCAATCGCCCAGAAGCCGGTCAGCTTATCGATTTTCTCTGCCAGCGCCACGGCGATGGACACGGGCGCGGTTGGCACGTCGTCGGATGGCCCCAGCGGCGCATAGTGGTCTTGGGCGGCGGCGGCGATGGCGTCGGACTTGCCGGCGGCTTTGGCATAGTAGCTGCCCATAAGCCCCTGAAGTTCGGGGAATTCATAGACCATTTCGGACGATAGATCGGCCTTGGCGAAACGGGCGGCGGCGCGGGCCTCTTCTGCGTCGGCCCCGACCATCGGGGCAAGCTCACCAGCCAGTGCTTCCATGCGCGAGATCAGCTCGGCCTGTGTGCCCAGCTTGTTGTGGAAGGTCACGTTGGACAGACGGTCCACCCAGGTCTGCATCCCGGCCTCCGATTGCGCGATGCGCAGATCGTTTTCCCAGAAGAATTTAGCATCCGACAGGCGCGCAGAGAGCACTTTTTCATTGCCCGCCAGAATGGTCGCGCCATCGTCGGCGGTGGTGCGGTTGGCGACGGTGACAAAGCGTTCGATGCGGCCCGACTTGGGGTTGCGCACGGAAAAGAACTTCTGGTGCTCTTTCATTGAGGTTTGCAGCACCTCGGGCGGCAGACCAAGGAAATCATCGCCAATCTGCCCCATCAGCACGACGGGATATTCGACCAGCCCTGCGACCTCGGCCAGCAGGCCCGCATCCTCGACCACCTCAAGCCCGTTGGCAAAGGCCATATTGGTCGCGTCGTTCCAGATCGTATCGCGCCGCTCTGCCGGGTCGAGCACGACAAAGGCGCGTTTCAGCTTGGCGCTGTAGTCGTCAAAGCTGCTGACGGTGATTGTATCGGGGGCCAGAAAGCGGTGCCCGCGCGTGGTATCGCCTGCGGTGATCCCGTCGATGGTCAAGGGCACGGTCTGCGCGCCATCCTCGGCTGATAGGATACACAGGATCGAATGCAACGGGCGCACCCACCGCAAGCTGCCACTGCCCCACCGCATGGATTTGGGCCAAGGGAAATTGCGAATGGTGGTTTCCAGCACTTCTGCCACGATCTCGGCTGCGGGGCGGCCCGGCTTGTTGATCATGGCAAACAGGATCTTGCCCTTGGGCGTGTCGCGCTCTTCCAGCTGGTCGCGGGTCAGCCCCGCACCGCGCAGAAACCCTTCGATGGCTTTTTCCGGCGCGTCGGCCTTGGGGCCTTTGCGTTCCTCGACCAGCGACGGGCTGGCGTCCAGCATCCCCTCGATCGTCAGGGTCAGACGACGCGGCGTCGAAAAGGCCGCGGCAGAGGCATAGGTCAGCCCCGCATCCACCAGACCGTTCGTCACCAGTTTCTTTAGATCATCCGCCGCGCGCGCCTGCATGCGGGCGGGAATTTCTTCCGAGAAAAGCTCTATCAGGAGGTCGGGCATGGGTTCGTACCTTTCGGGGCCGCGTGTCGCTTGGGTGCGGTTAAATATGTGTCGCGCAAACAGCGCTTATGTCAAAGGGCCGGTCGATCCGGAGCGGATCAGTCGGCGGGGCGTTCCGGGCAAGCTTCGCCCACCACGGTGCCATCATAGGCTTTGTCGCCACAATCGTTCAGCTCGTGCCAGACATAGCCGCGCCCGTCCGAAGTGATCGCAACGATACGGTCAACGCCGAAATGCACGTTCTTCTGCCCCAGAAAGGTCAGCGCCGTGCCTGCCTCGATCTCTTCTGCGATGGCCTTGGCGTCGAAACAGTCGAACCAGCCCGGTGCATTGCGCGGCGCGACCTCGTCGCTGACGACATAGGTTTCGGACAGCATGGCAAGGCTGAGCGAGGTGTCGAAACACGCGCGGTAGCGGATGGGCGAGCTGTCGGCGTCGATCGCGCGGAAATTGTCGGTCAGGATCGGCTCGGACGCATTGCTCGAGATCGACACCAGCGAGACGCCCTCATCCGGTGCCGGTGCCTCGTGATAATAGCCGTAGACCTGTAGATAATAAAGCGCGAGACCCGCAATGGCTGCTGCAACCAAGATGACGCCTCCTACAATTTTACCGTTCATGCCGCGTTTTCCGACCAACCGCCGGCCCGTGTCTGAACAAAGGCGTCAGCGCAGGCTTTGGCAAGGGTGCGTACCCGCCCGATATAGGCCTGACGCTCTGTCACCGAGATGACACCGCGTGCGTCCAGCAGGTTGAAGATGTGGCTCGCCTTGATGCATTGGTCATAGGCGGGGTGCGCCATCACGATGCGCTTGCCGGTCTTGGGGTCCACGGCGTCTTGCGCAAGGATCGCCTTGCACTCGTTCTCTGCCTCGACAAAGTGGTCCAGCAGCACGTCGGTATTGGCGACATCAAAGTTCCAGCGGGCGTATTCTTCCTCGGTCTGTTTGAACACGTCACCATAGGTCAGCGGGATCGGCGCGTCGGGGCTATTAAAGGGCATGTCCATCACGTGATCGACGCCCAGAACATACATCGCCAAACGCTCGAGCCCGTAGGTCAGCTCGCCCGATACAGGGTGGCAATCATGGCCGCCGACCTGCTGGAAATAGGTGAACTGCGACACTTCCATGCCGTCACACCAGACTTCCCAGCCCAGTCCCCATGCGCCCAACGTGGGGCTTTCCCAGTCATCCTCGACAAAGCGGATGTCATGCAGCGCCATATCGATCCCGATCGCCTCAAGCGATCCGAGGTAAAGCTCTTGCAGGTTGGGCGGGCTGGGTTTGATCAGTGCCTGAAACTGGTAGTAATGCTGCAAACGGTTGGGGTTTTCCCCATAGCGCCCGTCGGTCGGGCGGCGCGAGGGCTGCACATAGGCGGCGGCCCAAGGGTTGGTGCCAAGCGCGCGCAGGGTCGTGGCCGGGTGGAACGTACCCGCACCGACTTCCATGTCGTAGGGCTGCAGGACCGCACAGCCCTGACGTGCCCAATAGGACTGTAGGGCGAGGATGATTTCCTGAAATGAACGGGGGCGCTGGACCGGGTCGGACATAAGATTTTGCCTTTGCTGCTGCGCGCCTTTCCTAAGGTGCTGTCGCGGTAGGGTCAATTGGCAGCTTTGTGATGATTTGCGCTGTCTCAAGCATGGTATTTTGCACAGGTTCCTGCTTATCTACTGCAAGTTTAAATCCTTGAGAGCACCCATACCTATGACGCGACTGTTTGCGGCCCTGATCGCCGCCTTGTTTATTGCCCCGTTTGCCTTTGCACAGTCTGCCGATGATGTGGTTTGGATACAGGTCGAAGCCCAGCCCAATCTGGCCGCGGCGACAGATCGCGCACGTGCCTATAGCGCCAATCTTGAGGATGTGAACGGCTTTGCCTTGGGCGGCAGCTGGTATGGAATCGCGGTCGGCCCCTATCGCCGTGATGACGCAGAGCTGTTGTTGCGCCGCTACCGCCGCGACGGGGTGATTCCGCGCGACAGCTTTATCCAGCTTTCTGAACGGTTCCAGCAACAGTTCTGGCCCGTGGGCGCGAACGTCCTGAACATTCCGCTGATCGCACCGGTTGACCCCGCATCCCCCACCGATACGCAGACAGACAGTGAGATCACGCAAACCACCCTGCCCCCCGCCAGCGAAGCGCTGGAGCAAGAGAACACCGCCACCTTAGAGGCAGAAACCACGCAAGTCCCCGTCCTGCCCGAACCACCACGTGACGAAACCCTGGCCGAAGCGCGCGCCAGCGAACGGGAGCTTGACCGCGAGGCGCGCGAACAGCTGCAGGTCGCGCTGAAGTGGGCCGGGTTTTACAATGCCTCTATCGACGGTGCCTTCGGGCGGGGTACGCGGGGGTCTATGGCCGATTGGCAAGGGGCCAACGGCTATGACGCCACCGGCGTGCTGACAACGCTGCAACGCGCCGCCCTTCTGAAACAATATAACGCCGTGCTCGAAGGTCTGGGCCTGCAGGTCGTGCGCAACGCCGACGCGGGGATCGAGATGGTGATGCCGACCAAGATCGTGGGGTTTGACCGGTTCGAGCCCCCCTTCGCCCATTACAATGGCACCGGCGACATCGACGCGCGGGTTCTGCTGATCAGTCAGGCGGGCGATCAGGATACGCTCTTTGGCCTGTATGACATCATGCAGACCCTTGAAATCGTCCCCGAAGAAGGCCCGCGCGAGCGGAAATCCGACAGTTTCGAGCTGATCGGCGAGAACGGCCGCATCGTCAGCCAGACGCAGGTGTCGCTGCAGAATGGCGAGATCAAGGGCTTCACCCTCATCTGGCCCGCCGGGGACGAAGACCGCCGCCGCCGCGTGATTGCCGAGATGACGAAATCCTTCACCCGCCTGCCCGGTACGCTGGATGCCGCAGCGGGGGGGGGCGACCGTCAGGCTGTCGATCTGGTGTCGGGTTTGCAAATCCGGTCGCCGAAAATCTCGCGCTCGGGCTTCTTCATTGATGGGCGCGGTACTGTTGCCACCACATCCGAGGCGGTGCAAAGCTGTGGTCGGCTGACGCTGGACGACGAGACAGAGCTTGATGTGGTTGTTGATGATGCGGCCAGCGGGATCAGCCTGCTGAAACCCCGCGCAGCGCTTTCGCCATTGGATGTGGCGGCGTTCAACACCGTGCCCCCCCGTTTACAGTCAGAAATCGCGGTTGCGGGTTTCCCCTATGAAGGCGTGCTTGGATCAGCGACGGTGACCTATGGCACGCTGGCCGATGTGCGGGGGCTGCAAGGCGAAGAGAACATCGCCCGCCTCGCGCTAGAAGCCCGCAGCGGTGACGCGGGTGGCCCGATTCTGGATCGTGACGGGCGGGTCTTGGGCATGTTGCTGCCCCGTGCCAATGGCGCACGCGAATTGCCCGAAGATGTCGCCTTTGCGGTTGAATCCAAGGTCATCGCAGAGCTTGCGCAAAAGGCCGGTGTCACCGTTGATACCACGGCCAGCAACACCACGATCAAGCCGCAGGACCTACGTGAAAAGGCCAAGGGCATGACCGTACTGGTCAGCTGTTGGGAATAAAGAAAACCCCGATCCCCCGTTTAACGGGGGATCGGGGTCAGTCGTTTGAACCGCCTCGGGCAGCGCCCTTGATCAGACTGCGGTCTGGGGCGTCAGATAGATCAACGTCGGGCGGTCGGCCTTGAAGGCTTGCGCCAAGACCTCTGGCAGCTCCTCCAGCGATTTCGGTGCCGCGGCATAGGCTCCATAGGCTTCGGCCAGTTTGCAAAAATCGGGATTGTGAGCGATGACCGCATTTGGCGCGATCTGCGCGCGGGTCATGCTGTCTTCGATTTCGCCCAGTTTGCCATTGTCCCACAGGATGATCGGCAGGGGCAGCCCCAGCTCTACAGCAGCCCCCAGTTCCTGCACTGTGTACTGAAAGCCATAATCCCCGATGATCGCCATGGTCGGCAGTCCGGGCCGGCCAATGGCCCCACCAATCGCAGCAGGTGTTGCGTAGCCAAGCGTGCCGAACCCGTAAGGATGATGCCAATATCCGGGGCGCTCCATCTCCCAGACCTCTGTCGCGGCATAGGCGAATTGGGTCATGTCCGAGTAGATCATCGTGCCTTCGGGCGTCGCAGCCTTCACCGCCTCCACCACGGCAAGGATGCCCGGACGTTCCATATCCACTTCTGACCGCCAGCGTTTGCGCCAGCCTGCCACCTCGGCCGCATTCCAACCCGCTGCTGTGCGTTCGTCCGGCAAGGCAGCGTCAAGCGCGGCCATTACCTGTACCGCATCACCAAGGATGGCAAAGGGTGCCGCTTGCGGGTCCGCCAGAACCGACGGATCAATATCAACCCGCACCAGCTCGCCGGAATGGCCCAGATGATCGCGCCAGAGGTCCACCTCTGCCAGTTCGGTCCCGACGGCGATCACAAGATCCGCCTGCGCGATCACATCGACGCTGCTTTCCCGCGCGAGATAGGCCCCGAAATGCAGCGGCGCTCCGGGCGAGACGATGCCACGTCCGGCATAGGTCGTCAGGCTCGCCGCCTGCCAGCGGGCCAGCAGGGCGTCAACGTTTTGAATGCCAACGGCACCACCGCCAAAAATGAACAGCGGCTTTTGCGCTGCGGCCAGCTTTTGCGCCAGAAGGTCGATCTGCGCAGGGGGCACCGCCGGCAAGGTCGCGCTGACGGCAAGGGCCTGCGCGGGGGCGGCCTCCGCCTCTAGCAGGTGAATGGGAACAGAAATGTGCTTGGACCGCGGGCGGCTGGTGGCAAATTCGGTCAGGGCGCGGTCAATCAGCTGGTAGGCCGCCGGTGCCGTCAGCGCCATTTCGGACCAGTCGCACACGGTTTCCGCCGCCGCGCGCTGATCGTTCATCTGGTGCAGCTGCCCCTTCCGCGCCGCCGTTTCATCCAGACAGGAGGACAACACCAGCACCGGCACGGAATCGCTGTAGGCCTGACCCATCGGCGTCATCACATTGCACAGCCCCGGGCCGGTGATCACATAGGCGACCCCCGGCTTGCCCGTGGCCCGGGCATAGCCATCAGCCATAAAGCCCGCCCCCTGTTCGTGCCGCGCCAGCACATGGGTCAGCCCTGCTTCCTCGATCCCGCGGTACATCTCTTGGTTATGCACGCCGGGGATGCCAAAGATCACCTCTACTCCGCGAGACTTGAGCATATGAGAAATCTGTGCCCCCAAAGGACGGGTTTGTACTGCGCTCATTATGCTCTCCAGAATTTGAATGTCAGAATGACGTATACCGCCATAAGCTCCAGCCGCCCGACCAGCATCGCGGCGGTCAGGATCCATTTGGCTGTGTCGTTAAGGGTGCTGAAATTGCCCGCCGGCCCGATGATCTTGCCCAGACCCGGCCCGATGTTCCCCAAGGCCGCCCCCGCCCCCGAGATCGAGGTCACGAAATCCAGCCCCGTCATGCTGAGCGCCACGGCCACCAGCCCTAATGTCAGCGTGAAGAACATAAAAAACGACATGACCGAGATCATGACATCGCCGCTGATCGGGCGTCCGTCATAGCGCGGGGTAAAGATGCCGTGGGGTGACCGGATTCGCTGCAACTGCGCACGGATGGATGCGAACAACAGCTGATAGCGGAAGATCTTGATCGAACAGGCGGTGGACCCCGCGCAGCCGCCAATCAGCCCCGTAAAGAAAAACAGCGCCACGGGAAACGGCCCCCAGGTCATATAATCGACCGAGGCAAAGCCCGTGCCCGAAATGATTGAAGTGATGTTGAACAGCGCCTCGCGCAGGGATTGCTCCCAATGATGCGGAAAGACCGACTGAATAGAGATAAAGATCAGCCCCACCAGCACCGCAATCGTCAGCAAGAAACCTTTTACCTGCGGATCACGATGCAGGGCCAAAGGGTTGCCGTTCAGCAGTTGCACGTAGCGCACGAAAGGCAGCGCCGCGAGCACCATGAAGATCGACGCCGCATATTCCGCATTGCCGCTAAAGGTCCCGAAAGAGGCGTCATAATTCGAAAACCCGCCCGTAGACACGGTGGTCAGCGCGTGGACCGTCGCGTCAAAGACGTTCATTCCCAAGGTCAGATAGGTCAGCGCGCAGGCGAAGGTCAGCCAGACATAGATGACCGAGATCTGGCTGGCGATCTGCCCGGCCCGCGGGAGGATTTTACCAAAGGTATCAAAGGCTTCCGACTTGAAAATCTGCATACCACCGACGCGCAGTTCGGGCAGGAACACCATCGCCACAACAATGATACCGATGCCGCCCAGCCACTGCAGGATCGCACGCCACAACAATAGCCCCTTGGGCAGATCATCAAGCCCGGAAAACACCGTAGATCCGGTGGTGGTCATACCCGACATGGCCTCGAACACCGCATCGACGAAACGCGCCTCTGTCGCGCCCAGCATGAACGGCAGCGCGCCGAACAACGGCAGCATCAGCCACACAGCCGTCGTCAACAAAAAGGTCTGCTGGATCGTCAGCCCTTCCCTGACCCCGTTGGCACAGGCCAGCGCGATCATGCTGCCCCCCAGCATGGTGATCAGCCCTGCCTCGACGAAGACGGGCCAATGGCCGCGCCCTTCGGCAATATCGACCAACATTGGCACGATCATCGCAATGCCAAGCACCGACACCAAAAGGCCGATGACATATCCAACTGGGCGCAAATCCAACATCTGCGCAGCGTTGGCGCGGCGGCGCGCCGGTGTCAAGGACGCGCCCTGCGGTAAAACGCAAAACGGCCCGGGCAAGACACACCCGGGCCGTCAATACTCAACCTGTAAACCGATCAGACGTAATATGTGTCGCGGAAAACATGGTGCACGATGTCATCACGTTTGATACCCATCGCGGCCAGCTCTTCGTCGGTCTTGGACTGCAGGAATGTCACCTGACGCATCCGGCCCGAGTTCGCACCCGCTGCGATCAAACCGCTCCAGATGGCAGCAAAAAACCCGCCGATGACGGCGAAGGGGGCTTTGATAGTGGGGACGTTGCTTTGCGAAATTGTGCTGTTGTAAGCCATAATAAACTCTCGATTTATCTTGGCATTTCTGCCGGTTACCTTGTTCTGCCTCTTAATATAACGAAGCAATCCCCAATGAGAACCGACGTTTCTGCATAGCAGCATCCCGAAGATGCCGCATCGCAGCATGGCTTTGTGCATGTTTCAAGCAAGCAGCACAAACCTCCGCGCAATAAATGCGCAGAATGAAAACACGTCAGAGTAACTGCCCTAAAATCGTGCGAACATCAGCCGACGTGAAACAGCGTGCTAAACAGTCTGGGGTCGATGCTTTGAGCCGCAAAGGTATCGCCCTGCGTCAGAACAGAGATCGCATCATGACTGTGCAGGCTTTCTTGGTGGCTGGCCACAACGCGAAAATCACGCACCCGCGGTTCGGCTTGCAACTGCTCGCAGAACAGCCGCGCCGCGTCTTCGACAAAGATAGGGTTAGCGGCGTTCAGCTCGGCAAACGCCTGTTCGTCCTCGCGTTTGACCATCACCTGGGTCTCTGTCGGCACCGCGCGCCGCGCCGCGTCGATCAGGTCTTCGAACCACAGGCAGCTTTCCTCGCAGTTCACCTCGACCGAGATCCGCGCGACAGAACGTTGCGAATGCGGCGTGGCAAGCTGCCCCCGTGTCGCACGGGCATGCTCGGACAGCTCCAGCGAACAGGGACAGGTAGAGGAATAGACGTAATCAAGGTGGATGATCTTCTTGCGCGCGCCTTCGGCCTCGACCAGCTCAAGCGCTATGTCGTAATACTGGTAGCCCGACAGCCCCGACCGCAGGCTATCGATCTGTACCGGAAAGGAAAACCGCATCTGGATGCGGGCATCATAGCTTTCGAGGTCGGACTTATAATCATCCAGCGCAGCTTCCATCACCTCGAAGCTAAACACCTCATCCGCATGTTTATAGAAACTGCGCATGATGCGGGACATGTTGATGCCCTTTTTATCCGCCTCAAGGCTGACCGATCCGGTGACCGATGTCTCGAGCGTCAGATCGCTGCCCTCGCGGGTGTGAAACCGCATGGGCAACCGAAAGTTCGATATCCCCACATGCTGGATCTGCTGTTTCGCACCACGGATCAGGCTCGACGGTCCGTTTTGCAGATCGGGCAGCGTGGCCTTGTAATTGTCACCCACGGCGAAATCACTGGGGTAATCGCGGCTGAACTGGGGGTAGCTTTCGGCGCTTTGCAGCAGACGGGCCAGCGACGGGTCCAGCGTCTCAATCTCGGCGATGCTGGCCTTGCGCGCCCAGGCCCGCAACGTATCAAGTGCAGCAACCGCGTCATCACGGTCCGGTATCACTGTCGCGGCGATATTCATAGCAAGGCCCTTTCGCAAGTTGCCCCCTATATAGGCGATATCGGGGGCTTTACCAATGCTCCGTCCAGCCAAGCAGGCAAAGCCCCCAAGTGATCACTTCAATGTGTCCAGCGCCTGACGGATATCGGCAATCAGATCATCCACGTCTTCAAGCCCCGCAGACAAGCGCACAAGGCCGGGGCTGATCCCCAGCGTGGCCTTCTGGTCATCCGGCAAACGCTGGTGCGTGGTGGTCGCCGGATGGGTCGCAATGGATTTCGCATCGGCGAAGTTGTTCGAGATGGTGATAATCTCGAGCGCATTAAGGAATGCAAAACACGCCTCCTTACCGCCCTTGACCTCTACCGCCAAGACGGTCCCCGCCGACGGCGCATGAGACGTGGCGAGCGCGTGCTGCGGATGGCTGGGGTGCGTCGGATAGCGCACAGCGCTCAGCTTGGGGTGCCCGTTCAGCGCATCAGCGATCTTATAGGCGGCATCCGCTTGGGCACGCACACGCAGGTCGATGGTTTCAAGCGCCTTGAGGTGGGTCCAAGCGGTAAACGGGTTCATCGCGCCGCCGGTGTGTTTCATATAGGCTTCGATGGGTCCGCGGATCAGTTCTTTGGGGCCGCAAATCGCACCGCCCAGCATACGCCCCTGCCCGTCCACATGTTTCGTGGTCGAGATAATGGCGATATCCGCACCACATTCCTTGGCATAGGAAAATACCGGCGTCGCCATCGCGTCATCCGCCAGCACCAGCGCACCAACGGCATGGGCCGCTTTCACCACGTGGCGCATGTCAACGACTTCCAGGGTCGGGTTCGAAATGCTCTCAAAGAAGACCATGGTCGTGTCAGGGCGAATGGCAGCATCCCAGGCCGCGTTATCCGTGCCGTCGATCAAGGTCACCTCGACCCCGAAACGCGCCAGGATATCCTCCAGCACATATAGGCACGACCCGAAAAGCGCGCGCGCGGCGACCACGTGATCGCCTGCTTTCAGCAGCGATGTCAGCGCGCCGCTGACCGCCGCCATACCAGAGGTACAGGCGAAACAATCCTCATATCCCAAAAGCCCCGAGATCCGGTCCTCGAACATGCGCACCGTGGGGTTGCCGTAGCGGGCATAGATAAACTCGTCATCCCCCAGCGACTGGAACCGCGCCTCGGCCTGTTCGGCGCTGTCATAGACAAAACCCTGTGTCAGGAACACGGCCTCGGACACTTCGTTATACTGGCTGCGGCGGGTGCCACTGTGAACAGCCTTGGTCCGTGGTTTCCAATCAACGCTCATTCTCTCATCCTTCCTGTCCCGCCGTGCAGCGGGCGTAAAAAAACCCCAGACGCGGTCAAGCGAAAGGGGGCTTTCATCCTGACCTTTTAGCGGAATTTGGCAGGTCTCTCTGCCCGTGGCCCGCAATCCGGTATCAAATCGCCACGTGTCATCTGCTACGCCCCTCGCCCGCTCGCGTCAACTATAACAGCAAGCCGCCTTCCAAATGGCCGTAAATCCCGGGGGTGCTGCCCCATACGGGGCAGCGGGGGCTGGCCCCCGTCCTAGCTTTCGTCTTTTTCCAAACCATAGGTCTGGAACAGCCGCCCTTGCGTCATGAAAAACACAAACACCGCCGCCGTCAGCCCGAATGTCTTGAAATACACCCAAGTCTCGGTGCTGGCAAAGCGCCAGATCAGCTCGTTCGCGAGCGCCAGACCGAAAAAGCACAGCATCAGCCGTTTGGTCAGGATCATCCAGCCGGCGTCATTCAGAGGCATCATCTCTTCCATCACGAACTTGAGATAGGATTGCCCCCGCGCCAGGCCGATCGCCAGCAGCACTGCAAACAAAAGGTAGATGGCGGTCGGCTTCATTTTAAAGAACCTCTCGTCATTCAGCCAAACCGACAGGCCCCCGAACAGTGTCACCAGAATGACTGTGGCAACCTGCATGCGGCTGATCTTGCCCGTCAGCGCCCACAGCGCGCCCGTCGACAGGATCAACAGCGGCACGAAGGCCGCCGTCACCACGATAAAGCCGCTGTAGTCGGTGCCCCACAGGGTGAAGGTCTCGTCCTTGAAGCGCAGATACGAGACAAAGAATATCAGCACCGGCCCGTATTCCAGCGCCGATTTGACGAAAGGGTTTATCTCGCGTGTCGTGCTCATCTTGCTCTCCAGTTATCCGCCCATTTCGACGATCACCGCGCCAAGCGCGATCAGCGCCATCAGGGCAATACGGCGCGGGCCTACGGTTTCTTTCAGCACCAACCATCCGATCAGCGCCGCAAACACGGTCGAGGTTTCACGCAGCACGGCGGCCTCGCCCACTTTGTCCAGTCGGGTCGCCAGCATGATCGAGCCAAAGCTGAAAAAGGCGACAAAGCCACCCGCCACGCCGCGGGTCATCAACGGGCCAAGCTCGGGGCGATCCTCCATCCGCAGCCAGCGGCGCGCGGCGATCACGGGCATGACCAGCCCGTCGATCATGAAAAACCACGCCAGAAAGGTAAACGGGTTGTCCGTCGCGCGGATGCCATAGGCGTCGAACGTGGTATAAAGCGCCACGAAAAGCCCCGTCAGCACCGCCAGCCCAAGGGCCGCGTTCAGCGTATCGCGTTCGGACACGAGGTAGACAAAGTTATACAGCGCCAGCCCGAAGATGCCGGCCACCAGCACCGCAACGCCCAACCATTGCACGCCCGAAAAGCTCTCTCCAAAAATGAGGTAGGCACCGATCACGGTGAACAAGGGCCCCGTGCCGCGCACTACAGGGTAGACGACCGTATAGGCACCCTTGGTGTAGGCCCAGGCCTGTAACAGCTTGTAGACAATATGGATCGCCCAAGCCCCGGCGAAAATGACCCACATATGGGGCTCGGGCCACGGCACGACAAACAGTGCAAAGGGGGCTGCCATCAGGCAATAGGAAAAGTCGATCGCCCCGCGGGTCAACCACGGATCATGCCGCCCTTTCTGAAGCGCGCCAAAAACGGCGTGCAGAAAAGCCGCGGCCAGCGCAAGCCAAAGCGCCGCTTGGTGCCCTGCTGCGGTGCCTTCAATCTGGCTGATCCATTCGGTCATGTCGCCGAACCTTTATGCTGCGTCACTGCGGGTCCAGCCCCATCAAGGCATCCGCAAACTCCTGCGGGTCAAAGGGCTGCAGATCGTCAATCTGTTCGCCGACGCCGATGGCGTGGATCGGCAGCCCGAACTTATCTGCAAGCGCCACCAGCACACCGCCCTTGGCCGTGCCGTCCAGCTTGGTCATGACCAGACCGGAAACATCTGAAATTTCCTGAAAAACCTTCACTTGATTGAGCGCATTCTGCCCTGTCGTCGCATCCAGCACCAACAGAGTATTATGCGGCGCGCTTGGGTCTTTCTTGCGAATGACCCGCACGATCTTGGCCAGTTCTTCCATCAGGTCGCCGCGGTTCTGCAACCGTCCGGCCGTGTCAATCAGCAGCAGATCAGCGCCGTCACGCTCCGCCTGCGTCATCGCGTCAAACGCAAGGCTCGCCGGGTCCGACCCCTGCCCTGCAGTCAATACCGGCACGTCGGCACGGTCGCCCCAGACCTGCAATTGTTCGACAGCGGCGGCGCGAAATGTGTCACCGGCGGCGATTACGACGTTCTTGCCTGCGGCTTTGAACTGGCTGGCCAGCTTGCCGATTGTGGTCGTCTTGCCCGACCCGTTTACCCCCACCACAAGCACCACCTGCGGTGTCTTGGCATAGATCGGCAAGGGCTTGGCAATCGGGTCCATGATCCGCGCGACCTCTGTCGCCATGAGGCGCTTGATCTCGTCTACAGACAGACGCTTGCCAAAGCGCCCCTCGGCCATATTCGCGGTGACGCGCAGGGCCGTATCCACGCCCATATCGGTCGAGATCAGCAGCTCTTCGAGCTGTTCGAGCATCTCGTCATCCAGCACACGCCGCACAACAGGGGCCGCGGCGCTGCGTCCCATCAAGCGGCCCATCAGACCGGGCTTGGCCGGTGCAGGCTCAGGGGTTGCGGGCACCAGATCGGGGGCCACGGGGGTCATCGTCTCGCGCAGCGGCACGGGCGCGGGCGTATCCTCTTCATCCGCTGGCATCGGTGCGGGTTCATCATCCACTGCTTCGGGCAATGCTTGGGTCGCGGCCTGCGGCGCATCCATCACCTGATCGACAGGAACTTCATCCACCGTTTCAGGGGTATCCGTCGCCCCGCCATCTTCGACAATCGCCTCAAGCCCCTCGTCGATCTTGGACGAGGATTTGAACATTTTGGATTTCAGCTTTTGAAAAAAGGCCAAGCGCGCTCTCCGAATTGTCAGGCGTTTTCTATGATCTATAGGCTCGACCGGCGGGATGGAAGGGCGACAAGAGCAATTGACAGCAAGGGGCCCGTCGCGCACCAAGTCTGCATGCGGTTTTTATGGGTGCTCTGGGTGATACTGATGGCAGGGGCGGCGCAGGCCGAGCCGGACCAGCGCTACTGTTCCAGCACCAAATGGGGCCATGCCCACTGCATCCGCCCTGCGCATTTCGTGTATGACACGTGCAACGCGATCAAGGTCTTTTCAGAGCGGCACGGGCTGGACAGCGGATTTTTCGCGCGGCTCATCTGGCAAGAAAGCCGGTTTGACCAAAACGCGTTGAGCCATGCCAATGCGCGCGGCATTGCGCAGTTTATCCCCTCCACCGCAGCGCTGCGCGGGCTGAAAGACCCGTATAATCCAGCTGATGCACTGGAACACTCTGCCCAGTATCTGGCTGAAATGACGCAGAAATACGGGAACGAAGGACTGGCTGCGATCGGCTACAATGGCGGTGAGCGACGTGCAGAGGGGTTTCTGGACGGCAAGGGGCTCGCCCCCGAGACGGTCGCCTATGTCCCCATCATCACCGGTCTGGACGCAGAGCAATGGCGCGATGCCCCGCCCAAAACGCCCGATTTCCGGCTCTCAAAAACGCAAGCTTTCCTGCCCGCCTGCTACGAGATGGCGCGCAATCGCCGGGTGACCGCCCTAAAGGTGACACCCCCTGCCCCGGTGATCAAACCCTGGGGTGTTCAGGTATCCTTCGGGACCAGCAAGGACCGCGCGCGGGATAAAGCCAATGCCCAGACAGCAAGCTGTCGCAGCGCGGTAAAAGGACGGCGTCTGGATTTCCTGTTCAAGAAAAACCGCGTGTCGCGCCGCAAGGGATTCTACTTTGGACAATACGGCAGCAACAGCCGCACCGACGCCCAGCGCCTGTGCGACAGCATGCGCGCGACCGGGTGCACCTGTTTGGTGGTGCAGAACTAATTCCCCCTCTGGCGCGGTGGCTATCCCGTTCTAAACCTCGTCCGCGAAGTGTTTGATCACTAGGCGGATCGGGTTCGGCGCTGCCTGCCCCAGCCCGCAGATAGAGGCATCGACCATAGCGGTCGAGAGCTCTTCCAGCAGGGATTTATCCCAGCGGTCCGCCTGCATCAGCTTGACGGCCTTTTCGCAGCCCACGCGACAGGGGGTGCATTGCCCGCAGCTTTCATCCTCAAAAAAACGTAGCATATTCAACGCTGCGGCCTTGGCGCTGTCTTGGTCCGACAGCACCACCACAGCTGCAGAGCCGATGAAAGACCCGTGCGGCTGCAACGTATCAAAGTCGAGTGGTATGTCATCCATTGTGGCGGGCAGCAGCCCCGAAGATGGCCCACCCGGTTGATAGGCTTTGAACCGGTGCCCGTCGGCCATGCCACCCGCAGCCTCGATGACATCGGTGATCGTGGATCCCGCAGGCAGTTCATACATCCCCGGTTTGGCAACGCGCCCGGATACCGAATAGCTGCGCAGGCCCTTACGCCCGTTCTTTTCCGTGCTGTTCAGCACCTCGGGCCCTTCGCGGCAGATGCGCGCCACCCAATGCAGGGTTTCAACGTTATGCACCAAGGTGGGCCGACCAAAGATACCCACCTGCGCCACATAGGGGGGACGGTGCCGCGGCAGCCCACGCTTGCCCTCGATGCTTTCAATCATCGCGGATTCTTCTCCGCAAATATAAGCCCCCGCACCGCGCCGCAGATCGATGTATCCTGCGGGAACAATGCCTGCAGTCTCGAGCGCCGCAATCTCTGTCCGAAGGAGCGCGAGCACCTGCGGGTATTCGTCCCGCATGTAGAGGAACACTTTCTCTGCCTCTACGGCCCAGGCAGCGATCAGCATCCCCTCTAGGAAAAGATGTGGTACGCGTTCCAGGTACCAGCGATCCTTGAAGGTGCCGGGCTCCCCCTCATCGCCGTTGACCGCCATATAGCGCGGGCCCGCATTATCCCGCACGAACCCCCATTTCTTGCCCGACGGGAAACCGGCGCCGCCAAGCCCCCGCAAACCAGCGTCGAGCAGGTTTTGCTGCACGTCCTCCCAATCGCCATCACGGCGCAGTTTCTTGAGCGCCTCATACCCCCCGCCAGCGACATAGGCGTCGAACGCTTCGTAATCGGGCATATGCACATGGGTATCGCCTGCCGCGATGACCTGCTTCACCTTTTCCAGCGTTGCGTGGTCGACAAAGTTATGCCCGATCTCAAGCGCCGGTGCCGTATCACAACGCCCCATACAAGGCGCACGCACGACACGCACCTCTGACGCGTCCAACCCGTCTTCCAGTGCGGTTTTCAACGCCTGCGCACCGGCCAATTCGCAGGACAGAGAATCGCAAATCCGTATGGTCAACGCGGGCGGTGGTGTTTCCCCCTCTTTCACCACGTCAAAATGGGCATAGAACGTTGCGACTTCGTAAACTTCCGCCATGCTCATGCGCATTTCTTCGGCCAAAGCGCGCAGGTGCGCCGCAGAAAGATGCCCGAATTTATCTTGAATAAGATGCAAATGCTCAATCAGCAGATCGGCACGTCGCGGTTTATCCGCCAATAGGGCGCGCACCTCATCCCACGCGTCCTCTTGCAGCTGACGACCCTTGGTGTGGCTGCGCCCCTTACCCTTGCCAGATTTCCACACACCTTTGCGCGGTGCGTTTGCATCTGAGGTATCATGATTATCCAACGCCATCGGGCCGCCCTCTCGTATCGCTTTCGCATCACGCTATCAAAGCCGCATCAGCTTGCGCAGAGTAAAAGCGACCAATCCGCAGCAGTTTACGCGGTAGCTGCGGCGACCTAGGCCCTTTTTCACGCGCCATTTCGCGTATAAGAAACACGCATCCCCAGCGGAGCCGCCCTATGTTCTGGTACAGCATCGCCAGCCTGACCCCAGCGATATTTTTGTTACTCGCCTGTCTACGCGGCGGCCCCTGGCCCCTGATCGCGCTGCTGTCGATCACTGTGGTCGTATTCTTCCTTGATAGGCTATCTCGCCGGCTGCCAGTGCGAAACTCTTCGGGTCGTGTTCTAAGCCTGACACTGGGCGCTGTGCATTTCACGCTTTTACCCCTTGGGGTCTGGGCGCTAGGCGCAAGCGACACGTTGAACGTGACCGACAAGCTGTTGATTTATATCGGGCTTGGTCTGTTTCTTGGCCAGATCTCGAACTCCAACGCGCATGAGCTGATCCATGCCTCATCGAAATGGCCCCGACGGATCGGCACCGCGATTTATTGCAGCCTTTTGCACGGACATCACGTGTCGGCCCACCTGCGCGTGCATCACATCTACGTCGCAACGGAGCATGATCCGAATTCGGCCAGATTGGGCGAAGGCTTCTATACCTATGCCCTGCGCGCCCTAAAAGGCGAGTTTATGGCCGGGCTACGGGCTGATACGCGGCAGCGGCGTGGAAAACGGCACCTGTTGTCACACCCTTATGTCACCTATGTCACCGGTGCGTTGATCACCCTCGCCGCCAGCTTTGCAGTGGCCGGAGCACGTGGGGTCGTTGCGATGCTGGCGCTAGCGGCCTATGCGCAAATGCAGCTGTTGCTGTCCGACTATGTGCAACACTATGGCCTGCGCCGCAAAACATCCGAAAATGGCAAGCCCGAGCCAGTGGGCCCACAGCATAGTTGGAATGCGCCTGCGTGGTATTCCTCGGCGATGATGCTGAATGCGCCGCGCCATTCGGACCATCACATGCGCCCCTCGCGCGCCTTTCCGGCGCTGGAGCTGACACCGGGCACCATGCCGATGCTGCCGCGATCCCTGCCGGTGATGGCAGTGCTGGCGCTGGTCCCACCGCTGTGGCACCGGGTGATGGACCGCCGTGTCGCGCGTTGGCAGCCGGTTCGCGATCAAGACTAGATCACGCCTCGGGTTTCTGGCACGCTGCGGCTATGAAACAGCTTGCCCTGATCCTCGCCCTGACACAGGCCTCCCCTTTGGCCGCGCAATCCATGATGTCGGCGGCAGAATTTGACGCCTATACACGGGGCAAAACCCTGTTCTACGCCCAAAACGGAGAGACCTACGGTGCGGAGCGGTATCTGAGCAACCGGCGCGTCGAGTGGTCGTTTCTGGACGGTGAATGCAAGTCAGGCAGCTGGTACGAAGATGCGGGAAAGATTTGCTTTACCTATGACGAGAACCCGACACCCCAGTGTTGGCGCTTTCGCGAAGGGGCGGCCGGGTTGATCGCACAGTTCGAAAACGACCCGACCACCACCGAGCTTTACGAGGCGCAAAACAGCGGTCAGGATTTCACCTGCCTCGGCCCGAAAGTAGGGGTCTAAGACCTAGAACAGGCTGCCTTGTTCGGGCGCTTTCTTGGGGGTCTTTTTAGGGGCCGCCCCGCCGCCGATCTTCATCTTGCCGTCGATAAATTCAATCTCGAGCGCCGAGGCATCCTGCGCCGCATGCTTGGTTGTCACCACGCCCCCGTCGCCGCGCACCACGGCGTACCCCCGTGCCAACGTCGATTTATAGCTCAGCATTTCATGCAGACGGTCAAGCCCTGCAATCTGTTTGTGCCAGCCTTGGGTCTGCCGTTGCCCAGCATCTGAAAGTCGCCGCGCAAGCGATTGAAAGGCTTCCTCTTTCCGCTTGCGGTCCTGCTCTAACGCGTCGGGGCGGAAACGGGCGATCAAACCCTCAAGACGGCGCTTTTGCTCGCGGCCCAATGCCTCGGGGCGGAAGCGATCGGCCAGGGCGGCCAGCCTGCGTTGCTCTGCCTGAATACTGCGGCGCAGGGTGGCAGGGCGCAACGCGCCAGAGATGTCAGAGAGATGCACCTTGCGTTTCTGCACACCCGCGGTCAGCGCCGGACCCAGACGGGCGCCGCGCATATCGAGCCGTTGGCGCGGACCATCAAGCAGGCTGTCGGGCCGAGGCAACGCGCGCGCCATGTCGCGCAACCGCTGGTCGCGGCGCGCAAGGCCCTGACTGAGCGCTTGGGTCATCCGGGCCTCCTGCCCATCAAGCAGAGCGACAAGTTCATGGCGCACAGGCACCGCAAGCTCGGCCGCCGCCGTCGGCGTGGGCGCGCGCTTGTCAGAGACATAGTCGATCAGCGTGGTATCGGTTTCATGCCCCACCGCCGAAATCAGCGGAATGTCGGATGCTGCGGCTGCCCGAGCGACGATCTCTTCGTTGAACCCCCATAGATCCTCGACCGAACCGCCGCCCCGCGCCACAATCAACAGATCAGGCCGCGGCAACGCCCCCCCCGGGCTCAGCGCGTTGAACCCCGCAATGGCGCGCGCGACTTCTGGCGCGCATTTCGCCCCCTGCACGGCGACGGGCCAGATCAGCACCTTGCGCGGGAACCGGTCGCGCAGACGATGCAGGATATCGCGGATCACCGCACCCGAGGGCGAGGTCACGACGCCGATCACCTCTGGCAGGTAGGGCAGCGGGCGTTTGCGTTCAGGGGCAGACAGCCCCTCGGCCGCCAGCGCCGCCTTGCGTTTTTCCAGCAACGCCATCAGCGCGCCCATGCCCGCGGGTTTGATATCTTCGATCACGATCTGGTATTTCGACTGCCCGCCAAAGGTGGTGATGCGCCCCGTGGCAATCACCTCCATCCCCTCTTCGGGTTGGGTTTCAAGCCGTGCCGACACGCCTTTCCAGATCACACCGGAAATAACCGAACTGTCGTCCTTGAGGTCAAGATAGATATGCCCCGAACGTGGCCGGCTGACACGCCCCACCTCGCCGCGAATCCGCACATGGCCAAATTCGCCCTCGATCACCCGTTTGATCGCGCCCGAAAGCTCGGTCACGGTGAATTCGGGGCTGTTCTGCCCCTCGCGCGGGTCGTCGATCAGATCCATCAGCGGTGTCTTTCCGTGTTTATCTTGTGTCGGGCTCAGTCCCAGCTTAGAACGCGCAGCAACCAAGGCCAAGGGAGTGCAACCATGAACATCCTCATTCTGGGCAGCGGCGGGCGCGAACACAGCCTGGCCTGGGCCGTATTGCAAAATCCTAAATGCGACAAGCTGATCGTGGCACCGGGCAATGCCGGAATCGCCGCCATCGCGGATTGCGCCAGTTTCGACATCAACGACGGGGCGGCGGTGGTCGGTTTTGTCGACGAAAACAACATCGATTTCGTCATCATCGGTCCAGAAGCCCCGCTTGCTGCAGGCGTTGGCGATGATCTGCGCGCTGCCGGCGTATTGGTGTTTGGCCCGTCAAAAGCGGCCGCGGCGCTGGAAGCCTCCAAAGCCTTCACGAAAGAGATCTGCGACGCCGCAAACGCCCCCACTGCCGCCTATGGGCATTTCACCGACGCAGAGGCTGCGCGGGCCTATCTGGCGGACCACCCTGCTCCGATCGTGATCAAGGCCGACGGCCTTGCAGCGGGCAAAGGCGTAATCATCGCCGAAACCGATGCGGAGGCGCTGGCCGCCGTCGATACGATGTTCGACGGCACCTTCGGCGACGCGGGCGCAGAGGTGGTGATCGAAGAGTTTATGGACGGCGAAGAAGCGTCCTTTTTTGTTTTATGTGACGGCGACACCGTACTGCCGATCGGCACAGCCCAAGACCACAAACGCGTCGGCGACGGCGATACCGGCCCCAACACCGGTGGCATGGGGGCCTATTCGCCCGCGCCGGTGCTGACCGACGAGATCGCCGAACGTGCGTTGGCAGAAATAATCCGCCCGACCATGGCCGAAATGGCCAAGCGCGGCACGCCCTACCAAGGGGTGCTTTATGCCGGTTTGATGATCAAGGACGGTGCCCCCCGTCTGGTCGAATACAACGCCCGTTTTGGCGACCCTGAGTGTCAGGTCCTGATGATGCGTCTTGGCGCGCAGGCTTTTGACCTGATGCATGCCGCCGCCGAAGGGCGCCTGAACGAGGCCCGCGTGAACTGGGCCGACGATCACGCTGTCACCGTCGTCATGGCCGCGCAAGGCTATCCCGGAAGCTATGACAAGGGCAGCGTTATCAAAGGGTTGGATGCCCTCCCCGAAGACAGCCGCAACATGGTGTTCCATGCGGGCACCGCCAAGAAAGACGGGGCGATAACGGCCATCGGCGGGCGGGTTCTGAACGTCACGGCGCGCGGCGACACTCTGGCCGAGGCACAGGCACGCGCCTATGAGATGGTCGAGGCGATTGACTGGCCGGGCGGGTTTTACCGCCGCGATATCGGCTGGCGTGCGCTGTCCTGAGGGCACGGCCTGCTGGTCTGACGAGATGAAGCGGGGGCTTGCCCCCGGACCCCCAGGATTTTTAACCATTTGGAAGCAGGTCTGTGTTCAGCTTGGGTTGAGCGTACAGGCTTGGGCGGCGGCGATATTGCCGGCGGTGAAGGGCACGTCGAAGCTTCTCGGGCTTAGTGTTTTGCCGTCAAGCTGAACGTCCACCATTTGCGATGGCGCACTGTGCTGCCACGGCATCTGCGCAAGGATCAATTCGGGGCGTGGGCCGCATGTGCGGATACCCCCCGCGATTTCCGGATCACCGATGCGGTGGTTGGTGAACCCCTCTGCCGTAGCAATGACGGTGAGGCTGCTGTTATCGTAAGCGAGCAGCTGCACCGAACCGGACAGATGCGGGGTGACGACGATTGCGATCTCGAGCCGCCCATTGCCGGTGAAGTCCGCAGCACCAATCGGCGCAAGCCAGCGGTTTTTCCGCCCGATAAAGGGCGTCTGTGCGATACGCCCGGACGCGCCATAGACCGCAAGCCGCGCACCTTTGGACTGATGGCTTTCAACCACGATCACTTCGGGTTGGCCATCACCATCCAGATCCACAATCCGAGGCGATGTGTCTTCGAATACAAGGGCTTGGGGCAAAATTATGCGGCGGCTGGTGCCGTCAGCCAAGCCCAGCGTCAGGCTGCCCCATTCGACCGCATCGCCCAATACGCCGTGATCATAGCGTGTGGTCGGATCACCAAAGCTGGCGCGGGCGATGTCTTGCGCAGAAGCGGGCAGCGCATTGATCACGCATGCCGCAACGATCGGCAAAAGGCGCGACGAGATATGTCGCGCCAGCCGTCGCATCAGATTTGCTTTTCGGGCATTTTCACGCGCAGGCCGTCCAGCGCGTCTGTGACCTTGATCTGGCAGGTGAGACGGGACGTGGCGGGATCGGGCTCGAACGCGAAGTCGAGCATATCTTCTTCCATGTCGTCCTTGGCGGGCACTTTTTCGACCCAGTCGGGATCCACATAGACGTGGCAGGTGGAGCAGGCGCAGGCACCGCCGCAGTCGGCCTCGATCCCGGGGATGTTATTGTCACGGGCCCCTTCCATGACGGTCAGGCCATTGGCCACATCGACGACATGTTCGGTGCCATTGTGTTCTACATAAGTGATCTTGGCCATCTGAATGCCCCTTCGAATTTAGAATTTCGACATATGTAAACAGCAGCCCGCGGCTTCGCCAGCCCCTTTTCACGGCTCAGGCAAGGGGATGGCATTATTCACATCCCGATAGGCCTATGACCTAGGCATTGCTGCGAAAAGCCGCTAGCCTGCGACGGACCCTTTGACCCGCAAGGCCCGGCTGTGCAGTATTTCTCCCGATCACATTTAGTTCAATTTGCCTGCGCATGTACGGTTCTCGTCTCGCTCGGAGCGTGTAACGCCCCCTCCCAAGACGCAGAGGTACCCGAGCCTGGCGTGCGCGAGGCGACAACCAAGGGCCCGGCAGGGGCTGCACCGGGCAGCTGTTGGGGGCGGACCGTATCACCTGCAGTGATCGAAACGGTGACGGAGCAGGTACAGGTGCAGCCGGCGCAGATCAGCTCTACCGGCGAGATCCAGTCGCTGCCGATCTACCGCACAGAAACACGGCAAAAGATCGTCTCTCCCCGTGTGGACAACTGGTTCGAGACGCCCTGCACCAGCGCGCTTACGCCCGACGTGATCGCAACGCTGCAACGCGCGTTAGAGGCGCGAGGGTTCTATGGCGGGGCCATTAATTCAGAGCTCGACGACGCGACACGGCGGGCAATGCGGGCGTATCAGATCAGCACTGGCGGGCCCGATAGCCCCGTTCTCGCACTGGCCACCGCGCGATCATTGGGTGTCATCGCTGTGGACATCCCCGGCGTTTCTCAAGACAGCAGCGGTTAAGAAACGACCTCAAGCGGTTGGAAAACAAACCCTTTGTCGGTGACTTTACTGAACGCAGTAATGCCAAAGACGGCTTTGACAATCTCTGTCGTCAGCGCCGCCTGTGGCACGTCGTCTGCAACAACTGCGCCGTTGTGCAACACGATCAACCTTGTGCAATGCCGCGCTGCCAGTCCCAGATCATGAAGCGAGACGAGCACCCCACGCCCTTGGCCCGCTGCTTTGGAAAAGCTTTCCATCGCGGCGATTTGATGGGCGGGGTCTAGCCCGGCGGTGGGCTCGTCTGCGATCAGCAAGGGTGCCTCTTGCGCGAGGCTACGGGCGATCAGCACGCGCGCCTGCTCCCCACCCGATAGCTGTGTGGCGGGACGATTGCGGAAGGTGTCCAAACCCATCTGCGCAATGGCACGATCTACGGCAGCCAGATCTTCTGCCTGTATTTTCTGCCCACCCCGTCGATGGGGTGTGCGGCCCAGTCGGATGATCGTTTCAACCGTGACCGGCCATGCAATCTCGCGCGATTGGGGCATCCACGCGGCGGCGCGCCCGCGCATGCGCGGGGCAAGTGCGGCGATTGAACTTTGGCCCTCAGCGGGGATCAGGCCCAGTGCCGCGCGCATCAAGGTGGTCTTACCGGCACCATTTGGCCCGACCAGGCCTACAACCTCTCCTTCACGTAAGGTCAGGTTGATGTCGGATAAAACGGTTTTCCGCCCCCGATGAACAGAGAGGTTTTGCAGTGATAGCAGGGTCATAGCCCTTCCCTCCGCGTGCGATAGATCAGGTGGAGAAACAGCGGCGCGCCGACCAATGCCGTCACAACCCCAAGCTTGAGATCACGGTCGGGCACCACAAGGCGCACAAGGATATCCGATGCGAGGATCATCGCCGCGCCGCCAAGTGTCGCGGCCCATAGCAGCTCCCCCGGTCGCGCGCCAACAAAGCCACGTAACAGGTGCGGCATGACCAGCCCCACAAACCCGATCGCCCCCGCCACGGCGGTAGAGGCACCAACGACCGCCGCCGTACCGATAATGACCGTGAGGCGAAGCCGGAATAGGTTGATCCCCATCGCCTCTGCCGCGTCTTCGCCCAAGGTCAGCGCATCAAGCCCGCGCCCGAGGGTCGCCAACAGGACACCGCCCCCAAGCAGAAAGGGCATCGCGATCCAGACATGGGTCATGGACCGGTCCGCCAGGGAGCCCATCATCCAGAATACGATCTCATTCGCCGCATAGGGGTTCGGCGACAGGTTCAGCACCAGCGAGGTCAATGCCGCAGCAAAGGCCGATATTGCGATACCAGCGAGGATCAGCGCCAGTGACGTGCCCCGAGGGCCTGCCAACAGCAGCACAAACAACACCCCCAGCAGGGCACCGCCAAGCGCCATCGCGGGGAGCGCGAGTGCTGCCAGCGCGGCCAATCCGGTCTGTATCGCCAGCACAGCCCCCAACGCTGCAGAGCCCGATACCCCGATCAACCCCGGATCCGCCAACGGGTTGCGCAGATAGCCCTGCATCGCAGCGCCAGAAAGCCCCAAAGCACCGCCGATCATCACGCCCAATAGCGCACGCGGGAGCCGTATCTCGCGCATGACGGTGGTCAGCGGGCCGCCCTGCCCGGTGACCAACGCATTCAAACTGTCGCCCACGGATGCGCTGGACGGGCCAATCAACAGCGACCCGACAAATAGCACGCACACAAGGCTGCCGAGACCAAGCGCCAGGACCGCTGACCGCCCCATCAGCAAGCGCCCCGGGCACTTAGGCACTTCATTTGCCCCACTGCATAGGGCGCAACACTTAACATTGGGTGAATGGATATGCTCATCGTTCCGCTCATAATTTCTTCGCGACCCTCCTATTCTCATCACAGTTGCGCGCAACCTTCGAGGGGCGTTTGGATACTGCCGCAATATAAGCTCACACACCCGTGAACTTTTCCACGCGCTACGGCGTTGAGGTGTAAATCCTTCAACTGCTGGAGCCATATTTGGAACATCTGCCCTCAATCCGGCGCTCTCTTCAGTTGCTGGTCCTGATTTCCCTTTTCGTCACCGCGTATTTCGCCAAGGACTTGATATTGCCCATTGTTCTGGGCTTTTTGCTTGCCCTGACCCTGTCGCCTGTGGGCCGCGCGCTGTATCGCATCGGCGTGCCGCATCCTGTGTCGGCCTTTTTGCTGGTGACCGCGACGAGCTTGGTGATTGCTGCCGTGGTTTTACTGTCCGCCGGCACCGTGGCGATCTGGAGCGACGAGATCCCGGAAATGGGCCGCGAGATCCAGATAAAGCTGAGCGGCGTGAGCAATGCGGTCGAAACGATGCGATCTGCCTCGGAAGAGGTAGAGAAACTGGGCACCGAAACCGGCGGCAAACCGCAAGAGGTCGTCGTGCGCCAACCTGGATTGCTCGATACCGCGATGGATACGGTGAGCAAAACAGGAGCGTCGCTGGCGGTGATCCTGATTCTGGCGCTGTTCCTACTTGGCTCCGGCGAGCTGTTTTACTTAAAACTTGTGCAATCCATGCCGACGTTAACGGAAAAGAAACGTGCGCTGCATACGGTCTATGACGTGGAGAAGCGGGTGTCGCGCTACCTGCTGACGATTGCCACGATCAATGCCGTGCTCGGCATATTAGTCGGGACCTATCTGACAGTGCTGGGCTTGCCGTCGGCCTATATCTGGGGGATCGCGGCGTTCATGCTGAACTTCCTGCCTTATATCGGCGGGTTTGCGGGGGTGCTCTTGGTCGCGGGATTCTCTCTCGTGACGTTTGATACCATCGGTTATGCGATGTTGGCCCCGATCGGTTACCTGACGCTGACCCTCTTAGAGGGGCAGATTATTACCCCGTGGCTGGTCGGGCGCCGGTTGGAGATGAATACCGTCGCGGTATTTCTAACGGTCGTGTTTTGGGGGTGGCTATGGGGCATCCCCGGCGCATTGGTCGCGGTGCCCTTTCTTGTGGTGTTCAAAGTCGTTTGCGAGAACTTTGAACCGCTTCATACCATCGGGAATTTCCTGTCCGCAGAGCAGGTTAAACCCGATGATATGAAGGATCAGGAAGTCATGTCAGCCAGCGAGTGAGGGCAGCCACAACACGATGGACGGGAAGGCCACCAACAGCGCGATTGTAACGGCATCCGCGATAAAGAACGGTGTCACGCCCTTGAACACGTCCTGAACGCTCAGGTCAGGGCGTACCCCTGCAACCACAAAGCAGTTGAGGCCAATGGGCGGCGTGATCAGACAGAACTCTGCCATCTTCACCACCAGGATTCCGAACCAGATCGCACACATCGGCCCCGACATGCCAAAGGCGCTATCCGCGGCAGAGACGAACTCGCCCCCGTTCAACGCCATGACGGCAGGATAGACCACCGGAAGTGTCAGAAGCAGCATGCCAATCGCATCCATGAACATCCCCAGCACCGCATAGGCCAGCAGGATGCACACGAGGATCAGGATCGGAGAAGCCTCAAGCCCCGAAATCCAGTCGGCGAACGCGCCCGGCAGATCGGCAAAGCCCAGGAACCGAACATAAATCAGCACGCCCCAAATGATGGTAAAGATCATCACCGTCAGCTTCGCGGTTTCAAGCAGCGCGTCCTTGAGCTCGACCCACCGCATGCCGCGATAAAGCGCCATCAGGAACACGATAAACGCGCCCACGGCCCCGCCCTCGGTCGGGGTGCCCCATGCGTCGCCGAAGGGGTTGTAAACAAAGAAAATAATGATGATCACAACCGCAAAGATCGGCATGGCCGCAGGGAGAGACGCGAACCGTTGCTTCCAAGTAAAGCCGCTTACAGGGGGGCCGACGCTTTTCCAGATGGTCGCAATGCCCACGATCAGCACGGCATATACGATGGCCGAAAACGCACCGGGGATAAAGCCCGCCAGAAGCAGCTTGCCCACGTCTTGTTCAACGATGATCGCATAGATGACAAGGATCGCTGACGGCGGGATCAAAGAGGCCAAAGTGCCCCCGGCCGCCACGACGCCCGCCGCGAATTTCTTGTTGTAGCCAATCGCCAGCATCTCGGGGATGGCGATGCGGGCAAAAACCGCTGCCGTCGCGACCGAAGCACCGGAAACCGCCGCAAAGCCCGCGGTTGCAAAGACGGTCGACACAGCAAGACCACCGGGCAGCCAAGCAATCCAGCGTTTTGCGGCCTCGAACAAGGCGCGGGTCAGACCGGCGTAATAGGCAAGAAAGCCGATCAGAATGAAGGTGGGAATCAAGCTTAGCGTCTGGCTCGACACTTTGGAGTGTGGCACCTGCCCCGCGGTCTTGATCGCGACCGTCAGCGCCCAGTCCAGTTCGGACCACTGCATGCCTTTCTTGGACCAGAAAATCCAGATCAGGCCGACCAGACCCGCCATTGCTGCGGCGAAAGCCACGCGCATACCGAGCACCACCATAAGCAGCAGCCCGCCCGAGACCCATAGGCCAATTTCAATAGGATCCATAATCAGTCCCGCCCGTCTAGATGTTCAGCTTCCGCCATCGCCTGTTCGGCCGCGGATTGTACCAAGGGTACGGCAACGGGGTTTTCCAACCCCAATACAAAGGCCCGCCCATAGCCCCAGATCTGCAGCAGCAACCGCAGAGCCAGCACCGTAAAGGCCATTGGCACGATCAGTTTCGCAGGCCAGATCGGCAGACCGATATCGATGGAGCTGTCACGGCTCCACATCGGGGCGGCGAAGTCAAAGCTGCGCTGGAAATGCGCCCAAGAGCCCCAGATCAGCGCCAGCATAAGGATAAAGATCAGCACAACCGAGAAAGTCTCGGCTGCCCATAGCGCGCGGCCTTTGAGCTGGCCGATCAGGATGTCCATGCGCACATGGCCGCCGTTCCGCTGGGTATAGGAAATCCCCATGATCGCGATCAGCGGCATGGCGAATTCAATCCAGTCCACATACCCCGCCAGCGGCGTGCCAAAGAACTTGCGTCCGCCAACGGACCAGACGGCAAGCACCATCAGCATGAAAACGGCAATACCAGAGACCAGAGCAAACACGGTTTCAAGGCGTAAAAGCCCTTTGTCGATACGGCTAAGCAGACTGCCGTCTTCGAGCACGGCGGAGGAACCGGCCATGATGCTTTCCTTTCAAATGAGTGGGAGGGAGATCGTACAAACAAAGGGGGCCTGCATCGGCAAGCCCCCTCCTCGCGCCAATTAGTTGGACGCGCGTTTTTCTTCAAGCGTTTTGACGACCAGGTCATAAAGCTCTTGGCCAGGGATGCCTTGGGCTTCCATATCCTTGATCCAGGCTTCACGCGCAGGGTCAGCTGCCTTGGATTTAAACTCGGCCAGAACTTCGGGCGTAAACATCACTTTTTCAACGCCTTTTTCTTCCAGCACGGCGTCCCAGCGGTTCAGCAACTCGCCATAGTTCGCCAGATAGTGATCCAGCGCCTCATCGACAGAACCGTCCAGCGCTTCTTTTTCCGCGTCCGACAGGGCCTCATAGGCATCGATGTTCACCACAACAGGGCAGTTCACCGTGCCGGGGTTGAGGTTCGCGGTCCACCAATCGGCCTTGTTGATCGTACCAAAGCTCAGGTGTGCGTGCTGCGCGAACGCCACGGTATCCACAACACCGGATTCCATTGCGTTATACGCCTCGGAGGAGGTCACGGAGGTCGGCACAGCGCCTACGGTTTCAAAGGCTTTGCCCAGACCACCTGTCGCGCGCACGCGCATGCCGTCAAAGGATTCCAGCGTATCGCGAGGCTCGCCCGTGCCAACAAGATTGTACTGCGGCATTGGCGAGGTCATCAGCATCCTGGCGTTCCACTGTGCCATCTCTTTGGCCACGGCGGGGTGTGCATACACAGCGCGGGATACGGCGACTTCTTCTTCAAGGTTCTGAACCCCAAGGAAGGGCAGTTCTAGCACGGTGATCGCGCGGTTCTTGTCGGCGTGGTAACCAGCACAGAATTGCGCCATCTCGAAGGCACCGATAGAAATACCATCGAGGTTGTCAGAGTTCTTGGACAGACCGCCATAGCTGACATTGATGGTGAATTCGCCATTGGTCTTTTCGGACACAAGCTCGGCAATCTTTTCGACATGCTCGGTGAAGGCACGACGTTTACCCCAGACAGAGGCGTTCCATTCCGTCGCGGCCGCCTGCGAGGCAAAAGCGAAAGTCAAAGCGCAGACAGCTGCGCCGTTCAGTAGATTGTTCATTGATATCTCCCTTATGCGGGCTGTTTGGGGCCCGCTTGGGCGAAATACTATCCTTAGGGCAACTTGCTGCCAACCCCTGAACATATCTCTTGATTGCCCCTGTGGGAGCCTTCGGCGAGGATTTTTCACCATTTGGAACCATGCCCCGCGCGCGATCGGCCCCGTTAACAGGCAATCGGTGCTGTTTCCTAGGGTTTTGGCAGGGTTGTCAGCGAAATTTACTAGTCCGCGCAGCAGACGGAAAAATATTTACAGACAAACCGCGTGTTTCCAGATGCTTATTTCCTTCTTTTCACTTCCCGTTATGATCTGCCAAGGGAGAGCCGCCACGCCTATGCGTCCGAGCGGCAGAAAACGAACAGAGTTCTGAGGGAGGAACCATGTCCAACGTCGCCACACAGACCTATCCGCCATCCGACGACATGGCGGCCAATGCCCATGTGAACGCCGCGAAATACGACGCGATGTATCATGCCTCTATCGCGGATCCCGAAGGGTTCTGGCTGGAGCAGGCGCAGCGCATCGACTGGATGAAGCCATTTACCAAGGTCAAGGACGTCGATTTCACTTTCGGTCAGGTCAAGATCAACTGGTTTGCCGACGGTGCGCTGAACGTCAGCGCCAATTGCATCGACCGTCATCTTGAAACGCGCGGCGACCAGACCGCGATCATCTGGGAGCCGGACAGCCCGGACGAAGAGGCGCAGCACATCAGCTATCGCGCCCTGCATGCCCAGACGTGTAAAATGGCCAATATCCTGCGCGATATCGGCGTCGGCAAAGGCGACCGGGTTATCATTTACATGCCGATGATCCCCGAAGCCGCCTATGCTATGCTGGCCTGCGCGCGCATCGGCGCGATCCATTCGATCGTCTTCGCCGGGTTCTCTCCGGATGCGCTGGCGGCACGGGTACAGGGGTCGGACGCCAAGGTTGTGATTACCGCAGATTATGCGCCCCGCGGAGGCAAAGCGACACCGTTGAAGGCCAACGCGGACAAGGCTTTGGCAGGCTGCGACCCATCGGTCAAATGTCTGGTGGTGCGGCGCACTGGCGGTGATGTGGCGTGGAATGATGCGCGCGACGTGGATTATACCGCGCTTGAAAAAGAGGCTTCTGACACTTGCGCGCCGGAAGTGATGAACGCCGAGGATCCGCTGTTCATCCTCTATACCTCTGGCTCGACCGGTCAGCCCAAAGGGGTCGTGCATACGACGGGTGGCTATCTGGTCTATGCCGCGCTGACCCACGAGGTCACGTTTGATTACCACGATGGCGATGTCTATTGGTGCACGGCCGATGTGGGCTGGGTGACGGGCCACAGCTATATCGTCTACGGTCCGCTTGCCAACGGGGCCACAACGCTCATGTTCGAAGGCGTGCCCACCTACCCCGACGCCAGCCGCTTTTGGCAGATCTGTGAAAAACACAAGGTAAATCAGTTCTACACGGCCCCGACCGCCATTCGCGCGCTGATGGGCAAAGGGCGGGCCTTTGTTGACGGCTGCGATCTGAGCAGCCTGAAACTGCTTGGCACCGTGGGCGAGCCGATCAACCCCGAAGCCTGGAATTGGTATAATGACGTTGTGGGCAAAGGGAACTGCCCCATCGTTGACACATGGTGGCAGACGGAAACCGGCGGTCACCTGATGACGCCGCTGCCCGGTGCCCACGCCACCAAACCCGGCGCCGCGATGAAGCCCTTCTTTGGGATCAAACCGGTCGTACTTGAACCCACCACCGGTGCCGAGATCGAGGGCAATGACGTGGAGGGGGTTCTATGTATCGCTGACAGCTGGCCAGGCCAGATGCGCACGGTCTGGGGCGATCACGAGCGGTTCGAGCAGACCTATTTCAGCGACTACAAGGGCTACTACTTCACCGGGGACGGGTGCCGCCGGGACGCGGATGGCGATTACTGGATCACGGGCCGCGTGGATGACGTGATCAACGTCTCCGGTCACCGGATGGGCACGGCCGAAGTCGAAAGCGCTTTGGTCGCGCACCCTAAGGTGGCAGAGGCCGCGGTCGTCGGGTTTCCCCATGATATCAAGGGACAGGGTATCTATTGCTATGTCTCTTTGATGAGCGGCGAAAGCCCGAGCGAGGACCTGCGGGCCGAGCTGCGCAACTGGGTCCGCTCGGAGATTGGCCCGATCGCTTCGCCCGATATGATCCAATGGGCCCCTGGCTTGCCCAAAACCCGTTCAGGCAAGATCATGCGCCGCATCCTGCGCAAGATCGCAGAGAACGACTATGGCACGCTTGGCGATACATCTACCCTGGCAGAGCCCGAGGTTGTCGACGATCTGATCGCGAACCGGATGAACCGCTAGGACCACATAACGCGAAAGGGGCACCAAATGGTGCCCCTTCTGCATATCGACCTATTGGCCTGAATTAACCTTCGACGCGTTGCAGTGTAATTTCACCCACGCCAATGGCAAAGTTTACGCCGTTCTGCGTGTTGACGCTCACCGGTTGCAGCGCCAGCGTGTCTTCCGAACCGCCGACCATGACATTGGCACCTAGGCCAACGCCAACAGTGGCTTCAGCAGAAACACCCTGATAGTCGCCGTTCAACCCGCCTTCGTAATATTCGGATTCAGTTGGTGCCAGCACCAACCACGACATCTGACCATTCTGGGTCTTGCCGATATCAATGCCGTAGCGTTTGATCTCGCCGATGTACGTCTCGTCAGCCAGACCCTCTTGCACGGGATTGAAGGTGCAGGTCAGTTCACGGGTAGACCCGAAGATGAAGCCCGTGCCATCACCAACGTCACAGCTCAGCGAGCCGACCTCGGTGTGGTCCACAGTCTCGCCGTCGTCGGCCAGTGCAGGCGTGGACAAAGCAGCGCCGGTGACAAGGGCTGCGACAGTCAGCTTGATGGGGGCAAAACGATTCAGTGTCATAGTTAATCCTTCCGGCGGGAAACCCGCCAATAACAGTCGTGAGCGTCGGCATTCGGGTGCCTGTTGGCGGTAGCTGGAACCTCATATCCCAACACCCCTTCTCCGACAGGCAGACCGAAATTTCGCGGTCATGCCTCTCAGTGGGGGAACAACACGGCAGGCGCTATTCGGTTCCACACAGCATTATTTAGCGACCACCATCGCCACTCGCAGAGGGCGTGCCGCAACGGGCCGGGGTTTGCTGTCTGGACAAATCCGGCTCCCCGTGGCACCGCTGCGGCATGGCTGATCCTTTGCACCACTTCATCCCGCTGCCCGACGCCACAGTCGAGCTACGCCGCGCCTTTGGCCGTTTTGGCACAGGGGTCACGATTGTGACGGTGCAGACCGCGAATGGCCCATTGGGGATGACCGCGAACTCCTTTTCCTCGGTTTCGCTGGACCCGCCCTTGGTGCAGTGGTCCCCTGCGCTCAGTTCCAAACGTCATGACGCATTTACCAACGCGGCGCAGTTCGCTGTGCATATTCTGGGTAGCGGTCAGCGGGCGCTGGCAGATGCCTTTGCTGTCTCTGGCGACGCGTTTGACCAATTCGACTGGACGATTGGCCCCAATGGCGCGCCGACACTGGCAGGCTGCCTCGCCAGCTTCCACTGTGACACCTACGGCGTGCATCCGGCGGGCGACCACTCCATTGTCCTCGGGCAGGTCACGCACGCCGCTTATGACCCCGATGACAGCGTTGCGGGCCTGATGTATGACCAAGGCCGCTATGGCCGTTTTAAACCGCTGACGGAATAGCCCGTAAGCCGTTCCAAATGGTCAAAATCCCGGGGGTGTCCCGGCATCGCCGGGACGGGGGCTGGCCCCCATCCAGGCTGAACCGCAGAACAAAGCGCTTAATGGCGGATCAATAATCCTTCTCAAAGAAGATACCGATCCCGGTGTTCCCATCGGACCCTACCGTCCCCTTCGCCGTCAGGTTCTTGGTCAGATCAAGGTTGATAGACACATCCGCTGTCCCGTCAGAGGCGGCGGTCACATCGGTGTAGACATTCTCGGAAATGTATTTACCCGCGCGGACAGCCGTGGCACCGCTGTCTGTGGTGGTCACATCCAGATCGTCCAGCCCGAACCCTGTGCGCAGGTTAGAGATCACCCCCGCGCCACCGCGCCCGGCAAGTGTCGCAACCGCGCTGGCGAGTTGCAGCGCCTGAAACGCCGAGATTTCAGAGATGTTTCGCCCAAACAGAAGCTGTGCCAGCACCTCGTCTTGCGGTGCATCGGGGGTCGATTCAAAGGAAACCTCGGGCGATGTGGCTTTGCCCTCGATCACGATACGAACCTCGCCTGTGTTGGTGGTCGTCGAGGTTACAAACCTCAGGTAGGGCACCAGATCGCCTTGGAAGCGCACGGCCCCCTCGTCCAGCTCAAACCGTTTGCCAAGAATATCCAGACGACCACGGATCAGGTCGAAGCGACCGGCCGAGATGATGCGATTGGTCGATCCCGTCAGCAAAAGGCTACCGCCCAGTTCCGCATCCAGACCGCGGCCGCGCACGAAAATCCGCCGTGGCGCGTTGATGCGGACGTTTAGGCCAAACCCCGGCCCGCTGTCGCCACTTGCCGCGGGATCCGTGCCCGCGTCGGCACCGGTCAAACCGGCCTTGCGACGGGTTGCCACAACATCTGCTGGCGCGCAGATGAAATCGATCTGTGGAATATCACCGATGCTGGTCATACCTGTTGACGGCACGCTTACCTCGGTCTCGCCCACGTCGATCTGACCGCTGATATTCGCCCCCCCTGAAAGCGGTCCCGCAAGACGCAGGTTGCCATCAAGCGACGTACGATACAGCGATGGATCGATCAGCACGAGGTTGTTCAATCCGATCTGGATATCGGCGGGCAGTGATCCGGTCAGGGTCACCGCCCCGCCCGCCTTGATCTGCCCCCCGTCCGCGCTGCGTGCAGAAAGGTCGATTTGCGCGCGATTATTGGCCAGCCGGATATCCGCTGCGATGTCCTGAAGTGTCACCCGAAGGTTGGGGGCGGACAGCGACGCGTTAGAGGTTTGAATGCTCCCGTTGACCGACCCAAGTGCCGGCGGGCCGTTCACCGTCAAATCGAACCGTGCCTGACCTTGCAAGCTCCGCGGCGCAATGAACGGGGCGGACAGCCCCAATGGCGCGTTCCCGTTCACGTCAAGGTTCAGATTGCCATCGCTGCCCACAAGCCCCGCGATCGTGGCACGAGTGCCCGCTGGTCCGGTGGCGTTCGTATTGACCCGCCAACCAGCGCTTTCCTGCTGTGCGGTACCGGTCACATTCAGCGGGCCGGACAGTTTTGGCACCACGGCCCCCAGATTGGGGATCGTGACATCATAATTCAGCGCGGGCGCATCCCCCGTGACAACGCCCTGCACAGACGCCCGGGCCGCATAGGGGCCCGTCGCGTTTGTATCTACGGCGATGCCGGCGGGCGTTTGCCGCACCGATCCTCTTGCCGCCAGCGGGCCGGACACGCCCGGCACCAGCGGCTGTACATTTGGCACCGACACGTCAAACGTCAGCGACATATCGGGGCCTGTGGCCAAGCCTTCGACCATCGCGCGCGCGCCATATGGGCCTGTCGCGTTGGTGTCGACGAAGAACCCCTTTTCCGTCTGACGCACGGTCCCTGTCGCCGCAAGTGGCCCGTTCACCTGTGGCACCACCGCCTGAAGATTCGGGACCGATGCGTCGAAAGAGATATCGACCATAGGTGTTAGCATCCCCTGAACGGCAACCTGCGCGGCGTAAGGGCCACTGGCTTTCGCGTCGATCTGGAACCCTTCTTCCAACTGCTTGAGGTTGCCCGACGCCTCTACCGCGCCGGTCACCTGCGGTGCAAAAGCCTCTACCCGCGGGATCGAGGCGCTAATGTCCAGATCCAGCGGCGTCAGCAGCCCCTGGACCGAGGCGGTAACATCTTCGGGGGCGGAGGCTTTGGTGTCGACCTGCCACCCGTCCGGCGTCTGGCGTAGCACGCCATCCAACGCGATAGGGCCCTCGACCGGCGCGTCGGGCACAAAGTCACGCAGTTCGGGCACATCGGCGGTGAAGTTGAGCACCGCATTCTCGCCCGTTGCCAGCCCTTTGGCGGTCAGCGCGGCACCGTAGGGGCCGTCTGTCACGGCATCAACAGTCCAGCCACGGGTGTCCTGCTCGGCCTCGGCCTTGATTGTGATGGGACCGGAATATTGCGGCAGCACGGTCGCGATGTCGTTCAGCTTTGCATCAAATCGCGCTTGCGAATTATTGCTGCGCAGCTCGACGCCACCGCTGGCGGTCAATGCGTCATTTTCCAGCAGCAGGTCACGCACGAAGGTGCCCGTCTCGTCACGCGATGCGCCAAGGCTTAGCGTCGTGTCGCCGACCAGCAATGCGTCCGCCTGTTCGATCCCCACTTTCAAATCTTGCGTCAGGCCAGAGATATTCAGGTCGAATGTCCCGTCCAGTGGCGTGATCTGACCCGCGATCTCTACATTCGCGGCGCCGTCCATCTCGCGTCCGGCAAGAGCGGAAAAGCGACTGATGTCAGTGGCTTCAAGGCGGGCTTTCAACTGGGTAAGAAAGCTATCGGCTGGCCCGCTAATCGTGACATCACCGGTCAGACCATAATCCGCGCCAGAAAGATCAAGCCCCGTGATCTGAACCGGTGTGCCTTCGGTATAGGCGATGGTTGTACGCCCCTTGATGGACTGGCCGACCGCTTCGGAAACCGCGGCGTTGGTCAGCGTCAGCCCGTCAGCCGAGAATGCCAGATCGCCCATGAATTCGCCGACGGTCCCTGCCGCACCTTGCAACGTCCCGTTCAACTTCAGTTGCGTCGCGTCAATCGCCAGCGCGTCTGTGGCCAGTTCGGTCACGTCGAAGGTGGCATCAATCGCGTCGCCATCTTGCGCGTTATAATTCACATCAAGCCCAACGCGCCGCACGTAAGTATCGCCCCCGGCCACTGGCAGCAAAACGCGACTGCCATCGGCGCTGGCGACAGTGCCCGTGATGTCGATCAGGCTGGGCCAGTTGTCGCTGTTCAGCGTGACCTCGCCCTGCAGCTCCGCGGATTGCGCCTTGAGGGCGAAATCGCTGACCTCGACACCGCCTTCGGCCTGTACCAAAGCATCCACGGTCAGCGCGACATCGGGGCCAAAAAATTCGCGGTATTGCGATAGGATCAGCGCGGTCACGTCGCCGTTCAGGTCGGCCTGAATACGGCGGTCGGGTGCGGCGCTATCGCCTTGGGCGGCAACGATAACCTGACCGGCAAGCCGTTGTTCGCCGTCGGTCGAAAGGTTGATATCTGTCGCGAAATCAGAAAGCGGCCCCTGCCCCGCAATCACCAGATCGACAGAGGGTTCATCAGGCAGTTTCAACGTGCGCGAGATGATGCCCTTGGCTTCCTCTGAAAGGGTCACGGCCATGTCCAGCAGGCTGTCATTGCGGTCCAGATCAGCGGTGATTTTGAACTCGCCCTTCTTGCCATCGGTGCGCGCGGCCAGAATATCGATTGTCGCCGTGTCGTCATTCAACAGCGCCGTGGCTTGAACGGTCAGTGTGGCCGCTTCGCCCAGAATTGGCGCGCCCAGATTGATCTCGTCGACCGAAAAGTCAGCCACGTCGATGGCGACGGGCAGATCGGGGATCGCCGGAAAGGTAAACGGTTTCGCCTCCGGATCGGGGAGCGTTTCTTCCTGCGCCACGGGCAATCGCGGCACGCTCAGGCGTTTTGCGGTCAGGGCCTGCACCTCCAGCCGGCCGCGCAACAGTGCGGATCGGTTCCAGTCCAACTCCACCTCTTCCAGCGTCAGCCAGACCCCTTGGTCGTCGGCGATGGTCATCCGGTCGAACCGCGCGCGCGAGCTGAGCGCACCCGCGAAACCGTCAATACTGACCGTGCGGCCCGCGCCGCTGAGGGCGTCTTGGATCGTGCGGGTCAGGAAGCCTTTATCGTCCTCTTGGGCCGAAGCGACAGAGCCGACAAAGATCAGGGCGAAAACCAGAAAGCTGCGCATGAAGTGGATCAAAACGATTGTCCAATACCGATATAAACTTGAAAATTCTCATCTGTTTCGGGGCCCGACACAGGCACCGCGAGGTCCACGCGGATGGGGCCGATGCCCGTGGCATAGCGCAGACCAAGCCCTGCGCCTGACTGCCAAGTGCCTGACCCGTCGTAGAATTCCTCGGCACCGATGTAGCCCGCGTCGGCAAAGGCCACGACGCCGATCTTGTCGCGTACCTGCCAACGCGCCTCTGCGGACAGGCCAGCAAAGCTGCGACCGCCTACTGTATCGCCACTGGCCAGATCAACGCCAAGCGATTGGTAGGGTTGCCCGCGCACGGTGCCGCCGCCGCCGGAATAGAACAGATAGTCCGCGGGCGATTCAGCCAGTGTCGGGCCATAGACCGACCCGAGCTGCCCCCGCAGGGCAAAGGTGACGGGCCGCGTGGTGCCAAAGGTTTTATAGCCGCGCACGTCGATGTAGGTGCGCACGCCGTTATCCGACCCCGACAGCGCCACAAAAGGCGTCACGCTGGCCTTGGCATAGTAGCCATCTTTCGCATCAAGCCGATTGTCGCGGTAATCATGTTCCGCGCTTAGGGGCAGCGTCAGCAACGTATATTTGTTCTCGCCAAAGGCGTCGCGGGTTTCAGCCGTACGCAAACCGACACCAAGCGTATAGGTCCGTTCCTCGCTGGCGATGCGTTCGATCCCGGCCTCAAGGTCGAGCTGACGCGAGAAATAGTTCACCTCGTCAAGCTGTTCGATCTCGGCCAGCGCGTAGAAATTCGTGTCGGCGTTAAAGGTCGCAGGGCGCTCAAAACGTGTGCCAAGACGATAATCCGTGCCGCCGGAATCGCCGCCGATCCCCGACACCTCGCCCTCGACACGCAGGCTTTCGGCCCCGCCCAGCAGGTTACGGTGCAGCCAGTAGGTGCTGACGCTGAGCCCTTCAAGCGACGACAGTTCCCCGCCGAAACCAAAGCGTCGCTTGGGCGCGTCAGTGATCTGCGCTGTAATCGGCAGAACATCGGGCGCGGTGATCTGTTCGGCCTCGATCATCGCGACAGAGCTGAAAGCGCCCGTGCGCCGCAACCGTGTGGCGGCCAGATCAAGTTGCTCTTGTGAATAGACCTCTCCGGTGGGCAGGCCGGCGATTTTGACGATCCGGCGCAGGCGCACATCGCTTTTTCCCTTTACCGTCAACTCTCCGAAACGCAGTCGCGGTCCCGGACGCAGACGCAGGGTTGCCGCCAGCGTGGCATCGGGCACGCGGGCGGTCAGCTGCTGGTCGGCCAGTTCGGCTTTGGCGTGGCCCTGATCGCGCCAGCCTTCGATACCGGCGGCGACGGCCTCTTTCATGACGCCGAGACTTGCGGTTTCACCTGCGGTGAACTCATCGGGCAGCTCGGTTTCGGGGGCGACAGGGGCGATTTCGGCTTTGGAAAAGCTGAACTTGCGACCGGTTTCGATATTGATCACAGCGCGGTTGATCTGGCGCGGCGGGGCGACCGGCGCGATGGCAGAGGCGTCTACACCGTCGATGGTAATCTTGATGACGGCAGCAAAATACCCTTCGTCATAGAGCACGGCCAGAAGGCGGGCATAATCGGCCTGCGCGGCGGCCAAAAGCTCTTGCGTGGTGGGGTCTGCATCTTCGTCTGTTTGTTCGCGCAGAAGCGATCCGCCGAGCACCGTCTCGTATAGATCAGAGTCCTTATCGATGCCGGTGATGTCGAGCGTCGCCGCGAGACCCGCCGTGCATCCTCCCCAGACCAAAGCTGCCGCGGCCGTAGATGCCCGCAAGAACTTTGCAAAACTGTCTGATTGAAAATGCCCCATGCGGTGCTCCCTGTACTCATAGAACGACGTGCCGTTGGGTGAGACATAGAGCGCGCGACCGCAACGTCAGCAAACTTGTTTATTATTCCCTTGTGCATAGCGGAAAGCGCCTGCCATCGGCAAACAGTCTGTTGGGCAAAATCGCGATTGTGAACCGCAAAACACATCCGGTTATGTCATTTTACGCAAGCAGGCGGAAGTTTGCCGTGAAAATGGGGGCGCGTATGCAAAACGCCCGCCAGGGGGAACCTGACGGGCGTTCTTTTCAAGGCCGTGCGAAACGGCCAGCGGCCGGTGGTTAGGCCGATTTCGCGAGGTTGCGCAGCACGTAGTGCAGAACGCCACCGTGCTCGATGTATTCAATCTCGATCGCGGTATCGATCCGGCATTTGATCATGATCTCTTTGACCGTGCCATCTGCCATTGTGATCGTGCAGGGCACTTCTTGCAGCGGCTTGATGGTGTCCAGACCGCTGATCGAAACGGTTTCCTCGCCGGTCAGGCCCAAGCTCTTGCGGGTGTCGCCGTTGGTGAATTCGAACGGGATAACCCCCATGCCAACCAGGTTGGAGCGGTGGATACGTTCAAAGTTCTCGGCGATGACCGCCTTGACGCCCAGCAACGCCGTGCCTTTGGCCGCCCAGTCACGGGACGAACCCGCGCCGTATTGTTCACCACCGAAGATGACCAGCGGCGTGCCGTTTTCCTGATGCGCCATAGCCGCGTCAAAGATCGAGGTCTGTTCGCCATCGGGGCCTTTGGTATAACCACCCTCAACACCGTCCAGCATTTCGTTCTTGATACGGATGTTGGCGAAAGTGCCGCGCATCATGACCTCGTGGTTACCACGACGGCTACCGTACGAGTTGAATTCACGGACAGGCACCTGACGTTCCACCAGATACTGACCCGCTGGCGTGGTTTCCTTGAAGGAACCGGCAGGCGAGATGTGGTCGGTCGTGATCATGTCACCCAGAACGGCAAGCACTTTGGCGTTCTCGATGTTGGTGATCACACCCGGCTCTGGCGACATGCCCTGGAAGTAGGGCGGGTTCTGCACATAGGTCGAGGTTGGTGGCCAGTCATAGGTTTTGGCGTCGGTGGTTTCGACCGACTGCCACTTTTCGTCGCCCTTGAAGACGTCGGCATATTTTTCCTGGAAGGCTTCGCGGGTCACGGTCTGCTCGACCAGATCAGCGACTTCCTTGGATGTTGGCCAGATGTCTTTCAGATAGACGTCGTTGCCGTCCTTGTCCTGACCCAGCGGGCTGTTGGCCAGATCGACGTTCATGTCACCGACCAGCGCGTATGCCACGACCAAGGGAGGCGACGCCAGATAGTTGGCGCGCACGTCAGGCGAAATCCGCCCTTCAAAGTTCCGGTTACCCGAGAGGATCGATGTCCCGATCAGGTCGTAGTCGTTGATCGCCTTGCTGATCGGTGCTTCGAGCGGGCCGGAGTTACCGATACAGGTGGTGCAGCCATACCCGACGAGGTTGAAGCCGATGGCGTCCAGATCCTCTTGCAGGTTTGCGGCCTCAAGATAGGCGGACACAACCTGGCTACCGGGCGCGAGCGACGTCTTGACCCAAGGCTTGCGGGTCAGGCCCAAGGCGCGTGCCTTGCGTGCAACCAGACCAGCACCGATCATCACATAGGGGTTGGATGTGTTGGTGCACGATGTGATCGACGCAATCACGATGGACCCGTCATGCAGTTGGTAGTTGCCATCTTCGGTCTGGACGTAGCCACGCTTGTGGTTGCCCTCGTCGCCGGGGATGTCGCGTGGCTCGGGCTGGCCGCCCTCACCTTCCCAACGGACTTCGGCGTTGGCTGTGGTGTCTTTACCTTCGCGCACGCCTTTCACGTATTCTGCAAATGCAGTGTGTGCCGAGGTCAGTGCGATGTAGTCTTGCGGACGCTTCGGACCCGAGATCGCAGGCACGATTGTGCCCATGTCGAGCGACAGTGTGTCGGTGTAAACCGGCGCATAATCATCGCCGCGCCACATGCCGTTTTCCTTGGCATATGCCTCGACCAGCGCGATGCGGTCTTCATCACGGCCGGTGGTGCGCATGTAACGCAGGGTTTCGGCGTCGATGGGGAAGAAGCCACAGGTCGCACCGTATTCGGGGGCCATGTTGGCAATTGTCGCACGGTCCGCCAGGGGCAAGCTATCAAGGCCGGCACCGTAGAATTCGACGAATTTACCAACCACGCCCTTCTCGCGCAGCATTTCGACCACTTTCAGCACCAGATCGGTCCCGGTGGTGCCTTCCATCATGGCACCCGTCAGCTCAAAGCCGATCACCTCGGGGATCAGCATCGAAATCGGCTGACCCAGCATCGCGGCTTCGGCCTCGATCCCGCCAACGCCCCAGCCCAGAACGGCCATGCCGTTTACCATTGTGGTGTGGCTGTCGGTCCCGACGAGCGTGTCAGGATATGCGACTTCGACGCCGTCTTGGTCTTTGTCGGTCCAAACGGTCTGCGCCAGATATTCAAGGTTCACCTGGTGGCAGATGCCGGTGCCGGGGGGTACAACGCGGAAGTTGTTAAACGCCTTCTGGCCCCATTTCAGGAAGGTGTAGCGTTCGATGTTGCGCTCGTATTCGCGGTCAACGTTCATCTGGAACGCACGCGGGTTGCCGAACTCGTCGATCATGACCGAGTGGTCGATGACAAGATCAACAGGGTTCAGCGGGTTAATCTTGTCGGCATCGCCACCCAAGGCAACCAGCCCGTCGCGCATCGCCGCAAGGTCGACAACTGCGGGAACGCCGGTGAAATCCTGCATCAACACGCGTGCGGGACGGTAAGCGATCTCGCGCGGGTTCTGGCCGCCCTTGGCACCCCATTCGGCGAAGGCCTTGATGTCATCGACGGTGACAGTTTTGCCATCTTCGAAACGCAGCATGTTCTCAAGCACCACCTTAAGCGCGGCTGGCAAGTTAGAGAAATCACCCAGACCGGCTTCCTGCGCTGCAGGAATCGAATAATAAGCGATGGATTGGCTGCCCGAAGATAGAGTTTTGCGGGTTTTGGCGGTGTCCTGGCCAACGAAGATGGTCATGGATGGCTCCCTTTATGGGTTAAAAAAGGTCGGTGACTTGGGGCCTAAATGCCTTATTGCGCGGGTCGTTTCAACTGCAAACACGCGCTTCTGGCGCTTTTGTATACCGTTGTGTACTGGACTGAGGCATTTCATACGCAATCCCGTGACGTTACAGCGCCTCAACAAAGGTTGAGTGGTAATTACAACGGGTGCAGTCTACGAATTGTGCATCCAAACCGAAAGTACCCTGCGATGCCCCGCCTGTTTACGTCCCTGATCGCCGCTGGCCTGCTGTCCATAGCGCCCGCCTTTGCTCAGGATCGCCCCGTTGTCGTCGAACTCTATACCTCGCAAGGGTGCTCTTCCTGCCCTCCTGCTGACGAGATGTTTGCCGAGCTGTCCAAAAGGGACGACGTGATCGCGCTGGCGCTGCATGTGGATTATTGGGACTATATCGGCTGGCAAGACCCCTTTGGTGCGCCTGAGCACGCCGAACGCCAGCGCGCCTACACGCTGACCGGTGGGCGGACGTCGATTTACACGCCCGAGATGATCGTCAACGGCCAGTCCGATGTGGTCGGTGCCAAACCCATGAAGCTGATGGAGGCGATCAACAAGCACAAAGAAGACGCCCCACAGGTCGACCTATCTATCGCACGCGACGGGGAAACCCTGCGCATCAACGCGCATACGGTATCGGGTGCCGCCGGACCGTTTGACGTGCACATGTTGCGCTATCACCCGATGGCGGTCACGCAGGTCAAACGCGGCGAAAACGCGGGCCACACGTTCGAGAATTATAACATCGTCGAAGGCTGGCAGACGGTTGATCAGTGGGACGGGCAAGCGCCGCTATCACTCTCTGCCGCCATCACCGGCGATATGCCGGTGGTTGTGCTGGTGCAGCGCAGCAACGCGGGGCCGATCGTGGCAGCGGCGCGGATCAAGTAGTCACTCAAAACACCTAGATGTTTAGGCATTAATTGTCGTGGATGCGCCAGCGACGATGGACCCAGAACCATTGCTCGGGATCCGCTTTGACCCGTGCGGTAAGACTGTCATTCAAAGCCTGGGTCATCGTGACAGCATCGCTGTGTGGCACAGGTGCCTCCAGCACCGTGTCGAATGACACCCCATCAGCCTGTCGAATGCCGTAGAACGGGATCAACAGCGCATCATAGCGCAGTGCCAGCTCGGCGGCAGAAAGCGCTGTATTGGCAGGTTGCCCCAAGAAATCGAGCGCCGGCGCGCCAAAGACGTGTTGATCAAACAGCAGTACCAGCTGCCCGCCCTCTTTTAGATGCCGTACGAAACCCGCCGTGCCGCGTCGGCCTTGCGGGAAGACAGGGCCGCCGAAAGCCTCCATCGTTTGGACATAGTGCGCGTTGAAATAGGGGTTCTTCATGTTGCGGTAGAGCCCGCCAATGTCATACCCCCGCGCCACAAGACAGGCACGCATCGCTTCGTAGTTGCCATAGTGGCCCGTCACCAGAATGACCGGTTTGCCTTGTTCTGCCGCTTTTTCCAGCGCCGCGACGCCTGCGCCGGTCGGCGTATTCTTTGCCATACGCTTGGGGAAGTCGCGCGCCGAATAGTTTTCGATAAAGCTGCGCCCCACGTTATTAAGGCACCTTGAAGCAATTTCTGCGCGCCGTTCTTGCGGCATCTGCGGCCAAATCATCGCAAGATTTTCAAGCGCCCGCGCCCGATATCCCGCTACCGGCCCGATCACATGTTGAACAACCCAGCCGACGAAGGCTATGCGCGTTTTATAGGGCAGCACCAAGGCCAGTCGAATAAGGCCGACGATAAAGGCATTGGTCAGGTAGTGCCCTGCACGTCGGCTAAATCGAACGTTCTTGGGATATTTGGGACTGGCCATGCGCATCTGCCTGCAAGGAAAAGCGCCCTTAAGGGGCGGGGCCTGCCGTTCATACCGCGCAGGGCCCCGCGCAACAAGCGTGTTTCACCCAGGCGGCAATGCGCCACCGGATGCAACAGCGGCTGGTTAATAGCTAAACGTTTGACCGGTTGCGATCGCTGTCCGCAAGGAGGTTTCGGCCCATGTCCCTGCCCCGCCATGCGCACGAATGGCACGAAGTTCGGCCAAAGCTTCGGGGATATCGCCCTGTTCTACCAAAGCTTGCCCGCGATAGGACCGCGCGAGAACATTCGCAGGGTTGGCTGCCAGCGCACGCGCATAGAACGCCATTCCGCCAGCTTGGTCGCCCATTTTGCGCGTCGTGAACCCCATGTAGGTCAAGCGACGATCGTCGTGCTCAGGCATAGCGGCAAGTACGATCTGCGCATCCGAATATTCCCCTGCATAGGCCAGTTCACGAACAGTTTGATAAAGGTCATCCGGTGTTAACCGGCTATCCTTTGCATCGATACAGGTCTTTGACTTCTTGTCATACACCTGCCCGTCTTCGCATTTCACAACGGGCTTGGGTGGGGACGTATCATTGGAGCCAGCGGCAAAGGCCGCGAAAGGAATAGCCAATGACAGGATGGACGCAAACACAACACGCATACTCAAACACTCCTGAACTAAATACACGGCTGATGTTAGACGATCCACGCCATAGGTAAAGCACTAGGTTCAAACCTACCGTCTCGATGTAGCGCGAGATAGGGCATTAATACGTAGTTTTTGAATCAAAAAGGCTGCACCGCCGTCAAGCGATGCAGCCCAAATACCTGCGCGTGTATCAGTCCTTGAAGACGCGCTTAAAGATCGTATCAACATGTTTGGTGTGGTAGCCCAGATCGAATTTTTCTTCGATCTCTTCTGCACTTAGTGCGGCCAGAACCTCTTCGTCAGCCAGCAGCTCGGTCTTGAAATCCTTGCCGTCTTCCCAGACCTTCATGGCGTTGCGCTGAACCAGCTTGTAGCTGTCTTCGCGGCTCACGCCGGCCTGAGTGAGCGCGAGCAAGACACGTTGCGACATCACAAGACCGCTAAACTTGTTCATATTTGCGAGCATGTTGTCAGGATAAATCAGCATATTGTCGATGACGCCGGTCAAACGGTGCAGCGCGAAGTCAAGGGTGATGGTGGTGTCGGGGCCGATCGCACGCTCAACGCTGGAGTGGGAGATATCGCGTTCATGCCACATGGTGACGTTTTCCATCGCTGGAATCACAGCCATGCGAATTGTACGGGCCAAGCCGGTCAGGTTCTCGGTCAGCACAGGGTTTTTCTTGTGCGGCATCGCCGAAGACCCCTTCTGACCCGCCGAGAAAAACTCCGCCCCTTCCAAGACTTCGGTCCGTTGCATGTGCCGCACTTCGGTCGCAACGTTCTCGATAGAGCTGGCAATCACACCAAGCGCTGCGAAGAATGCCGCGTGACGGTCTCGGGGGATGATCTGCGTGCTCACGGGTTCGGGCGACAGGCCCAGCTTTTCGCAGACATGTTCCTCGACCCGCGGATCGATATTCGCAAATGTCCCCACGGCACCGGAAATCGCACCCGTAGCAATCTCGGAGCGTGCTGTCTTCAGCCGCGTCAGGTTGCGGTCCATCTCTGCATAAAAGCGCGCAAAGGTAAGGCCCATTGTTGTGGGTTCAGCGTGGATCCCGTGGCTGCGCCCGACGCGCACAGTATTTTTATGTTCCATGGCACGGCGTTTCAGCGCGGCCAGCAGCAAGCCCATGTCTTCGATCAGAATATCAGCTGCGCGGGTTAATTGCACGTTAAAGCAGGTGTCCAATACGTCAGAAGAGGTCATCCCCTGATGCACAAAACGCGCCTCGTCGCTCCCTACATGTTCGGCCAAATGGGTCAAAAACGCGATAACGTCATGTTTTGTAACGGCTTCAATCTCGTCAATCCGCGCGACATCAAACTCGACATCTTTGGCTTTCCAAACCGCCTCCGCATTCTCGCGCGGGATCACCCCAAGGTCGGCCATGGCGTCACAGGCATGCGCCTCGATCTCGTACCAGATGCGGAACTTGGTTTCGGGGGACCAGATCGCAACCATCTCGGGGCGGGAATAACGGGGAATCATGTGGTGATACCTTTGTTTTGGGGTGTTTTGATGTACGCGCGGGATAGACCGCGGGGGGGTAAAGAACAAGTCTGAACCCTTGCGCCACCAAGGCAGGGACGCTTGCTGCCTCGCCCATAGGCGCCTCCGGCGGGAGTTTTCAGAGCAAAATGAAGAAGGGGCGGGTTTGTCCCATTCTGGTCTGGCAGTTTACCTTCGGACAGGCAAAGGTGCCGCAAATTGAATATATTACGCCATTAGGGAATCGCTAAGAAATGTCTGATACGTCTCGCTTAAGCCCCGCTACGATTGCTGCCCAAGCAGCGGGAGCGGTTGATGCGCAAACCGGCGGGGTGGTGCCGGCGCTGCCTATGGCCACGACCTATCTGCGGGATGAAGCATACCAACCGCTGCGTGCAGACAACATCTATCTGCGCGATCAGAGCGATATTGTACGCGTTGCAGAAAAAGTGCTCTCTCAACTGGAGGGGGCGAAAGAATCGCTGCTGTTCCCGTCAGGCATGGCAGCGCTTGCCGCCGTCTTCCGTACCGTCCCAAATGGCGGGCGCGTGCTGGTGCAAAGCCAGATTTACTGGGGCACCACCAAGTGGATTCGGGATTTCTGCACCCGGCGTGACATTGAGCTGCGAGAGGTCGAAGCCTCTGACATGGCGGCGTTTGCCGCCGCCTGCGAGAGCTTTAGACCAACCTTGGCGCTCATCGAAACGCCATCAAACCCGTGGCTTCGCGTGGTCGATATCCAAGCTGCGGCTGATGCGGTGCATAGCGCGGGTGGGCTGCTTGTGGTGGATAGCACGGCCGCGACGCCGATTCTGCAACAGCCGCTTAAACACGGTGCCGACGTTGTAATGCATTCTGCCACAAAGGGCATTAATGGACATTCGGATGTATTGGCGGGCGTTCTGGCGACCAATGACGTCACGGGCCGCGTGTGGGAAGATATCAAAGCGGACCGGCATGATGCAGGCGCGGTTATCGGCCCGTTTGAAGCATGGTTACTGGTCCGCGGGATGCGCACCCTGCCCCTGCGCGCCAAGCAAATGTCGTTCAACGCCATGGAATTAGCAAAGTTTTTGCAAAATCACCCGAAAATCGAAGAGGTTCTCTATCCGGGTCTTGCGTCACATACGGGCCACGATTTGGCGACGCGGCAAATGTCAGGAGGATTTGGGTCGCTTTTGTCTTGCATTGTAAAGGGTGGCGGCGCAGCGGCGCTGGAGGTTGTCGGTAAGCTGGAAGTTTTCCATCGCGCAACGTCTTTGGGCGGGGTCGAAAGCCTTGTTGAACACCGCCACACGATCGAACCCCACACCGGAATTCCCGAAGGGTTGCTGCGTTTATCTGTGGGGATTGAAGATATCGAAGATCTAAAACGCGACTTGAGCCAAGCGCTTGATGCATAAAGATACTTCGGGGCGCTCGCGCCCCGGGACCTCATGTCTTTCGAAGATGATTTGAAGGATACAACAAGTGGTGCGGTCGGAGAGACTCGAACTCTCACGGGTGTTACCCCACAGCGACCTCAACGCTGCGCGTCTACCATTCCGCCACGACCGCACGCCATGGTTGGTGAGGGTCGTTTAGACAAACTCTTTCACAAAGTGAAGAGCAAAATTGCGCAGATTAAGTCGTTGTTCAGATTCGTGTGATTTATCATTCAATCGGGCGGGGTGGCTTGAAAAACAGTGCGAAGACGTAAACTTAAAGGAGGATATGAATCGAGGAACAATATGACCCAAGCGCCCATAGATCCCCCTGCCGTGCAGATCGACATCGTTTCTGACGTGATGTGCCCTTGGTGTATTGTCGGGTACCGCCAGCTAGAGCAGGCGTTAGCCGCCTTGAATATCGGCGCGTTCATCCGCTGGCACCCTTTCGAGCTCAACCCCCAAATGGGCCCCGAAGGACAGAACCTGACCGAACATATTGCCGAAAAATATGGTGCATCGCCTGAGCAATCGGCGCAAAACCGTGCGCATCTTGTGCAGCTTGGCACCGAACTTGGAATCGACTTCAATTTCAACGCCGATAGCCGCATCGTCAACAGCTTTGCTGCACACCAATTGCTGGACTGGGCTCAAGATCAGAACCTGCAGCACCCACTTAAGCTTGCGTTGTTTGAAGCACATTTTACGAAGGGATTGGATGTTTCAGACCATAGTGTCCTCGTTGATGTCGCTGCAGATGTCGGATTGGATCGTAGTTCTGCGCAGGGCGTTCTCGACAGCGGCAGCCATGTAGAACGTGTTCGCGAACGCCAGTCGGTTTGGACATCGCAGGGAATTTCTGGCGTGCCTTCAATGATCTTCGCGGGCAAATACCTTGTGACCGGTGCGCAGGGTGTCGATAATTATGTGCAAATTATCCAGAAAGTAATTCAAGAGGTAAGCGCCGCGGAATGACTGTTTCGTTTACCTCGGCTCAACGGTGCGCACAGAATGGTTGAATGGATCACCTCCAAGGGGCTTGTCGATTACCGGGAAGCCGAAGCATGGATGGAGGAACGCGCGTCCCTTATCGCCGCGGGGAATGCCCATGAATGCGTCTGGCTTGTAGAGCATGCTCCGCTATATTCTGCCGGCACCTCAGCAAAACCGGAAGATTTGACCGACCCCAAGCGGTTTCCGGTATACGAAACGCGCCGTGGCGGACAGTACACATACCATGGGCCGGGGCAGCGGGTTGTTTATGTGATGCTGGACGTCGGTAAACGCGGCCGGGACGTCAGACGTTTTGTTCAAGACCTTGAACATTGGGTGATCGCGACCCTTGCAAGCTTTACCATCAAAGGCGAGATCAAGGAGGGCCGCGTCGGCGTCTGGGTAGAACGTCCCGAGAAACCTCTCACGGCGCAGGGCGGCATTCGCGAAGATAAAATCGCGGCGATCGGTATCCGGCTTAGAAAATGGGTCAGCTTTCACGGAATCAGCATAAATGTTGATCCAAATCTTGAGCATTTTTCCGGGATCGTCCCCTGTGGGATCCAAGAACATGGCGTTACGTCTTTAGTTGACCTTGGCCTGCCAGTTGTGATGGAAGACGTTGATATCGCCCTGAAAGCGCAGTTCGACACGGTTTTCCCTCCGCTGTCTGAATACGCGCCCAAAGACGGATAATGTTCCTCGCCGCTCAAACGTTTCACTGCGCTCGTGCTATTTCCGCCGCGGCTTTACGGTTTCTTCATCGCTAGAGGCGTATGTCATCCAGCATGATGAGCACTTCTGACACCTCCTCCCCCCGTCACGACAAGGCTGTGCGCCTCCGACACAGTTTGATAAATGATCTGTCTTTTTTCGTGCCCTGCGTCAAAGGCGGCCATTGCCCATATTGGCAAGCCGCACTAGAACGAACCTTAATTCAATGCGCGCCCCCTGTCGGGGCGTGAGTTGACAACCCAATCTCAGGAGGCACCGCATGGCAGACGCAGCCATTCACGGGCAAGACCATCACGACGAGCGCGGATTTTTCACGCGCTGGTTCATGTCCACAAACCACAAAGACATCGGGCTATTGTACCTGATCGTTTCGGCCCTCGTCGGCTTTATCTCTGTATGTTTCACCATATATATGCGCTTGGAGCTTATGCACCCAGGCGTGCAATATATGTGTATGGAAGGCGCGCGGTTTATCGCTGATAGCGCAGCGACCTGTACGCCAAACGGCCACCTTTGGAACGTTCTGATTACCGCGCACGGCATCTTGATGATGTTCTTCGTGGTTATCCCCGCTTTGTTCGGTGGTTTCGGCAACTATCTGATGCCATTGCAAATTGGCGCGCCTGACATGGCGTTCCCGCGGATGAACAACCTCTCTTTCTGGCTATATGTTGGCGGCACAACGCTTGCAGTCTGCTCCGTGCTGACACCCGGCGGCAGCGGCCAGCTTGGGTCAGGTGTAGGCTGGGTTCTCTATCCTCCGCTCTCTGTTCGAGAAGGCGGCATGTCGATGGATTTCGCGATTTTCGCTGTGCACGTATCCGGCGCGTCGTCGATCCTAGGTGCGATCAACATGATCACAACATTCCTCAACATGCGCGCCCCTGGCATGACGTTGTTCAAAGTGCCGCTGTTCAGCTGGTCCATCTTTGTTACAAGCTGGTTGATCCTTCTGTCCCTGCCCGTTTTGGCCGGTGCCATCACCATGCTCTTGATGGATCGCAACTTCGGATTCGCATTCTTTGACCCAGCAGGCGGTGGTGATCCGGTTCTGTATCAGCACATTCTGTGGTTTTTTGGTCACCCCGAAGTGTATATCATTATTCTTCCAGGCTTCGGCATCATCAGCCACGTCATCGCGACCTTCAGCCGCAAGCCTATCTTCGGATATCTTCCGATGGTTTGGGCGATCATCGCGATTGGCGCATTGGGCTTCGTCGTTTGGGCGCACCACATGTACACCGTTGGTATGTCTCTGAACCAACAAGCTTACTTCATGTTGGCCACCATGGTTATCGCGGTGCCGACGGGCGTTAAGGTATTCAGCTGGATTGCGACCATGTGGGGTGGTTCGGTTGAATTCAAAACACCTATGCTGTGGGCCTTCGGCTTCCTGTTTCTTTTCACCGTTGGCGGTGTGACAGGTATCGTTCTCTCGCAGGCAGCTGTGGACCGCTACTACCACGACACATACTATGTGGTGGCGCACTTCCACTATGTGATGAGCCTTGGTGCCGTCTTCGCGATCTTCGCCGGTATCTATTTCTACCTGCCGAAGTTCACGGGCCGCATGTATCCTGAATGGGCTGGCAAGCTGCACTTCTGGGCCATGTTCATTGGCGCGAACCTGACGTTCTTCCCACAGCACTTCCTGGGCCGTCAGGGCATGCCGCGTCGCTATATCGATTACCCTGATGCGTTTGCATATTGGAACCTGTGGTCGTCGATCGGCGCGTTCCTCAGCTTTGCGTCCTTTATCTTCTTCTTCGGTGTTATGTTCTACACGTTGACACGTGGGGCCCGCAGCCCAGCTGCCAACCCTTGGAACGAATATGCGGACACTCTGGAATGGACGCTGGCAAGCCCCCCACCAGAGCATACGTTCGAAATTCTTCCCAAGCAGGAAGAATGGGACAAACAGCCTAGCCACTAAGCTAGCACACCATTGAAATGAGAGGCTCCAACGGCGGTTGGGGCCTTTTTTCGTTCTACCCGGGCTCTCGGTACAGTTTCATAAAGACGAATGTTTATCGACGGTTAGCCGAAATCTTACCGCGTCCCCCAGTAAAATAAGGGCTTCCCAAAATTGTCTGAAATTAATTTCGAAAAATGTTATTTTTCCTCTTGCGGCTCACCGCCGCTATGGGTATTCCACGCCCTACCAGAGGATGCGGGCGTAGCTCAGGGGTAGAGCATAACCTTGCCAAGGTTAGGGTCGGGCGTTCGAATCGCCTCGCCCGCTCCAACTGGTTCTCTGCTTACCCAGCAGGACAGCAAGGCCACCTTCGGGTGGCCTTTTGCTGTTCTGGGCACCTAAAACTTTGAAGCTGATCACAGGCCCACAAAGGGCCAGCACACTTACCAGTTCGGACAATGGTCCGTTCATTGATGCCCAGTCTAGCACTCCGATCAGGGATGAAGCAGGCACGGCTGCGGCGCAAAATATACTGTCGCCACAATGATACGCCCAAGCGGCACGTGACAAAGCTTTCACCGCTGAATGTCCTCACTCTGCGACCTACAAGGGTTCCCTAGGCCTCTCTCTGAGGGCAGCAGCACAAACAGACCCGATACCCCCTCCCCCGTGCTCGCGAGAGCACCTGAGGTGTCTCAGGCCTGTACCAACGAAGCTGGGGCAAGTGGATACTCGCGAGGCTCTACGCGCTCTGCTGTCCTTGTGGATCATCGCTGATGAGTTGGATCAAACGCCCAAGCGCGTGCCGCAGAGCCACACACAGAGCATGTTTCAATATGGCAACGAACGAGTTTCTGCCGACGCCTAACGTCAGTCAAATACTGCCGGGATCAAAAGAAAAAGGCGGGCGCTGAAAGCACCCGCCTGCGTCGGCTTATACCTGTTCGAATGATGGCACTATGAACACGACCGCCATACAGCAAACGCCGGTGACGCAATTATTTTCCGCTTAAAGAAGAGATATCGTCGATCGTGCTGATAGGGTTTCACGCTCCATCTGTTCGATGGCGCGAATGTGCCACTCCAAACCGGTTTGACCCTGATCGGCCGCTTCGGCCAAGTTGTTCTGCGCCAGCTTCGCCTGGTCGGCCGACAGAACCAACGCCTCGGCGACCTCTGCGCGGCTGGTGCGTATATCGGCAAGCTGCGCGTCATAGGCATCCTCCGAAATCGCCCCTGAGGCCTTGAGCTGATTCAACGTCGCCACATCTTCTTGCTGCTGTGCGAGCATCTGGGGAAGATGTGTCGTGATATCATCCAGCTGGTCATTGGATTTGCGGATACTGCGCACAAGGTCATTCGCGGAAACCAGCTCCATCCGTTGGGCGACTTCTCGTTTGCCAGCGAGATTCCCGCTCACCGCACCAACAACGCCACCGGCCGCAGCGGCTCGCAGGCAGCCCGAGGCATCGGATGCGGCAAGCACCGAGATACCGCAGCCCACCGCGGCACCAACCGCGGCATGCTTGATTGTGGAGTTGCGGACAATATCGCGCATCAACGCGTCAAGCGCGGCGGTTTGCTCCACCATACCGGCGTCGTTCTCACGGTTTTCTTTGAAGCTTAGCGTGCCGGACGAAGGGCCGAATTGGGCAACGCGATCGGCAGTGGGCGCAGCACATCCTGAAACCAGAACGGCAGCGGCGAGGGAAATCGTTAGAACAGTGGTTTTCATTACATGGATCCGTTGAGCTAGGCGTATTCGCGACCAATAGACGAAAATTATGCCGATTTTACGGCATGTTCGCCATGAAGTTTTCCGACGTTAACGTTTATCTATTCACCTTCGTGCCACAAATGCCCATAGTTCCCGCACAGGGTGAATTTTTTAAAAAGTCATATTGTTGCCGGTTTTGTTCACTATCGTTTAGGGAGTTCGACATAGGTTGCCTCGGAGCCCCGAAGCAAATCTTGGAAGGAGACCACATTGAAAATTCTAGCAGTCGACGATGATCCATTCATTCTAGAACTCCTTCCCGCGATGTTTGAACAGGCAGACCTGAACGATCTGCACACGGCCCCTTCGGGTCCGGCTGCTCTCGACATGATCAAAGCTCAGAAGGTGCCATTCGATTGCATGCTGCTGGACGTCGATATGCCGGAAATGGACGGGATCGAGCTTTGCCGAAGAATCCGCACTGTCCCCGGGTATGAGGACAAACCGATATTAATGCTGACGGCGAAGACAGATTCGATCTCTATTGAGAAAGCGTTTGCCGCCGGTGCGAATGACTACATCGCCAAGCCATTTAACCTGAAGGACATCTACAACCGCATTCGCGTGGCCGAGCGTCTTTTGGTATCATCCAAGACCATCAAACGCATCGACGCGAGCGATCTGTCCAAAGAAGGCACGCCAGTCCCTGAAGATATCACACTGGCCGACAAGGTCTTTTTGGCGAATGTCGGCAGGCTGATCCTGTCATTCTCCCTTGGGAACTACATTACGCAGCTCGATCGGAGCGAACTGGACAACTATCAGGTTTTCGGCGTGTCCATTGATGATGCGGAACGTATTTTCGAGGAAACGTCACAACAGGGGTTCCTTCATATCCTTACCAGCGTGGCAGAAACCCTGACCGACCTTATCACCTGCCCCCATCTTCTTATGTCCTACGAAGGCAACGGTGCCTTCCTGTGTATCACGCGCGACCCGAACCTGCCCGAATGGGACCGGATGGAGGCTGGCCTACAGGCCAAGCTGGATGCGCTGGACTTGCTGAGCGATGATCTGAAGCAAGAGAGCATCAGCCTGTCAGTCGGCACGCCCATTGCGCCGAATGCGAACCGGACGCAACGGGTGAAAAAGACCTTCGAACGGGCGCTATCGCGGGCTGAAATGCGCTATGCGAGCAAATGCGCCGCCGCCTGATCCTAGTTGATCGGGAATTGCACCAGACACTGCGCCGCATGTTTACGGTAATCCTCTAGCGTCTGATCGATCGAGCGGCGGTCGCGCATTTTGCCCATGGCCGATTTCTTTTGCGCCCGCGTGCCGCTCACATGGCGTTCTAGGATCAGGACCGTTACGCCCAGCATGATGGTCTTCTCATCCTCACCGATCATGTCCGCACGCGCCAAGGTCACCGCCGTATAGGCGATCATATTGGCGCAGCGCAGCGCCGCGGCCTCTTCCCCTTCATAGGTAAGCGCATGCGCTGGCCCCCAAAGAACAGATCCGCAAAGAAGCGCAGAAAGCAGGAGCCTCAAAACGCTTTGAACGTCATCGTTGTAAGCGAACGTTCAATCCCTTCGATGTCCAGAAGGTTATCGTTGATGTAAACGCCAATATCTTTTCCCGAAGGAATATAAAGCTTCATCAAAAGATCGTAATCACCAGAGGTTGAATACAGCTCGGAGTGTATTTCCCGCAGCGCGACCTCTTCGGCAACGCGATACGTACTGCCGGGCCGGCACCGGATCTGGATAAAAACGCAGGTAGACATGGACAGGCCTTAGGCTGGTTACAACACGTCCAAGCTGACATAAGGGGGCAACAGCCGCAATCGCTGATTGGGACCGATCGGCATCGAAACGCTTTGTCTTGGCGCGACGGCCTGCCCTGCTATAAGAGCCCGAAAGACGGAGATATTCATATGCGCCAGACCACCATCAATCGTTCGACCGCAGAGACCGAGATCAGCGTCGAAATCAACCTCGACGGGACAGGGTCCTACGCCAACCACACGGGCATCGGGTTCTTCGATCACATGCTGGATCAATTGGCGCGTCATTCGCTGATCGATATGAAAATCAGCGCAAACGGCGACCTTCACATTGATGATCACCACACCGTCGAGGACGTGGGGATCACGCTGGGCCAAGCGCTAAGCACCGCATTGGGCGACAAACGCGGCATTCGCCGATACGGCGCGTGCCTGCTCCCAATGGACGATGCCTTGGTGCGTACCGCGCTTGATCTTTCGGCGCGGCCTTTCTTGATCTGGAATGTGAACCTGCCGACTGCAAAAATCGGGAATTTCGACAGCGAATTGGTACGTGAGTTTTTCCAGGCGCTCAGCACGCATGGCGGGATCACCTTGCACATTGATATGCTGCATGGCCTGAACAGCCACCACATCGCCGAGGCCGTCTTTAAGTCTGTCGCCCGCGCCCTGCGCGAAGCGGTAGAAACCGACCCTCGGAAATCTTCTGATATCCCCTCGACCAAGGGTGCGCTGTAACGATGTTAACTGCGATTATCGATTACGAATCGGGCAACCTTCATTCGGCGCATAAGGCGTTCGAACGGATGGCGCGTGAGTGTAATGCTGGCGATGTGGTGGTCACCGCTGACGCCGATGTCGTGGCGCGCGCCGACCGCCTTGTCCTGCCCGGCGACGGCGCATTCCCCTCCTGCATGGCCGCGCTGAAAGGCCAAAGCGGCATCTATGCCGCAATGGTTGAATCCGCCGTCGACAAGGGCCGCCCCTTCCTCGGGATCTGTGTGGGCATGCAGTTGATGGCATCCATGGGGCGCGAGTATGAAGACACAGCAGGCCTGGGCTGGATCAGTGGCGAAGTGACCAAGATCACGCCACGCGACCCATCCCTAAAAGTACCGCATATGGGATGGAACGACCTTGTCATAGACCACCCTCACCCCGTTTTCGACGGAATCGAAACCGGGGATCACACGTATTTTGTCCATAGTTTCCATATGGATGTACAGGACGAGTCCGAGCGGTTGGCGCATGTCGACTATGCTGGTGACGTCACTGCTGTTATCGGCCGTGACACCAAGATCGGCATGCAATTCCACCCGGAAAAAAGCCAGACAACCGGCCTTCGTATGATTGCGAACTTTCTGAACTGGCGCCCCTGAACCGGGCACCGCCTTCTATCGAAGGCGGGTCCAGATCATTTCGTCGCAAGCATTTCCTGTGCAGGTCTGTAACCGCATCGCATTGCCGTCGACCAACATCTTCGCCTTATGTTTTTTTGAGGCAGAAGGCTCCAGCAACGTGCCGACATAGCTCCCGTCAGGTTGCGGCTTCATATCCCAGAAGACCCGTTTGCCAACCGCTGTAGAGCGTTTGTCATATCCACGCCGATCCTTGGCACGCTCGACTGTCCCGCATAACGCAGGGCCGCAGGGCTTCGCCCGCACGTGAACAACCAATCCGTTAACATCCGGCGCAGATTTCCAGACACCTTCAACTACATCAGCAAATACAGTCGTCGAAGAAGCTGCAAAAATAGCAGCATAGAAAATATATTTTGTTAAAAACATCGTATCACTCCCCCAAGCGACACATGCCTTACAGCTTTTTAGCAACGCACCAAAAAACCAAGGCGCGGGCATAGTCTACACCCGCGTCCCGATTCGCGCAAATCCCACTCATTTGGGATGGAAATGAAGCTTACTGGACCCGCTGCCAGTCCTGCTTTGAACACAGCAACCCGCCCGCGACACAGCCCGACAGTTTCAGGCTGTTACCGGCGACGGTCATCTTGCCGATGTAGATTTTGTTGTTTGAAGGTCGCCAAACCTTACCTGCATATTTGCCGCTCCCGTCAGGTTTCATGTCGATGACCAACTGCTTTCCGATATTTTCGGACTTATATTCGCCCGACGCGTTGAACGTCCGCTGAATCGTACCGCAGATCGCCCCACCACAGGGCGTCATTTTGACATGCGCATAAGCCCCGTCATCCGGTTGCGTTTTCCAAACGCCAACCGCCGGGTCGGCAGCCATGGCTGTTCCTGCAAAACCAATGCCAACGATGGCCGCAATAATCGTTCTTTTCATGATATATCCTCCCGATATGCTCTCAGATTGAAGCGAATACGACGATTCAGGCAAGCTTGACGTAGGGGACACCTCTGCCGCGTTGCAAAAACCCGCCCGCCGTGGCAATTGAAACCAACTCCCCCAATGCCAAGGGCAACACTATGATCCTCTACCCCGCTATTGACCTTAAAGACGGCCAAGCCGTTCGTCTTGTGCACGGCGACATGGAAAAATCCACTGTTTTCAACGATGACCCCGCGGCGCAGGCCCGTGAGTTTGTGGATGCGGGCTGCACTTGGCTTCACTTGGTGGACTTGAACGGTGCCTTCGCAGGGACGCCGGTCAATGCCGCCCCGGTGGAAGCGATTTTGAAGTCTTGCAACGTCCCCGCCCAGTTGGGAGGCGGCATTCGCGATATGGCGACGATCGAAGCTTGGCTGGACAAGGGTCTCGCACGCGTCATTCTGGGCACTGTCGCGGTCGAAAATCCCGCTTTGGTGCGTGAAGCAGCGCGAGCTTTTCCTGGCAAGGTCGCGGTCGGCATTGACGCCAGAAATGGTCGCGTGGCAACCAAGGGATGGGCTGAGGAAACCGACGTAATGGTTACAGATCTCGCTAAATCTTTCGAAGATGCAGGTGTCGCGGCGCTGATCTACACCGATATCATGCGAGACGGGGCCATGGGCGGCCCAAACATTGACGCCACCGCCGCTTTGGCGCGTGCCGTCAATATTCCTGTCATCGCCTCCGGGGGCGTCAGCTCCCTTGCTGACCTTGAGGCGTTGAAAGAAACTGGCGTGATATCCGGTGCCATTTCCGGCCGGGCGCTTTATGATGGCGCGATCGACCTGAGCGAAGCTTTGAAGGCCCTCGCCTGAGTTTCCATATGGTTTCAAATCCTCGGGTGGTTTGGAGGGCAGACAGCCCTCCAACGGTTTTTTCCGCTGCCCCGTCGCAAGAAAGAAGACATGCTTAAGACCCGTATTATTCCTTGCCTCGATGTCGCCGATGGTCGCGTTGTCAAAGGCGTTAATTTTGTTGGCTTGCGCGATGCCGGTGACCCGGTTGACGCAGCGATCGCATATGACGCTGCAGGGGCGGACGAGCTTTGTTTTCTTGATATCCACGCCACACACGAAAACCGTGGTACCATGTTCGACCTGGTCACACGCACAGCCGAACACTGCTATATCCCGCTTACTGTTGGTGGCGGTGTACGCACCGTTGCAGATGTTCGCGCCCTGCTTTTGGCTGGCGCCGACAAGGTCAGCTTCAACTCTGCCGCGGTGGCAAATCCGGACATTATTGCGCAGGCAGCAGACCAATTCGGCAGCCAGTGCATCGTCTGTGCCATCGATGCGAAAACCGTCGCCCCCGGAAAATGGGAGATATTTACCCACGGTGGCCGCAAACCCACGGGCATAGATGCCGTCGAATTCGCAAAGACGGTGACAGAGAAAGGCGCAGGAGAGATTCTGCTTACCTCAATGGACCGTGACGGTACCAAGCAAGGGTTTAACATTCCGCTAACGCGCGCGATTTCCGACGCGGTTTCTGTGCCTGTCATCGCCTCTGGCGGTGTCGGAACGCTGGATCATCTTGTCGATGGCGTCGTTCAAGGCGGCGCTTCAGCGGTGCTCGCAGCCTCGATCTTTCACTTCGGCGAATTTACGGTCGCTCAGGCGAAACAACACATGGCTGATGCCGGTATCCCAATGAGGCTCTCATGACGCTCGACGATCTATTTGTAACAATCCAATCAAGAAAATCTGCCGATCCATCAAGCAGTTGGACGGCGCAGCTTTTGGCAAAAGGTCCCGAGAAATGCGCCGAAAAATTCGGTGAAGAAGCGGTCGAAGCGATCATCGAGGCCGTGAAGGACGATAAAGCTGGCCTGACGTCGGAAGCCGCGGATGTGCTGTACCACCTGCTTGTCATGCTCGCGTCCCGCGACGTCGCGCTGTCAGATGTACTGGATGAACTGAGCCGCCGACAGGCGCAAAGCGGCCTCGCTGAAAAAGCCGCCCGCTAACACGGGGCACGTTTACCACAGTATATTTTGTGACGCGTAGCAAACTGGGGTCAAAGCTTGCTAGAGATTATTCCCGTTGCAAAGCCTCCCATGCGCAATTCGCCGAAAAGGCGCTGATATTCAATCTTCGGGCATCTGTTTTGAATAACGGTCACGCCCTTTGCTTCCGCTTTTGCGGCAGCTTCAGAATGCTGCACCCCGATTTGCATCCAGATCGTCGCCAGATCAGGAAACACCTGTAATGCCTCGTCAACGATTTCTGGCACAGTCTCTGACCGTCTAAAAATATCGACCATGTCAACGCCACCCTCGATGTCTGACAGCTGCGAAACCACCGTTACCCCCAATAGTGTCTTCCCCGCATGCGCCGGATTTACCGGAACAATATCGTAGCCCTTGGTCTTCAAATATCGCGTGACATAATAGCTTGGCCGTATCCGTCCGGTTGAGGCGCGGTTTCAGGCGATTTCGGCCTGCCAATTCCATGGCATGAGTTCGTCGATGCGATTGATCTTGTGATCGGGTAGACGCTGGAGCACCCATGTAAGCCAGGCTTGGGG